>BFBZ01000002.1_pt16 | contig 856884 bp, 818 predicted proteins | sample 1888401 | NCBI WGS metagenome assembly BFBZ01 (sample SAMD00112614, study PRJDB3348) | symbiont metagenome | host: Chara braunii
CTGTCCGCGCCTTCAACGAAGCGTCCCATCCGTGTCCTCCATCAGGAAACGGAGGAATCGTAGCCGACTCGTGGCTTTTCACACAGCCAGGGTCATTTCCGGACCATCCGCGGTTGCGGCCACCTTTCTGCTTTACCCTCCAAAGCAGACACTGCGGATTGTCGCGCTTGCTTTAGCTCGCACATCGCAGCTATGCGCGACTTCTGCCCTTGGCCGGAAGGCGTGCGCGCTCACCACCTTCTTTCCGCTTGGGCGGGGGAAACCAGAATTGATCGCCTCGGACACCGAAGGCATCGGCTAGGCTCACGACCTGCTGAAGATTGAAGTTTATCGGGTAGGTTTCGAATGCCTGGTATTGGTCCATGTCCATGCCGGCTGCCCGGGCCGCCGTCTCGACCTTCACACCCATAAATTCGCGCCAGGCGCGGATGCCGGAGGGAATGTCACCCATGCCGGCCATGATGCCATCATGCCCCTGTTTTGCCCGACGGAGCAAGCGAATTTCTTAAAAAGCGAAAAAGCCAATGCCGTCAATGCGTCGGCTACTGTGCATGGGGTTGTTTTCGAGGTTTGATTGTCCGGCCCTAAATTTCGCTCGGTCGCTGGCTAGCCTCAGCTATCCACCTTCAACGCGGCAATGAAGGCTTCCTGCGGGATGTCGACCTTGCCGAACTGCCGCATCTTCTTCTTGCCTTCCTTCTGCTTCTCCAGAAGTTTTCGTTTACGCGTGATGTCGCCGCCGTAGCACTTCGCGGTGACGTCCTTGCGCAGCGCGCGCACGGTCTCGCGCGCGATCACCTTGCCGCCGATCGCCGCCTGGATCGGGATCTGGAACATGTGCGGCGGAATCAGGTCCTTCATCTTCTCGACCATGGCGCGGCCGCGACCCTCGGCGCGGGTGCGATGCACCAGCATGGACAGCGCATCGACCGGCTCGTTGTTGACGAGGATCTGCATCTTGACGAGGTCGGCCGGCTTGTAGTCGGTCAGATGATAGTCGAACGAGGCGTAGCCCTTCGAGACCGACTTCAGGCGGTCGTAGAAGTCGAACACCACTTCGTTGAGCGGGAGGTCGTATTTCACCATCGCGCGGGAGCCGACGTAAGTCAGCTCCTTCTGCGAGCCGCGGCGGTCCTGGCACAGCTTCAGCACGCTGCCGAGATATTCGTCGGGGGTGAGGATCGTGGCTTCGATCCAGGGCTCCTGGATCTCGGCGATCTTGACCACGTCAGGCATGTCGACGGGGTTGTGAATGGAGATTTCCTGACCGTCGGTCAGAGCCATCTTGTAAATCACGCTCGGCGCGGTCGCGATCAGGTTGAGATCGAACTCGCGCGACAGACGTTCCTGGATGATCTCCAGATGCAACAGCCCGAGGAAGCCGCAGCGGAAGCCGAAGCCCAACGCTGCCGAGCTTTCCGTTTCGAACGAGAAGCTGGCGTCGTTCAAGCGAAGCCTGCCCATCGCCTCGCGAAGATCTTCGAAATCGGCGGCATCGACGGGGAAGAGGCCGCAGAAGACGACGGGTTGCGCCGGCTTGAAGCCGGGCAGCATGTCCGTCACCGGCTTCCTGTCGTCGGTGATGGTGTCGCCGACGCGGGTGTCGGCAACTTCCTTGATCGCGGCGGTGATGAAGCCGATCTCGCCGGGGCCGAGCTCGTCGACCTGCTGCATCTTCGGCGTGAAGAAACCGACGCGCTCGATGTCATAGGCCGCGCCCGTGCCCATCATGCGGACCCGGCTGCCCTTCTTCATCACGCCGTCGACGACACGGATCAGCACGACCACGCCGAGATAGACGTCGTACCAGCTGTCGACCAGCAGCGCCTTCAGCGTCGCATCACGATCGCCCTTCGGCGGCGGCAGGCGGGTGACGATGGCTTCCAGCACATCGGGAACGCCGAGGCCGGTCTTGGCCGAGATCATCACCGCGTCGGACGCATCGATGCCGATGACGTCCTCGATCTGCTGCTTGACCTTTTCGGGCTCCGCAGCCGGAAGGTCGACCTTGTTCAGTACCGGAACGATCTCGTGACCCGCGTCGAGCGCGTGGTAGACATTGGCGAGCGTCTGCGCTTCGACGCCCTGGCTGGCATCGACCACCAGCAGGGAACCCTCGCACGCCGCCAGCGACCGCGAGACCTCGTAGGCGAAGTCGACGTGGCCGGGCGTGTCCATCAGGTTGAAGATGTAATCCTTGCCGTCCTTGGCGCGGTAGGCGAGGCGCACCGTCTGCGCCTTGATGGTGATGCCGCGCTCGCGCTCGATGTCCATGGAATCGAGCACCTGCTCCTTGCCCGCCATTTCGCGGTCGGAGAGGCCGCCGGTCATCTGGATCAGGCGGTCGGCCAGCGTCGATTTGCCATGGTCGATATGGGCGACGATGGAGAAATTGCGGATGTTGGAAATGGGGACGGTCGTCATGGGCGCGGGATACCACTCACGCCGCAATGCGGCAACCATTCCCTTACCCTCCCGCGCCGGTAGGGGCCTCCCGCCATCGATTTCAGCGCCGCCCTCTGCTATTTTTCCACTTTTCTGTCGTGGAAACAGGCATGCGCTGGAAGCTTCTTGCCGCCTTGTTGTTTGCAGCATGTTTCGCCATGCCGGCGGCGGCCGAGAAGCGCGTAGCGCTGGTCGTCGGCAACTCCGCCTATCAGAGCGTATCGCGGCTGGAAAACCCTTCGAATGATGCGCGCCTGGTCGCCGAGACGTTGCAGCGGCTCGGCTTCGCGCTGGTCGGTGGCGGCGCCCAAATCGATCTCGACAAGGCGGCGTTCGACAGCGCGGTCCAGCGCTTCGGCACCCAGCTGATCGGCGCCGACGTCGCCTTATTCTACTACGCCGGGCACGGCATTCAGCTGCGCGGGACCAACTATCTGGTGCCGGTCACGGCCAATCCGGCGCGCGAGACCGACGTGGATTTCCAGATGGTCGATGTGGCGCTGGTGCTGCGGCAGATGGACGGTGCAGGAACCAAGCTAAACATCGTGATTCTCGATGCCTGCCGGAACAATCCGTTCGGCGGGCGGGGCCTGCGTGCTTCCGACGGTGGCCTCGCGCAAATCCGCGCGCCCGAGGGAACGCTGCTCTCTTATGCCACGCAACCCGGCAATGTCGCGCTCGACGGCGCCGACGGGCACAGCCCCTACACGCGCGCGCTGGTGGACACGATGCAGCGGCCCGGGCTCGACGTGCTCCAGGCCTTCAACCAGGTCGGGCTCATCGTCAAACGCGCGACCGGCAGCGCCCAGCAGCCTTGGGTGTCCTCGTCGCCGATCGACGGCTCGTTCTACTTCTCCGGCGCGCCGGCAGGGCAGGGCGGGGCAAACCAGGTCGCGACCGCCGGCGTGCCCGCGACGGTCGTGCCGCCCGTCTCGAACCCTCCCTCGTCCGCGCCTGCGCGAACCCAATCGGATTTCCTGTTTCCGGATTCGGGTAGCCGGCTGCTCACTGATGGCGATTTGAGGGCGCTGAGCAAGGACGAGCTGCGCATCGCGCGTAACGAGATCTTCGCGCGCCGTGGGCGCTATTTCGACGCGCCCGATCTGACGGCGCGATTCAGCAAGTTCGCGTGGTACGTCCCTCGCACCTGGGATCCTCAGCTTAGCGCCGTGGAGAGGGCGAATGTCGCCTTGATCGAGCGCTACGAATCCGGCGGCCCGGCGCAAGGCGGCTTCATCTTTGCCGATTCGGATCGGCGCCTGCTCACGCCCGCCGATCTGCGCGGGCTTTCGAACGACGAGCTGCGGATCGCCCGTAACGAGATCTTTGCGCGACGCGGGCGCTATTTTGAATCGGCGGACCTCAAAGCCCGCTTCGAGCGCTTCTCCTGGTATTCGCCCAACACCTGGAATCCGAAACTCAACCCGATCGAGGAGGCCAATGTCGCGCTGCTCGATCAAGCCGGCAAGCGGCGATGAGGATCGCACTGCTGGCCACGCGAATGGCCGTCGTGCTCCCGCTCGCATTCGACCCGGCGCAGGCTCAAACCAGGACCGAGTTGCTGGATCGGCTGGTGCGCGCCTACCCCGAAGCGCTGTCCGGCCACGATGGCAAGCAGATATTCTGGCGGGACGGCACCGCGATGCCCGTCGATGACGGAATCGAGGACAAGTCCTTCGAGCAGCGCCTGCGCGGGGCCTCGATCCTCGACCAGCTCCGCTTGCCCTATCCCCTTGGCGCTTCCGCCGCCCCTGCCGCAAACGCCGATCCCGGGCGCTTCCGCAACGAGGCGTTCTTCAGGAAGATGTATGGCGACTGTCACACGGGGGCGGTCCAGCGCAATCTCGTGACCATCACCTGGCTGCCGCGATCATGGGGGAAGGCGGTCCAGGTGACGCGGATCAATGGCGTCGCGGATCGGCTCAAGGAGGTGTCGGCGGACATCGACAAGCTCGAACCGGCGATCAAGGCCGCGGCCTTTCCCATTGCCGGCGTGCTGTCGTGCCGTCCTGTCGCCGACACCGGCAAGATGAGCATGCACGGCTACGCCGCTGCGATCGACCTGAACCTTCGCTATTCCGATTACTGGCTGTGGGCGGGCCGGGGCAAATCCATCCCCTACAAGAATCGGATGCCGCAAGCGATCGTCGACATTTTCGAACGCCACGGCTTCATCTGGGGCGGCAAATGGTATCACTACGACACCATGCATTTTGAATATCGCCCGGAACTGCTGGCCAGGTGATCCCGCATGGTTTCCGTGCTCCAGGCGGTCATTCATTCACGCCAAGCTGATTTCACTCGGGCGTAAAACGCGCTACGCAAGCGCCCATGTCCACGACCTCGATCCCTTCGGCCCGACCGCGCGTTAAAGCCCGGGTGAGCTATAACCGCCTTCGGGCGTGGTTGGTTGCCTATGCGACCGACCCCTCCGCCCGGCTCTGGCTGGTGATCCAGTTCGCCATTCTGCATGCGGTGATCTGGACCTTCATCCTGATCAATCTCAAGGCAGCGCAGGACGTTCACATGGACGTCGCAGAAGCCTGGGGCTGGGGCCAGAAATTCCTGTGGGGCTACGGCAAGCATCCGCCGCTGTCGGGCTGGATTGCCGGTGTCTGGTTCAAGGTCTTCCCGCCGACGGACTGGGCGACCTATGCGCTGGCGATGGCGACCGTCAGCGTCGGCATGGTGATCTGCTGGCTCGTCGCGATGCGCGTGGTCGATCCGCGCCGCGCGTTCCTCGTCGTGGTGATGGTCGCGCTCTATCCGATCTTCAATTTCAAGGGGTTCAAGTACAACCCCGATCTGCTCCAGCTCGTCACCTTGCCGCTCGTCGTGCTCGCTTATCTCAATGCGTTCGAGAAGCGGAGCTCGCAGTCCGGGATCTGGCTCGGTCTCGCCGGCGCGCTGGCGCTGATGACCAAATATTGGGTGCTGACCATGATCGGCGCCATCGGCCTTGCCGCGCTGATTCATCCGGAGCGGACGAGGTTCCTGCTGTCACCGGCGCCCTGGATCGCGATCGCAACGATGTTCGTTGCAATGATCCCGCACATCATCTGGCTGGCGGGTTCGAATTTCGTGCCGCTGACCTATGCCGGCGACACTTACGCCATCGAGAATGCGGGTCTCGTGCATCAGCTGGTGTTCGGCTACGTCCTGCACAATACTGGGCTGCTGGCGCTGCCGGTGGCGCTTGCAGCCCTCGCGATGGCGCTGGTGCCGCCGTGGCTGTCGCTGCTGATGCGCGCGGATGTGTATAAGAGACAGGCACAATACTGGGCTGCTGGCGCTGCCGGTGGCGCTTGCAGCCCTCGCGATGGCGCTGGTGCCGCCGTGGCTGTCGCTGCTGATGCGCGCGCCCTCGCGCATCGTCACGCGCGCCTGGGCGCGCGGCGCCAACGCGAGCGTCAATGCCGCTCAGGCGCTGAATATCTGGATCATCCAGATCATCGTTGCGGCCGGGCCGCCGCTCGGCGCGCTCGCCTTCAGCATCTACATGAAGACTGATTGGGGCATCTCGCTGTTCTTCCTGGTGCCGCTCGCTCTGGTCGCGATTCCGGCGCTGCGGGTGCAGAGTGCCGTGCTGTTCAACATCACCGCGATCTGGCTCGTGCTCAGCATTGCGACGCTGGTTGCCTCGCCCTGGATCGCCGCGCGCGAGATGACGGCGAATGCGGACAACACCGCGACCTATGGCGCACGCTCGGAGCTCGCGCGCGAGCTGACCCAGGCCTGGCATTCGCGCTTCGCCTCGCGCTGGGCGGTCGTCGTAGGCACCATGGAATCGATTCAGCCGATGGTGTTCTACAGCCCCGATCATCCGGTGGCGTTCACCCCGAACGAGGCGTGGTCCTCCGGGCTCTCATCACTCGACGACGTCAAGAAGTACGGCTTCATCGGCGTGTTCGATCCAACCGACGGCCGCCTGCCCGCGTTCGAGAAATGGGTGTCGGAGATCGCCCCGAACGCCGAGCGCGTGGTGATGACGACGCGCCGCTTCACCCACGGCAAGGCCGGCCCGTCGATGACGTGGAACGTCTACATCGCCCCGCCGGCGAAGTGATCGAAGGGCCTAAACGCCTTCCTCGTTGAATTTGCTGTCAACGAGCTCGGTGATCGCCGCGAGCGCGGCTTCGGCGTCAGTGCCGGCGGCGGCGACCGTGATCGTCGTCCCCGGTCCTGCCGCGAGCATCATCAGGCCCATGATCGAGGTGCCGCCGACGGTCTCGCCGCCGCGCGTCACCCACACCTGCGCGTTGAAGCGCTCGACCGCCTGGACGAACTTCGCCGAGGCGCGCGCATGCAGGCCGCGCTTGTTGATGATCAGGAGCTCTTTTGAGATCGCGCCCGCGGGCACGCCTGCCCCGGCTTGTGGCGCGTCGTCGCTCATTTGCCGGCGAGCACACGGCTGGCGATGGTGACGTATTTGCGGCCGGCCTCCTGCGCCATCGCGATTGCGTCCGGCAGCGGACGCTCCTCACGCACCTTGGCGAGCTTGACCAGCATGGGCAGGTTGATGCCTGCGAGCACTTCGACCTTCGGCCGGCTCATGCAGGAGATCGCAAGGTTCGACGGTGTGCCGCCGAACATGTCGGTCAGGATCGCAACGCCGTCGCCGGAATCGACGCGGTTAACCGCCTCGATGATGTCGCTTCGACAGAGATCGGAATCATCTTCAGCGCCGATCGTAATCGCTTCGATTTGCTTTTGTGGACCCATCACATGCTCGAGCGCTGCCTTGAATTCGTCGGCAAGGCGCCCGTGGGTCACAAGTACTAGACCAATCATCGGAAAACTCCCGCGGGCGCTTTTGGTGCACCGCACGAACGCGCCACTTTGACCATCCAGAGCCCCCGCGCAAGAGGGGATGTTGCGTATCTCCCTGAATCTAGACGGATGGATAAGGGGAGTTGCGCCGGTCTACTCGGTCGCGAGTGTGGGGTTCATATGGTTACCATTTCCCTTCAAACAATCGCCTCAAGGCTTAGCAGAAGGTTAACTCTTGGTAGTGGTCAAGGCCGCGACAACCAGTGGGAGGGGCAGATAGCTGCTGTTGACCGGGATTCGCGGTATTTCGACACCAAAAATCACGGTTTTGAGCGATTCCGGCGGCGGCAGGCGTTCGGCGTCGACGGCGTCCAGATCGACCACGAGACCGACCGTCGCATGCTCCACGAAGTCGCAGCTTCGGATTCCCAGCCCCCGAATCTCGATCAGGCCGGCCAGGAGGGGCGCGGGACGAACCTCAATTTCGTCGCCGACTGTCGCCAGATGGACACGGTCATCGCCGACCAGAACGGCGCTTTCGAGCACCCCCGAGCGCCCCGCCATGATCAAATCGAAGGCAAGGCGCGATTTGCCGGCGCCGGACGGTCCGCGGATCAGCACGGCCCGGGACCCGACCTTGACTGCGGAGGCATGAATACTCGGCCCGCCATCGTTCAAACGGCCTTGGCTCATAGCGCCGGCAGCCTGACCACGAAGCGCGCGCCAGCTACGGTCGGCGCGCCGTCTTCGTCGGCTGGGCCAGCGCGGTTTTCTGCCCAGATGCGTCCGCCATGGGCGTCGACGATCTGCTTGGAGATCGACAGGCCGAGGCCGGAGTTCTGGCCAAAGCCCTGATGCGGCCGGTCGGTGTAGAAGCGCTCGAAGATCCGCTCCAGCGCGTCGTCGCGGATGCCGGGGCCGTCGTCGTCGACCACGATCTCGATCTCGCCGCGGACACGGCGACAGGTCAGGCGGACCTTGCTGCCGGCTTCCGAGAACGACTGCGCGTTGGAGAGCAGGTTGGAGACCACCTGCCCGAGCCGTGAATCATGGCCGGTGACGGCGAACGTGTCGGTCGGGCTGCGGCCCTCGAAACGCACCTCAACGGCGACGTCGTGGCCGAGCTTGGTCTCGTTGGCGACCCCAACCAGCGTGCCGAGGAGGCGCCTGAGATCGACCGGAATCGCATCCTGCCGCTGCAATTCGGCATCGAGCCGGCTTGCATCGGAGATATCGGAGATCAGCCGATCGAGCCGTTTGACGTCGTGCTCGATCACCTCGAGCAGGCGGGCGCGGCTGTTCTCGTTGCGCGCCAGCGGCATCGTCTCGACCGCCGAGCGCAGCGAGGTTAGCGGGTTCTTCAGCTCGTGGGCGACGTCGGCGGCGAACATCTCGATCGCCTCGATCCGCTTGTAGAGCGCGTTGGTCATGTCGCGCAGCGCCCCGGAGAGGTGACCGATCTCGTCGCGGCGGCGGGTGAAGTCGGGGATCTCGACGCGGGTCTTGATGCGCCGGCGGACCCGCTCGGCACTGTCGGCGAGCCGGCGCACGGGGCCTGCGATGGTGCTCGCGAGCAGCAGCGACAGCATGATCATGACGGCTGCGGCGACACCGCCGACCTTGAGGATCGCCAGACGCTCGGCGGTGACCATCTGATCGATTTCGTCGCCCTGGGTCGACAGCATCAGCGCGCCATGAATGGCGCGCGAGCGCTGCACGGGGACGGCCACCGAGACGATCACCTCGCCGCGCGCATTGACCCGCACCATCGAGCGCTTCTGGCCCTGCAGCGCGTCGGCGACTTCCACATAACCATTGCCGTTCTCGCGCCCGAGCTCGCGATAGAGCGGCAGGTCGCCGCGGTTCAGCCAGGTCCGCACCGCGGCCTTGACGCGTTCGACCACGCCTGGCTTTTCCGATAGCGGTGGCAGCGGAAAGCCGCGGACAATGTCGAGATCACGGCTGTCGAGCAGCACGCTCCCGTTGGGATCGAAAATCCGCGCGCGGGTCTTGGTCGGCGAGATCAGCGTGCTCAAAACCGGCGCGACGCGCTCGGGATTGATCGGAAAATCCAGCGAATCGTCCATGCCGCCGTAGGTCTCGCCCAGCTTCAGGTCGAGCAGCCGCTCGGGGTCGACGGTAATGGCGTTGGTCTGCACCGTTGCCGACGCGCCGATGGCGCCGGCAATGATCTCGGCCTGCACCAGCAGGCTCTGCGCGCGCGCATCGATCAGGCCGGCGCGGAATTGCGACAGATACAGGATGCTTGCGACCAGCGCGACGAGGCCCGCGAGGTTGAGCGAGACGATGCGGCGGGTCAGGCTGGAGAAGGACAGCGCGAAGAAGAACTGACCGGCGCGCTTGAGCCAGTTTAGCGGGCCCCAGCCTTTCGCAACCGGCTTGTCCTCATGATCCGGGGCGCCGTGAGATGCAATCTCCTCGGCGTTCGAACTCGAATCAGGCTGCGTTCGGTCCAGCAATGCTCACGCCCGCGTTAGGAGAGCTCGTTGCGACGGTCCCCGCATCCTAGAGCCATCCCGGTCCCGATGGAATCAATACCGGACTTGAGCTCTGCTCTTTGTAAAGGCGCGCCTCCGCCTCAGGCTTCCTTGAAGCGGTAGCCGACGCCGTACAGCGTCTCGATCATCTCGAAATCGTTGTCGACCACCTTGAACTTCTTGCGCAGCCGCTTGATGTGGCTGTCGATGGTGCGGTCGTCGACATAGACCTGGTCGTCATAGGCGGCGTCCATCAGCGCGTTGCGGCTCTTGACCACGCCGGGCCGTGTCGCCAGCGCCTGGAGGATCAGGAATTCGGTGACCGTCAGCGTCACCGGCTCGTTCTTCCAGGTGCAGGTATGCCGTTCCGGATCCATGCGCAGCAGGCCGCGGTCGAGCGCCTTGGCGTCGTTCTCCTTCGGCGCGACAGTCGGATCCTTCGGTGCGGAGCGGCGGAGCACGGCCTTGACGCGTTCGACCAGGAGGCGCTGCGAGAACGGTTTGCGGATGAAATCGTCCGCGCCCATCTTGAGGCCGAACAGCTCGTCGATCTCTTCGTCCTTGGAGGTCAGGAAAATCACCGGCAGGTCGGATTTCTGCCTGAGGCGACGCAACGTCTCCATGCCGTCCATGCGCGGCATCTTGATGTCGAGGATGGCGAGATCCGGTTGGGTGGTGCGGAAACCGTCAAGCGCGGAGGCGCCGTCGGTGTAAGTCATGATGCGGTAGCCTTCGGCTTCCAGCGCGATCGAGACGGATGTGAGAATGTTGCGGTCGTCGTCGACCAAAGCGATTGTGGGCATGAGCCTCTGCTTTCTGCTTTCCGTTTGGGTCGTGGCTTAAACGGCGAGCAATCCAGTGATGCGCCGCATACATGGGTGCCGAATTTGGCGTTCGAACCTTGTCACCGAGCAATGCAAGCTGGGCTGAAGTGTGACCAAGTTCCACGAAACACGGCGGATTCGCCGCATATCGACCCATAACCGGGTTCGGGTTTACCCGAAAAAAGGCCCGCCTTGCAACCATCTGAGACGAGAAAGCCCATGCAACCGACCCCCAATTTTGACCCCGGAAAGCTCGCCAAATCGCTGCTCAGACGGTCGCGGCAGGGGGCGCTCGCGACGCTCATGGCTGGGAGCGGCGATCCCTATTGTTCCCTGGTCAATCTGGCGAGCCACCCGGATGGCTCGCCAATCCTGCTGATCTCGCGATTGGCCGTTCATACAAAGAATATCCTGGCTGATAGCCGGGTTTCTCTGATGCTGGACGAGCGCGCCGCTGGCGATCCACTGGAGGGCGCCCGGATCATGCTGTCCGGTCGGGCCGAACAGGCCGAAGACGACAAGGATTTGCTCCAGCGGCGGTATCTCAATGCCCATCCGTCCGCGGAAGCCTTTGTCTCATTTAAGGATTTTTCGTTCTTCCGGATCCGCCCGACGGGAACCCATCTGGTCGCTGGCTTTGGCCGGATCGTCGACCTCAAGCCGGAACAGTTCCTTACGGACCTCGCCGGGGCGGACGAGCTGTTGGCGGCAGAGGAGGGGGCCGTCGAGCACATGAATGCCGACCACCGCGGGGCCATGGGCCTCTACGCCACAAGGCTACTCGGCGCGGCCGAAGGTGACTGGCGCTGCACCGGCTGCGACCCGGAAGGCCTCGACATGCAGGATGGCCAGATCGCGCTGCGGCTCGATTTTCCGGAGCGGGTCACGAACGGAACGGCGCTGCGCAAGATTCTGGTCCGGCTCGTGGACCAAGCGCGCGGCAGGGAAAACGAGAAGCCCGGCTAGCTGCGACAGATTGAACGTCGCCCGCCATCGCTGCGACCCAAGATCGTGTTCGGTCTGAGGTCGGCAGCGAGGGTTCATGGCACGTCATCGTCTGGCATTGGTCGCGGGCCTCACACTCGCGGTCACCGTATCGTTGGCCACGCCCGGCCTTGCCCAGACGGGCGGTCTTGCCGCGCAGAGTGCGCGGATCAATGCGCTCAGAACCGCTGGCAAATATGCCGAAGCGCTGCCACTGGCGCAGGCCATGGTGGCCTCGCTCGAGAAGACCAATAACAACCGCGATCTCGCCGCCGCGCTCAACAACCTCGCGCAGATCTATGCCGACCAGGGCCACGACGATCAGGCCGAGCCGATCTACAAGCGCGCCATCGCGCTGATGGAGAAGGGCACTGGCCTCGACAGCGTCGAAATTGCGCCCGTGCTGAACAATCTCGCCGCGCTCGATCAGCGGCAAGGCCGCTTCGCAGAGGCCGAACCCTTGTTCAAGCGGGCGCTGGCCATCCGCGAGAAGGCGCTGTCGCGCGAGCATCCTGACGTTGGCCAGTCTCTCAACAATCTCGCCACGCTCTATGTGAAGCAGGAGCACTTTGCCGACGCCGAGCCGCTGTTCCAGCGCGCGCTCGCGATCTTCCAGAAAGTCGGCGGCCCCGAGCATCCGGCGGTGGCAACGCTGCTGAACAATCTCGGCCAGCTCTATCGCGACCTCAACCGCGATGCGGATGCGGAAGCTCCGATCAGGCGCTCGCTGGCAATCCGCGAGAAGGTGTTGGGAACGGATCATCCCGACGTCGCTCGATCGCTCAACAATCTCGCCGGTCTCTATGAGCACCAGCAGCGCTATGCCGACGCCGAGCCGCTCTATCGCCGCGCGCTCGCCATCCGCGAGCGCGCGCTTGGGCCTGACCATCCTGACGTTGCGACATCCACCAGCAATCTGGCCTATTTCCTCTATGTGTCCGGGCGAATCGCGGATGCGTTGCCGCTCGCGGAAAAGACGCTGGCGGGTGATCGCGCGCAGCTGCGCGTGGTGTTGCCGATCCTGTTCGCCGCGCGTCAGCAATCTTTGCTGCCGGGTGACAAGGCACTGGACGAGGCACTCGCCGCGATCCAGCGCGGCACGCAATCGTCTGCTGCCTCCGCCGTGAACAAGCTCGCGGTGCGGCTCGCCGCTGGCACCGACCGGCTCGCCGAGTTGGTGCGCAAGGATCAGGATCTCGGAGCTGAATCCGAGGCGTTGGACAAGGCGATCATCTCGGCCGTGTCGAAATCATCGGCGCAGCGCGACGCCGCCTCCGAGCAGCGCAGCCGCGCCAGGATCGCGGCGATCGCAAGCGAGCGTGCCGGCTTGCAGAAGACGCTCGCGGTCGAATTCCCCGACTACGCTTCGCTCTCCAACCCGCTGCCACTCGCGGTCAAGGACGTGCAGCCGCTGCTGTCGGCCGATGAGGCCATGGTGGTCTATTCCGTCCTCGACACGCGCAGCTATGTCATCGCCATCACGCGTGAGGGCGCTGACTGGAAGGAGATTCCGCTCGGCGCAGATGCGCTGGCGCAGAAGGTTACCGCGTTCCGCAAGGGGCTGGATGTCGGCAAGGCGCGCGATGGCACCGGCAAATCAGGTCTGTTCGACCTTGCGCTCGCCAACGAACTCTATGTCACGCTGCTCGGCCCGGTCGAGGCGCTGACCAAGGACAAGCGCAGCCTGCTGACAGTGCCGTCTGGCGCGCTGACTGCGCTGCCGTTCCATTTGCTGGTTACAGAGGCCCCGCAAGCTGCGATCCCGGACACGCTCGAAGGCTATCGCAGTGCCGCCTGGCTGTTGCGGCGTCAGGCTGTGTCCGTGCTGCCCTCAGTGGTCAGCCTGAAGTCACTGCGCGCCTTTGCGCGCAAGGACGAAGGCATCAAGCCGATGACCGGCTTTGGTGATCCCGTCTTCAATCCGGCACAGGAGGGGCCAGCCGATCGCCGTGCAGCAGGCGGCAAGGTTGCCGCGCGCAGCATCGTGACGTCAGCCTATAGCGATTTCTGGCGCGGCGCGGGCGTCGATCGCGCGCGGCTTGCACAGGCGCTCCCGCAACTTCCCGATACCGCGGACGAGTTGAATGCCGTGGCCAAGGACGTCGGCGCGGCCGATGCCGATATTCATCTCGGCCGTGATGCCAGCGAAGCGACGCTCAAGCGTGCACCGCTTGCTCAATACAGCATCATCTACTTTGCGACCCACGGCCTCGTCGCAGGTGACATCAAGGGCGTGGGCGAGCCGTCGCTCGCGCTTTCAATTCCCGATCAGCCCTCCGAACTCGACGACGGTCTGCTCACGGCGAGCGAAGTCGCCCAGCTCAAGCTCAATGCGGATTGGGTCGTGCTGTCGGCCTGCAATACGATCGCCGGCGACAAGCCAGGCGCCGAAGCATTGTCGGGATTGGCCCGCGCCTTCTTCTATGCCGGCGCACGCGCGCTGCTGGTGTCCCATTGGGCAGTCGATTCGGAGGCTGCCACCCGCTTGACCACTTCGACTTTCGATTTGCTCAAAAACGAACCACAAATTGGTAGAGCCGAAGCTCTTCGGCGCGCGATGTTAACGTATGTTGATGACAGGTCGTCGCCGCGCAATGCATACCCGGCAATGTGGGGACCGTTCGCACTGATCGGCGAGGGCGCGGTACGATAAACCGCCACGCAGATTTGTGCATCGCAAAACATCTCACAACGCTGAAACGGCCGTTTGGTTGCGCGATCATTCGCAATTTTTGATGCGCTTGATCAGGGCTGACATGCGCGACGTTTGGCGCGGTCCTTGAATAAACCAAATCCCAAGGGATCAGCTTGGCAACGTCGGCGTTCACCGATATTAGGTCGTCCAACCGAGGCCGGACGGCCTGTTATCAGCGGTGGCCGCGATGGCACCAAAGCTTGGTTGTGCTGATGTCGCGGGTTCTAGGAGGATTCTTCGTGCAAGAAACGGGCGTGCGCAACGGTGCCTTCGGCGCCGACAAATTCGGCTTAAAGAATCTCAAGCAGGTTCACTGGAACCTCGGCGCACCGCAACTCTATCAGTACTCGCTCGCTGCCGGCGAGGCGGTGCTGTCCGCCGACGGCGCGCTCTGCGCCGACACCGGCGAGTTCACGGGTCGCAGCCCGAAGGACAAGTTCACGGTGCGTGACGCCACCACCGACAAGAAGATGTGGTGGGCCGGYAACCAGTCGATYACYGCGGAGCAGTTCGAGACGCTGTATCAGGATTTCCTCARGCACGCCGAAGGCAAGAGCCTGTTCGCGCAGGACCTCTACGGCGGCGCCGATCCGTCCTACCGGATCAAGACGCGCGTCTTYACCGAGCTCGCCTGGCACTCGCTGTTCATCCGCACTCTCCTGATCCGCCCCGAGGCGGTCGAGCTGCCGCACTTCACGCCGGAGCTCACCATCATCGACATGCCGAGCTTCCGCGCTGATCCGAAGCGCCATGGCTGCAAGTCCGAGAACGTCGTTGCGATCGATTTCGCGCGCAAGATCGTGCTGATCGGTGGCTCCTACTATGCCGGCGAGATGAAGAAGTCGGTCTTCACCACGCTGAACTATTATCTGCCCGAGCGCGGCGTGATGCCGATGCACTGCTCGGCGAATGTYGGCGCCAATGGCGACACCGCSATYTTCTTCGGCYTGTCKGGCACCGGCAAGACCACGCTCTCGGCCGATCCGAACCGTACGCTGATCGGCGACGACGAGCATGGCTGGGGTCCGAACGGCGTCTTCAATTTCGAAGGCGGCTGCTACGCGAAGTGCATCAAGCTGTCGAAGGAAGCSGAGCCCGAGATCTACGCAGCCTCGACCCGCTTCGGTGCCGTSCTCGAGAACTGCGTRCTCGACGAAGACACCCGCGTGGTCGATTTCGACGACGGCTCCAAGACCGAGAACACGCGTTCGGCCTATCCGCTCGACTTCATCCCGAACGCCTCGCGCACCGGCCGCGCGCCGCAGCCGAAGAACGTGGTGATGCTCGCTGCCGACGCCTTCGGCGTGCTGCCGCCGATCGCAAAGCTCTCGCCGGCGCAGGCGATGTAYCACTTCCTGTCCGGTTACACCGCCAAGGTCGCSGGCACCGAGCGCGGCTTGGGCTCYGAGCCGCAGCCGGAATTCTCGACCTGCTTCGGCTCGCCCTTCCTGCCGCTCGATCCCTCCGTCTACGGCAACATGCTGCGTGATCTCATCGCYCAGCACAATGTCGACTGCTGGCTGGTCAACACCGGCTGGACCGGCGGCAAGTACGGCACCGGCTCGCGCATGCCGATCAAGGTGACGCGCGCGCTGCTCACCGCCGCGCTCGACGGTTCGCTTCGCAACGTCGAATTCCGCACCGACAAATATTTCGGCTTCGCAGTCCCGACCGCGCTGCCCGGCGTGCCATCTGAGATCCTCAACCCGGTCAACACCTGGAAGGACAAGGACGAGTTCGACAAGACCGCACGTAGCCTGGTCGGCATGTTCCAGAAGAATTTTGCCAAGTTCGAAGCCCAGGTCGACGCCGAGGTGCGCGCCGCTGCGCCGGACGTGAAGCTCGCGGCGGAGTAATCTCTCGCACCGCCTTCAATGAAAAAGGGCGGCCGCGAGGCCGCCCTTTTGTTTGTGGCGTGATCGTTCCACTCGCAATGACGAGTTGTGGAAGCACTCACGCCTTGAAATACGCAATCTGCGTTGTCGTCGCGAGCAGCCGCCCGTTCGGCGACCACAGCTCCGCGTTCTGGTCGGCGTAGCTCTTGTGCATGATCTTCGAATCCGCCGTCGCCAGCACGCGCGTGATGTTTTCAGTCGCGAGCTCTTCGCTGTCGGTGTGGAAATAGGTCGTCAGCGACACCGTGCCGAACGGCACCAGCTCGCGCCGCACATGGAAGATGCGGCCGAAGAAGGCGTCCGACATCGACATCAGCGACAGCATGTCGAGCTTGCGCGGTTCGCGATCGCTGATCCAGATTTTCGAATAGGTGCTGGCGAGCCCGGCCTGCGGCGGGCCGAGCCGCATCTCGCCCTCCACGAAGCGGAATTCATACTGGTTGGCCCAGGATGCCTGGATCTTCGGGAACGGCAGCGTCTGTTCGAACGGCTTGGTCTCGGGATATTGCGCCACCCGGTGCTCCCAGGACGGCCGGCGCTCGGCGAACACGGCGGTGGCAAGCGTCGCGACCTCGCCGCCGCCCTGCGACAGTTCGACGCTCCAATGCTGGCTGGAGCGATTGCCCTTCACCAGGCGGATGTCGAGATCGAACGGACCCTTGGCGATCGGCGCGCAGTAATTGACGGTCAGCGCCAGCGGATCACCGGCGGCTTGCGGATGCTCGATCAGCGCGCGCAGGATGGTTGCAGCGGTGGCGCCACCGAACGGGCCGACAAAGGCCCAATAGTCGTCGCTGGTGTGCCCCTGCCAGCTCGAGTCGCCTGCGGTGATGCGGGTGGCGTCGTCGAAGGGATGTGGAAGCTTGACGTGCATTGCTGGTCCTCGATGCCGACCCCGTCGTCATTGGGCGCGCAGCGAAGCATTCCCGACTGCTATCGCGGAAAGATTCTGGATTGCTTCGCTGCGCTCGCAATGACGGGCGGTCGAGATGACGACAATCATATCATCATCCCCCTCGCGACATGCAATAACCTCGCAGGTAACGCCGATTTCACGCTGCGGAAATATCAGCCCGTTGCGTCGCGCAGCTCCTCGGCCGTCTGGAACGGCGGCGTGATCGGGTTCACCGGCACGTTCCAGATTTCCTCGGCATATTCGCGGATAGTGCGGTCGGATGAGAACCAGGCCATGCGCGCGACGTTGAGGATGGAGGCGCGGGTCCAGGCCGGCGCCACCTGCCAGCGTGCGTCGACCGCGCGCTGCGCCTCGTAATAGGAATCGAAGTCGGCGCTGACCATGTAATGGTCGAGATAACGCAGCGCATGCGCGATGGATTCGAAACGGCCGGGGTCGCCGGGCGAGAATTCGCCGACGCCGATCGCGTTGATGGCGCGTTGCAGTTTGGGCGATTTTCGGATCACGTCGGAGGCGTCGAGCCCCTGCTTGCGCCGGATCATCACGTCGCCAGCCTCCATGCCGAAGATGGCGATATTGTCGACGCCGACCTGGTCGCGGATCTCGATGTTGGCGCCGTCGAGCGTGCCGATCGTGATGGCGCCGTTGAGCGCCAGCTTCATGTTGCCGGTGCCGGAGGCTTCCATGCCGGCGGTCGAGATCTGCTCGGACAGATCGGCCGCGGGGATGATGATCTCGGCGAGGCTGACATTGTAGTCGGGCAGGAAGGCGACCTTCAGCTTGCCGCCGATGGTGGGGTCGTTGTTGACGATTTCGGCGACGTCGTTGATCAGCTTGATGATCAGCTTGGCGTAGCGATAGCTCGCTGCCGCCTTGCCGGCAAAGATCTTCACCCGCGGCACCCAATTGCCGTTGGGGTCGTCCTTGATCGACTGGTACAGCGCGACCGTCTCGATGATGTTGAGGAGCTGGCGCTTGTATTCGTGGATGCGCTTGATCTGCACGTCGAACAAGGCGGTCGGATCGACCTTGATGCCGAGCCGTTCGCCGATCAGGCGTGCCAGCGCGGTCTTGTTGTGAAGCTTGACGCTGCGGAATTTCTTCTGGAATTCGGCGTCGCTGGCGCGGGCCTCGATCAGCGAGAGTTGTGTCGGATCGTCGAGCACGGCTTCGCCGCAGGTCTCGCGCAACAGGTCGGTCAGCTTCGGATTCGCCAGCATCAGCCAGCGGCGGAAGGTGATGCCGTTGGTCTTGTTGGTGATGCGGCCGGGATAGAGATGGTTGAGATCGTGGAACACGGTTTCGCGCATCAGATCCGAATGCATCGCCGAGACGCCGTTGATGCGGTGCGAACCGACGAAGGCGAGCTGGCCCATGCGGACCCTGCGCCCGCTCTTCTCGTCGATCAACGAGACCGAGGCGCGGAAATCGATGTCTCCGGGCGCGCGCGCCTCGGCGAGCGCGAGATGCTGCACGTTGATGCGGTAGATGATCTCGAGATGGCGTGGCAGCAGCCGCTCGAACAATTCGACCGGCCAGGTCTCCAGCGCTTCGGGCAGCAGCGTGTGGTTGGTGTAGGACAGCGTCGCGACGGTAATCTTCCAGGCCTCGTCCCAGCGGAAATTGTGGAGGTCGACGAGGATGCGCATCAGCTCGGTGACGGCGAGGCTCGGATGGGTGTCGTTGAGCTGCACCGCGACCTTGGACGACAGGCTGCGCAGCTGGCCGTCGGATGAGAGATGCCGCTTGATGAGATCCTGGAGCGAGGCCGAAACGAAGAAATATTCCTGACGCAGCCGCAGTTCGCGGCCCGCCGGGCTCTCGTCGTTCGGGTAGAGGAATTTGCAGATCGCTTCGGCGCGCGATTGCTCGGCGCTGGCGCTGACATAGTCGCCCTTGTTGAAGGCGTCTAGCTTGAGCGGATCGGGCGAGCGCGCCGACCACAGCCGCAGCGCGTTGACGTGCTGGCCGCGCCAGCCGACGATCGGCGTGTCATACGCGATCGCCTGCACGGTCTCGCCAGGATGCCAGATCGCGCGGTCGCGGCCCTTGTCGTCGACATGCTCGACGCCGCCGCCGAAATTGACGTCGTAGATCACTTCCGGCCGCTGCAATTCCCAGGGGTTGCCGAAACCGAGCCATTCGTCCGGATATTCCTGCTGCCAGCCCTGATTGATGATCTGCCGAAACAGGCCGAAATCGTAGCGGATGCCGTAGCCGATCGCGGGGATCGACAGCGTCGCCATGCTCTCCATGAAGCACGCTGCGAGGCGCCCGAGGCCGCCATTGCCGAGCGCGGCATCGGGCTCGCATTTGCGCAACTCAGGCAGCGATACGCCGAGATCGCCGAGCGCGACCTCGAAGATCTTCAAGAGCCCCATATTGTTAAGCGCGTCAGTGAAGAGGCGGCCGATCAGGAATTCGAGCGAGAGATAATAGACGCGCTTGCGGCCGGCATCGTAGCTGCGCTTCTCGGCGGAGAGCCAGCGATGCACGATGCGGTCGCGCAGCGCGAGCGCCGCGGCCTGGTACCAGTCGTGCTTGGTCGCCATGCCCGCGTCCTTGCCGATGGCAAGGCGCAGCTTCGCCAGGATCGCACCCTTGATCTCCGACAGCGCGAGTTCGTCGATGGGCTGACCGGGGGCGGGGAAATTTGGCTGGAACGATTGATCTTGCAAGGCCGTCACTTCCTGGTCGACAGAAACACCACTGCACCCTACGCGTCTTGCCTCTTTGCCGGAACCATCGCTGGCGCGGCAGTGCACTGCGCTGGCGTAAAATTATGCAAGGAACGGGCCGGTTTGGGAACCCGGACCAGCACGGAGGAACGCTGATTCAGTGATAGACTGAGCGGAGATTCAGCCCTCACTGTGGAGGAGACATCCCATGAGACCTCTGATGCGACTGCTGATCGAAATCGTCGCCGCAGCGCTTCTTGTCGTCTGCATCGCCAGTTCGAGCGCCGCCTTCGCCGCCGGCAAACGCAGCGCCGACGGCCTCAGCTGCGGCTTCTCCCTCCCGCAGAACCCAACACCCGCTGCGCGCTGCGCCGCCATCAAGCGCCAATGCGGCGGCAAATTCTACGCGAATGCATGCGGGGATAAGTTGCTGTCGGCCGCGAATTGACGCCGCACGCGTCGAATTTGGCATTCGCATCAGACCTGATCGTCATCGATCAAGTTTATTCTTTCGTTGCTCAAAGCCGACATGATCGCTTCGATATCTTCGGGCTCAACTGTCGCTGCGGGCAGCAGTTGGTTGAGCTGTTCGAAGGTCACGAAGCCGGTGCGTCGGCCAAGCTCGATCGCCGCTTGAATCATTTTCTGTCGCTGCATCCGTCCTCCAACATTTTGGCCCCTACTTATGGGAGACAAAGTGCTGGACAGAGAAAGGCTCTGGAACAAATTAAGAACACTTTAGCAAGTCTTTGATATATCATTGTGATTCGGCGCATCGCCGACACAATATCTAGGGTCTGACGTCAGTCGCGAGGACTACATGTCCACCATTGCCTTCGATCAATTTGCCCTCACCCGGATCGCCGATTTCGCGCGGTCGCTGTCGCGGCTGCATCAGGCGGCGCGGCGCCATGCCGTCGACGACGACCAGTTCGACCGCGAGTTCAACGCGGTGTGCCAGTCGATCTGGGGCTACACCATCGACGACATCAGCGACGATCTGTTCGCGGCCGAGGATCACCACTTCCTCGACACGCTGGACGAAGCGCATGCGCGCATCTTCGCCGCCGAGCAGGGTTATGACCTCGTCGGCGAGACGGGCATGCTCACCGATTGGTGGGGCTTTTGCTGGATGATCCTGGCCGAGAAGCGCGGCCTGCTGACGGCCGAAAACCGTGCTGCCGCGCGCGCGGCGATCGAGGAGAAATATCTGGCGGCGCCGAATGTGATCGGGGTGATCATCGGGAGATAAGTCTCGTATCCCGGGCGCAGCGCGTCCGGGATACGAGACCGAGCTAATCCAAACCCGCCCGCTTCGCCGATTTCGCCGGCGTCTTCGGCACGGCCGATACATCCGGCAACGTCTCGCGCACGATCTCCGCCGCCGGCGTGTCTGCAGCCACGGTCTCGGCGCGCACCGGGGCCACCCGCATCTCGCCGAGGCGGGCGCGGACCTGCGCGGTGAGGCCGGGATAGGAGGCGACAGGAGTGAACTCCGCGCTCTGCTCCTGGCCGAGACGGATGCCGGTATAGGCGACAAGACCGTCGGTCGTGGCGATGACGTCGCCAGCTTTCAGCGAATTGTCCAGCGACAGGTCAACCGGCGAGAGCCCGGCCGGCTCGCGGCCGTTGCAGGTGCAGTCGGCGCGCAGCGCCTTGCGATAGGCGAATGCGTTCTCACTGTCGGCGTAGCGCTCGCCGGTCTGGCTATAGGCGCCGTCGATCGAGGAGCCGAAATACACTTTCGTCGCGCTGGCAGGACAGAAGGCCTGACACATCTGCGCCGGCGAGGCGAGGCCGCGCATCAACGGAAAATATTTGCCGTCGCAGCTGCGCACACAGAAAGCCGGGCCGGAGGCATTGGCTGAACGCATCGACGGCACATTCTGCGGCTGAGCCGCCGACTGACTGGCGAAGGGGTCGACGAAAGGGCTCGCCTGTTGCGGCACGTCGCGCTGAGGCCGCTGCTGCATTCCGCCGAAGAAGAAGTCGAACAGGCCTTCGGCCGCAACCGGGGCCGGGGTCGCAAGCAGCGGTGCTGCCAGGGTGGCGGCCACAAGCATCGCGCGACGCCGCCGGCGCGCATGGGACACAATCGTACGCAACGCTCACTCCACCCGACGCTACCGAACCGGCCGGGACCGTGAGGTCTCAGCACATGATTCACCATAGAGCCGGATGGTAAATGAGCGGTTGAGGGGGCTGCTTGCGCCCGTTACGCCTTCAAAAATTCCGAGGCCTTGTACAGCGAGCGGAACGGCAGGCCGGCCGCGCCAAAAGTGTCGGTGGCGCCTTCCTCGCGATCGACCATGGTCAGCACCAGCACCACTTCGGCGCCGGTCTCGCGCACGGATTCCACGGCCTTCATCGCCGAGCCGCCCGTGGTGGTGACGTCCTCGACGATCACGACGCGCTTGCCGGCCAGCGTCTCGCCCTTCGGCAGACCCTCGATCGCGAGCTTGGCGCCATGCTCCTTCGGTTTCTTGCGCACGAAGAAGGCCGCGATCGGATGACCCTTGATCCAGGAGATCTGCGCCAGCGCACCGGCCAGCGGCACCGCGCCCATCTCGAGGCCGCCGATGAAATCGAGCTGGTCGTCCTTCAACGTCTCGTAGGTGAGCTCGGCGAGCAGCGTCGCGCCCTCGGGGTCCAGCATGGTGGGCTTGAGGTTGAAATAGAAATCGCTCTTGCGGCCCGACGCGAGCGTCACCTCGCCCCGGCCGAAGGAGCGGCGGCGGATGATTTCGAACAGGCGGGCGCGGGAGGCTGATTTCGACACGGCGGTCCCTCGGGAGCGTTCTTGGAGGTGGCGGAATTTATCCGCGACGGCCACGACATTCCAGAGGGGGCGTCCCCCGTCAACAGGGATCGGCCATCCCGGTCCGCCGGTTGTGGGGGTGCAACCTTCTGGAGTAGGTGGATGCTCGAGATCCCGGGGAAGGAAACAGGCAAATGACCATCGAGCTGCACACCTGGAACACACCGAACGGCCGCAAAATCTCGGTCGCGCTGGAGGAAATGGGCCTGCCCTACAAGGTGGTTCCGGTGAACATCACCAAGGGCGAGCAGATGGCGCCGGGGTTTCTCAAGCTGTCCCCGAACAACAAGATCCCCGCCATCCTCGACCCCGAGGGGCCGGACGGCAAGCCCGTCAGCATTTTCGAGTCCGGCGCGATCCTGCTCTATCTCGGCGAAAAGACCGGAAAATTCCTGCCGAAGTCGCTTGGCGATCGCATTCCCGTCTACGAATGGCTGATGTGGCAGATGGGCGGCTTCGGCCCGATGCCCGGCCAGGTCCACCATTTCATCGCGCTGGAGAACGAGCAGGACCGCGCCTATGGCCTCAAGCGCTATATGGCCGAGACGCGCCGGCTCTACGGCGTGCTCGACCGCCGCCTGGACGGCCGCGATTTCGTCGCTGGCGATCTGTCGGTCGCCGATTTCGCCATTTTGGGCTGGGCCTGGCGCCATCCGCGCCACAAGGTGGGGCTTTCCGATTTCCCCAACGTCAAGCGCTGGTACGACGCCCTGATGGCGCGCCCAGCCACCAAGCGCGGCATGGACGCGAAGCTGGATTAGTCTGGCGACGAGCTCTCACGTCTCGTGCCCCGGACGCGACGCAGCGCATAGCGCTGCAGCGCGTCCGGGACACGGATGGAGTGTGTCCACTAGACCTTCTTCGCTTCCACCGCCATTCGCACCGCGAGCCCCGCCAGCACGGTGCCCATCAGCCAGCGCTGCACCAGCATCCAGCTAGGCCGGGTGGCCAGGAACAACGCGATCGATCCGGCTCCGAGCGCGATCATCGCATTGACGCTGACACTGATCGCGATCTGGATTGCGCCGAGCACGACCGACTGCGTCAGGACGCTGCCGGCGGTGGGATCAATAAACTGCGGCAGCAGCGCGAGGTACAGCATCGCGATCTTCGGATTGAGCAGGTTGGTGACGAGCCCCATCGCAAACAATTTGGGCGGGCTGTCGATCGCGAGCTGCTTCACCTGGAACGGCGAACGTCCGCCCGGCTTCACCGCCTGCCAGGCGAGCCAGAGCATGTAGCCGGCACCGGCAAAACGCAGCGCATCGTAAGCGAAGGGAATAGCGAGCAGCAGCGCCGTGATGCCGAACGCAGCGCACAGCATGTAGAACACGAAACCGAGCGCGACACCGCCGAGCGAGACGATGCCGGCCGCCGGTCCCTGCGTGATCGAGCGCGAGATCAGATAGATCATGTTGGGCCCCGGCGTGAGCACGAGACCAAGGCAGACGAGGGCGAAGCCGAGCAAGGCGGAGGTGTGGGGCATGGATGAACCGTTGCGGGAGGTGCAGTGGTTCTTAATGCGCGCGGCGCTTTCGGGCCATGGCGCAATTGCTCGGAGGACAATTCAGTCCGATTCTACACCGCAGCCCGTACGGTGCGAATAAATGCCGCGAAGCGCTCCATCGCCAAACGTAACGGCTCAGCCAGTGCAGGGTCTGCGACGATGCTACGTTCGTCCCAGGCGCCGCCCAGCAGCGGCAGCGTCACGCAGGCCTCGGTGGCGAGCCGTGCCGACATTGTCTCCAGCGTCAGCGTCAAGGCGGCCAGCGCGTGTGTCGCGCGCGGAGACGTGTTGATCAGCGCGACGGGCTTATCAGGAAATTCGTGGCTGCCGACGAGCCAGTCGAGCGCGTTCTTCAAGACGCCCGCGACGCCGCGGGCATATTCGGGGCTCGAGATCAGGAGCCCGTCGACGCCGCCGACCAACTTGCGCATCGCGCCGACAGGCGCAGGCACGTCATCGCCATCGAGATCCGGATTGAAGAAAGGCAGGCCGGCAATTCCCTCGAACAGGATCACCTCGACGCCAGCAGGGGCGAGCCGTGCGGCCGCGCGCAACACGGCTGTATTGCTCGAACCCGCACGCAGGCTGCCGGAGATGGCGGCGATCTTCATGGGAAGGCCGTCAATGTGCCTCGTCCCAATTCTTCGCGGCGCGCGCATCGACATGCAGCGGTACCGACAGCAGCACCGCCGGGAACGGCGCATCCTGCATCACGTGCTGCACCACCGGGAGCGTCGCCTCGACCTCCGCGTCCGGCACCTCGAAGATCAGTTCGTCATGCACCTGCAGCAGCATCTGCGCCGAAAGCTTCTTCTCGGCGAGCGCGTCCTCGACGCGCGTCATGGCGCGGCGGATGATGTCGGCGGCGGTGCCCTGCAGACGCGCGTTGATCGCGGCGCGTTCGTTGAAGGCACGCACCGAGGCGTTCGACGCCTTGATATCGGGGTAGTGGCACTTGCGGCCGAACAGCGTGGTCACGTAGCCGTGTTGACGGCAGAAATCGCGCGTCTCGTCCATGTAAGCGCGGATGCCCGGGAAGCGCTCGAAGTACTTCTTGATGTAGGCCGACGCTTCCTCGCGCGCGATGCCGAGCTGGTTGGCGAGGCCGAACGCCGAGATGCCATAGATGATGCCGAAATTGATCGCCTTGGCGCGACGGCGGATCTCGCTCGGCATGCCCTTGATCGGCACGCCGAACATTTCCGACGCCGTCATCGCGTGAATGTCGAGGCCGTCGCGGAACGCCTGCTTCAGCACGGGAATGTCGGCAATCTCCGCCAGCAGCCGCAGCTCGATCTGCGAATAGTCGGCGGAGACCAGCTTGTGCCCGGGCGTCGCGATGAAGGCACGGCGGATTTTCCGGCCGTCCTCGGTGCGCACCGGGATGTTCTGCAGGTTCGGCTCGTTCGACGACAGCCGGCCCGTCGTGGTTGCTGCCAGCGCGTAGGTCGTGTGCACGCGATGGGTCTGCGGATTGACGTATTCAGGCAGCGCGTCGGTGTAGGTCGATTTCAGTTTCGAGACCTGGCGCCACTCCAAAATTTTGCGCGGAAAGTCATGACCCTGCTCGGCGAGCTCGTCGAGCACCTGTGCGGTGGTGGACCATGCGCCGGTCTTGGTCTTGGTGCCGCCCGGCAAGCCCATCTTGCCGAACAGGGTGTCGCCGATCTGCTTGGGGCTGCCGACATTGACGGGCTCGCCGGCGATCTCCTGGATTTCGGCCTCGACACGCGCCGCGGTCTGGGCGAAGTCGCCCGAGAGGCGCGACAGCACTTGCCGGTCGATCGAGATGCCGCGCCGCTCCATGCGGGCGAGGACTGACACCAGCGGCCGCTCCAGCGTCTCGTAGACGGTGGTCATGTGCTCGGCGACGAGACGGGGCTTCAGCACGCGCCAGACCCGCAAGGCGATGTCCGCGCTCTCTGCCGACAATGGCGCGGCCTTGTCGATCGGAACCTGGTCGAAGGTGATCTTGCCCTTGCCGCTGCCGAGCAGCTCGCTCTCCTTCAGCATGGCGTGACCGAACCAGTGCTCTGAGAGCGAGTCCAGCTCGTTCGAGCCGCGGCCGGCATCGAGCACGTAGGAGATCAGCTTCGCATCGTCGGCGTTGCGCAAGGTGATGCCGTGCTGTGCCAGCATCACGGCAGCGAATTTAACGTCGAATCCGATCTTGAGAATGCCCGCTGACTCCAGCACCGGGCGCAGCGCGTCGATAGCGTCGGTGTGTTTGACTTGATCCGGCGCGAGGCCCGCGTCGAACAGGCCGCCGTCGCCGCCGGACTGCTTGTGGGCCAGCGGCATATAGCAGGCCTCGTTCGGCGCCAGCGCCAGCGCGATGCCGCAGAGATCGGCCTGCATCGGATCGATGCTGTTTGCTTTGATCTCGATCGCGACGTGGCCGTTATCATGGATGCGCGCGATGAAAGCGTTGAGCTCTTTGAGGGTCTTGATCGTCTGGTACCTGGCCCGGTCAACAGAAAGGTTGCGCAGCGCTTGCTCGCGCGCGACCGCGAGCGAGATCGGCGCGCCCTTGAGGCTTGCCGACTTGTCGCTCTTGTCTGCACCCTTTGTGGCTGTCGCAGGAGCGGCGAAGAGGTCGCCGGAGCTTTCGCTCGGTTTTGCCTTTGCACCGTCGCCGCCTCTCGCGCCGCTGCTGTTCGCCGCATCGGCATCGACATTGGCGGGATCGATTTGCGAATAGTCGGCGACGCGTCGCGTCAGCGTGGTGAATTCCATCGCCTTCAGGAAGGCGATCAGTTTTCGCGCGTCAGGCTCGTGAACGGCCAAGTCGTCGAGCGGTACGTCCAGATCGACCTTGTCATCGAGCAGCACGAGCTGGCGCGAGATCCGCGCCTTCTCGGCATTCTCGAGCAAAGCCTCGCGGCGCTTCGGCTGTTTGATCTCGGTGGCGCGGAACAGGAGTTGTTCGAGGTCGCCATATTCGACGATCAGCTGCGCCGCGGTCTTGATGCCGATGCCGGGGACACCAGGCACGTTGTCGGTGGAATCGCCGGCCAGCGCCTGAACCTCGACCACCTTCTCCGGCGGCACGCCGAACTTCTCGATCACTTCGGGTATGCCGATGCGGCGATCCTTCATGGTGTCGTACATGGTGATCTTGTCGTTCACGAGCTGCATCAGGTCCTTGTCGGAGGACACGATGGTCGTGGTGGCGCCGCGCTCGCTGGCCTGCCGCGCATAGGTCGCGATGAGATCGTCGGCCTCGAAGCCGCCCTGCTCCAGGCAGGGCAGATCGAAGGCGCGAACGGCCTCGCGGATCAGCGCGAATTGCGGGATCAGATCATCAGGCGCCGGCGGCCGGTGCGCCTTGTACTCGGGGTAGATCTTGTTGCGGAAAGTGACTTCCGACTTGTCGAATACGATGGCGAGATGCGTCGGCCGGTTGTCGGCAGGCATGTCGCGCAGCAGCTTCCACAGCATGTTGCAGAAGCCGAGCACCGCGTTGACCTGCAAGCCGTCGGATTTGCGGTTCAGCGGCGGCAGCGCGTGATAGGCGCGGAAGATGTAGCCGGAACCATCGACCAGGAAGATGTGGTCGCCTTTGCCGGCAGCCTTGGCTGCGACCGGTTTGGCAGCAGCTGTCGCCGCGGGTTTGGTGTCGGCTTTGGCGGAGGTCTTCGGGGAGGTTTTTGGCATGGCCGCAATGTATGAATTTTTGCGGCAAAAGACAGCCTCTGCGGATCGCTATTTTACCGACTCGCACAGCAAATCACGGCATCAGGCCAGGCAGTCCTCGATGAAACCTGCTACCGCGCGCACCGTGGGCGTGCGGCGCAGGTCGCGATGGACGACCAGCCAGACCTCGCGCCCGACGGGGCGGCCGCCGATATCAAAGCGCTCCAGCAGTGGATCGGTCTCGCCAAGGAATTTCGGCAGGGCGGCGAGCCCAAGTCCGGTCCGCGCGGCCGCTGCCTGGTTCTCCAGATCGTTGGTGCGAAGCACGATCTCGCGCGACGCGGCAAAGCGCATCAGCCATCGCTGCTGAGGAACCTCATCCATGCTGGAATCGTAAGCGACGAACGCGAAAGCATGCGGTGGTGTCGTCTTGAAATAGTCGGGAGAGCCGTAGAGCGCGAACTCGAAATAGCCGACCTTCCGCGCGATCAGTCCCGGCTCCGTCGGGCGCGACAGGCGAAGCGCCAGATCCGCCTCGCGACGGTTGAGCGAGGCCGTGCGCTTCTCGCCGATCAGCTTGATCCTGATGCCGGGATGCTGTTGCAGCAACCGGATCAGCTTCGGTGCGATCAGGAGGTTGGCGAGCGAAGGCGGAGCGCTGATCGTGATTTCGCCGCCGATCTCTGATTTTGAGGCCTGCACGGCGCGCGCCACGGCGAAGGCCGTCTCCGCCATCGGAGCCCCGATCTTGGCGATGCGCTTGCCGTCCTCGGTGAGCTCGTAGCTGCGCGGCCTGCGGTCGACGAGCTTGAGCGACATCGAGGCTTCCAGGGCCGCGACGCGGCGGGCCACGGTGACGTGGTCGACGCCAAGGCTCCGTGCCGCAGCGGACAGGGTCCCCTCGCGTGCGAGCGCCAGAAAATGCTGCAGGTCGGTCCAGTCCATCTGTGCGAATTCTCACAACAAGATCTCAATCTTGAGCAGTTTCGCAGATTTTCGCGCCATTCCATAGTGTGTCCATCATCGACAGGAGGATCCGATATGGCCGTGATCGTGAGATTGAAGGCGCCCGGTGGCGTCAACCAGCTCGAAGTGATGAGCGCCGATCTGCCGCCGCCCGGCCGCGGCGAAATCCGGCTGAGGCAGACCGCGATCGGCGTGAACTCCATCGATATTTATCAGCGCATGGGTCTCTACGCGCTCCCGCCTGAGCGCATTCCCGGCGTCGAGGCGGTGGGCGTCGTTGCGGCGCTGGGCGCGGAGGTCACTGGCCTCGAGGTCGGGGACCGCATCGCCTATGCGGGCGCGCCGGTTGGCGCCTACGCATCCGAACGCAATTTGCCGGCCTGGCGCTGCGTGAAGCTTCCCGCGCGCCTTCCGGACGAGGCGGTCGCCGCAGCATTCGTCAAGGGCATTACCGCCGACATGCTGCTCAATCGGGTTTTCCCGGTCGGCCCAGCGACGACAATTCTCGTCCATAGCGCTGCAGGAGGGCTCGGGCAGCTTCTGACGCGCTGGGCCAGCGCGGCTGGGGCAACTGTCATCGGGACTGTTGGTTCGTCGGCCAAAACCGAAATCGCCCGCTCGGCCGGAGCGTCTCATGTGATCGTTGGCCGGGATACTGATTTCGCTGCTGCGATCAGCGATCTCACGGCCGGACGGGGCGTCGATGTCGCTTATGACGGGGTCGGCGGGGCGACGTTGCAAAAGACGCTTGGCTGCGTGCGGCCATTCGGCGTCGTGGCCAGCATTGGCCAGTCGGCCGGGCCGATCCCATCGGTCGATGTTCATGATCTCGGGCCGCGGCGCAGCCTGATGTTGGCGCGGCCGAGTGTCATGGCCCACATGAACGATGCCGACGCGTATCGCCGTTCTGCCGAGCGCGTGCTTGCCGCGATAGGCGACGGTGTGCTGCAAGTCAGCGGGAAAGCCTACAGTCTGCGGGACGTGGCGCTGGCGCAGGCGGATCTCGAGGCCGGGCGTACGACGGGAGCCTTGTATCTGCGCCCCTGAGCGGCCTATTCCGCCGCCTGCAACGCCGGCCCGGTCTTTTTCGGCGCAATCCAGAATGCGCCGGGCCGCTCGAACAGGAAGTCGGCGTGCAACCGCAGCGCAGCCTGCCAGATCGCGAGCGATCCGAGCACGCCGACGATGGTCACGATCAGTGACACCGCGCCGATGTCGGCAATGAGTCCTGTGTGCAGGAGCAGCGTTCGCGTCGCCGCCATCGGCAGGAAGAAGGCGAGATAGATCACGATCGAATGTTCGCCGCAGAAGCGCAGGAAGTTGCACCAATGTGCGCGCGCGAGCAGCGTGCCGATGGTAATGATGGCACAGGCGCCGGCGAAGCCGAGCAACAGCGAGACGATCTTCCATTCGCTGGCGCCTGATGCGACGAGGCCGGCATTCGCTAGCGCCCAGGCCGCAAGCGCTGCGAGCGCATACGCGGGATGGTTTCGCGCGCGATCCGACAGAGTGAACACGTAAGGCGCAAACAGATAGCCCGAATAGAAATAGACGAATCGCGCGCAGAATTCGTCGATCGCGGTCCAGCCGGTCGTGATGCGCGCCGTCTCCAGCGCAGCCGCGACAAGCCAGATGGCCAGCGGCGGGAATTTGCGTGTCAATTTCGTGACAACGAAGAAGATCGGCAGCAGATAGATGAACCAGAGCGTGCCGAATGGCTCAACGAAGGATTCCAAATAGAGCAGGCCCACGTCGCGCCAGCTGGTCTCGGCTGCAAAAGCCGGTGCTTTGAAGCCGAACTGGATTGTCACCCAGACGACATAAAAATAAGCGAAATGCACCACCTTGCGGTCGAGATAGGTTCGCCAGTCCCGATCGATCACCAGCGGCAGGAACAGGCCCGAAATCAGGAAGAAGTCCGGCATCCGGAACGGCTTTGCAAAGGCCACCAGGACATGCATGAAACCGGTCTCGCCGGCGGCGAGCTCGACCCCCAGGACCGAATGCATCATCACGACCATGACGATACAGATGCCCTTGGCATAATCGACCCAGTCGACACGCGCGGCAGCGGAGGCTTTGCGAAGCCCCCCGGTCGCAGCTGATGTGCCTGATGGTGCCATATGTCTCTTTTCGAGGCGGGTTCCGCCCGGTTCTGTCCAAGCGTAGGGCAGTGTGGCGCCCAGTGGTTTCCGACTTCTTTACCGGTACAAATCGCGTGCCGGTTTCTGACCGCGGGCTGTTCCTTTCCGACGGGAAAATGCTAAACCGCCCCGGATTTGGGGTTTCGTTAACCAAGCCAAAACAGGAATATTCATGCGCATCGCGATGATCGGCACGGGTTACGTCGGACTGGTATCCGGGGCCTGCTTTGCGGATTTCGGTCACGACGTCACCTGTGTCGACAAGGACGAGAAGAAGATCGCGGCCCTTCATCGCGGCGAGATCCCGATCTACGAACCCGGCCTCGACGACCTCGTCGCCAACAATGTCCGCGCCGGGCGGCTCTCCTTCACCACCGAGCTCGCCGGGCCGGTCGCGGCGGCGGACGCCGTCTTCATCGCGGTCGGCACGCCCTCACGCCGCGGCGATGGCCACGCCGATCTGTCCTATGTCTACGCCGCCGCGAAGGAGATCGCGCAGTCGCTGTCCGGCTTCACCGTCGTGGTAACGAAGTCGACCGTGCCGGTCGGCACCGGTGACGAGGTCGAGCGCATCATTCGCGAGACCAATCCTAAGGCTGACGTCGTCGTCGCCTCCAATCCCGAGTTCCTGCGCGAGGGCGCTGCGATCCGCGACTTCAAGTTCCCCGATCGCGTCGTGGTCGGCACCGCCGACGAGCGCGGCCGCAAGGTGATGGGCGACATCTACCGCCCGCTGTCGCTGAACCAGGCGCCGCTGATGTTCACCGCGCGGCGCACGGCCGAGATGATCAAATACGCAGCGAACGCGTTCCTCGCGACCAAGATCACCTTCATCAACGAGATCGCGGACCTGTCTGAAAAGGTCGGTGCCAACGTGCAGGAAGTCGCGCGCGGCATTGGCCTCGATAATCGCATCGGAACCAAGTTCCTGCATGCCGGTCCCGGCTTCGGCGGCTCGTGCTTCCCGAAGGACACCAAGGCGCTGATCAAGATCGCGCAGGATTACGACGTGAGCTTGCGCATCGTCGAATCCGTGCTCGCCGTCAACGAGAACCGCAAGCGCGCGATGGCGCGCAAGGTGAGCCAGGCACTCGGCGGCTCCTTGCGCGGCAAGACCATCGCGGTGCTCGGCCTCACCTTCAAGCCCGACACCGACGACATGCGCGACGCGCCGTCGATTCCGCTCGTCACCGGCCTCCTCGACATGGGCGCGAAGGTGAAGGCGTTCGACCCTGTTGGCATGGAGCAGGCCAAGAGCGAATTGCCCAATATCACCTATTGCGAGGATGCCTATTCCTGCGCTGAAGGGGCCGATGCGCTCGTCGTCGTTACCGAGTGGACGCAGTTCCGCGGCCTCGATCTCGACCGGCTGAAGAGCATCATGGCGCAGCCCGTCGTCGTCGACCTCCGCAACATCTTCAGTCCCGACGACATGGTGACCGCCGGCTTCACCTATGAAAGCGTCGGCCGGCCGCCGGTCCAGGGCTGATAGTTAGATTGTCGACCTGAAACCGTCATGGCCGGGCTTGCCGACTTCGCTTAGGCTTCGCCGGCCCGATTCTGTAAGCCCGGCGAAGCATTCGTGGAGCCGGGTCCCGGCCATCCACGTCTGTTTTCTAGTCCATGACGTGGATGCCGGGACGAGCCCGGGCATGACGACCGGATAGATATTTGCCCCGCACCTTCGACACGCCCCTCCCGATCGATGCCGTGCTCGACGACCTCTCGCGCACGCTGGAGGCGCACAATGCGGCTGTGCTGGTGGCGCCTCCCGGCGCCGGCAAAACCACGCGGGTGCCGCTGGCGCTGCTCGATGCGCCCTGGGCCGAGGGCAGGAAGATCATTGTCCTGGAGCCGCGCCGCATCGCCGCGCGCGCCAGCGCCGATCGCATGGCCAAGTCGCTTGGCGAGCGCGCCGGCGAAACTGTCGGCTATCGCGTCCGCTTCGGCTCGAAGATCTCGCGCGCGACGCGCATCGAGGTCGTGACCGAGGGCATTTTTACGCGTCAGATCCTCGACGACCCTGAACTGTCAGGCGTTGCCGCCATCCTGTTCGATGAATTCCACGAGCGCTCGCTCGATGCAGACATGGGCCTGGCGCTGGCGCGCGACGCGCAACTGGGCTTGCGCGAAGACCTGCGCATCCTGGTAATGTCGGCCACGCTCGACGGCGCTCGCGTCGCGAGGCTGCTTGGCGAAGCGCCTGTCGTCGAGAGCGAGGGCCGCGCCTTTCCGGTCGAGACGCGCTATCTCGGCCGCAAGGCGGATGCGCCGATCGAGCGACAGATGGCGGATGCGATTGCCTCGGCGCTGCGCGCCGACAGCGGCTCGGTGCTCGCGTTCCTGCCAGGCGCCGCCGAAATCCGCCGCACTCAGAACTTTCTGGCTGAGCGTGTGCAGGATGCCAGCATCGAGATCGTGCCGCTGTTCGGTGCGCTCGATGCGGCCGTGCAGGACCGTGCCATCGCTCCGGCGCCCAAGGGCACGCGCAAGGTGGTGCTGGCGACGTCGATCGCGGAGACCTCTCTGACAATTGAAGGCGTGCGCATTGTGGTCGATTCCGGGCTTGCCCGCGTCCCACGCTACGAGCCTGATATCGGCCTGACCCGGCTCGAGACCGTGCGGGCTGCGCGTGCCGCCGTCGACCAGCGCCGCGGCCGCGCCGGCCGCACCGAGCCCGGTGTGTGCTATCGTCTCTGGGACGAGCCGCAGACGGCCTCGCTGGCGCCCTACACTCAACCTGAAATTCTCAGTGCCGATTTGTCTTCGCTGGTGCTCGATCTTGCGCAGTGGGGCGTCGCTGATCCCTCGGTGTTGTCGTTCCTCGATCCGCCGCCGGCGCCTGCCTGGAAAGAGGCGAAAAGCCTGCTCGAAGAGCTCAACGCGCTTGATGGCGACGGCCGCATCACCGTCGAAGGCAAGAGCCTGCGCGCGCTGGCGCTGCCGCCGCGGCTGGCGCGCATGATCGTGGATTCGCATCGCGCAGGGTGCGGCGAAGAGGCGGCCGAGATCGCAGCCATTCTCACCGAGCGCGGGCTCGGCGGCGACAGCGCCGATCTCGATCACCGGCGCGACCAGTTCCGCCGCGACCGATCGCCGCGGGCAGCGAGCGCGCGCGACCTGGCGCGACGATGGGCGTCGCAGGTCGCAGCATCCGAGAAGCCGGGGCAGCAGGAGGATCTTTCGACCGGCCTGATGCTCGCCTATGCCTTCCCGGACCGTGTCGCGCGCAATCGCGGCAACGGCAGCTTCGTGCTCGCCAACGGTCGCGGCGCCGCTGTGGAGCAAACCTCCTCGCTCGCCCGCGCGCCCTACATCGCAATCGGCGAGATGACGGGCACGGCCGCAAGTGGCCGCATCCTGCTCGCCGCGCAAATCGCCGAAGCCGACATCGAACAGCATTTTGCCGAGCATATCGAGACCACCGACGAGATCTCGTTCGATCGCGGCGCGATGGCGCTGAGGGCGCGGCGCAAGCGTGTGCTGCACGCGATCACCCTGTCCGAGGCCACGCTTGCCGTGTCGCCCTCGGAGGACACCGCGCGAATCTTTGCCGACGGGCTGATCGCAGCCGGCCTCGACCGGCTGCCCTGGTCAAAGGCCGCAAAACAATGGCGCGACCGCGTGATGTTTTTGCGCAAGGCGGAGGGGGATAGCTGGCCCGACCTTTCCGATGACGGGCTGATCGCGCGGCGCGACGATTGGCTGGTGCCGGCGCTCTACGACAAGATCGCGCTGAAGGACATTTCCGCCGGCGATCTCTCCGATGCGCTGATGGTGCTGTTGCCGTGGGAGATGCGCGCGCGGCTCGACCGCGAGGCGCCGACCCATTTCGAGGCGCCCACGGGAAGCGTGCTCGCGATCGATTACGAGGCCGAGCAAGGGCCGACCATCGCGGTGCGGCTGCAGGAATTGTTCGGCCTCAACACCCATCCGTCGATCGCGGCGGGCAAGGTGCCGCTGGTGCTGGAATTGCTGTCGCCGGCGCAGCGCCCGGTGCAGGTGACGCGCGATCTGCCCGGCTTCTGGCGCGGCAGCTATGCCGCGGTCCGCTCCGACCTGCGCGGTCGCTATCCGCGCCATCCCTGGCCTGAGGATCCCGCGAGTGCGCTGCCGACCCGGCGGGTCAAGCCGCGCGGCACCTGACGGATCACGCCCCGCCGTTAACCGTACGCTCATCCTTTTCGTCAAAATGACACCGGCTCCGCCGTGGCGGCGCTCGCAGAGAGGCGCGTCGTGTGGTGGAATCGGGCTTTCCGGCTCGGAAGTGGTGTGATGCGTAACATTATGATCTTCGCGGCCGTGATGATCGGCCTCGGTACATTCATGGCGCAGATGGCGGACAAGATGAGCTCCGCATCTGCCACCTCGGTGCCGCGCACGACGGTCGCGGTCGCGACCACGGCGCCATCAGGCAGCCGCAGCCTCAACATCCCCCGCGACGGCCGTGGCCATTTCCAGACCGAAGGCCGCATCGATGGCCAGCGCATCGGCTTCATGGTTGACACCGGCGCCTCCGTGGTGGCGCTGAACGAGACCTCGGCCGCCCGCTTTGGCCTCCGTCCCTCGCGCAGCGAGTACAACGCCACCGTCACCACCGCGAACGGCACTATCAAGGCCGCGCGCACCCGCATCGCCATGCTTGATGTCGGCGGCCTCATCGTGCGCGACGTCGACGCCATGGTGCTGCCCGACGAGGCGCTGTCGGAGAACCTGCTCGGCCTCTCGTTCCTGTCCCGCCTGAAGCGTTTCGAGTACGCCAACGGCCAGATGGTGCTGGAGCAGTGAGTTCGGGCGGCCAGCGTCGCGGATGAGCTCAATATTGATCTGATCGGGCCCGCGGCTGGTAACCTTCATCGTTACCAAACTGCCGCAATTATCAGCCATAAGCTGCCATTCCTGCCTTCCGCTGCGGCCCGGCATTCGCTAAGGCTGCATCATTTCCTGCCTTTTCATGAGACCGCTTCAATGTTTCCCAAGCCGAAATCCGCGCTTTTGCCCAACACCTACGCCTTCGAATCCGAGCCGATGGTGAAGCCGACAGGTTTTCGCGAATACGACGCGCGCTGGCTGTTCCAGAAGGAAATCAACCTCATGGGCGTGCAGGCGCTCGGGATGGGACTGGGCGCGCTGATTGCGGAACTCGGCGTCAGCCAGGAGATCGTCACCGGCCATGATTTCCGCGGCTATTCGGCCTCGATCAAATATGCGCTGATCTCGGGCCTGATGGCTGCGGGATGCAAGGTGCATGACATTGGGCTCGCGGTGACGCCGATGGCCTATTTCGCGCAGTTCGATCTCGACGTGCCCGCTGTCGCGATGGTGACCGCCTCGCACAACGACAATGGCTGGACCGGCGTGAAGATGGGTGCCAACCGCCCGCTGACCTTCGGCCCCGACGAGATGACGCGGCTGAAGGAAATCGTGCTCAACGCGGATTTCAAGAATAAGGCCGGCGGCTCCTACCAGTTCCACGAGAATTATCCGGCGCGCTACATCGCCGACCTCACCAACCGTCCGAAGCTCAAGCGCAAGCTCAGGGTCGTCGCGGCCTGCGGCAACGGCACGGCCGGCGCCTTCGCGCCGCAGGTGCTGGAGGCGATCGGCTGCGAAGTGATCCCGCTCGACACCGAGCTCGACCACACCTTTCCGAAATACAATCCGAATCCTGAGGACATGGAGATGCTGCACGCGATCCGCGACGCGGTGCTGCATCACAAGGCCGACGTCGGTCTCGGCTTCGACGGCGACGGCGATCGCTGCGGCGTCGTTGACAACACCGGCGAGGAGATTTTCGCCGACAAGGTCGGCGTGATGCTCGCGCGCGACATGTCGGCGATCCACAAGGACGCGCAGTTCATCGTCGACGTGAAGTCGACCGGCCTGTTCATCACCGATCCGGTGCTTCAGAAGCAGGGCGCCAGGACCGCCTACTGGAAGACCGGCCATTCCTACATGAAGCGCCGCACCAACGAGACGGGTGCGCTCGCAGGCTTCGAGAAGTCCGGCCACTTCTTCTTCAACAAGCCGTATGGCCGCGGCTATGACGACGGGCTGGTCTCGGCGCTCGCGATCTGCGACATGCTCGACCGCGCGCCGGGCAAGTCGATGGCTGACTTGAAGAACGCGCTGCCAAAAACCTGGTCGTCGCCGACCATGTCGCCGCATTGCGCCGACGAGACCAAATACGGCGTGATCGACAAGGCGGTGAAGCACTTCGAAGCCTTGCAGGCGAACGGCGCCAAGATCGGCGGCCAGTCGATCCGCGATCTCGTCACCGTCAACGGCGTGCGCGTCACCGTCGAGGACGGCAGCTGGGGCCTGGTGCGGGCGTCCTCGAACAAGCCTGAGCTCGTCGTCGTGGTCGAGAGCCCGGTCTCCGAGCAGCGCATGCACGACATGTTCGAGATGGTGAACAGCGTGCTGCGCACGCATCCCGAAGTCGGCGAGTACAATCAGAAGATCTGAGGTGGGAGCGAGAGCGCTCGCGCTCGCCGCACTCATGCTGTCATCACCCGCGAAGGCGGGTGATCCAGTACGCCGTGGCCTCTCGATTTTATCGCTGGCGTCACGGAGTACTGGATCGCCCGGTCAAGCCGGGCGATGACAGTTTACCCTGTGGCGATACGCTAGCTTTCTACGCCGCGACCACGGCCGGGATCGGCAGCGCCGTCACCGACTTGATCTTTTCCATCGCGAAGCGCGAGGTCACGTTCTTCAATGGCACGGCACTGATCAGCTTCTTGTAGAAGATGTCATAGGCCTGCATGTCCGCGACCACGACGCGCAGCATGTAATCGACGTCGCCGGCCATGCGGTAGAATTCCATCACTTCCGGCATGGCGCTGACGGCTTCGGCGAATTTCTTCAGCCAGGCGTCGGAATGATCCGAGCTCTCCACCGAGACGAACACGGAGATGCCGAGACCGATCTTGTTCTGATCGACCAGCGCCACCCGCTTCAGGATCACGCCGTCGGCCTCCAGGCGCTGGATGCGCTTCCAGCAGGGCGTCGAGGACAGCCCGACGCGGTCGCCGATCTCGGCAACGGACAGGGAGGCATCGTCCTGGAGAACCATCAGGATCTTGCGATCGATGGCATCGAGGCGGCGGCTGGTCTCGGGAAGCTGGACAGCGACATCAGTCATTTGAAGAACTTTGTTCCAATTCATGGGCTGATTTCCCTGATATAGAGAAAATCTTTCTATAGCAAGCCCATAATCTTGGCGTTTCGGCAGAATGGCTCTAACGTCTGCCGTGCAAAAACGCTTCAACTTCAATGCGTTGTGGTGCCGCCGGACCGCCGCCATGGCGGGTGCATTTCAGGGCTGCGGCGGCCGCGGCGAATCGCAGCGCCTCCGGCACTCCGCCACCCTCGGCAAGCCGAAGCGTGAAGGCGCCGTGGAAGACGTCGCCGGCGCCGAGCGTATCCACGGCCTCGACCGGGAAGGCCGGCGTCTCCACCAACGTACCCGCCTCGTTCAGCCAGATCGTGCCGTTCGGCCCGCGGGTGGCGGCGAGGAAAGCCGGCGTGAGTTCTGCGAGCCGCTTCAGCGCCTCGCCGTCGTCGGCGATGCCAGCGGTCTCCTGCACCTGCTCGCTGGCAAACAGCAGATGCGAGGCGGCCGTGAGCAGGCCGTCCGCCAGCGCCATCGCACGGTCGACGCCGACGATGACGGGAATGCCGCGCCGGCGCGCCTCAAGGCAGACATCGATGCAGAAGGGACCGCAGCGGCTCTCGACGAGGAGGGCCTGGCAATCGGCGAGCAGCTCGTCCGTATCCGACAGCTTCACGCTCCACAGCGCGGGATCGCGATAGATCGTCAGCGTTCGTTCGCCTGACGCGTCGATGATGATCGCAGAGACGGGGGTGGCCGCGTTGGGCATGCGCACGATATGGCTGGTCTCAATCCCCTCGGCGGTCATCCGCTCGAGAATGAAACTGCTCGACGTCTCCCGCGCATCGCCCATCGGCCCCGCAAACGCGACACGGCCGTCAAGCCTGGCGATGGCGATCGCGGCATTTAGCGCGTTGCCGCCGCAGATCTCGGCAAGATGCGTCGCGTTCGCCTTGCTGCCGCGCTCCGGCACGGCTTCGACCCGGAAGGTGAGGTCGCGCACGGGGATGCCGATGCAGAGGATGCGCGGCGCGATCCTGGATAGCGCCATCGCTCTCAGCTCTTGTCGTGCACCCAGCGGCCGAGCAGATGATGCGCGATGGCGAAGGGATGCGGACCGGCGAGCCCGTCGGGGTGCGTGCGCTTCAGCATCAGCGCCGCCTCCTCGCGCGTGAACCAGCGAGCGTCTTCCAGCTCGGAATGGTCGACGACGATATCCTCGCTCACGGCCCGCGCGCTGCAGCCGATCATCAGCGACGACGGATAGGGCCAGGGCTGCGTCATGTAATACTGCACGTCGGTGCAGCGAATGCCTGATTCCTCGAAGATCTCACGGCGCACCGCGTCCTCGATGGTCTCGGCGGCCTCGACGAAGCCGGCGAGGCAGGAATACATGCCCGGCGGAAACTGCTTCTGGCGGCCGAGCAGGCATTTGTCGCCCGATGCCACGTGCATGATCACGACGGGATCGGTGCGCGGAAAGTGCTCGGCCTTGCAAGCCGGGCATTCGCGTTTCCAGCCGCCTTCCTTCATCGCGCTGCGAGTGCCGCAATTGGCGCAATAGCCGTGGCGCTGGTGCCAACCGACCATCGACTTCGCCATCGCGATCGCCGAGAGCTCGTCGGGCGGGATCGCGCCCTGCATCGCCATGCCGCGCAGCTCGGTGACGGTGTAGTCCTCCCGGCCGACCAGCTTCTCGGCGGCGGCCTGCGGCAGGCCCATTCCGAACCTGGCGGCGCCGTCGCGAAGGCCCAGAAAGATCGTGCCGGGATTGGCACCGCATTTCAGCGCCTCCTCGATCGAGAGCAGCGCACGCACCTTGCCGCCCTCGCGCTTCACCAGCAGCGAGTCGCGGTAGATGACATAAGCGCGCGACGAGGACTTCTGCTCCATCGCGAACAGCTTTTCGTCATCGCGGCGAAGATGCGCGGCGCGGTCGAGGATGTTGGTGACGAAGGCCGGTTGCCCCAGCGGAAACGAGTCGAATGCTGACATTTCTTGTTCTTTCAACCCAACCAGATTTTCTTGCGAAGCGCGCTGATGAAATTCTGCACCTCGGTGGCGTCATGCGCCAACGGCTTCATCACACCCCAGACCGGTCGCGGCCAGGCGGCGTCGCTGGTGCGACGTGCAATGATATGGACGTGAAGCTGCGGCACGAGGTTGCCGAGCGCTGCGATATTGAGCTTGTCGCATTTGGTGATCTCCTTCAGCGCGCGCGAGACGCGGGAGATCTCCGTCATCAATTGCGCCTGCTGGACCTCGTCGAGATCGATGATCTCGACCGCGTCAGGCCGTCGCGGCACCAGCAGCAGCCAGGGATAGTGCGCGTCCTTGATGACCAGCACCTTCGACAGTGGCAGGTCGCCGATGTCGATGGTGTCCTCTTTCAGGCGGGAGTGCAGCGACCAGGCGGGATCGGGCATGGAGGTTTCCGGATGGCCTCGATAGGTTCGGGCGTGTTTGGTGCGACCATACGATACGAGGTCCGTCAGGGGAAGGATGGCAACTGCATACTCGACCGTCGTCCTGGACAAGCGAAGCGCAGATCCAGGACCCATCACCACAGGGAGTAGTTTGTCGAAGATTCGTGGTGACCAGTTTGCACTAGAACTTCTTCTTGGGGTAATGGGTCCTGGCTTTCGCCAGGACGACCAAAAACTACGCCTCCGCCAATACCCGTGCATTCGCCCGGATAGACGCCTCGCTGACGCGAATGCCGAGGCCCGGACCATCAGGCACGACAACGTGACCTGCGCGGTTGGCGACGCGCTCCTCCAGCACATCCTCGGTCAGCACGTGATGCGGCATGTAGAACTCACAGCCGAGCGAGATGCCCGGGGTCGCCGCGATCAGCTGCGTTCCCGCGGCAAGGCCGATGCCGCCCTCCCACAGCGTGCCGCCATAGCCGGGCAGGCCGGCGATGTCGGCGATCGCCATGATCGCCTGCGCCTCGAACAGGCCGCCTGATTTCATCAGCTTGATCGAGACGGCATCGGCCGCCTCGCGGCGCACCACCTCCATCATGTCGCGGCGATCGAAGCAGCTTTCGTCGGCGAGCACCGGCGTTTCCAGCGCCGCAGTGAGCTGCGCCATCACGTCGAGAAATTTGCGCGGCACCGGCTGCTCGATGAAGGTCGGCGCGAACGCCTCGACATCGCGCAGGATTTTTATGGCGCCGAAAGGCGCTAAGGCCTGGTTGTAGTCGACGCGAAGGTCGATCTTGTCGCCGAATTCTTTCCGGATCGCTTCGAGATGGTCGAGGTCCTCGCGGTGCGGCTTCACGCCGGTCTTGACCTTGTAGATCAAATTGCCATCAGGAACCATTTTCCGCATGCGTTCGAGATCGGCGGCGAAATCCGGATCGGCGATGGAGAAGGAGAGGGGAATGGTGTCGCGCACGCGGCCGCCTAGCAAATCGGCGACCGACAAGCCGGACGATTTGCCGACGATGTCGAGCAGCGCCATCTCGATCGCGACTTTTGCTTCCGCGTGCCCGACCAGCGCGCGGTCGAGCTCCGCCATCAGCGCGCGGATGCGGCGCACGGATTTGCCGAGCAGGATCGGCCGCAGATAAATGTCGAGCGCGGCGAAAGCCGCTTCCGGCGTTCCCGTGAACACCTCCCACGGAGCAGCCTCACCCCAGCCGATCACGCCATCGCTGGACGTGAGCTCGATCAGCACGCGCTTCACGGTGCCCTTGACGTTGCCGACGCCCTGCAGGCGCGCCATCTTGATCGGGCTTTCGATCAGGAACAGCCTGATGCGCTCGACGGTTGCTTCGGTCATGTCAGGCCTCCATCGACGTGCCAGACCTGGCCGGTGACGTAGGATGCTTTGGGGGACGCCAGAAAGGCGATGATCTCGGCGACTTCCTCAGGCCGCCCGCGGCGGCGCATGGGGATCAGCGCTTCGGTCGCAGCGATCTGCTCGGGCGAGAGCCGGCTCTCGCTCGGCTTGTCCTTGACGATGAGGCCGGGCGCGACTGCGTTGACGGTGATGCCGTCTTTCGCTAGCTCGACCGCTGCGAGCCGGACCAACGCTTCCAGCGCGGCACGGCTCGCAGCCGTTGCTGCGAACGGCGCAAATTCCGGCCGGATCGCATGCGCGACAAAGGAAGACACCGCGACGATGCGCGCGTCCTGCCCCACGCGAAGCAGCGGCAGCGCAGCCTCGACCATCCGCGTGAACGCCAGCGCCGATTCATCCATAGCCTGTCGGAATTGATCGGCCGGCGTGCCGACCGCGCTGCCGCGACGGGCGTGGCCGCCGACGAGAACCAACCCATCGAGCCGGCCGAAGGCGCGTTGCGTGGCGGCGATGGCGTCGGTGACGGCCGCTTGCTCGGCAAGGTCGCCGAGGCACTTTGCGACAACCGCGCCTTTCGCTTCGGCCTCCACCGCGGTGGCATCGAGACCTTCTGCATTCGAGCGCGTGTGCAGCAGAAGCGCAGTGCCTGGCGCGGCGAGTAATTTTGCGGTGGCGCGGCCGATGCCGCTGGCGGCACCGGTGACGAGATAGGCGCGATCGATATTAGGCATCACGGTGTCGCGTTGGCCGGCGGCAGCGCGCCGGTGCGGTGGAAATGGCCGAGGAAGGCGCGTGTAGCGGCTTCCCTTGGATTGTCGATCACCTGCCGCGCCGGCCCTTCCTCGACCACGACACCGTCGCGCATGAAGATCAGGCGGTCGGCGACTTCGCGGGCAAACGCAATCTCGTGGGTCACGATCACCATGGTCATGCCCTCAGAGGCCAGCTGCTGGATCACGTTCAGCACCTCGCCGACGAGCTCGGGATCGAGCGCCGACGTGGCTTCGTCGAACAGCATCACGTCGGGCTCCATCGCCAGCGCGCGCGCGATCGCGACGCGCTGTTTCTGGCCGCCGGAGAGTGTTGCCGGATATTGATCCGCCTTCTCGGCGAGTCCGACCTTGGCAAGCTGCGCCCGCGCGAGCTTTTCGGCGTCAGCCTTGGCCATGCGTCGCACCGTGACCGGCCCCTCCATCACATTCTGCAGCGTCGTCATGTGCGGGAACAGGTTGAAGTGCTGGAACACCATGCCGGTGGTGGCGCGGAATTTTGCCAGTGTCTTCACATCAGGGAGCTTCGTGCCCTCGCCGAATGCAAAGCGCGTGTCGCCGACGCGGACGCTGCCGCCATCGGGCACGACCAGCAGATTAATGCAGCGAAGCAGCGTCGATTTGCCGGAGCCGGACGGCCCGATCAGCGCCACGACACCGCCCTTGGCGACGTCGAGATTGATGTTCTTGAGAACCTCGTTGCTGCCAAAGCTCTTGCGCAGCCCACGGATCTCGATTTTCGATGTGTCGCTCATTCGCCGACCGCCAGTCGCTTCTCGCCGCGGCGGACGATGATGGTGAGCGGGATCAGGATCGCCGCATAGGCGACCGCCACCGCTGTATAGGTTTCCAGCGGCCGGTAACTGTCATGGGCCGCGACCTGGCTCTGATAGACGAGGTCAGGCACCGCCAGCACCGAGACCAGCGAGGTGTTCTTGAACTGGATGATCGACTGGTTCATCAGCGCCGGGATCATGCGCTTGATGGCCTGCGGCAGCACGATGCGCCGCATGCTCTGGATAGGCGTCATCCCGAGCGCGGCGCCGGCTTCCGACTGTCCCTTGTCGATCGAGATGATGCCGCCGCGGATGATCTCCGAATAGAACGAGCCGCCATAGAGTGACAGCGCCAGCGCCGAAGCCGTGATCGGCGTCATCTCGACGCCGGCGAGGATCGGCAGCGCGTAATAGAACCAGATCAGCTGCACGAGGATCGGCGTGCAGCGAAACGCTTCGATGAAGGTGAGGGCGACAATGCGTACGGGCTTGAGGCGCGATAGGCTGCCGAAGGCGCCGAACAGGCCGAACACGAGGCCAAGTATCACGATCACCACGGTGAAGCCGACGGTGACGCCAAGCCCGTTGAGAAAGAGCCAGCGATAGCTCCAGAGGATGCCGAAGTCCCACTGATACATGCGTGCTTAGCTCATGCCGGATGCCAACCAGAAACTCGACGTCATGCCCGGGCTTGTCCCGGGCATCCACGTTCTTGGTGCAGCGGGTCGGACGTGGATGGCCGGGACAAGCCCGGTCATGACGGTGCGGATGCTTGAGGTGCTCACTACACGTTACAGCGACACGCCCGGCGGAATGTCCGCCTCCGTCACGCCCACCAGCTCCATGTTGGTAATGATGGCGTTGCGGATGAAACCGAGGCCCTTGTTGAAGTCGATCCAGGTGTTGACGTAGTCGCGCCAGGTCTTGTCGGTCTCGCGGCGGAAGCCGGCATTCGACGTCGTCGCGAAGATCGGCGTCGGCAGCACGAACTGGCCGAGCGAGGGGTTCTTCTTCAGCACGGTCAGCGACAGCATGGTGATCAGGCACTGCGCGTCGACGCGGCCGGTCTGCAGCGCCGCGGTGGCATCATCGGCGGTCTTCAGACGCGAGATCTGAGCCTTTGGCGTCAGGCGGCTGACGACCTGGTCGTGCGAGGAGCCCTGATCGACCGCGATCTTGATGTCGGGAGAGTTCAGCTCGGCCCAGCTCTTCAGCTTGAAGTCCTTCTTGCAGAGAATGCCGAAGGCGTTGTTGAAAACCGGCACCGAGAAGTCGATCACCAGCGCGCGCTTCGGGGTCGGGTTGAGGCCGAAGAAGATGTCGATCTTGTTGGATTGGAGATCGAGCACCGAATTGCCCCAGGTGGTTTCGGTGATCTCGAGCTCGGCCTCCATGTCGTCGGCGAGCGCCTTGGAGATGTCGACGTAGAAGCCCTTCCACTGGCCGCTGGCGAGATCCTTCATGTAATAGTGCGCGCCGCCGCCGACCGCGCCGATCCGCATCTTCTTGGTACGGCGGATGCGGGCGAAGGTCGATTCGTTGGGATCGGCCGCCTGGGCCACGGCCGGCGAGGCCAGCGCGCCAGCGGCGGCTGCGCCGATCGCGCCAAGTCCGGCACCAAGTCCGACAATCGATGCAACATCTCGACGTGTAACCATTGGGATCAATCGCCTTTCTGGTTGGGTGGAGTTCCGGCAGCGTTCTTACCAAGGCGACCGAGGCGACGGAAGCACAGCCTATTGGCTGGGCAGGTCAGGAATTGCCCGGATGCTGGGCAAGATCAAGGTGGCCAATGTGATACCCGCTTGCTTTCCGCTCCCTTTGGCCCCAAATAGGGACCGGGAGATTGGCGGTGGACGAGCCACTCGCCAACCGGGTCAGGTCCGGAAGGAAGCAGCCCTAACGAGGTCCGGATCGGGTCGCTCGTCAGTCTCCTACCTGTTTTTTCGAGCGAATTGCGCTGGCGGCATGGCCGCCCGCGCGCTCCTGTCCGCAAAAGCCAGCCGAGAGACATTCCATTGCGGATTGACCGATGACCGACGCTGGCGCCCCTCCACCTCCTGATAGCGCCGGCCCCGCCGGCAATGCGCCTTACCGGGTGCTGGCCCGCAAATACCGCCCTTCATCGTTTGACGATCTGATCGGCCAGGAGGCCGTGGTCCGCACCGTCTCGAATGCGTTCGAGACCGGGCGCATTCCGCAGGCCTGGATCCTCACCGGCGTCCGCGGTGTTGGCAAAACCACCACCGCGCGTATCCTCGCCCGCGCCCTCAACTACGAGATGCCGGATGGTTCGGTGAAGGGCCCGACTATCCACATGCCGACGCTGGGCGTGCATTGCCAGGCGATCATGGAAAGCCGGCACATGGACGTGCTGGAGATGGACGCGGCCTCGCATACCGGTGTTGACGACGTCCGCCAGATCAATGACAGCGTGCGCTACGCGCCGGCCAGCGCCCGCTACAAGGTCTACATCATCGACGAAGTCCACATGCTGTCGACGGCGGCGTTCAACGCCTTCCTGAAGACGCTGGAGGAACCGCCGGAGCACGCCAAGTTCGTGTTCGCGACGACGGAGATCCGCAAGGTTCCGGTGACGGTGCTGTCGCGCTGCCAGCGCTTTGATCTCCGCCGCGTCGAGGCCGACGTGCTGATGAAGCACCTCGCCAATATCGCCGCGAAGGAGAATGTCGAGATCGAGCCCGAGGCGCTCGGCATCATCGCGCGCGCCGCGGAAGGTTCCGTGCGCGATTCGCTGTCGCTGCTCGACCAGGCGATCGCGCATGCGGCTGGCGCCGTGAAGTCCGATGCCGTCAGGCAGATGCTGGGGCTCGCCGACCGCACCCGCGTCATCGACCTGTTCGATTCGCTGGCGCGCGGCGACATCGCGAGCGCCTTCAAGGAATTCCGTGACCAGTACGACGTCGGCGCCGATCCCGTCGTCGTGCTCTCGGACCTTGCCGAGTTCGTCAATTTCGTCACCCGCGTGAAGATCATTCCGGCAATCGCCGACAACGTCGCCTATGGCGAGACCGAGCGGCTGCGCGCGCGCGATTTCGCGTCGAAGATCTCGCACCGCGTGCTGTCGCGGATGTTTCAGATGCTGCTCAAGGGCATTACCGAGGTGCAGGCCGCAACGCGTCCCGTCATGGCCGCCGAGATGGTGCTGGTGCGCATCGCCTATGTCGCCGACCTGCCGACGCCGGACGAAGCGATCAGGATGCTGGAGCAGAATGGCGGCGGCTCGCCGGTCGTGAGCGGCGGTGGTGCGCGCAGCAGCGCGCCATCGGCGCCGATGGCCTCCGCGGCGCCGGCTGCTTCGGTCGCGCCTGTTCGCATGCCGACGTCGTCGCCGTCGGCGCTCGGCGGCGGTGCCCGGCCGCAAATGGCCGCGCCGGCGCCGGATCCGCATGGCGCGACACCTCAGTTGCGTGTCACCAGCTTCACCCAGCTCGTCGCGCTTGCAGGGCAGAAGCGTGATCTCATGACCAAGGGCGCGCTCGAAGGCGACATGCGCCTTGTCCGCTTCGAGGAGGGCCGGCTGGAAGTCGCGCTCGAGCCGAACGCCTCCAAGACCATGATCTCCGAGCTCGCGCGCAAGTTTGAGCTCTGGACCGGCCGCCGCTGGACCATCATCGTGTCCAACGAGCAGGGCCAGGCGACGCTGCGTTCGGTCAACCAGGCTGCCAAGCAGGAACATGCCCGCACCGCCGAGGCAGATCCGCGCGTGCAGGAGGTGCTGTCACGCTTCCCCGGCGCGAAGGTCGTCGAGGTCCGCAGGCTTGCCCCCGAGACGCCGGAATCCAATATTAACGCCGACTATGGCTCTGACGATCCGCCCGACGGTTCCGACGCCGACGACGATCTCTGAGCTATTCTTTCAAGGACGAACACCCATGGCTGATTTTCTCGGCATGATGAAGCAGGCAGCGCAGCTGCAATCCAAGATGCAGGAGATGCAGGAGTCTCTCGCCAATGTGGAGGTCGAGGGCATCTCCGGCGGCGGTCTCGTCGCCGTGCGCATGACCGCGAAGATGGACGTCAAGGGCGTCAAGATCGATCCCTCGCTGATGAAGGCCGAAGAGCGCGAAGTGCTGGAAGACCTGCTCGTCACCGCGCTCGGCGACGCCCGCCGCAAGGCGGAGACTGCGATGCAGGAAAAGATGCAGTCGCTCACCGGCGGGCTCGGCCTGCCGCCGGGGCTGTTCGGCCAATAATATGGGCGCGGTTGCAGGTCCCGAAATCGAGCGGCTGGTGCAGCTTCTCGCACGGCTGCCAGGCCTCGGTCCGCGCTCCGCGCGGCGCGCGGCGCTGCATCTGATCAAGAAGCGCGAAGCGCTGATGATGCCGCTGACCTCTGCCTTGCAGGTCGCGCTCGACAAGGTCCAGGTCTGCAAGACCTGCGGCAACATCGACACGCAAAATCCCTGCACGGTCTGCACCGATCCGAAGCGCGATCCCGCCATCATCGTCGTCGTCGCCGACGTTGCTGATCTGTGGGCGCTGGAGCGGGCCAATGCAACGCAAGGGCGCTATCATGTGCTGGGTGCGACCTTGTCGCCGCTCGACGGTGTCGGCCCGCAGGACCTCACCATCGACGCGCTGGTCGCGCGGGCCCACGCGGCCGAGGTGCACGAGATCATCCTGGCGCTGAATGCGACGGTCGACGGCCAGACCACGGCGCATTACATCACCGACCTGCTTCAGGACGCCAACGTCAAAGTAACCCGGCTGGCCCATGGTGTGCCTGTCGGTGGCGAGCTTGATTATCTCGACGAGGGCACGCTATCGGCCGCCATGCGGCAGCGGACCCTGTTCTAGAGCGTTTTCGAGCGAAGTGGATACCGGTTCGCGTGAAGAAAACGCGTCAAAACAAGAATCTCCATCCAGATCTACGGAACGGACGACATGACGAAACTTTTCGCCACACGATGGGCTTTGGCCGCGACGTTGATGCTGCTGGTGACACCGGCCATCGCTGCGCAGCAGGACGACGAGGCGCCGCCGCCCTCGAAGCCCGGCAAGCCGATCAGCGCCGGCGAGGTGCTCTCGGGCGAGCTGAACGCCATGAAGATCCGCGATGCCAAGAATGCCGGCAAGCGGATTGCGATGTACCAGATCACTTCCGAGCCGCGCCGCCTGCCGGCGCCGAGCGGTCTCTGCGATCTCGAGACCGGGCCTGAGACCTTTCAGCTCGTCACCTCCAGCGATGCGCAGGCCTCGCAGTTGAAATCCTTCGTCGGCAAGGAGATCTCGGTCAAGGTGGATGAAGTCGCCTGCGCGAGCGATCCCGGCCAGATGAGCGAAGCCGTGGTGACGAAGTGGAGTTTGGTGAAGAAATAAGGGGTACCGACGGCTCTCCCGTCGTCATTGCGAGCGAAGCGAAGCAATCCAGACTTTCTCCGCGGAAACAGTCTGGATTGCTTCGTCGCAAGAGCTCCTCGCAATGACGAGGAGAGATGTGAGTGTCAAACCCTCACCGGCCCCAGTTCCTCGAAATGCCCGCGCTTCTGCAGCCAGGTCAGCAGCACCAGGCTCGGGATCGCCACCAGCACGCAGATCACGAAGAACAGCGGCCAGCCGGTGAGGTCAGCGACGAACCCGGCGCCTGATGAGAGATAGGTTCGCCCCACCGCCGCAAGTGCGGTGAGCAGCGCATACTGCGTCGCCGTGTGCAGCGGGTTCTGGCACAGCGCCGAGAGATAGGCGACGAAGATCACCGTGCCGATCGCGCTGGTGAAATTCTCCGCGCAAATTGCGAGCGCCAGCGCCCATTGGTTCGCGCCGACGACCGCGAGCCACGCGAAGGAGAGGTTGGCCAATGCCTGCAGCACGCCGCCGATCCAGAGCGAATTTGCCAGCGAGTAACGCCGTGCGACAAAACCGCCGGCAAAGCCACCGATCAAAGTTGCGGCGAGGCCGACGCCCTTCACGATCGCCGCGTAGTCGTTGCGGGTGAAGCCGAGGTCGATCACGAACGGCGCCGTCATCAGGCCGGAGAATGCATCGGTGAACTTGAACAGCACGACGAAAGCAAGTGCGACGAGCGCATCCTTCCGATCCAGGAAATCAATGAATGCACTGGTCGCGGCCCGCGCGATTCGCGTTTCCAGGACGTTGTGAGGAACTATCCGGTGAATCCCGCGCAGCAGCGCCTTGACCCACTCCCTCTCGGGATTCGGATGATAGTCGACGAGGGCATCTTCAGCCTGGCCTGATTGCCCGGGCTCTGTCGCGACGAGCGCCGTGATTGTTCCGATCAGCACCATCGCCGCCATCACCACATAGCCCCACATCCAGGCTGACGGACGTGGAATGCCGCTGCCCTCGAAGCCCGAGACGATGAACAGCGCCCCCGCGGTCGAGACCAGCATACCGATGCGATAGGCTGCGACATAGGCCGCCATGCCGGCGGCCTGCTCGCTTTCGGGCAGGCTCTCGACGCGGAAGGCGTCGACCACGATGTCCTGCGTCGACGATGTCGTCGCCACCAGCAGCGCGCCGAGCGCGACATAGAACGGCGAGCGTGCCGGATCGGTCATGGCCAGCAGCAGGATCGAAATGATCAGCAGCAGTTGCGAGAATAGCAGCCAGCCGCGCCGCCGCCCGAAGGCGCGTGTGAACAGCGGCACATGCATCGCATCCACCAGCGGCGCCCACAGGAATTTCAGCGTGTAGGGCGTGCCGACCAGCGCGAACAGCCCGATGGTCTTGAGATCAACCCCGGCCTCGCGCATCCACACCAGCAGCGTCGATCCTGACAGCGCCAGCGGCAGCCCCGAGGAGAAGCCGAGGAACAGCACGATCAGCACCCGCGGCTGCAGGTAGACAGCCAGGCTGTCGCGCCAGGAGGTCGCAGGGGCATCGGTGCCGGCGGAGGAGGTCGCGTCGGGTGCGGTCATACGGCCGTGTTAGCAGATTCTGACACCACAAGTGAGCTGTCGTCGCCCGGTCAAGCCGGGCGACGACACCGGTGGAATGGCGGCAAATTACTGCATCTCAGCGCAGAATCACTCCCCCGCCTGGAGCTTCCTCGGAAACAGCTCCGGCGCGCCTGACGCCACCAGCCGCGGGCCCTCCGCGGGTGCGTCGCTCTTGCTGAAATCCAGTTCCTCGATTCGCCCCGCGCGCTTTTCGATCTTGTCCGCGGAGATCAGGATCTGGCGGACGTCCTCGTTGGCGTCGGCAAAATGCTTCTGCAGTTTGAGCACGCGGTCGCGCAGGCGCCCCAGATCGTCGCCGAGCTTGATCACCTCGGTCTGGATCTGGTCGGCAGCATCGCGCATGCGCGCGTCCTTCATGATCTGCTGCATCACCTGGATCGCGAGCATCAAGAGCGAGGGCGACACCAGCACGACCCTGGCGCGGTAGGCCTTCTGGATCACGTCGTCGAAACCGTCATGGATCTCGGCGTAGACCGATTCAGATGGCACGAACATCAGTGCCATCTCCTGGGTCTCGCCGGTGACGAGGTATTTTTCGGCGATGTCGCTGACATGCTTCATCACGTCGCCGCGCAGCCGTTGCGTGGCGATGCGCTTCTCCTCGTCGGTGCGGGCGTCGTGCAGCGCGGTCATCGCCTCAAGCGGAAATTTCGCGTCGATGCAGAGCGGGCGCTGGTCGGGCAGGAACACGACGCAGTCCGGCCGTTTGCCGGTCGAGAGCGTGAACTGGAATTCGTAAGAGCCCTTCGGCAGGCCGTCCTGGACGATCGCCTCCATCCGCGCCTGACCAAACGCGCCGCGCGACTGCTTGTTGGCGAGCACGTCGCGCAAGGTCGTCACCTGCGTGGTGAGATCGGTGAGGTTCTTGTGCGCGTTGTCGATGATGCCGAGCCGCTCGTGCAGCGCGCGCAGGCTCTCCATGGTGTTGCGGGTCGAGTGCTCCATCGACTGGCCGACGCGGTGGGTCACCGAATCCAGCCGCTCGTTGACCGCCCGCGCCATCTCCGCCTGGCGGCCGGCCAGCGTCTGGGTCATGGCATCGGCCCGGCCCGAGGCCTCAGCTTGGGCGCGCAGCACCTGGGCAAGGCGTTCCTCGAGCTCGTCGGCCCGGATCGCGCTCGCCATCGCGAGTTCCGCGCCGCGCCGCCCTGACCGTGCGATTACGACGGCAATCACCACCAGCAGGATGAGGATAAGGGCGCCGAAGCCGATCAGCGCATCGATTGTGCGCACCGGCCAGTCGCCCACCATGAAAATGATCTCGTTCATGACTGCCCTTCTAGCCGATTCGGCCGGTCGCACGAACGAATAGCGAACATTTCGGGTGAATGCCTCGTTAATTTTTATGGTTAACAAAAGCTGAAGTTTTATGGTTAGCGGAGGGTTAACGCGTACCAGGCCGCATTGACCGCATGTCGCGCGCGGCTTAAATCGCCCGCCATGGCCCTCAGAGAAATCATCATTCTGCCCGACAAGCAGCTGCGTCTGGTCTCCAAGCCGATCGAAAAGGTCACGCCGGAGATCCGCAAGCTTGCCGACGACATGTTCGAGACCATGTACGACGCGCCCGGCATCGGGCTTGCGGCGATCCAGATCGCGCAGCCGCTGCGGCTCATCACCATGGACCTCGCCAAGCCCAACCAGGACGGCGAGACCAAGCCGGAGCCGCGCGTCTTCATCAATCCGGAGATCATCGCCTCCTCCGAGGAACTGTCCACTTACGAGGAAGGCTGCCTGTCGATCCCCGAATATTACGAGGAGGTCGAACGTCCGGCGAAGGTGCGCGTGCGCTTCACTGATCTCGACGGCAAGCTGCACGAGGAGGACGCCGAAGGCCTCTACGCCACCTGCATCCAGCATGAGATCGACCATCTCAACGGCGTGCTGTTCGTCGACTATCTGTCGAAGCTCAAGCGCGACCGCGTGATCAAGAAGTTCGAGAAAGCCGCCAAGCGCGCGGAGTAAAGTTGTAAGCGACTGGTGTTGCCGTACGCTCCCCTGCGCTCCCTCCCCCCTTGCGGGGGAGAGGGGTAGCTCAGCAAACGGTCCAACCTGGGCAAGAACTAATCCGCGCTCATTCTGACAGAGCGCGTCGTGCGGCACCCCTCTCCCTAACCCTCCCCCGCAAGGGGGGAGGGAACGTACCGAGTCCTTGTCATGCCCCTTCGCCTGATCTTCATGGGCACGCCCGATTTCTCCGTGCCGACGCTGCTCGAGCTGGTCGCGCACGGCCACGAGATCGTGGCCGTCTATACCCGTGCGCCGAAGCCGGGCGGCCGCCGCGGGCTGCAATTGCAGCCGACCCCCGTTGAAGAAGCCGCGCGAAAACTCGGCGTGCCCGTGCTGACGCCGAAGACGTTGAAGACACAGGAAGCGCTCGACGAGTTCAGCGCGTTCGAGGCCGATGCGGCCGTCGTCGTCGCTTACGGCATGATCCTGCCGCAGGCGATCCTCGATGCGCCCAAGCTCGGCTGCTACAATCTGCACGCCTCGCTGCTGCCGCGCTGGCGCGGCGCCGCGCCGATCAACCGCGCGATCATGGCGGGCGACGCCGAGAGCGGCGTGATGGTGATGAAGATGGATGTCGGCCTCGACACCGGCGACGTCGCCATGGCCGAGCGCCTCGCGATTTCCGACAACATGACGGCTGCCGATCTGCACGATCGCCTGTCCCGACTCGGTGCCGATCTGATGGTGCGGGCAATGGCGGCGCTCGACCGCGGCGGGCTGCAGCTGAAGAAGCAGAGCGAGGATGGCGTCACTTACGCTGCCAAGATCGACAAGGCCGAGGCGCGGATCGACTGGAGCAAGCCCGCGCACGCGGTGCTGCGTCACATCCATGGCCTGTCGCCATTTCCCGGCGCCTGGGCGGAGCTATCAGGCGTCACCGAGAATGCGCGCGTCAAAATCCTGCGCTGCGAGCTCGCCAAGGGATCCGGTGCGCCCGGCGAGGTGCTCGACAACCAACTCACCATCGCTTGCGGCGAGGGCGCGATCCGCATCCTCGAGCTGCAGCGCGAGGGCAAGGCGCGGATGCAGGCGATTGATTTCCTGCGCGGTGTGAAGCTCGAGCCGCCGATGCGGCTTCTCTGATGCCCCGCTACAAGCTCACCATCGAGTACGACGGCGCGCCGTTCTTCGGCTGGCAGATCCAGGACACGCTGCCCTCCGTGCAGGGCGCGTTGCAGGCAGCGGTGAAGGCGATGACCGGTGCGGATCTGCGGGTCCATGGCGCCGGCCGCACCGATGCCGGCGTGCATGCGCGCGGCCAGGTCGCCCATGTCGATATCGAGAAGCAGTTTCCGCCCGGTCGCTTCCGCGACGGATTGAACGCACATCTGCGCCCGCATCCGATCGCGGTGCTGGAGGCGGAGATTGTCCCTGATACGTTCGAGGCGCGTTTCTCGGCCGTGAAGCGCCACTATCGCTACCGCGTCATCAACACCCGCGCCAATCTCGCGCTCGATTTCGGCCATGCCTGGCGCGTACCGCGCCGGCTCGATGCCGATGCGATGCATGCGGCAGCGCAACGCCTGCTAGGCAAGCACAATTTCACGACCTTTCGCGACACCGAGTGCCAGGCCAAATCGCCGGAGAAGACGCTCGACCAGCTCGACGTCTTTCGCGATGGCCGCGAGATCATCATCGTTACCTCGGCGCGCTCGTTCCTGCACAGCCAGGTGCGCTCGATGGTGGGCTCGCTGGTCTGGGTCGGCGAAGGCCGCTGGACCGCCGACGATCTCTCCGCAGCGCTCGCTGCACGCAACCGCGCAGCGTGCGGCATCGTCGCGCCGCCGGAGGGGCTGTATCTGATGCAGGTGGATTATTAGCGACTGATGCCACCTCTGGCGTCATGGCCGGGCTTGTCCCGGCCATCCACGAACTTTCTTGTCGGGGTGGCAAAGAACGTGGATGCCCGGGACAAGCCCGGGCATGACGGCGGAGAGTGTGGCAGGCAGATGTGCCTACCCAAAATACCGCGTCAGTATCCCGCGATACACCTTCGTCAGCTTCTCTAAATCCACCACCGGCACACGCTCGTTGACCTGGTGCATGGTCTGGCCGACCAGCCCGAACTCGATCACCGGGCAATAGCTCGAGATGAAGCGCGCATCCGACGTGCCGCCCGATGTCGACAGCTCCGGCTTGCGGCCCGTGACTTCCTCGATCGCGGACACGGCGAGATCGGTGAAGGGACCGGGCTTGGTCACGAACACGTTGGAGTTCGACGGCTCCCAGACGATGCGGGCCTTGATGCGGTTGCCGCAGGCTTTTGCGAGTCGCGTCTCGACCAGCTCGCGCAAGGATGCCTGCGTATGGTTGTCGTTGTAGCGAATGTTGAATTTCGCGCGGGCCTCGCCGGGGATGACGTTGAAGGCCTTGTTGCCGACGTCGACGGAGACGAATTCGAGATTGGAGGCCTGGAACTGCGCGCTGCCATGGTCGAGCGGCTCGTCGGAGATCGCCACGATCAGCCGCGAAATATCCGGCACCGGATTGGCCGCGCGATGCGGATAGGCGACGTGGCCCTGCACGCCCTCGACCACAACCGTGCCCGACTGCGAGCCGCGGCGGCCGACCTTGATGGTGTCGCCGAGCGTCTCGACATTGGAGGGCTCGCCCAGCACGCAATGATCGAATTTCTCGCCGCGCTCGGCCGCCCATTTGAGCAGCTTGATCGTGCCGTTGATGGAGACGTCTTCCTCGTCCCCGGTGATCAGGAACGAGATCGAGCCCTTTCCGTCGGCGCGCGGCTGGCCGCCGTTCGCGGCGAGATGTTCCAGGACGGCTGCGACCGAGCAGGCGATGCCGCCCTTCATGTCGACCGCGCCGCGGCCGTGCAGGAAACCGTCCTTCACCTCGCCGGAGAACGCGCCGACGCTCCAGGCGCTCTCGTCGCCGGGCGGCACGACGTCGGTATGGCCGGCAAAGGTGATGTGCGGGCCTTCGGTGCCGATCCGCGCATAGAGATTGTCGACATCAGCGATGCCGTCCTCGCTGAAGGTCACGTGGTGGCAAATGAAGCCGGCTGCGTTCAGTGCCTTTTCAAGCACGCCCAGCGCACCGGCATCTTCAGGGGTTACTGACGGGCAGCGGATGAGGTCGCGGGCAATGGACAGAGCATCGGTCATGCGCCCCGCTTAACATGCATGCCGCCGGGTGGGCTAGCGCTGGGCGGGACAAATTCGATCTCGCGCTGCTGGTCCCAGCTTTTCGCAGGGGATGCGGGTGCGAAGGAGGTCTCGATTTCGGCGAGCGGATCGGGACCGAACCGGTTGTGGCCCGAAGTGCCCGGCACAATGAACAATTCGACGAGGCCCCACAGCCACAGCGCGGAGATCGCCCAGTCGAACGGAACGAACCAGCTGGAGGCAGGAAGCAAGTCCGAAAAATGAAAAAGCAGCCGGGGGACGAAGACGAAGGGAACGATCCACCATCCGCTCCTGTCGCGATCGTGCAGCCGCTTGATCGCGGTCGCGAGGAAGATCCAGAAGAACAGCGACGTGCCGAGTGCCCTAAGGACCAGGGTCGTGCGATCGGCGGAGGCCAGCGCGCGGTAAGCCCGGGGGTCGACAGCCCTGAAGACGTCGTCGAGGGCGAAATCAAAGTCGATGTCGAAGCCGAGCCTGAGGGCGAGGGACGTGCCGCCCTCGATGGCCCGCACGATTTGACCGACGACCTCGAGCAAGCCCGCCAGCAGGGCGACGATCAGCAGCGCTTGCCACAGCAAAGCGCGGTTGATGCGGCCGTCGAAGCGAAAGAGATACCAGCTCCAGTCCATGCGAAGGGCTCCGGGCGGGAGAGACCGTCCGGAAATTGGTCGCGATGGAGGAAGGGTGGGTTCGATTTCAGAAGCGAATGGCGAGTAGGGCGCGGATGCGATCCGCCACTTGCCACTCGCTATTCGCCTGACATCAGTCCCGTAGCAGCTCGTTGATGCTGGTCTTCGACCGCGTGCGCTCGTCGACCCGCTTGACGATCACGGCGCAGGCGGTGCTCGGGCCGATCTGGCCGTTCTTCATCGGCTTGCCGGGCAGCGCACCGGGCACCACCACCGAATATTCCGGCACCTCGCCCATGAAGATCTCGCCGGTTTCGCGGTCGACGATCTTGGTCGAGGCGCCCAAAAACACGCCCATGGCCAGCACCGCGCCCTTGCGCACGATCACGCCTTCAGCGACTTCCGAGCGCGCGCCGATGAAGCAATCGTCCTCGATGATCACGGGCTCGGCCTGCAGCGGCTCGAGCACGCCGCCGATTCCGGCGCCGCCGGAGATGTGCACGCGCTTGCCGATCTGCGCGCAGGAGCCGACAGTGGCCCAGGTGTCGACCATGGTGCTCTCATCGACGTAAGCGCCGAGGTTGACGAAGGACGGCATCAGCACGACGTTCCTGGCGATGAAGGCCGAGCGGCGCACCACCGCGCCCGGCACGGCACGGAAACCGGCCTCGCGAAACCGGTTCGGGCCCCAGCCCTCGAACTTCGAGGGCACCTTGTCCCACCAGTTCGCCTGGCCCGGACCGCCGGGAATGACGTCCATGTCGTTGAGGCGGAAGGACAGCAGCACGGCCTTCTTCAGCCACTGGTTGACCTTCCACTTGCCATCGGCCCCGCGCTCGGCAACGCGCGCCTCGCCCTTGTCCAGAATCTCCAGCGACTGGTTCACGGCGTCGCGGACTTCGCCCTTGGTCGCGGTCGAGATGCCGTCACGTGCCTCGAAGGCGCTGTTGATGGTGGATTCAAGGGCGGACAGGGACATCGGGATTTCCTCTTGGGAACGGGAATTTTGATGGATTGGGAGGCTTTTTCGGGATTTGGGGGGCGGAGTCAAGGCCAACTCCAGTGTCGTCGATACTCCGCTGTCGTCCCGGACAAGCGCGCCTCAAGCGCGCGCCGATCCGGGACCCAAAGCCACAGGGAGGGGTTTGGCGAAGACTCGGAGTGATCAGTCTCGTGTGACAACCAACTGCTTGGTTATGGATCCCCGGTCTCCACTGACGCTTGCACGGGACGAGACAGCAGCTATGTGGCAGAGAGCTTGCCCAAGAACCCCGCCAGATCATCCGTGACATGATCGACATGGGCTGCATCGCGCCCCTCGAGTTCCCAATCCTCGCGCACCACTTCCTTGGTCCCATCAGGCACCACCAGCACCGTGGTCATGCCGAGCTGATGCGGAACGGTAAGGTTGCGGGCGAGGTCTTCGAACATGGCTGATCTGGTCGGGTCGACCGCGTGCTGCCGAAGGAATTTCTGATAGGTCTGCGCCGCCGGCTTGGGCTCGAACTCCGCGGCGATAATGTCGAACACGCCGTCGAAATGCGAGCCGAGACCGAGCCGCGCCAGCACCGCATCGACATGGTCGACCGAGCCGTTGGTCAGGATCAGTTTCCGCCCAGGCAGTTTTGTGATGGCCGCGCCGAGCGCCGGGTTCGGCTCCAGCGGCGAATGGTCGATCTTGTGCACGTAGGCGAGATAATCGTCGGCGCGCACGCCATGCAGGGTCATCATGCCGCGCATGGTGGTGCCGAAGCGCTGGTAATAGTCCTTCTGGATCTTTCGCGCTTCCGCAGGGCCCACGTTCAGCCAGTTGCACACGAACTCGCCGATCCGCGCATCGACCTGCTGCCAGAGATTGACATGATGCGGATAGAGCGTGTTGTCGAGGTCGAACACCCAGGTGTCGACATGTCTGAAGGCGCGGGGATGGCTCATCTCAAATCTCTATCGGTTGGCTGAAGCCGCAGCTCCGCCTTCAATCGTCGTCCTGGCGAAAGCCAGGACCCATACTCCGCGGCCCATCAATGGGGCACCCGGGTCATCGTTCTTCGCCAAACCCAATCTCGGGGTAATGGGTCCTGGCTTTCGCCAGGACGACGGCGGAGGATGTCGCACCGTCACCGCCACCATCACGGCAACGCAAAGCGCAGCGTCTTGCCGCCGCTGCTCATATCCACCACACCAAAGCCCGTTGCCGCAAACCCTCGCGCGCCGCAATCGGTCTGCTCATTGGTCTCGAACTTGGTCTCGCGCGTGCAGAGCTGCTTGTCGCCGCCCCAGTTCAGCGGCCTGTCCTTCAGCTTGATGGCGCGGTTGTCGGCATCGACGGCTTCCGCGAAGCTGAAGATCTGCTTCGGCTGGCCGGTCACATCAGGGTGCAGGCACGTCTTGGGATCGATGCGGTACCAGCCGCGGCTGGTCACCGACTTGCCATCGTCGGTCGCGATCGCTGCCATCACCTTGTGCGGCGTGTCGTTGCACCAGGTCAGTCCGCTCGGAGACGGCGCTTGCGCCGCATCGACCATGGTCTTGAACAGATTCGGCGAGGAGACCACCTCAGTGGACAGCCCGCGGCTCTTCAGGAAAGCAGCGAGCGCGGCCTGCGTCTTGGGGCCGTCGACGCCGTCGATCGCGCCGACATCGTAGCCTGCGATCACCAGCAGCCGCTGGATGCCGGCAAGCCGCGCCTGCTCGTCGTCATATTCGGAGTCTTCGGCGAGATAGGCGACGAGATTGCCGTCGTCGCCCTGCGTCGGCGTGATCTGGGTGAAGGGGGCCTGGGTCTGGCCGCTGCGGCACTGCCGCGCCGCCGCGATGACGAAATTCTCCTGCGCCACGCAGAGCATGTCGTTGCCGTTCTGCGGAATCGGGGACGCACCGTAAACGCCGAGCGCGCGGGCGTTGAGCAGGATGCGATCGGCGGTCAGCGTGCCCTGCACCACGACGCGGCAGCTGGCGGGATCGATCCTGAACCAGCCCCGCGTCGCGGTCGCCGCCTTGTCGTCGATGCCGATCGCGGCCTCGACGACATAGGACATGCGGCTGCAGATTTTCAGATCGGCAAAAGCGGGAGCGGAGGAGAAGAACAACGAGACGGCGGCAGCCGGCAGCGTCATCAGGAAGCGCGTCAGAGCCGAGCGATTTGGTCGCCGCACTCGCCCGGCCATGACAGCGTCTCTCGACTTCTCGCTCATCACTTGTGGATCAGCGTTCCCGTGCCCGTGTTGGTGAAGAGCTCGAGCAGCACCGCGTGCTGCATCTTGCCGTCGATGATGACGACGCCCTCGACGCCCTGTTCGAGCGCGTAGATGCAGGTCTCGACCTTCGGGATCATGCCGCCGGAAATGGTGCCGTCGGCGATCAGTTTTCGCGCGTCTTTCACCGACAACTGCGGGATCAGCTTCTTCGACTTGTCGAGCACGCCAGGCACGTCGGTGAGCAGCAAGAGGCGTTTTGCTTTTAGCGCGCCGGCGACGGCGCCTGCAAAGGTGTCGGCGTTGACGTTGAGCGTCTGGCCTTCCTTCGAGGTCGCGAGCGGCGCCAGCACCGGGATCAGCTCGTAGCCGATCAGCTGGTTGAGCAGCGTGAGATCGACCTTTTCGGGGTCGCCGACGAAGCCGAGATCGACCGCCTTTTCGATATGCGAGTCCGGATCGATGATGGTGCGCGTCGTCTTCGATGCCTTCACCATGTTGGCGTCCTTGCCGGACAAGCCCACGGCCTTGCCGCCGGCCTCGTTGATATAGCCGACGATCTGCTTGTTGACGGAGCCGGCAAGCACCATCTCGACGATCTCGATGGTCGCTGCGTCGGTGATGCGCAGACCGGCTGCGAATTCCGAGGCGATGCCGAGGCGCTTGAGCATGGTGGCGATCTGCGGCCCGCCGCCATGCACGACGACGGGATTGATTGCGGTCTGCTCGAGCAGCACGATGTCGCGGGCAAAGTTCTTCGCGGTCTCCTCGTCGCCCATGGCATGGCCGCCATATTTGATGACGATGGTTTCTTCGTCGTACTGCTGCATGTGCGGCAGCGCTTCGGACAGGATGCGGGCCTGGTCGAGCGGGGAGATTTCGGTCATGTCGAGGTCTCGCTGGCGGGACTAACGCGGCCTGCGTTCTATCTGATTGGCGGGCGAGGCGCAAAGTGTGACTGGCATGCCGCCGCTAGGGATTAGCGCGCGCCGCCACCACCGCTGCCAGCGTCACCGCCAGCCAGCTCGCAATCATCAGCGTGCCGCCTGAAGGTGCCGCCATCGGAAACAGCGAATGGCCGGCATATTGCCGCAAGGTGAGGTCGCCCGCGAACAGCGCGGCGCCGATCACGAAGCCGAATGCGGCGATCAGGCCAATTCCGCCATGCAGAAGGCCGCGCGCGAGCAAGGCGACCACCGCCAATATGGCAGTTGCATGAAACAGCAGCATGGCGCTCGCCGAGGCAAGCCGGCTGGCGTCCGCACCGTGAGCGGCGGCCGCGGCCAGCGCCACGCCGGCGGCGCCCATCAAACCGGCAAGGGCAATCAGCGGGCGAAGCATCACTTGGTCCGCTCCTCCAGGAGTTTCGCCATGGCAGCACGCAATTCAGCCATTCCGGAGGAGTTGCGCGAGGAGGTCGCGATCACGTTCGGGAACGCGGCCGGATGTTTGGCGAGCGAGGCTTCCGTCGCGGCGATGCAGGACGCCAGTTCGGAGGCCTTCACCTGGTCAGCCTTGGTCAGCACGACCTGGTAGCTGACCGCCGAGCGATCGAGCGTCTTCAGGACTTCGAGATCGACATCCTTCAGGCCGTGCCGCGCGTCGATCAGCACGTAGACGCGCGCGAGCGAGGCGCGGCCCAGCAGGAATGTGTGGATCAGCTCGGTCCAGGACGCGACCTGGCTCTTGGGCGCCTTGGCGTAGCCGTAGCCGGGCATATCGACGAGGCGCAGGTCCGTCTTGCCGGGCACCTCGAAGAAGATCAGCTCCTGGGTGCGGCCCGGCGTATGCGAGGTGCGCGCCAGTGCGTTACGCCCCGTCAGCGCGTTGATCAGGCTCGATTTGCCGACATTGGAGCGGCCGGCAAAGGCGATCTCCAGCCCCGCCATCGGCGGCAGCGTCTGGATCGAGGGCGATGCCCAGATGAACTGCCAGTCGCGCGCGAACAGCTTTCGCCCGGCCTCGATCAGCTTCGCATCTTTGTCGTCGGTCATGCGAAGATCTCACCTTTCGTCATGGCCGGGCTTGTCCCGGCCATCCACGTTGGTCTGCACGGTACGTTCCAAAACGTGGATGCCCGGGACAAGCCCGGGCATGACGATGTGGAGGCATTTGCGCCTGGTTACGCCGGAAAAGCTACGTCGCCTTCCGTGCGAACGTCGCCTTGAGATTGTCGAACAACTCCACCTTCACGCCGTTGCGGCGCATGATGAAGCTCTGCTGGAGCACCGAGAGCGTGTTGTTCCAGGCCCAGTAGATCACGAGGCCGGCCGGGAAGCCTGCCAGCATGAAGGTGAAGATCAGCGGCATCCAGTTGAAGATGATCTGCTGCGTCGGATCCGGCGGCGTCGGGTTCAGCTTCATCTGGAACCACATCGTGATGCCCATGATGATCGGCCAGATGCCGAGCGCGAGATAATGGCCGAACACCGGCAGCGTGGTCGGATCGAACGGGATCAGGCCGAACAAGGTGAAGAGGTTGGTCGGATCGGGCGCGGAGAGGTCCTTGATCCAGCCGAAGAACGGCGCGTGCCGCATTTCGATGGTGACGAACAGCACCTTGTACAGCGAGAAGAACACCGGGATCTGGATCACCACGGGAAGACAGCCGGCGACCGGATTGATCTTCTCCTTGCGGTAGATCTCCATCATCTCCTGCTGCTGCTTCACCTTGTCGTCGGGATAGCGCTCCTTGAGCGCCGCAAGCTGCGGCTGGACCGACTTCATCTTCGCCATCGAGGCGTAGGATTTGTTCGCCAGCGGGAAGAACAACAGCTTCACGATCACGGTCACGAGCAGGATCGAGATGCCGAAATTGCCGAAGAAGCGGTAGAAGAAGTCGAGGCCGAGGAACATCGGCTTGGTGATGAAGTAGAACCAGCCCCAGTCGATCAAGAGATCGAAATGGTTCAGCCCGAGCTCCTTGTTGTAGCCGCCGAGCCCTGCGAACGGGAACACGCCGACGACGCCGGCTTCCTTGGCGCCCGCGAACAGCCGCGCGTTTGCGGTTGCCGTGCCGCCGATCGCGACGGTGACGGGGTCGAGCAGATAGTCGGTCTGGTAGGTGTGGACGTTGCCGGTGAGGTTCGAGGAGAACCGCGCCTGAAGCTGCGCACTGGTGTCGGGCAGCAGCGCCGAGGCCCAGTATTTGTCGGTCATGCCGAGCCAGCCATTGGTGGCCTTGAAGCTCACCGACTTGGCTTCGTCGATCTTCTTGTAGGCATATTCCTGCAGGCCATCGAGATAGCCGATCAGGCCTTCATGAAGGATGTAATAGCCGGAGACCTGCGGTGTGCCGTGGCGCGAGATCAGCGCGAACGGATAGAGCGTGACAGGCGAATTGCCGACATTGCTCACGTCGTCCTTGATGGTGAAGAGATAATGGTCGTCGACCGAGATGGTGCGGCTGAAGGTGAGGCCATCGCCGTTGTCCCATTTCAGCTTCACCGGCGTCGTCGGCGTCAGGCTGCCGCTGCCGTCCTGCTGCCAGATGGTCTGCGCATCAGGCATCTTCGACGTCACGCCCGTCGCAGCAACCCAGCCGAACTCGGCGTAATAGGGTTCAGCCGTGCCCGAAGGCGAATAGAGAATGATCGGCGGCGATTTCGGGTCGACTGTCTCGCGGAATTGCAGCAGCGCGAGGTCGTCGATACGGCCGCCCTTCAGCGCGATGCTGCCGGCGAGGCGCGGCGTCTCGATCTTGACGCGCGGGCTTGCGGCAATCGCGCTGTCGCGGCTGACGGTCGGCTGGGCCTGCTGGTTCGCGCCCGGCGCGGCGGTGGGGGTTGTCGTGCCAGCCTGCGGCGTTGCGGCGCCCGGCGTTGCGGACGCCGTCGGCTGCGGATTGGTCTTCTGCAGCTCGGCCTGTGCCTGCTGCTGGGCCCGCTGCTTCTCCATCGCCGGCACGTTGTAGAAGTACTGCCAGGCGATCAGCACCAGGCCGGACAGAATGACGGCGAGGATGGTATTGCGATTGTCAGTCATCACTGGGGTCTCGTCATCAATCCGGTTTGCGGCTGGCGGCGGGCGCGGGCCTTGGTTCTGGCTTCGGCCCGCGTCCCTTCACCTGCCGCGGGGGCTTCGTGAACGCTATGCGCAGATCGTCGAGCATGGTGGCGAAGTCGCGCGAGAGCGCGTCCCTGCGGCCAACCAGCACGTAATCATGATGGGGTTGCATCGATACCGGATCGAGCCGCTTCACCAATTCGCGAAGCCGGCGCCGGATGCGATTGCGCTCGGGGGCGTTGCCGTTCTTCTTGGTAACGGTGAAGCCGATCCTGACAGGGCCAGAGTCGTCACGATTGCGGCTTTGCAGGACGAACGCGGGACTATTCACCCGCGCGCCATTGGCAACGGCGAGGAAATCCGCTCGCTGCCTCAGCCGATCCATGATGAGATCCCAGTAAAGGGGCCAGTCCGGCTCAGGCGCTCAGACGCTTGCGGCCGCGGGCGCGGCGGGCGGCGAGGACCTTGCGGCCGCCGGCCGTGGCGAGACGAGCACGGAAGCCGTGACGGCGCTTGCGCACCAGTTTGCTGGGTTGATAAGTCCGCTTCACGGGTTTTTCTCCGCTGACCGGGCAATTTGCCTGTAGAATTGATGATAAAGTCCGGAAGATGCGGCCCAAAACGGGCCGTTTCCGGCCCCAGAAGAGCCGCTCCCGGTGTCGCACCGGGTCATCGCGGACAATTTGGCCGGCTTATAAGCGAGCGTCTTGTTTTCGTCAACGCCGCAGGACCGCACAGTTCCGGTGAATATCGCTGTTTCCTTGGGGTTTTTAACCCTTGAGGTGGCGAATAGCGATATCAGCGCATACATCCCACCTTGGCAGATTAGCGATCCGTAATTTGACCGGTCCCCGGGGCGGGTCGCATCCTCCATCCCGTCGTGCTCTATCAGAAGGCCAGCAGGGGCGAATTCCGTGGTAGCGACAGACCTCCAGCAGCCGACGCAGGATCAGGATATGGATCCGGATCGGCCAGAGGACCAGCCGGTGACGCGGTCCCGTGGACCGGGTGGGCTCGGCCTGTCCGGCAAGCTGCTGCTACTGACCGTCCCCCTGGTCATGATCGCGGCTGTCCTGCTCTATGTGCCCGCGATCGCGAACTTCTGGGTCAACCGGCTCAATGACCGCGTCGCCGCGGCCAACACGGCGGCGCTGGTGCTCGATGCGGCACCGCTCGGCATGGTGCCGGATTCGCTGTCGCGCCAGATCCTGAAAAGCATCAATGCGCGCGCGGTCGCGATCAAGATGGGCCAGCAGCGCCGCTTGCTCGCCAGCGACAATCTGCCTGCCACGATCGAGCACGACGTCGATCTGCGCGACATGACGGTGTGGCAGGCCATCACCGGCTCGTTCCAGATGATGCTGGAGACGGGCAACCAGCCGATCCGCATCGTCGGCCCGGGCGTCGGCAGCGCCCAGTTTGTCGAGATCGTCACCGACGAATTGCCGCTGCGGCAGTCGATGTATCGCTTCTCCCGTAACGTCGTGGTGGTCGCGCTGATCATCGGCGTCTTGACCGCGGGCCTCGTCTATCTCGCCCTGCATTATCTCTTCGTGCGGCCGATGCGGCGTCTGACCGCGAGCCTGGTCGGCTTCCACGAGAATCCGGAAAGCTCGGCGCGGATCATCGTGCCGAGCCAGCGCAGCGACGAAATCGGCGTCGCCGAGCGCGAATTGTCGGACATGCAGCGCGACCTGATGTCGATGCTGCACCAGAAGAGCCGGCTTGCCGCGCTGGGTCTCGCCGTCTCCAAGATCAACCACGACTTGCGCAACCTGCTCGCCTCGGCACAACTGCTCTCGGACCAGCTTGCCAGCGTGCCCGACCCCAGGGTGCAGCGTTTCGCGCCGAAGCTGGTGCGCTCGCTCGAGCGCGCCATCGCGTTCTGCCAGTCGACGCTGTCCTACGGCCGCGCGCAGGAGGCCGCGCCGGACCGCCGGATGATATTGATCGAGCCCGTCGTGCTCGAGGTGCGCGAGACCGCGGGCCTCGCCAACGACGCCACGATTGCCTGGGTCGCCGCGATCGAGCGCGGCCTCGCGGTCGATGCCGATCCCGACCAGCTGTTTCGCGTGCTGCTCAACCTGGTGCGCAACGCCGCCCAGGCGCTGGAGACCCACGCCTCCGGCGACGGCGGCCCGCTGCAGATCCGGATCACCGGGAAGCGCGAAGGCGCGGTCGCGATTCTGGAGGTCTCCGACACCGGCCCCGGCGTGCCCGAGAGGACCCGGGCGCGTCTGTTCGAGGCGTTCCAGACCTCCGGCCGTCCCGGGGGCAGCGGGCTTGGCCTTGCCATCGCGGCCGAACTGGTCCGCGCCCATGGCGGCGAGATCCACCTGGTCGAAGGCACCATCGGCGCCACCTTCCGGATCGTCATCCCGGATCGCCCGGTGGAACTCCTCTCCATCCGCAACGAGCGGCAGCGGGCGTAATAGGCCAAAGGACGAGTACCGCTCCACGTCAATGCTCTCGTCATTCCGGGCTCGCCGCTTCGGGTCGCCCCGGAATGACGTTGGGGATGCAGAAATGCCCCAAAATACCGCTCAGGCAGACCTTGCCAACGCCGCCAAGAGCGGTTAGTCAGAGCGCTCTTTCGCACCCCTCCGGCGCTGTCCGGAGGCTGCGTGCGGGCTTAGGTCCGCACTTCTTGCGAAAAACGCGCCCGTAGCTCAGCTGGATAGAGCATCAGACTACGAATCTGAGGGTCGGACGTTCGAATCGTTCCGGGCGCGCCATCTATCTATTTTCATTAAGTTTTTTGTCCAACCTCTGCGCGTGTGACCGTCAGGGCGCCTGCGGCGATCTCCATGCTCGGGGTCAACAGCAGACTCTTCGCTCCGCAGCAATGTTTTTAGTCGATCACCTCTGCCCTCCGTCGGCTCGCACACCGTCGAACAATGCAGGTGTCACTCAGGATATGCTTGCCGTTGCAAGTGCAGACGTTCTCGATATTGCGCGCAACGCGACGACCGCTCATCGAGAATCCGGCGTACCGATTGCGAGCATCGCCCGCACCTGACGGTGCATCCCAGGCAATCGTAGACCTGCGCCGCCGAAAGCAGCTCGTCGTCGGTTGCGACCACCGCGCCCCTGATGTCGTGATCGCTGATGATGTTGCAGGAGCAGACGATCATGCCGGATTCCGTTGTGTCGTGCGTCGCGCCGCATGGAGCCTCACGGCGGCGACCGTCGCGCTTGCAATGGCGCGGCCGCGGTCGTCCGTTCCGGTCCACTGGGCGTCGCGGCCGCGCGGATCGATCTCCACCAGCTTGACGCCGGCCGGCACCTCGCTCCCGTCGCGGACGATGCCGCGCAAAATGCCGTCGCGCGGCGCGAGCAGCGGAACGCCGGAGAGATGGCCGAGCACGAGATCCCGGTAGACGCGGGTACCGATCTCGACCGGCGTGTGCCAGCGTCCGGCGAATTGCGAATAGACGAAGCGCTCCGCGCCGACATCACCCAGCGCACTCGCGACGCCGTCGGCCGCATCGGTCCAGCGCGTGTCGGCCACGAGCCCGATCTTGCCGGGCCGAGTCTCCACCGCGACGTCGCAATTGAAGTTCGTCGAGAAGCCGGGGCCGAGCCCGATGGTCAGATGGGCAAGCCGTCGAAGGTCGGGGGTGATCCGGCGCTTCTGCAGGCGTGCGTCGATCAGAAGGTCGATGTGGCGGACCGGTAGCAAATCGAGCAGGCCGAGCCAGGTGACCATGACGTGCGGTGGCCGGCGCAGCGCCTGATAGACCTGCACGCCGCCATCGACGCGCTCGGCGACAATGTCCTCGATCTGCATGGTGTCCGTGAAGAGTGCATCGTGAAACGCCATCTTGCGTCGGATCACCGGCGGATCCGGATCGTGCGACAGCACCACGCAATATCCGGCCCGCACGAGCTGGATGGCGACCGCGGATGCGATCTCGTTGGTGCCGAGGATGACGGCGAAGAGTTGGTGGTCGTGCGGCTGGGGCATCTGAAAACCACGTTTGCAGGGAAAGCGCAGCGAAGCGCGATCGAGCTTGCAACGGGAAGAGCAAGAGCCGGGCCATTTGGAACGGTTGAAAACTGACTGCCAACTGTCGGCCAACATTAGGAAAGCAGAAACGCGCAGCGAAGGCGCCGCCTCGTTCGAAAGCGCACGCGCGCATGTTGCAAACCCTGCAGCGTGTCGCGAAGCCGACACAAGGCGGCGAAAATCTCAACGATTGGGCGGTCGCGCGTGGCCCAATTCCTGCAAACTTGGCCGCGTCGTCATTATACATGCGTCCGCTCGGACGCAGCGAGGAGCTTCCGTGACGCTTGATCTGCTGGATCGCAACGCTGCACCGGCTGGCTCGCCGGCATCCGACGTCGCGCTGTGCCCGTTTCACGGCGACAAGTCGCGTGCGCAAGCTGGCGAACGGAAGACGCTGGTGCTGACCGGCGCATCCCGAGGCATCGGCCACGCGACGGGAAAGTTGTTCTCCGAGGCCGGCTGGCGCATCGTCACCTGCTCCCGCCAGCCTTTCGACGGCGGTCTGTGTCCATGGGATTCCGGGACGGACAATCATGTGCAGGTCGAATTGAGCGACCATCGTGCGTTGCCGCGCGCGGTGGCCGAGATCAAGGAGCGGCTCAACGGCGCGCCGTTGCACGCGCTGATCAACAATGCCGGCATCTCGCCCAAGGCCGCCGACGGCACGCGCCTGACTTCGCTGACGACGCCGGTGGAAACCTGGATGAGCGTGTTCCACGTCAATCTGCTGGCGCCAGTGCTGTTCGCGCAGGGGCTGGTCGACGAGCTGAAGCGCGCGAGCGGCGCGATCGTCAACGTCACTTCGATCGTGGGCTCACGGGTGCATCCGTTCGCCGGTACCGCCTATGCGACCTCGAAAGCCGCGCTCGCGTGCCTCACCCGCGAGATGGCGCACGACTACGCGCCGTTCGGAATACGCGTCAATGCGATCGCGCCCGGCGAGATCAAGACCGACATCCTGTCACCGGAGACCGAGGCCAAATTGGCGCCGGTCATCCCGTTGCATCGCGTCGGCACGCCGGACGAAGTCGCGAAGGTGATCTTCTTCCTATGCTCGGATGCCGCCAGCTACGTCACTGGTGCTGAAGTACCGATCAACGGCGGGCAACATGTGTGATCAAGCTACGACGGCCGCCCGCGAAAAAACTTTGCCGATTTGCGCTGGATCAATGCGGAGATCCCGATTCCGGGCGTGTCGCATATTTCGACGGTCAATTCCATGAATCGGATCACAAAGCGTGCAAGTGCGATGGAATCTTTTTGCAACGATGCTGACAAGTTGAGCGCGACTCCCGACACGACATGAATGAGAATACGACAAATTCCAAAGAAGGCCGCTGGGAGGATGTCACAGGCAACGGAGATTCCGTCATGCTGCACGCTGCTCCCGTGGTTGAAAGGAAGGCCGATCATACTGCGCCGATCGTGCCCATCAACGAGATCGCGCTGACCGGCATCTTCGAGATCTCCAAGATACTCACCGCGCCGACGCGTCTGGAGACCACGCTCGCCAACGTCGTGAACCTGCTGCAATCGTTCCTCCAGATGCGTCACGGCGTCGTCGCACTGCTGGCCGACGACGGTATTCCCGATCTGACCGTCGGAGCCGGCTGGAGCGAGGGCAGCGATGAGCGTTACCGGGTCCGGCTGCCGCAGAAGGCCGTCGATCAGATCGTCGCAACCGCCATGCCGCTGGTTGCCGAGAACATCGCGACCCATCCCGCCTTCAACTCGACCGATATGGACGCTCTCGGTGCGTCCGAGACGACGCGGGTATCGTTTATCGGCGTTCCCATTCGCATCGATGCGAAGGTTGTCGGCACGCTGACGATCGATCGGGTCTGGGACGAACGGTCGATGTATCGGCTCGACTCAGACGTGCGGCTGCTCACGATGATCGCCAACCTGATTGGGCAGACCGTGAAGTTGCATCGGGTCGTCGCGCAGGACCGCGAGCGGCTGATGCATGAGAGCTATCGACTCCAGAAGGAGCTGTCCGAGCTGAAGCCGGCGCGCGACCGCCGCAAGGTTCATGTCGAGGGCATCATCGGCGACAGCCCGGCGCTGCGAGGGTTGCTCGAGAAGATCGCGATCGTGGCAAAGTCGAACTCCACGGTGCTGCTGCGCGGCGAATCCGGCACCGGCAAGGAGCTGATCGCAAAGGCCATTCACGAGCTGTCACCGCGCGCCAAGCGTCCCTTCATCAAGATCAACTGCGCGGCCCTGCCGGAATCGGTGCTGGAGTCCGAGCTGTTCGGCCACGAGAAGGGGGCCTTCACCGGGGCGCTCAATTCCCGCAAGGGCAGGTTCGAACTCGCCGACAAGGGCACACTGTTCCTCGACGAGATCGGCGAGATCTCGGCGTCGTTCCAGGCCAAACTGCTGCGGGTGCTCCAGGAGCAGGAGTTCGAGCGCGTCGGCGGCAACCAGACCATCAAGGTCGATGTTCGCGTCATCGCGGCGACCAACCGCAATCTGGAAGAGGCGGTGGCGCGCAAAGAATTCCGCGCCGACCTCTATTACCGCATCAGCGTTGTGCCGATGATGCTGCCGCCGCTGCGCGAACGGCGCAGTGATATTCCGCTGTTGGCGAACGAGTTCCTGAAGAACTTCAATACGGAAAATGGCCGTGCGCTGACCTTCGACCGCCACGCGATCGAAGTTCTGATGAGCTGCGGCTTTCCGGGCAACGTGCGCGAGCTCGAGAATTGCGTCCAGCGCACCGCGACGCTGGCACCGGGCCCCGAGATCGTCAGGAACGATTTCGCATGCTGCCACAGCCAATGCCTGTCCGCGATGCTGTGGAAGGGCGGATCCGAAGCTGCGGCGCAACGCTCGTTACCGATCGTACCACTGTCCGTCCTTCCAGCCAGGACTGCGCGTGAAGCAGATGTGAGTGTAGCACCGCAGGTTTCCGAGCCGGCCGGGTCGAGCGTCGCCGGTGGAACTCCAGCCGGCAACATGGCCGATCGCGACCGGGTCGTCGCGGCTATGGAGAAGTCCGGGTGGGTCCAGGCCAAGGCCGCTCGACTGCTCGGCCTGACCCCGCGGCAAATCGGCTACGCACTGAAGAAGCACGGCATCGAGGTCAAGCGGCTCTGACAGCGACTGTCGCAGATGCGACATGTCGGGCCCACGACAACGGCTCCGCGCAAATAATCGTTTAGTTTCCAGCGCTTCGCGATTGGCACGACGCTTGAAAGGATGTGCCCGACGGCATCGTCCACTCAAGGAGTCGAGCACATGGCCTACAAGATCGTCGCCTCGCAATGCACGGTTTGCGGTGCGTGTGAGTTCGAATGCCCGAACGCCGCGATCAGCCTCAAGCGCGACATGTACGTGATCGACCCGAAGAAGTGCACCGAGTGCGAGGGCCATTTCGACACGGCGCAATGCGCGGTCGTCTGTCCCGTTCCCGACACCTGCATCCCGGCCTGAGGGGCGACCGATGACGCAGGCTGCGAAGTCGATCTTGCCAGCGGAGCGATAGATGGCGGCAGTTCAGGAAACCATCGAGCGGGTTCGCGGCATCGACGTCGACCAGTATCGTTATGGGTTCGAGACCCTGATCGACTCCGAGAAGGCTCCCAAGGGGCTCTCGGAAGAGATCGTCAAGTTCATCTCGCAAAAGAAGAATGAGCCCGCCTGGATGCTCCAGTGGCGGCTGGAAGCCTATCGGCGCTGGCTGACCATGACCGAGCCGACCTGGGCCCGCGTCGACTATCCCAGGATCGATTTCCAGGACCTCTATTACTACGCGGCGCCGAAGCCGAAGAAGACGGTCASCTCGCTCGAYGAGATCGATCCGGAGATCCTGAAGACCTACGAGAAGCTCGGCATCCCCTTGCGGGAGGTCGCCATGCTCGAAGGCGTCGAGCCGAAGCCCGGCGAGGAAGATCCCGCCCGCCGCAAGATCGCGGTCGATGCTGTCTTCGATTCGGTTTCGGTCGCGACCACGTTCAAGGCGGAGCTGAAGAAGGCCGGCGTGATCTTCATGCCGATCTCGGAAGCGATCCGCGAGCACCCTGAATTGGTGCAGAAATATCTGGGATCGGTGGTTCCGACCTCGGACAATTTCTACGCGACGCTGAATTCGGCGGTGTTCTCCGACGGCTCGTTCGTCTACGTGCCGCCGGGCGTGCGCTGCCCGATGGAGCTGTCCACTTACTTCCGCATCAACGAGCGCAACACCGGCCAGTTCGAGCGCACGCTGATCATCGCCGACAAGGGCTCCTACGTCTCCTATCTCGAAGGCTGCACCGCGCCGCAGCGCGACGAGAACCAGTTGCACGCCGCCGTGGTCGAGCTCGTCGCGCATGACGATGCCGAGATCAAATATTCGACGGTGCAGAACTGGTATCCCGGCAACTCGGAAGGCAAGGGCGGCATCTACAATTTCGTCACCAAGCGTGGGGACTGCCGCGGCAACAACTCCAAGATCTCCTGGACCCAGGTCGAGACCGGTTCGGCGATCACCTGGAAATATCCGAGCTGCATCCTGCGCGGCGACAATTCGCGCGGCGAGTTCTACTCGATCGCGATCTCGAACGGCTTCCAGCAGGTTGATTCGGGCACCAAGATGATCCATCTCGGCAAGAACACGTCGAGCCGCATCATCTCCAAGGGCATCGCCGCCGGCAAGTCGCAGAACACCTATCGCGGCCTCGTCACCGCGCACCGCAAGGCGACCGGCGCGCGCAACTTCACGGCCTGCGATTCGCTGCTGATCGGCGACAAATGCGGCGCGCACACCGTGCCGTACATCGAAGCCAAGAACTCCTCGGCGACGTTCGAGCACGAAGCGACGACCTCGAAGATCTCCGAGGACGTGCTGTTCTACTGCATCCAGCGCGGTCTTTCGCAGGAAGAGGCCGTCGGCCTCGTCGTCAACGGCTTCGTCAAGGACGTGCTGCAGCAATTGCCGATGGAATTCGCGGTGGAAGCGCAGAAGCTGATTTCGATCTCGCTTGAAGGCAGCGTCGGATGACCGCCTTCAGGCCCAACAAGCAAGAGGAAGTGTGATGACAGCGCTCCTGGACATTCGTGGGCTCAAGGCCGAGATCGACGGTCGCCAGATTTTGAACGGCCTGGACCTGACCGTGAACAAAGGAGAGATCCATGCGATCATGGGCCCGAACGGTGCCGGCAAGTCGACCTTGTCCTACGTGCTGTCGGGCAAGCCGGGCTACGAGATCACCGCAGGTGAGGTTTTCCTTGACGGCGAGGACTTGCTGGCCATGGTTCCTGATGAGCGGGCTGCCAAAGGGCTGTTCCTTGCCTTCCAATATCCGCTAGAAATTCCGGGCGTTGCCACGCTGACGTTTCTGCGAACGGCCCTGAATGCCCAACGCAAGAAGCGCGGCGAGCAGGAGCTGTCTTCGCCCGATGTCTTGAAGCGGGTCCGCGAGCTCGCCAAGCAACTGAGCATCGACCCCGAGATGTTGAAGCGGCCGCTCAATGTCGGCTTTTCCGGCGGCGAGAAAAAGCGCAACGAAACGCTTCAGATGGCGCTGCTGGAGCCAAAGCTGTGTGTGCTGGACGAGACCGACTCGGGGCTCGACATCGACGCGCTGCGCATCGTTGCCGACGGCGTCAACCGCCTGCGCGCGGCCGATCGAGGCATGATCGTCATCACACATTATCAGCGGCTGCTCGATTACATCGTGCCTGATGTCGTGCACGTGCTCTCGGCCGGACGCATCGTCAAGACTGGCAGCAAGGAGCTCGCGCTTGAACTGGAGGCGACGGGATACGCGCAATATCAGAACGAGGCGGCGTAATTCCATGAATGCCGAGATCCGTCCGGTGAGGACCGCCGCCGAGATCGGGCTAGCCGATCTGTTCGCGGCCGAGCATAAGGGTTTGCCGGGCGGCGGCACGATCGAGGCGATGCGGCGCGACGCCTTCGATCGTTTCGTGGCGCAAGGTCTGCCCCATTCGCGTGTCGAGGCGTGGAAATACACTGATCTCCGCCGCCTGGTTCGCGATGCCAAGCCGCTGGCGGCCTGGCCCGAGGCGGCGGCGAAGGTCGCGGCCGGCAACGCCGGAGCCGCCTTTGCCGGCCTCGGCTTTCGCAGGCTCGTGATCGTCGACGGTGCCTTCGTTCCCGAATTGTCGGATCTTGCCGATCTCGAGCCCGGCGTCAGCGTCCGAGCGACCATCAAGCAATTCGAGGCGGACGTCCCCGTCCCGCTCGATGGTGGCATGGTCGGGACCGATGTTGTCGCAGCGTTAAATACCGCGTTCGCCGCTGACGGCGTGATCATTGCGGTCGAACCCGACGTCCTGGTGGCGCGGCCGATCCATCTGGCCTTCGTCACCACGGCCGCGACGCCGTCTGCGATGTTCACACAGTCGTCGCTATCGGTCGGTAGTGGCGCTGCCGTCACGCTGGTCGAGACGCACGAGGGGCCTGATCAGTCCGAATATCAGGTCAACACCGCGCTGCGGATGATGGTCGGCGATCAGGCTCGGCTAGACCACATCAAGGTCACATCCGAAGGTGCGGCCGCGCTGCATCTTGCTACGTTGACTGCAGACATTGGGGCGAATGCGACGTACCGCGAGTTTGGCTTGACGACCGGGGGCGCTGTCGTGCGCAACCAGCTCTTTCTGAGACTTGCAGGCGAGGGGACAACGGCCAGAGTGCACCAGGCGAGCCTGCTTGCCGGCCGTCAGCATGCCGACACAACGCTGGTCGTCGATCACGCCGCCGCTGGCTCTGAGAGCCGGGAGCTGTTCAAGGCGGTGATCGATGACGAGGCGCGCGCGGTTTTCCAGGGCCGGATCACGGTGCAGCCGGGCGCGCAGCAGACCGACGCCAGGATGATGGCGCGGGCATTGCTGCTGTCCGACGACGCGGTCGCCAATTGCAAGCCGGAACTGGAAATCTTCGCCGATGACGTCCAGTGCGGGCACGGCACGACAACCGGTGCGTTGGATGATCAGCTGAAGTTCTACCTCATGGCCCGCGGCATTCCGGAAAAGCAGGCTGAGGCCCTTCTGATCGAGGCCTTCGTCGGTGAGGTCCTCGCCGAGATCGCGCACGACGATCTGCGCGAGGCGTTATCGCGGGCGATGCGCGATTGGCTCAGGGATCGGGACTAGTCGCATGCATCCGGCGGTCAGCAACGGGAGTTACGACGTCCATCGGGTCCGGCAGGACTTTCCGATCCTGGCGATGCAGGTGCACGGTAAGCCGCTGGTGTACCTCGACAATGCCGCCTCCGCGCAGAAGCCGCGGGCAGTTCTGGACCGGTTGACCGAGGCCTACACAAGCGAATATGCCAACGTGCATCGCGGCCTGCACTATCTCGCCAATGCTGCGACGGAGGCCTATGAGGGGGCGCGCGACAAGGTCGCAAAATTCCTCAATGCGGAGCGGCGCGAAGAGATCGTGTTCACCCGCGGTGCCACGGAGGCGATCAATCTCGTGGCGCAGACGTTCGGCCGGGAGCGGATCGGCGAAGGCGACGAGATCGTGCTCTCGATCATGGAGCACCACGCCAACATCGTGCCCTGGCATTTTCTCCGCGAACGAAACGGCGCGGTGATCAAATGGGCTCCGGTCGACGACGAGGGTAATTTCCTGATCGACGAGTTCGAGAAGCTCCTGACTAAAAAGACCAAACTGGTCGCGATCACTCAGATGTCGAACGTGCTTGGCAGCGTGGTTCCGGTCAAGGAGGTCGTCCGTCTGGCGCATGCACAGGGGATTCCCGTCCTCGTCGACGGCTCGCAAGCGGCCGTCCACATGGATGTCGATGTCCGCGATATCGACTGCGATTTCTATGTCGTGACTGGACACAAACTGTACGGGCCGACCGGAATCGGCGCCCTCTATGGCAAATACGAGCATCTTGCGGTCATGCCGCCCTTCAACGGCGGCGGCGAGATGATCCGCGAAGTCTCGCGCGATGCCGTCACCTATGGCGAGCCGCCGCACCGTTTCGAGGCCGGAACGCCGCCGATCGTGCAGGCGATCGGCTTTGGCGCGGCCATCGACTACGTCCAATCCATCGGCAAGGAGCGGATCCGCAGACATGAGAGCACCCTGTTGGCCTATGCCCAGGAACGGCTGCACGGAATCAACTCCCTGCGGATTGTCGGGACGGCCGCCGACAAGGGAGCGCTCGTATCGTTCGAGATGAAGAACGCCCACGCTCATGATTTCGCAACCGTGATCGACCGTGCCGGCGTCGCGGTACGTGCCGGCACGCATTGTGCGATGCCGTTGCTCGAACGCTTCGGCGTAACCGCGACCTGCCGCGCCTCGTTCGCACTTTACAACACGATGGAGGAGGTCGACTCGCTGGCCGAGGCTTTGCTCAAGGCTCAGGAGCTATTCTCATGAGGAAAAAGGACGCCGCCGAGTCGCTTTCCAACAGGCCACGGGCTGTAGCCCGTATTGTCTGCAACGCCCAAAGGCGACGGACGGTGCGAAACATGGAACGGCGCGTCACGGGCGAATTTTCGGCTGGCGAGCCGGTCCGCGCGGTGGCCCTCATCAGGAACGATGGCATGTATCCGCACAAGGATATCGGCGAGCCGCTCGTACATCCGGGCGATGCCGGCATCGTGCGCGAGAGCTGGCGCTTTCTCGGTGAGGTCTACTACACGGTCGAGTTCGTGGCTCAATCCGTGTTCGTGATCATGCGGGGCCGTGAGATGATGCGGACGGGAACTGCGTTCGACGCGGCCTGATACTACACGGCTTCAGCGAGCGCCGCCGTCGCATCCGCGCGCATCCGGGTTACCATCGAGCGGAAGCCGTTCGAGCGCTGCGGCGTGAGATGCTCGCCCAGCCCGAGTCGGTCGAACAGGGCGAGCGGATCTTCGCTGACGATCTCCGTGGCGGGTCGGCCCGACAAAGCCGCAATCAGGATCGCAACCAGGCCGCGGACGATGTGAGCGTCGCTGTCGCCGGCAAAGCTGACCAGCGGTCGTCCGTCCCGGTGCTCGATGGTGGTGGCGAGCCAGACCTGGCTGACGCAGCCCGGCACCTTGTTGGCGTCGGTCCGTTGGCCTTCCGGAAGCGGCGCCAGCTTGCGGCCGAGCTCGATCACATAGCGATATCGATCGTCCCACTCATCGAGGAGGGCGAAATTCTCAATGATGTCGTCGATCGGCGTGGGTAAGGAAGAGGTCACGTGTGCTCTCCGAATTGGAAGTGATCAGCTCTGGTCCGACTGCGAGCGCAGCTGCGACTTGGCTGCCGGTTACCAGAACACCTCAGGACGGTGGTCGCACTGTATCGGCCATATCCATCAAGCAAGCTCCATACCGCCCGGCGGATTGAAGTCCCGGCGCAATAAAAATCACCGACGACGGCGGGTTGGTGGGGTTCGCATTGTTTTGTTTCGAACAGCTGTCCGTGCGACCTCATGTCGACATGACGCGATGTCGGGTTTGCAACAATGCCGAGTCCTCACGCTATCTATCTCCAATAGCTTCGCTTTTTCTGCTCGATGAGCGCTGGCACACTCGTTGCAAAAGTCCTCGTGCAAGGCGACCTCGCGTACAGACCTCGCGAGAGCGGCGCGCCGATTGAGGGCAATCGGCCGAAGGAGAGCAGACTGACTTTACCGAGACAGGCCGTCGCGTTGCGAGGCCTGTCGATCGTCTACCAGGCGCTTCGGAGGAAGCGTCGGCCCCTGTTACGAGGACAACCGAAGGATATTCGCATGAGCCTAGCAACCACCCAGAGCGTCGCCGAGATCAAGGCGCGCAACAAGCAATTGATCGACGAGGTCTTGAAGGTCTATCCGGAGAAGACCGCTAAGCGCCGTGCCAAACATCTCAATGTGCATGACGCCGGCAAGTCCGATTGCGGCGTCAAGTCGAACTTGAAGTCGATCCCTGGCGTGATGACCATTCGCGGCTGCGCCTATGCCGGTTCGAAGGGCGTGGTGTGGGGCCCGATCAAGGACATGATCCACATCAGCCACGGTCCGGTTGGCTGCGGACAGTATTCCTGGGCCGCGCGGCGCAACTACTACATCGGAACGACCGGCATCGACACCTTCGTCACGATGCAATTCACCTCCGACTTCCAGGAAAAGGACATCGTGTTCGGCGGCGACAAGAAGCTCGCCAAGATCATCGACGAGATCCAGGAGCTGTTCCCGCTCAATCACGGCATCACCATCCAGTCGGAATGCCCGATTGGCCTGATCGGCGACGACATCGAAGCCGTCTCGAAGGTGAAGTCCAAAGAGTATGACGGCAAGACCATCGTTCCGGTGCGCTGCGAAGGGTTCCGCGGCGTCTCGCAGTCGCTCGGCCATCATATCGCCAACGACGCGGTGCGCGACTGGATCTTCGACAAGATCAGCCCGGAAGCCAAGCCGGCGTTCGAGTCGACGCCCTACGACGTCGCGATTATCGGCGACTACAACATCGGCGGTGACGCCTGGTCGTCGCGCATCCTGCTGGAGGAGATGGGCCTGCGCGTGATCGCGCAATGGTCCGGCGACGGTAGCCTCGCCGAGCTCGAGGCGACGCCAAAGGCGAAGCTCAACGTGCTGCACTGCTATCGCTCGATGAATTACATCTCCCGCCATATGGAAGAGAAATTCGGTATCCCGTGGTGCGAGTACAATTTCTTCGGCCCCTCGAAGATCGCGGAGTCGCTGCGCAAGATCGCGAGCTTCTTCGACGACAAGATCAAGGAAGGCGCCGAGCGCGTCATCGCCAAATACCAGCCGCTGATGGATGCGGTGATCGCGAAGTACCGGCCGCGCCTGGAAGGCAAGACGGTGATGCTCTTCGTCGGCGGCCTGCGTCCCCGCCACGTGATCGGCGCCTACGAGGACCTCGGCATGGAGGTGGTCGGCACCGGCTACGAGTTCGGCCACAACGACGACTATCAGCGCACCGCCCAGCACTACGTCAAGGACGGCACGCTCATCTACGACGATGTCACCGGTTACGAGTTCGAGCGCTTCGTCGAGAAGATCCAGCCCGATCTGGTCGGCTCCGGCATCAAGGAGAAGTACGTCTTCCAGAAGATGGGCGTGCCGTTCCGGCAGATGCACTCCTGGGATTATTCCGGTCCCTATCACGGCTATGACGGGTTCGCGATTTTCGCCCGCGACATGGACATGGCGATCAACTCCCCAATCTGGAAGAAGACCAAGGCACCCTGGAAGGATGCCCCGCGGCCGAGCCTGATGGCGGCTGAATAACAGAGGCGACGTCCGGCTCTTCCCGATCCCCGGGAAGAGCCGAGAGACGGGCGATCGAACACGAGATCCAACGAAGGTGCCACGATGACACAGAATGCCGAACACGTGCTCGATCATTTCGAGCTTTTTCGCGGTCCGGAATACCAGCAGATGCTGGCCAACAAGAAGACCCTGTTCGAAAATCCACACGATCCGGCGGACGTCGAACGAATCCGCGAATGGGCCAAGACGCCCGAGTATCGCGAGAAGAATTTTGCTCGCGAGGCCCTGACCGTCAATCCGGCCAAGGCCTGCCAGCCTCTCGGCGCTGTGTTCGTGGCCGTCGGCTTCGAGGGCACGTTGCCCTTCGTGCATGGCTCGCAGGGCTGCGTCGCTTACTACCGCAGCCATCTGTCGCGCCATTTCAAGGAGCCGAGCTCCTGCGTCTCCTCGTCGATGACGGAAGACGCTGCCGTGTTCGGCGGTCTGAACAACATGATCGACGGGCTCGCCAACACCTACAACATGTACAAGCCGAAGATGATCGCCGTCTCCACGACTTGCATGGCGGAGGTGATCGGCGACGACCTCAACGCCTTCATCAAGACCGCGAAAGAGAAGGGCTCGGTTCCGGCCGAGTATGACGTTCCCTTCGCTCATACGCCGGCCTTCGTGGGCAGCCACGTGACCGGGTACGACAACGCGCTCAAGGGCATTCTCGACCACTTCTGGGACGGCAAGGCCGGTACTGCGCCGAAACTCGAGCGCAAGGAGAACGGCAAGATCAACTTCATCGGCGGCTTCGACGGGTACACTGTCGGTAACATCCGCGAGATCAAGCGCATCTTTGAGCTGATGGGGATCGAGTATACGATCCTCGCGGACAACAGCGACGTGTTCGACACGCCGACTGACGGCGAGTTCCGTATGTACGACGGCGGTACCACGCTGGAAGACGCCGCGAACGCGATCCATGCCAAGGCGACCATCTCCATGCAGCAATATTGCACGGAGAAGACGCTGCCCTTCATCGCGAACCACGGTCAGGAAGTCGCGGCCTTCAACCACCCGGTCGGCGTCAGCGCCACCGACGACTTCCTGATGACGCTCTCGCGCATCAGCGGTAAGCCGATCGCGAAGGCGCTGGAGCAGGAGCGCGGCCGTCTCGTCGACGCCATGGCCGACTCCAGCGCGCATATCCACGGCAAGAAGTTCGCGATCTACGGCGATCCGGACCTCTGCTACGGCCTCGCGGCCTTCCTGCTAGAGCTCGGCGCCGAGCCGACCCACGTGCTCTCCACCAACGGCAACAAGGCCTGGGCGGAGAAGATGCAGGCGCTGTTCGATAGCTCGCCGTTCGGCAGGAACTGCCACGCCTATGCGGGCAAGGACCTCTGGCACATGCGCTCGCTGCTGTTCACCGAGCCGGTCGACTTCCTGATCGGCAACACCTACGGCAAGTATCTGGAGCGGGACACCGGCACGCCGCTGATCCGCATCGGCTTCCCGGTGTTCGATCGCCATCATCACCACCGCTATCCGGTGTGGGGCTATCAGGGCGGCATGAACGTTCTGGTCAAGATCCTCGACAAGATCTTCGACGAGATCGACAAGAACACCAACGTTCCCGCCAAGACCGACTACAGCTTCGACATCATTCGTTGATGCGGAAGCGACTGCCGCCGCCTGACACGGCGGCGGCAGACGACCAGTCTAGCCAGAGCGATCGAGACTGCGGGGCGACGAGCTCGCGCAGCGGGTCAGGGAATAGGAGAGACGAATGAGCTCGCTGTCGGCCACCATCCAGGACGTTTTCAACGAGCCAGGTTGCGGCAAGAACGCCAACAAGAGCGAGGCCGAGCGCAAGAAGGGCTGCACCAAGCAGCTGCAGCCGGGCGGCGCTGCCGGCGGTTGTGCCTTCGACGGCGCCAAGATCGCGCTGCAGCCCTTCACCGACGTCGCTCATCTCGTCCATGGCCCGATCGCCTGCGAGGGCAACTCCTGGGACAATCGCGGCTCAGCTTCCTCCGGGTCTGATCTCTGGCGGCGGAGCTTCACCACCGACATGAACGAGACCGACATCGTGTTCGGCGGCGAGAAGCGGCTCTACAAGGCGATCAAGGAAGTCATCGAGAAGTACGATCCGCCAGCGATCTTCGTCTACCAGACCTGCGTTCCCGCCATGATCGGCGACGACATCAACGCGGTCTGCAAGGCAGCCGCGACCAAGTTCGGCAAGCCGGTCATCCCCGTCAATTCGCCGGGTTTCGTCGGTCCGAAGAACCTCGGCAACAAGCTCGCCGGCGAGGCTCTGCTCGAGCATGTGATCGGCACCGAAGAACCCGACTACACCACGCCTTACGACATCAATATCATCGGCGAATACAATCTCTCCGGCGAATTCTGGCAGATCAAGCCGATCCTGGACGAGCTCGGCATCCGCATCCTCTCCTGCATCTCCGGCGACGGCAAATACCGCGAGCTCGCCTATTCGCATCGGGCCAAGGCCGCGATGATGGTGTGCTCCAAGGCGATGATCAACGTCGCCCGCAAGATGGAGGAACGCTATGGCATCCCGTTCTTCGAGGGCTCGTTCTACGGCATCCAGGATTCCAGCGACTCGCTGCGCGAGATCGCACGCATGCTGATCGAGCGCGGGGCGCCTGCGGAGCTGATGGAGCGGACCGAGGCCGTGATCGCGCGCGAGGAGGCCAAGGCCTGGGCTGCGATCGAGCGCTTCAAGCCGCGCTTCAAGGACAAGAAGGTGCTGCTGATCACCGGCGGCGTGAAATCGTGGTCCGTGGTCGCCGCGCTCCAGGAGGCCGGCCTCGAGATCGTCGGCACCTCCGTCAAGAAGTCCACCAAGGAGGACAAGGAACGGATCAAGGAGCTGATGGGCCAGGACGCCCATATGATCGAGGATATGACGCCGCGCGAGATGTACAAGATGCTGAAAGACGCGCGCGCCGACATCATGCTCTCCGGCGGCAAATCGCAATTCGTCGCGCTGAAGGCGGCGATGCCGTGGCTCGACATCAACCAGGAGCGTTGCCACGGCTACATGGGCTACATCGGCATGGTCAAGCTGATGGAGGAGATCGACAAGGCACTCTACAACCCGATGTGGGCGCAGCTTCGCCGCCCGGCACCTTGGGATGATACCGGCATCAACTGGCAGACCAAGGCGATGGCGCAGATGGACGCGCAGGCCGCGGAAATCGCCGCCGATCCGGTCCGCGCCGAGGAGACCCGGAGGGCCAAGAAGATCTGTTTCTGCAAGACGGTTGATCTCGGCAGCATCGAGGATGCCATCGCCGAGCACGCTCTCTCTACGGTCGACGGCATCAAGGAGCACACCAATGCGTCCGGCGGCTGCGGCGCCTGCAAGGGACGGATCGAGGACATCCTCGCCGCGCAGCCGGCGCCGGTGCTCCAGGCGGCGGAGTAGGGCGCAGCCGATGGCCATCGTCACCACTTCCAAGAAGGCCTGCTCGGTCAATCCGCTCAAGATGAGCCAGCCGATCGGCGGCTCCTTCGCCTTCATGGGCCTGCGGGGCGCGATGCCGCTGCTGCATGGCTCGCAGGGCTGCACCTCGTTCGGCCTGACGCTGTTCGTGCGACATTTCAAGGAAGCCGTGCCGATGCAGACCACCGCGATGAGCGAGGTCGCCACCGTGCTCGGCGGCTACGAGAATGTCGAGCAGGCGATCCTCAACATCTACAATCGCACCAAGCCCGAGATCATCGGCATCAACTCGACCGGCGTCACCGAGACCAAGGGCGATGACGTCGAGGGCTTCATTCGCCTGATCCGGCAGAAGCATCCGCAGCTCGAGAAATTCCCGCTGGTCTACGTCTCGACGCCCGATTTCAAGGATGCCTTCCAGGATGGGTGGGAGAAGACCGTCGCGCGCATGGTGGAGGTGCTGGTCGATCCGGTCGAGCCCGGAACTGCACGCGATCCGGCCAGGGTCAATGTGCTACCGGGCTGCCATCTCACGCCCGGCGATCTCGACGAGTTGCGGGCGATCCTGAACGATTTCGGGCTCAAGCCGTCATTCCTTCCTGATCTCGCCGGGTCCCTCGATGGCCACATCCCGGACGAGTTCACGCCGACCACAATCGGTGGCATCGGTGTGGACGAAATCGCCACCATGGGGCAGGCGGCCTGGACCATCGCGATCGGCGCGCAGATGAAGCGCGCGGCCGAGGCCATGCAGGAGAGAACCGGCGTGCCGTTCCGCATGTTCGAGCGGCTCTGCGGGCTCGTCCCCAATGACGAGTTCATCGCCTTCCTGAGCGAGATCAGCGGCCGGCCCGTGCCGTTGAAGTACCGCCGGCAGCGCGGCCAGCTCGCGGACGCGATGCTGGATGCGCATTTTCACATCGGCGGGCGAAGGCTCGCGATTGGCGCCGAGCCGGATCTGCTGTTCGATCTCTCCAGCATGCTGCACGAGATGGGTGCCGAGGTCGCCGTCGCCGTGACCACGACGGCCTCGCCCGTGCTCGAGTGCGTCAGGACGCAGGAGGTCCTGATCGGCGACCTCGAGGACCTCGAAGAGCGCGCCAAGGCACGCGAGTGCGATCTCCTGATCACCCATTCGCACGGTCGCCAAGCGGCCTCGCGCCTGAAGATCCCGTTCTACCGCGCGGGCTTCCCGATGTTCGACCGCCTTGGCGCCGGACATCAGCTGTCGGTCGGCTACCGCGGCACACGCGATCTGATCTTCGACCTCGCCAACCTCGTTATCGGTGACCGCGAGGTCAACCACCAGCCGACGCCCGATACCTGGCGGACCACTGACAGCGGCCTCCAGGTCGTCCCGCCGCAACTGCACTGATGAAAGAAGAGGGACCAGATCGATGAAAGTCGCCTTTGCCACCCAGGACCTGAAGCGCGTCGATGCGCATTTCGGCTGGGCCAAGAACATCGCCATCTACGACGTCAATCCGGAGGGCCATCGCTTCGTCGAGGCCATCCAATTCGACGGCGACCTCAAGGAGGACGGCAACGAGGACAAGCTCGCGCCGAAGATCGAGGCGATCAAGGATTGCACGATCCTCTATGTCGCCGCGATCGGCGGCTCTGGCGCGGCCCGCGTCGTGGCCAACAACATCCACCCGATGAAGGTGACACAGCCCGAGGCGATCGACGATCTCTGCGTCAAGCTCGAGGACGTGCTGAAGGGCTCGCCGCCACCCTGGCTGCGCAAGGTGCTGGCGAAGGATCAGGAACGCAACTTTGATTTGGAAGACTGAGGGGAATCATCATGGTCGAAGCGGCTGAACTCGTTCAACCGGACGCAGCGGCTGGTGCGCCGTTCGTCAAGGAACTCGTCAGTGTCTGGCGGGCTCAGGACACCCACGGTGCCTGGGAAGGCAAGAAGGATCTCGAGCTGCTCGAGCCCTACATCCTCGACAAGGAAAAGCGGCGCGCCTTGCCGATCGTTGGCGATCCGGACCCGGACACGATCTGGCGGATGGAGCTGTTCTTCAACGCGGTCGCGCTGTCGGTCGAGAAGGCGACCGGCGTGATGATCTCCCCGATGCTGAAGATGCATCATGAGGGCTTTGGCCGCATGGTCCTGATCGGCGGCCGCCTCATCGTCGTCAACAAGCAGCTGCGCGACGTGCACCGCTACGGCTTCGACAATCTCGGCAAGCTCGCGGCCGAGGGCGACAAATACGTCGCCGGCGCGGTCGAGATGATCCGCAAATTTCCCGACGTCGCGAATTATTGAGGTTGAGCATGAGCGATCTTGAAACGCTGAAGGCCGAGATCAAGAAATTGTCGGCCAAGGCCATCCAGTCCAAGATGGACCTCCACGATCTTTCGGAGGAGCTGCCGATCAACTGGACCTCCATTCTGAGCGTGGCCCAGAAGGCCTATGACGCCTTCGCCGAGCTCGAGCGCAAGCGCGAAGATCTCAAGACTCTGGAAAAGGCATAGCCGGATCCCAACCATGTCCTACGCAACCCGCGACGGCCGCGATTGGAAGCCGGACTATCTGGTGTCGATCGATCCCAAGAAGTGCATCGGTTGCGGCCGCTGCTACAAGGTCTGCGGTCGCGAGGTCATGACGCTGAAGGGGATCAACGAGGACGGCGAGATGATCGACCTCGATGACGACGATGACGAGGTCGAGAAGAAGGTCATGGTGATGAACGACGACGGCGCGTGCATCGGCTGTGGGGCCTGTGCGCGGGTTTGCCCGACCAACTGCCAGACTCACGCCCCTGCAGCGGCCTGAGCGCTATTCCGGACTCGCGCATGAGCAAGACCCAGTTCGCCAAGTATAATATTGGCCAGGTGATCCGTCACAGGCTCTACGAGATGCGCGGCGTGATCTTTGACGTCGAAACATCGTTCGCCGGCATGGATGGCGAGCCGCCAACGAACGGGTTCGCAACCGGCCTGGTCTATCGGCTGTTTGCCGAAGACGATGAAATTCCCTATGTGGCAAGCATCGCGGAGCATGATTTGGAGCCGGATGATTCCGGCTTGCCAGTGAGGCATCCCGGCATCGGAGCCCTGTTCGAGGCCGATGATGAGGGGAGCTATCGCCGGCGCCGGCAACTGATCAATTGACGCGCGAACACCGCGCAGTCGTCTCACTCTATTCCCTGCTCACGTGCCTTCATCATCGCGGCGATGCGGAACCGCTCGTGAATGGCGATGGGATTGGCGAGCATGTCGGCTTCGGCTCGCTTGAATGCGGCGATGACGATCTCTGCTTCCGCCTGCGTCAGGGGGACGCGACCAGCCATGTGAGTTGCCTCCGGCGCCGCCGAGAAGATCGCGCGCCGATAGGGATGATCCTTCACCTCGATCAGCTCATTGGCTTCGAGCTTGCCACCCAGCGTGATTGCGAGCCCGACCACTTCGAGTTTGCGGCCGTCGCGTGTGGTCTTGACCAGTATTGCCATCACGGCACCATCGGCATGGCAAAGCCCGGTCGGGGATGGGCGTCGTAATAGTCGGGCCGCTCCGGCCAGCCGCCTTCGGCGATGAACTTGAACGCGGTGATCTTCACCGGGGCGCCTTGGGAGCAGGACACTTCCGCGAACTTGAGCTCGCGCGGGCCGGGCCCGGCGGAGAAATCGGCCACCACGGTGCCGTCGGCCTTGCAGGCACGGGCAAAGCCGGGCGTGCCGACACTGCTTGCGGGGACCGGATTGGCCGCAAAATTCGCGCCGGCCGCATCTCCGCCGAAAGCGGGACTTGCGAACTTGAAGGTGGCGAGCACGCCGCTGCGATCGACCGGACGATCGGCGGTGATCGGGCGCGCGACCGAGTAGACGGTCAGCGTACCACCATCGAGCAGCGCCTTGATCTCGTCTTCCGAGCACGCGGCGAATTCAGACGCAACGTTCATGTCGTTCTCCATGCCAAAGGGCCTGACTGAACAACATCAATTTCCATGCCATCTTGCGCCCGCGCATCACGCCCCAGCGAGGTCAAATAGAACGAATATGGGCACCGCCAGTGTCCTCATGCGGCGCCGCGTCGGGGCAATCCGACAACGAGGGACATACCTGTCGGATTTCGTACAAGGAAAAAGGCAATTCGCTGCACTGCGCCTAGCGCGATTCTTGCAACGCTTGCGAGGACATTTCGACCGCGAATGAGGACGGCATGGACCAGAATACCGCCTATGCGATCTGCGCCTTCAACGACATTCCGAGCCAGCGGGCGATTGGCTTTCAGCTGATGATCATCGGAGAGGACGGCGCGCCGCGCCCGTGGCCGATCGTCATCGTGCGTTGGGGCAAGCAGGTGTTCGGCTATCTCAACCGGTGCCCGCACGACGGCGTGAATCTGGACTGGGAGCGCAACCAATTCCTGGACGGCAACGGCACCCGGCTGCTGTGCGGCAAGCACGGCGCCACTTTCGAACTTGGCACCGGCCGTTGCGTGGATGGCCCATGCAAGGGTGAGAGCCTGACGCCGATCGCGCTCGCCGTGCTCGACGGTGATATCTGCGTGACCGGCGTGACGCTGGTCGAGGACGACGAGACGGCCTGCGAGGAAGAGGTCTGACGCCGATACGTCAGACCGGACGGTTCTCGTTACGGTTCTTAACAGGCTCCATCTTTGCGACGCCGTCCTCGTAGGAGATGTCGGTGTAGGAGCCGTCGAGTTCTCTGGCGGCGTCGAGCAGATAGTCCAGTTTGCCGGCGGTATCGAGCTTCTTGATGTCGTTCTTGTCGACGCCGGCGAGATCCATCATCTCCTTCCAGACCGTGGATTCGTCGCAGGGCAGCACGCGGAACTCGATGTCGCCGATCCTGGTGCGGTATTTTGCCAGAAAGTCGATGTTGTTGCAGAACATGAAGTAGCTGCCCTTGGGGCTCAAGGCGCCGTCCAGCACCTTGGCGACATCGGCGAGATAGGCGAAGGAATGGATGTAACCTGCGAGCACCGGGATGGTCGCTTCGCCCTCCTGCGCCACGGTGAGGACCTGCTCGATCGAATAATCCGGCGGGCGCTTCTCGTCTGCCACCTGGGCCTGGAATTTCAGCGCGATGTCGCCGCGAAAGCCGAAGCGCCCCGGCTTGGTGGTGTCGCCCTTGAGCACCGCATTCAGGAGCCGACCCTCCTGGTCCAGGCGGCCAAGGGCGGTGTTGTCGATCGACGTCATCAATCTCTCCTCGTGACATTTGCTGCGCCATAACCGACCGGCGCGAAAGTCTCGATCGTTCTTGTGCAAGGAGTTTGCCATCTGCTCCGAGATGTGCCCGGGGATCGAATTTCTCGGGAAACCGGACCGCTTTGCGCGGCCGCTGCGCACTGCCCGGTATCGCGTTGCCATTTCTGTGTCCCGGCGCCGCCAAGCGGCGTGTCGCAAATCCGACAAGCGTCGCAAACATAACAGAAGCATGCTTCGCGAAAACGAAGGTGTTTCAGTAACATACGCTCTGGCACGGGACTTGCGATCCCTCTTCGCGACAGACCCAGACAGCGAGGGCGAGCGATGATCAACCTGACGGACAGCGCGGTGAATGCAGTGAAGACCGCTATCTCCTCCGCGGCGCAGCCGGCGAGCGGCTTGCGCATCATGGTCGAGACCGGCGGCTGCGCCGGCTTCAAATACATGATGGGTCTCGCCGATGAGGCCAAGCCCGACGACACCGTGATCGAACGCGGCGGCGTGAAGGTATTCGTCGACAATGCGAGCCACGAACATCTCAGCGGCACCACGATCGATTTCGTCGTCGCGCTCGAAGGCTCCGGCTTCACCTTCGACAATCCCAATGCGAAGTCGAGCTGCTCCTGCGGCAAGTCTTTCAGCTGAGCCGTCCCCGTCGATCTGCAAGAAAGAGATCATGAAAATGCTCGTTGAATCCGAACATCTGAAGCAGGCGCCGGTCGCCGAACCCAGCGATCGCGAACGCATCATTCGCGCCGTGCTTGACGAGGTCCGTCCCAATCTCAAGCGCGACGGCGGCGATTGCGAGCTGCTTGAGATCGACGGCAACAAGATCATGGTCAGGCTCACCGGGGCCTGCGTGTTCTGCAAGCTCGCCAGCGCGACGCTGGAAGGAATTCAGGCCCGCCTGATCGAGCGGCTCGGCGAGTTCGTCCGCCTGATCCCCGTTGCCGGAGCAGCAAAGCCTCGTCACTGAACAGCTTCGACGTTGGGAGAGGGATTCCGTGCGGCCGATCTACCTCGACAACAATGCGACGACCCGCACGGATTCCTCCGTCGTCGCGGCGATGCTGCCGTTCTTCACGGACCAGTTCGGCAATGCGTCTTCGGCGCATGCATTCGGCAGTGACGTCGCCGAGGCGGTGAGGGAGGCGCGGCGCAGTGTTCAGGGCCTGATCGGCGCAGCGTTCGATCACGAGATCATCTTCACCTCGGGCGGCACCGAATCCGATAACGCGGCGATCCTGTCGGCGCTTGCCGTGCAGGACGGGCGCGACGAGATCGTCACCACAGCCGTTGAACACCCTGCCGTGCTTTCGCTGGTCGAGGATCTCGCGCGTCGCGGCATCAGGAGCCATCTCATCCCCGTCGACAGGCGCGGACGGCTCGACATCGAGGCCTATCGGCGTGCGCTCGGTCCGCGCACCGCGATCGCCTCCGTGATGTGGGCCAACAACGAGACTGGCACCCTGTTTCCTGTCGAGTTCCTGGCGAAGATGGCCCGTTCGGCCGGCGCGGTGTTTCACACCGACGCCGTGCAGGCGGTGGGACGGATTCCGATCGATCTGAATGCAACCGAGATCGACATGCTCTCGTTGTCCGGCCACAAATTGCATGGACCCAAGGGAATCGGCGCGCTTTACGTGCGCAAGGGAACAAAATTCAAGCCGCTGATCCTGGGCGGTCCGCAGGAGCGTCGCCGCCGGGCCGGCACCGAAAACGTTCCTGGTATCGTCGGTCTCGGCAAGGCGGCCGAAATTGCAGCGGCGCAACTGCAGCAGGAGCAAGCCGGGATCGCCGAGCTGCGTGACCGGATGGAGCGGGGAATCCTGCAACTCGGCCATTGTATGGTGCTGGGGGACGTCAAGAGCCGGCTGCCGAATACGTCGAATATCGCCTTCGAGCACGTCGAAGGCGAGGCGATCATCCACCACCTGAACCGCGCGGGCATTGCCGCCTCGCTCGGATCGGCTTGTGCCTCCGGATCGATGGAGCCTTCGCACGTGCTGCGCGCGATGAACGTACCGCCGCAGTCGCTGCGCGGCGCGATTCGGTTCTCACTGTCACGCGAAACGACGGTCGACGAAATCGACCGCGTTCTGCACGAACTGCCGGACATCCTATCGAAACTGAGAGCATTGTCTCCTTCGTGGCTCGAGTGCGCGAGCGGCACCTCTCTGACCGAGGAACTCAGCTCATGAAAGTCATGATTCGCCGATCGCCGGAGACTGGCCTGTCCATCTACGTGCCGAAGAAGGATCTCGAGGAGCCGATCGTCGAATCCGAGCATGAGACGCTGTGGGGCGGCTGGATCAAGATCGCCAATGGCTGGGTGCTCGACTTGCCGCAGATGGCCGCCGACACCAACCTGCCGATCACCATCAACGCCAAGAAGCGTGGCGGAGAGGGAGACGAGTGATGAATGCGCCTGTCCCGCAGATCGATTTCGCCGCTCCGGCCGATGCTGAAGCCATCCTCGGCGACGTCGTCGCGCGGCTGCGCGGCGGCAACGTCATCCCTTATCTCGGGCCCGGCGTGGTCGAGCTTGGCGAGCCGGCGGTGCCAATGAATCCGGAAGCGCTGGCGGCCTTTTTCGGGACGAGGGTCGCATTGCCGCGACGTGCCCGCGGCAATGCATGGGCCTCGGCCCAGCATATCGAGAGCACCAGGCATCGCGCCACGGTCACTGCGCTGATGACGGACGCATTTGCCGCCCCGGTCGCGCCGACCGCGCTACATCGCTATCTTGCCACGCTGCCGCTGCCTTTGATCGTCGACAGCTGGTACGACGGCGCAATGCGAAGCGCGCTGGTGGGGCGCAGCGACTGGGGCGAGATTCAGGGAATCACCCGCGCCGGCATCGGCGAGGACCGCTGGTTCCGGTTCTACGATGCTGCGGGCCAGGAGGTCGATCGTACGCAAGCCAAGACGTGGACGACGATCCTCTACAAGCCACACGGCAGCGTCGCGCCCGCAAAGAATTTCCTGATCTCCGACGCCGACTATGTCGAGGTCCTCACCGAGATCGACATCCAGACGCCGATCCCGGACGAGGTCAAGGAGCGACGCATGGGGCGCAGCTTCCTGTTCCTCGGCTGCCGTTTCAACGATCAGCTCTTGCGGACCTATGCAAGGCAGCTGTCGAAGCGTTCGGCCGACACGCACTATGCCGTGGTCGAACCGGACACGCTATCGAAGAACGAGCTGCGCTTCCTGGTGAGCCAGGGCCTGACCCCACTTGCCATTCCGCTGGCGCGCGCGATCGAGATCGTTCTCGCAGGCTAACTTCCGTCGAAATTGCTGACCTGCCCCGCCGCCGCGCTGCGTTCGCGCGGCGGAGCGCGTCGATGCCAGTTGTCGACGATGTCGCGTCTGTCACTTTTCCAACATGCGTTGGCAAACCGACATTCTCCAACGCGGACGCTAACTCCTTGACGTACGTCAAGAAAGCCGCGTTGCCCGGCGGTGGCATGCAGGTTGCTAATACCTTTCTAGAACGACTCTTAGGACGCTTCTCGAAATCAGAGCCCGCAAATCCGTTCGGCTTGCAAGGAGAACTGAGCAAATGGACGTTTCAGCGCAACACGACGCCAGCAGCACCGGTCCCGTCGCCGACGTCGGCGAGATCATGCAAGCCATCGCCGATCACAAGGGCTGCGGCACCAGTGGTGGCAGCGGCAAGGCAAGCTGCGGATCGCAGGCAGGCCAGGGCGATCTGCCGACCGAGATCTGGGAGAAGGTGAAGAACCATCCCTGCTACAGCGAGGAGGCGCACCATCATTATGCGCGCATGCATGTTGCTGTCGCGCCTGCCTGCAACATTCAGTGCAACTACTGCAATCGCAAATACGACTGCGCCAATGAATCGCGCCCCGGCGTCGTCAGCGAGAAGCTGACGCCGGAGCAGGCCGCCAAGAAGGTGCTCGCGGTCGCCTCCACCATTCCCCAGATGACCGTGCTCGGCATCGCCGGTCCCGGCGATCCGCTGGCCAATCCGGAAAAGACCTTCAAGACCTTCGAGCTGATCTACAATACCGCACCCGACATCAAGCTGTGCCTGTCGACCAACGGCCTCATGCTGCCGGACCACGTCGACACCATTGCGAAGTACAATGTCGACCACGTCACCATCACCATCAACATGGTCGATCCCGAGATCGGCGCGCAGATCTATCCCTGGATCTTCTACAAGCACAAGCGCTACACCGGCTACGAGGCCGCCAAGATCCTGACCGATCGCCAGCTGCAGGGCCTGGAAATGCTGACCGAGCGCGGCATTCTCTGCAAGGTCAACTCGGTGATGATCCCTGGGATCAACGACCAGCACTTGGTCGAGGTCAACAGGGCGGTGAAGTCGCGCGGTGCCTTCCTGCACAACATCATGCCGCTGATCTCCGCGCCCGAGCACGGCACTGTGTTCGGCCTGAACGGCCAGCGCGGTCCGAGCGCGCAGGAGCTGAAAGCGCTGCAGGATTCCTGCGAAGGCGAGATGAACATGATGCGGCATTGCCGCCAGTGCCGCGCCGACGCGGTCGGCCTGCTCGGCGAAGATCGCAGCGCCGAGTTCACCACCGACAAGATCATGGCGATGGAGGTGAAATACGACGCCGATACCCGCAAGGCCTACCAGGCCAAGGTCGAGGAGGAGCGTGTCGCCAAGGTCGCCGCCAAGCAGGAGGAGCTCAACGAGCTCGCAGGCCTTTCCAGCGACATCAAGGTCTTGGCCGCGGTCGCGACCAAGGGCTCCGGCCTGATCAACGAACATTTCGGCCACGCCAAGGAGTTTCAGGTCTACGAACTCTCCACGGCAGGCGCCAAATTTGTCGGCCATCGCCGCGTCGACCTCTACTGCCAGGGCGGTTACGGCGAGGAAGACAGTCTCGAGACCATCATCCGCGCCATCAACGACTGCCATGCGGTGTTCGTGGCCAAGATCGGCGGCTGCCCGAAGGGCGATTTGATCAAGGCCGGGATCGAGCCGGTCGATCAATACGCCCACGAATTCATCGAGAAGTCGGCGATCGCCTGGTTCAAGGCCTATCTCGACAAGGTCAACAGCGGCGAGATCGAGCACGCGGAGCGCGGCGATGCCGCCATCCGCCAGGGCGCGCTGATTTCGGCGGCGTGAGGAGAGACCGATGCCATTCAAGATCATCGCCTCGCAGTGCACGAGCTGCTCGGCCTGCGAGCCGGAATGCCCGAACGTCGCAATCCGCGAGAAGGGCGGGACGTTCGTGATCGATCCGAAGAAATGTACCGAGTGCCTTGGTCATTTCGACGAGCCGCAATGCGTGGCGGTGTGCCCGGTCGACAACACCTGCGTGATCGATACGTCGCTGCCGCGCTACCAGGCACCAGCTTGAGGGGAACGACATGAACTTTACGATCACACCGGCGGCGCAGAAATTCATGCGCATGATGCTTCGGGTCGACGGCGGCGCGGGGAGCGGCTTTCGCCTCGCCGTCAGCCCGGGCGGCTGCTCGGGTCTTGCGGCGGACATCCACGTGCTGGCTGCGCCGCAGGCCGGCGATGCCGTGGTCGAGCGGGACGGCGTCAAGTTGTTCCTGCCGGCCGAAAGCCGGCTGCTGCTCGACGGCGTCACCATCGATTTCGCGGATACGGCAACCCAGACCGGGCTCGTGTTCCACGATCCGAAGCAGGTCTCCTGCGGCCACCATTGAACAGGCGACAATGATGCCGGAGCCGTTCGTCAGCCCGCAGGTCGAGATCAACGAGGCGCTCGTCACCAGCGCCTTGCTCGGCCGCGGACTGCCGAGCGAGGCGGAACATCATCTGTGGGAGGCGGGGCTCTCCTATCACCTGGACGACATCGCAGAAGGTCATCTGCGCGAAGCCGAGGCGCTGGCGCCCGGCCATGCGGCCGTGCTGATCGGCCTCTATCGCTTCTACTTCTACAAGGGCCGTCTGGCCGAGGCGCTCGATGTCGCCCGTCGCTGTCTGCTCAAGGCGGGCGAAGAGAACAACTTTTCTACCGATTGGCGCTGTGTGCGGGCCGGCGATGCCGAGTTCGGCCGCTATGAGAATATCCTGCCGCGCTTCTTCCTGTTCTCGCTGAAGGGCTACGCCTATCTGCAGATGCGCCTTGGCGAGACCGATGAGGGGCGGCTGGCGGTCGAGAAGCTGCTGGAGCTCGATCCCACCGACAAGATCGGCGCCAGGGTGCTGCTCGGCGTGCTCGAGCGGATGGGGCAGGACGATGACTGACGACATCGACGAAGTCCTCGACTGGCAGGGACAGGAGGTCGATTGCGCCTCTTGCGCCCATCTGGCGCTCAACGGCGCCGGCGGCTGCCGGATCGGGCACGCTTGCGTCAACGATCGCTATGCGCGCCGCATCGACCGCTTCTTCAACTGGAATCCGGGCCTTGCCGACGGCTATCTCGCTCACCCGCATTTTGAGGTACGCGCAATCGCCGCAAAGTTCGCCAATCTGTTTCTGCTCCCTCCGCTGCTCGGCGATGCCGACGAAACCGTGCGCTGGAACGCCGTCCGCCGCCTGCCCAGGCGCTATGCCCTGCGACTGCGCAAGGACCCGCATCGCGAAGTCAGGATGCGCGTTGCAACCCTGATAGACAACGACGATCTGGTGCCGATGGCGTCTGACGAGGATTACTATGTCCGCCTCGTCGTCGCGCGCAGGCTCGCCCCTTTGCTGCTCGGCCGGATGATCGAGGATCAGGAGGCGGAGGTGCGCCGCGTCGTGGCTCGCCGCATTCCCGACGAATGGCTGCTCGGCATGATCAACGATCGCGATGCTGCCGTGCGGCTCGAGATCGCGCAGCGGCTGTCGCCGGAGCTCCTGGCCCTGATGCGCCGCGACCCGGACTGGCGCATCCGCTACGAGGTCGCGAGCCGCGCCGCGGCCGGCGAGCTCATGGGACTGGTCGAGGACCAGGACGGACTGGTACGCGAGGTGGCGCGATCCCGGGTCGCCGTTCGACTGGAACGAGAAACGGGAGCGTCTGTATGAGCAACATCGTCCGCGATAGCGATGTCGTCGAGCTGACGGCCCCGCCGTTCTTCTCGTTCGGGGAGAAGGTGCGGGCCAAGCGCACCATCCGCAACGATGGCACCTATGCCGGCAAGGAGATCGGCGACATCCTCGCCAAGAAGGGCGAGGTTGGTTACGTCGTCTCGATCGGCACCTTCCTTCAGCAATTCTACATCTATGGCGTCGAATTCCTCGAAAGCGGCAACCGCGTCGGGATGAAGCGCAAGGAGCTCGATCCCATCACTCCGCGGGATGTGCTCGAGGACATTCCGCTGCCGGAGGCTGCATCATGATGATCGAACCGAAATTGCCGAAGTACCAATGGGGCCAGCGCGTGAAGGCGGCGGTCGACCTTCTCAACGACGGCTCGTTTCCCGATGCGCCTGCCGAGGGTCTCCTCGTCGCTGTCGGCGGCACCGGCGAGATCGTCCAGGTCGGTCGGCATACGGACGCCAATCTGCCGATCTATCTCGTCGAATTCGGCGAGCGGCTGGTGGTCGGCTGCCTCGAAGAAGAAATCAGTCCGCTGTAGGAGCGCCGCGATGAATGCCGCCGTCCTCCGACAGCCAGCCGTGCGTTTGCCGGCGCATCCCAACGAGCTCGATCGCAAGCGGATCGAGCGCGCCCTGGGATCGCGCAAGCGTTATCGCTACGTCTCGCCGGTCGTCACGGGCGTGACCGGCGGCTATCTCGTCGAGAGCCCCTGCTGCTCGCGCAACATCGACTCCGAGGGCGGCGTGATCGACGTCGCATTGCTGCACCACGATGCTGCGAGTGCAAGCTGGAAGCTGTTTCGCAAGGATCACGAGACCGGTGTCTGGGAGCTCCACGGCGTGCATCAGCGGCTGTCGTCGGTGACGGAGATCCTGAACGCGGATCCCGAGCGCGTGTTCTGGCAATGATGGGAGACGGGAACATGCCACTGGCGGAAATCGAACTGGCTGAGATCGAGCGGATGCTGGCCTCGCCCGACGCGCCACCGCACGCCTATCTCGAGTTGCGGCAGAAATTCCCGCATCTCTCTTGGGTCCGCTGCGACGCCTCCGACGTGACGGAGACGCCGTACCGCCGTTTTGCAGCCTTCGACCTGCACCTGCTCGACAGCGCGGATCATTGCGTGCAGATCACGGATGATCCGACGCGCGCAACCGGCATCGTGTTGGCAAAGCGGGCGACGGGATCATGACGGAGCCCGCTCTCGCCTATGACGACCTGCCGGAAACCGGCGAAATCCCGGTCGAGACCGGCCACGACTTCATTCCGATGTCCGACCCGGACGTCACTCTGGCAGAGATCGGGGCAGTCGAGGCCGTGCTGCGCTCGCCGCGGGTTTCCAGCGGTCTGATCGCAGAGGCGTTCGAGGCAGCCTTTGCCGCTTATGTCGGTCGAGCCTATGCGATCGCAGTGCCGAGCGGCACGATCGGCCTCATGCTTGCGCTGAAGGCATATGGCATCGGTCCCGGTGACGAGGTCATCGCTTCGTCCTATTCGTTCCGGGAAACGGCGCATGCGATCAGTCTCGCCGGCGCACGGCCTGTCTTTGCCGACATCGACTATTGGTCGGGCACGCTGGCGCCGCAGAAGGTCGAAGAGCGCATCACACCCAGCACGCGTGCCATCCTCGCGGCCAACACCAACGGCCACCCGGCGCCCTTTTCCGAGCTGCGCGACATCGCGTCCCGGCACGGCGTTCTCCTGCTGGAGGACTCCACCGAGGCGATCGGCTCGCGCTACAAGGACAGGCTGGTCGGCAGTTTTGGCGATGCGGCCGTATTCGACTTCGCGCAGCCGTCACTCCTGACCTGCGGCGAAGGCGGCATGGTCGTGACCGACGATATCGACCTTGCCGTAACCTTGCGACGCCATCGCTCGCACCGGCTGAGCGAGCGGTCGTCCGTCGTCGTCGGCTCGGTGGCATCATACCAGATCGGAATCAGCGATCTTGCGGCCGCGCTCGGGCTGGCCCAGCTCAAGCGCATCGATGAGATCATCGAGCGTCGCCGGCTGGTCGAGCAGCTCTATGCGACACATGTGCAGTCGTTCGAGGGCATCAAGCCGCCCTATATCGGCCCGGACGTCACCGAAGTTAACTGGTTTCTCTATCTGGTGCATCTTGGCACGCGCTTCACCCGCTCCAGCCGTGACGCCATCGCCGAGGATCTCCGGGTCGAGCAGGTCGAAGCGGTGGCCTACAGCCATCCGCTGCACCTGCAGCGGCACTATTTCGATCTCGGCTATCGACGCGGCGATCTTCTTGTGACCGAGAAGATCGCCGATCGCGCCGTCGCGCTACCGTTCCATACGCATCTTACGGACAGCCAGATCGAATTCATCGTCGAGACCATGAAGGACGCCTCGATCAACGTCGGCGCAGGCGCGGCGATCTATTGAACAACGGATCCGTACAACAGAGAGGACGAAGACCATGACCACACTGACAATCATGCCCGAGGGCAAGACCATCGAAGTCGCGGAGGGCACGACGCTGCTGGCCGCGCTGCTTGGAGCCGAGATTGCGATTCCGCACAAATGCGAAGGCCAGGCCAAATGCGGCTCCTGCCACATCTACGTGCAGGAAGGTCGCAAGGGACTGTCGAAGATCGCGCGGCTCGAGAACGAGAAGCTCGACGCGATCGTCGGCGTCAGCTCGAAGTCGCGGCTCGCCTGTCAGGCCACGATGCTCGGGACCGAGAACGTCAAGATCGAGCTGCTCGGCTTCTCGTCGGGCCTGTGAGCGGGAGAGGGACGATGGATACCCAGAACGTCATTCTCCATGCGCGTTTTGCACCGAACGGCACGATCGTCGAGATCAGCGAGCGGCCCGAGGGCCTGACGCCGCAGGCCTGGTTCAACTTTCTCAGCGACAAGGCCGGCGACGTCTACCAGGCGCTCGCGGGTGGTCGGGGCGTGTTCCGGCTGACGCGCGACGAAGTGACGGCACTCAAGCAGGCGGCGGCGCCAGCGGCGGCCTGACCAGAGGAAGGAGCGTCAATGGGCTCGGAAGAGATCGACGTTTTCGTCGTCTGCGCGAGCGACGATATCGAGCGCGGCGGCGCCAAGGCGTTCAGCCTGTCGCGCATCGACGCGTCCGGTGAGAGCCGGCCATTCCCGATCGTCGTGATCCGAGGCCACGACAACGTCTATCTCGGTTACGTTAACGCCTGCCCTCATGACGGTGTCTGGCTCAACATCGGCAGCGGAGACTTCTTCACGCAGGATCGCGCGTTCCTGAAATGCGGACGCCACGGCGCAACGTTCGAGATCGACAGCGGGCTTTGCATCGATGGCCCTTGCAACGGCAAGAGTCTCGAGCCGATCGCGCTGGCGGTGGTCGACGGCGAGGTCTGCCTGTGCGGCGAGCGGCTGGTCGAGGACGACCGGCCGTTCGGCGCTTTCGACGATCATGACGAGACCATGGAAATCATGATCCACCCGGATTAGCGGAGGACCGGCCGTGACTGTCGCCCAATTGCTCAATCGACTGAAACAGTTGCCGGAGGACGCCGTGGTGCTGATGGACAGCGGCGATGGGCTTTCGCGCGTATCCACGCTGGAATTTGTCGCCGATCAAGGTCCCGGCGCTCCAGCGGAGGTTATCCTGTCACCAAGCATGGACGAGTAGACGGGCGCAGCAGAAGGCATCAGTATGAGCGATACGGTCATCACAGCCTCAATGTTTGAACGGATCGGTGGCCCGGTCGTCATCGACCGCTTGGTGGAGAGCTTCTATCGGCGGATGGATTCGCTGCCGGAAGCCGCCGGCATCAGGGCGATGCATCCGGACGATCTCACATCGACCAAGCAGGTGTTGAAGCGATACCTCAGCGAATGGACCGGGGGTCCAAAACTCTATTCGCCGGAGAAAGGCCATCCGCGGCTGCGACAGCGTCACTTCGGCTTTCCGATCGGCAGCGCCGAGCGCGATGCCTGGTTGCTCTGCATGCGCGGTGCATTGGCCGAAACGGTTGCCGACGACACTGCGCGGGGAGAGATCGACGCCGCACTCACCAAGCTGGCCGACTGGATGCGCAACCAGGCCGGCAATCCGCACGATGCGCGCGGTGGCCACGCTTGAACGGACGCCGCGTCATTCCGGCAGTGGCAATCCAAAAAACTCCTCCTCTGCACCCCCCCACGCCGTATGCAGGGCGAGACCGTCCTGCCACTTGCCCATCTCTGTCTCGTTGGCCGTCCGGTGCGTGATCCTGCCTTCGGGGCGCTCGGCCAGCAAGAATGCCTTGCCGTTGCGTATGAAGCGATTGAGATCCTTGGTATCGGTCGGCCGGATCACGCAGCGCGGCGTATCGTCGATGAGAATGGTTGTCGGCAACATCGTGGAAGACTCCATCAATCCATCGGCGGTCCGAGATCGTCGTCGGCCTTCTTCTTTTTCTTCTTCTCGGTCTTGGCCTGGGCATAAGCGCCCGCATTCTTCAACAAAATCGGCTGCTGGCCCTCGACATATTGAGAGATCCAGAACAGGGTCCGCTCCAGGGCCGCGGCCGCCGCGTCCTCGCGGTAGCTGCCGCGTTCGTCGCAGCCGAAGCCCTGCGAGGCGTTGGCGTAGGTGAAGGCGCTGACATCGGGCCGCCAGGCGCGGAACTGCGTGATGGCCTCCATCGACAACTCCGGATCGTTCTCGCAGAAATGCAGAAGCGTCGGTACCTTGCGTTTCTCGCGATAGTCGGCGACCGCCTGGCTGCCGTCATAGCCGATCACGCAGGCGATGCCGTTGACCTTGTTGGCCGCGGCGTAGGCGAGGTCGCTACCCCAGCAATAGCCGACGATCGCGACCTTGCCGGCGTCTTTCACGGCATCGACGGTCGCCTGGATGTCCGAGATCGCCTGCTCCTTGCCGATTTGCGCGCTGATGGACGCGCCCTCGGCCTTGCCTTCCTTGTCGTGCCCCAGGCTGACGCCCGACTTGACCCGGTCGAACAGGGCCGGCGCGATCGCGACATAGCCCTTGGCTGCGAAGGCATCTGCGACCTTGCGGATTTCGGGTGTGACGCCGAAAACGTCCTGGAGAACCACGACGGCCCCCTTGGGCGCGTCCGCAGGCTCGGCGCGATAGGCGGAGAAGCTTGCTCCGTCGCTGGCAGTCAATTCGATCATGGTGTCGTCTCCTCTCCGGTGGGCCTCTGCTTGTTCCGCTAGAGCAGGCCGAGCTCGAGCTTGACGTCGTCGGTCATCCGCGATGAGTCCCAGGGTGGGTCGAATACCAGGCGCACGGCGACCTTCTCGACGCCGGCGACCTCGATCACCGCCTTCTCCACCCAGGTCAGCATCTCGCCGGCGACGGGGCAGCCGGGCGCGGTCAGCGTCATGTCGATCTCGACCAGACCATCGTCCTTGGGCTCGATCTGGTAGATCAGGCCGAGGTCGTAGATGTTCACGGGAATCTCGGGATCGTGCACGGTGCGCAGCGCCGCGATGATGCCGACCATCAACAACTCAGCCTCGGTATGGTCGGTCGTCGCCATCGCAGCCTCACTGAAGCCCCTCGGCCAGTGCCGCGACGACGGGCCAACCGACCGCGCCGGAGGGATCGAGCCTGCGCAGTGCGGCGAGCAGCTCGTGGGCCTGCTTTTGCTCGCCTTTCCTGAGATGGATGAAGGCAAGCGCTTTCAGCGTATAGAGCGCGAACCGGCCCGGCCCATCCGGCAATTCGGCCTGGGGACGCCAGCTGCGCCAGTCGGGATTCCAGCCTGCCTGATGTGCGGCTTCGCGCAGACCGCGCTCGGCGATGCTCTGGGCCTCGTCGAGACGGCCGCGATAAGTGTGCGTCTTGTAGAGACAGAAATAGACCGCGAGTTCGGTCGGTGCCGCGTCCAGGGCTCTCCGAAAGATGCGATCAGCTTCACTGGGGTCGCGCCGATAGGTGACCACGCCTTGCTGCAATAGCGAGTCGATTTCGGGCGCGATTTCACCGAAATTGATGCCGTCGGAATCGACGAGAACGGCTGTCATGCGCCTGTCCTCTTTGGTGTTCGGCGTTGGCCGCTGCTGAAGTCTGCGTGAGACAATTCCTGTTCCTCTGATCGGATGTCGAAACCCGGGTCTTGTCCCCACGAAGCAAAAGCCGGGCCGCGCGCGAATTTCGTGGAAAAGCGCGTCGACTGCGCGGTATCGCGGCCAGGTTGGACGCAGATCTGCGCGCGTTCGTTACGTCATCGACACGCATGCGCGTCGCGTTGTCGGAAGTCGGACATCGCTCCGACGCGTGAGCGCGCAAGTCTCTCTGAAATCATGAGTTCCGGAGTTGGTTTGGTGCTTGCATGGAGCGGCTGCGCAGCAGGAGTCGACGACATGGCGATGCTAGGAGCGGACATCGAGCAATTGATCAGGGAGGCGTTTCCCGACGCCCAGGTGATCGTGACGGATCTCGCCGGCGACGGCGACCATTACGGAGCGCGCGTGGTCTCGCGGGCCTTTGCCGGAAAGAGTCGAATTCAACAGCACCAGATGGTCTATGCCGCATTGCAGGGACAAATGGGCGGAGCGCTGCATGCGCTCGCGCTCGAGACGGCTGTGCCAACGTAAATATGGAAGGATAAACATATGAGCGATCCCACCGAACAGCGCATCAAGGACATCATTGCGGGCAGCGATGTCGTGCTGTTCATGAAAGGCGTTCCTGCTGCGCCGCAATGCGGCTTCTCTGGCACCGTCGTGCAGATCCTGAACGGGATCGGAGTGCCGTTCACCGGCATCAACGTGCTTGCCGATCCAGAGATACGCGAGGGCATCAAGACGTTCTCGAACTGGCCGACCATTCCCCAACTCTACGTCAAGGGCGAGTTTGTTGGTGGCTGCGACATCGTGCGCGAGATGTTCAAGCTGGGAGAGCTGGCAGCAGTGCTGAATGACAAGGGCGTCGCGGTGGCCGCGCCATGAGCGACAGCATGACCGAGGAGTTCGAGCTGCCGCAGCTCTACCGTCATCACGTCTTCGCTTGCCACACCCAGCGGCCGCCGACCCATCCGCGCGGAAGCTGTGGCGCGTCTGGCTGCGGGCCGTTGTGGGAGCGGCTCGGCAAGGCGATCGAGGCCAAGGGGCTTGCCGACGTCGGCTTCACCGCATCTGGCTGTCTCGGGTTCTGCGCCGCCGGTCCGCTGATGGTTGTTTACCCTGACGGTGTCTGGTATCGGCCGACGACGCCGGAGGACATCGACGAGATCGTCGATCAGCACCTGACGCAGGGCCGGCGCGTCGATCGCCTGGTGATGGTGCTCGCGCGGAGTTGAGCTTCACGGCTCCGCGCAGCCTGACAAGGCCTCTGGCCGCGTACAGCCCTGCAGATCGTCTCGTCCGCCGCCGAGCAACGAGGGAACCGGCTCGCGGTCGAAGCCGGCGCATCTGGCACCGTCGGCATCGATCAGCGGTCGCCTGATCAGCAGGGGATCGTCGAGCATGAGTGCGATTGCGTCCGCCGCGTCGATCTCCGCCGGCTTCACCTCTCCCGATTTGATTCGTGGCGCGGCCGGGTTGAACCACGACCCGACTGGTGTCGTACCGAAGAAGGTGCGCAGCTCCTGGGCGGTCCATGGTTCGGTCAAGAGGCTCTTCGCGACCACCCGGTGACCTGCCACCTCCAACGCGCGGATTTGCCGGGCGTTGGTCCCGCAGCCCGGCTTTTGGTAGAACAGCACTGTCGCCATGCGCGGGCCCTATTTTATCGCGCTGAGCTGGATCAGCGGCGCGGCCCCGCCGCGGCCGAGGATCGTGTCGACCTTCTTGCGGACGCCCTCCAGCGTCAGCGGCTTTACCACCGCGCCATGGGCGCCGGCCTTCATCGCTTCGACCGCGGTGGTCTCATCGGATTTGTCGGCCACGACGAGAATGCGAACGCCGGGAAATCTTGCGCCGATCTCGCCGACCAGGCCCGACCCGCGGGCCTTCAGAAAAGAGACGCCGAGCAGCACGACGTCGGGCTTCAACCAGTCCACGCCCTTGGCATAGGCTTCCTCGGGTGTTGCCAGCTCGTGGGTCTCGATTTCGTCATGCAGCATGAACTGGAGCGCGGCGCGGGTGATCTCGTCCTCGTCGACCACGAATACGCGCCGCTGGTCGACGGCCTTGGCTGTCTCGACACCGATCTGCATCTGACGTTCTCCTCGAATTGCCTCTTGAGGAGGGATAGCAATTTCCGTTCCGTGTCCCCGTCGCGGAAATCGCGGTGCATTCGCACCGCCAGCACTGCGATCCGTGTTCGGTTTCTGACAGTAGCCGTACCTCTGTAGGGTTCGACACAGCTTCTGTCGGTTGTGGGTGCGGAAATATTTCGCGAGCGCGATCAGCCCCTTAGGGCGCACGCAAACGAGTGGCACGCCAGTTGCTATTTGGATGCAGCAACAACGAGTGAGGGCTGGGAACACGCCGACGCTGCTGGCGAGCGATGTTCTCCTTCCCGAACCCCGCGGGCCCACGCTTCTGAGAGAGAAGCAATCTCGCGCGAGCAGCGCGGAGTCATTGGCAATCGGTTGATGGAGAGCAACATGTCTTCACTGAGACAAATCGCGTTTTACGGCAAGGGTGGTATCGGCAAATCGACGACGTCGCAGAACACGCTCGCGGCGCTTGCCGAGATGGGTCACAAGATCCTGATCGTCGGCTGCGACCCCAAGGCCGACTCGACCCGCCTGATCCTGCACGCCAAGGCGCAGGACACGATTCTGAGCCTCGCGGCCAACGCGGGAAGCGTCGAAGACCTCGAGATCGAGGACGTCATGAAGGTCGGCTATCGSGACATCCGCTGCGTCGAGTCCGGCGGTCCGGAGCCGGGCGTCGGCTGCGCCGGCCGCGGCGTCATCACCTCGATCAACTTCCTGGAAGAGAACGGCGCCTACGAGGATATCGATTACGTGTCCTATGACGTGCTGGGCGACGTTGTCTGCGGCGGCTTCGCGATGCCGATCCGCGAGAACAAGGCGCAGGAGATCTACATCGTSATGTCCGGCGAGATGATGGCAATGTATGCCGCCAACAACATCTCCAAGGGCATTCTGAAGTATGCCAATTCCGGCGGCGTGCGCCTCGGCGGCCTGGTCTGCAACGAGCGCCAGACCGACAAGGAGCTGGAGCTGGCGGAAGCGCTGGCCAAGAAGCTCGGCACCCAGCTGATCTACTTTGTTCCGCGCGACAACATCGTGCAGCACGCCGAGCTGCGCCGCATGACCGTGCTGGAATATGCGCCGGATTCCGTCCAGGCCGGGCACTACCGCTCGCTGGCGCAGAAGATCCACAACAACGGCGGCAAGGGCATCATCCCGACCCCGATCACGATGGACGAGCTCGAGGACATGCTGATGGAGCACGGCATCATGAAAGCGGTCGACGAGTCCGTCGTCGGCAAGACTGCGGCCGAGCTCGCCGCGCTGTCGGCCTGAGCATCCTGCCGGCCTCCTCGCATCGGGGAGGCCGGCACATGTCGTCGCCCCGTGGGAAAACCGGCGGAGCTTTCCGTGATTGCGACTCAAGCGACTACGATCGAACCGGCAGCGCGTCCGCCTGTAGGCTCGGGCGCTGACGGACTGCATGGAGGAATAGAATTTTATCGTCTGCTGATGGGCTATCCTCCCGCGGAGGCTGACATCGGGGAGGATATGGCTTTCGACCGTCACGTGCTGGCATCGATCCTGGCTGCGGCGTCAATGGACGGCGGTCAGATTGCAGAGCGCGCCGGTCTTACGGAGCAGGAGTTCAACGATCTGCTCGCCGGCTATTTCCCGGCGGCGACGGTCCGGGCGTTCGCCTGGATGCCGAAATCGGCCGTTGAGGCCGACGATGAAACGATCATGGTGCGCGATCTTCTGCGCGGGCAGCGTTCGACGGACGGCGAAGTGGGCCATTGGCTCGCAGCGATGATCGCACGGCGCGCGATGGAGCCGAACCACCTCTGGGAGGATCTCGGATTGCGTGAGCGGCCGGAATTGTCGCGGCTGCTGACGCGCCACTTTGCGCCGCTTGCTGGCCGCAACACTAAAAACATGCGCTGGAAGCGCTTCTTCTATCGCATGCTTTGCGAGGACGACGGCTTCGTGATGTGCACGACCCCGGTCTGCACCCAATGCAACGATTTCGACCTCTGCTTCGGTGAGGAAAGCGGCGAGAGCCGGATGGCGGAACGCCGTCGGGAATTTTTGCGCGGTGTCGGCGATCTGTCGATGTCTGGCGGTGATGATTAGGCCTGAGGTCAATGAGCGTGGGCACCATCAGTGAAACGGACGTCTGCGAGTTGGCTGCGCAAGGGGTGCCTGCTGCGGCCGGGCTCTGCGGCAACGACGCGCCCGCTGTCGAGCGGTTGCGCGAGGCAGGCCTGCGTCCGACGCGCCAGCGCGTGAGACTGGCTGAGCTGCTGTTCGACAAGGGCGATCGTCACGTGACGGCCGAGATGCTCCACGGCGAGGTTCTTGAAGCCGGTGTCTATCTGTCGCTTGCGACCGTCTACAATACTCTCAACCAGTTTACACAAGCCGGATTGTTGAGGCGGATTGGTCCCGACGGATCGCGCTCTTTCTTCGACACAAATACCAGCGTGCATCCACATTTCTATCTCGTTGGTGAGGACATTCTGATCGACGTACCGGAGAGACTGGTGCTTGAGCAGATGCCGGACGCATTGCCCGGGCACGAGATCGCCAGGCTCGACATCATCATTCATATCTGCCGCAAGCCGAGCGACGCGTGACGTCGCCTTTGCGACCCTGTCGGATTTCCGACAAGACGGGCAGCAGCTCGAAAAATCAACGATTTCAGATGCCTGGCTGAAGTCTGCCGTGGTGGCACGGCTGTTGCTGAAGTGTCCGTGGAAGACTGAAGTGTCCGTGGAAGAACAGTACGGAGCCTGCCGATGGCACTCGCCGAAAAGATGTCCCTGCTCAATGACAAGAGGCCAAGATCAATCGTTCTCAACGACACGACGTTGCGCGACGGCGAGCAAGCCCCGGGAGTGGCTTTTACGACCGCAGAAAAGGTGTCCATTGCCGGCGCCTTGGCGCGGGCCGGCATTGTGGAGATCGAAGCCGGTACTCCCGCGATGGGCGAGGAGGAGATCGCCGCCATTCGCGCCATCGTCGACGCAGATCTCCCGGCCAGCATCATCGGCTGGTGCCGGATGCGAACGGCTGACGTCGACGCAGCCATCCAGGCCGGCGTCTCCATGGTGAATGTCTCGATCCCAGCCTCCGACGTGCAGATCGCGGCCAAGCTCGGCGGCAGCCGGCAAGCGGCGCTTGACCAGGTGCGGCGTGTGGTCGGCTATGCGCGCGACAAGGGGTTGGACGTCGCGGTGGGCGGCGAGGACTCATCGCGGGCCGACGTCGGCTTCCTTGTCGAGTTGATCGCAACCGCGAAGGCTGCAGGCGCGCGTCGTTTCCGCATTGCCGATACCTTGAGCGTGCTCGATCCCGATGCGTCGTTTACGTTGTTGGCCGCGCTCCGGGCCACGACCGATCTCGAGCTCGAATTCCACGGTCACGACGATCTGGGCCTGGCGACCGCCAACACGCTTGCCGCGATCAAGGCCGGCGCCACCCATGCCTCGGTGACCGTGATCGGGCTTGGCGAGCGGGCCGGCAACGCTCCGCTGGAGGAGGTCGCAGTTGCCCTCAAGCAGCTCTATGGCTGCGATACCGGCGTCGTGCTGTGCGAGCTCGAGAAGGTGGCATCCGTGGTTGCAGCCGCGGCTGCGCGGGCCATTCCGCTCAACAAGGCGATCGTCGGCGAGCATGTCTTCACCCACGAGTCCGGCATTCACGTCGACGGTCTCCTGAAGGACCAGCGCACCTATCAGGCGCTGGATCCGCGGCTGCTCGGCCGCTCCAACCGCATCGTGATCGGCAAGCATTCGGGTCTCGCGGCGATCACGTCGCTGCTCGCCGAGCTCCAGCTGGCCGTCAGCACGGAAGAAGCTAAGTCCGTTCTCGCCCGCGTTCGCCAGCATGCCGTGGCGCACAAGGGAGCCGTCGGTCGGGAGACCGTAACGACAATCTGGCGCGAGGTGCGCGAGAGCTCGCTTCTCAACTGCGCGTGAGGAAATCATGGCCTGCGTCGTCGACATTCCGCTCGCCGAATCGTCTCCTCCCGGAGCGGTCAAGCCGTCTCTGCTCAAGCTGATCCGCGAGGACATCGCCTGCGTGCGCCAGCGCGATCCCGCCGCGCGCGGCCAGCTCGAGACGATCCTGACATATCCGGGCGTCCACGCCGTGATCTGGTATCGAATCGCCAATCGGCTTTGGGCGGATGGCTGGCGGTTTCCGGCGCGTCTCCTGTCCTGGTTCGGTCGCTTGGTAAGCAATGTCGACATTCATCCCGGCGCGCGCATCGGCCACCGCTTCTTCATCGATCACGGCGCCTGCGTCGTGATCGGCGAGACCGCGGAGATCGGTGACGACGTGACGCTGTATCATGGCGTCACGCTCGGCGGCACCTCGTGGTTCCCCGGCAAGCGGCACCCGACACTGGAAGATCGGGTTGTGGTGGGGGCGGGCGCCAAGATCCTGGGACCGATCACGGTCGGCGCCGGCTCTCGCGTCGGCGCCAATTCGGTGGTGATCGACAGTACGCCGCCCGACGTCACCGTGGTCGGCATTCCCGCGCGCGTCGTGCGCCCGCAACTCGGTCATCGCCGCGTCGTTGGCCGCATCGATCTGGATCATCATCTGATGCCCGACCCGGTCGGCGACGCCATTGCCGTGTTGCTCGACCGGGTCGAATTCCTGGAAGCGCGGCTCACCCACATGCAGCGGCGCACCCGGCATGCCGACGGGCCGGCGGCGCGGGAGCCGGCCTGCGATGCGTCGCAGCACCCGACGGAGAACGAAAATGGCTGATGGAATTTTGACCAAACTCAACGGGGCATCGGCGGCCGAGGAGTTCTTCACCCTGCTTGGGGTCGACTATGACCCGAAGATCGTCAACGTGGCGCGGCTGCACATCCTTCGGCGCATGGGCCAGTACCTCGCCGGGGAGGATTTTTCCGGCGCGGCGGACGAGACCGTGGCCGAACGATGCAAGACCGTGCTGGAGCGCGCCTATGCTGACTTCGTCGCCTCCTCGCCGATCGACCAGCGAGTCTTCAAGGTGTTGAAGGACGCAGTCGCACCGCAAGCGAAGCCGGGGCCGACGTTGGTCCAGATCGGTTCGCTCAAGTGAGCCGGCGCTGTGTCGCATTTGCGACGCGTGTCGGAGCAACGTTGTCGGCTCCGCCGCGCAAAGCGGATGCAAGCAATACCGTCGCTTCTCTAAGTGGCTGTACCCGCACTGCATTTCAATCGCTGGCGCAATTGGTACGACACTTGCTGTTCTTTCTCTGAAGAAAGTTCTGGAGACGAAGCATATGCACATCGTCGTCTGTATCAAGCAGGTCCCCGACTCCGCGCAGATTCGCGTGCATCCCGTGACCAACACCATCATGCGTCAGGGCGTTCCGACCATCATCAACCCCTATGATCTCTTCGCATTGGAAGCCGCGCTCGAGCTGCGCGACCAGTTCGGCGGCGAGGTCACGGTGCTGACGATGGGGCCGCCATCCGCCGAGGACTCCCTGCGCAAAGCGCTGACTTTTGGCGCGGACCGCGCGGTGCTGCTGACGGACCGCTTCTTTGCCGGCGCCGATACGCTGGCGACGACCTACGCGCTCGCCACCGCGATCCGCAAGATCTCGACCGAGTTCGGTGCGCCCGATCTCGTCTTCACGGGCAAGCAGACCATCGATGGCGATACGGCGCAGGTCGGTCCGGGCATCGCCAAGCGGCTTGGCCTGTTGCAGCTCACCTATGTCGCGAAGGTCAGCGCGCTGGATCTGACGGCCCGCACCATTGACGCCGAGCGCCGCTCCGAGGGTGGCGTGCAGATCCTGCGCACCCGACTGCCATGCCTCGTCACCATGCTGGAGGCGACCAACCAGATCCGCCGCGGCGCAATGGCTGACGCGCTGCGCGCCGCGCGTGCCCCGATCGTAAAATGGAGCGCGCAGGACGCGGGCGTCGAGGACATCTCGAAATGCGGCCTGCGCGGTTCGCCGACCATCGTCAAGCGAGTGTTCGCGCCGTCCGCCCGCAGTGAAAAGGCTGCGATGATCGAAGCAGGAGAGCAGCCCGCCGAGGCGCTGATCGATGCCATCTTCAAGCGCCAGCCGGCGCTCGAGACCGAGCTTACGACGCTGGCGCGCGGCTACTGAGGCGAGGGGAGCAAGCACCATGAGCACCGCACCGAAGACAGCCGCTCCAGCCGCGGGTCGCGCAGCAACGAAGAAGGAGCTGCCCGAGCATTTCAAGGCCTACAAGCATGTCTGGGTCTTCATCGAGCAGGAGCGCGGCCAGGTTCATCCCGTGTCCTGGGAGCTGATGGGCGCGGGCCGCAAGCTCGCCGACAAGCTCAAGGTCGATCTCGCCGCGGTCGTGATCGGCCCGGAGGGCGAGGCGACGCAGAGCGCGGCCACGGAAGCTTTCTGCTACGGCGCCGATCTCGCTTACGTCGTCGCCGACAGCGTGCTCGCTGATTATCGCAACGAGTCCTACACCAAGGCGCTGACCGACGTCGTCAACACCTACAAGCCGGAAATCCTTCTGCTCGGGGCCACCACGCTCGGCCGCGATCTCGCGGGTTCGGTGGCGACGACCCTGCTGACCGGTCTGACCGCTGATTGCACTGAACTCGATGTCGATAGCGACGGATCGCTGGCGGCGACGCGGCCGACCTTTGGCGGTTCGCTGCTCTGCACGATCTACACGCTCAACTATCGTCCGCAGATGGCGACGGTGCGTCCGCGCGTGATGCCGATGCCGGAGCGCGTCGTGCGACCGGTCGGGCGCATCGTCAGCCATCCGCTCGGTCTCGTCGAAGACGACATCGTGACGAAGGTGCTGTCGTTCCTTCCCGACCGTGATTCCGCGAAGTCCAATCTGGCCTATGCTGACGTCGTCGTTGCCGGCGGGCTGGGGCTCGGATCGCCGGAGAACTTTCAGCTGGTTCGCCAGCTCGCCGGTGTGCTCGGTGCCGAATACGGCTGCTCACGGCCGCTGGTCCAGAAGGGCTGGGCGACCTCCGATCGCCAGATCGGCCAGACCGGCAAGACCATTCGGCCAAAGCTCTACATCGCCGCGGGCATTTCCGGCGCGATCCAGCATCGCGTCGGCGTTGAGGGTGCCGACCTGATCGTCGCCATCAACACGGACAGGAACGCGCCGATCTTCGAATTCGCCCATATGGGCATCGTTACCGACGCTGTCCGGTTGCTGCCGGCGTTGACGGCGGCATTCCGCGCCCGGCTGTCGCCGCATTCGCGCGACCGGATCGCAAGCTAGGGAGGAGAAGCGCCATGATCGAGGAGAAATTCGACGCCATCGTGGTCGGTGCCGGCATGGCCGGCAACGCGGCGGCACTGACGCTCGCGCAGCGTGGTCTGAAGGTGCTTCAGCTCGAGCGGGGCGAATATTCCGGTTCGAAGAACGTGCAAGGTGCGATCCTCTATGCCGACATGCTGGAAAAGCTGATCCCGGATTTTCGTGAGGATGCACCGCTGGAGCGGCATCTGGTCGAGCAGCGATTCTGGATGATGGACGATCGCTCGCATACCGGCTTGCATTACCGCTCCGACGATTTCAACGAGGAAAAGCCGAACCGCTACACGATCATTCGCGCCCAGTTTGACAAATGGTTCTCCCAGAAGGTCCGCGAGGCCGGCGCCACCGTGCTGTGCGAGACGACGGTGACCGAACTTGCGCAAGACGCCTATGGCAAGGTGATCGGCGTGCGCACCGACCGCGCCGACGGCGAGATCCATGCCGACGTCGTGGTGCTGGCCGAGGGCGTCAATGGTCTGCTCGGCACCCGCGCGCACCTGCGCGAACGGCCGAAGCCCGACAAGGTCGCGCTCGCCGTGAAGGAGATGCACTTCCTGCCGCGCGAGACGATCGAGGCGCGCTTCAATCTCAAGGGCGATGAAGGCGTGGTGATCGAGGCCGCCGGCACCATTTCGCGCGGCATGACTGGCATGGGCTTCATCTATGCCAACAAGGAGTGCATCTCGCTCGGCATCGGCTGCTTGGTCGCCGACTTCCAGCGCACCGGCGAGACGCCGTACGGCCTGCTCGATCGCTTCAAGCGGCATCCGTCGGTCGCCCCGCTGATCGAGGGCTCCGAGGTGAAGGAATATGCCGCGCATCTGATCCCGGAAGGCGGCTTCAAGGCCATCCCGCAGCTCTATGGCGAGGGCTGGGTCGTTGTGGGCGATGCAGCCCAGCTCAACAACGCCATCCATCGCGAGGGCTCGAACCTGGCGATGACGTCGGGCCGCATCGCGGCGGAGGCGATCTTCCAGGTCAAGTCGCGCAAGGACCCGATGACCGCGGAGAATCTGGCGCTCTACAAGAAGATGCTCGATGATTCCTTCGTGATGAAGGACCTCAAGAAGTACAAGGACATGCCTGCGCTGATGCACACCCAGTCGCAGAGCTTCTTCCTGACCTATCCGGAGCTCGTCTCCAAGGCGATGCAGAACTTCCTGCGCGTCGACGGTACGCCGAAGGTCGAGAAGGAGAAGACGACGTTCAAATCGTTCATCAAGGCGCGCTCGTGGAGCGGTCTGTTCGGCGACGCTTTCCGTATCGCACGTGCCTGGCGGTGAAGTAACGCTAACACCAACGATGGAGACCCCAATCATGTCGATCGAGCCATCCGTGCGTGTCGAGGACAAGCTGTTTTACAATCGCTACCTGGTCGATGCCGGGCGGGCCCACATCAAGGTGAGGCCGCATACCGAGCCGTCGCCGGAGCTCCTGAGCATGCTCAAGGCCTGCCCGGCTCGCTGCTACGAGCTTAATGACAAGGGGCAGGTCGAGATCACCGTCGACGGCTGCATCGAATGCGGCACCTGCCGCGTGATCTGCGAGGGGAGCGGCGACATCGAGTGGAGCTATCCGCGCGGTGGCTACGGCGTCCTGTTCAAGTTCGGTTGATCCATGAAACTCAGCGCTCGCAATATTCTCCCCGGACGGGTGATTGCCGTCACCAAGGGAACGACGACAGCCCATGTCAAGATCGAGCTCGCGCCGGGCCTGGTCGTGTTTTCCGCGATCACCAACGAGGCCGTGGACGATCTCGCCCTGAAGGTGGGCGATACCGTCTCCGCCGTGATCAAGTCATCCGACGTGATGATCGGCAAGTAGGGCGACGTCCAGGCGCGCGGCGCGGGCCCGCGCGATGCGCGCGGACAGGTCCTGCCACCAGCCCTCGATTGCGCTTCGTTCGCACAGCAGGCTGGTCCCGATCCCGCCGGTAAAATCGTTCCAGGCCTCCAGGCATTTCTCCGGGACGGCCGTGAGCACGGGGATTCCGGCGGCAATGGCGTCGGCCAGCTCGTCGCGCAGGCCCTCGCCGGCGGCCTCCTGCTTGGAGAATTTGTTGATCACGACGAGATCGACGTCCGCCGCTATGGCGCGGGTGACGGCAACCGCTGCTTCGGCCAGTCCTGCAGCATCGAGCTTGCAGGCCATTGCGCCCGAGCCGAGCGGTTGGCAGATCGAAATCTCGCGCCCGGTCATGAGATCGATCGCCTGCATGCCGATCTGGCAGCCACTGCCGTCCTTGACGTTGCGCTGGACGACGCCACCGATCCGCTCGCCCGATCGCACCAGAGCTTCTGCGAAGTCGGCGAGCAGCGTGTCGACGTCGTCCTGAGAGCGGTAAAGAATCGCGGCGACGCGGTTCGGGTCGATGTCGTGGAAGTCGATGGGCATGGGGGCGATCCTCGTCCGTTTTCCTACGCTCTTCCGGTAAGGTGAGCAATCTCCGTGCCGATTGCTCAATTGGGCCGACGGTATCGGATGGAGGGTGTGCAGCGGCCCCGAGGCCACCACGCGGCCCTGCTCCATCAAGACCAGATGATCGGCAAAGCGCTCGATCTCCGACATGTCGTGGCTGATGTAAAACACCGGCAGCGAGAGCCGCTCGTGCAGGCGCTCGAGAAACGGCAGGATCTCGTCCTTGGTGGAGCGGTCGAGCGCGGCAAGCGGCTCGTCCATCAGCAGCAGCTTCGGTTGCGACAGCAGGGCGCGTCCGATCGCAACGCGTTGCCGTTCACCGCCGGAGAGGCGATATGGCGAGCGGTCGAGCAGGGCGGCAAGACCGAGCAGTTCTACGACTTCGTCGAAGGCAATCTGCGCGCTTGCGCTCCTCGGCGCGCCGAACAGCAGATTTCGGCGGACGGACAGGTGCGGGAACAGGCTCGCCTCCTGGAACACGTAGCCGATCGGGCGCAGATGCGCGGGCCGAAAGACCTGCTGGTTCTGCCAGACGTCACCGTCAACGGTGCAAAAGCCGTCGTCCATGTGTTGCAGGCCGGCGATGCAGCGAGCCACCGTGGTCTTGCCGCAGCCCGACGGTCCGAAAATCGCTGTGACGCCGGTGGCGGGCAGGCTGAACGCAGCGTCGAGCGTGAAATTGCCGAGCCTGCCGCGAAACGTCGCGTTGATCCCGCCGCGTTCGGCTGCGCTCATGTTGCCGCCCTCGCGGCGCGCCTGTCGACGAGTGTCATGGTCAGGATCACCGCGAATGCGAAGATCACCATGAGGCCTGCGAGCATGCTCGCCTCGCGCCAGCGCGAGGTCTCGACGTAATCGAAGATCGCGACCGACAGCACCTTGGTACGGCCGGGAATGTTGCCGCCGATCATGAGCACGAGCCCGAACTCGCCGACCGTGTGCGCGAAGCCGAGGACGGCGCCGGTCAGGAAGCCGGGCCGCGCCAGTGGCACCGCGACGGTCCAGAACGCGCGCGACGGCGACGCGCGCAAGGTCGCTGCGACCTCGAGCGGTCGCTCACCGACGGCGGTGAAGGCGTTGCGTATCGGCTGCACCACGAAAGGCATCGAATAAACCACCGAGCCAATGACCAGGCCTTCGAAAGTGAAGGCGAGGGTCCGGCCGCCCCACAGCTGCGCGATCCATCCGCCGGGGCCGTCCGGGCCGAGCAGCACCAGGAGATAGAAGCCGAGCACGGTTGGCGGCAGTACCAGCGGAAGCGCGACCACGCTTGCGACGATCTCGGTCCACCAGCTCCTGGCATGTGCAAGCCACCAGGCGAGCGGTGTCGCCAGCACCAGAAGGATCGTGGTCGAGATCGTAGCGAGCTCGATCGTCAGCAGTACCGACTGGCGTATGTCCGCCGACCAGATCTCCATGCGCGTCAGCTCTGTCCATCCAGCACGTAACCGTATTTCTCGATGATGGCGCGCGCCTCGGGACTCCTGAGGAACGTGATGAACGCGCTGGCGGCGTCATTTCCTGAACCGGTCTTGAGAAGCACGGCGTCCTGGCGGATCGGATTGTAGAGCGCCTGCGGCACGATCCAGCGCGAGCCGGTCTCGCTGCCGGTCAATTGCGACAGCGCGACGAAGCCGAGCTCGGCGTTGCCGGTTTCGACGAACTGATAGGCCTGGGTGATGGTCGCGCCCTCGACCAGCTTCGGCTTCAGCTTGTCGTACAGATTCAGCGACTTCATGGCTTCTACGGCGGCAAGTCCATAAGGCGCGGCGGCTGGATTGCAGATCGAGAGCTTGGCGAAGGATGCCGTCTTCAGTGTCTCCTCGCCGGTCACGATTCCCGGTGACTTGCTCCACAGCACGAGCTTGCCGATCGCATAGGTGAAACGACTGCCCTCGACCGCAAGGCCGTCCTCGACGAGTTTCTTCGGCCGAGAATCGTCGGCAGACAGGAACACCTGGAACGGCGCGCCCTGCGTGATCTGGGTGTAGAACTGCCCGCTCGCCCCAAAACTCAACACCGCCTCGTGTCCGGTTTTCTGCTTGAAGACGGCGGCGATCTCCTTCGCTGCATCGGTGAAGTTGGCAGCCACGGCGACGTTGGTCTGCGCGGCGTGCGACGGCGCGGATCCGAGCAGCAGCCCTGCAACGACCGCAATCAAGCGAAGCAGTTTCATGATGAACTCCAGCGGCCGGCAATTGCTTCCATGCAGCCCGATTGCTGCAACGCGCCGACCACCTTGAGCTCAGCAATCGGCGTGCCGGATGCGCGGAGGCAATCTGGTGTGCGCCTTGCAGGAATGAACCTCGAAAACACGACTTTCCGCTGCTCGTAGCGGCGGGACCGATGATCCGTGTCGGGTTTCCGACAAGGTCGTCGGGAAGCCGACGCCAGCGAACGGAAGTACGACATGGCAACTGTTGCATCGCGTATCGACCTCGAGCGCCTGCTGGAGGACGATGTCCCTTATGGCGATCTGACCACCGAAGCGCTCGGGATCGGCGGCATGGAGGGCGTCATGCAGTTTGCCGCACGCGCGCCGATGGTACCGGCGCTCGTCGAGGATGCCGCCGCGATCATCGAGCTCGCCGGCTGCGAGGTGGAGCTGTTCGCCGCGTCCGGCGCGGCGCTTGAGAAGGGCGCGCCCATCCTTCAAGCGCGCGGTCCGGCTGCGGGCTTGTTGCGGAGCTGGAAGGTTGCACAGACCTTGATCGAGATCTGGTCGGGTGTAGCCAGCGAGACCCGCGCCATCGTCGACGCAGCGAGGGCGGTCGCGCCGGATATTCCGATTGCCTGCACGCGCAAGAACGTGCCGGGCACCAAGCGTTATGCCGTGGCGGCTGTGAAGGCCGGCGGGGCGGTGATGCATCGGCTCGGCCTCTCGGAGACGGTACTGGTCTTTCCCGAGCATCGTGCCTTCTTCAACGATCAGCCGCTGTTCCAGGCCGTCGAACGGCTGCGCCGGGCGGCGCCGGAGAAGAAGCTCGTGATCGAGGTGAAGACTGCTGATGCCGCACTTGCCGCGGCTGTTGCAGGCTTTGACGTGATCCAGGCCGAGAAGTTTTCGCCGGCCGAGATCGCCGCGTTGGTCAAGCGCGTGGCCATGATGGCGTATGCACGCGAACGTCCCATCATCGCCGCCGCTGGCGGCGTCAATGCGGCGAATGCCGCGGCCTATGCCGAGGCCGGCGCCGATATCCTGGTGACGTCATCGCCCTATCTGGCGAAACCGAAGGATGTCGAGGTGAAGATCGCGGCTGCTGGTGAAAGTGGACGTCAAGGACCGAAGACCAGCGGCGGCACGGTCGAATCGCCAACTGCCGCAATCGGTAGCGATCAACCCGCCTTCTGAAGCGATCTTGTAGCCATCGCCGGCGAGCAGCCGTGCAAACGAGGCCGAGATGCCGGCCCCGGCGCCGACAATCAAAGCGGTTTGGACATGAATGGATCCTCTTGATGCCCCAGGCGTCGGCCGCTTCGCGTGAAAGGATCGGTCGTATTCGCCTGGGCGATGCTATCTGCGGCAGAGCCGGAGATCCAACTCGTTCCCCGATTGGGCTTGAGGATGAGAATGCCGCGTCAAGTCGCGCTCGAACGCTTCAGTTGATCGAGGACGGGTAACACGTCCGACGGCTCCGGCCGGCGCGTATAGTCCGGATTGATTTCCGCATAGGCGATGACGCCGTCCTGCCCAATCACGTATCGCGCCGGCATCGGTAGCGTCCAACTATCCTCACCATTGAAGGCGACGAGGTCGGCCCCGAGCTGCTTATGGATCGCCTGCAGGTCTTCGGGCAGGTGCCAGCGGATTCCGAATTTCGCGGCCAGTTCGCCGCTCTTGTCGCCGACAATGGGAAATCCGAGCCGATTGCTGCGCTGAGACTTGCGACTGTTGGCGGCCGTCTGTTGTGACACGGCCAAGAGCAGCGCACCGCGCGCTTCGATGTCAGGTCGAACCTCCTCGAGCGCCTGAAGATCGAGATTGCAGAACGGGCACCAGGCGCCGCGATAGAATGTCAGGACGAGCGGACCGCTGGTCAGCAAATCCTGCGAAGACACGAGCTTGCCGTCCGGATCGGGCAGCGCAAAGACCGGGGCGCGGTCGCCGGCATGCAGAGCACGGCCAGCCTGACCTGAGGCGATCAATTCGTCGGTGACGCGGTGCATGACCGCCACGACGTCAGGCGGAGCCATTTCGGTTTCGAATTTTGTCTTGAGGGCATCCAATTTGTCTTGAAGGGACATCACTTTTTCCTCGGTTGCGACGCATCTGCGCCGGTGACGGGAAAGTGCTGTATCCAAATCGAAGGCGATAGACGGAGAATATGGCTTTGAGTTATTCATCATAGCCATGAATGATCATCTCTCTTCGTTGCGTCTGTTCGTTCGCGTCGCCCGGCGGGGGAGCTTCTCGGCTGGAGGCCGCGAACTGAACATCCCTCAGCCGACGGTTTCCCGCATGATTGCGACCCTCGAGCGCAAGATGGGCGCAGCTCTGTTCACACGCACGACGCGCGCCGTCACCCTGACCGAGGCTGGCGCCGATTTTCTGGCACGGGTCGAACCGATCCTCAGCGCGCTCGACGATGCCGAATACGCGGTGCGCGGGACCGGCGAATTGCGCGGCGTTTTACGCGTCGGCCTTTCATCCACCTTCGCGATCCGGGAGATCGCGCCGCGCCTTCCAGTTTTCTTGGACAAGCATCCGGCGCTGCGGGTCGAGCTCGTGGCCGACGACATGCGGCAGAACTTCGTGAGTGAAAGCATCGATATCGGGCTGAGATTCGGGTCGCTTCCGGACTCGACGGCAGTGGCGCGTCGTATCGCGGCATGGCCACGCGTGATCGTCGCTTCGCCGGCCTATCTCGAACGGTTCGGCGTTCCCCAGACGCCCGCCGACCTCGCAGCACATTCCGTCATCGTGGGACCGTCCCGCCTCGGCCCCGCCTGGACGTTCCGCAAGAACGGCAAGGCGACGTCAGTGCGAGTGGGTGGCCGGCTGACGGCGACCGTCAATGAGGTCGCGACAGCAGCAGCAGTTGCCGGCCTCGGACTGACCTCGATGGCGAGCGTCGGTTGCCGAGGCGAGATCAAGAACGGCTCCCTCGTTCGGGTGTTAGCCGACTGGGATATGGGGTCGGTCGAACTGCATGCCGTGTTTCCGGACGGCAGAGGCGCCAAACCCTCCGCAAGGACCTTCGCCGATTTCCTTGTCGCCGAATCCGCCACATGGACGGCTGTCTAGGCTAGTACCCGCGTCCCTCGCCTTGCTGGAATTACAACAAAATTTCGACGATATAAGAGCTCGCGCTTTTATTCTGAAGGGCGCGCCATTTTGCAATTCACGCTCCAGAGCAAATACGGGGTTGATCCGTATTTCCGACCAGCGGCGGACCAGGCCTGTGACATCAACGCCACGCGCCGCAAAATAAGCCGCGCCTTACCTGCGTGATCCTGCCGCAGCGATTGATCTCCGCAACCTGATGCGATTGCATGGTCTCGATGCGAGATCGGGGGATTTCATGGGGCGGGGTGCGCTGCGCGATCCCGCGGGGTAGGATGCTGTTCGGCTCCGACTGGATGATGATCACGCCGGACCGCCGGCTTGCCGATTTTGGCAAGACCGACATCCACGAGGAGATCAGGCCGAAGATGTTGAAGGCGAACGCGAGAGAGCTGCTGGGCCTATGACGAAGGAGAAGGTTTCGCGCAATCTCTTGATTGCGCGGCAGGCGGTGGCCGTTGCGACGGCCTTCTTTCTGCCGCTCTCTACCTCCGGCGAGGCGATCGCCGCATCGACCTTCGTGGTGCTCGCGATCGCAACCCTCGACCTTCAGCGCTTTACCACAACGGCACGCCGCCCGGCCGCATGGCTTCCGGCCGCGCTGTTCGCGTTGATCCTGATTGGCGTGACCTGGTCGAGCGAACCCCTCCCCGTCGCATTCAAATGGGTTGGCCCTTACGTCAAGCTGCTGCTCATTCCGATCGTGATGGCAACTGCCTTCAGCCGCAAGGATGGCCTTCAGATCGCCTTCGGGTTTCTCGCCGCCTGCACGATCCTGCTGGTGCTGTCATGGGCTTCCGTGATCTGGCCAAGCGGACCATGGGGGTGGTTCAAGGTGCCGGGCGTACCGGTCAAGGACAACGCCGTGCAGAGCGGCGAATTCGCGCTGTGCGCCTTTGGTCTCGCCTATGCGGGCCTGCTGCTTTGGGGTGAAAATCGCACGCGCGCCATCCTGGCCTTGTCACTGGCAGCGTTGTTCTTCGCCAACGTCATGATCATCTTCATCTCCAAGACCGGCATCCTGATGGCCGCCGCGCTGCTCGCGTTGCTACTGCTGGAAACCCAGGGTTGGCGACGCGGCTTGCTGTTCGCCGTTCCGGCGGCACTTGTCATCGTGATCGCGCTTTCGTTCTCTCCCTCCGCCCAACTCCGGTTCAAGCAGTTCCTCGCCGGCGCAGAGCCTTTGCACGAGAACCACGATAATTTTTCGACCGTGGCGCGACTCTATTTCTGGGAGCAGTCGAGACAACTCATTGCGAGCGCGCCCGTTCTCGGCCACGGCACCGGCAGCATCGCGGGGCTGTACCGGAGCCTCGACCAGTCGAAGACGTTTGGCGACGTTCCGGACCCGCACAATCAGTTTCTGCACACCACGTTGCAAACCGGCCTCGTCGGAGGCGCCCTCCTCATCGCAATGTGGGTGGCGCATCTCGCGCTGTTCTGGGGAAGCGGTCCGCTCCGGGCGATGGGATTGGCAATCATCGTCCAGAACGTCCTGGGGTCCCTGTTCAACAGCCATCTTTCAACCGTGACGCAAGGCACGCTCTACTGCCTCGGTGTCGGCCTGGTCGGCGCGTTGATCCTGGGCGCGCGGCTGCCCGTCTCCCCCGCCAAGCACGCCACCGATGGCGTCGTCACGAAATCCATCGGTGCAGCCAGCGCTTGAGGTGACGCCTCGAGAGTTTCTGAAACGTGAACTGGATCCGCAGCCGGGTCTGACTGTGATTCTTGCACGCGAGCGAGCTTCTGAACGCACCGTTGAGGCTGCCCTGCTCGGCCAGCGGCGGTTCGGTCCAGAGAAAGGGAATACCCATCGCGGGGTCGCCGCGATTGAAGGCAATGTCGATCGGCTCGTGCATGGGGTGCCGGGCGATCCAATCGAGACGCGCGGCAGCCTCTGGCGCGCCCAGGACGTAAGCCTCCATGTTGCGGACGCGATTGCCGGCATAGACGCTCTGGTCCGGTTTCAACTGTGCGGCGGGCGTGTAGAAATTGGTGGCCGCACCAAGGTGAAGAATGCGCGGCCGGGGCCAGCGTTCGGCCTCCGCCAACACCCTGCGAAGGCGCGCGATGAAATCGGGGACAAGCTGCGCATCATCTTCGAAGATCAGGGCGAGGTCGTGCTGCTGCTTACATATCCGCTGCATTGCGACAATGTGTTTTAGCGCGCAGGATTTCTGCCGGATCGAGAGCGGAGCTCCCTTTGCAAAATAGAGCGCATCGACCTCCGGTGTGATCTCGTCGACCTCAAAGTCCAAAATCCATTCGAACGGGATTCCAACACGGTCGAGCTCGTGCCGAATATGTCCGGCGCGCTCGGGCAACGACTTCGAATGAATGACATATGCAGGCAGCATGGAAATCCGAAGCGGCTTAAGCTAAATAAAGTATCAGGCTATCAAATGATCCAATGACGGATCAACTGTCGTGTTTCCCCCCTGGGAATTCCAGCCTTGTTTCTGGCGCCGTGGGTCGGATTCCCGCCGCCGTCGCCTGCGAAAGGACAATGTCCTCCGCCCGGCAGGGGTCTGGTAGACAGCGCGCCCACCAGTTAAGAAGCGGTCGGCAGGAACAATCAGCATTGACCAGAGGGTGCGCGCAACTGCTTCCCGAGGAAGGACGACCAGTCGCCCTTGCCGCGGCTTGATCACGAGAACAGGTTCGAGCTTGACTGAAGCGAGCCACGAGGTGGAGATGGCGGGAGTGAAGGTCCGGAATGGTCTGCGGTCGCTCGGCGCCGTCGCGATCGTGACGATCGTGACCCTGGCCCTGCTCGAAATCGCTCTTCGCGTGGCCAATTTCCGCGAACTGCGGGACGGCGTCAGCGAGCGCTCGCTGAGCTACCGATACGATGCCGAACTCGGATGGATGCCGGTCCCCGGCTCGAGCGCGGACGTGACCAACGCCCGCACGGTCCACGTCAAGCACAACAGCCTCGGCCTGCGCGACGACCAGTTCGTGCTCGACGGTAAGCCGACCATCATGTTCCTCGGGGATTCCTTCGTGTGGGGCCTGGATGCCGAGGCGGACGAGCGGTTCACCGAGTTGCTGAAGCCACGCATCGCGAACGACAAGATTCTCGCCGCAGGCGTGTCCGGCTTCGGCACGGACCAGGAATATCTGCTGCTGCAGAGGTTATGGCCGGAGGTCAAGCCGGCAATCGTCGTCCTGATCTTCTGCACGGGCAACGATCGCGACGATAACAGCACGAACATCGTCTACGAGGGCTACCAAAAGCCCTATTTCGAGAGGACGGCGGACGGCTCGCTCGCATTGCGGGGGCAGCCGGTCCCCAAGTCCCGCCTGCAGGCCATCAAGGAGGATTGGTGGGTTCGCAATTCCTGGCTGGTCCGGCTTGCGAATGCCGTCTATCTGAAGCTTCGGTATCCGAAGATCACCGTGCCCGATCCGACGGATCGGCTGGTCGACATGATCCGCGACTATGTCGAATCGCACGGGGCCAAATTCCTCGTCGGCATGCAGACCACGGACGCCGACCTCGTCCGTCATCTGGAAGCCGAGCACGTCCCGTTCGTGACCTTCGACGGGGCCGGGGCTTATCCGGGTCTGGGCACAGGCGAACATTGGACGCCGGAAGGACACAAACTCGTCGCCGAGCGGCTCCTGGGCCTGTTGCAGGCCAATCATGTGATCGAGCAAGCGCCGCCCGCCATGGGTGCGGCAGGGGCGCGTCCCTAAGCTACCTGTCTGTCACGCTCCAGAAGCTCGTTCGACCTGCGCTAAGCCGCCAGGCCCTGCTTCTCATGCCCGATCAGACGGACGCAGTTGCGGCCTGCAGCCTTGGCGTCATAGAGCGCGATGTCGGCTTCTGCGAACAGTTCGACGATCCGCCGGCGGTGCGGGCGGCCGATCAGGGCAGCTCCGATCGAGGCGCCGACCTCGAGGCGAAGACCGTTCCAGAACAGCGGGCGGCTCAGCATCATGACGGTCTTTTGCAGCACGCGTGCGATCCGCGCGGGGTCGGTCGGCGCGCGCAGGATGATCGCGAATTCGTCGCCGCCGAGCCGGCCGACCAGCCCGGCATTGTGAAAAGCGCGCCGTAAACGCTGAGCGACCTCGCACAGGCATGCGTCGCCGGCCAGATGGCCGAACGTATCGTTGAGCTTCTTGAAGCCGTCGAGGTCGATCAGAACGAGCGCCGAGGCGAAGCCATGGTTCAGGTTGTCGTTGATGATGTCGCGATAGTAGGCCTGAAAAATAGAGCGATTGGCGAGCCCGGTCAGCGGATCGGTTTCGGCTTGCTGCCGCAGGCTCTCGATCGCCTGTCGGTCGGAGGTGACGTCCTGCTTGCAGCCGAAGATGCGCAGCGGCCGTCCGCCCTCCCGCACCGCGTTGATCGAAAGGCGCATCCAGCGCTTTTCGCCCTGCCAGGTTCTGATCTCGGTATCGAGCGTGACAGGCGCGCCGCTCCGGATCACCTCGGCGCGCGCGAGCTCCATGTGGCGCCTGGATTCGTCGATGTAGAGGTCGACGATGTCGGCGCGCCGCAGCGGGTTGCTCTCGGGATAGCCGAAGATGTCGTAGACGCCCCGGGTCCAGCTCAGGCGCTCGGTCTCGAGCTCGCATTCCCAGGCGCCGATGCAGGCCATCAATGCGGCCTGATCGTAGAGGCGCCTGGCTTCGGCGTCGGAAAGCGACATGGTCCTGTCTCTTATACACATCTAGATGTGTATAAGAGACAGGTGTTCTGTCATCGACGATCCGGCAGCCTGTCGCGATTTTGCCCAGAGACTGAAAGAAGTCCTTAAAGGCTAGGGCTGCTGTGTTAACGAATCCTGTATGTCCGGAGGAGCAGGCGCAGGGAACCACGAACATTTGCCGGCGACGGGCGATATTCGCGCCCGATCTCAATGTCCGAATGCGGCGGCCCGCGCCCGCAATTCGTCCCGCACGCGATCAACAACACTCTCATAGTCGCGGCTCTCGGTCTGTCGGAACAGCCGCACGCTCGGATACCAGGGGCTATCGGCGCGATCGAGCAGCCAGCGGTAGTCGGGTGTCCAGGGCAGCAGGATCCAGGTCGGGCGGCCGAGGGCGCCGGCGAGATGCGCCACGCTGGTGTCGACGGTGATCACGAGGTCGAGACAGCAGATCAAGGCGGCGGTATCCGTGAAGTCGGTGAGATCAGCCGTGAGGTCGACGATGTCGCTTCGCTCCCGCAGCACTGCCGCGTCATGTGGGCGCGGGGCCTTCTGCAGGCTGACAAAGTCGGCATCGACATCGAGGATGCGGGACAGCGTCCGCAGCGGAATCGAGCGCGTCTCGTCATTCACGTGGGAGGGATCGCCGGACCAGACCAGGCCGACCCGCAGCCTGGTGCGAGCACCAACACGTTTCTCCCAGGCCTGAACAAGGCTGCTGGCCGGCGGGGGCAGATACGGTCCTGACGGAATCGTATCGAGACGGGTCTTGAAGGCGAGCGGAAGGCTGGAGATCGGGCAGTGCAGATCGAACGCCGGTAGCCGGCCCATCGCCGACATCGGCACGCAGTGAGAGATGCCGGTCAAGTCTGACATCAGCCGATGCAGCGGGTCCTGGACTGCAAGAAGCACTCGCGCACCACGCGCGGCCAGCAGGGGGATGTAGCGGGCGAAGTGAATGGTGTCGCCCAATCCCTCGTCTGCGGCGATCAGGATCGTCTTTTCCTCGACGCTTTCCTCGCCGAGCCACATCGGTTGCGGAAACCGCGGATATTTTGCCGAAGGCAGTTTCGCGCGGGCCTGGTGTCCGCGCCAGCCGGCTTCGAAATTGCCGGTCAGGAGATGGGCCAGCGACACATTCCACTTCGTCACCTCATTGCTCAGCCCGAGCGATGTCATGCGATCGGACAGCGCGAACAGCTCGTCGAAGCGATGCAGGTGGAACAGCGCGACCAGCCTGTTGTCGAAGGCATCGGCAAAGCGCGGTTGAATCTCGATGGCTTTTTCGAACCACGCCAGCGCCTCTTCGTTGCGACGAAGCCGTCGTAGCGCAAGACCGAGATTGTTGCAGACCTCGGCATTATCAGGGCCGAGCTGGTGCGCCCGCATTCCGTCGGCGGCGGATTCCTCGAACCGTTTCAGGCAGTAGCGAACCCAAGCGCGGGTCCGCAGCGTCGGAGCGTGGTCCGGAAACAGCCTGTCGCCGAGATCAAGCTGCGCCAGTGCCTCTTCGTTCCGTCCGAGCTTATGGAGGAGAATCCCGCTCTTATACAGCGCGTCGTGATGATGAGGATTGAGCTTCAGCGCCTGTTGAAAGCTTTGCAGGGCTTGATCGAGCCGAGCAAGCTGAACGAAGATCTCGCCACGCTGGCACCACAAGCCGGCGTCGTCACGCCGAAGCTGGATCGCCTTGTCGAGGACGTCCAGGGCCTCATCGCAGCGCCCATGCTGCTGCAGGACTTTTGCGAAGCTCGCGAGATATTCGGGCTTGGGTGCGCGCCGGATCGCGCGGACGATCCATTCCAGGGCGTCGTTGTATTGCCTGGCCTCCAGATGCAGCAGCCCCATGAGATGCTGGGCGTCGGTGTGCCCCGCATCGATGGTGAGGGCCTGCTGGGTGCAGGCGCGCGCGTCGAGGGGCCGTCCCGCCCTGAAATGCGCAAGGCCCGCTTCGCAGAAGGCGGCTGCTGTGCTCATTGCTGCTCGGTCCCATCAATGGCGAATGGCCGCCTCGATGGCGGCAACTGATGATTCGACCTGAGCAGCGGGAGATTGCGTGAGGCTTGCCGCGCTTTGGAGCGAGCTAGCCGTTGAGATCGGCCACAGGCAAAGCCGGCGCACCGCCAGGTGCGAGCACCTGACCTGCGGCAACTTTCTTCCGCCGCCGCAGCCTGTCCAGGATCAGATACATCGCCGGCGTCGAGTACAGCGTGAACAGCTGCGCGACGACGAGGCCACCCATGATGGTGATGCCGAGCGGCTGGCGGATCTCGAAGCCCGGACCGGTGCCGAAGGCGATCGGCACGGCACTCAGGAATGCGGCCAGCATCGTCATGGTGATCGGCCGCGCCCGCAATCGTGCTGCGAGCAGGATGGCGTCGTGCGCGTTGAGGCCGCGATTCCGCTCCGCATCGAGGGCATAGTCGACCATCATGATGGCATTCTTCATCACCATGCCGACCAGCAGGATGCAGGCGATGGTGGTTACCAGCGTGAACTGCGTACCCGTCGCCCACAGCGCAACCAGCGCGCCGAAGGCGGTCGGCGGCAAGGTCGAGAGAATGGTCAGCGGATGGGCATAGCTCTCATAGAGCATGCCGAGCGCGAGGTAGATCGCGATCAGGGCGGCCCCGAACAACGCCGCCTGTTTGACGATCGACTTGTCGGCTTCCTTGGCCTCGCCGCGGAATTCCGCCTTGATGTCATCAGGCAGCTTTGCTTCGGCCTCCTCCTTGCGGATCGAGGCGATCGCGTCGGCGATCGAGGTGCCGGGCTTGATGTCGAAGAAGATCGTCGCGGCCGGAAACTGGGCGCTGTGACGGACCCACATTGCGGCGTGCGCGCGCTGCGGCTTGGTCAAGGCTGTCAGCGGCACCGCCTTGCCGCTGGCGCTCGGCACATAGATCTGGCTCATGGAGTCGGGGCCGCTCGCAGCCTCCGGCTCGACCTCGAAGATCACACGCGCATAGTTGGTTGGCAGGAACAGAAGATTGACCTGACGCTGGCCGAAGGCGTCGTTGAGCGTGTTGTCGACCGCGACGGGCGTGACGCCGAGCATCGCGGCGCGAACGCGGTCGATGGTGAGGCCAGCCTGCAGGCCGCCGGTCTCCCAGCTCGCGATGACGTCGATGATATCAGGAATGCCGCGGACGCGGCGGATCATGTTTTCCGCGGCGCGTATCACTTCCGCTTCGTCGATACCCCACATCGTATATTGAAAACGCGACCCGCCGGACTGGACGCCGAGATTGAGATCCTGCAGCGGCACGAAGAACACCCGGACGCCGTCAATTCGGTTCATGCGCTCGCGCAATCGCGTGATGACCTGCTGGATCGACAACTTGCGCACGTCAGGCGGCTTCAGCGCGACCAGCATCTGCCCGACGCTGAGCGCGTTGCCATTGCCCTCGCCGATATAGGATGTCAGGCCGGAGATCGCGGGATCCCCGAGGATGGCCTCGCCGACGGCCCGTTGCCGGTCTTCCATGGACAGAAACGAGATGTTCGACGGAGCCACGGTCCGCACGAACATCACGCCAGTGTCCTGGGTCGGCATGAAACCCTTCGGCAGGTGCAGATAGAGCCAGACGCTGGCCCCTGTGAGGGCTGTGATCATCAGCGCGGTGAGAAAGCGGTGGCGCAGCGTCCAGTCGAGACTGCGGGCATAGTAGGTGCGGTGTCCGGGATCCGCATCGGGATCGTGCAGCCGCTGCCGGCCGCGATCGAGCAGATGTCCGCACATCATCGGCGTCAGCGTCAGCGAGATCACCGCCGACGACACGATGGCGACCACCAGCGTCACGCCGAACTCGCGAAAATAGCGCCCGACCACGTCGGGCATGAACAGGATCGGGATCAGCGCCGCGATCAGGGCGACGGTGATGGCGACGACCGTGAACGCCATCTGCCTGCTACCGTTGATGGCGGCCTGCAGGGCCGGTTCCCCTTCGGACATCCGGCGGATGATGTTCTCGATCATGACGATGGCGTCGTCGACGACGAAACCGGCGGCGATGGTCAGCGCCATCAGCGACAGATTGTCCAGGCTGAAGCCGCACAAATTCATCACGAACAGCGTGGCCGCCAGCGAGACCGGAATCGTGACGCTCGGGATCATGGTGGCCCAAAACCGCCGCAGGAACAGCGCGATGACGAGCACGACGAGCGCCGATGCGATCACCAGCGTGAGCTTGACGTCGTTCACGGCGGCCCGGATCAGCGTGGTGCGGTCATAGATCGTATGCAGCTTGATGCCCGGTGGCAGCCAGTGCTGGATTTCCGGCAGCTCGGCCTTGATGGCATCGACGGTCTCGACGATGTTGGCGTCCGATTGCTTGTAGATGAACAACACGACGCCGCGCTCGGTGCCGTACCAGCCGGCGAGGCGGTTGTTGATGACGCTGTCGGTGACCGACGCGACGTCGCCGAGGCGTACAGGGGCGCCGTTGCGCCAGGCCAGTACGATATCGCGATAGTCGACAGCCTGGAGCAATTGGTCGTTGGCTCCGATGGTGAGGCGCTGGCCATCGACGGAGATCGCGCCCTTGGGCAGGTTCTGCGATGCATTGAGGACGGCGACGCGCGCCGCTTCCAGCGACAGATTCATCGCGGCGAGCCGCGCCGGCGACACCTGGATGCGTACCGCACTTCGCTCAGCGCCGGTGACGTTGATCCGCGCGACGCCGGGCAGTTGCGACAGCTTTGGCGAGATGACGCCGTCGGCAAGGCTGTAGACCTCGCCGGGCGTGAACACGTCGCTGGTCAGAGCAAGCGCCACGACGGCGAAGCCCGCCGGGTTCGCCTTCCAATAGGTCGGCGGCCAGGGTCCTTTGGGCAGGTTGGGTCCTGCCGAATTGATGGCGGCCTGCACCGCGCCGGCGGCGGCATCGAGATCAACCGAGAGCTCGAACTGTACCGTGATGCTGGTGCCGCCCATGGCGCTGAAGGAGGTGATTTCCGACACGCCGGGGATCAGCGCCAGCGTGGTTTCGAGTGGCTGCGACAGCGCATTCGCGACCGTCGTCGGGCTTGCGCCCGGGAATGGTGCGTAGATTCCAATCGTGGGCCGCTCCACGGCCGGCACCGAGGCGATCGGCAGACGGACATAGGCGACGCAACCGAGCAGGAACACGCCGATCATCAGCAGCGTCGTCGCCACCGGCCGCAGCACGAATTGCGCGGTGATGCTCACGGCGCGGGCCGTTCGGCCTGCGGCAGCGCGGCCGGATCATCGGGGGAAGCGGATCGCCAACCGAACCGCGTGCGCAGCGAGGCGAACGCCAGATAGACGACCGGCGTCGTATAGAGCGTGAGCACCTGGGAGACGACCAGGCCGCCGACGATGGCGATGCCGAGCGGCTGGCGCAGCTCGGAGCCCATGCCGGATCCGAAGATCATCGGCAGCGCGGCGAACAGGGCCGCGAAAGTAGTCATCAGGATCGGGCGGAAGCGCAGCCGGGCCGCCTGGCGGATCGCGGCATCGGCCTCCATCCCTTCCTCGCGCTGGGCCCGGATCGCGAAGTCGATCATCATGATCGCGTTCTTCTTGACGATGCCGATGAGGAGGATGATGCCGATCAGCGAGATCAAATTGAGATCCTGCCGATACAGCATCAGCGCCAGCAAGGCACCGATGCCGGCGGACGGCAATGTCGACAGGATCGTGATCGGGTGGATGTAGCTCTCATAGAGCATGCCGAGGATCAAATAGACCGTCACGATCGCGGCCAGCAGCAGCCATTTCTCGTCTGCGAGCGAGTTGGCGAACTCGGCGGCGGTGCCGACCAGCTTGGTTGTGACCGCATCTGGCAATCCGATGTCGCGTTCGGTCTGCCGCAGCGCCTCCGTCGCATGGCTCAGCGAGACGCCGTCGGCCAGGTTGAACGAGATCGTTGTCGCCGGGAACAGGCCCTGGTGCGAGATCAGGAGCGGTGCGTGCTGCCGCTCGATCCGCGCAAAAGCCGACAGCGGCACCGGCGCGGAGGCTTTGCTGAAGGCGCCGCTGAAGCCGCTGGTCTGCTGATCGATGGTGCTGGCCTGGGCCGCGGCCGCGGTCAGATAGATCTTGCCCAGGATAGCTGGATCGTTGCGCAGGGCGGGATCGACTTCGAGGATCACGTGATACTGGGTGAGCGGGCCGAACACGGTCGCGATCTGGCGCTGGCCGAACGCGTCATACAGCGTCTGGTCGATCGTGTTCAGGCTGACGCCGTAGGTCGCCGCCAGCTGCCGGTCGACGGTGACGGACATCTGCAGGCCTTCGTCCTGGCGATCGTCGGCGACGTCGGCGAGCTCCGGCCGCTTGCGCAGTGCCTCGACCAGGCGACGGCTCCAGAGCCGCAGCTCGTCCTCGTCGAGATCCTGCAGCGCATATTGGTATTGCGTGCGCGAGACACGCGTTTCGATCTGCAGGTCTTGCGCAGGCTGCAGATGCAGCGTGATGCCGTGAACGCCCTCGACCGCGTGCTGCAGCCGCGCCATCACGGCGGCCGCGGACGATTTCCGTGCGTCGGGGCTGCCGATATCGATATAGAGCCGGCCGCTGTTCAGCGTCGTGTTGACGGACCCGATGCCGACGAAGCTGCCGACGGTCACGACGTCTGGATCGCGCGCGACAACAGCGGCGAGCTGCTGTTGTCGCTCGGCCATCGCCGCAAAGGAGATATCCTGGTCCGCGTCGGTGGTGCCGATCAACAGGCCCGTGTCCTGCAGCGGCAGAAACCCCTTGGGGATCGCGACATAGAGCACTCCGGTCGCGACCAGAGTGAGCAATGTGAAGGCCAGCGTGAGGTTGCGGTGCCTCAGCACCCAGTCGAGCCCCCACAGATAGAAGCTGGCGGAGGCGTCGAAGCCGCGCTCGCTGATGCGGTACAGCCACCCGTGCTGCGCATTGGGATCTTCATGCCGCAGCAGCTGCGCACACATCATCGGGGTCAGCGTCAGCGAGACCAGCCCGGAGATCACGACGGCGAAGGACAGCGTGATCGCGAATTCCCGGAACAGCCGGCCGACCACGCCGCCCATCAGCAGCAGCGGGATGAACACAGCGATCAGCGACACCGTCAGCGACACGATGGTAAAGCCGATCTGCCGCGCGCCCTTCAGGGCCGCTTCGAGCGGGTCCTCGCCGTCCTCGACATAGCGCGCGATGTTCTCGATCATCACGATGGCGTCGTCGACGACGAAGCCCGAGGCAATCGTCAGCGCCATCAGGGAGAGGTTGTCGAGGCTGAAGCCGCACAGCGCCATGGCGCCGAAGGTTGCGATCAGCGACACCGGCAGCGTCACGCTCGGGATCACGGTCGCCCACAGCTTGCGCAGGAAGATGAAGATCACCAGCACGACCAGCGCCACCGTCAGCACCAGCGTGAACTGCACGTCGTGGATCGCGGCCCGGATCGTCGTGGTGCGGTCGCTGACGACAGAGATCTTCAGCGCCGCCGGCAGCGAATCCTGCAGCTTCGGCAGGATGCTCTTGATGGCATCGACGACCTCGATCGTGTTCGCACCCGGCTGGCGCTGGATGTCCAGCAGCACGGCGCGCTCGCCCTGGAACCACGCCGCCTGCTCGGAATCCTCGACGCCGTCGATGGCGGTGCCGACATCGCGCAACAAGACCGGCGCGCCGTTGCGATAGGCGATCACCGCATCCTGATAGGCCTCCGCCGTGAAGAGCTGGTCGTTGGTGTCGACGTGAAACGCCTGCCTCGGACCGTCGAGCGAGCCCTTGGGATTGTCTGCAGTGGTGGCGGCGATGCCGCGGCGGACGTCGTCGAGCGACATGCCGAGCCCGGCAAGCCGGGTCGGGTTCATCTGTAGACGCACGGCCCGGGTCTGTCCGCCCTCGATGCTGACGGCGCCGACGCCCGGGATCTGCGACAGTTTCGGCACCAGGATGGTCGCGGCGTGATCATTGGCCTCGTGCAGCGGCATCGTCTTCGAGGTCAGCGCCAGGATCAACACCGGCGTATCGGCCGGATTGACCATGCGATAGGTCGGCGGGCTCGGCAGCAGCTCGACCGGAATCCACCCCGCAGCCGCATTGATCCGCGCCTGCACATCCTGCGCGGCCGCGTCGATCTTGCGGGAAAGATCGAATTGCAGCGTGATCTGGCTGTAGCCGTAGGAGCTGGTCGAGCTCATGTCCGTCAGCCCGGAGATCGTGCCGAAATAATGCTCCAGCGGCGCGGTGATCGAGGTTGCGACGACTGTCGCGGAGGCTCCGGGATAGCGCGTCACCACCTGGATGGTGGGAAAGTCGACATTCGGCAGCGGCGCAATGGGCAGCTCACGATAGCCGAGCATGCCCAGCAGCACGACCGCGACGATCATCAGCGTCGTTGCGATCGGCCGGAGGATGAAGGGCGCGGACATGGCGGACCTCAGTCAACGCGCGGCTCGGAGCGCGGCTGAGTGGTAGGCTGCGCTTTCGCGGTCGGCGTCTGGCCCTCGATCGTGATGCGGGCGCCATTCTCGAGCCGGTAATAGCCGTCAGTGACGACGCGCTCGCCCTTGGCGAGGCCCTTGTCGATCATGGCGCGTCCGTCAAAAATCTGCCCGACCGTGACGGGACGAAAGGCAGCCGTATCGTCCGCCTTCGCGACCCAGACGAAATCTCCGCGCGGCCCGTGCCGCACGGCGATCGCCGGCGCGGTGATGGCGTTCTTGCGCGTGTCGACCGTGATCCGCCCATTGGCGAAATTGCCCGGCCAGAGTTTCAGCGCCTTGTTGGGAAACATCGCCTTCAGCTTGATCGTGCCGCTGGCCTGATCGACCTGATTGTCGACCAGCGTGATCGTGCCCTTGTCGAGCTCGGTCGTGTTGTCGGCGGTCAGCGCGACCACCGGCGCCTCGGTCTGGCCGAGGCTGAGCCGGGTCTGGCCGACCGCAACCGCCGCGAGCGTGTAGATCACCGAGATCGGCTGCAATTGCGTGACGGTGACGATGGTCGCGGGCGACGACGCGCGGACATAATTGCCCTGATCGACCAGGCGGATGCCGAGCCGTCCGCTGATCGGCGCGCGGACATTGGTGAAGCCGAGCTGCGTGCGCGCATATTCGATCTGGGCGTCGTCGTTGCGGACCTGCGCCTTGTACTGCTCGACCAGCGCATGCTGCTGGTCCACGACCTGCCGCGAGATCGCGGCGGTCTTGATCAGGGCGTCGTAGCGCTCCATGTCGATCTGCGCGTTGTCGAGCAGCGCCTGGTCCTTCTGCCTGACCGCGATCTGCTGGTCGAGCTGGGCCTGGAAAGTGCGCGGGTCGATCACAGCGAGGACGTCGCCTTGTTTGACGTCCTGTCCCTCCTGGAAAAGGATCTGGACGATCTCGCCGTCGACCCGGCTCTGCACGTTGACGGTGTTGTAGGCCTGGATCGTGCCGATGCCGGTCAGGTAGATCGGCACGTCCTCCGCCTTGGCGGCGGCGACTTTTACGGCGACGGGCGGCCGTGGCGGAGGCGCGGCGGCGACACCTCGCTCGGCTTCCGCCGCCTGCATGAAGGGCAGCGCGAACGGAAGCTTGAGGTCCTTGATTTCATTCCTGAAATAGTAGGCCGCGGAGCCCGCAGGCAGCACCACCAGCGCGCCGATGAGGAGTTTTGCTGCGCGTTTCACGTTCAAACCCATCACCTGTGCCGGCCGCCGATGCCGAGCCTGACGTCCCGGAGCGGAACCTCCTTAGCACGAAGCAACCTGACGTTGACACAGGCAGGGCGCGATATGCTACGGTTCGTAACATTAGCACGCGTAGCACATCGAGATCAACGGCGCTGCCGTCGATGAATGTCCGATTTGCCGATGGATTTCGCCTGATAGCCCTACACGACCTCGACGGTCGCCGCGTCGAACTGGGTGCCGGCGCTGCGATGGCTGGCGAACATTTCGGCCGGCAGCTCCGTGACTTCGTTTTGCGCGGTGCCATCGAGCATCGCGCGGACGCGCTTGGATGAGGCCTTCAGCACATCAGGATCGAGCTTGCCGGAATCGACGCCGTCGATGATCGACCGGGCAAGGAAGCGGGCGCGCTCGGTGTCGGTCAGATGCGAGCAGATCATCAGCATGTCGTTGCCGGCAGCCATGAAGCGCGCGCCGGCGTCCGGCGCATCGAGCCGGCCGGCCATGGCGCGCATGCCGACGTCGTCGGACACGATGACGCCGTCGAACTTCATCGCCTCGCGGAGCAGCCCTTGCGTGATCGTGCGCGACAGCGTCACCGGATCGTTCGGATCGAGCTTCCGGTACAGGATGTGCGACGTCATCATCATCCCGATGCCGCCGGCGATCGCGGCGGCAAACGGCTTCAGCTCGCGCGCCTTGATCTGCTCGAGGTCGAGATCGAGCACCGGCAGTTCGTGGTGCGAATCCACCTGCGTATCGCCATGTCCCGGGAAATGCTTGCCGCAGGCCCGCACGCCGCGGCGCTCCATCGCCCTTGTGAACGGCAGCGTCGCCTTGATCACGTCGTCGGCGGTACGGCCGAAGGCGCGCTCGCCGATCACAGGGTTGGCGGGGTTAGAGTGAATGTCGAGATCAGGCGCGAAGTTGAGATTGCAGCCGAGCGAGGCGAGCTCGACGCCCATGGCGTCGCCGACCTGCTCCGAGGTTCCGGCCCAGCGCGCCGCATAGGAAAAGCGCGTGATCGGCGCCGGCGTCCGGCACACGCGCCCGCCTTCGTGATCGATCGCGATGAATTGTTTCTCGCGCTGCGAGGCATCGCGGATCGCCGCGATCAGGTCGCGGTGAACAGACAGCCAGTCGCGATAGGGCAGGTCGTGGCGGAAATTGCTCTTGTAGAGGATGACGCCGGCGGGCCGGAGATCCCGCAGCAGCGCGCGGTCGCGGTCATCGAGGACGCTGGTCGGCTTCAGGCCAATGAAGAAATGGTCACCGACCGTTGCAAGGAGGGAATCGCTCATTCGCCGGGGTCGCCATAGGTGGTTGGGTTGATTGCGATGGAGCTGGACGCAACGCGAACTCTTGAGCTCCGGTGCGGGCCTTCGTGCGGCCCGCTTCGCCACGACAGTATTTCAAATTCCTTAACGAAATCAATCGCCAAATCGGCAACTATGGTCGCGGCTCACCTGCCGACCGTGACCCAAGCCTGCGCCTTCTTGCGCCATTCCGCATCGAAGCGAGCCGGAATGTCCTTCGCCGCATCCCGCGCGAGAAGCTGATCGATGGCGGATGTGCTAATCCCTCGAATATCAGGAATCTCGGCATAGCCGAGATTGGCGAGCCGTTTGGCGAAGGGCGGATGAGTCGAGTCGGGCTCGTGCTCGCGCGTCAGGCCGGCCGTAGCGGCGGCAGCGATCGGCTCCGGCGCCCAGATGTCCGCGAGCTGCTTGAAGATGCGCTCAAAGGGTGGAGGTGGCGCGTTGATCGCCCCCAGCATCTCCGTTTCCAGAGGTTTGTAGACGAGATCGGCGAGGCGTGTTCCGCACGCTTCCATTAGCACCAGGGCACGCGCCGCTTCCGTGCGTCCAACCCGCTCGGTCGAGCTGAGATCGGCATGAAGCTCGTTTTCTCGCGACAGCGCGCGATATTCCCGTTCGAGCCATTCGAGAAGGGAATGGAGCAGCACGCGCAGAATGCGGCCGGTGATGGTCCACTCCGGATTGGCATAGAGAAAGACGTTCTCGGAGGCCGCGATGAAGTCTGCGAGGTTGATGCACCCCGAGGTGTGTCGAAGCTCGGCATGCGCGACCTCATGGGCAATGACAGCTCGAACCGCGGGCTCGTCGAGGACGATCAGCATCGGCAAGCCGACCGTCATGGTGACGTGCTGCCCGAACAGTCCGGCGTAGCGGCTCACTTCGCCGATCGAGGCATTGAAATCGGTGTTGATCAGCAATGTGCGCCGTGACCGCGCGAAGTTTCGATCCAGCTCCGTCCACATCGCCCAAAGACCCGGAGCGGTCTCTACGTTGGCCTCAAATTCGCGATGTTTCCGCGAGGGCAGCAGAAGGAGGCCGATCGCGAGGGCCGACGCGCCCAGAACTATCGAGAACACGATGGGTGCCGTGACCAGCGCGGTGATCGTGTAGCGATCCATGGCCATCAGCCAGACGGCCAGGATCACGCAGGCCAGTGCTACGACCGGAAGCACCGCATAGCGGCCAAGGCGCAGGATGATGTTCAGGACGAAACGGCTTGTCCGCGCCTTGATCGTGGAGCGATCCAGCTCACGCGCCACAAGCGACGCTGTTTTGATGCAGGTTGGCGACGTCAGCGCGGCCCTGGCCTTCCGTCACCTGGATCAGCGTGACCGCGCCGGGCGTTATGATTCCCATCTGCGGCTGGGCGGAAAGATAGGTGGTGCTGCCGGCGCGCAGATCGACGCTCACCTTCTCGCTTCCCTGCCCGAACAAATTGGTGCTCAGCGGCAGATTGTTGACGGCGACCTCATGGCGGCCCGGAGGCAGATCGCAGGACAGGAACCCCGCGGCCTGGCTGCCGCCAATCACGCGTCCGTCGACGGCGTAGTTGGGCATCACCGCAAATCCCAGCGACGACGAGCGGTAGATGACGAGCCGTGAGCCGCTCGGCTTGACGTTATCAGTCAGGGCGACGTTGCCCGCTGGACCCGATGCACACCCGGAAAGAAACGCTGCGACGACAAGAATTCCCAGAACCCCACCACGCATTCCAGCCCCTGATCTTCCAATATCCCCGCGTCATCATTGTCGGGGTGGTGACCGAAGTCAACCACGACCCCCGGTCGAATGACGGAAGGTCGTGGCGATCTCACGCGAGGATGAGCGCAGCGCTCACGCTGCAGCGAGCTGCGGCTGCACCGGCCGCCGGCCGATCATCAGCGACAGTACGGCCGCCACGATCCCGGTTGCACCCGCGATCATGAAGGCCTGCATGTAATCGCCCTGTGACGACCGCATGAAGCCGGCGAAGAACGCGGCGCAGGCGGCGCCGAGCTGATGGCCGGCAACGACCCAACCGAAGATCAGCGGCGCGTTCTTGTCGCCGAAGGCCTCGTTGGCGATGCGCACGGTCGGCGGCACGGTCGCGATCCAGTCGAGGCCATAGAACACGGCGAACACCGACAGGCTGACCAAGGAGAAATCCGAGTAGGGCAAATAGATCAGCGACAGCCCGCGCAGGCCGTAATAGAGAAACAGCAGCTTGCGCGGATCGAAACGGTCGGTGAGCCAGCCCGACAGTGTGGTGCCGAACAGGTCGAAGAAGCCCATCAGCGCCAGCAGGCTCGCGGCCTGCACTTCGAAAATGCCGTGATCACCGCAGAACGCGATCAGGTGGGTGCCGACGAGGCCGTTGGTGGTGAAGCCGCAGATGAAGAAGGTCGCGAACAGGAACCAGAAGGTCGGCGTCTGTGCCGCGCGGACGAGGTTGCCGATCGCCGCCACGAACGGGTTCGATCCCGCGGGATCGGCCGGCGAGTGCGCGATCGCATAGGCATAGGAGCGCAGACCGATCGCGGCGGGCCGCTCCGGCACCAGGAAATACACCAGCGGGATCAGCGCCGCGCAGCATGCGGCGACCGTCAGCACCACCGGCTTCCAGCCGCCATATTCGACCAGCGAGGCAAGACCCGGCATGAAAATGAGAGTGCCGGTGGCGGTGCTCGCCGTCAGCAGCCCCATGACCAGGCCGCGATTGGTGGTGAACCAGCGATTGACGATGGTGGCGCCGAGCACGTTGGCGACCGCGCCCGAGCCGATGCCCGAGAGCAGTCCCCAGCTCATGAACAATTGCCACGGCGCGGTCATGAAATAGCTCATGGCCGTCGAGACCGACATCAGCATGAGCGCGCCGAGCACGGTGCGGCGGATGCCGAAGCGCTGCATCACGGCCGCGGCGAAGGGACCGGCGAGGCCGTAAAGGAAAATACCGACGGCAGCCGAGGACGAGATCACGCTGACGTCCCAGCCGAAGGCTTTCTGCAGCGGCAGCATCAGCACGCCCGGCGTCGCGCGCAGGCCGGCGGAGGAGAGCAGCGCCATGAAGATCACGGCGACGACGACGAAGGCGTATCTCTGGCCGAACGGCCGCCGGGAGACAGGGGAGGATTGAATGGAGGAAGGGGGCATGTTACTTACCGGTACGTATGGGGTGCAGTATTAGTACGTACCGGTCAGTAACATTGTCAAGCCCGTTCGAGAGGCAACCGAGCCAGATGCCGAAGAAAGCCGAAAAACCCGCCGAGGCCCCACTCCGCGCTGCGGACCGCATTCGCGCCTCCGCCAGCGAATTGTTTTATCGCGAGGGCATCCGCGCCGTCGGCGTCGACGAGGTGGTGGATCGCGCCGGCGTGACAAAACCGAGCCTCTATCGCAGCTTCGCCTCCAAGGACGATCTCGCCGCCGCCTATTTGCGCGACTACGATCTGACCTTCTGGGAAAATTTCGAACGCCCCGGCGGCAAGACCTACAGCAATGCGCGCGATCACGTGCTTGCCTATATCGGCCAGCTCGCGCCGCGCGCCGTCGCCAAGGGCTATCGCGGCTGCGGCCTCAGCAACGCCGCGGTGGAATATCCCGCGCGCGACAATCCCGCGCGCCAGGTCGCCGAAGCCCACAAGAAGGTCTTCCGCAAACGCCTGCGCGAGCTCGCCGCCCAAATGGGCGCGCGCCAGCCGAACGTGCTCGGCGATGCGCTCTTGCTCCTGATTGAAGGTATCTACGTCACCGGCCAGCAATCCGAAGACGGCCCCGCGCAGTCGGCGCTCGCAGCCGCGAAGCTATTGATCGATGCGAGCGTGAAGGCGGGCTGAGGGGGCACTGCGGCCCCCGTGGCGTTTCTGCTGGCGCAAGACCTCGTCCTAATTGTCATCGCCCTGTCATTCGCGCTCTATTGATTGCGGCTCCTTTCGCCGCGTATCCCTAGAGGCTGACATGAATCCGATTGACACGATTTCGTCCGACCGCCGGTCGATCCTGAAGGGCCTTGCGGCCGCAGCCGTCACGTCCTTGGCGGCGCCGGCCATGGCCGCGGAGAGCCTGCCGGCGCCGCCGACCGGAACGGCCGCTGCAATCGCCACCGACAAGGCCTATTGGCTGTCTCTTATACACATCTGACGCCTCTATAGCGTCACGCCCGAGATGGTGAACCTGGAAAACGGCTATTGGGGCATCATGCCCGAGCCGGTCAGGCGCGAGTTCATCCGTCAGTCCGACATGGTCAATTTCCAGAACACCTATTACGCGCGGCAGCGCGTCGGCGCGGATTTCGAGGCCGTGCGCGCGAAAGTCGCGGAGGCGGTGGGGGCTGCGCCCGACGAAATTGCGCTCACCCGCGGCGCGACGGAGGCGCTGCAGCTCCTCATCGGCGGCTACAACAGGCTGAAGCCCGGTGACAGCGTGCTCTATGCCGACCTCGACTATGATTCGATGCAATATGCGATGAATTCGCTGAAGGCGCGCCGCGGCGTCGACGTGGTCAAGTTCGACATCCCGGAGCCTGCCACCCGCCAGGCGGTGCTCGACGCCTATGCCCGTGCCATCGAGGCGAACCCGAAGGCGAGGCTTCTGCTGCTGACCCTGGCTGTGTGAAAAGCCACGAGTCGGCTACGATTCCTCCGTTTCCTGATGGAGGACACGGATGGGACGCTTCGTTGAAGGCGCGGACAGATCCCAGCTGACGCTCTTGCCGGAATGTCTGGAGGATTGGGTAGGCGAGGACAACGCGGTCCATGTGATAGATGTGTTTGTCGAGGCGCTCGACCTCCATGGAATGGGATTTGAGCGCGTGATCGCCAAGGAGACGGGCCGGCCCTCATATCATCCGGCGGTCCTTCTGAAGCTTTACATCTACGGTTATCTCAATCGGGTGCAGTCTAGTCGCCGCCTGGAACGTGAGGCGTGCCGAAATATCGAGGTGATGTGGCTGATCGGCCGCCTGGCTCCCGATCATAAGACGATCGCGGACTTCCGGAAGGACAATGGTGCGGCGATCCGGAAGGTTTGCGGGAAGTTCATTGCACTATGCCGGCAAATGGGCCTGTTGCAGACCCCAAGCGTCGCAATCGACGGCAGCAAGTTCAAGGCGGTGAACAATCGCGACCGCAACTTCACGCATGCCAAGATGRCGAGGCGGATGGCGCAGATTGAGGAAAGTGTCGGCCGATATCTGCGTCAACTCGATAGCGCCGATCGGCAGGAGCCATCGGAAGCAATCAGCATCAAGACGACGAGGATCAAGGAAAAGATCGCTCGGCTGAAGCAGGAGATGAGCCGCCTGGAAGTGCTTGATGCGCAGATGCGCAACACGCCGGATCAACAAATATCGCTCACCGATCCGGATGCCCGTTCGATGGCCACCAGCGGACGCGGATCGGGTGTCGTCGGCTACAATGTCCAGGTCGCGGTGGACACCGAACACCATCTGATTGTTACGCACGAGGTCATAAACGTCGGCAACGACCGAGGGCAGCTTGCTCGGATGTCGAAGCAAGCCAAAGAAGTGCTCGAAGTCGACAAACTCGATGCGGTCGCCGACCGTGGCTACTTCGACGGAGAGGAGATATTGGCCTGCGAAGAGGCTGGCGTTGCAGTCACCTTGCCCAAGCCCATGACGTCGAATGCCAAGGCGGAGGGCCGGTTCGGCAAACAGGACTTCGCCTACCTGCCTGATGAGGATGTCTACCGCTGCCCATCCGGCCAGCAGCTGCCGTATCACTTCACCAACATCGAGCATGGAATGACGTTGCGCCGTTACTGGTCGACGGCGGCATGCCAAGGCTGCGCGATCAAGAGCCAATGTACGCCGTCCAAGGAACGTCGCATCACGCGCTGGGAGCATGAACATGTGGTCGAGGAGGTCCAGAGACGGCTAGATTCCAATCCAGACGCCATGCGGACGCGGCGCGAGACAGTCGAGCATCCCTTCGGCACGATCAAGGCCCGCATGGGTGCGACCCACTTCCTAATGAAGCGCCTACGGAATGTCGCCGCTGAGATGGCGCTGCATGTCCTCGCCTATAACCTCACGCGGGTGATGAACATCGTCGGCAAACCAAGCCTGATTGCAGCCATCCGCGCCGCCTGAAGGCCGGAAAGGCGCGTCCAAAGCCGCAATACCCTGCCGCGATACTCCCTTTGGCCCAGTCATTGACGATCGGACCCGACGACATCGGCCGACTGCAATGATTGGCGGCAACGGCCGCTCCCGACCTGTGCGTTTGCACACAACCAAGACCCATGTCAGCCATCGCACCGGCTTCGTCATGCCGGTCGCCGAGATCGCCCGCATGGCGAAAGCAAAAGGCATCGACACCATCGTTGACGCTGCGCATTCCTGGGGACAGATCGACTTCCGCGTCAAAGACCTCGAATCCGATTTCGTCGGCTTCAACCTGCACAAATGGATCGGTGCGCCGCTCGGCGTGGGTTTTCTCTACATCAAAAAGGATCGCCTCGCCGACATCGACCGCGACATGGGCGACGAGGATTTTGCGCAAGACGACATCCGCTCGCGGGTTCACACCGGCACGGTCAATTTCGCCACCGTGCTGACCGTGCCCACCGCCGTGGCGCTGCATCAGCAGATCGGCGCCCCGGCCAAGCAGGTGCGCCTGCGCTATTTGCGCGACTATTGGGTGAGCCGCGCCCGCGGCTTCAAGGACCTCGAAATCCTGACACCGGACGAAGCCGGCTCATATGGTGCGATCACGTCCTTCCGCCTCGCCGGCAAGACCAGCAAGGCCGACAATGAGGCGATCGTGGTGAAGCTCCGCGACACCCACAGGATCATGACGGTGCGCCGGGCCGGCGTCGCCAAGGGCCAATGCATCCGCGTGACGCCGGCGCTCTTCACGGATGAAGCCGATCTCGACCGCCTCGTCGAGGCGCTGGCGGTGGTCACGGGGACGAAGACGGGGTGAGGTGCAGGACAGCCGCTCGCGTCAACTGCGCCTGATGGACTGGATCAGGTCCCAGCGGTTGCCGCAGAGATCCTCGAACACGGCCACGACGCCATAGGCCTCGCGCCGTGGCGCCTCGACGAAACGAACGCCGGCGGCGATCATGCGGGCATGATCGCGTTCGAAATCGTCCGTTTCCAGGAACAGGAAGACGCGCCCTCCGGTCTGGTCGCCGATGCGCGCCGTCTGTGCCGGACCGTCCGCCCGCGCCAGCAGCAGGCCCGAGCCGGAATGGCCGCGCGGCCGTACCACCACCCAGCGCTTGCCGCCACCGAGCGGCGTGTCCTCGCACAGCTCGAAATTCAGCGCGCGCGTGAAGAAGGCGATCGCGTCGTCATAGTCCGCGACCACGAGGCTGATGAGGGACAGATGCTGGTTCATCGCGTTGGCGGCCATCTCGTTGCTGCTGTGAAGGTACCAGCGACAATCTCGGTGTGACATTGGTCTCCGCCAACCTGACACCAATTTCAAGCAGTCCTGCGCCCGCTACGGCAAGGTCTGCCCGATCGACAGATTGATGCGGCGCTGATCAGCTGTGCGAACCGAGACCGAGGCGTTCGACGCCGAACCTAATGCCTGGAAATCCGCAATGCCAAGGTCCCGTGCCGGGCGTCCGTTGATCTCGACGATATGGTCGCCCCGACGTAATCCGGCGCGCTCGGCGGCGCTTCCCGACAGGGCATCGAGCACCTCGAAGGCCTCATGATCCGGCTTGTCGAGGATCAGTCCACTGCCTCGCAGGGTAGCTGGAAGCGTGCGGCCGGCGACCGGTGAAAAATACGCCCGTCCCGAACGATAATCGATCGTCACCAGGAACTGCGACAGGATCGTGTTGCCGAGAATTCCCTCGGAGGACGAAAATCTGGCGCCGCCCGCGTCGGTGCTGGCTGCGATGACCGGAGGCGACAGGGTGACCGGCCCGAGGCGCAGCCGTTTGCCAAAGCCCATCTGAATATTGGTGCGGCCGCCGATGCCGCCTGGCGAGAGGAATCGCAACGTCTTGCCGGAAGCGGCGAACGGCTGATGGGTACGTTCGAACCGTTCGGACACGAACACCTGACCGCTCGCGCCGGTGTCGATGACGAATTGACCTGAAACGCCGTCGAGCTCGATTGTGATGGAGGGATGGCTCAGTCCGTCCCGCGATATCGCATAGCCGAGCGGCAGCGCGAAGGCTGTCGATGGCGGCCGGAACCCCAGCGAATTCAGGATCAGGACGCGGCGCGCGTAATCGATCGTGACGGTGTAGCGCGCCAATAGTTCAGAGCCGATCAGCCCCGCGAGGCGTGGCCGCGATCCGCGGTCGGCGATCACGTTGGGAAGGGTAGTCGCGAGCGCCGTTTGCTGCTCGAGCACGGCACCGCCGATGTTGATCCGGCCGATCGTGACGATGTCGGCGTGCGAGACCTTCGGACCAACGCCGGAAATGCGGGCGGCGCTGATGACGGTCGTGTTGAGGCCTTGCGCGCTGGTGTTGTCGATCAGGTTGTGCGCACCCGTATCGAACATGAATGGCCGAGGAGGGTGCCCGTCGATGCTGGCATCGACGATGATATGACCACCTTCCAGGATGAAAGGGATTTCGATGGTGGCGACGAGTTGGGCGGCGTCTTGGGGAGCGCTCGCCGGCGAAGTCGCGACGCGCTCGCCTGGCGGCAGGCCAAGCTCGCGCTCCAGCGCACCGGCGGCAGGTGGCAGATCCTCAGGCTTGATCTGTCCGGTTGCCGGGTTGATCGCCAGTACGGCGAGGGCCACCAGGACAAGATGGCCTGCCGAAACAATACGCATGCGTCCGCACTCGACGAAATCAGGAGTCTATCTTGAGACGATTGACGCGCGCGGAATGCGAAGAAAATTCGAGCGGCAACCGTCCCGATGCGCCGAGCCCATGCGCGGAGGTGGTCGATTCCCTTCCTCTGCTGTTTCGCGTTCGCGACACCGGTGGGCGCCGCTGCCGCGGCTCCCGCTGACTCCACCCCCGTTGCCGCAACTCCCGTCAGCGCGTCCCCGCTGACCCTGATAGCGCTGTGGTGTCCTCGCGGCACCCATGTCGGCTACGAGGGCAAATATTGCTGGCCTGACGAGCGCGCTCAAGCGACCGTTCGTCATCGGTCCTTGATGGCGAGCGGCGCGCGCCGATCCGGTATCAGCCCATTCCGTCAATCGCCGCCAATCGCAAACCGGCTTTCGTCCGAAGGCGTGGCGTCGCAGGCGCGAGCACCGATCGGGATCGACCGGACGTCCACTTTCGCGTCGCCGGTGGGGCGGAGGATCCAGCACAGATTATTGTCGGAGCGGATCACGCTGCTGGCCGTGTCGTAAGTCCATCGGATTGCAGCACGCGCACAATCGTCGAGAACGAGCGCAGCATCCCCTTTACCGATCGCTCCTCTTGCGTCGATGCAAAGCTCCGGCTTGCCCTCCATCGAAATCTTGCCTCCGCTCAGGCGAAACACGCGCTGCCGTATGCCCCAAAATGAATCGCATTGCTCGATCCTCAAGGTCGCGCCTGGCACAAACTGATAGTTTGGCGCGGAGAGGCAGAGATAGTCGGCATAAGAGGGGCGTATTGCCACACCCTTCGGACGCTCCGCCAGGAGCTTCTCTCGTCTCGCCGGTTCGATGGCGAGCGCGCAGATGCGAACCGTTCGATTTTCCCAGCACCCGCCACTTCGCTTGACGTCACCCAGCCGGGCCTGGCCGTGGGTTGCGCCAGGTGACTCGTTCCAGTAGGCGACCCCCTTGTTGCTCTCAATATCGACCGAAGCCCAATATTGGTCGCCGTAGATTGCGAACGAACCCTCTGTGTTGTTCCGTACGAATTCACAGACGCCATCGATGTAGGACTTGCCGTCCACGATCAGCTTGCAGTCGACGGGCATTGACGCCGTAAATGCGGGCCCCGACGTCGACAGCAGGAATGCGGCGACAGCAATGGCCGATTTAATGAACATCTGTCGCTGTCTCCGACGATGGCGCGTCAATTCACGTCGTGCACATAGCGCATGCCGATCGCGAGCCGGTTCCAGAAATTGATCATGCCGATGAGGATGGTGAGATCGGCGATCTCCTTGTCGGCAAAATGCCTTTTGAGCTCGTCGTAGTCCGCGTCCGGTGCACGAGTCTGCATCACATTGGTGAGCGACTCGGTCCAGGCCAGTGCGGCGCGTTCGGCTTGCGAATAGAGCGGCGATTCGCGCCAGGCATCGAGAAGGTAGAGCCGCTGCTCGCTCTCGCCATGCTTCCGCGCATCCTTGCTATGGATGTCGAGACAATAGGCACAGCCATTGATCTGAGACGCGCGCATCTTCACGAGCTCGATCAGGCCTCTCGGCAGCCCGCTCTTGTGGATGTAGGCCTCCACCGCGCGGAGCGCTGCGTAGCCCTCGGGCGCGATCTGCGCCGGCAACAATCGGTCGGCATGCATCTCTCGATCCTCCCGGGCGCGGGCCTAGCGCCACCCCAGCGCCGGCGCGACGTGCTTCAGGATCGCCTCGATCGCATGCGCGCAATAGTCGACGCCGAGCTGGTTGGGAATCGTCAACAGCAGCGTATCGGCCTCAGCGATTGCCTCGTCCTGCCTGAGCTGCGAGATCAGCGCATCCGGCTCGGCGGCATAGGAGCGGCCGAAGATCGCGCGGGTCTGCGGGTCGATGAAGCCGATCTGGTCCTCGCCTCCGCCTTCCCGGCCGAAATAGGCGCGGTCGCGATCGTCCATCAGCGCGAAGATGCTGCGGCTGACGGAGACGCGAGGCTCGCGGGTGTGACCGGCTTCCTTCCACGCGGCGCGATAGGCGCGGATCTGCGCGGCCTGCTGCACGTGAAAAGCTTCGCCGGTCTCGTCGTTCTTCAGCGTCGAGCTCTGCAAGTTCATGCCGAGCTTCGCGGCCCACACCGCCGTCGCGTTCGAGCCCGCACCCCACCAGATCCGCTCGCGCAGGCCCGCGGCATGTGGCTCCAGGCGCAACCGCCCCGGCGGGTTCGGAAACATCGGCTGCGGATTGGGCTCGGCAAAACCTTCACCGCGCAGCAGGTCCAGAAACACCTCCGCATGGCGCCGGCCCATGTCGGCATCGCTCTGGCCCTCGGCCGGCCGATAACCAAAATAGCGCCAGCCGTCGATCACCTGCTCGGGCGAGCCACGGCTGATGCCGAGCTGCAGCCGTCCGCCCGCGATCAGGTCGGCGGAGCCTGCGTCCTCCACCATATAGAGCGGGTTCTCGTAGCGCATGTCGATCACGGCCGTGCCGATCTCGATTGTGCTGGTTCTGGCTCCGACCGCGGCCAGCAGCGGGAACGGCGAGGCCAGCTGCCGCGCGAAATGATGCACGCGGTAATAGGCGCCGTCGGCGCCGAGCTGCTCTGCCGCGACCGCAAGCTCGATCGATTGCAGCAGCGTATCCGCCGCCGACCGCGTCTGCGATTGCGGCGAGGGTGTCCAATGTCCGAAGGACAGGAATCCGATTTTTTTCATGCACTTCATTTAATGATGGTGGGAACGGCGTCAACCGCCGGCGCTGGCGGCTCGGCTATGCGATGTCACAGGCGCAAAATGCCCGGCGCGCGCGACCAGCAGATCCAGGAAGCTTCGTGCACGCAGCGACATCCAGTCCGTCTCCGGATAGACCGCGTGCAGGGGCAGTGCGGCGATGCTGTAGTCCGGAAGCACATGCTCGAGCTCGCCGCTGCGCAGACCGTCGGCTGCATTCCAGTCGGGCAGGATGGCGATGCCGAGATGCTGCATCGTCGCCTCCTGCATCGCATCGGCGTCGTCGACATGGATGGGTCCGTTGATGGATGCAACGTGACGGCCATGTTCGGATTCGAAGGCCCATTGATGCGCCGGCGACATCCTGGAATAGACGATGCATTGGTGTGAGCCGAGATCATCGGGCGTCCGCGGCAGCGGCCGGCCGTGCAGATAGGTGGGTGTCGCGACCAGATAGCGCTGCACGGTCCCGAGCCGGCGCGAGACCAGCGTGCTCGCCTCCAGATGTCCGATCCGCAGCGCCAGTTCGATGCCTTCTTCCACCAGGTTGACGAACCGCTCGCTGAAGCGAATGTCGACCCGCACCTCCGGATAATTCCGCACATACTCGGCGATGACAGGCATGATGTAGCGTCGCCCGAATGACGAGGGAACGCCGATCCTCAGCGTGCCGGTGGGGCGGGGCGCCGCTTCTACTGCACTCGCCCGCGCCATGTCGAAACGATCGAGGATCTGCCGCGCCAGATCGTAGATGCGGTGCGCCTCGGCGGTTGGCTTGAGCGTTCGTGTCGTGCGCGAAAACAGCTGCGTGCCGAATTCGCTCTCCAGCATCGCGATGCGCTTGCTGACAGCGGGTTGGCCAATGCCGAGCTCCTTGGCGGCAGCCGAGAAGCTGCCACCCTCGAGGGTGCGAACGAAAGCGCGCAGGCAATCGATCCGGTCCATAATTCATTCCGCTCAGGAATAAATTATATCCTATTTATTCCGTGGTGCGCAACTCGGCGGGCCGTTAGGTTTCCTCAAAACAAGCAATCACAGGGGAGGGATTAAATTGGCACACAACATCGGAATAGTCGGCGCCGGAATCGCCGGCCTGCATCTCGCGCTCTACCTGCAAAAGCATGGCGTGGACGCCACCATCATTACCGATCGCCCGCCCGAAGATTATCGCAGCATCCGGCTGCTCAACACCGTCGCACATCACCACGTGACGATCGCGCGCGAGGATTATCTCGGCGTCAATCACTGGACCGATCCGAAGGACCACTACTACTACCACGACCATGTCTTCAATTTTCCGCAGCCGTTGAGCTTTCGCGGTGACTTCTCGAAACCGAGCCGCGCCGTCGATTACAGGCTCTATCTTCCCGCCCTGATGCAGGATTTCACGAAGCGCGGCGGCAAGATCGAGTACCGGCGGATCGAGGAGCGCGACATCGCTCCGCTGGTCGCGCGCTTCGACCTGCTCGTCGTCTCCACAGGGAAGGGGCCGCTCGGCCAGCTCTTCACCTATCGTCCCGAGCACTCACCCTATCAGCAGCCGCAACGGCGTCTCTGCGTCGGCCTCTACACCGGCGTGCGGCAGCCCGATCCCATGAATGTCACGCTCTCGGTCTCGCCCGGCCATGGCGAGATGATCGTGATCCCGACCATCACCTTCGGCGGCATCGCCAACGCGCTGCTGATGGAGAACGTGCCGGGCGGCGACATGGAGGAGCTGGCGACGCTCAGCTACGACGACAACCCAAAGCACTTTTTGAAGGTGCTGCTGGGCAAGCTGGAGAAGCATCACCCGACCACCTACGACCGCATCGACACCGCGCGCTTCGATCTCGCGCAGCCGCAGGATCTGCTGCAAGGCGGCGTGGTCCCGACCGTGCGCAACACGGTTGTCGAGTTCGACGACGGCAAATGCGCGATCGCGCTGGGCGATGTCCACGCCATCGTCGATCCCATGATGGGCCAGGGCGCCAATGTCGCCTCCTATGCCGCCTTCGTGCTCGGCGAGGAGATCGTCAACGCCGATGCGCTCGATGCGCGCTTGTGCGAGACGATCGACTTGAAGCGGCAGGATCGCGTGCTGGCGGCCTCACGCTGGACCAATGTGATGTTGCAGCCGCCTTCGGAAGCGCTGGGCATGCTGATCGGCGCGATGAGCCAGAACCCGGCGCTGGCCAACGAGTTCACCGAGAATTTCAATTATCCCGATCGCCAGTGGGACCGCATCTCGACGCCGCAGCGTATCCAGGCCTGGATCGAGCGCATGTCGCCACCATCCGTGCCCATCAGGGCGATTGCGTGATGTCGGATGCGAGCGGAGACTGAGATGCCGCGCGCCAACCCGGCGTCATTCCGCGAAGCCGCCTCGCGCTTTGCGACCGGCGTTGCGGTGCTGACCGCGCTGGACGAGCATGGCCGTGTCTGCGGTATGACGGCGAACAGTTTCGTCACCGTCAGCCTGTCGCCGCCGACCGTGCTGGTCTCGGTCATGCCCGGCCGCATGCACCGCGCGATTTCGGCGACCGGCCGCTATTGCGTCAACGTCCTGCCGGATCACGGCCGCGACCTGTCGCAACATTTCGCACGCCAGCCGAACCTGTCTCTTATACACATCTAGATGTGTATAAGAGACAGCGCATGCACCGCGCGATTTCGGCGACCGGCCGCTATTGCGTCAACGTCCTGCCGGATCACGGCCGCGACCTGTCGCAACATTTCGCACGCCAGCCGAACAGCGGGGCTGCGCCGGATTACGAGATCGTAGCCGGCCTGCCGCGCCTTCAGGGATGCATCGCCTGGTTCGCCTGCGAGGTCACACGCCAGATCGATGTCAGCGACCACACGCTGATCATCGCCGAAGTCTCGAACTGCGATTCTCGCGACACCACGCCATTGGTGTTCTTCTCCAGCCGGTATCATCGCGGGGCGGGCGTGCCGGTGGAGAGGTGAGGGGCGGGGCGCAATTGCATATGGATTTCACGAGGATTGTCTGCGGTTTTGCACCGTTTCTTTCTGACTGGCCCGGATTAGGCTGCGTCCTCATCGAGGCGGGCCGCCTGATGTCCGCTCATGCTGCTCCGGGCCAGAATGGCGTCAACTCCTTGAAATTCGGCGTCACCGGAGAATCGGGCAACCGTAGCGCACACACTCTTCCCGGAGTGCCGTTCACAAGCTTATGGGGCTGCCAGCCAAGATTGGTCTCGTAATAGCGAGCCGCCGCAGCGACCCCTGGCCACCAATGGTCGTCGAGAATGACCAGCCCGCCGGGTCGTACGATCATCTGTAGGTAAAAAAGGTCGACGAATACATTGTGAAACAAATGACTGCCGTCGACGAAAGCTGCATCCGCCGACATCCCCTCCACTGCCAGACGCGGCAACGCGATCTGGGACCGTTCCCTCAACAACACCGAAATGCCATCCAATTTGGCCGAGCGGATCGACTCCCAACCTGAGTCGCGAAACTCACTGTCCTGGAACGGATCGATTATGACGTGCCGATCACCGCCTACCGAAATCAGCGCCTCGCCGATCGCCAGCGCGGAGCTGCCATAAGCAAGGCCGATCTCTATGACCGCGCCAGGTCTCTCGGCAATTAGTAGATCGCGAACAACGTCGCAGTCGCTTTCTGGAAGCGTCACGGTCGCAAAATCGTTGGCTGCGCGGACCCACGGCGGACCGTCAGCGGCCAACTTTCTTCGTGTCTCTCGGATCAGGTCAAGATGTGCCAGGGGAGCCTCGCAAAGTGGCAACGTTCCGTGTGACCACATCCCTGTATATGCCGATTTAGGTCAAGTGCGGGCATAGCCAAAAGCCACGCTCGTCTGCAACGGGTCACAATGCGAAGAACTCAGGTTGAACAAATCGGATCGGCTATACCGCGATGAGCGGACTTCCGTTAGACGCGGCGCAACTTCGCAGATGAGCCAATTTGCAGAACGGCCGCGAACAGGTCGAGCGGTGCGTCACTAGGCTCGGTCCCGAAGTTCCGCTATGAGAGTATAGTCCGATCGGAGGCGCCGATGCCCATCCAGCAGCGCAACAGCAGATTGGTCTTATGGGACAAGTCGGCGGCATCTGTCGTGCGGCTCATGCTCATCGGGCTCGCCATCTACATCACGGGTGGCCGCCCCGGAAATGCGGAAACCACCGCGCCACCAAAGCGCCTCGGTATCTTAATGGGCGGCTCCACTTGCCCAGGTCCGTCGGGGCCGGCTTTCTGGAAGCCCTTGCTTCAGAAACTAGCCGATCGAGGTTGGATCGAGGGGCGATCTCTTGTCATCGACTGCGTCTCCGCAAATGGCCGCATAGAGCAGGCTCCCATGCTTGCGCGCGAGCTTGTGCTGCGGCGACCTGATGTCCTGTTCGGAGCGGCTACCCTGACGGTTCGCGCCTTGAAGCAGGCGACTACGGAAATTCCCATCATTACGCTCGCGTCGGACCCACTCAGCAGCGGGATCGTAAACAATCTGGCGCATCCGGAGGCGAACGTTACCGGAATCGCACCGATGACATTTGACCTTACAGGCAAGCGCATGGGCGTACTGAAGGAGCTGCTGCCAGGATTATCCAGACTGGCCGTCATTTGCGTGGTTCGATTAGCTCCCGATCCCGTAGACGATAAACGGCTGCGCGAGGACGTCGCTAAGTCCGCAGAGGCTCTCGGCGTTAGCTGGAGTGTTTTCTATCCAACCAAAGAAAATGTTGACCAGGTGTTTGCGCAAATTGCCGCCGACCGTTTCGACGCAGCATATCTCTGGACGACGGCTTTTTCTTTTGCCGAACGCGAACAGATCGCCAATGCGGCGCTCGAACATGGCGTGTCGACCATCTCCGATCTGGCGGATTACGCAAGGCAAGGCCTTCTTCTAACCTACGGGCAAGACTTCAGCAGCTTCATGGGAGATGCAGCGGAGTATGTCGATAAATTGCTGCGCGGCGCGAAACCTGCAGACCTTCCTCTGCAGCAACCTACGAAGTTCGATTTGGTGATCAATCTCAAGACCGCAAAAGAGCTTGGCATTGCCATCCCGCCATCGCTTCTAGCTCGCGCTGACGAAGTCATCGAATAAGCAGCGGCGCCGATGCGTCACCGTACTCAACGTCGTCGGATAGCGACGCGCCACGACAAACTTGCCGCCGTCCAACTCGCGTCAATCAGGCTATGGCTCGGCGCCAATGAGCCCACGTCCTAGTATCTCTGCCGAGATGCCAAGACGTTCGTGAAGACGGCGAATCATCGTAACCGACAGCCCCCGCTTGCGGTTCGGGATATCAGGTCAGCCCTGTGTCGCGAATGAACGCAGCCCCCTTTGAAAAATTGGCAAAACCTTCATCCAAACGCTTGGTCGCATCGTTTCGTTCACATTGCGATTTCGATGGAGCTTCTGCCATGGAATCCGTATGGGACTATCCTCGCCCTCCCCGACTTGAAGCCGTGCCCGAACGCCTGGAGGTCATTTTTGGTGGCAGATCCATCGTCATTACGGTGACAGTGCACTAAACTCGACGCGTCATCGCGTGTGGCCGCCTAGCAGATCGAGTGAATTGAGTGCACTGGACTGCACCCCTGAACTGAGACACGATAATTACAGTGACAGCGGGGTTGTCACGATGCGTTACCGCGCATTGTTTTGCGCGAAGGCGGTTTCGAACTCAAGGGGCGATTGGTATCCGAGCGCCGAGTGCAGGCGCTCCTTGTTGTAGACCTCCGCGATGAAGCTGTTGATGCGGCGACGGGCGTCATTGAGATCCGCGAAGGCCTTGCCGTTGACCTCCTCGGCCTTGAGCGTTTTCATGAAGCTTTCAGCCTTGGCGTTGTCGAAGGGGTTGCCCGGCCTGCTCATGCTGATGGTGATTTCGCGATCGGCGAGCTGCTGGCGGTAGGCAATGGAAGCGTATTGCACGCCGCGATCGGAATGATGGATCAGGCTGCCGGGTTTCGGCTTCCGTGCGTCGAGGGCTTTCTCCAAAGCGGCGATGGCGAGTGAGGCATCGAGCGTGTTTTCAAAGGCCCAGCCGACGGCCTTGCGCGAGAATGCATCCAGTATGACGGCGAGATAGGCGAAGGTCTTGGCGAGGTGGACATAGGTGATGTCCGCGACCCAGATTTGGTCGGGTGCGGACGGCACCAGGCCGCGCACCAGATTGGGGACGACGAGGACGCCCGTTGGTCGCTCCGCAGGCGGCTTCAGGAACGGCAGCTTACGCTGCGCCAGCAGGTTGTCTTCGCGCATAAGTCTCAGGACTTTCTTGGCATTTACGACCATGCCTTGGCGTCKGRGGGRGGCAGTCACCCGCCGATAGCCGTAGAATGGATGCTTGAGGCAAATGCGCTGGAGCTGGTCGCGCAGCTCGCACTCGGTCGCCTCACGACTGTGCCTGTTGAGATGCCGGTAATAGGTCGCGCGCGGCAAGCCCGCGAGGCGGCACAGGCGCTGTACGTCGGCGTTGGCGTCAGTTCTCTCCGATRTCATGGCTTGGATGACTTCGATGAGGCGGATGCGGGCTTGCCTTGCGCTGCCGGCCGCTCCAATGCGCGCAAGGCGTTCCGAAAAAAATCGAGGTCCATCTGCTGGCGGCCTACTAGCCGCTCGAGCTCGGCAATGCGGGCGTTTGCCCGCACGAGCGCAGAGCGCTTGTCGTCGTATGTCGCAAGCTGTTTGAGTTTGCGAGGGCCTGGCTTGGGCCCGGGCTTCCGGTTCAATCCATCTGGCCCATAGGCCTTCCAGGCCTTGACCCAGTCATGGAGACTCTTGCGGGAGATTCCAAGTTCGCGAGCCACGGGGAGCACACCTTCGCCCCGCTCGACCCGCTTGATCGCCTTGATTTTGTAAGCTGTCGGAAATTGACGCTTCTTTCCTCGTCCTGCCACAGGTCATCCTCGAAATGCCTGTCACTGTAATTATCGTGTCTCACTTCAGGGGTGCAGTCCAGCACTGTCACCGTAACTCGAGGTCAACGGCAAGGCCTTCGCGGATCTCAATGACGCCCGTCGCCGCATCAACAGCTTCATCGCGGAGGTCTACAAGGAGCGCCTGCACTCGGCGCTCGGATACCAATCGCCCCTTGAGTTCGAAACCGCCTTCGCGCAAAACAATGCGCGGTAACGCATCGTGACAACCCCGCTGTCACTGTAATTATCGTGTCTCACTTCAGGGGTGCAGTCCAGTGCACTAAACTCGACGCATCATCGCGTGTGGTCGCCTAACAGATCGAGTGAACTGAGTGCACTGTCACCGTAACTCCGTCTTTCACTCTGCGACTGAGCCGCTGCGGACATGCGGGGAATTTCGTATGGGCAGAATTTCCGTTAGGCGAGCGACTTCTTGCACTGGAAGGTTATCCGATACAGGTCTACGAGTGGAGCGCGTCACCTCCGTTATCGATTGAGTGAGGTCAGGAATCGATCAGCAATCGACCGCCACCTATCGGGATAAAGCCTCAAGAGGTGGCCGTCGCCAGGAACGCCGTGGAGCAGCTCGAAGCGCGCGCTGCCGCCGGCGGCCGCGAAGGCTTGATAGTACTCGCGGATCAGGGCCTCACTATAGAGCTTGTCATTGTCCGCATAGAGCCAAAGCTGCGGCACCTTCTTCGCCGCGCCATGGCCTGCGCCAGCGTAATATGGCGTGGTCACCGGTCCATACGGGTACCAACCGCCGGAGAAATTGACGACGGCCATGACCTCGCCGGGCTTTAAACCCGCATAATGCATGGAGAGAAACCCGCCGCGCGATTGCCCTGCGAGCAGCACGGGTCCCGGCCGCACGTTGGGCAACTTGCCGGCATAAGCAATCGCCGAGGAGAGATCCTCGACCGCTTCGGTGATCCCGGCCGACACATCAATGAGAGAACCGTCGTGATCACGCCCAAAATTCTCCTCGCCATTAATCCCCTCGGACCTGCCGCGTCCTCGGCGCATCAGCGCCAGCACGGCAAATCCGTTGTCCCGAAGCCAATGCGCCTCGGTTGAGAACGACCAGCTCCTGAGCTGGTTGCGGCCGACGTCGGATCCATGCGTCATGATCGCGAGCGGCGCTGGATCAGAGCCAGCCGGCGGGTAGAAGGTCGCTTCGAGCATGATCGGCCGGGCACCATCGGGCGTTCGAACCGTGAGGTGCGGAATCCACATCCGCTCGCCGGGCCACGGCCATTCCGACGGTCGATCGCCGGCGGCAAGCCGGGCCGCGTCAGCGCGGACCAGTGCCCCGGAGGTGACGTTGCCGGACGCGCCGCCGGACGCGATGGTTGCGGTCAGGTACAACCGGTCGGGACCATCAAAAGCGTATCGGAAAGTGCGAAAGCCCGTCATCGTCAGCACGCCGTCGACGATCGTCGCCTCGCCTCGCCACCATTCGCGATTCATACCGTAGAGCGCCGAATCCGACTGAGCGAAAACCACGTTCGCATGCCCGTCGGGCCTGACGCGCTCAACCACGAGAATGTGTCTGTCGTCGTGCCAGGTTCCGATCCACGCGCCCTGAAAGCGGGCAATCTCGGGCGGAACGTCAGGCGCCGGCATCTCCATGTCGAACTTGTCCGGCAACGGGACGATCGTTTCTGGATCGACGGTGAGCGGCTGGGCCTGAGCGTTGTGAATCAACATCAAAAGCACTATCAAAACCGAAGGTCGGCGCATATTTAGCTCGAAGCCCTGTCGAATCCTGCTGCGCAACGGCGCCGTGGTATGGGGGCGCATCTGGATAGAACTAGTGCATCTCGCCGCGTAGGCCAATGCGCGACGTGGTGCTCTCTCTCGAGTTTGTCACAACTTCTAGCTGTTGATGAAGCTCTTGTGTGCTGTCGAACTTCTGAGGCTACGTGAGGTTGAAACCCGTCGTCTTCAGTGGGGGAGCCGGCTGAACTCGAAGTGCTTCGCAGGCGTTCAGCTCGGTTTCCCGCGTGGCCAAGGTCACGTCCGCTGTTGGCCCCAAAGCCGCTGCGTCCACGTGTCCCAACAGGCGCGGAACAGCCCGCGCGCGAGGCGCAAAGCTTGAGGACATGGATACGGAATGGCAGAGAGGGCCGTGCCCAACATTGCCCGATGATGCCATCCTACACCTGTTTTGCCCGACGCCTCAAGTAATTTTCGGTTTTTATGAAATTTTCGCGCGGACGACCCGCTCCGGCGCGATAACGCCACCACTCGACCTCGTTGCGCTTCAAGCCGGGCATGGCCGTCAATCTGGCAGCTTGTGTATAGTGGTGAAGGTCTTCCCGGCCCGTAGAACGATTAGCAGCGAAACGAGCGCGACAAGAACGACGGCAAGAACCTGTAATGAAAGAGGCCGCCAACTGAGGCGGCTTCCTGGGAGATCGCAATGAGGGAAGCGATAGGGGTTTGTCTCATGGCGGTTTTCGTCACCTCATTGGTCGCTGGCCTCTACTTCTCGATTCGTGCTAGTAACAATCGCCGCCGACCGTCGAAGCGATGGTATGTGCGCACGAACCCTCTCAATGCGTTGCTTTTTGAAGATGAGCTGACGCCGGGGGCGCTGCCATATCGAACAAAAGCATTCCGGGCGTTCCTCATAGCAATCGTTTCATGGATCGCCGCGGCGCTCGTCACCTGGTCAAATTAGGACCTCCCAAAATCAACTTAGGGCACGTCGTGAGTGGGCGCCTGCCACACATGGCGATGATGCCATCCTACATCTGTTTTGCCCGACGCCTCAAGCGATTTTCGGTTTTACGGAAATTATTAGGTAAACAACCTGCTCCGGCGCGATAACGCTGCCACTGTGCCTTGTTGCGCTCCAAGCCCTTGATTTTGCTATCGCTGCCTACTGTGCATGGGGTTGTTTTTTGGTTCGAGGGTGCAAAACTATCGGCCCGAACCCGACCTGGTCCGGTGCTCGCGTTTCATCAATCCATTTTTCAGGAGACGCATCATGCAAGTTCTAGCAGGCGCGTCGCACCCGCTACTTCATCACCCGCAGACCCTTGGTCGTGAACTTCTGCGTCTTGCCGCCTGATCGAACGGGACGCCTGGTGCCGGCGGCCTTGCCGGTGCCGGGCGGCTGGTGAGCGGGCACGAGCTGATGCGGCTGTGAGCCGATCAGGTCGCGGCGGCCCATCTCGATCAGGGCCTCGCGGAGAACAGGCCAATTGTCAGGGTCGTGATAACGCAAAAACGCCTTGTGCAGGCGGCGCTGGCGCAGGCCCTTGATCGCCTCGACCTTGTCGCTGCCGCCGTGGCGCACGCCGCGCAAGGGATTGACGCCGGTGTGGTACATCGCCGTTGCGGTCGCCATCGGCGACGGAAGGAAGGTCTGCACTTGATCCGCGCGATAGCGGTTCTTCTTGAGCCACAGCGCGAGGTTCATCATGTCCTCGTCGGTCGTGCCCGGATGCGCCGCGATGAAGTAGGGGATCAGGTAGTATTTCTTGCCGGCCTTTTCTGCCGCTTCGTCGAACATCCGCTTGAACTTGTTGTAGGCGCCGATGCCCGGCTTCATCATCTTGTCGAGCGGACCGCGCTCGGTATGCTCAGGGGCGATCTTCAGGTAGCCGCCGACGTGATGGGTGACGAGCTCCTTGATGTATTCGGGGCTCTCGACCGCGAGGTCGTAGCGCACGCCCGAGGCGACCATCACCTTCTTGATGCCCTTCGTCTCGCGCACCTTGCGATAGAGCCGGATCAGATCGTCATGCGAGGTATTGAGGTTCGGGCAGATCTCGGGGAAGACGCAGGATGGCCGCCGGCACGCGGCCTCGACCTTCGGGTCCTTGCACGCCATCCGGTACATGTTGGCGGTCGGGCCGCCGATGTCGGAGATCACGCCGGTGAAGCCCGGCGTCTTGTCCCGGATCTTTTCGATCTCGCGCAGAATAGACCCCTCGGAGCGGTTCTGGATGATGCGGCCCTCGTGCTCGGTGATCGAGCAGAAGGTGCAGCCGCCGAAGCAGCCGCGCATGATCGTGACCGAGAATTTGATCATGTCCCAGGCGGGAATCTTTGCCTCGCCGTAGGACGGATGCGGCGCGCGCGCGTAGGGCAGGTCGTAGACCGCGTCCATCTCCTCTGATGTCAGCGGGATGGGCGGCGGGTTGAGCCAGAGGTCGCGATCGCCATGACGCTGCACCAGCGGCCGCGCATTGCCGGGATTGCTCTCACGATGCAGCACGCGTGAGGCGCGGGCGTAGGCTTCCTTGTCCTGCTCGACCTGCTCCAGCGCCGGCAGGCGGATCACGGTCAAGCCCTTCTGGCGCGTTGCGCCCTCGTCGGCGGAATCGAGATCGTCGGCGTGCAGCTCACTGTAGTCCTCGGGCACGCGCCGAAACAGCGCGACGCCCCTGATGTCGTCGAGCTCGCGCGGTGCTTCGCCTGCGGCGAGCCGCTGCGCGACTTCGACGACGGCGCGTTCGGCATTGCCATAGAGCAAGAGATCCGCTTTGGCGTCGGCCAGCACCGAGCGGCGTACTTTGTCGGACCAGTAATCGTAATGCGCGATCCGGCGCAGCGAGGCCTCGATGCCGCCGAGCACTACGGCTACGTCCTTGAAGGCCTCGCGGCAGCGCTGCGCATAGACGATGGTGCAGCGGTCCGGCCGCTTGCCGCCTTCGCCGCCGGCCGTGTAGGCGTCGTCGCTGCGGATGCGGCGGTCCGCGGTGTAGCGGTTCACCATGGAGTCCATGTTGCCGCCGGTGACGCCGAAGAACACCTTCGGCTTGCCGAGTGCCCTGAACGGCTCGGCCGAGTGCCAGTCCGGCTGCGCGATGATGCCGACGCGAAAACCCTGCGCCTCCAGCAGCCGGCCGATGATCGCCATGCCGAAGCTCGGATGGTCGACATAGGCATCGCCTGTCACCAGCACGATGTCGCACGCATCCCAGCCGAGCGCGTCCATCTCAGTGCGGCTCATGGGAAGGAACGGTGCCGGCTTGCGCGGGCGCGCCTGGGCCATCAGGGGCTTTGCGGCGGGGATGATCTGGATGTCCATGGGGCCAAGGCATAGGACTCCGGCCTCTCGAATACAACCGACGGACGCGTGAAAGATTAAAGTTCCGTGAGGCTATTGGGGCCGCAAGGGCCGTCTGGAGACGGCTGCCCGTTGGGGGTCGCGGTCAGCGGTCAGCCCGGGCCGAACTGTGATGCCGCCCACATACGGGTGCCCCGCGCTGGCAGCATGCTCCCTTCCACTTTCGAGGGAGAGATCCATGGTTCTGGTCGACGCGCTGCTGATCCTGGTGATGATGTTTTTCCTGTTCCTGCCGATCACCGATCGCAGGACGGTGCGGATGAGGCTCTGCATGATGTGCACCTTGCTGGCGGTCCTCTCGGTCTCCGTCTCCCGTACGCATGTCGCGCCGGGGCAGCATGCCGGTCTCGTCGCGACGCGCTGAGCGTCATGCGCGGCGGTTCATTCACAGGAACCATCTGCCGTCGTGAACATTGATGGGAGGGTTTGCGGAGAGCACTGCTCGCGTGCGCCCCTGTCCGGGATCCGGATGACCTCGATATTCGCCTCGGGCGATGGGGGAGCTGTGAGTACTGTCATCGAGAATTTGCTGCTGCGAAAGCAGAAGCTCGTGGAAGAGCTCGAGACGGCGCAGTCGGTCGAGGACCGCGACAAGATCGAGCACCAGCTCGAACAGATCAACACCGCGCTGGATTTTCTCGACAGGCCGGGACCGGGGGATGGGCGGTAGCGCTGCTCAGTCCACCTTCAAGGCCTTGGCGTAGACCACGCCCGAATTGGTGATGTGTGTCGTCATTGCGGCTTCGAACCCCGCAAACTCGCCGCGCGCGAACAGATCGAGCAGCTTGCGATGCTCGTCGAAGGACGTGCGGGTGCGCACGTCGATCGGCGAGGTCAGGTTGGTGCGGAGCGCGGCGACGCGGCCCGAGACGAGCTGATAGGATTCGGCGAGATAGCGATTGCCGCAATGCGCGAACAGGCCCTCGTGGAAGGTAGCGTCGGCGCGGCCATAGGCAATGTTGTCCCTGGCCTCGACAGCCGGCTCCATCGCCGCGATCGCGCCGTTCATCGTCGCGATCGCACCATCGCGGTCGTGACGGAACGCGAGCTCGGCGGCCTTCGGTTCGAGCGCGATTCTGAAAGTGCAGAGCGCAGTAATGTCCTCGGCGCTCGGCGTGAACACGAAACTGCCGACCTGTGGCCGGATCACCACCAGCCCCTGCGCCTGCAACTGACCCATGGCCTCGCGCACCGGCGTGCGGCTGACGCCGAAGGAATTGGCCACCATCTCCTCGGAGATCGCGGCACCGAGCGCGAATTCGCCGTCGATGATGGCCTGCCGCAGCCGCAGCATCACCCGCTGCGACAGCGATTTCGGCGCATCGAGCTTCAGCGATCGCATCGGGCCCCTCAGATGACCTTGCCGGGGTTGAGCAGATGATCGGGATCGAGCGCGGCCTTCAACGTCCGCATCAGCGCAATCTCGGGTTCGCTCCGGGCGTGGCCGAGCCATTTCTTCTTCAGCGTGCCGATGCCGTGCTCGGCCGAGACGCTGCCGCCCAGCTCGCGCACGAGACCATAGATGATCGTGTCCATCTCCTCCTTCGGCTGCTGCTCGACGGCAAGGCCGGTGACCCAGGAGACCAGATGCAGATTGCCGTCGCCGATATGTCCGTAATAGACGCTCTCGCAGCCCTTGATGCCGTCCGCGAGCGCCGCCTTGCAGCGTGTGGCGAACTCGTCCATTCGCGCCACGGCAAGGCCGATGTCGTAGGAGATATGCGGCCCCAGCACCTGGCCGAATTCGGCGCAGATGTCCCGCACGCGCCAGAACGCCTGTGTCTGCGCCAGCGATTGCGCCACGGCAGCGTCTGCCAGTAGCCCGCGCTCCATCAGCTCCTCGAGCCAGGCCTGGAACCGCGGCGCATCGATGCTCTCATCGGTGCCCTGCGCCTCGACCAGCACATAGAGACCCTGACCTGCAGCGACCGGCGGCTTCACGCCGGCGCGATTCGTGATCACGTCCCAATAGTCCGGCCACATGACTTCGAAGGCCGACAGCAGCGGGCCAAGTCCGCTGCGTGCGGCGCCGAGCAAATCGATTACCGCCGCATAGTCGTTCAGCGCGCAGAGCGCAGCCATGGTCGAGCGCGGCTTCGGAAACAGTTTCAGCACCACGCGGGTGATGATGCCGAGCGTGCCTTCCGAGCCGATGAAAAGGTGCTTCAGATCATAGCCGGCGTTGTTCTTCATCAGCTTGTTGAGGCTGGTGATGATGGTGCCGTCCGGCAACACCACCTCCAGGCCGAGCACCAGCTCGCGCGTCATGCCATAGCGGATCACGCGGTTGCCGCCGGCATTGGTCGAGAGATTGCCGCCGATGGCGCAAGAACCGCGCGAGCCGAGATCGAGCGGAAAGAAGAAGCCGGCTTCGTCCGCAGCTTTCTGGATCGTCTCGAGCGGCGTGCCTGCCTTGACCGTCATCGTCATCGAGGCGCGGTCGATTTCCTCGATGCCAGTCATGCGCTCCAGAGAGATTGCGACCCATCCTGCTTCAGGTGCGGCGCCGCGGCAGAGCCCGGTCAAGCCGCCCTGCGGCACGAAGGCCAGGCGCGCCTGCCGGCAGGTCAGGATCGCATCGGCAACGCCTTGCGCATCGAGCGGGCGGATCACTGCCAGCGGCGTTTGCGGCAGGCTCGCGCTCCAGTCGTTGCAATTGCGCGCGGGGACATCATTGCCGGTCAGCACGGCCGGTGCGCCGAGCTTGTCGCGCAAGGCGGCGAGCAATGGTTCAGGATGTCCGACGGGGGTCACCATGTTCATGTGAGACCTCCTCCAATTTCGGCTGCGCCTCATGCGCGCCGTGAGGATTGAAAGGATTTGCGTCCGTCTTGTATGTAAGGTACAAGATCAAAAGTAAAGCGAAAACAAGGTTCGATAAGCCCCCTGGGATCCTTGGCGGATCAGGTCTTATTCGGGGGCGGCAACAATGGGTGGTGCTATGACGGAGGCAATTCGCGGGTACTGGGTGGCTTCGGCAACGCCGATCGCGTCGGACGGTAGCGTGGACCCCGTCAAGCTTGCCGCTCACGCCAAGCAGCTGTTCAGCAAAGGCGTCAACGGCGTCGTGCTGTTCGGCACGACCGGCGAGGGCACCTCTTTCAATGTCGGAGAACGCGTCGCGACCATCGAGGCCGTGCTCAAGGCCGGTGTGCCGGCGGAGCGCATCGGCATCGGTGGCGGCTTCCCTGCCATCAGCGACAGCATCGCGCTGACGCGCGCCGTGCTCGGTCTCGGCCTCCGCCACGTGCTGTACCTGCCGCCCTATTTCGATCGAAGCGTCACCGCTGAAGGCATCGAGGATGCGTTCGGTGCGATCTTCGACGGTGTCGCCGACGATCGTCTGCGCGCCTATCTCTATCACATCCCGCAGGTCTCCGGCGTCGCGATCCCGACCACGGTGGCTGCGAATTTGCGCAAGCGCTACGGCAAGGTGGTTGCGGGCCTGAAAGACTCGAGTGGCGATTTCAAGCAGTTCCAGGCGTTCCGCGCAGCGGCGCCCGAGCTCGCCATCACGGTCGGCAACGAAACCGATATCGCCCGTGCGATCGCCGGCGGCGGCGCCGGCACCATCTGCGGCATGGCCAACATCGCGCCTGAGCTGGTCAAGGCGATGATCGATGGCAAGGATGTCGAAGCCCGCATGCAGGCCGCGGTTGACGTGGTGGTGAAGTCGCCGTCGTTCCTGACGACGCTCAAGGCCATCCTTGCCGCGCAGACCGGGGATGCCGGCTGGTTGCGTGTACGGCCGCCGCTGCGCGCGTTGTCGGACGGTGTCGCGCTGAAGGCGAAGCTGGAGGAGCTGACCAGCCCTGCCATTGCATAAGAGCGCGCTCTATCCGCTGTAATCCTTTGCAGCGCGTGCCGACATGGCGCGGGCCGCGACGAGCGCGGCGGCGAAGCCGGCCGCCGCACCGACGCCGAGCGCCCAGCGCGGACCCAGATTGTCCGCGACCCATCCGACGATCGGTGCACCGATCGGCGTGCCGCCCAGCGCGACGCCGAGGCGCAATGCCATCACGCGTCCCCTCATTCGCGGTTCGGTGGAGAGCTGCATCATGGCGTTCGAGGTATTGGTGACCGTCAGGGCGGCGACGCCGATCAGGACAAGGCTGCCTGCGAACAGCCAATAGCTGGGTGCGAGTGCGGCGAGCGTGCATCCCGCACCGAACGTTGCCGCGCCGAGCAGCAGCGAGACGAACCGCGGTTGGGCGCGCCCTGCGGCCAGCAGTGCGCCCGAGATCGTGCCGACCGCCATTGTCGACGACAAAAGGCCAAAGCCGCGCGCGTCGGTGTGGAAAACGCTGACCGCCATGGTCGAGATGAAAATCGGGAAGTTCAGCCCGAACGTGCCGATCAGGAACAGCATGATCATGATCGCCCTCAGATCCCTGCGCGACCAGACGTAGCGAAATCCCTCGGTCATGCCGCCCGGCGCCCGGTGTGCCCGCGCATTCGGGCGAAGCTCCGAGGTGCGCAGCAAGGCGAGCGAGCAGAGCACCGCCATGAAGGACGCGGCATTCAGCAGGAAAGCCCAGCCGGTGCCGATTGAGGCGATGACGATGCCTGCAACCGCCGGGCCGATCATCCGCGCCGCATTGAAGGACGTTGAGTTCAGCGCGATTGCATTGGAGAGCTCGCCGTCGCCGACGAGCTCGGCCACGAATGTCTGGCGCACCGGGGCATCGAATGCTGCGGCGCAGCCGAACAGGAAGGCGAACGCGTAGACGTGCCAGAGCTGTACCAGGCCGGTGACCGTGAGAACGCCGAGGACCAGCGCCAGCGCGCCCATCGTCGCCTGGGTCGCGACCAGCAGCCGTCGCTGGTTGAAATGGTCGGCAGCGAAGCCGGTCCACGGCATCAGCAGGAGCTGTGGTCCGAACTGCAGCGCCATCACCATGCCCACGGCCGACGCATTGTGCCGTGTGAGCTCAGTGAGAACGAGCCAGTCCTGCGCTGCACGCTGCATCCACGTTCCGGTATTGGACACCAGGGCGCCTGCGGCCCAGACGCGATAATTGTAGTTCCGCAGGGAACGAAATGTGCCCGCGGCCGCCACGCTCACGAACCTCCTGGCGTGTTGCCGCCGTGAAACCGGCCGAAGTGTCGCGCGCAAAACAGGCCGAGAAGCAGGGCACCGAGTCCGAGCGCGGCGACATCGCGCGTTTCCAGCAGAGCGAACTCTCCGACGCGACAGACGAGAAGATACCCGACGATCACGTTGAAGAAGCCCCAGAGCACGTTGACCGTCGACGAGGACAACCCCTCTCCTCGCGGCTGCGCGAACGGGCTCTGGAACGGCTCTCCGCGCAGGCCGCTGACGAGATGCGGAATGGCGTTCGCCAGAAAAGCCCCGCCAAAGAAATAGGAAACCAAGTGAAGCCAGTTCATGCCTGCACGCTCCGTGTTGCCAGCAATTCAATGATCGCTTGCGTCGAGCCGCTCTCACCGAGCCGCGGAAAGACGTTTGCAATGCTGTAGTCGTGAGCCTCGGGACGCGGATCGGTCATCGCATCGGTGGCAAGAGTGACATTGAAGCCCGCCTCGTAAGCCTGCCGCGCGGTGGATTCGACGCCGGTGCCGGTTGCGACACCGGCGATGACGATCTGCGTGACGCCACGCTGCCGCAGCTGGTTCTCGATGTTGGTGCTGGCGAATGCGCCCCATGTCCGCTTGGTCACGGTGATATCGTCGGGCTGTCGGTCGAGCTCGGGAATGAGGTCGGTCCATCCGTCGGGGAAGGGACCGCCAGGGCGTGGCCGCTCGGTGCGACCCGGCGCGCCGCCGGCGACATTGACCAGCACGACCGGCAGGTGGTGCTGCCGAAACGCCGCAGCAAGTGCGCACGAGCGCCCTACGATGCCGTCCATCGGATGAGCGCAAGGCAGCCCGACGATGCCGCGCTGCAGGTCGACGACAATGAGAGCCGTGATCGGGTCAAGCGTCGTGAGAGCCATGATCGTGTCCTTTCGGCAGCCGCAAGTTCCGCGAGGCGGGCGTGGCGGCGCTGTGTCAATCGTTCACAAGCCGCTTGAGCAGGGAGACGGCGGAGGCGAGTTCGTCCTGCTCTCGCTGTGATAGCCGTGCCGAAATGGTGCGCGAGAGCCAATCCTGCCGGGCGGCACGGCCGACCCGGATCCTCTCGCGGCACGCTTTGGTCAGCGACAGAATGGTTTGACGGCCGTCGTCGGGATCGGGCGCGCCGCTGACGAGGCCAGCGGTGAGCAGAGCAGAGACTGCCGTGCTCATTGATTGCGGACGCATCTTTTCCGACCGCGCCAGGCTCGACACCGTGGCAGGGCCGTCCTTCTCCAGGCGCAGCAGGATCGACACCTGGGACGGCGTCAAATCCTCCGGGCCGGTCTGCTCGCGCAGCCGGCGCTTGAGCTTGCCGACCAGGGAACGGAGGTCTTCGGCAAGCGCGCCAGCGCGCGCGGACGGGCGCTGATCCGATGTATTGATCATGGCGGAGTGAATGACATATATGAAGATAAACTGTAAAGATAGACTGTGCAGTGCAGCTGAACAAAAATACGTGAGCGGAAGCCATCGCGCCATCGATGGCGGGGAGGTCAGCATCGACAATGGGCGCGCGTGGCCATTTCGTGCATTTTCCAATTGTGTCGCGCCCGTTCCTGCTCACGAAAGGGTCGCGCATGATCGTGCGATCGCGCTGTCTTAGAACGATTCAACACTAGAGCTATTCAAGCTCACTTACGGTTCTCTTCATTCGCCGCCGCTGCTAGATGCGCCTGTGTGAATGCAGTGACCTGGAAGTGAATTGAAAGTGCGTGCCCTTGTGGATGGCCCTCGCGTCAGAGGTCATCGAAATCGCGCCGGCAAGAGCCGCGCAAGCCTTCTCATCGGTGCGGCTGTGCTGCTCGCCGAATGTCCCTCCAATACCGGCTTCGCGCAGACGCAAACGGCGCTGCCGCCGGTGAATGTGGATGCACCGACACAGCGGCCGAAACCGTCGCGAGCTTCGGAGCAGTCCCAACGACGGACTCAGGCAGCCGCGCGCCGTAGCCCAGCTACAGCTCCGCCCGCGGCGCCGACGCTGTCGGAGCGCGCCGCGGCTGACGCTGCCGCACAACAGGCCGCAAAGCTCGGCTATCGGGCGATGCCGAGCGCGAGCACGCTGCGCTCCGGCGCGTCGCCGCTCGACACCTCGCAATCCGTCAATGTCGTTCCTGCTCAAGTCATCAAAGACCAGCTGCCGCGCAACATCGACGATGCGCTGGTCAACATCAGCGGCATCACCCAGACCAACACGCTCGCCGGGACTCAAGACGCGGTGATCCGCCGCGGCTTCGGCGACAATCGTGACGGCTCGATCATGCGCAACGGCATGCCGCTGGTGCAGGGGCGCAGCCTGAATGCCGCAGTCGACAGCGTCGAGGTGCTGAAAGGCCCGGCCTCCCTGCTCTACGGCATCATGGACCCTGGCGGTATCGTCAACACGATCAGCAAGCGTCCGGAACTCTATCAGCACGGTTCGGTTACGCTGCTCGGGTCCACCTACGCGAACAATCGCAACGGTGCCGACGGCACGCTCGACATCACCGGTCCGATCGGCGACGGCGGGCTCGCCTATCGCTTCATCGGTTACGGCGTCAGCGAGGACTATTGGCGCAATTTCGGCCGCCATCGTGAAATGCTGGTGAACCCGTCGCTCGCCTGGTACGGCGAGAGCACGACGGTCCAGCTCACCTATGAGCATCGCGAGTTCATCTATCCATTCGACCGCGGCACCGCCTTCGTTAAAGGCGCCCCGCTGGCGATCCCGGCGACGCGGCGGCTCGATGAGCCCTTCAACAACATGTGGGGTACGTCCGACCTGGTGCAGGGCTCGGTCGAGCAGAAGCTCAACGATACCTGGAAAGTCACGGCGGCTTACAGCTACAACACCGAGACCTACAGCGCCAACCAGCTTCGCATTACCGGCGTCAACGCCACGACTGGCGTCGAGACGCGAAGCAACGATGGCACCCAGAACTCTCTGAGTAACGCCAGTTACGGCACCTCCTATATGCAGGGTGACGTCTGGGCCGGTGGTTTCCGCAACGAGATCCTGTTCGGCGGCGAGGCGCTGTATCGCACCATCGACCGCCGGGATCTGATCCGACAGGCGACGCCGAGCTTCAACTTCTACAACCCGGTCTACGGACTGGTCACACCGGGCACGACCGTTTCGGCAACCGATAGCGAGCAGACTGATAAGCTCGGCACCCGCGGTTTCTTCGCCCAGGACACCTTCCACCTGACGAACTGGCTATCTTTCGTCGGCGGCGTGCGTTGGATGCAATACGAGCAGCTCGCCGGGAAGGGCCGGCCTGCCTTCGTCACCAACACCAATCTGGCCGGCGACAAGGTGCTGCCGCTCGGCGGCGTTATCGTCAAGCTGAGCGAAGAGCTCTCCTACTATGTGAGCTACACCCAGTCGTTGAAGCCGACCTCGACCATCGCGGCGTTCACCAGTGGATTCGTCGTCGACTCCACCATCGCGCCTGAAGAGGGAACGCAGTGGGAGACCGGCCTCAAGTTCGACGTCAACAAGCGGCTATCGGGCACTTTGGCGGTCTACGACATCCAGAAGAAGAACGTGCTGGTGCTGGATGACATCGGCGGCGGCAAGTCGACGGGGCGTGCCTCCGGCGCCGCCCGGTCGCGCGGTGTCGAACTGGACGTGACCGGCAAGCTGACGGACGAGTGGGCCATGATCGGCAGCTACGGCTATACAGACGCGCGCCTGATCAATGATCCTGTCGTCGGCAACGCAAAGCTGCTGAACGCCGCGATGAACACGACTTCACTCTATCTCGTCTACGATTTCGGTGATCGGTTGCCCGGACGTCTGCGGCTCGGCGGTGGCGCGCATTATGTCGGCGACCGCCCGGGCGACACGGCCAACACGTTCTTCCTGCCGGCCTATACCGTCGCAGACATCTTTGCGACCTACGACACCAAAGTGGACAAAGTGCCTGTGACCTATCAGTTCAACGTCAAGAACCTGTTCGACAAGGTCTACTACACGTCCACCACCGGCAGCGCCTTGAACGTCGCGATGGGCGATGGCCGGCGCATCTCCCTGTCGGCGACGGTGAAGTTCTAGCGATGTCGGCGTGGCACGAAGGCGGGGATGCCTCGGTCAGGTCGGCTCGTAGGGGCTGCGCCAATGCTTAGGCTGGGGCACAGGATCAAGACGGTGCTGCTCCAGGTCCACTCAATTGCCGGGCTCGTGCTCGCTGTGCTGCTCTGTCTGATCGCGCTGACCGGCACGATCATGAGCTTTGAGGACGAGATCGTCGATCATCTGAATGCCGGCATCCTGCAGGTCGTGCCACGGACGGCGCCGGCGCTGCTGCCGGACGAACTGGTGGCGCGCCTGAAGGGCGTGCCGGATGCCGGCAAGGTTGCGGCCATCACGCTGTCGAGCGATCCCTCGGCGGCGGTGCACGTGCGCTTTGCCCGTGACGAGCAGGGCGCGCGGCCGTCCTCGCTCTATGTCGACCCCTACGACGGCAGCGTGCTTGGTGTTCCGCGCGGCGAGGACTTCTTTGCGACCGTGCGCAGGCTGCACCGCTGGCTGCTGATCCCTGGCGACGCCAAGGGCTGGGGCCGCCAGATCACCGGTGTTGCCGCGCTGGGGCTTATGGTGATGCTGGTTTCGGGTCTCGTGCTGCGCTGGCCGCGTCGCGCCAGCAGCGTTAAGATGTGGCTGAAGCCGAATCTCGGGCTCAGCGGCCGCGGCCTGCATCGCTCGCTGCACGCCGTCATCGGCACCTGGGTGCTGCCGATCTATCTCGTGATGACCTTGACCGGGCTCTGGTACTCGTTCGACTGGTACAAGGACGGTGTCGTCTGGCTGCTGTCGCGCCCGCATGTGGCGGCGGCGAAGATGCAGCCGAAGCAGGCACGTGCTGCTGGCCGTGCCGAGCCGGCTCCGGCCGTCGGCTTCGACCGCGCCTGGGCGACCCTCCGGCAGGAGGAGAGCGGCGGTTTTGCCAGGGTCCAGCTGACGCTCCCTGTCGGTCCGGGTACGGTGATGCGGATCCGGTCGTGGCCGAAGGACTCGACGCTTGAGTCCATGCGCGATGAATTTCGCATCGATGCCTTCAGCGGCCAGGTCATCTCTGCAGAGCGCTATGCGGACAAGACGCTTGGCGAGAAGGCGATTGCGAGCGTGCTCGACATCCATCGCGGCGCGGTGCTGGGCTGGCCGGGCAAGCTCGCCTTCATGATCGCCGCGGCGCTGATGCCGCTGTTTGCGGTCACCGGCGTGCTCTTGTACCTGTCGCGCCGCAAGCTGCGGCCGTCACGCCAGCGCGCAACGCTTGGCGATGATGTTGCCGATCGCGCGGGCGACCGGCAGGTTGCAACCTTGGGCGACACCAAGGGTCAGCTCGACGGCATTGAGCTGCGGAAGGTCCACCAGATCGGCCGCGTGCCGTAGCGATTTGCGCTCGCCAAGTCTGATCGGCAATGCCGCATAGCCAAGGCCGGCCTTGACGGCTCCGACCAGCGCGGAGAGGCTGCGCGCTTCGCAGGCGATGGTCCATTCTCGTCCGACCAGGCGCAGGCTGCGCAGCGCTTCGCCGCGATAGGCGCAACCATCGGCAAAGGCGACCAGCGGGAGGGCATCGCCCGGCCGGGTTGAGGCCGCAGCCCTGCCGAACCAGGCCATTGGCTCGAACGCGATCGCCGCGTCGGCTTCGTTCGAAGGCGCGCGCTTGTAGAAGGCGAGATCGAGCCGGCCGTGATCGATGTCCTCGGCGAGCCGTGCCGACACATCGGAGCGCACCGAGAGCCGAACCATGGGGAAGCGTGAGCGGATGTCACCCACGGTCGACGCGAAACCGCGCTCGAGAAAATCTGCTGGCATGCCGAGCTTGATCCGCTGATCTGACCTCGATCGACGCATCGCAGCAACTGCGCGCTCGTTGAGCGCAATCATCTCCCGGGCGTGAGCGACGAGTTCTTCACCCTTCGCGGTTGGTCCGAGCACGCGGCCGCGTGCCCGCTCCAGCAGCGGATGGCCGACCACGGCTTCGAGCCGGGCGATCTGCAGGCTGATCGCCGATTGCGACCGCCCCAATTGCTCCGCCGCGCGCGAAAAGCTGTTCGACTCGACGATGACGAGCAGCGCGCGGAGCGTATCGATATCGAGGGTGGTCGGCATGGGAAAGCTCAGAACTGAGGGACGGGACGCCAGAATGAGATTTATCAATCAACCCATTGCAGAAATCAATTTCTCCCGCACTGGGCCCACGCGCTATCAGGCATGCAGCGCCAGCCGTATTAGAAGGCGCGGGGGAAACACATGCAACGCCGCAATGTCCTGAAAGGCCTCGGTCTGACCGCCACCGCTGCCATGACCGCCAAGCCGGCCCTCGCGCAAGGCGCCGGCAGCGCTGCGAGCGCACCGTTATCTCCCTGGCCATCACCGCAACTGGCGACCCGCAACCGGCTCGGCCATTGTCGCATCGGCAACGGCCCCACGGTGTGTGTCGTGCTGCACGAATGGCTTGGTGATCACGTCAACTGGGAGCCGGTGCTGCCCTATCTCGATCCCGCGCGTTACACCATCGTGTTCATGGATCTGCGCGGCTATGGCTGGTCGCGCGACGTGAGTGGCAGCTACACGCTGGACGAAGCTGTGGCCGACGTGCTGCACACCGCCGATGAGCTTGCGATCTCCCGCTTCCATCTCGTCGGACATTCGATGTCCGGCCTGGTGGCACAGAAGATCGCGCTCCAAGCCGGGCCCCGGCTTCAGAGCGTGACGCTGTTCTCGCCGGTGCCGCCCACCGGCTTCCGCGCCGATGAGGCCGCGATGAAGGCGCTCAACGCCGTCATCGACGACGACGGGGCGGCCGGACGCGCGATCACGGCACGCACGTCGAGCCGCTACGGCGCAGGTTGGCTCCGCCGCAAGCTCGCCATCGCGCGGGAGGCCTCGACGGTCGAGGCCAAGCGTGGGTACCTGGCCATGTTCACGACCTCTGCCATATCAGGCGAGACCCGAGGGCTGGCGGCGTCCCTGCATGTCGTGACCGGCGCGCTGGACATTCCGTTCTATCGCGGCGAGCCGCTACGGAATGCCTTTGCGCTCGCTTATCCCCGCGTCACCTTCGAGACCGTCGATGACGCCGGCCATTATTCCATGCTGGAAACTCCGGTGCGGGTCGCCAGCATCATCGAGAAGCAACTGGCGGGCTGACGCCGCCATGCGTCGGCGTGGCTAGCCAAGCCCGCCACAATCGGTCAAAAGCCCATGGCTTGTCCGCACCAGGGTTCATGCCATGAAGCTATCGACCGTCACTCCCGCCGATATCCGCCGCGCGCTGCTGCTGCGTGAGGAGATTGCGCTGCTCGATCTCAGGTTTGAGGCGGCCTTCGCCACCGGCCATCCGCTGTTCGCCGCGAACATGGCCGTGGACCGGATCGCGATCGAGGCTGCGGTGAGGCTGCCGCGCAAGGACGTGCCGGTCGTGCTCTTCGACGACGGCGAGGGGCTGGTCGCGGCGGGCGCTGAGCGCCTCGCCGCGCTCGGCTACACCAACGTCAGCGCGCTCGATGGCGGGCTGAGAGCCTGGCGCGCGGCGGGCTACGAGGTGTTCGAGGACGTCAATTCCTACTCGAAGGCCTTTGGCGAGCTGGTCGAGGCGCGCCGCCACACGCCGTCGTTCAGCGCCGACGAGGTCGCAAAGCTGATCGCTGACAAGGCGAACATCGCGATCCTCGATGTTCGCCGCTTCGACGAATATGCAACCATGAACATTCCGGGCTCGGTCAGCGTGCCCGGCGCGGAGCTGGTGCTGCGCGCCGGCCAGGCCGCGCCCGATCCCGACACCACGATCATCGTCAACTGCGCCGGCCGCACCCGCTCGATCATCGGCACCCAGTCGCTGATCAACGCCGGCGTGCCGAATAAAGTGCGGGCGCTGCGCAACGGCACGATCGGCTGGACATTGGCGCGGCACACGCTTGCGCACGGCGCCGACCGGCGCGGCGCCATCGGCTCGTTCGAGGGTGGGCCGGCCAACGCCCGTGAGGTCGCCTATCGCGCCGGCGTCCGCCATATCGGCGCGAACGAGATGGCGGCGCTGATTGCGGAGACCGGTCGCACGCTCTATCGCTTCGATGTGCGTGATGCCGAGGAGTATACGGCCGGTCACCTCCCGGGCTTCCGCCATTATCCCGGTGGGCAGCTCGTGCAGGAAACCGATATGGCGGCACCCGTGCGCGGTGCGCGCATTCTGCTGACCGATGACAAGGGCGTCCGCGCCGACATGACGGCATCCTGGCTCGCGCAGATGGGCTGGGAAGTCTATGTGCTCGAAGGTGGCTATGCCGGCACGCTGGAGGTCGGCCCGCCGCTGGTCCTGCCGAAGCCCGACCCGGCGCATCGCTACCGTCGCCCCTATGAGGGAACCGACATCGCCGAGCAGGCGATGCAGGCCTATCTGGACTGGGAATACGGCCTTGTCGACCAACTCCGGCGCGACGGCACGCACGGGTTCTATGTGATCTGAGCGCGGCCCTCGTTGATCCACCGGAGTTGTACGGAGCGGCCGGGCCGGGCCTTGCCACGCCGCACGAATGATGGTCGATTTTAACCCGAATCAGTTTTGCGTTCTGCCCAGACGTCCCGGTCCCCGGGATCCCGCCGCAACGGACGCAAATGGCTCACGACGCCGATACGATCGAACGACCAACCTTGGCCCAGGCGTTGGCACAGGGTGCCGCGTTCCTGCGCAACCTGCCGGCGCCGGAGCCGTCGATGGGGGTGGCCGCCTATGCCGCCCAGCGCGAACGTGCCCTGGCCTTCGATCCGCGCCGACGCGCGAATTACGGAAAATATCTGCGTGCGCGGACCGATCGCACGATCATCGACTATCTCCCGATCAAGCTCGACATCGAGAATGTCAGCCGCTGCAACTTTCGCTGCACCATGTGCCAGGTCAGCGACTGGCATAAGGGCCAGCGCGCCGGCGACATGCCGCTCGAGAGCTTCAAGGCATTGCTCGACCAGCAATACGGCCTGGTCGAGATCAAACTCCAGGGCATGGGCGAGCCGCTGATGCAGGGCGACGCCTATTTCGCCATGCTCCGTCATGCGCGCGAGCGCGAGATCTGGGTGCGCACCACCACGAATGCCTCGCTGCTGCATTTGCGCGACAATTACCGCAAGCTGATCGACGCCGATCCGAACGAGGTTCAGATCTCGATCGACGGCGCCGACGAGGCCACGTTCGAGAGCATCCGCCGCGGCTCGGTGTTTTCGCGCGTCATCGCCAATTGCAAGCTGATCAATGCCTATTCGCGCGAGATCGGCGTCGATCGCACCAAGATGTGGGTGGTGGTGCAGCAGTCCAACCGGCATCAGTTGCCGGCTTTTGTCGAGCTCGCGGCGGAAGCCGGCTTCACCAGCCTCGCCTTCTCGCTCGATCTTACCAATTGGGGGCAGGACAAATGGGGGGAGGCGCTACGCGACATCGTCGCGGAGGACGCCTTCACCGAGGAGCTCTGTAACAGGCTGATGGCGCGCGGCCGCGAGCTTGGCGTGCGTGTGGCATTCTGGAACGTCACCGACAAATATAGCTGGCGCAAGACCGACAAGCTCTGTCCGTGGCCGTTCGAGCGGCTCTATGTCTCCTCCGACATGCGCACTGTTCCCTGCTGCACCATCGCCAACCCTGAGGTCGTCGATCTCGGCAATGCCGAGGATCTCGTCGCGATCTGGCATGGCGAGGCCTATGAGACCTTTCGCAGAGATCACCGCGAGGGGCGCATACCCGAGGTGTGCAAGGGGTGCTATCGCGAGGGCGATCGCGCCTAGCCGGCGATCTCGCGGCCGTAACGATCGATCAGCGCGCCGATCTCCATCGGTTGATAGCCGTAGCGTGCGATGGCGTGAGCACTCGACAGTGTGAACGAGTTGTTGGTCGGGCTGATCTCTTCGATTTTGGCCGATACGCCCAGCGCCAGTGCAAGGCGTTCAATGATTTCGCGCACCGTCAGCGATCCCGCGGCGCCCAGCACTGCTGCGTCGAAGCCGCTCCAGGGCTCGCGGGCCAGCACGCCCCCGACCAGTGCGGCGACGTCGTCGATATGGGCTGCGTTGTTGTAGGGACGGTCGAGATGGAAGGCGCGTATCGTCTCGCCGGTCCGCAGCCGCGACGCGACGCCTGAGAGCCAATTCCGATGCGCGCCCGGGCCAATGATTCCCGGCAGGCGCAGCGCCAGCGTGGAAAACGTGCCGCCGAGTTCGGCGAGCCGCTGCTCGGCGATGAGTTTCGATGCGCCATAGGCGTCGGGATCGCGCACCGGCGTGGCTTCGTCGACGACATCTAGCGCGATCCTGCCATAGTAGGAGAGCGACGAGAAGAAGATGAAACGGCTGACACCCCAACGCCGGCCGGCCTCGATCAGCGCGAAACTCGCATCGATGTTGTCGCGAACGAGCTTTGCGACATCGACGCCCGGGCTCGGGGAGGTCGCCGCGGTATGGACGATGGCGTCGAATGGACCGGCGAGCTTCCCGGCGTCGGTCAGATCGGCTCGGATCGGATCAACGCGCACGACGTCGCGCAGAGACGTGAGAAAGTCCGTGTCGCGGCGATAAGTGCCGACGACATCGTGGCCATCGCTCGCGAGTCGCCGCGCCACGGTGCTGCCCGAGAAGCCGGAGACGCCGGTCACGAGCACGCGCATGGTCCGCCCTCAGCCGATCGTGGCCAGGATCCGTTCGGGCGACAGGCCGTGCGCCGCGAGCAGATCACTGGTCGAGCCGTAATTGTGGATGAAGGCGTCCTGCAGCGTGAATGTATCGAGCCGGCACGTGGCGCGGACGTCCCACGCGATCTGCTTCACCTGTGAGGCGAGCCCGCCTTGCGGCGCGTGCTCCTCGATCACGACGACGTGGCGGTGCTGTTGCAGCGCGGCCGTGATGCCCTCGCGGTCCAGCGGCTTCAGCGTGTGCGCCGAGACCAGCGAAACCGAACGTCCCTGAGCGGCGAGCTTGTCGGCGATGTCAGTCGCCATCGCCGTGATCACGCCATAGGTGAGAATGCAGATGTCGCTGCCGCGTCGCAGATAGCGCAGCTTGCCGAACTGCCAGGGCTCGGCGTTCGCGGTCAGCACGGGCTCGCCCGCCTTGCCGATGCGCAAATACACCGGACCATTCTTCTGCCGTGCGCACCAGCGCGTGGCCTCGATGCATTCGAGGGGATCGCAGGGGGCCAGCACCTGCATGTTGGGCAGCGCGGAGGCAATCGCGATGTCCTCCTGGGTGTGGTGCGTGCCGCCCAGCGTCGAATAGATCACGCCGGCGCCCATGCCGACCACAGTGACCGGCAGATTCTGATAACAGAGATCGTCGCGGATCATCTCGAAGGGACGATAGAGGCTGAAGGTCGCAATCGTGTAGGCGAAGGGCTGGCAGCCTTTCAGCGCAAGACCGGCGGCGATGCCGATCATGGACTGCTCCGCGACGCCGACATTGATGAAGCGCTCGGGGTATTCGCTGGAGAACCTTCCCATGCTGCCGGCCGGCGAGATGTCGGCGACGACGATATAGACATCAGGGTTGGCGGTCGCTTCCTGATACAGCGTCTCGGAAAAGGTGTTTCTCACGCCTGTGTCTCCAGCTCGCGAAGCGCCTGGGCATACTCTTCCTTGTTCGGCGCGCGGTAATGCCAGATCGGCGCGTTCTCCATGTAGCTGACGCCCTTGCCCTTGGTGGTGCGTGCCACCACCATCAACGGCCGGTCGCCCTTCCGTGTCGTCACCGCGCGGAAGATCGCCGCGGAATCGTGGCCGTCGATCTCGGCGGTCTCCCAGCCGAAGGCGTCGAACTTGGCAGCCATCGGATAAAGTGAGGGGTGGGTCTCCGAGGTTCGCCCGAGGCTTTGGAAGTCGTTGTTGTCGATGAAGGCAACGATGTTGGTCAGCTTCAGCGAGGACGCCATCAGCACCGCCTCCCAGGTCGATCCCTCCTGGGTCTCGCCGTCGCTGAGCACGGTGTAGATCATGCCGTCGCGGCGCTTGCCGCGCTCGGCGAGCGCCATGCCCACCACCATCGACAGGCCGTGGCCGAGCGATCCGGTCGAGGCCTCGATGCCGGGATTGCCGTAGTCCGGATGCACGCCGAGGCGGCCGTGCGGCGTGCAATACGCGTCGAGATCGGCCCGTGTCAGCACGCCGAGCGATTCCAGCACGACATACTGGATCATGCAGCCATGGCCCTTCGACATCAGGAAGGTGTCGGGCGAGGACAGGCCGGGCTTGCGCATCAGATCATTATAGATGCAGTCCACGATCTCGGTGCAGGAGAAGGCGCCGCCGATGTGCAGGGCCGAGACGCGCTGCGAGATGTCGAGGATGCGCCGGCGATAGCGCTGGCAGCGTGTTCGCGCCGCTTTTGCGTCGAAGCTGGCTTGGGTCATGACAGCGTCCTCGTCCTACTCGATGATCGTCCAGAAATAATCGCCGGTATAGCCGGCTTCGCCAAACAGCGCGATCCAGCCTTCCGGATAATCGTGGAAGCGGGCGGTCAGCACCCACTCCTCGAACACAGCCTTCTGCTCCGGCGTGCGATAGGAATCGACCTGCACGAAGGCGCGTCCGCCCGAAACGCGCTGGATTTCCTTCAGCGCCTGAATGCAGCCGGCGCGGTCGAGATTGTGGATCGTGTTGAGCGAGATGGCGGCTTTGAAGCTGTTGTCGGGGAACGGCAGCTCAAGCGCGTTGCCGAGGTGAAGGCGGCCGATCGTCTCGGGCTCGCAATGCATCAGCGCGTAGCGGGAGATATCGAGGCCGAACGCTTCCAGCCCGGGGCAGGCGATCATGAAATCCTTGACCAGAAAACCCTTGGCGCAACCGATATCGAGCACGCGGTCGCCGGGCTTGAGCGAGAAGTGTTCGATGAAATCTCGCGCCACCGGCACCCAGCGCCCGTCATAGCGATAGCCGCCATAGCCATATTCGCGCGGGCCGTCGAAATAGGTCTCGCCATATTCGCGCGAGATGCGGATGTGCTCTTCGGTCTTGGCGGTCGCGCGCGCGGAGAGATTGCGTTTGCCGCGCGGCAGTTTGGAGAGGAGGTTTACCTCGGTCATCGGCATCATCCAGTTCGTGTCACGACGCCCGCGCGCCGAGCGTGCGATGATCGAGACCGGCCGCGCGCGCGGCGGCGGCATCGAGCACGCGGTAGGGGTCAAGGACCAGCCGCCCGCGCATGAGGCGTGCAAGATCGGCGGGCGCGAGTTCGCGGAATTCCGGCCAGGGTGTCATGATCGCGAGCGCATCGACGTCGTGTGCGGCTTCGAGGGCGCTGGATGCGGCTGTCAGGTCCGGATGCTGCGCGGCGGAGGCAGGCACGGCCGGATCGAACGCGCGCACCGGCCATGCCGCGAGCTGCGCGATCAACGCCAGTGCCGCGGAGTTCTTCACCGAATGCGTGTTCTCCTTGTAGGCAAGGCCGAGCACGCCGATCCGGGCTTGCGGTGTCTTCGCCAGCAGCGCCTCGTGCAGCTCGCGCAACGCCCAATCCTTGCGATGAGCGCTGTTTGCGACGATGGCGCGGATCATGCCGGCATCGGTGCCAAGCTCGTCCGACAGTCGCATCACAGTGGCGAGGTCGCGCTCGATATTGCCGCCGGCGAGCCCAAGTCCCGGTGCCAGATAGGCATGGGGGCCAATGCGGGCATCGAGCTTCAACGCCGGAGCGATCTCCGCCCAGTCGGCGCCGACGCGCTCGCAGAGCTCTGCGAGCGTGTTGGCGATGGTCACGGACGCCGCCAGCGCGCAGTTGATGGAGATCTTGGCAAGCTCGGCGCTCTCAAGCCGCATCGGCAGCAGCGGGCAGCCGAACGATTCGAGGAAGCTTTGCCAGGCGGCGGGCAATTGCGCATCCGGATCGAGGCAGCCGAGGATGAAGCGCTCAGGCTTCGTCGCACGCTCGACGGCGCGGGCGAATACGAGGGTCTCGACCTGATAGAGAATGATGCGCCCGGGGCGCTGCCGTGCCCGGGTGAAGCCTGGCGGCACCTGGCTCAGGATAACGATCACCGCGTCGTCGCGCGTGTTGGCGAGCACGACGTCGAGCAGGGTGCTGATACCGCTAAGATCGCTAACGCCGTTACCATCGGTAGGTACATCAGGCGCGACATAGACGAGATCGCACGCGCGCAGCGCCGTGGCGTCAGCGGAGAAGTCGATGTGATCGCGGTGTTTGCGCAGGAGATCGTCGAGCCCGGGCTCGCGCACCGGCAGATCGGCTGCAGCGATGCGGCCAATCATGCGCGCATCGGTATCGAAGCCGAGCGTTACAAAACCCTGAGCGGCTGCGGCGATCGCCGAGCAGAGGCCGAGATGAGTCATTCCGGCATAAGCAATGCGGGGGCGGGTCATGCGGCGCTCCCCGCCTGCGCGTCGTGGCCGAGCCGCGTCAGCGCGCGATGCAGCCAAATGTCATTTGAGAGATCGGTCTCCGCGCCTGCTTCGCAGAGCTGCTTGAAGTGGGAATATTCGAGCGCCCAAGTCGGATCGTCCTGCACCAGGACCTGGGTCTCCTCCGGCGGACGGCCGCTCGGCAGCACGCGGGTGCGGTGAATAAAGCTGCTCGGGCCCCACTTGCAGAGCGATTCGATATGCGCGGAGCCGTGCTCCGCGAAGACGTCGCAGGTGAAATGGTTGCGCCAGGACAGCAGTGTCATTTCCAGTTCGATTTGTGGGCGCCCCTCGGCGGCGATCACCACGTGATCCGGCGCGCGGTTCTCGAACCGCTCCGCTGAGACGATGCGGAAGGTGTCGGCGACATCGCCGAACCAGAAGCGCACGGTGTCGAGCAGGTGCGAGCCGAGATCGCCGAGCACACCGTCGCCGGTGTCCCGCCAGGCCGAGTTGCGTACCAGCCGCGCGGTGCCATTGCCGTAGAACATGCGGCAGCGATAGAGGGCGCCGAGCCGGCCAGACCGCAGCAGGTCGCGCATCCGCACGAAATGCGGCTCGAAGCGATGGTTGTAGGCGGTGACGCACAGCGCGCGACTGCGGCGGCCGAGCGCCTGCAGCGCGTGTAGATCGTCGCCGCTTGCGGCAAACAGCGGCTTCTCCACCAGCACGTGCTTACCGCGTTCGAGCAAATGGCGCAGCAACTCGATCTTGGGAGCATCCGGCGTGCAGATGATGGCTGCGTCGAAGCGATCGACGGGAACCTCTTCGAGGCGGCGCCAGTTGGCTCCCGGCGCAACGGGATCGACGATCCCGACCGCATCATCGCCCGCGACCCTGAAGCGTTTGTGGCCCTGAACTCCGTACCCGACGACGATGACTTTCATCGCGTCCTCAGCGGTACTGCGCTAGGCGCTCGAGACGGTCAATCTTGTCGAGGATATCGTTCGGTTCGGTCGGCACGTTGCCCTGATGTTCGCAGGCGACCGCGGCAGAGAGCGAGCCGAGCACGGCTGCGACGACGGCGTTGCCTGTGAGATACATGGCCGGCGCGGCATAGGCGAGCAGCGCATCGCCGGAGCCGACGGCGTCGACCACGTTGTCGGCAAAGCTGTCGACCACGAAGAAGGAGCGGACGTCCTCGTCGCTCTTCGGTTCGCCGCGGAAGGCCATCAGGCCGCGCGGCCCGAGCTTGAGCAGCAGCGTCTTGCAATGCGCCTGCCGGTACAGCTCGGTGCCGAGCGGGCGTACCACCGAATCCTGGTCGCCGAGCGCGAACCGCGCCTCGCGCTCGTTCGGCGTGATGAGATCGAACCCCTGGAATTCGAGGATGTTGCCCCAACGGCTCGCGACCTGCGAATCGGCGACCCGGAAGGCCGTCTTCGGAATGGCCTTGACCAGATGCGGAATCGTGTCGCGGTTGAAGATGCCGTGGCGGAAATCCGTGAACACGACGATGTCGGCGGGCACTGACGCGATGCGATCGACCAGCGTGCGGAGGATGCGCTCGGCGATCGGCCGGTTGTCGACGCGGTCGACCTTGAGCAAATGGTGGCCCGCTGCGACGATGACGTCCTTGTTGGTCGTCGGTCGGTTCGGATCCACGATTGCGTGGAAGTCGATGTTGGTGGCGCCGAGGTCTCGCTTGACGAATTCGCCGGTCGCATCGTCGCCGAGCACGGTCGAAAAGGTCACGCGCGTGCCGGCGCTGGCGAGGTGCTTGGCGACGATGCCGGCGCCGCCGACGAAGTCCTGCTTCTCCTCGAAACGCACGCTCATGGTCGGCGTCTTGGTGCCGCCGCCAATCACGGCGCAACGGGTATAAGTGTCGACGATGGTGTCGCCGATCACATGGACGCGCAGGTCGTGAAAGCGGTCGAGAACGCCGCGCAGGCTGTCGAAATCGAGGTGCTCGGCATAGAGCAGGGTCAGGAGCTTCTCGGTCGCGATCGAGGGCGGCGCGGTCTCGATGATATGCGAGGACGAGAACACGATATCGCCGGGCGTGAAAATCAGCTCGCCACCATAGGCCTCGACTGCTTCCTTCTCCTCGGCAGTCCGCGGATGCAGCCCGGCTGCGGTGTATTCGTAGCCCTTGGCAAAGATATCGGGCTCGATCAGGCGGATGTTGTCGATCGGCGTCGGCTTCGGGTCGATCATCACGTAATCGACGGCTTCGAGCGCAGCGAGGTTGAACGCGCGGAGCTCCTGCGGCACGAACGGCCGAAAATTGGCTTTCAGGATATGCGCGTCCGCCGTCAGGCTCGCGATCAGGATGTCGCCCTTGCTCTTGGCGTAAAGCAGATGGCGGACATGGCCGGGATGCACGACATCGAACGTGCCGTGGCACATGATGACCTTGCGGGCACGCGGACGGCGGCCGATCAGCGCGGCGATCTCGGCTGCGCTCTTCAGCTTGTGGCTCACCATGCGATGCGTCGCATCGTCCATCATGCCGGCGCTCCCTTGGCCGCCAAAGCGTTGAACCATGCCGACGTCGCGGCGGCAATGGTCTCCGGGTTCCACAGCGGCGCGTCACGCCAATAGTCGATCTCGGCGAGGATACGGCGGACGCCTTCCTCGAAGCTCACCTTCGGTTCCCAGCCGAGCTCGCGGCGGATTTTTCCGATATCGGCAAAGGTGCAATCCGGTTCGCCCGGCCGCTTCGGGATGTGGATCACGGGGCCGCCGAGCAAGGCGACCAGATGGTTGACCGATTGCGGGTTGCCGGCGCCGAGGTTCCAGATATTGCCGGTCAGCTCCGTCTCGCCAGCACGCAGGAATGCGTCCGCGACGTCGCTGGCATAGACGAAATCGCGCCTCTGGCTGCCGTCGCCGACGACGGTGAAAGGCTTGCCGGCAAGCTTCTGCCGCAGGAATACGCCGAACACGGCACCATAAGCGCCCGAGGTGCGCGAGCGCGTGCCATAGGCATTGAAGATGCGGATGACATTGACCGGGAGCCTATACACGGCGTGCCAGTGCAGCACCGCCTGCTCACCCTGGTATTTGCTGAGCGCATACGGATATTGCGGCGAGATTGGATGGTCCTCGCGGGTCGGTGTCGCAGCCAGCCCGTAGCAGGAGGACGAGGCCGCATAGACGAGCTTGCGCACACGGGCTTGGCGCGCACATTCCAGCACCTGTGCGGTGCCCTGCACGTTCACCGACATGTAGTCGAGCGGAGACTCGATCGAGGGCACGATGTCGCCGATGCCGGCGAAGTGGAAGACGCGGGTGACGTCGCGGAACAGCGCACCGCCCGGCCGTACATCGCGGATGTCGCCGCGTTCGAAGGTGAGATCGGAATTATTGGCATGGGCGGCGAGATTGGCCTCGCGTCCGCCGACGAGATTGTCGATCACCCGCACCCGGTAGCCCCGCGCCAGCAACAGCTCGACCATATGGCTGCCGATGAAGCCGGCGCCACCTGTCACCAGTGCGGTCGGACGCACACTCATCGGGCCCCGAGCTTCTTCATGGTGCGGACGTTGTAATACCAATCGTCGTCAAAGCTGTTCGGCAGGAGATGGTTGACGAAGGCGCGTGTGAGGTCGCGCATCGCGTCCTCGATCGTCCGCGCTGGCGCATAGCCGAGCACGCGACGGATCTTGTCGGAATTGACGTGGTAGGAGCGGTTGTCATCCGACGGCGTGGTGACGATGTCGATCTCGCGGCTGCCCTGCGCCTCGACCACGGACTTCACCATGGTGGCAAGATCGGCGATGGCGTGGTTCTCGAAGCCGATATTGAAGGTCTCGCCGTGGATCTTGTCGTGCGGCGCGGTCAACATCAGCCTGTAAGCGTCGACCATATCCTCGATGTGGAGGTTGGGCCGCATCTGCTTGCCGCCGAACACGGTGATGACGCCCTTGTTCACCGCGTGGTTGGTGAGGATGTTGACGGAGAGATCGAGCCGAGTGCGCGGGCTGTAGCCGCAGATCGTCGCGGGGCGTACCGTCACGCAGGTGAAGTCATCCGCCTTGTGCTGCCACAGCAGCGGCTCGCACATGCCCTTGAACTTGTTGTAGAGCGTCAACGGCACCAAAGGATGGTCTTCAGTCACGTCGGGCGCGTCGCTGACACCGTAGACCGAGCTGGTCGAGCAATAGACGAAGCGCTTCACGCCCGCCTTGCGTGCCGCGACCACCATCGGCTCGAAGCAATCGTAGTTGATGGTCTTGGAGAGGTTTTCGTCGAGCTCGAAGCTTGCATCGTTGGAGATGCACGCAAGATGCAGCACCGCATCCTGTCCTTTGAGACAGGTAGCAAGCCTGGCGGTATCGCGGATGTCGCCCTTGATGACGCGCAAGTTCGGATGGTTCGGCAGCCGCGAGCCGAAGAACAGGAGGTCGTAGACGGTGACGTTGTAGCCGTCCGCAAGCAGGCGCGGGACCAGGACATGGCCGACATAGCCGGCACCGCCGGTAACGAGGACGTTCTTGAGCATTGCAATCCGGTGTCGTTAGCGATCGATACGGCCGACCACGCGCTTCCTGGCCGGCTTGCGCGGTGACAGTTCGTAGCCCGCCGCCAGCGCGTCATTGCGGAACATGGCGACGGTCTCGCGCGAATAGATGTCGAGGTCCTTGCCGATCAGGTCGAACTTCTTCAGCAGGTCGGCGGAGAGCGTGATGATGTGGCAGCCGATGGCGTCGGCCTGGAACAGATTCAGCAGCTCGCGCGGGCTGGCCCAGAGCAGCTGCGCGGCCGGGCGATCCGACAGGATATCGAGCGCTTCCGACATCATCGCGACGGGATCACGGCCGGTGTCGGCGATGCGCCCGGCGAACACCGAGACGATCGCCGGCGTGTTGGCGTCGAGCACGTCGCGGACGTGCTCGACCTGGCTCAGCGTCAGAATGGCAGTGACGTTGACCTTTACGCCTTCGCGCGCCAACTCAGCGATGGCGGGGCCGCAGAACTCGCCGCGGGTGGTCGTCACCGGGAGCTTCACATAGACATTCGGCCCCCAGGAGGCGATCTCGCGGGCTTCGTGGGTGATGGTGGCAAGGTCGTCGCCCAGCACCTCGAAGCAGATCGGCCGGTCGCGCACCATCTTTAGCGCCGCACAACCGAAGGTGCGGTAATCGCCAACGCCCGCCGCACGCATCAGCGAGGGATTGGTGGTGAAACCCTTGATCCGCGGATCAAGTGACGTGCGCTGGATCGTTGCGAGATCCGCCCCGTCACCGAAGATCTTGATGTTGAGCGCGTCGATGCTCGGTGCGTTCATGTTGCGTAAGCCCCTTCAGCCTGTTGCCCGCCGGATCCATCTCACGCGGCCCGGCGCGGCCAAGTCACACCCATCTGCATTTGCGCCAGATGCATTCCGCATCGCGCAAACAAGACGACTCACGCACGACGCAACACTACCCCTCCCGGAGTCCCCAAGCCAGCGCCTCACCATTTGGTGGCGCTGCGCTGCAGCTTCGGATGCGAGACCAGGCAATGCCAAACCACCGCCTGGAACGCTTCGGCATGCGGCGTGACACGCTGCTCTGCCGCAGTGGGAATCACGACGACGACGTCGCCGGCCTGCTTTGCATAGCCGCCGTCGCGCCCGACGATGCCGAGCACGCGCGCGTCTTTCGCCTTCGCCTCCTTCACCGCCGCGACGATGTTGGGGCTGACATTGCGTTCGAGATTGCCGCCGCCGACAGAGAGAACCAGGATGGCGTCACGTGGTCCAAGATGGCTGACCCGCAGCCATTCCACGAACACGCTCGGCCAGCCCTCGTCATTGGTCCGGGCGGAGAGTTCCGAGACGTTGTCGGTCGGTGCGTAGGCTTCGATACCGCAGAGCTTGCGGAAGTCGTTGACGGCGTGGCTCGCATTTGCGGCGCTGCCACCGACCCCGAGGATGAACAACCGGCCGCCGCGCTCGCGCAAGGTCACGAGCTCGTCGCAGAGCGCCTCGATCTCGCCTGCCGGCAGCGCCCGCGCGATGTCGCAGACCTCCCGCAAATATTGTGCGACGTGTTCCACCTTCGCAACCGGCCTCGTTTGTGCTTCGTCGAGCCCGGTGTGCGGGCCAGCTGGCGAATCACCGCTGATCTGGTTATCCCGCTGCGAATCCCGACGCACGTTCAAAACCGCTGCAATTCGCGGCACCGTAGTCTTACTGTGTCCGCGTATTGCCAACTCATGTCTGTGTTCTGAGTCGATTCGGGGCCCCCAAACGATAGGCCGGGGGCAGTTATCAACAGGTCGTGCGCCGGAATGGCCCCGTTCGGCGACAAATGGCTGCTGCGAACGGCCGCTGGCCTTGATCGGCCGCTTGCTTAAGCTATCAGGCGCTGATTCCATCCCGGCCGGCAGAGGCGGGCGCGGGTGGAACGCGAATGACCTCCAGCCGGTGAAGCGCCATGAGCAGCGATCGTGCCGACGATGTTCCCGCAGGTCCCGTGACCGGGATCAGGCCGCTCGCCCGCGAACCCTGGGTCGAAATCGCCGATGGTGCGGCGCTTGGGAACTGGTCCGCGGAAGACGAGATCCGCTACAACCAGCAGGTCAGGCAGAGCGAGAAGCTGAAATTCTTTCGCCAGGTCTTCGATTTCCTGAAGGAGAACGAGATCGCCGGCGACTATCACGAATTCGGCTGCCATCGTGCGCGCACCTTCCGCATGGCGCTGACCGAGGCACGGCGCAAGAATCTCCACGACATGGCGTTCTGGGCTTTCGACAGCTTTGCCGGCCTGCCGGCGCCGGAGACCGAGACCAGCGTCGGCAAATGGACGCAGGGCGCGCTCGCGACCTCAGAGCAGGAGTTTTTGCGCCTGATCGGCGAGCACGGCATCTACGCGGACAAGGTGCGCACGGTGAAGGGCCTCTACGGCGATTCGCTTACGCCTGCGCTGAAGCAGCAATTCGCAAGCAGCGGGCGCAAGATCGCGCTCGCGAATATCGATTGCGATCTCTATGAATCCGCCATCCCCGTGTTCGATTTCATCGAGCCGCTGCTTCAGGCCGGATCGGTGCTTTATATCGACGATCTCTTCGTCGGGAATCGCGGCAATCCCGGCCGCGGGCTGGCGAAGGCCTTCGTCGAATACCGCCAGCGCTCGCACTGGCGCTTCGTGCGCCATCTCGACATCGGCTGGTGGGGGCGGTCCTACATCGCCTCGGAGATCGACTCCGATCTGATCTGATCGGCTCTACGGATCGAACAGGCTCGCGATCCGGCCCGGCCCGTCCGGCGCCGGCGCGCGCAGCGTGTAGACGGGGCCTCCGAATCCCATCGCGGCGATTTTTCGCGCGATCTCGGCATCGTGCAGGTAGGCCGCGATGACGACGGCCGCCATGCCGGCAAGGCGTTCCGCGCTCGGTGGTTCGATGGTGATCTCGCCCGCGGGGCCGTAGACGCAACGTCCCGCATAGGAGGCCGTGTCGTCGAAAACAGCGGCGAACGGTGTGCTCTGCTGATAGAGGCCGAGCAGTGCCTGCGCATAGGCATTGGCCCCGTAGAGTGCGATCGGACCGCTGATCTCAGCGAGACGTTGTGCCGCCCGTGATCGCCGTTTCGCCAGCGCTGCGGCAAATTCCGAGGGCAAGAAACCGGTCGACACGGGGGCCTCATGCGCGAGCGTTTTCGCCGCACGCAGCAGGAAGCCCATATCGTGCCCCTGCTTGATGTCAAAAACCTCCGCGAGCGCGAAGCCGGCGCGCGCGAGCAACAGCTCCATCTCGGTGCGCCGATAATAGTGCACATGCGGATAATGGAAATCGACGATCGAATGGCGGCGCAGGATGTCATCGGCGCTGGGCATTTCGAGATAGGCGATGCCGTCATCGGCTAGGCTTGCGCGCAGCGCGGCCAGGAATGGCGCGGGCTCCGGAACATGCTCGATGACCTGCCGGCACACTACCGCATCGAAGCGGCGCCCCTTGAGCGCCGGGACCGGAAACATCGCGCGGTGCAGTGTCACGCCGGTGCCGGCAAATCGCTCGGGCCGAAGTGCGCGGCTGGGCTCGACCAGATCGACATGCGCCGAGCGTCGTGCCAACGCCAGAGACAGCGCGCCGCCGCCGCCGCCGACTTCGAGCACGGCAGGGACATGTTTGAGATGCCGCATGATCAGCGCCGCGGTCTCGTCCACTGCGGCGATCATGCCCGGGCTTACCGGCTCGTTGGTCAGGACCAGTGCGCCATAGAGCTCATCGGCCGCGTCAGTGTCGAAGGCACGGTTGGAGAGATGTCCGCAACTGCTGCAGGCGACAATGTCCAGTTGGCCGAAGCCACTTGCAATGTCCGCCATGCCGGCCGGACGCACCGCGTGCATCGGCGTGCGCGCCACCGACCAAATCGTCTCTGATTCGCCCGATCCGCAGACGACGCAGCGATGCGGCGTGGCGGCGGCCCCGGTCATCTAGCGCCAGGCCTCGATCGGCACCGGATGGTCGCGGCCGCCTTCGGCGATCTGGCGCGCCATCACCATCGCCTGCTCGAGGCAGTCGTCGATGTCGAGGCCGTAGCGATAGCTGCCGGCGCGGCCGATCGAATAAACGTGGTCCGGCATCAGCGCGTAATATTTGCGCGCGAGCTCCTGCTCGGACTTGAACGGCAGCGGATAGTGCTTGCCGTTGTGCGAGGGGATCTCCATTCCGACGAGGCTGGTCGGCGACTTGTGGTGCGTGAACTTCTTGTACTCGACGAGCCGCGTGAACGCCTCGTCATTGGCGTAATACAGGAAGTAGACGTGCTCGGGGAAGACGTGCTCGGTCGGCAGCACGATCTTGTGGAAGTCGCGGCCGATGAAGGCGAGCTCGCCATGGCAGCGGCCGAACGGCTCGTCCGGCGAGATGGTCGAGATGATGACGTCGTATGTGTGCTTCTCGCCGCCGAACCAGACCGCGCGCGCCGGTAGATCATACTGCTCGATGCGGGTCGACAACAGCACGCGCGCGCCTTCGGTCGCGACGTCGAAATAGCGGTTGTAACCGTCTTCCGCGTGCGGATAGGCCGACCAAGCCGTGTCCCACGCGGCGCGGGAGCCGCTCTTGATGGTGACGCCCTTCGGTGACCAGTTGAACGTGTCGATGCGCTTGTTGTCGTCGACCAGCCACATCTTCTTGTTGTACTTGTCGATCAGCTTGTCATAGAGCGTCTGGCCGACCGACCCGACCCAATATTCCTCGAGGTTTTTTGCCTCGGCAACGCCGCGTGACGACCGGCGTTCGGCCGCGATCTTGTCGCTATCAGGCATCCGCGCGATGTCGTCCTCGTGGATCGGATAATTGTAGAAGGCGTTATCGCGCTCGACATAGGTGATAAACTGATGGTCGGCGCAGGAGCGTAAGGGAACGATCGCGTCCATGTAATCGTACACGGCGCGGTTCTGGGTCAGGAAGTGGCGCGGGCCGAAAGTGTAGGGATGGCCGCCATACCAGAAGGTGCGCACGCCGGCGCCGAGGAACGGCGCGGCCTCGACGATCGTGACGTCCCAGCCGCCCAGCTTCATGAGTTGATGCGTCGCCGCGCAGCCGGCGATGCCGCCGCCGATCACCAGAGCTGTCTTCATCCGTCCGGTCCAGTCCCCATGTGAATCGACAAGATGCGAATCGAGATCATGCCGGTATCGGCGAATGGCCGGACCGCGTCAATCGGGCTGGCCGGCTTGTCCGTGGTTCGCCGGATGAGCCAAGCAGAATGCGACGGCCTCGCCGACGTCGGCAAACATCCGGTCGGGCACCGGCGGCGCGCGATCCGGATAGCGCTCGACATCGCGGCAGGCGTACCCGGTCCGCACGCCGTAGCTCTTCAGGCCCATCGCGCCCCCCGCGCCAATGTCGCGCAGGCTGTCGCCGATCAGCACGGATCGGCTGACATCGATGCCGAAATCGGCGACGGCCCTGCGCAACAGCAATGTTCCGGGCTTGCGACATTCGCAGGCGATCTGAAAGTCCGGGGCGCCGCCGGACGTCCGCTCCGGATGATGCGGGCAAAAATAGATGGCATCGACGATGCCACCATCTTCGGCCAGCAATTCGCGAAGCCGTGCAAAGATCATCTCAAGACCGGCGAGTGTGACAAAGCCCTTCGCCACCTGGGCGCGGTTGGTCACGATGATCGTGAGGTAACCGGCTTCGCGCGCCGTCCGCACGGCCGCGCCCGCACCCGGGATCAGGCGGATGTCGTCAGGCACCAGCACGCCGTGGCCGCCCGGCTCCTGGTTCAGCACGCCGTCGCAGTCGAAGAAAATGGCTGGGCGCATGAGCGTTCCGATAGGTTCGGTATGCTTGTAGTGCGGAGGCCGGATGGAACGAAGCGAAAATCCGGGTTTCATGCCTATTGTGCTGTGCGGCGTCCACGGTCTATGTGCTGCGGCAAAGCCGCCATTCATGGAGATTCTATGCCAGCCGCAGGCCAAAACCCTGAGCGGAGCGCGAAGGCGCTACTGCTTGAAGGTGTCAACGACAGCGCCGTGGATCTGTTCAAGGGCGCAGGCTTCACCAATGTCGAACGCCTGACCAAGGCGCTGGATGGCGAGGCGCTGCGCCAGGCGCTCAAGGGCGTGTCGCTGCTCGGCATTCGCTCGCGCACCCAGATCACCGACGAGGTGTTGGAAGCCGCTGACGGGCTGCTCGCTGTCGGCTGCTTCAGCGTCGGCACCAACCAGGTGGATCTGCTGGCAGCGCGCAGGCGCGGCATCCCGGTGTTCAATGCGCCGTTCTCCAACACGCGCAGCGTCGCCGAACTCGTGATCGGCGAGATCGTGATGCTGCTGCGGCAGATCTTCCCGCGCTCGGTTTCGGCCCACGAGGGCGGCTGGGACAAATCCGCGGCCGGCAGCCGCGAGGTGCGCGGCCGCACGCTGGGCATCATCGGCTATGGCAATATCGGCTCGCAGCTCTCGACGCTCGCCGAAGCCATGGGCATGCGGGTGATCTACTACGATCGCACCGACAAGCTCCGCCACGGCAATACCGAGCCTGTCGAGAAGCTCGAGGAATTGCTGGCGCAGAGCGACATCGTCAGCCTGCACGTGCCCGAGACGCCGGAGACGGCGGGCATGATCGGCGAGAAGGAACTGCGAGCGATGAAATCAGGCTCGTTCCTGATCAACAACAGCCGCGGCACCGTGGTCGATCTCGATGCGCTCGCCGGCGCGCTGCGCGACGGTCACATCGCGGGTGCCGCGATCGACGTCTTCCCGGTCGAGCCGTCGTCGAACTCGGAGCGCTTCAAGAGCCCGGTGCAGGGCCTCAACAACGTGATCCTCACGCCGCATGTGGGCGGTTCCACCGAAGAGGCGCAGGAGCGCATCGGCGGCGAGGTCGCGCGCAAGCTGGTCGATTTTTTCATTACCGGTTCGACCATGGGCGCGGTCAATTTCCCCGAAGTGCAGCTGCATTTGCGTCCCTCCGGCGCGCGCTTCAGCCACGTCCATCGCAACGTGCCGGGCATGCTGCGCCGCCTGAACGAGGTCTTCCTCCAGCGCGACATCAACATCGCCGCGCAATATCTGGAGACCGCGGGTGACCTCGGCTACGTCGTGCTCGACGCCGATCTCGGTGGTGCGGATTCGGGCGCGCTGCTGGCGCAGATCAGCGCACTCGAAGGCACGGTCGGCGCGCGGCTGGTGTTCGAGCACTAGAGACGGTTGGTTACGTCGCAAGGCGGTCGAGCAGGGCCAGCATGACCGGGGCGTCGGGCATCGGCAGCACCGCGTCGATCCGTTCGAGCAGGCGTGATTGCAGCAGCGCGTTGCGCGCCTTGCCGATGGTGCCGAGCGGTCCGCGGAAGCCGTGGTCCTCCCAGGCCATTTCGAGCAAGCTCTCGCTCGTCAGGGCCTCGATGAGATCGTCGGCCTGGCGCTCGATGCTGATGAGCGGATGGGCCGAGAACACCGTCGGCTGCGGATAAAGGATCACGGGTTTGGCTGGTGCGTTTGCCTCCAGCCTCTTCCAGCGATCTGCATCCTGGAGCACCCATTCGACGAGCTGGTTCTCGTAGCCGACGATCAGCGGCTGCGCGCCTGCGCCGCCGGCGACGTAATCGTCAAACAGCTTGCCGGACGACGGCGGCTTGAAACCCATGCGCCGAAACACGGTGCCGACATCGCCGTCGATCTTGCCCAATGTCTCCGGCATCACCACGTCGCCCGAGAGCAGGCTCGCTGCAAGGCCGGCGAACATGAAGCCGGAGTTGGATTTGTTCGGATCGGTCGAGACCACGCGGGCGCGACCGAACAGATCGGAGACGCCGATCGCCGACCAGTTCTCACCGGCGATGATGGCCTTAAGCAGCTTCGACAGATCCACGGTGTAGCGCGGCCCGCCGGCAGGCTGGGCGATGCCGCCCTTCACCAGGCCGTCGGCAATGCGATCCCAGGAATAGAGCACGATCGGCGAGTTGAAGATCACCTGGTCGCGCGAGATCTTGACGCCCGACGACCGCGCCACTTCGACCAGAACGGATGACGACGGCCAGAGGAATTGCGGCTTCTGGTCCAGCAGCGCGCGCTCGCGAACCATTTCGACCGAACCCGCGCGGCGGCCGTCGAGGATCAGTCCGAACCGGCGCTCCAGCGTGCTCTTGACGCGGGCGTTGGCGAGAAAACCTTCCTTCTCGCCGCCGGCAAAGCCGAACAGCCGTTTGGCCTCGCCGAAGCGGCCGGCGATCTCGGGATGTTCGCGCAAATAAACATAGCCGCCGGTCGCCGCCGCGCTGGCTGCGACGAGGCCGATGCCGAAGGCGCGGCGCGAGATAGCCATCAGGATGTTCCTCTCTTGCTCTCGACCGGCGTGGCCGGCGGCGTCGGGCCGATGTCCTCGTCGAGCGAGCTTCTCAGGAGCTTGAGCTCGATATCCAGCTTGTCGAGGTCGGCATCTCTGAGATTGGCGGCATAGCGGGTGAAGGCGCCGTCGAGCCGTTCGATCATGTCGCCCGTGGCGGTCAGCCGCGCGGTGTCGGGCACGGCGCTCTTTTCCAGCGCGCGGTAGGCGTCGGCGATCTCGGCCGCGCGCGGCAGGTAGTAAGTCAGGAACCGGCGCACGCGGTCGAGCCGCAAAGGATCACTCTCGATGGCCACAAAAATGTCGCGGGCGATCTGCACCAGGTGACGGATACGGTCGGCGACCGCACGGGTGCGGATTGCGGAGGCCGTATAATCCATCCGTTCGGCGAGCGGCTCGGCTTCGGCCAGCAGTTCGTTCGCAAATTCGATCTTGCCGCGCGCGATGCCGCTGGCTTCCAGCGCGGCGAACCGGTTTCTCGGCGCCAGCGCCACGCCGATGCCGCCCCCCGCAGCCGCGCTGATCGCGAGTGCGATCCAGAACGGCATGGCGAGCCCGATCGCCAGCGACGGCAACAGCACGGCTGCTGCCGCCCCACCCACGATCCAGCCAAGCCCGGACGGCATTGCGGCCATTCAGTTGTATCCTCGTACGGCGCGGAACGCGTCGGTGAGACTCTTGCTGCCGTCGAACACGCGCCCTCCGGTCAATCTTGCCAGATTGTCGAGCTGGGCGCGATCGACCTCGGCGCCGAATGTCACGCCGAACACCGGCACGCGATGTCCGTCCGCGCGCCATGCGCTCTCGAACGTCGACATCGCTCCCTGGCTCTTGCCATCCGTCATGATGACGATGGCCGGCAAATGCTGGCCGTCCTGGAGCTGCGGCTTCATCAAGGCGAGCGCTTGCGCGCCGCAAGTGTAAAAATCGGTGCCGCCATTGGCACGCAATTCGAGCGCGCGGGCCAGCAGGCCGCTCTGCTCGTTCTCGTCGCCGCTGGCGCGCGCCGTCCACAGGACGTGATCGCTGAACGGCAGGATCAGAATCTGATCGGATTTGGTCCATTGCACCAGCACCTCGCGGGTGCGCGCCGGCGTGAGCAGGAAGCGCATGGCGTCGAGCAGCTGGGATTCGCCAGCGCCCTGCATGCTGCCGGAGACGTCGAGGCAGAGCGCGGTCAGCGACGGCCGGCGCAGCGCTTCCTGGTAGATCAGCAGCGCCTTCTGGATCACTGCGGGCTCCGGGGGACGGATCACGATGACCGGGCGTGATGGATCGATATTGGTCTTTGGATCGGCGGCGAGCGGGGTGGCGCGCCCGATCTCGACCCGCCGGCCGGTCTTGGCGATCCTGGCTTGCGCATCGCCGCTGAGCAGGAAGGCCTGCAGGTCGGTGAAGAAGCCCTCGACATCCTTGCCGCGGCCGCGATCCACGAAGCCGAGCGGCGAGTCGGCAATCGCCACGCCGTCGGCGGGATAGATTGCGTAAAGCGGTTCGTGGTTGTCGGCAATCAGCTTGTCGTTGGTCTCCTTGATGACGGCTTCGTAGTTCCAGATCGCCTGGTAGTGCGCGCCGCTGCGCTCGCCGTCGCGATAGAGATCGGCGAGCCAGCCGCTGGAGCCCGCGCTGCGTTCGACGCCTTTCAGCAATCCGCGCGCCGTTGCCAGCACTTCAGGCTTGTCGAGATCGCCGGCCTCGATCAGATCGGGCTTGCCGATGCCGGCCGCCAGCATCGCAAGATAGGCGGCTGCTCCCGAATTCGATTGTGTCGCCGACGTCATCAGGAATTTCAGCTTGCCGCCCTCGACCGCCGCGAGGATGTCCTTGGCGGTCACCTTGGCGCCGATCCAGCCCAGCTCCTGCGCCTTGGAGTGGCGCACGCCGAGGATAACCGGCATCTGCACGATCGACTTGACCATCTTCACGCGCCGTGTCGTGTCGAACATGTCGATCCAGATCGAGGCGGCCGGCCACACCGCGTCGGCGCTGGGATCGCCGGCCTTGAGCGCGAGCGCGATGTCGAGCGAGCCCTGATAGCGCATGGTGCAGGTCGCGTTGCGCGACTTGCAGAACTCCTGCACCAGCGGTTCGAGAACGTCGTTTTCCGAGCCCGAGAGAATGGTGAATTGTGGTCCGGGTCCGCCGCAGCCCGACAGCAGCGCGGCCATCACCGGCACCGCCGCGAGCAGCGCCAGTCGGCGTACGAAACGGAAAGTCCTCATGCGCGAGCCTTCATGCGACAGCTGTTGTGACGAAGCTTCATGGACGCAGCACGCATCAGGGCGCAGCCTTGGAGATGGCGGTCTTCAGCTCGTCCGTCAGCTCTGCCATCCGGTTCTCGATCTCGGCGCGCTTGTTACGGCCCTGCTCCTGCACCGTGAGCACGCCGGCGATGGTGTCGATCAGGTCCCGGTTGGTCTTTTCCAGGGTCTGGATATCGACGATGCCGCGCTGCGACTGCTTCTCGATCTCGATCGCCTGGGTTTTCATCATTTCCGAGGCCTGGCGCATCATCTCGTTGGTTGCGTCGGTGACGGTCTTCTGCAGCTCCAGGGCCGACTTCTGCCTGCTGAGGCCGAGCAGCAGGATCATCTTCTGCTTCCACACGGGTATCGTCAGCTCGGTCGTGGCCTGCAAATTCTCGATCAGCGTCTCGTCGCCGGACTGGACGATGCGGATTTGAGGCAGCTGCTGGATCCCGATCTGGCGCGCCTGCTGGAGATAGAAGACGCGTTTCTCCAGCCGGTCGAGCGCCTGCAGCGCATCCTGATAGGTCTGGGCGGCGAGCATCGTGTCGCTCCCCGCGCCCTGCGCCTTGGCGTTCCGCTCCATCTCGATGAGTTTGCCGCCGCGGAATTCCTCGGTGAAAGCCTTGCCTGCGACGATGTGCATGTCGAGCTGGCCGAGCGCGCCCCGGGTCTGTTCATAGAGGTCGTCGAGCAGGGCGATGTCGCGGCGCAGGACTTCCTTGTTGCGGTCGAGCTCGACACAGACGCGGTCGATTTGCGAGGCGACGTCGTTGAACTGTTCGGTGAAGCGGCGCAGCCGCGCCTCCGCCGACGAGAACATGCGGGCGAGAAAGCCCTTGTCCTTGAGGTCCGCCGGGTCGAGGCCGCGTGCCTTGCCGAGGATGTCCGTCAGCAACTTTCCGGTCGCTCCGAGTTCGCGGTTCTGAGTCTGGGCAAGGATGCGGTCGGCGAACTCGACCACCGAGCGCTGCGCCCGTTCGCCAAAGGTGACGAGGCGCGAGCGATCCGAAATGTCGATCTCGGACTTGATGCGCGCGACGGCCGAGGCGTCGGTTGGCAGTGCCGGGACATTGATGGTTTCGCTCACCACTCGCTCCTTGGTTCTTGCAACGTTCAGGATTGCTCTCCTGCCGCTCAGGCAGGAAAGCCCGGCTCATCTGACAGACTGATGACAGCCTGTGGACTTGGTCGGCCGACAGCCTGTCCGCGTTCGACGGAGGAAAGAAATTTCACATTGGGTTCAACCGTTTACGAAGGAAATCACGGGGTCTGTCCCGAGCGCCGGCCGCCTTTCGCCAGATGGCGCTATGTGCAGGCTGCGACGATTGACTGCGGGCAGTCAGTTGCATTGAATTGGCCGACCTGTCGGCAGAACGATAATTAAGCAGTGGGGATGGAAACGATGGCGCGCAAGGTCTGGACGCTGTGTGTGTGGCTTGCCGGTGTGACGGCCGCAATGGAAGCCGGGGCCGCTTCGGCCACGACGCTGGCGGAGGACGCGGATACGGTATGCAAAGGACTTGTCGGTGGCGCCAATGCCATCAAGATCGACGCCGCGACGTTGCAGTCACCGTCTCAGCTTGCGGTCGCCGAGCGCGGACCGACGCCATCGGGACGCATCACGCCGGCTAATCCTGCGTTCTGCAAGGTGCTCGGTCATATCGAGCCCGTTGATCCCAAGGCGCCGCCGGTCAAATTCGAGGTCAACCTGCCCGTCGAATGGAACGGGCGCTCGGTGCAATATGGCGGCGGTGGTTTCAATGGCGTGCTGATCACCGGCCTCGGACTGCCGCCGGCCTATCCTTTCGACAGGCCATCACCGCTCGCACGTGGCTTCGTCACCTACGGCACCGATTCCGGTCATGAGTCCAAGCCGGGCGAACCGCCGCAATTGTTTGCACTCAACGACGAGGCTTTCGAGAATTTTGCTCACCGCGCCTACAAGAAGGTGCGCGATGCTGCGGTCGTGCTGATGCAAAGCGCCTATGGCAAGAAGCCTGAAAAAATGTACTTCATGGGTTCGTCCGAAGGCGGCCGCGAAGGCCTCACCATGGCGCAGCGCTATCCCGAGGATTTCGACGGCATCTTTGCGCGCGTGCCCGTCATCAACTGGGTCGGCTTGCAGCATGCCGGCACCCGCTCCGGCCTCGTCACCATGGGCGAGGGCTGGATCAATCCGGCGCAGGTCAAGCTCGTGGGTGATGCCGTGCGCGCGGCCTGCGACAAGGCTGACGGCTCCGACGATGCCCTGGTGCAGGATCCCGTCGGCTGCAAGGCGATGTTCAAGGTCGAGACGTTGCGTTGCGCCGCTGGCAAGAGCGGCGATCAGTGTCTAACCGACGCGCAGATCAAGGCGATCGATACGCTGCACGCGACCTATAAATTCCCGTTCACACTCGCCAACGGCCTCGACGACTATCCGGGCTGGGGCGTGTCGGGCGAGGACACACCGCCGCTCGGGCCGACCGGCGGCTGGATGGCATGGTGGCTCGGCGCGGCGCCGCCGGCGCAGCCGCCCGCGCCCAACAACGGCATCGCCTGGATCTATGGTGCCGGCGGCATTCAATATGTGTTCGCGCGCGATCCCAAGCTCGACGTCACCACCTACAAGGTGGAGGACCACAAGACGCGGCTGCTGGAAGTTTCCAGCCTGATGGATTCGACCGATCCCGATCTCAGCCGCTTCCGCGCCCGTGGCGGCCGGCTGATCATGCTCGAACACATGGCCGACTATGCGCAGAGCCCCTATGCCGGCATCCGCTATTTCGAGAGCGTCGAGCGCAAGCTCGGCAAGGCCGAGACTGCGGAGTTCGCGCGGCTGTACACCGCGCCCGGCGTCGATCACGTCGGCTCCGGCGCACCCGCCAATGTTGACATGCTGAGCGCGCTGGTGGACTGGGTCGAAAAAGGCACGGCGCCCGGTGATCTCGAAGTCACCGAGCAGAAGGTCGAGGCGCCGTCGTTTGCAGTCACGCGCGCGATGCCGCTGTGCCGCTGGCCGGCCTGGCCGCATTACAAGAGCGGCCCGGGGACGGCCGCCGCGAGCTTCGCTTGCGCGCCGTAGAGGCCCAGATCGTCCCACAACGTCATGGCCGGGCGCGTCCCGGCCATCCACGCATGGCCGCGCGGAAAGAAGAACGTGGATGCCCGGGACACGCCCGGGCATGACGACCTGTTGTGGTGACGAGATTAGTGCGCGCCACCACCGCCACCGGCGGCCTTCACCCGCCGCGTCAGCAGCACCGCGATCGCAGCAAGCAGCAGCACCACGCCGATCACCGCAAACGTGTCGGAGAAGCCCATCACCAGCGCCTGGCGCTTCACCGTCTTGCCGAGTGCGATGATGGCCTGCTCGCGTGCAGCGTTGGGATCGGGCACGCCATGGGCGATGAAATAGTCCGTCATCTGCGCGATGCGGGTGCGGACTTCCTCGCGGCCGAGCGTCACGGAATGGCCGATGATGTTGGAGTGGAACTGCTCGCGCTTGGTGACGATGGTCGCCAGCACCGCGGTGCCGATGGCGCCGCCGAGGTTGCGCATCATGTTGGAGATGCCGGAGGCGGCGGGTGCATCCTGCGGCGCGACGCTGCCGAGGCTGAGCGCCGACAGTGGCGCCAGCGTCAGGGCTTGGCCCACGGCGCGTACAACGTTCGGAATGAAGAACTGATCGCCGGAATAGTCGAGCGACATCTGGATATTGAGAAACGAGCTCGCCGCGAACAGCAGCAGGCCGACGGTTGCGACATAGCGGGCATCGAACCGCTGCATCAGCTTCGGCACCAGCGGGATCAGCAGGAGCTGCGGCAGGCCGGTCCAGGCCAGCACGTTGCCGATCTGCTCGGCGTTGTAGCCCTGCACCTGGCCGAGATAGGCCGGCAGCAGATAGACCGAGCCGAACAGCGCGAAGCCGAGGAACACCGCGGCGATCGTGCCGACGCCAAAGTTCCACTGCGTCAGCAGGCGCAGGCGAAGCAGCGGCTTCTCGACCACGAGCTCATTATAGATGAACAGCGACAGGCTGACCGCGGCGATGATCGCGAGCCGCACGATGAAGGGCGAGCCGAACCAGTCGTCCTTGTTGCCTTCTTCGAGCACGGCTTGCAGCGATGCCAGGCCGACCGCCATGGTGGCGATGCCGAACCAGTCGCCTTCACGCAGCAGGCCAAGGTTGATCGGCTGGCGCTCCAGGGTCAGGGAGAGGATGGAGACCATGATCGCGGTGGGCAGCACGTTGACATAGAAGATGGTCTGCCAACCGTAATTCTCGGTGAGATAGCCGCCGATGGTCGGGCCGATCGCCGGCGCGAACGTCACGGCCAGCGAGAACATCGCAAGGCCGATCGGCTGCTGCCCCTTCGGCAGCTTGGTGAAAACAAGCGTGAAGGCCATCGGGATCAGCACGCCACCGAAGAAGCCCTGGAAGCCCCGCATTGCGATCATCGAGGGAAGATCGTGGGTGAACGCACAGGCGACCGAGAACACCGCGAACAGCGTCGCGAAGCTCAGGATGATGTTGCGGAACGAGAACACCCGCGACAGATAGTCGGTCAGCGGGATCACGATGATCTCGCCGATCAGATACGACGTCGAGATCCATGATCCGTTGTCGACACCAGTGCCGATGCCGCCCTCGATATTGAGCAGCGAGGCATTGGTGATCTGGATGTTCAGGATCGCCATGAAGGCGCCGATCATCGCGGCAAAGACGGCGATCCAGACCGTGGCGCTGGCCTTGTTGGGATCGGTTGCGACGCGATCAGGCGTCGCGGCCGGTGTTCCGGGTGCTGGCGTCGAGATTGAGAGGCTGTTTGACATGGCACGACCCTCCGGAAACAAGCTTTGCTTTCGCGTTGGGCGTCGTTGCCGCTTGCGCGGTCGGCGCTGAACGGGTTGCGATCGTCGGGATGACGGACATGCCGGGCCGCAGCTCGATCGCAGGCTGCGTTTCGGCATCCAGCGCGATCTTCACGGGGATGCGCTGCACGATCTTGGTGAAATTGCCGGTGGCGTTATCTGGCGGCAGCAGAGCGAATTCCTGGCCGCTGGCCGGCGCGATGGAATCGACGTGACCGTGCACCACCTGGCCCGGGAACGTATCGACCTCGATCTCGACCCTTTGCCCGGCGCGGACGTGAGTGAGCTGGGTCTCCTTGAAATTGGCCACCACATAGGCGCCCGCGGCGGGCACGATCGACATCAACTGTGTGCCGGCCTGCACGAACTGGCCGACTCGAAGTGTGCGGTTGCCGATGACGCCGTCGATCGGCGCGACGATCGTGGTGTAGCCGAGATTGAGCTCGGCCTGATGCTGAAGCGCAGCGGCGCGGGTGGCCGCGGCGTTGGCCTGCGCGATCTCGGCCTTGAGCAGCTCGACCTGCTTCAGGGCGGAGGCAAGGTTGGCGGTGTCGCGCTGGATCGCGGCCTCTGCACCGGCATTACGAGACTGCGCCTGCTGCGCGTTCTGCACGCTGCCATAACCGGTTGCGGCCAGATCGGAGTAACGCTTGTTCTCCTGCTGCGCGAAGGTCTTCGCAGCGGTGTCGACGTCGATGGTCGCCCTGGCCGCGGCGATCACGGCATCCTGAACGTCGAGCTGGGCCTGTTTGCTGGTGATCGTCGCATTCGCCGCGGCGACGTCGGCCTTGGCCTGATCGAGCGCGACGCGGAAATCGCGGTCGTCGATCCGGGCCAGCACCTGGCCGGCTTTCACATGCTCGTTATCGCCGACCAGAACGCGGTCGAGATAGCCGCTGACCTTCGGCGCGATCGTCGTGTTGTCGGCCTTCACATAGGCGTCATCGGTGGAGACGAGGAACCGGCCGACGGTCCAGTAATCGTAGCCGTACAGGCCGGCGCCGGCGAGGGCTGCGACCGCCACGCCTGCAAGCAACAGCTTGCGAAAGCTGAGCTTTTGACGCGATGCCGACTTCGGCGCGACGGGCAAAGCATCTTGCGGCGCGTTTGTTGGAACCACGGCGGCGTCGGACTTGGTTGGGTTGGTGTGGACGGTCATGGCCGCCTCCCTGAATTAGGAAACTTGACGATTTCCAAAATAGGACTAGCTTTGGGACTGTCAATGGAATGACAGGCATCATCTAAAAACATGGCTCAGGCAAAACCGTCGTCGGCAAAACCGTCATCGGCAAAACTCTCATCTGAATGTCGCCCGCGCGGGCGGCCGCCGGTACGCAGCGACGAAGAGACGAAGCGGATCGTCATCGAGGCCGCGCGGCACGCCTTCGCCGTCGACGGCTACGCTGCGACCAGCACCGAAGAGCTGGCGCGCGGCGCCGGCATCTCCACCAAGACTCTCTATCGGCTGTTTCCGGGCAAGGCGGCCCTCTTCGAGGCGATGTGCGCGGACAGGCTCGAGCGGCTGCTGTCCGACGTCAACCTCCAGGCCAACACTCAGGCCGACATCGAAACGAGCCTGGCCGCCGTGTTGGTCGCTTGCGCTGATCTCGCGCTCGATCCGGAGGTCGTGGCGCTGCAACGAATGGTGCTGCAGCAATCGGCGACGTTCCCGGACCTTGCCGCGAATTTTTACCGGGATGGCATCGCCCGCACCGCGGCGGCGCTCGCGGGCTGGCTGCGCGATCAAGTCAGGAAGAAGCGCCTCGCGCTCGATAACGTCGATGAAGCCGCCGGAATGATGATCGGCATGATGGTCTCGGCGCCGCAGCGCGCGGCGGTCTACGCGCAGCTGACATTGCCTTCGCGCAAGGAGATCGGGCGGCGGGCGCAGGTCTGCGCCGCGATTCTGCTCGACGGCTGCCGCGGGTCGTCGCGCTAGCGGCGGCCGGCTTTGACAATCCGTCCGCGACAGGCTATATATTTCGCATGCGAAGTAAAATGCCGGAGACGAAACATCATCGGCTGATCTACCTGCTGAACGTCGCGCAACGGCGGTTGCAGCGCTGGATGGCGTCGCAGCCGCAGAATGAGGTCACGCCGGCGCAGGCCGGCTTGCTGTTCATTCTCGGCAAGCAGGACGGCGTCCTGATGGGCGAAGCGGGTGCGGCCCTCGATATGGGGCCTGCCGGCATTTCCGGTCTGGTCGATCGCAGCGCCATAGCCAAGCTGGTCGAAAGACGTGCCGATCGCGAGGACGGTCGGGCCTGGCGGGTGTGGCTGACGCCGAAGGGACGCAACGTGCTTGCGCAGGTCAAGACCACGACGGCTGCGGTGAATGCGACACTGGCGGAAGGATTTACCAGCGCTGAGATCGACGTCGTCGCGCGCTGGCTGACGAGCATTCAGGACAAGTTTCCAAGAGACTGCATAAGAGATGCCACAAGAGACCCCGAGGACTAACAGGAGAGAGCCATGATCGAGCATGTCCGGATCGAGAACAACGGCGGAATTCTCACGATCACGCTGGCGCGTCCCGACAAGAAGAATGCGCTGACGGATGCGATGTATCGCAAGCTCGCAGACACTATCGAATCTGCCGAGACCGATCCGTCCGTGCGCGTGCTGCTGATCCGCGGCGAGGGCGACATGTTCACCGCCGGCAACGATGTCGGCGAATTCGCAGCCGTCGCGTCAGGCAAGTCCGAAGGCAGCCGCAATGTCGGACGCTTCATCCAATCGCTGGCGCGTTGCACGCGACCTCTTGTCGCCGCAGTGCAGGGCCGCGCCGTTGGCGTCGGGACCACGATGCTCCTGCATTGCGATCTCGTCGTGCTTGCCGAAAACACCCAGCTATCGACGCCCTTCGTCAGCCTGGCGCTGGTGCCGGAAGCCGCCTCCAGCCTGTTGATGCCGGCGCGCATCGGCTATGCCCGCGCCTATGAGATGTTCGCGCTCGGTGAGACCGTGCCGGCCAAGGCCGCGCTGGAATGGGGCCTCGTCAACCGCGTGGTGCCGCTCGACAAGCTCGATTCCGAGGCGCTCGCGCTCGCCCAGCGTCTGGCCCGGCAGCCGGCCGGCGCGCTCACCGCGACCAAGAAGCTGATGCGCAACGGCGAGGCGCTGGTGGCACAGATGAATGCGGAGGGCGAGCAGTTCGCGCAGCGTCTGCGCACCGCCGAGGCGCGCGAGGCCTTCACGGCATTTGCCGAGCGCCGGCCGCCGGATTTCACGAAGGTTTCGTGACATCCTGTTCCGCCTCAGGCGTTGGCAAATCGGGAACTCCGGGCATTTGACTAAACCTTAACGGAACATTGGCAAAGTGGCCTCTCCTGGAAGTCGGCCCCTTGTGACCCATGGCAATGTTTAAGAAATCGGTAAGCTCGCTGCTCCTGACCTTGATGGCCTTGCTGGCGGCCGGCGCGCTCGCCTCGACGGCGATCCAGATGGTCGGGGCCTTCGGCCGCTACAACGACAGTCTCGAGACAGCGCGGCTTGCCGCCGCCGACAAGGCGATCTTCCACGGCGTATTGTCCCTGCGCAACAACAGGGGCGATGCCCAGAGCGCGATCCTCGGCGAAGACGATCCGCGCGCAAAACTCGCCGAGGCAGAGAAAGCGGAGCAGGGCGGCTATGAAGGCGTCAGCGCCGCCATGGCCAGCGTCGACTTTGCCCGCCGCGACGAGCTCGCTAGCACGCTGAAGCAGCGCTGGAGCGAGGCCGCGCCGCAATTCCAGCTGTTCTATGATGAAGCCAAGCGTCCGCGCGCCGAGCGCAAGATCGAGCGCACCAACTCCTGGTACGATGCTGTCACCAAGGTGATCGACACGGCGAACCTCGCCTCGACAGCGGTGTCGAACCGCGCGTGGATGAACGATCCCTTCATCGCCCGCATGATCCAGGTCCGCCGCCTCGCCTGGCAGGTGCGCGACCGCTACGGCATCCATTGCTCGGTGCTGCGTTCGAACGTCAACAGCAGCAAGCCGCTCGACGACACCCAGAAGCGCTCGCTGGCGCAATGGGACGGAACCATCGCCTCCGGCTGGGCCGGAATGGCCGAACTGCTGGCCGCGCCCGACGTGACTGCGGAACTGGTCACTGCGGCCAAGGAGGCGCAGGCCAAGACCGACGGCGTTCTCAAGCAGATCGGCGATCTCACCAAGAATTTTGACGGCAGCGGCAAGCCGGCGATGACGGCGGCGGATTGGAATGCGCTGTGCCAGTCGCCGTTCCCGCTCATTGTCGGTGTCGCGACAAAGGCGCTCGACCAGTCGATCGCACGAGCAGAGACCGTTCAGGCCAAGGCGCTGACCAATCTGGTCGTGCAGTCGCTTGCGTTCCTGCTGGCGCTCGCCGTGACGCTGGCCGGTGTCTATGTCGTGCGCAATCGCCTCATGCGCCCCGTGCGCGCCATTCTCGACGCCATCGCCCGGATCAGCGCGCGCGACTATGCAACGCCGGTTCCGCAATCCCGTTATCCCGACGAATTCGGCACCATGGCGGCTGCGCTCGAAAGCCTGCGCGAGAGCGCGGCGACCGCCGAGCGCCTCGGCCAGGAACGCGAATCGCAGCAGGCGCTGCAGCTCGCCCGCTCCGGGACCGTCGACGAGGCTTGCCGTCGTTTCGACGATACTGTGCAGGCGGTGATCCAGAGCGTCGCGGCGTCGACCAGAGAGCTCGATGCCACCGCGACCAACGTCCGCACGCTGGTGTCGGAATCGAGCAGCCAGACATCAGCGGTCTCGTCCGCCGCCGAGCAGGCCACCAACAATCTCGAGAGCATTGCGGCTGCGACCGAGGAGCTCTCGGCCTCCGTCGGCGAAATCTCAGCGCAGGTCCAGTCCAGCGCGCGCGATGCACGCGAAGCGGTGTCGCAGGTCGAGCAGACCAACGCCACCGTCGAGATCCTCGACCAGACCGCAGGCCGCATCAGCGACGTCGTGAAGATGATCCACGCCATCGCGGGCCAGACCAATCTGCTCGCCTTGAATGCCACCATCGAGGCGGCTCGCGCCGGCGAAGCCGGCCGCGGCTTCGCGGTCGTCGCCGGCGAGGTCAAGAGCCTTGCTTCGCAGACTGCGACGGCGACGGAAGAGATCTCGCGCCAGGTCGAGGAGATCCAGGGGGCAACCGGTCAGGCGGTTGCCGCCATCCGTTCGATCGGCGGCGCCATCAGCGGCATCGACGAGAAGATGACCGCGATTGCGGCTGCCGTCGAACAGCAGCGCGCGGCCACCACCGAGATCTCGCGCAACTTCCAGCATGCCGCCCAGGGCACTCGCGAGGTCACCGACACCATCGGCAGCGTCGCCAAGCTCAACCAGGAGACCGGCAATGCCGGTACGGTGCTGTCCGGTTCCGTCCAGAAGATGTCGGCCGACGCCGATCGTCTCCGCGTGGCGGTCGAGGGCTTCCTGGGCGCTGTGAAGACCGCCTGACCCTTCATTTCCCGGTTTCATGGCGTGCGGATATGGGCATTGCCGCGCGTCCCTGCGGCCTGTAGATGGTAGCGGTACCATGCTCCAACACAACCCGCAGGCGCAGCAAAACTAGCGGCAGGACGACAGGGAGATCATTTCGATGCCGGTTACCCCACACAAGGCCCAGCGCCCCTATCGCGGCGTGTTTCCGGTCGCACCGACCATCTTCGACGAGCACGGCCAGCTCGATCTCGAGGGCCAGCGCCGCTGCATCGATTTCATGATCGATGCCGGCTCGCACGGCATCTGCATCCTCGCCAATTTCTCCGAGCAGTTCGTGCTCACCGATGCCGAGCGCGAGAGCGTGATGCATGCGGTGCTGGAGCATGTCGCCGGCCGTGTACCCGTCATCGTCACCACCACCCATTTCAGCTCGGCCGTCTGCGCGGCGCGCAGCCAGCAGGCCGAGGCCGCCGGCGCCGCTATGGTGATGGTGATGCCGCCCTATCACGGCGCCACCTTCCGTGTGCCGGAGAAGGGCATTGTCGAATTCTTCAAGGTGCTCTCCGGCGCGATCAACATCCCGATCATGATCCAGGATGCGCCGGTCGCGGGCACGCCACTGTCGGTCGAGCTGCTGGCGCGCCTGGCGCACGAACTCTCCAACATCCGTTATTTCAAGATCGAGGTGCCTGGTGCTGCGTCAAAGCTCCGCAGCCTGATCGAGGCCGGCGGCAAGGATATCGAGGGGCCCTGGGACGGCGAGGAGGCGATCACGCTGATGGCCGATCTCGACGCCGGTGCGACCGGTGCGATGACCGGCGGCGGCTATCCCGACGGCATCCGCCAGATCATTGATCCTTATTTCGCTGGCGATCGGGAGAAGGCGAAGGCCGCCTATGAGCGCTGGCTGCCGCTGATCAATTACGAGAACCGCCAATGCGGCCTGCGCTCGGCCAAGGCGGTGATGAAGGCGGGCGGCGTGATCAAGTCGGACGCGGTCCGCCATCCGCTGCAGCCGCTGCACCCGGCGACGCGCGCGGGGCTGCTGGAGCTCGCCAAGGAGCGCGATGCGCTGGCACTGCGGTGGGGAAAGTAGGCCCACGCAACGCAATCGTAGGGTGGATTAGCGAAGGCGTAACCCACCCTACGACGCCGGTGCAAGCATCCACTCGCCGGTGATGCGGAAGCGCGCCTTCGCATCATGCTGCTTGAACAGCGTAATGCGATCGATCGCGAGCGTCTCGAGCTTCAACCCCGCAAACCTCGCCCGCAGCATCTCCAAAATCGGCCCGCGCCGTTCCGCATCCAGTCGCCCCGTCAGCGTCATGTGGAAACGAAACTCTTCCATCACGTAAGGATAGCCCCAGCGATCGAGATAATCGCGCTGCCGTTCGGTGAGCTTTTCCGGCTTTCGCCGCGCGCGGTCTTCCGCGGTCAGGGGCGGGCGGAAGCAATCGAAATCGCGGACACAATCGGCAGCCAGTTGTTGGAGCACCTCGACCGGCTCCGCCGGGATGACGGCGATGAAGCCGCTGATGGAATCGACGATTGGGCGGATCACCGGGATCGGGCGCGCCTTCCCGGCAAACGTCGCGCAAGCTGCCGTGAGCTCCGCCTCGGTCCTGCCCAGTGCCAGCGCCATCGGCGCCTTCAGCGTGCCGTGAAAGCCGTATTTGCGAGGATCGGTGGTGATGTCGCGCCAGTCGGCTGCGACATGCAAGGCATCGCCGGGAAAGGGCAGTTCGTCACCCGTGTAGGCATCATAGCCGAGCAGCCCGGCGCCAAACCGCGACAGCGCGTCGTCAGCGCCGGCGGCAAAATAAATCGCGTAGCGGGGAAAACCTGTCATTGCCGGAGCATAGCCAATTTATGCCGCAACGACAGTCTCGCGCGGCGTCGCCGCGATGCCGGCCAGCCGCGTCGCATCGGTGAGATGCACGAGCTTGCCGGCAGCAATCACCGCAACCAGCCGCGGCCGCATCGGCACGCTGTCGTCGACGAGCAGGATGTCGGCGCGATGCCCGGCAGCGAGCGTACCGCGATCGGTCAGACCGGTTGCCTGCGCCGGCGCCGACGAGATCAGCTTCCAGGCTTGTGTCAGCGGCAGCACGCCGTCGGCGGCAAGGCGGAATGCGGCGAGCAGCGGCGCCGGATAATAATAGTCCGAGGCCAGCACCGTGCAGAGCCCCTTGGCGATCATGTCGGAGGCCCTGGTCCAGCCGGTGTGGCTGCCGCCGCGCACGACGTTCGGGGCGCCGTAGACGATGGCATCTCCGTGGCTTGCTGCCTCCCGCGCCGTCTCCTCGTTGACCGGAAACTCGGCGAGCCGCACGCCCATGTCGCGAAAATTCCGGCGCATCGCCGGCGTCTGATCGTCATGTGACAGCATCCGCACCTCGGCCGCGCGGGCCGCAGCCGCGATCCGCGTGACCGACGCCGGAACATCGGCCGCGCGCGAGACGATATGCGCGACGAGCTTGTCGAAATCCTCGCTCGCCAGGCCGGTGCGCTCGACCATGCGGTTGCGCTTGCGTGGATTGGAGATCTCGGCAACGATCCCGTCCATATGGTCGTTGAAGGCGAACAGGTCGACACGGCCCTCGGCGAGCCACTGGCCGATCTCGCTTTCGGCATCCAGATTGTAGGTCTCGTGGCGCAGATGGAAACGGGTATCGGCGGCGAACTGCGGGCGCCGCCGCTCGATCGCCTCGAGCAGGCGCCTCGCATTGTCGCCGCTGCGCAGGCCCGGCTCCCACGACCAGGTCGTGGCATGGAACACGGTGGTGATGCCGTTGCCGATGACCTGGCGGTCGGTGTCATCAAGTGCGACGTCGATCGGGAAGTCGACGCCGGAGCGCGGCATCATCTGCCGTTCGAAGGCATCGCCGTGCAGGTCGATGATGCCGGGCAGGACCAGCAAGCTGCGCGCATCAATCGCCAGCCGCGCGCGGCCGCGAGGCGCATCGATCTGCGCAATTTCGGTTCCGGATATGGCGAGAGATGTTTCGGCAAGCTCGGAGCTAACAAGGGTCCGGCCACCCTCGATGAAAATGTCTGTCACGCGACCGCGCTTCGCTTGCTGGCAAGAGGACCAGTTGGGGAACTTGCCCCTGCTTCGTATGTCGTCAGGAAATCTTCAATCGCGAGCTTGCGGAAATCGGGCAGCGCCGCACGCAATTTGTCGTGATCCCAATCCCACCATGCCAGCCTGGCAAGCCGTCCGGCAACCTCTTCCGAGAACCGCCGCCGCACGACCCGCGCCGGATTGCCGGCGACGATAGTGTAGGCCGGCACATCCTTGGTGACGATGGCGCCGGCCGCAATCACTGCACCGGTGCCGACATTGCGGCCCGGCAGCACGATCGCGCCATGGCCGATCCAGACATCATGGCCGATATGGATGTGATGCTGGCGCCGCCACTCGAAGAAGTCGTCGTCGTCGCTCTCGCCCGGGAAGTAGGCGCTGGAACGGTAGGTGAAATGCGCCTGGGTGGCGCGGTGCATCGGGTGATTGCCGGGATTGACGCGCGTCATCGCCGCGATCGAGCAGAACTTTCCGATGGTGGTGTAGGTGATCTGCGCATCGTTGACGACGTAGGAGTAGTCACCCATCGTCACCTCTTGCAGGATCGTGCGCGCACCGACCTCGGTGTAGGCGCCGAGCTTGACCTCGTGCAGCTTCGCCGAAGGATCGATGGTCGGCTCGACCGATAGCACCCTGGCCATGTTGCATCCGGACGTTCGAGGGCGGGCGCTCCTCTTCGAGTGGCTTGATGACATCATCATGACGATACGATGACAGGGGACGAGGTGTGTTGCATCGCCGCACTGGCGTGGCACTGTCACACAAGTGTCAAGCGCTGGCGCTAGCGGTGGAGCCAGGTACTCTGGAGCCCTACATGCTGGTGGTGGAAGGTCTGACGTGCCGCTTCGGCGCAAAAGCCGCGGTGGACGATGCCTCGTTTCAAATCTCCCCCGGCGGCTTCGTCGGTGTGATCGGGCGCTCAGGCGCCGGCAAGTCGACCCTGCTGCGGACCATCAATCGTCTGGTGACGCCGACGCAGGGCCGCATTTTGTTCGATGGCCTCGACGTCACGGCGCTGCGCGGCAAGGAGCTGCGGCAGTGGCGGGCGCGATCGGCGATGATCTTCCAGCAATTCAACCTGGTCGGCCGGCTCGACGTGCTGACCAACGTGCTGATGGGGCGTCTCGCCACCATGCCGGCTTGGCGCTCGTTGTCGCAGATCTGGCCCGAGCAGGACAAGGCGCTGGCCATGTCGGCGCTCGAGCAATTCGACATTGCCCCGCTCGCCGCCCAGCGCGCCGACCAGCTCTCCGGTGGTCAGCAACAGCGCGTCGCGATCGCCCGCGCACTGGTGCAGCAGCCCGACATCATCCTCGCCGACGAGCCGATCGCCTCGCTGGATCCGCGCAACACCAAGATCGTCATGGATGCGCTGCTGCGCATCAACAAGCATTTTGGCATCACCGTGCTCTGCAATTTGCATTCGCTCGATCTGGCGCGCAGCTATTGCGACCGCCTGATCGGCATGGCGCAGGGCCGCGTGGTGTTCGACGGCGCGCCGGCCGCGCTGACCGATCTCGTCGCGCGTGAGCTCTACGATCTCGAAGCCGCCGACGTCATGGGCGGCACACCGGCCCCGGCGCCCGAGGGCGTCCCGGCCCTCGGTACGGCCGCCGCGGCCTGAGCCGCGTCGCATCCGTCATTGCCAGTTTTTGCGTCAACCGATCCTACCAGATGAGGCCAACATGATCACTCGCAGATTAATTCTCGCCGGCGCAGCCGCGCTGACCTTTGCCGGATCCGCTTCGGCCGAAGACTGGAAGACGAAATATCCGGAGATCACCTTCGCGGCGATTCCGGCCGAGAACGGTTCGGGCGTGACCGAGCGCTACGGCCCCTTCATCAACTATCTGTCGAAGGAACTCGGCGTGAAGGTCACGCTGCGCGTTGCCAACGACTATGCTGCCCTCATCGAAGGCCAGCGTGCCGGCAACATCCACATCGGCTATTACGGCCCGGCCTCGTTCGCGCGCGCCCGTCTCACCGGCGTCAAGACCGATGCCTTCGTCATCGACGTCAACTCGGACGGTTCGAAGGGCTATTACTCGGTGTTCTACGTGCTGGCGAAGTCGCCGTACCAGAAGATCGAGGACCTCAAGGGCAAGAATCTGGGTCTGGTCGATCCGAACTCGACCTCGGGCAACAACATGCCCCGCTTCAAGCTGAACGCGCTGGGCATCGATCCCGATGCCTATTTCTCCAAGGTGGTCTTCACCGGCAGCCACGAGAATGCCGTTCTCGCGCTCGCCCAGGGCACCGTCGACGTCGCCGCCAATTGGTGGAACGCGGACGACGATTCCAACCTGACCCGCATGCTCAACAAGGGCATGGTGAAGTCGTCCGACGGCACCGTGATGAAGAAGGAAGACTTCCGCATCATCGTGAAGTCCGACCTCATCATCAACTCGCCCTACGCTTATCTCGGCGATCTGCCTGAGGACATGAAGGCCGCGATCAAGAAGGCCTTCCTCGAAGCGGCGACGAAGGACCCCGAAGCATTCAAGAAGCTCTCCGACGGCAAGAACAAGCCGTGGGAGCCGATCGCCAACGACGATTACAACAAGACCATCGAGCTGATTAAGTTCGTCGACGGTTTGCGTAAGAAGGCGTCCTGACCTCGTCGGGACGACGCTACTGGAGCCGGGTCGATGGACCCGGCTCTTTTCTTGATGGATCCGTATTTCAATGACGGTTGCGGTTTCAATCCTTCCCGAGCAGCAGCTCGCCGCCCTGAACGCCGCTTATCGCAAGGCGGTGGCGCGCAAACGACTGCGCGTGTTGGGGGGACTCGCCCTGTTCGTCGCCGCGCTGATCGTGGCCTCGATCGGTGCCGAAGTGAACCTGCGCACCTTCTTCACTTATTTCGGCAACTTCATCAGCTATTTCGATCGTATCCTCACGCTCGACAGCGGCCAGCGGGTCTGGACCGATGTCCGCGAATGGTTCTGGGGCTTGCACAAATGGCTGAAGCTGCTCGGCGAGACCCTGCTGATCTCCTATGTCGGCACGCTGTCCGGCGCCGTCCTCGCCTTCGCGCTCAACTTCTTTGCGGCTGAAAATACCTCACCCGCACCCTGGCTGCGCTTCACGGTGCGGCGCCTGCTGGAATTCGCCCGCACTGTGCCCGGCATTGTGTTCGCGCTGATCTTCGTCATCGCCTTCGGCCTCGGGCCGATGGCGGGCGTGCTCGCGATCGCGATCCACTCCACCGGCGCGCTCGGCAAGCTGTTCTCGGAGATCGTCGAGAACGCCGACATGAAGCCGGTCGAGGGCATCCGCTCCACCGGCGCGAGCTGGATCTCCTGCATGCGCTTTGCGATCCTGCCGCAGGTCTCGGCGGGCTATGCCAGCTACGCGCTGCTGCGCTTCGAGATCAATGTCCGCGGCGCCTCGATCATGGGCTTCGTCGGCGCCGGCGGCATCGGGCAGGAGCTCATCGTCGCGATCCGCAAGTTCTACTACTCCGACGTCAGCGCGATCCTCATCACCATCATCGTCACGGTCTTCCTGATCGACATCACGACCGGCTGGGTGCGTGGCCGCCTGTTCGGCAAGGAGGCGCGGAATTGAGCAAGCCGCAGGACGTCAACACCGCGGAACTCCGCGCGCGCTACCCTGATGTCTTCAACCGCCCGGCATCGGCACAGTTGGCGACGCCGGCGATGCTCGTCGCGGCGCTTGCGATCTTCGTGTTCGGCCTGGTCGATCTCGATTTCTCGCCGTCGCGTTTCATCGCGGGGCTGAGCCAGCTCGGCTGGATCAGCATGATGATGATCCCGCCCGATCCCGGCTCGTCGCTGCCGCTCTATCTGAAGGCGCTGGGCGAGACGCTGTCGATCGCGCTGCTCGGCACCACGCTCGCCGCCCTGCTGGCGCTGCCCGTCAGCTTGTTTGCGGCGCGCAATATCGTGCCCGGCATCGTCCGCTTCCCGGTGCGGCGGTTCCTCGATTCGATCCGCGGCGTTGATACGCTGATCTGGGCGCTGGTGTGGATCAACGTGGTCGGGCTCGGTCCGTTCGCCGGTGTGCTCGCGATTGCCGTGTCGGATTTCGGCGCCTTCGGAAAGCTCTTCTCGGAGGCGATCGAAGGCGCCGACCAGAAGCAGGTCGAGGGCATTCGCGCCTCAGGCGGCAGCGCGCTGCACGAGATTCGCTTCGGCCTGATGCCGCAGGTGCTGCCCGTCATAGCCGGCCAGGTGCTCTATTTCATCGAATCGAACACGCGCTCGGCCACCATCATCGGTATCGTCGGCGCCGGTGGCATCGGCCTCCAGCTCGCCGAGCAGATCCGCGTGCTGGAATGGCAGAGGGTGTCGTTCCTGATCCTGATGATCCTGGTCGCGGTTGCCGCGATCGATTTCATCTCGGGCAAGCTGCGCTTTGCGATCATTGGTAAGCGGGCTGTGGCTTAATCTTTCTTCCCTTCTCCCCCTGCGGGAGAAGGTGGCGCGAAGCGCCGGATGAGGGGCAGGCCTCGGCAAAGTCGAATCGAATGGGGTTCGCGGAGAGAACCCCTCACCCGTCTCGCCGCTACCGCGGCCGAGCCACCCTCTCCCGCAAGGGGAGAGGGAAAAGAGCCTACGGCTCCACCACAAACTCCACCCGCTCCGCCGCAAAGCGCGAATGTTTCGTCACCAGCGGCTTGCCCTCGAGATCGAGGTCGGTGGCGTCGACCACCAGAATCGGCCGCCCCAGCGGCAAATCGAGCCGTGCGGCATCGGTCGCATCGACGATGCCGGCGGTGATGCGCGTCGCGCCGCGGCGATAATCGCTGATACCGTAGTGTTCGAGCATCTTGGTCATCGAGCGCGTGGCTGAAAACACCGTGCCGGCGCCGGGAAACAGCTCGGCCGACAGCCAGGTCGTGGAGACGCAGATCGGTGTGCGATCGGCGAGGCGGATGGCCTCGATCCGGACCAGCGGCGCGCCGGTCTTCAATCCCAATTCCCGCGCGAGCTCGCGGGTCGCGACATCTTCCGATGCTTCGATCAACCGGCCGTGCGGCTCGCGGCCTTCGGCGCCGACGATCTCCGAGAAGCGCGTGCGCGAGCGCAAGGGATAAGCGAGCTTCTGCGCCTCGACATAGGTTCCGCTGCCGCGCTCGGCACGCACGAGACCACGCTCGGCAAGGGCTGCGAGCGCGCGCCGCACGGTGTGCCTGTTGACGCGATAGGTTTCGGCGATCTCCATCTCGCCCGGCAGCTTGTCGCCTGCGGCAAAACGGCCGTCGGCGATGCCGCGCTCGATGCCGTCGGCAACGAGGCGCCACAGCGCGACGCCGGAAGAGGCGGTGTCCTGCATGCTCATGTCGACGGCGAACCTAGCCTGAAAATCACACGTTTGTCACGAAACAGTCATGGCGTTTCCTTATCAAGTTGTCTATTATCATAGACAACTTGAATTCGGCAAGAGTCGAGAGATTCGGTGACCCAGCACAATATGCAGCAAGCCCAGCGCCAGGCCGCAATGGCCGTGCTGGCGCACGCGGAGGCGGGCGAGATCGCCGCCCGCCTCCGCACGATCCCCTTGCCCGGGCATCAGGATCTGCGCGAACCGGAGAACGGTCTGGTGATGCTGCGCGGCCGGGTCGGCGGCGACGGCGCACCGTTCAATCTCGGTGAAGCCACCGTGTCGCGTGCGGCGGTGCGGCTTGCCAGCGGCGAGGTCGGCTTCGGCTACACGCTCGGGCGCGACGGCCAGAAGGCGCGGCTGATCGCCTTGTGCGACGCACTGGCGCAGTCGCGCGAATTTGGTGCCGCCGTCGAGCGCGACGTAATCGCGCCGTTGCGCGAGCAGCTTATGATTCGACGCAAGCAGGCGGCGGAAGAGACCGCTGCGACGAAAGTTGATTTCTACACCATGGTGCGCGGTGAGGGGTGAGGCCATGACCACGATTGCGGAACTGCCGCCGGGGTTCGTCGACAAGGTGTTGTCGGCGCAATCGACCTTTCGCTCGGTCATGGACGCGATGGCGCGGCCAGGTGCGGTCCAGCGCATCGTGCCGATGGCGGGAACGGCCGGACCGATGATGCGCGGCGTGGCCGCGATCGCGCTGACGCTGTTCGACCACGACACACCGCTCTGGCTGGATCCGCGGATGTCGGAGAGCACCGACGTCTTGAAGTGGCTCAAGTTCCACACCGGCGCGCCGGTGATCCAGGACTCCTCGATTGCGGCCTTCGCGCTGATCAGCGACGGCGTGTTGCTGCCTGATCTCCAGCGTTTCGCGCTCGGCACCAACGAATATCCTGACCGTTCGACCACGGTGATCATTCAGGTCGAGAGCCTGGACTTTGGTCGCAGTTTCGAACTGCGCGGTCCCGGCATCGACGGTGTCGCAACGCTCCAGGCCTCCTTCAAGCCCTTCGACCTGTTCGAGCTCCTGCGCATCAACGAGACGCTGTTTCCGCGCGGCATCGACGTGGTTCTGGTCGCCGATGATGCCGTGGTCGCGATCCCGCGCACGATCCGCGTTACGAGCATGGGAGTCTGACGCATGTATGTCGCAGTCAAGGGCGGCGAACGCGCCATCGAGAACGCCCATCGCCTGCTTGCCAACGCACGGCGCGGTGACCAGGGCGTTGCGGAAGTTTCTCTCGACCAGATCTCGGAACAGCTTGGGCTCGCCGTCGATCGCGTCATGAGCGAAGGCTCGCTCTATGACCGCGAACTCGCGGCGCTGGCGATCAAGCAGGCGCGTGGCGATCTGATCGAGGCGATCTTCCTGGTCCGCGCCTTCCGCGCCACCTTGCCGCGCTTCGGCGCCAGCGAGCCCGTCAACACCGGTGCGATGCGCGTGCGGCGGCGGGTGTCTGCGACCTTCAAGGACATTCCGGGCGGCCAGATCCTCGGGCCGACCTTCGACTACACGCATCGCCTGCTCGATCCATCGTTGGCCGAAGGCTTTGTGCCCGAGGCGCCGGCGACATCGGAGGCGTCATCAGCGGCAACCCCGCGCGTGACCGATATTCTCGGCCGCGACGGGTTGATCGAGACCTCGCCGCAAGCCGAGGATGGCGCCAGCGTCGGCGATCTCACCCGTGAGCCGCTGAACTTCCCGGCAGATCGCGACCTGCGCCTGCAAAATCTCGCGCGTGGCGATGAAGGCTTTCTGCTGGCGATGGGCTATTCCACCCAGCGCGGCTATGGCCGCAATCATCCCTTCGTTGGCGAGATCCGCTTCGGCGATGTCGAGGTCGAGTTCGCAGCCGAAGAGGTTGGTTTTGCCGTGCCGCTCGGCTCGATCGAGCTGACGGAGTGCCAGATGGTCAACCAGTTCAAGGGATCGGCGACGGAAGCGCCGTGCTTCACCCGCGGCTATGGCCTTGCCTTCGGCCAGAGCGAGCGCAAGACCATGTCGATGGCGCTGGTCGACCGGGCGCTGCGTGCCCGCGAGCTCGGTGAAGAGGCCGGAGCCCCGGCGCAAGATGAAGAATTCGTGTTGTCGCATTCGGACAACGTCCAGGCGACCGGCTTCGTCGAGCATCTGAAGCTGCCGCATTACGTCGACTTCCAGTCCGAGCTCGGCCTCTTACGCAAGCTCCGGAAGGAATTTGCCGAAGCCTCAGCCGAGGCCAACGCGCCCGATGCCATGAAGGAGGCCGCGGAATGAACGCGCCCGCCTACAACTTCGCCTATCTCGACGAACAGACCAAGCGGATGATCCGCCGCGCGATCCTGAAGGCGATCGCGATCCCCGGTTATCAAGTGCCGTTCGCCAGCCGCGAAATGCCGATGCCTTATGGCTGGGGCACCGGCGGCGTCCAGGTGACCGCCGCGATCCTGGGGCCGCATGACGTGCTGAAGGTGATCGACCAGGGCTCCGACGACACCACCAACGCGATCTCGATCCGCAAATTCTTCGCCAAGACCGCCGGCGTCGCGACCACGACGTCCACGGAGGAGGCGACCGTGATCCAGACCCGCCACCGCATTCCGGAAACGTCGCTGCACGCGAACCAGGTGCTGGTCTATCAGGTGCCGATCCCGGAGCCGCTGCGCTTCCTCGAGCCGCGCGAGACCGAGACGCGTCGCATGCATGCGCTCGCCGAATACGGCCTGATGCATGTGAAGCTATACGAGGACATCGCCCGCTTTGGCCACATCGCCACCGCCTACGCCTATCCGGTGAAGGTGAATGCGCGCTACGTGATGGATCCGTCGCCGACGCCGAAATTCGACAATCCGAAGATGGACAATTGCCCGGCGCTGCAATTGTTCGGCGCCGGCCGGGAGAAGCGCATCTATGCGATTCCGCCCTATACCCAGGTGGTGTCGCTCGATTTCGAGGATCACCCGTTCGAGCCGTATCGTTTCAACGCGCCCTGCGCGCTGTGCGGCGCCGAAAATTCCTACCTCGACGAGATCGTCACCGACGACAAGGGCAGCCGCATGTTCGTCTGCTCCGACACCGACTACTGCGAGGGGCGTCAGGCCGCCGGCCATCACGGGGCCCTGAGTGCTGCGCCTTACAAGGACAAGGCGCAAGGAGAAGCACAAGCAGAAGCACAAGGGAAAGAAAATGGCTGATCTTCCGGAAACCGATCGGCCGCTGTTGATCGCCAACGCGCTCAGCAAATCCTATGGCCGCATCGTCGCCTGCCGGGATGTGTCGTTCGCGCTCTATTCCGGCGAAGTGCTGGCGATCGTCGGCGAATCCGGTTCGGGCAAATCGACCCTGTTGCAGCTGCTGTCGGGCCAGCTCGCCGCCAGCAGCGGGCAGGTGTCCTACCGGATGCGCGACGGCGTGACCCGCGATCTCGCCGCCCTCGGCGAGGCCGAACGGCGCCTCCTGTTCCGCACCGATTGGGGTTTCGTGCATCAGGATCCGGCGCAGGGTCTGCGCATGGCGGTTTCGGCCGGCGCCAATGTCGGCGAGCGGCTCATGGCGGTGGGCTGGAACCATTACGGCCGCATTCGCGAGAGCGCATCCGACTGGCTCACCCGCGTCGAGATCGACGTCGCGCGCATCGACGATGCGCCACGCACCTATTCGGGCGGAATGCGCCAGCGCCTCCAGATCGCGCGCAACCTCGTCACCGAGCCGCGGCTGGTGTTCATGGACGAGCCGACGGGCGGGCTTGATGTGTCCGTGCAGGCCCGCCTGCTCGATCTCCTGCGCAATCTCGTCGCCGAACTGCATCTCGCCGTCGTCATCGTCACCCACGATCTCGCGGTCGCGCGCCTTCTCTCGCATCGCGTGATGGTGATGAAGGGCGGCCGCGTCATCGAAACAGGCCTCACCGACCAGGTGCTCGACGATCCCCGCGAGCCCTATACCCAGCTCCTCGTCTCCTCGATTTTGCCGCCATAAGCTTTTCAACATGAGTGCTCCGATGTCCGCCATGATCGAAGTCGCTGACGCCAACAAGACCTTTACCATGCATCTGCAGGGCGGCATCGAATTGCCTGTCGTGCGCGGCGTGACCTTTCAGGTTCAGGCGGGGGAGTGCGTCGTGCTCTCGGGGCCGTCAGGCGCCGGAAAATCGTCGATCCTCAAGATGATCTTCGGCAATTACCGCTGCGATTCCGGCCGCATCGGCATCCGCCATCGCGGCGAGGTGATTGATCTGGCCACCGCCGAGCCTCGGCAAGTCCTCAATGTCCGCCGCGCGACGATCGGCTATGTCAGCCAGTTCCTTCGCGCCGTGCCGCGTGTTGCAACCATCGACGTCGTTGCGGAGCCGCTGATCGTCAATGGCATGACGCGCGCTGATGCGCATGCGCGTGCCGGCGAGCTCCTGCATCGCCTCAATATCCCCGAACGGCTCTGGCAGCTTCCGCCCGCGACCTTCTCCGGCGGCGAGCAGCAGCGCGTCAACATCGCGCGCGGCTTCATCTCGGATCTGCCGATTCTGCTGCTCGACGAGCCGACTGCCTCGCTCGATGCGGCCAACCGCGCCGTGGTGGTCGAGCTGGTTGCCGAGAAGAAGCGCCAGGGCGTCGCCATGGTCGCAATTGTCCATGACGACGAAATCCGCCATTTGATTGCCGACCGCATCGTCGACGTCACCAGCTTTGCCGCCGCGGCCTGAAGGACAGGGAATATGAAGCCGAAGGATACCGTCATCGCCAACGCCAGAATCGTGCTGGCTGACCGGGTGATCGAACAGGGCTGGCTTGCCCTCACTGACGGACGCATTGCCGAGATCGGCGAGGGCAGGGCCCCCGCGGGCGCAGAGGACGCCGGCGGTGACCTCATCATGCCCGGCCTGATCGAGCTCCACACCGACCATCTCGAAGCGCATTACGTGCCGCGCCCAAAGGTGTTCTGGAATCCGGTCGCCGCGGTGATCTCCTATGATGGCCAGCTTGCGACCTCAGGCATCACCACCGTGTTCGATTCGCTCCGGGTGTGGCGCGAGGACGGTGCCGAGGAGGTCGATGGCCGTGCCGGCGTGCTCGCAGCGGCGATCACCACTGCGCGCGCCGGCAATCTGCTGCGCGCCGACCACTTCCTGCATCTTCGCTGCGAGATCCCGATGCCGAGCGTGGTCGAGGAGGCCAAGGAGCTGATCGATCGGCCCGACGTCAAGCTGATGTCGCTGATGGACCACACGCCCGGCCAGCGCCAGTTCCGCGACGAGGTCAAGCTGCGCGACTATTACCGGGGCAAGGGCGGCGGCATGACCGATGCCGAGCTCGACGTATTGTTCGCGAGGCGCTTCGATTACCAGACGAAGTATGCCGCGGCCAATATGCGCGAGATCGTAGCGCTGGCGCATCAGTACAAAATTCCGCTGGCGAGTCATGACGACACCACCGAGGAGAACGTCGCCGACGCCGTGCGTGACGGTGTCGCGGTGGCGGAATTCCCGACCACGATCGAGGCCGCGCGCGGCCTGCACCAGGCCGGCATCGACATCCTGATGGGGGCGCCCAACGTCGTGCGTGGCGGCTCGCACTCCGGCAACATCGCCGCGATCGATCTCGCGCGCGAAGGCCTGCTCGATATCCTGTCGTCGGACTACATCCCATCCAGCCTGCTGATGGGCGCGCTGCAACTGCCCGAGCATGCGCCGTCGATCAGCCTGCCGGCGGCGGTCCGCACCGTGACCAAGGCGCCCGCCGATGCTGTCGGCCTCACCGATCGCGGCGAGATCGCGGTCGGTAAGCGTGCCGACCTGATCCGCGTGCATGTGGCCGGTAGCGTTCCTGTTGTCCGCAGCGTCTGGCGCGAAGGGAGCCGCGTCGCATGAGCGAGGCGGTCGCGACGGAGGCAGGGCAAGCGGGCGCGATTGGTCCGGGGCGGCTCGTGCTCGTGGTGGGCCCAAGCGGTGCCGGCAAGGACACGCTGCTGCGGTTGGCGCAAGCCGCCTGCGCCGACGATCACGAAATCGTCTTCCCGCGCCGTGTCGTGACGCGCGCGTCCTCGGCCGACGAAGACAATATTGCGGTGAGTCCGGACGAATTCGCCCGTGCTCGCGATCACGGCGATTTCGCCGTGCATTGGGACGCACATGGCCATTCCTATGCGCTACCGCTGCAGATCAACGACGACATCCGCGCGGGGCGCGCCGTGGTGGTCAATGTCTCGCGCACGGTGATCAGCGCCCTGCGCCGGGCCTATGCCAATGTCGTCGTGGTCGCGATCACGGCGCCGCCGGACGTGCTGGCGCAGCGCCTTGCCGCGCGTGCGCGCAACAGCGACGGGAATATCGCCGACCGGCTCACACGCAGTGTCGGAGACGCATCGGCCAGTGCCGATGTGACTATCCTCAACGCCGGCAGCGCGGACTATCACGGCCGCCAGCTCGTGCGTGTGATCCGGAATGAATGCTGGCGCGAATAACCGGCAGAACAAGGAGAGTGGAATGACGGTGATTGAGACGGTCGAACAGCTGGAAGCCATTTACGGCGCCACCAACGATGCCTCGACCGTGAAAGTCGCCGACCACGTCACTCCGCTCTACCGCATCTTCATCGAAAAAGCGCCGTTTGCAGCGCTTGCCACCATCGGCCCTGAAGGCATCGACTGCTCGCCCCGCGGCGATCTTCCTGGCTTCGTCCGTATCCACGATCCCAAGACGCTGATGCTGCCGGATCGCCGCGGCAACAACCGGATCGATTCCCTGCGCAACATCGTGCGCGATCCGCGCGTATCGCTGATGTTCCTGATCCCCGGCTCCGGCAACGCAGTCCGCGCCAACGGCCGCGCGCATCTCTCTGTTGATCCGGACCTGCTTGCCTCGTTCAGGGTCGAGGGCAAGGCGCCGCGTAGCGTCATGGTGATGAACGTGGACGAGATCTATTTCCAATGCGCCCGCGCTATCGTCCGCGCCGACCTCTGGAATCCCGACAAGCGCATCGACCCGAAGACGCTGCCGACGCCCGGCCAGATCCTGGCCGAGATGAGCCAGAACAAGGTCGGCGGCGCGGAGTATGATCGCATCTGGCCGGAGCGCGCTGCGGCGACGATGTGGTGAGTCCGCGCTCTCTCGTCCCCCTCTCCCCGCAAGCGGGGCGAGGTGAAGAGCCCTCTAATTGAACGCCATTCCCCCACTCAACGCGATCGTCTGCCCGGTCATATAGGCATTGTCCACCAACAGCATCACGGCTTTCGCCACCTCCTCCGCCGTGCCGAAGCGGCCGAGCGGGATGCGGCTGACGAGCTGCGGCTGGCCGCTCATCATGTCGGTCTCGATCAGCGACGGTGCCACGGCATTGACGGTGATGCCTTCCTTCACCAGCCGCGCAGCATAGCCCCGCGTGAGGCCCTCCATGCCGGCCTTGGAGGCGTTGTAGTGCGGACCGATCGAGCCGGCACCACGCGCGGCGCCGGAGGAGATGTTGACGATGCGGCCCCACTTCCGCGCTCGCATCGACGGCAGCACCGCCTGCGTGCACAGGAACGCGGATTTCAGATTGACCAGGATGGTGCGGTCGAAATCGTCCTCGGTGAGATCGTCGACGCCGCGCGTGATCGCGATGCCGGCATTGTTGACCAGGATGTCGATCGGCCCGAGCCCGGCCGCGACGCGCTCAACCATGCCGGTGACGGCTTCGCGCTGCGAGACATCGGCCGCGACCACGATGGCGCGGCCGCCCTGCTTGCCGATCTCGCCTGCGAGTTGTTCAGCCGCGCCAATTCTCTCGCGGCAATTGATTGCCACCGCCGCGCCTGCTTCGGCCAAAGCACGACAGACGGCTGCGCCAATCCCGCGCGAGCCGCCGGTGACGAGCGCCACGCGCCCCTTCATGGTATCCGTCATGTCGTCCTCCCGCATTTCTTTGCGCCTCTCAGGGCAACGGTACCACGCTATGGACCCCCAGCGTGTTGACATCATTGCGAGATGATTTCGGCTGTGGCGGCTTGCGCGCAGAGAAGTGCGTGCACGCGACCGCGGCAAATATGGATAGCCATTTCATTGACCGATCGGGGCAATCCCTCGATATTCGAAACATCGAAACTGCATCTTCGAGCCGAAAGCTGCTGCATGAGATCGAATGACCAGCGAGTGAAGAGCGACATGCGCAAGCGCATGATGCGTCGCTGCGTCTCGGCCGCGACCGGCACCTGTTGTTGCTGCTGATCGCCGAGCCAAATCCCGATCGTAATCTCTTGACAGGAGCGCCGACCCGTTCGGCGAACAAGCAGCCATGCCCAAAGCCTATATCATCGAAGTTCACGACCGCACCGCCGGCATCATCGCCAGTGATGAGCGCGGCTTCCGCTTCTTCTCCTCAGAACGCCTGTTCGACAGCCTCGAGGGCCGACAGTTCCGCTCGGCCCGGGACGCCGAACGCGCCGCACGCGCCGTGTTCGCGGAGCGCCGGCACCTTGTGTCAATCTGAGCACCAGCCGACCGAAAGGACTTTGCAAATGATCACGCGACGACACATCATCGCTGGCGCTCTGTTGCTGGCAAGTGCGGCGGGTTCGCCCGTGCGGGCCGAGGACAAGCCGGCCGAGATCCGCATCGGCACCCAGAAGGGCGGCTTCTTCCCCGCCGTTCGCCAGCGCCAGACGCTGGAAAATGCCTTCAAGCCGCTCGGCATCGAGATCAAGTGGATCGACTTCCAGTTCGGTCCGCCGCTGCTGGAGGCTATCAATGTCGGCAGTGTCGATTTCGGCTATGTCGGCGATGCCCCGCCGATCTTCGCGCAGGCCGGCAGTGCGAAGATCCGCTACGTCGCCGCGGTGAAATCGGACGGCAACACCCAGGCGATCATCGTGCCGAAGGATTCGCCGATCAAGACGCTCGCCGACCTCAAGGGCAAGCGCGTTGCCTTTGGTAAGGGATCGAGCGCGCATAATCTCCTGGTCGCCGCGCTCGAGAAGGCGGGCGTCGCCTGGAGCGATATCACGCCGGCTCCGCTTGCGCCGGCGGATGCGACTGCGGCCTTCGTCAAGGGTTCGGTCGACGCCTGGTCGATCTGGGATCCCTATCTCGCGCTCGCCGAGCTGAAGGAGAACGCGCGCGTCCTCGTTTTCGACAAGGACGTGCACAAGCCGAACGCGTTCTACATCGCCAATACCGATTTCGTCGAAAAATATCCGTCGCTGGTCGCGAGGCTCAACACCACCTTCGCGTCCGAAGGCGTCTGGGCCAACGAACACCATGAGGACGTCGCCAAGGCGCAAGCCGACGCGACCGGCGTCGACATCGCGGCCGTCAGGCGTTTCGTGGATCGCTCCAACTTCCGCGTCGTGCCGCTGGATGCCGAGGTGATCGCAACCCAGCAGGCCGTCGCAGACCGCTTTGCCAAGCTCGGCCTGATCCCGAAGCCGGTCAACGTCTCCGACATTGTCTGGAAGTGGACGCCAGGTTCCTGAGCGGGCACCCTTTTGAGGAGTGGTAAAATGAGTTTCTACAGAGACTTCAATGACAAGCTCGCGATCGAACGCTGGAATACGGACCAACGCAAGCCGTTCGAGACGATCAAGGTCACGCAGCTCTCACCGACCGTGGGCGCGGAGATCTCCGGCGTCGACCTCGCCAAGGAGGTGAGCGAGACGCAATTCGCCGAGATCAGGCGGGCGCTCGACGAGAATCTTGCCGTGATCTTCCGCGACCAGAAACTGTCGCCGGAGGACCATAAGCGCTTCGCGCGCCGCTTCGGCAAGTCTTTGCACCGGCATGAGCTCGCCGCCACGCGCTTCAAGGGCGATGGTCCGTTCGATCCGGAATTCCTGTCTTGGAAGACCGGCCGGGATTCACGCTTCACCGCCGGCGACGGCTGGCATCCCGACGTGTCCTGCGATCCCAGCCCGATCGCCTATTCGCTGCTGCGGGTGACGAAGACCCCGCCGCTCGGCGGCGATACCGCCTTTGCCAACATGTATCTAGCCTACGAATTCCTGTCGGATCCGATCAAGCAATTGCTCGACGGGCTGACCGCGATCCACGACGGGGCGCTGGCCTGGACCGCCGGCTATGGCGCAAAGCCTGATCCCGGCAAGACCTATCCGCAAACCGAGCACCCGGTGGTGGCGATCCATCCGCGTACGGGACGCAAGTTCCTCTATGTGAATGCGTCCTTCACCTCGCATATCGTGCAACTAACGCGGCGGGAAAGCGACGCCGTTCTCCAGCTCTTGTTCCGGCATGTCGAAAGCCAGCTTGCACTGCAGACCCGCGTGCACTGGCAGCCGAATTCGCTGCTCGTATGGGATAATTGGGCGAGCCAGCACCACGCGGTCTGGGATTACTATCCCGAGGAACGCTGGGGCGAGCGTGTCTCGGTAGTGACTGGAGAGGCACCGCGAGCGCGGCTCGATCTCAGCGAAGCAGCCGAGTAGCTTCGCCGATGCGGCGCTCCATCTAGCTCCGGCGGCGCGCCCGCGTGCGCGCCGCTTTCTTGGCGGCGGCGGAGCGGGCCTTGGCGCCCTTGGTGCGGCTCGCCTTGCGCGCGGCAGCGGAACGCGAGGCCGAAGATTAACCCTATCAGCCTCTCAGCGCCGCGAGCAGTTCGTCCGGCCGCTCCGCCATGATCATGTGGCCCGCGCCCGGCACCACGACAGTCTTCGCATGCGGGATCGCCGCCGCGAGCGCCTTGCCGGCCTTCACCGGCGTCATCATGTCCCGCTCGCCAAGAATGAGTGTCGTCGGCACCTTCACGCTCGCAGCCGCAGTCAGCGCATTCGCGTAGGCATTGCAGGCGGACAGATCCTTGAACAGCACGCCCGGTTCGCAAGCCTGAAGCACGGCCTGTGCGCCGCCATGCATCCACAGGCCCGGCGCGAGGCTGCCGCCGAGCTCGGCGTTGAAGCCGAGGCCCCAGATCGAGACCATGTCGTTGGCATCCTGCGAGTTGGCCTCGGCCGCTTTCAGCAGATCCGGGCCGACGGTCATGGTCGCAGCCGTGCCGATCAGGCTGAGCGCCGACACCTTGTCGGGGTGACGCGCCGCGGTTTCCAGTGAGATCAGCGATCCCATGGAATGGCCGATGAGGTGCGCCTTCGCAGCGCCGGCCGCATCGAGCAGCGCCGCCGTCCAGTCTGCCATCTCAGCGATACTTCCCAGTGATAGGCCGGCCGAACGGCCGTGGCCGGGCAGATCAGGCGCCAGCACGCCAAAGCCGTGATGGGAAAACCAGCGCGTGTGCAGCGCCCAGGTCGAATGATCGAAGCCGGCGCCATGGAGGAAGACGACCGTGGGCAGGGACTTGTCGAAGTCGCGGCCGCCGGTCGCGACAAACACCTCAGTGCCGTTGACGGAGAGCTTCATCGTCTCAAACCTTTTGCGAGATGCGCAGCGCCTGCGCGAGATCGTCGATGATGTCGCTGGCCGTCTCGATGCCGACCGAGAGCCGCACCAGCTCCTCACCGATGCCGGCGGCCTTCAGCTGCTCGGCATCCATCTGCTGATGCGTGGTCGAGGCGGGGKGGATCACCAGCGTCTTGGCGTCGCCGACATTGGCAAGATGGCTGATCATGCGCAGGGACTCGATGAACTTGCGTCCCGCTGGCCGGCCGCCCTTGATGCCGAAGGAGACGATCGAGCCCGCGCCGCGCGGCAGCAGCGTCTTCGCAAGCTGGTAGTCGGGATGGGTCTCCAGCGAGGGATGCAGCACCCAGTCGACCGCCTTGTTGGACTTCAGCGCCTCCAGCACCAGGTGCGTATTCTGGATGTGCCGGTCCATGCGTACGCCAAGCGTCTCGACGCCCTGCAACAGCTGGAACGCATTGGTCGGTGACAGGCAGGCGCCGAAATCGCGCAGGCCTTCGGTGCGGGCCCGCATGATGAAGGCGGCCGTGCCGAACTGCTCGTCGAAGACGATGCCGTGATAGCCGCCATAGGGCTCGGTCAGCACGCCGAATTTGCCCGATTTGCGCCAGTCGAACCGGCCGCCGTCGACGATGGCGCCGCCGATCGCGATGCCGTGGCCGCCGATCCACTTTGTCGCCGAATGCATGACGATGTCGGCGCCCAGCTCGATCGGTCGGCTGAGATAGGGCGTCGCAAAGGTGTTGTCGATCAGCAGCGGGATCTTTGCCTCATGCGCGATTCCCGCGACCTTCGGGATATCCAGCACCTCGAGCCCGGGATTGCCGATGGTCTCGCCGATCACCAGCTTCGTGTTCGGCTTGATCGCCTTCCGGAACGCGTCATGATCGCGTGGCTTCACGAAACTTGTGGTGATACCGAAGCGCGGCAGCGTGTGCGCCAAGAGATTGATGGTGCCGCCATAGAGCGAGCTCGACGCCACGATGTGGTCGCCGGCGTTGAGCAACGTCGCGATCGCGAGATGCAGCGCGGCCATGCCGCTTGCAGTGCAGATCGCGCCGACGCCGCCTTCCAGCGCCGCGAGCCGCTCTTCCAGCACACCGGTGGTCGGATTGGAGATGCGCGTATAGATGTGGCCGGCGCGCTCGAGATTGAACAGCGCCGCCGCATGGTCGGAATCCTGGAACACGTAGGACGTGGTCTGGTAGATCGGCACCGCACGCGCCCCGGTCGCGGGATCCGGATGCTGGCCCGCATGCAGGCTCAGGGTTTCGAAGGCGGGCGGTTTCGGCGCGGGCATGCGTGGCCTCGTTAACTTCTCGGTAAGATCTTCGACATTTGCCACAGATCGAGGGGGACGTCAGCCGTTGACAGGCCGATTTTGCGTCTTTCTGCCGCGAGCTCCGGCAGGCGTGCGCCGTAACTGAGTTCTTAACGAATTGCCTCTATTTTTCGCGTTCTCGCCAATGTGATCGCCTGCTGCCTGATTCTCCACGGCGCGGCGTCAGCAACCCGAAGAGGCAGAATGCCGGCTCTCAAGAACCTGTTTTCGTTGCGCTCGATCGGCGCCAAGCTCGCCCTCATGACCTTCGTCGGCGCCGTCTGCATGGCGATGGTTGCCTCGACCGTGCTGTGGATCGCGCGCAACCAGCTCGTCACCGAGCGCATCGAGAAGGCGCATGCTGCCGTCGATATCGTCTGGAGCCTGGCCGATGGCTACTACAAGGCCTACAAGGCCGGACAGATGACCGAGGAGGAAGCCAAGAAGCGCTTCCTCGAGGCCAACAATTACGTCTGGTACGAAGACCACGGCAACTACGCCTATATCTATGACTACGAGACCGGGCTGTGCGTCTCCAATCCCGGCATCCCCCAGTTCGTCGGCAAGGACATGCGTCCGAACAAGGATGCCAATGGCATGCCGTTCGCGATCGCGCTGATGGACATCGCCAGGAAGGGGCAGGGCACGCTGCGCTATTCGTTCCGCCGCAGCGGCAATGATGCGACGCCGCTCGACAAGGTCGCCTTCACGCGCGGTTTCGCGCCCTGGAACCTGATGATCGGCTCGGCCGAATACATGTCCGAGGTCGACAATTCGTTCTGGTCGATGGTGCAGACGGCCTCGATCGTCATCGCCGTGCTGATGCTGATTTCGATCATGATCGCCTGGGCCGTCGGCCGCAGCGTGGTCAAGCCGCTCACCGGCTTGAAGGAGCGCATGGCCTCGCTCAGCGAAGGCCAGCTCGAGGCGCCGGTCGCGCATGCGGATCGCCGCGACGAGATCGGCGAGATGGCGCGCACCGTGCAGGTGTTCCGCGACGCCATGATCGAGACCAACCGCCTGCGTGAGGAGCAGGCCGTCACCGAGCAGCGCCAGGGCGAGGCCCGCAAGGTCGACATGAACCGGCTCGCCGATCAGTTCGAGCGCGAGGTCGGCGAGATCATCGAGCTGGTGTCGGTGGCTGCAGGCCAGCTCGAGACGTCGTCGACGACGCTGTCCAAGACCGCCGACACCGTCGCGCAGGTCTCGAACCGCGCCTCTACCGCGTCGGGCGACGCATCCGCCAACGTGCATTCGGTCGCCGCCGCGAGCGAAGAGCTTGCATCCTCCATCGGCGAAATCTCGCGCCAGGTCGAGACCTCGGCGCGGATCGCCAGCGAGGCGGTCAGCCAGGCGCAGAAGACCGACAGCCGCATCAGCGAGCTGTCGCAGGCCGCAAGCCGCATCGGCGACGTCGTCGATCTCATCCAGACCATCGCCGGCCAGACCAACCTCCTGGCGCTCAACGCGACCATCGAGGCCGCGCGCGCGGGCGAAGCCGGCCGCGGCTTTGCCGTGGTGGCGTCGGAAGTGAAGTCGCTCGCCGAGCAGACCGCCAAGGCAACCGACGAGATCAGCCAGCAGATCGCCGACATCCAGTCGGCGACGCGCGATTCAGTCGCGGCGATCAAGGAGATCGGCGCCACGATCGGCAAGATCTCGGAGATTTCGGCCGCGATCACCACCTCGGTCGAGCAGCAGGGCGCGGCCACGCAGGAGATTTCCCGCAACGTGCAGCGCGCCGCCGAAGGCACCTCGCAGGTCGAGACCAGCATCGCCGACGTCCAGCGCGGCGCCTCCGAGACCGGCGGTGCGTCCGCCCAGGTGCAGTCGGCCGCGCAATCGCTCGCGGGCGAAAGCGCCCGCCTCAAGCGCGGCGTCGCCAGCTTCATGAGCTCGATCAGGGCGGCGTAAGCGGCGCTATGTTGTGGCCATCCTTCGAGACGCCCGCTTGCGCGGGCTCCTCAGGATGAGGTCTGGTGTTGCTGTTAGACCCTCATGGTGAGGAGCCCGCCTCTTGGCGGGCGTCTCGAACCATTGAGGCCGAACTGCCTCACGCCCCCACCAATCTCTCCCGCACCTCCGCCGCGATCTCGAACGAGCGCAGCCGCGCGGTGTGATCGTAGATCTGGCCCGTGGTCATCAGCTCATCCGCGGCGGTGTCGGCGATCAACGCCTTCAGCTTCTCTTCGACAACCGCGGGCGAGCCGACGGCGGAAATCGCCAGCGCCTGCGCGACGCCGGCCTTCTCGGCCGGCGACCACAGCGCATCCATGTCGTCGACCGGTGGCGGCAAAGGTCCGGGCGTGCCGCGGCGCAAATTGATGAACTGCTGCTGCAGCGAGGTGAACATCCGCTGCGCCTCCGCATCGCTGTCGGCAGCGAACACATTGACGGCGACCATGGCATAGGGCTTGTCGAGCTGCGCCGACGGCTCGAACCGCGCGCGATATTCGCGCAGCGCCGGCATCAGCATCTGCGGCGCGAAATGCGAGGCAAACGCAAACGGCAGCCCGAGCATCGCCGCGAGCTGCGCGCCGAACATGCTGGAGCCGAGGATCCACAGCGGCACCTTCGTGCCCATGCCGGGCACGGCGCGGATGGTCTGGTTCGGTTTGACATCGCCGAGCAGCGCCTGCAATTCCAGCACGTCATGCGGAAAATTCTCCGCCGCCGTTGCAAGGTCGCGCCGCATCGCCCGCGCGGTGAGCTGGTCGGTGCCGGGCGCGCGGCCAAGGCCGAGATCAATCCGTCCGGGATAGAGCGACTCCAGCGTCCCGAACTGCTCGGCGATCACGATCGGCGAATGGTTCGGCAGCATCACCCCGCCCGAGCCGACGCGGATCGTCTTGGTCCCGCCCGCGACATGGGCGATCACCACCGACGTCGCCGCGCTCGCGATACCCGTCATGTTGTGATGCTCAGCGAGCCAGAACCGCTTGAAACCCCATCCCTCGGCATGCTGCGCGAGATCGAGCGAATTGCGAAACGCCTGCGCGGCGTCGGAACCTTGCTTGATAGGCGCGAGGTCGAGCACGGAGAAGGGGATCATGGAGGCTACCGGTGTGGAGGGGCTGCGTGTCTGAGGCAAGGACATGTAGTGTCACCGCGCGGGATGGGTAGAGCACCGTTCACAACCCTGTTATGGCGCCGCATGGGGCCCGTCGTCTCAGCTGGGCGTTTCGCGCGTGTTGTAGTACTCTCCGTGCGCGCCACCTTCGCCTGGAGGACAGACATGACCCTTGTCGTACTCAGTCGCCGCAACCTCCTCGTCGTCGGCGGCTCGGTCCTTGCCTCAGGCGTCCTGGCGGCGGGCACTTCCAGCCTCCTGCTGCCTGCACGTGCGGACGGCCTCGCGCCGACGGAATCGATGACCGGCGGAGCCAACAACTACCGCAAGGGCGCGCCGATCGTGGATCGGATCGGCAAGGGCGGCTTCTGGATGAGCGGCACTGTGCGCCGCGCCGGCGACGGCGCACCGCTGGCCGGACAGCGCATCCAGATCTGGGCGCACACGGTCGAAGGGCAGGAGCACGAGCCGCAGAGCCACGGCGCCACGCTCACCGACAAGGACGGTGCGTTCCGGCTCGAAATGCCGCAGATCATTCCGATCTTCGGCCAGCCGCATGGTCATCTCGCTTATGATAGCGGTGAATTCAAAACCGTCTTTCTGCGGCCGATCATGCGGAGCGCAAAGGACGCCAGCCTCGAGGCGCATTTCGTGCTGCAGCCGGCCTGATTGCGTTGCAGATCAAGGGCTGGAAATCCCTGATCTGGGCCGCACTCGCGTTGGCTATCGGTGTGCCGATCGCGCTCGCAGCGACAAGCGAGCAGCTCGCATGGCGCGGCCCGATCTACATCCTCGCCGGCTTCGCTGGAATCATCGCCCTCGGTCTCGTGCTGGTTCAGCCGCTGCTGATCGGCGGATATCTGCCAGGCCTGTCGGCCTATCGTAACAGGCGCGCCCATCACTGGATCGGCGGCGCGCTCGCGGCCGCGGTGGTGATCCATGTCGCCGGCCTCTGGTTCACCAGCCCGCCCGACATGATCGACGCGCTCACCTTCTCATCGCCGACGCCGTTCTCCCCCTTCGGCGTGATCGCCATGTGGGCGATCTTCGCCGTCGCGCTTCTAGCCGCCCTGCGTCGGCGATTGGGACTGCGGCTCCGCGCATGGCGCCTGATTCATATTCCCCTCGCGATCATCATCGTCGCATGCAGCGTGATCCATTGCCTGCTGATCGAAGGGACGATGGAGACGATCTCGAAGGCGGTGCTCTGTGCGCTTGTCCTCGCGGCCACCATCAAGGTCGTGGCCGACCTCGGGCGAAAGCGGATGGTGCGCAGCGAGAGTATCGCGCCGCAATAAATCATGCCGGCTCGCGCTCGGCTTGCCGCTGATGGCGCCGACAACTATCCTCGCATGATGACCGCCAGCACCCCCGATCTGAAAGCGTTCCTGCTCGCGACGCCGTTCTTCGGCGGTCTCACGGATGCAAGTCTCGACCTGCTGGTCTCGATGCTGGTCGAGTGCAGCTTCGATGCCGGCGCGACCGTCGTGGCCGAAGGCGAGCCAGGACGCTCGATGTTCATCGTCAAATCCGGCCGGCTGGTGGTGAGCAAGCGGGCACATTCGGGAAGCGTCATCCCCATCTCCGTTCTGGGGCCCGGTGATTTCTTCGGCGAGATGACGCTGATCGAAATGCAAAATCGCTCCGCCACGGTGGTCGCGGAAAGCCCGACCGTGCTGTACGAGCTGACGGCGCCAAAGCTCTACGCCTGCTATAAGGCCGATATCCACGCCTATGTGATCATTCTGCAAAACATCAATCGTGAGCTCTGCCGCCGGCTGCGCCGTTCCGACGATCGCTTCACGGGATATTTGTCGGGGGATGATGGATAGGGCATTTGCGAAATCCCCCATGTTGGCGGCGACCTCGGCGCGACCGACGTTTTTTGTTATAGGTGAGCCACGACGCGTCCCTGCGCGCGAGGCTGGCGCGCCGGCTGTTGCAGGTCGGCTACGCGGTGAAGCTAGCTGAAAGCCCGCGGCGTGCGCACAATGCGCCCGCGCCAATTGGACCTTCGTTGGGGGAAGAACATCGTGACCGGTGCCCGCCTTGTGATCCTGCTTGTTGCATGCGCCTGCAGTGCCGCGTCACCCGCATGCTCCGATGACTTGCTGGAATCGGCAGCCCCGTTGGCCGTCACTATCGGCAAGGATGTTGTCCGGCTCGACGGGCTCATCATCAGGAAGTCCGACGCCCAGGGCCGGCTGCCGATTGCGATTCTCACCAATGGCGGCGTTGCGACCGCAACGGGCGGAGGCGGGGCGAACATCGCGACCTACGCGCATTACGCGCGGGATTTGGCGCGGCGCGGCTGGCTCGCCGTGGTCGTGATGCGGCGCGGCTTTGGCCAGTCCGAGGGGCAAAAGCCGGTGGCGATCGCCTGTCAGGCCGCATCCCTCGATGCATGGGCAAACGCCGCGGCGGACGATCTGCAGGCAGCCCTCGATATCGTCGCGAAGCGGCCGGATGCCGATGCGAGCAGGGTGATCGTGATCGGATCCGAAATCGCAGGCGTGGCGGCCGTCGCGCTGTCCGCGCGCAATCCGCCCGGATTGGTCGGCGTCGTCTCGGTGTCGGGCAGCCTGCAGTCGGAATCGAACTGCCCGATCAACGACCTCCTGGTCGAGCGGTACAAGAGCTTCGGCACCAGGAACCGCGTCCCCAACCTCTGGATCTATTCCCGGAGCGACAAGGCGTTCGGCCCTGATCTTGCCGAGCGCTTGCACAGCGCGTTTCTCGATGCCGGCGGTGACGTCAAGTTCGTCATGTTCTTCCGCGACGGCGACGTCGGCACCGCCATCTTCGGTCAGGCGACCGGCGCATGGTACGCGCAGATGGATGCCTTCCTGCGCGTCAGAGGCCTGCCGACATGGAGCCCGGCCGACGTCTGGAGTGTCGCCGACCGGCTCAAGATCACCGACAGGATCGAGCGGGAGAATGTCGCGGAGGTCCTGTTCCAGCGCTATTTCGCGGCTCCCGGCGAAAAGGCGATCGCGTTCTCGCCGACCCTGCAGGCCGCGTGGACGCGCCCCCCGAACAAGGTCGTCGCCGAGCCGCATCTGCCGCTGACGTACCAGCTTGGAGCGAAGAGCCTGGATGAGGCGCGCAACGGCGCCCTGGCGAGCTGTCAGAAGATTGCGCAGGACTGCGCCATCGTCATGGAAAATGATCGCTGGGTCGGTGACGTCAGATGATGCGTCCGTTCTGCAGAACCCCAATATGCCGCGCGCATGTCGCTTTCGCGGTCGTTGCCCTCATCGTCTCGTGCGCGACGGCGTTCGCCGGCGATCTCGTCGAGGAGCGTCAATATCTGCGCGTCAAGATCGGCGGCAGGGATGTTCGCCTGGAGGCGCTGTTCGTCAAACGCTCTGATGCCGCGGGACGTTTGCCGATCGCGTTCTTCAATCACGGCCGGCCGCCGGTTCGTGTCATGGCGCTGGATCAAAGTCTCTCTCGCGATCCAGGCATCAATGCCATCGCCGACATCGCGCGCCGGGGTTGGCTCGTGGTGGCGATCAACCGGCGTGGCTATGGTTCGTCCGACGGCCCGAGCCAGTCTGACGGGCCGTGTGCTGCGGATACCTTCATGTCCTGGATGAATGCGGATGCCGATGACATCGAGGCCTCGATCGGCATTGTCACGCAGCGCACTGACGCCGATCCGGCGCGGATGATCGTCATCGGTGAATCCGCAGGCGGCGCGGCTGCGCTCGCACTGGGCGCGCGCAACATTCCGGGCCTTGCGGCGGTGATCGACCTTGCGGGCGGCGAGCACCTGGCGGGATGTGCTGTCATCAACGATGCCATTCCCGCTGATTTCAGGGCGCTTGGCGCGCGCAGCCATGTTCCCAATCTCTGGGTGTTCGCCAGGAACGATCTCAATCATCCCGTCGATCAGATCGAAATGATGCGAGCGGCATTCACGGCATCAGGCGCCGATCTCAAGCTCGTGCTGCTCGAGCCGATCGGCGAAGACGGTCACACCGGACTGGGATCGATTGCCGGTCGCGCGCGCTGGCTGGCCGAGCTCGACATTTTCCTGAGGAGCCGCAATCTCCCGACCTGGCCGCTCTCCAACGTCGAATTCGTGCTGCAGAAACTGCAATGGCCGCCATCCCTGCACAACTATGTGCAGGCCTATCTGACCGCGCCGGGCGAGAAGGCGCTGGCCCGCACACCGGGAACGCAGAATGCGTCCTATCGGACCGCGCCGACCCTCGACGATGCGCGCAAGTTCGCCCTCGATGCCTGTCAGCAGAAGGGCGAGCATTGCACTGTTGTGATGGAGAATGACCGCTGGACCGGGGCGCAATGAATTGTGCGACAGGCGCATGCGATCGTCGGCAAGATGGCTGTGCGGAACGATCCTGAAGCACTAGCTGGACAAAGGACGCCCGCATCCGCCGGCATGACCTGGTTCATCGTCAGGAAGGATGTTGCAGGCGACGGATTGCGCTTGCCGTTGAGGACGACAATCCGTAAGCCATTGTCCAGCGACCGGTTACCTTCGCGGGCTCCAGCCTTTCCGGCGCCGTTCCGCTGAGATGATGGAGGATCACATGCGTCTCGCCCTGTTGGTTGTTGTCATGGTGGCCGGGCTTGCCGGTGCAGCACACGCCGAGCGCGACTATCCCTGGTGCGTCTTTGGCGGATCGCTCGGCTTTTCCGGCGAATGCATGTACTCGACGCGTGAACAGTGCCTGGCCTCGGCATCCGGGCGCTGGAACACCTATTGCGACATCAACCCGCGCGTGAGGTTTCAACAGCAGACGACGCCGCCTCCGCGCCGGACGCATTGATGACCGCAGCGGAAGCGGCCGTCACGCCAGCAGGCGCCGCGCATTTGCAAGCGTGTGTGATGGAAGCTCTCCGATTGTATCGCGATAGAGCTTGGAGAAATCACCCATATGCCAGAAGCCGTGGGCGCAGGCGCTGGCCTTGACGGTCAGGCCCGGGGCTCCGCTGCGGAGCTGGCGCCGGACGGCCCAGAGGCGGCGAAGCTGGCTGTAGCGCAACGGGCTGGTGCCGCAAACGGCGTGGACGGCACTGTGCATCGTGCGCGTCGAAACGCCGAGCTCCTGTGCCAGGGTATCGCAGTAGATGTCAGTGGTCTGGTTTGCGCTGACCACGCGTTCGATATGATCCACGATCGTCTTGTACCGCCCGCGCGCGTGGCCGTGGTCGATGGATCCGGAGCACATCGCCTCGTCGAATGACGAGAACAGCGCAGTCTCGATTGCCTCCGGCGTGCCCTCGGCCTCGATGGCCCCGGGTTCCGCGGCGGCGGTCTCGAGCACGCCGCGAAGGTGCATTTGCAATCGGACCAGGTCGACATCGGTCAATTGCAGCAGCACATGGCTGTCGTCGAAAGCCTGCCAGCTATCGGCCAGTGCATCCCGGCGGATCGCGAGGATAGCGACCAGACGCCCCTCTGGCTCGTAGACCGTGCAGTCGGGGGCGCCCTTGAGGATCAGCAGCGACCGGCCGATATCCTTGCCGTTGACCCGGGTCGAGGCGACATCGTCCATGGGGACGACGAAGACGAGCCGGCCAGAGAAATCGTACCCCCTGATGATGCGCGGAAATGTTCGCACCAGCGAAAGGGAGCACGAGGGCAACGCGACACTGGCCCGCAGCACCGCGAAATCACCTGTTCTCAGCGGGATGCTTTCGGCACCGGCATATCGTTCGCTCTCGCGAAACTGGTCAATGTCCGCGTAGCGCACCAACTCCAGCGACGTCGAGGAATGGAGGTTTCTGAAGAGCATCGGAAATTCGAATCAAAGGCAATAATCGTATGAAGTTCATCATATTAACGCCGGCATGAGTTGGGAAAAAGTGGCATTTTCGTTCATTCAGGCGAAATTTCACGCGGCCTTCTGCCGGAGCAGCTTCGCCAGTACGGGATCTTGCCCGCTGGTCGATGAGAATTTCACCAGCGCGGAGCGGGCGTCGATCCGGGCGACGGTTCCAACAAGATCGGCCGAACTGCCCTCGATCCGCAGGCGAACCTGCGTGTCGATCGGCCAGCTCTCGGGAATGTCGTCGATCCTTGCGCCGCCCTCCGAGATGTCCCGCACGACAACGTCGAAGGATTTTCCCGCCACCAGCAGCGTGCCGGGACGACGGACCTCGAGCCGTGTTGCCGCGCGGCGGTCGACGTCGGAGGTGGAGGTCCTGATGACCCGCACCAGCGTCAGCCGCAATTCGTCGACCTTCTGGGCGATGTCGACCGAGCCATGTCGGATTTCGGCAGCGCGACGACCCGTCTCGACAGCCTCGCGCGAGACGGAGGCGATCTGGGCGGCGACCTCGCGGGCTGCGAGCGAGGTTTCCTCGACGGTGCGCGAGATCTCGATCGTGGTGGTATTCTGCTGCTCGATGGCGTCGGCGATGGTTGTCGACACCGTTTCAACATTGCGAATCACCTCGCCGATCGCGCTGATCGACTGCACCGAGGCGCGGGTCGATTCCTGGATCTCGGCAATCTGCTGCGAGATTTCGCTGGTTGCCTTGGCGGTCTGCTCGGCGAGCGACTTTACCTCGGATGCGACCACGGCAAAGCCACGTCCGGCCTCGCCGGCGCGCGCCGCCTCGATCGTGGCGTTGAGCGCCAGCAGGTTGGTCTGCTCGGCGATCTCGCTGATCAGATTGGTGACGGCGCCGACCTTGCCGGCGGCCTCTTCCAGCCGCGCGATCGTCGATTGCGCATCAGCGGAGGCGGTGACTGCCTGCCGCGTCAGGTCGCGGGAGGTGGAGACCTGCTGGGCGATCGCGGTGATCGATGCCGCCATGTGCGAGGATGCCTTCGCCATCGTCTGGGCATTGATGAGCGCCTCTTCGGCGGCGGCCGCGACGCTGCTCGAATTCTGGCCCAGCGTCCGCGCGGTGTCGTTCATCTGGGTCGCGTTGTCGGCCATCCGGCTGGTGCCGCTCGCGACGTCGGCGACCGCAGCGTTGGTCTCGCGCTCGACTGTTTCGGCCATGTCCTGAAGTGCGGCAGCCTTGGCCTCCTCGGCCCGGAGCCGCCGCTGTTCGTCGGCCGCGGCCTCCTCGCGCATCTTCTCGGCGGCCTTGATCTTGAACTGCTCGATCGAGCGCGCCATGTCGCCGATCTCGTCGCCGCGATTGAGGCCCGGCAGCTTCACGTCGAACTGTCCGGCGCCGAGCGCGATCAGCGCCGACGTCATCGACGACAGCGCGGACGACATCTTGCGGGCGATGACCAGCGTGATCGCGCCGAGAACGATGACGATGCAGAGCCCGGCGATGATCAGCTGTCGCGTGCTCGACCAGACCTGCGCGTCGAGATCGTCGATGTAGACTCCGCTGCCGATGACCCATCCCCACGGCGCGAAGCCCGTGACATAGGACAGCTTCGGCTGCGGCGCGTCCTTGCCGGGCTTCGGCCAGTGATATTCGACCACGCCCGAGCCCTGGCGTTTGACGGTCTCGGCGAACTCCACGAACAGGCGCTTCCCGGTCGGGTCCTTGATGTTGCTGAGATCCTGCCCGTTGAGCTCCGGCTTGATCGGGTGAATGATCATCCGTGGCTCGAGGTCGTTGATCCAGAAATAGTCGCCGTTGCCGTAGCGCAGCTTGCCGATCTCGTCGGCCGCGCGTTGACGGGCGACGTCGTCAGGCGTCTTGTCGCGCTGCGACCTGTCGTATTCGCTCTTGGCGATGCTGAGTGCCGACTGGACCAGATGGCTGAGCTCGTTCTGCCGCTGCTCGCGCAACGAGACGGCGAGATTGTCGACCTGAACGGCGGCGAGGCCCAGCAAGCCGCAGAAGCTCAACCCGATGATGCCGTAGATGCGAAGCTTGATCGAAGCGCGCAGCTTCATTCGACAGATCTCCCCACGTTCGGAATCCTTGCGTCTCGCGGCCCGGCCTGAGCTTCGTAGGCGCGTCGCACGCAGCCTACCGGCGTAGAGTATCGATGCGATTAAACGGCCTATCGAAATTCGGAGGGAGCGGAGTCGGACAGGAATTATCTTGCCGGAAAGGACACGAGTTGCCGAATCTCGATATGGAAATCGTCGGTGCGCAGGACCGGCCTTGCTTCACGCAGCCGCTGATTTCGACCCGTTGCAGACCTCGGCCTATCAGCTAAAGATGAGGGCCTGGTCTCCGACGCGTTCAACAATGGCAATCGCGATCAACCTTCGAGCCGATGATGCCTCCGCGGGCGAGGTCGAACGATTGTGGGACCAGGTCGCGGCGTTCGAGGACGAGCCCTCGATGCGCGCTCTCGGCTACCGGCCGCATCTGACGTTCGCAATCTACGATTCGCCCGAGATCGAGGCGAAAACCGCATGGGAGGCGATGCTGCGCGCGGTGAATAGCGATGCGCAATTGCGCATCGCGTTCAAGCGCATCCGCTGGTTCTCCGGCCCCCCGCTGGTCCTGTGGGCGGAGCCCACGAGTGACCCGGCGCTCGCGCGGTGGCACGCCGCGATCGGCGAAGCCATCGATCCCGCTCACTGTCGACCTCACTATCGCCCCGGCGCCTGGACGCCGCATTGCACCCTGGGGACGCGCATCGCGGATGCGAAGCGCGATGATGCGATCGCATTTGCGCGGTCTTTCGACCAAGACATCACGGTGCTGTTCGACGTGGTGGACTGCGTGACGTTCCCGCCGGTGCGGGTGATTGCAGAACAGAGATTGCCGCCGATTCCGTGAGGGCGTTGGTCGGCTACAGCAGCGCGATCGAGTGCAGCGAATTTTGATGAAGGCCGAAGGCGACCAGGCCGGAGAGAAGCAACGCAGTTCCAGTCACGATCAGGCAAAACGCAAACACTATTGAAGGCTCCGGTTCGTCTCGAATGCCAAGGACGATAATAGATAAAATTTTAGCGACAATCGAAAGGAAGAATTAACCTTACCTGCGCGGCTCATTCGTTCAGTTCGGTTGCCAGGAAGTCGTGCATGTCCTGGATTGAACGCGATGCCGCATTCGCGTCGTATTTGAGCCAGTGGCCGAACAGCCGCATTCCCTCGGCGAGGTTCGGGGCATCAAAGGCATGATAGGCTCCGGGATAGATCGTAAGCTTGACGCGCGCCCCCTTGCCCGCACGCCGTTCCATCAGGAGTTCGCAATCCCTGGCCGGACTCCAGTCGTCGAGGGCGCCGATCAGGATCGTGGTCGGAATGGTCAACTGGTCGGTGGCAAGCGCGCATAGGGGATAGTAGGCGACCGCAGCCCTGAATCTCAGCCCATCCGGAACTGCGAAATAATCGGCCGAATGGGTCGAGGCCAATTGTAGCGCGACGATGCCGCCCTGCGATGACCCAACAACTGCAATTCGCCTCGGATCGACGTAGGGAAGCTTCGCAAGATAGCTCAATGCGCCCAGTGCGTCCCTTTGTCGTGCACGCAGCACGTCCTGCCGGATAACCGTCTCCGCCTCACAAGCGTGTTCGATGCCGCGGGTCGTAAAGCTGTCCACCATGAGCGAGACGTAGCCCCAGCCTGTGAGCAGCTCCGCCATCCGGCTGCGGGTATTGTCCAGCAGCCCGGAGCAGCCGTGGAGATAGACGACCGCGGGGAAAGGGCCGGGTCCGTCAGGCCTGGAGAGATAGCCTTCGATCTCATCGGGATTGTTGGTCGGCGTTTCGCCGCGCTCGCGCGCCCGCTGCTGCTGGAGACGGCCCATGATGACGGGCGCATTGTCGAACTTCACCAGATCGCCCGCCGAAGCGATGGTAATGATCTCGAATGTTGCGAGAACCGTCAGGATGAGACGTGTGATAATCCCGGTCCGCACGTTTCGCTCCCCGATACGTCTCGCCCCGCCTTGCGAGCTACGATCTGGCCATCCTGCCCTACGAAGTTCACCGTACCTCTGCCGCTCGGATCAGTTGCGGTGTTTCCGCATGGGAAAGGCCCCTCGGTCGTCCATTCGCGGTTGGCAGGCCGCGCAACCTGTATTAGGCTCCTCGAATATTGACAACTTTCGAATTTCAATAGGAGGCCCATTATGAATTGGTGGCTACTCCTTACGATACTCGCGGTCGCAGCGTCCGCAGGCTTGGCCGCCGGGAAGACCGATCAATCCATGGGGTGGAAACTTGAGCGCCTTGGCGGGGGTCCTGCGTGGGGGAGCCGTGGGTTCACCCTGGCGATCATCATCCCCTTGCTTGCCGTGCTATACGCATCCGAGCTCAGGGCGGACTCTCCGCGTCCGGAGGGCACGGTTTATGCTTACGTATCGGCCTTGCAGGGAGGAAACATCCCAGCCCTGCAGGCACTGCTGGAACCTCAGCTCTATCAAAACACGTTGGCCCAGACGTCCGGAACGGGGGTCTATCCTGTCGTTCGAAGTCTGGGGGCGATTGCGAATATTCAAGTATCGGCAGTTCAATTGGATCCCGCCCACCAAGCGTACTGGTTTCAAGCGACCGTTTCTCACGAGAGAGGCATTTCTCGTTGGACATTCTTCGTGGCGGTGGCGGATCTACGAATACGGCAGACAAATCTTGAATTCGTTTCGTTGATTCCGATCAACCCGCCGAGCCCGAGCCCGAGCCCGAGCCCGAGCCCGATCCCCGGTCCGGCGGCTCCAAGCAATCCGGTCCACGGGGGCGTCTACGGCGATATCTTCGGCAGCCGGCCCCTTCGTAATCCGGATGCAGGCGGCCAGATTGCCTCTGCGTTTCAGCCCGAGCCCGAGCCCGATCCCCGGTCCGGCGGCTCCAAGCAATCCGGTCCACGGGGGCGTCTACGGCGATATCTTCGGCAGCCGGCCCCTTCGTAATCCGGATGCAGGCGGCCAGATTGCCTCTGCGTTTCCGAATTGGGGCGAGCAGCCCACTCCGCGGCCGCCGCCGCCGCCATCCGCCCCGCCGCCCGTGCAATACAGCAACCCGTGCCAAACTACGCCTGGCGCCTGCGGCTCCGGGACTTCAGGCCAACTCAATGATCGCCGGCTTGTTGAATTCCTCTTCGCGACCGATCGCGTGCCGAAGAACGGAACGACTGCCGTCGAGTTTACAGGTGATCGTCAAGCAAACCTCACGTTCGGCGCTGCTGCCATTCACATCCCCGAGCACCACCGAATAGGCCGTACCGAACTGCCCTCTGTATGGAAGTTCTGGGGAATAGAACTTCGGCGAGAGCAGCAAGATGATACGAAGCACTTTGCGCTCCGCAAGCTATCGATCATGCCTCTTGAGAATTGGGAGCAACTCGTGAGAGGGAAAAATGCGAAGAGCGCCTTGGTGTTCGTACATGGCTTCGCCAACACATTCGAGGATGCCATGTTTCGCAATGCGCAGATGGTCTACGATCTCGACTATCAGGGTCTTTCGGTTCTCTACTCGTGGAGTTCGCGCGGAGAAGTCCAGGACTATCGCTATGATCTCGACAGTGCACTTGCCGCGCGGGACGGCTTCATCTTCATTTTGAAGAAACTGAGGGATCTTGGGATCGAGCATGTCGATGTGCTTGCACACAGCATGGGCAACCTTGTCGTGCTTGACGCCCTGAAAAACAATGCAGGATCCGCAAGTCCTCTTCAGCTGGATCAACTCATCATGGCCGCGCCGGATGTGGATCGTGGCACTTTCGAGCGGCAACTCCCAGACGTACAGAAGATTATCCAAGGCGCCACGCTGTACGCGTCGGGAGCCGACAAGGCGCTGATGGCATCCAAGGTTCTCGCGATCTACCCTCGAGCTGGCGACGTACCAACAGGGATAGGTCCGGTCGTCCTTCCCAACCTGGATACGATCGATGTAACGGAGATTGGGGACGAGCTGTTGGGGTTGAACCACGCTGAGTTCGCCACCAATCGCGCGGTCATGGACGACTTGAAGATATTGCTCGACAGCCGCGGCAAGTCACCGCGGTTGGGTGAGATCCGCGGTTTTCCTGAGCCACCTCTTACTCGGGCCTACTGGAGGTACGTTCCCTGATCGTTGAATGCGTAGGATGGTTGAGCACTTGCGAAACCCATCATTTTTCCGCGCGGAAGGAGCGTTGACGGGTTTCGCTGCGCTCAACCCATCTACGAGCTTAATCGGTCAGTAATAGTCATGACGCTTGTGGTCGCCCATGCGGAACCGGACATTTGCTTCATGGTAGGAGACACGCTCCTGAGCCATGAACATTTCACGCTCAAAGGTGATATCGGCCCGGTCAACGGCGAGTTTCATAGCCTAAAAATTCAAATAGTGACCGGCGAGCTTGCTATCGGATTTGCAGGAAATTTCGATGCCGCTTATTCGGCGGTATCAGCTCTGAAATTGGCCATCGCCGCCGAACCCGTACTCGATCCTACGGAATGGATTGCATCTAGAAACATCCTCGACGCGGATTTTCTGGTATTGAAGAACGCGGCGAAGAAGGAATTGTTCGTCATTGAGCGTGGTGAGGTTCGGCAAGCTATCAACGCGCATATCGGTGACACCGACGAGTGGAATCGGTTTCTTCAACTGAAAAAAGAATACAGTGGGGCGGCGGAGCGGTTCTCTGTCGAAGAAGATGGAAGGGTTCTGAGATCCGATCCAGTGACATGCGGCGAGAAGGAGTTTTCGGTTGCATCTGACGCGATGGAGGCCCTTTGCTGGGATTGTGTTGGCCGAAAACAGCCCACGGTAGGAGCAATCAGCGGGTGTGTCGTTCGTGTTGTAGATGCTCGAATTTCAAGGCAGCTCGAATACCTCCAGGCAGTCGAAGACTCTCATTTTCCATGGGAGCCCGCTGGCGGCTTCGCCATTCTGGCGTCGAATGAAATAGAACGCGGGATCGGAATCTATTTTGGAGTTGGACAGAGAGGATTCATTCTCCCGGTGGGGGGCCAGCCGCCTTGTGTAGGTAGTACGGCATCAACTTTAAAAGCGTTCGTCGAAGAAGCCCGCTCCAAGTTCGGAATGAGGCTAACAGGCGGCACCTGGGGCGAAACTTCCTAAAGCGGCCGATCAAACGTACAGATGGGCCGCGCCGCCGCAATCCGTCGGGCAAAACACCCCCCTCCCGCCAAACTCCGTCAATCCCCTCCCGCAAAAATATTCCACTTTACCGAAATTCGGTTTTACGGCATTCTCTGCGCCATCCCGGCCCGTTGGAGAGGGGCGATCGTACGTCGTCACGAACGTGGGTTGGGGAAGCGGTGGACGCGGCAGCGCCGGCGCGGATGTGAGGGCAGGGCGGGCGGAGGATTGAGCCGAACCCCGTGAGCCCGGCACAAGCCGTGTCGTACGAACGGCGCCCATGCGTACGGCAAAACCGTGTGGTCCTGGCCGTCGTCGCTACGGTCAAGCCTTTGCGGAGGCGGCACTGGCGTCAACCGGCGCGGTGCCGGTGAATTCCGCGAGGGCGACGGAGACAACAAGAATTCGTCTCCGGGGAGAGCGCGGCATAAGCCGTCCAACCATCGCGCAGGGAAGGCCGAGTGTTCGGCGTCACCTGTATGCTGCTGTGCGGTTTCCTTGCGCTACATTTTCGCGCAGCGGACCGCGGGTGCCTCGTCGGCACCCGGTCTTCCCTGCGCCCTCTTCACAAGAGGAGGGCAACGAAGACGAGCAAAACTCGGGCGTTCGGTGCCGCGAGAATGCCGATCCATGTTCATTTTCTGAAGATGAATGGTGCTGCCAGACAGGATTGAACTGTCGACCTCTCCATTACCAATGGAGTGCTCTACCACTGAGCTACGGCAGCAATGCTGGGATAAGAATCGGCCGCCACAGGGGCCTACCAAGCGGGCCGATATCTGCCACAGGCCTCCCCGCTGTGCAAGCTTGCAAGGACGGCCAAAACGAGAAAATCGGAGCGATATCGGGGATATTACGGCCGTTTTCGCCCGAAACGACCAACTCTCCGTCGAATTTGGTTCCGATTCCCCGGCCAACTGGCCAGTTGGCCGCCGCAGCGGATTCGACCCATTTTGGATTTCGCACGATCGAGAGCATCAGGGGCTCTTGAGCTGCCGCATTCTCAGGGCATGTTACCCGTCATCTGCTGGATGGACGCTTGATGGCCGACGAGAACGACAAGACCACGAAACAAGCGAAGGGATCGCGGGACGACCGCCTGAAATCGGCGCTGCGGGAAAACCTGAAGCGGCGCAAGGCGCAGGCGCGCGAACGCGCCGCAAGCGGTGATCCCTCGCAAAACGAAGATGGTTCCCTAGATGAGGGAGCCGCCGGCAAGGCCGGGACCTAAAGCGCGTCGCGCTTTAGGTTATTGTTTGAGCATGATCTTTTCGGAAAACCGCTTCACACTTTTCCGGATCACGCTCCTGAACTTTGGAGTGCATGGACGTGGCCATGGGGCAGAACGAGCAGGACCAGACCGATCGGACCGCGATGATGTCGCGTTTCATCCGCCCCGAGCAGACGTTTCCGACGTTGACGCCGGCCGAGATCGAGCGCCTCAGGCATTTCGGCGAGCTTCGCACCTACAAGGACGGCGAGCTGCTGTTCGAAACCGGCAAGCCGGGGCCGGGCATGTTCGTCGTGCTGAAGGGCCACGTCGCGATCACCCAGCGCGACGGCCTCGGCCATGTCTCACCGTTGATCGACCAGGGGCCCGGGCAATTTCTGGCCGAGCTCAGCCAGCTCTCAGGCCGTCCGGCGCTGGTCGATGGCCGCGCCGAGGGCGATGTCGAGACGCTGCTGCTGCCGCCGGAGCGCCTGCGTGCGCTGCTGGTCGCCGAGGCCGAACTCGGCGAGCGCATCATGCGCGCGCTGATCCTGCGCCGCGTCAATCTGCTGCAGGCCGGCGTCGGCGGCATCGTGCTGATCGGTCCATCGCATTCGGCCGGCGTGGTGCGGTTGCTGGGTTTTCTCACCCGCAACGGCCAGCCGCATCATCTGCTTGATCCCGACAGGGATCGCGATGCCGCCGAGCTGATCGCGCGCTATTCGCCCAAACCTGAGGATTGGCCGCTGGTCGTCACGCCCGATGGCGCGGTGCTGCGCAACCCTGGCGAGACCGAGCTTGCGCGCGCGATCGGCATGATCGGCGGTCCGCGCAATGATCGCATCTATGATGTCGCGATCGTCGGCTGCGGCCCGGCGGGGCTTGCGACCGCGGTGTATGCGGCCTCCGAGGGGCTATCGGTCGCGGTGCTCGATACCAGAGCGTTCGGCGGCCAGGCCGGCGCCAGCGCGCGCATCGAAAACTATCTGGGTTTTCCGACCGGCATTTCCGGCCTGGCGCTCACGGCACGCGCGTTCAACCAGGCGCAAAAATTCGGCGCGGACATCATGATCCCCGTCACGGTGCAGTCGCTCGACTGCACCCGCAAGGACGGGGCTTTTTCCGTCGCTCTCGACGGCAGCGATGCCCTGCGCTCGCGTTCGGTGGTGGTCGCAAGCGGCGCGCGCTATCGCAGGCCTGATATCGCCAACCTCGACAAGTTCGAGGGGCGCGGCGTCTGGTACTGGGCGTCCCCTGTCGAGGCGAAGCTGTGTGCCGGCGAGGAGGTCGCGCTTGTCGGCGCCGGCAATTCGGCCGGGCAGGCCGCAGTATTTCTGTCAGGCCACGCCAAGAAGGTGCTGATGATCATCCGCGGCGGCGGCCTAGGCGCCAGCATGTCGCGTTATCTCATCGAGCGCATCGAGGCGACGCCGAACATCGAGCTGCTGTTCAACACCGAGATATCGGCGCTCGAGGGCGACGAGGCCTCGCTGCTGCGGCGGATCCGCTGGAAGAGCCGGCTGTCTACGGATGAGGATTCCGCCGACATCAGGAATCTCTTCTTGTTCGTTGGCGCCGATCCCGCCACCGGCTGGCTCGACGGCTGCGGCGTCACGCTCGATCGCGGCGGCTTCGTCGTGACAGGCGCGCAGTCCGAACAGAACCAGGGCTGTCTCTTATACACATCTAGATGTGTATAAGAGACAGCTCGATCGCGGCGGCTTCGTCGTGACAGGCGCGCAGTCCGAACAGAACCAGGGTCGGCTGGTCGCGCCGTTGGAAACGTCTGTTCCCGGTGTCTACGCCGTCGGCGACGTCCGCTCCGGCTCGGTCAAACGCGTCGGCGGCGCCATCGGCGAAGGCGCGCAGGTGGTCGCCTCACTGCACGGTTATCTCGGCGACGCCGCAAAACCGGCGCTTTAGTCAAGGACAAGACAAGCAAATGGCAAGTCGAATGTGACTTGCGATTTTGCCGACAACTGCAGACTATCTCCTCATCCTGAGGAGCCGCGAAGCGGCGTCTCGAAGGATGAAGGCCCAGCCGGGCCTGCATGGTTCGAGACGGCGCTTGCGCGCCTCCTCACCATGAGGAGCTACAAACAAAACGCTTAACGGGAGGACTAAATGGCCGAACTCGTCGTGCTCTATAAAACGCCCAAAGACACTGCCGCCTTCGACAAGCATTATGCCGAGACCCACATTCCGCTCGCCAAGAAACTTCCCGGCCTGAAGAAATATGCCGTCAGCACCGGTGCCGTCGGCTCGCCCGCAGGTCCCTCGGGCATTCACCTCGTCGCCATCCTCAGCTTCGACAGCGTGGCCGACATCCAGAAGGCGTTCGGAAGCGAAGAGGGCAAGGCGGCTGCAGGCGACGTGCCGAAATTCGCCAGCGGCGGCGCCGACCTGCTGATCTTCGACACCAAGGAAGTCTGAATCTCCGCTATCGTCGAACGCTGCCATCGTTTGTGACAGCGCTGCAATAAATTCAGTCATGCATTTGTCGATTCGCACGATGATGCATGGCTGCACGCGCATGTGTGATCGTGCGCATGTGGCAATCCGATAAGGACCGTAATATTTCTCCGATCTCAATGCTGAGAACAGGAGATATGTCATGGTACTCGGAATGAGCCTGCAAGCCTTCACACTGGTCCATGTCATCATCAGCCTGATCGCCATCGCCGCCGGCCTCGTCGTGATGTTCGGCCTGCTCGGCTCGAAGCCGATGCCGGGCCTCACCGCGGTCTTCCTGTTCTTCACCATCCTCACCAATGCGACGGGCTTCCTGTTCCCCTTCAAGGAGCTGCTGCCCTCCTACATCATCGCCGGCATCTCGCTGGTGCTGCTCGCGATCGCCTGCTTCGCGCTCTACGGCATGAAGCTCTCGGGCGTGTGGCGGCCGGTCTATGTCGTGACTGCGATGATCTCGCTCTATTTCAACGTCTTCGTGCTGATCATCCAGTCGTTCTTGAAGATTCCGGCGCTCGCCGCGCTTGCACCGGCGGTGCCGCCGGCACCGCCCTCCGGCCCGGTGTTCGCCGCGGTGCAGGGCATCGTGCTGGTGTTCTTCGTGCTGGTGACCATCGGCGCCTGGCGCCGCTACAAGCCGATGGCGTTCGCCTGATCGTTTTTGACTGAAGGAGCCCCCCTATGCCCACTATCACCACCAAAGACGGCGTCGAGATTTTCTACAAGGACTGGGGCTCGGGCCAGCCGATCGTGTTCAGCCATGGCTGGCCGCTGTCGTCAGACGACTGGGACGCGCAGATGATCTTCTTCGTCACCCGCGGCTATCGCGTCATCGCCCATGATCGGCGCGGCCATGGCCGCTCGGCGCAGGTCGCCGACGGTCACGACATGGATCACTATGCCGACGATCTCGCCGCGCTCACCGCGCATCTCGATTTGAAGAATGCGCTTCACGTCGGCCATTCCACTGGCGGCGGCGAGGTGGTGCACTACATCGCCCGTCACGGCGAGTCTCGCGTGGCGAAAGCCGCGATTCTCTCGGCGGTGCCACCGCTGATGGTGAAGACCGAGGCCAATCCCGGCGGTCTGCCGAAGAGCGTGTTCGACGGTCTCCAGGCCGCGCTCGCCGCCAGCCGCACGCAATTCTACCGCGACCTCCCCGCCGGTCCGTTCTACGGCTACAACCGTCCCGGCGCAAAACCCTCGGAAGCGGTGATCCAGAACTGGTGGCGCCAGGGCATGATGGGCGGCGCGAAGGCGCATTACGACGGCATCGTCGCATTCTCGCAGACCGACTTCACCGAGGACCTGAAGAAGATCAACGTGCCGGTGCTGGTGATGCATGGCGACGACGACCAGATCGTTCCCTACGCAGACTCAGCGCCGCTGTCGGCCAAGCTTCTGAAGAACGGCACGCTCAAGACCTACAAGGGATTTCCGCACGGCATGCCGACCACGGAAGCCGAAACCATCAACGCGGACTTGCTGGCGTTCTTCAAGAGCTGAGCGTTGCCTCTGCTCGCAGGAGCGGGTGGGATGTCACAGCGACGCTCACCGGTGTATCTTCGAGCTCGCAGCCGCCGTGTCGGCTGCGAGCTTTTGGATATTTCGGCGGCGGCGCGCGTTGAGCCCCGTCCGCCCCCCCTGGAGAAGTGCCGGCGATGTCTCCCCAGCTCAAACTGATCGCGCTCGATGCCGACGATCTCGCGGTGATCTCGACCCATGTGCAGGATGCGCGCGTCCAGCCGTCCGACATCGTCTGGCGGCAGGGTGAGAGGCGCCTGGTGGTCGGCATGAGCCGGCTGGACTGGGAGCAGACGCTGGAGGGTGAGACCGCGCCGCGCCGGCTGGTCGCCGCACTCCGCTTCGACCGCGTGCTGGCCTGCAAGTCGCGCAACATCGATCTCGCCGCGCCTGAAGCGGTGCTCGACCTCGTCGGCATCGAGTTTCATCCCCAGGGCGGCCGCGACGAGGAGCCCGGCGGCAGCGCTTTGCTGCTGTTTGCCCAGGGCGGGGCCATCCGCCTCGACGTCGAGTGCCTGGAGTGCGAGCTGACCGATCTGGGGCCGGACGAATTGGGGGCGGGACTGCAGATCGAGGGGGAGGGGTGAGGCCTGTCTCTTATACACACGAGGGGGAGGGGTGAGGCGGCCTGTATAGGGTTGACGCAGCTTCCCCGCCGCGCCATTGAGCAGGGGGCCGGTGAGCCGGACCATGCTCCTAACCAGCAGAAGCCAAGCCCAAAATGCCCGTTCGTCTCGACCGCAGCAGCGCCGATTTTGACCAGCGATTCCAGGCCTTCCTCGCCGCCAAGCGCGAGGTTTCGGCCGACGTCGAGGCCGCCGCGCGCGCCATCGTCGACGACGTCGCCAAACGCGGTGATGCGGCCCTGCTCGAGGCCACCGCCAAGTTCGACCGCCTGAAGCTGGATGCCTCGGGCCTGCGCATTTCGGCCGCCGAAATTGAAGCTGCGACAAAGGCCTGCGATGCCGCGACGCTGGATGCGCTCAAGCTCGCGCGCGATCGCATCGAGATCTACCATCGTCGCCAGCTGCCGAAAGACGAGCGCTTCATTGATCCGCTCGGCGTCGAGCTCGGCTGGCGCTATTCCGCGATCGAATCCGCCGGCCTCTACGTGCCCGGCGGTACTGCGGCCTATCCCTCCTCTGTGCTGATGAATGCGGTGCCGGCGAAGGTTGCCGGCGTCTCGCGCCTCGTGATGGTGGTGCCCTCGCCCGATGGCAAGCTCAATCCGCTGGTGCTGGCGGCGGCCGCGCTCGGCGGCGTCAGCGAGATCTATCGTGTCGGTGGCGCGCAGGCGGTGGCGGCGCTCGCCCATGGCACCGCGACGATCGCGCCCGTCGCCAAGATCGTCGGGCCCGGCAACGCCTATGTCGCCGCCGCAAAGCGACTGGTGTTCGGCAAGGTCGGCATCGACATGATCGCCGGTCCCTCCGAAGTGCTGGTGATTGCCGACGATACCGGCAACGCCGACTGGATCGCCGCTGATCTGTTGGCGCAGGCCGAGCACGATGCCAGCGCGCAGTCGATCCTGATCACGGACTCCGCGCGCCTTGCCGCCGATGTGGAGAAGGCCGTCGAGGCGCAGCTGAAGACGCTGCCGCGCGCCGCGATTGCCGGCAAGTCCTGGGCTGATTTCGGCGCCATCATCATGGTGAAAACTCTCACCGACGCCATCCCGCTGGCAGACGCGATCGCTGCCGAACATCTCGAGATCATGACCAGCGATCCCGACGCGCTCGCCGCAAAAATCCGCAATGCCGGTGCGGTGTTTCTCGGTGCGCATACGCCGGAGGCGATCGGCGATTATGTCGGCGGCTCCAACCACGTGCTGCCGACGGCGCGCTCGGCGCGATTCTCCTCGGGCCTCGGGGTCGCCGATTTCATGAAGCGCACCTCGATCCTGAAATGCGGCCCGGACCAACTGCGTGCGCTGGGGCCGGCTGCGATGACGCTTGGACAAGCGGAAGGGCTGGACGCTCATTCGCGCTCGATTGGATTGCGCCTCAATCTGTCATGACAAAGCCGCCCGAACAGGACGACTCGACCAATCGCATCGTCGCGGTCACCCTCGACGAGGACTCGATCGGCCGTTCCGGGCCCGACATCGAGCATGAGCGCGCGATCGCGATCTACGATCTGATCGAGCAGAACCTGTTCGCGCCCGACGGCGCGGAGGGCAAGGGACCGTTCACGCTGCATATCGGCATCACTGGCAGCCGGCTGATGTTCGACATCCGCCAAGAGGACGGCACGCCCGTGGTCGCCCATCTCTTGTCGCTGACGCCGTTCCGGCGGATCGTGAAGGACTATTTCATGATCTGCGACAGCTATTACCAGGCGATCCGCACCGCGACGCCCGACAAGATCGAGGCCATCGACATGGGCCGCCGCGGCATCCATGACGAGGGATCGCGTACGCTGCAGGAGCGGCTGAAGGGCAAGGTGCGCGTCGATTTCGAGACCTCGCGCCGGCTGTTCACGCTCATCACTGTCCTGCACTGGAAGGGGTAACCGCGGATGGCTGCGCCCCCACGCGCACGCGATCCGCAATCGGTGCTGTTCGCCTGCGCGATGAACAGCGTGCGCTCGCCGATGGCGGAGAGCCTCCTGCAGCACATGTTTCCGCACGGCCTCTATGTGAAGTCGGCCGGCGCGAGAAAAGGCGAACTCGATCCGTTTGCGGTTGCCGTGATGGCTGAGCTCGGCCAGGACATCTCGACCCACAAGCCGCAGACCTTCGAGGAGCTGGAGGACTGGGAGGGGCTCAATTTCGACCTCATCATCACCCTCTCGCCGGAGGCGCATCACAAGGCGCTGGAGCTGACCCGCACGCTTGCCGCCGACGTCGAATATTGGCCGACGCACGATCCGACCACCATGGAGGGCAGCCGCGACCAGAAGCTCGCCGCCTATCGCGAGGTCTGCGACCAGCTGTTGATGCGCATCCGCCGGCGGTTCGCGAAAGTGGGCGCGGCGAGCGGGTAGTATGGGGCGGCCGTAACACCCGCGTCACAGACTAAGGGCACACGCATGTCGGACACCTCGAATCAGCAAAGTCCGGGTTCCCGGGTTGTGAAATCAGCCCCCTTCCGATAGGTTCCGCGCGCAATTCACCCCCTGCCTGATCCCCCAAATCACCTGATGCTCGGCCGCCCCAAATTCGTTCTTGCCTCCGGTTCGCCGCGGCGCCTGTCGCTGCTCAACCAGGCCGGCATCGAGCCGGACGCGCTCCGGCCGGCCGACGTCGACGAGACGCCGAAGCGGGGCGAGCTGCCGCGCGCCTGCGCCAATCGCCTCGCGCGGGCCAAGGCCGATGCGGCGCTCAAGTCGGTGCAGCTGGACGACGAACTGCGGGGCGCCTTCATCCTCTCCGCCGACACCGTGGTGGCGGTCGGCCGCCGCATCCTGCCGAAGGCCAATCTGGTGGACGAGGCCGCGCAGTGCCTGCGGCTCTTGTCGGGCCGCAACCACCGCGTCTACACCGCGATCTGTCTGGTCACGCCGCGTGAGGCGTTCCGCCAGCGTCTGGTCGAGACCCGGGTCCGCTTCAAGCGCCTCTCGGAAGACGACATCCAGGCCTATATCGGCTCCGGCGAATGGCGCGGCAAAGCGGGCGGCTATGCCGTGCAGGGCATAGCCGGCTCGTTCGTGGTGAAGATGGTGGGGTCCTACACCAACGTGGTCGGCCTGCCGCTGTACGAGACCACGACGCTGCTCGGTGGCGAAGGCTTTCCGATCCGCTTCGGCTGGCTCAACGCCACCGCGGTCTGACAAAACCGCGAAAACAACCCCATGCACAGTAGAACCGGTCGGCGAGGATCCTGCGCCGCGGCCTGAGAAACCTGTTTGCCGACGGGCCCTTGAACGCCCCGACCTCGTGTACAGCTATCCCGATCATGGACGACCAAGTCAAAAAGCCCGCCCCGCCCCTCAAAACCTGCCCGATCTGCGGCAAGCCGCAGGCGCAGGCCACCCGTCCGTTCTGCTCGTCGCGCTGCCGCGACGTCGATCTGAACCGCTGGCTGAAAGGATCCTACGTCATCCCCGGTCGGGATGACGAGGTCGACGACGTATAATAGCAAGTAATATCAATGTCTTATTCGGTCGACCGGAGTGCCGCGGCAAGCCCGCCTTACCTTGTGCACAGCCGGGCCGCGCCCGGCGAAGCCGAAGGCGAAGCGCGGGTGGACAGGCAGCTCTCGGCCCACTATAAACCGCCCGCTCGATGGGCTTTGGCCCCTCTCGTGGAGCACGCCCAGGTAGCTCAGTTGGTAGAGCATGCGACTGAAAATCGCAGTGTCGGTGGTTCGATTCCGCCCCTGGGCACCATCCCCCGTTAAGCATCAGGTCCTGATCAGCCGGCAAGCGCTGTTTGCCGCGACCGCAGGTGGCCGCCAAGCGCAGCGAGGGCGGGGCTAGCTCGAGGAGCGATCCTTGAGGTTACTGATCTCGGCGTTCCATCGCTGTTACGGCTAAACAAACAAGACGTCGTTGGCATGGGCCAACAGCATTCTGACCGAGGTGTGCTGCAGCTCGATCGTGTGCGCGGGGTCTGTTGCGACCACGACATTCGATCCGGATTGCGTCACCTCGGTGCTGGTCAGCAGCGCTTGAACCGTCGCGAATTGGGAAAATAGCGAGTGGTCCAGTTCAAGGATGTCGTGTGGATTGCCACTGGTCGTCGCCACATGGAAGTCGGTGATCGCGGCCCTGCCGAAACCAGCCTTGAACACGAAGGTGTCGCCGCCGCCACGTCCTGTGATGACGTCAGTGCCCGAGCCGGCCTGGAAGATATTCGCGCCGGACGATCCGATCAGTCGCTCGTTGCCGGAGCCGGCTATGATGTTCTCGATCGAGTTCAGCACGCTGAAACCGACCTGACTGCCGACCATGGTGTCTCGCGCAAGGTTGACCGTCACATGGCCGGAAATCTGCGAGAGATCCAGCGTATCGTTGCCCGGACCGCCATTGAGGAAATGGAATTGGAAATTGCTGCCCGGCATCAGCGTGATGGTATCGTTGCCGGCAGCACCGTTGACGACGAAATTGGCGGAGGAGATCGTGATGTGGTCAGCGCCGGCAGTGCCGGCCACAACCGCCTGGTTGGCCGGAGCGACAATCTGATTGTCGAGCGTGAAAGTCGCGACGCCACTGCTGCCGACATTGCCCGCGAGGTCGGTGTCGATGGCCGTGACGAAATGGGTGCCGGTACCGACCAGCGTGATCTGTTCTGACCAGTGGCCGGTTGCATCAACGGTGACGGCGCTCCCTATGTTGTTGGTGTTGTCGGATAGCTGGATCTGGGTCCCAGCCTCTCCAGTGCCGGAAACGGTCAACTGTGGATTGGCAATCTGCGCGTCCGGCGTCGTGATCGCCATGTGCGGGGCGAGCGAGTCGTAGATGAAGGCCAGGCTCGCATGGCCGGCGCCAGCGGTGTTGGTCTCGCTGGCGGTGACGGTGTGCGACCCCTGCGACAGGTTGGCGGGTGTAAAGCTCCAGCTGCCGGAGGCGTCGGCCGTTGTCGTGCCGATCGATGCGCTGCCTTCGGTGAAGGTGACGATCGCAAACGGATCGCCTGTGCCGGCAAGCGTCGGGTCGTCGGTCAACCGGTCGGTCGCACTCGCGCCGGTGTCGTGCGCGAGCGATTCGGTGACTTGAGGTGGCGTGATCGGCGCCACGGTGATCGAGGTACCGGCTTTGCCGTCGCTTGCCGCGGTGAAACGTTCGCCGAGATTGGTGCTATCGAGTTGTAGGGAGCCGATCTCCACGCCGTTGCTGAAGAGGTGCAGCGTGGCAGTCGCATCGAGCGAGGCGCTGGTGACCTTGAGCTGAGTGAGGTCGATCCGATCGCCAACGCTGAAGCCCGAGATGTGAGCCCCGATGGTCGTGTTGTCGATCGTCGCGTCGTCGAGAACGAGGGTTTCGTTCGTGCCTTTAAGGAACTGAATGGCTTGACCGGCGATCGATGTGTTGCTGAGCGTCAGGGTTGCGTTCGCATCGATGAGAAGCCGCCCGCTCGTTCCGAACAATCCTGCATTTGCGAAATCGATATGCGAACCGGCATTGGCCTGGATGGTGCCATTGTTGGTCACAAACGTCTGCGAGAAAACAAGTCCGCCGGTGCCGGAGGCTTCCATCAGGCCATCGTTGACTGCGTCAATCCTGACCGCGTCGAAAAGCGTGGTATTGAATTTGAGCGCGTTTGTCCCGGTGGCGTTGATGATGCCGCTGGCCTCGTTGTGCAGTGTAAAGACTGCATTGAAATTACTACCTCCCCCTGTGATGAAGGAGCCGGCACCAGAGATCGTCTCGAAATTGTCGAGGGTGGTGTTACCGCTCGAGTTGAAAATTGAGTCAGGAGTGACGGAGTTAAGACTCGAGTCGGATAGCCGAACTGTCCCGTCGCCAATCAGCGTGGCGTTACTCGAAATGAGCAGGCTGGCTGAGCTTGTGGACGTTCCGAGAAGATTGATGGTGCCTTCGTTGGCGATGGTACCGTCGATACGCAGGGTGTGGTTGCCGCCGACGTCGACAGTACCGAGATTGGTTAGCGCTCCATTCGAAAGGCCGTCGAGTGTGGGGCCGGGTTCACCCGAATTCGTATCTGCTGTGGCCTCCGACTGAATGACGCCGGTGCCGATCGTTCTCAGAGTTCCACCGAAGATGACGGTACGGTTTTCGAGGTCGACATGTGAGCCATTGTTGGCCTGAATGGTCCCATTATTGGTGACGAACGTCTGCGTGAAGATCAGGCCTCCGGTGCCAGCGGCTTCCATCAGGCCGTCGTTGATCACGTCAACCCTGACCGCATCAAAAAGCGAAGTGTCGAACCTGAGCGCATTTGTTCCGGTGGCGTCGATGACGCCGCTGGCCTCGTTGTGCAGCGTAAAGACTGCGTTGAAATTGCTTCCTCCCCCGGTGATGAAGGAGCCCGCACCAGAGATCGTCTCGAAATTGTCGAGGGTGGTGTTGCCGCCGGAGTTGAAAATTGGGTCGGGGGCGATGGTGTTGAGGTTCGAGTCGGATAGCTGAACTGTTCCGTGTCCAATCAGCGTGGCGTTGCTTGAGATGAGCAGGCTGGCTGAGCTTGTGGAGGTTCCGAGAAGTTCGATGGTGCCGTCGTTGGCGATGGTGCCCTCAATACGCAGGGTATTGCCATTTCCGATCTCAATGAGGCCGAGATTGGAGATCGCGCCGTTCGAAATGCCGTCGAGGGTCGGCCCGGACTGATCAAAAGCCACGTTTGCCGCTGACGCCGACCGGATAACACCCGTGCCTGTCGTCCTCAGTGTCCCGCCGGAGATGACGGTGCCGTTTTCGAGATCGACATGCGAGCCGTTGTTGGCCTCAATGGTGCCGTTGTTGGTGACGTTGACGGCGTCAAGAACCAGGCCACCCCTACCCGAGGCCTCGATCAGGCCGGCATTGGTGAGCGTTCCATGAATGTCGACTCCCGGAGCCCCCTCGATCACGAGCGCGTTGAGGCCGGTGGCGTTGATGATGCCGCTGGTGTCGTTCTGAAGCGTCAGGGATGTGTCGATGGTGGCAGGACCGATCAGATAGAAGGTGCCAGCGCCCTCGATCGTCTGCGCATTTTCGAGGGTGCCGGTGCCGGTATCCTGGATGGAATTGAGCCCTGAGTCCGAAAGCACGACCTTGCCCGTGCCGAACAGCGCCGCGCTGCCGTTCACCACCAACGTCGCTGCCGAAGTCGTATCGCCGAGAACGTTGATCGAGCCGAAGTTGTTTATGGTTCCGCTGATGCGGAGCTGATAGCCGGCATCGATATCGACCGTCCCGAGGTTTGTTACGCCGCTGAGTTGGGCAGCGGCTTCCGGATCGATGCTCTTCGACCGGATCGCTCCGGTGCCGATTGTGCGTAGTGTACCACCAGCGATGGTGGTCCCGTCATAGAGGGCAACATTCGAGCCGTTGTCCGCCTCGATGATGCCGGATGTGTTGGTGATGCCTACTGCAGAGAAAACAATCCCTCCGCCAATGTCGAAGGCCCCTGTCCCAATATCGATATGTGAGCCGTTGTTGGCCTCGATGGTGCCGCTATTGGTGACGTTAACGGTCTCGAGAACCAGGCCACCCGCACCCGATGCCTCGATCAGGCCGGCATTGATGATTGTACCGCTGACGCCGACCCCCGGAGCTCCCGTCATCGCGAGGCCATTGACACCGGTGGCGTTGATGATGCCGCTGGTGTCATTCTGCAACGTCAGAGATGTGTCGATGGTGGCAGGACCGATGAGATAGAAGGTACCGGCTCCCTCGATCGTCTGCGCATTTTCGAGGGTGCCGATGCCGGTATCCTGGATGGAGTTGAGTCCCGAGTCCGACAGCACGACCTTGCCCGTGCCGAACAGCACGGCGCTACTATCCACCAACAATGTCGCTGCCAAAGCCGCATCACCGAGGACGTTGATCGAGCCGAGGTTGCTTATGGTTCCGTTGATGCGGAGTTGATAGCCGGCATCGATATCGACCGTCCCGAGGTTTGTTACGCCGCTGAGTTGGGCAGCGGCTTCGGGATCAATGCTCTTCGACCGGATCACTCCCGTGCCGATTGTGCGTAGTGTGCCGCCGGCGATGATGGTTCCGTCATAGAGGGCAACCTCCGAGCCGTTGTCCGCCTCGATGACGCCGGATGTGTTGGTGATACCTACAGCGGAGAAAACAACACCTCCGCCAATGTCGGAGGCCCCTGTACCAATATCGACATGTGACCCGTTGATGGCCTCGATGGTGCCGATGTTGGTGACGTTGACGGCTTCGAGAACCAGGCCGCCCTTGCCCGATGCCTCGATCAAACCGGCATTGATGATAGCACCGCGGGCGCCGACCCCCGGAGCCCCCGTCATCGCGAGGCCATTGACACCGGTGGCGTTGATGATGCCGCTGGTATCATTCTGAAGCGTCAGGGATGTATCAATGGTCACAGGGCCCAAGAGATCGAAAGTACCGGCTCCCTCGATCGTCTGCGTATTTTCGAGAGTGCCAGTGCCGGAATCCTGGATGGAATTGAGCCCCGAGTCCGACAGTACGACCTTGCCCGTGCCGAACAGCGTTGCATCACCACTCACCAGCAAAGTCGTCGGCGAGGCGCTCGAGCCAAGCGTGATGGTCCCGTTGTTCGTCACCGAGCCACTAATCAGTCCGGTAGCTCCGTCGAAGATGATCGGTTGAGGCCCAGTTCCCGGGATGAAGATGTCCTGGCCCGCAATCGGCGCGCCGGGCGTTGTCCAATTCGCGGCGTTGTTCCAATTGTTCGGGTCGCTGGCGACCGTACTGGTCCAGGTCTTTTCCGTCACCACCGGGATCCTGAACTGACCGGACGCATTTCCGAATCCGTCACCTACTCCGCCGGTGATGAATTCCAGCCCGACGACTGTCCCGGTAATCGTCAGCGATGCCAGCTCCGCATTGACCTGATCCAGGCTGCCGCTCAGCGTCAGGTGGTTGGTCCCGCTGCCGATGACCGGGCTTCCGCCGAAGTTCGCGGACAGCAGCCCGTAGGCGTCAGACAAGACCACCACAAAGACCTCGCCGGTGGTGTTGCCGGTCTCGGCCACCTTCATGAGAGGCACTGGCGTCACAAGTCCCGCAGGAGCCCTGACGACCGAAGGCGTCGTGATCGTCGGCGCTCCGTTGACGCTGACATCGACCGAAACAAACGGCGCGCTCTCGCCGTTGCTGTTGCTGGCCAGCATGAACAGCGAATCGGGTGTCGTCGACGTGTTGGTGTCGGTCAGCGTCGTCAGGTCGGCGTTGACCTGGTCGAGCGTGCCGGTGATGGTCAGCGTGTTGGCGCCGCTGTTGACGATGGTGCCGCCGCCGCCCGGGACCAGGGTGGAGGCTGACAAGGCGCCGTTGACGTCCGAGAGCACGATCGAGAAGGTCTCGCCCGGCGTCGTCGGGGACTCCACGAGGCTGATGCCGCTGATCGAACCGGCTTGATTGACGCCGGTTATCGCCGATGAGGGAGCGATGATCGAGAAAGGCACATTGGTGCCAGGCGTGACCGTGACCGCGATCTTGTGGTCGTCGCTGCCACCGCGCCCGTCGCTGGTGGCGACGTCGATCTGGTCCGGCCCGACGCTGTTGCTGAGGAAGGAGAGCGTGGCAAGCGCGGCATTGACCTGGCCGAGGCCGCCGCTGATGATCAGTTGCTGGGTGCCGCTGCCGGTGATGCTGGCGCCACCGCCGCTGCCGGGCACGAAGGCAGACAAGAGGCCTGTGGTGTCGGTCAGCACCACCGTCATGTTTTCACCGGTGCCGCTTTGGGCATCCGGATCGGCGACGCTGATCTGGTCGGCGCCGGTGAATGACAGCGCAGTGCCCTTGGACACGGTCTCGCTCGCCGGCGCGGTCGTCACCGGCGGCTGGTTCGCCACCACGTTGATTGCGATCTTGTGGTCGTCGCTGCCGCCGCGCCCGTCATTGGTCGCGATGTCGATCTGGTCCGGCCCGACGCTGTTGCTGAGGAAGGAGAGCGTGGCAAGCGCGGCATTGACCTGACCGAGCCCGCCGCTGATCGTCAGTTGCTGGGTGCCGCTGCCGGTGATGCTGGCGCCTCCGCCGCTGCCGGGGGGGAAGGCAGACAAGAGGCCCGTGGTGTCGGTCAGCACCACCGTCATGTTTTCGCCGGCACCGCTTTGGGCATCGGGATCGGCGACACTGATCTGATCAAAACCGGTGAAGACGAGAGGAGTGTTGGTGGATGCGATCTCGCTCGCCGGTACCGTCGTCACCGGCGGCTGGTTCGCCACCACATTGACCGCGATCTTGTGGTCGTCGCTGCCGCCGCGCCCGTCACTGGTTGCAACGTCGATCTGGTCGGGCCCGGCGCTGCTGCCGAGGAAAGTGAGCGTGGCAAGTGCGGCGTTGACCTGGCCGAGGCCACCGCTGATCGTGAGTTGCTGGGTTCCGCTGCCCGTGATGCCGGCGCCGCCGCCGCTGCCGGCAACAAAGGCCGACAACAGCCCGGACGTATCGGTCAGCACGACCGTGATGTTTTCGCCGGTGCCGCTCAGCGCGTCGGGATCAGCGACGCTGATCTGGTTGGCGCCGGTAAAAGCGAGCGGCGTGCCTGTGGAGGCGATCTCGCTCACTGGTACCGTCGTCACGGGCGGCTGGTTCGCCACCACATTGATGGCGATCGTGTGATCGTCGCTGCCGCCGCGCCCATCGCTGGTCGCGACGTCGATCTGGTCGACTCCGAGGCTGTTGCTGAGGAAGGACAGCGTGCCGAGTGCGGCGTTGACCTGACCCAGGCCGCCGCTGATCGTCAATTGCTGGGTGCCGCTACCGGTGATGGAGGCGCCACCGCCGGCGCCGTTGACGAAGGCCGACAACAGGCCGGTGGTGTCGGTCAGCACGACCGTGATGTTCTCACCGGTGCCGCTCAGCGCGTCGGAATCGGTGACGCTGATCTGGTTGGCACCGGTAAAGGCGAACGGCGTGCCCTTGGACGCGATCTCGCTCGCCGGCGCGGTGGTGACCGGCGCCTGGTTGGTGAAAACGCTGAGCAGGCTCCCGGCGGCGCCGTCGCCTGAGACCAGAAATGTCTTGCCGGTATAGTCACCGGTCATCTGCAAGGTGGCTACTGTCGCACCGCTTGCATCCCGCAACACAAGCAGGTCGGAACCATCGATCGTCGCCGATTTCGCCGTCGTGTGGGTGAGATCGATGGTATCCAGTGTCGTGAAGCCTTGCAGCGTGGCTGCAAATCCTGCCGCATTCACCGCGTCGATGATCAGCTTCTCGCCGGTTTCCGGCGCATCGAAGTTGATGGTTTCGCTGCTGGCTACGGCGCCCGCGAATTCGAGCGTCGAGCCGTCGAACAGCCGAGCCGAGCCGGTACCTACCACATCGTTGGCGATCAAGAGTGAACTGGTCCCCTGACTCTCGGACCAGAGTTGACCGTTGTTGGTGATCGATTGCCCGGTGACCGCAATCGAGCCGACGCCGCCCACAATGCTGCTGGCGTCTATGAAAAGCTCGGCGGCCTGGAAGTTATCGTTGACCAGCGAGATCCGGCCGTTGCTGACGACGTTGATCGAGTTCAGAAACGGTGTGTTGTGTGCATTCAGCGACAGCTCGTTGCTGAGCGTGGCTGTGCCGCTCACGTTGAAAAGCGAGGCGGTGATATCGATCAGGTTGACCCCGTTGGAGACCTCGAATTTGGATCCCGCGCTGAGGCTCACATTGGTGAGCAACGTATCGATGGGACTGGCTGCACCGGGAGTGTCGAGATCAATAAATGTCCCGCCGGCCTCGATGACGAAGTTGGCACGTTGCCCGCCTGTCAACAGCCCATTGGAATCGAGATTGGCAATCGCGCCCGCCTGCACCGTTCCTGCCACGTCGAACGACATATCGACTGAGGTCGCGACGACGCTGATTGAGCCGGCGACGTCGAGGGTCGCACCGCTGGCGACAAAAGTGGTTTCATTGACGACGAGACTGTTGACGGTGGCATTGCTGCTCAGCGTTGGGAACGGCAGGTGCGGCCCGCCTCCCATGTCGACGTCATCGGCGTTTCCCGGAATGCGTCCGGCTGGCTGCCCGCCGATGGACCAATTGAGTGGATCGTCCCAGTTGCCGTTGTTCGCCGCGCCGGTCCAGATCAGTAACGCCATGTTACGCCCCCATTGCTGGTTGCATCGCTATTAAGTAGTAAATAGAAAAATAAACACGTATAAATTGAAAAATCGGGCGGTCTTAGGCACGCAAGAATGGAACCCACAGAAGTGGGAGAACCGCAGCAACTCGGCTTTCATTGACCAAACGGTGGCGCCGAATGTGACACGCCAGAGTTTGTAGAGGCGCGTATCAAACGCTGGTTTGATCGCACCCAATTCATGGTGGCCGCCAACGGCGAGCCCTCTCCGCGTATTGTTAGACTATCGTCGAAGACGTCTTGGCCGGTCAATCTGAATAAGTTTTCGTTGCTTGGGAATATTTCGGCAAAAAAATGATAGGGGAGCTCCCGAGGCGGCGACTCCGGTTGGTCGGCGATTGCCAACGAAATTTGAAGTAGTTTCAATAATGTACAAGTTCGCATCTTTGTATTGACTGGGCACCACGCTTCGCTTTTCCACGCTCGGGCACGATCTCGTACGAAGCACTCTCAAGAGCGGCCCATCCAGATGGTTCCGCTCGGACAGTCATCCGCCAGTTGCAACTGTTCGAAGCCCATCTTTGACCAGAACCGAGCAGCTCGCCCGTTCGCGCGGTTGACGCCGACATGCATCGCCTTGATGCCCAGCCGTGATGCGCGGGCCACCCACTCCGAGAAGAGCAAGACTCCAGCTCCGCGTCCCTGAAGCCTCGAGGACAAGTTCAGATGCAAGTGTGCTGGAAAGGCTTCAACGACCTGTTTGGGAGGTTGTTCTGGATGATGAATCGCAAATGCCCGGCGCTGATCGGCCGACCATTGGGCTGACGGTATGGTGCTTGGGTCGTCGTACTCTCGACGAAGCTGCGGCCACCATTCGGCCTCGAGCCTGTCGTGCCATCTTTCGGTGTCGGACGTGCCAACGACGAAACCGGCGACTCCCACATCATCTTCAACAACGAGCGCCAGGCGTGCTTCAAGAGCGGCGTAGGGCGCAGAGTAGATGTGACCGATCAGCTTGCCGTCCTGATAGAGGTGCGAGGCATCGCCGCCGTTGTGGCCGGTAGCAAGAGAAATCGCATAGACAGCTTCAAGATCGACTGACCTGAATTGTCTGATTTTGAGTGCTCGCATTCGATGATCATTCGGGAGCGAATTCAGTGTTCAAACGCTGCAGTGCCGCCGGCAAGCCCCTGGATGGAGGCCGTCAATAAACCGTCTCCGGTTGCACCAAAGGCTCGATATCGAGGTCGATGCGAATTCCCGAGCTGTCGCTGCGCACGACGACGAAATGCACGGGCTGACCGGGGTCGAGATTGATTTCTTGATGGGGCACGTTCGGAGCAAAATAGACAAAATCGCCAGAGCCGACGTCCGCTGTGAACTCCAACTGTTCGCCCCACCGGATCTGGCTCCGGCCCTTGCTGACATAGACCGCGACCTCGTGCGTTCCGTGGTGATGCGCGCCGGTTCGTCCATTTGGCGGCAGGGTTACGGTTCCCATCCAGATCCTTGCACCGCCCCTACCCGCAAACTCAAATGCTGTCGCCCGGCCCTTTCCGGAAGTCGTGGCTGCGCGCACCACCCTCACCCCGTCATGTCGCCAATCTTCGATAGCCATGGTCGACTCCAGTTTTGTCCACGAAAGCGAATGCATGTACTCTATCGTGCACAGCTGGACTGTCCACTATAAAGATTGGAATTCGCAAATTTGTCCTCTATAGATGACAATATTTTGACCCAGATCGCTCAGGCCATTCGCAGACGGCGGGAGGAATTGAGCCTGACGGTGCGCGCGCTTGCGAGCAGGAGCGGGGTTTCCTCTTCGATGATCTCGGATGTGGAGCGCGCCGCCAAATCGCCGACGATTTCGACGCTTGCCGCGCTTTCCGAAGCGCTCGAGATGCCGCTTTCGATGCTGGTCGAGAGCCGGCAGCCGGCCCGACTGCGCGTCGTCAAAGCCGTAGAGCGGCAGTGGCTCGTCGAATCGGGCACCGGCGCAAAGTGCGATCGCTTCATGCCTACCGTTGCCGGCAGCGAAATCGAGTTCTTGCGCTATGTGGTGCCACCAAGAACCTTGGCGGGACCATTTCCTGCTCACGCGCCGGGCACGATAGAGCACGTTTATCTGGTGTCGGGTGCGCTTCGCATAACCCTCGGCAACGATGTCGCAGACCTCCAGGCAGGCGATAGCTGCTCGTGCTACGCCGATTTGCCGCACGGTTTTGACAATCGTGATGGCAAAACGCCGGCCGAACTCATTATCGTCGTCGAACCGCCCCGTGCATCGATGTCGGATCGGGCAAGGCGCCACGAGAGAGGCCAATGACGACGACCTCGTGCGTAGGGCTCCTATTTCCGCGGGTCGCTCGCGTCATTGTGGCGGTTGGCGAAGACGGGCTGCCCTGGATCTCGCTTCGATTGCGCCGCTGGTTTGCTACCGGACGCCCATCCGATTATCCTCCAGGTTGCAACGTCTGCGCTTAAGTTGCCGAACGGCTCTTCGAGCAACATTCCGTCGGCATGTGCAACGTCTTGGCTTTCGCCGGCGGGGATTCGTTCGACACATGGACATCATGTTGGCCACCGCACTTGACCTCGGCCTGCGCGGCGCAGTTGCGGGCCTCTTCCTGATGATCGCGGTCGTTATCTTGAGGCGTGTTCGCCCGCTGGATGCGATCAGATGGCTCAGCGTCGCCATGGCTGTCTCAGGCGCACTCTACGCGATCGTGACGGCACCATTCGTGCCGAAGGCAACGGTCTGGTGGATCATGCCGGTCCTGGCCGCCAACCCGGTCCTCGTATGGTTATGGGCGCGGGCGAGTTTCGATGACGATTTCGTGGTTCGGCGCTGGCATGGCGTGCTGTGGCTGGCTGTCGTCGGCGTCTGGTTCTCGGTGATCTACACATCGACGACATGGCCGATGTTCGCCAAGGCGGGCGTTCGATCGATGTCGGTCCTGGCGATTATCCTGTCACTCTCCGCTGCCCTACAGACGGTCAGGACGTGGAAGACCGACCTCGTCGCCGGCCGGCGCCGGCTGCGGTTCGCAGTCCTGATTCTGTCACTGCTCATTGTGGTCTCGCTGTCCGTCCCGGAACTGATGCCGATCTCGGCCAGGAGCTTCGGCATTTCCGGCAGCTTGGCCACCGCCGTCGGCCTGCTGGCTATCGCGGCACTGGCCGGATGGGCTCTATTCCATCCGCCGCCCCCCGCCGTGGTCGCGATCGCAGCGACCGGGTCTGAAAATATGGGTCATGTGGCTTCGACCAAAGCTACCGAGGGCGGTCGCGCCGTCGCGTCGCTTCTGTTGCGTCGGCTCGACAATTTGATGACGGTCGAACGGATCTATCGGCAGGAAGGCCTCACCATCGGCGGGCTCGCGGCCAAGCTCGATGTGCCGGAATACCGGCTCCGGCAGGCCATCAACGAAGGCCTCGGCTATCGCAACTTCAATGCCTTTCTCAATCGCTACCGCATTGAAGAGGCCAAGGCGGCATTATCCGATCCGAGTCAACGAGATGTCGCGGTGCTGACGATCGCCATGGACTCCGGCTTCCAGTCGATTGGACCGTTCAATCGTGCATTCAAGGCCGAAAGCGGCCTGACGCCGACCGAATTCCGTCGCGAGGCACTTGCCCGGTCGGCAGCCATTGCATTGGAAAACGACGGAAAACTTCAGAATCGGCCAATCCCCGTGAAAATCGGCTAGCCGAATTCTGTATCGGGCGAGAACGAACTCGCGGCGGCCGGTAGATTTCTATGTTGATGGTGGCGTCGGAGCAGGCAAACGTGTGCGCAGGGACGAAATCACCTGGGGTTGTGCCAGCCAATGGCTTTTGTCAGAGACGCAGCATAATATTAGTTACGCCATTCCAGGGGCCTAGAGTCTGATGGATGACAGAACGCGATCGTTACGCTCGCTCGTCATCGAACGGTCCCAACCAGCTGGGCCTTCGTCCCGGCGGCAAAGATGGCGGCTGCCGGCCGTTGCGATACTGGTAGCCTTGCTTGTGCTGGGGGGCGGGGCGGTGCTTTGGCTCGGCGGTTGGTCGCCGTCCGCGCAGGCGCCGGCTGCCGCGATCTCATCCAGCCAGGTCGCACAACAGGAGCATCCGGCCCAACCGGCCGCGCTCAGCGCGGGCAGCCTGATCGCGTCCGGCTACGTCGTAGCGCGTCGCAAGGCCACGGTCGCGGCCGAGGTCACGGGCAAGGTCGTCGAACTCCTGGTCGACGAGGGCATGGTGGTGGAGGCCGGCCAGGTTCTCGCCAGGCTCGACGATGTCCTGGCCGACAAGGACTACGCGCTGGCGCAGGCGCGCGCCGAGGCTTCCGATGCGGCCGTGGCCGCGATTGCGGCCGATTTGGCCGATGCGGAGCGAATCCTCAATCGAACCCAGACGTTGTCGGGGAAGAACTACGCCACTGAGGCCGATCTGACCAAAGCGCAGGCGAGAGCCGGCGTCCTGCGAGCCCAGCTTCGCCAAGCGGAGGCCCAACGCGCGGCGGCCCGACTCGAGGCCCAGCGCTACAGCGAGGTGCTTGGCAAGCATCGGATTCGCGCCCCGTTCACCGGCATCGTGGTCGAGCGCAGCGCGCAACCCGGCGAGATGATCTCGCCGCTGTCGGCCGGCGGCGGTTTCACCCGCACCGGCATCTGCACCATCGTCGACATGGACTCGATCGAGATCGAGGTTGACGTCAACGAAGCCTCGATCGGCCGCCTGCATGCCGGCACCCGCGTCGAAGCCGTTCTCGATGCCTATCCGGACTGGCGCATCCCGGGTGCCGTCATCGCCATCGTGCCGACCGCCAATCGCGAGAAGGCGACCGTCAAGGTCCGTGTCGGCATGGACGTGAAGGACCCGCGCGTTCTGCCGGACATGGCGATCAAGGTGACCTTCCTGGAAGACGCTGCGCCCGCCACCGCGCGGTCCGATCACCCTTAAGCACGCGGGAGCAAGACCGATGTCATCACCAGCCGAGCCGATGATTAGTATCGTCGATCTGTGCAAGCGATTCACCAAGGGGAAGGAAACGATCACCATCTTCGATGGTCTCAACCTCGTCATTCCGCGTGGGGATTTCGTTGCCGTGATGGGACCGTCGGGGTCCGGCAAGACCACCCTGCTCAATCTGCTCGGCGGCATCGATCGGTCCAACGCAGGCGGGATCGAGGTCGCCGGTGAACGCCTCGATCGTCTGTCCGAGACAGAACTTTCGCGCTGGCGGGCATCGCATATCGGCTTCATCTTCCAGTTCTACAACCTGATGCCGATGCTGACCGCGGCGCAGAATGTCGAGCTGCCGCTGTTGCTGACGCGGCTCGGCCGCAACGAGCGGCGCCAGCGGGTCGAGACCGCGCTCGGCGTGGTCGGGCTCGCCGATCGGGTCAAGCACTATCCCAAGGAAATGTCGGGTGGGCAGCAGCAGCGCGTCGCCATCGCGCGCGCGATCGTTTCAGATCCGGCGTTGTTGTTGTGCGACGAGCCGACCGGAGATCTCGATCGCACCACCGCCGACGAGATCCTGTCAATCCTGCAAGTGCTCAACCGCGATCTTGGCAAGACCATCGTGATGGTGACCCACGACCCGGCGGCGGCGCAATACGCCAGGCGATCGCTGCATCTCGACAAGGGCCACTTCATCGAGAAGGAGCTCGCGGCGTGAACGACCTGACCTTGATTCGCAAGAATCTGTTTCGCCGGAAATTGCGGGCCATCCTGATGATGGTGTCGATCCTGATCGCGTTTGCGATTTTCGGCGTGCTGGCGAGCTTCGAGCGCGCCTTCAACGCCGGCCAGGACCGCGCCACGCCCGACCGCCTGGTGGTCACCAACAAGATCAGCTTCACCCAGCCGCTGCCGATTTCCTACTTCAACCGCGTCGCCGCCATCGACGGCGTCGCCCAGATCAATCACTTCAGTTGGTTTGGAGGCTATTATCAGGAGCCAAGGAACTTTCTCGTTGCCTTTGCGGTGGATCCGGAGAACTGGATGAAGCTTCGCGATAGCGACTTCGTGTTCTCGCCCGAGGCACGCGCAGCCTTCATCCGCGAGCGCACCGGCGTTCTGGTCGGGGCGCGCATGATGGAGAAATGGGGCTGGAAGGTCGGCGATCATATTCCGATATCGAGCAACATCTGGTCCCAGAAGAATCGCTCGCATGCCTGGGACTTCATCATCGTTGGCAGCTTCACCGCCCGCATTCCGCAGGCCGACACCAACGTGATGCTGATGGGCTACGATTATTTCAACGAGACACGCTCGTTCGGCAAGGACCTGATCAGCTGGATGTCGCTGCGCACCACCTCGGTGGCCGCGAACGAGCGCGTGAGCAACGCCATCGACGGGATGTTTGCCAATTCTCCCTACGAGACGACGACCGACAGCGAGAAGGCCTTCAACAAGGCGTTCGCCGCCCAGCTCGGCAACATCGCGCTGATCGTCGAACTGGTGGTCGGGGCGGCCTTCGTGACGATCCTGATGATCGTCGGCAACACCATGGTGATGACGGTGCGCGAGCGCACGCGCGAGATCGGCGTGCTGAAGACGCTGGGCTTTTCCGGTGGCCGCATCCTGCGCATGGTGCTCGGCGAATCGATCCTGTTGGCGCTGCTCGGAGGCCTGCCCGGCCTCGGCGTCGCGCTTCTTCTGATCACGAGAGTGCGAGACAGCCTGATGAGCTTCGTTCCGACGCTGTCGCTATACCCCGACATCGGGGCGGCGGCGGTCGGACTGATGGTCGTGTTCGGGATCATCACGGGTCTGGTGCCGGCGCTCAACGCGATGCGCCTCAATATCGTCACCGCGCTGGGACGGAGCTGATCCGATGCGCTCGATTTTCCTGCAGATCCTGGCCGTCACGACCATCAACCTGAAGAGCCTGCCGCAGCGCCTGTGGCTGTCGCTGGCGACGGTGATCGCGGTCGGTCTCGTCGTCACCGTGCTCCTGGCATTCCTCGCCATGGCCAATGGATTCCAGCGCACCATCGCGGACTCCGGCGCGGAGGACATCGCCATTGTGTTGCGCAGCGGCTCGCTGTCGGAAATCAACAGCGTGGTCCTGCGCGACCAGGTTCGGCTGATCGAGGATGGCCCGGGGATCGCCAAGGGCGCGGACGGCAAGCCGCAGACCTCGGGCGAACTCTACCTGACGGTCGATGGGATCAAACGCAGCACCCAGACCAAGGCGAGCCTGCCGCTGCGCGGTCTCGGCCCTCAAGGCCCTGCGCTACGCCGCGGCATCGTCATCACCGCCGGCCGCATGTTCAATCCGGGCAGCAACGAGATCATCGTCGGCAAAGCGCTGGGCAAGGAGTTCGAGGGCTTCGATCTCGGTCAGACGGTGACCTTCAACAGCACGCGATGGATGGTGGTCGGAATCTTCGCCGCCGACGGGAGCGTATTCGAGTCGGAGATCTGGGCCGATCTTCCGGTGGTGCAGAGCCTGTTCAAGCGCACCGGCGCCGTCCAGACCGTACGCGCACGGCTGACCAGCCCAGCGGCGATCGAGGCGCTGCGGGCGTACAGCGACAACGAGCCACGCCTCAAGCTCGACGTAATGTCGGAGGCCGCCTATTTCGCCCAGCAGGCGTCGAATACGTCGGACCTGATTCAGAAGCTCGGCTGGCCGCTGGCGATCGCGATGGCATTTGGCTCGCTGGCGGGCGCGCTCAACACCATGTACTCCTCGGTCGCGGCGCGGGCGACCGAGATCGCGACCTTGCGCGCCATCGGGTTCGGCGGCTTTTCGACCTTCGTCGGCACGCTGGTCGAGTCGTTGATCCTGGCTGCGATCGGCGGCGTGATCGGGGCCGCAGCCACCTATCTGGTCTTTGACGGCTTCACCGCCTCGACCATGGGCGCAAGCTTCAGCCAGGTGGTGTTCAACTTCCAGCTCAGTCCGCGTTTGATCGGCCAGGGCCTGTTGCTCGCGCTCGTGGTCGGCCTGTTCGGCGGACTATTTCCCGCATTCCGAGCCGCGCGCATGCCGATTGTCGCTGGGCTCTACGGCTGATCGTTCCCAACGCTCGAGGCACGCGAACCTGCCCGCGATCATGCAGACGGTCCTTTCGGCGCAAATTGTAGAGCTATTGCAAACATATGCGAGTTCGTAGCTCTAGTCTGAATGGCGCACCATGTTCCCCCCGCTGCAATAAAACTGCAAACATCGGGGCGACAGCCAGCCCACCGGCCCTACAATCCGCTGAACCAGTTGTAGCCATAGGTCTCCCAATAGCCGCCGGTAAAGTCGTTGCCGATCTCGATGCCCGCGACGTGCTTCGGGTTCTTGAAGCCGAGCTTGGTCGGGATCCGCAGTTTCATTGGGTAGCCGTATTGCCGCGGCAGGATCTCGTCGTCGAATTTGAGGGTAAGCTGGGTCTGCGGATGAAGCGCCGTCGGCATGTCAATCGACGTGATATAATTGTCGTTGCAGCGGAAGGTCACGTATTTGGCCGACGTGTCGGCCCCGATGCGCGTGAGGAAATCGCGGAACCGGACGCCAGTCCATTTGCCGATGGCGCTCCAGCCCTCGATGCAGATGTGCCGCGTGATCTGCGTGAATTGCGGCAGTGCATGGAGCCGGTCGAGGCTCCATGGCGTTTTGTCGACCGCCATCCCGGAAATTTCCAGCTTGAAAGTCGATCCGTCGACGTCAGGCGATTTTTCCGGCGAGTTCGGCGTGTAGAACGAGTTGAACGGGAACGGGCGCGTGATTGCGCTTTCCGGATATTCCCTGGCCATGGCGGCGGGATTGAATAGCCAGGCCTGCACGCGATCGTTGAAGTCGGAGACGTTGCCGAGCATGCGCTCGGTCGATAGTCCGTCGACCACGTCGCATCCGGTCAGCAGGGTCAAGCTGCCGAGGCCCGCGATGTTTTTCAGGAATAGCCGGCGGGTCGATAGATCCAGGTGCTTCGAGACGTCCTTGAGGATGTCCCTTCGGTCGGACTCCGACAGTTTTTCGACTTGTCTGCGCTTCATAACGCCTGTCTCCGATCAACGGCCGCGGACCATGGCGAGCAGGCTCGCCGGCACGATCAGCGCCATCGCCACATGAACCACCAGGAAGGCGCTGATCGCCGACATCGCGACGAAGTGGACGACCCGCGCGGCGGCGAAATCGCCGAACAGAGAGGTCAGGACCCCCAATTGCACGGGCTTCCAGATCGCGAGCCCGGACAGTACCGCGACAATTCCGGCAAGGATGACGCCGCCGTAAAGCAGCTTTTGCACCGCGTTGTAGGTCGACAAATCGGCATGTGCGAGCCGGCCCTTCAGTGCGTCGGACAGGTCGGCCAAGAGCGCGCGCGTGCCGATCGGCCACAGCTTGCGGTAAAAGCGGCGCGACAGCACGCCGTAGCCGAGATAGATCAGCCCGTTTAGCATCAGCATCCACATCGCCGCGAAGTGCCATTGGATCGCGCCGCCGAGCCAGCCGCCGAGCGTCAGCGCATCGGGGAAACGAAACGGGAAGATCGGCGAGGCATTGTAGATCTGCCATCCGCTCGTGATCATCGTGATCGTCGCTACGGCGTTGACCCAGTGGGTGATGCGCACGATGCGCGGATGAATGACCTTGCGTCCGGCGTCTTTGAGTTTCGTGTCCGAGGCATATGAAGCGATCAGGCTCATCCCGCACTCCGTTGAATTCAGTCGTCGCCGGCCCGCGCCCGCGGTTGTGTCCCGCGGGCGCGGCTGCGCGTTACGGCATCAGCACGGAATCGACGACGTGGATCACGCCGTTCGACTGGTTGACGTCGGCGATCGTGACGATCGAGGCGCCGCCCTTGGAATCGATGATCTCGATCTTGCCGCCATCGTGCTTCACGGTGAGTTGCTCGCCTTCGACGGTCTTGAGCATCTTGCCGTCGGTGAGGTCGGACGCTTCCAGGCGGCCGGCGACAACGTGGTAGGTCAGGATCTTGGTGAGGGTCGCCTTGTTCTCGGGCTTCACCAGCGTTTCCACGGTGCCGGCGGGAAGCTTGGCAAAGGCCTCGTTGGTCGGCGCGAAGACCGTGAAGGGCCCTGGCCCCGACAGCGTGCCGACAAGCCCGGCCGCCTTCACCGCCGCGACCAGCGTGGTGTGATCCTTCGAGTTCACCGCGTTCTGGATGATGTTCTTGGAGGGATACATCGGCGCGCCGCCGACCATCACGGTCTTTTCGTTGGCGTACGCGTTGATCACCGCAATGCTGCTCAGCGAGGTAGCGCCGATCGCGGCCGCAAGAAGAATTTTGCCGAACTTGTTCAAAGTAGTCTCCTGTGTCTGGATTGATGGTTGTAGCGAGATTGGCGTGAGCCGGGTCGGCATCGCGTGTCTCGTGCTTCGAAGTACAGAGCGTCCGAGAGTTTGTTTCAGTGCGATTCAAGAAACGCGCGATAAAAAATTGGGACCGGCAGCTGAAACTTGATGATGGCGAAGGCGTATCGGCGAGCACGCTACGCGCTCCCGATCGACGCGCGCGCGGGCAGGGTCCATCAGGCGGCGGTCTGACGGTTGCCGTGCGGGCGCTCGAGCGTCGCGCGCACGTCCATGAGGGCGCGCCGCAGCCAGGTCTTGATGGTGTTGGCGGGAGCGCCGAAGCGCTGCGCGAGTTGATCGCGGCTTTCGCCACGAACATAGGCCGCGACGATCAGGCGGCGCTGCAACGGCGCAAGCGCCTGCAAGGCCGCGAACGCATGGCCGTTTTCCTGCGAAGACTGAACCTGGTCGAGCGGGCTGCGGTCGTCTCCGGCCACCTCCATGACGACCGATTGATCGCACTCGACCTCGACCGTCGGCCGCCGGACGACATTGATCGCCTGATTGCGGGTAATGGTCGCCATCCACGTAATCGGCGAACCCTTCGCAGGGTCGAAGCGCGCGGCGTTGTGCCAGATGCGGACATAGGCCTCCTGCATCACGTCCTCCGCGAGATCGCGGCGCCTGACGATCGCGAGCGCGACGGCAAACATCTTGCCCTTGGTCAGGCCGTACAGGGCGGCGAATGCCGCCTCGTCGCGATGGCCGACTGCGATCAGAAGCCGCCGCAGCGCGTCGGCACCGTTTTCGACACGAATATCTTCGATCATGGCTCGCCCCAGCCCTCGTCAAGCAGAACCGGCGCCCGGAAAGCCCGGGCGTTTCATTGATTTGTCATTGATTGCGAAATAACGTCACGATCTATGACATCAACTCACACGGGCTGTCAAGGCCCCCGACCGTGCACGCCTCTCGATGGTTTTTTCGAGCTTGCAATTTCGTCCGGTTGAATGTTCGCTGCCGGCGCATTTCGGCGCTCTTGATCATGAATTTCCGGCGGCACAGACCGAGTTGAGCGATGAAGAGACTACTCAGTCCGGTTCTGGTCCTGTTCGGAAGTTCGGTCGTCGCATTTCTCCTGATCCGGCTTGCGCCCGGCGATCCGGCGCTGGCGCGGCTGGGGCTCGAGGCGGACGACGCCTCGATAGCCGCCTTGCGAAGGGATTTCGCGCTGGACCAATCCATCGTCCTGCAATATGTGCGCTGGCTGTCGCATGTTCTGACCGGTGATTTCGGCCGCTCGCTGCAAACCGGAAGGCCGGTGCTTCCACTGCTGCTCGGCGCGCTTGGCCCGACCATGCTGCTGTCACTGGCGGCGCTCGTGCTGTCGACCGCGATCGCAATACCGGCGGGTGTGATGGCCGCGAGCCGCCGCGAGAAATTATCGGACTACGTATTGTCGCTGGTCGCCATTTGCGCGCTGTCGGTGCCGAGCTTCTGGCTCGGAATGCTGCTGGTGATCGCCTTCGCGATCCACCTGCCTGTCCTGCCCGCGTCGGGCTACGTCTCGCTGGCGGTCGATCCGGCCGGCTTCCTGCGGCATCTCGCGCTGCCTACGCTGACGCTCGGCATCGCGCTCGCGGCTTCGAGCCTGCGCATCACCCGCGCCGCCATGCTGGAAATTCTGGGCGCGGACTTCATCCGCACGGCCCGCGCGAAAGGGTTGCGACAAAGCGCGGTGCTGCGCAGGCACGCTCTGCCGAATGCGATGGTCCCGATCGTGACGTTGCTCGGAATCCAAATGGGCCAATTGTTCGGCGGCGTCGTCGTCACCGAAACGCTATTCGCATGGCCCGGCCTGGGCAAATTGACGGTGGATGCGGTATTCGCGCGCGACTATCCGGTGGTGCAGGGCGCGGTGCTGGTGACGGCGACGCTTTTCCTCCTGATCAATCTGCTGACCGATCTGCTGTACACGCAGCTCGATGTCCGGATCGGCTCCGTTGCGGGCGGGGGTGCTTCCTGAAACCGGCGGCGCCCAGGTCTGATAGAGCGGCGGCGCGGACGGCGTTTGGTCCCCGCGCCCGCGTCGGCGGGGTGATCGTCGCGGCATCCATCGCCGCGGCTGCGCTCGCGCCGATGCTGGCGCCGTATCCCCCTGACGCGCTCGAATTCGCATCGATCCTGGTCCCCCCCGGAGCTTCTCATCTCTTTGGCACCGACGACCTCGGTCGGGACGTGTTGTCGAGGGTGTTGTTTGGTGCACGTGCTTCGTTCATGGTCAGCCTCGCCGGCATTTTCGTCGCATTTCTGATCGGCACCGCGGCGGGCGTCTCCGCAGGCTATTATGGAGGATGGATCGATGAAGCGCTCATGGCGATCGCGAACGCAATCCTCGGTTTTCCGGGCATCCTGGTCGGGCTTGCTCTGGCGTCGACGATCGGTCCACGGCTCGAAAATGCGCTGATTGCGATTGCCATCGTCAACATTCCGATCTTTGCCAGGCTCGCGCGGTCGCAGGCGCTCGTGGTCCGCGAACTCGGTTATGTCATGGCCGAGCGCGCCATGGGCCTCGGTCATTTGCATATCCTCACGCGAACGATGGTGCCGAATGTTCTTTCTCCGCTGATCGTCCAGGCCTCGCTTCTGGTGGCCTCCGCCGTCATCATGGAGTCTTATCTCTCGTTTCTGGGCCTTGGCGCACAGCCGCCGACGCCGACGCTGGGGAGCATGCTGCGCCAGGCGATGGGGTTTCTCGACCAGGCGTCGTGGCTCGCATGGTTTCCGGGCTTGGCCATTTTCCTCGGTGTGCTTGGCTTCAACTTGCTCGGCGACGGGCTTCGGGATTATCTGGATCCGCAACAGTGCTGATCTATTCGGAGAACCTTTCCACGTGCGCAGCGTCACGCGACGAACATTCGTAGCCTTGCTGGGCACCGCCCCGCTGCTAGCCACCTCCGGCCACGCTGCGCACGACAACACCCTCACCGTCGGGATCGCATCCGACCCGGTCACGCTCGATCCGGCGCTGATGTCCTCCTATTTCGAGATTTCGGTCCAGTTCAACATTCACGAACCGCTTCTGCATATGACTCCGGATTTCCGGATCGAACCCGGCCTTGCGGACTGGACCTCGCCCGACGCACTGACCTACCATCTGACGTTGCGGCCGGGCCTGACCTTCCATGACGGGACGCCGGTCGACGCGGCGGCCGCGAAGTTCAATTTCGACAGGATGCTCAATCCTGCAACGGGATCGCCGCGTCGACTCGAATTGGCGCCGGTTGTCGCGGTCGACGTCACCGGCCCGCTCACCTTTACGATCAGGCTCAGCAAGCCCTATGTGCCGCTGCTCCAGGTCCTGGCCTTGCGTGCCGGAATGCTGGTGTCGCCGCATGCCGTCCAGGCATTAGGAGCCGACTTCGCGTCGAAGGCTGTCGGCGCTGGGCCTTACCGGGTCGTCCGTTGGACCAAGAATTCCGAACTCGTGCTGGAGCGGTTCGACGCATACTGGCGCGGGCCGGCGCCGGTCGGCCGCATCGTTTTCCAGCCGGTGGTCGACGAAACGGCGCGCATCACCAATCTGAGAGCCGGCACGTTTCAACTCGTGGATGGCGTGCCGCCGCAGATGCAGGGTCTGATCGGGCGAGATCCGGCGCTGACGCTGAAGCAGATGCCAGGGCTTGGCTTCAACGCATTTTCGTTCAATATGACGCGGCCGCCCTTCAGCGATATCCGGCTCCGTCGCGCCATGATCGCGAGCTTCGATCCGGACACGGCGCTGCATGCCGTCTATTTCGGGACGGGCGCCGCGGCCTACGGAGCGATACCGCCGTCGCAGAGCTGGGCCTATGACCCCGACTTTAAGCCGTATCGCTACGATCACGTGCTGGCGAAGTCACTGGTCCGCGAGTCCGGCGCGGCTACACCGGTCGATCTGACGATTACGGTCACCAACACACCATCCCAGGTGCGCATCGCAGAAATTCTCCAGGCGCAGGCCAATCTGGTCGGCTTCAATGCGGTGATCCGGCAGATTGATCCGACCAGCCTGATCACGGTGCTAAGGCAGCGGGATTTCGACATCGCGATTTCGCCCTGGTCGGGCCGCTCCGATCCCGACGGCAACATGTTCGGCTGGTTCACGAAGGATGGACCTTTCAATTTCTCGGGTTACGTCAATGACGAGGTAACCGGATTGCTGGAGGCGGCTCGTGCCGAGCCCGACCAGACCGGCAGAGCGAAGCTTTACCGCGCCGCACAGACGCAGATCGCCGCGGACGCCCCGATGCTGTTTGTCGTATTTCCCGCAACTATCCAGGCGTCGTCGGCCTCGCTCGCATGGAACCAGTTTCCAGATGGAGCCTTTCAGCTGCAATTTGCACGGTATCGTTGAGCTTGGACTGCTGGCATCCTTCGCTTGCGCAAGGTTGACAGTTCATGTTGATGGTGTCATTCATTGTGACATGAAAAAGAAGGCGGCCTCGTCGACCTACAACAGTCCACTGCGCGAACGGCAGAAGGAACAGACACGCGAGATGATCCTGATCGCGGTCGGCAAGATTCTCGCGCAGGCTGACACGACGGCCGTCACCATTGGCGAGGTTGCGCGCGTCGCCGACATCACCATGCGGACGATCTTCCGGCATTTTGCCAGCCGGGAGGAATTGTTAGGCGCTTTCTGGAAATGGCAGTTGGAGAAAAGCGGGGGCGAAACGGTGCTGGCGCCGAATTCGCTCGAACAACTCTCGGAGAATATCAAGACTCTGTTCGCGAGCCTCGATGCCGACGAGGGCGTGATCAGGGCCGTCATTTCCTCGCCGGAAGGTCGCGAAATGCGCACCCTGACCAACAAGCGGCGTTTGGAAGCGATGCTCGATTTCATTGCGCCGCTCGTGCCCGAGCTCTCGAAGCGGGATCGCCACAGCATGGCTTCTGGGATCATTTCCGTTTCGAGCGTTCTGTCCTGGATGTTCATGCGCGACAATTGCGGCTACGACGGAAAGCGCGCGGGCGAGGCGGCGGCTTATGCCGTGCAACTCATCATCGAGGGCGGGCAGCAGCGTTGTTCGGCGCTCCGGGCTCAACGTTCGACTGGGGCCTAGCCTCAGCGAGCGCCGATAAGGCTCCGCCTCGCACGAACGCCGGCACGGCAACCCGCGCGTAGTTAATTCCGGAATCGCTGCTACCCACCTGTCCTGGCACCCCGCTTGCTCAGTCACCTCCAAAACGCGGCCTCAGCAGGGAGGCCGTTTCAGGTTGAGGCAAGTGATGCAGGAAGTGTCCCGTTCTGGTGCGGCTGGAGAACTCCGGCTCGATGGGTTGATCGCCGATTTGTGGTGGCGGGTTCGGCTGCTCAACACCGACATTCTCGAGGAAGAGGCGAAAGCCGGGGTGTTCGACGCGCAGCAGCCGACCTATCCGCCGCTCGCGGCGAACCTCCGCGCGCGACGCGACAATCTGGTCGCGACGATCGGCATGCTCGAGCAGCGTGCGAGATCGGCGTCCGAAGCGGCTTGAGAGCGGTCTTCGCCACTCCTCGATCTAACCCGAATGCCGAAGCGCATCGGCACGCGGTGCGTTCGCGGCGGCCAACTGCTCGCGTCCATGTGCCGCGGTGAAGTCCAGGACCGGACCGAGCGGGACGATCCCGGTTGGATTGATCGAGCGATGGCTTTCGTAATAATGGCGTCGGATATGCTCGAAATTCACCGTCTCGGCGATACCGGGCCATTGATAGATGTCGCGTGTATAGGCCGAGAGATTGGGGTAGTCGATCAGGCGGCGGATATTGCACTTGAAGTGCCCGACATAGACGGCATCGAAGCGGATCAGCGTCGTGAACAGGCGAATATCGGCCTCGGTCAAGACGTCGCCGAGCAGAAAGCGCCGCTCAGTGAGCCGCTGCTCGAGCCAGTCCAGCGTGTCGAACAGCGGCACGACAGCTTCCTCATAGGCCTCCTGCGTCGTGGCGAAGCCCGCCTTGTAGACGCCGTTGTTGACCGTGTCGTAGACGCGCGCGTTGATCGCGTCGATCTCTTCGCGCAGCGCGGCCGGATAATAGTCACCGGGTTTGGCGCCGCTGCCGTCAAAGGCCGCGTTCAGCATCCGGATGATCTCGGACGATTCATTGTTGACGATGCCGCCGGTGTGCTTGTCCCACAGGACGGGAACGGTGACGCGACCCGTGTAGTACGGATCGGCCGCCGTATAGATTTGGTGCAGGAACTGCGCCTGGTAGACGGCGTCCGGGATGACGGCCGGGCCGTCCGCGAAGGTCCAGCCGTGCTCGAGCATCAGCCAATGCACGACGGATACAGAGATCATGTCCTCGAGCCCCTTCAGCGCACGCATGATCAGCGTGCGATGCGCCCAGGGACAGGCGAGGCTGACGTAAAGATGATAGCGGCGGGCCTGCGCCTTGAAGCCGCCAGTTCCGGTCGGGCCGGCGTCGCCGCCGGCCGTGACCCAGTTGCGGAAGGAGCTGTCCTTGCGAATGAAGCGGCCACCGTTCGGCGCCGTCGCATACCAGGCGTCTTGCCACTCACCGTCCACCAGCAATCCCATGTCAGTCTCCTCTTGCGTTGCCGTTGTTGCCGACCGGCTCAGGTGCGGGTGATCGAAAGGCCGCCATCGACCAGCAAGGCCGTTCCGGTGACGAACGATGAATCCTCGGATGCCAAATAGAGCACGGAACGGGCCACTTCTTCAGGCCGTCCCACACGCTTCAGTGCGTGCAGGTTGGTGATGAAGGCCGCCTTGTCCGGCGTATCGTTCATCTCGCGATACATCTCGGTCTCGATCGCGCCTGGGAGCACCGCATTGACCCTGATATTCTGCGGGCCGAACTCGGCGGCGAGCGTCTGCGTCAAGCCGATCAGGCCGGACTTGCTCGCGGCATAGGCGGCGACACCGGGGAATGAGGAGCTGTAGCCGACAAAGGTCGAGGTGAAGATCACCGAGCCGCCGCCATGCCTGGCCATCTCGGCGATCTGGTGCTTGGCGCCGAGGAACGAGCCGGTGAGGTTGATCGCGACGGCATCGTTCCAGCCGGCCTCCGAGACGCCGGTCGAGGCGCCGCCTTCACCGAGCGTGCCGGCATTGTTGAAGGCGATATCCAGCCTGCCGAATGCCTTCACCGCCAATGCAACCAGGGCCTTGGCATAATCTTCCGAGCGCACGTCGCCGGCCAGCGCGACCGCCGTGCCGCCGCTCGCCTTGATCTCGGCGACGAGGCTCGCCAGCTCGCTTTCGCGCCGGGCGCCGACCACCACCTTCGCGCCTTCGGCCGCGAACAGCTTGGCCGTGACCCGGCCGATGCCCGAGCTCGCGCCGGTCACGATGGCAACCTTGTTTGAAAGACGTCCCGCAACTTGTGTCATGTCCGATCTCCCGTTCGGCCGCTCCATCAGCGACCTGATGACAAGCTACGTAGACCCTCAGCGAACTGGAAAGAAGACAAAGAAAATGGTTATATTATTCAGCTTTGCTGAATGATTGAGGATTGCCCGTGGATCGTCTCCGTGCCTTTGAGGTGTTCGCCGCGGTGGTGGGCCAGGGCTCCTTCACCCGCGCCGCCGACAAGCTCGAGACCTCGCCGGCCAATGTCACCCGCTACGTCAACGAGCTGGAGGAGATGCTCGGCGCGCGCCTGCTCAACCGGACGTCGAGGCGGCTTTCACTGACCGAAACCGGCAAGACGCTGTATGACCGCGCGCTCTCGATTCTGGAGGAGGTGGCGGAGACGGAAGCGATCGCGTCCTCCGCGGCCATGCAGCCGCGCGGGCGCCTGCGGATCAATGCGCCGCTGAGCTTCGGCATCCTTCACCTCGCGCCGCTATGGCCTCGTTTCATGACGCGCTATCCTGATATCCAGCTGGACATCAGCCTGGTCGACCGGCTCGTCGATCTCGTCGACGAGGGCTTCGATCTGGCGGTCCGCATCTCGCGCGGCGGATCGCCGAGCCTGATCAGCCGCAAGATCGCGGCCGTTGGTCACTTCGTTTGTGCTTCGCCCGAATACGTCGCCAAACATGGCGCGCCGCAGACCCCGGACGACATCAGACACCATCCCTGCATTGCCTACGCCTATTCCGCCTCGGCCGACGAATGGCGATTGCTCGACAAGGAGGGCAAGGTCCACACGGTGCCTGTCACCAACATCTTTCATACCAACAACGGCGAAACGGCTTGTGCGGCGGCGCTGGCCGGACTCGGACTGTTCCTGCAGCCGACGTTCCTGGTCGGCGAGCTGCTGCGGCAGGGCCGCCTCGTTCGCCTGCTGCCAGACTATCATGCGCCCGAGCTCGACGTGCTGGCCGTCTATCCAAGCCGTCGCTACGTCAGCGCCAAGGTGCGCGTGATGGTGGACTTCCTGGTCGAGGCATTCCAGCACAAGCCGTCGTGGGACTAGCGGGTTGCAGTTTTTGGCGCTGTTCGCTGTCACATTCCGTTCAACCTTGAGATGATAATAACATAGCTATCTTTTGTTATCTTTATCGTTCGGTGGTTGAGCTCTGGAATGTCGTCTGCCTCAGTCGAGAGCGCGGATTCGGGGCTGGCCTGCCTTGTTCTCCTGCTTAGGTCTTTGGGCATCCCCGCGGATGCCGAGCAGTTGCGCCATCACGCAGGCGGCGCGGCCTATGGTGTTGCCGAGATGTTGCGCCGCGCGCGAGAGCTCGGGCTCAAGGCGCGGGTCGTCGGCAGGGACTGGTCGTGGCTCGAGAAGGCTTCGCTGCCGGCGATCGCCGAATACGGCGACGGCACGTTTTCGATCCTGGCCAAGGCCGGTGAAGGCAAGGCGCTGGTGCACGATTCCGTCAGCGGCCGCTCGCAGCTGTTGACCAGGGAGGAGTTCGAGGCGGTCTGGACCGGCCGTCTCGTGCTGATGACGCGCCGCGCTGCGCTCGGCACGCTGACCGGCAAGTTCGACATCGGCTGGTTCCTGCAGGCGATGCACAAATACCGCGGCCTGCTGGCGGAAGTGTTCGTCGCCTCGTTCTTTCTCCAGATCTTTGCGCTGATCGCGCCGCTGTTCTTTCAGGTCGTGATCGACAAGGTGCTGGTGCATCACGGGCTGACCACGCTCGACGTGCTGATTTTCGGCCTGCTTGTGGTGTCGGTCTTCGAGACGCTGCTGAGTGCGTTGCGCACCCACATCTTCGCCCACACCACCAACCGGATCGACGTCGAGCTCGGCGCCCGGCTCTATCGTCATCTGATGGCGCTCCCGTTCGCCTATTTCGCCGTGCGGCGTGTGGGCGATTCAGTGGCGCGGGTGCGCGAGCTCGAGAACATCCGAAATTTCCTCACCGGTTCGGCGCTGACGCTGGTGATCGATCTGCTGTTCACCATCGTGTTCCTTGCGGTGATGTTCTATTACTCGCCGCTGCTGACCTTCATCGTGATCGGATCGTTTCCGTTCTACATCGCGGTCTCCGCCGGGGTGACGCCGCTGTTCCGGTCGCGGCTCGATGAAAAATTCAATCGCGGCGCAGAGAACCAGGCCTTTCTGGTGGAGAGCGTCACCGGCGTGGAAACGCTCAAGGCGATGGCGATCGAGCCGCAGATGCAGCGCCGCTGGGAGGAGCAGCTCGCGGGATATGTCAGCGCGAGCTTCAAGGTGCTCACGCTCGGCAACTGGGCAAGCCACGGCGTGCAACTCGTCAGCAAGGTCGCGACCGCGCTGACATTGTATTTCGGCGCCCGCCTCGTCATCGACGGCAATCTCAGCGTCGGCGAACTGGTCGCTTTCAACATGTTGTCCGGGCGCGTCGCCCAGCCGGTGCTGCGGCTGGCGCAGCTGTGGCAGGATTTTCACCAGGCGCGGCTGTCGATCGCGCGGCTTGGCGACATTCTCAACACCGCGCCGGAGCCCGCCAACCTGCCGGGTCGCGCGGCGCTGCCGGCGATCAGCGGCGCCATCACCTTCGATCAGGTCGCCTTCCGCTATCGCATCGACGGGCCGGAGATATTGCACGGCGTCAACCTGCATGTGCCGGCGGGGCAGATGATCGGCATTGTCGGGCCCTCAGGCTCGGGCAAGTCGACGCTGACCAAACTGGTGCAGCGGCTCTATGTGCCCGAGAGCGGACGCATCCTCATCGACGGCGTCGATCTGTCGATGGTCGATGTGGCCTGGCTGCGGCGCCAGATCGGCGTGGTGTTGCAGGAGAACGTGCTGTTCAACCGCTCGATCCGCGACAACATCGCGCTCGCCGATCCGGCGATGACGATGGAGCGCGTCATCACTGCTGCCGAGCTCGCCGGCGCGCATGAGTTCATCCTCGAGCTGCCGCAGGGCTACGACACCATCGTCGGCGAGCGCGGCGCAAGCCTGTCCGGCGGCCAGCGCCAGCGTATCGCGATTGCGCGCGCGCTGGTCGGCAATCCCCGCATCCTCATTTTCGACGAGGCGACGTCGGCGCTCGATTACGAGAGCGAGCGCATCATCCAGGAGAACATGCGCAGGATCGCGCAGGGCCGCACGGTCCTGGTCATTGCCCACCGCCTGTCGACGGTTCGGCGTGCCGACCGGATCCTGACCCTGGAGCGGGGACGCCTGGTCGAGGACGGCAGCCATGATGAGCTGATGCGCCGCAATGGCCGTTACGCCAGTCTGCACAGGCTGCAAGCAGGTCTCCATGAAGTCGGCTAACTCCAATGTCCTGCCGCTGCGCCGCCAGGCTGCGGCCAGACGCGACCAGCTGGAGTTTCTCCCCGCAGCGCTGGAGATCACCCAGACGCCGGTCTCGCCGCTGCCACGTGCGATCGCGCTTTCTATCTGCGGCTTCCTGGTGATCGCTCTCGGCTGGGCCTGCGTCGGCCATATCGACATCATCGCCACCGCTCAGGGCAAGGTCGTGCCCGCCGGCCGGGTCAAGCTGATCCAGCCGCTGGAGGCCGGCATCGTCACTGCGATCCACGTCAGCGACGGCGACAGGGTCAGCCAGGGCGATGTGCTGATCGAGCTCGATCACACGATCAATTCGGCCGATCGCGACCGTGCGCGTCACGATCTGACGCATGCGCGGCTCGATGCTGCACGATTGGCTGCGTTGCGAGCCGGCATGTCTTCCGGCGCGATGCCGCTCGATTTCGTGCCGCCGCCGGATGCCCCGGCCTACGATGTGGCGCGGACCCGTGCGGCGATGACCGCGCAGGCCGAACAGCAAATCGCCAAGATCAACGCGCTCGACCAGCAGATTGCCCAGAAGGTCGCGGAGGCCGACAGCGTCGGCGCGACCATCGACAAACTGCAGGCCGGGTTGCAGTACCTCACTGACACCGCCGACATTCGCGAAAAGACCATGAAGATGGAGTTCGGCAATCGCATCGCCTATCTCGACGCGAAGCTCAGGCTCAGCGAACAGAGCCACGAGCTGGTCGTGCAACGCCGCCGCGCGGTCGAGGTCGAGGCCGCGCGCAAGGCTCTGGAGGCATCCCGCGACCAGACCCGCGCCGAATATGCCCGCGGCATCGTCACCGACCTTGCCGACGCAGAGCAGAAAATGGCCCAGGCCGAGCAGGATCTGGTGAAGGCCGACAAGAAGATCCAGGACCAGGTGCTGCGCGCGCCGATGGATGGCACGGTGCAGCAGCTCGCCGTTCACACCGTCGGTGGCGTGGTGACGCCGGCGCAGGCGCTGATGGTGGTGGTGCCGGCCGATGCTCAGGTCGAGGTCGAGGCGATGGTGCTCAACAACGACATCGGCTTCGTGCACCAGGGCGATCCGGCCGAGATCAAGGTCGATACGTTCAACTTCACCAAATACGGCCTGCTGCACGGGACCGTCATGAGCGTCTCTCAGGACGCCATTCAGCGTGACAAGCCCGCGGGCCAGGTCGAGGCGCAGCGTCAGGCGGGGCAGACTGCGCGCAGCAGCGAACCGCCGGGACAGGAACTGCTCTATGCCGCGCGCGTCGCGCTCGGCGATCGCCGGATGCAAGTGGAAGACCACATGGTCGATCTCGCGCCGGGCATGGCGGTGACGGTCGAAATCAGGACCGGGCAGCGCAGGATCATCGAATATCTGCTGTCGCCGCTGCTGCACTACCGGCACGATGCGATGCGGGAGCGGTGAAGCCGGGAATGCTGCGGATCACCGCCTTGACGTGGTCCGGCGTGATCAGCCGCGTGCATTCGAACTGCCGCGGCGTGCCCGAATGGCGCGGACACCAGAGGAAGTCCTTGTGGTCGAAACGCTGGCGCACGTCGTTCCAGCAGCTGTTGCAGGCATGCCAGTTGATCACGCGGTACGGGGTGTCGAACTCGTTGTTCGGATGGGTGAAGCCGGAGATCATCACCACCGGCGTGCGCGCGGCCCAGGCGAGCCAGGACAGGCCGCTGGAGAGGCCGACGAAGAACGATGCGTGCTTGAGATAGCGCACCCGTTCGGACAGTGGCTTGTCGCCGGTTTCGTCCTCGGCGCCGTGCGGGATGTGATTCCAGATCAGGCCGTGGCCGTGGACCGGCTTCTGGTCGATGCAGATGACGCGATAACCGGCCTCCCTCAGGAAGGCGACGATGCTGCGCCAGCCGTCGGGATTGTTCCAGTATTTGCTCTGGGTCGTGCTCTGCACCGCGATGCAGACATAGGGCTCCGCGATCGGGCGGCTGTCGTCGGGGATCGTCAGGCGCGGCGGCACCTCGGTGGGATCGACGCCCAGAATGTAGCCGGCCGTGCGGTGCAGGCCGACATGACGGAAGTCGGTCGGCTGGTACAGGAAATCCTTGTCGTCGAAGAACAGACCGATGCCGTAGCTCGCGTAATAGCGCTCCGGCTCGACCTCTTCGGGGGTCACGAAGGTGATATGCGGGTATGAGTCGCGGAGCAGCGCGATCAGCTTCTCGCTCATGGCGCAGGTCAGCTTGCAGCCGTGGCGCTCCTGAAACTTGACGGCATAGGGAAACCAGCCGAGCGGATCGCCGAGCGTGCCGACCGGAAACTGGATCAGCACCTCGCGATCCCTGGCCGAATAGTCGTGTGTCAGGACGTTCTCGTCCTGCTGCCAGACCTCGATGCCGATGCGCACGTAATAGCGCTTGGAACTGCTGATCCGCCCGGCCGGGATCACGGTCTCGAACAGGATGTTGCCGGTGTCGAGATCGCGCAGCCGCACCTTCCAGGGATGCGTGCTCTGGGGCAGCGCGACGCGGCAGCCATGGTTGAAATCGTATCGCAGGCCGTTCGCGCCCTGCTGCGTCGGCAATTCGGCCGGCGCGCGATAGGCGCTCTTGGGCGGGACGGGAGCCGCTGAAGACGCAGGCGCCGGCGCTGCATCTGCAGAGACTTGCACGGGGGTGGCATCATCTCTGCCAGTCTCTGCGGAACCGTTGACGCCGGTGAATTTGCTCGGGTCTGCAGCGATATTCATGTGACACCAATATCAGACGTAACATCGCTTGCTTAAACACGGTGGCGCGAGAGCGAGTCAATCCGTGTTCGGTGTCTCCGCTGCAGAACGTCTCATCGAATGCGAGAAAAAGAATCGGGGCTCGTCATATTCCTATCATGGAAGCACTTTCCGACGTGCTGAAGCACGCGCGCGCCATCGCGCAACCACTGTCAACAGAGATTTCTACCGACGCGCGCGATGACGAAGAAAGTGTCACGTGACTGTATCGGATCATGATTAACGTAGTTAACAGACAATCAAGGATTGCAGTGCGAGGCATTTGATCATGACCACCGTGAGCTCCGGAACGATCTACGTAGTCTCCTCGGGACAATCCGCCGACGGCATCGTCGTACAGCAGGGCGGCAACCTTTTTGTGAGCTCGGGAGGCACGATCACCAACGCGATCGACAACGGCAACGTCGTGCTGTGGGGCGGGACCGCCGTATCGACCACGATCTCTGGCGATGCCTACCATGCCGCGTTCGAGAGCATTGTCGCAGGAGTCGATAGTGGCGCGCATGTCTCCGGCGGCTATCAGTCCGTGGATGCCGGCGGCGTCGCCATCGGCGCTACACTCCAGGGCGGCTCGCAGTTTGTGAGCGGCACGGCGATCGGCACCGTCATCGGCTCAGGTTCTCTCGAACAGGTCTACGGCATCACCAGCGACACGACAGTCGAGAGCGGCGGCATCCTTACGCTTTTTGGCGGTGCGCAGATGACGGGCACCACAACGATCAACGCGGGCGCCACCGTCGATATCGACGGCGGTTATGCGTTGAGCGGATTTACGGTGAACAGCGGTGTGACGCTGAAAGCGTTCAACGGTGCCAGCACCAACAACACCGAGGTCGCGGCCGGTGGGACGCTCGTTCTGAACTTCGCGACAGCAAACGCCACCACCATCGACAGCGGCGCGCAGCTCGATCTGTCGGGCCAGACGTTTGCGATTGCGAGTGGCAATACGCTGCAGCTGGTGAGCGGCGGTCAGCCGGTGGGAACAGTGACCGTCAGTGCCGGCGCCAAAGTGGAACTCGACACTGGCGCGGTGTTGAGCGCCCTCGCGCTGCCTGACGGCGTCACGGTGGAGGTCGCGCAAGGTGGCACCCTCGATCTGATTGGCGGGGCGCAGCTTACCAGCACGACGGTGTTCAGCGCCGGCGGCATTCTGGAGTTCGGCTCCGGAACAACGGTGAGCGGCTTCGTGGTGAGCTCAACCGGCCCGACGCTGGAGGTCGGATCGAGCGGCGCCGCGATTGCTCCGGTGGTGCTGTCCGGTGCGACCCTTGAGGTGGCTTCGGGCGGTACGGTGACGTCGGCGACGATTAACTCTGGCGGTGTGGAGTACGTCAGCGCTGGAGGCATCGACAGTGGCGCGCAGGTGAGCGGCACCCAGCAGCTCGGCGTCTATATCCCTAATTTGCCTGCTGGCGTGCCCAACGCAACTGCGATCAACGCCACTGTTTATGGCGTGCAGGCGATCGGAGCGCCCGGCATGACCTACGGCACGGCGATCGGCACCACGGTCAGCTCCGGCGGCGTCCAGGAATTGTATTCAGGCGTCGCGAGCAACACGACGATCGTAAGCGGCGGTACGGTTGTTCTCGAAGGCGTCTTTGGCGGTCATGGCGCGGCGAGCAACACTGTCGTCGAGAGCGGCGGTGTGCTGCTCGTGCAAATTGCCCGCGTGGCGAGCGATACGACAATCGAGAGCGGTGGCATCGTCCGATTGTCGGGCACCGGCGCACGGCTGGCGGGCACCACGACGGTCAGCTCTGGCGGTCTTATCGAGGTCGATGCTGGCGCCAAATTCCAGGTGTCATCGGGCGCCAGCATTCCTGGCGTCACGGCTCTGGCGGGCGGCGAGCTCGATGTACAGTCGGGCGGCACCGCCACGGGGGCTCTTCTTCTGAGCGGTGGCTACGAAGCGGTCTACAGCGGCGGCACCGACAGCGGCGCCACGGTGTCGAGCGGCGGCTTGCAGGATCTGCAGGGCGTGGTGACGAGCGCCACAGTGCTGAGCGGCGGCATGCAGCATGTCTATGCCGGTGGCCTTGCCAGCGGGACTGTCCTGAGCGGCGGCAATTTGTTGGACGACGGGACCGTGCAGGGCGCGGTGATCGGCAGCGGCGGGTCCGAGGTGGTCAATACCGGCGCGATCGACATCTCCGCGACCATCCTGAACGCCGGCTATCAAAGCGTGCTCGGCACGGCGACAAGTGCGACGGTGTCGAGCGGCGGCACGCAATATGTCTACGCCGGCGGCGTTGCCAGCGCGACGGCGCTCAGTGGCTCGCTGGTCGATTACGGCACGGTCAGCGGCGCCGTTATCAACGATGGCGGCTATGAGGCGGTTTACGCCGGCGCGACCGATATCGGCACCACGCTCTCGGGTGGTGGACACCAGGGCGTTGCGGGCACCGTGATCAGCGCCACGGTGCTGGGCGGCGGCGAGCAGGACGTCTATGCCGGCGGTATCACCAGCGGCACGGTGCTGAACGGCGGGTTCGAGGCGAACTCGGGCGGCACCGCCAGCGGCACCCGCATCGGCAGCGGTGGCCGCGACTATGTCTACAGTGGCGGCCTTGACGTCGGCGCGACAATCTCGAGCGGCGGATACGAGGCGGTGCAGGGCGTGGCGACGAGCGCCACGGTGCTGAGCGGCGGTGTTCAGCTCATCTACGCGAACGGCCTCGCCAGCAACACACTGGTCATGTCCGGCGGCACGTTGGACGTGCTCTCGGGCGGCATTGCCTCGTCGACGACGGTTTCCCAGGGCGGACTGGAGGTCGTCAGCGCCGGCGGGATCGACATCGGGACAAGAGTGAGGTCAGGCGCTGTCTTGGTGAACTCCGGGTCCGTGAGCGGGGCGGTCATCAGCGGTGGTCGGGAAACCGTCTCCGGCGGCCTCGATGTCGGTGCGACCATCCTGGCAAATGGCCAGGTCCGTGTCTTTGGGGGCACCGTGAGCGGTGCGACGATCGCAGCTGGCAGCCAGTACATCAACTATGGCACGGCGGTAGACACCACCATCAGCGGCACCGGCAGCTACCAGTACCCTGTCTCTTATACACATCTAGATGTGTATAAGAGACAGGCGGTAGACACCACCATCAGCGGCACCGGCAGCTACCAGTACCTCGGAGTTAGCGGGGGCGTTGGCTCCGCAAGCAACACCACCATTCTGGCGCACGGTGGCCAGGAGGTGGGATACAGCGGCGGCAGCGGCTACGCCACTAGCACTACGATCCAGGGTGGAGGCGAGCAGGATATCGGCGCAAGCGGCGGCACTGGCATTGCGGTCAGCACAACAATTTCAAGCGGTGGCAGCCAGGTCATCTTCAGCGGCACGGCGATCGACACCATCGTCTTCAGCGGAGGTGACCAGGCCGTCTTTGGTGGTACGGCCAGCGGAACCATGGTCGAGGCTGGCGGAACGGTATTTGTGGCTCCACCTGCGACCAACGATCCGGCTGGAGGTACGATCACCGATACGGTGGTTAGCTCCGGCGGCGTCCTATTCGCGGGAGGTGTTGCCAATAATACAACGGTGCTCAGTGGTGGCGCGCTCGTTCTTTTGAGTGGTGCCCAGTTGACCGGCGCGACGACGCTCAGCGCCGGCAGCATCGAGGAAGTCGGTTGGGGGGGAATCCTGAATGTGTCGAGCGGATTCACGCAGGCCGGCGTCACACTCGAAGTGCTGTCGAGCGGCACGCTTGCACTTTACGCCGGCGCACCGCCGGTTAGTGCGACAGTCATGTCGGGCGGCATCGTCGAACTGTTCGCCGGCGCGCAACTCACGAATGCGACGACACTCCTTTCCGGCGCTATCGAGGAAATCGGCTCCGGCGCGACGGTGAGTGGCTCAGTGCTGAGCAGTGGCAGCACGAACCTGTGGATCGCGTCGGGCGGCACGGCGAGCAACATGGTTCTTTCCGGCGGGACCCTGCAGGTGCTAGCTGGCGGCATCGCAGTTGCGACCACGATCGCGAGTGGCACCGAAACCGTCAGTTCCGGTGGCGTCGACAGCGGCGCCACGGTTTCCGGTGGCAATCTCGTCGTCAGTTCCGGTGGCTCGATCGTCAACGCGGTCGCCGGCGGTGGCGAGATCGATCTCTATGGCTCGGCGACCGTCACGATCTTGAGTTCCGGTGGACGCGAAAATGTCTACACGAACGGCGTGACGAGCAACACGACGATTGGAAGCGGCGGGACGCTCCAGGTCACCTCCACTTACGCGTTTGGTGGATATCTGCCTGGTGGTGTCGCAGTCGGGACACTGGTCGAGAGCGGCGGGGTTCTGACCGAAGTGACGGGCGTGACAAGCAACACCACCGTGGCCTCGGGCGGTACGTTCGTGCTCCGCGCTGGGACAGTCATCAACGCCACCATCGACAGCGGCGGCACGGCGGTCGTCTCGGGAGGATCCAGCCTGTTCCTCAGCAACACCGTCATCGAGGGCGGTGGCACGCTCGACCTGGTTGCCGGTGGGTCTTTCGATGATCCGACCCAAGCCAGCCTCAACAATGCCGCGGTCCTGAGCGGCAGTGCATTGGAATCGATAGGAGGCGTTGCTGCGACAGCCACGACAGTCGAGGCAGGGGCTGTCGTGGATGTCGGTTTTGGCTTTACCTTGAGCGCTCTTGCGCTCCCCAGCGATGTGATCATCAAGGTGGAGAAGGGCGCCACGCTTGCACTGGTGGGCGGCATCCTGCCGACCAGCACGACCATCGTCAGCTCCGGCGCCACTTTGGAACTCGCCTCTGGCGTGTTCAGCGGCCTCGCCGTCGGCAGCGGTGTGACGGCGAAGTTGGACGCGGGCGTGACCGCTTCGGCGACGACCGTCCAGGCCGGCGGTGTCGAACTGGTCGGATGGGGAGCCACCGATATCGGTGCCCGGGTCAGCGGCATCCTGGAGCTCGGAGTGGGGTCTGTTCCTGGCGGCAACTCCAGCGGGACGTTGGTGGAGAGTGGTGGCGGGCTCCTTGTGGCAACGGGCCATGTCGATAGCGCGATCATCGAGAGCCACGGCTATGCTGTCGTGTCCAGGGGCGGATCTGCCGCCAACACGACCGTCGATGGCGGCACATTGACCGTGTTCGGATCGGCGACCGGCACGACCGTCGAGTCCGGGGGCAGCCTCAACGTGATGGTCAACTACTTTGATGCAGGCCCGAGCGCGACCGTCGTTTCGACGACGGTAGCGTCCGGCGGTACTGAGACGCTCGGCTCGGGCGGCGTCGATATCGGCGCCACCGTCCTGAGCGGAGGCAACCTCGTCGTCAATTCCGGTGGCACCGCCAGCGGAGCGATGATCAGCGGGGGCACCCTGGAAATCGCCAGCGGCGGCTCCGCACAGGGAACCATCACCTTCGCAACGAGCGCCGGCGGCATGCTGCTGCTCGATGCCGGCAACACCTTCTCCGGCACGGTCGCCGGTTTCGGCGAGCCCGACTACATCGATTTCGGCGGCATCGCCTTCACCTCGGGCACAACGATCAGTTTCACCGAGGCTGTGAACAACACCAGCGGCACGCTCAGTGTCAGCGACGGCACCCACACCGCGCAGCTGACACTGCTCGGCCAGTACGTGGCGACGCAGTTCACCTCGGCCAGCGACGGACACGGCGGCACCCTGATCGGCGATCCCAGCCAGATCAGCACTGCGCAGGCCCCGCTGGTGATGCCGCCCCACGCGTAAGGGGCCTGCATCGCGCCCGGCTTTGGCGCGAGCAGTGAGCAAGACCTCCAACAGATAATCGCAAGACCACAATTCGAGGTATCTTATCATGACCACCGTGAGCTCCGGCACGACCTATGTCATCTCGCCGGGACAATCCGCCGACAGCATTGTCGTGCAGCAGGGCGGCAAGCTCTGGGTCAATAGCTATAGCACGGCCACCAACGTCATCGATTACGGCACGCTCAACGTCGACTTCCGTGGTAGCGTCAGCGGAGTGGTCGTCAGCAGCGGTGGCTCCGAGACACTGTCCGCCGGCGCGAGCACGAGCAATACCGAGGTCGAAGCCGGTGGAACCCTGTTTCTGTGGGGCGGGAGCGCATACAACACCACGATCGACAGCGGTGCCAGGCTCGATCTGGCATTAGAGACTGCCATCGCGAACGGTAACACGCTGCAATTGTTGAGCGGCGGTCAGCCGGTGGGAACGGTCACGGTCAACAGCGACGCCACGGTGACGATCGAACCGAGCGCAGTGTTGAGCGCGCTCGCGCTGCCCGACGGCGTCACGGTGCAGGTGGCACGAAACGGCATCCTCGATCTGGTTGGTGGCACGCCGCTCCCCAGCACGACCGTTTTCAGCTCCGGCGGCATTCTGGAGTTCGGCTCCGGGACGACGGTGAGCGGATTCGTCGTGAGTCCAACCATAACGCTGGAGGTCGGCTCGGGTGGTACAGCGGTCGCGCCAGTGGTGACGTCGGGCGCAACCCTTGAGGTGATCTCGGGCGGCACCGTGGAGTCCGTCACGGTTATCCGTGGCGGCTACGAGTACCTCGACGCGGGAACCGTTGATAGCGGCGCGCAGGTTGCTGGCGCCCAGATCATCTCGTCCAACGCAACCGCGATCAGCGCCACGATCTCCGGGGCCTTCGCAAACCAGACCGTCTTCGGCACGGCGATTGGCACCACCGTCATCGCAGGGGGCGTTGAAAGTGTTGGCGGAGTCATTAGCAACACTGTGGTGGCGAGCGGTGGTTCGGTTGGTCTCGGTGCCGGTGCCGTGGCAAGCAACACCGTCATCGAGAGCGGCGGCAGGCTGGTTGTGGCGGGCGTGGCCAGCAACACCACGATCGAGAGTGGTGGCACTGTCGTCTTGAGCGGGCTTGCCGCTCGCCTGGCCGGCACCATAACCGTCGAGAACGGCGGCCTCCTTCAGGTCGGTGCTGACGCCAAGTTGCCGGTGTCATCGGGCGAGGTCCTGACCTACACCTTCGCCCTCCAGCATGGAGAGCTCGATATTCAGTCCGGCGGTGCTGCTATTCACGCGCTGGTTCTGGGTCTTGAGGTCGTCTCTGCGGGCGGGTCCGACATTGACGCCTCGGTGTTCAGTGGCGGCGGGCAGAAGGTGCTGGCCGGCGGCACCGTCGTTGGAGCCACGATTTCCGGTGGCGGCACGCAATATGTTTATGCGGGCGGGTTTGCCAACGCGACGGCGGTCGGCGGTTCGCTGGTCGACTACGGCACGGTCAGCGGCGCCGTCATCAACAACGGTGGCTATGAGGCGGTAAGCGCCAGCGCGACCGACATCGGCGCCACGCTCTCGAGCGGCGGCCATCAGGGCGTTGCGGGCACGGTGATCAGCGCCACGGTGCTTGGAGGCGGCGAGCAGGACGTCTATGCCGCCGGTGTCACCATCAGCACCGTGCTGAGCGGTGGGTTCGCGGCGAACTCCGGCGGTACGGCCAGCGGCACCCAGGTCGGCAACGGTGCCCGCGACTATGTTTACACCGGCGGCACCGATGTGGGGGCGACGATCACCAGCGGCGGTGTCCAGGCGCTGGTGGGTACGGCGACCAACGCCACCGTGCTGAGCGGCGGCGCGCAATATGTCTACGCTGGCGGCGTTGCCAACGCGACCGTGGTCGGCGGCTCGCTTGTCGATTACGGCACGGTCAGCGGCGCCGTCATCAACGATGGCGGCTATGAGGCGGTTTACGCCGGCGCGACCGATATCGGCACCACACTCTCGAGTGGTGGACACCAGGGCGTGGCGGGCACCGTGATCAGCGCCACAGTGCTGGGCGGCGGCGAGCAGGACGTCTATGTCGGCGGCGTCACCAGCGGCACGGTGTTGAACGGCGGGTTCGAGGCGAATTCCGGCGGCACCGCCAGCGGCACCCGAATCGGCAGCGGCGGTCGCGACTATGTCTATTCCGGCGGCACCGATGTGAGTGCGATCATCGCGAATGGCGGCTACGAGGCGGTGCAGGGCGTGGCGACGAGCGCCACGGTGCTGAGCGGCGGCAGGCAGGAGATCTATGCCGGCGGCCTCGCGAGCGCGACCGTGCTCAGCGGCGGCACGTTGATCGTGCAGTCGGGCGGTGTCGCCAGCGGCGCGGTGATCAATGGCGGCGTGCTTGAAGTGCAGAGCGGTGGGTCGATCGGCGATGCGCCCGTGACCTTCGCCACCAGCGCCGGCGGCATGCTGTGGCTCGATGCTGGCAATACCTTCTCCGGCACGGTCGCCGGCTTCGGCGAGCCCGACTATCTCGATTTCGGCGGCATCGCCTTCACGTCAGGCACCACGATCAGCTTCACCGAGGCCGCGGACAACACCAGCGGCACGCTCAGCGTCAGCGACGGCACCCATACCGCGCAGCTGACGCTGCTCGGCCAGTACGTGGCGACGCAGTTTACCTCGGCCAGCGACGGTCACGGCGGCACCCTGATCGGCGATCCCAGCCAGATCAGCACTGCGCAGGCCCCGCTGGTGATGCCGCCGCATGTGTAGGAGCTGGGTTGGCTTCACCGTTCCATCTTGGTGAGGTGGATCAAATTGTCGTAGGCCGGCGTGGCGCTGCCTCTATTGGCTGCTCCCGTCGGTCCCATTTCCATGGTTTCGTCCCGCCCTTATGCTATGGCTGCCGCGCACAATGATGCGAGGTCCCCATGCTGCCCATTCCTGCCGATATTTTTACCGAGCAAGAGGACGTCTCCCCTGACAGCCTTGCCAATCTCGGGCCGCTGCGCCGGCTCGCCGGCACCTGGCAGGCGGACAAGGGCATCGACATCAATCCGAAGGCGGATGGGCCGGAGCGGCGGACTTTTATCGAGAACATCCGGATGGATCCGATCGACCCGCAGGCCAACGGGCCGCAGCTGCTCTATGGCCTGCGCTATCACATCCACATCAACACGCCCGAGGAAGACATCACCTTCCACGACCAGGTCGGCTATTGGCTGTGGGAGCCTGCGACCGGGCTGATCATGCAGACGCTGGCGATCCCGCGCGGGCAGGTGCTGCTCGCCTCGGGTCATGCCAAGCCGGACGACAGGAAAATCTTCGTCACCGCGACGCGTGGCGACACGGCCTATGGGATCTGCTCGACCGACTTCCTGGAGCAGGCCTTCCGCACCGACTCCTATCGCTGCGACGTCACCTTCAACGACGACGGCAGCTGGAGCTATCTGATCCAGACCGCGTTGTTCGTGCGGGGCGCGCCGTTCAATCATCACGACAGCAACACGCTTGTGCTGGTCGCGCCGCCAAAGCTCAACCCGCTTGCCGTGATCGTGAACGATCGCGCGAAGGAAAGTAAGCCGGCCTGAGAGCGGTTGCGGAGAATTTTCATGAAGCCCTACGTCATCTGTCTGATGCATTCGAGCCTCGACGGCCGCACCCATCCAAGCCGCTGGCGTCCGAAGGGGGCCGGGACCGACTGGTTCGAGAAGATCCATGACGAGGTCGGCGGCGATGCCTGGGTGATCGGCCGCGTCACCGGTTCGGAGTTCGCCAAGGGCAAGCCGTACCCTGAGGTGAGCACGAAGCTGCCGCGCGAAAACTGGTTCGCGCGGCGCGATGCCAAAACCTACGGTGTCGTGCTCGATGCGCTGGGCAAGATCGGCTGGGGCCGCTCGGACATCGGCGGCGATCCCATTGTCGTGGTGCTGACCGAGAGCGTGCCGGATTCGCATCTCGCGGGACTGCGCGGCGAGGGCGTGTCGTACATCTTCGCCGGCAAGTCCGAGATCGATCTCGCCTTGACGGTCGAGATCCTCAACCGCGAGCTCGGCGTGAAGCGCCTGCTGGTGGAAGGCGGCGGCGTCGCCAATGGCGCGTTCCTGCGCGCCGGCCTGATCGACGAATTCAACCTGATCCTCAGCCCCGCGATCGATGGCGCCAGGGGCGCGCCCTTCGTGTTCGATTCGACGGAGGAGGACGGCGACAAGCGCGCGCCGCTCACGGCGATGACATTGGAGAGCACGCGGGACCTTGGCGGCGGCGTCCTGCTGCTCCGCTATCTGATCCAGAACGATTCCTCGCGCCAATAGCAGCATGCCTGATACGCCAGAGCACATCGTCATCATCGGCGCGGGCGCGGCCGGCTTGATGGCGGCCCGTGAGCTTGCGCGCGGCGGCAAACGAGTGACGATCCTGGAGGCGCGTGCGCGCTGCGGCGGCCGCATCGATCCGTTGCCGGCCTCGGAGTTCGGTTATGCCGCCGATGGCGGCGCCGAATTCGTCCATGGCGAGGCGCCGGTCACGCGCGGCCTCGCGCGCGAGGCGGGGCTGACGGTGCGGGCGATCGGCGGAGCGCAATGGAGCTTTGACGGCACGGACTTTTCGCAGGAGAGCCCGCGCGATCCCTATGACGACAGGCTTCACGCCGCGCTGAAGGATTTGACCGAGGATATCACCGTCGCCGATTTCCTGCGTCGTCATTTCGCCGGACCGGAGCACGCGCGCCTGCGGCACGCCGTCGAACGCATGGTCGAGGGCTATGATGCGGCCGACCCCGCGCGCGCCTCGACGCTGGCACTGCGCGACGAATGGATGAACGAGGGACTTGCGGCGCAGGCACGCATCGACGGCGGCTATGGCGGGTTGATCGACTTTCTTGTCGGCGAGTGCCGCAAGTCCGGCGCTGCCATCCACCTCGGTGCCATCGTCGCGGCGATCGAGGAGAGCGGCGGCAAGGTCGCTGTCCGCTGCGCCGGCGGCGCGGTGCATGCCTGCGATCGCGTCATCCTCACCGCGCCGCTGCCTTTGCTGCGCGAGATCGCGCTGCCCGCGGCGACGCGTGAGAAGGCTGCGGCCGCAGACGACATCGGCTTCGGCAGCGTCATCAAGATCCTGCTGCGGTTCGCGCGGCCATGGTGGCGCGAGCGGAAGCCGGAGCTTTCAGACATGCTCTTCCTGCTGTCCGACGAGACGATTCCCGTCTGGTGGACGCGTCATCCGGATCAGCACCCCGCGCTGACGGGGTGGCTCGGCGGCCCGCGAACGGCCGAGCTGGCGCATCTCGATCCGCAAGGGCTGATCGATGCCGGGATCGACTCCCTTGCAGTCATGTTCGGCCTGCATCGCGATGAGATCGCGCGGGACCTCGTGGCAGCGGCAGCGGCCAACTGGGCGAACGATCCCTTCGCCCGCGGCGCCTATTCCTGGGCAACGCCGCGGACGCGCGCCGCGCAACAGCGTCTCGCGCGCGCCGACGGTCCGGTGCTGTTTTCAGGCGAAGCGCTCTATCGCGGCCGCGACATGGGAACGGTCGAGGCCGCGCTTGCGAGCGGGCTGGAGACGGCAGGAATCATCTTGCGCAGCTGAGAAAGAAGGCCCGCATCTCTGCGGGCCTGTCGTCACCAGCGGCCGCCGCCGTAATAACCATAGGGGCCACTGCCGTAATAGCGGTGGTGCCGCGGGTAGTAGCCATAGCTGCGATAATGCGGCCGATAATAGCCGTGGTGGCGCGGACGCCAGTGCTGATGGCGATAGCCATGATGGCCGTGCCTGTGCTGCGCGCTGATGTCGGTCGATTGGGGCGCTTGCGCGTTCGGCCCGGCCTTGCCGCCGCCGGCCGCGTTGGCCGCAGACGCCGTGAGCGCAGCAGCACCGATGGCCATTGCGACAAAGAGATACTTCATGTCGTCACTCCAGTTGAGATGTCTGATGACAACAGATGGGTGGCGATGGCGTTCCGGCGAGAGCGGGCGTCGAAACGACGCAGACGATGACCGCGCGATCGTGCTGAGATTTATTGTCGCAGCACCGAGAGCGAAGCGATCACTTCGTCGGTGGTCACGATGCGGGCAAATTCGCCATTCAGATTCGATAGCGTCATCGCGTGGATGGATTCGGCCGAATGCGTGTCGCCGTCCGGGCCGACACGATCGAATGTCCAGGTCGCATCGCGCACGAGGTGCGCGTCGAAGCCGAGATTGCCGGCCATGCGCGTCGTCGTCTCCACGCAATGATTGGTGGTGGCGCCGCAGATCACGAGCGTGGAGATATCGCTGGCACGCAGGCGCGTCTCGAGATCGGTGCCGATGAAGGCGCTGTTGACGCGCTTGACGATGACAGGCTCGCCGTTCTGCTCGCGCGCCTCGTCCTTGACGGCGTAACCAGTACGCTCGGGGCGAAACGTCGAACCAGGCTTGGTGCCTTCGTGGCGGATGTGAAAGATCGGCGCGCCGCTCGCCCGGAATTCCGCGAGCAGGTCAGCGATCCGCGCCACGGCATCCGGATTGTTGCGCCGCTTGCCCGCCGCTTCCCATTCGTCGAATGCGCGCTGGACGTCGACGACGATGAGGGCTGGGAGGAGATGGGGCATGGAGAGGGATTCCGGGGTTTGGCAAACTATGCGAGGCGATCGCCGGCGCAGGCAATGCCGATTATCCCTCGTTTCGGGACGGCCTCACGGATGCGGCTCGGGAAAGCCGTGGCGCTCCGACAGCGCAGCGATGATGGCATCCTTGTCGTTGATGAAGGCGCGCCCCTGATGGCTGCCGGTCTGGTGCGGCGATGTGGTGCCGTCCGCGAGCACGAGCAACGGCAACCACTGGTTCTCCTCGCCGACCAGCGCGATCACGTCCCGCCGCGGCTTCGGCCAGGCGATGCGCTCGACGTCGAGCTTCTCAGTCAGCGCCGGAAACGAGGCGAGCAGGCCCTCGATCAGCGCACAATGCCAGCAAAAGAAGCGGCGGCCCGGATAGGCCGGATCTTCGAAACCGGGGCGGAGCAGAAACAGGCGGTCGCGAGTCATGGGTTGCTCCGAAGCATGGCCGCCTTGCTGAGGATCAAGGCGCCAAGGACTGGCTGGCCTAGTGTCGAATCCCCAGATTCGATTGGGAATCGAGACCTTGCGAAAGGACACCATGCCGGGGCCGGTCAGTCAATTGCAGACGCTTGCCGAGGTGAGGACGTTGCCGGAGCTCCTGCGCTGGCGCGTCGCCGCGACGCCGGCGGCGGAAGCCTATCGGCATTTCGACGCGTCGGCGGGGCGCTGGATCAGCCAGTCCTGGCAGGAGATCAACGCGGAGTTCGAGATCTGGCGGCGGGCGCTCGCCGCGGAAGGCCTCGCGCCCGGCGAGCGCGTCGCAATCCTGATGCCGAACGGCACGGCGCACATCGCGATGGACCAGGCGACGCTGTCGCGCGGCCTGGTGCCGGTGCCGATGCATGCGGTCGACAACCCCGACAGCATCGCCTACATCCTCGCCGATTCCGGTGCGCAGCTCCTGTTCGTCGATACGCTGGCGCGTTGGCAGGCGATTGTCGCGACCGGTCAGCCGCTCGGCCAGCTCAGGCGCGTGATCTGCGCGGATATGAGCGGACCAGCGGCAACAGATGCGCGTGTCGTCGCGCTCGACCGCTGGCTCGCCGCCGCGCCCGGCGCGGACGCGCCGATGGCGGATGTCGCGGTGAAACCGGATGATCTTGCCGCCATCGTCTACACCTCCGGTACGACCGGGCGACCGAAGGGCGTGATGCTGTCGCATGGCAACGTTGTCGCCAATGTGAAGGCTGTCGCGCAGCGCATCGCGGCCGCGCCGGATGACGTCTTTCTGTCCTTCCTGCCGCTCTCGCACACCTTCGAGCGGACCGGCGGCTACTACTATCCCATCGCGGCCGGCGCCTGCGTCGCCTATGCGCGCTCGGTGCCGCTGTTGTCGGAGGATCTGAAGCATGTTCGGCCGACGGTGCTGGTTTCGGTGCCGCGAATCTATGAGCGTATCTCGGCGCTGATCATGCAGCACCGCGCCGCGGCCGGACCCGTCGAGCGCGCGCTGCTCGATCTCACGCTCGCGGTCGGTGGCCGGCGTTTCGATGCACGGCAGAAGCGCGCGACGCCATCGCTAGCCGATCGCCTGGCTTGGCCGCTGTTGAAGCGCCTCGTCGCCGACAAGGTGCTGGCGCAGCTCGGTGGCTGCCTGCGGGTTGCCGTCTCCGGCGGCGCGCCGATCGCGGAGCCGGTCATTCGCCTGTTTCTGGCGCTTGGGCTCGACATCCTCCAGGGCTACGGCATGACCGAGACGTCGCCGGTGGTCTCCGTCAACACCGTCGAGGACAACGATCCGCGTTCGGTCGGTCAAGTCCTCGACGGCGTCGAGGTCAAGTTGGGCGAGAACGATGAATTGCTCGTGCGCGGGCCGAGCGTGATGCTGGGCTACTGGAACAAGCCTGAAGAGACGCGGCGCGTGAAGGAGGCTGACGGTTGGCTGCACACCGGCGACCAGGCGCGCATCGAGAACGGCCGTATCACCATCACCGGCCGCCTCAAGGACATTCTCGTCACCTCGACGGGCGAGAAGATCGCGCCGGTGGATCTGGAGACCGCAATCGTCGCCGATCCCCTGTTCGAGCAGGCGCTGGTGGTCGGTGAGCAGCGCCCCTTCCTCGCGGCGCTGGTCGTGCTCGACGCAAAATCCTGGGTGCAGGAGAAGGAACGGCTCGCGGCTAGCGGAAAGCAGGGCGGCGCGGCGGAGCGGGCTGCCCTGCTCGCGAGAATCGCGGCAGCTGTGAAGGTCTATCCGTCCTACGCAACGCCACGCGCGGTATGGTGGACGCTGGACCCCTGGACCATCAGCGCGGGGCTGCTCACGCCAACCCTGAAGAACAAGCGCCTGGCGCTCGAACGCCACTTCGCCGACGAGATCGAGCAGATCTATGCGAAGAAGCCGCCGGCAACGCACACGGCGCGTGAATAGGAGGAATGGCTCTCCGGAAGTCGGCCTCAAATCAACGTGATGCCGGCATCGATCGTGCTTGATCCAGCGCAACCTCTCCCATCGCCCGCGTGCAATGTTGCGCCGATCAATCGGACTGCAATCGAGGCAAGGCATGAAGGCATATTTCATCGGCGGCGGCATCGGATCGCTGGCCGGCGCGGCATTCCTGATTCGTGATGCGAAGGTGGCGGGACGGGACATCATGATCTACGAGGCGCAGCCGCTGGTCGGCGGCAGTCTCGACGGTGCGCAGCTCGAGAACGGTGCCTATTCGCTGCGCGGCGGCCGCATGCTCACCACCGATCACTACGAATGCACCTGGGACTTGTTCTCCGGCATTCCTTCGCTCGAACGTCCCGGCCTGAGCGTGCGCGAGGAAACCGTCGCGTTCAACGCGGAGAACCCCGCGCATTCCCGTGCACGCCTGGTCGATCGCAACCGCTTCAAGATCGACGTCTCGCATATGGCCTTCAGCGCGCGCGACCGGCTCGAGCTGTTGCGGCTGACGGAAGCTTCCGAAGAGACGCTCGGCGCCAGCCGCATCACCGACTGGTTGTCGCCGGGATTCTTCGAATCCAATTTCTGGTACATGTGGCAGACCACCTTCGCCTTCCAGCCCTGGCACAGTGCGGTCGAGCTGAAGCGCTATCTGCACCGTTTCATGAACGAATTTCCGCGCATCGAAACGCTCGCGGGCGTCAAGCGCACCGTCTTCAATCAATATGACGCGATGGTGCGGCCGCTGGTCGACTGGCTCAAGCAGCAGGGCGTGCAATTCGCGCGGGGAACGCGCGTCATCGATATGACGTTCGAGCAGGAGGCCGACAAGCTGCGGGTCCGGCAACTCATGCTCGACCGCGATGGCCGAAATGCCAATGTCCGCCTCGAGGATGGCGATCTGGTCTTCTTCCAGAACGGCTCGATGACGGATGCGTCGAGCCTGGGTACCATGACCGAACCCGCGCCGCACCTGACCAAGTCGGACAGCCAGGGCTGGGCACTCTGGGAGACGATCGCGAAGGGGCGCCCCGAATTCGGCAATCCGTCGGCGTTCAACGGCTCGATCCCCGAATCCTATTGGCTGTCCTTCACCGTGACCTGCCGCGACCGGCGCTTCTTCGATCAGATGGAAGCATTCTCCGGCAACAGGGCCGGCACCGGTGGGCTCGTGACGTTCAAGGATTCCAACTGGCTGATGTCGGTCGTGCTCTACCATCAGCCGCATTTCCCCAGTCAGCCCAAGAACGTCCAGGTCTTCTGGGGCTATGCGCTGCATCCCGATCGCATCGGCGATTTCGTCGCCAAGCCGATGTCGGAATGCGGCGGCGTCGACATTCTGACGGAGCTCTGCGGTCATCTGAACTTCGACCGCGCCGTGTTCGAGGACGCGATCTGCATTCCCTGTCGCATGCCCTACATCACCAGCATGTTCATGCCGCGCCATGTGGCCGATCGGCCGCTGCCGGTGCCGAAGAATTCGGTGAACCTCGCTTTCGTCAGCCAGTTCGTCGAGATTCCGGACGACGTGGTCTTCACTGTCGAATATTCGGTGCGTGCGGCGCAGATGGCGGTCTATCAATTGATGAAGATTGATCGCCCGGTGCCGGCCGTGACCCGCCACGACAAGTCGCTCGGGGTGATCTTCGCGACGCTGGAGAAGGCGTTCGCGTGATCGGGATTACTTGAACGGATCCTGCACCGACGGCGACGACTGCCTGATGCGGCGCACATTCACCGGCGTGCCGTCGGAGACGAACAGCAGTTCATACCTGCGGCCTTCGCTGTCGGTCGCAGAGCAGGTGACGTCGTTCACCTTCTTGGCGGCGAAATTGCCGGTCTGACGGCAACTGCCGGTGGAGGTCTGCGCAGCCGGAACCGGCAGGCCGTCGACCTTCGGCCGGTGCTTGGAGTTGAGCAGCATGCGGTCGATCGGCAATTCGTAGGAATTGTCGTCGGCSCGCTTGCCGTTCTCGCCGGAGAACGACACGACGTGATTCTCGTCGCTGGGGTCGTCGACGGCGACCGCGAAATTGACCCGGCCCTTGTCGTCATGGGCGAAGGCCACGGTCTTGCACGCAAAAGGACGCCCGGCGACCTTGAATGTCTTGCAGTGGCCCGACATCAGCGCCAGCATGTCGACGAGGGAGTTCTGCTGCGCCGGCGGATTGTTCACCGCGATCGCGGTGGAAGACTCGGCAAAACAAGGGCTTGCGAGAGCAACGAGAGGTGCAGCCAGGACCAACAGGCGGAGGCGCATCGTCAGGCTCATGTGCCAGGGGGCCACGGACGGGCGAGAGTTCCGCCCACTAACCATCGAATCGCAAATTGGTTGCGATCCCGTTTGTCCCGCCAAAGCCGCCTGGAATACCACCGCGCCACCCCATCGGCGATTCGCCCTGATCGCCCCAACCCGTCCCGACAGGCACATGCCTCCAGACCGATGTTTTTTTCGTGGCAGATGGTCTCGCCTCAAGCGATCGCCGCCTGCCAGCGCGTATCGCGCAGGGACGGGCGGCGGTGCAGGCGGGCATCGAGAAGCTTGCGGGCGCGCGGCAGCTCTCCGCTGCGCATCAGGGCGACAAGGTAAGTGTCCTCGATCAGCTCGCGCTGGGCGTGGCTGCCGCCGATGCGCACGACGTCAGCGAGCGCAGGCGCAAGCTCGCGCACGCAAGCCGCATAGTTCCCATTCGCGAAGGCCGCCAGCGCGCGGCAGATCGCCGGTACCACGGGGCCGGCCGGCAGCTTGCCCTCGGCGAGGCGCTGCTCGATCACGGCAACGCGCGCTGCCAGTGCGTCCTGATTTTGCGTTGCGGCCGCGAACAGCGCCATGTGGACGTCGGCGAAGGGCAGCCCTGACTTCGGGAACAGTTTTTGCGCGTTGGCGTCGGCCTCGACCCAAAGCGCCTTCGGCACGGCGTAGCCGTAAGCCGACAGACGCCACAACAGCGAGGCGCCGTCCGTGATGACGTTGAGCGGCGGTGCCTGCGTGGCGCCGGGCTGCAGCACGTCGGCATAGATCGCGAGCGCACGCGCCGCATTGCCGTGCTCGAGCGCACCAAGCGCCTGATGCCAGAGAATATGGCCGTGCAGGAGTCCGGCGCGGTCATAGGTCGGAAGCCATTCATCGACGAGGCGGTCGGCGTCGTCGATCGAGCCATCCTCGAACATCGCATGCAGCACGGCGTGGGCGGCGTGGGCGTTCGCCCGGCGCAGATTGAAGCCGCGCTCGGTGATCCCGCGGCCGCGGGCGACATCGCCATTCTCCGTCATCGCCCAGCCGGACATGGTAAGGAACCACCAATCCTCGCCATAATGATGCGCGACCGTTTCGCAGAGCTCGTGCCGGGCGCGGTCGTGATCGGCCATGCCGGAGAATGCGAACAGGCCGAACGCGCCGAGCGGCAGCGACAGCACCACGGCATCGCGCGGCCATGCCTCGATGTGCTGGCGCATCGCTGCGATCGCCTCGGGCAACCGTCCCTCGATCGCAAGCGCCAGCGTCTCGACATGCGAGCGCTCTCGCTCGCTGCCGCGTTTGGCGACGAGCTCGCGCGCAGTCGACGCTTTCTGCCGTGCAAGATCGCCTTGCTGGTAGAAGGCGTGCACTCGGGCGCGGGCAATATGAGGGAGCGCGAAATCCGGGTCGGCGGCGATCGCGTGCTCCAGCGTCTCCGCTGTGCCGGTCCAGCCGGCGAGCATGAGGTCGACGCCGCCGCGATAGGCGGATGCCGCCTGATCGGTGGCCGTGGACAGCGGCAGGCCGTAACGGTCTTCAAACGCCATTGTCGTCTCTCCGCTCACGCCGTCCGCGCGCGGCGTCCCTCGATTGGATAGGCGGGATCGTTGTAACCCGGCGTCGAGGGATGGCCCGGCACGACGAGCCGGTCGATCAGTGCCTCGTCCTCAGCCGTGAAGCGATAGTCGAGGGCGCTGATATAGCCATCCCATTGTTCTTCCGTGCGCGGGCCCGCGACGATCGATGAGACGAAGGCGGAATTCAGCACCCAGGCGACCGCGAACTGGCCGGCGGTGATGCCGTTCTTCTCGGCGTGGCTCTTGATCTCCTGCGCGAGCTGCAAAGACTCCGGCCGCCACTCCGTCTGCATCATGCGTGTGTCGTTGCGGCCCGCGCGCGTGTCCTTGTCCGGGGCCGCATCGGGCTTGTACTTTCCAGTGAGCACGCCGCGCGCCAGCGGGCTATAGGGCACGATGCCGAGGCCGTAATAGGAGCAGGCCGGGAAGTGCTCGACTTCGGGCATCCGGTTCATCGCGTTGTAATAGGGCTGGCTGACCACCGGCCGGTCGATGCCGAGCTCGTCGCAGAGCCGGCAGATCTCGGCGACGCGCCAGGCGCGGTAGTTGGAAACGCCGAAATAGCGGATCTTGCCCGCGCGGATCAGGTCGCCCATCGCACGCACCGTCTCCTCCAGGGGCGTCGAATGGTCTTCCTTGTGCAGATAGTAGATGTCGATGTGATCGGTGCCGAGCCGCTTCAGGCTTTCCTCGGCCGCCTGCAACACCCAGCGCCGCGACAGCCCGACGCGGTTGGGATCGTTGCCCGGGCCACTGTTCATGGGATTGGCGAGCTTCGTCGCAAGCACCCAGGCATGCCTGACGTTGCCGATCGCGCGGCCGACGACCTCCTCGGAGCCGCCCTTCGAATAGGCATCGGCAGTATCGATGAAATTGATGCCGGCATCGTGTGCCTTGGCGATGATGCGCTTCGATGCCGCCTCATCCGTCGGCCCGCCGAACATCATGGTGCCCAGGCAAATCGGCGACACTTTCAGGCCGCTGCGGCCGAGTTGGCGGTATTGCATGGGGTGTCCTCGAGGCTTGGGTTGTGAGGCACAATAACGAGCTACGCCCGTCATTGCGAGCGCAGCGAAGCAATCCAGAACTGCATCCGCGGAAAGACGCTGGATTGCTTCGCTGCGCTCGCAATGATGAGGAGACGGCGGTGGGGCCGCCTGACGATAAGCCTACTCCGGCCCCTTCAAAATCTTGAACACGCCATTCGCCATCACCACGCAGCGGTCGTCGACCATCACCTCGGTGCTCATGAAAATCAGGCTGCGGGTGGTGCGCACGACGCGGGGGCGGGAGACCAGGATGTCGCCGATCTTGCCGGCTTCGACGAAATGCGTGTCGAGCTGCACGGTCGCCATGTATTGCTTGCCGGTCTCGTAGCGGGCAGTCATGCCGCAGGTGCGGTCGGCGAAGGTCATCATGACGCCACCCTGGACCATGCCGCGGCGGTTGTGGTGCTTGTCTTCGGTCGCCAGCGCGAATTCAAAGTGGCCGTCGACCTTGCGCTCCCAGAGCGGGCCGATCAGATGGATGAAGCCGCTGGTGTCGACGATGGTCCAGCCGTCCTGTTTGAGCTTTGCGGCGGTCTTGTCGATCATCTCTCCGTCCATCCTTGCGACGCCTGTCTCTCCTCGTTTCATCAGATGCGGTCTTGGTGTAGTCAAGCATCATGAGAAATTTCGGCGATGCCACCAGACGGAATATCGCAGAGGCCTGCGCGTCCTTTGCGCGGCTGCCTGATGCCGCCGAGGCGTCGGCGCTGAAGCGCGCCGCGGTTGTGGTCGCGCTGACCGCATCCCATGACGGCGACGACACGGCGTTTCTGCTGACCAGGCGCGCATCGAGCTTGCGCTCCCATCGCGGCCAATGGGCCTTGCCGGGCGGACGCTGCGACGCCGGCGAAACGCCGGTCGAGGCGGCGCTGCGCGAGCTCGACGAGGAGCTCGCGCTCAAGCTCCCCGCCGACGCGGTGCTCGGCCTGCTCGATGATTATCCGACGCGCTCGGGCTATCTGATCACGCCGGTCGTGGTCTGGGCTGCGGACAGTGCCGCGATCAAGCCGAATCCGGACGAGGTCGCCTCGGTCCATCGCATCGCGCTCGACACGATCGAGCGCGACGATGCCTTCGATTTCACGGATATTCCCGAAAGCACCCGCCGCGTGATCCGCTTCCATCACCAGATGAGCATGATCCACGCGCCGACGGCTGCGCTGATCTACCAGTTCCGCGAGGTGCTGGCGGGGCGGCAGACCCGCGTCACCGACCTGGAACAACCGGTATTCGCCTGGAAGTGATGGTAAACGGTGCGTTAACGTGACGGTTACCGGATGCCTGCTAAGAGGGCAGCATGCATCATTCGATTCGTAGACATCTGGCGTCGGTTCCACTCGCGCTCGTCCTGCTCGTTCCCGCCGCGCGCGGTGGCGAAGCTGACGCGCTGCCGCCTGCCGTCGCCAATGCCAACGCGCAGCTGCTGTCGCAGTTCTTCGCGCAGGGCGGGGGCGCGTCGCCGGCCGTGCTCGAATATCGCCGCAAGCTCGCTGAGTACCAGGCCATCCGCGGCGCCTTTGACCAGGAAGCCGGTGCTTACTGGAGCCAGGTCTCGGAGAAGCGCAAAGGCCGCAACGCCAAGCGTCGCAGCGGACAGCAGATCACGCTTGATGATTACGTGCTGGAGCAGCCGCCTGTTTATACCGGGCCGAAGCGTCCGGTGAATCCGGAGCCCGAGGAAACGCCGGAGCGTCCGGCCCGCAAGCCGCTTCCGGTCGCATCCGACCTCTTGCGTGCCGCGCAGGACCTCTATCAATTCACGCCGCAGCGTCCCACCAATGAGGTCGAGTTCAAGCGCGCCTATGCGCGTTACGCGCTCGCCTCGGGGCTCACGCGCGAGCAGGCGGTGCGGGTTTATTCGTTCGAGACCGGCGGCACCGGCAATTACGACGTGCAGGCCGGCATCGAGCATGGCGGCAAGCGCGCGATCTCGACCGCGATGGGCTACAACCAGCTGCTGACCACCAACAGCGTCGAGCTTCTGGCCGAACAGGGCCATGAGCTCGTCCGTGCGCTGAGCGAGAAGGTCGCGCGCACCTCGGGGCCGGCGCGACAATCGCTCGAGCACAAGCTGACTGTTCTGAAGAAGATGGTGGCGCACGCGAAGTCGGTGCCGGACACCTGGTCGGAGCACGAGAAGATCGCAGACAGCGCGCAGGGCTGGGCCATGCATGCGATGGTGCTCGACATCGACATCGGGCCGATGCTGCAAACCCATAAGCTCTTGACCTCGGTGCTGTTCGCCCGCGCCAAGGGCTACACCCGTCCGCTCACCGCAGCCGAACTCGAGATGATGAACCTCACCGGCGACGGCACCGGCCTCGACATGGTGACGATGCCGCAGGCGATGCGCGAGCAGGTGCCGACCTCAAATTTCTTCCAGCGTAGCGGCTACGAGCGCAATCCGGTCGCGATTCGCCACAACACAGTGGCCAAGCTGCTGGCCGTGACGGATGATAGAATGGACTCCAACAGCAGCAAACCCGGCGCAAGGGAATTGGCTGCGGCGTTTTAGGACGGTGTCGTAGGGTGGGTTAGCCTTGCAGATGCACGAAGTGCAGCTGCTCGGCGTAACCCACCTCTTGACTTCCGCGGAGACGAACAGTGGTGGGTTACGCCTACGGCTAACCCACCCTACGAATTCAACCCTACCGATCCGGCCCGAACTTGAACCGGCCGTCGCCTTCCAGATATTGCCCGCTGCGCATGTAGAGCTGACCGTTCTGGCCGATGAAGAACAGCGTGCCCTTGGGCACCTTCTTGGCGCCCTTCAGCAGCTCGCCGGCATTGCTGGTGCCCATCTTGTATGAGAAAGTCTTGCCGTCCTTGTCGTAGGCATAGCCGGTGTCCGGCTTGAGCTCCCACGGCGTCGCCGCATTTTGCGCGAATGCGGGGGCGGCGAACGCGCCCACCACGGCTGCGATTGCAAAGGTCTTGATTGAAAATGCCATCATCCATCCTCCCCGTTGGCGGGGTGCCCATTTGAACAAATCACGAACGATACGTTCGGGTCAATCTGCGATGACGCCGCAGCGCATCACGTCTTGCCCAGCAGTTTGTGATTTTCCCTTCGTCCCCTCGCGACTATGTTCCGCTTTCAGTCTAGAACGCAACACGACAAAGATATTGGTGGGGATGATTCGAATGCGTCACGTCATAAAATTTTGCGCGATTGCCCTGGTGTCGCTGACGGCGCTCGCGCCGGCCGCTCGGGCCGATGACTATCAGCTCAGCCACAACCAGCGGATTTCGTGCAGCCGCGGCCTTGCCCCGGGCAAGCTCAACACCGCGACCTGCAAGTCCTACACCTATCTCTTCAATACCAAGACCTCGGAATATTTCCGCTGCCAGGTTTCGCTGGCGCTGACCCGCGACAACAAGGAAGTCATCAACGTTCAGACCGACGGTGGCTGCACCAAGAAGCCGCGCATCTTCGAGACCGATGGTCACTATGATTTCGACGCGACCGAGACCGAGCCGCCGAACACCAACTCGTTCTTCGGCCCCGGCGGCTATTCGGTCTGGGCTGCCGACATGAGCGCCCAGAAGATTCGTGGCTGCATCATCATCTCCTCGGGCCTCGGCTCCGACATCTCCAAGTGCCTGGACATGACGTTCCAGTGAGGGCTTGCCAGTAATGGTTTGCCAGTGACGGCAAGGCGCGCGTAGCCCGGATTACGCTTTCGCTCCATCCGGGCTACAAGAATAACAATCAGGGAGACGCGCGATGGACCGGCTCAAGGGCAAGGTCGCGATGGTGGTGGGCGCCGGCTCGATCGGGCCCGGCTGGGGCAACGGCAAGGCGACCGCGGTGACGTTTGCGCGTGAGGGCGCGCAGGTGTTTTGCGTCGACCGCAATGGCGCTGCCGCCGAAGAGACTACCAGGATCATCACGGGCGAAGGTGGCAAGGCGACTGCGTTCACTGCCGATGTATCGAAGCCTACCGAGATCGAGGCCATGGTCGCTGCGTGCCTCAAGGCTTATGGCCGCATCGACGTGCTCGACAACAATGTCGGCATCGCCGAGATGGGCAGTGTGGTCGAGGTGACGGAGGAGAGCTGGGACCGTGTCTTCTCGGTCAATCTCAAGAGCGCCTATTTCGCCATGAAGCACGTCATTCCCGTGATGGTGAAGCAGGGCGGCGGCTCGATCATCAACATCTCCTCGATCGCTTCGATCCGCCACATGGGCATCTCCTACGTCACCTACGGCACCTCGAAGGCCGCGATGAACCAGATGACGCGCACCACCGCGATCGAGTTCGCGCGACATCATGTGCGGGTGAACGCGATCCTGCCCGGCCTCATGAAGACGCCGATGGTGGAGCATTCGGCGGGGCTCGCGAACAGCTACGCCAAGGGTGATGTCGAGGCGATGTGGCGCGCCCGCGACGCGCAGGTGCCGATGGGTCACATGGGCGACGCGTGGGACGTTGCGAACGCCGCGCTGTTCCTGGCGTCGGACGAGTCGAAATATGTGACGGGCATCGAGCTCGTGGTGGACGGCGGGATCACCTGCAAGGCGGGGGCGTAGGTCTATCCCCCCGCACTCAGCTCCGCCCGATCGAGCTCCTCCTCCAGCCGATGAAATGCATCATCCCCGATCACTTCCGTGGTGCGGAGATGAAAGATCGATTTGCGTGCGGCCTCGATGGCGCGGCGGCGCAGCGGATCGGCGGGCAGCTCGCCATTGGCGATGCCGCCGTGCGGATCGTCATCGGCCTGCATCAGGATGGCGCGGTATTCGAGCCTGAGGATCTCGGCCTCTTCCGACGGATCGTCCTCGATCGCATCGAGCGCCGCGCGATAGGCGATGGCGCGGGCGCGCGCGACCTCGATGCCGACAGGGTCGTCATCCCTAAGGTCGAATGCCAGGATCAGCGGCCGCAGGGTCAGGCCCTGGATCACCAGCGAGCCCAGCACCACGGCAAAGGCAATGAAGACGATGAAGTCGCGATAGGGGAAGTTCTCCGGCAGCGCGAAAGCGGTGGCGAGCGTGACGAGGCCGCGCATGCCGCACCAGGAGATGATGAGCCCCCCTTTGGGCGAAGCGATCTGCTTCGGATCCTTCAGGTGATAGATCCCGTGCCCGATCAGCAGGCGTAGCGTCGTGCGGTAGAACGTAATCCAGAGCAGCCGGACCAGGATGACCGTAGCCAGGATCCAGGCCGCAGCCACGTAATATTCCCAGCGCACGTCTGCATCGAGCTTCGTCCAGATCGGCCGCATCTGCATGCCGATCAGCATGAAGGCGAGCACGTTGAGGACGAACACCGTCGTCTCCCATACCGCGTAGGATGGCACCCGCAGCCGCGCCGGCATGCGCGCTGGCGCCGATTGCGCGATGGTGATGGCATAGACCACGATGGTGAGGATGCCGGAAAGGCCGAGATGCTCGGCGCCGATCTAGATCATGAAGGTGGTGGCGAACTGCACGATGATCGCGCTCGGCACCTCCCTCACCCGCTCCATGATCGGCGGGATGATGCGCCCAGCGGCAAGGCCGGCCAGCACGCTGCCGACCAGTGCGAGCGCAATCGTCGGCGCGACTTCGCTCCATTTCAGATGCTCCATGACGACAGCGCCGACAGCGATGCGATAGATCAAGAGTGCGCTCGCGTCGTTGAGCAGGCTCTCGCCTTCCAGCACCTTGACCATGCGATAGGGCAGCTTGACCTGGCTCAGGATCGCGACGGCAGCTGCGGCATCGGGCGGCGCCACGATGGCGCCGAGCGCCACGGCGGCGGCCCAGGGCATGTCGGGGAACAACCGATGCGCGACAAAGGCGACGCCGACGGTGGTCAGGCCAACCGCCGCCACCACCAGGGTCGCGACCGGAACCCAGTTGTTGCGCAGATCGCGCAGCGAGGTGTCGAAGGCGGCATCCAGCAGCACCGGTGCGACAAAAAGTGCCAGCGCGAGGTCCGGTTCCAGCGCCCAGGTCGGGCTATCAGGCACAAAGGCGATCAGCGCGCCGCCGATCGCGAGAAAGGTCGGGTAGGGGACCTTGATCCGCCGCGCCAGCGCCGATAAGGCAACGGCGCCGAGCAGAAGCGCGATGATCCATTCGAATGTCGACACGTTCGTCCCCGAAAACGATGTGAGCGGCACCACAAGCTGGCACCAATCCTGCCGTATGATGGATAGTACGGTCCTGAGGCAAGCCTTTCGACGATAGCGAGCATGCGTTTTCAAAAATTGATTCAGATGTCAGCGGCGGTCTTACTTGCAGCGGTCTTGCCTTGTGCAGCCCATGCCGCAACCGGCGGCGAGCCCGCCGCCGTCGCGCAGATCGACGTCGCGGCATGCCTCACTGCGGCCGCTGCCGACGATATGGACAAGGCCGGTCCGGCCTGTGCTGCCATCATCGACAACGAGAAGGCCGCAAAGCCCGATCTGATCAAGGCGCTGGTCGCGCGCGGCGCGCTTCTTGCGCGGCACGACCAGATCGACCGCGCCATCGCCGACGACAGCCGCGCGTTGCAGCTCGATCCGACGCTCGCCGAATTGTTCAACGCGCGTGGCGAGCTTTGGCTGAAGAAGGGCGACAAGCCGAAGGCAGTGCAGGATTTCGGCGCGGCGTTGCGGATCGATCCGAACCACGAAAAGGCCAAAGCCAATCACAAGGCCATCGCGCGCGAGCTCGAGCGGATTGGTGCCCAGATGGCAGTGGCCGGCAAGCCCAGCTTCAATTGCGCCGGTGCGCGCCGCCCGGTCGAGAAGGCGATCTGTGCCAATCGCGAGCTCGCCGATCTCGACCGCGAAGTCTATGCCGCGAGTGCGCGCGTGATCCGCGAGGCGCGCAACGAGGGCGAGGCGAAGAAGCTCCAGCGCGAGCAGGAGGAATTCATTGCCGGCCGGAATGCCGGGTTCGGCAGGCCGGGGTATGATCTGAAGAAGGCGATGCAGGACCGGCTGCAGCGGCTGAACGGCGCGGACGGGTATTGAGGGTTGCGCCTCGTAAGTGCTCGTCATGCCCGGGCTTGTCCCGGGCATCCACGTTCTTCTTACCGTGCGGCAAGGCGTGGATGGCCGGGACAAGCCCGGCCATGACGGCGTGGACGGCCCAATTTGAACCCATTCTCCCTCCGCCGCGACATCAGGAAACCCAGATGTCACGGAGTTATCCCATGTGCGGCGTGCGTTCTTCCGCGCAAATATCCAAAATCTCGCTTCGCACCTTCCTGCTCGGTGCGGCGCTCGGCCTTGTCCTTGCCGCCCCGGCATCGGCCGCCGATTGCGTGATGGGCAGCAAGGCAGCGCCGGTTGAGATCCTCTCGGCGTGTAGCGCCATCATCGACCAGAGCTCGAATCCGAATTCCGATCGCGTCGCGGCGCTGCTGGTTCGGGCCGACGCCAATGCGCGGACATCAGGCGGTCTCACGCAGGCGCTGCGGGACATCGACCGCGCCATCGCCCTCGACGGCAAGAACGCGCGCGCCTGGCGGCTGCGCGGGGATCTGCTGCGCGAGGCGGGTGGCGATCTCAACCGGGCCACGTCCGATCTCTCCAAGGCAATCGAGCTCGATCCGAGAGATGCCGAAGCCTATGAGCTGCGCGGTGTCGCCTACACCAACCAGCACCGGTTCGATCGCGCGATCGCCGACTACGACCAGGCGATCAAGCTGAAGCCGGATTATGCGCAGGCCTGGTCCGACCGCGGGGCGACCTATTATCTCAATGGTGACAACGACAAGGCGGTCGCTGACCTCAGCGAGGCGCTGCGGCTCGATCCGAACCGGGCGCGCAGCTACACCAATCGCGGCGCCGCCTACAAGAAGCTCGGCCAGCTCGACAAGTCTGTCGCCGACGACAGCGAGGCGATCAGGATCGATCCGAAAGTGCCGGAATATTACGACAATCGCGCGCTCTCCTATGCGGCGATGAAGGACTACGACAAGGCGATCGCGGACTACAATGAGGCACTCCAACTTTCCCCTAGGCCGAACTTCTTCACCAACCGAGGTGATTCCTATCAGTTCAAGGGTGAGCTCGGCGCAGCGCTCAGCGACTACAATGAGGCGCTTAAGCTCGATCCGAACTTCGCGAAGACGTACAACAATCGCGCGGTGCTCTACACCAAGATGGGCGAGCGCAAGAAGGCGCTGGCCGATTACGAGACCGCGTTGCGGCTCGACCCCGGCAACACCAACGCCGCCGACGGCCGCCGCACCATGATGGCGGAGATCGCCAGGTTCGGCGCCGAGTCTCCGCAGCCGCTGGCCGCGAATTCCGGCAGCGGCCCGTCATTCGATTGCGCCCATGCCAAGCGCGAGGTCGAGAAGGTGATCTGCGCCGATCCGCAACTGGGCGTGCTCGATCGCCAGCTCGCCGAGGCCTATGAGCGCGTGCTGAAATCGATGAGCCGGCGCTCGGCCGCCGACTTCCGCAAATCCCAGCAGGATTTCCTCGCCACCCGCGACGCCAGCTTCCGCCGCCCCGGCTACGATTTGAAAAAGGTCATGCAGGACCGGTTGCAGCGGCTGAATGCGATGGAGGGGTGAGTTCGCCTCGCCCGCCTGCGGGGGGAGGCCCGAATGCGCGCTGACTCCCCCCTTTTCGGCTTGAACCGCGGCCCGTTCCCGGAAAATATCCCTCAAACAAGGCGGCACTTGATCCCTGTCATGGCGGGACTGACGTCCTGTCGTCAGGTCAAGGGCGAGACCATCAAAAGGGAACGGGAGCGCCGGGAATGAACGTCCAGGGTAAGAGCCTTTATCATGAGGTCCATGCACACTCGCTGGCTGATCCCCAAGGCTTTTGGGCCGAGGCGGCAAAGGAAATCGACTGGATCGAGCCGCCGAAAAAGATTTTCGATGCGGCGCAGGGCGTCTACGGCCGCTGGTTCACCGGCGGGGTCGTCAACACCTGCTACAACGCGCTCGACCGGCATGTCGAACGCGGCCGAGCCGATCAAGTCGCGCTGATCCATGATTCGCCGCTGACCAATTCCGTCACCAAATTCACCTATGCCGAACTGCTGGCCGAAGTGCAGGTGCTCGCTGCCATCATGCAGGAGTTCGGCGTTGCCAAGGGCGATCGCGTCATTCTCTATATGCCGATGGTGCCGGAGGCCGTGGTCGCGATGCTCGCCTGCGCGCGCATCGGCGCGGTGCACTCCGTGGTGTTCGGCGGCTTCGCCGCCAAGGAGCTCGCAACCCGCATCGACGATGCACAGCCAAAGCTCATTCTCTCCGCGAGCTGCGGCATCGAGCCCGGCCGCATCGTGCAGTACAAGCCGCTGCTAGACGAGGCGATCAAGTTGGCGTCAGCGAAGCCGAAGGCCTGCATCGTGTTGCAGCGCCCGCAGTTGACTTGCGACCTCACGCCAAAGCGCGACTATGATTGGGCGAGCCTGCGCCGCAAGGCGATGAACGACGGCAAGAAGGCACCGTGCGTGCCGGTCGCCGCCACCGATCCACTCTACATTCTCTACACGTCGGGCACGACAGGCATTCCCAAGGGCGTCGTTCGCGACAATGGTGGGCATCTCGTCGCGGTGAAATGGTCGATGTTCAACCTCTATGGCGTCAAGCCGGGCGAGGTCTGGTGGTGCGGCTCGGACATCGGCTGGGTGGTCGGCCACAGCTACATCATCTATGGCCCGCTGCTCCATGGCGCGACCTCGATCATGTATGAGGGCAAGCCGGTCGGCACACCCGATGCGGGCGCGTTCTGGCGCGTGATCTCCGAGCACAAGGCGGTCGCCTTGTTCACGGCGCCGACCGCGTTCCGCGCCATCCGGAAAGAGGATCCGGACGGCAAGTTCATCCGGCAATATGATTTGTCGAAATTCCGCACGCTGTTCCTCGCCGGCGAGCGTGCCGATCCACCGACGGTGGAATGGGCAGAGCAGCAGCTGAAGGTGCCCGTCATCGACCATTGGTGGCAGACCGAGACCGGCTGGTGCATTGCCGGCAATCCGGTTGGCCTCGGGCAGCTGCCCGTGAAGCACGGTTCGCCGACCGTGCCGATGCCCGGCTATCAGGTCGATGTCGTCGATGAGGCGGCCAAGCCGGTTGGTCCCAACACGATGGGCTCGATCGTGATCAAGCTGCCGATGCCGCCGGGCTGTTTGCCAACGTTGTGGAACCAGGACGAGCGCTTCAGGGAAGCTTATTTGAGCGAATTTCCCGGCTACTACAAAACATCGGATGCCGGCTACAAGGACGAGGACGGCTATGTCTTCGTGATGGGTCGTACCGACGACATCATCAATGTCGCTGGCCACCGTCTCTCCACCGGCGGCATGGAAGAGATCCTGGCCTCGCATCCCGATGTCGCCGAATGCGCCGTGCTTGGCGTCAAGGACGCCATCAAGGGCGAGGTGCCGTGCGGTTTCCTGGTGCTGAAGGCCGGCGTCAAGCGCGCTCCCGCCGAGATCGAGAAGGAGATCATCGCATTGGTGCGCGACCGGCTCGGCCCCGTCGCCGCCTTCAAGCTCGCGATCACCGTCGGCCGCCTGCCCAAGACGCGCTCAGGCAAGATCCTGCGCGGCACCATCAAGAAGATCGCCGACGGCGAGGCCTGGACCATGCCGGCCACGATCGAGGACCCCAAGGTGCTGGACGAGATCGGGGATGCGTTGAAGGGGAGGGTGTGACGGGCAGGGACTTACAATCTCCTCATTCCGGGCTAAACAGGGGCGGCCAACAGGAAACTTCCTATGCCACTCCCCACCGCGCCGCGGCTGCTCTTTGCCGTGGGTCTTGCCATCGCTCTCTCCGCCTGCGCCGCGCGTTACCAGACGCCGACCGCGATGGGCGGCGACGATGACGATGCGGTGTGCCAGAGCCGCGGTCTCGCGGTCGGCTCGCCCGAATATGTGGCCTGCCGCAAGGACCGCGATGTCCAGCGCAGCGCGGCGACCGCCCGCGCCGATCGCCGCCAGCGCGATCTCGGCGAATACATGCTGAACCATCCCGAGCGGCCCTGATCCGAGGCGCGGTATCATTCTGCGCATTTGCTCGGGATTCTCGTGACACATCTGCAACGCCGCGGCCAAATCGTGTCGCATCCGTCCTGATTTGATCGGCGTCAAATCCTTCACTGTCCTCTTTCTGCTCTGACCCACATGTCGCGCAACGAAGCGCCGATATGTTTGAGGATTTGGCTGAAGGGGAATGCAATGCAGAGAACAGTAAGAAGCTTGGCGCGGCTTGCGACGCTGGGCGCGATGCTCGCGGGGACTTTTGCCGCAGCGCAGGCCGCCGATTTGCCGGTCTACAAGAAGGCGCCGCCGCCGGCTGAGAGCTTCAATCCGTGGATGGTGCGCCTGCGCGTGCTCGGCGTGTTGCCGGATGCCGGCGGCTCGACCGTCAATGTTGCGGGCACGCCGTCGCTGTCGTCGCCGAACTCCGGCCTCTCGATCAGCAACCAGGCGATACCTGAGCTGGATATCAGCTATTTCTTCACCAAGAACATCGCGGCCGAACTGATCCTGGGTGTGACCAGGCACTCGATCAGCGGTACCGGCTCGCTTGCCAACCTGCCGATCGGCAAGACGACGCTGCTGCCGCCGACGCTGACGCTGCAATATCACTTCGACAATTTCGGCGCGTTCAAGCCCTATGTCGGCGCCGGCGTCAACTACACCGTGTTCTTCAACAATTCGGCGGCCAATTCGCCCGCCGCGATCGTCGGTCCGCCCGCGATCGTCGCCACCACCACGGCCCTCCACGTCAGCAATGCCTGGGGCGGCGCCGTGCAGTTCGGCTTCGACTACATGCTCGACCGGCACTGGGGTCTCAACGTCGACGTGAAGAAGCTCTGGCTGCGGCCGGATTATAGCGCGACCGTCAGCGGGCTGCCGGTCACCGGCACCGCCCATATCGATCCGTGGCTGGTCGGTGGCGGTGTCACCTATAAATTCTGACGACGCCGCAGTCGCCAGACAAACAAGAACGCGGCGGGTTGTCCCGCCGCGTTTTGCGTTTCGATGACGAATAAGAGCGAGGACTACTCCTCCTCTTCCTCGTGCTTCTTGCCGCCGAGGGTCTTGAGCTTGGCGAACACGGCGTCGACGTTGAGATCGTCGCTCGACTTCTCCGACGGCTCGTACTCGTCCTTCTTGGTGGTCTCGGAGGCCGGCAGCAGAGTGGCGCCGCCGTAGTTTGCGTCGATCGGCTTTTCCTTGGCCGCGCGCGCCACTTCGAAATCGAGCTCGATCTGCGAGCAGAGGCCGAGCGTCACCGGATCGATCGGGGCCAGCTGCGAGGTGTTCCAATGGGTGCGGTCGCGGACACTGGCGATCGTGCTCTTGGTGGTGCCGACCAGGCGCATGACCTGCGCGTCCTTGAGCTCGGGATGGCTGCGCAGCAGCCAGAGGATGGCGCTGGGGCGCTCGTGGCGGCGCGACACCGGGGTATAGCGCGGGCCCTTGCGCTTGGGCTGGGGCGGCAGCACGACCTTGCTCTCCTGGAGACGGAGCCGGTAGTCCTGGTTCTTCTCGSCCTTCTCGATCTCCTCGCGGGTCAGCTGGCCGTTGGAAATCGGGTCACTGCCCTTGATGCCTTGCGCGGCGTCACCGTCGGCGATCGCGCGCACCTCAAGGGGGTGCATCTTGGTGAAATCGGCGACCTGGTCGAAGGTCAGCGCGGTGTTGTCGAGCAGCCAGACGGCGGTCGCCTTGGGCATCAGAGGTGCGTTGCTCATGGCAAATCTCCTTTGTGCTTCGCCCACCCCCTCAGGAGGCGAAACCGGTGGTCATCAGCGATGACAGGGAATTCGCGCTATATAAGCCCGGAGGGGGTAGCCACGCAATGGTTCTGCTATAGATAGTGCCTTGACAGCGCCCGAAAGGGGGCCCAATTCCCTCTCAAGTCGCTCTAACGTCCCACGAGACCGTTTTAGGCCCTTTTCCATCCATCGACCGTCCCCCGCCAGAAGGCGAATGGGTGATTCGGTCCCGAGATCGCTCAATGTCAGCCAAACCAGACCTCAGAATCGTGCTTTGTTCTCCCCGCGGCTTCTGCGCCGGGGTGGTCCGGGCGATCGACACCGTGGAACGGGCGCTCGATAAGTATGGCGCCCCCGTCTATGTTCGCCATGAGATTGTGCACAACAAATACGTCGTCGACGGGTTGAAGAAGAAGGGCGCGATCTTCGTGGAGGAGCTCGCCGAGATCCCGGAAAACGCCACCGCGCCCGTCGTGTTCTCGGCCCATGGCGTGCCGAAGTCGGTTCCCGCCGATGCCCAGTCCCGCAATCTGTTCTCGCTGGATGCGACCTGCCCGCTGGTGACCAAGGTCCACCGCGAGGCGGCGATCCACTTCAAGCGCGGCCGCGAGATCTTCCTGATCGGCCACTCTCATCATCCTGAGGTGGTGGGCACGCTCGGCCAGCTTCCGGTCGGCGCGGTCACTCTCATCGAGACCGCCGAAGACGCCAAAACCATCAATCCGAAGGACCCGAACAATCTGGCCTTCGTGACCCAGACCACGCTGTCGATCGACGATACCGCGGAGATCGTGGCGCTGCTCAAGAAGCGCTTCCCCAACATCAACGGGCCGCACAAGGAAGACATCTGCTACGCCACCACGAACCGCCAGCTCGCGGTGAAGAAGGTGGCGCCGGTGGTGGACGCGCTCATTGTTGTCGGCGCCCCCAATTCGTCGAACTCACAGCGCCTGCGCGAGGTCGCCGAGCGTGAGGGCTGCAAGATCGCGGTGCTGGCGCAACGCGCCGCCGACATCGACTGGACCAAGTTCGGCAACATCGCCAGCCTTGGCATCACCGCGGGCGCATCCGCGCCAGAAGTGATCGTCGAGGAGATCATGGACGCGTTCGCCGAGCGCTACACGCTGCATGTCGAGACGGTCTCGGCCGCGGAAGAGAACGAGTTCTTCCCGCTGCCGCGTCAGGTGCGCCCCGAAGCCGCCGCCGAGTAGTCCCGTATGGCGGTCTACACCGACGTTGCCGCCGACGAGCTTGCGGATTTCCTGAAGCAATACGATCTCGGCGAATTGCTCTCCTACAAGGGCATCGCCGAGGGCGTCGAGAACACCAATTTCCTGCTGCATACAAGCAAGGGATCGTTCATCCTCACGCTCTATGAAAAGCGCGTGGCGAAGAACGATCTGCCGTTCTTCCTCGCCCTGATGACGCATCTGGCCGAGCACGGCGTGAGCTGCCCGCTGCCGGTGAAGGCGAGAGACGGCGAGGCGTTGCGCGAGCTGGCGGGACGCCCCGCCGCGATCATCACCTTTCTCGAAGGCATCTGGCCGCGCAAGCCGAACGTGGCGCATTGCGCCGGCGTCGGCGAAGGGCTGGCCACGATGCATCTGGCCGGCGCCAATTTCGCGATCAAGCGTGCGAATGCGCTATCAGTCGCCGGCTGGCGGCCGCTGTTCGATGCTGCGGCTGAGCGCGCCGACGAAGTGCAGCCGGGCCTGCGCGCGTTTCTCGCAGCCGAGCTCGACTACCTCTCCGGCGGCGTCTGGCCGAACAATTTGCCCGAGGGCGTGATCCACGCGGATCTCTTCAACGACAACGTCTTCTTCCTCGGCGACAAGCTCTCGGCAATTATCGACTTCACCTTCGCCTGCAACGATATGCTGGCCTATGACGTTGCGATCTGCCTGAACGCCTGGTGCTTCGAGCCGGATCATTCCTTCAACGTCACCAAGGCGCGGGCCTTCCTCAACGCTTACGGGCGGGTGCGCAAGCTGAGCGAAGCCGAAGATGCCGCGCTGCCGCTGCTCGCGCGCGGGGCTGCAATCCGCTTCCTGCTGACGCGGCTGGTCGACTGGCTCAACGTGCCGCCGGGTGCGCTGGTGAAGCCGAAGGATCCGCTGGAATATTTCCGCAAGCTGCGCTTCCACCAGAACGTTTCCAGCGCGCGCGATTACGGGCTGATGCCGTCAGGACTGGTCGCGTGAGCGAGCTCCCCAACGTCACGATCTATACCGACGGGGCCTGCTCGGGAAATCCCGGGCCCGGCGGCTGGGGCGCGATCCTGAAGTTCGGCGACAAGGAAAAGGAGCTGAACGGCGGCGAGCGCCACACCACCAACAACCAGATGGAATTGATGGCGGCAATCTCCGCGCTGGAAGCGCTGAAGAAGCCGTGCACCGTCGATCTCTTTACCGATAGCCAGTATGTCCGGCAGGGCATCACCGGCTGGATCCATGGCTGGAAGCGCAACGGCTGGCGCACCGCCGACAAGAAGCCGGTGAAGAATGTCGAGCTATGGCAGCGGCTGGATGCAGCGCTGAAGGCGCATCAGGTGCGCTGGCACTGGGTCAAGGGCCACGCCGGCCACCCGGAGAACGAACGCGCGGATCAGCTCGCGCGCGACGGTATTGTAAAGGCGCGGTTGCAGCAGCGGTTGGCGGAGTAGTGTCCCTCCGCCCGTCATGGCCGGGCTTGACCCGGCCATCCACACCTTTCCGCACATAACCAAGAACGTGGAAGCCCGGGCATGACGTCGTGGTTAGAGCGTTGCGAAATTTACAGCTGCCCCAGCAGCGTATCGCCGCCGGAGACCTCGACCTTGCCGGGCATCGCTTCGAGGTTGAGCTTCTTCACCACGCCGTCCTCGACCAGCATCGAATAGCGCTTGGAGCGGATGCCGAGGCCGTTGCCGGAGGCATCGAGCTCCATGCCGATCGCTTTGGCGAAGTCGGCATTGCCGTCGGCGAGGAAGATCGCCTCGTCGCGCTGGTCGGTGTCGCGCTTCCAGGCGTTCATGACGAAAGCGTCGTTGACCGAGACGATCGCGATGGTGTCGACGCCCTTGTCCTTCATGGCGTAGGCGTTGAGGAAGATGCTCGGCAGATGCATCTTGTGGCAGGTGCCGGTGTAGGCGCCGGGCACGGCGAACAGCGCCACTTTCTTGCCCTTGAAGATATCGTCGGTGGTCTTCACCTGCGGGCCTTCCGCCGTCATCACGCGGAATTTCGTCTCGGGCAGCTTGTCGCCAATCTGGATGGTCATCGCGAATTCTCCTTGGAAAGGGCCGGGGTTGTTCTAGAGCATTTTACCGCCGGAGGGAAACGGCTTCACTGCGCTGTGATGAGGCGGCGCCCTGCCGATTTTCTCGTCTTCGCTCGCAACGACGAAGGGCGCGCTGGTGCGCGCCCTTCGGGGCCGGCTCCAGCTTTACGCCGCCTGGGCCTTCTTCTCGTCGCGCAGCTCGCGGCGCAGGATCTTGCCGACATTGGTCTTGGGCAGATCTTTGCGGAATTCGATGTGCTTAGGCACCTTGTAGCCCGTCAACTGCTCGTGACAGAATTTGATCACGTCCTCGGCCGTGAGGTTCGGGTCCTTCTTCACCACAAAGGCCTTCACCGCCTCGCCTGATTTGGAATCGGGAATGCCGATCACCGCGCATTCCAGCACGCCCGGATGGCTCGCGATCACTTCCTCGACTTCGTTCGGATAGACGTTGAAGCCGGAGACCAGGATCATGTCCTTCTTGCGGTCCACGATCTTGGTGTACCCCTTCTCGTCCATGATGCCGATGTCGCCGGTGCGGAAATAGCCGTCCGCTGTCATCACCTTGGCGGTCTCTTCCGGCCTGTTCCAATAGCCCGACATCACCTGCGGACCCTTGGCGCAGATCTCGCCGGCCTGGCCGAGCGGGACTTCGTTGCCGTCGTCGTCGCGGATCGAGATGTAAGTTGACGGCACGGGAATGCCGATCGTGCCGTTGAACTCGGCATTGGTCGCGGTGTTGCAGGTCAGTGTCGGCGCCGTCTCGGACAGGCCGTAACCCTCCGCGATCGAGCATCCGGTGATCGCCTTCCACTGCTCGGCGACCGGGCGCTGCACGGCCATGCCGCCGCCGTTCGAAATCTTCAGCTTGGAGAAGTCGAGCTTCTTGAAGTCAGGATGGTGCATCAGGCCGTTGTAGAGCGTGTTGACGGCCGGGAAGCTGTTGACCTGGTACTTCGCCAGCTCTTTCACGAAGCCAGCGATGTCGCGCGGGTTGGGGATCAACAGATTGCAGCCGCCAGCGCGTACCGCGAGCAGGTAGCAGGCCGTCAGCGCGAAGATGTGATAGAGCGGCAGCGCGCAGACGATCATGAGTTGATCGACATGGGGCGGCGCGGCCATTGCCGGCTGCAGCCAGGCGTCGTTCTGCAGCACGTTGGCGACGATGTTGCGGTGGAGCAGGGTGGCGCCCTTGGAGACGCCGGTGGTGCCGCCGGTATATTGCAGGAAGGCGACGTCGCCCGGCGACAGTTTCGGCTTGTTGAAGGTCTGGCCGCGTCCGGCCGCGAGCGCGTCGTTGAACGACACCGAGCCCGGCAGCGACCAGGCCGGCACCATCTTCTTGACGCGGCGGACGACGAGATTGACGATCACGCCCTTGAAGCCGAGCAGATCGCCCATGCTGGCGACGATGACGTGCTTGACAGGCGTCTTGGCGATCACCTGCTCGACGGTGTGGGCAAAGTTCTCCAGCACGATGACGGCTTCGGCGCCGGAATCCTTGAGCTGATGCTCGAGTTCGCGCGGGGTGTAAAGCGGGTTGACGTTGACCACGGCAAAGCCGGCGCGCAGCACGGCGGCGGTGGCGACCGGATATTGCAGCACGTTCGGCATCATGATGGCGACGCGGGCGCCGCGCTGCAGGCCGCGTCCCTGCAAGTACGCCGCCAGCGCCAGCGACATCTGGTCGAGGTCGCGGTAGGTGATCGCCTTGTCCATGCAGATGAACGCCTTGCGGTCGGCGAACTTCGCAAAACTCTCCTCGAGGAGGTCGACCAGCGATGCGTATTGCGTCGGCTCGATATCAGCGGGCACGCCGGGCGGATATTGCTTGAGCCAGATGCGCTCCATGGAAACTCCCCTCTCTTGACACCAGAGCCCGTTGTGTCTCGGGCTTGCCTCATTACCGCCAGTATTGAGCCTGCCGGATCAGCTGGCAAGCGGTCGAGGGCTTAGGGCAAAGGCCGGCGAGTGGCTACTGGAATCGTCGCAAAACGGCTGCCGCAGGTGCGAAGTGCGGGCGGCAGCCTGACGGGCCAGGCGCATTAACCTGGTCTAGCTGTTGTTGGGTGCAGGCTTCGGCTTCGTAGCCGCCTTGGGCTTGGCGGGCTTGGCAGCCTGATCGCCGCTCGCCGCCGGCTTGTCGCCAGCAGGCTTTGCTGCCGCATCGGGCTTGGCTGCGGCATGCTTGGTACCGGCCGGCTTTGCCGCGGTCTTGGTGTCGCTCTTGGTGTCCGCCGGTTTTGCCGCAGCCGTCTTCGCATCAGTCTTGGCATCAGCGTCGGGCTTCTTGGCGACGCGCGACTTCTTGCCACGCGCCTTTGGCGTCGCCTGCTGGTCGGTGTCGGCTGCGACCGCTGCGACCAGGGCCGCGCCGGTGCGGGTCGGGCCGGTGTAGACCACCACGGGTTCCGCGGCCGCCGGTGCCGAGGCCATCAGCTCGGATGCCTTCATCAGTGGCGGCTGGAGGCCCGCGGTGAAGAATGTCACCGGAGCTGCGCCGCCGGTTAGGGCGCCAGATCCGCCGCTGCTGCCGTTCGTTGCGATTAGCGCATCGTCGTCGTCGCTGGCCGGACGCTTGCGGTGACCGCCGCACATCTCTTCGCGCAGATTTGGCGGCGAGGCATCGACCGGCACCAGATTCTCGACAGTGCCGAGCGAAGGACGCAGCCACGACAAACCGTCCTGGCTGAAGCCGCGCTCGAGCAGCTGCGCGGCCTTGACCGCGCGTGCGGTACCTGAGTTGGCGCCGAGCACCACCGCGATCAGGCGGCGGCCGTTGCGCGTGGCTGACGCCACGAGGTTATAGCCGGAGGCGCAGATGAAGCCGGTCTTGAAGCCGTCGGCGCCGGGATAGCGACCGATCAGCTTGTTGAAATTGCCGGTGACGCGCTTGCCGAAGCGGATCGCGGGGATGTGGACGAAATATTCGTATTCGGGCAGGTCGCGCAGGAACGAGCGCGCGAGAATGCCGAGGTCGCGTGCCGAGGTGATCTGGCCGTCGGCGGGCAGGCCGTTGGGATTGACGTAGCTCGTCTGCGTCATGCCGAGCCGCTTGGCGGTGTCGTTCATCATCACCGAGAAGCCGTCGATCGAGCCGCCGACGCCTTCGGCGAGCACCACGGCCATGTCGTTCGCCGACTTGACCATCATCATCTTCAGCGCGTTATCGACGGTGAGCTGTGTCCCCGGACGGAACCCCATCTTCGACGGTGATTGCGAGGCGGCGGTCGGCGACACTGTGACCAGCGCTGTCTCTTATACACATCTAGATGTGTATAAGAGACAGGACGGAACCCCATCTTCGACGGTGATTGCGAGGCGGCGGTCGGCGACACTGTGACCAGCGTGTCGAGCGTGATCTTGCCGTCCTTCACCGCCTTCAGCGTCACATAGGCGGTCATGATCTTGGTGACGGAGGCCGGATACCAGGGGATGGTCGCGTTGTCCGCCTGCAGCACCTTGCCGCTGTCGGCTTCGATCAGCAGCAGCGCTTCCGCATTGACGGAGCGCGGTACGAAAAGCGCAGCGACGGCGAGCGTCGCGGCAAACAGGTTGAACAGGGGTTTGCGAAGCAGCGGGCGAAAGGCGTGCACTATCCGATTCCGGTCCTTGGAGATCCGCCTGATACGGTCGGCTCTCGTGATCTGATGTTCGGTTTTGAAATCCAGCGCCGCCGCTCGCGGCAGCGCAAACCTATACCGGCTCGTGCGTCGAGAATAGGGGTTTCGGCCGGGTATTCCGCAACGAAATAGGCCGAATTTCGACGGTGCTGCGGGGACTTGTCAGGGGGATTTGGCGGCAGCCGAAGCGGCCTCCGCGGCACCGATGCCGACCCGCGCATTTGCTTGAGCGGTTTCCTGCACCATGAACTGGGCCTTGGCAAGTTCGGCGAAATGGCCGCCTTTGGCCACGAGTTCATCGAAAGTTCCGGTTTCGATCACCCGTCCGTTCTCGAACACCAGGATCCGCGTGGCATTGCGGATGGTGGAGAGGCGGTGGGCAATCACGAAGGTGGTGCGGCCCTTCATCACTTCATCGAGAGCGGCGTTCACCTTGGCCTCGGTGACGGCATCGAGCGCGGAGGTCGCCTCGTCCAGGATCAGGATCGGCGGGTCCTTCAGCAGCGCACGAGCGATCGACAGCCGCTGCCGCTCGCCGCCTGAAAGCATGCGGCCGCGCTCGCCGGCATTGGTCTCGAAGCCGCCGCTGCGCTCGATGAATTCGAGCGCCTGCGCGCGCTCGGCCGCCTTGCGCATCTCGGCCTCGGTCGCGTCAGGCTTGCCGACGCGCAAATTCTCCGCGATCGAGCGGTTGAACAGCAGCGCCTCCTGGAACACTACGCCGATGTTTCGCCGCAGCGATGTCAGCGTCACGCCGCGCACGTCCATGCCGTCGATCCTGATGAAGCCGGATTGCGGATCGAAGGCGCGATGCAAGAGCGCAATCGCTGTCGACTTGCCGGCGCCGGTCGGCCCGACCAGCGCGATGGTCTGGCCGGGCAGCGCGGTGAAGGAGAGGTCCTCGATCGCCGGCCGCTTGCCGTCATAGGAGAAGGTGACGTCGTTGAATTCGACGAGGCCGGAGAACCGTCCGGCATCGATCGCGTCGGGCCGGTCGTGCACCGCGGGCACGGCGTCGAGCACATTGAAGAATTCGCGGAGGCGCGGCGCTTCCATGAACACGTTGTTGATGAAGCTGACGACCTGCTCCAGTTTCTGGATCAGCAGCGTCGCAAAGCTCACGAACATCACGATCTCGCCGACCGAGCTGAGGCCCTGGTCGTGCAGCGCGATGCCGAGGGTGAAGATCGCGAGCACGGTGATGGTGGTGGAGGCGCGCGTGATCACGGTGACCAGCGCCCACCACGATAGCACTGGCATTTGCGCCGCGAGCAGCTGGTCGGCGACGGAGCGCAGTCCCTTCACCTCGGATTCGACGCGGACGAAACTCTGCACCAGCGCGACATTGCCGAGCGCATCGGAGGCGCGCGCGGAGAGCTCGCTGTAATGCTCCTCGACCGCCATCTGCATGCCGAAGGTCCGGCGCACGACGAAGGTTGTCAGCGCGGTGAAGACGACGCAGAGCACGAACAGCAGGATCGCGAGCCGCCAGTTCAGATAGAGCGACAGCGGCAGCAGCACCACGACGGAGAGGATCGCGGCAAAATGCTCGCGAAAGAAGCCGAGCCAGAGCCGCCACAGCGCGTCGGTGCCGTTGAGCATCACCTTCATCAGCCGGCCCGAATGGGTGCCGGAATGGAAGGTCAGCGGCAGCTGCAGGATGTGCTCGAAATAGCTGGTCAGCACCGCCTGGCGCTGGCGGTGGGACAGCCGGTCGGCCTGCAGCGCCACCAGCGCGCTGCAGGCGATGGTAAACAGTCCGAACGCGACCCACGCCATCAGGAACGGCCAGGCCGAGGTCGCACCTGCGACGGCCTTGCCGGAGAGGACGTCGACGATCCGGCCGAACAGCACGGGTTCTGCGAATTGCGAGCCGGCGAGCAGCAGATTGGCGAATGCCAGCAGCCAGCCGAGCCGCGCCTCCTTGCCGAGCAGTTCGAGAACGCGGGTGTAGAGGCTGAACATGGACATGAGGCAGGCGCTGACCCAGGCAGGCGGCGTGACGACGGGACCACATTTTAAGCAGGGATCGCCAGAGAGATACAGCGGAAGCTTTTGGTCTTTTCGCTCGACGTGCCCGCTGGGCCGGCCCGCGCCGGGTTTGCCAGCATGACCGAACCTGAACCGGGGATGAGCGGCGCTTGCGTCACGATCACGCAAGGCCGTTCAGCTTGTGTTGGGGGTGGGGAACCCAAAATGGGATGCGGGTGTTTGAAGACATGAGCCTGTCTCGAGGCACCAATGAAGGTCCCAAGGAGGGTCCAGATCATGTTTGACCGATTTTCGAAGTTTGCCGGCCGCAAGGCCGTTCTTGCCACCGCTGCGGTGCTGGCGCTGACCAGTGTCGCCCCCACCGCATCGTACGCCGGCGGCCGCCACTGGCATGGCGGCGGCGGTGCAGCCGCGCTCGCGGCTTTTGCCGCCATCGGCACCGGCCTTGCGATCGCCGCGAGCCGCGATTCCTACGCCTATGACGCTCCGGCCTATTACGGCGGCGGCCCGGTCTACTACGATGAAGGCCCTGTCTATTACGGCGGCCCGAGCTATTACCACAGCAACAGCCGCGACTACCCGGGCAATGGCAATGTCGGCCGGGACCCCTTCGCCACTTGCAGCAGAAGCGGCGCCGGGTGTTGGTGAGTCGTTGACCACGAAAGGCCGGCGCGCTTGTCGCGCCGGCCTGTTTTGTCTTTTATTCTCAAGCGTTAACGCGTCGACCATTTGTTTAGAGTAGTTTTGAGTACATGAGTGATTCGCTTGAGCGGCTATATCTGGCTGTGCTCGCGGCCAGAGATCTTGATCCGGCAACATCGCGTACGGCCCGGCTGTTTCAGCGTGGGCCTTCCAAAATGGCGAAGAAGCTGGCCGAAGAGGCGATCGAGGTCGTGATCGATGCGGTCAACGGCGACCGTGAGGCCGTGGTCCGGGAAAGCGCCGATCTGCTCTACAATCTCACCGTGCTCTGGGCGTCCGCCGGCGTGCGCCCCGAGGACGTCTGGCGAGAAATGTCACGCCGCGAAGACTTGCTCGGCATTGCCGAAAAGCTACCTAAATCGTCGATGAAGCTGCCCAAAGTCGCGTCACCGAGCATCTCCAGGCGGCGGCCTATTGTCGCGCTCGAAGGCCGCGCGGCGCGTAAACGGCACTGAAGCGCGATGAAGCGTCATCGCGCTTCAGGTTGTTGTTTGAGCGTGATCTTTTCGGAAAAACGCCCACACTTTGCACTAACGCGGCCCTTCGGGTCCGGATCACGCTAAACCGTCACAAAACTCGCGATGGACAAATCCGCCCCATGGTGCTTCATCGCGGCGCCATGCTAAAACGTATCTACGACTGGTGCATCGACGCCGCCCACAAGCCTCACGCGCTCTGGATCATGGGTGCCGTGGCTTTCGCCGAAAGCTCCTTCTTTCCCGTTCCCCCGGACGTGATGCTGATTCCGATGTCACTGGCGCGCCCGCAGCGCGCGTGGGTCTACGCGGCTATCTGCACTGCGACGTCAGTGTTGGGCGGTCTGCTCGGCTATGCCATCGGCGCGCTGTTGTTCGACTCGGTCGGCCACTGGCTGATCCAGGTCTACGGCCTCGGCGACAAGGTTGACGCTTTCCGCGCCTCCTATGCCGAATGGGGTGCGGTAATCATCCTGCTCAAGGGGCTGACGCCGATCCCCTACAAGCTCGTGACCATCACCTCGGGCTTCGCCGGCTATAATCTCATTTTATTCGTCCTGTGCTCGATCGTCGCGCGCGGCGGACGCTTCTTCATCGTGGCGATCCTGCTCAACCGCTACGGCGACTTGATCCGGCACAAGCTCGAAGAGCATCTCGGCCTGTGGGTCGCGCTCGGCGCCGCCGTGCTGGTGCTCGGATTTGTGGTGGCCATCAAGCTGATCTAGGTTTCTGGCGCTTTGCCGCTGCGTCGCGTTCGGTTACGGTTGCCCTCATGATGGTTCGATCGGGCAATCCGGCGGTGCGGTTCGGGACGCTGATATCGGCAGCGCTTCTGCTCCTGCTCGGTGCCGGCGCGACCGGTTCGGCGCAATCGGCCCCGCCTTCGCTCGGCGTGCAGGAGCAGGGGCCGCAGGCCGTGCCGCCGCCTTCGACACCCCCCGCATCAGGGCCGCCGGCGGCCGATGACAATCCCGGGCTGATCCATGAGATGGGCAAGCTGTTCGACAAGCTGCCCTCGATCCTGCCGCCGATCAAAAGCCCAAGCGAGACCATGAACGACCTGTCGCGACTGGCGACGCCGTCGACCATGGTCTCCGGGCGTACGGCCTGTCCGCTCTCCTCGAACGGTGCGCCCGACTGCAAGCTCGCCGCCAACCAGCTCTGCCAGAGCAAGGGCTACAAGGAAGGCAAAAGCCTCAACACCGATTCCGCCGAGAAGTGCTCGGCCAAGGTTCTGATTCCGGGCCGGCAACGCAAACCTGACGATTGCCGCACCGATACCGTCGTCACCAGCGCGCTGTGCCAGAACTGATGCGATGACGCCGCGCGCGAGCAGCAAGGAGCGCCCATGAGCCGCTACGAGCAGGACTTCCTCGGACAACGTGAGATCGCCGACGACATCTATTACGGCGTTCAGACCATCCGGGGGAAGGAGAACTTCCACATCACCGGCATTCCGATGAACCAGGAGCCTTACTTCGTGAAGGCGCTGGGCTACGTGAAGAAGGCCGCGGCGATGGCCAATCGCGATCTCGGCGCGATCGACGCCAAGGTGGCCGATGCGATCGTCGTCGGCTGCGACCGCGTCATCGCTGGCGACATGATGGATCAGTTCGTCACCGACTTCATCCAGGGCGGCGCCGGCACCTCGACCAACATGAATGCCAACGAGGTCATCGCCAACCTCGCGCTGGAATCGCTCGGCTTCGTCAAGGGTGACTACCAGCACGTCAGTCCGAACGACCACGTCAATTACGGCCAGTCCACCAACGACACCTATCCAACCGCGTTTCGGCTGGCGCTGATCCTGCGTCTCGAAAGCTACATGACGGCGCTGCGCCAGCTCCAGGAGGCGTTCTTTGCCAAGGGCCGCGAGTTCGAACGCGTGCTGAAGATGGGCCGCACGCATCTGCAGGACGCGGTGCCGATGTCGTTAGGAGCCGAATTCCGGGGATGGGGCACCACGATCGGTGAGGAGGTCGACCGCATCTCCGAAGCGCGCGCACTGCTGCGCGAGATCAATCTCGGCGCAACCGCGATCGGCACCTCGGTCACCGCGGCCGTCGGCTATCCCAAGCTCGCGGTCCGGCATCTCAGCGCGCTGACCGGCGTCGATTTCATTCTCGCCGGCGATCTGGTCGAGGCGACCTCGGACACCGGCGCCTATGTGCAGCTCTCCGGCGTGCTGAAACGTACGGCGAGCAAGCTGACCAAGATCTGCAACGACATTCGCCTGCTGGCTTCCGGCCCGCGCGCCGGCTTCAACGAGATCAACCTGCCGCAATTGCAGCCGGGCTCATCGATCATGCCGGGCAAGGTCAATCCCGTGATCCCCGAGGTGGTCAACCAGACCAGCTTCCTCGTCATCGGGCTCGATACGACGGTGACGCTCGCGGCTTCCGCCGGTCAGCTTCAGCTCAACGTGATGGAGCCGGTGATCTCGTTCGCGCTGTTCTTCTCGATCCGCACCATGGAGCGCGCGGTCAACAGCCTGCGCGAGAATTGCGTCGTCGGTATCACCGCGAACGAAGAGCACACCCGCAACATCGTGCTCAATTCGCTCGGCATCGTCACGGTGCTGAAGCCGCTGCTCGGCTACAAGCAATGCGCCGAGATCGCGCGTGAGGGTTACAAGAGCGGCAAGTCGCTGCACCAGATCGTGGTGACCGAACGCAAGCTGCTGACGCAGGAGAAATGGGACGAGATGTTCTCGTTCGAGCGGTTGATCAATCCGGATTTGATTGGCTAGGCACAAGTCTCTCCCACCGTCATTCCGGGGCGACGCGCAGCGTCGAGCCCGGAATCCATCGGGCGTCAGCGCGAATTGCGAAATGGATTCCGGGCTCGCGCAAGAGGCGCGCCCCGGAATGACAGTCCCTGAATTCCGCGGGTTGGAATTGCGGTAACGCCGTCCGCCACGGCGCCAAAACGCAATACTTGACAGTGGAAAGATTGCCTTGTTGGTATGGTCCCAACCCTCTCATGCGTCTTGCAAGCAAAGGATCGCTCCGAAAATGTCCATGCCCGCTCTGTTCAAGGGACGCCTGTCGATCCCCGTGATCGGTTCGCCGCTCTTCATCATCTCGGTGCCCGACCTCGTGATCGCGCAGTGCAAGGCGGGCGTGGTGGGATCATTCCCGTCGCTGAATGCGCGGCCGCCCGAGCTGCTCGACGAATGGCTGGCGCGGATCACGGAAGAGCTCGCGGCCTATGACCGCGCCCATCCCGACAAGCCGTCGGCGCCGTTCGCTGTCAACCAGATCGTGCACAAGTCGAACAACCGGCTCGACCACGACATGCAGCTCTGCGCCAAGTACAAGGTGCCGATGATCATCTCCTCGCTCGGCGCACGCGAGGAGCTGAATCAGGCTGTGCACGGCTGGGGCGGCATCGTCTTCCACGACGTCATCAACCAGAAATTCGCACACAAGGCGATCGAGAAGGGCGCCGACGGCCTGATCCTGGTCGCGGCAGGCGCCGGCGGTCATGCCGGCACCATCTCGCCGCTCGCCTTCGTCGCCGAGACGCGCAAATGGTTCGACGGTCCGATCGCGCTGTCGGGCGCCATCGGCAACGGCAAGGCGATCCGCGCCGCACGCATTCTCGGTGCAGATTTCGCCTATATCGGCTCGGCCTTCATCGCCACCAAGGAAGCCAACGCGGTCGAGAAGTACAAGGAGATGATCGCGGGCTCGACGGCCGATGACATCGTCTACTCCAACCTCTTCACCGGCGTGCACGGCAACTACCTGAAGCCCTCGATCCTCGCCGCCGGCATGGATCCGGAAAACCTGCCGACGTCGGATCCCTCCAAGATGAATTTCGGCACCGACGCCTCCGGCGAGCGAGCCAAGCCGAAAGCGTGGAAGGAGATCTGGGGTTCCGGCCAGGGTATCGGCAGCATCGACAAGGTCTTGCCCGCCGCCGAGCTGATCGCGCGATTCAAGAAGGAATACGACGAGGCGATCGATCCGCCGTTGTAATGGCTCTCGAAATGACCGCCATCTACCGTGTTGACGGCAACAGCGTCATCACCAGCCCCAACGCCGCCGGTCCATGGGACCGGCGCATGCAGCACGGTTCGGCGCCGTCGGCGCTGGTGACGTGGGCGGCGGAGCGGATTCCGACACCCGTGCCGATGAACATCGCGCGCGTCACCATCGATCTGATGCGTCCGGTGCCCGTCGCGCCGCTTACCATCGAGACTGAGGTTTTGCGCGAGGGACGCAAGATCCAGCTCTGCGAGGTCAAGCTCTTCGCCGATGACGTGCAGGTCGTCGGCGCCACCGTGCTCAAGATCAAGCAGCAGTCGCAGCCATTGCCCGATGACATCAAGGATCTGCCGGTGACGCTGCCGTCGCCCGAGGACTCGCTGGTCGAGGACGGCCATGGCGCGACCAGTCCGTTCGCGGGCATGGTCTCGATGCGCGCCGCGCGCGGCCGCTTCGGGCAGGCCGGTGCCGGTGCGATCTGGTTTCGCCTCGACCACCCGCTTGTCGAAGGCGAGGTGGTCTCGCAGGCGATGCGCGCCGTGGTCGCTGCCGATTTCTCCAACGGCACGGCCTCGACGCTCGACTTCCGCACCTGGACCTACATCAACGCTGATCTCTCGGTGAATCTTGCGCGCCAACCGGTCGGCGACTGGATCCTGCTCGACGGCGAATCCTGGATTGGTCCTGATGGTGCCGGGCTCGCGATGTCGCGGCTTGCGGACAGGCAGGGCTATTTTGGCCGCGCGGTGCAGAGTCTGGTGATCGAGAAGCGGTGAGAGCTACGGCAGGTGCCGTGCTTGCTGCGTGGGCCGATTGAACGGCAGGCTTCCGCCGCCGCGGAAGGGATGCCCGGCCGTCTCAGAGGTGGCATCCTGCCAGTTCAAAAACCGTAGAAGATCTTGATCTCCCACAGCACCACGAGGATAGCCATGATCAACGTGACCGCGGCGACTGCACTTTCCAGGGAAGCGACTCTCATGTCCCACTCCACTTCCCAGCCCCATCAGCGGTCTAGTTGATTCCCTGATTCGCGGGCAATCGCGCGGGCCTCACGGATGTGCACTCCGTTGCGCGTTGTGGTGCGGGGGCCACAACGACACCGTAAAATCCCGGGTGAAAATGCTGTCGTTCCGAAAATTTCGCGCGATGCGTGTAGTCCGAACCCGTCGCCGCAATCAGGGGGTTTATCCCACCATCCGGTCCCGGCCACTCCAGAAGCCCGCACGCAGCACCTTCTTGTCGACCTTGCCGACGCCGGTCATCGGCAGCTGCTTGACGAACTGAATCTGCTTCGGCGCATGCGCGGAACCCTTTCGGGTCCGCACCATATTGATCAGTTCGTCCGGATCGGGCTTGGCGCCCTCGCGCGGCACGACGATGGCGGTGACGGCTTCGCCCCATTTCTCGTCGGGAATGCCGACGACCGCGACCATCGCGACGTCAGCATGTTGCGAGAGCACGTCCTCGACCTCGCGCGGAAAGATGTTGAAGCCGCCGGTGACGATCATGTCCTTCTTCCGATCGAGGATGAACATGTAGCCGCGCTCGTCCTGACGCGCGATGTCGCCGGTGTGAACCCAGCCGTTCTTCAACGTCTCCGCAGTGATGTCAGGCCGCTTCCAGTACTCCGCCATCACATGCGGCGCGCGCACGCAGATTTCGCCGGCCTCGCCCGTCTTCACTTCCTGGTCGTTGTCGTCGAGGATCTTCACCTCGCAGGCGGCGATCGGGAAGCCGCACGACAAGAACAGCTCCGGTGTCCTGGGATCGTGATCTTTCTTGCGCAGCACCGAGACCGGATAGCATTCGGTCTGGCCATAGAGCTGCGAGAACACCGGACCGATGCGCTCGATGCCCTCGACCAGCCGGCTCGGCGACATCGCGGACGCGCCGTAGAGCACGAGTTCGAGCGAAGAGAGGTCGGTCTTGTCAAGTGAGGGATGATCGAGCAGCACGTAGATCATGGTCGGCACGAACAGCGTGAAGTTGATGCGCTCGCGCGCGATCGTCGCCAGCACGGCCTCGGGATCGAATCCTTTCAGCATGTGCACGGTGCCTCCGCGCATCAGCGTCGGCAGCACCTTCGTGCCGGCGACGTGGCTGATCGGGGCGACGGTGAGATAGCGTGCGGCGTCGGGGATCTCGAAGTCGGCGAGGATCGCACCGGCGGCTCCGGCGTTCTCGCGGTGATAGCGCAGCGCGCCCTTGGACTTGCCTGTCGTACCGCCGGTGTAGTTCAGCGTGGAGAGATCGTCGAGATTTGCGAGGCACAGCGCGCTGGCATGGCCCGCGCCCTCGACCGCCGCCAGCAGATCGACGCCGTAATCGGCGGGCCCCATCGTGAAGACCGCTTTGAGCAGCGGGGCCTTCGCGGCGAGTTCGCCGCCGCGATCGCGGAAGGCGGCGACATCGACCACCAGCACTTCGGCTTCGGAATCCTCGAGCTGAAACAGCTGGTCGCCCTGCGATCCCAGCGGATGCAGCCAGGTGACGCAGCATCGCGACAGTTGGGCCGCGACGCCGGCGCACCAGGTGTCGGCACGATTGGCGGTGAGGAAAGCGACGCGTGCGCCCGGCTGCAGGCCGAGCCGCATGAACACGCCCTGGAGGCGTCCGATCAGATCGAGCGTGCCCTGATAGCTCAGCGATCCGCCGGGCCATGAGAATGCAGTGCGATCGGGATAGCGCGCCAGCGCCCGCAGCGTCTGCGCGCAAGTTGGGGATGATGCGTGGAGCAGATCGGACATATGTTTCCTCGTTGCTTCTTCATTGGCGTTTCGCGTGCCAATGTTTGTGTGCAACGCTAGCACAGAGAATGCGGGATGGAACGACAAAGCCCGCGCAGGGAGGCATGAGTGGCATCGGTTCGACTGCAACGATTTCACGATCGTCTGAACTTGCCGCTGATTGCCGCGCCAATGTTCCTGGTGTCGGGCGTCGAGCTCATGGTCGCGGCTTGCCGTAACGGCGTGATCGGCAGCTTCCCCACCGTGAATTGCCGCAATACGGAACAGCTCGATGAATGGCTCAACGAGATCGCAACACGGCTGCGGCAGCACGAGGATCAGGCCGGCCGCAAGGCTGCACCGCTCTGTCCGAACCTGATCGTGCACCGTTCGAATGCGCGGCTCGAGCAGGATCTCGCCGTGCTGCTCAAGCACCAGCCCGAGATTGTCATCACCTCGGTTGGCTCGCCCGCTCCGGTGTTGAAGCCACTGCACGATTCCGGTGCGCTGGTGCTGGCTGACGTTGCTTCCATCCGCCACGCCGAGCGCGCGGTCGCAGCGGGCGCTGACGGACTCGTGCTGCTTACCGCGGGCGCCGGCGGGCAGACCGGCTGGCTCAATCCCTTCGCCTTCGTCCGTGCGGTGCGCGCGTTCTACGACGGCATCATCGTGCTTGCCGGTGGCATCAGCGATGGCCGCGCTTTGCACGCAGCTGAAGTGCTCGGGTGCGATCTCGGCTACATGGGCACGAAATTCATCGCGACGCGCGAGAGCATGGCGGACGAGCGGCACAAGCAGATGCTGGTCGAGAGCAGCGCCGACGACATTTTGCTGACGACCGCGTTCACGGGCCTGCAGACCAGCATGCTGAAGCCGTCGATCGTTGCGGCCGGTCTCGATCCCGATGACCTTCCGGCGCGCGGCGCGATTGACATCGGCAAGGACATCGACGTCGGCGCGCGGGAGAACCGGCCCAAGCGCTGGCGCGATATCTGGAGCGGCGGCCATTCGACTTCGGGTGTCACAGGCGTCATGGCAGTCGATGATCTCGTTGCCCGGACGGCCGCGGAATACCGTGAAGCAAGGGGGTGGTAGCGCTACGCGCCGCCCAGCACGGTTAATCCCGCATGGCTGAACAAGCCTGGACTTAACGGCAGATTAACCAAGCCCCGCCAACAATCCCCCTCACGGCCGCCAATCAGGACCGAGAGGGACAGGCGATGGATTTCGATTTTCTCAACAGCAAGACCGCCGCGACGTTGGATGAAATCCGCGTCCGCGTCGCCCATGCGCTGGCCCGCCACCCGCTGTGCCGCAATGTCCGCTTCGACATCGTCAGCGTTCCCCGCACCCGTCGGGGCGGCAATTGGACGGTAACGCTGCAATCGGTCGAGCCGCGCGCGGTCTGGGAGGCCTCCGAGATCGTCGCCGACATCCAGGACGCCTATGATCTGGCGGCAGCTGCCTGATTTCAAATGACTTTTGGCGGTGGTCGCCGTGAGCATGATGATTGTCGCCGCAAAGGCACACTCAAGCCATAATTCGTGCCTTTTTCCCGGGCATCTCTAACAACATCGTGAAGCGGTCCTTCCGGAGAGACGTTTGTCCAGAGCCATCACCATCACCGTGCTGACCTGTATCCTCGTCCTCGGTGCCGCCACCACTGCCATTCTCGGCCGCGACAGCGTGCCCAGCGTCAGTGCCGAGATGATCACCCAGGCTCCGCCCAAGCCGCTCGCCGCCAACCGCGCCGCCAAGGCCGACCGGCTGGTTCCGACCCTGGCGCTGGCCTCTGCCGCCATTAACCCCGTCCAGGTTCCTGCCGATCAGCTTTCGCAGGCTCCCGCCCTGACCGAGCCGCTGCGCCAAGCCTTTGCCGCGGCGACGCCGTCTGATTTTCCGATGCCCAAGGCGAACATCAACGAGGCGCCCGCCGCCGCGGACACCACTGCGGCCATCGAGCCCGCGCCCAAGCCGAAGGCCGTCGCGAAGCCCCAGCCGCAGAAAACCTATTCGCTGCTGTCCGACGTGCAGATCGCCGGGATCAGGGATCGCCTGAAGCTGTCGTCGTCGCAGGAATATTACTGGCCCTCGGTCGAAACCGCGCTGCGTAACGTCGTCAAGAAGATCTCGGCGAACAAGCTCTCCAATCCCAACGGGCCGAACGTGCAGATCGATCCGAATTGCGACGAGGTCCAGCAGTTGAAGTCGGCGGCGATGCCGCTGCTGTTCCAGCTGCGTGACGACCAGAAGGAAGAAGTGCGCAAGCTCGCTCGTGTCATCGGGCTCGAGAAGGTCGCGCAGCAGATCTGAGGCGCTAGATTCAAGGCTTGGGTTCCTCCTGGGAACCGCGCGCTTATCAGGAACATCCGGCAATCGACAGGCGTTGCCCGCTCCAAACAGGAGTGGGTCAATGCGCGCCACGACAGCCTATTTCGTCGGTGCCGGAACGATCGTCGCAGCCATCGCCATTGGTCTCGGCGGCGGCATCGTGGCCGGCAACATCATGAATCCAGTCGCGCCCAAGCAGGGGCCGGACACCAGCAAGATGGCGCAGCGCGCGGAAGCCGCCTCGCCGGCGACGACGAGCGCGCCGTCGGAGCGCGTCCGATATCTCACGGGCTCGCAATCCTTTGGCGCCGTGATCGCGGCGCCCGCGCAGGCGCAGGGCGAAGCCAAGCCCGATGCGCAGGCCACTCAGGCGAGCGCTGAACCTGCGGCGCCGCCGCCTCCGCAGACAACGGCCGCGGTCGAGCCGCCCAAGCCGGGGCTTGCCTCACCTCCGCAAGCGACAAAGCCCGTCGAGCAACGGGCTTCGACCGAATCGGCATCCTCACCTGACAACGCCTATGCCAAGGCCAGGGATTCTGACGTGAAACGCGCCGCGTCCGAACGACGCCGGGCAGAGCGCCGCGAGCGCTGGGCCGAACGACGCCATTATGACCAGCGCGATGCACGCGGCGGGCGCGACCAGACCGATTGGGATGACGTTGCGCGCAACGTTCGCGCAGACTCCGATACTCGTGATGTTGTGATCCGCCGTCCGCGCGGCGGGTTCACATTGTTCGGTCCCGATGACGACTAACGCGTGACACTTTCGCCGCGCACGCGATCGTGAGCGGCGGTTCGTCCTTTGGGGGCGCCTGCCTCAATTTTCAACTTCCGGATGATCGTCCTGCAAGGCATGATCGACGCAGCCAGCCAGAGGCCGCGTCATGGGAGTTGCGCTGCTAGCTTGGGGACGCTTCTTCGGTCCGCACGGCGAGCGCGTGACCGTGCCGGCGCCGGTTGACGGACGCGGGGCGCCCTGGCTGCTCGACTTCCTCGCCGCTCATCTTCGCGCGTTACGCAATGTCGGCTTCACCGCAATCCAGTTGCCGCCGACCTCGAAGGTGCAAGGCGGCGCCGGGCCGGGCTGTGACGGCTACGGCGTGTTCGATCCCCGCGATATCGGCAGCAAGAGCCAGCAAGGCTCGGTGGCCACGCGCTATGGCACCAGAGCGTCGTTGACGCGTCTGGTCGCGGTCGCCCACGCATGCGACATCGACGTCTATCTCGATCTCGTTCTGCATCAGCGCATCGGCGAGAACGGCGGCCCGGGCGTGTTCCGCTATCTCGGGGCGGACGGGCACACGCTCAACGGACGTCACACCACCTCGCCCGGATGGTTTCGCGGCGTGCCGCCGGACGATCTGCCCGACGATGATGTGCCGAGCCCGCCCAACGATTTTCCATTCGGCCGCGAGCTGTCCTATCAGCATTGCCGCCCGCCGCGCGTCACGATCGGGGATGCGCTCGATTTCGGTGAATGGGTGTTTCGGACCACCGGCGCCGATGGCGCGCGCTTCGACGACGTCAAGGGCACCTGGGCGCCGTTCGTGCGCGAGTTCATGACCCACGGCGTGATGGCGTCGAAGTTCTTCTACTCGGAGTATTTCGACGGCAATCGCGCGATCCTCAACGGGTGGGCGACGCAGCCGCCGCTCAGTGGCCGGTCGCTGGTCGCCGACTTTCCGCTGCATTGGGCGCTGCAATCCGCTTGCGATGGCGGCAATGCGCGCGTGCTGGATGGCGCCGGTTATACGAGCTGGCGGCCCGATCTGACCTGCACCTTCGTCGACAATCCCGACACCGATACCTCGCCGGGACAGCAGGTCATCAGCAACAAGCTGCTCGCCTATGCGTTCCTGCTGTCGATCGAAGGCTACCCTTTTGTCTACGGCAAGGACTACTTCCCGGCCAGCGTCTGGCCCGGCGCCTACGGGCTGAAACCGTGGATCGACAATCTCGTCTGGATCCACGAGCACCTCGCCAACGGGCCGACCAGCGGCCGTTTTCACGATGACAAGGTCATCGTGATCGAGAGAACAGGGGCGCCTGGCCTGCTGACGGCGCTGAACTTCGACACCATGAATGCGCGTACGATCAGCTGCCAGACCGCGTTCGGCGCCAACGTTCAATTGCATGACTATAGCGGTCATCATGACGATGTCAGGACAGACGGAAACGGCGTCGTGACCTTCACGATTCCCAGCAACGCCTTCAGCAGGGGCCAGAGCTATCTCTGCTTCTCGCGCGCCGGCCTGAACGTTGCGTCGGTCAGGCCGTCGCGTCCCACCACGCAGACGATTTTTGGCGCGGCGGATCTCGATACGCCGCCCGCGACCAATGTAGAGCACGAGCCCGGGCAAATATGGGTCAGGCAGGGGAGCAAGATTGCCCTTGGCGTCAGTCTCGATCGCCACGGCGTGGCGTCCGATGGATCGCTCAAGGTCTCCATCACCGATGCGCAGGGGCACAGCGTGGTCGAGGCCGTTTGCAGCGGGGACCATGTCAGCGCTGAGGGAACCGCCGGTGCGACTGGCCAACATCACATTCGCGTCGCAGGTCGGCAGTTGCCGGAGCACGGCGCGGCGTTTTCGATCGACGTCACCTACCTTGCTCCGCAAATCATTTGAGAGGACCTCATGTCATTGCATCTGTTGTGGACGTCCGCGGACAGCCTGATCGCCGCGTTTGCATTGTCCTTCGTTGTGCCGGCACGGCACGCTCTCCCGCTCGCCTTGATGTTCGGCCTCTGCGACGGGCTCGGCTCGGCACTCGGCGTCAGTCTGCCGCTTGGGCTTGCCGCGATGCTGCTGCTGGCGTGCGGAGCGGCGCTTCTCGTCGGTCTGCCTGTCGCGCCGCGTCTGTCGAGGGCGCCGGGTTGGCTCTACGTGTTGCCGCCGTTGCTGGCGATCGACAATGTCGTGTCGCGCACGAACGAAGCGCCGGTGCTTGCTGCGCTGTCGAGCGCGATCATGGCCGGGGTCGGCTTTGCCTGCGGCGCTGCCGTCCTCAACTGGTGGGGCGCGGGCCTGCGTGACGCGCGGGCGCTCGCGGCAGCCGTTCTGATCGCAGCCGGCAGCCTGCTCGCCTGGGGAGCCTGATCATGGCCGGCTCCGTCACCACCCGAGGCTATGACCTCGCCAGATCAGGCACGAACAATGCCGAGACAGTGCTGACGGCGACCGCCGTCCGCACCAAGGGAATCGTGAAACTCTTCAGCATTCCCATTCCCGACGATCCCAGGCTCGAGGCACAGCCGCTGGCGGTCGGCGGCGTGCACACGCCCGACGGCAGGACCCGCGACCTGATTTTCCAGGCCACGATGGGCAATTGGGTCTATGCGTTTGATGCTGCGACCGGCGACAAGGTCTGGGCGACAAATCTCGGCCGTCCCATCGTCGGAACACGCGCCATCGACGGCCATCTGACCAACGTCAATTGGGGCATCCTCTCGACCCCCGTGATCGACGAGGCCTCCGGTATTCTTTATGCCTGCGCCTGGATCAGTGACGACGGCAGTGTCGCCAGGGGGCAGCATTTTCTCGCAGGCTTGCGGATCAGCGATGGTTCGCTTGTGCACGGGCTGTTGAACCTCGAGGGTGCGGTCTACGCGCCGCCGGGCGGTCTGCCTGCGCAGAGATTCGTCTCGGCCGAGCGCAAGCAGCGCAGCGCGCTGACGCTGACGCGAGGCCATGTGCTGATTCCCTTTGGCACGATTGCCGAGACGTCGAAGACCGCGCGAGGTTGGCTCATTGCGGTCGATGTTCGCGCCTGGCGTCTTGCCGCCGCGTGGTGCTCGACCGTGACAGGTATTGGCGGCGGACTGTGGCAGAGCGGTGCGGGGCCGGCGGTCGGTCCAGACGGCGCGATCTATGTCATCACCGGCAACGGCGCATTCTCGCCGCAACATGGCGATTTCGGCGAGAGCATCGTGCGGCTCGCCCTGCACACGGGGCCACATGCGCATTTCGAGGTCGTGTCGTGGTGGTCGCCATGGACCGATGCTGTCAGGGTCGGCGCGACAGCTACAGCGCTTGTCGAGGACGATGACGAGCATGCGTTGCCGTCCAACGTCTCGCTGACCACCGTGATCGGCCATGCCAAGCGGATGGGAATGGCTTTGAAGCCGGTCCATGCCCGCGAGATGGCGCATGTTGCCGTCACGTCCGGACCGCATGCCCTCGACGCCCAGCTCGCGCCTGTCGTCGCGCAGCAGATGGACGCGATGAACGAGTCGATGTGGGGCGATCAGGATTTTGGATCGGGCGGCCCGGTCTATGTCGCCTCGGCTCACGTCGTGCTGGCGGCCGGCAAGGACGGCATTCTCTACACCGGCAATGCCGATGCGCTCGGCTCCACGCAACCGGGTGATCTCGCCGCTGGCCATTTTGCCGCGAACTACGCCAAGCTGCGCATGCCGCCGATTCTCTATACGTATTTCGACCCCGCCGTGCCGCCGGCACCGCCTTCGCCGACGCAATTGAACTTGTTTCCCGGCGGCGCAACGCGGCATCTCCACGGCTCGCCGCTGCTGTTCCCGTCCGCCATTCACGGCACGATGCATTTTGTCGGCGGCGAGAACAGTGCCTTGCGCGCCTGGTCGATCGCGGCCGACGGGACCACGGTCTATCTCGCGGGATCCAACGAGATCGCCTCGCCGCAATCGCCGCGGCCGCCGGGCGGCATGCCCGGTTGGAGCATCACACTCGCCGCCAACAACGGCGCTGACGGTATCATCGTGGCGATGGTGCCTTACCAGGACAGCAACATGCTGCTCAGCCCGGGCCGTTTCCTGGTCTATGACGCGCAGAATTTCGCGGCCAATCCGGATGGATCGCAGCGGCTGCAGGTGATCTGGGACAGCGAGAATTGGGGCCCCGAACACGCCTTCATGCATCCGAAGTTCAACCGCCCGATCGTCTGGAAAGGCCGGATCTATCGTCCGACCTATAACGGCCGGCTCGACGTCTATGGGCTGACCGATTAGCCGGTCTGAGCTTGCCCCGGCGTCGCCGGCGGGGGTGGCTGCGTCGGCGGCTGCGGTTGCTGTCTGCTTCTGAAGGCTGCGAGCACCGCGTCTGTATTGATGTGGCCGCGCCCGAGACTAAGGTCGTCGATGGCCTTGTCCATGTTTGCGAAGCCGACGATGCGGTAGGCCTCGACCTGTTCAGGCACGAAGAACTGATCCATGGTCGGCTGGTGCGGGAAATCTGCGTGCTGCGCGCGGTAGCCGAGGGCGTCGAATCCCAGGCCTTGGACCAGCGAAAGCTTCACGTAGATCAGGACGCCGCGGCTGCCGCCGTCATATTTGATTTCAGCGACGAAATACGGGCGGATGACAAAACTCACCCCCTTCGGATAGCCAATGCCCTCCTCCGGAATGAGACCATCCAAGACCTTGTCGAGGTTGATCTCGGCCTTGAAGTCTTCGCGGACGCGCTGCGCCACCGAGTAAAGCGCCGGCAGCGCCATCTTGGAATCCTCCTCGCCGTCGATCGCGAGGATGACCGAACATTTCCGGCGCGCGAGCTCATAGATCCCGGAATTGTCGAAGTGGCCGCCATCGGTGAGCTCGACGAAGTCGCTGTCGGATTTGTAGCCGGTGCGGGTCAGGCCGTAGCGGAAACCGGGCGACCAATGGTTGGGCTCATGCTTCAGCCGGCCGGGGGCATGATCATCAGGACACGTTGCCCACATGCCGAGCCGAAGATTGAGCAGCACCAGAACGATCGAGACCAGCCGATCGCGTGTGACGCCGGCACCGACATAGGCCGCGTTGGCATTGATTGCCGCGCCGGAGGCCGCCATCGCCGAGGGGACCGACACTGGACCGTTCTTGCTGATATAGGAGCGCGTCGGCTCCCATCCCGTCGCAGACGAGCCGACAAACAGCGGACTCACGATGAAATTGTCGCCGCCCCGCCATGACAGCAGGCGATCGGGATCGTTCATCAGGATCACATTGGTATTGACGATGGGGTAGGGAATGTCGCGCAGTTGCGCAAGCCTGTCTGGGTTTGGCGGCGGCGGCCACAGATCGGCCATCGACAGCCGATCGGCCGAAGGTGAGAGGTCGACGACGTTGCCAGCCACAGCTTCAGGCGTAGGCATGAAGGCTTCCATCAGACGGTCGCGATAGAAGCGATGCAGCCCGACATAGTTGATGTTCGTGAAGAATGCCATCGCCAGCGCGATGAAGATCGAAGCGGTGATGACGCCACGGATCAGATTGGATCCAAGCAGATTGTCGTCCGAGCTCAGCAGGAATTCCGGAGCGAACCAGAACTGCGCGATGCTGTAGGCGACGACCGCGATGGAGTAGATGAAGATCGCCGAGGCGACCATCAGGATCCATCTGCTGAGGTCGGTCGGTGCGCTCTGGGAGGCCTGGGCCTGGTGGCCGAAGACACCTGCATAGAGCCCGCTCGCCAGCGAGCCGACAGCGGCTGCTGCCTTCACGGCGAAGCCCGCTTTGTTGATCAGCAAGTAGGGAATGACGGGGACCGTGCCGAGCGCGATCAGGATTGTGATCCACGGCAGCCACAATCCGGCCGTAACCTCGAACTTTCGTCGCCAATCATAATTCGGAGAGGCCTGCTGGTTCGGTTTCTGAAGCCGATAGAGAACCGCCGCCAGATAAGAGAAGGTGAGAAACAGAACGGCGATCGCGAAGGAGACGGGATCCAGAACCGGCAACCCCATTATCTTGAATCCGACGGTCAGCCCAAGAAAGACCAGGCCGCAGAGCAGGGAAAACATGCCGCAAAGCTTGCGCAGCCGAGGGTCCGGGGTCACGTCCTGCTTCGGAGATATGCGTGTATCCAGCGAGAATCCGATCGCCCAAAGTGCAAAACGGAGGATGCACAGGAGACCGGCGACCAGGCAGATCTCGAAAAAGAGATCGAGCTTCCAGAAGCAATCGGGTTGCATTGCCTTGGCAGCAAGGCTGGTCGCTGCCGTGCAGATCTGGGCGCCACCTGGGATATGCGCTGCCGAAGCCGCAGCGGAAGCTGTCTCGGCCGCGCCCTTGCAAATTGCCAGCGCATCGCCCTCGCAGTCATTCCGCCAGCGCGAGGCCATCACGAATGCCAGCAGATTGGGAAGCTTGTCGATGTACGGAATCTTTTCAAGCAGCCGGAACAGCAGCATCATGATGATATAGGCCAGCGCGCCGATCGGCAGCCAGACGGACAGGTTCAAAAACAGGGTGCGGATGACCACGGCGGTCAGCGACCAGATCGACATCTGCTCGTCAGGGATGAGGTATTGTCCGTGCGAGCGCAGATAGGCGAGCCGACTGTCCTTGGTATCGTCGCCGCTGCGATAGCTCCGGGTCGCCCCGAATGGAAAGCCTTCTTCCGATGTTCCAGTCCCGGGATCGGTTCGCCACAGCCATTGCAGTGCGGCCGAGACATAGCCGCCGCCGGACACGCTCGACATGTAGTCGAAGCTCGGCATCACGTTCTTGGCCGCGAGCGCCTGAAGCGCGCCGAGACAAAAGATCGCCGATCGGATGCCGCCGCCGGAGAGCGCGAGCCCATACCAATCGTTTCGCCCATCCTTCGCACGGTGATCCGCGATGAAGGCTTTCTCCTCGTCGATCAGCGTTTGGGCATCGGTCTTGGTGTAGTAGTTCTGCGTGGTGTCGGTCATGCCTCCACCTCCGTGATGTCGTCTCGCCTCCGCGCCGGCTATTTCGGTTGCGATAAAGGGACGTTGCCCTGGTTCCACTTCTCCATCTTGCCGAGGATGCCCCAGAGCGTCATGGCAATGAAGATCGGCACGCCGATCTGCGGAACGAGCGCCAGTCCGCCTGCGCCGGCCGCAGCGCCGGCCCCCAGACCGGCTGCCACGCCGGAGCCACCGAAGAGAGAGCCGATGACCGGCGTAAGCCATGAGGCCAGCGTGCCGAAGATTCCGAGCGCGGTCTTCTTGCCGTTGAGGAGATCACCGATCGTCTGTCCCAGCGCGCCATTCACTTGGCCGAGCTGCGGAATCTGCTTGCTGATCGCCGGAACGATCAGCTTTGCGATCAGGTCAATGATCGCTGCGGTGGGATCGGCAGCAGGGTCCGGCGCCGGTGCAGGTGCCGGGGCCACCGGCCCGGGCGCTGGATTTTGACCGCCGAGAGTCTTGATCAGCTGCTGGAGAAGGGTACTGACGTCGTCGGCTGAAAGCGGCATCTTGATGGCTCCGTCCTTCGCGATTTTTTGCAGCAGTGTGACAATTGCCAGCACAGCGTCCGGGTTCGCTTGCGGGCCTTGCCCGGCGCCGACGAATTCCCAATCGACAACGCCCTTGCCTGGGACGCCGATCGCGCGCGCGGCGCCCGGCGTCAGGTCGATGCCGGCGCCGTTGGTCTTGCGTCCCGTCAGGTCGGTCCCGGACTCGGCCTGCGGCCTTGCGCCCTTCTCCCAATAGGGATCGCGGATGTTCCACGGTCCGACATCGACGATGTTGCAGACCACGGATTTGCCGTTCGCCCTGTTCGTGACCCGAACCTGAGGACGCGGCCCGGAGAAGCGAGCCGGCAGGGCGACGCCAAGCTCGACATCATCGATGCGATGGCCGTCATAGGCGCCCTTCTGGTCCTTGTCGGCGCTGCCGCCGAACACCGTCGCCGTGATGTTGGTGCAACGGCTGGTGCTGCCAGCTACGGCTTCGGGCACGATCTTCGCGCGCCGCATGAGGTTGGGATCGATCTGCCAGGCTGTCGTATCGTCATAGAGGCTCGGCGTGTCCATGACGGAGACATGAACATGATGCTCGTGAGCATTTGCGCCGTCGTAGGTACGCCATTGCCAGGGCGAGACGAGGCTCGAGGCGATCCGGCGGTTGGAGATGATGTACTTGATGCGCTTGTCCTGCGACTGGCGGAGCGTTTCCGCGAGATCGCCCGCATCGACGCCATGAGCCGGATCGTGGCTGATGTCGATCGCGGTCACCACGCCGTTGGCATCGGGGTTGTGATCGGATTTGCGCATTTGGTGGGACTGGTCGCCGAGCATTCCGTCGCTCGATTTGTCGCGACCGGGCGCCATCTCGTTGACCTGCCTCAGCAGGACTTCAAGGCTCCTGGCGGGCCTCCAATCGATGCTCATACGCGCGCTCCAAATATCTCAAGTGAGCACAGCTAGCCGTCGGCCAGGGTCGGCATGTCCGAGCGTGACCGGGTCGATCAAAAAATTCTGCGATTGCCACGAATAAAATGTCGGGTGGCAATGCCTATGCGTATCGCGTGATCAGACTGCCTCGCAATCTTTCGTTGTGCAAGATGGAATGTCACAAAATCTCGAATTTGCGCGCACGATTGCGACAACGGAGTGCACAGTCAATCGTGTCGTTGTTCCAAAAGCGGACAAGCGCCGGCTTGTGACCGGCGCGCCGCGGTGTAGCGAGCGCGGCAATGATGGGGGGCTTGCGAGGGGCGAGAGAGGGGCTCAATACACCTTTGGATTGACGGTGCCGGTGGTTGCATCTACGGTCCGAAAACAGATGTGGCGATCGTTTCGATCGCGCGATTTGCTCTCGCAGCGTCGGCATCCATTCTTTGAGCCGTAACGATTTCAGGCATAATCATTTTGGGGTATCGCGATGAAATACTGGATTAGTTTGCGGAAGATTGCGAGTGGCGCCTTTACCGACAACCTCGGCCCCGTTCGCTACCTCGCCGTTCCCGACGGCCAACCACCTGCGCCCGGGCATGAGATTCCGCAAATGCAATGGCTGCGGCAAATCATGGCGCTGTTTCAGCCCGACCCGAAATTTCCGAATGACGGGCCGAGTGGCGACATTCTCTTCTTCGTCCACGGCTACAACAGCACCGTCGACAACGTCGACGATCGTCACAGAAAAATCCAGGCTGGTCTTACGGCAAACGGATTTGCCTGCCCGGTGATCAGCTTCGACTGGCCTTCGGGGGATCTGCCGCTTGCCTACCTTCCGGATCGTGACAAAGCGCGCGCGGCATCCGTTCTCCTCGTCAGCTCCGGCATCAAGCTGTTCGTGCGAGCGCAGGCGGAGAAGTGCGACATCAACGTCCATGTCCTCGGTCATTCAACCGGGGCGTTTCTCATCCGCGAGGCGTTCGATCATGCCGACGACGGCCAGGCGACTGCCACGGCCTGGACGGCCGGCCAACTCGTGCTCATCGCAGGTGACGTATCCGCGGCATCATTCTCGGCCGACGATCCCGAGACGGAAAGCACCTATCGGCATTGCTATCGCCTGACCAATTTCTTCAACGGCTATGACGAGGTCTTGCAGATCTCCAACGTCAAGCGCGTCGGGCTTTCGCCGCGCGTCGGCCGTGTAGGGCTGCCCTCTGACGCGCCGTCAAAAGCCGTCAACGTCAATTGCTCCGACCATTTCCATGCGACCTATCCGGCGGCGGACATGGCCACCTCGCACTCCTGGTATTTCGGCGACGCGAAGTTTCTGCGCGATCTCACGATCACGCTCAAGGGCTCGGTCGACTGGACGTTGATTCCGACGCGCACGACGCCGTCACTGACGGGCACGCAGTCCTTGGTAATCTAGCAGAGGCGCGGGAGCTGCGGCGACGCCGCGTCCGACATCCGCGGCGCGGCTGGCAAGCGAAATGCCCGGGCGAGCCCGGGCATCCCCGTGTTGCGCAGCAGCAGTGAACTCTTATTTGCCGTTGCCGCGGCAGGCGCCGCCGGGCCCGATATGGTAGCCGCGCGGGCAGGCATGCGCGGCGGGGTTGGCGTAGTTTCTCAGGCAGCCGCCGTAGGGACCGCGGTGCCAGCCGGCGCCGCAGCCGCCGGCGACAGCGATGACATCGCCACGGCCCTGCGCGCCGTACGGCGCCAGCGGCATGGCCTGGGCAGAGCTGACGATCGCGCCGAGCGCAAGCGCTGCGGCAAAGAGGGGTCGCATCATGATGTGTGGTCCGTGCCGTGTCAGTGGGTGGCTGCGAACGCGATGCCGGCGCGGACCTCGGCGATGGCCTGGTCGATCAGCCCGAGCGCCCGTTCGCGATGACCGCCCTTGTTGGGCTCGGCCTTGGCGAGCTCGGCGCGGGCCGATTGCAGGATCGCCACCGCCTCGTCCATGTGCGGTTGCGCGCCGAGCGAGTAGCCGATGCAAAGGCTGGTTGCGATGGCGCCACCGAGCACGAGGCTGCGGGTGAGAGAGGTTCGCATGTCGTTGTCTCCTCCAGCGGGCGTCAGGCCGGGGCCGCCCGGTTGCCCGGACGCGATTCGCATTTGGCGGGATCTCGCATCCACCGATTGAATAGGATGAGGGCGTCCGGCCCGTCTTGGACTGTCCGGCGCCGGTTGGCCTGCCGCTTGGACTGACCGGCGCGACTTGATTCATGTCAGCGTGCTGATAGCTTGGCGCGCCGGTTTCGGTGGGCGTTCATTTCCGGCCCGCAAGGCTTGGCGTGTGCTCAGTTTCTTTTTTGAAGAAACTTGGAAAAGTCATTCTCGAAAAGCCGTTCGCGATGTCTGTCATCAGGAAGTCGCTGTCGACCGAGATGCTGCCGTCGGACCTGTCGGACCGGCAGCGCTTCATCCGCTTCGCCGAGCTGTTCGAGCATTTTTCCAACACCGGCGAGCTCGATCCGGCCTCCGACGTGCCGTTTCGCGCGACGATGAACTCGATCCATATCGGCACCACCATGCTCGGCCGCTGCAACGGCAGCTTCGTCACGGTGCGGCGCGAAAAGCGCCAGGTGATCGAGACCGGCGACGACCGCTATTGCCTCGCGCGCAATACCGGCGATCGTCCCTCACAGGTGATCCATCGTGGCCGCGAATTCACCATGCGGCCGGGATCGATCGTGCTGCTCAAGCTCGACGAGCCGTTTTTCGCCGCCGACGGCGCGAGCCAGAAGCGCTTCACCAACGTGCATCTGCCGGTCGACTCGCTGCGTGCGATGGTTGCTGATCTGGACGACCTCGTCGGACGCGAGCTCGAGCCCGGCGGCGCGCTGTCGCTGGCGATGGATTACAGCGATCTCTTGCTGCGCCATCCCGCCGCCGCTGACGAGGCCGGCATGGCGATCGCATCTCATTTGATCGATCTCGCCGCGATCGGCTTGGGGGCCCGCAGCGACGTGGCCGTTGCGGCGCGGCGCCGGGGCCTGCGCGCGGTGCGGCTGAAAGCCGTGCTGTCGGTGCTGGAGGCGCGCTTCCACGAGCCGGACTTTTCTGCGCAGAAGCTCGCCATCGCGGCCGGTCTTTCCGAACGTTACGTCAACGAGCTGTTGTTCGAGGCCGGCGCCGGCTTCACCACGCGCCTGACCGAATTGCGGCTGCGCAAGGCCGCCGATTTGCTCGTCCATCGCGATGGACGCATCAGCGACATTGCCTTTGCCTGCGGCTTCAATGATCTCTCTTATTTCAACCGCTGCTTTCGCCGCAGGTTCGGCCTGACGCCGACGGCGGCGCGGGGCAGGTGAGGCCGCGCCTACAACGACTCCACCCGCGGCGGCGGATAGCGCCGCGCCAGCATCGACAGCGGCAGGCGCCGCTCGTCCGCGGGCAGTTCCAGCCAGGCGAGCACGAGCGGACGCTTCCAGTCGCCGATACCGAACTCCATGTCGACCCATTTCTGCGGCTCGGGCCCCTCGAGGCCCCGGACCCAGACGAAATAGCGGGGCAGGTCGTTGGCGTCCGTCTCGGTCGCGGGTCTCCTGGCCATCACTTGCTCGCTGCATCGACACGCATTCGTCCACGATATAGGTACTGGCCCGGCAAAGTCGAACGCGCAGTCCCGGCGCAGCGCTGTTGGGTTGAGAAGGACATGAACGAAGCGGCGATCGATGGTTGGGGCGAGGCCTCCGAGGTGATGGCGCGGCTGGCCGGCTCGTGGTCGTTCGCGCGGGGCATCGAAGGCCAGGGGTGCATGCAGGGCCTTGCGACCTTCACGCCGTTGGACGCCAAGAGCCTGGCCTATCGCGAACAGGGACTCCTCAGGCTCCAGAACGGCACAGAGCTGGAGGCGTCTCGCGAGTACGTCTTCCGCAGAACCGACCGGGGATTCGAGGTTCTCTTCAAGGAGACCCCGTTGCGGCAGTTCCACGCCATCTCGCTGTCGGCATCCGAAGCCGGCGCGTTGAGCGGCAGCGCGAGCCATCTGTGCAATCTCGACCATTATCGGTCGACCTACACGTTCCGCTCAAACGGCAGCTTTGTCATTCGCCACGTCGTGTCGGGCCCGCGCAAGGACTACACGATGGTCACAGCCTACACGCGGATCATGTGAAGGCACGGAGCTATCTTTCCCTGAAGGATTCCGAGGCCGTCTCGACGAGAGGCGAGAACAGGTATTCGAGAATGCGCCTGCTTCCCGTCGCGATTTCGATGTTGATCGTCATGCCCGGTATCAGCGGCACGGTCTGGCCATCGATCGCCATCGTCGTCTTGTCCGGCGTGAGCTTCACCGGAAAAACCAGGTTTTGAACACGCTGGGCGCCGGCGAAAGTCTTCACCGAGCGGTTGGCCTTGGTTGAATCGCTTTCCGCCGCCTGGGCGTCGGGTTCGGGAATGGCATTGAGCGCCACGTGGTCGACCGTCGCCGAAATCGTGCCGTAGCGGAGGAAGGGGAACGATTCGAGCTTGATGACGGCCTTCTGCCCCTGCTTGACGAAGCCGACATCCTTGTTGGCGAGATAGGCTTCGATTTCGAGCTTGGCGTCTCGCGGCACGATGCGCATGACGTTCTCGCCGCCGCCGACGACCTGTCCGATCGTGGTGACCGAAAGCTCCATGACGACACCGTCGATCGGGCTGATCAACGCCAGGCGCCCCGATTTCAGGCGTGTCTTGACGAGACGCTGCTCGTAATCGTCGACCTGGCGCTTGGCGTCGGCCAATTTCTGGCTGTTCTCGGCGATGAAGGCGGAAATCGCTTTCTGCTTCTCCTGGTCCAGCACCGAGAGGTTGGCATCTGCCTGGTCGCGCTGGCCGATCTGGGTGCTCAGCGTCGTCTTCTCGGTCTGAACCCGCTCGAGCGCGTCGATCAGCGCCACCTTCGATCCTGCGCCCTTTTCAACCAAGGTCCCACGAATTTCGACCCGCAGCTGCAGCGTATCGATCAATTCGCGTTGCGCCGCGATCGTCGAATCGAGCCGGTCACGTTCAATCTTCTTCTGGCTGGTTTGCGCGTCGATGCCGGCGAGTGTCGCCAGCAAATGGCTGACATCGTCGAACAGGACCTGTTCTTCACGAACGCGGTTGCTCGCGGGAACATCGTCCGGCCAGGTGATCCTTGGGAGTGTCAGAGGTGCTGGCGTTCGCGCAACGTCGATGGCCGTTCGCCGCCGGACCGTCTCCGCCTTCCAGGCCGCGAGTGTACCGGCCATGTCGAGTTCGTCCGCCCTGGCATCGCCGGTGTCCATCTCGATCAGGACATCGCCCGCTTTGACCTTCTGCCCGTTCTCGACATGAATGGCTGCGACCTTGCCGGTCTCGAGCGGCTGGATGACTTTGACATCCCCCTTCGGCTTGATCTTGCCTTGGGCGACGGCGACGATGTCGACGCGTCCGACCCAGGACCAGACGAGCGCGGTGCTGACGAAGGCGCAGATCGTCAGGATCAATCGTCTGCGAATCGGGGATGGCGGCGTCTCGATGATTTCGAGGTCAGCCGCCAGAAACTCCATGTCGTCAGGATGGGTCGGATATTGCCGAACCGACGATGTCGCGACCGGCTTGGACGAAGAACCAAGAGACTTTGCGAGAGACACGAACGCGTTCATGCCGGCGTCCTTTCGCCCTGCATGGCCCAAAGATGCGCATAAAGGCCCTTTGGTCTTGCCAGCAATTCGTCGTGCGTCCCGGCTTCGACGATCTGTCCCTCATACATGCCGATGATCGTGTCGCAATCGCGAACGGCGGCCAGCCGATGAGCGATGATGAAGACGGTGCGGCCCTTGACGATGTGGCGCATGTTGCGCTGGATCACCCGCTCGCTGTCGTAATCGAGCGCCGAGGTCGCCTCGTCGAAGATCAGGATCGGCGGATTGGTCGCGAGCGCCCGGGCGATGGCAATCCGCTGGCGCTGGCCGCCTGACAAATTGGCCCCGCGCTCCTCCAGCATGGTGTCATAACCCTGCGGCAGCTTGCCGATGAACTCTTCTGCTCCCGCAAGACGGGCGACGTCGATCACCTGCGCCCGCGTCATGGCGGGATTGGCGAAGGCGATGTTGTCGTGAACCGAGCGGTTGAACAACAGATTGTCCTGCAGGACGACGCCGATGTGGCGGCGCAGCCAGGCAGGATCGAGATGACTGAGATCCGCGCCATCGAGCAGGATCTGTCCCTGTTCGGGAACATAGAAGCGTTGGATCAGTTTGGTCAGCGTGGATTTTCCGGATCCGGATGGACCGACGATTCCCACGACCTTTCCCGGTGATATTCCAAACGAGATGTCCTTGAGAATGCTGGGCGCACCGGGCTTGTAGCGGAACGTGACGTTCTTGAACTCGATCTGTCCGCGAGGCGGCGCCAGCGACGTATTGCCGGTCGGCGTGTGCTCGGGCGGCGTGTTCAGGATGTCGCCGATCCGTTCGACCGAGATCTGCACCTGCTGAAAGTCCTGCCAGAGCTGGGACAGGCGCAGGATCGGCTGGGCGACCTGCCCGGCGATCATGTTGAAGGCGACCAGTTCGCCGACGGTCAGTTCGCCGTCGATGACCGCCTTGGCGCCGAACAGCAGCAATGCGGCGCTCGATATCTTGCTGACGAATTGAACGGCGTTCTGCGCCTTGGCGCCAAGCATCGTCGCCGAGAAGGCCGAGCGGACATAGGCCGCGAGCCGCTCTTCCCATTGGGTCGCGACAACAGGCTCGACGGCCGCCGCCTTGATCGTCTGCATGCCGACGACGGCTTCGACGAGAAGCTGCTGGCTCTCGGCGCCGCGATTGAATTTCTCGTTGAGGCGGTCGCTCAGGAACGGCCGCGCCAGCGCCGCGATGACGAGATAGAGCGGGATCGTCGCGAGAACGATCAGCGTCAGCTTCCAGGAATAGGCGAACAGGACTGCGATGAAGACGAAGACGAAGAGGAAATCCAGTGCGGAGAAAAGCCCCTGGCCGGTCAGGAAGGAGCGAATGCTCTCGAGCTCACGCACGCGCGCTACGGTCTGTCCGGTCGCACGCGTCTCGAAATAGGAAACCGGCAAACGCGTCAGGTGACGGAACAGGCGCTTTCCGAGCTCGACATCGATACGGTTCGTCGTGTGAGCCAGCGCGTAGGTGCGCAAATATTGCAGGGTGATGTCGAACAGTCCGATCAGCACCAGGCCCGCGACCAGCACGAACAGGGTGGAATAGCCGCGATGGCTGAGAACCTTGTCGACCACGACCTGGAAGAACAGCGGCGAGACCAGCGCGAAGATCTGGACGAAGAACGTCGCCAGCAGCACATGGCCGATCGGCTTGCGATAGCGCCAGATCGAGGGGAGAAACCAGCGGAAGCCGAACGTCTTGGGATCAATGCCGTTGCCGAGCCGGCGCGTGACCAGAAGCACTTCAGGCTCGATGGCCGCGACCAGCTCGTCCAGGCCCCATTCGCGCGCCACATGAGAGATGGGGTCGACCGTCCGCCAGGTTTCGGCACCGGCGCGGCCGGCCAGAATGGCGAAGCCGGCGCCTTTCAGGCGCACGATCGCGGGCACTGGCATTCCGGCGAGCCGTTCCGGCTTGCCGAAGGCAACAAGACGGGCCTTCAGGCCGACGAGCTTGGCGGCCAGCACCAGATCCCTGGCTGTGGCCGGGCGGTCGTGCAGCGCGAGCTCCCGCAGCAGCTGTGCAGGGTCGGCGGCGATGCGGTAGTACCCGGCCAGTGCTGCAATGGCATAAAGGCCCGAGGCTTCCGGTGCGTCGACCAATTGTTCAGGGGAAATACGCGAGGTCATACAAACGCAACATCTCGGGAGCGGAGCCGCCGCAGAATTTAGGTCAATTGGGTATGCCCGTGGTTAATAGACACGAGGAAGGATGGTGACAGACATCAGGCTCGCGGCCGTGCCTACGGCGCACTTGGCCAGCGCTCGACACCTTCCAACTGCACGGTAGTACCGCTGCGCTGAGTGCGTCTGCGACGCCTTGGACGCGAATGATGCGAGTCTCGCAGCGACCCGGTCAGGCTCGAGCAAGAGCCGGTTCTTCGATGCCGCTTCCGGACGAACTCGTTAAGAAAGTCTTGCCGACCTCGTTCGACTCGTCATCTGGGTTTTCACGTGACGCGAAACGGCGTCTGCCATCGTAAGCGGGCAGAATTCACTTTGATAGGTTCATTTGAGATGTCGACGAACTACACGCCTGCCCAGCTCTCTGCCATGACGGTCGCGCAATTGAACGCGTTGGCAGCCTCTCAATTTGCCTCTTTCACGTCAGCCCAGATTCAGGCGCTGTCGCCTTTGCAATTGAACGGTCTGTCCAAGGCCAATTTCGCTGCCGTGAATGTCTCCTATTTCACGAAGGCCCAGGTGAACGGCCTGTCGACGACCGCCGTCAGCTATCTCACAACGACCCAGGTCGCGGAATTGACCGCGACGGAAATCTCGTACTTCACCTCGGCGCAGTTGAACGCCTTCACCACAGCCGAGCTGACGGCGCTGTCCAAGACCCAGGTCCAGGCCCTGTCGACGACCCAGCTCTCGGGCATGACGGCTGGCGCTTTCAGCGCGCTCGCGCTCGGCAGCCTGACGGCCGCCCAGCTCGGTGGCCTCAACGCCGCCGAGATGGCTTCGATCTCGACGGCCAATTTCGACAAGTATATCGCGCCGAGCCTCGCATCGCTTGGGACGCAAGGACTGTCCGGCATTTCGTTCGCCCAGGCTCAAAGCCTGACGGTGGCGCAGATCAACGGCATGTCGGCGGGATCGGTCGCATCGCTGTCCGGGACGGCCGCCTCCTACGTCAAGGATTTTCGCGGCGTCTTCGCGCAATTGTCGACGGTGACGGGCGGCGGCGCGCTGACCTTTGCCGGCGCCCAGGCGCTGCTTCAGGCGGAGGCCGTCGGCGGCATGACGGCAGGCAAGTTCGCGGCGCTGCAAGCCGTCGCAAACGAGCTGAACGTATCGGGCGGCGTCTCGACTTCGGCGGAAGTCCAGCAGCTGTTCGATGACGTCGTGCTCGGCAATTCGGCCAACAAGGGCTGGACCGGCGGCGGCACGTCGACGGTCGCGCTCGGCAATCTCTCGGTCACCTCGACCGCCACTCAAACGAATGAGCTGATCGGCAAGTGGTTCCTGGGCACTGACAATCCGACCATTGTCGGCTCCGGCATGGTTTCGGGCTCGACCTACAAGGCTACGAGCGGAAGCCTGTTCGGCGCGACCGGTGTGTTGTCCTACACGCAGGTCAGCCAGGGCGACGTCGGCGACTGCTATTTCGAGGCCGCGCTTGCCGGACTCGCGCAGCAGGACCCGTCGCTGATCAAGAACATGATCACGGTCAACTCCAACGGGACCTATACGGTCGATTTCGCGGGCGCCAACGGCACGCGCGATTATGTCACCGTGAATTCTGATCTCGCCTACATGAACGGCTACCGGTACGCCTCCGGCTCGACGCTCATGTTCGACAATGGCGGTTCGTCCGGCACGATGTGGTCGTCGATCGTCGAGAAGGCCTATGTCGAATTCCGCTCCCAGCAGAGCGGCGTGAATTCATATGCCTCGATTGCCGGCGGATGGGACAATGGTCTGGTCGATCTCACCGGGCAGACCGTGCAGGACTACGCTCCCCATGGCCAGACGACGACGCAGCTCAATTCGCTGCTGTCGACCATGCAGACGGCTCTCAACAATCACGAGGTCGTTCTGATGAACGATGCGAGTGCGAACTCCGCGCTCCACCTCGTCGGCGGCCACATGTACGACGTGCTTTCGGTCAACGTCTCGGCCGGAACGGTTACGCTCGACAACCCCTGGAATTCCAACGGCGGCGCGAACGGTGCCGGAATGGTGTTCACGGACTCGATCGCCTCGCTCGCCAGCGCCGGCGTCGACTTCCATGTCGCACAGGGCACCGCGCGCGCCGCCTGATTGATCGTCCGGCAGCACGGTTCATCGCCAAATGCAGGGCGAGTGGGTAACCCCACTCGCCCTGCAGGCGTTTTGGGGGGACGCCGTTTCCGCAGACTTGAAATCGGGGATGCGTTAGGGGCGACAGTCCGTCTTCGCCAGAGGCTTCGCCGGACACGCTTCGCCGTTTCGGCCTTTCACGGCCGCGCCACGCGAAGCCCGAACGGGCGAAGCGTGGTGCCCCTGGCCGGAATCGAACCAGCACTCCTTGCGGAACTCGATTTTGAGTCGAGCGCGTCTACCAGTTCCGCCACAGGGGCCCTCGGTCGGCCCCATCTAAGGCGTCGCGAAGCCGGCGGACTATAGCCATGGGAAGGGCGGGGTCAACCCGCGCCAAAGTGATCCCCGGCGTTCTCGACAGGGGCCTGGGGCGGGGTTAGAGGCTAATAGCGTTTTCGAGCGAAGTGGGTACCGGTTCGCGTAAAGAAAACGCGTCAAAAATAAGAATCCAACGAAGCCCTAGCCGGAGAGGCCGCCGTGACGACCCAGAGTGCCGCAATACTCGCGTTTCGCCCCGCCGCCGGCGGCTCTGCGCTGACCGCCTCGCTGGCCGTGACCCTGATCGCAGCGGCGACGATCGCGGGGGCCTGGTTCTTCCAGCTGGTCCTGGAAATCCTGCCCTGTCCGCTCTGTCTCGAGCAGCGCTATGCCTATTATCTTGCGATCCCGCTCGGTCTGCTCACCGTGCTCGCCGCGCGGAGCGGCGCGCCGAGGCCGCTGCTGCTGGCGGGGCTTGCGATCCTCGCGCTGGCCACACTCGCCAATGCGGGCCTCGGCACCTATCATTCCGGCGTCGAATGGGGTTTTTGGAAAGGGCCGACCGATTGCTCCGGTCCGGTCGTCAATCTCGGCAGCGCCGGTGATCTCCTGTCGCGGCTCGACACCGTCAAGGTGGTGCGCTGCGACGAGGTGCAGTGGCGCTTCCTCGGCCTCTCGCTCGCCGGCTACAACGTGCTGATCTCGCTGCTCATGTCCGCGATCGCGGCCTGGGGTTTTGTGCGGACGGCGCAGCGCGCCTGATTAGACCGCGCTCTCGCCTTCGTGCTGGAAGCCGAGATAGCTGGCCGCCACGCGTTCGTTGGCCGCGATATCGCTGGCCTTGCCGCTGAGCACGAACTCGCCGAGCTCCATCACGTAGGCCTGGTCGGCGATCTTCAGCGCGGCCTGCGCGTTCTGCTCGACCAGCAGGACCGAGACGCCGCTGGCTTTCAGCTCGGCGACGATGCGGAAAATGTCGGCGACGATGATCGGTGCGAGACCGAGGCTCGGCTCGTCCAGCATCAGCAGCTTCGGCTCGCCCATCAGCGCGCGCCCCATCGCCAGCATCTGCTGCTCACCGCCGGAGAGCGTACCGGCAAGCTGCTTGCGTCGCTCCTTGAGGCGCGGAAACAGCGTGTAGATCCGCTCGATCGAGGCTTTCGCCCTGCTCCGCTCGATGCGGAAGGCGCCCAGCTCGAGATTGTCCTCGACATTCATGGTCACGAACAACTCGCGATGTTCCGGCACGAGGCCGAGCCCCATCGCGACGCGATCCTCGATGTCGAGCCGGGCAAGGTCCTGCCCTGCAAAGACAACACGGCCCTTCAGCGGCAGGATGCCCATGATGGCCGAGAGCAGCGTGGTCTTGCCGGCACCGTTGGCGCCGACGATGGTGACGATCTCGTTCTCGCCGACCTCGAGCCCAACCGAGCGCACCGCCTCGACCTTGCCATAGGCGACATGCGCGTCGGTCACTGACAACAGCGCGCTCATGCCGCCACTCCGAGATAGGCCTTGATCACTTCGGGATTGGTCTTGATCGTGGCGGGCGTGCCCTCCGCAATCTTGGTGCCGAAATCCAGCACCACGATGCGGTCGGCAAGGTTCATCACGAAGCCCATGTCATGCTCGACCAACAGGACGGACATGCCGCCGTCGCGTAAGTCCCGGAGCAGTTTTGCAAGCTGCTGCTTCTCCATGTGACGCAAGCCTGCGGCCGGCTCGTCGAGCAGCAGCAGCATCGGATCGACACACAGCGCGCGGGCGATCTCGACGATGCGCTGCTGGCCGAGCGACAGCGATCCTGCGAGCTGGTGCATCTGGTCGGCAAGGCCGACGCGCTCGATCTGGCGGGCGGCCTCGGCCAGCAGCCTGGCCTCGTCGGCGCGGTCGAGCCGCAGCATCGAGGCGAGCGGCCCGGAATGGCCGCGCAGATGCGCGCCGATCGCGACGTTCTCCAACACGGTCATATCGGGCACCAGCTTGACGTGCTGAAAAGTCCTGCTGATGCCGAGCTTGACGATCTCCTGCGGCGGGGCGCGATCGACCTTCTTGCCGAGCACCGAGATCGAGCCTGAAGTGGCCGACAGCACGCCGGTGATCAGGTTGAACGTGGTGCTCTTGCCGGCGCCGTTCGGTCCGATCAACGCGACGATCTCGCGGGCCTGGACGTCGAAGGAGACGTTGTTGACCGCGATCACGCCGCCGAATTGCTTTCGCGCCTTCTCGACGCGGAGAAGGATGCTGGACTCGCCGGGCGAACGTGGTCGCTGGTCGAGTTTCAGCGAGGTATCGGGCTTCTTGCCGCCTGACCGTTCGGGCAGGAACGACATCAACCAGGGCCAGACGCCGCCGGGTGCGAGCTGGAGCAGCGCCACCAGCATGATGCCGAACACGATGGTCTCGACCTGGCCGGCTCCGGGCAGGATCAACGGCAGATAGCTCTGCAGCACCTCTTTCAGGATCACCACGATCGCCGCGCCGAGCACGCCGCCCCAGACATAGCCGGCGCCGCCGACCACGGCGATGAAGAGATATTCGATGCCGGCCTGTGCCCCGAACGGCGTCGGGTTCACCGCGCGCTGGAGATGGGCGTAGAGCCAGCCGGCGAGGCCGGCGAGCACGGCGGCGTGGATGAACACCAGCAGCTTGGCGCGCGGCGTGTGCACGCCGAACGCCTCGGCCGCGACGTGTCCGCGCCGCAGCGCGCGGATGGCGCGCCCGGTGCGGGAGTCCAGCAGGTTCATCGTCAGCAGCGCCGAGAGGATCACCGCGACCCAGATCGCGAAATAGATCGAGCCGGGTGAGAGCATCCTGAACGTGCCGATCGACAGCGGCGGGATCGCCGAGATGCCGTCGTTACGCCCGAGGAATTCCAGCTTGCTGAAGAGGTAGAACAGGCCGAGCCCCCAGGCGAGCGTGCCGAGCGGCAGATAGTGGCCGGAGAGGCGCACCGTGACCAGGCCGAGCAGCACCGCCAGCAGGCCGCTCACCAGCAGCGACAGCGGCAAGGTCAGCCACGGTGACAGGCCGTAGGCCGTCGTCAGCAGCGCCGTGGTGTAGGCACCGAAGCCGACGAATGCTGCTTGACCAAAAGAGGTCAGGCCGCCCACACCGGTGAGCAGCACGAGGCCCATCGCAACCAGCGCGGCGAGGCCGATATTGTCGAGCAGCACGATCCAGAACGGCGGCATGCCCGGGATGAAAGGGATTGCCGCCATGACAAGGGCGAAGACGAGGATGGGAAGCCGGCTCTGCATCGCGCTCAGTCCTTCTCTTCCTCGACGGCGGGGGCCGCGAGCGAGCGCAGCAGCAGCACGGGGATCAGGAGCATGAACACGATCACCTCCTTGTAGTTGGAGGCATAGAATGACGAGAACGCCTCGACGATGCCGACGAACAGGGCCGCGACCGCGGTGAGGGGATAGCTGACGAGACCGCCGATGATCGCGGCGACGAAGCCCTTCAGGCCGATCAGGAAGCCACTGTCATAGTAGAGCGTCGTGATCGGCACGATCATGATGCCCGACAGCGCGCCGATGACGGAGGCCAGCAGGAAGGCAATCTGTCCCGACAGCGTGGTGCGGATGCCGGCGAGCCGGGCGCCGAGCCGGTTGACGGCGGTGGCGCGCAGCGCCTTGCCGTAAAGTGTCAGGCCGAAGAACAGCCAGAGACCGACAATGAAGGCGATGGTGATGCCGTAGACCGTGAGGCTCTGGCCGGTGAAGCGCAGCGAGCCCGCGGTGAAGGCGCCGGAGAGCACGGCAGGTCCGCGCTGACCCTCGGCGCCGAAGAACAGCAGACCCAGCCCCTGCAGCGCGAGATGGCAGCCGACTGAGGCGATCAGCAGCACCAGCACCGAGGTGTGCGCCAGCGGTTGGAACGCGACGCGGTAGAGATAGAGCCCGATCATCGCCACGATCATCAGCGACAGCGCGATGCAGACCGCGACGGGCGGCTTCTGGCCGGCGAAGGTAATGGTCAGCGCCAGCACGATGGCCGGCAGCACGACGTTGGCGAGGACGCTGCGCAGGACCAGCCTGCCATGCAGCGCCTTGCGGGCCACGACCAGGTCGAACGCGAAGGCGACGATGCCCATCGCCAGTGCCAGCTTGGCCGTGCCCGGCATCTGGCCCGAGGCCAGCGAGGCATAGGTCAGCGCGCCATAGGTGACGAATTCGCCCTGGGGGATGAGGATGACGCGGGTGACGGCGAACACCAGCACGAGCGCCAGGCCGAGCAGCGCATAGATGGCGCCATTGGTGATGCCGTCCTGCAGCAGGAACAGCATGATGGTGGTGTTCAAGACCGGACGCTCCCCCTTGAAGATTAGAGACCGGTCTCCGCAATTGCGGTGGACGGTCCCCTCACAGCCATTGAAATACGCTGACGATATTTGATATGGTCCATAACAATTATCAAATATAATCTCAAGGGCAGTAGACGACCCGTCCCGAATTTAGCGGGATTGAGAGCACGAGGCGATGACCGTTTCAAAAACCGCTGAAAAGTCTGCCGAAAAGGCCGGTGACGCGACCAGGGGCCGCAAGGATACGCCCGAAGGCCTGCCCGAGGCGCTCCAGCTCGGCGAGCTCTCCGAGCAGCTCGGTTACGTGCTGAAGCGGGCGCAGCTCAAGGTGTTCGAGAATTTCCTGCGCTGCATGGCCTCGCTCCAGCTGACGCCGGCGCAGTTCTCGGTACTGCTGCTGGTCGAGAAGAACCCCGGCCGTAACCAGACCGAGATCGCTTCTACCCTCGGCATCCTCCGGCCGAATTTCGTCGCCATGCTCGACAATCTCGAGAGCCGCGACCTCTGCGCCCGGATCCGTTCCACCAACGACCGCCGCTCGCACATTTTGGTGCTGACCGACAAGGGCAAGGCGGTGCTGGCGCGGGCGAAGAAGCTGGTCGCGTCCAAGCACGAGTCGCGGCTCAACGAGCTTTTGGGACAGGCGAATCGCGAAGCATTGCTGGAAATGCTGTCGAAGATCGCGAACGAGTTTTGAGGCGGACCGCTCACTCCTTTATTCCGAAATGACCGCAGGACCAGGCGTCAGATGCACAATTGTGCATTGGGGGCACGAACAACGACGGGCCTGACGAGCCTGATGGCGGAATGCGAGGGTGTGAGCTCCGGGGTGTCGATCGCAATGATGCATTGCAAATAGAAAATGATGCTTGAAACATCATTTTGTACACCTTAAGCTTGGTAAATCAATCACCGTAACTGTCACGGAGGTCCTGCCCTGTGATCACAGCCGCGCAGCTTCGAGCCGCTCGAGCATTGCTCGGGATCGACCAGCGCGAACTTGCGCAGCGCAGTTCGCTGTCGCTGCCGACGATCCAGCGCATGGAGGCCTCCGAAGGGGTGATCCGCGGCAACGTCGACTCCCTGATGAAGCTGGTTGAGGCGCTCTCGCTTGCGGGCATCGAGCTGATCGCCGAGGGTGCGGCGTCGGGCGCCGGGGGCCGTGGCGTCCGGCTGAAGTCCGCACCCCCGAGCGCTGGCAGCCAATAGCGATGACGACGCGCGCGCAGATCAAGATCCGGGAGCGGCCATGATCGCTGTGGCGCTATGGTCAGTGGCGGCTCTGCTGGCGCTGGCGCCGGCTGGAATCGCGCTGTCGATGCGTCCGCGCGGCTCGGTCGTGCTCTATGGCGCCTGCCTCGTCATCACTGCGGCGCTCTGCGCCACCGCGCTGCTTCACTTGCTCGATCCCGCGCATCCCGTGCTGAGCGCGACACTGCCGATCGGCCTGCCCTGGCTCGGTGCCCATGTCCGGCTCGATGCGTTGTCCGCCTTCTTCCTCGTCGTCGTCAATCTCGGCGGCGCCGCCGCGAGCCTGTTCGCGCTCGGTTACGGCCAGCACGAGGACTCCCCTGGCCGCGTGCTGCCGTTCTATCCCGCCTATCTTGCAGCGATGAACGTCGTCGTACTGGCGAACGACGCCTTCAGCTTCCTGGTCGCCTGGGAATTCATGTCGCTGACCTCCTGGGCGCTGGTGGTGTCGCATCACCGGGAGGCCGAGAATGTTCGCGCCGGCTACGTCTATCTTCTGATGGCGAGTTTCGGCACGCTGGCGCTGCTGCTCGCCTTTGGCCTGCTCGCGAGCGGCGCCGGTTACGATTTCGATGCGATCCGAGCCTCGCATCCTTCCGCTGCGCTGACCGGCGTGGTGGTGATCCTCGTGCTGCTGGGCGCCGGCTCCAAGGCCGGCCTGGTGCCGCTGCACGCGTGGCTGCCGCTCGCCCATCCAGCCGCACCCAGCCATGTCTCCGGTCTCATGAGCGGCGTCATGACCAAGGTCGCCGTCTACGGCTTCGTGCGCATCGTGTTCGATCTTCTGCCCGAACCGGTGTGGTGGTGGAGCATGGTGGTGCTGCTGGTCGGCGGTCCGACGGCGACCCTGGGCGTGCTCTATGCGCTGATGCAGCGCGACATCAAGCGCGTGCTCGCCTATTCGACGATCGAGAACATCGGCATCATCTTCACCGGCCTCGGGCTGGCACTGGCTTTCAAGGCGGAAGGGCTCGACTGGGTGGCGGCGCTCGCTTTCACAGCGGCGATGCTGCACGTCTTCAATCATGCGCTGTTCAAGAGCCTGTTGTTCTTTGGCGCCGGTGCGGTGCTGGGGGCAACCGGCGAGCGCGACATGGAGAAGCTCGGCGGGCTGATCCATCGCATGCCGAAGACGGCGTTCGCGGTGCTTGTCGGCTGCGTCGCGATCTCGGCACTGCCGCCGTTCAACGGCTTCGTTTCGGAATGGCTGACCTTCCAGGCGATCTTGCTCTCACCGCAACTGCCCTCCTGGGGCCTCAAGCTGGTGATCCCGGCGGTGGGCGGTCTGCTGGCGCTCGCGGCCGCTTTTGCCGCGGCCTGCTTCGTCAAGCTCTATGGCATCAGCTTCCTCGGCCGGCCGCGTTCGGATGTCGCGGCGTCAGCGCATGAGACCGACCGCTTCTCGCTGACTGCGATGCTGCTGCTCGCCGCCCTCTGCCTCATTGCCGGCATCCTGCCCGGGCTGCTCATCGATGCGCTGGCGCCGGTGAGCAAGGACATGGTCGGCAACGTCATGCCGCATCAGGTCGGATTGCAGTGGCTCACCATCGTGCCGATCGCGCAAAGCCGCAGCTCCTATAACGGCCTTCTGGTGTTCGTGTTCGCAGCACTTTGCGGCACGGCGGCGGCGACGGCCATTCACCGTCTCGCCTCCGACCGCTTGCGCCGCGCACCGGCCTGGGATTGCGGCTATCCCGATCCGAACCCGGCGATCCAGTACTCGGCCTCGAGCTTCTCGCAGCCGATCCGCCGCGTGTTCGGCAGCGTCATCTTTGCCGCGCGCGAGATCGGCGAGATGCCGCCGCCGTCCTCGCCGCGCCCTGCGCGGCTCCAGGTCGAGCTGCGCGATCTGATCTGGGATGCGCTGTACGCGCCGATCGCGAAGGTCGTCGGCTTTGCGGCGGACCGCATCAATATCCTCCAGTTTCTCACCATCCGCCGCTACCTGACGCTGGTCTTCGTGGCGCTGATCGTGCTGCTGCTGGTGGTGGCCCTATGAATGCGCTGCGCGACATCCTCTCCCAGGGCGCCCAGATGTTGCTGGTACTGGGACTCGCGCCGCTGCTGACGGGATTCGTGCGCAAGGTGAAGGCGCGGCTGCTGCGCCGGCGCGGGCCGCCGCTGCTCCAGCCCTATCGCGACCTCATTCGCCTGATGCGCAAGGACGTCGTGCTCGCGGACAATGCCTCCTGGCTGTTCCGCGTCATTCCCTATCTGATGTTCGCAGGAACCTGGGTCGCGGCCTCGTTGGTGCCGACGTTCGGCAACGGGCTCCTGTTCTCCTGGACCGCCGACCTCATCGCCATCATCGCACTGCTCGGCAGCGCCCGTTTCTTCCAGGCGCTCGCCGGCATGGATGTCGGCACCGCCTTCGGCGGCATCGGCTCCAGCCGCGAGGTCATGATCGCCTCCCTCGCCGAGCCCGCGATGCTGATCACGGTGTTCTCGGTTGCGATGATCGCCGGCTCGACACAGCTCGCCTACGTGGCCGAGTTCATGGGCTCGGACGCTGTCGGCCTGCGCGTGTCGCTGGGCATGGCGTTCGTGGCACTGACCATCGTGGCGCTGGCGGAAAATGCCCGTATCCCCGTCGACAACCCCGCCACTCATCTCGAGCTCACCATGGTGCACGAGGCCATGGTGCTGGAATATTCGGGGCGACATCTCGCGCTGATCGATCTGTCGTCACAGCTCAAGCTTCTTCTCTATGTATCGCTGATCGCCTGCGTGTTCCTGCCATGGGGGATGGCGACTGCGGACGCGAGCGTTGCCAGATTCGTTTTCGGCGCGCTGCTCTATCTCGGCAAGCTGACGGTCCTTGGCTTCCTGCTCGCCGTGTTCGAAACCGCAATCGCCAAGATGCGCGTGTTCCGGATTCCCGAATTCCTGGGCGCGGCGCTGATGCTGGCATTGCTCGCCACCCTGTTGCGCTTCGTGTCGGGGAGCCTCTGACAAATGAGCAGCCTGCAATTCGACATCGCCCACCTGTTGGCCGGCTCCCTCGTGCTGGCGAGCTTCATGATGCTTTACCAGGACCGGCTCTATGCGCTGCTCAACGTCTACGCGCTGCATGCCGGCGTGCTGGCGCTGTCGGTGGCCTGGCAGGCCTATGTGCAGCAAGCGCCACATCTCTATGTCACGGCGCTGATCGCGCTGGTGTTCAAGGCCATCATTATTCCGGTGGCGTTGCACCGGATCATCAAGCGGCTCGGCATCCACCGCGAGATCGAGAACGTGATCGGGATCGGGCTGACCATGATGGCCGGCATCGGCCTCGTCGCGCTGTCGATGGTGGTGATGCTGCGGGTGACGCCGGGCGCCGATGCGCTCGCGCGCGAGGACCTTGCCTTCGCGCTGTCGGTGGTGCTGCTGGGGCTCCTGATCATGGTAACGCGGCGCAACGCCGTGAGTCAGGTCGTCGGCTTCATGTCGCTGGAGAACGGGCTGGTGCTGGCGGCAACCGGCGCCAAGGGCATGCCGCTGGTGGTCGAGATCAGCGTCGCCTTCTCGGTGCTGATCGCCTTCATCGTGATCGGCATCTTCCTGTTCCGCATCCGCGAGCGCTTTGACAGCGTGGACATACAGGCGCTCGATCGTTTTCGTGGAGAGCGACGATGAGCTTTGACGTCCTCAGCGCCATCCTCGTGATCCCCGCCGTCTCGGCGGCGCTGCTGGCGGTCTTGCCGGGCTATCGGCAAACGGCGAAGCTGAACGTGGTGGCGGCGCTGGCGACCTTCCTGACCTCGCTTTCGCTGTTCGTGGTCGAGCCGGTGTCGGGGCAGTATCTGCTGGAGGACGACCTCAACAAGGTCTTCATCGTTTTGACCACCTTCGTCAGCTTCACCACATCGGTGTTCAGCGCGAGCTATATCCAGCACGAGATCGAGATCGGGCGCCTGACGCCGGCGTTCCTGCGCTTCTATCACGCAATGTATCAGGCGCTGATGTTCGCGATGAACCTCGCGCTCGTCGCCAACAATATCGGCCTGATGTGGGTCGCAGTTGAAATGGCGACGCTGACGACCGTGCTGATGGTCGGCATCTACCGCACCCACGAGGCCCTGGAGGCAGCCTGGAAATATTTCATCCTCGGCAGCGTCGGCATCGCGCTGGCGCTGTTCGGGACCATCCTGGTCTATATGGCGGCGCGCCCCGTGGTCGGCGAGGGGCTCGACGGCATGGTGTGGACGGTGCTGGTGAAGCACGCCGCGCAGTTCGATCCCGCGCTGCTCAACGTCGCCTTCGTCTTCCTGCTGCTCGGCTACGGCACCAAGGTTGGCCTCGCGCCGCTGCACGCCTGGCTGCCCGACGCCCATGCGGAGGGCCCGACGCCGATCTCGGCGGTGCTCTCGGGCCTCCTGCTCAACGTCGCGCTCTACGCGCTGTTGCGCTTCAAGATGATGCTCGCGGCCAATCTCGCGGCCATCGCGCCGGGGCCGTTGATGGTGACGATGGGCCTGATCTCGGTGATCTTCGCGTCGCTGATGCTGTACCGGCGCCGCGACATCAAGCGCATGTTCGCCTACTCCTCGATCGAGCATATGGGCATCATCGTCTTCGCCTTCGGCATGGGCGGGCCGCTGGCCAATTTTGCCGGCCTGCTCCACATGACCATGCATTCGCTGACCAAGTCGGCGATCTTCTTCGCCGTCGGCCACATCGCGCAGGTCAAGGGCACGCAGAAGATCGCCGACATCGGTGGACTTACGGTGACCAATCCCGTGCTCGGCTGGGGACTGATGCTCGGCGTCGTCGCCATCGTCGGGTTGCCGCCGCTCGGCATCTTCATGAGCGAGTTCCTGGTGGTGAGCTCGACCTTCTCGCACGCGCCCTGGCTGACGGTCATCCTGGTGCTCGGTATCATCATCGCGCTCGGCGGCCTCCTGCTGCGCGTCGGCTCCGTGATGTTCGGCGAACCCAAGGGATCGACCGCGCCGGCGGAGGCGTCCTACGTGCCAATGTTCACGCATCTCGCGCTGGTGCTGATGGCCGGCATCTATCTGCCGCCGGGGCTGGTCGCCGGCTTCCAGAACGTCGCAAAGCTCCTGGGGTAGCGATGGGCATCCTCGACAGCATCCCCCATGTTCATGCGGTGCCGTCGCACCGACCCTGGCCGCGTGCGGTTGTGACGGAGGCGGGCTGGCAGGCGGCGATCGATCGACTGGTCGAGGGAGGTCTCACACTGCTCGGCTTCTGGGGCGAGCCGGCCGCAGTGCATATGGCAATGCTCGATGGCGGCTCGGCCGAGATCGCGGTCGTCACCTACGAGTGTACGGCCGGCGCATTTCCAAGCGTCGCCAGCCATCATCCGCCCGCGCTTCGGCTGGAACGGACCATCCATGATCTGTTCGGGCTTGTTGCAATTGCCGCCGACGATCTGCGGCCGGATCTGCGACCATGGCTCGATCACTATGTCTGGGGCCAATCCTATCCGCTCTCCGGCCGCAACGCATCGCGCGACGCGCGGCCATACCAATTCCTTCCGGCCGAGGGCGAGGGGTTGCACCAGGTTGCGGTCGGTCCGGTCCATGCCGGGATCATCGAGCCCGGCCATTTCCGCTTCACCGCCAATGGCGAGCATGTGGTGCGGCTGGAGCAGTGGCTCGGCTACACCCACAAGGGCATCGAGCAGCTGATGCAGGGCGCTGACCTCGAGGCCGCGGCAAAGCTCGCCAACCGCACCTCCGGCGACAGCGCGGTGGCCTACGCCTTCGCCTTTGCCCGCGCGGCGGAAGCGGCGCTCGACATCCAGGTGCCGCGGCGCGCGAATTATTTGCGGGCGCTGATGGCGGAACTGGAGCGGCTCGCCAATCATTTCGGCGACATTGGCGCGATCTGCAACGATGCGTCGTTCGCGCTGATGCATGCCCAGACGGGCATCTTGCGCGAGCGGACCCTGCGCGCTGCGGATATTGCGTTCGGTCATCGCCTGATGATGGACGTCGTCGTGCCCGGTGGCGTGGCGCGCGACATCGCGCCGGATGGTATCGCGGCGCTGCGAACGCTGCTTGCGGAAATCAACAAGGTCTTCCCGCGCCTGATCGAGCTTTACGACAACACCGCATCCTTGCAGGACCGCACCGTCACCACGGGCATCGTGAAGGCGGACTATGTGCGGCAGTTCGGCGCCGGCGGCTATGTCGGCCGCGCCTCGGGCCGCGATTTCGATGCACGCCGCACGCTTGCTTACGCGCCCTACGATCGTCTGTCGTTCGAGGTGCCGGTGCTGGATACGGGCGACGTCAACGCGCGGGTCTGGATCCGGATCCGCGAGGTCGAGCAGAGCCTCGAATTGATCGCGCAAATCCTCGACCTGATGGAGCCGGGCGAGATCAGGACCGCTCCGCCGGCAGGGCGCGGCGGATGCGAAGGCCTGGCGCTGACGGAAGCGTTCCGCGGCGACGTTCTGGCGTGGCTGCGACTCGATGGCGAGTTACGCGTCGAACGCTGCCACCTGCGCGATGCGTCATGGTTCCAGTGGCCGCTGCTGGAAACCGCGATCGAGGGCAATATCATCGCCGACTTCCCGCTCTGCAACAAGTCGTTCAACTGTTCCTATTCGGGCGCGGACCTCTAAGCCATGCGCAAAACCCTGCTCGAAAGCCTCACCCATGGTTCGCTGACGGAGCCCGCGCCGGCGCCGGACGATGCGGCGCTGGCCGAACTCGCTGCGAAAGTGGATCGCGCCGCCCAGGCCAGGCTTGGGCGTTCTCTTGCCATTCGCGAGGTCGATGCCGGGTCCTGCAACGGCTGCGAGCTGGAGATCCATGCGCTGTCCAACGCCTTCTACGATGTCGAACGTTTCGGCCTGCGCTTCGTCGCCTCGCCACGCCATGCCGACGTGTTGCTGGTCACCGGTCCGGTGACGAAGAACATGCGACAGGCGCTGGAGCGGACCTACAACGCGACGCCCGATCCGAAATGGGTCGTCGCGGTCGGCGGCTGCGCGATCGACGGCGGCATCTTCAGAGGCAGCTACGCCTGTGTCGGTGGCGTATCCGAGGCCGTTCCGGTGGATCTGCACATTAAGGGCTGCCCGCCGTCGCCGACGGACCTGTTGAAGGGCCTGCTCGCGCTGCTGGAGCATGTCAGCGGCGGGCGGTAGGCCGGGTCAGGCCAGGCCGCGGTGACGTCGAACAGGGCAAGGCTAATCCGCGGCAAGGCTAATCCACGGCAAGGCTAATCCACCAGGATCACCCGGATGTCGTTGACGTTTGTCAGCGTCGGGCCCGGCTGCAGCAGATCCCCCGTCGCCTCGAAGAACGTCGTCGCGTCGTTGTTGTCCAGATACGCCTGCGGCTGAAGCGCCAGCGCCTTCATCTTGGCGAACGTCGCTGCGTCGATCAGCGCGCCGGCGGGATCGGTGGGGTGGCCGGCGCCGCCGTCGGCGCCGTCGGTGTCGCCGGCGAGCGCCGAGATGTCGGGCGTGTCCTTCAATAGCGACGCCAGCGCCAGTGCGTATTCCTGGTTGGGGCCGCCGCGGCCATTGCCGCGCACTGTGACGGTGAGCTCGCCGCCCGAGAGGATGGCGACGCGCTTGCCTTGCGCGCGGGCCGCAAGTGCCAGCTTCGCATGAGCGGCCGCGACCTCGCGGGCCTCGCCTTCGAGATCGGCGCCAAGGTCGATGGTCTCGTAGCCGGCCTCCTTGGCAAGCTTCACCGCGGCATCGAGCGACTGTTTCGGCCGCGCGATCAGCTCGAACGAGGCGCGTGCGAAGGCCGAATCACCCGGCTTGCAGCTTTCATTGGCGGGATCGTCGAGCGCGCAGGTGACGGCCTCGTCGATGGCGAGCTTGTACTTCGCGACGATCGCGCGTGCATCGGCAAGCGTGGTCGGATCGGGCACAGTGGGACCCGAAGCGATCGCGGAAGCGTCGTCATGGGGCACGTCGGAGATCGCGAGCGTCACGATCTCGGCGGCGTTCCGGCCGGCGCGCGCGAGACGTCCGCCCTTGATGCGCGAGAGATGCTTGCGCACGATGTTCATCTCGCCGATCGGCGCGCCCGAGCGTAACAGCGCCTTGTTGACGGCCTGCTTCTGCGCAAAACTGATTCCGTCCACCGGCGCGATCCAGTTCGCCGATCCGCCGCCGGTGAGCAGCACCAGCAGCAGGTCGTCCGGCCCTGCCTCGCCTGCGAGCGCGAGCGTGTCGGCCGCGCCCCTCAGGCCGGCCTCGTCGGGCACGGGATGGCCGGCCTCGACGACGCGGATCCGGCGCGTCGGCACGCCATAGCCGTGGCGCGTGGTGGCGATGCCGAGGAGGCGCTCGGGCGCGAGCTTGAGCGTGTCGAGATAATGCCGCTCCGCGGCCGCGGCCATCGCGGCGGCGCCCTTGCCGGCGGCGAGGCAGATCACGCGCCCCTTCGGCGCGGGGCGCAGGTGAGGCGCCAGGATCGTGCTCGGATGGGCGGCGGCAACGGCGGCATCGTAGAGCGCGCGGAGCAGGGGACGTCGGTCGGTCATGACGATGGCCTTCGGCAAACTCTTGGCAGACTAAAGCTGTGGCGAGGACGTCGCCATTCCCTTGCCTAGCGCATCGGGCGCCAAAGGGTAAGCAGCCATTACCGTCATTCGATTGTGCAATCGCGTGATCATGATGGCGAAAGGCCCGCCGCGATAGTTTCGCGACGGGCCTTCTTGCTCTCGTCGTGTTCAGGCGGCTAGCCGCCGACGTCGGCGCTGATCACGTCGCCGAACAGATCCCACTTCTCGCCCTTGAACCGCTCGAGCTGGAGCTGGCTGATCGGGGCAAAGTCGGTCGGGGAGGTGTTGATCTGGATGCCCGGCAGCAGCACCTCGGTGCGGAAGTTCTTCAGATTCGCGGCCTGCTTCATGACGTTCTCGCGCGTGAGATCGTCGCCGCATTGCTTCAGGATCTGGACCAGCGTCTGCGCCACGCCGTAGCCGACGATGGTGCCGTGGTCGAGCTTGTCGCCTTCAGGGAAGTATTTGTCCATGAAAGCGATGAAGTCCTTCATGCCGGGGTCATTCTTCCACTGCGGGTCCGACACGTCCTTCAGATAGTCGGCGGAGATGATGTCCTGGCCGTTCTCATAGCCGGCAGGCTTCATCACGCTGCCGACGGAGGCCGAGACGTTGTTGAGGAAGTGCAGCGGCTTCCAGCCGACCTCGGCAACCTTCTTGATCGCTTGGGCTGCAAACTTCGGCGTCGTGATGTTCATGAACACGTCGGCGCCGGTCGACTTCAGCTTCACGATGTGGTTGTCGATGGTCGGCTCGGATGTCTCGTAGCTTTCCTCCGCAACGATCATCGAGCCCGCCTTGGCGCTGAGGCCGTCCTTGAGACCCTTCAGATAGTCCTTGCCGTAATCGTCGTTCTGGAACAGCACGGCGATCTTGGCGTCCGGCTTGTTCTTGAGCAGCCACTTTGCGTAGATCTGCGTCTCGCTCTGATAGTTGGGCTGCCAGCCCATCGTCCAGGGGAAGTCTTTCGGATCGTTCCACTTGGTGGCGCCGGTCGCGACCAGGATCTGCGGCACCTTCTTCGCGTTCATGTATTTCTGGATCGCCGAGTTGGACGGCGTGCCGAGTGAGTTGAAGATGAACAGCACCTCGTCGCTCTCGACCAGCTTGCGCGCCTGCTCGACCGCCTTCGGCGGCGAATAGGCGTCGTCGTAGGAGACGAAGTTGATCTTGCGGCCGTTGATGCCGCCTTCCTCGTTGATCTTCTTGAAAAAGGCGGCTTCGGTCCGCCCGATGATGCCGTAGGCGGAGGCCGGTCCGCTGTAGGGCATGATGTTGCCGACCTTGATCTCGGTATCGGTCGCGCCGGTATCGTATTTCTTCTGGGCCGATGCGATGGAGGTCGAGGCCGCAATGAGCGCGAGCGCCAGTGACGCGGCCGCAAGTTTGCCGGTGACAGCGGGCATTCCAATCTCCCTTTTTTCTTGGTGTGTGCGCGCTCCTTTTCTTGGCTTGATTGTTTTTGGGCCGCGCATCGGCAATTCAATACGATTTGCGGTTGGCCTTCAACACAAAGCCCCCGCGACAACGTCGCAGGGGCTGCTCCTTTAGTAGTCAGGCAGGCCTGTGCAACTGCGAGACGGCAGGACAGTCAAGGGTTGCTCGGTGCGGATTGGGCTATTCTCGGTTGATATCAACGAGCGAGGTCGCTCGAGATGATGTCGCCGAACAATTCCCAGGCCTTGCCCTTGAATCGCATCATCTGGAGCTGCTCGATCGGCGCGAAATTGTCGGGCGCGGTGTTGATCTTGATGCCGGGCAGCAGCGTATCGGGTGCGAAATCCCTCAGGTGTGCTGCCTGCATCATGACGTTGTCGCGGGTGAGGTTGTCGCCGCACATCTGCAGCACCTTCACCATGGTTTGCGCGGCGGCATAGCCGAACGCGACGCCGGCATCGAGCTTGTTGCCCTTCGGATCGTATTGCGCGAGGAAATCGTAGAACTTCTTCATGCCGTCATCGGCATTCCATTGCGGATCGGAGCCGTCCTTGAAGTAGCTCGCCGACAGGATGCCCTGCGAGATCTCGTAGCCCGCCGGCTCGATCACGCCGCCGACGGAGGCCGAGACGTTGGAGATGATGTGGATCGGGTGCCAGATGATCTCGGCCGCCTTCTTGATCGCTTGCGCCGCGAATTTCGGCGTGGTGATGCTGATGAAGACGTCGGCGCCCGCGGCTTTCAGCTTCACGACGTGCTCGTCGATCGCGGGCTCGGAGGTGTCATAGGGCTCTGCCAGCACGATCATCGAGGCTTTCTCACCGAGCCCGTCCTTCAGTCCCTTCAGATAATCCTTGCCGAAATCGTCGTTCTGGTAGAGCACGCCGATCTTCGCTTCGGGCTTCTCCTTCATGATGTACTTGGCGTAGACCTTGGCTTCGCTCGCGTAGCTCGGCTGCCAGCCCATGGTCCAGGGATATTGCTTCGGATCGTTCCACTTCGAGGCGCCGCTCGCCACGAACAATTGCGGCACCTTGTTCTCGTTCATGTATTTGCGGATGGCGCCGTTGGTGGAGGTGCCGAGCGAGCCGAAGATCAGAAGCACATTGTCGCTCTCGACCAGCTTGCGCGCCTGCTCCACCGTCTTCGGCGGCGAATAGCCGTCGTCATACGAGATGAACTTGATCTTGCGGCCGTTGATGCCGCCCTCGGCGTTGATCTTGTTGAAATAGGCTTCTTCGGCCTTGCCGATCGCGGCGTAGGCCGAGGCCGGCCCGCTGTACGGCATGATGTTGCCGATTTTGATCTCGGTATCGGAGGCGCCTTTGTCGTAGGCCTTCTGCGCCAGAGCGGGATTGCTCATCGCAGTGCACAACGCGAATGCGACAAAAAGCGCTACAACCGGACATCGAACGGCAGTCATTTCATTCCCACCTCACCTGGATTGGCGTCGCATTGAACAAGTTTGATATCTGACGTCAACAAAAAGCCCCCGCGATCGTTCGCGGGGGCTTGGCAGATTGGACTATCGCGACAGCGCGTTATTCGGGAGCCACGTCGCCGCTCAGGATATCGCCGAACTGTTCCCACTTTTCGCCCTTGAAGCGCTGCATCTGCAGTTGGCTGATCGGGGCGAAGTCGTTCGGACCGGTGTTGATGGTGACGCCGGGCAGCATGGTGTCCGGCGCGAAGTCCTTCAGGCTCGCCGCCTGCTTCATCAGGTTGGCGCGGGTGAGATCGTCGCCGCACTGTTCCAGCGCCTTGACCAGCGTCTGTGCGGCACCGTAGCCGTAGACGACGCTGGAGTCGGTCTTGTCGACGCCGGGCATGTACTTGTCCAGGAACTCGGCCCACTTCTTCATGCCGGCATCGTCAGCCCAGCGCGGATCAGCGCCGTCCTTGGCGTAAGCCGCCGACAGCACGCCTTGGGCAGCTTCGAAGCCGGCCGGCTTCATCACGCTGCCGACCGAGGCCGACACGTTGGTGATGATCTGCAACGGCTTCCAGCCGAGCTCGGCGGTTTTCTTGATGGTCTGGGCGCCGAACTTCGGCGTCGTGTAGATCAGCAGCACGTCGGGATTGGCGGCCTTGATCTTGACGATGTGGCCATCGATCGAGGGCTCGGAGACCTCATAGCTTTCTTCCAAGATGATGGACGACGCCTTGGCGCCGAAACCATCCTTGGTGCCCTTGAGGTAGTCTTTGCCGAAATCGTCGTTCTGATAGAGGATCGCGACCTTGGCGTCGGGCCTCTCCTTCAACAGCCATTTCGCGTAGATCTGCGCTTCGCTCTGGTAGGAGGGCTGCCAGCCCATGGTCCAGGGGAAGTTCTTCGGGTCGTTCCACTTGGTCGCGCCGGTGGCGACGAACAGCTGCGGGATCTTCTTGGCGTTCAGATATTTCTGGATCGCGGTGTTCGAGGGCGTGCCGAGGGGGTTGAACACGGCGAGCACCTCGTCGCTCTCGACCAGCTTGCGGACCTGCTCGACCGCCTTCGGCGGTGAATAGCCGTCGTCATAGGTGACGTAGACGATCTTGCGGCCGTTGATGCCGCCCTTGTCGTTGATCATCTTGAAATAGGCTTCTTCGGTCTTGCCGATGATGCCGTAGGCCGATGCCGGACCGCTGTACGGCATGATGTTGCCGATCTTGATCTCGGTATCGGTCGCGCCGGTGTCGTATTTCTTCTGAGCGAGTGCTGCGCCGGAGGTGAGGGTCGCGACCGCCGTTACAAGTGCGGTGGTTCGCAGTGTTCTTCCGAAAGTCAATTTGGGTTCCTTCCTTGGTTTAGGCGTTTCAGTTTTTTCTGAGCCGTCCGGCGAGTTGCTGGCCCATGATCGCGACTTGCCTTGCGCCATGCGGCACGAGGTAGATGACGAGGAACAGGAGCACGCCGAACACGGCGCCGGAGAGGCCCTTGGAGATGCCCTCTGCGATATTGGGCACGAAGATGATGAAGGCCGCTCCGACGATCGAGCCGGGCAGCCAGCCGACGCCGCCGACGACCATGCCGAGGAACAGCTGGATCGCGAGCGTGATGGTGAAGCTGTCGGGCGCGACGAACTGCACCGCGATGGCGCTCAAGCCACCGGCGACGCCGGTGATGCCGGCGGAGACGCCGAAGGCGAGCGTCTTGTACAGCGCGACGTTGACGCCCATGGCGGAGGCCGCGATCTCGTTGTCGCGGATCGCCATGAAGGCGCGGCCAGAGCGGGAGCGCAGCAGGTTCACCGAGAAGACGTAGATCGCGAGCACGACGACGAGCGTGAAGTAATACAGCCACATGTCCTGCGACATCTTCAGGCCGAACGGCGCATCGGGCTTGGTGACAACGAGGCCCTGCACGCCGCCGGTCCAGGGCTCGAGGAAGTTCAGCTTGAGAAGCTGCGGCATGGCGGTGGCGAGTGCGAAGGTCGCCAGCGCCAGGTACACGCCGGAGAGCCGCAGCGCGGGCTGGCCGAACAGGAAGCCCACGCCGAAGCACAACACGCCCGCGACCGGCAGGCAGAGGAAGTAGGGGATGTTGAACTGCTCCATCATGACGGCGGTGATGTAGGCGCCGATGCCGTAGAACGCGCTCTGGCCGAGCGAGAACTGGCCCGAGCCGCCGGTCAGGATGTTCAGCGCCAGCACCGCAAGTCCCAGATAGAGCAGCTGGGTCAGCTGGAAGATCACAAAATTCTTCGCGAACAGCGGAACGGCGATGAGAAGCAGCAACACCACCACCGAGGTGCCTGTGCCCAGCGTCATGGCCCGCTTCGGAACGGCCTCGACCGGCTCGTTGCCTTCGGCGACGACTTCTTCTGCTGCGCTCATGATCAAACTCGCTTGACGATGTGCCGGCCGAACAGACCAGCGGGTTTGACGACCAGGACGGAGATGATCAGCGCGAGCGCGATCGGGAGTTTCAGCTCATTGCCGACGCCGGGGATATAGGTGCCGGCGAGGTTCTCGAAGACGCCGACCAGGAAGCCGCCGACCACGGCGCCGAACGGGCTGGTGAGGCCCCCGAGCACCGCTGCGGCAAAGCCGTAGATCAGCACGCCGCCCATCATGTTGGGCTCGAGGAACACGACCGGCGCGATCAGCATGCCGGCGATCGCACCGATCGCGGTCGCCATGCCCCAGCCGAGCGCAATCATCCAGCTCGTGTTGATGCCGACGAGGCGGGCCGATTCGGGCACGGAGGCGGCCGCGCGCATGGCAAGACCAATGCGGGTGTACTGGAAGAAGAAATAGAGGCCGAGCAGCAGCAGCACGGTGACGCCGATCATGCCGGCCTGGTGGGTCGAGATCAGCTGGCTGCCGAGGAACGGCGAAGAGCCGAACGGGGTCGGATATTGCTTGATGGTGAAGTCCCAGATTAGGCCGGCCGAGGAGTTGATGATCGCGTACAGCGCGATGAAGCCGGCGACATTGGTCAGCACCGGCGCCTTGGCCAGCGGCTTGAACAGGATCCGCTCGATCGCGATGCCGCCGACGAAGGAGAGCGCCAGCGCGATGATGAACGCGCCCCAATAGGGCACGCCCCATTGCATCAGCTGCCAGGAGATGAAGGTCGAGAACATCGCCATCTCGCCCTGCGCGAAGTTGAGATGGTCGATCGCCTGGTAGATCATGACCACCGCGAGCGCCATGCAGGCGTAGATGGCACCGGTGGCAATCCCGGCCAGCACCTGGTTGGTAAACAGCTCCATTGTGCCGGCTCCTCAGTAACCCAGATAGGATTTGCGGATTTCTTCGTTGTTCGCGATGTCCTTGGCGTTGCCGGACATCACGATACGGCCGGTCTCGATCACATAGGCCTGGTCGGCGAGCTCGAGCGCGAGCTGGGCGTTCTGCTCGACCACCAGGATCGACACCTTGTCCTCGCGGTTGATCTTGCCGAGGATGCCGAACAGGTCGCGCACCACGAGTGGCGCCAGGCCGAAGGACGGCTCGTCGAGCAGCATCAGCCGCGGCCGTAGCATCAGCGCACGCGCGACCGCGAGCATCTGCTGCTCGCCGCCGGAGAGCGTGCCGGCCTGCTGGGTATGCCGCTGCTTCAGCACCGGGAAATGCGCATACATGCGCTCGATGTCGGAGATGATGCCGGCATTGTCCTTGCGGGTGATGGCACCTAACTGGAGATTTTCCTCCACCGTCATGGTGGTGAAGGTGCCGCGGCCCTGCGGCACATGGGCGATGCCGAACCGCACGATGCTTTCGGTGGAGCGATTGTTCAGCGGCTTGCCGTCGAACTCGATGCCGCCGGTGGAGCGCACCATGTTGCAGATCGCGCGCAGCGTCGTGGTCTTGCCGGCGCCGTTGGCCCCGAGCAGCGTCACGAGCGAGCCCTCGTTGAGCGAGAAGGTGAGGCCGTGGAGCGCCTGGACTTGGCCGTAATAGGCGCGCAGGTCCTTGACGTTGAGCAGAACAGTCATTGGTCCTTGCTCCCCAGATAGGCCTTGATGACGTCGGGGTCGACCTGCACCTGGGCGGGCGTGCCTTCCGCGAGCTTCTTGCCGAAATTCAGCGCGACGACGTGGTCGGCGATCGACATCACGAGGCCCATGTGGTGCTCGACCAGCAGCACGGTCATGTGACGCTCGTCGCGGATTTTGCGGATGAGGTCGCCGAGGACGTAGACCTCTTCGTGGTTGAGGCCGCCGGCGGGTTCGTCGAGCAGGAGGATCTTCGGGTCTGCCGCCAGCGCCCGCGCCAATTCGACGCGCTTCTGCGTGCCGAAGGGCAGGCCGGAGACGGTGGTGTGGGCGACGTCCTCGAGGTCGAGATAGGCGAGGATTTCGTGCACCTTCTTGTTCACGCTGGTTTCGCTGCGGCGAATCCAGGCCAGCCGCAGCGAGTCGCTGACGATGTCGGACGAGGTGCGGGCATGCGTGCCGACGCGGACATTGTCCATCACCGAGAGATTCGGAAACAGCGCCACGTTCTGGAAGGTGCGGCCGATGCCGATCTCCGCGATCCGGTGCGGCGGACGCGTCAAAATGCTCGCGCCTTCCATCAGGATGTCGCCTGATGACGGCTGGTAGAGGCGGGAGAGGCAGTTGAAGAGCGTGGTCTTGCCGGCGCCGTTGGGGCCGATCAATCCGAGGATCTGCCCCTTGTGCATGTCGAAGGACACGCCGTTGAGCGCGACGATGCCGCCGAACACGACGCTGACGTCGCGAACCGCGAGCAGAGGCGATGTCCCCTGCGCGAGCTGTGCCTGCGTCATCTCGTCTCGCCCACACCGTTTTGGGGGCGAAGAAGCGATGCGAACCGCTCCCTGACATGACAAAGGCTATCTGATCCCCTCGGCCACACGCGCAACTTTCCCTCCTGATTTCAGCTTTTTGCTGTCGTCTTTTTTGGATGGCGGCATCAGTCCCCCGAGTGCCGCTTCGATGTTCCTTACCATCGCAAGCAGACGGGGTCCAATGTCGTTGATCAATCGCTCTTCCGTGAAGCGGAATGCGGGCGCGCCGCAATTGAATGCGTAAGGCCCGGTTCCGTCGTTGAGCCTGAGCGCGACGCCGGCGGCGCCGATGTCGTCGTGCCAGTCGCCGACCGAGATTGCGAAGCCGTGCTTCGCAACCGTCTCGCCGGAACGCTCCAGCCCGTCGCGCATCTTCGGCCAGCGGCTGCCGTAATGTTCGCGCAGGACACGCGACAGTTCGGCGCGGTCTTCTTCGCCGAGCGCCCAGAAATAGGCGCGGCCCATCGCACTGGTTGCAATCGGTACGCGCGAGCCGACGTCAAGTTGAACGCCGACGGTCTCGCTGCCGCGGCTCTGTCCGAAATAGATCATGCTGTGACGATCGCGGCCGCCGATCGCGACGGCGCCGCCGGTCGCGCGCATCATCTCTTCGCGGAACGGTTCGGACAAATGCCGAACGCCGAGATTGGCTAACGCCGCGTAACCGAGCGCCATCGCGGCCGGTGCCAGCTGGTATTTCTCGAAACGGGGAACCGGCGTCAGATAGCCAAGCTTCGTCAGCGTGTAGGTCAGCCGCGAAACGGTCGGCTTCGGCAGATTGGTGCGGGAGGCAATCTCCTGATTGCCGAGAAGTCCGTCGCTGGGCTGGAATGCGCGCAATACGTCAAGTCCGCGGGAAAGCGCCACGACGAAATTCCGATCGGTCGCAGTCTTCTTTCCTGTACGCTTCATCCCTGATCTGCTCTTGCGCGGAGTCGTTGACAAGCCACGTGCTTCAAAATAACCCTGCCGTCAAGATGCGGAATTAAATTCCGCACTGCGAAATTGAACAAAAGTATATCCCCACCAAGGAGGGACACCGTGAGCGAAGTGGTCAAGCTTGAGCGTCATGACGAAGTCGGGATCGTCACGGTCAATAGTCCTCCGGTCAATGCGCTGAGTGCCGCAGTTCGGGGCGGAATCCTGGAGTGCATCAAGGCCGCCATCGCCGATCCCGCGATCAAGGGCATCGTGCTGACCTGCGCCGGCCGCACCTTCATTGCCGGTGCCGACATCACCGAGTTCGGCAAGCCGCCGAAGCCGCCCGGCCTCAACGAAGTGCTCGCCGAGATGGAGAATTCGCCGAAGCCGATCGTGGCTGCGATCCACGGCACCGCACTCGGCGGCGGCCTCGAGGTCGCATTGGCCTGTCATTTCCGCGTGGCTGTGAAAGAGGCCAAGCTCGGCCTGCCCGAGGTGAAGCTCGGCCTGCTGCCGGGCGCCGGCGGCACTCAGCGCCTGCCGCGCGCGGTGGGTCCCGAGCTCGCCGTCAAGATGATCGTCGGTGGCGATCCCATCGGGGCGGCTGAAGCGCTCAAGAACGGCCTGATCGAGGAGATCGTCGAAGGCCCGGCGTCCGGCGGCGAAGCCTTCGTCCGCAAGCTGATCGCCGAGAAGCGTCCGCTGCGCCGCTTGCGCGATGACGATTCCAAGATCGCGGCCGCCAAGGCCGATCGCTCGATCTTCACCAATGCGGTTGCGGCGATGACCAAGAAGTCGCGCGGCCTGGAAGCGCCGTTCGCGGCAGCCGACGCGGTCGGCTACGCCATCGACCTGCCGTTCGACGAAGGCCTGAAGAAGGAGCGCGAGGGCTTCCTCAAGCTCGTCGCCAGCGACCAGTCCAAGGCGCAGCGTTATGCCTTTTTCGCCGAGCGCGAGGCCGCCAAGATCGCGGGCGTGCCCGAAGGTACCAAGTCGCGACCCGTCAACCGTGTTGCCATTCTTGGTGCCGGCACGATGGGCGGCGGCATCGCGATGTCATTCGCCAATGCCGGCATCCCCGTCACCCTGATCGAGACCGGCGAGGAGCAGCTCAAGCGCGGCATGGGCATCATGCAGAAGAACTGGGAAGCGACCGCCGCGCGCGGCGGCATCCCGGCGGATGCGCCCGCCAAGCGCATGGCGCTGATCAACGGTGTCGTCGGCATCGAGAATGTCGGCGACGCCGACCTCGTGATCGAGGCCGTGTTCGAGACCATGGCGGTGAAGCAGGAAGTGTTCGGCAAGCTCGATCAGTACGTCAAGCCGGGTGCTGTGCTTGCCTCCAACACCTCGTACCTCAACATCGACGAGATCGCGAAGGCGACCAAGCGTCCGCAGGACGTGCTCGGCATGCACTTCTTCTCGCCGGCCAACGTCATGAAGCTGTGCGAGATCGTGCGCGCGGAGAAGACCGCGCCGGACGCCCTCGTCACGGCTGTGACGATCGCGCGTAAAATTGCAAAAGTGCCGGCCGTCGTCGGCGTCTGCGACGGCTTCGTCGGCAACCGCATGCTGGCCCAGCGCGGCAAGCAGTCCGAGAAGCTCCTGTTCGAGGGCGCGCTGCCGCAGCAGGTCGACGCTGTCGTGACAAAATTCGGCATGCCGATGGGCCCGTTCGCGATGGGCGATCTCGCCGGCCTCGATATCGGCTGGCGCTCGCGCAAGGATCGCGGCATCAAGTCGGAGATCGCGGACGCGCTGTGCGAAGCCGGCCGCTTCGGCCAGAAGACCGGCAAGGGCTACTACAAGTATGAAGCCGGCTCCCGCTCGCCGCTGCCCGATCCTGAGGTCGAGAAGCTGATCGACGAGACGCTGCTGCGTCTCGGCCGCAAGAAGCGCATCGTCAGCGACGACGAGATCCTCGAGCGCATGATGTATCCGATGATCAACGAGGGCGCGAAGATCCTCGCAGAAGGCATCGCGGCGCGTCCCTCCGACATCGACGTGGTCTGGCTCTACGGCTATGGCTGGCCGATCTATCGCGGTGGCCCGATGTTCTGGGCCGACAGCGTCGGCCTCAAGCACATCGCCGATCGCCTGGCCTTCTACGCCAAGGAGACCAACGACCCGAACCTCGAGCCCGCGCCGCTGCTGAAGAAGCTGGCCGCCGAAGGCAAGACGTTCGCGTCGCTCGCGGCCGAGTCGAAGGCGGCGTGATGGGGGCTGGCACTCTCGGCGTCATTCCGGGATGGCCCGAAGGGCCAGGCCCGGAATCCATTTCGCCTTCGAGCGTGCTGCTTGATGGATTCCGGGTTCGCGACTTCGTCGCGCCCCGGAATGACCACTGATTGTGATGTAGAAAATGACCCATCCCGGCGAACAGTTTTACCCCGAGGGCGTGCATTGGGACGAAACCATCGTCCAGGGCACGCTGCCTGACCTGCTCGCGACGGCCGCAGCGAATTACGGCCCGCGCACCGCGCTCGAGTTTCGCGATCGTCCGATCACCTATACCGAGCTCGCGGGGATGGCCGAGCGCGCGGCCGCCGCGTTCCTGCGCGCAGGCTGCGGCAGGAACAGCTCCGTCGCGCTGTTCCTCGGCAATACGCCGGATCATCCGGTCAATTTCTTCGGCGCGCTGAAGGCAGGCAGCCGTGTCGCGCATCTGTCACCGCTCGATGGCGAGATCGCGCTGACGCACAAGGTCTCTGATTCCGGCTCGCGCCTGCTCATCACCTCGAACCTCCAGGCCCTGCTGCCGACCGCGCTGAAATTTCTGGAGAAGGGGCTGATCGACCGCCTCGTCGTCTGCGAGGACGACAGCTGGGGCAAGGTCGGCACGCCGCAGGCGCCAATTCCCGATGACCCGCGCGTCGTCACCTTCAAGGCCTTCGTCGAGGGCGCGCCGACCCCGGCGCAATGGCCCGCTGTTGCCGTCGATGACGTCGCGCTGCTGCAATATACCGGCGGCACCACCGGCCTGCCGAAGGGCGCCATGCTCACGCACGGTAATCTGACCTCGGCGGTGTCGATCTATGACGTCTGGGGCAAGCCGGCGCGTGCGACGCGCGGCGACGTCATCGAGCGCGTGATCTGCGTGCTGCCGCTGTTCCACATCTACGCGCTCACGGTGGTGCTGCTGTCCTCGCTCAGGCGCGGCAATCTGATCTCGATCCACCAGCGTTTCGATGTTGAAGCTGTGATGCGCGACATCGAGGTCAAGCGTGCGACTTATTTTCCGGGCGTGCCGACGATGTGGATCGCGATCGCCGCGCTCCCCAATCTCGACAAGCGCGATTTCTCCTCGCTCACCGCCATCGGCTCCGGCGGCGCGCCGCTGCCGGTCGAGGTCGCGAAGTTCTTCGAGAGCAAGGTCGGCAAGAAGCTGAGGAGCGGCTGGGGCATGACCGAGACCTGCTCGCCCGGCACCGGCCATCCGCCTGTTGGTCCCGACAAGCCCGGCTCGATCGGTCTGATGCTGCCCGGCATCGAGCTCGACGTCGTCTCGCTGGATGATCCCACCAAAGTGCTGCCGCCGGGCGAAGTTGGCGAGATCCGCATCAAGGGCCCGAACGTCACCAAGGGCTACTGGAACAAGCCGGTGGGATCGGCAGAGGCCTTCATCGACGGCCGCTTTCTCACCGGCGACATCGGCTATGTCGACACCGACGGCTATTTCTTCCTGGTCGACCGCAAGAAGGACATGATCATCTCCGGTGGCTTCAACGTCTATCCGCAGATGATCGAGCAGGCGATCTACACCGTTCCAGGCGTGCACGAGGTGATCGTGCTCGGCATTCCCGACCAATATCGGGGCGAGGCCGCGAAAGCCTTCATCAAGCTGAAGCCGGACGCAAAGCCGTTCTCGCTCGACGAGCTGCGTGCGCAGCTCGCCGGCAAGATCGGCAAGCACGAAATGCCGGCGGAGGTCGCGTTCGTCGACGATCTGCCGCGCACGCCGGTTGGAAAGCTGTCGCGGCACGAATTGCGCCAGCAGCAGAAACCATCACATCTAACGCAACCAGGAGGTCGCTCTTGACCGACGCCGTCATCGTTTCCACCGCCCGCACGCCGATCGGCAAGGCCTATCGCGGCATGCTCAACGCCACCGAGGGCGCCACGCTGCTCGGCCACGCCATCGGCGAAGCCGTCGCGCGCGCAAAAGTCGATCCGAAGGAGATCGAGGACGTCGTGATGGGCTCGGCGCTGCAGCAGGGCGCGACCGGCGGCAACATCGCTCGCAAGGCACTGCTCCGGGCCGGTCTGCCGGTCACCGTTGCCGGCACCACCATCGACCGTCAGTGCGCCTCGGGCCTGCAGGCGATCGCGCTCGCCGCCCGCTCTGTGATCTTCGACGGTGTCGAGGTCGCGGTCGGCGGCGGCGGCGAGTCGATCTCGCTGGTGCAGAACGACAAGATGAACGGCTTCCACGCCCAGGATCCGGCGCTGCTCAAGATCAAGGGCGAGGTCTACATGCCCATGATCGACACCGCCGAGATTGTCGCCAAGCGCTACGGCATCTCGCGCGAGAAGCAGGACGAATATTCGCTGGAGAGCCAGCGCCGCACCGCGGCCGCGCAGCAGGGCGGCAAGTTCAAGGACGAGATCGCGCCGATCACGACGCAGATGGCGGTCACCGACAAGGCGACCGGCGCCGTGTCGATGAAGGACGTCACGCTGTCGCAGGACGAGGGTCCGCGCCCGGAGACCACGATCGAAGGCCTCGCCGGCCTCAAGCCCGTGCGCGGCGAAGGTTTCGCCATTACCGCCGGCAATGCCAGCCAGCTCTCCGACGGCGCCAGCGCCTCGGTGATCATGAGCGACAAGGAAGCGGCGAAGCGCGGGCTCAGCCCGCTCGGCATTTTCCGCGGCTTCGTCTCCGCCGGCTGCGAGCCGGACGAGATGGGCATCGGCCCGGTGTTTGCCGTGCCGCGCCTGCTCAAGCGCCATGGCCTCAAGGTCGACGACATCGGCCTCTGGGAGCTGAACGAAGCCTTTGCGGTGCAGGTGCTGTATTGCCGCGACAAGCTCGGCATCGATCCCGAGAAAATCAACGTCGATGGCGGCGCAATCGCGGTCGGCCACCCCTACGGCATGTCGGGCGCGCGCCTGACCGGCCACGCTTTGATCGAAGGCCGCCGCCGCAAGGCCAAGTACGCGGTCGTCACCATGTGCGTCGGCGGCGGCATGGGCGCTGCCGGTCTGTTTGAGGTGTTGCAGTAACCGGCGCCGTCGTTCCGGGGCATTCGCGCTAGCGAATGAACCCGGAACCTCGAGCCACAATCTCTGGATTCCGGGTTCGCGCTTCGCGCGCCCCGGAATGACGAATAGGGAATACGTTTCACAGGAGGATCCGATGGATCTCGCATTCACGAAAGAAGAGCAGGCGTTTCGCGAGGAAGTGCGGTCGTTCTTCCGCGACAACGTGCCGCCGGATACGCGGCGCAAGCTGGTCGAGGGCCGTCACCTCTCGAAGGACGAGATGGTGACGTGGTGGCGCATCCTCAACAAGAAGGGCTGGGGCGTCAGCCACTGGCCGACGCAGTATGGTGGCACCGGCTGGACCTCTGTGCAGCACTACATCTTCAACGAGGAGCTGCAGTCCTACCCGGCGCCGCAGCCGCTCGCCTTCGGCGTCAGCATGGTCGGCCCCGTCATCTACACCTTCGGCAACGAAGAGCAGAAGAAGAAGTACCTGCCGCGCATCGCCAATGTCGACGATTGGTGGTGCCAGGGCTTTTCGGAGCCGGGTTCGGGCTCTGACCTTGCGTCGCTGAAGACAAAAGCCGAGCGCAAGGGCGACAAATGGATCATCAACGGCCAGAAGACCTGGACGACGCTCGCCCAGCACGCCGACATGATCTTCTGCCTCTGTCGCACCGACGCGTCAGCGAAGAAGCAGATGGGCATCTCCTTCATCGTGTTCCCGATGAAGTCGAAGGGCGTCACCGTGCGCCCGATTCAGACCATCGATGGTGGCCATGAGGTCAACGAAGTGTTCTTCGACGACGTGGAAGTTCCTTACGAGAACCTGATCGGCGAGGAGAACAAGGGCTGGGATTACGCGAAATTCCTGCTCGGCAATGAGCGTACCGGCATCGCGCGCGTCGGCGTTTCCAAGGAAAGGCTGCGCCGCATCCGTGATCTGGCCGGCAAGGTCGAGGCCGGCGGCAAGCCGATCATCCAGGATTCGGCTTTCCGCGAGAAGCTCGCGGCCTGCGAGATCGAGCTGAAGGCGCTTGAGCTGACGCAGCTGCGCGTCGTCGCGGATGAAGGCAAGCACGGCAAGGGCAAGCCCAATCCGGCCTCTTCGGTGCTGAAGATCAAGGGCTCCGAGATCCAGCAGACCACCACTGAATTGCTGATGGAAGTGATCGGCCCGCTCGCGGCTCCTTACGACGTGCACGGCGACGACGGTTCCAACGAAGCCATGGACTGGACCGCCCAGATCGCGCCGAGCTACTTCAACAACCGCAAGGTCTCGATCTACGGCGGCTCCAACGAGATCCAGCGCAACATCATCGCCAAGGCGGTGCTGGGATTGTGATGCTCTCTCCCTCCCTCTCCCCGTTCTTACGGGGAGAGGGTTGGGGTGAGGGGCTCTCTCCGAGCAGACACTTGTTAGTTTGAGGAAACAGAGATGGATTTTGATTTGACCGAGGAGCAGCGGCTCCTGAAGGACAGCATCGACGGCCTGCTGACCGATTCCTACGATTTCGAGAGCCGCAAGAAATACATGAAGGAGAAGGGCGGCTGGAGCAAAGCCGTCTGGGGCAAGCTCGCCGAGCAGGGGCTGCTCGGCCTGCCCTTCAGCGAGGCCGATGGCGGCTTCGGCGGCGGCGGCGTCGAGACCATGATCGTGATGGAAGCGCTCGGCAAGGCGCTGGTGCTCGAGCCGTATCTGGCGACCGTCGTGATCGGTGGCGGCTTCCTCCGTCATGCCGGCACCGATGCGCAGAAGGCCGCGCATGTGCCTGGGATCGTCGACGGCAGCAAGACGCTGGCGTTCGCCCAGCTCGAGAAGAACTCGCGCTATGATCTCTTCGACGTCGCCACCACGGCGAAGAAGAAGGGTGACGGCTGGGTCATCGATGGTGAAAAATTCGTCGTGCTCAACGGCGAGAACGCCGACACCCTCATCGTCACCGCGCGTACCAAGGGTGGGCGCCGCGACACGACCGGCATCGGCGTGTTCCTGGTTCCGGCTGATGCCAAGGGCGTCACCAAAAAATCCTACCCGACCCAGGACGGCCTGCACGCCGCCGACATCACTTTTACGGGTGTCGAGGTTGGCGCGGACGCCGCGATCGGAAATCCTGATGACTCACTGGCGCTGATCGAGCGCGTGGTGGACGAAGCCCGCGTCGCGCTCTGTGCGGAAGCGGTCGGCCTGATGGACGAGTCGCTCAAGACCACGGTCGAGTACATCAAGACGCGCAAGCAATTCGGCGTCGCGATCGGCTCGTTCCAGTCGCTGCAGCACCGCGCCTCCGACATGTTCGTCGCGGCCGAGCAGGCGCGCTCGATGTCGATGTTCGCGACCATGGCTGGTGATTTCGAGAACGCCAAAGAGCGCGCCAACGCCATCGCCGCGGCCAAGGTGCAGATCGGCAAGTCGCTGAAGTTCGTCGGCCAGCAGGCGATCCAGCTTCACGGCGGCATCGGCATGACCATGGAGGCGAAGATCGGCCACTACTTCAAGCGCCTCACCATGATCGAGAACACCTTCGGCGACACCGACTATCACCAGCGCCGCGTCGCCGATGCGGGTGGGTTGATCTGAGTCTCTCCACCACCGTCATTGCGAGCGAAGCGAAGCAATCCAGTCTGTCTCCGCGGCGACATCTCTGGATTGCTTCGTCGCTTCGCTCCTCGCAATGACGGAGTGAATGGCATCAGCGGAGCCCCTATAACAATGAAAAACACCCCGTTTGATCTCACCGGCAAGGTCGCAATCGTCACCGGCTCCAGCCGCGGCATCGGCCGCTCCGCCGCATCGGCGAGCCCGACGAAATCGCAGGCGCAGTGGCCTATCTCGCCTCGGATGCCTCGAGCTTCATGACCGGCCAGGGGCGCGCTCCGCTCATCCCACCTTGACCTCTCCGCGGCAATCCCGTTTCTTTGGCGCGACACAACGACCCCCTTCAGGGAAACGCCCAAAGAAAACGCCAAGGTAAGCTGCCATGTCTTTCGTCCTCGCCATCGACCAGGGCACCACCTCCTCGCGCGCGATCGTGTTTCGCAGCGATATTTCGATTGCCGCCCGCGCGCAGCAGGAGTTTCCGCAGCATTTCCCGGCCTCGGGCTGGGTCGAGCATGAGCCGGAGGACATCTGGACCTCGACCGTGATGGTCTGCCGCGACGCGATCGAGCGGGCCGGCATCACGGCCAAGGACATCGCCGCGATCGGCATCACCAACCAGCGCGAGACCACCGTGGTGTGGGACCGCGCCACGGGGCAGGCCGTGCACCGCGCCATCGTCTGGCAGGACCGCCGCACCGCGGACGTCTGCTCCAGGCTCAAGCACGACGGCCGCGAGCCGCTGATCTCGCAGAAGACGGGCCTGATCATCGATCCCTATTTCTCCGGCACCAAGGTCGCCTGGATCCTCGACCACGTCCCCGGCGCCCGCGCGGCCCGCGGCGAGCTGATGTTCGGCACGGTCGATTGCTACCTGCTCTGGCGCCTCACCGGCGGCAAGGTGCACGCCACCGACGCCACCAATGCCTCGCGCACGCTGCTGTTCAACATCCACACCGGCCAGTGGGACGACGAGCTCTTGGAGATCATCGGCGTGCCGCGCTCGATGCTCCCCGAAGTGAAGGACTCGTCGGCCCGCTTCGGCGACAGCACGCCTGATCTGTTCGGCGGCGCGATTCCGATTTGCGGCATCGCCGGCGACCAGCAGGCCGCGACCATCGGCCAGGCCTGCTTCCGCCCGGGCATGATGAAGTCGACCTACGGCACCGGCTGTTTCGCGCTGCTCAACACCGGCTCCACGCCGGTGGTATCGAAGAACAAGCTGCTCACCACCATCGCCTACCAGCTTGACGGCAAGCGCACCTACGCGCTCGAGGGTTCGATCTTCGTCGCGGGCTCGGCCGTGCAATGGCTGCGCGATGGCCTCGGCATCATCAAGCACGCGGCCGAGACCGGACCGCTCGCTGACCAGTCCGACTCCATGCAGAGCGTCTATCTCGTGCCGGCCTTCGTCGGCTTGGGCGCGCCCTACTGGAATCCGCGCGTGCGCGGCGCGCTGTTCGGCCTCACCCGCAACACCGGACCTGCCGAGCTTGCGCATGCTGCGCTGGAGAGCGTCTGCTACCAGACCTTCGATCTCTGGGCCGCGATGCGGGCGGACTGGCCGAGCTCGGAAACCGCGAGCGTCGTGCTCCGCGTCGACGGCGGCATGACCGCGTCGGACTGGACCATGCAGCGCCTCGCCGATCTCCTCGACGCGCCGGTCGATCGCCCGGTGATCCAGGAGACCACGGCGCTGGGTGCGGCCTATCTCGCCGGCCTCAACGCGGGCGTCTATCCCGAGCCGACCAAGTTCGCCGACAATTGGCGCCTCGAGCATCGCTTCAAGCCCAACATGAGCGATGCCACCCGCGAACGAAAGCTCGCCGGCTGGGCCCGCGCGGTCAAGGGCGTGCTGGCGAGCGACGAGGGCGAGGGGTAGGCGGCTTCTTGTAACCAACACCGCCGTCGTCCCGGCCTAGTGCGCAATTGCGCACGGGGGGCCGGGACCCATACTCCGCAGCACATGTTGCGAACGGGACTCGTCGTTCCAACACCGCAAAACAATTTAGACTCGTGGTTATGGGTCCCGGCCTTCGCCGGGACGACGTTGAATATCAGGCTCGCGCTGAGCCTCACTGAGAGAATCCCATGATCCTCCCCGACGGCTATTCCGACATCCCCACCGGCAAGATCGCCGCCGTCGTCACCCATCTGGAAATGACGGCACCGCCCCAGCGCCGCAACGATCCGCCCGGCGCGTGGACGCTCCGCGAGGTCGATGCGCCCACGCTTCCCTGGTACCGCGATCTCTTTCGTCGCGTCGGCGAAGAGTGGCTCTGGACATCGCGTGTGCGCTTGAACGATGCAGAACTCGCCGCGATCATCCAAGCCCCGGGCATTGAAATCTACGCTCTCGTCGTCGACGGCCGCGACGAAGGCCTGCTCGAGCTCGATTTCCGCGACCCCGGCCAATGCGAGCTGGTCTATTTCGGCGTCACCACGGGCCTGATCGGCACCGGCGCCGCCCGCTTCCTGATGAACCGCGCGCTGGAGCACGCATGGTCGCGTGACGTGCGTCGCGTCTGGGTCCACACCTGCACCCTCGATCATCCGTCAGCCGTTGCGTTCTACCAGCGCTCCGGCTTCATCCCGTTCCGTCGCCAGATCGAGGTGGCGGACGATCCGCGGCTCGATGGCACGTTGTCGCGAACGGCGGCGAAGCACGTGCCTGTTATCGAATAGGACACGGCTCCCTCCACTCGTCATTGCAATGACGGAGTGTGGGGCGCGGCCTCATCCCCTCACATCGTCTTCAAAAATTCCACCAGCGCCCGCCGCTCCTGCGGCGTCAGCAGGCGTCCGATCACGCCGGCCTTGCCATTATTGAACTCGTGCCCGGTGTTGTAATTGCCTCGGAGCCTGGTATCGAGCTCGAAGCCGCCCTCCAGTCGGTCGGTGCGATATCCGACATTGACAGGATCATATTCGCGGTTGCCGAGGTAGAATTTTGTCGGGCGCTCGCTGGCCGGCGACAGCAGGGCATAGAGGTTGGGCACCGAGCCATTGTGCAGGTACGGCGGCGTTGCCCATATCCCATTGAGCGGACGCGCCTTGTAGGCCAGCGGCGCCTGGATGCCGTTCTCCCGGTAGCCGTTCAGCTCCTCGCGCTGTTCCGGCCCGACCGGCGGTGTCTGGCCGTCATACCAATGCTTGATCGTCTTTTCGGTGACGGCACCGAGCGCCGGGCCAAAACTGTCGGTGGCGATATCGAGCTCGCGCGGTACGGTGACCTTGCGATTGAGCATATCCTGGGCCTGCGCCGGGTCGGTGCCGACTAGCGTGATGGGGACGACGTTGAGGCGGAGATAACGCTCACCGGGATAACGCTCCTGCGTCCTGTTGTCCGGAAGCGACCAGCGATCGGACGTCCAGAACTCGGCGCTGCTCACCGGCGGCAAATGGCATCCCTGGCAATGCTCCTTGTAGAGCGTCGCGCCTTGCGCGGCGAGCGCCTTGTCGACTGGTGGAAGCTCGGACGGCCATTGCGGTGACCTCAATCCGGTGAATCCCGTCTTTGCATTCGGTTGCTTCCCGGCCAGCGATTTCTCGATCCTGTCGAGGTTCATGATCTCGACGCCCGAGTTGAAAAGCCCGCCGCGCACGCTTGTCAGGTTGATCATCGCGGATACGCCCATGGCTTCACCCACGTTGCGCACCATGGGCTGCTCGATCGATGCGTTGTACTGGACCCAATCGAACCACGAGGCGTCCCAGATGCGCGGGAAATGCACGGGCGCCGAGGTGGCGGCGTAGTTGGCGGGAATCTTGAGGTCGACGGCAAAGACCTCGTTGCCGATGCGGTTCAACGCGTCGAGCCTGCCGAACCCTTCGACGACGCTCTGCGGGGCAACCATGGTGTCGAGATCGGAGAGGCCCTTGCCCTGCGCCAGGATCTTGTCGAGCTGCGCAAGCAACTCGGTCTTTTCCACCTCGTTCGGGTCTGGTCCGATCACCCTTTCGGCGAACCGATCGAAGCGGAACGGAACGAAGCGCGTGAATGCCAGCGAGAGCCCGAGCGCGGTCCGGAACTTGCCGAGATCGGTGAGCGCAGGGCCGCCGTCGACCAGGAACTCCGTTCCCTGATAGGTGAAGCGTCCGGTGTGGCACGCCGCACAGGTCAGTCCAACCCGCGTCATGTCGACGTAAGGGGCCCGTGGATTTTTCCAGGGTTGTGCGGTGGCGTCGACCATCGCCTTGCCGCGCGCCATGCCGATGGGCAATCCAAGCTTGGGATCGGCCGGATCGGGAATGAATCCGAAACGATCGAGATAAACAGGGTCGCTCAGGAGTCTCACCGACGTCAGCGATATCTCCGGCCGTTCAAGGGCCATGAACCATTCGTACGGGATGTGGAACGTCGCCGTTCCCTGATCGGCGTGGTGAACCCATGCGCGTTGATCCGTCCAGTTCTGGTCGAGCCAGCGGGTCTTCTGGGCTGCCGGATAGTCCGGCAGCTTCACCTTGATCCCGTCATAGACCTTGGCGACGTAAGGGTAGCCCACCCATCCCGCGATCACGATGACCGCGGCAATTGCGAACGAGAAGAGCAACGCCAGTGTTCTCGCCATTTCGCTCTCCTTGATAATCTCTTGAAGAACTCAGCCTGAAGCGATCATGAGGTCGTGCCCGCCGGGGGATCGGCAAAGGATCGCAATGCGGCGATGCCCGGCAGAAAGAAGTATTCGCCGCCTCGCGTGCTCACGAACGCCGGCAGTCCGGCCAATCGACGCCGCGGCGCGCCGGCGCGCGGGATCGTGAAAGTGCCGCTGCCGTCGTTGCCGCCGATCATCGGATCCTTGTCATTCCCGAGGCCGGCGAAGTCGCCGTCATTGATCCAGACCTTCTGGACGAATTCGAATTGACGGCCGATGTCGGCGTTCACCAGCAACATGATGGCGCCGCGCGCGGCGCCGTCATCGGCAGCCGCATCCGCAGGCAGGTGCGACCCATAGGGCAGACCCTGGCGCAGCAGCCGATGCCGATGGACGGATGCGCCATTCGGGCCCGTCAGCCCAGAGCGCGGATTGAGGCGCCGCACATGAGCTCCTATCGGGCAGTTCGTTCCCTTGAGATCGTCGAGATAGGTAAAGTCGTTGTTTCGCTTCTGGTCCGCAGCGAGGGCCGGGTCGTCGTGCTCTGCTGCCAGCGCCAGTGGTGCGCCACTTTGCCAGCGTCCCATCATCTTCGCCTTCAGCACCGCGACATCGTTCTCGTCGGCCGCAGAGCGCCGCAGAAAATCCCGGAAGGCAAACACATGTTGGTGCAGCTTGCGCAGCACCACGAAGCTGCCGTTGCGGCCGAAACATGCCGGGCTGGGCAGGTCAGGCACTGCCCCGGTCTCGTCGGGCTGCCCGAGCACGAACTCACCAGCCTTCAGGGCTCGCCAGCCGCCTGCATCAGGAATGCCCGCGCCGGGCAGAACCGGCTCCCCGCTGCCCTCGATGGCGGGCTGCGTAATTCCGTCGCGATAGCCGAAGTGCTCGACCGGGACCGGCCTGCCATCCGGCCCGGCCAATAATTTCGCATCGATGGTCGCTGTCGCGGCCAAGCCGTTATCGCTGATATCAGACAGCAATGCTGCCGAAGCGGCATCGCGATCCGCCAGCCTCATCGCGCTGACCACGACAAGCGCGTGCACATCGCTGCTGTTGAACGGTGCGTCCCAGCGCGCCGGAGCGCTGTCGCCGACATCGCCGAGCCGGTCGGCTCGCGCAGCCATTCCTTGCTGGAATTCCTGCGGGAAGCTCGACAAGCTCGGCTGCGGCGTGCCGATCGCCGACAGACCTTGCCAGGACAGTGCGACGTTGAAGCCCAGCGAAGGCGATGCGTCCAGGCCCGCTACGGTGGTGCATCGCCCGGCTACGCCACCGAACCATCGCCGGGCCCGAGCGGGGTCGCTCACGCTGAGCAGATGATAATGCGCAACCGGGAAACGATACGGCCGCATCGCCATGCCCTGGATATCGGTCCGATCCAGGTTGCTGGCATCGGATGGGGCAGGCATTTCCGTCAACCGATCTGGTCGAGGAATTTGTCGAACTTGCCCTTCCAGTCCAGTGCCTTGTTGATGTCGGCGACGGTCGAGTTCGGATAGGCGCAGTAATAGCCGGTGGTTTCGATCGCGCTTCCGAGAATGTAGTCGCGCAGCTTTGGGAAATCGCGCGCGCCCGGATACCCTTCGCAATGGCCCCAGATCGCGTCGATCCCTTCGGGGGCCCGCTCGGCGAAATCGCGCATATAGTCTTCGACGCCGCCGTCGAAATTCGTTGCAAACAGCAGGCGCGTGTCGTTGTCGAAAATGACCCAGCGCACGATATGGATGGTTCCGAGAGACGCGATCTTGCCGCCGTTTGCGGCGGTCAGTCCCTGAAGTGTCTTGCGCAGCGCGTCGGCGTGATCAGGAAGGATCTTGGTGATCGCGGTCAGGGCGCTGATCTTACCCATGGTCATTACAACGGACATGGCAATTCCTCCCGGTTGTCCGCCCGACCCGTTGCAAACGGATCAAATGCGGCGTGGCTGCATCGTGTCCCCCGATTGCTTCGCAAATGCATTTTACCAGCTTTGCAACTACAGTGTGTGAAGTGCTTCACGGATCGCCAGCGACTTTCGCCGTCGCGCAGGTGCGCGATGCCGACAGCCGTGTGCCGATCATCAAATGGTGCAGGGTTGCTTCCCCACCGTCATGGCGAGAGCTTGCGACAAAATTGCGAAGCAATTTGCGCCGACGCGACGAAGCTTCGTCGGCCTCAATAATTATACCGCACGCCGAAGCTGAATCCCTGCGCGACCAGGTTCGTCGTGTTGAACACCGGCGCGGGCCGGTTTGGGCCGCCGCCGGCGGCCGGCGGCGTGAGGTTCGGATTGACGGTGGTGTCGATCAGCCCGCCGGCACGTTGCACGCCGGTCCAGTACATCACGTCGTAGCCGGCCGTCAGGCGCCAGCCGGGTGCAATCTGGTAGCCGGCTTTCAGCGACAGTTCCGGTACCACCGCGAAGCGGGTCTGGTCGTAACGGCCGATATTGCTGGTCGCCGCAAGGAAGCCGCCCGGGGCCGTCCCGGTCACGGCGCCGAAGGCAAAAGCGCTCGAGCCCGAAATGTCGGCGCTGTTGATGACGGCGCCAAGCGCCACCTTGCCGCGCCACTCCAGCGACCACGGGCCGCCCCGCCAGTCGCCGGCGAGGCCGAGATCGAGGCCGTGAAAATTGCTTGCCGCCTTGAAACTATCGGAGGGCGTGAAAGTGCCGAGGCCGACAAGGGTTGCGGTATCAGAGATCGTCAGCCTGTCCGACGAGCGCAGATAGCGATAGCCGACCAGCGCGCTGACGCGCTGTCCGCTCCACATGCCGATGTCCTGGCGATAGAGTGCGCCGGCGCCGAGCAGGCGCGACGTTTCGCTCGCGCTGACGCTGCCGGTGGCGAGCCCGGGAAATCCAAGGATCAAGGAGTCGGGCAATCCGGTCAGCGCGTTGGTGAAGGGCCGCATCAGGATCGGATTGGCGTTGCTGTCGGTCGCAAAGCCGGTCGACAAATTCTCCAATCCGAAGAACGAGGCCTCAACGCCGCGACTGCGTTGCGGATCGAACCAGTAACCTGCACTGATACGGCCACCCGAGCGCCAGTCTTTGTTGACGCTGGAATTGCCAAACAGAACGGTGGTGGTCGGCGCTCCGAGCACGCCGGCGACGGCCAAGGGCGTGCCGACAGGTGCCGTGGTCACCAGCGCCGGCAGCTTGTCGCCGGTCACGCTCCAGGCGAGGTAATCGACCTCGGCCCAGAACGGATTGAAATGATCAAGCTTTGGCGGGGCCTTCAGCGGCAAATCAGCGGCGCGTGCGCTCGCTGCGCCAAGCGCCGTCGCCGCTAAGGCCATCCCAATCGTGACAGCACAAACTGCACGCCGATTCATGTCCAGTCCCCAAGTCCGAGGGGAGGGAACCATGCGGCATTTTGTTGGGCAAGGCGGAGTTGAGGGAGCTACGGAAGGAAACCGGCGGCTGTTGCCGCAAAGCCTCGCTGCCAAATGGGCCACGGCTGCCTCCACGACGTGTTAGCGTCGTCACGCCGCTACCCCTCGAAATTCACCGCCGTCGTATTCGCCCCGCAGACCAGCACAGCGATGCGCTCGCCGGGCCCGGGCCGATAGCGGCCCGAGAGCAGCGCGGCGAATGCGGCTGCGCCGCCGGGTTCAGTGACCAGCCGCAGGCGCGACCACAGCGCGTTCTGCGCCTGCCGGATCGCATCGTCGCTGACGAGGACGACGCGCTCGACATGGGCGCGGGCAATCGGAAACATCAGCTCTCCGACGCGCCGCGGCGCGAGGCTGTCGGCGGCGAGGCCCCCGGCCGGCGCGTCGACCGGGGCGCCTGCCGCGAACGCGCTGTGCAGCGTCGGCGACAGCTCCGGCTCGACGGCAATGATGCGCGTCCGGCCTGATGTCCACGCCGCGATGCCGCCGATCAGCCCGCCGCCGCCGACGGCGACCAGCAGCGTGTCGATATCGGGCGCGTCCTGCTCCAGCTCGAGCCCGACGCTGCCCTGGCCGAGCAGGGTCTCGGCCTGGTCGTAGGCGTGAACGGCAAGCGCGCCGGTCCGCGCGACATGCGCTTCGCTGGCCGCGAGCGCATCGGCGTAGCGGTTTCCGGCGATGACGAGCTCGGCGCCATAGCCCCTGATCCGTTCGGCCTTGGCGGGCGAGGTGATGTCGGGAACGAAGATCGTGGCGGGAATTTTGAGCCGCTGCGCGGCATAGGCAACGGCGGCACCGTGATTGCCGCCGGACGCCGCGACGACACCGGCTTGCGGCACCTGCCGCAGCAGGAGATTGGCAAACGCGCCCCGCGCCTTGAACGACCCGGAATGCTGCAGCAGCTCGAGCTTGAAGGTGACGGGCGCGGGTGCAAGCCCGAAATCGGCAAGGTCGGCCTGGAGCAGCGGCGTGCGCCTGATGTGCGGGCGGATGACGACCTCGGTCGCCGCGATCCGTTCGCGGGTGATGTCTGATGGTGCTGTCATAATGGCGAATACTAGCGCGTCCGGGTGTTGACATCAATTAGGTAATTAGCAAAATGGCTAAATGAGATACGCGACCGCCATGCGCGCGCTGGCCAATCAGCGCCGTCTGCAGATCCTGGAATGGCTACGCGACCCCAGGAAACATTTCCGCGCGCAGGTCGACGGCGATCTGGTCGAGGACGGTGTCTGCGGCCTCTTGATCGCCGAGAAGCTCGGCGTCAGCGCGCCGACGGTGAGCGAGCATATGCGGGTGCTGACATCAGCAAAGCTGGTGCGTGCCAAGCGCATCAAGCAGTGGACCATGTACAAGCGCGACGAGACCGCGATCGCGGCCTTCAAGCGCGCGATTCAGGATGGACTCTGAGGGCAGCTGTCACGCTCAAAACACCTCCTGCCTCCCCCGCGCCAGCGAAAACCCGTGCTGCATGGCGTTGAAGCACGTCAGCCCGGTCTGCTCCGAGCGGCAGGTGAATCCCGCGCGCTGCCAGATCTCGCCATAGGCGAGCACCGGAAGTGACGGGTCCATGACGGTGTCGCCGACGCAGATGCGCGCGGAGCCGCCTCTGGCGTCACCCCTGGCGGTCATCGCGAAGGCGTGGCCATAGTCGAGCTCGCAGTCCGGCGGCCGTCGCGGCGGCGTGTCGATTGTCATGATGTCGCAGCGAAGCATGTCCTGGCCGTTGTCGGCGAAGACCTGGCAAGCGATGTTCTTCGATGGCATCTGGAAGCCGATCGAACGGTCCTGCGCGCGCGCGAGGTTCGCCGCGGCGAGCAGGGCGAGTACGGTGAACGTACGTGACAGCATGACAAAACTCCCGGCTGGTCGGCGGCCCATTGATTCCTTGATGTTGCGCTGTACGCAATGCTCTCCTTCCAAGAAATTTGTTGCGGACGCCGCGCAATGACGATGAACTGGTCGGCCCTGCCTTGTCCAACGCCAGAGAAGAGCGAGAACCATGTTCCTGATCGGCCAATATGATTCCCCCTTCGTCCGCCGCGTCGCGATCGCGCTGCGGCTCTACGGCCTCGGCTTCGAGCACAAGCCGTGGTCGACTTTCGGCGATGCCGATAAAATTGCGCCGTACAATCCGCTGCGCCGGGTGCCGACGCTGGTGCTCGACGACGGCGAGGCGCTGATCGAGAGCACGATCATTCTGGACTATCTCGATGAGCTCGTCGGGCCCGAGAAGGCGATGCTGCCACGAAGTGGCGTCGAGCGTCGCAAGCATTTGCGCATTTGCGCGCTCGCGACCGGCCTCGGCGACAAGGCGGTGAGCCTGCTCTACGAGCGCGTGCTGCGGAAGGAGCAGCTCGCGCTATGGGTCGATCGCTGCCAGGCGCAGATCGGCGACGTGCTCGCGGTGCTGGAAGCCGAGCGAGCGAAGGTGACGACGCCGTACTGGCTCGGGACGCGCATCGGTCACGCCGATGTCGCCGTCGCCTGCGTCGTCAGATTCACCCGCGAGGCGCACCCGCAACTGTTCGATGTCGCGCGCTATCCCGCACTCGCAGCCCACGCCGATCGCTGCGAAGCGCTGGCACCGTTCAAGGAGATCGTCCAGCCACTGGCGCCGCCGAAGGGGTGAGGTCCTTGTCCCGGACGCGGTGCAGCGTGCAACGCTGCGCCGCAGAGCCGGCAACTGTTATGTCGATGGGGCGATCATATAAGGTTTTCGGTCGCGCATCATTGCGTTGAGCACGGTTAGAAGCTTCCTGGCGACGGCAATGAGGGCGAGTTTGGCTGGTTTGCCGGCCTTTCGCAGGCGTTCGTAGAATGCCTTGAATGGATCGGCGCGGCGAACCGCGTTGAGAGCGGCCATATAGAGGGCGTCGCGGATACGCTTGCGGCCGCCGCCGATCTTGCGCTTTCCACGATAGGTACCGCTGTCGACGTTGAAGGGAGCCAGGCCGGCCAGTGCCGCAACCTGCTTCGGACCGACACGCCCGAGTTCGGGCATCTGCGCGAGGAGCTGCATGCAGGCCACCGGGCCGATGCCGGGCAGTGAGCGCATCAACTGCGCATCTTCGGCGATCTCCTGCTCTGCTTTGATGAGCGCACTGATCTCGGCCTCGATCTCCGCGATCTCGTCGTCGAGCACGGCGATGAGGCGGCCGATCCGTTCGGCCATGGCGCGGTCCTCGGCCTCACTGCGGCGGTTTTTCTCCTGAGCTCGCATGCTGACCAGCTGATCGCGTCGTTTTGCCAGCCTTGCCAAAGCGTTGCGGGCCGGTGTGGCGACCTGCTCAGTTGCGGGCGTCATGGCTCGAGCAAAGGCTGCCAGCATCCGCGCGTCGATTGGGTCGGTCTTGGCGAGCTGGCCGCTGGCGCGGGCAAAGTCGCGGGCGCGGGCCGGATTGATCCGGGCAAAGCGAACCCCGGCCTGACGCAGCGCCTCGCGAAGCTCGAGGTCGTAGACCCCCGTGGCCTCAAAGACGACCAGCGTATCGCATCGCCAACGCGCCACCAGCTGTGTGATGGCCTGTGTCGCGTTGTCGATGCGTTCCGATGCACCGATGGCCTCATCGAAAATATCGAGATGATGTTTGGAGACGTCGATTCCGACGCAGCGAAGGGGTATGATCACGGTGCCTGTCCCTGTGATGCGAGGTCTGTTGGCGCAGCCTCGTGCAACTGTTCAGGTTGATAGATGGAACGGGCGGGAGACCGGGCCGGATCACGGCGTCAAGCGCCAAGGACCCAACGGCTTCCCGCCCACCGCCATCATGACAGACTTTCCACACACAGGGACCCAGATCGCCACAAGCAACGTAGCCAGTGTGGGCCCCGGCTCTGCAGCACATCACTTCGTGCTGCGCTGCGTCCGGGGCACGAGACCGACATGGCGAGCGATGATCGACTTATACAGCTGTTTTGCCCGACGGAACAAGCAATTTTCGGTAAGGCCGAAATTCGTCAATCCCATCAACCCCATCCCTACTGTGCATGGGGTTGTTTTCGCGCTTGCTTTTCGAGCGGGCGCCTAACCCGCTCCCGCGCGCTTCTTCTGCCAGACCAGATGCACCGCGCAGGTGCAGCCGGGCGGATGCGAGGCGAGGTCTTTTGACGTTTCGTCGTTCGCGGGCGTCGCGGTGAAAGCCTTGTCGGTCGTTTGCTGCGACGGGATGTAGTTCAGCACCGGCGCGAGCCAGCGCTCGGTCTCGGTCACCGTCATGCCCTTCCGCGCCGCATAGTCCTCGACCTGGTCGCGCTCGATCTTGCCGACGCCGAAATAATAGCTCTCGGGGTTTGCGAAATAGAGCCCGGACACGGACGAGCCCGGCCACATCGCAAAGCTCTCCGTCAGCTTCACGCCGGCGGTCGCTTCCGCATCGAGCAGCTCGAACAGCGTCGCCTTCTCGGTGTGATCGGGCTGCGCGGGATAGCCGGGCGCGGGGCGGATGCCCTGGTATTTTTCGAGGATCAGCTCCTCGCTGGACAGCGCCTCGTCCGGCGCATAGGCCCAGAACTCGCGGCGCACGCGGGCATGCATGCGCTCGGCGAACGCTTCGGCGAGACGATCGGCCAGCGCCTTGCACAGGATCGAGGAGTAGTCGTCGTTGGCCATCTTGAAGCGGTCAGCGACGGCGTCCTCGCCGATCCCGGCGGTGACGACGAAGCCACCCACATAGTCGGGCACGCCCGCGGGCGCGATGAAGTCGGACAGCGCCGCGTTGAAACGACCCTCGCGCTTCTCGAGCTGCTGACGCAGCGTGTGCAGCGTCGCGATTCTAGCGGTGCGGCTCTCGTCGGCATAGAGCACGATGTCGTCGCCCTGCGCATTCGCCGGCCAGAAGCCGACCGTCGCACGGGCCCGGAACCATTTTTCCTTGACGATGGTGTCGAGCATCTTGCGCGCATCATCGTAGAGCGAGCGCGCGACCTCGCCGACCTTCTCGTCCTTGAGGATCGCGGGGAAGCGGCCGGCAAGCTCCCAGGTCTGGAAGAACGGCGTCCAGTCGATATAGGGCACGAGCTCGGCGAGATCGTACTCGTCGAAGCTCTTGGTGCCGAGGAAGGTCGGCTTCACCGGCTTGTTCGCCGCGAAGTCCACCGGCACGCGGTTCTTGCGCGCATCAGCGAGCTTCAGCCGCTTCTTGTCCGCCTGCGCGCGCAGATGCGCCTCGGAGATTTTTGCGTATTCGGCGCGGACCTCGGCGGCATAGGCCTCGCGCTTCTCAGGGCTCAGCAGCGAGGACGCAACGCCCACCGCGCGGCTGGCGTCGTTGACATGCACGACGGGACCGGCGCGGTAGCTCGGGTCGATCTTGACAGCCGTATGCACGCGGCTGGTCGTTGCGCCGCCGATCAGCAGCGGCAGCTTGAGGCCTTCGCGCTGCAGCTCGCCGGCGAAGAACGCCATTTCGTCGAGCGAGGGCGTGATCAGACCTGATAGCCCGACGATGTCGGCCTTCTCCGCCTTCACCGTCTCGACGATCTTGGCGGCCGGCACCATCACGCCGAGGTCGATCACCTCGTAATTGTTGCACTGGAGCACGATGCCGACGATGTTCTTGCCGATGTCGTGGACGTCGCCCTTGACGGTCGCGAGCACGATCTTGCCGGCGGATGAACTCTTGCCGGCGTCGACACCAGCCGCGGCGTTGCGGGCCTTCTCCTCTTCCATGAACGGCATCAGCCAGGCGACCGCCTGCTTCATCACGCGCGCCGACTTCACCACCTGCGGCAGGAACATCTTGCCGTCACCGAAGAGGTCGCCGACCACGTTCATGCCGGCCATCAACGGCCCCTCGATGACGTCGAGCGGGCGCGAGGAATTCTTGCGGGCCTCCTCGGTGTCCTGCTCGATGAATTCGGTGATGCCGTGCACCAGCGAATGCGACAGCCGCTTCGCCACCGGCCATTCGCGCCAGGCGAGATCAGCTTCCCTCGCCTCGGTCTTCTTGCCGCGGAACTTTTCGGCGAGCGCCAGCAGGCGCTCGGAGGCGCCCGCGTCGCGGTTGAGGACGACGTCCTCGCACACTTGGCGCAATTCAGGGTCGATGTCGTCATAGACGATCATCTGCCCGGCATTGACGATGCCCATGTCCATGCCGGCCTTGATGGCGTGATACAGGAACACCGAGTGCATGGCCTCGCGCACCGGCTCGTTGCCGCGGAACGAGAACGACAGGTTCGAGACGCCGCCCGAGATATGCGCGCCCGGCAGGTTCTGCCGGATCCAGCGCGTCGCCTCGATGAAGTCGACGCCGTAATTGTTGTGCTCCTCGATGCCGGTCGCGATCGCGAAGATATTCGGATCGAAGATGATGTCCTCGGGCGGGAAGCCGGCGACCTCGGTCAGCAGCTTGTAGGCGCGGGTGCAGATCTCGATCTTGCGCTGATAGGTGTCGGCCTGACCGGTCTCGTCGAAGGCCATGACCACCACCGCTGCGCCGTATTGCCGGCAGATGCGGGCATGCTCGAGGAAGGCTTCCTCGCCCTCCTTCATCGAGATCGAGTTGACGACCGGCTTGCCCTGAACACACTTCAGTCCGGCTTCGATCACCGAAAATTTCGAGGAGTCGACCATGACCGGGACGCGGGCGATATCGGGTTCGGCGGCGACGAGGTTGAGGAAGGTCACCATCGCGGCTTCGGAGTCGAGCAAGCCCTCGTCCATGTTGACGTCGATGATCTGCGCACCGTTCTCGACCTGGTCGCGCGCGACCTGCAGCGCGGCGGTGTAATCACCGTTCGTGACCAGCTTGCGGAAGCGCGCCGATCCGGTGACGTTGGTGCGCTCGCCGACGTTCACGAACGGAATCGCATCCGTCAGCACGAACGGCTCGAGGCCGGAGAGCCGCAACTTCGGTGCGATCTCCGGCACGATGCGCGGCTTGTGCGGGGCGACGGCGGCGGCGATCGCAGCGATATGGTCCGGCGTGGTGCCACAGCAACCGCCGACGATGTTGACGAGGCCGTCACGCGCGAACTCACCGATCAGGCGCGCCATGTATTCGGGCGTCTCGTCATACTGGCCGAATTCGTTGGGGAGGCCGGCGTTGGGATAGGCGCAGACCAGCGTGTCGGCGACGCGGCCGATATCGGCGATGTGCGCGCGCAAATCTTCCGCACCGAGCGCGCAGTTGAAGCCGATGGTGACGGGCTTGGCGTGCCGCACCGAATTCCAGAATGCTTCCGGCATCTGGCCCGACAGCAGGCGGCCGGATTTGTCGGTGATGGTGCCCGACACCATCACGGGCATGTCGATGCCGAGTTCTTCGGTGATCTCGGCGATCGCATAGAGCGCCGCCTTGGCGTTCAACGTATCGAAGATGGTCTCGACCAGCAGCAAATCGACGCCGCCGTCGATCAGGCCGCGGATCTGCTCGCCATAGGATTTGCGCAAATCATCGAAGGTGACTGCGCGATATCCGGGGTTGGCGACGTCAGGCGAAATCGACGCGGTGCGGTTGGTCGGCCCGATCGCGCCGGCGACGAAGCGCGGCTTGCCGTCTTCGGCCGCGACGCGCCTGGCGGCGTTGCCGGCGAGGCGGGCGCCATCGCGCGCCATCTCGTAGACGATGTCGGTGAGATCGTAATCGGCCTGCGCGATCGAGGTCGTGGAGAAGGTGTTGGTCGCGACGATGTCGGCGCCGGCGCGCAAATAGGCGGCGTGGATGTCCTCGATCGCCTGTGGCTGGGTCAGGATCAACAGATCGTTGTTGCCGCGCAGGTCGCGATGGAAGTTCTTGAAGCGCTCGCCGCGGAAGGCGGCCTCGTCGAACTGCAGGTTCTGGATCATCGTGCCCATGGCGCCGTCGAGCACGAGGATGCGCTCGCGCGCAGCGTTGATCAGGGCGGTTCGCTTGGGCGAGGGGGATACGGTCATTGTGCTTTACGCCGCCTTCTGCGCGCTCTTGGCGCGGATGCCGAGCAAATGGCTGATCGCGAACACGAGATCGGCGCGGTTCATGGTGTAGAAATGGAAGGTGTCGACGCCGTGCTTTGCCAGTTTCTGCACCTGGCCGGCTGCGACCGTCGCGGCCACGAGCTTGCGGGTCTCGGCATCGTCATCGAGGCCCTCGAACTTCGCAGCGAACCAGTCCGGCACGGTGGTGCCGGCGCGGGTGACGAAATTGCGAGCCTGCTTGAAATTGTGCATGGGCATGATGCCCGGCACGATCGGAATGCTGATGCCGCGGGCGCGGACACGGTCGAGATAGCGGAAGTAGAGGTCGTTATCGAAGAACACCTGGGTGATCGCGCGGGTCGCGCCGGCGTCGACCTTGGCCTGGAGCGTGTCGATATCGGCGTCGAAGTCGCGTGCTTCGGGGTGCTTCTCGGGGTAGGCAGACACGCTCACTTCGATGTCGGCATGCCGCTTCTTGATCCCCGCGACGAGATCGGCCGAACTCTGATAGCCGTCGGGATGGCTGACGTAGGGCGTTCCAATGCCGCCGGCGGGATCGCCACGAAGGCCAACGATGTGGCGGACGCCGACCTCGTGGTAGCGGTCGACGATCTCGTCGATCTCGCCGCGCGAGGCGCCGACGCAGGTTAGATGCGCGGCCGGGAGCAGCGCGGTTTCTTTCAGGATGCGGGCGATGGTCGAATGGGTGCGCTCACGCGTCGAGCCGCCGGCGCCATAGGTCACCGAGACGAATTTCGGCTCGAGCGTGGCGAGGCGATTGATGGTCTCCCAGAGATTCCGCTCCATATCTTCAGTCTTGGGCGGAAAGAACTCGAACGAGATCGCAGGCCGCTTCAGGTGCCCGTCATGCCCTTCGGGTTGGGCAGGCGTCGTCGTCTCGGTCATGGCACCATACACTCCAGGGGCTTGCCAGCGGTCTGGCCGCCGGGTCTTAGCTCGGGAGACGCTAAGATAAGGCAAAGGCTGGTTTCTCGACAGCCCATCGGAGATGGGAAGTAGCCCACTTCCGAGTTAGAAATGGCTGAATATTGCGGCGCGATGCTCTTGAGTGGGAATTGCGTTAAACTGGAGAATATTTCATTATAATCAATGTATTGAATCTCTTCTTGCAGCTCGATAGATGGCCCAAAAATCGTGGGCAATATGAAGTTTGATCTATGCGGCCTTTGCGTGTCCCAACGTTCGACATCGGTCGAACGCAAGGCCGCTCGGCCGCACACGCCAGACCTGCGCATGCCCCCCATTGCCGACGCGCGGCCCTCCACTACGTTAACGCGCCATGATCCCGCTTTCAGTCCTCGACCTCTCCGTCGTCACCACAGGCACTAAACCCGCCGCGGCGCTGCGCAACAGCATCGATCTGGCGCGCCACGTCGACGGGCTCGGCTATGTCCGCTACTGGCTCGCCGAGCATCACAACCTCGCCTCCGTCGCGAGCCCGGCCCCCGATGTGATGATCGGGCAGATCGCGGCGGTGACGAAGCATATCCGCGTCGGCTCTGGCGGTGTGATGTTGCCCAACCATGCCCCGCTGGTTGTGGCCGAGCGCTTCAAGATGCTGGAGGCGCTGTTTCCGGGCCGCATCGACCTCGGCCTCGGCCGCGCGCCCGGCACCGACGGTGCGACGGCCTATGCACTGCGCAGCCGGCTCGATCGTCGCGAGGGCGACGACTTTCTGGAGCGGCTGCACGAATTGATCCTGTGGGAGACCCGCGAATTTCCCGCAGGTCATCCTTACCACAACGTCGTCGCGATGCCCGACGACAGCCCGTTGCCGCCGATCTGGCTGCTCGGCTCCAGCGATTATTCCTCGGAGCTAGCAGCGCAAGTCGGAATGGGCTTCGCCTTCGCGCATCATTTCGCGTCCCACGATGCGATCGACGCGATGGTGCATTATCGCAACCGCTTCCAGCCCTCGGCCTGGCGCGCGACCCCGCACGCGATTCTCGCCGTTGCCGTCGTCACGGCTGATACGGACGAGGAGGCGGAAAAGCTTGCGACATCCTTCGACCTCAACCGCCTGCGCCGCGACCGTGGTCAATACCTGCCGCTGCCAAGCGTCGAGGAGGCGCTGGCCTATCCCTATACGGACTCCGAGCGCGTCTCGATCGCCCGCAACCGCTCGCGCCTGTTCGTCGGCAGCCCTGCGACCGTGCAGAAGAAGCTTCAGCCGCTGATGGATGCGAGCAAGCCGGACGAATTGATGGTGATCACCGCCGTGTACGATCACGAGGCGCGGAAGAAGTCGTATTCGCTGCTGGCGAAGGCGTTCGGGCTCAAGAGAGCGGCTTAGACCGCTCGTGCCCCGGACGCAGCGCAGCGTGAAACGATGCGCTGCAGAGCCGGGGCCCATCGCCCGTCTAGGTATCGTGGCCTCTGGGTCCCGGCTCGCGCTTCGCGCGTCCGGGACACGAGACTAATCCTGCGCCTCGCTGAAGGTCGCGCGGAACGGGTGTCCCGGATAGACGCCGACGATGCGGAATTCGCGCGAGAAGAATTTCAGCTCCTCGATCGCGAACGCTAGGCCCTTGTCATCAGGGTGGCCATCGACGTCAGCATAGAACTGCGTGGCGAAGAAATTGCCGTCGACCATGTAGCTTTCGAGCTTGGTCATGTTGACGCCGTTGGTGGCAAAGCCGCCGAGCGCCTTGTAGAGCGCGGCGGGCAGGTTGCGCACCCGGAAAACAAAAGTCGTCACCAGTGAGCCCGAGCCTTGGGCGGCCCATTTCGGCTCGCGTGCCAACACCACGAATCGCGTGGTGTTGTGGGCCTCGTCCTCGATATCCTCGGCGAGGATGTCGAGGCCGTAGATCTGCGCGGCGAGGCGCGAGGCGATCGCGGCAACGCTCTTGTCCTTGCGTTCGGAAATGTCGCGGGCGCTGCCGGCGGTATCCGCGTGCACGATCGGCTTGATGCCGAGCTTGCGGATGATGCGGCGGCACTGGCCAAGCGCATGCACATGGCTCTCGACGGATTTGATGTCGGATAGCTTGGTACCCTTGATCGCCATCAGCTGATGGCGGACCGGCAGAAACCATTCGCCGATGATGAAGAGGCCGGAGGCCGGCAGCAAATGGTGGATGTCGGCGACGCGGCCGGCGACGGAATTCTCGATCGGGATCATGCCGAGATCGGCCTCACCCGAGGAGATCGCGGACAGCGCGTCCTCGAAGGTGGCGCAGGGCATCGGCTCGGCGTCGGGATAGGCCTCGACGATGGCGATATGGGAATTGGCGCCAGGTTCGCCCTGGAATGCGATTTTCATCTTGCTCATGACGGGCCTTGTAGCAGCGGCTCAGGATTTGGAAAGGATGCTGCGGGCGGTCTCGAGATCCGCCGGCGTGTCGACGCCGCGGGGGACGGTGTCGACGATGGTGAAGTCGATCCGCATCCCGGCCTCCAGGGCCCGGAGTTGCTCGAGCTTCTCCTGCAACTCCAGCGGCGAGGGCGGCAGCGAGACATAACGCTCCAGCGCGGCCCGGCGATAGGCGTAAAGGCCGATATGATGGTAGCGCGGTCCGTCGCCGGTCGGCGCCGTCGCACGGGTGAAATAAAGTGCGCGCATGCGCCGGCCGCCGAGTGAGGTTCCGATCGCCTTCACGACGCTCGGCGCGAGGTCCTCCTCCTCGGTGTGGATCTGCGAGGCCAGCGTCGCGATATCGACCGCGGGGTCCTCCAGCGGCGGCAGCACGTCGCGGATATTGTCAGTCGTGATCGTCGGGAAATCGCCCTGGAGATTGATCACGATCTCGGCCTGGCCACCCGGATCGAGCTTCTGCATGGCTTCATAGATCCGGTTCGAGCCGTTGGGGTGATCGGGGCTGGTCATCACTGCCAGACCGCCATCCGCAGTCACGGCGTCCGCGATCTCCTGTGTATCGGTCGCGACCGCGACCCGGCCGACCGCGGCTTCCTGCGCCCGGCGCAGCACGTGTACGATCATCGGCAGGCCCACGATGTCCTTCAGCGGCTTGCCGGGCAGGCGGGTCGACGCCATGCGGGCCGGGATCAGCACCAGGATGCGGGGATCGGTCATCGTTCGAGAGCCTTGAAAACAGGGCGATTTCCGCACCGAGAAATGGGGTGGGGACGGGTCGGGAGTCGGGTCGCTTATACGGGTTGCCAGACCCGGGGCAAACCGATATCTGAATGGCAAAACTCGGGGAAACAATAAGGAACGTTTGATTCTCCCGAGGCTCGTCCTGGCGGCCGCCTGGCCGCTTATTCCTTCTTGCGGTGTGGGGCCTGGCCGGAAATGGACTCTTTCGAACTCAACAAGATTATCGGTGCGGTGCTCGGCACCTGTCTCGTATTGCTGGTGACGAGCTTCACCGCGAGTGCGCTGTTCTCGCCCAAGATGCCGGAAAAGCCGGGCTTCGAGATCGCCGTGAAGGAAGAAGCCGGCGACAAGGGCGGCGCGGGCGCTGCCGCAGCCCCCTCCGAGCCGATCGAAAAGCTGCTCCAGACTGCTTCCGTCGAGAAGGGCGCCTCCGCCGCCAAGAAGTGCGGTGCCTGCCACACCTTCGAAAAGGGCGGCCCGAACCGCGTCGGTCCGAACCTCTACGGCATCGTTGGCGATCACGTCGGCGAGGGCCGCGGCGGCTTCAACTTCTCGGCCGGCATGAAGAGCAAGGGCGGCGCCTGGGACTTTGACTTGCTCAACAAGTTCATTGCCAATCCGAAGGCCGCTGTTCCCGGCACGGCGATGGGCTTCGCCGGTATCCCGAAGGACTCGGAGCGTGCTGACGTCATCGCCTATCTGAACAGCCTCTCCGACAGCCCGAAGCCGCTCCCGACCGCGGCGAAATAAGGCTCTTGGATATCAATCTTGGAATATGCGGCCAGGCCTCAAAGCCTGGCCGCTTCCATATCAGGGGCTCGCGGCGTTGTTATCGGGGCGTTTGGCCGCATCCGAGAGGCCGTCCGGCCTTCCAACATGAGGAAAAAGCAACGTATTCGGTCGAAACCTCGCCTATATTGGGACCTTTAAAGGAGTAGCCTCCTTCAAGACAGGGATGTTGATTTGGCCATTACCCGACGCGATCTGCTTCTCACCGGCGCGGCCGTCGCTGCGCTTCCCGCCCTCGGCTCGGTAGCGGGCGTGCCCGTCGTCGGCGCGGCAGAAGCGCAATCGGCCGGTGAACTTCCCTGGCGCCATGCGTTGTCGCTGTTTGGCAAGGTCAAGTATCCGGCCGACTTCAAGCGCTTCGATTACGTCAACCCGGATGCGCCTAAAGGCGGCGTCGCGCGCCAGATCGCCATCGGTACCTTCGACAATTTCAATATCGTCGTAGCAGGCGTGAAGGGGCAGGTCTCCGGCGCCGTCGCCTTCATCTACGAATCCCTCACGACACCCGCACTCGACGAAGTCTCGACCGAATACGGCGCGCTGGCCGAAGCCGTGAGCCATCCGGACGATTACTCCTTCGTCATCTACCGTTTGCGCCCGCAGGCCAAATGGCATGATGGCAAGCCGGTCACCCCCGAGGACGTGATCTTCTCACTCGACTCCTTCAAGAAGCACCACCCGATGTACTCGGCCTACTACAGCCATGTGGTCCGGGCCGAGAAGGTCGGCGAGCGCGATGTGAAATTCGTATTCGATGCGCCGGGGAACCGCGAACTGCCGCAGATCGTCGGGCAGCTCACGGTGTTGCCCCGGCATTGGTGGGAGGGCACGGACGCGCAGGGCAAGAAGCGCGATGTCTCGGCGACCACGCTCGAGGTGCCGCTGGGCTCCGGCCCCTACAAGGTCAAGGAATTCGTCGCTGGACGCTCAATCGCACTGGAGCGCGTCAAGGATTATTGGGGGCGCGACTTCGCCGCCAATGTGGGGCGCAACAATTTCGACGAGCTGCGCTACGAGTATTTCCGCGATGCCACTGTTGCGATCGAGGCTTTCAAGGCCGATCAGGTCGATTGGCGCACCGAGAACAGCGCCAAGAACTGGGCGACCGCCTACGATTTCCCGGCTGTGACCGAAAAGCGCGTGATCCTGGAGGAGTTCGCTAATCGCAGCTCGGGCGTGATGCAAGCCTTCGTACCGAACCTGCGCCGCGCCAAGTTCAGCGATCCCCGCGTGCGTCGTGCGCTCAACTGCGCGTTCGATTTCGAGGAGATGAACAAGCAGCTCTTCTACGGTCAGTACAAGCGCGTCAGCAGCTATTTTGACGGCCTTGACGAGCTTATGGCGACGGGATTGCCGCAAGGCAAGGAGCTTGAAATTCTGGAGACCGTCCGTGCCGAGGTCCCGCCCGAGGTGTTCACGACGCCCTACGCCAATCCGGTCGGCGGCAGTCCGGAAGCCGTGCGCGACAATCTGCGCGAGGCGCTCCGCCTGTTCAAGGAAGCCGGCTATGAGGTGCGCGACCGCAAGCTGATCGACGTCAAGACCGGCACCCAGTTCTCTCTGGAGCTGCTGAATCAGGATCCGAGCTTCGAACGAGTCACGTTGTTCTACAAGCCGTCGCTGGAACGGCTCGGCATCGCCGTCAGCGTGCGGACGGTCGATCCGACTCAATACGAGAACAGGACGCGCGAGTGGGATTTCGACGTCGTCACCAACTCCTGGGGCGAGTCGCAGTCGCCGGGCAACGAGCAGCGCGAGTTCTGGTCGTCGAAGTCGGCCGACATTGCTGGGTCGCGCAATATTGGCGGCATCAAGAATCCGGCGATCGACAAGCTGATCGAGCGGCTGATCTACTCCAGGGATCGCGATGATCTCGTCGCCGCAACCAGGGCGCTCGACCGGGTGCTTTTGTGGAATCAATACGTCGTGCCGCAGTGGACCTATACGAAGGTGCGCACCGCGCGCTGGGATCGCTTCGGCCGGCCGGCCGAATTGCCGCGATACGGTCAGTCCGGCTTCCCGCTCATCTGGTGGTACGACGCAGACAAGGCGGCGCGGATCGCAAAGAAGTCGTGAAGGACATGTCCCGCATGGCGCAGCTTTCACGCCGGCATGTGCTGGTTCTCGGTGTCGGCGGCGCATTCAGCGCTGCCGCACTCCGCAACGTGGCAGCATCCGAGGGGCCCGCTGAGGCCCACGGCATCTCGGCGTTCGGCGACCTCAAATATCCCGCCGATTTCCACCATTTCGACTACGTCAATCCTGCCGCGCCGAAAGGCGGTGCGTTCTCGCTGATCCCTTCGGTGCGGTCGTACAACCAGTCCTATTTCACGTTCTCCTCGCTCAATGCCTATATCCTGAAGGGCGAGGGCGCGCAGGGCATGGACATGACTTTCGCGCCGTTGATGGTGCGCGCCAATGACGAACCCGACGCGATGTATGGGCTTGTTGCGAAATCGGTGCGGATCTCGCCGGACAAGCTGGCCTACACTTTCACGATCAGGCCCGAGGCACGTTTCCACGACGGCTCGAAGCTCACGGCGCATGATGTCGCCTTCTCGCTCAATGTGCTGAAGGAGAAGGGCCATCCGCTGATCGTGGTGCAGCTGCGCGATTTCGTGAAGGCCGAGGCGCTCGACGACGCCACCGCGGTCGTCACTTTCGCGCCGAACCGCGCACGCGACGTACCGCTTTATGTCGCGAGCCTGCCGATCTTCTCGAAGGCGTATTACGCCACGCGCGCCTTCGATGAATCGACGCTCGATACGCCGCTCGGCTCCGGCCCCTACATCGTCGAGGAGATCAAGCCTGGCGAGATGCTGCGTCTGAAGCGCCGCAAGGATTTCTGGGCCGAGGATCACGCCCTCACCCGCGGACTCTTCAACGCCTGTCTCTTATACACAAGGTCGGCAGGTTCGAGGTCAACCGTTACATCGAATATGATCGCGTCAAGGATTGGTGGGGCGCCGATCTGCCGGTCTGCCGCGGCAGCTACAATTTCGACACGGTGCGCTACGAGTTCTATCGCGACCGCGACGTCGCCTTCGAAGGCTTCACCGGCAAGAACTATCTGTTCCGCGAGGAGCTCACCTCGCGCATCTGGGCGACGCGCTACGATTTCCCGGCGGTGAAGGACGGCCGCGTCAAGCAGGAGCAGTTGCCGGACGAAACGCCCTCGGGCGCGCAGGGCTGGTTCGTCAACATGCGCCGCGACAAGTTCAGGGATCCGCGCGTGCGCGAGGCGCTGATTTATGCCTTCGATTTCGAGTGGACCAACAAGTCGATCATGTACGGCGCCTATGCGCGCACGCGCTCGCCGTTCCAGAACTCCGACATGATGGTATCAGGCCCGCCCTCGTCGGAAGAGCTCGCATTGCTGGAGCCCTTCCGTGGCAAGGTGCCCGACGAAGTGTTCGGTCAGCCTTTCGTGCCGCCGGTATCGGACGGCTCGGGACAGGACCGCACCCTGCTGCGCAAGGCGAGCGAGCTGCTCAACGAAGCCGGCTACGTCATCAAGGACCGCAAGCGGGTCTTGCCCAATGGCGAGCCTTTCACGATCGAGTTCCTGAACGACGAGCAGTCGATCCAGCCGCATCACGGGCCATATCTGAAGAACCTCGCGACGCTCGGCATCGACGCGACGTTCCGCCTGGTGGATGCGGTTCAGTACCGCGCGCGCGTCGAGGATTTCGATTTCGACATGACTATCGAGCGCTTCTCGATGTCGGCGACCCCCGGCGATTCCATGCGGGCGTTCTTCTCCTCGCAGACCGCCAAGACCAAGGGCTCGTACAATCTCGCGGGCATATCCGATCCCGTCATCGACGCGCTGATCGACAAGATCGTCGCCGCACAGACGAGGGTCGAGCTGACCACGGCCTGCCGGGCGTTCGACCGCGTGTTCCGCGCCGGGCGCTATTGGGTGCCGCAATGGTATGCGAACTTCCATCGCGTCGCCTATTGGGACCAGTTCAGCCATCCCGACAAGCCGGCGAAATACGCGCAAGGCGTCGGTGCGCCCGAGAACTGGTGGTTCGACGCGGCCAAGGCCGCCAGGCTCGAGCAGGCGAAATAATCATGAGCGCCTACATCGCCCGCCGCCTCCTCCTGATGATTCCGACGCTGCTCGGAATCATGTTTGTCTCCTTCGTCGTCGTGCAATTCGCGCCGGGCGGTCCGGTCGAGCGCGTCATCGCGCAGCTGTCGGGCGCCGACACGGGCGGCACCTCGCGTATTTCGGGCGGCGGCGATTTTGCGCAGCGTGCGCCGGGCCAGCTGGGCGCCGGTGGCGACGCCATCAACTCCAAATATCGCGGCGCGCAGGGGCTCGACCCCGCCTTCATCAAGGAATTGGAGAAGCAGCTGTCTCTTATACACATCTAGATGTGTATAAGAGACAGGGATTCAAGCTCGGCCTATCGTGGCGCGCAGGGGCTCGACCCCGACTTCATCAAGAAGCTGGAGAAGCAGTTCGGCTTCGACAAGCCGGCGCCGGAGCGCTTCGCGCTGATGGTGTGGAATTTCGCCCGCTTCGATTTCGGCAATAGCTATTTCCGCGATGTCAGCGTGCTCCAGCTGGTCAAGGAGAAGCTGCCGGTCTCGATCTCGCTCGGCATCTGGCTGACCTTCCTGACCTATTTGATCTCGATCCCGCTCGGCATCCGCAAGGCCGTGAAGGACGGCTCGCGCTTCGACACCTGGACCTCGACCGTGCTCGTGCTCGGCTATGCGATCCCCGGCTTCCTGTTCGCGATCCTCCTGATCATCCTGTTTGCCGGCGGCTCATTCTTCAACTGGTTCCCGCTGCGCGGCTTGACGTCGGACGGCTGGTCGCAGTTTCCCTGGTACTGGAAGATCATCGATTATTTCTGGCATCTGACGCTGCCTTTGATCGCCATGGGCCTCGGCGCATTCACGACCATGACGTTCCTGACCAAGAACTCGTTCCTCGACGAGATTCGCAAGCAATACGTCATGACCGCGCGCGCGAAGGGCTGCAGCGAGAACCGGGTGCTCTATGGCCACGTCTTCCGCAACGCSATGCTGATCGTCATCGCCGGCTTCCCCGGCACCTTCATTCACGCCTTCTTCTCGGGCTCGCTGCTGATCGAGACCATCTTCTCGCTGGACGGTTTGGGGCTGCTCAGCTTCGAGAGCGTTCTCAACCGCGACTACCCCGTGGTGTTCGGCACGCTCTTCATCTTTTCGCTGGTCGGCCTCGTGGTGAACCTCATCTCTGATCTGGCCTATATGTGGATCGATCCGCGGATCGATTTCGAGGCGCGGGAGGTCTGATGACGCTGACCGCTCCCACCCCGATCGAAACCACCGCGAAGTCGCCGCTCGGCGACGCCGTGCCGATCACGCGCAAGCCGTTCGCGCCGTCGCCGCTCAACAGGCGGCGCTGGCAGAATTTCAAGGCGAACCGGCGCGGTTACTGGTCGCTATGGATATTCCTGGTCCTGTTCGTGCTGTCGCTGTTCGCCGAGCTGATCGCCAATGACCGGCCGTTCCTGGTCAAATATGACGGCCATCTCTACTGGCCGGCCTTCGTAACCTATTCGGAGACGACCTTCGGCGGCGACTTCGAGACCGCGGCCGACTATCGCGATCCGTACTTGCAGAAGCTGATCAAGGACAAGGGCGGCAGCATCGTCTGGCCGCTGATCCGCTACTCCTATGACACCCACAATCTCGATCTGCCGACGCCGGCGCCGTCAGCGCCGACCTGGATGTTGACGGAGAAGCAGTGCCAGCCGGTGGTCGAGAAGAAGGGCCTCAAGAGCTGCCGCGATCTCGAATACAACTGGCTCGGCACCGACGACCAGGGCCGCGACGTCGTCGCGCGCCTGATCTACGGCTTCCGCATTTCCGTGCTGTTCGGGCTGATCCTGGCCTCGATCTCCTCGGTGATCGGTATCGCCGCCGGCGCGATCCAGGGCTATTTCGGCGGCTGGGTCGATCTGCTGTTCCAGCGTTTCATCGAGATCTGGACGGCGATCCCCTCGCTCTATCTGCTGCTCATCCTGTCGTCGGTGCTGGTGCCGGGCTTCTTCGTGCTGCTCGGCATCCTGCTGTTGTTTTCCTGGGTGTCGCTGGTGGGACTGGTGCGGGCGGAATTCCTGCGCGGACGCAATTTCGAGTACATCCAGGCGGCGCGGGCGCTCGGCGTGTCGAACGCCGTCATCATGTTCAAGCATTTGCTGCCGAACGCGATGGTCGCGACGATGACGTTCCTGCCATTCATCGTCTCCTCGTCGGTGATGACGCTCACGGCGCTCGACTTTCTCGGCTTCGGGCTGCCGCCCGGCTCGCCGTCGCTCGGCGAGCTGCTGTCCCAGGGCAAGTCCAACGTCCAGGCGCCCTGGCTTGGTTTCTCCGGCTTCTTCTCGGTTGCGATCATGCTGTCGCTCCTGATCTTCGTCGGCGAGGCCGTGCGCGACGCCTTCGATCCGCGCAAGACGTTCAAGTGAGGGCGTGATGGACGCGATCAACCAGCCACTGCTCGCCGTGCGCGACCTCTCGGTGGCTTTCCACCAGGGCGGCGCCACCACGCTCGCGGTCGACAAGGTCTCGTTCCAGATCAAGCGCGGCGAATGCGTCGCGCTGGTCGGCGAGTCCGGCTCCGGCAAATCGGTCAGCGCGCTCTCGATCCTGAAGCTGCTGCCCTATCCGAATGCGTCGCACCCCTCGGGCAGCATCCGCTTCAAGGGACAGGAGCTGATCGACCGGTCGGAACGGGAGATGCGCGAGATCAGAGGCAGCGACATCTCCATCATCTTCCAGGAGCCGATGACCTCGCTCAATCCGCTGCACACGATCGAGGCGCAGATCGGCGAGATCATCCAGCTTCACAACCCGACCAGCAATGGGAAGGCGCGTGAACGGACGCTGGAATTGCTGACGCAGGTCGGCATTCCCGAGCCGGAGACGCGGCTGAGCAGTTATCCGCACCAGCTCTCCGGCGGCCAGCGCCAGCGCGTGATGATCGCGATGGCGCTCGCCAACGAGCCCGACCTCCTGATCGCGGACGAGCCGACCACGGCGCTCGACGTCACCGTGCAGGCGCAGATCCTGGCGCTGCTCGCTGAAATCCGCGCGCGGCTCGGCATGAGCCTGCTCTTCATCACGCACGATCTCGGCATCGTCCGGCGCATCGCCGACACCGTCTGCGTCATGAAGGGCGGCGAGATCGTCGAGCAGGGGCCGGTCGAGCAGGTTTTCAAGTCCCCCAAACATGCCTATACCCGCGATCTGCTTGCAGCCGAGCCGAAGCCTGATCCGGCGCCGCCGCAGCCGAATGCGCCGGTGGTGATGTCGGCCGATGATCTGAAGGTGTGGTTTCCGATCAAGCGCGGCCTGATGCGCAAGACCGTCGGCCACATCAAGGCGGTCGACGGCGTCAGCGTCGCCGTGCGCAAGGGCGAGACGCTGGGCGTCGTCGGCGAATCCGGCTCGGGCAAGTCGACGCTCGGACGCGCCTTGCTCAAGCTCCTGCCCTCGTCAGGGATCGTCCGCTTCGAGGACCGGGCGTTGGCCCCGCTCGACCGCGCCGCGATGCGCCCGCTGCGGCGGAGCCTGCAGGTCGTTTTCCAGGATCCGTTCGGCTCGCTCTCACCGCGCATGTCGATCGCCGACATCATCGCCGAAGGCCTCTCCGTGCATCAGCCCAAACTGTCGGCTGAGGAGCGCGAAGCGCGCGTCGTCAAGGCGCTCGAGGATGTCGGCCTGAAGCCGGATACGCGCTTCCGTTATCCGCACGAATTCTCCGGCGGCCAGCGCCAGCGCATCAGCATCGCGCGTGCGGTGGTGCTGGAGCCTGACTTCGTCGTGCTGGACGAGCCGACCAGCGCGCTCGACATGCTCATTCAATCGCAGATGGTCGATCTGCTGCGTGAATTGCAGCGCCGGCGCGATCTCACCTACATGTTCATCTCGCACGACTTACGCGTCGTCGCCTCGCTCGCCAGCCATCTCATCGTGATGCGCGCCGGCAAGGTGGTCGAGGAAGGTCCGGCCGCCGAGTTGTTCAAGAATCCCAAGACGGATTATACGCGCGCGCTGTTCGCGGCGGCGTTCCGCCTGGAGACGGCGGGCGGCGGCGCGGTCGCGACGTAAGGTTTCGTAGGGTGGGTTAGCATTGCGGCCGTGCGAAGCGCGGTCCGCGAGGCGTAACCCACCGCTTCTGTCTCCGTGGAAACCAAAGAGGTGGGTTACGCCGAGCAGATGCGCTTCGCGCATCTGCAGGGCTAACCCACGCTGCGAACTACAAATGCCGCTACAGCCGCTTGATCGCGACGACCTCGCTGCCGGTCGCCTTGATCCGCGCGATCGCCGGCGCGATCGGCTCGATCACCGTGGCCATGTGATGCGCGTTGGCGTGAACCATCGTGCCGGAGTCGCGGACGATGGCGACGTGGCCCTTCCAGAAGATCAGGTCGCCACGCAGCAAGCTGTTTCGCTCGTGCGGCTCCAGCGCGCGGCCGAGGCCCGTCTGCTGCATGTCGCTGTCACGCGGGCAGCCGGTGCCGGCGGCGGTCAGCGAGACCTGGACGAGGCCGGAGCAGTCGATGCCGAGGCTGCTCTTGCCGCCCCACAGATAGGGCGTGCCGACGAAGCGCTCGGCGACCGCGACGAAGTCCGCCTCGCGATGGTCGAGCGGCACGAGATGCGTTTTTGGCAAGAACGTGCCTTCGCGCGTGACGGCGAACGTGCCCTCCTCGCGCGCGATCGTGAGCTTCGATCCCAGCGCCAGCGTGTTATCAGGCGGCAGCTTGATCGACGGGCCGGGGAAGACGAGTGTCCGCAGCGCGCTCACCTTGTGGGTCGGGGCCGCGGCCGGCTTTGCCAGCGCAGCGTCCGGCAGCCAGCCGACATAGCCATCGTCGCCAAGCTGGCCCCAGGCCCAGCCTTCGCCGTTGCGGTCGTAGATCGTCACGCGCTCGCCGCGCAGCGCCTCCGTCATCAGCATCGCGTTCGAGGATGGCTGCTCGCGGACCGGCGCGATTGGTGCAATGACCTCGAATTCCTCGCCTACGACGAAGCGATCGGCTTGCACCTTGCCTTCGAGATATTTCGCGGCGAGGTCGCCGCGCGTCGGTGTCAGCCGCAAATCATGCATAGCGCTCGCTCAGCACCTTGTAGATGGCGCGGGCGGCCTGGCATTCGCCGCCCTCGGGCCGGGCCGGCTTCGCCGACGGCGTCCAGCCGTAAATATCCACGTGAAGCCAGCTCTCGGCCTGCTCGACGAAGCGTTGCAGGAACAGCGCGCAGGTGATCGAGCCGGCAAAGCCCCCCGACGGCGCGTTGGTGATGGTGGCGGTCTTGGAGTCCAGCCAGGCATCGTAAGGCGGCCACAGCGGCATGCGCCACAACGGATCGTTCTCCTGCACCGCGCAACGTGCGACGTCGGCGGCCAGGGTCTCATCATCGGTGTAAAAGGGAGGTAAATCCGGCCCCAGCGCGACGCGCGCGGCGCCCGTCAGTGTGCCCAGGTCGATCAGCAGCTCGGGCTTCTCCTCGTCGGCCAGCGCCAGCGCATCGGCCAGCACCAGCCGCCCCTCCGCGTCGGTATTGCCGATCTCGACCGTGATGCCCTTGCGCGACGTAAAAATGTCGAGCGGGCGGAAGGCATTGCCTGCGACCGCATTCTCCACCGCCGGAATCAGCACGCGCAGGCGCACCTTCAGCTTCGCATCCATCACCATGCGCGCCAGCGCCAGCACGTTGGCGGCACCGCCCATGTCCTTCTTCATGATCAGCATGCCGCTTGACGGCTTCAGATCGAGCCCGCCGGTGTCGAAGCAGACGCCCTTGCCGACCAGCGTCACCTTGGGATGGGCAGCATCGCCCCAGCCGATGTCGATCAGTCGCGGCGCGCGGTTGGAGGCCATGCCGACGGCGTGGATCAGCGGAAAGTTCTTTTCGAGCTCCTCACCGATGATGCAGGCACAGCTCGCCCCGAATTCGGCCGCGAGGTTTTGCGCGGCACTGGCCAGCTCCTCCGGCCCCATGTCGTTGGACGGGGTGTTGATGAGGTCGCGCGCCAGCATCGCGGCATCCGCCATGCGGTCGATCTCGACGGCGTCGACGCCGTCAGGCGGAACCAGGCGGACGTCGGGCCTGTCAGCCTTGCGGTAGCGGGCGAAGCGGTAGCATCCCAAAGCAAAGGCAAGTGCTGCCAGCCGTGTATCGTGCGGTGCATTGGCAAAGCGATAGGTGCCCGGCGGCAGCAAGCCGGGCAGGGCGCCCGGCCGGAACGGATCGCGCAATTTCCTGTCGTCGTCCTCGAGGCCGAACAACACTTGCGCGATCGCGCCGTCGGGCGCGGGCAGCGCGAGATAGCCGCCAGGCTTCGCGGAAAAGGCGCTTGCGGTCGCGTATTGGCGCTGTGCCGGCGGCAGCGTTTCGCGCACGGCCTCCCAGCTCGATTTGGTCACGAAGGTGATCGGAATGGCAGTCGTAGACGTCTCGAAGACGGAAGGCATTGGCGGGTCCGCAAGGTCATCAGGTTGGATGAGACTTCGCAGAGTTTGGCCGTGGCCGCAATCGGCTTTGCGGTCACCGTTCAGCGAGCCGCTACTCGCAAAGAAAGACCCATGCTAGGTTCCGGCGGTGGTTGCCCGATGCGCAGAGAACGCCGGCGACCGAAGACGATGCCTGCCGGGAGGAATCGCGATGGAATTTGTGTGGAGCGGGATCACATTCATTGGCCAGGCCATCGAGGCGGTGTTTGGCTATGTCGAGCATCACCACTGGGTCTTCGCGTTCATCGCCGGCGGCTACGTCTTCTATCTCCACGATCGTTCGATTCATGCGCGGTTCGACGCGCTCGACAAGCGCATTGACGAAATCCGCAAGCGTCTCGCCATCGAATATTGATCGGGCCTCTCGAAACGATTTGCGCCCGGCGCTCGCAGCTCCGTTGAGAACTGCTGTTCACGTGTGCCGCCGCGGGGCTTTACTAGCGTTTTGGTTGTGGCATTATTGACGGATATTTTTAAGTTGTGCTGCGCATCTCTGCACGTATCGAGCGCAGCAGCGTTGTTGAATTTCTGTTGATGCCGACCAGGATGGTACCTGGCCGGACTCTTCGCCGAAGGCATTTCTCTCCATCGTTTTGGGCGACGCAGCATTCGTTACGAGCGGCGCGAAATGGATCGATCGTTTGTCATTGCGCACATATCCGACCTGCATCTGGACGGGTCCGGACGGCTGCTTGCGACGATCGAGGCTCTTGCCGGCGCCCTTCGCGAACGGATGGAGGGCTTTTCGGATGTGCCCGACCGCATCCTGGTGATCACCGGCGACATCGTGAACGACCCGACACCGCGTGCGCTCGAGGAAGCGCTCGGGGCCATCGCGTCGCTCAGGCAGACGGGATTGTTCACCGACATCCAGGCGGTTGCCGGCAATCACGACGCCAAGAGTCCGAGCCAGCGCGGCGGCCGGCACGATGCCTACGACTATCTGCATCTGCCGCGCGCCTCGAAGAGCGTTTATTACCGCCAGGCCGGTCTTGATCTTGTGCTGCTCGACTCCAACAGGGCAAGCCTGACGCTTGCCAGTGGCGATATCGACGCGCAGGCCTACCAGGCAACGGTCGGTCATTCAGCACGGTTGAGCGTCGAGCTCGCGGGCAGCATGGGCTCGGCCGGACGCGCCCACTATTCCGAGCCCGCGGAAAATCTCGTGCGCGTGCTGGCGCTGCATCACCATCCGCTGCCGCAGGCCACCGGCGAGGGCAAGCGGTTTCTCGGCGTGCCCGACGAGCCGCTGATGTATCTCGCCGCACCCGCGACCTTCCTGGAAGCGGCCACCTCGCTTAACGTCACCATGGTGCTGCATGGCCACCGGCATGTCGAGGGGCTGTGCCGCTATTCGGTCCCCAACCCGCGCGCAACCCGGAGCGGAGGCGAGGATTTCTGGCACACGGTTCATGTGCTGTCCTGTCCGTCTTCCACCGGGCAGGGCGGTGATGATGCCGGCTTCAACATCATCCATCTTGGCCCGTCATCCGAGGCCGGGCAATCCGGCCACCGGTTCACGATCGCCCGCTATTCGCGGCTGCGCAACGACGGCGGCTTCAGACCGCTGGATTCGAATCTGTCTGAAGGCCTCGTCAGGATTCCCGCGGGGCGAGATCTGTCCCGCGATCCCGCCATCCAGGTGGCGATCGAGATCGCCTCATCCACGTCGCTGAAGCGGGATCAGGTCCTGCAGATTGCAAGCCGGCTGCTATCGCGCCGCGCCTTCTATCATGACGGCGGGAAGAGCTGGGCGGACAATCTCTACATCTATCTCGTCACCTCCCATGCCTGGGCCGATATCGAGGGCAAGTTCGCAAGGTCGGCGCCGAAGCCCGACGTCGCGGTGCTGGCCGCAGTCGCCGGCCTGCTTCGCCAGTTGATCGAACAATCCGCCGAGATGCTCGGCATTGATCGCATGACGCTCGACGAACTCCGCGCCGTCAGCCTGGTCAGTCGTGACAATTTCGAGCGTCGATGGCCGACGCCGCCGCGCGAGGCTGCCGATGTCGAAGGCAGGGCGCAGAAGCGGCTGCGATTGCTGCGAGACCTGAATGATCAGGTGAAGCTGCTGGGTCTCGAGCTTGCCCTCGGCGGCGCGCCCCCGCCGCACTTGTCGCCGGAGCGAGGCGGCCTGCCGCGTTAACCGGCCATTAGGGTTAACAGTCTATTGCTGGCGCGTTCGGCTCGATCATCAGGCTCGAGAGTCAAAGCGTCATGCGTCAACGGTTCCGTCCTGTCCGGCTTCTCGCCTCCGCCTCGCTGATCGTGCTGGCGGCCGCGAGCCTCGGCGGCTGCGCGGGGGGGCCAAAACTGTCTGATGTGACCGGCTCGATCGGGTCGAGGGCGGAGGCCGCGCCGGCCGATCCGGCGCGCGCGGCCGAGGTCTATGGCGAGCGTTATCGCGCCAATCCCAGGGATCCCGACGCGGCGCTGGCCTATGGCCAGGCGCTGCGCGCCAACGGCCAGCACGCGCAGGCGGCCGCCGTGCTCGAACAGGCGACCATCGCCAATCCCGGCAACAAGCCGCTGCTGGCCCAATATGGCCGCGCTTTAGCCGACAACGGTAATTTCCAGCAGGCGTTCGACGTGCTGTCCAAGGCGCATTCGCCCGACAATCCGGACTGGCGCCTGCTCTCGGTGCAGGGCACCGCGCTCGACCAGATGGGCCGCCACGAAGAGGCGCGCAGCTATTATGCGAGCGCGCTGAAGATCGCGCCCGGCGATCCCGGCGTGCTGTCGAATCTCGGCCTGTCCTACATGCTCACGAAGGAGCTGCCGAAGGCCGAGGAGGTGCTGCGGCAGGCCTACGCTTCGCCGCGCGCGAGCGCCCGCGTGCGGCAGAATCTCGCTCTGGTGGTCGGCCTCCAGGGCCGCTTCGCCGAAGCGGAGACCATCGTGAAGGCGGACCTTCCGCCCGATCAGGCCGCGGCCAATGTCGCCTATCTGAAGGACATGCTGAGCCGCAGCGAAGCCCCGCGCGGCGCGCCGAAGCGGACCCCGGTCGCTTCCCTCAGCCAATCCGACTGACCGCCTGCGGCTTGCGCCGCAGCGCGGATTACCGCTGGCGCTTCAGACGCTTTCGACGATCCACATCGCAGCGAGCCGGCCATGGCCGGCTACTGTGCATGGGGTTGTTTTCGCGGTTTGAAGCGTCCGGGATCAGTGCAGCTCGGAGATCTTGATGCCGGTCGGCCCGAGAATGACGACGAACAGCACCGGCAGGAAGAACAGGATCATCGGCACCGTCAGCTTCGGCGGCAGCGCGGCGGCCTTCTTCTCGGCCTCGTTCATGCGCATGTCGCGGTTTTCCTGCGCCATCACGCGCAGGGATTGGCCGAGCGGGGTGCCGTAGCGTTCGGCCTGCTGCAGCGCCAGACACACCGATTTGACGCCTTCGAGGCCGGTGCGCTTGGCGAGGTTCTCGTACGCCACCTTGCGGTCCTGCAAGTACGACAGCTCGGCAGTGGTCAGCGTGAATTCCTCCGACAGCGCGATCGACTGGCCGACGATTTCGGTGGCGACCTTGCGGAAAGCCATTTCCACCGACATGCCGGATTCGATACAGATCAGCAGCAGGTCGAGCGCATCGGGAAAGGCGCGCTTGATCGAGAGCTGGCGCTTGGAGATCGCGTTCTTCAGGAACAGCATCGGCGCCTGAAGGCCGAGATAGGCCGCGCCGACGCAGATGCCGATCTTGATCGGCAGCGGGCGGTCCATATGGGCGATCAGGAACACGTAGACGATCGAACCGACGAACAGCACCAGCGGCGCCACCATGCGAGCGAACAGGAACGTGACGTAAGGCGCGTGGCCACGATAGCCCGCCATGATTAGCTTGTCGCGTGCAGCTTCCTGCGCCAGCCATTTGGTGAGGTTGAAGTCCTCGACGACCTTGGAGACGAGCTGCTTGGGCGTCTGGCGCAGCGAGACCTTCTCGCTCTTGTTGAGGCGCTCGCGCTCGCGCTGCCGGATCCGCTCGCGCTCGCTTGCCACCGCCTTCATGCGCTTGGAGAGGCCTTCGCCGGCGAACATCGGCATGACCAGCGTATAGACGGTTGCGCTGGCGGCGATGGCCGCCAGCAGCATCGTCATGAAGTGGATGTCGTGCAGTTTCGTGACGAGCAAATCAACCATGCAGCACCATCAGAAATCGAAGTTGATCATCTTCTTCATCACCATGATGCCGATCGACATCCAGACGACGCAGCCGACCAGCATCAGCTGGCCGGTGGGATGGGTCCACAGCAGCGAGATGTAGCCGGGCGTCGTGAGATAGACGAGGAACATCACGATCGGCGGCAGCGAGCCGATGATGCCGGCCGAGGCCTTGGCTTCCATCGACATCGCCTGGATCTTTTCCTTCATCTTCTTGCGGTCGCGCAGCACCTTGGAGAGGTTGCCCAGCGCCTCGGAGAGATTGCCGCCCGACTTCTGCTGGATCGATACCACGATGCCGAAGAAATTGGCCTCCGTGCAGGGCATGCGCTCGTACAGCTTGGTGGCGGCGTCGGTCAGCGACATGCCGATCGCCTGCGTCTCGATGATCTGGAGGAACTCGCTGCGCAGCGGCTCCGGCGCGTCGGCGGCGACGACCTTGATGGATTCGAACAGCGGCAGGCCCGCCTTGATGCCGCGGACGATGACGTCGACGGCGTCGGGCAGTGCTTTCACTGTCTCTTATACACATCTAGATGTGTATAAGAGACAGGCCTTGATGCCGCGGACGATGACGTCGACGGCGTCGGGCAGTGCTTTCAGGAACTGGTTCTCGCGCCGCTTCTTCAGGAAGCCGAGCGCCCAGCGCGGCAGGCCGAGGCCGCCGGCAAAGGCGAGACCGGCTGCGCCGAGCAGGCCGCCGCCGCCGAACAGAGCGCCGAAGAAAAATACGCCCGCCACCACGCCGGACACGATCCAGAATTTTTGCGTCGTCCAGTCGAGCCCGGCCTGCGACAGGCGAATGTTGAGCGGAACGCTCTTTTCCTGCGCCCGCCGCGCCTCGAGATCCTTGAGCGAGCTCTCGACCTGCTCGCGGCGCGAGCGCTGGCTCTTCTCGGCCTGCTTGGCTGCCGGCGCATCGGCGCGCGCGATCGAAGCGCGGCGGCCTTCGGCCTTCCGCTCGCCCGACAGCATCGGATAGAGGAAGACCCAGGCGATGCCGCCGACCGCAGCGGTGGCGAGGAAGGCGAGGGCGAGGACCTGGATGTTCATGATTGCGCCGGCCTGCTCACGTATTCGGTTTCTTTTCCGCGGCGTCGAGCGCTGCGGCAAGGCGTTTCTCTTCGCCGTAATAGCGGGCGCGTTCCCAGAATTTCGGACGACCGATGCCGGTCGAGCGGTGCTGGCCGATGATCTTGCCGTTGGCGTCCTCGCCGACCAGGTCGTAGAGGAAGATGTCCTGGGTGATGATGGTGTCGCCTTCCATCCCCATCACCTCGGTGATGTGGGTGATGCGGCGCGAGCCGTCGCGCAGGCGCGCAGCCTGGACGATGACGTCGATCGAGGCGCAGATCATCTCGCGGATCGTGCGCGAGGGCAGTGAGAAGCCGCCCATCGTAATCATGGATTCGCAGCGCGACAGCGCTTCGCGGGGATTGTTGGCATGCAGCGTTCCCATCGAGCCGTCGTGGCCGGTGTTCATGGCCTGGAGGAGGTCGAAGGCCTCCGGGCCGCGGACTTCGCCGACGATGATGCGTTCGGGGCGCATACGCAGACAGTTGCGCACCAGCTCGCGCATGGTGACCTGACCTTCGCCCTCGATATTGGGCGGGCGGGTTTCGAGCCGCACCACGTGGGGCTGCTGGAGCTGGAGCTCCGCCGCGTCCTCGCAGGTGATGACGCGCTCGTCGTGCTCGATATAGTTGGTCAGGCAGTTGAGCAGCGTSGTCTTGCCCGAGCCGGTGCCGCCGGAGATCAGCACGTTGCAGCGGACGCGTCCGATGATCTGCAGGATCTCCGCGCCTTCGGGCGAGATCGCGCCGAACTTGACCAGCTGGTCGAGCGTCAGCTTGTCCTTCTTGAACTTACGAATGGTGAGCGCGGGGCCGTCGATCGCGAGCGGCGGCACGATGGCGTTGACGCGGGAGCCGTCGGCGAGGCGCGCGTCGCAGATCGGCGAGGATTCGTCGACGCGCCGGCCGACCTGGCTGACGATGCGTTGGCAGATGTTGAGGAGCTGCTGGTTGTCGCGGAAGCGGATTCCGGTTTTCTGGATCTTGCCGCTGACTTCGATGAAGACGGTGCCGGCGCCGTTCACCATGATGTCGGCGATGTCGTCGCGGGCGAGCAGCGGCTCGAGCGGACCATAACCGAGCACGTCATTGCAGATGTCGTCGAGCAGCTCTTCCTGCTCGGCGATCGACATCACGATGTTCTTGATCGCGATGATCTCGTTGACGATGTCGCGGATTTCTTCGCGCGCCGACTCGGAATCAAGCTTGGCGAGCTGGGCGAGGTCGATGGCCTCGATCAGCGCGCCGAAGATGGTGGCCTTGACCTCGTAGTAGTTGTCCGAGCGGCGGCTTTCCATGGCCGGCGGCGGCCGGGAGGGAGCGAGCGGCGGCGAGGCGACGGCCGGCGGGGGCGGCGCGCGCGACACCGTCGGCGCCGGAGCCGGGGCAGGCTCTGGCGACACGGCGCCGGGCTTGGGAGCCCGAAAGTCGGTGTCTGTTCCGCTACGCTTACCGAACACTTAACAACTCCATGCGGCGGCTTATTTTCCCCGCAACTTCTCAATCAGCGGTGAAAGCAAGGACGACTTTTGTTTCTTCGTCTCGCTGCGGCCGGTCAGGCGCTGGGCGATCTGGAGGAACATCTCGATCGATTTGTGGTTGGCGGAGATCTCCGCGATCATCTGGCCGTTGTTGGCGGCCGCGCCGAAGATCTGGGGCTCGAACGGGATCGATACGACCGGCTGGCTCTCGATCGCCTTGGCGAACTCGGTCGCCGCAATCTCCGGCCGTTTGGGAACGCCGACCTGGTTCAGGCAGTAGAGCGGCGGGCGGTCGTTCGGACGGGCGGCCTTCAGCAGGTCGAACAGGTTCTTGGTATTGCGCAGGTTGGCGAGGTCGGGGGCGGCGACGATCAGAATGTCGTCGGCGCCGATCAGGGCGCGCTTGGTCCAGCCCGACCATTGATGCGGGATGTCGAGCACGATGCAGGGCATGGTCGCACGCAACGTGTCGAACACCGCGTCGAAGGCGTCGGTGCCGAAATCATAGACCCGGTCGAGCGTCGCCGGCGCCGCGAGCAGACTGAGATGGTCCGTGCATTTCGACAGCAGACGGTCGATGAAGGCGGTATCGACACGGTCCGGCGAGAACACCGCGTCCGCGATGCCCTGCGGCGGATCCTGGTTGTAGTCGAGCCCGGCGGTGCCGAAGGCGAGATCGAGATCGGCGACCACCGCGTCCATCGCAAGGTCCCGCGCAATCGCCCAGGCGACGTTATGGGAGATGGTGGAGGCGCCGACGCCGCCCTTGGCGCCGACTACGGCGATGATGCGGCCGACCGCCTTGGCTTCGGGCGCCGAGAACAGGTTGCAGATCGAGCGCACGACGTCGATCGGGCCCACCGGCGCGAGCACGTAGTCGCTGACGCCGCGACGGACCAGCTCGCGATAGAGCATGACGTCGTTGATGCGGCCGATCACGACCACGCGGGTGCCGGCGTCGCAGACCGTGGCGAGCTGGTCGAGGCCGGCCAGCAAATCGTTGCGGGCGTCGCTTTCGAGCACGATCACGTTGGGAGTCGGAGCAGACCGATAAGCCTCGATCGCAGCCGCCATGCCGCCCATCTGGATCTTCAGATGGGCCTTGCCGAGGCGGCGATCCTCGCCGGCCGATTGCACGGCGGCGGCGGTCTCCACGGTTTCGCAGAAGGCCTGGACCGAGACACGCGGCGCGGGCGCAATATGCTCTTCGGCCGGCGGCGGGGGGGCCTCCGGCTGCTCGTCCTGAGTTTGGCGCGCGTAGCTGATCATTTGCCGGTGTCGCTGAGTTTGGCCTTTTCGGCCTCGGGATAGGTGGTCGTCGTCGTGTTGCCCTTGCGGTACTTCTCGAAGGCGGTGATGCGCCGCGCCGTGTAGGCCGGAGTTTCAGGCCGCGGCTGTTCGAGGTCGGACGGATTGTCGATCATGGCCGCCACGTTGCGCTGATTGGCGCAGCCGAAATTGTAGTAGTCCTTGTTCTCGAACCAGCTCTTGTTCTTCATCGAGGGCCCGAGATCCTCCGGCCACAGGCCGCAGGGGCCCGCGACCGCGGCGATCTTGGAGTAGGTCAGCCGGATCGGCGGCAGGAAGCGCCTGTCCTCCGGCTGGTAGGGGCGGGCGATGATGCCGCGCGGGGGAACGCCCGCTGCCGCCAGCATGGCCTGAATCTCGCGCATGGACTCCGCGACCGGACGCGCATTGGGCGTTCCGGAGGGCACGTCGATGTGGATTGCGCCGGTGCCCTCATGCATCCAGGTCGACGCAAGCCCCATCACGTCGGCGCGCTGGGCTGCGGTGAGGCCGCCACGGGCATGTCCGACGAACACCACGATCGAGCGGTTCTGCTCCTCGATCGCGATCGGGTGACGCTGCTTGTAGTCGTCGGGAATGGACCCGGTCGTCACCTCGTCGTGCTGGCAGCCGCCGAGCGCGAGGGCGAAACCGACGAGCACGCCACCGAGGCCGGCGGCGCGGTGGCGGGTCTGGGGTCGTGTTGTGATCATTACTTAAGTCCCCGTTCCGCGTCAGTCGGTGATGAAGCCGTAGGTGCCGCGGTAGTTTCTCGCCGGTTCGGTCCGGCCCGGCACGCCATAGATGCGATTGATGTTGCCGATCAGTTCGGCCTGCGGATCGGCAGGCGCGGCGAAGCCGTCATCCGGTCGCGACAGGTCCTTTGGCGCCGCCGCGCGAACGACGTAAGGCGTCACGATCACGACCAGCTCGGTCGTGTTGTTGACGAAGTCGCGACTGCGGAACAGCGTACCGAGAATCGGCAGCTGCATCAGCCCGGGCAATCCGCTGATCGCCTGCTTGGTCTGCTGCTGGATCAGGCCGGCCATTGCCATCGCGCCGCCGGAGGGAATTTCCAGCGAGGTCTCGGCGCGCCGGGTCTTGATCGAGGGCACCGTCAGCGAGTTGACCGAAGTCGAGGTCACGGCTTGCGACAGCGTGATCGAATTGTCGTTGGAAAGCTCCGAGACCTCGGTCATCACCCGCAGGCTGATCTTGCCCTCGGTGAGCACCACGGGCGTGAAGTTGAGCGAGATGCCGAACTTCTTGAAGCTGATTTGGGTGGTACAGACATGGGTGGTGGGATCGCAGGCATAGCCCGCCGGCACCGGGAATTCGCCGCCGGCGATGAAGGTTGCGGACTCACCCGAAATCGCGGTCAGGTTCGGCTCGGCCAGCGTGCGTACGACGCCCGCGGTCTCCATCGCGCGCAGGGTCGCCTGCACGGAAGGCGACGCGCCGAATTTGGTGGTCAGATTGTTGCCGTCGACGAGGTTGCGGCCATAGGCGTTGAACGGGTTCGAGTTGGTGAAGCTCACCACGGAGGTGCCGTAGTTGAGGCTCGCCGACAGGTCGATGCCGAGCTGCTTGACGATGTTGCGCGCGACTTCCGCGACCGTCACCTTCAGCATGACCTGGTCGCGGCCGCGGACCACGATCGAGTTCACCACCTTGTCGGCGCCGCCGGCAAGGCGTGCAGCGAGATCGTTGGCCTGCTGCGCTTCGATCGGAGTGGCCGCACTTCCAGTCAGGACGACGCCGTCGCCGAGGCCGTCGATCTGGATGTCGGAATTGGGCAGGATCTGCTTCAACGCGGCGCGAGCGCCGTTGAGATCACGCTTGACCGCAATATCATAGGCGGCGATCTGTTGGCCGGCGGAATCGAAGAACACGATGTTGGTCTGGCCGACCGAGGCGCCGATGATGTAGGCGCGCTGGGCAGAACGGACCACCGCATTGGCGATCTTGGGATCTGCGACGAGCACGTCCTTGATGTCGCGCGGCAGGTCGATCACGATCGACTTGCCGACGCCGAGCGAGAGGAAACGCGCGTTCATCTGGCCGTCGGCCGCAACCGGAGCCGCGGGACGGTAGTCCGCGGCGATCACGGGTGTCAGCACGGGATTGAGCGTCACCGCGACGGCGGCCGAGAACGACAGGGCGCGAACCATCGAGGTCCGCAGCGTCGCCGGATTTGCCCTGCATTTCATATCGACTGTCCTCATCGTACCTTCGTCGCCTGGGTCGGGACGCCGTAGCGAATGATCGAAACGCCGTCGCGCTTCTGCGCGGTCTCATCGAGCGTGATCTCGGTCGTCTTGCCGTCGGCAATGCTGCGCAGCGCCAGCGACAGCGTTCCGGCCTGGCGGGACGAGGCAAGCACCTGGGTCTGCGCGGAATTGAGTTCCAGCGTCACGGTCTTGCCGAGCACCGTATTCTGGCCATCCTTCTCCTTCGGCGCCTGATCGATGGCGAGCACGCGGACGTTGAGCAGGATGACCTCGGTGGTGACAATGTCCTGGGCGCCGGCGCTCTGGTCGGGGTTCTTGAGGCGGCGCGTGAGCAGAACGTCGACGTGGTCGTTCGGCAGGATGAAGCCGCCGGCGCCGGTCTCGGGCGAGATTTCGGTCGAGATGGCGCGCATGCCGGTCGGCAGGATCGCCGCCATGAAGCCGGAACCGTCGGCCTTCACCAGCTTCTGGTCGCGGATCGGTTCACCCTGAATGAAAGGGGCGCGCGCGATCGACCCGGTGACCTGGGTCGCGCCATCGGGACGTTCGCTGCGGCGGATGAAGGTGGAGCTGGCGGTCGCGGTCGGCCAGGTCTGCCACTGCACGTCGTCCGGCTTCACGGTCTGGCCGAGGCCGATGTCATTCTTGGCGACCAGAACGTCGGTGGTGGGAAGCTGCGCGACCGGAGCCACTGGAGGCGGCGCAGAGTCCGAGCCGCTCGCCAGATACGCGGCGACGCCGCCGGCGCAGATGGCGACCGTCAGGACGACTATGCGTGCCCTATTCATACGCTTCACTTTCCACAGAACGCTGCGACGCTGCCGCCGCCGTAATCGGCAGTTGACCAGCTATTCGTCAAAGCATGGTTAATGAGGCGTATCTAAATCGCCTTAACGCCGGGTTATCGCGGCGTTCAGCGCAGCGCGAGGTGAGCGAGGTCGATCGCTTTGACCCATTCGGTCTCGGGGTAGACCATCAACGCGCCAAGTGCGAGCGCGATGCCGTAGGGAATGCCGGTCTGCTTGTCGTGCAGCCGCGCCAGCCAGGCCTGGCCCGCGAGCCCGTAAGGCAACGGCCATTGCCGGAACTGGAGCAGGAGCAGCGTCAGCGCGCCACCGAACAGCGACGCGTAAAGCAGGAAGTTCATCAATTGCGTGAAGCCGAACCAGAGCGCGACGGAAGCCGCGACTTTGGCGTCGCCGCCGCCCATCCAGCCCATCGCAAAGCAGGTGAAGGCCACGACGAGGATCAACGCGCCGGCGCCGACATGGCTCAGCACCTCGTAAGGCGCCATGCCACCGGCAACGGCAAGCACGAAGAAACCCGCAACCAGCGCCAGCGAGACTCGGTTCGAGATCGTCATGGTGAAGAGATCGCTCGCGGCTGCGAACGCCATCAAGGCCGGGAACAGCAGAAGGCGCGCGAGGTCGAGGATCATGGGCTGCGTCTTGGGCCTGGGTGTATTGCCGGATCGGGGCGTCGGCGCATGCTAGAGCGCAGTGCTAAACAAACCGACAACGCTCGCAGCAGTCGCGGAACCGGGCTCACCACAGACTGGCGATACGCATTGCCAGTGTGATCATGGCGAGCAGCAGCGCAAGGCAGACCCAATAGGCCGACGCGTCGATGCGCGCCGTGTCTGCTTCGCGGGCCGCAACCGCGGCATCGGTCCTGTGTTTACGCAACGCCACTGGAACTCGCTACTTCCCAAAAAAACAAAGGCCCCGGAGGTCCGGGGCTTTTGCCGTCGTGTGTCGGTCGGCTTACTTCAGCGAGGAGCTGATCGAGCCGAACTTGGTGTTCAGCGTGGTGCCGAGGTTGTTGACGACGGTGATGATGGCCAGCGCGATGCCGGCGGCGATCAGACCGTATTCGATGGCGGTGGCGCCGGATTCATCCTTGGCGAAACGCGCAATCAGGTTCTTCATGAACTAAACTCCATCTGGGTGTGGTCGCCTCGTTCGGCGCTGTATTGACGCGCCGACCATGTGAGCCGAGCTCTTTCGGTAGAGTTAATTCAATCGGTCAAACCTGCATCCAGCGCGATGCTTTTGGCCAAAGTGAATTTCGCCTTAAGGCTGTCGTCGCAATCCGTTCGAGTTCCGAACGCGGCGTCAACTTCACTGTCCCTTAAATTTCGCGGAGTAGGCGTTAAGTCAGATCAGCAGCCTGAAAGAGACGACGATGATGTCGAGCCTGCCCATGCAAGTTGCCCTGATGCTCGGCGAGACCATCGAGAAGGTGATCCCAGTCACTTTCGCGCTCGCGGTGGTTTTCACGGTGCTCGAACATTTCTGGGCCTGCAACCCCGGTCCGGCGTGGTGGCGCAAGCGCGAGATCATTACCGACATCTGCTACTGGTTTTTCGTTCCTGTGTTCGCCCGCACGATGCGGATCGGACTCCTGATCGTCACGGCCGGCTTCTTCTTCAACATCCATGATGCCGACGAACTGATCGCCTTCTACGACAATGGCCATGGCCCGCTGGCGGAGCTGCCGCTCTGGGTGCAGGGCATGCTGTTCGTGGTCGCCGCCGACTTCATGCTGTACTGGCTGCACCGCCTGTTCCATGGCGGCGAGTTCTGGAAATACCACGCGATCCATCACTCCTCCGAGGAGATCAGCTGGATCTCGGCGGCCCGTTTCCATCCGGTCAATCTGATGCTCGGCACGATTGGCGTCGATGTCGTGCTGTTGATGGCCGGCATTTCGCCGAACGTGATGATCTGGGTCGGCCCGTTCACGACCTTCCATTCGGCCTTCGTGCACGCCAATCTGAACTGGACCTTCGGGCCGTTCAGATATGTGCTGGCAACACCCGTGTTCCATCGCTGGCACCACACGCCGCTCGAAGAGGGTGGCGACACCAATTTCGCCGGCACTTTCCCGATCTGGGACGTGCTGTTCGGGACCTTCCGCATGCCGAAGGATGAGCTGCCGCAGGATTACGGCAAGGACGAAGCGACCATGCCGAAGGAGATCGCCGGCCAGCTTGCCTATCCGTTCCGGCACTGATGTGTTTGAGCATGATCTCCGCGCAAACGCGTTCCGCGTTTGTCGCGAGGGAAAACCGCTGCACACTTTTCCGGATCATGCTCTAGGCGGGCGATAAAACGCCAGTCCGTTAGAACAATAGTGGGCGAATTTGCGGAACGTTCACGAATTACAGGCAGGTTAACCGGGTCGGGCGCCGGCTCCGCTTCCTGATCGATTCTGCCGGTTTGTGACGTCCCGGGGTAAAAGTATGCGTAAAGAGTTCCTTCGCCGTCAGGCGCGCGTCTGTCTGCTGGCCACCGCCGCTGCTCTGGCTTCGCCTGCGATTGGTCTTGCCGAGCCCACAGTCGATACCATTGCCGTCAATGTCGACCAGGCCAAGCTGGTGCGGCTGCCCGGCAAGGTGGCGACGATCGTTGTCGGCAATCCCCTGATCGCCGACGTCACGCTCCAACCGGGCGGGATGATCGTTGTGACGGGCAAAGGCTACGGCGCTACCAATTTCATTGCACTCGATCGTGGCGGCGAGATCCTGGTCGATCGGCAGATCCAGGTCGAGGGCCCGAGCGACCGCCTCGTCACCGTCTATCGCGGGATCGAGCGCGAGTCCTATAGCTGCATGCCGGTCTGCCAGCGCCGGGTCACGCTCGGCGACAGCGACACCTACTTCACCACCACGATGAATCAGGCTGGTGCGCTGAACAGCAGTGCCAGCGGCACCGGGGGCGCTACGGCCGCCAAGACGAACTAGCGCCAAGACAAACTAGCGCCAAGACGAACCAGCACGGCAAAGTCATCGGGAAGCGGCTGCCCGGCGGGACCTCTGTCCCGCACCGGGGCCGTGTCCGCAAGCCAGCGTGGTTAACCCGATCTTAACGCCCCGTTCCGGCCGGGGCGGATTGTCTGAAACACTTAAACAATCAGTTTCCGATACTGATCGGGGCAGATGATCGCCGCCGCTGGGGAATTTGACGCGATGCCATCGCCTGTACCTTCGAGGTTCACGCTCAAGACCGCTCTGCGCCGGTTTCGCGGCAGTCGCCGCGGATCCGCTGCGGTCGAGTTTGCGCTGGTCGCGCCGGTCTTCTTTGCGTTGTTGTTTGCCATCATCGAGACGGCGATCATGTTCTTCGCGAGCCAGGTGCTCGAGACCATCACGCAGAACTCCGCGCGCGTGGTGCTGACCGGCCAGGCGCAGTCGGGTTCGGTGGGGTCCTGCGCGGTGGGCGGCGTGGCCACGGCCTGCACGCAGGCGACGTTCAAGACCTACGTCTGCAACCAGATCCCGGCGCTGTTCGACTGCAACAGCCTTTATGTCGATGTCGAGAGTTACTCGTCCTTTACGTCGGTCACGCTGTCGAGCCACATCGATGCAGCCGGCAATTTCGACACCAATATGCTCTACAGCCCGGGCAATGCCGGCGACATCGTGGTCGTGCGGTTGTTCTATCAGTGGCCGCTGTTCGTGACCGGGCTCGGCTACAACATCTCCAACCTTGCGGGCCACAAGCGGCTGCTCGTGGCGACGGCTGCGTTCAAGAACGAGCCTTATTGAGATCAACGGATCGGGCAGAACGATGCAGGTGATTGCGAAATTCTGGCGGACGAGCCGTCTCACCGCGCACGAATTCCTGGCGGACGGAACAGGTCTCGCGGCGACCGAGTTCGCGGTGATCGTGCCGCTGATGCTGGTGATGTTCTTCGGTACGGTCGAATTCTCGTCGGCCGTGGCAATCGACCGCAAGGTGACGCTGATGGCGCGAACGCTGTCGGACCTCACGTCGCAGTCGACCTCGGTCGCCGACAGCGACATGACCAATTTCTTCGCGGCCTCGACCGGCATCCTGACGCCCTATGACGCCACGCCGGTGTCCTCGACGATCAGTGAGCTTTATGTGGATTCGACGCAGACGGCGCACGTCCAGTGGAGCAAAGGATCGGCGCCGCGGACCCAGAAGTCGGTGGTCACGATTCCTACGACGCTCGCGATCGCCGGTACCTATCTGATCTTCAGCGAGGTCAGCTATAGCTACACGCCGTCGGTCGGCTATATGCTCAAGGGCTCGATCACGCTGAGCGATGTGGCTTACACGCGCCCGCGGCAGTCGACCTGCGTCTATTACAGCCCGGCTACGGCCTGCACCACCTATTGAACACACCCATTCTGCGGACATGAAAAAGGCCGTGCATCCCGCACGGCCTTTTCCGTTGTTCAGTGCGTCGCACTGATGCTTGCACGCGCTTGGCAGAGCGCGCGGTCGATATCAGCCCGCGTCGCGGAGGTTGTCGGCAGCCGACTTGCCGGACCGGCGATCGGCGACGATCTCGTAGGAGACCTTCTGGCCTTCGCGCAGCGAGCCGAGGCCGGCACGCTCGACGGCGCTGATGTGAACGAACACGTCCTTGCCGCCATCGTCGGGCTGGATGAAGCCATAGCCCTTGGTCGCGTTAAACCACTTCACGGTTCCCATGCTCATGGGGGTAGTCCCTTCTCAATACACAATGTCAGAGCCCGCTCGCGCAGGGCCAGTTAGATCGAATTTTTGGAAGGGTCGTCAGCGTGTCTGAACCGGCTGTACCGGTGGATGCTAATGTCGTCCGGCCGAAAATCGATTGTGTTCATTTTATTGGAATCAAGGCGCCAAAACAATCCGGACGCGCACGATTTTTTGATCCGCCGTGATGTCCACGGCGGATCAGCATACAGGTCAGAATTTTAATGCCGCGCTTGCGCGCAGGCGATCGTTTAGCGGCGACGGAATTGGCCGCCGCGCTGGGGGCCGCCACGCGGCGGTCCACCGGCGGTCGCGGGACGTTCGTCCTTGTGGCGGAAAATCAGCCGGCCCTTTTCGAGGTCGTACGGCGACATCTCAACCGTTACGCGGTCGCCCGCCAGTGTCTKGATGCGGTTCTTCTTCATCTTGCCGGCGGTGTAGGCGACGATCTCGTGCCCGGCGTCGAGCTGCACGCGGTAGCGCGCGTCGGGGAGGATTTCGGTGACCAGTCCTTCGAACTGGATCAGCTCTTCCTTAGCCATGAATTTCTCCAGGTCGTGGACGGCTAGTGCGAATGAGGTTTGCGGTTCGGGTGGCCGTTCGGCCGACTCTCACGGCGCAAAAAGGCCACGCCTTGTATCCCATCAGGGGCCCCCGCGCTATGCGCGGAACGCTGTTCTGAACGGTCGGCTGGCGAAGAATGCATCTTTCCACCGCCAGGTTGGCGGCGGCGAGACCCCTTCGCGGCCTTCGGGCCGTTGCCAGGCCTTCCCTCGACATGCCTTGCGTCAGCGTGCCGTCCGTCGCCCTGCTTGCCGGCGCTGTGGTGGCGCCCGTCAGCATGCCTTTCATCGTTACGCCGTCCGTCACCCTGCCGTGCGCCTTGCGGGCGCTGGCCCGGGTGGCCGCCCGGCCGGCCCTGCCGTTGCTGCGACGGGGGAGCGCCCGCATCGCGGCGGCCGGCATCAGTGCGAAGATCCTCGCGCGGCAGCGCCACCTTGATCAGCTTCTCGATGTCGCGGAGGTAGCTGAGCTCCTCGCCGCCTGCGACCAGCGAGATCGCGGTACCCTCAGCGCCGGCGCGCGCGGTGCGGCCAATGCGGTGCACATAGGTCTCGGGCACGTTCGGCAAGTCGAAATTGATGACGTGGGTGATCCCGTCAACATCGATGCCACGGGCGGCGATGTCGGTGGCGACCAGCGTGCGGATCTCGCCGGTACGGAATTGGGCGAGCGTCCGCTCGCGATGGTTCTGCGACTTGTTGCCGTGGATGGCGCTGGCGGGAATGCCGGCCTTTTCGAGTGTCTTTACGACCTTGTCGGCGCCGTGCTTGGTGCGGGTGAAAACCAATGCGCGGTTGACCGGCTCTTGTTTCAACAGCTTGGCAAGGAACGCCGGCTTGGCCGAAAAATCGACCTGGATAATGCGCTGCTGGATGCGCTCCACGGTCGAGGAGACCGGAGTCACCGCGACGCGGGCGGGATCACGCAGCATGGCGTCGGCAAGCTCGGCGATGTCCTTCGGCATGGTGGCCGAGAAGAACAGCGTCTGCCGCTTGATCGGGAGTTTGGCGACGATTTTGCGGATGTCGTTGATGAAGCCCATGTCCAGCATGCGATCGGCTTCGTCGAGCACGAGGAACTCGACGCTTGAAAGCTTCAGCCCGTTGCTCTGCACGAGATCGAGCAGGCGGCCGGGGGTGGCAACCAGCACGTCGACGCCCTGCATCAGGGCGCGAACCTGGCGGCCCATCGGCACGCCGCCGATGGCGAGCGTCGAGGACAGCCGGATGTGGCGGCCATAGGCGTTGAAGCTGTCGAGGATCTGCCCGGAAAGCTCGCGGGTGGGCGACAGCACCAGCACGCGGGCCGTCTTGGGTTGGGGCTTGATCCGGTTCTCGAGCAGGCGATGCAGGATCGGCAGCGCGAAGGAGGCGGTCTTGCCGGTGCCGGTCTGGGCGATGCCGACGACGTCGCGGCCGGTCAGCGCGGTGGGAATCGTCTGGGCCTGGATGGGGGTGGGGGTGACGTAATTCTCTTCGGCGAGAGCACGTGCGATGGGTTCGGCGAGGCCGAAGTCCTGAAACGAAGTCAAAAGATGGGTTCTTTCCATGTCAAATGCGGTCGGCCCGACGCAATCAGCGGGGCGCGCGCACAAGGGTGTCGAGAAGACACCTGCGTGTTTGGGGTGTCGGATGGCTTGGGAGATATGGGGCAAGCCAGACGCCCATACGGGCTTAAGAACACGCGGCTCGCAACGATCGCTCGATTCGCGATCTCTACCCTCATATGGAACATCGACGGGGCGCTTTCAAGGCAGGTGTTCGACCGGCGTCGATTGCAGTGCAAAAATAGTTATGCCGGAATTTTAGCCAGTCGCGCCAGTTTGCTTAAAAAATGAACTGTCTGCCGCATAAGCATACATTTTATTCGCCCAAGATTTATGCAGTCGGACTGCGGCGAAATTTTGATTGCGTCAGAATTATCTAGATTGACCAATCACTTGGCAGGTGCCCAGCCCATGGCATGGTTCTTGCGATTCCGTTAATCGCAGGCGGCCGTGGGGCCGTTTCGCAGCGTCTTTTCACGTCTGCGTCAGGGAGATGATACATCCATGCATAACAAATCCACTCACGATATAGCGGCGTCATTTAGCCGCCGTGGCGTTCTCGCCGCGACCGCCGGACTGATGCTCGGTCTGGCTTCCATTTCCGGCGCGAAGGCTGCTGACGACACCATCAAGGTCGGCGTGCTGCACTCTCTGTCAGGCACCATGGCCATCAGCGAAACCACGCTGAAGGACACCATCCTCTTCCTGATCGACGAACAGAACAAGAAGGGCGGCGTSCTCGGCAAGAAGCTCGAGGCCGTCGTCGTCGACCCCGCCTCGAACTGGCCGCTGTTCGCCGAAAAGGCGCGCGAGCTGATCACCAAGGACAAGGTCTCGGTCGTGTTCGGCTGCTGGACCTCGGTGTCGCGCAAGTCGGTGCTCCCGGTGTTCAAGGAGCTCAACAACATCCTGTTCTACCCCGTGCAGTACGAGGGTGAAGAGTCCGAGCGCAACGTGTTCTACACCGGTGCTGCGCCGAACCAGCAGGCGATCCCGGCCGTCGACTATCTGATGAAAGACGAGAAGGTGAAGCGCTGGGTGCTCGCCGGCACCGACTACGTCTATCCACGCACGACCAACAAGATCCTGGAAGCCTATCTGAAGTCGAAGGGTGTCGCCCAGGAAGACATCATGATCAACTATACGCCGTTCGGTCACTCCGACTGGCAGACGATCGTGGCCGATATCAAGAAGTTCGGCTCGGCGGGCAAGAAGACGGCGGTGGTCTCGACCATCAACGGCGATGCCAACGTCCCCTTCTACAAGGAGCTCGGCAACCAGGGCATCAAGGCGAAGGACATCCCGGTGGTCGCGTTCTCGGTGGGTGAGGAAGAACTCGCCGGCCTCGACACCAAGCCGCTGGTCGGCCATCTCGCTGCCTGGAACTACTTCGAGTCGATCAAAACCCCGGCGAACGAGAAGTTCATCAAGGACTGGCAGGCCTACACCAAGAACCCGAAGCGTACGACCAACGACCCGATGGAAGCCCACGTGATCGGCTTCAACATGTGGATCAAGGCCGTCGAGAAGGTGAAGTCGACTGATCCGGACAAGGTGATCGACGCGCTTCCCGGCATCGAAGCGCCGAACCTGACCGGTGGCGTGTCGAAGATGCTGCCGAACCACCACATCACCAAGCCGGTGTTCATCGGCGAGATCAAGGCGAACGGTCAGTTCGACGTGGTCTGGAAGACCCCGGGTCTCGTCGCTGGCGACGCCTGGTCGAAGGAGCTCGATGGCTCCAAGGACCTGATCGGCGACTGGGTCGGCAAGAAGTGCGGCAACTTCAACACCAAGACCAACAAGTGCCTCGGCTCCGGCTCCTGATCCGGATCTGACATTCGATTGCACGACGGGAGAAGACGGCTATTCCGCCGTCTTCTCCCCACTTCTGCCGGGGTGATCCACAGTGCCAACCAAATTGTCCGCTCGTTTTTGCACCTTTGTCCTCTCGCTATTTCTGATCGCGTTCGCGTTGCCGGCCTTCGCCGGTCCGTTTGAAGATGCGGTCGCCAAATTCACCAACGACGATTATTCCGATACGGAAGAAGCGATCGGTGTGGTTGCAAGCAGTGGCAACAAGCTTGCCTTTCCGATCATCAGCGCGCTCCAGGACGGTCGCCTCATGGCCGATCCCGACAGCAAGAAAGTCTACGTCACCGGCACCGACGGCAAGTCGATCGATGCTGCGACCGGTGAGCCCGTCGCCAGCGTGCCCGACAGCGCCAGCGCCGTCCGCCTCAACAACCGCCTGCGCCGCAGCGTCGACGCGGCGCTCGGCGGCCTGACGCTGCAGTCGCCCGAGCTTGCAACGCGGCTCCAGGCCGCGCAATCGGTCTTCAAGTCGCACGAGGAGACTGCGCTCGAGCCGGTCGAAAGCGCGCTTGCCAAGGAAACCAACAAGGCTGTCAGGACTGCGCTCGGTGAAGCGCGCGCGGCGATCCTGCTGTTCAAGTCCGATGCCACCGAGGTACAAAAGCTGGAGGCCGTCGCCACCGTCAAGGCGCGCGGCGATCAGGATGCGCTCGCGCTGCTGTCCGACATCGGCTCCGACCAGCCGGCGTCAGTCGGGAAGGCCGCGACGAGCGCGATCGGCTCGATCCAGAACTCGCTCGCGGTCTGGTCCACGGTGCAGAACGCCTGGTACGGCCTGTCGCTCGGCTCGGTGCTGCTGCTCGCAGCGATCGGGCTCGCCATCACTTTCGGCGTGATGGGCGTCATCAACATGGCCCATGGCGAGATGGTGATGTTAGGGGCCTACACCACCTTCGTGGTGCAGGAGGTGATCCGCACCCGCTATCCCGCTCTGTTCGACTATTCGCTGCTGATCGCCGTGCCGCTCGCCTTCCTCGTCGCAGGCGCGATCGGCGTGCTGATCGAACGCAGCATCATCCGCTTCCTCTACGGCCGGCCGCTGGAGACGCTGCTCGCGACCTGGGGCCTGTCGCTGGTGCTGCAGCAGGCGGTGCGCACCATGTTCGGGCCGACCAACCGCGAGGTCGGCAACCCCTCCTGGATGAGTGGTGCATTTGAGCTCGGCCAGATCACCATCACCTATAATCGGCTCTGGATACTGGTCTTCACGCTCGCCGTGTTTCTGATCCTGCTCGCAATGCTGCGCTACACTGCGCTTGGCCTCGAGATGCGCGCGGTGACGCAGAACCGGCGTATGGCGGCCTCGATGGGTATCGCCACCTCACGCGTCGACGCGCTGACCTTCGGGCTCGGTTCGGGTGTTGCGGGCCTCGCCGGCGTCGCGCTCTCGCAGATCGACAATGTCAGCCCCAATCTCGGCCAGAGCTACATCATCGACAGTTTCATGGTCGTGGTGTTCGGCGGGGTCGGCAATCTCTGGGGTACGCTGGTCGGCGCCTTCACGCTCGGCATTGCCAACAAGTTCCTGGAGCCGGTCGCCGGCGCCGTGCTCGGCAAGATCGCGATCCTGGTCCTGATCATCCTGTTCATTCAAAAGCGGCCGCGCGGCCTGTTCGCGCTCAAGGGCCGTGCGGTGGAAGCATGACCCCTCACATGCTGACGCGATCGCTGGACCGCGGCGCGGTGATCTTCCTGATGGTCGTCGCGGCCTGCGGCATCCTCATCCCGCTCTCCAACCTGCTGCTGCCGGCGGGTTCGTTCCTGCAGGTGCCGACCTATCTGGTCGCGCTCTGGGGTAAATATGTCTGCTACGCCATCCTGGCGCTTTCGATCGATTTGATCTGGGGCTATTGCGGCATCCTCTCGCTCGGCCACGGCGCCTTCTTCGCGCTCGGCGGCTATGCCATGGGCATGTATTTGATGCGGCAGATCGGCACCCGCGGTGTCTATGGCAATCCGATCCTGCCCGACTTCATGGTGTTCCTGAACTACTCGAAGCTGCCCTGGACCTGGTACGGCTTCGACATGTTCTGGTTCGCCGCGCTGATGGTCTTGCTTGTGCCGGGCCTGCTCGCCTTCTGCTTCGGCTGGCTCGCCTTCCGCTCCCGCGTCACCGGCGTGTATCTGTCGATCATCACACAGGCGATGACCTATGCGCTGCTGCTCGCCTTCTTCCGCAACGATTTCGGCTTCGGCGGCAATAACGGCCTGACCGACTTCAAGGACATCCTGGGCTTCAACGTCCAGGCCGAGGGCACGCGCGCCGCGCTGTTCGCGCTGAGCTGTCTGGCGCTGATCGTCGCCTTCCTGATCTGCCGGTCCGTCGTGTCTTCAAAACTCGGCAAGGTGCTGATCGCGATCAGGGACGCGGAATCGCGCAGCCGCTTCCTCGGCTACCGCGTCGAATCCTACAAGCTGTTCGTCTTCACGCTGTCGGCCTGCATGGCTGGCGTCGCCGGCGCGCTCTACGTGCCGCAGGTCGGCATCATCAATCCGAGCGAATTCGCGCCGGGCAATTCGATCGAGGCGGTGATCTGGGTCGCGGTCGGCGGCCGCGGCACGCTGGTCGGTGCGGCGCTCGGGGCCATCGTCGTCAACTACGCCAAGACGTTCTTCACATCAGGCGTGCTGGCGCCGTACTGGCTGTTCATGCTGGGTGCGCTGTTCATCCTGGTGACGCTGCTGCTGCCCAAGGGCATCGTCGGCACCTTCAACGCCTGGCGAGAGTCGGCCAAAGAGAGGCGCCCGGCTGAGACGACCGCGAGCGCGGCGGCCGAAGACGGCATCACCGAACCGAAGATGGCGGAGTAGCGGTCATGAACGTCATGGATACCCGCGCGACGTCCGCGATGCTCTATCTCGACGGCGTGCACGTCTCGTTCGACGGGTTCCACGCCATCAACAATCTGTCGCTGACGCTCGCCCCCGGCGAGATGCGCGCCATCATCGGACCGAACGGCGCCGGCAAGACCACGATGATGGACATCATCACCGGCAAGACCAGGCCCGACCTGGGTACGGTGCTGTTCGACGGCGTCACCGACTTGACGCGGCTCGACGAGACCCGCATCGCCGAGCTCGGCATCGGTCGCAAATTCCAGAAGCCGACGGTGTTCGAGAGCCAGACCGTGCAGGATAACCTCCTGCTGGCGCTCAATGTCGATCACAGCGTCAAGGGCACGTTGTTCTGGCGCGGCAGCAAGGCGGAGTCGGAGCGCATCGACAAGGTGCTGGAGACGATCCGCCTGACCGACGCCCGCAACCGGCTCGCCGGCAGCCTCAGTCACGGCCAGAAGCAGTGGCTCGAGATCGGCATGCTGCTGGCGCAGGACCCGAAACTGCTGCTGGTCGACGAGCCCGTGGCCGGCATGACGGACGTGGAGACGCATCTCACTGCCGAGCTGCTGAAGGAGATCAACAAGACCCACACCGTGATGGTGGTCGAGCACGACATGACGTTCGTGCGCGAGCTCGGGGTCAAGGTCACCTGCCTGCACGAAGGCACGGTGCTTGCGGAAGGTACCATCGACCAGGTCTCGTCCAACGAGCGGGTCATCGAAGTCTATCTGGGACGCTGAGCGATGCTTGAGGTCAAGGACATCAACCTGTTCTACGGCGCTGCGCAGGCGCTGCGCGGGGTGTCGATTGCGGCCGAACCCGGCAAGGTGACCTGCGTGCTCGGGCGCAACGGCGTCGGCAAGACGTCGCTGCTGCGCGCCATGGTCGGGCAATATCCGATCGCCTCGGGCGCAATCGTGTTCGACGGCAGCGACATTACGAGCCTCAAGCCCTATGAGCGGGCGCGCAAGGGCATCGGCTTCGTGCCGCAGGGCCGCGAGATCTTTCCGCTGCTGACGGTCGAGGAGAACCTCAAGACCGGCTTCGGCCCGCTCAAGCGCCAGGACAAGAACATTCCTGACGACGTGTTCTCGCTGTTTCCGGTGCTGCAATCCATGCTCGGCCGCCGCGGCGGCGACCTCTCCGGCGGCCAGCAGCAACAGCTCGCGATCGGGCGTGCGCTGGTGATGCGGCCGAAACTGCTGCTGCTCGATGAGCCGACCGAGGGCATCCAGCCCTCGATCATCAAGGACATCGGCCGCGCCATCTCGTACTTGCGCAACCTCGGCAACATCGCCATCGTGCTGGTCGAACAATATCTCGACTTTGCCTGCGAACTCGGCGACAGTTTCGCGGTGATGGATCGCGGCGCGGTGAAATTCACTTGCGATCGCTCCAATCTTGACCCGGCCGAAATCAGCCGCCAGATGGCGCTGTAAGTCCAGATTTCTGCCGCGGCCGGCTGGGGAGACGGATGCGCAGCGATGCTTTAGCGACATCTTCGGTGTTCGAAGCCAACCGCGCCCGTGGGGCGGTGCGCTTCGACGTGCATGCGCGCGACGGCGTCACGCGGCGGGGCGCTGTGCATGAATCCGGCTCGCTCCGCGTGCGCTTCCCCTCGCCGGAGGATGAGGGTCTGTCCGGTGTGTTCGTCAACACGGCCGGCGGCGTTGCGGGCGGTGATCGTTTCGACATCGAGATATCGGCCGCCGAAGCTGCCCGCCTGACGCTGACCACGGCGGCCGCGGAAAAGATCTACCGCGCGCCGGGGGCGGCAGCGCAGCTCAACATTTCCTTGAAGGTTGGCGCCGGAGCGCATCTCGGCTGGCTGCCGCAGGAGACGATCCTGTTCGACCGCGCCCGGGTTCATCGCCGCTTTGACATCGAGCTCGATGAGGCCGCCTCGCTGCTGCTGTGTGAAATCGTCGTATTTGGCCGCACAGCCATGGGCGAGCGCATGGATCAGGGCGAATTCGTCGACCGCTGGCGGCTGCGCCGTGGCGGCAGGCTGGTCTTCGCCGAGACCATCAGGCTGGACGGTGATATCGGTGCAAAACTGGCGCGGTCGGCGGTCGCCAAGGGCGGCGCCGCAATCGGCACGGCCCTGATCGTGCCCGGCGACGAGGCGCTGGTCGAACGCCTCCGCGAGGCGTCGGACTCGTTCACCGGCGAGGTCGGGATTTCAGTCTGGAATGGCTTTGCAATGGCGCGGTTCTGTGCCCAAGATGCGGCGCGTTTGCGCGCCGACATGATGGCCGTGCTGACGCGCACCGGTGCGGCCCTGCCGCGGCTTTGGCTGAATTGACGGCTGGCTGAATTGAAGTGTTGAACGGAAGAGATTTCGCATGAACCTGTCTCCCCGCGAAAAGGACAAGCTTCTGATCTCGATGGCGGCGATCGTGGCGCGCCGCAGGCTCGACCGCGGCGTCAAGCTCAACCATCCCGAGGCGATCGCGATCATCTCCGATTTCATCCTCGAAGGCGCGCGCGACGGCCGTACCGTCGCCGAACTGATGCAATCAGGCGCGCAGGTGCTGACCCGCGACCAGGTGATGCCCGGCATTCCCGAGATGATCCACGACATCCAGGTCGAGGCGACGTTCCCTGACGGCACCAAGCTCGTCACCGTGCACGAACCGATCCGATAGGAGAGCGACATGATCCCCGGTGAACTCTTCATCCAGGACGGCGAGATCGAGCTCAATGCCGGCCGCAAGACGGTGACGCTGACCGTTGCCAACACCGGCGATCGCCCAATCCAGGTCGGCTCGCACTACCATTTCTTCGAGACCAACCCGGCGCTGAAGTTCGACCGCAAGAAAGCCCGCGGCATGCGCCTCGACATCGCCGCCGGCACCGCCGTCCGCTTCGAACCCGGCCAGACCCGCGACGTCCAGCTCGTCGCGCTCGCCGGCAAGAAGACCATCTACGGCTTCCGCGGCGACGTGATGGGGAAGCTGTAACGCAAGCCGAGGCGAGCGCAGTGATCTACAGTGAGGTGAGCACGCTGGCCGGGCTCCCTCCCCCCTTGCGGGGGAGGGTTGGGGAGAGGGGTATGCCACACGACGAGGTCAGCGAGATTCAGCGCCATCGCGCCAGACGATTGAGGCGCGAGATGACTCGCGCGGAAACATTACTGTGGCGCCACCTGAAGGCTGATCGTCTCGCAGGCCTCGCTTTTCGCCGTCAGACCCCTATGGGCCGTTACATCGCGGATTTCGTCGCCCACTCATGCAAGCTTGTCGTTGAACTCGATGGCGAGAGTCACGATTCCGAGGAACGTATCCGCCACGATGAGGGACGTGACCAATGGTTCGCATCCCGCGGCTATCGCGTGTTGCGCTTCACCAATGACGAGGTGATGAAGAACCTTGAGGGCGTTGTTCTTTCAATCCTCGAAGCAGCGGAGCAAGCGGCACCCCTCTCCCTAACCCTCCCCCGCAAGGGGGGAGGGAACCCTTCCAGCGATGCGTCCCTAACCAACTGTGCATCCAACGGTGTCGAGGAAGCATGACGACGCTCTCCGCCGTTCGCCTCATTTCGGAAGCTGCTGAGCTGGCTGCGCGGCGGCACAATGGCATGGCGCGCAAGGGGCGGGGGAACGAGCCTTACATCAACCATCTTGCGGAGGTCGCGAACCTGCTGGCAACGGCGACCGAGGGTGCTGATGCCGAGCTCGTGGCGGCGGGCTGGTTGCACGATGCGATCGAGGATACCGAGACCACGCGCGAGGAGCTCGCGCAGAAATTCTCCGACCGCGTCGCCTCTCTCGTGGTCGAATGCACCGACGATATGAGCCTGCCGAAGGCCGAGCGACGGCGCCTGCAGGTCGTCGACGCGCCGAAGAAATCCGCGAGCGCAAAACTGATCAAGATCGCCGACAAGATCAGCAATATCGGCGCGCGCATGCATGCCGATCCAACCGCCGACGAGCGTGACGATCTTGCCGACTACACCAGCTGGGCCGAGCAGGTCGTCGCCGGCTGCCGCGGCGGCAATGTCTGGCTCGATACGACATTCGCCAACGTGGTGCGACAAGCGAGGGCCTCGCAGTGAGCACTGAGCAGAAATTCAAACGCAAACGGGGCTTGTGATGTCCGTCAAGATGAAACGTTCCGTCTATGCCGACATGTTCGGCCCGACCACCGGCGACAAGGTGCGGCTGGCCGACACCGATCTCATCATCGAGGTCGAGAAGGACTTCACCATCTACGGCGAAGAGGTGAAGTTCGGCGGCGGCAAGGTGATCCGCGACGGCATGGGGCAGTCGCAGGTCACCAACAAGCAGGGCGCGGCCGACACCGTCATCACCAATGCACTGATCGTCGACCACTGGGGCATCGTCAAGGCCGACGTCGCCATCAAGGACGGCATGATTGCAGGCGTTGGCAAGGCCGGCAATCCCGACATCCAGCCGGGCGTGACCATCATTATCGGTCCCGGCACCGACGTGATCGCGGGCGAAGGCAAGATCCTCACCGCCGGCGGCTTCGACAGCCACATCCATTTCATCTGCCCGCAGCAGATCGAGCACGCATTGATGAGCGGCGTCACCTCGATGCTGGGCGGCGGCACCGGTCCCTCGCACGGCACCTTCGCCACCACCTGCACGCCGGGCCCCTGGCACATCGCGCGCATGATCCAGTCGTTCGACGCCTTCCCCGTCAATCTCGGCATATCAGGCAAGGGCAATGCCTCGCGCCCCGCACCACTGGTGGAGATGATCAAGGCCGGCGCCTGCGCGCTGAAGCTGCACGAGGATTGGGGCACGACGCCGGCCGCGATCGACAATTGCCTCTCGGTCGCCGATGATCACGACGTCCAGGTGATGCTGCATTCCGACACGCTGAACGAGTCCGGCTTTGTCGAGGACACCATCAAGGCGTTCAAGGGACGCACCATCCACGCTTTCCACACCGAGGGCGCCGGCGGTGGCCACGCCCCTGATATCATCAAGGTCGCAGGGCTCAAGAACGTGCTGCCGTCCTCGACCAATCCGACGCGCCCCTTCACCCGCAACACCATCGACGAGCATCTGGACATGCTGATGGTGTGTCACCACCTCGATCCCTCGATCGCGGAAGACCTGGCATTTGCGGAAAGCCGCATCCGCAAGGAAACCATCGCCGCCGAAGACATCCTGCATGACCTCGGCGCGCTCTCGATGATGTCCTCGGACTCCCAGGCCATGGGCCGTCTCGGCGAGGTCATCATCCGGACCTGGCAGACCGCCGACAAGATGAAGAAGCAGCGCGGATCGCTGCCGCAGGACAAGGGCAAGGACAACGACAATTTCCGCGTCAAGCGCTACATTGCCAAATACACCATCAACCCCGCGATCGCGCATGGCGTGTCGAAGCTGATCGGCTCGGTGGAGAAGGGCAAGCTGGCCGATCTCGTGCTGTGGTCGCCGGCGTTCTTCGGCGTCAAGCCGGATTGCATCGTCAAGGGCGGTACGATCGTCGCCGCTCCGATGGGCGATCCCAACGCTTCGATCCCGACGCCGCAGCCGGTGCATTACCAGCCGATGTTCGGCGCCTTCGGCAAGGCCCGCACGGCGTCCTCGGTGGTCTTCACCTCGAAGGCGGCCGTCACCGGCGGCCTCGCGCGAAAACTTGGCATCGAGAAGAAGCTCTATGCCGTCCAGAACACCCGCAGCAAGATCTCGAAGAAGAGCATGATCCACAACGACGCCACGCCCAATATCGAGGTCGATCCGGAGACCTATGAGGTGCGCGCCGACGGCGAACTGCTCACCTGTCCGCCCGCCGAGGTGCTGCCGATGGCGCAGCGATATTTCATGTACTGAAATAGCGCCTCAACGCATGTCCCCGGCGCACTGCCTATCCGGGGACGGCTTTTCCGGTTTTGCGTTCGATGCCGGGTGGTCTAATGTCCCGCCCGGTATCTAACCCTTCAGAAGAAAAGCCGGGAGGATTTCTCGTGATCTACGTCGTTGCCACCCTGACCATCAAGCCCGAAACCCGCGCCGAATTCATTGCAGCCGCCACCGCCTGCATCAAGGAGACGCGAAAAGAGCCCGGCAATATTGCCTATGATCTGCACGAGAGCGTCACCGATCCCACCAAGATGGTGTTCGTCGAGCAGTGGGAGAACGCCGAGGCGCTGGTCCCGCATCGCGGCCAGGAACACATGAAGACGTTCGGCCGCGTCGCGGTGAAGTGCTTTACGGCCCCGCCGAAGATTGAAGTGATCACGCCCGAAAAGGTCGAGACGAGGTAACAGCGCATGATCCGGGCGACGCAGGTTAAGGGACAGCACCGCTTCACGGAAGCGCCGGCAGATACGGTCGTGCTCGATTTCGATGATCGGCACCGCCGTCGCATGGCGATGACGGGGACGCGAGGTCTCGAATTCCTGCTCGACCTGGAGAATGCCGTTGCACTGCGCGGCGGCGATGCGCTGGTGCTGGAAGACGGCCGTCTGGTCGAAGTGGTGGCGGCGCCTGAGCCGCTGCTCGAGATCCGCGGCCACGACCCGCACCATCTCATCCGCGTCGCCTGGCATCTCGGCAACCGCCATCTGCCGACGCAGCTCATGGCCAAGAGCCTGCGCATTCGCCGCGACCATGTCATCGAAGCCATGGTGAAGGGGCTTGGTGCAAAGGTCGTCGAGATCGAAGCGCCGTTCGATCCCGAAGGTGGCGCCTATGCCGAGGCCAGCCATGCGCATGGACACGATGACCATGCGCATCACGACCATGGCCATCATCATGACCATCACGGCCAAGACCATCACGGCCACGACCATCATCACGATCATGCCGCGCATGATCATGGGCATGATCATCACCATCACCACGACGAGCATTGCGACCATCCCGATCATCATCACGGCCACAAGCATGCTCATGACCGCAAATGAGCCTGTTGGTGCCGGCGACCTCGCCGAGCGCGAGGCGGCGGCGCTGTACCGGCTGATGACGTGGCTGTCGCCGTCGTTTCCCGTCGGTGGCTTCTCCTATTCCAGCGGCATCGAATGGGCGGTTGAAGCGGGAGACATCACTGATATTGCCACGCTCGCCGACTGGCTCGATGTCATGCTGGGTGACGGCTCCGGGTTTTGTGACGCGACGTTCCTGGTCCATGCCTATCGTGCCGCTGAAGCCGGCGACGACGTCAGCTTGAGCGAGATCGCCGAGCTGGCAGCCGCCTTCGTGCCCTCGCGCGAACGGCAGCTCGAGACGACCTCGCAGGGCCGCGCCTTCATCGAAATCAGCCGCGCGGCGTGGGATGCGGAGGGCCTCGATGCCATGGTCGCGGCATGCCGAGCGCCACTGGTCTATCCCGTTGCGGTCGGCGTCGTCGCCGCGATGCACGGCGTGGCGCTGGCGCCGACGCTGCACGCCTTCCTGCACGCAGTGCTCTCGAACTGGATCTCGGCGGCGAGCCGCCTCATTCCGCTCGGTCAGACCGACAGCCAGCGCGTGCTGGTCAGATTGGAAGCCGCCGTCGCTGCAACCGCTCATCGCGCGCTGAATGCGACGCTGGACGATCTCGGCAGTGCGACCTTCCGCGCCGATCTCGCCAGCCTGCGACATGAGACGCAGTATACGCGGTTGTTTCGCTCGTGAGCGGGACGGCCTTCAACTGATCAAGAGAGAGCGAGCAAAATGGCAACTTCTCACGGCCCCTTGCGTGTCGGCGTCGGCGGTCCCGTCGGATCGGGCAAGACCGCGCTGATGGATCTGCTCTGCAAGACCATGCGCGAGCGTTACGACATCGCTGCGATCACCAACGACATCTACACCAAATGGGATGCGGAATTCCTGGTGCATTCCGGCTCGCTGACGCCGGACCGTATCGCCGGCGTCGAAACTGGCGGCTGCCCGCACACCGCGATCCGCGAGGACGCTTCGATGAATCTGGCTGCAGTCGCCGATATGCGTGCCAAATTCCCCGGGCTAGATCTCGTCCTGATCGAATCCGGTGGCGACAATCTCGCTGCCACCTTTTCCCCGGAACTGGCCGATCTCACCATCTACGTCATCGACGTTGCCGCCGGGGACAAGATCCCGTCCAAGGGCGGTCCAGGCATCACCCGCTCCGACCTTCTGGTCATCAACAAGATCGACCTCGCGCCCCATGTCGGTGCGTCCCTTGAGAAGATGGACACCGATGCCAAACGCATGCGCGGCGAGCGTCCCTTTGTCATGACCAATTTGAAGAAGAGCGAAGGGCTCGACCGTATCGTTAGCTTCATCGAGACCAAAGGTGGACTGAAACGAGCGGGTTGAAGCGGGCCAGCTGTCGGGCCGCGGCGACGTGGCGCGGGCCAATTCCGCCGTTAACCTCTGAGGCAGAGCCGGCTGACGGAACAAATTTCCGACACGGCAATTATCTACCTCCGGGGCCCGGAGCAAAGCCGCGATTGGCCAGACCATCGGCCGGGCGGATTAAGCTTTTTAGGCGACCCAAGTTGCGTACAGATGCCTCCTCCGTCATTATCCCAGCCACTGGGCTCACCCTGTTTCGGCACATGGCCGTTCGAGCGGCGTTGATATGCTCCGTGTTTATTGCCGACCTCCTGCTTTCGCCTGAGTAGTCGCGTGGTCCGGCTGGGTTTCATCATCGGCTTTATTGCTCTGCTCGGAGCTTTGCTCTCGGGGCTTGCGGCCTATCGTGTCCACGACCAGGAGCTGGCGCTGGACCGGATCGCGCTGGCGCGCGCGATCGACGTTCATGCAAGCCTGGTCCAGGACAGGTCGACCGAGCGTGAGCTGCTGGCGCGTGTCGCCTCAGGCCTGTTCCGCGCGCCATCGGTGCTGAAGCCCAACATGCTCGAGCCGCTGCGCTCGGCGATCTATGCCTTCAAGACCGATTTCGTCGTGGCCGGTTGGGTCGCCCGGTTGCAACCGTCCGAACTCGCGGCCGCACAGACTGCGATCAAGGCCGCCGGCTTTGCGAAGCCCGAGATCCGCGACTACAACGACAAGCCGATCGACCCGGCGAGCCTGACCCAGCCGATCGACGTGCTGATGGACCTCGAGCCGCGCAGCGACGAGACCAAGGGGCTGCCGGGCCGCAGCTATGATGACGATCCAGTTCGCAACGCGATGCTGACGCGGGCCAGGATCGAGAAGCGGTCTGTCGCCTCCGACCCGATACCGCTCTTGCGCGGGAACGGGCCGATCGGTGTCATCGTCGCGGCCCCCGTCATTCCCGAAGGTGCAACCGAGCCGGTCGGATTCATCACGTTTTCCTATGAGCTGGCCTCGCTGATGCTGACCAACGACGATCTGTCGTTGTTCTCGGTCGCGCTCAAGGACCCCCGCAAGGACAATAGCGAACTCGTCGCCAACGACCAGGGCGTGGTGTCCACCCGCATGACGTCCCCGGACGGGCCGTCGCCGTCGGCGACGCGCACCATCAGCTTCGGCGGCCGCGATTGGCAACTCGGCTATTACGCCAAGACCAATTCGGCACGACGGGCCGAGCAGACCGCAATCATCGTTGCGGCGATCGGCTTCGCCATCACCGCGATGGTGTGCGGCCTCTTCGGCTACGTCGCCTACAACAATTTGCGGCTCAGCCGCGAGATCCAGGTGCGGATCGGTTTCGAGCGGCGGCTGACGGCTGTCATCGACGAGCTCAATCATCGCGTGAAGAACATCCTCGCGGTGATCCAGTCGATCGTGACGCGCACGCTGCGGCATGGTTCGGATATCGATAGTGCGCGCGAACTGTTGATCGGCCGCATCCATGCCATGTCCAACGTGGTGTCGCTGCTCAGCGAGAGCCAGTGGCAGGGCGTCAAGCTGAAGGGCCTGTTCGAGGCGCGCGCCATTCCGCATGCCGATCGCATCGCCGTCAGCGGCCCTGATATCGCCGTCAGCGCGCGCGCCGCCCAGAGCCTGTCGCTGCTGTTCTTCGAGCTTGCCTCGCATTCGGACGAAGGCCTGTCGCTGGTCGGCAAGCATCCGCACATCACGGCGAACTGGACGGTGACCGGCGAGGAGCCTGACACCGTGTTTCAATTCCGCTGGGAGGAGTTCAACACCAGCGAGGCGACGCGCCGGCCGGATTCGGATTTCGGCCTGATCCTGCTCGACCGCGTTGCGCCCGAAGCGCTTGGCGGCACCGCCAAGCGCTATTTCACCGATGTCTCCTATGTCTACGAGCTGACCGCGCCGATGGAGACGGTCGTGGATATGACCGAGCGCGACCGCACTGACAAGATCTCCGCGCCGGTACGACCCGCGAAATAGGCTTGAAGTGGGTTTGAAGCGACTTTTGAGCGACTTGGCGCCGACGCTTCAGGTCGAGGTCGATCGAGCCGCGATGGCGGTCATCTCGAGTTTGACCTTAGGGCCGAGATCGGCCACGCCGACGGCGGCACGCGCCGGCAAATGAGCTGCCGGAAAGTGCGACTTCCAGGCCGCATTGAACGCAGCCTTCTCGCTGAGATCGGTCATGAAGATCGTCACCTGCAAGACGTTGGCCATGTTGGATCCAAGCGTCTCCAACAGGCGCGACAGCTGGCCCAGCACGTCGTCCGCCTGGCCCGACATGTCCAGGCTGGTGTCCTCGGGTACGATTCCGCCGATGTAAAGCACGCCGGCATGCTCGACCACTTCGTGGAGCAGCCCTTCGTAAGGCAGGATGCGCTTGATCATGTTGAGGACGATGCTCCTGTCGAAACTGTCGTGAGATCTTTCGTATCCTGCACGATATCTAGCCTTTCGGTCGCAACACCAGATCGACCAGAGACCGTGCATAGGCCGGCGTGATCGGCGCGATGCCAAAGATGTAGCGGTAGAACAGGCTGCCATAGATCGCGTCATAGAGATCCTCCGCCGGCGCCTCGGCGAGGATGCTGCCGTCGCGCTGGCCGGTCGCGATCATCTCCACCAGCGCGTCGCGGCGAAACTGGAGATAGCGGACATAGAACAGCTCCGCCGAGCCGGTCTTGGAGATGCATTCTGAGATGACGGCAAGCTGGACCTTGCCGAACTCGCCCTGCAAGGCTTCGGCATAGGCCGCGGCATGGCGGCGCGCGCGCACGGCGGGCGTGCCTGCGCTTGCCGGCGGCAGCGGCAGCATTTGAGCCGCGTGGTGGAGAAAGGCGTCGATCAGCAGCGCCTCCCGTGACGGCCACCATTTGTAGATCGTCATCTTGGAGACGTTGGAGTGGCGCGCCACCGCATCGATCGTGGTGGCGGCAAGGCCGGTCGTGGCCATCAGCGTGTAGGCGCTTTCGAGAATGGCGTTGGTGGTCTCGATCGAGCGCGGCCTGCCGCGCCGGGGTGCGCCCTCGGCCGTATCGCTCGTGCCTTTCGCCATGACCAAGCCGGTCTCTCCTTGCGCGGGAGGCGGCCATTCCCGCCGGTCGCCTCGTCCCGCATAGCGCAGGTGGAGCACCCGGCCTAGCGGAATCGCGTGGCTGTCCCGGTCAGGCTCGCTGCCGCACGGCCGCCGGCTCGTCCTGGCGCTTCGACCAGGAAATATAATAGGCCACCGCCGTCATTGCCGCGAAACCGGCGAGGCTCACCCCGATCTGCATCACGACCAGATTGGCGCCCGTAATCAGGATGAGATGGCCGGCGAGGGACAGGAATACGCCGATGCAGAATACCGCGAGCCATTCCTCGCCGCACCTGATCACCATCAGAAGCGGCTTCCACTGCAATCCTGGATGATCAGCCGGAATGAGGTACGTCGCAAGGAAGGCGAGCGCGAGGAAGTGGATCACGCGATAGGGCGCGAGGTTTTCCTTGTCGGCCGGCGAGATGCTGTTGAGAACGAACTCAGGCAAATAGGCGGACAGGACCGGCGAATGGCGCATCATGGTGAGGGCCATCGCCAGCACAAGGTAGGCGCCCGCGAGCGCACGAAGCCAGGAGATCTTGTGAAGTGCATGACCTGACAGGCCGGTGACGGCGAACCAGCCGCCCAGCACCATCAGCATCTGCCAGCACAGCGGATTGAAGGTCCATTCCAGGTCGGGGTAGGCGTGAAAAGTCCAGCCGAACCAGCGCGCGGCGAGATACAGCGCGACCGAAGCGGCCAGGGTCAGGTTCGGACGCCGCAGCAGGCCCCACAATGCGAATGGGAAGAAAGCCATCAGCGGGATCATCAGCTGCAGAAGATCGAGGTTGAGCGGCTCTTCCTGGAGCACCAATCCCTGAACCAGAATGCGCAGCGGGTGCTCGAGAATGCCCGAGATGTTGTAGTCGCTGATGATCTCCGGCGCCATCGACTGCGAAGCGACGTAGGCGATGGTGTCGATGTAAATCACGAACAGCACGACATAGGCGGCATAGAGCCGCCAGACGCGGCGGAAGATGCGCGTCGCAGCCACGACATAGCCGCGCTCCAGCGCCATCCTGCCGTGGATGATGGCAACGCCGTAACCCACCACGAACACGAACAGGTCGGCCGCGCCGCTGAAGCCGAAATTGCGCAGCGTCAGCAGGTTGACCACGTTGTTCGGGATGTGGTCGACGAACACCGACCAGTTCGCAATGCCGAGCGTCAAATAGAGCCTGGCGTCGTGTTGAAATGCAGCAAGGTTCGCCTTGACGGACGGTTTCATCGCGGAAAATGACTTTTGGAATCAGGGGCGATGCTTTTAGCGGCAACCGCCTGCCTATCCGAGTAGCGATTGCGTGAAGCGGGGCGGATTTACCGCGTTTGATGAAAAATTGCGCAAGGCGGGCCACCGGATTCTCCGGAGCCTGTCCGCCCGGCTGGCGGCGCAACTTTCTTAACGCGCCTCGTCCTACTCGGCCGGCTCGGCTGAGGCCTCGTCCGCGGCGCCTACGCGGCTTGCCATGATTCCAAGCGCAACACCGCCGATCGCCAGGATCGGCAACAGCCGCTTGATCCCGATGGCGCGTGCGACCTGTAGACCCGTCGCCAGCAACATGGGATCAGCGAGCATGCTCGTGGCTGCGGACTTTGCGGCCCGCTCGGCGGCGATGCGGGCGCGCTTCTGCGCTTCCCGCTTGTAGCCCCAATAGCTCCCTGCTGCGCTGAGCGTCAGCAGGAAGAAGATGCCGGCACCGGCAAGGCAGGCCTGCACGGGGCCATATTTGTCGAGGACCGAGATGAAGGCCGCCGCGCAGAGGAAGCATGTCGTGATGAACAGTGCGAACGCCGCACCTGCGGCCAGCGATGTCAGCCGCATGGTCGTTCCCGTCGATGCGCTGATACCATCGATGATGCGCTGAAACACGGTCTTGCTCCTCGGATGTCGATCAATCGCGCGCCTCAGCGGCGCCAGGCGAAGCCGATCAGGAAGCCGATGCCGAGTGCGACACCAACGGTCGCGAGCGGCCGCTGCGTGATCGCATCTTCCAGCGTCTCTTCGACTGACCCATAGGCGTCCTGCGCCGCGTCCATCATCGCGCTGCCACGATCGGAGATGTCGTCGAGCGTCGAATCCATGTTGTCACGCGCCTGCTTGTAACCACGCCGGGCCTGCTTGCCCGCCGAATTGGCGAATGTGTTGAGCGCGTCGGTGATCTGATCGGTGAGGGCGGCGATATCGCTTTTCACGGCTGCTACATCCTTCTCGAGGCGGTCTGTGGTGGCCTTGTCAGTCCAATTTCGCATCCTGCCTTCGGCATCGGTCGTGGACATCACGGGCTCCGAACTGTTTGACATAGGGTCGGGCGGAGAACGTTTCGTCGGGGTGGAAGTTCCGTCGCGGGAAACCAGTCATTCCTGCGGAAGCTGCGGCGAATTCTCCGGCAGCAGATGCTCCTTCAGGATCAGCCCGACGATGAGCAGCGGCGACGACAGGAACGCACCCATCGGTCCCCACAGCCAGGTCCAGAAGGCCAGGGCGATGAAGACGGCCAACGCATTCAGCGCCAGCCTGCGGCCAATGATGGTTGGCGTGACAAAGTGCCCCTCAATGAACGTGATGCCGCCGAAAGCCAGTGCCGCGACTAGTCCGCCACCGAGCGTCGGAAAGGCAACAAGGCCAACCACGACCAGAACGACGAACATAGCGACCGGCCCGATGATGGGGATGAAGTTGAGTGCTGCCGCGAGCGCACCGAGCCCGGCCGGATTTGGCATCCCGGTGACCGCGCACACGATCCCCGTTGCGACGCCCACGCCGACATTGATGACCGTCACGGTCAGGAGATAGCTGCCGAGATGGACCTCGATCTCGTTCAGGATCCGCAGCGTCCGAAGTCGCGCGTCGCGCTCGCCGAACGTCATGATCAGGGCGCGCCGCAGATCGCGCCAACTCGCGATGAACAGGATCAGGGTGGCGAAGAACAGCAGGAATTCGGCGAAGGTCGGCGACAGGAATTCCAGCGTCGGCTGGACCCATTCGACCTTGGGAAGCTGGAGGCTTGGCAGCGCCTCGGAACCGCCAAGCATGGTCTGAAGCTCATGCCACAGCGCCAGCGGACGGTCGAAGACGTGCATCTTCTCCTTGAGCTGTGCGCCGAGCTCTGGCAGGCGAGAGCTCCACTCCATCGCCGGCGCGGCAATCAGCGCGAAGACGAACGCGACCATCGCGGTCACCGCGATCACAATGAGCAAGGCGCCGAGGGCGCGCGGCACGTGCCGTTTTTCCAGGAAAGTCGCTGCGGGCGAGAGCATGGTGCCGGCGACAATGGCCATCACGACCGGCAGGAAGAACGCCTTGGCGACATAGAGCACCGCGACGGCGGCGATCAGGAGCAGGCCGGCGAGGGCAAAGGCAACGAATTCGCTGCGGCGGATGACGGGCGGTAGTTCGTTGCGGCTATCTGGAAGCGGTACGCCTTCGCTGGTGCCGGAAATCATTCGTTCACTGGGAAGGACGCGCACAATATCTCTCCTGCACGGAAACGTCCGCGCGCCCAATTGATGACAGGAGAACGCGCCGGCGATGCCGGGGTTCCATCGCGGCTTCGTGAAGTTGCACTCGCTTGACTGTGACACGGCTGCCGCAAGCGAGAGCGGAACTTGAGTCGGCGCTGCTGCGTTGACGGGTCAGCAGCATCACCCAGATGCACACATTCAACCAGATGCACACATTCAACGGGGCAGCACATGACAAAGTTCTCGGTCGTCCGTCGCAGCTTCTCGCCGCGCGTCGTCATCACCTGTGCTTTTGCGACAGCTTTGCTGACCGTGCCGGTCGCGGCCGAGGCGCAAGTGCTCGGCTATGCGCCGATGCAGCTGCAAAGCTATCCGCAGGACCAGGCCTATTCGCAGGGCTACGCGAACGAGGCGCCACAGGCCGCGGACGAGGATTCAGTGCTGCCCGATCGGCTGCGCCGGCAGATCGTGAGCTTCGACCGCAACGAGCCGGCCGGCACCATCGTCATCGATACTGCCAACACCTATCTCTATTACGTGCTCGGCAACGGACGCGCGATGCGTTACGGCGTCGGCGTCGGCCGCGAGGGATTCACCTGGTCGGGCGTGCAAAGTATCAGCCGCAAGGCCGAATGGCCGGATTGGCATCCGCCGGCAGAGATGATCGCGCGCCAGCCTTATCTGCCGCGCTTCGTCGCCGGTGGTCCCGGCAATCCGCTCGGTGCGCGCGCGATGTATCTCGGCGCCAGCGAATACCGAATCCACGGCACCAACGATCCGACAACGATCGGCAAGTTCGTGTCCTCGGGCTGTATTCGTCTGACCAACGAAGATGTCAGCGACCTGTTCAACCGCGTCAGCGTCGGCGCCAAGGTCGTGGTTCTGCCGAAGAACGCACCACTGATGGCGCGCGGCGGTGATCCCGCACGCAAGCGGCCGGCAGCGACGACGCTGCCCTCGGGGCGCCAGGCGCTGAACATCCCGACTTCGTCGGTGGACTAAGAGCTTGAGTGAGGCCAAATGGTGAGACGTTCGACCAGCAAGTTGGCTAGCGGAACGGCCGCGTTCGTCACGGTCGCTTCTCTCGGTCTCGCGCTCGCGCCGGCGGCACATGCGGAAGACTTCTTCTCGGCGTTATTCGGCGCGCTTGGCAGGCGGCCAACGCCGCAAATTCAGGCGCCGTTCGCGGACGACGATGTGCCGCGCTATGACGCACCGCGCCAGCGCGCGTTTGGCGGCGGCACCGCCTATTGCGTGCGCGGCTGCGACGGGCGCTACTTTCCCGCACAAGGCGCTGATGCCCAGAGCAAGGCACAATCCTGCAAGAGCTTCTGCCCGTCCGCTGAAACCTCGCTGGTCTACGGGGGCAATATCGATGACGCCACGACGGAGACCGGAAAATCCTATTCCGATCTGCCCAACGCCTTCCGTTATCGCAACGAGATCGTCGCGGGCTGCACCTGCAACGGTAAGGACCCGGCCGGTCTGGCGTCGATCAAGGCCGAGGACGATCCGACCTTGCGAAAGGGCGATATCGTTGCGGGCAGCGACGGCCTCGTCGTCGCCAACCGCAACGCCGGCGATCGCCGCGGCGTCGCGATGAACTTCTCGCCATTGCCGGACAAGATTCGCGCGAAGTTCCGCCAGGTGCCCGTGGTGGCGAAGGAGTAGAGGCCTTACGCCGCGCGGATCTTGCCGAGGAAGTCGGAGACCTGATCGCCGAGCTGACGGCTCTGGGTTTCCAGCAGTTCCGAAGCGTGCTTGACGTTGTCAGCCGCTCCGGCTGCCATGTCAGCGTCAGCCTTCACGCCGGTGATGTTGTCGGAGACGTTCTTGGTGCCCTGCGCGGCATATTGCGTGCTGCGGGTGATCTCCTGAGTCGCCGCGCCCTGCTCCTGCACGGCGGCGGCGATCGCGGTGGCGACTTCGTTGACCTCGCCGATGATGCCGCCGATCGCCTGGATCGCGTTGATGGCCTCGCCTGCGACCTTCTGGATGTCGGCGATCTGTTCCGAGATTTCCTCGGTCGCCTTCGCAGTCTGGCTCGCCAGCGACTTCACCTCGGAGGCAACCACCGCAAAGCCCCGGCCCGCTTCGCCGGCGCGGGCAGCTTCGATGGTGGCGTTGAGCGCGAGCAGATTGGTCTGCGCCGCGATGGTGTTGATGAGACCGACGACTTCGCCGATGCGTCCGGCGGATTGTGCCAGGCCCTGCACGGTGCCATCGGTGTTGCGGGCCTGGTTGACCGCGCGGCTGGCGATGCCCGCGGCATGCGCGGCCTGCTGGCTGATGTCGTTGATCGAGGCTGAGAGCTCTTCAGCGGCCGCGGCGACGCTCTCGACGCTCGTCGATGCGTCGTTGGAGGCCTTGCCCGCGACCTCGACGCGTTCATTGGTCTGGCGCGACACCGCGGATAGATCACCCGAAGTCTTGCGCATTTCGGCCGAGGCATCGCTCAGCTCACCGAGCGACTTGCGCACCACGCCTTCGAACTCGCCGACATAGGTCTCCATGGCGCGCTGGCGGGCGGCGGCGCCGGCATTGCGCTCGCGCTCCTGCTCCTCGATCTTGAGCTTGTCGATCGCCTGCTGCTTGAAGGTTTCGAGCGCGCCAGCGAGTGAGCCAATCTCGTCGTGACGGTCGAGATAGCCGCTGTCGACGCCGAGGTCGCCACCGGCGACCTTGAGCATGGCGTCGCGAATCAGGTGCAGCGGCGTGATCACGCGGCGGCTGACCGCCAGCATCGCGGCGCCGGTCAGGATGATGGCCGCGACCAGAAGCGCCAGCTGGACCAGCAGCGATTGCAGCGCGCTGGCGCGCTGGTTGGCGGCATGATCCTTGGCCGCGGCAAGCGCGGTATCGGCGAGCTTGACCACGATCGCCATACGGCCGACCGAGAAGGGGCTCCACTGATTGGCCGTCATCGACGGCTTTTCGCCCTTGGCGATGGTCGCGATGATGCCATCGCGCGTCGTGGTGTATTGCGGGTCGAAATAGACCGACTTGGTTTCGGTCATGGCGGCGGACAGCGCCGGCGGCAGTTGCATGCCGGTGGCGGCAAGCTCGATCGCACTCCAGGCGGCGTCGGTGGCGCCGACGAATTTGGTGAAGGCGGCCTGGGTTTCGGGCGAGATCTTGCCGCTGGCCAGCGCATTGCCGACGATGAGCGAGGATTCGCCGGCATTCTGGCGCAGCAGCCAGGCCATCTGCTTGATCATCAGCAGCTGGTCGATGGTGGCGTCCTGGTGGTTGACGCTGGCCGCCAGCAGCGGTGCGAGCTTTTCCAAGATGGCCATCAGCCCGTCCTCGCTCTCGAGATATTCGCTCGCGAGCGCCGCGCGGCGTGAAGCCTTGGGCTTGGCAACCTCGGTCCAGAACTCGGCCTGCTGCGCCAGCAGCGCCTTGTTGAGCCGGGCAAGATCGGCCACGATCGAATCGCGCTGTGGGATGTCGATCTCGGGCAGGATATCGATGGCACGCGCCAGCGCCGGCATCAGTTCGTCACGAATGCCGCGAATGTATTTCTCGATATCGGCATCGACCCTGATGTCGCTGGTCAATTGCCGGTTGGTGGTCGAGCGGTCCGCCCGGATATTGGCCATGGTCTTGAACACGTCGGCCGAGGCGGCCGAGACCGCGACGATGCGGTTGGCCTGCTGAAGCCCGGTCCAGGAGCGCCATGCGTTGAGCGAGAAGCCGGCGACGATGATCAGTGCGGTGGAAAGGATCACCGCCTTGAGCAGCGTTGATACGGTCAGGCGATTGAGCATCGGACACCCCGGTACGCGTTTCGAAGTTCGTGCCCCAGGACGGCAGCCCCCACGAACTTCGAAACCAAAGGGATGCGCGCGATAGACGCGCCTGCCTACAGCCGGCGCTCAGGCGCATTTGGCCCGAAAAGGGTAAAAACTTAGACAGTGTCCCTGCCGTAAAATGATGCAGGCGTTCGTAACCTCACGCCGCGCGGATCTTGCCGAGAAAGTCGGAGACCTCGTGGCCGAGCTGGTTGCTCTGGGCCTCGAGCATTTCGGAGGCGCTCTTCACGTTGTCGGCGGCCGCAGCTGCGGCATCCGCATCGGCTTTCACACCGGTGATATTGTCGGAGACATTCCGGGTGCCCTGGGCGGCATATTGGGTGCTGCGGGTGATCTCCTGCGTGGCCGCGCCTTGCTCCTGCACCGCCGCCGCAATCGCGGTCGCGACCTCGTTGACCTCGCCGATGATGCCGCCGATGGTCTGGATCGCGTGGATGGCCTCGCCCGCGACCTTCTGGATGTCGGCGATCTGTTCGGAAATCTCTTCCGTCGCCTTGGCCGTCTGGCTCGCCAGCGATTTCACTTCGGAGGCGACGACGGCAAAACCACGCCCGGCCTCGCCGGCGCGCGCGGCTTCGATTGTGGCGTTGAGCGCCAGCAGATTGGTCTGCGACGCGATAGTGTTGATGAGGCCGACGACCTCGCCGATGCGGCCCGCCGACTTCTGCAGGCCCTGCACCGTGCCGTCGGTCTCTCGCGCCTGCGTGACGGCGCGGCCGGCGATGCCTGCGGCATGCGCGGCCTGCTGGCTGATGTCGTTGATCGAGGCCGAGAGCTCTTCGGCGGCCGCCGCGACGCTGTCGACGCTCATCGAGGCGTCGCTGGAGGCCTTGCCGGCAACCTCGACGCGGTCGTTGGTTCGACGCGACACGGCAGAGAGATCGCCCGATGTCTTGCGCATCTGCCCCGATGCGCCGTTCAGCTCGCCCAGCGTCTTGCGCACCGCGCCCTCGAACTCGCCGACATAGGCTTCGACTGCGCGCTGGCGCGCTGCGGCGCCGGCGTTGAGCTCGCGTTCGTGCTCCTCGGCCTTGAGCTTGTCGACGGCCTGCTGCTTGAAAGTCTCGAGCGCACCGGCGAGTGCGCCGATCTCGTCCTTGCGGTCGAGATAGCCGCTGTCGACGGCAAGATCGCCGCCGGCGACCTTCAGCATCGCGTCGCGGATGGTGTTGAGCGGATTGATGACGCGGTGGCTCACCAGCAGATTGGCGCCGACGGCAAGGCCGATGGCGAGCGCGAGCAGTACCAGCTGGATGGTCAGCGCGCGCTGCGCGGCACCGTGTTGATCGAAGGTGTGCGTCCGGGCGGCGTCGAGGGCGGCTTCGGCAACAGCGACCGCGCTTGCCATGCGGCCGACCGTGACCGGGCTCCACTGGTTCGCCGTCATCTCGGCTTTCTCGCCCTTGACCAGGGTGTCTGCGAGCCGATCGCGCAAGGCCAGATATTGCGGCTCGAAATAGCCGGTCTTCGCAGCGGCCATCGCGGAGGATAGCGACGGCGGCAATTGCATGCCCGACGTTGACAGCTCCAGCGCTTTCCACATGGCGGTCGTGCCGCCGACATATTGCGTGTAATTGTAGCGCCCTTCCGGGGTGATCTTGCCGGCGGCAAGCCCCATCGAGACGATCAGCGAAGCTTCGCCCGCGGTGTTGCGCAGCAGCCAAGCGTTTTGCTTGATCGACAGCAATTGGTCGATTGCGGCGTCCTGGTGATTGACGGTGGCGGCCAGCGTGTTCGAAAGATTGTCGAGTACGTCGAGCAGGCCCTGCGTCGTTTCCATATATTCCTTGGTCAAACCCGCGCGGCGCTGTTCCTTCGATTTTGCCACGTTCTCCCAGAATTCCTTCTGCTCCTCGATCAGCAGCTTGTTGAGGCGCGCGAGCTCCGGCACCAGCGTGCCGGATCGGGGGAAGTCGATGTTCGGGAGCAGCTCGAGCGCGCGCGCCATCGCCGGCATCTGCGCATCACGAAGCGCGCGGAGATACTTCTCGATCTCGGGATCCATCGGCTCGGTCGCGTTCAATAGCCGCGACGTGGTGGAGCGATCGGTACGCAGATTGTGCATGGCCTTGAAGAGATCGGCGGAGGCGTCTGTGATCTGCGAGATGCGGCTCGCGGTCCTGAGGCGGTCCCATGATTCCCAGGCGGTGAGCGACAGCGCGATCACCACACAGATCGACGTAATCGCGATCACAATCTTCAGAAGCGCGGATACGCTCAGGCGATTCAACATCGAAGTCCCCCCCAATTCCCATTTCAAAGTTCGGCTGTAGCGCCCCGGAAAATCGAGAAGAATGGGGCGTGACAAGGATCGGCAATCAGATACCGTTCGGGCATACGGCGAACGGTTTCGATATCTGAAACGAAAAGGGTAAAGTTTTAGGCTGGCCGCCTGCCGGTAGAAGTACGCATTTACTAGAAGTTGCAACGGGTTGCCTCGATGGAACCAGCGCGCGAGACGGGCGTTAGGACATCATTAGCAATTGCCTGAAGGGGGCTCTGCGATGTTGGTCGGCGTACTCGTCACCTTTCTCGTCGTCATTCTCGTGCTCTATCTCGTCAACATGCTGCCGATGGATGGCCGCGCCAAGCAGATCGCGCGCGTCATCGTCATCATCATCGGCATCGTCTCGCTGCTGAAATACCTCGCGGTGTTCTAGCGGGCGGCGCAGCTGCCCAACAAAAAAGCCCCGGCGTGAGCCGGGGCTTTTGATGTTCGAACAACCGGTCTTAGCCGGCCGCCTTCGCCTCGCGGCGGCGCGCGGTGAGGATGTATTCGGTATAGCCGTTCGGCTGCTCGCGGCCTTTGAAGATGAGGTCGCAGGCGGCCTTGAAGGCGACGCCGTCGAAGGCGGGCGCCATCGGCTTGTAGATTGCATCGCCGGCGTTCTGCTTGTCGACGACGACGGCCATGCGCTTGAGCGATTCCATCACCTGCGCTTCGGTGATCACGCCCTGGTGCAACCAGTTGGCGAGATGCTGGCTGGAGATGCGCAAGGTCGCGCGGTCTTCCATCAGGCCGACATCGTGAATGTCGGGCACCTTGGAGCAGCCGACGCCCTGGTCGATCCAGCGCACGACGTAACCCAAAATACCCTGGCAGTTGTTGTCGATCTCCTGCTTGACGTCATCAGGCGCCCAGTTCGACTTCGAAACCGGAATGGTAAGGATGTCCGAGAGCTTGGCGCGCGGGCCACCCTTGGTCAGCTCCTGCTGGCGAGCGGTGACGTTGACCTGGTGATAGTGCAGCGCGTGCAAGGTCGCCGCGGTCGGCGAGGGCACCCACGCCGTGGTGGCGCCGGCCTGTGGATGGGCAAGCTTCTGGGCCAGCATGTCCGCCATCTTGTCGGGCGCGGCCCACATGCCCTTGCCGATCTGGGCATGGCCGGGCAGGCCGTCGATCAGGCCCATGTCGACGTTCCAGTCCTCATAGGCCTTGATCCAGGCCTGCGCCTTCATCTCGTTCTTGCGGATCATCGGACCCGCTTCCATCGAGGTGTGGATCTCGTCGCCGGTACGATCGAGGAAGCCGGTGTTGATGAACATGATGCGCTTGGATGCGCGCTGGATGCAGGCCTTGAGGTTGACGGTGGTGCGCCGCTCCTCGTCCATGATGCCGACCTTGAGGGTGTTCTCAGGCAGCCCCAGCATCTTCTCGACGCGATCGAAGATCTCGCAGGTGAACGAGACCTCGTCCGGGCCGTGCATCTTCGGCTTGACGATATAGGCCGAGCCCGTTCGGCTGTTCTTGACCTTGGAGTTGCCCTTGAGGTCGTGGATCGCGAGAAGCCCGGAGACGGCGGCATCGAGCAGGCCCTCAGGAACTTCCTCGCCGGCCTCGTCCAGCACGGCGTCGGTGAACATGTGGTGGCCGCAATTGCGCATCAAGAGCAGGCTGCGGCCGTGCAGCTTCACCTCGCCCTTGCCGTCAGGCGTCTTGTAGCTGCGGTCGGCGTTGAGCGAACGCGTCAGCGTCTTGCCGCCTTTTTCGAAGTCCGCCGACAGCGTGCCGTTCATCAGGCCGAGCGTGTTGCGATAGACCAGCACCTTGTCTTCGGCATCGACAGCGGCGACGGAGTCTTCCATGTCCAGAATGGTCGAGACCGCGGCTTCCATCACCATGTCGGCGACGCCGGCCGGATCGTCCTTGCCGATCGCGCTGTTGCGATTGATCGTCACCTCGACATGCAGGCCGTTGTTGACGAGCAGCACGGCTGATGGTGCTGCCGCGTCGCCCGCGAAGCCCGCGAACTGCGCGGCATTCTTCAGCGCAGTCGCGTTGCCGCTCTTCAGTTTCACCGCGAGCTGACCAGCAACGACGCTGTAGGCTGTGACGTCGGTGTGGCTGCCGGTCGCCAGCGGCGCAGCGTTGTCGAGGAATGCCTTGGCCTTGGCGATCACCTTGTCGCCGCGCGCCTTGTTGTAGCCCTTGCCGCCCTCGGATGGATCGTGCGGGATCGCGTCGGTGCCGTAGAAGGCGTCGTAGAGCGAGCCCCAGCGCGCGTTCGCCGCGTTCAGCGCGTAGCGTGCGTTGGTGAGCGGCACGACCAGCTGCGGGCCGCAGATCTTGCCGATCTCCTCGTCGACATTGGCGGTCTCGACCTTCTGCGTCGCCGGCTCCGGGACGAGATAGCCGATCTCCTTCAGGAAGGCGGTGTAGGCATTGAGGTCGAACGCCTTGCCCTTGTGGGCGCGGTGCCACTCGTCGATCTTGGCCTGCAGCTGATCACGGAAGGTGAGCAGCGCGCGGTTCTTCGGCCCCAGCTCCTTCACGATGGCGGCCACGCCGGCCCAGAACGCATCCGGCGCGATCCCCGTTTTCGGGGCGGCTTCCTTGGCGATGAAATCGAAAAGGACGGGGGCGATCTTCAATCCGTGGGCGTCGACGCGTTTCATGATGGTCTTTCTTGTTGGAAATGGCTGTTTTTGGCTGCTTTTGACCCGACAGCAGCAAAATGCGCCCACGCGGAGCGGCTTTCGAGGCTCTATTAGCCTCAAAATCAGGGCGGTGAGAAGACCCCTAAAGGTCTGTCAAAATGTCAAGACGAAGTGGGGAGGCACGCACCGGTGTCATTCCCCGCGAAAGCGGGGAATCCAGTACGCCGCAGCTTCTCCGTATCCCGTTGCTGTCTCTGGAATACTGGGTCGCCCGGTCAAGCCGGGCGACGACAGCGGAGATTGGGGTTGCCTCAAATATTCGCGGCGAGGTCCACGACTTCGTCGAACAGTACGCCGGTCGCCTTCAGCATCTGCTCGATCTCATCCGCCGCGTCCGCAACCGTGCGCGTCGATGTATCGATCACGAGCTCGGCTGCTTGCGGGGCTTCGTAGTCGTTGCCGATGCCTGTAAAGGAGGCAAGCGCGCCGGCGCGGGCCTTTTTGTAATGGCCCTTGGGGTCGCGCTCCTCGCAGACTTCGGCCGGCGTCGCGACGTGGATTTCGCGGAACGTCGTGTCGGCGATGCGGCGGGCGGTGGCGCGGTCCTCGCGCGCCGGAGAGACGGCGGCGACGATCGCGATGTGGCCGTTGCGGGCGAGATGCGTCGCGACCTCGGCAAGCCGGCGGATGTTTTCGCTGCGATCGGCGGCGGAGAAGCCGAGATCGCTGTTGAGGCCAGCACGCAGCGTGTCGCCGTCGAGCAGGATCGGCGAGCCGCCATTGGTGAACAGGCGCCGCTCCAGCGCCTTCGCCAGCGTCGATTTGCCGGAGGCCGGCAGGCCCGTGAGCCAGACCACGGCGCCATTGTGCTGATAGCGCGCCGAACGCTCGTCGGGGCGCAGCGCCGATTCCACCGGCACGATATCGACCGGCACCGCGCGCTGGCCGGCATCGACCGACAGCACGAGGCCGCCGCCGGTGATGCGTCCGGAGACCTCGATCACGAGGCGGCCCGTGCGCGGATTCTCGGTGTAGGGATCGGCGGCAATCGGGCTCGACAGGGAGATATCGATCTCGCCGACATGGTTGCGGCCGATCGCCTTGTTCTCGCGGCTCTCGAGCTCGCCGGGGTCGACCGCCTTCTCGATCGCCACCACGGTGGCGCGGCTCTCCTTCGGTCCGGAGCGGACCAGGATCTGGTCGCCCTTGGCGAGCGGCTTGTCGTGCAGCCAGAAGATGCGCGCGCGCAGCCGCCGCGTCTCACGCGGAGCGGCGCTTGCATGCGCGATGATGTCGCCGCGCTCGATGAACAATTCGCGGTCGAGCGTGATGCCGACCGAGCGGCCGGCGCCCTGGCGCGTTGCGACCGGCGTCACCGGCCAGCTCTCGACCGTCTTGATCCTGGCGATCTTGCCGGCCGGCATGATCACGATCTCGTCGCCGGCAATGAGGCTGCCGGATTCGATGCGGCCGGCAACGATGCGGCGATCGTCGAACTTGTAGATCGCCTGCACCGGCAGGCGCAGCGCCAGCGCCTCCAGCGGCCGCGCCGGTTCGAGCCGGTCAAGCGCCTCGACCACGGTCGGACCCTTGTACCAGCCGATGCGGTCGGTGCGTTCGGCAACGCCGTCGCCGTCGCGCGCGGAGATCGGGATGATCGCAGTCGGCGTCACGCCGAGGCCGTTGAGATGGGCGGAGATCTCGTCGCTGATGTCCTTGAAGCGATCCGCGGAGAAATCGACGCGGTCCATCTTGTTGACGACGACCGCGACCTGCTTCACGCCGAGCAGATGCAGCAGATAGCCGTGCCGCCGGGTCTGGTCGCGCACGCCCTCCAGCGCGTCGATGATCAGCACTGCGCCGTCGGCCTGCGAGGCGCCGGTGATCATGTTGCGCAGGAATTCGGCGTGGCCGGGCGCGTCGATCAGCACGATGTCGCGCGAATTGGTTCGGAAGCGGATCTGCGTGGTGTCGATGGTGATGCCCTGGTCGCGCTCGGTCTGGAGCGCATCCAGCAGGAACGACCATTCGAACGGCATGCCGCGCCGTGCGCTGACGGCCTTCAGCATCTCGAGCTTGCCGTCAGGCAGGCTGCCGGTTTCGTGCAAGAGGCGACCGACAAGCGTCGACTTGCCGTGGTCGACATGGCCGACGATGACGATGCGGACCTGGGGGCGGGTGGTGCCGTTCGGCGTGGTGGGCGAGGGAGACGTGACGAGCATGTTCATGACCGCGATGCGTCCTTAGAATCAGAGATAGCCGGCGACGCGCAGTCGCTCGAAAGCGTCCTCGGTCTCGTGATCGAGCGCACGGCCGGCGCGCTCCGGCACCTTGGTCTGCTCGAGCTCGGCCAGGATCTCGTCGATATTCGTTGCCGTCGAAGCGACCGGATTGGTGATGTCCTGATCGCCCAGCGAGCGATAGCGCTTGCCGTCCTTGGCGAGATAGAGCGGGATGATCGGGATGTTCTCGCGCTTGGTGTAGGCCCAGATATCGGCCTCGGTCCAATGCAGGATCGGGTGGATGCGCAAATGCGCGCCCTGCGGCGGCGACGCGTTGAAATGATCCCAGAACTCCGGCGGCTGGTCGCGCACGTCCCAATTGCCTTCCAGGCCGCGTGGCGAGAACACCCGCTCCTTGGCGCGGGTGGCTTCCTCGTCGCGGCGAATGCCGGCGATCAGGCCGTCAAAGCCGTATTTGGCGAGCGCCATCTTCAGACCTTCGGTCTTGCGCGCGGCGGAACGGGCGGCCGGCGGCAGCGTTGGGTCGACGGCATCGATAGGCGGGCAGGGCTCGACACGCAGGTCGAGCTCCCATTCCTTTCCGTAATGATCGCGGAAGCGGTACATCTCCGGAAACTTCTTGCCGGTGTCGACATGGAGCGCAGGGAACGGCAGCCGGCCGAAGAACGCCTTGCGCGCCAGCCAGATCATGACGTTGGAGTCCTTGCCGAGCGACCACAACAGGGCGATCTTCTTCAGACGCGCAAACGCCTCGCGGAAAATGTAGATGCTCTGCGCTTCGAGCTGGTCGAGATGGTCCATGCTGGGTGCGGTCAGCTCAACTGGAATTTGCTCGGAAACGGGGGCGCGGGAGTCCGGCCCGTCTGCACCGGAATTGTCCTTGAGAAGATGCATCTCTGCCACTTTGCGTTTGGAGGCGAATTTTCTATAGTTGCGGCGCAGAAGAGAAGAAAAAATTTTCTCTTTGCGCGCTCGAAATGACACATATATAGAAAATAATTCCAGTCAACCCCGGATGTGGGGGAAGCGAGTATCGCATGCGGTTCTTGCCGGTGTTCCTCGATCTCAAGGCCGGCCCGGTGGTCCTCATCGGCACGGGTGAGCTTTTGCGCGCCAAATTGCGTGTGCTCGCCTCCGCCGGCGCGCGCATTCGCGTGCATGCGATCGACGGCAATCATGAGCTGGGCCTGAGTTCCGAGGACGCGCCGGGTGTCGAGATCGCGACGGGCGATCCGCTTCAGGCCGATCTTGCCGGCGTCATCGCAATCGTCTGCGCGGGCGCGGGCGACGTCGGCGTGGCGATGTCGGTCCGTGCCAAGGCGCTCGGCCTGCCCGTCAACGTCATGGACGATCTCGAGCATTCCTCCTTCATCTTCCCGGCCATCGTTGATCGCGGCGATGTCGTGGTCGCGGTCGGCACCGGCGGCACTTCGCCGGTGGTGGCGCGGCGCGTGCGCGAGAAGATCGAGGCGCTGCTGCCGGCCCGCATCGGCGAGCTGGCGGAGTTCATCGGCGGTTTCCGCAAATCCATCAACGAGCGCATCGCAGAGTTTCCGCTGCGCCGCCGCTTCTGGGAGCGCGTCATCGACGGTCCGATCGGTGCGTCCGTGCTGGCCGGCCGCAAGGGCGAGGCGGATGCCGCCCTCAACGCGATTTCCAATCCGTCCGATTTCGCGCGCGCCGACAAGCCGGAAGGCTCCGTTGCGCTGGTCGGCGCCGGCCCCGGCGACCCTGATCTTCTCACCATCAAGGCGCTGCGCGCGTTGCAGGACGCCGATATCGTCTTCCACGACGAGTTGGTTTCTCCAGAGATTCTCGACCGTATCCGCCGCGACACCACGCGTGTTCCGGTCGGTCGCCGCGTCGGCAAGCCCGGCATCGGCCAGGATGCCATCAACAAGCGCATGATCGAGGCCGCGCAGTCCGGGCAGCGCGTGGTGCGGCTGAAGGGCGGCGATCCCTTCGTGTTCGGTCGCGGCGGCGAAGAGGTCGAAGCGCTGCGCGCCGCCGGCGTGGCCTATTCGATCGTCCCCGGCATCACCGCCGGGCTCGGCGGAGCCGCCGATTTCGAGGTGCCGCTCACCTATCGCCATGAAGCAACCCGCATCACCTTCCTCACCGCGCACAAGGCGCGCGATGCCGAGACCGTCGACTGGTCGACGCTGACCGATACGAAGATGACCGTTGTTGTCTACATGGGCATGACAGCCGCGCCTGCCGTGCGCGCCGGTTTGTTCGCCGCCGGTCGTTCCCCGGAGACTCCGGTCGGCGTGTTCGCCCGCGTGACGCGGCCGGATGCTCGGGGCGCGATCGGTACGCTGCGCGACTTGCCCGAGCTGGTGCGCAAGACAAATGGCGGTCCTGCCATTCTCATCATCGGTGACGTGGTCCGGCATGCCGGGGCGCTTCATCGTCAAACACCCAAGCAAATCATCTCTGACCTCCTGGATGCTGCCGAATGACATCACCACTGCAACAGAAACTGAAAATCGCGGGGCCCTCCGTCGTGACCGCCAACCGGACCTGGGACGGCGTCGTCGTTTATCGCACCGCCGCCAAAGGCTGGTCCGTGGAACTGACCGATGCTGCGATCGTGCGAGACTCCGATGAGGCGAAAGCGTTGCTCGCCGAGGCCGTGGCCGATGACCTCGGCGCAATCGGTCCCTATATCGCGCCAGTGCAGGTCGACGACGCCGGCAAGATCCTGCCGGGCAATCTGCGTGAGCAGATCCGCCGTGACGGCGTGACCATCGACCTGCCGGTCTGATCGCAGGTCGAGTAGTAAGGCACTTCAATCATGTACGCTTACGACGAAATCGACCGTACGCTGGTCAATGAGCGCGTCTCCGAATTCCGTGACCAGGTGCAGCGCCGTCTCTCGGGCGAGCTCACCGAAGACGAATTCAAGATGCTGCGCTTGCAGAACGGCGTTTATCTGCAGCTGCACGCCTACATGTTCCGCGTCGCGATTCCCTACGGAACGCTGGCGTCGAACCAGTTGCGGGCGTTGGCCCATGTCGCGCGCAAATACGACCGTGGCTACGGCCACTTCACCACGCGGCAGAACATCCAGTTCAACTGGATCAAGCTGTCGGACCTGCCGGATGCGCTGGCTGACCTCGCCGAGGTCGGTATCCATGCGATGCAGACCTCCGGCAACAACATGCGCAACGTCACCTCCGACCAGTGGGCCGGCGTTGCGCCGGGCGAGATCGAAGATCCCCGCATCTGGTCGGAGCTGATCCGCCAGCACACGACGCTGCATCCGGAATTCTCGTTCCTGCCGCGCAAGTTCAAGATCGCGATCACCGCGTCGGACCACGACCGTGCCGCGATCAAGGTGCACGACATCGGCCTGAAGCTGATCAAGAACGAGAAGGGCGAGACCGGCTTCGAGGTCCTGGTCGGCGGCGGTCTGGGCCGCACGCCGTTCATCGGCAAGACCATCAAGCACTTCGTCCATGGCCGCGATCTCCTCAGCTATATCGAGGCGATCCTGCGCGTCTACAACCAATACGGCCGCCGCGACAACATCTACAAGGCGCGCATCAAGATCCTGGTGCACGAGCTCGGCATCGAGAAGTTCTCGCGCGAGGTCGAGGAGGAGTGGCAGCATATCCGCTATTCCTCGCTCCAGATCGACGACGAGGTGATCGAGGACATCCGCTCGCGCTTCATCTACCCCGCTTACGAGAAGCTCCCGCACATGCCGGACGAGCTGCGGCAAGCCGCGGCCGATCCTGAGTTCGAGGCCTGGCGCAAGAACTCGGTCGCCGCGCACAAGAACCCCGGCTATTCCATCGTCACGATTTCGCTGAAGCCGATCGGCGCGCCTCCGGGCGACGCCACGGCCGAGCAAATGGATGCGCTGGCCGATCTCGCCGACAAATATTCTTTTGGCGAGATCCGCGTCGGCCACGAGCAGAACCTCGCGCTGCCGCACGTCGCCAAGCGCGACCTGTCGGCGCTGTGGAAGGCGCTCGACAAGCTTGGGCTCGCCACGCCGAACATCAATCTGATCACCGACATCATCGCCTGCCCCGGGCTCGACTATTGCTCGCTGGCGAATGCGCGCTCGATCCCGATCGCGCAGGAGCTGACGCGGCGGTTTGCCAATCACGAACTCGCCAATCTGATCGGCCGGCTGCACATCAACATCTCCGGCTGCATCAACGCCTGCGGTCACCACCATGTCGGCCATATCGGCATTCTCGGCGTCGAGAAGAACGGCGAGGAGGTCTACCAGATCACCATCGGCGGCCGGGCCGACGAGAACGCCGCGCTGGGCAATCTGATCGGCCCCGGTGTCAAGTTCGACGAGGTTGCCGACGTCATCGAGGACATCGTGGAAGCCTATCTGGCGCTGCGCGAGCGGCCGGAGGAGCTGTTCGTCGATACCGTGAAGCGCCTCGGCGTCGAACCCTTCAAGGAGCGCGTCTATGCCACTCGTTAACGGCGGAAAAATCATCGACGACGGCTTCGTCAAGCTCGCCGTCGACACGCCGCTGCCCGAGAGCGGCGACATCCTGGTGCCGGCCGAGCGCTTCATTGCCGAAGCGGATGCATTGCTCAAGCGCGCCGGTAAAGTCGGCGTGATCTGGCCGAACAACCGCGACATCGACGAGCTCGTGCCTTATCTCGGCAAGATCGCCACTGTTGCGCTGGTGTTCCCGACCTTCCGCGACGGGCGCGCCTACAGCCAGGCGCGGCTGCTGCGCGAGCGCTACAATTATCGCGGCGATCTGCGGGCCACCGGGCAGGTCCTGCGCGACCAGTTCGTGTTCATGCTGCGCGCCGGCTTCGATTCCTTCGAGGTCAAAAAGCAGGCCGATGCGGAGGCCTTCATGCAGACCGCGAAGCGCTATTCGGTGTTCTATCAGCCGACCGGCGATGGCCGTATCACGGCGCTGCATCGGCGCATGCAGCTGCGTCACTCCGAGGGGGTCGGCACATGAACGCCATCGCGCCCCAGGTTTCGTCCATTTCGCCGCTGCCTTCGGCTGAAGAGCTCGATCGTGCGCTGCGCGATGCCTCTCCCGCAGAAGTCATCGCCGCGGCGCTGAAGGCGGTCGGGCGTGAAAAGCTCGCGCTGGTGTCGTCCTTCGGCACAGAGTCGGCGACGCTGCTCAAGGTGATGGCGGATGTCGATCCGGCAATCCCGGTGATCTTCCTCGACACCGGCTGGCTGTTCGAGGAGACGCTGGCCTATCGCGATACGCTGATCGCGACGCTGGGCTTGAAGGACGTTCGTTCGATCAAGCCGGCCGAGGAAACGCTGACGCGCGAGGATCCCGAGCGCGAGCTCTGGTTCTCCGATCCGGACGCCTGCTGCCGCATTCGCAAGGTCGAGCCGCTGGCGCGTGCGCTCAAACCGTTTTCGGCCTGGCTCAACGGCCGCAAGCGTTTTCAGGGCAATACGCGCGCTGACATTCCCGTGGTCGAGGATGATGGCGTGCGGTTGAAGTTCAACCCGTTTGCCAATGTCTCGCGTGAGGAGCTCGAAGCGATCTTCGTCCGCGCCAAATTGCCGCGTCACCCGCTTGCGGCGTCGGGTTTTCGTTCGGTTGGGTGTATGCCTTGCACGAGCAGAACGGCCGAGGGCGAGGATGAGCGCGCAGGTCGCTGGCGTGGCCGGGCCAAGACAGAATGCGGCATCCACACGATGAAGATTTCGTAGCACAGTCGCGCTGCAACGCTGCCAACAAGAAAATCCGGTTCCGTTGACTTGAACGCGTTTCGCCCCGAGTTATGCCCGCACGCCATCGATGACGCTGAAGTCGTCGAGGTAAATGGAGATGGACATGATGCGCCGTATCGTTCCGCTCGCGGCTGGCCTGCTTGCGGCAGGCGTCTGGGCAGGCTCGGCTCTCGCCGCTGACATCAATCTTTTGAACGTGTCGTACGATCCGACGCGCGAGCTTTATGTCGACTTCAACAAGGCGTTCGCGACCGCCTATCAGAAGGAAACCGGCAAGAGCGTCGAGATCAAGCAGTCGCACAACGGTTCGGGCGCGTCCTCGCGTAGCGTCATCGATGGCCTGCCGGCGGATGTGGTGACGCTTGCGCTCGCTTACGACATCGACGCGATTGCGGCCAAGGGATTGACCGCTGCCGACTGGCAGAAGCGGCTCCCGCAGAATTCCTCGCCCTATACGTCGACCATCGTGTTTCTGGTGCGCAAGGGCAATCCGAAGGGCATCAAGGACTGGGACGATTTGATCAAGCCGGGCGTCGCCGTCATCACGCCGAATCCGAAGACGTCGGGTGGCGCGCGCTGGAATTATCTCGCGGCCTGGGGCTACGCCGAGAAGAAGCTCGGCTCGGCCGACAAGGCCAAGGATTTTATCGCCAAGCTCTACCAGCAGGTGCCGGTGCTCGACACCGGCGCGCGCGGCGCGACCACGACCTTCACCCAGCGCGGCATCGGCGAGATGTGTATAAGAGACAGTTTATCGCCAAGCTCTACCAGCAGGTGCCGGTGCTCGACACCGGCGCACGTGGTTCGACCGTGACTTTCGTCGAGCGTGGCGTCGGCGACGTGCTGCTCGCGTGGGAGAACGAAGCCTACCTCGCCTTGAAGGAGTTCGGCCCGGAGAAGTTCGAGATCGTCGCACCGCGCCAATCCATCCTGGCGGAGCCGCCGGTCGCAGTGGTCGACAAGGTCGTCGACAAGAAGGGCACCCGCAGCGTTGCCGAGGCCTATCTCCAGTTCTGGTATACAAAGGAAGGGCAGGAGATCGCCGCGCGCAATTTCTACCGGCCGCGCGATGCCGAGATCGCCAAGAAGTACGAAAATTCCTTCGCCAAGGTCGAACTATTCACCATCGACGACGTTTTTGGTGGTTGGACCAAGGCGCAAAAGGAGCATTTCGCCGATGGCGGCGTCTTCGATCAGATCTACAAGAACTGATCGGGCGCCGTCGAAGGGGATTTAACAGGGGGCCTGGTGAGCGCAATCGCTTTACGACGCCGGACTTTGCCGGGCTTCGGTCTCACGATGGGACTGACGCTGACCTGGCTGTCCGTCATCATCCTGATTCCGCTCGCCGGGCTGTTCCTGAAGTCGCTCGAGCTGAGCCCCGAGCAGTTCTGGGCCATCCTCTCCAGCCGGCGAACCTTGAATGCCTTGCGGGTGTCGTTCGGCCTTGCCTTCGCAGCCGCCTGCGTCAATCTCGTGATGGGCAGCATCATCGTCTGGGCGCTGGTGCGTTATCGTTTCCCCGGCCGGCGAATTTTCGATGCCATCGTCGATGTGCCGTTCGCGTTGCCAACGGCCGTCGCCGGCGTCGCGCTGAGTTCGCTGTTTGCCGAGAAGGGCTGGCTGGGCGCCCCGCTTGCCGCGCTCGGCATCAAGGTGGCGTTCACGCCGCTCGGCATCTTCGTCGCCATGATCTTCATCGGCATTCCCTTCGTGGTGCGCACGGTCCAGCCGGTGCTGCAGGATCTCGATCCCGAGATCGAGGAGGCCGCGGGTAGCCTTGGCGCCAGCCGCTGGCAGACCATCATCCGCGTGATCCTGCCGTCGCTCGCACCCGCGCTGCTCACGGGGCTTGCGCTCGCCTTCGCCCGCGCGGTCGGCGAATACGGCTCGATCATATTCATCGCGGGCAACCTGCCGAACGTCTCGGAGATCGCGCCGCTCTTGATCGTGATCCGTCTCTCCGAATTCCGCTATGCCGACGCAACCGCGATTGCGGTCGTCATGCTCGTCGTCTCCTTCGTCATCATCTTCGCGGTGAACAGGTTGCAGCGCTGGGCGCAGGACCGGATTCCGGTGCATTAGGGCGGAATGCGATGACCATGCAGATCGCCGACGACGTTTCGCTGTCCTCACCCGACGCGAAGTCACGCGCCCATGCGGCCGCCGCGCGCAACAATCTCCGCACCGAGCCCAGGGCGGTGCGCATCGCCATCATCACGCTGGCGATCGCGTTCCTCTCCGTCTTTGTGGTACTGCCGCTGGTGGTGGTGTTCGCGCAGGCCTTCTCCAGGGGCATTCTGGCCTATTTCGATGCGCTGGCCGAGCCGGAGGCGCTTGCGGCGATCAAGCTGACGCTGGTTGTTGCGGCGATCTCGGTCAGCGTCAATCTCGTCTTCGGTCTCGTCGCCGCCTGGGCGATCGCAAAGTTCGAATTTCCCGGCAAGACCTTCCTGATCACGCTGATCGATCTGCCGTTTTCGGTCAGCCCGGTGATCTCGGGCCTGGTCTTCGTGCTGCTGTTCGGCGCGCAGGGTTATTTCGGCGGCTGGCTCGGGGATCACGACATCCAGATCCTGTTCGCGGTGCCCGGCATCGCGCTCGCCACCACCTTCGTGACCTTCCCCTTCGTGGCGCGTGCGCTGATTCCGCTGATGCAGGAGCAGGGGACGCAAGAGGAAGAGGCCGCGATTTCGCTCGGCGCCTCCGGTCTGCAGACCTTCTTCCGGGTCACGCTGCCCAACATCAAGTGGGGCGTGCTCTACGGCGTCCTGCTGTGCAATGCGCGGGCGATGGGCGAATTCGGCGCGGTCTCCGTCGTCTCCGGCCACATTCGCGGCGAAACCAACACCATGCCGCTCTTGGTCGAGATTCTCTACAACGAGTACCAGTTCGTCGCCGCGTTTGCGATTGCCTCGCTGCTGGCGATGCTGGCACTGATCACGCTGATCGCCAAGACCATCCTCGAACGTCATCTCGACGAAGGACACGACGTCAATGACCATTGAAGTCAAAAATCTCGTCAAGAAATTCGGCAGCTTTAAAGCGCTTGATGGCGTCGACCTCAAGGTCGACGATGGCGAGCTGCTCGCCCTGCTCGGGCCCTCGGGCTCCGGGAAGACCACGCTGCTGCGCATCATCGCCGGCCTCGACTGGCCTGATTCAGGCGAAGTTGCTTTCAATGGCGAGGACGCGCTGGCGCAGGGCGCGCGCGAGCGTCACGTCGGCTTCGTGTTCCAGCACTACGCGCTGTTCCGCCACATGAGCGTGTTCGAAAACGTCGCCTTTGGCCTGCGCGTGCAGCCGCGCGCGGTGCGCAAGGACGAGGCGACGATCCGCAGACGCGTGAAGGAACTGCTCGATCTCGTGCAGCTCGACTGGCTCGCCGACCGCTATCCGAACCAGCTCTCCGGTGGCCAGCGCCAGCGCATTGCGCTCGCCCGTGCGCTCGCCATCGAACCGCGCATCCTCCTGCTCGACGAGCCCTTCGGTGCGCTCGATGCGAAGGTGCGCAAGGAGCTGCGCAAATGGCTGCGCTCGCTCCACAATGAGATCCATGTGACCTCGATCTTCGTCACCCATGATCAGGAGGAGGCGCTGGAAGTCGCCAACCGCGTCGTCGTGATGGACAAGGGCAAGATCGAGCAGATCGGCTCGCCCAATGACGTCTATGAGACTCCGGCGACAGCCTTCGTCCACGGCTTCATCGGCGAGTCCATCGAGCTTCCGGTCCATGTCGAGGGCGGCGTCGTCAGGCTTGGCGATCGACCGCTCAATCTCGCGGCTGAGGGCCTGAAGCCTGGCGCGTCAAAACTGTTCGTGCGGCGACATGACATGCTGGTCGGCCCACCCGGCAGCGGTGCCTTCGAAGGCGCGGTCCAGCATGTCCGCAATTTCGGCCCGGTGCAGCGGGCCGAGGTCGCCTTATCCGGCGGCGAGACCATCGAGATCGATGCCCCGCGCAGCCGGGAACTGCGGGCCGGCGACACAGTCGGCCTCGAGCCCCGCCGCTACCGCATCTTTGCGGGCGGGTAAACCGCTCAAATCTTCCTCAAAATTCACCTTTCAGCCACGGTTGGTATGCAACAACGGCCCCTCATTTGGGGGCCCCTGAACATGCGCGCTGCGGCCGCGATCCTTCTTATTTTGCTTCTCGCCGGTTGTGCCGGCAACGAAGCGCCGGTCCAGCAGCCGTCGATGTATGCCGACATGTCGGTCCCGGGCGCCAAGCTCGATGCGCCAGCCGCTGCGATCATGATCTCGCAATACCGCCAGAACAACGGTCTCGGCGTCGTTGAGATCGACCCCGAACTGATGCGGCTGGCCGAATCCCAGTCTGGCGCCATGGCCGCCGCCAACAAGATGGACCATGACGTTCGCGCGCCCCTGGGCAAGCGGCTCAATGCCGGCGGCTATCCCGCGACCGTGGCGGTCGAGAACATCTCGGCCGGCTATCATACGCTGGCGGAAGCGTTTTCCGGTTGGCGCGACTCGCCCCCGCACCGCGCCAACATGCTCAAGAGCGGTGTCACAAAATTAGGCATAGCGGCCAGCTATGCTCCTGGCACCAAGTACAAGGTGTTCTGGACCATGATCCTGGCGTCGACCGATCCCCGATAAGCCAGACTTGATCCCGGGTGCATTGACGCCGCGACAGACTATCGCCACGGTGGCTCGCCTTTTGCGATTATTTGCTAATGTCCCCGAATGACAGATCATAGCCCGGAAGTCGCAACCGTTCCCGCGAAGGCGCAGCGTGTCCTGGTTCTCCAGGGCGGTGGTGCGCTTGGCTCGTATCAGGCTGGCGCCTATCAGGCGCTGTGCCATTTTGACTTCGAGCCGGAATGGGTTGCGGGCATCTCCATCGGCGCGGTCAATGCCGCCATCATCGCCGGCAATGAGGGCCACACCCGCGTCAAGCGGCTGAAAGAATTCTGGGAGATGGTGTCCGCGCCGGTGCCATGGAAGCCGATCGGCAAGAGCGACCACAGCCGCGAACTGTTCAATTCCACCAGCGCCGCGCTGATCGCGACCTTCGGCGTGCCCGGCTTCTTCGTCCCGCGCATGCCGCCCGCGCCGCTGTGGCCGCCGGGCAGCAAGCAGGCCGAGAGCTATTACGACACCGCGCCGCTGAAGAAGACGCTGGAGCGGCTCGTCGACTTCGACCGCATCAACGACCTCAAGACCCGCCTTTCGGTCGGCGCGGTCGGCGTCGCCTCCGGTAACTTCAAATATTTCGACAATTACGAGTTCAAGAAGTTCGGCAAGAAAATCGGCCCCGAGCACATCATGGCATCAGGTGCGCTGCCGCCGGGCTTTCCGTCGGTCGTCATCGAGGGCGAGCATTACTGGGACGGCGGCATCGCCTCCAACACGCCGCTCGACTTCGTGCTCGATGCCGAGGTCGAACGCGACATGCTGATCTTCCAGGTCGATCTGTTCAGCGCGCGCGGCGATCTGCCGACCTCGCTGCTCGAGGCCACCGAGCGCGAGAAGGACATCCGCTTCTCCAGCCGCACGCGAATGAACACCGACAAGAACAAGCAATTGCACAATGCCCGCCGGGCGGCGCGCGAGCTGATTGCCAAATTGCCGGACTATCTGAAGAACGACCCGTCCGTCGAATTCCTCGCAAAAGCCTCGCGCGAAAGCACCGTCACCGTGGTGCACCTGATCTATCGCAGCAAGAACTACGAATCCTCGTCCAAGGACTACGACTTCTCGCATGTCGCCATGGTCGAGCATTGGGAAAGCGGCGTTCGCGACGTGCATCTGTCGATGCGCCACAAGGACTGGCTCGAGAAGCCGCAGTCCGGCGAGACCATGGTGACTTACGATCTCACCGGGGACGTCACCGCGCCCCCGCCAAAAAGGAGCGAATAAGATGGGTACTCTCTCAGGCAAGAACGCCGTTGTGACCGGTTCGACCAGCGGCATCGGGCTCGCCTATGCGCGCGGCTTTGCCGCCGCCGGCGCCAATGTCGTCATCAACGGCTTCGGTTCGCCGGAGGACATCGAGAAGGAGCGCTCCAAGATCGAGTCCGATTTCGGCGTGAAGGCGGTCTATTCGCCCGCCGACATGACCAAGCCGGCCGAGATCGCCGGGATGATCGCGCTCGGCGAGAAGTCGTTCGGCTCGGTCGACATCCTCGTCAACAATGCCGGCATCCAGTTCGTCTCGCCGATCGAGGAATTCCCGCCGGAGAAGTGGGACCAGATCATCGCGATCAACCTGTCCTCGGCCTTCCATGCCATTCGCGCGGCCGTCCCGGGCATGAAGAAGAAGGGCTGGGGCCGCATCATCAACACCGCGTCGGCGCACTCGCTGGTCGCCTCGCCCTTCAAGTCGGCTTACGTCTCGGCCAAGCACGGCATCGCCGGCCTGACCAAGACCGTGGCGCTGGAAGTCGCGACCAACAAGATCACCTGCAACTGCATTAGCCCCGGCTATGTCTGGACGCCGCTGGTGGAGAAGCAGATCCCGGATACGATGAAGGCCCGCAACCTCACGCGCGAGCAGGTCATCAACGACGTGCTGCTCGAYGCGCAGCCGACCAAGGAGTTCGTGACCTCAGAGCAGGTGGCAGCGCTGGCGTTGTTCCTGTGCAGCGACGATGCCGCGCAGATCACCGGCACCAATCTGTCGATCGACGGCGGTTGGACCGCGGAGTAAGGGCAGGATGTCGTAGGGTGGGTTAGGCCTGCGACTGCGCGAAGCGCAGTTTGCAAGCCGTAACCCACCTCTTCTATTTCCAAAGAGACAGAAGTGGTGGATTACGCCTTCGGCCAATCCACCCTACGATAGCCCGCATGGAGCACCGCTTCCGCCTAATGGCTCCAGGCCAGCGCCGTCACGATCGCGGATTGCACGTTCAGCTCCGTGAACATGATCTTGCTGGCGACCACGACGAGGACGCTGGCGAGCGCCACGCGCAGCACCGTCTCCGGCACGCGCGTCGCACCGTAGCTGCCGATGATGATGCCGGGCAGCGAGCCGAGCAGCAGCACGCCCATCAGACCCCAGTCGACCGAACCAAGCATCCAGTGTCCGACGCCGGCCACCAGCGTCAGCGGCACCGCGTGCGCGATGTCGGAGCCGATGATGGTTGCCATCGGCAGGCGCGGGTAGAGCAGCAGCAGCACGGTCACGCCGACTGCGCCGGCGCCGACCGATGAAATCGAGACCAGCACGCCGAGCACGACGCCCGTGATCACGGTCGCAATCGCGATGGTGCGCTCGTCGACCTGCTCCATGCGCCGGCGATACAGGTCCATGATCGATTTGCGGAAGATCAGCGATGTCGCGGTCAGGATCAGCGCAAAGCACAGCACCAGATTGACCAGATTGCGCTCGGTCTCACCTCTGAGATCGAGCTTCCACAGCGCCAGCAGCGTCAGCGCACTGGCCGGAATACTGCCGCTGGCAAGCCGCAGCACTGCGGGCCAGTGCACGCTGCGCGACCAGCCATGCACCACGCTGCCGCCGGTCTTGGTGGCGGCGGCATAAAGCAGGTCGGTGCCGACGGCGGTGGTCGGGTGGATTCCGAACAGCAGGATCAGCAGCGGCGTCATCAACGAGCCGCCGCCCACACCGGTCAACCCGACAAGCAGGCCGACGCCAAATCCCGAGGCGACGTAAAGCGGATCGATCATATCAGGAGGAATCTAGGTTTATCTCGTCAGATGAGCAATATGACGTAGAATAAATTTCCCCCAGCACGCAACCTGTTGGGCAGAATAAGAAACTTTCTGCTTTGATGTCGAGCTGGGTAGGTATTTTTCTCTGTTATCGGGCCCGTTGGGAAACAGTCGTTCCTCGAGCGGGCGAACAAAGATGGGTGCGTAGTACCTATTTACCAAACGCCAGCACGTGCAGTCCCAGCCGTTGCCGCACGATCCAGAACAGCAGCACGGTCTCGAAGGTGAGCGAGATCGAGGTCGCGGCCGCGGCGCCGTGGCCGCCGAACCGCGGCACCAGGGCGATGCAAAGCACGACATTCATCACGAAGGCGAGCGCATAGGCGAGCGCGCAGATCCTCTGCTCGCCGAGCATGTTGAGCAGCCGCTCGACCGGTCCGATCGCGGCGCGCACCACGAGGCCAACAGCGGCGACGAACATGATGTCGTAGCCGACCACGAATTGCGGTCCGAACAGCCAGAGCAGCGGCTTGCCGAGCGCGAGCAGCACGGCGGTCGCGGCCAGCGACGGCCAGAACGTCCAGGCGATGGCATGCGCGACATAGGCCGACAGCCGCGCCTTGTCGCCGCTGGCGTTGTATTCGGCGAAGCGATGTGCCGTCGTCGCCGACATCGCGTAGTGAATGAACGACACCAGGGCCAGCGTCTTCACCACGGCAAAATAGATGCCGACCTCGTCGGAGGGGCGGAATTGCTGCAGCACCAGCACGTCGGTGTAGGACAGGAGCAGGTAAAAACTCTCGACCAGCAGGATCGGCAGCGAGACGGCAAGCCAGCCGCTGACGTCATAGGCCTTTGGCCCGGGGGTGATGTGATCGGCGAGCCTGCGGTTCAGTACCACCATCTGCCCGGTCATCGCGATCCACACTGCGCCCGCGCTTGCGGCCATCGCGGCGATCGCGCCGAGATGATAGCCGAGCAGGAAGGCGCATGCCGTGATGCCGATGATCAGCGCCTGACGGATGATGAATTGCGGCATCAGTCCGAGCTGCATCCAGTCATGCGAGCGTGCGATGCCGTCCTGGGTGTTGGCGACCACGAAGGCAGGCAGCGTCATGCAGCCGATATAGAGCGGCAGCTCCTCGGCCGGATCGATCCAGGGCGACAGCAATCTGACGATGCCGGCAAGCGCCAGCGACACCAGCGTGGAAACGGCAAAGGTCAGCCAGCGGCTGCCGGAGAGAAAGCCGCGCAGCAGAGCATGGTCACCGCTGGCGCGATATTCCGGAATGATCTTCTGCGCGGACGCGGAGATGCCGAAGTCCATCATGCTGCCGAGCAGCAGCACCCAGGTCCAGACATAGACATAGATGCCGTAGTCGGACGTGCCCATCCAGCGCGCGAGCAGCACCTGCGAGACATAGGCAAGGCCCGCGCTGATGACGCGGATGATGAAGATGGTGCCGGCCAGCCGCCGCGTCAGCGACGCCTCGCTCGATCCGCCCGTCAACTTCGCGCGCAGCCGCGCGATCAGCCCGGCCGGTCCGGTCGTTGCGGGTTCTGCATCCATCACGGCCAAGTCGAAATCCCCAGGGCGTCCCGCATGCTGCGGCAGGCTTGATGCGGTAGCTTTTGGGATTAGCAACCATTCGTTAAGATTCGGTTGGGTGGGCACGCCGTTGCGCCACCCTCGGTGTCGTCCCGGACAAGCGTCAGCGCAGATCCGGGACGACAGCTGAGAGTGGCGCGACAGCTTTGGCTCACTCCAAATTCGTATTGAACTCGTACGATTTGTCCGGCCCCACCAGCGTGAACTTCAAAGCAGCACCATCAGGCTTGACGCCCGGAGGCAATCCGTCGAGCTCGAAGGAAAATCGCTTCACGCCGGGCGGGCTGTGCTCGACCGGATCAGGGATCGGCAGCGACCACTCGGGCGTTGGTCCCTCCACGAACAGGTTGACCTTGCTGTCTTGGGGCGCGACGACATCCACCACCACGTTCTTCGGCCCGTCGCGCTTGACGTCGCGGATGGTCAGCGGATTGGGGTCGCCGATCGTGGCGGGCTTCGGCACGGCGTCGAGCGCTGTGCGCAGATTGGCGTCTTCGGTCGAGGCAACATTGTTGAAGCCGAGCTCGAGATTGGCCTCGACGGGAATGCAGAGCTTTTCGCAGACGGCGTAGTTGATCTCGGCCCGCAACGTCACCGGCTTGTCGGCGGCCTTGGCGACGATGCGCAGGGGCAGCACGATCTGGTCGTGATAGCCGATCGAATGACCGCCTGCGCCGTCGTCGAATTTCAGCGGCGCCGGCCACATCACGGTCACGGCTTCGACATTGTCCGACTTTGAGAAGTCGAACCGCGGCGGAACGCCTGAGTCGCCCGGCATCCGCCAATAGGTCTTCCAGCCGGGCTGGAGCTGGACGACGATACCGCCGAGCAGCACCGTGCCACTGCGTGATCCCGCGAGCAGCCGCACCGCGGAATGTCCGTCGCGCTGCCACGGTGACGCATCGTCAGCATGGGCTACCGTCGTCAGCAACGACACAAGCACGGTTGTCGCGACGCCAATCGCCGCATGCAGGGGAACTCTTGTCAGCATGGCACGTCTTTACAGGGTCCCCCTTGGGCAAACCATTGAATTGCTTGTGATGGAGGTACCTGATTCGAGTCTCTGCAAGCCTTGATTTGACAGCCGCCCGGCCCGACATCAGGATAGGAATTGAAACCGGAGTGCTTCACCGATGGCTCCCACAGGCAAGAGGACGGGCGAAAGCACCCGCGGCGCGGGGCTCCCCAGTTCGGCCAGTTATCTCGACGGACGGCTCCTGATCGCGATGCCTGTCATGGGCGACTCCCGCTTTGAGCGCTCGGTGATCTATCTTTGTGCGCATTCCGCCGAGGGCGCGATGGGTATCATCGTCAATCATCCGGCCGGCAGCATCGATTTTCCGGAGCTGCTGGAGCAGCTCGGCATCATCAAGAAGGGCGAGCACATCAAGCTGCCCGAAAATGCCGAGAGCATGAAGGTGCTGGCTGGCGGCCCGGTCGACACCGGTCGCGGCTTTGTGCTGCATTCCAGCGATTTCTATATCGAGCACGCGACACTGCGAATCGACGACGGCGTTTGCCTCACCGCGACCGTCGACATTCTGCGCGCGATCGCCAACGGCTCCGGCCCCAAGCACGCCATTCTCGCGCTCGGCTATGCCGGCTGGGCGCCGGGCCAGCTCGAGACCGAGATTCAGAGCAATGGCTGGCTGCATTGCGACGCGGATGCGGATCTGATCTTCGGCGACGACGTCGACGAGAAATACGGCCGCGCCCTGCGCAAGATCGGGATTGATCCTGGGATGCTGTCGAACGAGGCCGGGCACGCGTAGCGCTCCAATGTCGTCCTGGCGAAAGCCAGGACCCATTACCCCAAGCTGCAGTTTGAGGCGGCTGGTCACAACCAGCCTTCGCCAAACTGTGTTCGGTGGTAATGGGTCCTGGATCAGCGCTCGCTTTGCTCGCTTGTCCAGGACGACGAGATAACCAAGGCCTTCGCCGCACCGACAGCGACCTACTCCGCCGCCTGCTGCTGCACCGTCGGCTCGGTCCCCGCCACCGTGGCCCGGCGCATGTCGCGGGGCTGCGACTGGTCGTAGCGGCGGACGCGGTGCATGGTCTGGCGGTTGTCCCACATCACGAGATCATGCAGCTTCCATTTGTGGACGTAGACAAACTCCGGCTGCGTCGCATGTTCGTTGAGATCGCGCAGCAAGAGCCGGCCCTCCGGCACGCTCATGCCGACGATCTTGCCGGCATGCGATGAGAGATAGAGCGACTTGCGGCGATGCACGGGGTGCGTCCGCACCAGCCGTTGCAGCACCGGCTTGAACATCGCCTTTTCGTCGTCCGTGTATTCGGTGAAGCCAAGCGATCCCCGGGAATACATCAGCGAATGCTCGCAGACGAGATCATCGATCTCCGCCTTGGTCTCGTCGTCGAGCGCGTCATAGGCCGCACGCATATCGGCAAATTCGGTGTTGCCGCCCTTCGGGTTCACGACGCGCGCGGAAAGCAGCGAGAACTTTGCGGGGATGGGGCGGAACGAGCTGTCGGAATGCCAGAGGCAGTTGCCGAGATTGAACAGATGCGTACGGCTGTCCTTTGCCAGCGGCTTGCCGTCCTTGCCGAGATTGGAGACGTCGTTGAGGCCGGACTGGAGCCGGTAGTCCTTTTCCTTCGTCACCGTGCCACCGCGGGCATCCTCGCGCTGGCCGAAGTTCAGCGCGAAGGCCATCTGCTGCTCATCAGTGATGTCCTGGTCGTGGAAGACGAGCACCGCATATTTGTCCATGGCGGCCTCGACCTCACGGGCCTCATCCGGCGTAAGAGGCTTTCGCAGGTCGAGGCCGGAAACCTCGCCGGCAAAATGCTTCTGAAGCTGCCGGATGGCGATCGTCATGGCGCATCTCCCGCGAACCGCGAGCGGTTGGTCCGCTCTGCCATCGAAAAAGCTACTCCGGCGCCTGATGATGTCAACGCTCTACGTGCATGGCTCTTACGCGTTCCGCGCCATCAACCCGCCGTCGACCGGGATCACGGCGCCGGTGAGGAATGATGCCGCCGGCAGGCACAGGCTCAGCGTCATATGCGCGACCTCTTCAGGATCGCCGTAACGTCCCAGTGCGGTGCGGCGCTTGGCGTAGATGGTCTTGTGCTCTTCCGAGATGCGATCGGTGATGGCAGTGCGGATCGGGCCCGGGCAGATGCAGTTGACGGTGATGCCTTCACGGCCGAGTTCGACCGCGAGCGAGCGGGTGAGGCTCGCGACGCCACCTTTCGCAGCGGAGTAGGGGCTGTGCAACGCGGTGGCGCCGAGTGCCTCGGTCGAGGCGATGTTGACGATGCGCGGGGACTTCGACTTGCGCAAGTGCGGCAACGCGGCGCGGATGATGCGCGGATGTGCCGTCAGCATCACCGCGATGCCCCTAGCCCAGGCGTCTTCGTAAGCCTCATCGTCGATCGCGACCCGCACGGAGATGCCGGCATTGTTGACGAYGATGTCGAGCCCGCCGAAATGCGCGACGACGTCGCCAACCACGCGCTTGATCTCGCCACCATCGGCGACGTCGAGCTTCCACGCCTTCGCCGTTCCACCGCTTGTCGCGATCTCCTTGGCAACGGCCTGCGCGCCTTGCTCGTCGGAATCTGTGACGGCAACGTTTGCGCCTTCGGCTGCGAACACGCGCGCGGTCGCGCGCCCCATGCCGCTGGCGGCGCCGGTGACGAGAACGGTCAGGCCCTTCACGGAGCGGCTGAGCTCTTTGAATTCGGACATGCTGTTTCCTCGCGGTCTCTTGTTTCTTGTTATGAGATGGACAAGGCTGGCATCGATCCGCAGACAGGTCAAACAAGCAAAACAAAAGGGGAGGCCGCGATGGCGAACGAACTCGATTTCTCTGGCAAGCAGGTGCTGGTCGTCGGTGGTTCCAGCGGTATCGGTAACGGGATCGCACAGGCCTTTCGCACGAGGGGCGCGCACGTTGCGGTGTGCGGTACGCGGGCTCGCGCAGCGGAATATTCGCCGGAGGAGGGCTCCGATCTCACCGGTCTTGCCTACGCGCAGCTCGATGTCGGCAATGCTGGCGCGATCGAGGCGTTCGAGCCGTCCTTCGACAAGCTCGACATCCTCGTGCTCGCGCAAGGCGCGGTGATCTATCGCCGCGGCGAGTTCGAGATGGCGGGCTTTCGCAAGGTGGTCGAGGTCAATCTGATGAGCCTGATGGCGTGCGCGACGCGGTTTCATTCCATGTTGCGGGAATCCACGGGCGCGCTGATCATGGTGTCCTCGACCGCGGCCTATCATTCCACCATGGGCAATCCCGCTTACAATGCCTCGAAGACGGGCGCGGTCGGATTGACGCGAACGCTCGGTGAGGCCTGGGCCGAGGACGGCATCCGCGTCAACGGTATCGCGCCCGGCCTCGTCGACACCAAGATGACGAAGGTGACGACCGACAATCCCAAGCGGCTCGAAGGCGCGCTCGCGCGAATTCCGCTGCGGCGATTGGGCACGCCGGCCGACATGGCGGGCGCGGCACTGTTCCTGGCCTCGCCGTTGTCTTCGTACATGATTGGACAGACGCTCGTGATCGATGGCGGGCTTATTCTCTAGGCCAAACTCCAAGTAGCTGTGGAACTGCGCTCGTCCTGATCGGTTACTTGGGCAGACCCCCGAGGAGGAGCATCATGGACAAGGACAGGATCGTCGGCTCGGCAAAGGAATTCGCCGGACGCGCGGAAGGCGCCATCGGAGACATGGCAGGCGATGCGCAGACACAGGCATCGGGCAAGGCGCGCGAAGCTGCAGGCACCGTGCAGAATATCTACGGCCAGGCGAAGGATGCCGTGCGCGACGCCGCAGACACCGCGACGAACTACGCCAAGGATGCCTATGAGAACAGCGGCGAGACGCTTCGCGGCGGCTCGCAGGCGATCTCGCAGAAGGTGCAGGACAATCCGCTCGGTGCGTTGCTTGTCGCCGGCGGCATCGGCTTCGCACTCGCGCTGCTGATGTCGCGCCCTGCACGTCGTCCCCCGCCGCGCTGGCGCTATTACGGCTGAGCCGTGCGTCATTCCGGGGCGCGCCGCTTGGCGCGAGCCCGGAATCCATTCATCGACATTGACGGTGGCGCTCGCGCTTCGCGCGCCTCGGAACGACTGCGCCTACCGAACCTCCGCCGAACGCCCGACATTGCCGGGCGGACGCGGGATCGCAGGGTTCGGATTCGGGTTGCGCGGTGCCGGCGCCAGCTGGCGCGGCGCGGGCTGCGGCGAGCCGAAGCCGAAGAAGTCACGCAGGGACGGCGTCGCCTGTGCCGGTTGCTGCTGCGGCGTCGGCTTCTTCGGTGCGAGCGGCTTGGGTGGCGCGATGGCAGCGGCTGCCCCCGGCGTACCGGGAACTGCGGCACCACCGTCAGGCGTCGTGGCCGCAACCGGCGTATCGCCCTTGGCCTGCTCGCGGCCGACTTCGCGGCGCGGCCAGGAATAGTCGTCAGCACGGCCAGCGGGCGCGGCCAGCGGCTCGCCCTTCACCATTGTTCTCGCAGCGAGTGCATCGACGGCTGCAGGCCGCGTGCCGGGGCCACCCAGCAATTGATCGGTCGAGATCGAGGCCGCAACCAGCGGCACGATCGGGCCGGCAAGCGGCCGCGGCGCGGGCTTGCCGGGCTCGGCGCTGGTGTCCGGCGTCGCCGGCTCGCTCGGCAGCGCGATCGGTCCAGACCGGCCTGCGAGCAGACGCGTGATCTCGCGCTCGACGTAATGCGCGAGCTTGCGCGCGCCGGGTTTGGTGAAGAATACGCCGTCACCGCTGCGGAGCTGGCGGATCTGGCCTTCGAAGTCGGGGCCCTTCTGCAGGAAGCGGCCGGCTTCGTCGACAAAGCCGTCCCAGACATCGACATAGGTGATGCCGGCCTTCGCCGCACCCTCGCGATAGAGCGAATCCAGGAACAGCATGTCCGCAGTGCCCTTCGGCCCGCGGATCGCGGGCAGGCCAACCCAGAGCACCGGTACGCCCTTGGCTTTGAGAACGTTCGCGAGTTCCTCGATCTTCTTGTTGTAGAGTTCGACCCAGTGGTCGTCGCGGAATTCGTAGAGGCCGTTCGGGTTGCGCGCGGTCTTCTCGGGCGCGGCAACCGGCGCGTCCGCGTTGTCTGCGTCGTCCTGCGGCAGGTCGGTGTCGACAGGCTTGTCCTCGGGCTTGGCCGCGGCGTCCGGTTTGGCGTCACCTTTTCCTTGCGGCTTGGCACGCGCGCCCTTGTCGTTCTTCTTGTCTTTGTCCTTATCCTTGTCCGCCGGCTTGTCGACCACGGGTTCGCGGATCGAGATGCGATCGTTGAGGCCGAGCATGACGACGATGACGTCGGGCTTCTCGGTGTCGAGGATGCCCTTGGCGGCCGCCGCCCAGTCCGAAGGCTCACCCTTCGGCTGGTACTTGATCAGGCCCGAGGTCGTCTTGTGCTTGCGGATCACGCCCATGTCGGGCTGCTCGGTGTAGGCGTCTTCCAGGCCATAGGCGAGCCAGTCGGCCATGGCGTCGCCGATCACCAGCACGTTCTTGTCCGGAATGGTGTCGCGCTTGGCGGGCGCCGGGGCGCGCGAAAAATCCTGGCGCGGAGCCTGCGGCTGCTGCTGCTGGAACGGCGCGAAGAAATCGCCCCAACCACCGCCGCCGCCACCACCACCGCGTTGCGGGGCCTGGCGCTGCGGCGGGCCGAAGCCGGGGAAGTTGAAGAACCCCTGCGCCGAGGCGGACGAGCCCGCGATCGAGACCAGGATCGCAAGCGCCGTCCCCAGCGCGATCAGCGGGCCGGTTTCGGTCAGCGCCTTGAAAAAGGATTTTGGCTTCGACATGCGATCTTTTGCGCGCGCAACGGGGTCTGGAAGTAGGTCGTTATACTAACGGAATCGGGCGCCAAACGGGCAAATTCTCTTGCAGAATCTTGGTGCCATACACCGCTGAGGGGGCAGAATCGCCGCTCAGGGTTACTTTCAGGCCGTTTTTACCGCCCGCGCAGCCGGTCCAGCACGTCGGAGGAGGCAAATCCGTCCGCGGGGACCCCGATCGAGGCCTGGAAGTTGCGCAGTGCGTCCCGGGTCTGGCCGCCGAACTGGCCGTCCGGGGTGCCCTTGTAGAAGCCGCGCTGGACCAGCAGCTGCTGCAGTTCCAGCCGCTCGGTGCGGGATAGCTCCCGCTCCTGCCGCGGCCACGGCTGCACGAAGGGCTGCCCCCCGCGCAGGCGGTCGGCGAAATGGCCGATCGCCATCGCATAGGCCTCGGCCGGGTTGTATTTCATGATGACCCGGAAGTTCTGCAGCATCAGGAAGCCGGGCCCCTGCGCGCCGGCCGGCGCCAGCAGATAGGCCTTCTCCGCCGGATGCGGGAAGGGCTGATTTGTCGGGCGCTTGAGCCCGAGCTTCTCCCACTGCGCGATCGTCATCATCTTGGCGCGGTCGGCCAGCATGTAATTGAAGCCCTGGGGCACCACGACCTCGTAGCCCCAGGTCTGGCCGCTCTGCCAGCCGTCCTTCTTCAGATTGTTGGCGGTGGATGCGATCAAATCGGTCGGATTGTCGACGACGTCGCGCCGTCCGTCGCCGTCGCCGTCCACGGCAAAGCGCTTGAAAGCGGTCGGCATGAATTGCGTCGGGCCGAACGCGCCGGCCCAGGAGCCGCGCATCTGTTCGGGCCTGAGATCGCCGCGATTGAGGATCTCCAGCGCCGAGAGGAACTCGTCCTTGAAATAGGCCTGGCGGCGGCCGATGCAGGCAAGCGTCGCGGTCGATTGCAGCACGCTGCGGTCGCCCATCTGCGTCGAATAATTGGATTCGATGCCCCAGATCGCGGCGATGATGTAGCGATCCACACCATAGGCTTTCTCGGTCGCGTCGAACTGCGCCTTGTATTTGGCGAGGACTTCCTTGCCCTTGGCGAGGCGGTTATCGTTCACGAGGATGTCGAGATAGTCCCAGATCGACTTGGAGAATTCCGGCTGCGAATCCATCAGGTCCATGATGCGCAGATCGGGCGTGAGCCCAGCCGTGAAGCGCTGAAAATTCTCCTGCGTGATGTTGCGCCGTGCGGCATCAGGCCACATGCCGGCAACGCAATTGTCGAAATTGCCGGCCGCCTCGCGGATCGCCGCGGCCGTCATCAGCGGATGGCCGGAGGCGCCGTCCTCGCCGCTCCAGGGTTGAGCTCCCGTTTGGGCGCCGCCGGAGGCGGGTGCGGGTTGCGACGGCGCGGCGTTCGAGCCGGAGAAAATACCGCCGAACAGTTTTGACAGGCCGTTCTGCGTCTGGGCCTGCGCGGCCGCGGGGAACAGCAGCGCGGCCGCAAACATTGTTGCGCCGGTCATCATTCCCCAGCGTTTTGCTGACCTTGCCACCGCTTGCCTCATGTCTCATCCGTCCAGCCGAAAATCGGCCATCAGGAGGCCTGGTTACGGTTGCCAATATCTTAACAAAGGTGAATTTTTGCTGGTCACCTTTTTCGCAAATTCTGCGAGACCGAGCCCAACATCCGCCTTTGTTACCGGCTGCAAAACGGCTAGCAAGATGGCATTGCTTCTTTCACGCGCGCTCCAAGGTATTCGATCAATCCCATGAAAATCCGCAAAGCCGTATTCCCAGTCGCCGGCCTCGGCACCCGTGTCCTGCCTGCCACCAAGGCCATGCCGAAGGAAATGCTCACCATCGTCGACAAGCCGCTGATCCAGTACGTCTATGACGAGGCGAGGGAAGCCGGCATCGAGCACTTCATCTTCGTCACCGGCCGTAACAAAAGCGTCATCGAAGATCATTTCGACCGGATGTACGAGCTCGACGCCACGCTCGCTGCGCGCGGCAAGAAGGCCGAGCAGGATGTTCTGGCGCAGAACCAGCCGGAGGCCGGCGCCGTCAGCTTCACCCGGCAGCAGGCGCCGCTCGGCCTCGGCCATGCGGTCTGGTGCGCGCGCGACATCGTCGGCAACGAGCCGTTCGCGGTGGTGTTGCCCGACGAACTCGTGCTCAACACGCCCGGCTGCCTGAAACAGATGATCGAGACCGCCGCATCGCTCGGCGAGAAATCCAATCTGATCGCGGTCGAGGCGGTGCCCGACCATCTCACCCACCAATATGGCATCTGTGGCGTCGGCAAGCGCAGCGGCAAGATGTTCGAGGTCGATGGCATGGTCGAGAAGCCGGCCAAGGGCACCGCGCCCTCCAACCTCTCGGTGATCGGCCGGTATATCCTGCAGCCCGAGGTGATGCGCCTGCTCGAGAAGCAGGAGAAGGGCGCCGGCGGCGAGATCCAGCTCACCGACGCCATGATCGGCCTCGCCAAATCGCAAAAATTCTACGGCGTCGAGTTCGAGGGCGAGCGGCATGATTGCGGCTCCAAGCCCGGCTTCCTCCGCGCCAACATCGCCTACGGCCTGAAGCGGCCGGAGCTGCGCGAGGGGTTGATCGCGGAGATGAAGAAGTATCTGGGGCAGTAGGCCTTACGCCACCAGCGACAGCTTCGGCAGGCTCGCGACCACCGACTGATTCCGCCCGCCGGCTTTTGCGGCGTAGAGTGCCTTGTCGGCCGCGGCGACCAGGACGGCCCAGTCCATGCCGGCGGTGGGCGTGAGGCTGGCAACGCCGCAGGAGACGGTTGATCCCGCGCCACCGTCGGACCAGCCCAGCACCTTGGCGCGGATGGTCTCGGCGATCTTGAACGCCTCGGTCGCCGAAATGTTCGGCAGCAGCACGGCGAACTCCTCGCCGCCATAGCGCGCGGCGCAGTCGCCGGCGCGACGCACTGAGTCCGAGATGCAGATGGCTATGCCAACCAGCACCTGGTCGCCGGCCTGGTGACCGAACGTGTCGTTATAGGCCTTGAAGTGATCGGCATCGATCATCAGGAGCGCGACCTGCGTCTTCTGGCGCATGGCGCGGCGCCATTCCGTATCGATGACCTGGTCGAACTTGCGGCGGTTGCGCAGGCCCGTGAGCGCGTCGGTCGTCGCCATCTCCTCGAGCCTGTTCTCGGCATCCGCGCGCCGGCTGATCTCACGCGCGAGCACGATCGCTGATCCCAGCACGAACAGGGAGAGCATCAGCACCACGGCGCCGATGCGCAGCGCTTCGCGCTGCCACAGCGCGAACACCACTCTCAGCGGCTTGCCGGCCACGACAAACAGCGGACCAGAGCCGCTGCTGCGTACGTAAAGGCGCGGCGTCGGGTCCACCGGCCCCCTTCCGGCGTAGGATCCGCCGGCCCTGAGATTTTCGGACTTCCAATCCTGCTGCGTTCCCAGGTTTTTGCCGATGATGTCGAGATCGAACGGCCGCCGCATCATGATGGTGCGGTCGCGCTTGAGCACGGTGATGGTGTCCTCGAGATCAAGGCTGAGCCGCTCGAACAGTTCGTGGAAATAGCTGAAGCGGATGGAGCCGGCGACGACTCCCACGAATCCGCCATCGGTGCCGCTCAGCCGTCGGCTCAGCACGATCGAATAGGCGCCGCGGAACAGCATCGGCCGGCTGATAAAAAGTCCGACGTCGGGATTGTCGCGATGGGCCCTGAAGTACTCCTCGTCGGCGCGATTCTCCGGTTGCGGATCGAGCGTGGAGGCATCGATGGTCAGATTGCCGCTGGCGTCGAACACCTGGATGGCGCCGAAATGCTTGGCGGTCGTGGAGTGGTCGAACAGGATCAGCTGGCGGATCGGCCTCGAGACCGTGTTGATCTCGGGCAACAGCATGTTGCTGGCGACCGCCTTCAGGGAGAGGTCGTAGATATCGATGTTGCGGCTGATGTCGGCGTCGATCGAGGTCGCCAGGTTCTCCAGCGTCTGGCGCGCCAGCGCCTCTTCGCCGCGGCGCATGTCCAGCATGACGTTGACGCAAATGGCGGAAAAGCCGATCACCGTCACGATGGACGAGATGATCAGCAGCTTCGCCGAAATACGCCAGGGCCGGCGGGCCGTGGTTTCGCGCCTTCCCAACAGCATCGTTTGCTCCCGGCATTAACGAATGCGCCTGAAATCTTGCATAGTGTTTAAGCCGCGACGGCGACGCTGCAATGAGTTAAGGATTGGTTTCCGCCGGTCTCGCGTTTGAGCAGATCAGACCGCGGACAAGGGGATAGAGGACGGCGGTGAACGATTACGACGCGCTACGCGATTACCTGATACGGCAGAAGCAGGCGGAGTTCGTGCTGAGCTTCGAGCAGATCGAGGAAATCATCGGCGCGGCCCTGCCGCGCGCGGCCAACCGTGCGTCATGGTGGGACAGCCTGCGCAGCCCCGACATCCAGATGCCCCAGCGTGAAGCCTGCCTCGCGGCAGGTTTCAAGGCCACGCGGATGCCGGACGGCCAGACCGTGCGATTCACGAAGCTGAAGAGCGACCGGCGGAGGTAGCGAGGTTTCTTCGGCCGGCATGAGTGCCAAGATTCTGCACCGGGCGTGTCTAGAGGCTTTGTCGCACGCTTTCGAGAAATCGTTGCTTTTCGCCGGGCGCGTAACCTTGGGAAGCTCCATAATACGGTTCATTGAATTGATTGTACGGTGCGGACCGTGAGCGGATCGCTGACTTAGGTGGCACGTATGATCTGGTCCCAGCTTGCGTGGCCGATCGTGATCCGACTTGGCGATGATCGTGCCGACTGTTCCTTTTCATCGGCGCCGTCGCACCAGCGTAGTACGGGTTGAGGACGCACATCTGACCGTTGGCCGACGCCCTGCATTCGTCCATCGTTTGATAGCTGCATCTGTAGTAGGGGGTAGCTCCGAAAGAAACGACGTACAAACAAACGGGAAAGGCCGGATCGTATCTCTGAGCCCGGGCAGGCCCCGCTGTTAAGACGATGCCCATCGTCAAGATCGTCAAGGCCAGTGTGCGCATTGGAACTTCCTCCAAGTCGGCACAACACCCGGTGCACTTGGACCGCAGGCGGCATTGATCCAGGTCAATGTTCTCGGAATGGGTTCGCGCGCGCCTAGCGATGGTCGCGTCAAGTCGCGGCGCGTCTTTCCATCGTCATTGGCATGATCCCGCAACGCTTTGGCGGAGTTTATCAAGACCGCGCTTGTTTTGCCGACTATCTCAAGCGGCACAGCATACGCTCATTAAATCATGCGCGCTGCTGGAGGACGACCCGGGGGACGATCAGGGGACGGCGCGGTGTTAACGACCGACCGCTCCGCGCTAATACAGAAAGGACCGGATCATGACCCAGTTTACACCATCGCCTTCACCGAGCGAAATCGAAGCCTTCATCGGTCAGGTCGTCACCGACCTGAGTGCGGCCTTTTCCGGCGTGCTGGTGAATGTAGGCCGCAAGCTCGGGCTCTATCAGGCGATGGCCGAACTCGGTGCCTGTACGTCGCCGGCGCTCGCTGAAGCCACTGGCATTCGCGAGCGGTATGTCCGCGAGTGGCTCGCCAATCAAGCGGCCGGCGGCTATGTCGCCTACGATCCCGAGAAGCGGACCTACGCGCTACCGCCTGCGCAGGCGATGGTCCTGGCCCTGGAGCAAAGCCCCATTTTCATGGCCTCCGCTTTCGAGGTCGCAGCCTCGTTCTGGCTCGACGAGAACCAGATCGTCGAGACTTTCCGCTCGGGCGAAGGCCTGGGCTGGCATGCGCACAATCATCGCCTGTTCTGCGGCACCGAGAGCTTCTTCCGCACCGGCTATCGCGCGAATCTGGTGAGCGCGTGGCTGCCTGCGCTTGACGGCGTCATCGAGCGACTGAAGCGCGGCGCCCGGGTCGCCGACATCGGCTGCGGGCATGGCGCATCCACTATCCTGATGGCGCAAGCGTTCCCCAAATCGAGCTTCATTGGGCTTGACTATCACGACGCGTCGATCGCGACCGCACGCCAGCGCGCCGCCGAGCAGGGCGTGACTGCCAACATCACCTTCGAAGTGAAGGCGGCGACCGAGTTCGACGGCCACGACTTCGACCTCATCTGCTTCATGGATTGCCTGCACGACCTCGGCGATCCCGTCGGCGCGCTCGCGCGCTGCCGCAGCGCGCTCAAGGCCGACGGCAAGGTGCTGCTGGTCGAGCCCTATGCCGGCGACCGCCTGGAGGAGAATCTGAATCCGATCGGCCGCATGTTCTACGCCGCGTCGGCCATGGCGTGCACGCCGAACTCGCTGTCGCAGGAGGTCGGGCTCGGCCTCGGCGCGCAGGCCGGTGAAGAGCGCTTGCGCAAGGTGGCGCGGGACGCCGGGTTCTCGAACCTGCGGCGTGCCGCGCAGACGCCGGTCAACTTGATTCTCGAACTGACCGCCTGAGCGGAAGGTTCGGTATCGCGACGATTCAGCAGCCGTCGGAGTCTGCGCATCGAGGAGGCTGCCATGGGCGATCGCAAAGTCCTTCTCGCAAAAGAACTTTCGCCGCCCCGATGCGCTCCAACGCTGTGAGAAATGCGGGCTAGCTCGCCGCTTCCAGCCGCACTTCCGTCAGCAGCCGCATCGCGGCGTCGGCGTCCATCGGCTCGCCGAAGGCAAAGCCCTGCGCGTATTCGCAGCCCAGTTGGTACAGCTCGACCGCGTCGGAATCGGTCTCGGCGCCTTCCGCCACCACGTCCATGCCGAGATCGTGCGCGAGCGCGATGATCGACTTCAGGATCACCGGCCGCGTCCCGCGATTGGTGGTGCGGACGAAGGACTGGTCGATCTTGATGGTGTCGAACGGGAAGCGCTGCAGATAGGCCAGCGAGGAATGCCCGGTGCCGAAATCGTCGAGCGATAATCCAGTTCCGAGCTCGCGGATGCGCGTCAGCATCTGCGCGGCGTGCTCCGGATTCTCCATCACCAGCGATTCCGTGAGTTCCAGCTTCAGCGTGCCGCGCGCCACCGAAGAGCGCGACAGCACGGTGCGGATATCGTGGATCAAATCGTGGCGCAGCAATTGCCGCGAGGAGACGTTGACGCTCGCGAAGATCGGCTCGCGCGAGCGCATCGCGCGCTGCCAGATCGAGAGCTGCTTGGCGGTCTGGTCGAGCACGAACATGCCGAGATCGACGATCAGGCCGGTCTCTTCGGCGATGGTGATGAATTCCGACGGCGCCATGCGCCCGAGCTTCGGATGATCCCAGCGCACCAGCGCCTCGAAGCCGGCGACCGAACGATCCTCCAGCCGCACGATCGGCTGGTACAGGATGGTGAGTTCCTGCCGCTCGATGGCGCGGCGCAGCTCGCTCTCCAGCGTCAAGCGATCGGTCTTCCGTGCACGCATCGCCGGCTTGTAGACGTCGATGCGGTCGCCGCCGATGCGCTTGGAGTGATACATCGCAAGCTCGGCGTCCTTGATGATCTCGTCAGTCAGTTGCGTTTGCGGATCGGAGAGCGCCAGCCCGATCGACGCCGTCAGGAAGATCTCGCGGTCATTGAAGGCGATCGGCGCGCGGATGGTCTTGCGGATGGTTTCCGCGAAGGCGGTGATGCGGGCCGGGTCCTGCTCCGAGAGCAGGATCAGGCCGAACTGGTCGCCGGCGAGCCGCGCCAGCGTGTCCTGCGGCTTCAGGATGCGGGTCAGGCGGCGGGCCAGCGTCAGCAGGATGGAATCGCCGACCGCGATGCCGACGGAATCGTTGACCTGCTTAAAGCGGTCGAGGTCGATCACCATCAGTGTCGGGCGCAGCGTCGGCATGGTCTTGGCGAAATGCGCGACGGCGCCGAGCCGGTCCATGAACAGCTTGCGGTTAGGCAGGCCGGTGAGGTTGTCGTGCACGGAATCGTGCAGCAGGCGTTCCTCGGCGTTACGCAGCTCGGTGACATCGGTGAGCGTGCCGACCACCCGTGAGACTTCGCCGTCCGAGCCGACCACCGGGCGCGCCTTCAGCGCGAACCACATGAAATGACCGTCCGGCGTGCGCAGGCGGAAATCCTGCACCAGGCGGCCGCGGCGCTGGTCGAGCACGCTGTCGAGCGCGGCGCGGAAACGATCCTGGTCGAGCGGGTGCAGCACCTCCAGCCACGACGCCGCCGGACCTTCGAGGGTACCGCGCTTCAGTCCGAGCAGGGCTTCCGTCTCGGGGCTGGTGAACACCTTGTCGGCGGAGACGTCCCAGTCCCAGATCAGATCGCCGGAACCGGCCAGCGCGAGCGCGCGCCGTTCGATGTCGGAGACGACGCCCGTGGTGGCGCCGCCGCCGGCGAAGGCATGCTGCATCACCGTGAAGCCGATCAGCATCACGATCAGCACGAGACCGCCGAGCAGGGCAGGGCCGACGATGTCGTTGGTGACGGAGCCCGCCACCGTCATGCCGGCCGCGACCACCCAGACCACCAGGAGGAACCAGGTCGGGATCAGCAGTACCGCGCGATCGAAGCCGTGGGTGGAGAGGTAGACGATCAGCGCGAAGCCGGCGAAGGCGATCAGCACCAGCGAGATGCGCGCGATGCCGGAAGCGACGGCCGGATCGAACAGAGCGAGCGCGACCAGCGAGCCCAGGAAGGCGAGCCAGCCCACCGTGATGTGAGAATAGCGCACATGCCATCGGCTGAGATTGAGATAGGCGAACAGGAACACCAGCAGCGTTGCTGCCAATATCGCCTCACCCGCCGCGCGCCAGATGCGCTCGGCGTTGTTCGACATGTCGAGCACCTTGCCCCAGAAGCCGAAATCGACGCCGATATAGACCAGCACCGCCCAGGCCAGCGCCGCGGCGGCCGGGAACATGATGCTGCCCTTCACCACGAACAGAATGGTCAAAACCAGCGCAAGCAGGCCGGAGATGCCGATCACGATGCCCTGGTACAGCGTGAAGGAGTTGACCTTGTCCTTGTAGGCTTCCGGCTCCCACAGATAGAGCTGCGGCAGCTTATCGGTGCGCAGTTCCGCGACGAAGGTGACGACGGCGCCGGGGTCGAGCGTGATGCGGAACACGTCGGCGGTCGGGCTTTCCTGCCGCTCCGGCCGGTCGCCGGTCGACGGCGTGATGGTCGCGATACGCGACAGCCCGAGGTCGGGCCACAGCAAGCCGGAGGATACGATGCGATAATGCGGGGCGACGATGAGGCGGTCGAGCTGGTCGTCGGTGTTGTTGGCAAGCGCGAACACCACCCAGTTCTGGCCGCCTTCACGGGCGCGCACCTCGATGCGGCGCACGATGCCGTCGGTGCCGGGCGCGGTGGAGACCTGGATGCGGTCGGCGTCGCTGCGCTGATGCTCGAGCACGCCGGTGAGGTCGATCGCGGGCGCGTCGCTGCGGACGCTGACAGCGTCAAGCGCGCGCGCAGGGGACGCGGCGACGAGAATCATGAGGCCCAGCGCGATGGGCGCGAGGCACCTGATCAGACGCAAGGTCAGTTCTCCGCGTTCGACGCAAACTCTTCAGTGGAAGGCGATTTCACACCGGACAGAAGTGGTTCGGTGTGTCGCGATAGATGCCACGAAAGCCAAGAAAATCAAAGGGTTTCCGGCAGGTTTGGTGAGCCAGCGGCCTAGACCTCCAACACAATTTTGCCAATATGTGCGGAGGTTTCCATGCGCCGATGCGCGTCGGATGCCTTTTCCAGCGGGAAAGCGCTGTCCATCAGCGGCTTGACCCGGCCCTCGCGCAAAAGCGGCATCACTTTCGCCTCGATTGCAGCCACCATCGCCGCCTTGTCCGCATTACTACGGGGACGCAAGGTCGAGCCGGTATGGGTCAACCGCTTCACCATCACCTTGGCAATGTTGACGCTGACCTTGGGGCCGTTGAGGGTTGCGATCTGGACGATGCGGCCGTCGACCGCGGCGGCGTCATAGTTGCGGTCGACATATTCGCCGGCGACCATGTCGAGGATCAGATTAACGCCGACCTTGTCGGTCTCTTCCTTCACCACGGCGACGAAGTCTTCGGTCTTGTAGTTGATGGCGCGGTCCGCGCCGAGCTTGAGGCAGGCATCGATCTTGTCCTGCGAGCCGACGGTGACGAACACCTTTGCGCCGAACGCTTTGGCGAGCTGGATCGCCATCGTGCCGATGCCGGAGGAGCCGCCATGGATCAGCAGCGTTTCGCCGGCCTTAAGTCCGCCACGCTCGAACACATTGTGCCAGACCGTCATCAGGGTTTCCGGCAGCGCGCCGGCTTCCTTGATCGACAGCGCGGGCGGCACGCTCATCGCCTGGGCATCCTGCGCGATGCAGTACCTGTCTCTTATACACATCTAGATGTGTATAAGAGACAGGCATAGGCGCGCTCGAAGACGTTGCTCCACACCGTGAACAGCGTCTCCGGCATCGCCGCCGCCTCGACCATCGACAGCGCGGGCGGCACGCTCATCGCCTGGGCATCCTGCGCGATGCAGTACTGCGCGTAGCCACCGCCGGCGACGAGCGACATGACCTTGTCGCCGACCTTGTGCCGCTTGGCGTTGCTGCCGACAGCGACCACTTCACCCGCAATTTCCAGACCTGGCAGGTCGCTGGCGCCGGGCGGCGGCGGATAGGCGCCGGAGCGCTGGGCCACGTCGGGCCGGTTCACGCCCGCGGCCTGCACCTTGACCAGGATCTCGTCGGGGCCGGGCTGCGGCACGGGACGCTGTTCCGGCAGCAGGACCTCCGGTCCGCCGTGCCGGGAGATGGCGACCACAGTCATTTGCGCGGGCAGCTTGTCCATGATGTATCCTTGAGCAAAGGTGCGAGGGAGTACGAGGCCTTTGCTTAGCCAGCGCGGTTCAAGCTGGCAACCGCCTCAACCGTGTGGTCAGGCCCGCGGACGCAGGAGCAACGACGATGCCGATGGAAGACGACGACCGCCCGCGCAAGAAGGTGACCCACGAGATCGGACAGGATCTCTCACTCTTGTCGGTCGAGGAGCTGACCGAGCGCGTCGCCCTGCTCAAGACCGAGATCGCCAGGCTGGAAGAAGCCGCCACCAAAAAGCGCGCCTCGCGCGATGCGGCCAATAGTTTTTTCAAGTCGTAGGATTCTGATCTCTCCTCCCGTGTCCCGGGCGTGCTGCGGCGCCATAGCGCGTCGAAGACGCGCGTAAACGCGCTGATGGCGCTGCTGCGCAGAACCGGGACCAATGTCTCCCCACGCACGTTCGCTAAGAACTGGGCCCCGGCTCGGCAGCGCATCGCTACGCGCTGCGCTGCGTCCGGGGCACGAGATCACGTCGGCCAATGAACGACATGGCTAACGAACCCTCAAAATAATCGTTCGTTTACTCTCGATTAAGCTTTCGAGTTTATGACTGGAGCTGTCCTCGTTTGGACACCGAGTGGCTCCTGTCCACTCTGTTTGACGCCTCCCTGTTATCAACTTTCAAAGCCGCCGGTCTTCCGGCGGCTCTTTTTTTGCGTCCTATAGCGTTTTCGAGCGAAGTGGATACCGGTTCGCGTCATGAAAACGCGCCAAAACAAAAAGCCCTCCCATTTTGGCATCCCGTTCCGGTTGAATTCCGGGGAATGACCCGCGGAAACCATATCCGCGCTTGTCGCTGGACTCCCGGTCCGCCCCGCGCAATGATTTGTTCATCATAAGCCGGCGCCAAAGCCGGATAGGTAAACAGTTGCGTAAGGGGCGTTAACCATGGAACGTTTGCAGGCCGAAGGCGCTCTCGTTCAACTCAGTGAGCGGTTCACCAATTCTGCGGCATTCGGCGTCCTGTTCCGCGAGGGCATGGATCTCGTCGAAGAGACCGCCGCCTATCTCGACGGTGCCGGCCGCACCGAGGCCAAGGCGCTCGACCGCGCGGTCAGCCTCACCTACGCGACCGAGAGCATGCGCCTGACCACGCGCCTGATGCAGCTTGCCTCGTGGCTGCTGCTGCATCGCGCCGTGAAGGAAGGCGAGATGACGCTGCTCCAGGCCAACCGCGAGAAGACCAAGGTCAAGCTCACCGCCGCCGATCCCGGCCCCACCGACACCATCGAGAAGCTGCCGGCGCAGCTCCAGGAGCTGATCAATCGCTCGATGAGCCTGCAGACCCGCGTGCGTCGCCTCGACACCTCGATCCACACCCCGCCGACCGATCACATCGCGATCGGCAACCCGCTGGTGCCGCAGCTCAACGCGCTGAAGGCGGCGTTCGAGCGTCGGTAAGGTCTCCGCCGCATCGCCGATGCCGTGGCGCTCGTAACTCGGGTCTCGTGCCCCGGACGCAGCGCAGCGTCCCTTTGACGGTGCGCTGCAGAGCCGGGGCCCATGCGGCAGTCACGTGTGCGGCTTTCTGGGTCCCGGCTCAGCGCAGCAACGCAAGAGCGTTGCAGCGCGTCCGGGACACGGTTCCCCAAAAACAAAAACGCCCCCGGTCTCCCGGGGGCGTTTTTGGTTCCAGCCTTTTCGGCCAGGATCAATCCTTTTTGAGGAAGCCCGAAAACTTCTTCTGGAAGCGCGAGACGCGGCCGCCGCGATCCATCAGCTGGGCGTTGCCGCCGGTCCAGGCCGGGTGCGACTTCGGGTCGATGTCGAGGTTCAGCGTGTCGCCTTCCTTGCCCCAGGTGGAGCGGGTCAGGTACTCGGTTCCGTCGGTCATGACGACCTTAATCGTATGATAATCCGGATGAATTTCGGCTTTCATGGCAATTCCTAGGGCGCCCGCGCCCGGCTTGAGTGACTATCGAATGACGGATTTGGCGGGGTCTATACCCCACAGACCCCCTAAAGACAAGCTGGCCCCCTAAAACAAGCCATTGTGGGCACTGAAGAACCGGGCCGCCCCTAAGGGACATCCCGGATTTGCCTAGCCCCCGGCCGCGGCCTATGTGGAGCGGACGTCTCTCTTTTGGTCGGATTCCAATGAGCGCAGTTGAACGGCTTGAAACCGGGCCCGCAGAAGTTCCGTCGATCGAAGCCGAGCTGATCGAGCAACCCGCCAAGGGCCGCGCCAAGCTGCGGCCGCTGATGGCGCTCGCGCCCTACGTCGCGCGCTATCGCGGACGGGCGGCGCTCGCTTTTGTCGCGCTGACGGTCGCGGCTCTGACGACGCTGCTGGTGCCGGTCGCGGTGCGCCGGATGATCGATTTCGGGCTGACGCCCGAAGGCATTGCGCTGATCAACAGCTACTTCTCGGTGATGATCGCTGTCGTCGCCGTGTTGGCGCTGGCGAGCGCGTCGCGCTACTACCTCGTGATGACGATCGGCGAGCGCATCGTCGCCGATCTGCGCGGCGACGTGTTTGCGCATCTGCTCTCGCTCTCGCCCGCCTTCTTCGATTCCGCGCGCAGCGGCGAGTTGGTGTCGCGGCTCACCGCCGACACGACGCAGATCAAATCCGCGGTTGGCGCCTCGGTGTCGATCGCGCTGCGCAATGTGATGATGTTCATCGGCGCGGCTGCGATGATGGTGATCACCAGCCCGCGCCTCTCAGGCTTCGTGCTGCTCGCGATTCCCCTGATCGTGCTGCCGCTGGTCGCGTTCGGGCGCTGGGTGCGGCGTCTGTCGCGCAACGCGCAGGACACGCTGGCCGATGCGTCCGCCTATGCCGGCGAGCTGGTCGGCGCGATCCGCACCGTGCAGGCCTATACCAGCGAAGGACTGGCCGCGAAGCGTTTCGGCGGCGAGGTCGAGCAGGCCTATGAGGCCGCGCGTACCTCGACCCAGGCCCGCGCGGTTCTCACCGCCATCGTCATCTTCATCGTTTTTGCAAGCGTGGTCGGCATCCTCTGGATCGGCTCGCATGACGTGCTGACAGGCGCGATCACGCCGGGCCGGCTCGGCCAGTTCGTGCTTTATGCGGCCTTTGCGGCGGCCGGCCTCGGCCAGCTCAGCGAGGTCTGGGGCGAGGTGTCGGCGGCATCAGGCGCTGCCGAGCGCCTGTTCGAGATCTTGCATGTGAAGCCGGAGATCGCTGCACCCGCGTCGCCGCGCGCACCGCCGGTGCCCGGGCGCGGCGAGGTCGGCTTCGATCACGTCAGCTTCGCTTATCCCGCGCGGCCCGACGTCAACGTGCTCGATGCCGTGTCGTTTTCCGTGCGGCCAGGCGAGAAGGTTGCGATCGTAGGTCCCTCCGGCGCCGGCAAGAGCACGATCTTCCATCTGCTGCTGCGCTTCTACGATCCGCGGGGCGGTTCGATCTCGCTCGACGGCGTGCCGGTGAAATCTGCCGACCCCCGCGATTTCCGTTCCCGCATCGCTTTGGTGCCGCAGGAGTCCAACGTGTTCGCCGCAAGCGCGCGCGAAAACATCCGCTTTGGCCGGCCCGATGCGACCGACGCCGAGGTCGAGCGTGCGGCCGATCTCGCGCATGCCACTGAGTTCATCCGCCGCCTGCCCGAAGGTTTTGACACCCCGCTCGGCGAGCGCGGCGTGACGCTCTCAGGCGGCCAGCGCCAGCGTATCGCGATCGCGCGTGCCATCCTGCGCGATGCGCCGCTGTTGCTGCTCGACGAAGCCACCTCAGCGCTTGACGCCGAAAGCGAGACGCTGGTGCAGACCGCGCTCGAAGAGCTGATGAAGCACCGCACCACGCTGGTGATCGCGCACCGCCTCGCCACCGTTCTCTCCTGCGACCGCATCCTGGTGATGGACCAGGGCAAGATCGTCGAGCAGGGCACGCATGCCGAGCTGGTTGCGGCGAACGGGCTCTATGCGCGGCTGGCGAGATTGCAGTTCGAGGGCGCGTGAGGCGCCGATCTCACGGGCACTTCGGTGAGCCCATCGGCACGTTCGGCCACGGCCAGTTCTTCCAGCTCCCGCCTTCGCCGATACAGGGCGAGCCACTACTCGCCGGCGTCGGGCTGTCTGACGGGGCGGGGGTGTTCGTTGGCGCGGGCGAACCCGTCTCACTCGCCGTCTTGGGCGGCGAGGGCAAGCGCTGGTCGACATAAACAGTCGACACATAGCCGGCGACGATGACGCCGAGAAAGACCGAAGACCCTTTGGCCAGATCGCTCAGCCGCATCGATCCTCTCCATCTGCATTGTCTGATGTCACGTTAGCAAATCGCGCCGGGCTCTTACGTGACATCAGTCACGGCCGCCACGCCATCTTCAGCACCGGCCGCCCCGACGTCGGGTTCACGTCGCAGCCCTCATGCGCAAAGCCGTTGCGCTCGTAGAAGCGGATGGCACGGGCGTTGTCCTTGTTGACCAGCAGCGTGACGCCTGATGGTGACAGGCGCTTGGCCTCGTCCACCAACAGTCTCGCCGCGTCCGAGCCCCAGTGATCGGGATCGACCACGAGCTGGTCGAGATAGCCGTCGCCGTCGATGGTCACGAATCCCGTCAGTGCGCCATCTTGTTCCGAGACCACAATGGACGCCTTCGGCACCAGTTCCTTGCGCCATCGCTCGCGCCACCAGTCCACCCGCGCAGCAAAATCGATCTGCGGATAGGCCTGTTGCCAGGTGCGATGCCAGAGGTCGATTGTCGCCGCTTCGTCGGCGTCCAGGTAGGGGCGAAGGCGGACCGCGCTCACTACCGCTCCGTCAGCTTCAGCTCGATGCGGCGGTTGCGCTTGTAGGCGTCTTCGGTGTTGGCGGTGTCGAGCGGCTGGAATTCACCGAAGCCGGCGGCGACGAGGCGCTGGGCCGGCACGCCGAGCGAGACCAGATATTGCACCACCGAGATCGCGCGCGCCGCGGACAGATCCCAGTTCGACTTGAAGTTCGGGCCGTTGACCGGCCGCACGTCGGTGTGGCCGTCGACGCGCAGCACCCAGGCGATCTCGGCCGGGATCTTCTTGTCGAGTTCGATCAGTGCGGCCGCGACCGTGTCGAGCTCGGCGCGGCCCTCGGGCAGCAGCGTCGCCTGTCCGGTGTCGAAGAACACTTCGGACTGGAACACGAAGCGGTCGCCGACCACGCGGATGTCTGGACGGTTGCCGAGAATGGCGCGCAGGCGGCCGAAGAATTCCGAGCGGTAGCGCGACAATTCCTGCACGCGCTGCGCCAGCGCAACGTTCAGCCGTGAGCCGAGATCGGCGATGCGGTTCTGCGATTCCTTGTCGCGCTTCTCGCTCGCATCCAGCGCCTCTTCGAGTGCGGCCAATTGCCGGCGCAGCGCGCTGATCTGCTGGTTCAGCACCTCGATCTGCGCCAGCGCCCGCGCCGAGACCGCTTTCTCCGAGTCCAGCGCCTTGCCGAGTTCGGAGGTCTTGCCCTGCGCGTCGTTGCCGGCAGCGGCGAGCCCGTCATAGAGTCCCTTGATGCGATCGCGCTCGCTCTCGGCCGAGGCCAGGCCGGCCTTCAATTGCGAGACCTGGTCGTCGAGCGTGAGCTTGCCGAGCTTCTCCAGCGACAACAGCTCGTTGAGCTGGGCGATCTTGGCATTGAGCTGCTCCAGCGCCTTGTCCTTGCCGGTGACCTCCTGCGACAGGAAGAACTGCACGACCAGGAACACCGACAGCAGGAACACGATCGACAGCACCAGCGTCGACAGCGCGTCGACGAAGCCGGGCCAATAATTGAAGGCGCCGTCGCTGCGGCGGGTACGGGCAAGAGCCATCTGGTCGATCTCCACTTTCGTGTCCCGGACGCGCTGCAGCGTGCAACGCTGCTGCGCAGAGCCGGGACCCATGTTTCGTTTCTCTGGGCCCCGGCTCTGCAGCGCACCGCTGAAGAAGCGCTGCGCTGTGTCCGGGGCACGAGAGCGCCTAGCTCTTCTCGGGCTGGCGCGCGATGCGCTCCAGGAGGCGGCGGATCTCGCGGTTCTGCTCGCCCTGGCCGTCGGCCCATTCGCGGATCATCTGCTGCTCGGTCCGCATATGCGAGACCAGCGCCTGGATCGCTTCGGCAAGGTTCGCCATCGCCGCGGTGGTTCCGCGGCTGGCGCTGCCTTCCTCGAGCACGGAGCGGAGCCGTTCGACGGCCGCCTGCAGTTCGCCGCTGGCCACGCCACTGCCGCCGCCGGAGATGACAGGCACCTCGCCGCTGCCATATTCGCGCACGGTGGTGGCGAGCCAGTCTTCGAGATCGGTGTAGAAGCGGTTCTGCGCCTGGCTCGATTGAAGATCGAGGAAGCCGAGGATCAGCGAGCCCGCCAGACCGAACAGCGAGCTGGAAAAGGAGATGCCCATGCCGCCGAGCGGGGCGGCGAGGCCCTCCTTCAGCGTATCAAACAGCGCGCCGGCATCGCCGCCGACCTTGAGCCCGTCGATCACCTTGCCGACCGAGCCGACCGTCTCGATCAGGCCCCAGAAGGTGCCGAGCAGGCCGAGGAAGACAAGGAGGCCCGTCATGTAGCGCGAGATGTCGCGGGCCTCATCGAGGCGGGTCGCGATCGAATCGAGCAGATGCCGCATGGTGGTCTGGGTGATCGACATCCGCCCGGTGCGCTCGCCGCCCAGGATCATCGCCATCGGCGCCAGCAGCTTCGGGTGCCGGGCGGGCGCAAGGCCCGGGTCGGCGATGCGGAAATTGTTGACCCAGGACACTTCAGGATAGAGCCGGATCACCTGGCGGAAGGCCAGCACGATGCCGATGAACAGCACCGCCCCGATCAGGGCATTCAATCCGGGATTGGCGAAGAAGGCCTGGATGATCTGCTTGTAGAGCACCACGCCCACCAGGGTGCAGAGCACCAGGAAAACCAGCATCCGCACCAGGAAGACGCTGGGCGAAGACAGTTTTGTGTACTCGATCTCGATGGTGGAGCGGGGCGAAGCGCCTGACGGCATGGCCGGGATCATCCATTACTTGCTTGCATCCGCACTATGGCACAGGCCGGGTGCAAAAAAAGCGCCGGATGTGCGGATTTCAGGAGGGAGCGCGGAACCCGGAGCTGAAACCGCGCTTTGATACCAACGTATTTTGCAAAACTTCGGCATTCCACAGGCTTAGGTCGGAATTTTTGCATGGCGGTGTTTCTCTGGGGATTGGCTTCCATCGCGCTCTCGCTCGCGGTCCTGATGGCATTCGCCTGGGTTGTGCAGCAGCGCACCGGCAATTCCGGCTGGGTCGACACGATATGGACCTTTGCCGTCGGCCTGGTCGGCGCGGGTGCGGCCCTTTGGCCGGTTGCCGGCGGAGCGCCCAATGCGCGGCAATGGCTGGTTGCTGCGCTGGTGGCCCTCTGGTCATTCCGGCTCGGCATCCATATCGCGATCCGCACCGCGGGGATCGCGGACGATCCCCGCTACGCTGCCTTCGCCGCCGATTGGGGCCTGAAAGCGCCCTGGCGGATGTTCGTCTTTCTGCAGAACCAGGCCCTGGGCTCGGTGCCGCTGGTGTTCGCGATCTTCGTCGCGGCCCATCTGCCCGATCCCGCCTTGCGGGTTCAGGATTTCCTCGGCATCGCGATCCTCCTGACCGGGATCCTCGGCGAGGGGCTCGCGGATGCGCAGTTGCGGCGCTTCCGGCACGACCCCGCCAACAAGGGCAAGGTGTGCGACGTCGGCCTGTGGCGCTGGTCGCGTCATCCCAACTATTTCTTCGAATGGTTTTCCTGGCTCGCCTATCCGGTCATCGCCCTGTCCGTCGGCTATTCCTGGGGCTGGGCCAGCCTGCTCGCGCCGATCTTCATGTACTGGATTCTGGTGCACGTCACCGGCATCCCTCCGCTGGAGGCGCAGATGCTGCGCTCCCGGGGTGAGCGTTATCGCGCCTATCAGGCGCGAACCAGTGCCTTCTTCCCGTTGCCGCCGAAGCAGCAATCGACCGAGGGCGTAGCCACATGAGCGTCGTGTCCGCCGTCATCGGGACTGCCGAACGCGTGCCGCTGCCGGATCTCGTGGTCCGAGCCGCCATCCAGCGCCTGTGCTCGCGCACCGCGACGCGGCTCGCCGTGCACACCGCAGCCGACGATGCCGCCTTCGCCGGACGGATGATGCTGCGGCCGATCGCCGAGCACACGGATGCGGCCAACACCCAGCATTACGAAGTGCCGCAAAGCTTCTTCGCGCAGGTGCTCGGACCAAACCGCAAATACTCCTCCTGCTTCTACAGTAACGATGCGACGACATTGCAGGAGGCGGAAGAGGAAGCGCTGCGCCAGACCGTCGAGCATGCCGGCCTTGCCGACGGGCAGACCATTCTCGAACTCGGCTGCGGCTGGGGCTCGCTGTCGCTGTGGATGGCGCGGCAGTTTCCGCACGCCAGGATCACCGCTGTGTCGAACTCGCAGTCGCAGCGCGCCTATATCGAGCGGGAGGCGCAGAGCCGAGGCCTGCTGAATCTGCGCGTCGTCACATCAGACATGAACGTGTTCGCACCCGAGGGCCAGTTCGACCGCATCGTCTCGATCGAGATGTTCGAGCACATGATGAACTGGCGCAAGCTGATGACGCGGGTGCGCTCCTGGCTCGCGCCGGAGGGCCGCTTCTTCATGCACATCTTCACCCATCGTGTCGGTTCCTATGCATTCGACCACGCCAATCGCGAGGACTGGATCGCGCAACACTTCTTCACCGGCGGCCTGATGCCGAGCCATCATCTCGTCAGGCAATATGCCGACATCTTCCAGATCGAGAAGGAATGGCGCTGGAGCGGCACGCACTATCAGCGCACCGCGATGGACTGGCTTGCCAATTTCGATGCGCATCGTGACGCGATCGAATCCTCCTTGCGCAACGTCTATGGCGACGAGACGCATCTCTGGATGCGGCGCTGGCGCTGGTTCTTCCTCGCCACCGCAGGCCTGTTCGGCTACGCCGGCGGAACGGAGTGGGGCGTCAGCCACTACCGGATGAAGGCGGCGGATTGATCGCGATGTTCTGTCGCATCGCGCCGCAATGGAACCCGACTCACAATCCGGTGAGTCCCAAAAATCAGCCTGAACTCAGCGCGATAGCTGATGTGGCATTGAGCCGCCCGCGCGATGCGTTGCGTCGCAGCACGTCCCCGCTACTTTAATCGCATCAGCCGCGCAGACATTGCCCAGAACGGGCGTTGCGCGATGCTTGATCAGTTTCAACAATTTTGGGGCACCCCACTTCATGTCAGGACTTCGAGCGCGATCGGCATGCGTTGCAATGATGCTCGCGGCCTTTGCGCCGCTGCTAGGCGCTTGCGACGAATCTTCATCCGCCGTCTCCGCTGCGCAACCCACTGAACCTGACGTCAGCATCGTCACCGTCAAGCCGCAAGCCCGCGCCGTGGTGCGCGAGCTGCCGGGCCGGATCGCGCCGACACGCGTGGCCGAAGTGCGCCCGCGCGTGTCCGGCATCGTGGTCGAGCGCTTGTTCCGTCAGGGCAGCGAGGTCAAGGCAGGCGATCCGCTCTATCGCATCGATCCGCGTCCGTTCGAGGTCGAGGTGATGGCCAATGAGGCCGCGCTCGCCAAGGCCGACGCCGCGCTGATGCAGGCGCAGCAGCAGGCGCGCCGCATCGCGACCCTGACCAGTCAGCGCGCCGCGCCCGAAGCCGAAAACGAGAAGACCATCGCCGCCGAGCGCCAGGCCCAAGCCGAAGTCGAGGGCCGCAAGGCCGACCTCGCGCGCGCAAAACTCAATCTCGACTATGCGACCGTGCGCGCGCCGATCGACGGTGTCGTCGGTGCCGCGCTGGTCAGCGAGGGCGCGCTGGTCGTGCAGAACGAGACCAATCTCGCCACCGTGCAGCAGCTCGATCCTGTTTATGCCGACTTCACCCAGTCGGTGACCGAGCTCAATCAACTGCGCCGCGCCTTCGAGAGCGGCGATCTCGATCGCATCGAAGGCGATGCCGCCAAGGTGCGTCTCGTGCTCGACGACAACAGTGTCTATGCCCTGTCTCTTATACACATCTAGATGTGTATAAGAGACAGGTCTATGCCCTCGACGGCAAGCTGCTGTTTTCCGAGGCCAAGGTCGACGCCCACACCGGCCAGGTGACCTTGCGCGGCGAGTTCCGCAATCCCAAGCGCGAGCTCTTGCCGGGCATGTATGTGCGCGTCCGCCTCGACCAGGGGCTCGACTCCGATGCGATCGCGGTGCCGCAGCAGGCGGTGCAGCGCAATGGCGGCGGCGGCAGCGAGGTGTTCGTCGTCAAGGACGACAACCGCATCGCGGTGCAGCCGGTGCGCACGGGCTCGGTGCAGGACGGCGTCTGGTTCGTCACCGACGGCCTGAAGGCCGGCGACAAGGTGGTGGTCGAAGGCTTCCAGAAATTCGCGGCCGGCGACAAGGTCAAGCCGCAATCCTGGTCCGAGGCCGAGGCGAGCGCGGATAACAGACACGCCCTCAAGGTCGTGCGGTAACGCACCATGGCGAGCTTCTTCATCGACAGGCCGATCTTCGCCTGGGTCGTCGCGCTGTTCATCTGTCTGATCGGCGCAATCTCGATCCCGTTGTTGCCGATCGCGCAATATCCGATCATCGCGCCGCCCTCGATCTCGATCTCGACGAGTTATCCGGGCGCGTCGCCGGAAAACCTCTACAACAGTGTCACGCGGCTGATCGAGGAGGAGCTCAACGGCGCCTCCGGCATCCTCAATTTCGAGTCGACCAGCGACTCGCTCGGCCAGGTCGAGATAACAGCCAACTTCCAGCCGGGTACCGACACCAGTGCGGCTTCGGTGGAGGTGCAGAACCGCATCAAGCGCGTCGAGGCGCGGCTGCCGCGCGCGGTGATCCAGCAGGGCATCCTGATCGAGGAAGCCTCCAGCGCAGTGCTGCAGATCATCACGCTGAACTCGACCGACGGCAGTCTCGATGAAGTCGGCCTCGGCGATTTCATGATCCGCAACGTGCTCGGTGAAGTCAGGCGCATTCCCGGTGTCGGCCGCGCCACGCTCTATTCGACCGAGCGCAGTCTCCGCGTCTGGGTTGATCCGGCCAAGCTCGTCGGCTATGGCCTGACGGCCGACGACGTCAACAAGGCGATATCAGCCCAGAACGCGCAGGTTGCCTCGGGCAGCATCGGCGCCGAGCCGTCGACCGATAGCCAGCGCACCTCCGCGCTGGTGCTGGTCAAGGGGCAGCTCTCCTCGCCGGACGAATTCGGCGCCATCATCCTGCGCGCCAATGCCGACGGTTCGACCGTGCGGTTGCGCGACGTCGCCCGCATCGAGGTCGGTGGCCTCAGCTATCAGTTCAACACGCGCCTCAATGGCAAGCCGACTGCGGGTCTCTCCGTGCTGATGTCGCCGACCGGCAATGCGCTGGCGACCGCGAGCGCGGTCGAGGAGAAGATGAAGGAGCTGTCGCGCTTCTTCCCGGCCAACATCTCCTATGAAATCCCCTACAACATCACGCCGGTGGTCGAGGCCTCGATCAAGAAGGTGCTGACGACGTTGCTCGAAGCTGTGGTGCTGGTCTTCGCAGTGATGTTCCTGTTCCTGCAGAACATCCGCTACACCATCATCCCCACCATCGTGGTGCCGGTGGCACTGTTGGGCGCCTGTACCGTGCTGCTGCTCGCCGGCTACTCCATCAACATGCTCAGCATGTTCGGCATGGTGCTCGCGGTCGGCATCCTCGTCGACGACGCCATCGTCGTGGTCGAGAATGTTGAGCGCATCATGAGCGAGGAGGGCCTGCCGCCGAAGGAAGCGACGCGCAAGGCGATGTCGCAGATATCAAGCGCCATCATCGGCATCACGCTGGTGCTGATGGCCGTGTTCGTGCCGATGGCATTCTTCCCGGGCTCGGTCGGCATCATCTACCGCCAGTTCTCGGTGACGATGGTCGCCGCGATCGGCTTCTCGGCCTTCCTCGCGCTGTCGCTGACGCCGGCGCTGTGCGCGACCCTGCTCAAGCCCGTCGCGGCCGGTCACGGCCACGCGAAGCGCGGCGTGTTCGGCTGGTTCAACCGCATGCTCGAAGGCGGCAAGGAAGGTTATTCCCGCACCGTCGGCTTCTCGCTGAAGCGCATCGGTCGCCTGATGCTGGTCTATGCCGCGCTGCTCGCTGGCCTGTCGTGGGCCTTCGTCAGTCTGCCCGGCGGCTTCCTGCCCGTCGACGACCAGGGCTTTGTCACCACCGACGTGCAGACGCCATCCGACTCGTCCTACGGCCGCACCGAGGCCGTGATCGAGAAGGTGGAAAAATATCTGGCCCAGCGGCCGGGCGTCGACAACGTCACCTTCCTCACCGGCTTCAGTTTCTCCGGCCAGGGCATGAACACCGCGCAGGCCTTCATCACCTTGAAGGACTGGTCGGAGCGCGGGCCGAAGGAGTCTGCGGCGGCCATCGTTGCCGACATCAACCGCGATCTGTCGTCGACGATTCGCGACGCCAAGATCTCCGCTTTGCAGCCGCCGCCGATCGACAATCTCGGCAACTCCTCGGGCTTTTCGTTCCGCCTGCAGGACCGCGGCCAGAAGGGCTATCCGGCCCTGATGCGCGCCGCCGATCAGCTGATCGCGGAGGCCAATGCGAGCCCGGTGCTGCAGAAGGTCTATGTCGAAGGCCTGCCCGAGGCGGGCGTCGTCAATCTCGTGATCGATCGCGAGAAGGCCGGCGCGTTCGGCGTCACCTTCGAGGACATCAACAACACGATCTCGACCAATCTCGGCTCCAACTACATCAACGACTTCCCGAACCGCGGCCGCATGCAGCGCGTCGTGGTGCAGGCCGACGCCCGGGACCGCATGAAGACCGAGGACATCCTCAACTACAACGTCAGGAATTCCTACGGTCACCTCGTGCCGTTCTCCTCGTTCGCGACGGTCGAATGGTCGCGCGGCCCGACCCAGATCGCCGGCTTCAACTATTATCCGGCGGTGCGCATCTCGGGCGAAGCCAAACCCGGCTTCACCTCGGGCGATGCCATCGCCGAGATGGAGAAGCTTGCCGGCAAGCTTCCGCGCGGCTTCGGCTATGAATGGACCGGACAGTCGCTGCAGGAAAAGTTGTCGGGCTCGCAGGCGCCGTTCCTGCTGGCGCTGTCCGTATTCGTGGTGTTCCTGTGTCTCGCCGCGCTCTACGAGAGCTGGACCATTCCGCTCGCGGTGCTGCTCACCGTGCCGCTCGGCATCGTCGGTGCGGTGGTCGCTGCGATGCTGCGCGGTCTGCCCAACGACGTCTATTTCACCGTCGGCCTGATCACCATCATCGGCCTTGCCGCCAAGGACGCGATCCTGATCATCGAGTTCGCCAAGGATCTGCGCAAAGAGGGCAAGCCGCTGGTCGAAGCGACGATGGAGGCCTGCCGCCTGCGCTTCCGTCCGATTCTGATGACGGGATTGGCCTTCATCTGCGGCGTGTTGCCGATGGCGATCGCGCACGGTGCCGGCGGCGCCAGCCAGCAGGCGCTCGGCAGCGTCGTAATGGGCGGCATGATCGCGGTGGTGATCCTGGCGCTGCTGATGGTGCCGGTGTTCTTCGTCTCGGTGCAGCGCGTGCTGGCGGGGGATCGGGAGAAGGTGGAAGCTGAAGCGTATGGGCCACCTGCGCCGGCAAGTGTCGGTCACTGACACTTCTTCCCGTCATTCCGGGGCGCGCGTAGCGCGAGCCCGGAATCCATCGGGCCGCAAGCGTAGTCGATGAATGGATTCCGGGCTCGCGCCAAGAGGCGCGCCCCGGAATGACGAGAGAAGCTTGCCTTCCCGTGGGCATCAATCCAGACTACATCCTTGGATTGAATCGCGTGTATTCGCTCCGCCGCACGAATGCACAGCCAGCCCACCGCTTGAGAGTACCTGATGCGTCTGACCGACATTGCGATCTCCAACTATCGCTCCATCCGGCGGCTCTCGATACCAATCCATCCCCTGTCCGTCTTTGTGGGGGAAAATGGTGTCGGCAAATCCAATCTCTACAAGTCCCTGTCGCTGTTGCGCGACGCGGCGACCGGGCGGATCACGCGCACGATCGCTGACGAAGGCGGATTGAATTCAGTCTGCTGGTCCGGCATTCGCAAACGCGGCGAAGACGGGCGACTGCGGTTATCGGCAAAATTCGACCGTCTCAAATATTCCATCGAGATCGGATTTCCTGGATCTCTTGAGGCGGCGTTTTCCGGCGAGCCGATGATCAAGGCCGAAAGTATCGAGGCGACTCAGGGCAAACGAACGGTTCAACTGATGGAGCGGAAGAATTCGCTCGTCAGCATCCGCGGCGAGAGCGGTGCTTGGAGCAGCCACAAGGATGCGGTGCTGCCGTCCGAGACGGCGCTTGCGGGTTTTTCCGATAGCAAGCAATGCCCCGAAATCGATTTGATCAGAAACGCCATGCTCGGCTGGCGCTTCTATCACGACTTTCGCACCGATCCGGCGTCACCGATACGAAAGCCTTGCCTCGCGATCACGACGCCCTCCCTCAGTGCTGATGGAAGCGACCTGGCTGCGGCCCTGGCGACACTCTATACCATCAGGGAAGACGCCACCGACCTGCAGGACGCGATCCAGGATGCGTTCCCGGGCGCCGAACTCCGCGCATGGGAGCAGGGCGGCCTGTGTGAATTTGATCTGCAACTGGAGGATATGCCGCGGCCGTTCAGGGCTCATGAATTATCCGACGGGACGCTGAAATACATTTGCCTGCTCGCGGTGTTCATGGGCTATCGGCTTCCGCCGTTCATCGCGCTGAACGAACCCGAGACCAGCCTGCATCCGTCGCTGCTGGCGCCATTGGCCCGGCTGATCGTCAAGGCATCGAGCCGCGCCGACATCTGGATCGTCACCCACTCGGAGCAGCTGATGGAGGCCTTGCGAAGCGAGAGCTCGGTCCCGCTCCGCCGGGTGATCAAGTCGAAAGGCGCCACGATGATCGAGGGCCTCACCCTTGGAGGCGAGTATCGCGATGAGGAGCCCGACGATGACGACGCCTAGCCTTTCATTCCGGGGCCCGCGCCAAGTGGCGCGTCCCGGAATGACGATGCGGAGGATGCGCTTTCGCCTTACGCCGGCCGTTTCAAGATCTTCACCAGCTCCCCGTGCACGTACTCATTCCCGCACACGACATCACCCGTGACCAGCGCATCGCCCGGCGTGTTGATGTCGCTGACCGTGCCACCGGCCTCGCGCACCATCAGCATACCGGCGGCGATGTCCCAGGATTGCAGATTGCGCTCCCAGTACCCATCAAGGCGGCCGGCGGCGACGAAGGCCAAATCAAGCGAGGCGGCGCCGAAGCGGCGCAGCCCTGCGACGCGGTCCTGGATCGCGGTCATCTCGCGGCGGAATTCCTCGTGATCGCCTCGGCCGATATGGGGCAGGCCGCAGGCCACCACGCACTCGTTGAGCTGGCGGCGGCCGGCGACGCGCAGGCGCTGGTCGTTGAGGAAGGCGCCCTTGCCGCGCTCCGAGATGTAGAGCTCGTCATTGGCGGGATTGTAGATCACGCCGGCGATGATCGTACCCTCGCGTGACAGACCGATCGAAATCGCGAATTGCGGGATGCCGTGCAGGAAGTTGGTGGTGCCGTCGAGGGGGTCGACGATCCAGGTGTGGCTCTTGTCGCTGCCCTCGCGCATTCCTCCTTCCTCGCCGATGAATCCGTAGCCGGGACGGGCCTTGGCGAGGTCCTGGTAGAGGATCTCCTCGGCGCGCTTGTCGGCAAGCGAGACGAAGTTGGCCGGCCCCTTCAGCGAGACCTGCAAATGCTCGATCTCGCCGAGATCGCGCTTGAGGCTGCGGCCGGCGCGGCGCGCCGCTTTGACCATGACGTTGATAGTGGCGGAATACAGCATGAGATCAGTCTTTGATGGGGAAGGGGCGCGAAAGGGCGCCGTTTGAGGGGGATTGGGTGCCCCGCGAGGGGCCAAAGGTCAAGTCATCAGGGCCATTTGGCGCAGCTCATTTGTTCCCGAGCCATTTCCTGGCGGCGGCTTCCGCCTTGGCCCGGTCGTCGGCCGGCAGGTCGGCGAGCTGCTTGTCGAGCTCGGGATCGCCCTTGCCGGAGGTTTTGGCCACCAGATGCCATTTGAACCCCTCGATCTTGTCGACGGGCGTGCCCATGCCGTTGATCAGGACCCAGGCAAGGCGGTTCTGCGCGATCGCGCTGCCCTGGCGAGAGGCCTTGCGCAGCAACGCCACGGCCGCGGGCTGGTTCTTCGGCGTGCCGGTGCCGTTGAACATGGCGATGGCATATTCGACCTCGGCATCGACATTGTCGGCAAGCGAGGCGGCCTGCAGCAGCCGCACCGATCGTTCGGCGTCCTTCGGCACCCCGGTGCCTTCCTTGTAGAAGGTCGCGAGCGCGTATTGCGCCTCGGGCAGACCCGCATCGGCGGCCTGGCGCAATAGCTCGGCGGAGCGCTTGACGTCCTGCGGCAGGGTCTGTCCATCCAGATAAAGCAGAGCGAGGTTATACGCCGCCTTGGGCTCGCCGAGCTTGGCGGCAGAGGCCATCAGCTTGACCGCCTCGCCCTTGTCGACCGGGCCGCCGCGGCCGGCGATGCGCAGCATGGCGAGTGCAAACATCGCTTCGCGATCGCCGGCGTCGGAGGCGCGCTTGTACCACTCGACCGCCTTGGCGTAGTCGCGCCTGATGCCCATGGCGTTGGAATAGAGCTCGCCCAGCATGGTCATGGCCTTGGCGTCGCCGGTCTGGGCGCGCGCGCTGGCGAGGTCGAAGGCGGTCTTGTATTGGCCGCGCTGATAGGCGCCGAACACCAGGTCGACATTGGGATTGTCGGGGGTCGGTGCGGGGATCACGGTTGCCGGCAGCGTCGGGCTCGGCGAGGCCGACGGCTTTGGCGCCGGCTCCTTCTTCTTGGTGATCGTGTGCGGCGCGGCCTTTGGCTTTTCCTTTGCCGATTCCTTGGCCGGCTCCTTGGGCTTCTGCTTTTCGGACCCAGGGCTCGGGATGGTCGCCGGCGGCGTGATCTGGAGCTGCGCGGCCGCAGGCGCCGCCAGCAGCAGCGTGGCCAGAAGGGTGATGCGCGGGAGCGTCATGTCGGATGCTGGCTCTGGCCCGCGGCAGCAGCCGCGAAGGCCTTCTTGATCGCGGCATCAGCCTCGATCAGCGCGGCCTTGGCCCCGCGTGGATCGGCCCAGACGAGATCGCCGACCAGCACGAAATCAGCGCCGCTGGCGGCGAAGTCGTAGGCTTCTTCGAACGAGATGGCGAAGCCGACGCAGGGCGGCTCGAATAGCTCGGCCCACCAGTCCAGCCGCTCGGCAATCGCCTGCGCCGAGGGCCGCTGGCCTTTGGTGTCGGGCTCGCCGAACAACACGTAGTCGGCACCCATCTCGCCCGCGTTCATGGATTCGTGGCGCGTCTCGAGCCCGCCGACGCCGGCGATGCGATCAGGTTTCAGCGAGGGCATCGCCTCTTCCAGCGCGGCGATATCCGGCAGGTGCGCGCCATCGGCGCCGCCGCGCGCGACGATCTCGGGGTGGCCGTCGACGAGCAGGGCCGCTCCCGCGTTCTGCACGACCGGCGCAAGCGCCTTGATCCGCGAGATCATGGTGCGCTGGTCGGTCTCCTTCAGCCGCACCAGCACGGCCGCGACATCGGCGGCTGCGAGCAGCGCCGGCAGCTCGGCGAGGAGCGCGGCGGGATCATCGAGCAGGGGCGTCGCGAGATAAAGGCGCGGCGCCGGGCGCGGCGGAGGCGATTTGTTCGACAAGATCTAGGCTGCCTTCTTTTCCAGGCTGCTTTGCCATTCGCCCCTGGAGGCGAGGCCATTCATGCGGGCACGATGACTGAATGCGTTCTGTCCGGCCGTAACATTCTCAGGCTTGCCCGACCAGGCCTTCTGCGGCGCGGCCTGCAGCGCGCGGCCGTAGGAGAAGGTCAGGCCCCAGGGAAGCGGTCCGAGCTTGTGCATGGCGTTGAGATGTGCGGTCGCCTCTTCGTCCGACTGGCCGCCGGAGAGGAAGGCGATGCCCGGCACAGCCGCCGGCACGCAGGCCTTGAGCAGGCGGATGGTCTTCTCGGCGACCTCCTCGACGGAAGCCTGCCTTGGGCACTTCTTGCCTGAGATCGCCATGTTCGGCTTCAGCACCATGCCTTCGAGCGCGACGCGCTGCACGCGCAATTCCTGGAACGTCTTGTTGAGCACGCGGCTCGTCACCTCATAGCAGCGGTCGATGTCGTGATCGCCGTCCATCAGCACCTCAGGCTCGACGATCGGCACGATCTGCGCGGCCTGGCACAGCGCGGCGTAGCGCGCCAGTGCGTGGGCGTTGACGCTGATCGCAGTCATCGAGGGAATGCCCCGGCCGTCAGTGCCGCTGCCGATATCGATCACCGCGCGCCATTTGGCAAAGCGCGCGCCGCGCTCATAGTACTTCTTCAGCCGCTCGGCGAGCTTGTCGAGCCCGACGGTGACCAGCTCGCCCGGGCACATCGGCAGGGTCTGCGTGCCCTCGTCGACCTTGATGCCGGGAATGGCGCCGCTCTGTTCGATCAGCTTCACCAGCGGCGTGCCATCTTTCGCATCCTGCCAGATCGTCTCGTCGTAGAGGATCACGCCTGAGATGTACCGGCTCATGGCCTCCCTGGAGCGGAACAGCATCTCGCGATAGTCGCGGCGGTTGGCTTCGGTCGATTCCACGCCGATCGCGTCAAAGCGCTTCTTGATGGTGCCGGAGGATTCGTCAGCGGCAAGGATGCCCTTGCCTGATACGACCATGGCGGTCGCGACCTTGTTGAGCTCAGTCAGATTCATCGAGAGGTCCTCCCAAAACGATTCTGCCCTTGCCTGTGAAGTTAGACCGTTCTCGGGCAATTGCCGAGTTAACGTTGGTCGCGGGGGAGGGGACATCGGTCATTCCGGGGCGCGCCCCTTGGCGCGAGCCCGGAATCCATCGATCCGCGTCGACGGTGGCACCATGGATTCCGGGACTCGCCGCGTTGCGGCGCCCCGGAATGACGGAGAGACTGCCTTTCGCTTACGCCACCTTCGCGATCGCTTACGCGACGCGGGGATCGAGCTCGCCCTTGGCGAGATGTGTATAAGAGACAGACCTAAGGGATCGTCACGCCGCCTTCTTGGCGCCGAAGGTCGGGTCGAGTTCGCCCTTGGCGTAGCGCTTGGCCATGTCGGCCAGGGTGATGACGCGCTTGATCTTCGAAGCCTGGCCGGCGGTGTTGAACTCCTCCAGGCGCTTCTTGCAGAGCGCGGTCATCGCCTCCATCGCCGGCTTCAGGTACTTGCGCGGGTCGAACTCGCCGGGGTGCTCCGACAGGATCTTGCGGATCTGGCCGGTCATCGCCATCCGGTTGTCGGTGTCGATGTTGATCTTGCGCACGCCGTGCTTGATGCCGCGCTGGATTTCCTCGACCGGCACGCCCCAGGTCTGGGGCATCTTGCCGCCATACTGATTGATCACATCCTGCAGATCCTGCGGCACCGAGGACGAGCCGTGCATGACCAGATGCGTGTTCGGCAGCTTGCGGTGGATCTCCTCGATCACGTTCATGGCGAGGATGTCGCCGTCGGGCTTGCGGGTAAATTTGTAAGCGCCGTGCGAGGTTCCCATCGCGATCGCGAGCGCGTCGACCTTGGTCTCCTGCACGAACTTCACGGCCTCGTCCGGATTGGTCAGGAGCTGGTCGTGGGAGAGCTTGCCTTCGGCGCCGTGGCCGTCTTCCTTGTCGCCCATGCCGGTTTCGAGCGAGCCGAGCACGCCGAGCTCGCCCTCGACCGAGATGCCGCCGAGATGGGCCATGTCCGTCACGGTCTTGGTGACGCCGACATTGTAGGCCCAGTCGCCGGGCGTCTTGCCGTCGGCCTTCAGCGAGCCGTCCATCATGACCGAGGTGAAGCCGGCCTGGATCGCGGTCATGCAGGTCGCGGCCTCGTTGCCGTGGTCGAGATGCACGCAGACCGGAATGTGCGGGTAGATCTCGGTCACCGCGTCCATCATGTGCTTGAGCATGACGTCGTTGGCGTAGGAGCGCGCGCCGCGCGAGGCCTGGATGATGACGGGCGCGTCGACCTGGTTGGCCGCGTCCATGATCGCCAGGGCCTGTTCCATGTTGTTGATGTTGAAGGCCGGTACGCCGTAATCGTTCTCAGCCGCATGGTCGAGCAATTGACGCAACGTGATCCGAGCCATGTGTATCTTTCTCCCGTTTGGGCCAGTTCGGCCGCCATTTTACTTGATGCGCAGAACCTCGACGCCGGGCAGGGGCTTGCCTTCCATCCATTCAAGAAACGCGCCRCCGGCGGTCGAAACATAGGTGAAATCGGACGCGACGCCGGCCTGATTCAGCGCAGCGACGGTGTCGCCGCCGCCCGCGATCGAGATCAGCTTCTTGGCCTTGGTACGCTCGGCCGCATGCTTGGCGGCTGCAACCGTGCCGCGGTCGAACGGCTGCATCTCGAAGGCGCCGACCGGGCCGTTCCACACCAGCGTGGCAGCATCGTCGATCGCGGCATGGATGCGCACGATCGATTGCGGGCCGACGTCGAGGATCATGCCGTCGGCCGGGATCGCATCGAGCCCGTAGGCGTGCGAGGGCGCATTCGCCGCGAAGTGATAGGCGACGGTTGCGTCCACGGGGAGGATGATCGCGCAATTGGCGGCTTCCGCCTTTTCCATGATGCGCAGCGCCGTCGGCGCGAGGTCCTTCTCGGCCAGCGACTTGCCGACCGCAACGCCCTGGGCGTGCAGGAAGGTGTTGGCCATGCCGCCGCCGATCACCAGCGCATCGACCTTGGTGACGAGGTTTTCCAGGAGGTCGATCTTGGTCGAGACCTTGGCGCCGCCGATGATGGCGATGACAGGCTTGGTCGGCGAACCCAGCGCCTTCTCCAGCGCATCGAGCTCGGCCTGCATGGTGCGGCCGGCATAGGCCGGCAGCTTGTGGCCGAGGCCTTCGGTCGAGGCGTGGGCGCGGTGCGCCGCCGAGAACGCGTCGCTGACCCAGATGTCGCCGAGCTTTGCCAGCTCCGCGACGAAGGCCGGATCGTTCTTCTCTTCCTCTTTGTGGAAGCGGGTGTTTTCCAGACAAAGGATGTCGCCATCCTTCATCTCGGCCACCGCCTTGGCCGCGGGCTCGCCGATGCAATCGTCGGCAAACGCAACGGGCTTGTTCACGACCTTCGACAGCGCTTCCGCAACCGGCTTCAGCGAGTCCTTGGCATCGCGTCCCTTCGGCCGGCCGAAATGCGCSAGCAGGATGACCTTGCCGCCCTTGTCCGAGATTTCATTGATGGTCGGCGCGACGCGCTCGAGCCGGGTCGCGTCGGTGACGCGCCCATTGTCCATGGGCACGTTGAGATCGACGCGCAGCAGCACGCGCTTGCCCTTCAATTCGACGTCGTCGAGGGTGCGGAATTTGTTGGTCATCGGACGCTTCCTTGTCCCGGGCGCTGCGCAGCGCGAAGCGGTGCGCTGCAGAACCGGGACCCACGTCACAGCGAGTCCCGCGGTTAGATGGGTCCCGGCTCTGCGGAGCAGCGCAAGCGCGCAGCACCGCGTCCGGGACACGAGACCTGCGTTCTTAGATCACCTTCGACATCGCAACGGCGGTGTCGGCCATGCGGTTCGAGAAGCCCCACTCGTTGTCGTACCAGGACATCACGCGCACCAGCGTGCCGTTCTGCACCTTGGTCTGGTCCTCGTGGAAGGTCGAGGAGTGCGGGTCGTGGTTGAAGTCGATCGAGACGTTCGGCGCGCTGGTGTAGCCGAGCACGCCCTTGAGCTGCTGCTCGCTGGCGCGCTTCATGGCCGCGTTGATTTCCTTGACGTCGGTTGAGCGCTTGGCGACGATCTTGAGGTCGACGACCGAGACGTTCGGGGTCGGCACCCGGATCGCGACGCCGTCGAGCTTGCCCTTCAGCTCGGGCAGCACCAGGCCGATCGCTTTCGCAGCGCCGGTCGAGGTCGGGATCATCGACATCGCAGCCGCGCGGCCGCGGTAGAGATCCTTGTGCAGCGTGTCCAGCGTCGGCTGGTCGCCGGTGTAGGCGTGGATCGTGGTCATGAAGCCGGTCTCGATGCCGACGAGATCGTTCAGCACCTTGGCGACCGGCGCGAGGCAGTTGGTGGTGCAGCTTCCGTTGGAGACGACCAGATGATCCCTGGTCAGCGTGTCGTGGTTGACGCCGAAGACGATGGTGGCGTCGGCGCCGTCAGCCGGCGCGGAGACCAGCACGCGCTTGGCGCCGGCGGCGAGATGCGCGGAGGCCTTGTCCTTCGAGGTGAAGATGCCGGTGCATTCCAGCGCGATGTCGACGCCGAGATCCTTCCAGGGCAGTTTTGAGGGATCGCGCTCGGCGGTCACCTTGATCTTGTTGGCCCCGAGGCTGATGGAGTCGCCCTCGACGGTCACGACGCCGGGGAAACGGCCATGGACGCTGTCATAGCGGAGGAGATGGGCGTTGGTCTCGACCGGGCCGAGATCGTTGATGCCGACGACCTCGATGTCCTTGCGGCCGGACTCGGCGATAGCCCGCAGGACGTTGCGGCCGATGCGACCAAAACCGTTGATTCCAACGCGGACTGCCATGTTTCGTCTCCTTCAATGACCGTTGTCATCCCGCACAACGCGCTTCGGTGCGCCTGCGAGGGTTTTTTAGGGGCGGACGCCCGGTTCGGCCGGGCGGTGCTTGATCATATGCGAGATGTCGTAGTCCTTTTTTTTGACAAGCTCAACACTCAGGAAACGCGCTTCACCACAGCGTTAACTGCGGCCTCGGCGGTAATGCCGAAATGCTTGTAAAGGTCCTTGGCCGGCGCGCTGGCGCCGAAGGAATGCATGCCCACGAATTCGCCATCCTGGCCGATCACGGCATCCCAGCCCCAGCGCACCGCGGCCTCGATCGCGACCTTCACCGGCGCGTTCCCGATGATGGCGGCGCGCTTGGCCTCTGGTTGCGCTAACAACAGCTCGAGCGAGGGCACCGAGACCACCCGCGACGGGATGCCGCGCTCGGCGAGCTGCTTCTGGGCGGCCACCGCGATCTCGACCTCGGAGCCCGAGGCGAACAGCGTCGCCTTGGCTTCGCCCTGGGCTGCGACCAGCTCATAGGCGCCGGCTGCGCACGGATTTTCGTTCGGCGCGTTGTTGCGAAGCTGAGGCAGGTTCTGGCGCGTCAGCGCCAGCACGGTCGGACCGTCCACGCGGTTCAGCGCAAGCTCCCAGCACTCGGCGACCTCGATGGAGTCGCAGGGGCGGAACACGCGCATGTTCGGAATGGCGCGCAGCGCTGCGAGATGCTCGACCGGCTGATGGGTCGGGCCGTCTTCGCCGAGGCCGATGGAATCGTGCGTCATCACATAGACGACGCCGGCGCCCATCAGCGCGGCGAGGCGCATCGCCGGACGCGCATAGTCGGTGAACACCAGGAAGGTCGCGCCATTGGGTGCGAAGCCGCCGTGCAGGAAGATGCCGTTCATGGCGGCGGCCATGCCGTGTTCGCGGATGCCGTAATGGATGAAGCGGCCCTTCGGCGTCTTGGCGGAGAACGCCGTCGCCGATTTCGCCTTGTTGTTGTTGGAGCCGGTGAGATCGGCGGAGCCGGCGAGGAATTCCATCGGCATCGCGCCGGCGATCACTTCGATCACCGCTTCCGAGGACTTGCGGGTCGCCGCGTTCATCGGCTTTTCCAGCAGTTCCTTCTTGTAGGCGCGCACGGCTTTCGCAAGCGAGGCCGGACGCTCGTGGCGCAGGCGGCGTTCGAACTCGGCGCGCTTGCGGCCGCCGAGCTCGCCGAACCGTCCTTCCCATTCCTGCCGTGCCGCAGCGCCGCGGCTGCCTGCTGCGCGCCAGGCCTTCAGCACGTCGTCGGGCACCGAGAAGGCGTCCTGCGAGATGCCGAGATTTTCCTTGGCGGCCTTGAGCTCGTCGGCGCCGAGCGCTTCGCCATGCGCCTTCGCGGTGCCGGCCTTGTGCGGCGCGCCGAAGCCGATGGTGGTGCGGCAGGCGATCAGCGTCGGCTTGCTGGATTTCTGCGCACGGGTGATCGCAGCCGCGATGGCGGCCTGGTCGTGCCCGTCGATCGTCTCGGCCGCCCAGCCCGCGGACTTGAACCGCTTCACCTGGTCGACCGAGTCGGCGATCGAGGTCGGGCCGTCGATCGAGATGCCGTTGTCGTCGTAGAGCACGATCAGCTTGCCGAGCTTCCAGTGGCCGGCCATCGCGATCGCTTCCTGCGACACGCCCTCCATCAGGTCGCCGTCGGAGGCGAGCACGTAGGTGTGGTGGTCGACGATCTTCTTGCCGAACTCGGCGGCGAGCATCTTTTCGGCGAGCGCCATGCCGACCGCGGTCGAGATGCCCTGGCCGAGCGGGCCGGTGGTGGTCTCGATCCCCTTGGTGTGGAAGTTCTCGGGGTGACCCGGCGTCAGCGAGCCGAGCTGGCGGAAGTTCTTCAGCTGGTCCAGCGTCATCGCCGCATTGCCGGTCAAATACAGCAGCGAGTAGAGCAGCATCGAGCCGTGACCGGCCGAGAGCACGAAGCGGTCGCGGTCGGGCCAGTCGACCGCTGCGGCGTCGAATTTCAGGAACTGCGTGAACAGCACCGTGGCGATGTCGGCGGCGCCCATCGGCAGGCCGGGATGGCCCGACTTCGCCTTCTCGACGGCGTCCATCGAGAGGCCGCGGATCGCGTTGGCCATGCGGTTGTGGTCGACTTGCGTCATGTCTGAAATCCGTCTGAAATGAGGCGCTTGGCGGTGGTGCGGGCCGCGCGGGAGAAGGCTGGCGGCTGCTGAAGATCGGGGCTGGGATAGCACCTCGGTTCCGGCAGGCCAAGGCAGTCAAACGCGCCACGGCGCGAAAAGCTGCTTATCGGTGCATAGTTTCGCGGCGGCGTTGCGCTTGGCTAGCTTGCCACGTAAATTTCTGCTTCTAACCGCTTGCCGAACCGAGTCTTTTGCCGGCCGGCAAGCTCTGAGGTAAAGGCCCAAGGTAAAGTTCAAGGGCAAGGCCCACAGGTTCCGCCGCTGACTGCATGAACGATCGCGTTTCCAAAAGCTCTGCCATGACGGAGTCGTCCGCCGTCGAGATCGAGATCGCGACCCGCAGGCTCATGGCGGCGCTCGACGGACTCGAAAGCGCGGTCGAGCGGCGGCGCGATGCCGATCGCGACGAGAACGAGCTGGCGACGCGCATCCAGGCGCTGGGCGCGGACCGCTCGCGCCTTGCCGACGAGCTCGACGGCGCATTGGTGAAAGCGCGTAAGCTCGAGCGCACCAATCGCGAGATTTCCGAACGGCTTGATTCCGCGATCGTCACGATACGCTCGGTGCTCGATACCGGAGAGGATGGATGAGCCACATCAACGTCACCATCAATGCCCGGCAATACCGCATGGCCTGCGAGGAAGGCCAGGAGGTGCGGCTGCTCAAGCTCGCCGAAAGCCTGGAGACGCGGATCCAGTCGCTGCGCGGAAAGTTCGGCGAGATCGGCGATGCGCGCCTGACCGTGATGGCCGCGCTGACCGTCTGCGACGAGCTGGTGGATGCCGGCAACCGCATCCGCACCATGGAGCAGGAGCTGACCGAGCTCAGGGATTTCCGCAACGCCGCCGTCGAGCGCGCCCGGTTGACGCAAACGGCCGTGGTGAATGCGGTTGACGCAAACGGCCGTGGTGAATGCGCTGAATTCGGCCGCCGAACGCATCGAAAAGTCGACCCAGGTGCTGAACCGCACCGTCGGAGGCGGCATCGCGATCGGGTAGGGGCCACCCTCCCCTGGAGGGGGAGGGTCGATCGCGCGTAGCGCGAGCGGGGTGGGGTGATCTTTCCACTCGGGCACTGTTCGTCGCGGAGGGACCGTCACCCCACCCCGGCTCACATTCGCTGCGCTTCATGTGAGCCGACCCACGGGCGAGCTACGCTCGTCCCGGACCCCTCCAGGGGAGGGTAAGAACCCCGCGCTACAGCGAGGCCGCTCGCCGGGCTGGCGATTCGTCAGTATCGTTGTTACATTGCGCAAGCGAGGCTGCGACGCGCGTCAGGAGCCATATATCCCCGGGGCCTTATCGATCCTTTAGGGAACTGTCCCTGGCCGGGCCCGTGGGCCCGGACATATGGTGCCCACCTACTTTCGTAGGGAACTCCGGGATCGAGTGCTTCAACGGCGTCCGCGGCTTCGCACTGTTTCTTCCTTCTGGTTCTTGCCTGTAGAAATGACTGCGGCCAGTTCAGTAGGTGTCATTCCCCGCGAAAGCGGGGAATCCAGTACGCCGCGGCCCTTGCGTGAATCGTCACCGCCTCTGGAATACTGGATCACCCGCCTTCGCGGGTGATGACATCGGGACCGAAGCGCATGACCAACACAAAATCCGAACTCCGCGCCAAAGCTCTCGCGGCGCGCGACGCACTCAGCGAGAAGAAGCGCAGCGCCGCCGCTGCAAAGCTCGCCAAGCGCGGGCTGCCGTTCAAGCTCTTGCCCGGCAGCATCGTCTCGGGCTATTCGCCGATCCGCAGCGAGATCGATCCCCTGCCGCTGCTGAAGAAGCTCGCGGAACAAGGCGCCAGGCTGGCGCTGCCCTGCGTCACCGCGCGCGGCCAGGCGCTGGTCTTCCGCCTCTTCCATCCGAACGACCGCCTGATGCTCGGCCCGCTCGGCATTCCCGAGCCGTCGCCGGCAGCCGCCGAGGTCATCCCCGATATCATGCTGACGCCGCTCGCGGCCTTCGATCGTCTCGGCCATCGCATCGGCTATGGTGCGGGGCATTACGATTTCACCTTCGCGCATTTGCGCAAGGCCAAGCACATCGTCGGCATCGGGCTCGCTTTTGCGGCGCAGGAGATCGAGGCGGTTCCGGCATTGGCCCACGACGTGGCGCTGGATTATGTGCTAACGGAATCGGACGTTTTCGATTTCCGGAGTTCTGAAGTTGCGCATTCTGTTCGTGGGTGATGTCGTCGGCCGTAGCGGGCGCGATGCCATCGCCGAATATCTGCCCGGCATGGTCAAGGACTGGTCGCTCGATTTCGTCGTCGTCAACGGCGAGAACTCGGCGGGCGGCTTCGGTATTACCGAAACGATCTATCAGGAGTTCATCGAGGCCGGCGCCGACGCCGTAACCCTCGGCAATCATTCCTGGGACCAGCGCGAAGCCCTCGTGTTCATCGAGCGCGCCGAACGTCTGGTGCGCCCCGCGAACTATCCGCGCGGCACGCCCGGCCGCGGCGCCGCCCTGGTCGAGACCAAGAACGGCAAGCATGCGCTCGTCGTCAACGCTTTGGGGCGCGTCTTCATGACCCCGTTCGACGATCCCTTCGCCGCACTCGAGCGCGAGCTGGGCGCCTGTCCGCTCGGCGTCGCGGCGGATGCCATCGTCGTCGATTTCCATTGCGAGGCGTCGAGCGAGAAGCAGGGCATCGGCTTCTTCTGCGACGGCCGCGCCAGCCTCGTCGTCGGCACGCATACGCATGTCCCGACCGCCGACCATCAGATCCTGTCAGGCGGCACCGCCTACATGACCGACGCCGGCATGACCGGCGATTACGACTCCATCATCGGCATGCAGAAGGAAGAGCCGCTGCGGAGATTCACCTCGGGCATTCCGTCGGGACGGTTCGAGCCTGCGGCGGGTGTGGCGACGCTGAGTGGTGTCGCGGTGGAGACGGACGATGCGACGGGTCTCGCGCTGAAGATTGCGCCGGTGCGCATCGGTGGAAGGCTCGAGCCCGCGACGCCGAGGTTCTGGTTGAGCTAGCTCGCGCCGCATTAAAGGTGTCACCCTCCCCTGGAGGGGGAGGGTCGATCGCGCGAAGCGCGAGCGGAGTGGGGTGATCTCTCCACGCGGGCAGTGTGCGAGGTGGAGAGACTGTCACCCCACCCCGCTGCGCATTCCGCTTCGCTGCATGCACAGCGACCCTCCCCCTCCAGGGGAGGGTAAGAAAAGCGCCTACTCCGCCGTCTGCTCCCTTCGCTCCGAACGCCTCACGCCGCCGCGCGGACCGCCTGCCACAGCTCCAGCACGTCCGCGCGTGAAATCCCGCGCGTGATGAAGACGATGCGCGAGCGGCGATCGCCGTCGGGCCAGGCGGCCAGCGCCACCGGTGGATGGAAGACATGGTGCACGCCGTGGATCACGACCGGCGCAGCCTCGCCGTGGAGATTGAGTATCCCCTTCACCCGCAGCAGGTCCGCACCACGCGCGCTGCGCAAATGCGCGAGCCAGTGCGTCACGTCCATCCAGTCGAGCGGCTCGTCGAACGGGAGCATGAAGCTGATGATGGATGCATCGTGATCATGATGATCATGGTCATGGTGCGCGTGGTGGTCACGATGCGAATGACCGGCATGCGCGTGCGGCTCGGTGAAGGCATGCTCATTGAGCCAGCGTGCGACGTCGATCTTCTTCTCGGGATCGATCAGGCCGGCACCAAACAGGTTTGCCGGATCGATCTCGCCGTGATCGACGGTTTCGATTCCAGCACCGACGTTGATCTGGCGTAGACGCAGCTCCAGCGCGGCAATGTCCTCGACAAGATCGCGCTTCGTCATCAGCAGCCGGTCCGCCAGCGCGACCTGTTTCACCGCTTCATACTGACGATCGAGCTGATGCGATGCGTTGACCGCGTCGACCGTGGTTACGATGGTGTCGAGCCGCAGGAAGTGCGAGACCAGCGGGTTGTTGAGCAGTAACTGCACGATCGGCGCGGGATCGGCGAGCCCGGTGGTCTCGACCAGGATGCGGCGAAATGGCGTGATCTCGCCACGGTCGCGCCTCACCAGCAGGTCTCGCAGCGTCTGCTCGAGATCGCTGCGGATGGTGCAGCAGACGCAGCCGCTTGCGAGCACGGCAACCTCGCCGTCGACGCGCTCGACCAGGAGATGATCGAGGCTGACTTCGCCATACTCGTTGATGATGACGGCGCTGTCCTTCATGTCGTCGTGGCGCAGCAGGCGATTGAGCAGCGTGGTCTTGCCGCTGCCGAGAAAGCCGGTGATCAGCGACACCGGAAGTCGCTGCGCCGATTTGTCGCCTTCGAACAGGCTCACGGCAGGTCCTCCCACGATCCGTCTTATTTTTGTCGCTGGACAACAGCGTAGCGGAGGAGGAGGCTAGCCGGAAACAATTTGAGAGTCAGATTTTGTTCTGACCACAACCTGGGAGGGTGCAATGTCCAATGAGATCAACAACGTAGATCAAGACGGCAGCGGCGCCACGACCGATCGCCGCACCTTGCTCCGCACCGCTGGCATCGCCGGCGTTGCCGGTGCGGCGCTCGCCGGTTCCATGCACGGCAAGTTCTCGCTCGCGCCGATCAGCGAGGCCCAGGCGCAGACCGCGACCGCCATGCCCAAAAACGTCACCGGGCCGTGGTGGCCGTCGAAATGGGGCAAGGACGACGAGTGCGGTGCATCCAATCACATCACGCCCGAAAAAGTTCTCGACACCGCGAAATGGATCAAGGACGGCAAGATCTACAAGATCGGGCGCGTTTACGAGGGCGCGATGCCGCTGTTTGGTCCGCGCGCGTTCACACTCCGGATTCCCGGCAGTCCGACTGGCGGTCCGTTCGGCGACAACAAGCTGGTCTATCACGACGAGTTTGTCTCCACCGAGATCGGCCAGACCGGCACGCAGTTCGACGGCCTCGGCCACATCGGCATCCAGCTGGGCAAGGATGGCGACAAGAGCGAGATGAAATTCTACAACGGCTTCTCTGCGCTTGAGATCAGCGACGCCTACGGCCTGAAGAAGCTCGGCGTGGAGAAGCTGAAGCCGTTGTTCACGCGCGGTCATCTGCTCGACATGGTCGCGCTCAAGGGCGGCATGATGGACGCCGGCCAGGAGATCACCTCCGCCGACATCAAGGCGGCACTGCAGAAGCAGAACATGAACGAGGCCGACATCAAGCCGGGCGACGCGATCTTCTTCCACACCGGCTGGGGCTCGCTGTGGATGAAGAACAACGATCGCTTCAACAGCGGCGAGCCGGGCATCGGCCTCGATGCCGCGAAATGGGTGATCGAAAAGGACCTCGCGCTGACCGGCGCCGACACCTGGGCGGTCGAGGTGGTGCCCAATCCCGACAAGTCACTTGCCTTCGTGGTCCATGCCGAGCTGCAAACCAAGCACGGCATCCACAACCACGAAAACCTCATCTTCGACGATCTGATCGCCGACAAGAAGTACCAGTTCGTCTATTGCTTCGCGCCCGCCCCGATCAAGGGCGCCACGGGCAGCAACGGTTGCCCGATCGCGATTACGTGAGCGGGAGATCGGCGCGGGTGGCGAGCGCCCGCGCCGATGTTTTGGTTGAGTTGAGTTGAGAGCGGCGCCACACCCTCGGTGTCATCCTCGCCTAGCGCGCACTTGCGCGCGGGGGGCGGGGATCCATACGCCGCAGCAGAAGTTGTTGCGCGCGATGGTCATGACTCATCTTCGCCCAACTCCTGCTGCGGAGTATGGGTCCCGGATCTGCGCTTCGCTTGTCCGGGACGACGGCGAAGATTGGCGCGCAATGCTGCGCAAATCTCAGGTGACCGCGCCCCGCGCCGCGATCGGCCAGAGCGCTTCCACGCGGGCTTCCGGCGTGTTGAAGCCGCGCACGCCGACATACCAGTCGTACAGATTGACGGTCGGGTCGCAATGTCCGGGAATCAGCGTCACCTTGTCGCCGATCGCCAGCCGGGACGACGCACTGTCGAAGTCGAGCAGGCCATGCTCGTCGGAGGGCCGATGGTAGCGCAGGTCGGGCCGGCCCAGCACGGCCGGGAATCCGCTGTCGTTCGACAGGGCCTTATGGCCGGCATCGATGACCGCGCGTTCGCCGGCGCCGGTGCTCATCACGGTCGCGTACACGAACAGCGCGTGCTCGAACGCCTTGGCATTGCGCGCCCCGTCGGCGACGTTCTTGGCGTAGTCGGCGTCCATGAAAATGTACGAACCCGCCTGCAATTCGTTCCAGATGCCGCTCGCGCCTTCGAGCTCGAATGTCCCGGTTCCCGCGCCTCCGATCGTCCGGCATTGGAAGCCTGCCTCTTTGAGGACGCGCAGCGTCTCCGTCGTCGCGTTCGCGGCATTGGTGATGGCAGCGCGCCGCTCCTCGGGTGTGCGCAAATGCTGGGCGGAGCCGTGATAGGCCTGCAAGCCGCCGAACGACAGGAAGCGCGACCCCGCCACCTGCCGCGCCAGGTCGGCTGCCGCTGGCCCCGGCCTGACGCCGCAGCGACCGGCACCGACGTCGATTTCGACCAGCACTTCGATTTGCGATCCTGCCCGTTCCGCAGCCTGCGCCAGTTGCTCGACCACGATCGCATCGTCGACGCAAACGCTGATGCGCGCGTGGCGCGCCAGCGCCGCCAGTCGCTCCAGCTTCCGCAAGCCCACCACCTCGTTGCTGACGAGCACGTCGCTGACCCCGCCCGCCACCAGGATCTCGGCCTCGGCGACCTTCTGGCAGCATATGCCGACCGCACCGCGGGCGATCTGCTTGGCCGCGATGATCGGCGACTTGTGGGTCTTGGCATGCGGGCGCAATCGAACGCCGAGCTTGCCGGCCGCTGCCGCCATCGTGTCGAGATTGCGCTCGAAGGCGTCGAGGTCGATGATCAGCGCCGGTGTATCGATCTCGGAAAGCGGCGCACCGATTTGGGCGGGTGGAAGGGACATCGCAAACCAGCTGATTGTGTTCGGGTCCGCGCCCCGAATGTGCGGCGGCCTTTCTACGGCAGCATCGGCCGCCGTACCAGTGCCGGGCGCCGCTTGGCGCCCGGCTGGCGGGATTGCCATTTTAGACAGGCGGGCTGGCAACGCCCCAGCGGAGAGCGGCGCGAGCATCGATCTCCCGCAGCCGCCCCTGAGCGTCACTCCGCCGTCTGCTCCCTTAACTCCGCCACATCCTTCGCCGTGAGCTTCGAGCCCTTCGCACCAAACCTTGCCGTGACGTAATTCGCCACCGCCGCGATCTCGTCATTCGTATAGGCATTGCCGAACGCGGGCATCGACAGCGCACCGTCAGGCGTGTTGCGCTTGGTGCCCGAGATCACGATCTGCGCGACGTTGGTGGCGGCGGGGTCGTTGACGGCCCAGGTGCCGGTCAGCGTCGCCAGCGGCGAGACCGGGCTCTCGCCGCTCCAGCCGTGGCAGCTGGCGCAGGCGCTGGCGAACACTTTCTTGCCACGCGCGTCGGCCGTTACGCCGTCCTTGTGAGAGGCGGGGGCGACCGGCGCCGTCGTCGCCGGCAGATCGGGTGAGGAGACCGGCGGCACGCTGCGCAGATAAGCGACGATGCTGCTGATGTCCTCCGGCGCGAACTGGCTAAAGCTGTGATCGACGGCTTCACCCATCGGACCCGAGGCCGAGCCATGGCCTGCAGCGTGGCCGAGCGAGAGGTACGAGATCAGGTCCGCATCGCTCCAGTTGCCAAGCCCGGTCGCCTTGTCCGAGGAGATGTTGAAGGCGTGCCAGCCGGCGGTGAGGGCGCCGGCGAACTTCTTGCGGTTGTCGAGAGCAAAACCGAGATTGCGCGGCGTGTGGCACTCGCCGCAATGTGCCAATGCCTCAGCCAGATACGCGCCGCGATTCCATTCCGGGCTCTTCGACGTATCAGGCGAAAAGCGCGTGTCCGGATTGAACACGGCCGACCAGACAATCATCGCCCAGCGCTGGTTGAACGGGAACGACAGCGTGTTGTCGGGCGCTTTCGCGCTCACTGCCGGCAGGCTGAACAGATAGGCCTTCACCGCCAGCACGTCCTCGTCGGTCATGTAGGTATATGACGTGTAGGGCATCGCCGGATAGAGCCGGGCGCCGTCATGCCGCTTGCCGCGCTGGACCGCGTTGAGGAAGTCCTGGTCGCTGTAATTGCCGATGCCGGTGTCCTTATCAGGCGTGATGTTGGTCGAATAGAGCGTGCCGAACGGTAGCTTGAAGGCGAGCCCGCCGGCATAGTCTTTCTCGCCGGGCTTGGTGTGGCAGACCATGCAGTCGGCCGCCTTCGCCAGATATTCGCCGCGCTCGATCAGGCTTGCCTTCTCGAGCTTCGCGGGCACGCCGGTCGGCTTGCCGGCGCGGTATTCGGCGAGCGCCACTTTCGTGCCGCCGGCGAAATCGAGCGGGCCGGGCCCGCGGATGATGAAGACGCCTGCAACCACCGCGACGATGGCGATCACGACGAGGCGTACGAGGATACGCATTGTCCGGCTCATGCCTTCTTCCCCACGGCCAGCAGTTTCCGATCGATCGGCAGGCGCCGCAGCGCCACGCCGGTCGCAGCATAGATCGCGTTGCGCAGCGCCGGAGGTCCGGCGTTGACTCCGGCCTCGCCGATGCCGCCCGGCGCTTCTCCGCTCCTGACGACGATGACCTCGACCTTCGGTGTCTCGTTGATCCGCATCATGCGATAGTCGTGGAAGTTCGACTGCTGCACGCGGCCCTTCTCGATGGTGATCTCGCCATAGAGTGCGGCGGTGAGACCGAAGATGAGGCCGCCTTCGATCTGCGCCTTCACCGTGTCGGGGTTGACCGCAATGCCGGTATCCACCACTGAGGTGATACGACGAAGCACGATCTCGCCGATGTCATCGATTTCAGCCTCCACCACGGTTGCGATGAAGCTCGCGAACGACGGCTGCACGCAGACGCCGCGCCCGACGCGGGGCGGCAGCGGTTGACCCCAACCGGATTTTTCGGCCGCCTGGTTGAGCACCGCGAGCATGCGCGGGTTCTTGGTCAGCATCGACTTCCGGAATTCGATCGGATCCTTGCCGGCCTTGCGCGCCAGCTCGTCCATGGCGCACTCGATCGCAAACACATTGTTGTTCGGACCGACGCCGCGCCAGAAGCCGGTCGGCACCGCCGGCGGCTCGGCACGGACATATTCGACGTGGAAATTGGCGAAGTCGTAGGGCGCATCGACCGCGGCATCGATCGCATCGATGTCGATGCCCTTCTGGAACGCCGGCGGCAGCCAGCGTGCGATCACGGCGGAGCCGGCGATCTTGTACTTCCAGGCCGCGATTTTTCCGTCGACCAGCGAGGCCGTGATCTGGTCGCGATAAACAGGACGGTAGACGTCGTGCTGGATGTCTTCCTCGCGGGTCCAGATCACCTTGACGGGATAGTCGACCTGTTTTGCAATTTTCACGGCCGCGATCACCATGTCCGGCTCGAGCTTGCGGCCGAAGCCGCCGCCGAGCAGGTGCTGGTTGACGATCACCTTGTCGACGGGGAGACCTGCGGCCTTCGCCGCCTCCGACTGCACGCGCGTCATGATCTGCGTGCCGGTCCAGATCTCGCAGGAGTCCTTCGTCACCCGCACGGTGGCGTTAACAGGCTCCATCGAGGCGTGGGCCAGGAATGGCAGCTCATAGGACGCCTCGAATTTGTCGCCTGACGCGAGCGCCTTGACGATGTCGCCGGTGGATTTCGCGACCGCGCCGTCCTTTGCACTGGCATCGCGCAGGTTCTGCCAGATGTCCTTGGTGCTGATCCTGGCGTTCGGGCCTTCGTTCCACTCGATCTCGAGGGCTTCGAGACCTTTCTTCGCCGCCCACATGTGATCGCCGATCACGGCGACGGCGTCGTCGAGCACGACAACCTTGCGCACGCCGGCGATCTTCATCGCCGCGCTATCGTCGACCTTGCCGACCTTGCCGCCGAACACCGGGCAATTGGCGATCGCAGCGATCTTCATGTCAGGCAGGATCGCGTCGATGCCGTAGAGCGCCTTGCCGTTCACTTTGTCGGGCGTATCGAGGCGCTTCAGCGATTGACCGATCAGGACAAAATCCTTGGGATCCTTGACCGCAACGTCCTTGGGCGGGGTTTGGCTCTGGGCGGCAAGCGCCAGTTCGCCATAGCCGAGCCTGCGTCCGCTGGCGGCGTGCGCGACCTCACCCTTCGATGCAGTACAGCTTGCGGGCTCGACGCCCCATTGGCTGCTAGCTGCCTGCACCAGCATCGCGCGCGCGGTGGCACCGGCCTTTCGCAGCGGCATCCACCAGGCACGGATCGAGTTGGAGTTGCCGGTGACTTGCAGGCCGAAGGTCGGGTTGGCGTAGAGCTTGTCATTGGGCGGCGCATGCTGCACCTCGACCTTGCTCCAGTCGGCATCGAGCTCTTCGGCGAGCACGGCAGAAATCGACGTGTAGGTGCCTTGGCCCATCTCGACCTGCGGCATCATCAGCACGGTACGGCCGGTCTCGTCGATGCGGATGAAGGCGTTGGGCGCGAACTTGCCGTCGGTCGTGTCCTTCTGCACCGGCTCGTTCGGAGCGGCGCGCAGCGGCAGATGGAAGGCGAGCAGGACGCCGGTGGCGAGGCCGCCGGTCAGAAGCGCGCGGCGGGAGACATTGTCGTGTGCATTCATGGCGGACCTCACGACTGCTTGCCGTTGGCGGCGTGCTTGATGGCCTCGCGGATGCGGACATAGGTGCCGCAGCGGCAGATGTTGCCGGCCATCGCGGCGTCAATGTCGGAATCGTCAGGATTGGGCGTTGCCGCCAGCAGCGCGGCCGCCGACATGATCTGGCCGGACTGGCAATAGCCGCACTGGACCACTTCGGCCTCGAGCCAGGCCTTCTGCACCTTCGCACCAACAGGCGTGCTGCCGATATGCTCGATGGTGGTGATCGCGAGGTTCGCCACCGCACTCACCGGCAGCACGCAGGAGCGCACCGCCTTGCCGTCGACATGCACGGTGCAGGCGCCGCATTGCGCGATGCCGCAGCCGAATTTGGTTCCGGTCATGCCCAGGATGTCACGCAACACCCACAGCAGCGGCATGTCGGGTGGCGCGTCGAAGGATTTCGTTTCGCCGTTGATGGTGAGTTTAGTTGCCATATGCATCCCCTTCTTCGCCTGATCGCTTGCGGCGATCCGGTCGGCGAACTCGCGCGCGACCATAATCATAGCGATGTGAAACCATGAAGCTTTCAAATTCGCAGCAATGCATATCTGCGCTGGCGAACCGTCAGGCCATGACGTTCACGATTTTGTGCGGCGATTGTTGCAAAGCGTTTGGGCTAATTGATATGATAAGCGTCATGTTTTGACGCGTTTTCGTCATTCACGCCGTCGATCGCCGCAGGCAATCGTGCGAACGCGCAAAATCATGCGATGACGAAAGTCGTGCGATTGGGAAAAGGGGCGGCGAGCACGGCCGACAATTGTTGCGCCCTCTCCCCTTGCGGGAGAGGGCAGCTCCGCTGGTAGACACGAACTCATTTGGGTGAGGGGTATGTCTCCGCGCGTCCAACTCGCAGTTTGAACCCGCCGATAGATACCCCTCATCCGGCGCTTCGCGCCACCTTCTCCCGCAAGGGGAGAAGGATGACGCCTGCACGCTCGATTTCGGAATAATAGCAATATACCCCTGTTTTGCCCGACGCATCAAGCCGAATTGCGGCCTGCCGATGCAAGCCGTTGATTCTTCGCGACTCGCCTACTGTGCATGGGGTTGTTTTCGGCCTTTGATTTAAGCGCGGCCTTTAGCTCTGCCGGAATCCCATCCGGAATGCGCCCCAGTGCTGGCCGCGGACTAGAATCGGCGACGACAGGTCCTTCATCAGCACGAACTGCCCACCGCCCATGTCGCGGCGATAGGTCTGCAGCAGGAACGGCTTTGTGTTGGCCGCGACCTTCTTCACCGCGCGATCGTTGAACAGGCGGCGGTTGCGGCAATTGGCGTTGTTCCAGACCGGGTCCTTGCCCTGCGGCAGCCGGTAGTTCGGATTGTGCGTCGGCAGATAGCCGCCTTTGGCCCAGGCGACGCAGAACACGATGCGCGGATCGGACTTCTGGATCGGGTCCTGGATCGCGGGCAGCACGCGATCGGTGAAGTCGACATAGGCGGTGGTGTACTGCTTGGGATCGGTACCTGATATCTCCCGGTAGTTCTCGTCCATGAGCTGGTCGAGCGTGATCTCGCCGCGACCGATCGCGGCCTCGAACTCCGTCGAGATCCGCTTGGCAGTCTCGACGACGACACGGATCAGCGGCGCATCCGAGGTCTCGACGCCGCTGTCGGCGATCAGCGCGATCAGGTCCTCGGAGGTGTCGAGCAGCTTTGTCACCCGCTGGTCGGCGCTTCTGAGATCGCGCGAGGAGAGGTCGACGCCCCTGGCGAGCTCGTTGAGCTCGGAGATCACGGTGTCGCAATGGCCGAGATTGGAGGTCGCGGCGCGCGTGACGCTGTCGATCTCGGCTTCCACGGACGCAAAGCCCTGCTGGACGCGCGAGATGATGCCGGAGATCGCTTGCGCGCCTTCGCCCGCGGTCTTGGCGCGCTGCGAGGCATCGCTGCTCTCGCCGATCAGGCCTTCGATCTGGCCGTCGAGATCGCGCACGGTGTCGGAGATCTCCTGCGTGGCCTGTCGCGTGGCTTCGGCGAGATTCTTGACCTCGCTGGCGACGACCGCAAAGCCACGTCCGGCATTGCCAGCGCGTGCTGCCTCGATCGTCGCATTCAACGCCAGCAAATTGGTTTGCTTGGCGATCGCCTCGATCGAGCCCGAGACCTTCGCGACCTGCGCCAGCGCCGAGCCGACGGCGGAGAGGCGCGCCTCGATCCGTTCCACGGCCGCGACGAGCTCGGCGATATGGCTGACCGCGGTATCGACTGCACCACGCGATTGCGCGATCTCGCCGACTGCCGCTGATGTGGTCGATTGCACCGCCTGCGACGCATTGGCGATGTCGTGGTTAGCGGAGACCATGGTCTCCGCCGTCTTCTGCAGATGATGGAACCGCTCCGACTGACTGGCGACGCGACTGGCGACTTCCTGCACGTTGCCGGCGATGTCGGCGAGCTCGACCCCGAGACCGCCGATGCGGTCGGCGAGCTGGTCGATCAGCCGTTCGGCGAGCGTCCGGTTGGAGCCGGTGTCCAGCACTGCAACTTGCGCAACGGACATGTTTCGCGAATCCTCCAGTCGGGACCGTTCATCGGCCCACCGCGACATTCCCATTCCGAATTCAGATCGTGATTCGCGCCCGGCGTCTTGCCCAAGAGTGAACAGGAGCGTGAACAGGAGCGTGCATTATAGCTTGTAGGCCGTGCGAAATCCGCCCCAGTGCCGGCCCTGCACGCGGATCGGAACATCGATCTCGCGCATCATCACCGTGTTGCCGTTGCCCATGTCGCGCGCATAGCTCTGGATCAGGTACGAGCGCAGGTTGTGCGCGGCCGCCAACCCCGCCGGATCGTTGAAGATGCGGCGGTTGCGGCAATTGGCCGTGTTCCAGGCGACATCGCCCGGCCGCTGCGGATGCGAATAGATCTTGTTGTGCACCGGCAGGAAACCGTTGCGGTCGACCATGGCGCAGAAGGCCATGCGAGGTTCCTTGGCGAGGAACGCCTCCTGGAACGGCGGTAGCGCCCGGTCGGCCCAGTCGAGATATCTCGTGCGGTATTGCTGCGGGTTGGTGCCTGACATCTCGACGTAGTCGGTGTCGAAGAGGTCATCCAGCTTGACCTCGCCTCGCGCGACGGCCTGCTCGAAAATCCGGGTCAGCGCGTTGCCCGCTTCCATCGCGCGGGTGACGAACTCGGTATTCTCCTCGTGGATCGACCAGAGCTTGTCCTCGATCTTCTCGCGCAGCTCGGCGTTCGGGCTGACGAACTGCGTGCGGGCGCCGGCCTTGGACTGCTCGATCACGCGCAGGCTGCAGGCGCCGACGTCTTCGAGAGTTCCGTCGATGATGGACTGCGGTGCGAGCCGGCTTGCTTCCGCACCGCCGATCAGCACGCCTTCCATCGCGATCTCGTAGACGGGCAGCACGCCGCGCGCGCCCTCGAATTTGAGATGGCAGGGCAGCCGCTCGGTCTTGCGGCGATCGTCGTGCTCGCTCTGGCGCAGCAGCACCGCGCAGCGCGATTTCAGCTTCTGGGCGAAAGTCGTCACGGCCTTGCCGGCGCTGGCGACGTTCTCGCCATGGGTCTCGGCCGCCTTGGTCGCGGCGTCGATCTCGGCTGCGCTCTCGCCGACCGAGATGATGAATTGCGATGCGCTGCTGGCGTTGCCGGAAACTTCGCTGGTGGTCGCGTTCTGCTCGGCCACTGCGCCGTTGACGGTATCGAATACCGGCCGGATTGCCTCGATCGCCTGCGAGATCCGATGCACCGCATCGACGGAACCTGCGGCATCGCGCTGCAACGCGTCGATCTTCTTGGAGATCTCCTCCGTCGCGCTCTGGGTCTGTACCGCCAGCGCCTTCACCTCGGTGGCGACGACGGCAAAGCCCTTGCCCGCGGCACCGGCGCGCGCGGCCTCGATGGTGGAGTTGAGCGCGAGCAGGGTGGTCTGCCGTGCGATCTGGGCGATCAGATTGACGACGTTGCCGATCGCTGCGGAGGATTCGCGCAGGCGATCGACATTGGCGCGCGCTTCCTGGGCGGCAGCGCTGGCCTCGTCGGCAAGCTTGCCTGCCTCGCGGACCTGCGCGCCGATCCCTTGCGCGGATTGCGTGAACTTGTCGGCGGCATGGGCAAAGCTCGAGGCATTGGACTGCGCGGCATTGGTCCGCCCGGTCAGCGCATCGGTGCGCTGGCGAATGTCGGCCAGCGTCGCGGCCGTCGCCTCGGCACCACCGGCCACCGAATTGGCGGCGCGCTCGAGCTGGCGGATCATGGCGCCGAGCTCGAGTTCCAGCAGTTCCAGGATTTCGCGGGCCGAATCGACCTCAGCAGCCGGGGCGGGCGAAGCCGCCGGCTGCGCGGCCTGCGGGGTTGCCGCAGGTGCGGGCGCGTCCGGCAGGCGCTTCCGAAATAATGCGAACGCCATTGGGTCTACTCTTGTCGGGAGATGGGCGGACGCTATTTTCGCAGGCTGGAATGAAATCAGGGTTAACGGTGCCTGACTTCTGGGCATGGTTCCCTACGGTGTTACCTTAAAGTATGAGAGGCTCTTTCATTCCGGTGGGTTGGCGGCCTATAAGGCCGCGCTTCCCTACGCTCACCTTTGGCGCACGATTCCCTAGAGAAGATCTCGCATGGCCGGACATTCCCAATTCAAGAACATCATGCACCGCAAGGGGCGGCAGGATGCGCAGAAGTCGAAGCTGTTCGGCAAGCTGGCGCGCGAAATCACCGTCGCGGCCAAGCTGGGTACGCCCGACCCCGCCATGAACCCCCGCCTGCGCGCCGCCGTGATCGCCGCGCGGCAGGAGAACATGCCGAAGGACAATATCGAGCGCGCCATCAAGAAGGCGCTCGGCAGCGATGGCGAGAACTATGACGAGATCCGCTACGAGGGCTATGGCCCCGGCGGTGTCGCCGTCATCGTCGAGGCACTGACCGACAACCGCAACCGCGCCGCCTCCGACATCCGCTCCTTCTTCACCAAATCCGGCGGCAATCTCGGTGAAACCGGCTCGGTCTCCTTCATGTTCGACCGCACGGGAATCATCGAATATGACCGCAGTGTCGCTGATGACGATTCCGTGCTGGATGCCGCGATCGAGGCCGGCGCGGATGACGTCGTATCGGGTGAAGGCGGCCATGAGATCTACGCCTCCACCGAAGGCTATCGCGACGTCGCCAAGGCGCTGGAAGCCAAGTTCGGCGAGCCGCGCAAGGCCGCGCTGATCTGGAGGCCGCAGAACACGGTGGCGGTCGACGACGAGACCGGCGAGAAGCTCTTGAAGCTGATGGACCTGCTCAACGAGCACGACGACGTCCAGAACGTCTACGCCAATTTCGAGATTTCGGACGCGCTGGTCGCGAAGATGGGCGGCTGAGGCGTCATCCTCAGCTTCCGTCACCCGGCTTTCCCCGGGGGACTTCTGTTCTGTTTCTGTTTCGCTATCATGGGCCAACCGCTATCACTGGCCCATGACCGCGCTCCCGATTCGCCAACCCGTTCGCATCATCGGCATCGACCCCGGCCTGCGCCGCACCGGCTGGGGCGTGATCGAGGCCGATGGCAATCGCCTGATCTACATCGCCTGCGGATCGGTGGAACCGCCGGACGATTTGCCGCTGGCGAGCCGGCTGCTGGCGATCCATGAGGGGCTCGCCGCCATTCTCTCCAGTCACCAGCCGATGGAAGCCGCGGTCGAGCAGACCTTTGTGAACAAGGACGGCGTTGCGACGCTGAAGCTCGGCCAGGCCCGTGGCGTCGCCATGCTGGCGCCCGCGATGTTCGGCATCAGTGTTGCCGAATACGCGCCGAACCAGGTGAAGAAGACGGTGGTCGGCGCCGGCCATGCCGACAAGCAACAGATCGCGATGATGCTGAAGATCCTGCTGCCCAAGGCCGAGCCGCCGTCGGCGGATGCCGCGGACGCGCTGGCCATCGCCATCACCCACGCCCATCACCGCCAGAGCGCAGCGCTCAGGCTGAAGGTGGTGGGACTATGATCGGCAAGCTCAAGGGGCTGATCGATACCTACGGTGAGGATTATGTGATCCTCGACGTCAGCGGCGTCGGCTATCAAGTGCATTGCTCGTCCCGCACCTTGCAGCATCTGCCTTCGCCGGGCGAGGCCGCCGTGCTGTCGATCGAGACCTATGTCCGCGAGGATCAGATCAAGCTGTTCGGCTTCCGCACCGATCAGGAGCGCGAATGGTTTCGCCTGTTGCAGACCGTCCAGGGCGTCGGCGCGAAGGTCGCGCTCGCCGTGCTCGGCACGCTGGCGCCGGCCGATCTTGCGAATGCGATTGCCTTGCGCGACAAGGCCGCGGTGGCGCGCACGCCGGGCGTCGGGCCCAAGGTCGCCGAGCGCATCGTCACCGAATTGAAAGACAAGGCGCCGGCCTTCGCCAATGTCGATCCCGCCGTCGTGCATCTCGCCGGTGCCGTCGACGAACAGCGTGCACCGCGCCCCGTTGCGGACGCGATCTCGGCGCTGGTCAATCTCGGCTATGGCCAGCCGCAGGCCGCCGCAGCGATCGCATCCGCCTCGCGCAGCGCAGGTGAGAACGCCGAGACGGCACAGCTCATTCGCCTCGGCCTGAAGGAGCTCGCGAAGTGAGCGATCCCAAGGCCAACCGCATGGTTTCGCCCGAGCGCCGCAGCGACGATGTCGGCGACACCGCGTTGCGCCCGCAATCGCTGTCCGACTTCGTCGGCCAGCAGCAGGCGCGAAAGAATCTCTCGATCTTCATCGAGGCGGCGCGCAAGCGCGGCGAGGCGCTGGACCACGTGCTGTTCGTTGGCCCGCCCGGTCTCGGCAAGACCACGCTGGCGCAGATCGTTGCGAAAGAACTCGGCGTCGGCTTTCGCGCAACGTCAGGTCCCGTGATTGCCAAGGCCGGCGATCTCGCTGCATTGCTGACCAATCTCGAAGAGCGCGACGTGCTCTTCATCGACGAGATCCATCGTCTCAGCCCGGCGGTCGAAGAAGTGCTCTATCCCGCGATGGAGGATTTTCAACTCGATCTCATCATCGGCGAGGGTCCTGCGGCGCGCTCGGTGAAGATCGAGCTGTCGAAGTTCACGCTCGTCGGCGCCACCACGCGCGCCGGCCTGCTGACCAATCCCTTGCGCGATCGTTTCGGCATTCCGGTCCGGCTCAACTTCTATACGATCGAGGAGCTCGAGAGCATCGTCACCCGCGGTGCGCGCGTGCTCAATGTCGGCATGAGCGCTGATGGCGCCAACGAGATCGCGCGCCGCGCCCGCGGCACGCCGCGCATCGCCGGCCGTCTGCTGCGGCGGGTGCGCGATTTCGCCTCGGCCGCCGATGCCGACAAGATCGATCGCAAGATCGCCGACCATGCGCTCAGCGCGCTGGAAGTCGATGCCGCCGGCTTGGATGCCATGGACCGCCGCTACCTCACGACGATTGCAACGAACTATGGTGGCGGTCCGGTCGGCGTGGAGACGATGGCGGCCGCGCTGTCGGAACCGCGCGATGCGATTGAGGACATCATCGAGCCGTATCTTATCCAGTGCGGCTATCTCCAGCGCACCCCGCGCGGCCGTCTGCTCACCTCCCATGCCTTCCGCCATCTCGGCATCGCCGAGCCCTCGCGCGATGCGGCGGCACAGTTCGGCCTGTTCGGCACGGAGGAGGGCGACGAGTGATCTGCGCCATCGTTGATTGTTCTGGCCGTCATGAAATTTCGGTAATCTCTGTGCAGATGAACTGCACAAGCGCACCCCAATTCCGCTCAATTCAAGCCGCATCACGGAAGCGCATCAGAAGCGGGCTTCCATGATTTCTCGGCGTCATCTCATCCGTTCCGTTGGCGGCCTGTCCGCGCTCGGTGTCTCGACGGCCGCCTATGGTGTTGGTGTCGAGCCGGAGTTGCGGCCGCGCGTCACGCGCTATCATCCGACCCCGCCGCAATGGCCCGCTGACCTTCCGCTGAAGATCGCTGTCATCGCCGACATCCACGCCTGCGATCCCTGGATGTCGCTGGAGCGCATCGAGGCTATCGTCGACCAGGCCAATGCGCTCAAGCCCGACATGATCGCGCTGCTCGGGGATTACGTCGCCGGTCATCGTCATGTCACGCGGATCATCCCGGCCGGCGAGTGGGCGAGGGTGCTGACCGGGCTGAAGGCGCCGCTCGGTGTTCATGCTGTGATGGGCAATCACGACTATTGGGACGACAAGGTCGTGCAGCGTGCAGGGTACGGGCGGACGGTTGCCCATCGGGCCCTGGAGACGGCCGGCATTCCCGTCTACGAGAACGACGTCGTGCGTCTGGCCAAGGATGGCCGCTCGTTCTGGCTCGCGGGTCTTGGTGATCAGCTCGCCTATGTTCCGGGGCCGCGCTATGGCCACGCGAGGAGCTTTGGTGCCGACGATCTCACTGCGACGCTCGCCAAGATCACCGATGACGCGCCGATCATTCTCCTCGCGCATGAGCCCTATATCGCGACGCGCGTGCCCGCCCGGGTCGCGCTGCAACTGTCCGGTCACACCCATGGTGGCCAGGTTCGTCTGTTCGGTTGGACGCCTGCGCTTCCCCCGCGGCATGGCGTTCCGCTCGTTTATGGCCATCTGCGGACGAAGTGCGATGTGATCATCTCGGGCGGCCTAGGCTGCAGCATCGTGCCGGTCCGCGTCGGCGTGCCGCCGGAGATCGTCGAGGTGACCTTGGGGCGCGCGCCGGTGGTGGCGTAAGCTTGCGCAATGGTCCGTTTTTGCGCAAAACGGACCTGCAGCGACAAGCGAAGAGGCTCGCGACGTGACAGCTCATCTCGACGGCGAGATCCGCGACGGCCGCCACCACATGCAGGTCCGCGTCTATTACGAGGACACGGATTTTTCCGGCATCGTCTATCACGCCAACTATCTGCGCTACATGGAGCGGGGGCGCACCAATCATCTGCGGCTGATGGGTGCCGAGCAGCAGGCGCTGTTTGATCAGGTAGAGACCGAAGGCGCCGGCTTCGCCTTCGTCGTGCGCTCGATGCATCTGGATTTCCTCAAGCCGGCACGGATGGACGATGTGCTCGATGTCGTGACCTGGCCGGTCGCGGTGAAGGGCGCCTCCATCATGCTGGCGCAGGAGGTGCGGCGCGGCGAGGACGTGCTGGTCAAGGCCGAGGTGCGCGTCGCCTTCATCAGCGGCGGCCGCGCCCAGCCGATCCCGAAATCGATCCGCACGCTGATGAAGGCCGATCTGATTTCCTGATCGCCCGATATGTGATCGGTCGATAAGCAATGGCCTCTCGACTCCGCCAGCTGCAGCGATAGATTGCGGCCCCAATCAACCGATGAGGCCATCATGTCGCGCCCGCCGCTTCCGCCCTTCACCCGTGAGACCGCCGCGCAGAAGGCGCGCATGGCGGAGGACGCCTGGAATTCGCGCGATCCGGTGCGCGTCTCGCTCGCCTATACCGAGGACAGCCGCTGGCGCAATCGCTCCGAGGTGTTTCACGGCCGCGAGGCTATCGTCGCCTTCCTTACCCGCAAATGGGAGAAGGAACATGACTACCGCCTGATCAAGGATCTCTGGGCCTTCGATGAGAACCGCATCGCCGTGCGCTTCCAGTACGAATGGCACGACGCAAGCGGCCAGTGGTATCGCTCCTACGGCAACGAGCAGTGGGAGTTCGACGAGCACGGTCTGATGCGCAGGCGCGAGGCCTCGATCAACGACATCGCGATCGCTGAGAAGGACCGCCGCTTCCACTGGCCGGCCCCGGGCTCGCGGCCCGCGGATGTGCCGGGACTGGGGGCGGAGCCGTTCTGAGTAACTCTCAACCGTCATGGTGAGGAGCCGCGAAGCGGCGTCTCGAACCATGCAGGCCCCGCTGCTGCAGCTGGGCCTTGATCCTTCGAGACGCCCGCCTTTGGCGGGCCCTCAGGATGAGGAGATGGATTTGCGCGCCAGAAACCTTGTAATCGCTCCACCCAGCTTCGCGTTGTCGAGCGGCCGTGCCAGCGAGTCCTTTGCCGTCGCCACGACATCTTCCGGCGCCTTGCCGTCGCGCAGCTCGCAGCACACTTGCGCAAACTCCACGTCGAACTCCGGGTGCGGCTGCACGGTGAGCGTCGCGCCGTTGGCGTAGAGCAGGCCGGCATGCGGCGTAAATTCGGACGAGAGGATCGTCAGCGCATCACTGGGCGCCTCGATCACCTGATCCTGATGCGAGCAGGCGATCGCGACTTCGTTGCCATCGACGACACCGTTCTCCGGCAGCACCTGATAGACGTGCCGGCCGATGCCCCAGCCCTTTTCAGATTTGCGCACGGTGCCGCCCAGCGCCTGCGCGATCAGCTGATGGCCGAAACATATACCCACCATCGGCGTCTTGTTGGCGTAGGCGGTTCGAACGAATTCTTCCAGCGGCGCGATCCAGTCGAGGCCGTCATAGACCCCGGCGGCCGCTCCGGTGATCAGCACGGCCTCGAGCTTGCTCGGATCGGGCAGGGTGTCGCCATTCGGAATGCTGACGACATCGACGGTGGCCGTCGGGTCCTCGGCGCGGACCATGCGCTCGAACATGTCCGGAAACGAGCCGTGCTGCTCGCGATATTTTGTCGGGACTTGTCCTGTTTCGATGATGGTGATGCGTGCCATGTGTCCTCAGGTCAAAGCTTGCGACGCTCAGTCGCTTTTGCCCCATCTTGCTGGTGTGGCGCTGTGCGTTCCAAGAGCGCACTCTCCTTGCGGATCTCGCCGAGAAAGGCCTTGGCCAGCCGCGACAGCGGCTCCGCTTCCGACCATAGCATGTAGGCGACCGCGTGCGTCGTTGGCGTAAACGGCCGCACGACGAGGCCGTGGCCGCCATTCTGTCGCGGCGAGAAGGGATCGACCACCGAGGCTCCCACGCCGGCGCTCGCGAGCACGCAGGCCGTGTTGCAATAGCGCACCTCGACCGTCGGCTGAAACGGCGCGCCTGCACGGGCAAAACTGTCGCGCACGGCTTCGCCAAGTCGGGTGCCGCGCTCGAGCCCGATAAACGGAAGGCCAGAAAGATCCGCGGCCGAGATCACTGGCTTGTCGGCCAGCGGGTGCTGCGGCGGCAGCACGCAGACCATCTCACCGGTGTGCACCACCTCATGCGCGATACCGGGGTGATGCGTCAGCCCCAGCGCAAAGCCGAGTTCGGCGACGCGGCTGAGCACGCCCTCGATGATGCCCTCGTAGCGCCGCACGTCGAAGAATACGCGCGTCTCCGGGCGCTGGCGCAGGAAGCCCGAGAGTGCGGGGGGAATGATGCTGTAGGCGAGCGGCGGCGTTGCCACGATGGAGAGGTGCCCGGCGCGATTTTCGCGCAGGTCTCGCACGCGGTTCTCAAGCTTGGCGTGCAGCGCGAAGATCGCCTCGCTCTCTTTATAGAGCGCCATCGCTTCCGCGGTCGGAAACAGCCGGTTGTTGACGCGCTCGAACAGCGCGAAGCCCGCCTGCGCCTCCATCGTCTTCAGCGCGTTGCTGACCGCAGGCTGCGACAGCGCCAACTCCTCGGCCGCCGCCACCGTGGTGCGGTGGCGGATGACGGCACGCAGAATCTCAAGCTGGCGCAGGTTCATATCACTGCCTCTTATACTCTAGGCCAAAACATCATAGCACGATGAATTGCTTTTGCAGCGCCGCTTGCGCCTAATGCTTTCGGATTTGCATGCTGGATCAAAGGGTTCGCCGCCCATTGAGGCAGCATTGCGCACATATTGGAGGCAGTCTTGGTTCGTGTCCTTCGCGCCGCCGCAGCCCAGATGGGGCCGACGCAAAAAGCCGATACGCGCGAGCATACGTTGAAGCGGATGCTCGACATGCTGGAGGAGGCCGCCAGCCGCGGCGTGAGCCTGGTCGTGTTTCCCGAGCTAGCCTTCACCACATTCTTTCCGCGCTGGCTGCTCGAAGGCGATGCGCTCGATCAGTATTTCGAGCACGGCATGCCGAACCCCGCCGTGGCAAAGCTTTTCGATCGTGCGCGTGAGCTGCGCGTCGGCTTCTATGTCGGCTATGCCGAGCTGACCCCCGAAGGGCGTCGTTACAATTGCGCCATCCTGGTCGATCGCGACGGCGAGATTCTCGGCCGTTACCGCAAGGTACATCTGCCGGGTTCGGTCGAGCCGCGCGAGGGCGCACGCTACCAGCAGCTCGAGAAGCGCTATTTCGAATATGGCGATCTCGGCTTTCCCGCCTTCCGCGCCGGTTCGGCCTGGGCGCATGCGATCATGGGCATGATGATCTGCAACGATCGCCGCTGGCCGGAGTCCTGGCGCGTGCTCGGTCTGCAGGGCGTCGAACTCGTCTGCATCGGTTACAATTCGGCGGCCTATGATCCCAATGGTGGCACCACCGAAGATGCCTCCTTGCGTACCTTCCACTCGACGCTGGTGACGCAGGCCAATGCCTACATGAACGCGACCTGGGCGATCTCGGTCGCCAAGGCCGGCGATGAGGACGGCTCGGGCCTGATCGGCGGCTCCTGCATCGTCGATCCCAACGGCCGCATCGTCGCGCAGGCCGCGACGCTGACCGACGAGGTGATCGTCGCCGACATCGATCTCGACCTCTGCCGTCAGGGCAAGGACAAGATGTTCAATTTCGCCGCCCACCGCCGGCCCGAGCAATACAGGGTGATCACCGAGCGCGCTGGCGTCATCGAGCCGGCCGTGCTCGACGCGGACTGACTTTGGCACGGCGCTGGCAAAGGCTTGGCAAACGAAAAGATTGGTAAAGCACTGGGTTCGCAAAGGAACTGACATGACACGCCTCTCGCATTTCCTCTCGCTTGCAGCGCTGGCTTCCGTGACCTCCGTGCAGGCGGCCGAGCTTCCGGCGGAAATCAAGCAGGCGGGCGCGCTGAAGCTCACGGTCAACTCCACCTACGCGCCGATGGAATATCGCGATCCCGCCAGCAATGAGCTGGTCGGACTCGACATCGATCTTGCCAACGAAATCGCCAAGCGGCTCGGCGGCCTCAAGATCGTCTGGAGCGAGACGCCATTCGCCGAGCTGATTCCCTCGCTCCAGACCAAGCGCGCCGATTTCATCATCTCCGGCATCTCCGACCGTGCCTCGCGGCGCGAGACCGCTGATTTCGTCGATTACCTCACGACCGGCCCGCAGTTCTTCGTGATGGCCGAGAGCGAGGCCAAGGCCGCGACCGATCTCTGCGGCAAGAAGGTCGGCACCACCCGCAGCACCAGCTTCCCGGCCGAGATCGAGAAGTGGAGCAAGCAGAATTGCGAGGGTGCCGGCAAGCCAGCCATTCAGTACGTGCCGGGCGAGAATTCGATCGATGTTCGCAACCAGCTCAAGCAGGGCCGCATCGACGCTGCCGTGCAAGGCAGCGAGACGCTGCCTTATGCGCAGACGCAGGAGCCCGGCAAATACCGCGTCATCGGTGCGCAGTTGACCATCGGCTATCAGGGCATCATGTTTCGCAAGGATGATGCGGCGCTCCGCGAAGTCGTGACGGAAAAGCTCACTGCGATGATTGCCGACGGTTCGTACAAGGCCATTCTCGACAAATGGGGCCTGGGCGCCAATGCGGTGACCCAGCCGATGCTGAACGCGGCGCCGCAATGAGGCCGGCGCCGGCACTCGCGGAAGGTTTCCCTGACCTGTCGGGGATGCGGATCGCGCGCGAGCCGCACTGGTTTCGCTGGATCAGCGCGGCCCTGATCGTCCTGGTGCTGGCGGCGATCGCGCGTGCCTTTGCCAACGGCCAGATCGAATGGTCCTATGTCAGCCGTTTCATCACGGCCAAGGTGATCCTCGAAGGCATCGTCAACACCATGGTGATGGCGGTGCTGGCGATGGCGCTCGGCATCTTTCTCGGCGTTGTCGTTGCGATCATGCGGCTGTCGCCCAATCCGGTGTTGAAGACGGTCGCGGCCGGCTACACCTGGCTGTTCCGCGGCACGCCCCTCATCCTGCAATTGCTGCTGTGGTTCAACCTCGCGCTGGTGTTCCCGACCATCGGCATCCCCGGCCTGTGGAGCGCGCGTGCCGTCGATGTGATGACGCCGTTCCTCGCCGCGCTGCTCGGGCTCGGCATCAACCAGGGCGCCTATACCTCCGAGGTGATGCGCGCCGGCATGCTGTCGGTCGACATCGGGCAATATGAGGCAGCGCAGGCGATCGGCATGGGGCGGCTGCGCGCGCTGCGCCGGATCATCCTGCCGCAGGCGATGCGCGTGGTGATCCCGCCGCTCGGCAACGAGTTCATCGGCATGGTGAAGGCGACCTCGCTTGCGAGCGTGATCCAGTATCCGGAAGTGCTGCACAACGCGGAGAACATCTATTACGCCAACTCGCGCGTGATCGAGCTCCTGATCGTTGCCGGGCTCTGGTATCTGCTCGTGGTCTCGATCCTGACGCCGCTCCAGATGCTGCTCGAACGCCGCTTCGCCCGCGGCACAGCGCGGCTCGCGCGATGACAAAACCCCTCGTCGCCATCCGCTCCGTCAGCAAGAGTTTTGGAGAGTTCCAGGCTCTCAAAAGCATCTCGCTCGACGTCTGGCCCGGCGAGGTCATGTGCCTGATCGGAGCCTCGGGATCAGGCAAGACCACATTGCTCCGCTGTATCAACCAGCTCGCCGCGATCGATAGCGGCGGCATCTGGCTCGATGACGAGTTGCTGGGCGTGCGCGAGCAGGGTGGGCGACTGCATCGCCTCAGCGAGCGCGAGATCGGACGGCAGCGGCTGAAGACGGGCATGGTGTTCCAGCGCTTCAATCTGTTTCCGCACAAGACGGCGCTCGAGAACATCACCGAAGGCCCGCTCCAGGTGCAGCGACGCAAAGTTGACGAGGTACGCGCCGAGGCGCTGGAGCTGCTCCGGCGTGTTGGCCTATCGGCGAAGGCGGATTCGTATCCCGCGCAGCTCTCCGGCGGTCAGCAGCAGCGCGTGGCGATTGCCCGCGCGCTGGCGATGAAGCCGATGCTGATGCTGTTTGACGAGCCGACCAGCGCGCTCGACCCGGAGCTCGTCGGCGAAGTGCTCGCGGTGATGAAGGAGCTGGCCAAGAGCGGCATGACCATGATGGTGGTGACGCACGAGCTTGGCTTCGCCCGCGAGGTCGCCGATCGCGTCGTCTACATGGACCAGGGTGCGATCATCGAGCAGGGCCGCGCCTCGGACGTGCTGGGCGCGCCGCGCGAGGAGCGGACAAAGGCATTTCTTTCGGCTGTGATCTGAAATGGGGGCGAGTTGATGAAGAGAATTCTGGTTGCGGCGGCGCTGTTCGGTGCCATGACCGTTTCGGCCTTGGCGATCGACCTCCCACCGGAGATCACTAAGCGCGGCAGCATCAAGATTGCGCTGGTCCCGAACTATCCGCCGATGGAGTTCCGCGATCCCGCCACCAACGCGCTGTCCGGCTTCGACATCGATCTCGGCGAGGCGCTCGGGCGCAAGCTCGGCGTCAAGATCGAATGGACCGAGACCAGCTTTGCCGAGTTCATGCCGTCGATTTCGACGGGAAGGGTGGATGCCATCCTGTCCGGCTTCACCGACTATGCGAGCCGGCACGACATTGCCTCCTTCGTCGACTATTTGCGCAGCGGCCCGAAGTTCTTCGTGCAGCAGTCACGTGCGTCCGAGTTCAAGGACATGGTGGCGCTGTGTGGCAAGAAGGTCGGCGCCAGCCGCCGGACCATGTTCCCGGCAGAGATCGACAAATGGAGCCAGAAGAATTGCGCCAGCAATCCGGTCCAATTCGTCGGGACAGACGGCTCGGCGGATGCCCGCACGCAGCTCAGGCAGGGCCGCATCGACGCCGCCGTGCAGGGTAACGAGACGCTGCCTTATGTGATGGACCTCGAGCCCGGCACCTACGCGCCGGTCGGTGACCCTTTCGCGACGCAGTTCACGGGTATCGCGCTGCCGGTCAAGGAAAAGGCGTTGCAACAGGCTGTGGCCGACGCACTCGATGCGCTGATCGCGGATGGCACTTACAAGACCCTGCTTGCCAAGTGGAAACTCACCGACAACGCAATAGAGAAGGCGACCATCAATGCTGGACAGTAAAGCGCTCCAGAGCATTCCGCTCACCCCAGCCAACACCGCGGATCCCGCGCCGGACTATCCGTGGCCAAAGCCGTACAAATCGGCGATGTTCCTCTCCTTCGACGTCGATGCGGAGAGCGCGTGGACCAGCAAGGATGCCGTGCATGCGCAGCGGCTCATCACGATGAGCTATGGCGGCTATGAGGCGCGCGTTGGCACGCCGAAGCTTTTGGAGCTGCTTGATCAACTCGATCTCAAGGCGACTTTCTTCGTCACGGGCTGGTCCGTCGACGCGCATCCGGCGATGGCCGAATCCATTCTCAAGGCCGGCCACGAGATCGGCCATCACGGCTATCATCATCTGCTGCCCGATCCCGGCGATCCCTGGATTGAGGAGGAGCTGGAGCGCGGTTTCGAGGCGCTGAAGCGACGGCTCGGCGTCAAGCCATCAGGCTATCGGGCTCCTTACGGCGAGTTCACCGAGGAGCTGCGCGTCGCGCTGGTGCGCCACGGCATCGTCTACACCTCCTCGTTCCGCGACGACGTCAGGCCCTATCGCCATCGCCTCGCCGACGGCAAGCCCGGCACGATCGAGCTGCCTGTCACCGCGAGCTATGACGATTGGATGCACGGCCTCTCGGCCCGCTTCAGCCCGCGCTCGATCTTCCCGAGGGAGCATGTGCTCTCGCTCTGGAAGGACGAGCTGGATGAGGTCCGTGACTGGGGCGCGATGGTGACCACGGTGCTGCATCCGCAATGCAGCGGCCGTCCAATGCGGCTGCGCTTGCTGCGCGAGTTTCTGACCTACGCAAAGTCGTGCCCTGACGTCTGGATCACCACCGGCGAGAAGATCGCGGACAACTTCCTGCGCCACGAGGCTGCTGACCGTTGAGCGATGCTATGACCCGTCCCCGCATCCTCGTCATCAACCCCAACTCCTCGGCGTCGGTGACGGCGGCGATTGACGACGCGGTCGCGCCGCTGCGCATCTCAGGCGGGCCTGAGATCGAGGTGGTGGGCCTTGCCGAGGGGCCGCCCGGCATCAGCTCGCAGCGCGATGCCGACAGTGTCGTCATGCCGCTGGTGAACCGTGTGTCGCGCGACAACGCGGATGCCTTCGTGCTCGCCTGCTTCAGCGATCCCGGCCTGCATGCGGTGCGCGAGGCGGCGAGCGGTCGCCCCGTGATGGGCATCGCCGAATGCGGCATTTTCCGCGCGCTGATGCTCGGCGAGCGCTTTGGCATCATCGCGCTGTCGCCGTCGAGCATCCGCCGCCAGCAGCGCATGGTGCGGGTGATGGGCGTCGATGGCCGCTATGCCGGAAGCTGGTCGGTCGGCGCGAGTGCGGCCGAGACGGCGGGCGCTGATATCCGCGGACGGCTGATCGAGGCCGGCCGCGCGCTGGTCACCCAATGCCGCGCCGATGTCGTGGTGATGGGCTGCGCCGGCATGGCCTCGCACCGCGCGGCGATTGCGGAGGCGATCGGCGTGCCCGTTGTCGAGCCGGCGCAACAGGCGGTGGCCGTCGCAATCGGTGCGGTTTTGTTGAATACGTAAGGTACCTTCAGGAGCCTCTTGCAATGCCTCTCTCCCGCCGCTCGCTCCTCAAGGCCGCCGCAACGGTACCGGCGTTGTCGCTGCCGGGCATCGTCCGCGCTGAATCGCAGTCCACGTTGCGCTTCATCCCCGTCATCGACCTCGCCTTCATCGATCCCATCTATTCGACCGCGCAGGTGTCGCGAAACCACGGCTTCATGGTCTACGACACGCTCTATGGCATGAGCTCCTCGTTCCAGGTCTCGCCGCAAATGCTGTCGGGCCACACCATCTCCGGCGACCAGCTCCAGTGGGACCTCAGCTTGCGTGACGGCCTGTTTTGGCACGACGGCGAGCGCGTGCTCGCGCGCGACTGCGTTGCCAGCATCCGTCGCTGGGCCGCGCGCGACGGTTTTGGCGGCGAACTGATGGAAGCAACTGCTGAACTCTCAGCCGCCGACGATCACACCATTCGCTTCCGTCTCAAGCGACCGTTCCCGCTGCTGCCGCAGGCCCTCGGCAAGGCCGCAATCAACGCCTGCTTCATGATGCCGGAGCGGCTGGCGAGCCAGGATCCGTTCAAGCCACTGACCGAGGTGATCGGCAGCGGTCCGTTCCGTTATCTCGCCGACGAGCGTGTGCAGGGCGCCCGCAACGCCTACGCGAAGTTCGAGCGATACCAGCCGCGGACCGACGGCAAGCCGGATTGGACGGCGGGTCCGAAGATCGTCCACTACGACCGTGTGGTATGGACCACCACGCCCGACGCCGGCACCGGCGTCGCCGCGCTGCAGACGGGCGAACAGGACTGGCAGGAGACCACGCCGCACGATCTTTTGCCGATCATCAAGGCCGCCGGCGATATCGAGACGCGCATCCTCGATTCCAGGGGCTATGCCTGCATGCTACGCCTCAATCACCTGCAGCCGCCGTTCGACAATCCCGCCGTTCGCCGCGCGCTGCTCGGCGCGATCGACCAGTCCGCCTTCATGACTGCAGTCGCCGGCACCGATCCCGCCTTCCAGGTCTCGCCGATCGGCTTCTTCGCGCCGGGGACACCGATGGCGAACGAGGTTGGTCTCGACGTGTTCCGCGGTCCGCGCAACTACGACAAGGTCAAGGCCGATTTGAAGGCTGCCGGCTACAACGGCGAGAAGATCGTGCTGCTCGTGCCCACCAACTCGCTGGCGCAGAAGCCGCTCGGCGAGATCGCGGTGGATAGTTTGCGCAAGGCCGGCATGAATGTCGAATATGCCGGGCTCGATTTCGCCGTCGTGCTGCAGCGCCAGTTGAAGAAGGACCCGATCGGGCAAGGCGGCTGGAGCGCCGCGGTCGGCAATTGGCAGGGCATCGACTGGCTCAATCCGGCCGGCAACGCCAACATTCGCGGCGAGGGCAAGGTTGCCGGCTGGTATGCGAGCGAGAAGATGGGGCCGTTGCGCAGCCAATGGCTGGCGGCTTCCGAGGTTGCCGAGCAACAGCGCATCTGCCGTGAGATACAGGCGGTCGCATTCGAGGAAATCCCCTATATTCCGATCGGCCTGTACAAGCAGCCGACTGCCTATCGCAAAGACATCACCGGCATTCTCGACGGCACCGCCGTCTTCTGGAACGTGCGCCCCGCATGAGCACCACAGCAATTTTCGGCAGCTATGTGCTGTCACGCAAGGACGGTGCGCAGGACGTGCTGCGCGACCATTGGGTTCTCGTTGAAGGCAAGAAGATTGCCGCCATCACGCGCGACAAGCCTAGTGCGGATCAGGTCTACGACCGTCCCGGCCGTTTCATGCTGCCGGGCCTCCTGAACCTGCACAATCACTGCTTCTCCGAAGCGGTGGCGCGCAGCCACAGCGAGGACGGCAAYGGCCGCAAGAACAACCAGAGTATCGTCTATACGGTGCTGCTGCCGCTGACCAAGCGTGGCGCCGAAATCCTGTCGGCGGAGGAGCGGCTGGCCGTCGCGCGGCTCGGCATCCTCCAACTGCTCAAGGGCGGCGCTACCACGGTGATGGAGCCGTTCCGCAATTCGATCCCCGAGATGTTCGACGCGGCGGAGGAGATGGGCATCCGCTTCTATGGCGCGCCCTATCTGTTCTCGACCTCCGACGCCAAGGCGGGAGCGGACGGCGTGGTCCGTTATTCCGGCGACGACGGCACCGCCGACATGGCGACGTGGGATGCGCTCTACCAGCGCTGGAACAATCGCGGCGACGGTCGCATCAACCTCGCGATGAGCCCGCACGCCACCGACACCTGCGGCCCCGATCTCCTGAAAGCCTGCGCCACGCGGGCGCGCGAGCTCGGCGTGCCCATCACGACGCATATGGCGCAGAGCCGCGGCGAGGTCGAGACCATCGGCAAGCGCTATGGCGGCCGCACCCCGGCTGAGTATCTGGACTGGCTCGGCCTGCTCGCGCCAGACCTGATGGCGGCGCACTGCATGTTCAGCAGCGACGACGATCTCAAGCTGATGGCCGCGCGCGGCATGACCGTGCTGAACTGCCCACGCGTATTCGCGCGCGCCGGCATCACGGCCGCCTTCAGCCGCTTCGCCGAGCATGGCGTGCGAACCGTGGTGGGCACCGACGGTTACAACATGGACCTGCTCGGCGAGCTCAATGCGGCATCGCTGATCTCCAAGGTCACCTCGGCACGCGCCGATGTCGCCAATTCGCCGGAACTGATCGAGGCGAACACGGCTATTGCCGCCGACGTCATCAAGCGGCCGGACCTCGGCCGGATCGAGCTAGGTGCGACCGCCGACCTCACCGTGGTCGATCTCACCCATCCGCATCTCCAGCCGCTGTTCGACCCGCGCCGCGCGCTGATCGCGCTCGCCAACCGTGCCAACATCGATCAGGTCATGGTCGATGGCCGCATGCTGGTCGACGAGGGGCGCTATCTCGGTGCGAACGAGGCGGCGATCACCGCGGCGGGCACAGCCGCGATCGGCAAGATCTGGGATCTGCCGGAGGCGCAGGCCGCGTTCAACGGCTAGCTCTCGAACTCCGCGAGTGACTTGCGCATAGTCTCGACCAGATCCAGCGCCACCGGCGAGGGGCTACGCTGCGCGGGAAACACGGCGGAGAATTCGAAGTCGATGCGCGGCAGGAAGCGGCGAACGACGACGCCGCGGGTGGAAAATTCCTGCGCCGTAAAGGGATCGCAGATGGCGACCCCAAGCCCTGACGACACCATGCCGCACATGATCTCGGACAGCGCGGTCTCTACCCGCAGTACCCGGCGAACATCGTGCCGATGGAAGATCTGGTCGATTAGATGCCGGCTCGACGATCCCGCCGACAGCGAGATGAAGGTCTCGCCCTCGAAGTCGCGTGGCTCGAGAACTTCCTTTTCTGCGAGGCGATGGCCAATCGGCAGCACAGCGACGCGCGCGGGCGCCGGCAATTTCTGGCTTGGTAGGCCGGAATGCGCGATCGGCACCTCGGCAAAGCCGACGTCGCACTGATTGTTCAGCACCCAGTCGACCACGATCGGCGAGATCACGCCGAAGAAAGCGAGATTGAGGTTCGGCCGCTCCTTCAGGAAGTGGCCGGTCAGCCGCGGCAGATAGCCGTTCGACAGCGCCGGCAGTGCTGCGATCCGTAGCGAGCCGGTCCTGCGGCCGCGGATTTCCTCGGCAGCCGCAGTGATACGCTCGAGGCCGACGAAGGAGCGCTCGACTTCGGTGTAAAGCGCCATGGCCGCGGCGGTCGGCACCAGGCCCGTCCCGCGCCGCTCGAACAGCTCCATTTTCAACAGCGCCTGGAGGTCGCGCAGCAACCGGCTCACCGCCGGCTGCGTTACCGTCATCAGCGCCGCAGCCTCGGTGACGCTGCCGGTCAGCATCGTCGCCCGGAAGGCCTCCACCTGCCGCGAATTGATCCGCGCCATCCCAATTTCCATTCATAACATTTCGGCATGTAGAGGGTGCCATTATTCATTGGACGATGGAAGCCGGGGTTTGCGATCTTTTTCATCAGGACTGAAGACAGCCCGCTTTTTCGGCAGATTGGAGATCGGACCACATGAAGACTTTCAGCCTTCTCGCAGCGGTCAGCATTGCAGCGCTTGTCGGCGCCCCGTCGGCCGCCTCCGCTCAGCAGAAAACGCTCTATGTCGCCGGTTACGGTGGCTCGTTCGAGAAGACCATCCGCGACGAGGTGATCCCGACCTTCGAGAAGGAGAACAACGTCAAGGTCGAATACGTCGCCGGCAATTCGACTGATACGCTGGCCAAGCTGCAGGCGCAGAAGGGCAACCAGCAGATCGACGTCGCCATCGTCGACGACGGTCCGATGTACCAGGCGATCCAGCTCGGCTTCTGCGGCAAGCTCGAAGGCCTGCCGGCCGCCGATCTCTACGACACCGCGCGCTTCAAGGACGATCGCGCCGTTGCGATCGGCATCGTCGCGACCGGCCTGATGTACAACACCAAGGTGTTCGCCGAGAAAGGCTGGGCGCCGCCGACCTCGTGGAATGATCTGAAGGATACCAAATACGCCAAGCAGCTCGTGATCCCGCCGATCAACAACACCTATGGTCTCGAAGCGCTGGTGATGCTGTCGAAGATGAATGGCGGCGGCGAGTCCAACGTCGATTCGGGCTTCAAGATCTTCAAGGAAGAGATCAATCCGAACGTGCTCGCTTACGAGCCGTCGCCGGGCAAGATGACCGAGCTGTTCCAGTCCGGCCAGGCCGTGATCGCGGTGTGGGGCACCGGCCGCGTGCAGAGCTTTGCCAACACCGGCTTCCCCGTCGACTTCGTCTACCCCAAGGAAGGCGCGGCAACGCTGCTGACGACGGCCTGTCCGATCGCCAAGCCGAATGCTTCGCCGCTGGCCTCAAACTTCGTCAAGATGCTGCTCGATCCCAAGATTCAGCTCGTGATGCTGAAGGACTACGGCTACGGCCCGGTGCTGAAATCGCTGGTCGTGCCGCCGGAGCTCGGCAAGATGGCGCCGATCGGCGAGCGCGCAGCCAAGCTCTATAATCCCGACTGGACCGCCATCAACGAGAAGCGCGAGGAATGGACCAAGCGCTGGAACCGCGAGGTCGAGCGCTGATCTGATCGTCCACAGCGGAGACAGCGGCATGGCCTTTCTCGAGCTCGATCGGGTCGCCAAGCAGTTCGGCGCGCAGACTGTGGTCGATGACTTCAGTCTTGCGGTGGGCAAGGGGGAGTTCATCTCCTTCCTTGGGCCCTCCGGCTGCGGCAAGACCACGACCTTGCAGATGATCGCGGGCTTCCTCGATCCCACGCGCGGCGCGATCCGCCTGGAGGACAAGGACCTCACCGCGATCCATCCGGCCAAGCGCGGGCTCGGCATCGTGTTCCAGAGCTATGCGCTGTTTCCGCACATGACGGCGGCCGAGAACGTCGCCTTCGGCCTCGAGATGCGCCATGTGTCGCGCGCCGAAAGAGCCGAACGGGTTCGTGCTGCGCTCGCAATGGTGGGCCTTGCCGGCTACGAGGAGCGCCATCCCCGCCGCATGTCCGGCGGCCAGCAGCAGCGCGTGGCGCTGGCGCGTGCGTTGGTGATCAAGCCGAGCGTGCTGCTGCTCGACGAGCCGCTGTCGAACCTCGATGCCAAGCTGCGCGAGGAGATGCAGATCGAGCTGCGCCAGATTCAGCGCACCATCGGTACCACCACGATCCTCGTCACCCACGATCAGAACGAGGCGATGTCGCTGTCCGACCGCATCGTGGTGATGAGCCAGGGCAAGATCGAGCAGATCGGCACGCCGCAGGAGACCTATGAGAGGCCGGCCTCGGCCTTTGTCTCGCAGTTTTTGGGCAAGACCAACGACTTTGCCGCGGCGATCGATCGGAACGCGATGCCGGCACGGCTCGTCGCTGGTTCGTGGAGTGCGCCGGCGCCTGCTGGCCTCAACGGCCCAGTGACGGTCAGTATCCGCCCCGAACGCATCGGCTTCGGCGATGCCGGCCTCAGCGCCAAGATCGTCACGCGCATCTTCCAGGGCAATCACTGGCTGTTTCAGTGCGACAGCGAATGCGGCCCTGCGATCGTGATCCGTCAGAATGACGGCACGGCGCAACCGGGCGAAGACGAGGCCGTTCGCCTCACCTGGCGGCCCGAGGATATGAGCGTGCGCGCGAGGGCTGGCGCATGAGTGCGGCCGCCGAGGAGCGCAGCGCGCGTGCACCTTGGGCACTGACGGCGCCTGCCTTGATGCTGTTCGTCGGCGTGCTGCTGATTCCGTTGGCGATGACCGTGATGCTGTCGTTCTACGATTGGGGCCAGTACAAGGGCATCGAGCCGGTCTTCATCCTGAAGAACTGGAGGGAGATCGCGACTGATCCCTATTACGCCGAGATGTTCTGGCGGACGTTTCGCATTGCGATCCTGACGACGTTGCTTACGGCTTTGCTCGGCGCGCCCGAGGCCTACATCCTCAACCGCATGAGCGGCCGCTGGAAGAGTTTTTTCTTGCTGGTCATCTTGGGGCCGCTGCTCATCTCGGTGGTGGCGCGCACGCTCGGCTGGGCGCTGTTGTTCGGCGGCAACAACGGYCTCGTCAACAAGCTCTTGATGTCGCTCGGTGCGATCCGCTCCCCCATTCCCTTCATGTTTACCGAAACCGGCATGGTCGTCGCGCTCGCGCATGTCATGATGCCGTTCATGGTGCTGTCGGTGTGGGCGGCGCTGCAGCGGCTCGATCCGCAGATCGAGAATGCCGCGATGTCGCTCGGCGCCGGCCCGGTCACCATCATCCGCCGCATCATCATGCCGCAGATCATGCCGGGCGTCCTGTCGGGCGCGATCATCGTGTTCTCGCTCTCGGCCAGCGCCTTTGCGACGCCTGCGATCATCGGCGGCCGAAGGCTCAAGGTGGCGGCGACGCTGGCCTATGACGAATTCCTCAACACGCTGAACTGGCCGCTGGGAGCTGCGGTCGCCACGCTGCTGCTGGTCGCGCTGGTGCTGATCGTCGTCGGCAGCAACGCGCTGATCGAGCGGCGCTATGCGGAGGTGTTCCGATGAGACGGAACGGCCCGCTGGCGCTGATCTTCCACACTGTCTTCGTCATCGTCATGGTGGCGCCGATCGTGGTGGTCTGCCTCGTCGCCTTCACACCCGAAGGCTTCCTGTCGCTGCCGACCAACGGATTCTCGCTGCGCTGGTTCAGGGCGATCGGCAACTATCCCGAATTCATCCACGCCTTCTGGGTCAGCCTCGGGCTCGGTGCGCTGTCGTCCTTCGTGGCACTGCTGTTTGCCGTCCCTGCGGCGCTCGCGATCGCGCGCTATCGCTTCCGTGGCCGGGACGCGCTGGCGGCGCTGTTCCTGTCGCCGCTGATGATCCCGCATGTGGTGCTCGGCATCGCCTTTCTGCGCTTCTTCACCTCGGCGGGTCTCGGGGGCAGCTTTGCCGCGCTGATCATCGCCCATGTCATCATCGTGTTTCCGTTCGCGCTGCGGTTGACGCTGGCGGCGGCGACCGGCATGGACCGCACGGTCGAGATGGCGGCGGTCTCGCTCGGCGCCGGCGGTTGGACGCTGTTTCGGCGCGTGACGCTGCCGCTGATCCTTCCTGGTGTCATCAGCGGCTGGGCGCTCGCTTTCATCCAGTCCTTCGACGATCTGACCATGACCGTCTTTCTCGCGGCGCCCGGCACCGAGACGTTGCCGGTGCGCATGTTCCTTTATATCCAGGACAACATCGATCCGCTGGTGACGTCGGTCTCGGCCTGCGTGATCGCTGTGACCATGACCGCCCTCATTCTGCTCGACCGCTTCTACGGGCTCGACCGCGTGCTCGCCGGCAAGGGCGACACGGGACGATAGGAGAAATGATGCCCAAGGATTATGACGTCGCCGTCGTCGGCGGCGGATTGCTCGGCTCCGCCATTGCCTGGGGCCTCGGCCGGCTCGGCAAGAGCGTCGCCGTGCTCGACGAAGGCGACATCACCAAGCGCGCTTCGCGCGCGAACTTTGCGCTGGTCTGGGTCCAGAGCAAGGGCCTCGGCATGCCCGCTTATACGGTCTGGACCGTGCGGGCGTCAGAAGCCTGGAGCCGGCTCGCCTCGGAGCTGAAGCAGCAGACTGGTCTCGATGTCGCGCTCCAGCAGAATGGCGGCTTCCATCTGACGCTCGGTGACGACGAATTCGGCCAGCGTGTTGAGCTGGTCAAGCGCATGCACAACCAGACTGGCGCGGCCGACTACAAGATGGAGATGCTCTCGGCCTCCGAGGTGAAGAAGTTGCTGCCGCTGATCGGGCCCGAAGTGTCCGGCGGCAGCTATTGCCCGCTCGACGGCCACGTTAATTCGCTGCGCACGTTCCGTGCGTTCCACACCGGCTTCAGAGAATTCGGCATCGACTATTTCCCGGAGCAGCCGGTCTCGGCGATCAGCAAGAGCGGCGGCGAATTCCGCCTGACCACCCCGAAGGGCGAGCTGCGCGCCGCCAAAATCGTGCTCGCCGCCGGCAATGCCAACCAGACGCTGGCGCCGATGGTGGGCCTCTCAGCGCCGATGGGCCCGACCCGCGGTCAGGTCGTGGTGACCGAGCGCACCATGCCGTTCCTGCCGCATCCGCTGACCACGATCCGCCAGACCGACGAGGGCACCGTGATGATCGGCGACAGCAAGGAAGACGAGCTGGATGATCGCACCTTGAAGCCTTCGATCAGCGGCGTGATGGCCGATCGCGCGCAGCGCATGTTTCCGCATCTCGCGCGGCTCAACGTTGTCAGGAGCTGGTCCGGCATCCGCGTCATGCCGCAGGACGGTTTTCCGATCTACGACCAGTCGGAGACGCATCCCGGCGCCTTCGTCGCGTGCTGCCATTCCGGCGTCACGCTCGCCTCAAACCACGCCTTCGACGTCGCGCGTATGGTCGCGCAGGGCGCGCTCGAGCCGCAGTTGGTCGGCGCATTCTCGGCGAGCCGTTTTGGTGGCGCGGGCGCGGCGAACAACAGCGGCTATTAGATATATCAAGGAGCCACGAGGCATCCCATGTTTAGACGATCCGAACAGGACAAGCGCCCACCCGTGCAGATCTTCGTCGATGGCATTGCCGTCGCGGCGCGCCAGGGCGATACGGTTTCCGCTGCACTCTTGGCATCCGGTCAGGACGCGCGGCGCTCGACGGCGGTCAGCGGCGCGCCGCGTCTGCCTTACTGCATGATGGGCGTGTGCTTCGACTGCCTCGTCACCATCGACGGCGTCGGCAACCGCCAGGGCTGCCTCGTGCCTGTTGCCGAAGGCATGCAGGTCGAGATCCAGAAGGGCAAGCGGGAGATCGGACGATGAGCGTGGCTCCCAAACGCGAAGATTATGATGTCGTGGTGATCGGCGCCGGGCCCGCTGGTCTCGCGGCCGCGGCGACGTCAGCTGAGGCCGGCCTGTCGACGCTGTTGCTCGACGAGAACATCGGCCCGGGCGGTCAGGTGTTTCGCGCGATCTCCTCCACGCCGGTGACGGATCGAAATCGGCTCGGTGCGGATTACTGGGTCGGTGCCGATCTCGTGCAGTCGCTGCGCGCGAGTAGTGCCGAGGTGATCCATCGTGCCACCGTCTGGAGCCTCGATCGCAATCTCGACATCGCCGTTTCCATCGGCGGCGCCTCGGCATTCGTCAAGGCCAAGCGCGTCATTCTCGCCACCGGTGCATTGGAGCGGCCGTTCCCGATTCCCGGCTGGACGCTGCCGGGCGTGATGACTGCGGGGGCCGCGCAGACGATGTTGAAATCATCGGCGCTGGTGCCTGATGGACGCACTGTCATTGCGGGGCAGGGACCGCTACTCTGGCTGCTCGCCGCGCAGATCCTGCGCCTCGGCGGCCGGATCGACCGCATTCTCGATACCACCGAGCGCGGCAATTATTTCGCCGCGCTGCCTCACGCTCTTGCCTTCCTGACCTCGCCCTATTTCACCAAGGGCCTGTCGATGATGCGCGAGGTCAAGGCCAAGGTGCAGGTCGTCTCGGGCGTCACCGAGCTTTCTGCATCCGGAGAGGGCCAGCTTGCCAGCGTCAGCTACGTCGCCGGCGGCAGGCGCGAGAGCATTCCCGCAGACCTGCTGCTGCTGCATCAGGGAGTCGTTCCTAACGTCAACCTCGCCATGTCGGCGGATATCAAACATCAATGGGATGATCTGCAGCTGTGCTGGTCGCCCGTGCTCGACGCGAACGGCAATTCCTCGGTCGCCGGCATTGCCATCGCCGGCGACGGCGCCGGCATCGGTGGCGCGAATGCCGCCGTGGTCCGCGGTCGCATTGCGGCGCGCGCGGCGGTGGAGACGCTGGCGCCTGCGGCCGCTGCGAAGCTGCCCGCGATGGCGACGCTCCGTTCTGAGCTTGCCAAAGCCGAACGCGGCCGCGTTTTCCTCGACACGCTGTTCCGCCCGTCACAGCAGTTCCGCATTCCCACCGGCGACACCATCGTCTGCCGCTGCGAGGAGGTGACCGCGAAGGACGTTCTCGAGTCCGTTGCGATCGGCGCGACCGGACCGAACCAGCTCAAGGCCTATCGCCGCACCGGCATGGGCCCCTGCCAGGGCCGGCTATGCGGCCTTACCGTCACCGAGCTGATGGCGCAGGCGCGCGGCAAGAATCCGCAGGAGATCGGTTATTACCGGCTGCGCGCGCCGGTGAAGCCGATCACGCTCGCAGAGCTTGCTGCCGTTCCGAAAACGGAAGACGACGTCAAGGCCGTGGTGCGCGGATGACGATAAACGTGGATGCGATCGTCATTGGCGGCGGCATCCACGGATGCTCGACCACGCTGCATCTGTGCCTTGCCGGCTTGAAGCCGGTGCTGATCGAGAAGGACTATGCCGGCCGCCATGCCTCAGGCGTTAATGCCGGCGGCGTCCGTCAGCTCGCGCGGCACATTCCCGAGATCCCGCTCTCGATCCGCTCCATGGGGATCTGGGAGAAGATCAAGGACCTTCTCGACGACGATTGCAGCTTCGAGAGCCACGGCCAGGTGCTGGTCGCCGAGAGCGCGGAGGAACTCGCGGTCTGCCGCGCGCGCGTCGCCGAGCTCAATGCGCTAGGGTTCACCCATGAAGAGCTGATCGACGCGACCGAGCTGCGGCGGCTTGTGCCGGCGGTCGCCGAGACCTGCCCCGGCGGCGTGGTCTCGCGCCGCGACGGCGCGGCCAATCCGGCGCAGACGACGACGGCGTTCCGGCGCAAAGCCGAGCAGTCAGGGGCCACCGTGCGCGAGGGCGTGGCGGCCAGCAATATTCGCTACAGTGACGGTCTTTGGCACGTCGATGTCGGGACTGAGACTTTCGCCGCGCCGGTGCTCGTCAACGCCGCCGGCGCCTGGGCCGGGAAGATCGCCGCTGATCTTGGCGAGCCGGTGCCGGTCGAGACCGTCGCGCCGATGTTGATGATCACTTCGCGCGTGCCGCACTTCATCGACCCCGTGGTGATCCTGCGCGGGCGAAAGCTCTCGTTCAAGCAATTCTCAAACGGCACCGTGCTGATCGGCGGCGGCCATCTGGCGACGCCCTATCAGGATCGCAACGAAACGGTGCTGGACTGGAAGAGTCTCGCCATCAGCGCGCGCACCGTGTTCGAACTGTTCCCGGTGATGCGCAGTGCCACCATCGTCCGCGCCTGGGCCGGTATCGAGGCCAAGATGAAGGACGACATTCCCGTGTTCGGCCCGAGTTCGCGCCACAAGGGGCTCTTTCATCAGTTCGGCTTCTCGCTGCACGGTTTCCAGCTCGGCCCCGGCGCCGGCGCCGTGATGGCGGAGCTAATCGTCAATGGTGGTACCCAGACCCGCATCAGCGATCTCGGCATCGATCGCTTCCATCCCTCGGTCGCCCGCTGAAGCGCTGATCCGTTCAGTCGGAGACAGCGAACATTTCCACGAGCGTCTCGCGCAGCCAGCGTTGCGCAGGCACGGTGTCGTTGCGCTGATGCCAGAACAGGCTGACGATGCGCGCCGGTGCCTGCAGCGGCAGCGGCACCGCATGCAGGAACGGTGCGTGGCGTGACTGGGAGCGCAGATCGCTCGGCAGCACGGCGATGAGGTCGGACTGACGCACGATCTCATAGGCGGCGCTGTAATGATTGACGGTCGCGACCAGGTTGCGCGACAGCCCGCGTGAGGCCAGGAACAGGTCATAGGTCGGGGCGCGCTTCCCGGCCAAGTTCACGTCGACATGCCGAGCGTTCAGAAATGCGCGCGTGCTGAGCCGCTTCTGGGCCGCCAGCGGGTGGTCGCGCCGCATGAAGCAGGCATAATCGACGGTCCAGAGTGAGCGCGAACGAATGGCGGTTGGCTGCTGTGCTTCGTTGACGTAAACACTCAGCACGCAATCGACCCGGTTGTCTTCGAGCTGATCGGCAATGTCCAAAATCGTGTTGGGGACGGTATGGACGCGTGCCTTGGGTGCGACGTCGCCGAGATGGTTCATTAGGTTCGGCATCACCAGCGAAGCGACGTAGTCCGACATCGACAGGCTGAATTCGGTCTGCGCGCGGGCGGGATCGAACACCTGCCCGTCGAGCGCGCTGCGGACGTTTTCCAGCGCCTCACCGATCGGCTCCCAGAGAACGACGGCGCGCTGGGTCGGACGGATCCCGGTGCCAGACCGCACGAACAGGGGATCGCCGAGCGCAGCACGCAGGCGCGCGAGCGCGTTGCTGACGGCGGGCTGGGTCATCGTCAGCGCGCTCGCCGCGCGCGTGACGCTGCCCTCGGTCATCAACGCCTCGAAGACTTTCAGCAGGTTGAGGTCGAGCGCCCGGAAGGACAAGAACATTCACCATAGTGATGTATTAGATCATCATTATAAATTATGACGATAACGTCATTTTGTCTATTGTTTCCTCCCGACGACAAGCGGTGCCGGCCCGCGGGGATCGAAGGGGACTTTCATGTCAATGATATCGGCGCGCATCGAGCGCCTTCCGTTCGCGCGCTTCCACACGCATCTGCTTCTGATGGGCGGGCTCGGCTACACGTTCGACGCGATGGATGCGGCGGTGCTCGCGTTCATCCTGCCGGTGCTGCGCACGGCGTGGAATCTGTCGAGCGTCCAGATCGGCGTGCTTGGCAGCAGCACCTATATCGGCTTCCTGTTCGGTGCTCTCCTCGCCGGCACGCTCGGTGACCTGATCGGGCGCCGTGCGGTGATGATGTCGGCCCTGGCGCTTTACTGCGCAGCGTCGATCGTCAGTGCGATGGTAGATACCTGGCCGGCCTTCTTCGTCGCGCGGATCGTGGCCGGCATGGGCACCGGCGCGGAGAGCGCGATCATCGCGCCCTATCTCGCGGAGTTCGTGGCGCGGCGCTACCGCGGCAGTTTCACCGGCGCGCTCGCTGGCTTCTTCTCTTTCGGCTTCGTGGCCGCGGCCTTGCTCGGTTACTTCATCGTGCCCTCGTATGACAATGGCTGGCGCATCGTGCTGGTCATCACGGCAGTACCGGTCGTTATGCTGCTGTGGTGGCGGCGGGCTCTGCCGGAATCGCCGCGCTGGTTAGAGGCCCGCGGCCGGGAGAAGGAAGCCGAGGCCGTGCTGGACAAGATCGAGGCAAGCTTTGCGCGCGAGGGCATCACCCTGCCGCAGCCGGTCGTCGAAGTCGCGGCGCCCACCGGCACCGGTGGAACGCTGCTCGCCAATTTCGCGGCGCTTCTTGCGGCGCGCCAGGCACGTATCACCATTATGACCTGGATCATGTGGCTTGCGATCACCTTCAGCTATTATTCCTTCTTCGTCTGGATCCCGGGTCTGTTGGTCCAGAACGGCATGAGCATCACCAAGAGCTTTGGCTATTCGATCGCGATCTATTGCGCGCAGATTCCCGGCTATTTCAGCGCCGCGTATTTCAACGAGCGCATCGGCCGGCAGGCGACGATCGCGACCTATATGGTGCTCGGTGGCGTCAGTGCGCTCGGTCTTGCCTTCGCGCAGACCGACCAGCACATCATGTTCGCGGGCATTCTGCTGTCGCTGTTCATGAACGGCACCTATGCCGGCGTCTATGCTTACACCGCGGAGGTGTTTCCGACGCCGATCAGGACGACCGGCGCGGGGCTCGCATCGGCCATCGGCCGGATCGGCGCGATCGTCTCGCCGATCCTGGTCGGCTATCTCTATCCCAATTTTGGCTTCGCCGGCGTGTTCGGCGTCACCACCACGGTGCTGCTGCTCGGGGCAGTCACCGTCGTCTTGATGGGCGTGCCGACGCGCGGCCGCTCGCTCGAAGAGATCGCGGCGGGCGAAACGGCATGAGGCGAGACAGACTGCCGGCCGATCCGCTGCTCTGCGCCGTTGCGGCGGCGCAGGACAGGACGGATCAGCCGGAAGCACTGTTTGCGGCGCTGGACCAGGCCCTGAAGGCGGCGATCGGGCACAAGCTGTTCACGATCCTGGCTTATGACGGCGACACTGGTGAAGCCGCGCGGCTTTATTCCAACCTGCCCGGCCCGTATCCCACGGGCGGGCGCAAGCGCCTCGCACCGGGACCTTGGACCGAGGCCGTGCTTAATTCAGGCGAGGCGTATATCGGCCGAACGCAGGACGATCTGCGCGCCGTGTTCCCCGACCACGAGCTGATCGCCTCGCTAGGCTGCGAAAGCGTGCTCAACATGCCCGTGCGCTGGCGCGGACGCACGCTCGGCTCACTCAATCTGCTCCACGAAGCGCGCTGGTACGGTGAGGCCGACGTGGCCGCCTGCCTTCCGTTCGCACAGCTCGCATTGCCGGCGCTGCTTCCAATTGCCTGACAGAGGAAACCTCCATGCCCAGCACTCTCTTCAAGAACGCCGCCCTGCTTGATCCGCTTCAGCCGGAGTTGCTGATGGGCCACGATGTGCTGGTCGAAGGCACCTTGATCAAGGAGGTCTCGGACCGGCCGATCCAGGCCACTGCAGATCGAACCATCGATCTGAAGGGCAAGACGCTGATGCCCGGGCTGATCGATCTTCATGTGCATACGATCGCGATCGAGCTTAATCTGGCGGCGCAGGCGAAAATGCCGAACGTCCTGGTGACGCTGCGTTCGACGTTGATCCTCAAAGGCATGCTGCGGCGAGGCTTCACGACCGTCCGCGATGCCGGCGGCGCCGGCCACCCGATGAAGCAGGCCATCGAGACGGGCCTCACCGACGGCCCCCGGCTGTTTGTCTCCGGCCGCGCGCTCAGCCAGACCGGCGGACATGGTGACGGTCGAGCCCGCTCGGACTATCTGACCAGCGATTCCGTCTGTCCCTGTTGTGTGCGCGTCGGCGCGCTGGCGCGCGTTGCCGACGGCGTCGATGGCGTGCGCAAGGCGGTGCGCGAGGAGCTGCAGATGGGCGCGGACCAGATCAAGATCATGGCGTCCGGCGGCGTCGCCTCTCCGACCGATCCGGTCGGTGCCTTCGGCTACTCCGAGGACGAGATCCGCGCCATCGTCGACGAGGCGCAGGGCCGGCAGACCTATGTGCTCGCCCATGCCTATACGGCTCCGGCGATCGCGCGCGCGGTTCGCTGCGGCGTGCGCACCATCGAGCACGGCAATCTCGTCGACGAGCCGACCGCGCGCCTGATGGCCGAGAAGGGCGCCTATGTCGTGCCGACCCTGATCACCTATGAGGCGCTGGCCAATGAGGGTGCGCAATACGGCCTGCCGCCGGAGAGCGTCGCCAAGATCGCCGACGTCCGCGATGCTGGCCTGCGCTCGCTCGAGATCTACCGCAAGGCCGGCGTGAAGATGGGTTATGGCAGCGATCTGCTCGGTCCGTCGCAGCGCCTCCAGAGCGACGAGTTCCGCATCCGTGCTGAAATCCAGGGCGCGCGCGAGGCCATCGCCAGCGCGACATTGATCGGGGCCGAGGTGCTCGGCATGGAGGGCAAGCTTGGCCGGATCGCGCCCGAAGCGCTCGCGGATCTGCTGGTGGTCGACGGCAACCCGTTGCGCGATGTTGGTTGCCTGCTCGGTCAGGGCGAGCACATTCCGCTGGTGATGAAGGCGGGCAAGGTTCAGTTCGACAGGCTGGCGGCATAGCCACCATTTGCGTCAGGCGCGGCTTGATCTCTCGCTTCAGCACGGCTAATTAACAACTCCCATCAAGGATATCAGCAGCCATGGATTTTACCCCGACCGCAACGCCCATCCGCATTGCTCACGGGGAATTCCATGCCTGCTTCGATCATCCTGTCGAACCTGTCGCTGTCCACGCCTGACGGCCGCCTACTTCTCTACAACATCGATCTGACCTTCGGCGCGGAACGCGCCGGTCTTGTCGGCCGCAATGGCGTCGGCAAGACGACGCTGCTCGCCGCGATCACGGGCGAGCATGCGCCGCAATCAGGCCGCGTGATCGCCAACGGAACCGTCGGGCTCTTGCGTCAGGACGCGCAGATGCTTGCGGGTGCGACGGTCGTTGACCTTTTCGGCGTGCGCGATGCGCTGGAGCTGCTGCGCCGGGCCGAACGCGGCGATGCCTCGGCCGAGCAGGTCAATGAGGTCGACTGGACCCTCGAGACGCGGCTGGCATCCGCTCTTGCGCGCGTCGGCTTCGATGTTGCTCCCCATACGGAATTGGATCGCTTGTCCGGCGGGCAGGTCACGCGCGTTCGTCTCGCCGCGTTACTGTTTAACGAGCCGGACGTCCTGCTGCTGGACGAGCCCACCAACAATCTCGATCGCGACGGGCGCCATGCCGTGATCGATCTGCTTGCTGCCTGGCGCGGCGGCGCAATCGTTGTCAGTCACGACCGGGCCCTGCTCGACACGATGGACGCCATCGTCGAGCTGACTTCGCTCGGCGCGACGCGCTACGGCGGCAATTGGAGCAGCTATCGCGCGCAGAAGGCCGTCGAGCTTGCCGCCGTCAGGCACGATCTCGCGCATGCCGAGAAGTATCTCGCGGAGATCGATGACAAGGCGCAGGAGGCAGCCGAGCGCAAGGCGCGCAAGGACGGCGGCGGAAGGGCAAAACGCGCCAAAGGCGACATGCCGCGAATCCTGGCCGGTGCGCGCAGGGATCGCAGCGAGGACAGCGGCGGCAAGACCGCGCAGATGGCCGAGCGGCGGCGCGCGGAGGCGATTGATGCGCTCGACGCCGCGCGCCGGCGCATCGAAATCCTTCAACCGTTCGCCGTGAAATTGCCCTCGACCCAATTGCCGGCGGGGCGGGAGGTAGTCTGGCTCGATCGCGTCAGTGCCGGTTATCAGCCGGAGCAGCCGATCCTGCGCGATCTGTCGCTCTCCATCGTCGGTCCGGAGCGCGTCGCGATCGTCGGTCCCAACGGCTCCGGCAAGACGACGCTCCTGAGGCTCATTACCGGTGAGCTGCGGCCCGCCTCGGGCGCGTTGCAGGTCAGGCCTGACTTCGCGCAGTTCGATCAGAAGGTCAGCCTGCTCGATCCCGTGGTCTCGATCCTCGACAACTTCAGGCGTCTCAATCCGCGGGCAGGTGCGAATGAATGCCATGCCGCGCTGGCGCGCTTCATGTTTCGCGCCGATGCGGCCTTGCAAGACGTCGGCAGCCTGAGCGGCGGTCAGCTCTTTCGCGCGGGGCTCGCCTGCGTGCTCGGCGGGGCGACGCCGCCGTCATTGCTGATCCTGGACGAGCCGACCAACCATCTCGATCTCGAATCCATCGAAGTGATTGAGGCCGGCCTGCGGGCCTATGACGGCGCGCTGCTCGTCGCCAGCCATGACGAGGCGTTCCTGGAGGCAATCGGGGTCACGCGTCGGCTCGATCTGGCCGATCGTCCCGGCTGACGGAGCAATGATGCCAGCTTGCGGCCGATCTTCACGTCGCGGCGGCCTTATGTGCTGCCGCCGGGCTCCAGCGCCTCGCCGATCTCCAGCGGATGCGCCATGGTCTCGTGCAGCGCCTCGCGATCGAGCTCCCCTTCCGAGATGCTGATGACGACACAGGCGACGCCGTTGCCGATCAGATTGGTCAGCGCGCGGCATTCGCTCATGAACTTGTCGATGCCGACCAGGATCGCGATCGACTGGATCGGAATGTCAGGCACGATCGACAGCGTCGCGGCAAGCGTGATGAAGCCCGCGCCGGTCACGCCGGAGGCGCCCTTCGAGGTGATCATGGCGATACCGAGAATGCCGAGCTCCTGCCAGATCGTCAGGTGCGTATTGGTCGCCTGCGCCAGGAACAGCGTCGCCAGCGTCATATAGATGTTGGTGCCGTCGAGGTTGAAGCTGTAGCCGGTCGGGATGACGAGGCCGACTACCGAGCGCGAGGCGCCGAGATGCTCCATCTTCTGGATCATCTGCGGCAGCACTGTCTCCGACGACGAGGTGCCGAGCACGATCAGGAGCTCGTCCTTGATATAGGCAATGAAGCGAATGATGGAGAAGCCGGCGAGCCGCGCGATCGAGCCCAGCACGATCAGCACGAACAGGATGCTGGTGAGATAGAACGTGCCGATCAGGGCGGCGAGATTGAGCAGAGAGCCGAGGCCATAGGCGCCGACGGTGAAAGCCATCGCGCCGAAGGCACCGATCGGCGCCACGCGCACGATGATGCGGATGATGCCGAAGAACATTTTTGCGGCCTTGTCGATCGCGTCCGCAATGGGCTCGCCGGCCTTGCCGAGGAAAGCGATGGCAAAGCCGGAGAGAATCGAGACCAGCAGCACCTGCAAAAGGTCGCCGCGCGCAATCGCGCCGACATAGCTGTCGGGAATGATCGCCATCAGATGGGCGACGATGCCGTCTTCATGAGCCTTGGTCAAATAGGTCGCGACCGATTTCGGATCGATGGTCGCGGGATCGATGTTGAAGCCGTGCCCGGGCTGGAGAATCTCGCCGACCAGGAGGCCGATGGCGAGCGCCACGGTCGAGACCGTTTCGAAATAGATCAGCGACTTCAGCCCGACCCGGCCGACGCGCTTGAGGTCGCCCATCGAGGAGATGCCGTGCACCACGGTGCAGAAGATGACCGGCGCGATCATCATCTTGATCAGCGCGATGAAAGCGTCGCCGAGCGGCTTCAGCGCCTTGCCGAGGTCCGGATAGAAATAACCAATGAGCACGCCGAACGCGATCGCGATCAGGACCTGGACATAGAGGATCCTGTACCAGGACTGGTGCCGGCGGTGAATGGCAGGCTGGATCGCAATCTGTGTCATGAAGTGAATCCCGGAACGCATTGATCTTGCGTGATTCACATCATGTGATGTTCCTGTCTCTTATACACATCTAGATGTGTATAAGAGACAGATGTTGCGGTCCCGTGTCGGTCCTGCTCGGCTCCTCGCCGAAATTCGGTGCGTTCACGATCGGCGGGATCGGCACAGCTACCTTTGTCGCGATAATGCTGTATCAGATCCTCACGTCGCCGATCGTGCGCCGCGCGGAATGAATCCCAGGGATGCATCGGCCGGGATGGAACCAAACGCCAGTCCCGTTCATGATGAGGCATCCGGAGAATGCTCATGCCAAAGACTGATCTCTCGTCCGCCTTTCCTTCACGCCTTGTCGGCCGATATGCACTGGTGACCGGTGCCTCCCAGGGCATCGGCCGCGCCGTTGCCGTCAGGCTGGCCCAGGAAGGCGCGACCGTCGCCGTCAACTATGTCGATCATCCTGGGAAGGCCGAGGAGACGCTTGCCCTGGCAAGGACGGGATCGAGCGATCGCGGTCACGGCAAGCTCGACCATGTCATCGTCAAGGCCGACGTCAGCAACGAGCAGGAGGTCGCTGCGATGTTCGAGACAGTCTTGGCGCGCTGGAATCGCCTCGACTGTCTCGTCAACAATGCGGGCTTCCAGCAGGAATCGCCGAGCGAAGCGCTGGACGTCGACACCTATCGCCGCATTATCGACGTGAACCTCAACGGTGCCGTGCTCTGCGCACAAAAGGCGCTGGCGCATTTCGTCGCCCGCGGCGGTGCTGGCTGCATCATCAACTGCTCCAGCGTCCACCAAAGCATTCCAAAGCCCGGCTATCTCGCCTATTCGATCAGCAAGGGCGGCATGGCCAATCTGACGCGCACGCTGGCGCTGGAATTTGCCGCCCGCGGCATTCGCGTCAATGCGGTCGGCCCCGGCGCGATCGACACCCCGATCAATGCGGCCTGGACCGGTGACACCGGGAAGCGCGACCTTGTCACCAGCCACATTCCGCTCGGCCGCGTCGGCACGCCGGAAGAGATGGCGGCCGTGTTTGCCTTCCTCGCCTCGGATGATGCCAGCTACATCACCGGGCAGACCATCTACGCCTGCGGTGGCCTCACGCTCTTCCCCGAATTCAGAGAGAATTGGGCGAGCTAGCGGGGCGATCTGGCAAAATGCCACGGCGCAGACTACATCTGCGCCATGACAAACCCATCGCTCCAGGATTTCATCGGCCGGCACGACAAGCTGTTCGTGCTGACCGGGGCCGGCTGCAGCACCAATTCAGGCATTCCCGACTATCGCGACAGCCATGGCAACTGGAAACGGACGCAACCGGTCAATTTCCAGGCCTTCATGTCGGAAGAGCACACGCGCCAGCGTTATTGGGCGCGCAGCCTGATCGGGTGGCGGCGGTTCGGTCAGGCCAAGCCGAACGATGCGCATCATGCGCTGGCGCGGCTCGAGGCCAACGGTCGCTGCGAAATGCTGCTGACCCAGAATGTCGACCGGCTGCATCAATCCGCCGGCCACCAACAGGTGATTGATTTGCATGGCCGGCTCGACCTGGTCCGTTGCATGGGCTGCGGGGCGAAGACGCCGCGCAACGAATTCCAGGATGCGCTGGGCCGCGTCAATGCGGAATGGCTGACACTCGATGCGGCCGACGCACCCGACGGCGACGCCGATCTCGATCACGCGGATTTCTCCTCGTTCAAGGTACCGGCTTGCGAGGCGTGCGGCGGTATCCTCAAGCCCGATGTGGTGTTTTTTGGCGAGAATGTCCCGCGCGACGTGGTTGCGACTGCGCAGGATCATCTCGCGCAGGCCGACGCGATGCTGATCGTCGGCTCCTCGCTGATGGTCTATTCCGGCTTCCGCTTCGTCCAGGCTGCGGCCGTCAGGCAGATCCCGATCGCCGCCGTCAATCTTGGCCGCACCCGCGCCGATGATCTCCTGACGTTGAAGGTCGAGGAGCGCTGCGAGGCGGCGCTGGCATTCCTGCTCTGAGCGCACTGCACGCCCGCTATCGCATAGGTGCTACGCACTTCACCGGCGGTGCTGTCGCTGGTATGAAAATTGCTGCGGATGAGACTCCGATTTGACGATCAGCACGGAGAGATTTGGAATGCTTGAGGGAGCCGAGGTACGGCTTGCCGTGGATATTGGCGGCACGTTCACCGACATCGTGCTTGATGTGGGCGAGGTGCGCAAAACCCGCAAGGTGCTGACGACGCCGCAGCGGCCCGAACAGGCGGTGCTGGATGGCATGCGTCTCATTCTGACCGATGCTCACGCCCATATCAGCGACATCGACGTCTTCATTCACGGCACCACGCTTGCGACCAACGCCATCATCGAGCGGCGCGGCGCAAAGACTGCGCTGATCGCGACCGAAGGCTTTCGCGACGTGCTCGATATCGGCACCGAAAGCCGCTACGATCAGTATGATCTCACCATCGACAAGCCGAAGCCGCTGGCCCCGCGTAGCCTGCGCTTCACCGTGCCCGAGCGTATCGACGCCCATGGCGCCATCCGCCTCCCGCTGGACGAAGCGGCCGTGCGTGCACTCGCGCCGAAATTGCGGGAGCTGAAGGTCGAGAGCGTCGCGATTGCCTTTCTGCATTCCTATGCCAACCCCGATCACGAGCGACGCGCAGCCGCGATCATCAGTGAGGAAATGCCGGGTATTTCGGTGACTGTGTCATCGGCCGTGTGTCCCGAAATCCGCGAATACGAGCGCACGTCGACGGCGGTTGCGAATGCCTATGTGCAGCCGCTGATTGACGGCTATCTCGCGCGCATGGCGGATGCCCTGCAGGTCGAGCAGTTCCGCGGCGCCATCTATCTTGTCACGTCAGGTGGCGGCGTTACCTCGATCGAGACGGCGCGGCGCTTTCCGGTTCGTCTGGTCGAATCCGGCCCTGCGGGCGGCGCGATCTTCTCGGCGCAGATCGCAGCAAGGCTCGGCGAGAGCAAGGTGCTCTCCTTCGACATGGGTGGCACCACCGCAAAAATCTGCCTGATCGAAAAATTCCAGCCCGAGACCTCGCGCGTGTTCGAGGTCGATCGCGCCGCGCGCTTCCTCAAGGGCTCCGGCCTGCCGGTGCGCATCCCCGTGATCGAGATGGTTGAGATCGGCGCCGGTGGCGGCTCGATCGCCCATGTCGACGCCATGAAGCGGGTCACTGTCGGCCCCGAGAGCGCGTCGTCCGAACCAGGCCCCGCCTGCTACGGCCGTGGCGGCCAGCGTCCTGCGGTGACCGATGCGGACGTCGCGCTCGGCATGATCGATCCCGACGCCTTTGCGGGCGGCACGATCAAGCTCGATCCGGAGCTTTCAAAGAAAGCTCTCCTGAGCAGCGTCGGCGAGCCGCTGGGCTTGTCGGCGGAGACTGCGGCCTATGCCGTGCACGAGGTCGTCTGCGAGAACATGGCGAGCGCGGCGCGCGTGCATGCGGTCGAGCGCGGTGAAATCGTCGGCCAGCACACGCTGATCGCCTTCGGCGGCGCTGCCCCGCTGCATGCGGCGCGCGTCGCCGAGAAGATCGGCGTGTCGCGCGTGATCGTGCCGTCGAATGCCGGCGTCGGCTCGGCGGTCGGATTCCTGGCGGCGCCCATTGCCTATGAACTCGTGCGCAGCCGTCATGTCCGGCTCGACGATTTCGACACGGGCGCGGTCTCCGATCTGCTCCAGGAGATGGCAACCGAGGCGCGCGCACTCGTCGAGCCCGGTGCCGCCGGCGCGCCGGTGCGCGAGCGTCGCGCCGCCTTCATGCGCTATGTCGGCCAGGGGCATGAGATCACCGTCGAGCTGCCGAACCGGCCGCTGACGTCTTCAGATCTTGCGGGCCTGCGCCAGAAGTTCGAGGCGGACTATGCCGCAATGTTCGAGCGGCCGATTCCTGGTGCTGCGATCGAGGTGCTGAGCTGGTCGGTGCTCGCAACGACCGAGGCGCGCAATCCGCCCACGGTCGCCGCTGTGACGCGTAAGCCCGCGGGCAAGGCGTCAGGCAGCCGAAAGTTCTTCGACGGCCGTGCGGGCGAAATCATCGAGATCCCGCTCTATCGCCGCGAGGACATGGCGCCTGGCGCGACGATTGCGGGACCCGCGGTGATCGCCGAGGACGAGACCTCGACCTTCGTCTCCACCAGTTTTGACGCCCATATCGACGGTGCCGGCAGCATCGTCATGGAACGGAAGGCAGCCTGATCATGAGCAAGGCAAAGGGCGCGAGCCTGATCGACCTCCAGATCATGTGGCACCGGCTGATCGCCGTGGTCGAGGAGCAGGCGCAGGTGCTGCTGCGCACCGCGTTCAGCCCGATCGTCCGCGAATGCGGCGATCTCTCGGCCGGCGTGTTCGACCTCAGGGGACGGATGCTGGCGCAGGCGGTGACCGGCACGCCCGGTCACGTCAATTCGATGGCGGAATCGGTCAAGCACTTCATCGACCACTTTCCGCTGGAGACGATGAAGCAGGGCGACGCCTACATCACCAACGATCCCTGGATGGGCACCGGCCATCTCAATGACTTCGTCGTCACCACGCCTTGCTTCAAGGATGGCAAGGTCGTGGCGCTGTTCTCCTGCACCAGCCATCTCATGGACATCGGCGGCATCGGCTTTGGCCCTGATGCCACCGACGTGTTCATGGAGGGGCTCTACATCCCGATGCTGAAGCTGATCGACCAGGGCGTCGTCAACGAGACGCTGATGGCGATGATCCGCACCAACACGCGTCTGCCTGTTGACACCGAAGGCGACACCTATTCGCTCGCCGGCTGCAACGACGTCGGCTGCGAGCGCCTGGTCGAGATGATGACCGAGTTCGGCATCGACACGCTCGATGAGCTCGGCGACTACATCTGCGACCGCTCGCGCGAAGCGGTGCTGGCCGAGATCGCCAAGCTGCCGAAGGGCAGCTGGCGCAACACCATGGTCGTCGACGGCTACGACGCGCCGGTGACGCTGGCCGCGACGCTGACGATCTCGGATAGTGGCATCCACGTCGATTTCGACGGCACCTCGGTCGCCTCGAAGTTCGGCATCAACGTGCCCTTGTCCTACACCACGGCCTATACCGTGTTCGGCCTTGGCTGCGTCGTTGCCTCGCAGATCCCCAACAATGCCGGCTCGCTGTCGCCGCTGACGGTGTCGGCACCCGCGGGCGCGATCCTGAATGCGCCCAAGCCCGCGCCGGTCGCTTCGCGCCACATCGTCGGCCAGATGCTGCCCGACGTCGTGTTCGGCTGCCTGCGCCAGATCATTCCCGAGCGCGTGCCCGCCGAAGGCACTTCATGCCTGTGGAATCTCAACGTGCGCGGCCAGACGCGTTCCGGCGTCGGCGGCAATTACGGATTCTCGATGGCGGTGACCTCGAACGGCGGCACCGGCGCGCGGTTTGCGAAGGACGGGCTGTCGGCGACGGCCTATCCGAGCGGCGTGCGCGGCACGCCGGTCGAGATCGCGGAGACGCAGACGCCCTTGATCTTCTGGCGCAAGGAGCTGCGTCCTGACTCCGGCGGGGCAGGGCGCACCCGCGGCGGCCTCGGCCAGATCATCGAGGTCGGCAGCGGCGTCGATGCACCGTTCGACATTCTGGCGGCGTTCGATCGTATCGATCATCCGCCGCGCGGCCGCGACGGCGGCAAGAATGGCGAGGCCGGCTATGTCGGCCTCAAGTCCGGCAAGAAGCTGCGCGGCAAAGGCTTTCAGCAGGTGCCGCCGGACGACCGCCTGGTGGTGCACACGCCCGGCGGCGCGGGCATCGGCGCGCCGACGGAGCGTGATCGCGCCGCGGTCAAGGCCGATGTCGAAAGCGGGCTGGTGTCATCGAACAACGCGGCCGCGGTGTACGGCTACGCGGAGTGAACCACTGAAACTATTCGTCCCGGCCTCACCGGCCGGGACGATGTCTTGATCACCTGACGCTACGCCGCCGCCTTCTTCCGTACCTGCTCGGCTTTGTACAGCTCGAACTCTTCCGCGACCGCCTTCGCGATCGACGGCCGCTGGCGCAGGCGCTCATAATAGGCCTTCAGGTTCGGCCATTTCGAAAGCTCGATCGGTGGCGTCGCCATGGTCCAGTTGATGACCGTGACGAGATAGGCATCGGCCACGCTGAAATGGTCGAGCAGGAACTCGCGGCCCTCAAGGTAATTGTCGAGATAGTCGAGCCGCGACAGGTTCCTCTCCAGCACATAGGCCTTCACTTCCTGCGACGCCTTGCGGTCGAGCACGGGCACGAACAGACCCTTGTGCAGCTCGGTGCCGATGAAGCAGAGCCATTGATGCAGCCGCGTGCGATCGATGCCCTGCGTAGCGCCGAGGCCGGATTGCGGAAAGCGGTCCGCGACATATTGCAGGATCGCCGCGTTCTCGGTCAGCACCACGCCCTCGTCGGTGCGTAGCGTCGGCACCAGGCCGATCGGGTTGACGGCGCGGAAGTCGGAGCCGTCGTTGAGGACTTTTTTGGTCGGCGGATCGACTTCGAGATAATTCGCTTCGGCGCCGGCTTCATACAGCGCGACGCGCGTCGCCATGGAGCAGGCGAGCGGCGAGAAATAGAGATCCATCTGGAGCCTCCTTGGGGCAATTGCTCTTTGTGAGTGTCGCTCAACCTGGCCAGATTGATTTTTGTACTGTCTTGCATAATATGGGGCCGGTCAAGGATTAATTTTCGAAATGGTACAAAAATCGAAGCCGCCAACTGCTGCCAGCGAAGCCGGGCGCCGCGGCGAGCCGAAACGCCGTGGCCGACCACGCGCCTACGAGCCCGAGATCGCGCTCGGCAAGGCGCTTGATCTCTTCCGCAAGCAGGGTTTTGCCGCGACATCGCTCGACGATCTCAGCGAAGCCACCGGCATGAACAGGCCGAGCCTTTACGGCGCCTTCGGCGACAAGCGCGAGCTCTACATAAAGAGCTATCAGCGCTACCGCGAGGACGCGCGTGCGTCGATGGTCGAGATCTTTCGTCAGGAGATGCCGTTGCGTCAGCGGCTGGAGCGCATCTATGCCGCCGCGCTGCACATCTATCTCTCCGGCGAGACCGGCCCGCGCGGCTGCTTCACGGTGGTGACGGCGGCCTCCGAAGCAGTCAGCGATCCCGAGATACGCGCGATGGTGATCGAGGGGCTCACCGAGCTCGACAAGGCGTTCGCCCTTTGCTTCCGCCGCGCCAAGGAAAAGGGCGAGCTCCCAGAAAGCGCCGATCCCGCCGCACTGGCGCAACTCGCCTCCGCCACCATCCATACCATCGCCATCCGCTCCCGCGCGCGCGTGCCGCGCAAGGAGCTGGAGGCGATCGTGAAAAGCGCGATCGACGTGATGGTGGGGGCTAAAGCGTAGGCTGTCGTCGCGACACCAGCGGAGGTGTGGGGCGACCTATCTCCCCAGCGTCGTCCTGGCGAAAGCCAGGACCCATAACCACCGAATTTTGTTTGGCGAAGACTCGGAGTGACCAACTTCGCGCCGCAACTCCCTCTTGGGGTAATGGGTCCTGGCTTTCGCCAGGACGACAGCGTGGGCGGAGCTGTCGAGCCCTAATACCCCCGCCCGCGATCCACCACGTTCTCCAGCGCACCACCCGCCTCGAACCGCGCGATCTGCGCGGCCACATAGGCCGAGATCGCGTCCGCGTCGGTGTCGGCGGCATTGTGCGGGGTCAGCACCACCTTGGGGTGGGTCCAGAACCGGCTGTCCGCGGGCTGCGGTTCCTGGACGAAAACGTCGAGCGAGGCGGCGCCCAGCGTGCCGTCGTCGAGGCAGGCCAGGATGTCGGCTTCATTTTGCAGGCCGCCGCGGCCGGCATTGATCAGCACCGGCGCGCCGAGCGGGCTGGTACGGTTGAGCTTGGTGAAGACCTCGCGGTTGAGAATGCCGTGCGTGTCAGGCGTCAGCGGCAGCAGCGACACCAGGATGTCGGTCTTGCGGAGGAACGCATCCATGCCGGCGGTGCCGTGGAAGCATTCGACGCCCGCGATCGTGCGCGGGCTGCGGCTCCAGCCGGCGACGCGGAAGCCGAGCCGCCGCAGCACGTCAGCCGCATCGGCACCGAGGGTGCCGAGGCCCATGACGCCGACAGTGACTGCGCTCGCCGGCCACTGATACAGCGGCGCCCAGCGCTTGGCGCGCTGCGAGTCGCGCAAGTACAGCTCCTGGCGATGGTGCATCAGCACGTGCAGCACGACATATTCGGTCATGCGGTTGGTCAGGTCAGGGACGGCGACGCGGACCAGCGGCACGTTGGGCAGGCTCTTGTCGGCCATCAGCGCATCGACGCCGGCGCCGAGATTGAAGATCGCCCGCAGATTGGGGAAGGAGCCGAGGTCGCCGGGTATCGGCTTCCACACCGCGGCATAGTGCACCTCGGCCGGATCGAGGGAGGCATCCGGCAGCAGCACCACGCGCCGGCCACCGCAGACCGTGTCGAACCGGGCCTTCCAGCGCTCCGGCAGCCAGTTCTGCTGCGTGCTGTTGATCAGGACGGCCAGTGTACCCACGGTCATTCGAAGTGCCTCATAAGGTTCCGCTTTTGGTGACCCTCCTTGACACGATCTGCCGGATTTTTCTTGCAGTTTTTTTCCGCAGCCCTGTCGGGGCGGGGCATATTGGATCGTCTTTAAAACAAGCGTTCAGGGAAGGTGCTGCCCATGCTTTATGCGATCCTTTGCTATCATGACGAGGACTTCGTCGGCTCCTGGAGCAAGGACCAGGACGAGGCCGTGATGAAGAAGCTCGCCGTGGTGCAGGAGAGGCTCACCCAACAGGGCCGCCTCGGGCCGGTGGCGCGGCTGCTGCCGACGACCGCGGCCGCAACCCTGCGCAAGGAAGACCCGCCGCTGGTGATCGACGGCCCCTATGCCGAGACCAAGGAGCAGCTGCTCGGCTTCTACATCGTCGACTGCAAGAATCTCGACGAGGCGCTCGACGTCGCGCGCGACCTTGGCGGGGCCAATCCCGGCGGTGCCTATGAGGTGCGTCCTGTCGGCGTGTTCAGGCCGGGGGGAATTTCGGCGTGAGCGACACCGAGACCGGCTGGATCGAGACTGCGCTGACCTCGGCGCGTCCGCAGGCGGTCGGCGCACTGCTGCGCTATTTCCGCGACCTCGATACCGCCGAAGAGGCGTTTCAGAACGCGTGCCTGCGCGCGCTCAAGACCTGGCCGCAGAATGGGCCGCCGCGCGATCCCGCGGCCTGGCTGATCATGGTCGGCCGCAACGTCGCCATCGACGAGGTGCGACGCACCCGCAAGCAGCAGCCGCTGCCGGAGGACGACCAGGCGGTCTCCGATCTCGACGATGCCGAAGGGGCACTCGCCGAGCGGCTCGACGGCTCGCACTATCGCGACGACATTTTGCGGCTGATGTTCATCTGCTGCCATCCGCAGCTGCCGGCGACGCAGCAGATCGCGCTGGCGCTGCGCATCGTCTCCGGCCTCACGGTGAAGCAGATTGCGCGCGCGTTCCTGGTCTCGGACGCCGCGATGGAGCAGCGCATCACCCGTGCCAAGGCCAAGGTCGCGGAAGCCGGGACGCCGTTCGAGACTCCGGGCGCGATCGAGCGTTCGGAGCGGCTCGCCGGTGTTGCAGCGATGATCTACCTGATCTTCAACGAGGGCTATTCGGCGAGTGGCGAGACCGCCGAGATCAGGAAGCCGCTCTGCGAGGAGGCGATCCGGCTGGCGCGGCTGCTGTTGCGACTGTTCCAGAGCGAGCCGGAGATCATGGGCCTGACGGCGTTGATCCTGTTGCAGCACGCGCGCAGTGCCGCGCGCTTTGCCGAAGATGGCTCGCTGATCCTGCTGGATGACCAGGATCGCTCGCTGTGGAACCAGCCGATGATCGCGGAAGGCACAGCCCTGATCGACAAGGCGATGCGCCACCGCCGGAGTGGGCCCTACCAGATCCAGGCCGCGATCGCTGCGCTGCATGCGCGCGCGGCGACGCCTGATGAGACCGACTGGGCCCAGATCGACTTGCTCTACGGCGCGCTCGAAGTGGTGCAACCTTCGCCGGTAGTGACGCTCAACCGCGCGGTTGCGGTCTCCAAGGTGCGTGGGCCGCAGGCTGCGCTCGATCTGATCGAGCCGTTGGCGCCGAAACTTGCCAACTACTTCCATTTCTATGGCGTACGCGGCGCCTTCCTGATGCAACTCGGCCGCAACGACGAAGCGCGCGTCGCCTTCGACCGCGCCATCGCGCTCGCCAACACCTCGGCCGAAGCCGCCCACATTCGCATGCACATCGATCGGCTGATCCGGGACAGCCAGCCGAAAGCTGGCGGCGCCCGGCAGGGCGCGAAGGCGAAGTAGAGCCCAGCTGTCTCCCCATCGTCATGCCCGGGCTTGTCCCGGGCATCCACGTTCTTCTCGGCCAAGACGTGGATGGCCGGGACAAGGCCCGGCCATGACGTGGGGTGCGGATTGTGCCAAAAAATCGTTCCGCCAATTGTCGGCCCGCGCCGCCTCCCTTCGTCTTAATCCCGTATCAAGGGAGCCATTCATGCTGAAAGCTGTTGCCATTATCGCCGTCGTGCTCGCGATCGGGATCGCGGGCATCCTCGTCTTCGCCCTGACCAAGCCGGACACGTTCCATGTCGAGCGCTCGCTCGCGCTGAAGGCGCCCGCCGAGGCGATCTATCCGCTGGTCGCCGATTTCCATTTCTGGACCAACTGGTCACCCTATGAGAACCGCGATCCCGCGATGAAGCGCACCTATGGGGGAACTGCGGCAGGGAAGGGCGCGACCTATGCATGGGACGGCAACAACAATGTCGGTGCCGGCCATATGGAGATTCTCGAGGCGAACACGCCGTCGAAGCTGCGCATCAAGCTCGATTTCGAGCGTCCCTTCGAGGGGCACAATACGGCCGAGTTCACTTTTGTGCCGCAAGGCGATGCTACGCTGGTTTCATGGGCGATGTACGGCCCGGCGCCCTTCATGTCCAAGGTGATGCAGGTCTTCGTCAACATGGACACCATGATCGGCAAGGACTTCGAGGCAGGCCTCGCCAGCCTGAAGAAGCTCACCGAGAAGTAACGCCGGCTGTCGCCCGGAGGACTGCCAAGAAATCGTCAGACAAAGTTGTCAGGCAAACGAAGAGGAGAGAAACGATGCTCAGCGCCTATCTGTTCTATCAGGACACCTGCGAAGCGGCGTTCAACTATTACGCCAAGGTCCTCGGCGGCAAGATCGATGCCATGATGCGCCTCTCGGACGCGCCGCCATCTGATATGCCTCCGGGACCCGCTGGCCGCGAGAAGACGATCATGCATGCGCGGATGACGCTGCCTGGCGGCGCCGTGCTGATGGCCTCCGACACGCCGCCTGAGCACTTTCACAAGCCGCAGGGCTTTTCGATATCGCTCACGGTCGCTGACCCCGCCGAGGGCGAGCGCAAGTTCACCGCGCTTGCCGACGGCGGCGCCGTCACCATGCCCTTCAGCAAGACGTTCTGGGCCAAGGGCTTTGGCATGTGTGTCGACAAGTTCGGTATTCCCTGGATGGTGAACTGTCCGGCCGAAGGAATGTGAGCACTAGCCCCGTTGAGCCGCGGCGCCCTCTCTTCATTTTCTTGGGAAAGGGCGTCGCGCTGGACCGCGCGTCCGACTGACGTCATAGACGCAACGCGCGAGCGCCCTGTGGATTCCGGCCCGCATCGCACAACAACTGGCGCAATATTGGGCTATAAATTTCGCGCGCAATCCGTTAATTGTACGTCACAAAATCTACAAACTAGGGTGGACGTGACTTGCAAGGGGAGCGGCCGATGGCGGCGGCGCTACAAATCAATTTTGCTCTTTGGGGAATGCTCATCTGCGCCAGCGTGAAGCTGGCTCCGATGATTCGACCACTTTTCTACTAGACCAGCTTCTGTCTAGAAGAACAGCCAGCTTGCGACGGCGAGGGTGCCTTGTCCGAGCACGTAAAGCCAGCCGACGGTTGCAACCGCGCTCGCGCTTAGGAACGATAGAGTGAAGGCCTGCTCGCCCGCTCGCTGCAACAGGGACGATTGAGCGCGTGAATCAGCGTGTCCGTCGGTGCTGATGCTGGTCATGACAATCTCCGCGGACATCAATGTAAGCTGGCGCAGAGTATGCCAATCTACCTTGGCCTTAGTGTGACGCGGTTCACAGATGTTGTGAATTTTTGATGGCGCAGCGCGCCGTTCGTCAGTTGATCAACATCGCGATCACAATGAAGCCAACACTCATGACAGCGACAAAGGCAACAACGTAAGCTTGCTCCGGCGCTCGCGGTGATGAAGCGCGCGGGAGCGGCGTTTCGATCAGATCGTCCAGATCGTCAACAGGTTCCAGCGGCGCGAGTGGAACCTGATGGTTGGAGCCGTGGTACTTCACATAGAGCTCGAGCAAGCGAAGCTCGTTCGCCAAATCAATCACGCCCTCGCGGTCGCGCCGCGACAGCACTTCGAATTCGAGCGTTTCTTCGGAGCTCAGCGAGCCGAGTACGACCCGCCCCTGATCCGACATGCGGTAGCGAAAATCGATGGGCTGCATGCACGCGACCCGTTTTTTGAAAATGACCGACCTCAAAATACACTGGGATCATAGACTATCGGGAGAAATTGGAGAACGGGGTAAATTGGGCAGATCTTGCGAAGCAGATGGGCGATTTGTTGCCCCGAACCCGAAATATTTTGCTCAATCGACGAACAAGGGCCAGCTCTCATCGGGCGGGAACCGCTGGATTCCAGCTGAACGCGGCCTCATCGGCAGCGTGGATAGATCGCGGCAAGGTCACTCCCCCTTAGCAAAAGTAACCGTGAGGTGAGGCCGCCGCGGCGACCGATCCAGTCGCGGATCGGCCCAGGATAGGCTTCGAGCACGGCTTGTGATGCTTCCGGCTCGGCATAGAAGCGCCCGCGCCGGTCGACCGAACGCGCGGCATGGAAGCCGAGCACGGCGCGCCTCGTGACGCAGATTCGTTCGCCCGGCACGATGCTGAGCACCAGCGTGCAGGCTGACAGGCAGGGCCCGTCGATCACCACGCGCTCACCGCTCGCGCGCACCTTCTCGAACAGATCGAGGAACGGTCCGACCTGGCCGCCGGGGCTCTGGATGATGCGGATCTCGGCTGACGCCGGCGCGGAGGCGAGCAGGGCGGTCGCGAGAGTCCAGACAATGGCAACGCGTTGCATCGTACTCTCCACGCATCCTGCGGGCTTCTACCCGTTCCGCCGCTCGCCGCGCAGCGTCGGCAGGCCGATCCCCGCTGCATCGAAGCCGCCATCGACGGCCAAAATTTGGCCGGTGATGTAGCTCGCGCTTCCTGAGCAGAGGAAGTAGATCGCCTCGGCGAGCTCTTCCTCGAGGCCATAGCGGTTGAGCGGGATGGCGTCGTGATAGTCGGCGCGGATCTCCCTGGTGTGCACCTCCTTCGCCATCGCGGTGTCGATCGGCCCCGGCGCGACCGCGTTGACGCGGATGTTGAGCGAGGCGAGCTCGACTGCGAGCTGCTTGGTGAGATGCGCGAGCCCGGCCTTGCTGGTGCCGTAGGCCGAGCGCAGCGTCGAGGCCCGCACCGCCGAGATCGAGGTGATGTTGACGATGGCGCCGCCGCCCAGCTCGCGCATCAGCGGCACGGCCGCTTTGGTACAGAGGAACGGGCCGGAGAGATTGACCGCCATGATCCTGTTCCAGTCGGCATTGCTGGTCTCCAGCACCGGCGCGAACACGGCGACGCCGGCATTGTTGACGAGCGCATCGAGACGGCCGAAGCGGTTCATGACCGCGGCCGTCGCAGCTCCCACCGCTGCTGCGTCGGATACGTCGCAGGCAATCGCCAGCGTGTTATCGGGATCGTTCAGCGCCGCGGCCGCGCGCGCCTGCAGCTCGCCCTCGATGTCGAGCAACGCGACGCGCCAGCCCTCGGCGAGGAATTTCTTCGCCGTCGCAAGCCCGATGCCGCGCGCGGCTCCGGTGACGAGGGCGACTTTTTGCGGGGAGGCGGGCATGGGCGACCGGGTCCTGTGTCGAAAAGAGGCGTACGTAAGCGCGTGCGTCTTTTACCGCGCTTTGGCCTGGGGGAGAAAGGGCCGGGGAATGGCGACTTGATGATGGGCAAAGTCGCAAAATCCATCACCCTGAGGTGGCCACTTCTTCAGCGGCCCTCGAAGGGTGACGGGAGAGAGTTGAGCCTTACGACAGCTCCGCCGCGGCGCGCTGCATGTTGGCCGACATGTCCGCGGTCACGGCGCTCTGTTCCTCGACCGCGGCGGCGGTCGAGGCGATGAACTCGTTGACACCGGCGATCGCCGCCTTGATCGCGGTCAGGGAGCTTGCGACGTCACCCGAGATCACGTTCAGCGCGTCGATCTCGGAGGTGATGGTGTCGGTGGCCTGCTTGGCCTGGTTGGCGAGGTTCTTCACCTCGGAGGCGACCACGGCGAAGCCGCGGCCGGCTTCGCCGGCGCGGGCCGATTCGATGGTGGCGTTGAGCGCGAGCAGGTTGATCTGGCTGGTGATGCCGGAGATCATTTCGACGATGCCGCTCATCGCCTGCGCCGCCACAGCCAGTTTCTGGGCCTGGCTGTCCGCGGACTCGACGCGCGTCGTGGCCACCTTGGAAGTCTCGCGCGACTTCGCCATGGTCTCGGAAATCTCGCGGATCGACGCACTCATTTCTTCGCTGCCTGCCGCGACCGCATCGATCAGTCCGCGCGCGGCCTCGGCCTTCTTGCGACCGATCGCCAACGCAGTGGTATCGGTGGCATATTTGACCACCTTGTAGGGCTTGCCGTTGAGGTCGAAGATCGGGTTGTAGGACGCCTGGATCCAGACCTCGCGGCCGCCCTTGGCGATCCGCTTGTATTCGGCAGCCTGGTATTCGCCGCGATTGAGGGCTTCCCAGAACTGTCGGTAGGCGACCGAATTCTTTTCATTCGGCTCGACGAACATCGAGTGATGCTGGTCCTTGATCTCGGCGAGCGAATAGCCCATCGCGGCCAGGAAATTCGCGTTGGCGGTGCGGATCGTGCCGTCCATGTTGAACTCGATCACGGCCTGCGATTTCTGGATCGCGGCGAGCTGGCCGTCATTGTCGGCGGCCTTCATCTTCTGGGCGGTGACGTCGGTTGCGAACTTCACCACCTTGAACGGCTTGCCGTTCTCGTCGAGAATCGGGTTGTAGCTCGCGAGAATCCAGATCTCGCGGCCGCCCTTGGCGACCCGCTTGAATTCGGCGGCCTCGAACTCGCCGCGGTTCAGCTTGGCCCAGAGCGCACCGTAGGCCGCACTGGCGCGATCCTCCGCCGTCACGAACATGCTGTGATGCTTGCCCTTGATCTCGTCGAGCGAATAGCCCATCGCGTCGAGGAAATTTTGGTTGGCGCTGATGATGGTGCCGTCCGTCTGGAACTCAATCACGGCCTGGGCGCGGTTGATCGCGGCGATCTTGCCGGCATCCTCCATCGTCTTGATCTTGTGGGCGGTGATGTCGGTGGCAAACTTGATGAAGCTGACCACCTTGCCGTTCTCGTCGAGCAGCGGCGCGTAGGAGGCGTGCACCCAGACTTCCTTGCCGTTCTTTCCGAACCGCTTGTATTGCGTGGTCTGGAACTCGCCACGGTTCAGGCTGGCCCAAAAATCGCGGTAGCGCGCGCTCTCGCGCTCGGCCGGGCTGACGAAGATGCTGTGGTGCTTGCCCTTGATCTCCGCGAGCGAATAGCCGCTCATCTTCAGCAGGTTTTCGTTGGCGTCGAGAATGGTGCCGTCGAGACCGAACTCGATCACTGCCTGCGACCGGTCGAGTGCTTCGACCTCTGCGACCGCGTGCTTGACCTTTTTGTTTTGAAAATTGAACACGGGTCGCTCCGCTGTGATTGAGGGCCGATCGGTGGGTTGCGTTACCGTCGCGCTTTATCTGAAAAGTTGCATGCGGTGGTTGAGCAACTGTAAACGGCTGCACGCAGCTGCTTTTCTTCCGTAGTTCCACGTGCGATTGCGATGTCCTTCAGTTCATGCGCCTTCTCGATTCATAAGCACAGCGCAATTCATATGAGAGCATGCGCGCGCCCGTAGTTGTACGGGCGCATTTTGAAAAATATTTCTCATTTCGCGCATGCTGCGACGCGCTGCCACCCAAGTGTCATCTTGCAAGTTCGGGTCCCCGCGCGCCGGGCAATGACCTGCGAAATAATTTCTGCGGCCATGTCTGTCTCGTGAGACCTCGTGCGTCTTATTGACGAGGCAAGAGAGGAACCGCATGCGATTCATGATGCTGATGATCCCGCTCGGCTACGAGACCGCGCCGGCGGACGTGCAACTCGATCCCGAACGTGTCGCCGCGATGATGCGCTACAACGAGGCACTGAAGGATGCCGGCGTGCTGATCACGCTGGACGGCCTGCATCCGCCGTCGACGGGCGCCCGCGTTTCCTTTTCCACCGGTGTGCCTGTCGTGACCGACGGCCCGTTCACGGAAGCCAAGGAAGTGCTGGGCGGCTACTGGATGATCGAGGTCGGCTCGCGCGAGGAAGCGATCGCCTGGGCCAGGAAGTGTCCGGCCTCGGCCAACGAAATCATCGAGATCCGCCAGGTGCAGGAAATGTCCGACTTTCCGCCCGAGGTGCAGGCAGCCGCCGCCGGTTTCGACGATCTGAAAAACTAGTCGAGCAAAGGAGAACCAACCAATGAGCACCGACACTTATCTCGCCGTCTTCCTCGGCAGCAAGGACAGCCCGAAAATGGCCGCGTGGAATGCGATGTCCGACGCCGAGCGCAAGGCGAAGGAGATGGAGGGCATCGCGGCCTGGAAGGGCTGGGTCGAAAAGCATCAAAGCGCGATCCAGGCCATGGGCGGTCCGCTCGGCAAGACCAAGAAGGTCGATGCCAAGGGTGTCGCCGACATTGCCAACGAGATGGGCGCCTTCACCGTCGTTCGCGCCGCCTCGCACGAGGCCGCTGCCAAAATGTTCGAGAACCACCCGCATTTCGCGATCTTCCCCGGCGAGCGCGTCGAGATCATGCCGGTGCTGCCGATCCCGGGCGGCTAGGGGAGCAGTGTCATTCCGGGGCGGTCCGCAGGACCGAACCCGGAATCTCGAGATTCCGGGCTCGATGCTGGCGCATCGCCCCGGAATGACGGAGGAGAGGCTAGTGACCTTCACGCACGGCTCATGTAAAGATCGTTTACATGAGTTGGCGCAAGGAGCAGCGCCGCGCCGAGCGCGGCTATCATCACGGCAATCTGAAGGAAGCACTTCTGCAGGCCGCCCTCGGGCTGATCGCCGAGAAGGGGGCGGCCGGCTTTACCTTCGCCGATGCCGCGCGCATGGCCGGTGTCAGTGCGGCGGCGCCTTACCGGCATTTTCGCGACCGTGACGAGCTGTTGTCCTCGATCGCCCAGCGCGGCTTCGAGCAGTTCGAGCAGCGGCTGACCGCGGCATGGGACGATGGCCGCCCCGACACCGTCACCGCGTTCGAGCGCGTCGGCCGGGCCTATCTCGCGTTCGCCCGCGAGGAGCCGGCGTTCTACAACGCGATGTTCGAATCCGGCCTGCCGGTCGATGCCAATCCCACGCTGCAGGCTGCGAGCGAGCGCGCATTCAACGTGATTCGCGCCGCCGCCGAGCGCCTTGCGGCGCTGGCGCCGCAAGGCCAGCCGCGTCCGCCGGCCATGATGATGGCGCTCCACATCTGGTCGATGGCGCACGGTGTCGCCTCGCTGTTCTCGCGTGGCGACGCGGCACGCCGCAAACTGCCGATGTCGCCGGACGAACTGCTCGAGGCCGAGGTGCTGATCTATCTGCGCGGCCTCGGCTTCCCGACGGATCGTGGTCCCCAGGGCGCCGAGCCACCGCCGGTCCCGCCGGAGGCTCCCTCCGGTTCTAGCGTCCCGCCGGGTGGTCCCTGGGGTAAGCCGAAATAAAGTTGCGCAAATAATTCCCGGACCCTGTCGGGCCGCCAGCTTGACAAAATCGCGGGATGGTCTAGCTATGTAAATGTTATTTACATTCACAACGGCGCTGATGCCGTGATGGAGAAGGGAAATGGCCTACACCGCTGACGTCAATCGCTGGCGCGGCCCCTCGGACCAGCAACAGTACGAGCGCCCGCACATGCTCGACACGCCCTGGCATCCCGGCTGGATTGCCGTGACCATTCTCGGCTTCATCATCTGGTGGCCGATTGGACTTGCCCTTCTCTTTTTCACACTCGGGAGCAGAAGAATGTCGTGCTGGAGCAACTCGGACCGCTGGCAGAACAAGATGGAGCGGATGCAGTACAAGATGGACCGCATGCGCGACCGCATGGAGCGCCGTGGCTTCGGCGGCTTTGGCTTCGGCCCGCCGTCCTCCGGCAACCGCGCCTTCGACGAGTACCGCTCTGAGACGCTGCGCCGTCTCGAGGAAGAGCAGGTCGAGTTCAAGAACTTCCTCGACCGTCTGCGCCACGCCAAGGACAAGGAAGAGTTCGACCAGTTCATGGCCCAGCACAAGACCCGTCCGACCCCGCCTCCGACCGACCAGCCGCAGGGTTGATGTTGGAAGGCTGATCTCGAAAGCCTGATACCTCTCAAAGCCTTCAGGCGCATGCCCCCAAAGTCCTGATGGCCCCGAGCCGCCCGCCTGCGCACCCGCAGGCGGGCGGTTTGGTTTTGGGGCGAACCAGCTGCCGGCGATCCGACACCAAGATTTGCGCGCCAGCTCGCTCAGGTCGCGCATGATGTCTGGACGACGTGCATGGACCTCACCACCCGCTTTTTGATCGGCCTGACCGCCGCCGCGGTGCTTGGCTATCTTGGCTTCGTCTATGGCAGCTGCGCCGGCGATCCCGACTGCCATTTCCGCACTTGCGGCCATCGGTTCTGCGGTGTCGCCTACAGCCATGCGCAGGACCGCACATCGCCATAGAACCCGATCAGCGTGCGGCACGACTAATCCCTGACACGCCTTCCGTGCCAACGGGCTCGACCATGACCGACGCCGAACGCAAGCAGGTTCTCCAGCGCATTGCGCTGCTCGAGCGCGCAGGCGCGCAGGCGCGCTGTTCGCTCGGTTCGGCGGCACCATTCCGTTCGCGATCGCATTCCTCAATCGATGGCCGACCAAGGTCGAGCTCTATCCGCATTGGCAGGTCGGCGAATCCTGGAAGTTCTTTCTCGGCTGCTTTTTGTATTTTCTGGCCGGCCTCGCGCTCGATCGCGCGATCAGGTTCGCGAAGGCGGACATTGTCCCATGATCCTGCTCAGTGATTTCGCGCTCTTCGTCCTTCCCGGCCTCGTCGCGGCCGGCGGCTGGCTCACTGCGCTCGACTTGCGCAGATGGGCCCGGTCAGGCCGGGCGCCTGCGCGGAGCGCCATTCCGCCGGCCTCACTGGCACCTTGATCGGGACCGCCTATATTCCCCGGCGCAGGGCGGATGCGGAGGCGACGATGGCACGGGCTGCGATCATGGCGAGCGACCGCCTCTGGCAAACCATTCGCGACGAAGCGCAGCGCGCAGCTGCCGCCGATCCCATGTTTGGCAAGGCGGTTGCCGGCGCCATTCTTGCTCATGAAGATTTCGCCGCGGCGCTTGCCGATCTGATCGGACGCCGGCTTGGCTCGAGCGCAACCGAGCGCGAACACTTCGCCGCGTTTTCCAGTGAGGCCTATCGCAGCCAGCCGAATCTGATCGAGACGGCTGGCCATGATCTGCAAGCCATCACGCGCCGCGATCCCGCCATCGCCGGATTGTTGCCGCCACTGCTGCATTTCAAGGGCTATGTCGCGCTGCAGGCCTTTCGCGTCTCGCACTGGCTCTGGCGTCGAGATCATCGCGACGCCGCGCTGCTGTTCCAGAACGAGGCCTCGAACGTTCTGCAGGTCAGCATCCATCCAACTGCTGCGATCGGATCGGCCGTCTACCTCGACCACGCCACCGGCATCGTCATCGGCGCCAATGTCGTGATCGGCGACGAGGCCACGATCCTCCAAAACGTCAGCATCGGCCGCCGTGGTGAATTGCCGGCGCGCTCGCCGCGCATCGGGCGCGGCGTCTATGTTGGCGGCGGCGCGACCATTCTCGGCGACATCAATATCGGCGATTTCGCCAAAATCGGCGCCGATACGGTCGTGACATCCGACGTCCCGGCCGGCTGTACAGCGGTTGGCAACCCCGCGCGGCTGACCAACTGCCCCGAGCCGGCATCGGCGGCATGACGGCGGATAGGATCATTGTTGACGTGGATCAAGCTGCCGTCACCACAACAGAGATGTAGTCCCTCGTGTACGAGGGAGGAGCGTGTCAATGGCGGATGCAAGGATTCTCGTGGTCTACTATTCTCGGACCGGAACGACACGCAAAGTTGCCCAATCGCTCGCGGCTGCATTGCGCTGTGACAGTGAAGAGGTCGTCGAGACGGGCAGCCGAAGCGGGGTGTTCGGCTATCTGCGGTTGGTGATCGAAGCGCGACGGCAGGTTCCGTCGCGCATCGCGGCGGCAGCTAGAGATCCATCGCTCTACGACCTCGTCGTGATCGGGACTCCGGTCTGGGCTTGGTCACTATCTTCGCCCGTCCGGTCCTACCTGCTGACAAACAAGCCAAGACTTCCTTCCGTGGCGTTCTTTTGTACGCTCGGCGGAGCTGGCAGCGATCAGGCCTTCGGCCAGATGCAGGAGGTGGTGGGCAAGCGTCCCGTCGGTTGCCTCTCCATCACGGCCCGCGACGTGGCATCCGAGAAATACGCGCCGCAGCTCGCAACCTTCGTTGAAACATTGCAACGGACGCTTGCGGAACATCGCAGCAGCAGAGCGACGAACGCGGCCTGAGTAGGTCCGCGCGAGTCCCTCGAAGACGCGCCACGAACAAGGGACCGCTCCGGAGTTCGTCGGGGAGATCTCGCAATCGAGTTCCGTCGTGGGGCAGCCGGGCCCTTGCAGCATGACGCGCCGGCGCCCCCGCCGAATTTGCCGGTGGGTGATGTTCCAGCCCATCCCCCTGCGCCGCCTCCCTTTTCCGTCGCCAAATTCGCCCCCGGTAACCCGGCATTAACCATCGCCGGTCTCTGGTATTTATGGACAATCGCGCCCGGAGCTGTCGTCGAGGCCCATAGTTTTGACATCTTGGCAGGGAATGCAGGCGGCGGCTTTGGATCAGCCCCTGCACCCCAGAAAGACAAGGCTTTGAGCGGGCTTGCCGGCCGCGCCGGTTTGCGCGGCGGTTGGGGAACCGGCAGTCATTATGCAGGCCGGAGACGTGGGTTAACGATCGCCTTGAGAGGATATTTCTGATGAATCCGGCCGATGTGGCTCAGTCCGCCCTTCCGGTTGCCGCTTCCGCCGACGTGTCGCTGATCGCGCTGTTCTGGCAAGCTCACTGGATCGTGAAATGCGTCATGCTGGGCCTGTTGTCCTGCTCGGTCTGGGTCTGGGCCATCGCGATCGACAAGATCTTCCTCTATGCCCGTACCCGCCGCTCGATGGACCGGTTCGAGCAGGCATTCTGGTCGGGCGAGTCGATCGAGGAGCTCTATCGGACGCTCTCGGCCAAGCCGACCCATTCCATGGCGGCCTGTTTCGTCGCCGCGATGCGCGAATGGAAGCGCTCGTTCGAGAGCCACGCCCGCTCGGTCGCAGGCCTGCAGATGCGGATCGACAAGGTCATGAACGTCTCGATCGCCCGCGAGGTCGAGCGGCTGGAGCGCCGGCTCCTGGTGCTCGCAACCGTGGGCTCCGCCGGCCCCTTCGTCGGCCTGTTCGGCACGGTCTGGGGCATCATGTCGAGCTTCCAGTCGATCGCGGCGTCGAAAAATACCTCTCTGGCGGTGGTGGCGCCCGGTATCGCGGAAGCGCTGTTTGCGACCGCTGTCGGCCTCATTGCCGCAATTCCTGCCACTATTTTCTACAATAAGTTCACTTCCGAGGTGAACCGGCAGGCCCAGCGGCTCGAGGGCTTCGCTGATGAATTTTCAGCCATTCTGTCGCGCCAGATCGACGAGCGGGGCTGACGGGCGGCATGTATAGTGTAAAGGCGAGATTGGGCATCAAGCGATGGGCATGAACGTAGCCAGTTCGTCCGGAGGCGGCGGGCGCCGCAGCCGGCGCAAGCCGGTCATGGCCGAGATCAACGTCACGCCGATGGTCGACGTGATGCTGGTGCTGCTCATCATCTTCATGGTGTCGGCGCCGCTGCTGACGGTGGGTGTTCCGCTCGATCTGCCGTCGACCCAGGCTAAGAGTCTCGATCAGAGCGACCAGAAGCCGATCCAGATGTCGGTCGACATCAAGGGCAAGGTTTTCATCGCCGACCAGGAGATCGCAATCAACGAGCTGATCCCGAAGCTGAAGGCGATCACGGACGCGCGCGGCGGGCTTGAGGAACGCATTTACCTGCGCGCCGACAAGAAGGCGGATTACGGCACGGTGGCCAAAGTCATGGGCCTGCTGTCGGGCGCGGGCTTCAAGAAGCTGGCGCTCGTCACGGAAGCGGATCAGGGGTCTTAAGGCGGTGAAGGTGAACGTCGACAAGACACTCGTTGCGTCGATCGCTCTCCACGTCCTCGTGCTGGGATGGGGTCTGATGACCTTTAGCAGCAGGGCCTACATCGTGCCGGAGGAGTCGTTGCCGGTCGACATCATTTCCAGCGACCAGCTCGCGCAGATGATGTCGGGCCAGAAGACCGGCAAGAAGGAAGAGCCGAAGCCCAAGGTCGAGAAGATCGCCGAGGCCAAGCCCGAGGAAGATGCGGTCGGCAAGGTCACCGAGAAGAAAGAGCTGATCAAGACCAATTCGACTCCCGATACGCCGCCGCCGAAGCCTGTCGAAAAGCCGGTCGAGAAGAAGCCCGATCCGCCGAAGCCGGTCGCCGAGACGAAACCAAAGGAAGAGCCGAAGCCGCAGGAGAAGAAGCCTGATCCGGCCAAGGAAGATCCGATCGCCGAGCTGCAGAAGAAGCTCGACACCAAGAAGCCGCCGCCCAAGCCCGTGGAGCAGAAGGTCGCGGCGGTGCAGCCGCAGCAGCAGCCGATCCCTGTCTCTTATACACAAGAAGAAGCCTGATCCGGCCAAGGAAGATCCGATCGCCGAGCTGCAGAAGAAGCTCGACACCAAGAAGCCGCCGCCCAAGCCCGTGGAGCAGAAGGTCGCGGCGGTGCAGCCGCAGCAGCAGCCGAAGCCCAAGGAGCGCACCTTCGATCCCGCGCAGATTGCCCGCGACCTCGACAAGCGTGCCGCGACCCGTCACGAGCTCGCGGGATCGGCGCTGAATGCGTCGGCCTCGCTGGGCTCGACATCAGGAACAGCCACCAACAACGTCGCGACCTGGCAAGGTGCATTCCAGGGCGCGGTCAAACGCTGCTTTACGCCAACCTATAACGGCCAGGACGCCAACCTGTACGAAGCCGATATCGACATTCCCATGAAGATCGACGGATCGCTCGCGTCGGAGCCCGTGATCGTCGCGGTGCGCGGACCGTCGCGGTCGATCGCGCAAGCCGTGGCGGAGAGCGCCAAGCGTGCCATCGTGCAGTGTCAGCTCTATTCATTCCTGCCAAAGCAGCAATACGACAGCTGGAAGCTCATTCCGATGACTTTCGGCCTGAAAGACATGTTGTGACATCCGAACAAAAGAAATTTTGCGATGATTGACGTTCGATCGATGAACCGCCGCCGTTTCATGACCCTGACCGGATCGGGACTCGCGATGCTTGGGGGTGGACGTGCCTTTGCGCAGGCCCAGCCCCGGCTTCGCATCGATCCCACGGAGTTTCGTCCGATCCCGATCGCGATCACCAATTTCGTGCCCGGCTCGCCGGCCGACGGCGAGGTCAGCAACGGTGTCACCCAGGTCATCACCAACAATCTGAAGCGCTCGGGCCTGTTTGCCCCGATCGACCAGGCCGCCTTCATCGAGCGCATCAGCAACATCGACGTCGCGCCGCAATTCCAGAACTGGAAGACGCTGAACGCGCAGGCGCTCGTCACCGGCCGCATGACGCGGCAGCAGGACGGCCGCCTCAAGGCCGAATTCCGCCTGTGGGATGTGATCACCGGCCAGCAGCTCGCGGGCCAGCAATATTTCACCTCGCCGGAATATTGGCGCCGCATCGCCCACATCATCTCCGACCAGATCTACGAGCAGATGACCGGCGAAAAGGGCTATTTCGACAGCCGCGTGGTGTTCGTCGACGAGACCGGGCCGAAGGAGCGCCGCGTCAAGCGGCTTGCCATGATGGACCAGGACGGTGCCAATGTGCGCTACCTCACCCGTGGCGCCGACCTCGTGCTGACGCCGCGCTTCTCGCCGAACTCGCAAGAGATCACCTACATGGAGTTCGGGCAGGGCGATCCGAAGGTCTATCTCTTCAACATCGAGACCGGCCAGCGCGAGATCGTCGGCAACTTCCCCGGCATGACCTTTGCCCCAAGGTTCTCGCCGGACGGCCAGCGCGTCATCATGAGCCTGCAGCAGGGCGGCAATTCCAACCTGTTCGTGATGGATCTGCGCTCGCGCTCGACCACGCGCCTCACCGACACGCCGGCGATCGACACGTCGCCGTCCTATTCACCCGACGGCACCCGCATCTGCTTCGAGTCCGATCGCGGCGGCCGGTCGCAGATCTACGTGATGGCGGCGGGCGGCGGACAGGCACAACGCATCTCCTTCTCCAAGGACGACAACAACGCCACCTATTCGACGCCGGTGTGGTCGCCGCGCGGCGACTACATCGCCTTCACCCGGCAGGGCGGCGGGCAATTCTCGATCGGCGTCATGAAGCCTGATGGCTCCGGCGAGCGTCTGCTCACGTCAGGCTTTCACAATGAAGGTCCGACGTTCTCGCCGAACGGCCGCGTGCTGATGTTCTTCCGCGATCCCGGCGGCAATGCCGGACCGTCGCTGTTCTCGGTCGACATCTCAGGCCGCAACGAGTTGAAAGTGCCGACGCCGGGCTTCGCCTCGGATCCGGCATGGTCGCCGCTGCTCTCCGCGACCGCGGGCCAATAAGTCGATCGCGCGCTTGCAACGCGCGATGTTTTCGAAAAAATGCGCCGATTTTTCCGCTTTCTGCGAACGCGGCAAGCTTTCCTTCACCTTGTGCCCGGCAAGGCTTGCCTAGCTGCTTGATTTCTCAGCAGAAACAATTTCGCTATTGCCGAAAAACAACTCGCCTTTAACGATGTTCCCTCAGAAAGACTTCATCTGCTGTGGGTAAAAGTACGCGCCAAACAGGACGCGTAAGTAAAGCCAATGCAACTGGCCGACCAGAAGCAGAGCGATCGAGACGAGCTGGAGCCGATACTCTACGCCGCTCTCATCAACTCTATGGTTCAGAATTTCTGGGCGATCTTCCTCGGCTCGGCCTCGGCGGCCGTGGCCGCGGTCATGACCGCGTTGAAGACTGGCGACGTCTGGCTGTGGCCGATCGCGTTTCTGCTGATCGCCATCGGCACGGCGCGCGCGTTCCAGATGCGCGGATACGAAAATCGCACGCAGCCGCTGTCATTCGATGAGGCCACTCATCTGGCGCCGCGTTACTGGATCGGCGCCCTCAGCTATGCGGCAGTGCTCGGCCTGTGGTCCTTCGTCGTCATCTACAACAACGAGGATCCGGTCGCCGACATGCTCGCTGTCGCCATCGGCATCGGCTATACCGCCGGCGGCGCCGCCCGCAATTACGGCCAGCCCCGGGTGATCCAGTGGCACGTCGCGCTTGCTTGCGGTCCGATGTCGCTCGCGCTGCTGCTGCACGGCGGCCCCTACCATATTGGTCTCGCCATCCTGCTCGCCTTCTTTTTCATCGGGCTGAAGAACATCAACCTCAGCCTGCATGCGATCTTCGTCAAGGCATTGACCTCGAGCTTCCGCGAATCCGCGCTGGCGAGCCAGTTCGATACCGCGCTCAACAACATGCCGCACGGCCTCTGTATGTTTCGCGCCGACGGACGCCTCGCGGTGATGAACCACCGCTTCGGCGAGCTGATGGAATTGCCCGAGGACCTGGTCAAGCGCGGCGCCACCGCGGCCGATATCGTGTCGGCCTGCGTCGCCGCTGGCACCATCTCGGCCGAGAGCGGCAATCAGGTCATGGCCGAGATCGAGCATGCCAGGATTTGCGAGATCGTCACCGCCGATCCGAATTCGGCGCGCGGCCGGACGCTGGCCTGGACGTTCCAGCCGATGGCCCGCGGCGGCACCGTGCTGCTGCTGGAAGACATTACCGAGCGCACCAATGCGGAAGCCCGCATCACCCATCTTGCTCGCTACGACGAACTGACCGCGTTGCCGAACCGCGTCTCGTTCCGCGACGAGATCGAGCGGCTGCTCGCCCAATCGCATCATTCCGATCGGCTCTCCGCCCTGCTGTTCGTCGACCTCGACCAGTTCAAGCAGGTCAACGACACGCTCGGCCATCCCTGCGGCGACCAGCTGCTCTGCGCGGTCGCCAATCGCCTGCGCGAGATGCTGCGGCCGGAGGATTTCGTCGCCCGCTTCGGCGGCGACGAGTTCGTCGTGTTCCAGCAGAACATCAATTCCGCGGAAGATGCCGCGAGCCTCGCGCGCCGCATCGTCGAGCGCCTGAGCGAGCGCTACCGCATCGACAACCATCTGGTCGAGATCGGTGCCAGCGTCGGCATCGCGCTGACCTCGCCTGAAGGCACCAGCGCCGACACGCTGCTGAAGAACGCCGACATGGCGCTGTACCGCGCCAAGGCCGATGGCCGCGGCACCTTCTGCTTCTTCCGCGACGAGATGGCGGCCACCGTCGAGGCCCGCCGCATCCTCGAGCTCGACCTGCGCAAGGCGCTCGCCAATGAGGAGTTCGAGCTGTTCTACCAGCCGCTGGTCAACCTCAAGTCCGGCAAGATCACCACCTGCGAGGCGCTGCTGCGCTGGAATCATCCGGTACGCGGCACGGTCTCGCCGGTCGACATCATCCCGGTTGCCGAGGACATGGGCCTGATCGTCGATCTCGGCCGCTGGATCCTGCGCCGCGCCTGCATGGAATGCATGAAATGGCCGGAGGGCGTCAGCGTCGCCGTCAACTTCTCGCCGCAGCAATTCCACCAGCGCGACGTGCTGAGCGAGATTCGCTATGCGCTCGAAGTGTCGGGCCTGCCGGCGCATCGCCTCGAGATCGAGATCACCGAATCCTCTCTGCTTCGCAACACCCAGCTCACCCACGACATCCTGTCGCAGCTGCATGCGCTCGGCGTGCGCATTTCGCTGGACGATTTCGGCACCGGCTATTCGAGCCTGATCTATCTGCGCCGCTTCGCCTTCGACAAGATCAAGATCGACCGCTCCTTCCTCGAGGGCATCGACACCGACCGTCCGCTGACGCTGCTGCGCGGCGTGGCGCGGCTGTCCGCCGATCTCGGTATGGCGGTCGTGGTCGAGGGCATCGAGACCAACGAACAGCTCGAACTGATCAGCGCCGATGGTACCGTGTCCGAGGCCCAGGGCTATCTGTTCAGCCGTCCGGTGCCCGCCGTGCGGATGCGCCAGCTGCTGAATGCCTCCCACGGACGGCGCGGCGAGAACCTGCTCCAGCTCGTCAGCGCGCGCTCTTTCGCCTAGACGGCGCTTCGCAAAATTTCCCGTCGTTTCAGACTGTTGTGATGGCTCCGTAGTCCTACGGAGGGTTAACCCTAACCTTTCGATTGCTTTGCGTCGCTATTAAGAAGCTGTTAATAATTGATCACGCGTGGAGGTTGTCCTGCGCGCCTGCGGTGAGCGGTGGTGGGTAAGGAGTTGGAATGCAGTCCTCAGCCAGAGCGGTCATTTCGGCTGTTGGACGGGGTGCCGAACTCCTGACTGACGTCGATTATCATCTCGCCGAGACGGTCGAGGAGAAGGAGGAAATCTACAACCTCCGCTATCGCGCCTATTTGCGCGAAGGGGCCGTCAAGGAATCTCCCGACGCACGCGTCACCGACCATTATGACGAACTGCCGAACGCGTGGACCTTCGGCGTTTACCTCCGCGGCGAGCTCTGCAGCTCCGTGCGCATTAGCGTGCTGACCTCGGAATGGCGCTCGTCGACCTCGGCGGACGTTTTTCCCGACGTCGTGCTGCCGCGGCTCGATCGCGGCGAGGTCATGATCGACCCGACGCGGTTCGTCGCCGACCCCGACATGGCCAAGCGTGTTCCGGAATTGCCCTATCTGACCACGCGTCTCGCCTATATGGCGTGCGAGCATTTCAATGCTGATCTGGGCCTCGCCATCGTGCGTCCCGAGCATCAGGCATTCTATCGCCGGGTATTCCTGCATGCGCCGATTGCCGAGCCCCGGTTGGTCCCCGGCCTCACCAAGGCGTTCGGGTTGATGGCGGCGGATTTCCCGACCTTCCGCAAGAAGGTGTTCGAGCGTTATCCCATCATGCGCTCCACGGCGTTCGAGCGGCGCATGCTGTTCGGGCGTGGCGGCCAGCGCCAGGTTCCGCAGCGGCCGGTGCTGGTGGCCGGGACGGCCCACGCCTGATTCTGCGTCGGCTTGGGCAGACGGCTTCTGCGTCGGCTTCATGACGGCCGCCGGCGCCTGCTGACGGGCCCCGTTCGTGTCTCTTCCGCGCCGGGCCCAAAATTCCAGCAAAATCCAGCGTTTTTGCCTGCCGGTCCCGCTTGCCTTCACCCTCGTGCCACATTTACAAACCATTAACCATCGCGGGTGCTTTTCGCTGGTTGGGGGCATTTGACCGGCTGAGGCAAGGTTCCGTCAAGGTTGACGGAACGTTCGCTTAACCAACCCCCTGTAGACCGGACAGCAGTGGACGAACGTGAGCGTGGAGGCTCCGGAATGATGAATCCTATGCGTATCCTCCAGGGATTGAAGCTGGCCGCAGTTGTCGCAATCGCACTGTCGATGGGCGCCTGCGCCAAGCAGAATGCGGGCCTGGACGCCAATGCGAGCGCGGCGACGCCCGGCAGCCAGCAGGATTTCGTGGTGAACGTGGGCGACCGCGTGTTCTTCGAGAGCGACCAGACCGATCTGACCCCGCAGGCGATCGTGACTCTGGAGAAGCAGGCGCAGTGGCTGCAGACCTATCCGCGTTACTCCTTCACCATCGAAGGTCACGCCGACGAGCGCGGCACCCGCGAATACAACATCGCCCTCGGCGCCCGCCGCGCCCAGACGGTCCGCGACTATCTCGCCTCGCGCGGCATCCCCGGCAACCGCATCCGCACCATCTCCTACGGCAAGGAGCGCCCCGTGGCGGTGTGTAACGATATCTCTTGCTGGTCGCAGAACCGTCGTGCTGTGACCGTGCTGAACGCGAGCTCCTGACGCCAGATACTGACTCGCAGTCAGCCGCCGTTCATCTTTGGAAATCGAATATGCCGGCGCCCTCTCGGGCGCCGGTTTCGTTTCAGCCAACTGTGACAGAAACGGCGTGGCGCCAGTCACATTTTTGGCGTAGTGGCTTTCAATGTGTGGCGCCTCGCGTGTTCCGTCGCAGCTTTTGTTTTCGTCGTCAGGGCAAGATGTCATCCAGATCCAAGGGAATTACCGGCATCGTGGCATTGGCCGCGCTGCTCTCTTTGTGCGCGCCCGCGTTCGCGCAGACCGACGATGATCCCGAGATTCGGATCGAGCGGCTGGAGAACCAGCTGCGGCAGCTCACCGGCCAGAACGAAGAGCTGCAATATCGCAACCGCCAGCTCGAGGATCGCATCCGGCAGCTCGAGGGCGGCGCGCAAGGCGCGACGCCCGGACAGGCGCCGGCCCAGCCCAATGTCGCAGCCGTTCCGCCCGCCCAGGTCGCGCCCGGCTATCGCCAGCCGCAACAACAGGCCGTGCAGCAACCGAATTACCAGCAGCCCCAGATCGCGGCGCCCGCGCCGATCGTTCAGGAGCAGCCGGGCCCGGGTGCTCCGGGCACGCGTCGCCGCGGCGATGCGTTCGATCCGAGCCAGAGCCCGAACGCGCCCGGTGCTCCGCGCGCGCTCGGCGGCGGCCAGCAGCCGATGCCGGCGGGGGCGCCGCTCGATCTCTCCAACAATGGCGGACAATACCCGCAAGGAGCCGCTCCCGCCCAGCCGGGCTATCCGCCGGCCCAGCAGGGCAATCCCGCGCAAGGTGGTCCGGCTCTCGCGACCCTGCCGCCCTCGGCCACGCCGCGCGACGAGTTCGACCTCGGCATCGGCTACATGCAGCGCAAGGACTACGCGCTCGCCGAGCAGACCATGAAGAATTTTGCCGCGAAGTATCCTTCAGATCCGCTGCTCGGGGACGCGCAATACTGGCTCGGCGAAAGCTATTTCCAGCGCCAGCAATATCGCGATTCCGCCGAGGCCTTCCTCGCGGTCACCACCAAATACGACAAATCGGCCAAGGCGCCGGATGCGCTGTTGCGGCTTGGCCAGTCGCTCGCCGCGCTGAAGGAAAAGGAAGCCGCCTGCGCCGCCTTCGGCGAGGTCGGCCGCAAATATCCGCGCGCCTCGGCCGGCGTGAAGGCCGCCGTCGATCGCGAGCAGAAGCGGGTGAAGTGCTGACGGGATTGCGCTAAACAGTCTGGCGATTGCCGGGCCGCGTCATGCCAGACGACGACAATTCTCCGATCTCCGCACGCGCGGCGAAGCAGCTCTTCGCTGAGTTCAAGGCTGCGCCGGCGCTGGTGCTCGCGGTCTCCGGCGGGCCTGACTCGGTCGCGCTGATGTGGCTTGCGGCGCGCTGGCGGCGCAGTCTTGCCCGCGGCCCTGATCTCACAATCGTCACCGTCGATCACGGCCTGCGGAAAGAATCGGCGCGCGAGGCGCGCGAGGTCAAGCACCTCGCGACAGATCTCGGATTGCCGCACCGGACCCTGCGCTGGCGTGGCGCCAAGCCAGAGACAGGATTGCCCGCCGCTGCGCGCGAGGCCCGCTACCGCCTGCTCGCGCAGGCCGCACGCGCTGCCGGCGCGAGCCATGTGCTGACCGCCCACACCCGCGACGACCAGGCCGAGACGCTGCTGATGCGGCTGCTCCGCGGCAGCGGCATTGCCGGTCTCTCGGCGATGGCGCGCCATTCGACGCGCGACGGCCTCGTGCTGGCGCGTCCGCTGTTGGATGTTCCGAAATCGCAACTGATCGCAACCCTGAAGCGGGCCGGGATCGGTTATGCCGACGATCCCACCAATCGCGACGCGGCCTTCACGCGGCCCCGTCTGCGCGCGCTGCTGCCGCAGCTCGCAGCCGAGGGCGGCGATGCTCGCACGCTGGTGCGGCTCGCAGGCAGGCTCGCTCGCGCCAATGCCGCGGTCGAGGTCCTGACCGACGGCGCCGAGCGCTTTCTCCGATTGCGCGATCGCGGCGATGCGCCGCAGCCGGGCGTTCGCAGCTTCGAGGCCGCTTCCTTCGTCACCTTGCCCGAGGAAGTCCGGCTGCGGCTGCTGCTGCGGGCCATCGATGCGCTCGGGCACGAAGGGCCGGCGGAACTCGGCAAGGTCGAGACCCTGCTGGCCGCGCTCGATCAGGCTGTGGCCCTGGGGTCCCGCGCCCCCGCAAATGGCCGTGCGACCCCAAAGCAGACCCGTCTCAAGCAGACCCTTGCGGGAGCCTTGATCAGCCTTGCCGGGGGGCGTATCCACGTCACCGCTGCGCCGGCCCGGCGGTCGAAGGGGACTTGAGGGGCGGATGAGGGCGGACCATGACACCGGCCGTTTCGGCAGGGTGCCGTCAGGACACCTTAACCAGGCAGGAAAAACCCCGGCTCCACTGCCATTATTTCAGCGGGAATCGCTCTAAGATGGGATAAATAGTCCCATCTCGTTCCCTTGGCAGCGACCGGGGCGGCACCTAAATTGTATGCGTCGAACGATGAGGATTCCTTGGGGATTTCCTCGTAGAGCCCCAAGGATGAGGCCGCGATCCGCGCGACCACGAAGGAAGATCGATGAACGCCAATCTGCGCAATTTCGCCCTCTGGGTCATCATTGTTTTGCTGCTGTTGGCGTTGTTCACGCTGTTCCAGAATCCGGGTCAGCGGGCCTCTTCCACGGATATCTCGTTCTCGCAACTCCTGACCGAGGTCGATAAGGGCAATGTCCGCGACGTCGTGATCCAGGGGCCGGATATCCACGGCACCTTCAACAGCGGCACCAGCTTCCAGACCTACGCGCCGAGCGATCCGAGCCTGGTGAAGCGTCTCTATGACGCCAAGGTCCAGATCAGCGCGAAGCCGCCCGGCGACAACGTGCCGTGGTTCGTCTCGCTGCTGGTTTCCTGGCTGCCCTTCATCGCGCTGATCGGCGTGTGGATCTTCCTGTCGCGGCAGATGCAGGGCGGCGCCGGCAAGGCGATGGGCTTCGGCAAGTCGCGGGCGAAGATGCTCACGGAAGCGCATGGCCGCGTCACCTTCGAGGATGTCGCTGGTGTCGACGAAGCCAAGCAGGACCTGCAGGAGATCGTCGAATTCCTCCGCGACCCCGGCAAGTTCCAGCGCCTCGGCGGCCGCATTCCGCGCGGCGTGCTGCTGGTCGGCCCTCCCGGCACCGGCAAGACCTTGATCGCGCGTGCGGTCGCGGGCGAAGCCAACGTGCCGTTCTTCACCATTTCGGGTTCGGACTTCGTCGAAATGTTCGTCGGCGTCGGCGCCTCTCGCGTCCGCGACATGTTCGAGCAGGCCAAGAAGAACGCGCCCTGCATCATCTTCATCGACGAGATCGACGCGGTCGGCCGCCATCGCGGCGCCGGCCTCGGCGGCGGCAATGACGAGCGCGAGCAGACGCTGAACCAGCTGCTGGTCGAGATGGACGGCTTCGAGGCGAATGAGGGCGTGATCCTGATCGCCGCCACCAACCGTCCTGACGTGCTCGATCCCGCGCTGCTGCGTCCGGGCCGCTTCGACCGTCAGGTCGTGGTGCCGAACCCCGACGTCGTCGGCCGCGAGCAGATCCTGAAAGTTCACGTCCGCAAGGTGCCGCTGGCTCCCGATATCAACCTCAAGACCATCGCGCGCGGCACGCCCGGATTCTCCGGCGCCGACCTGATGAATCTGGTGAACGAAGCCGCGCTGACCGCCGCCCGCCGCAACAAGCGGATGGTGACGCAGGCCGAGTTCGAGGAAGCAAAAGACAAGGTGATGATGGGCGCCGAGCGCAAGTCGCTCGTCATGACCGAGGAAGAGAAGCTGCTGACGGCCTATCACGAGGGCGGCCACGCCATCGTCGGCCTCAACGTGCCCGCGACCGATCCGATCCACAAGGCGACCATCATTCCGCGCGGCCGTGCGCTCGGCATGGTGATGCAGCTGCCCGAGCGCGACAAGCTGTCGATGTCGCTGGAGCAGATGACCTCGCGCCTCGCCATCATGATGGGCGGCCGTGTCGCCGAAGAGCTGATCTTCGGCCGCGAGAAGGTCACATCAGGTGCCGCCTCCGACATCGAGCAGGCCACGCGCCTGGCCCGGATGATGGTGACGCGCTGGGGCCTGTCGGAAGAGCTCGGCACCGTCTCCTACGGCGAGAACCAGGATGAAGTGTTCTTAGGCATGTCGGTCTCGCGGACGCAGAACGCCTCTGAAGCGACCGTGCAGAAGATCGACTCCGAGATCCGTCGCCTGGTCGAGGAAGGCTACAAGGAAGCGACCCGCATCCTCACCGAGAAGCACGCCGACCTCGAAGCGCTGGCCAAGGGCCTCTTGGAGTTCGAAACGCTCTCGGGTGACGAGATCGTCGACCTGCTCAAGGGCAAGAAGCCGAACCGCGAGTCCGTGCTCGAGCCGACCGCGCCGCGTGCCTCCGCCGTGCCCCCGGCCGGCAAGTCGCGCCCGCGGCCCGATCCGGATCCCGGCCTGGAGCCGCAGCCGCAGGCGTAACGCTGATGGCTTTCAACGATTGAATTCAGAACGGGCGCTTCGTAGCGCCCGTTCTTTTTTGGACCGTTCAGCTCTGCTCAAGGGTTCGCCATGCACGTCGTCGAATGCGATTATCCTCCCGGCAGCGGGCTCAGCCGCGACCTTGTCGAACGGGCCTATTTTCACGATTCCTACCGCGCGGCGCTGGCGCGTCCCGAACTCGGGATCGTCGATATCTTCTTCGCGCTGTTCGGACATACGCCACTCTGGATGAAGCTTTTGCTGATCGTCCGTAACGCGATCGCGAAGCTGGTCGGCCTGGAGGCGCCGAGCGTCGGGGAGATCATGAGCCCCGCCATCAAGAGCGAATACCGCGTGGGCGACAAGATCGGGCCATGGCCGATCTATTTCATCGCCGAGAACGAGATCGTCGCCGGGCGGAACAACAAGCATCTCGACTTCCGGCTGTCGGTCCTGGAGGCACGGGATGGCGAGGGGCCGAACGTCATCGTTACGACGGTCTGCACCGTGCATAACGTGTTCGGAAAAATCTATCTGTTCTTCATCGTCCCCTTCCATCGCACGGGAGTTCGGGCCCTGATCTCGAACGCAGTTGCTGCGAAGCGTCTGTGAGCAGGTGAGCGATCATGGCCGGCTATTCCGGCAGAACAGTTGTGCAGAAGCTCGGCCTCAAGCCGGGCTTTCGCATTCTTGTCGACGGGCTGCCGGTTGCTTATGCCGACATAGTCGGCGAACTGCCGACCGACGTGCGGCTGGTGAAGGCCGCCAAGCCGCCGCTCGACGTGGTGCATGTCTTCGCCACTGAAGCCAAAGGCCTCGCTGCAAAACTGCGCAGCTATCGCAAGGCGATCGCGCCCGACGGCATGATCTGGGCGTCATGGCCGAAAAAGGCCTCCGGCGTTGCAACTGATGTCACGGAAGCGCTGGTGCGCGAGACCGCGCTGGCGAATGGCCTCGTCGACATCAAGATCTGCGCCGTCAGCGAGGTCTGGTCCGGGTTGAAGCTCGTGATCCCCGTGAAGGATCGCGCGAAATAGCATCGCTCTCGTGCCCCGGACGCGATGCGGCACGCAGTGACGCGCTGCAGAGCCGGGGCCCATCTCCCCGAGCAATCCGTGCGGCGTGGGTCCCGGCTCTGCGCAGCAACGCCATAGTGCGTCGAAGACGCGCGTGAACGCGCTGGTGGGCGTTGCAGCGCGTCCGGGACACGAGATCCCCTGGTCTTGAATAAGTCTTGGCAGCGACGCGACCGTCGTGACATGCTCGGCCTCAAACAAAGGTGTGGAGTGATCGCACCAGCAAGGGGAGGAGAGACCGATGCGCTTCGTGGCGGCGTTGGGCGCGCTTGGCGCCGTTTCAATCCTGCTATCGCCAACCCTCTCGCTCGCCGCCGAGATGCGCGGCGTCACCGCGACGGAAATCAGGATCGGCCAGACCATGCCCTATAGCGGGCCGGTCTCCGCCTTCGGCGCGCTCGGCAAGGGCGAGGTCGGCTATTTCAAGATGCTCAACGAGAAGGGCGGCATCAACGGCCGCAAGGTCAATCTGATCTCGCTCGACGACAGCTACGCGCCGCCGAAATCGGTCGAGCAGACCCGAAGGCTGGTGGAGAGCGACGAGGTTGCGCTGATCTTCTCCTCGATCGGCACCGCGCATAACACTGCGATTGCAAAATATCTCCAGTCCAAGAACGTGCCGCAGCTCTTCATCGGTTCCGGCGCCTCGAAGTTTGCCGACGTCACGCAATATCCGCAGGCGACGATGGGCGTGCAGGGCCCGTTCCGCTACGAAGCGCGGCTCTATGCGCGCTATGCGCTCGCCAAGAACCCCAACGCGAAGTTCGCCGTGATCTCGCAGAACGACGATTACGGCCGCGACTATCTTGCCGGCCTCAAGGACGTGCTCGGCGAGAAATACGATTCCGTCGTCACCGTCGCGACCTATGAAATCCAGGATCCGACCATCGATTCCCAGATCGTCAAGCTGAAAGCCTCTGGCGCCGACGTGTTCGTGATCGCGGCGACGCCGAAATTCGCGGCGCAAGCGATCCGCAAGTCCTTCGAGATCGGCTGGCGTCCCATGACCTTCCTGTCCAACGTCGCGGTGTGGATCTCGACCGTGATGGAGCCTGCCGGCGTCGAAGCAGGCACCGGCATTCTCTCCACGGCCTACGTGAAGGACCCCGATGATCCCGCCTGGAAGGACGATCCCGGCGTCAAGGCCTGGCGCGACTTCATGACGAAGTACGTGCCGGAAGCCGACCAGCACGATACCAACTACGTCAATGCCTATAACAGCGCGATGGCGCTGGAGGCCGTGCTGAAAGCCTGCGGCGACGATCTGTCGACCGAGAACATCCTGAAACAGGCCTATTCGATCCACGATCTCGAACTGCCGATGTTGCTCCCCGGCATCAAGATCAACACCAGCGCGACCGACCATGTGCCGGTCGACCAGATGCAGTTCATGCGCTTCAACGGCAAGACCTGGGAGCGCTTTGGCGAATTGCAGACGGGGAATTGATGTTGCAGTTCCGTGACCGACGCCCAATATAGCAACTACGCGCGCGCAACTACGTCGATGAGGTCCTCAAAAGGCACCCCATGCCTATTTGCGTATCGCTCCAGAATATCGCTCAAATAAGAGCGATCACCGAGTAGACGGCGCAGCGCCGGGTAGGGGGCTGTGCGATCCGCATTGCGAAGTGAGGTGCGTCCCAGTTTCTCGTCGATGATGGCAAGCGCATCGGCGGCCTTCAGCATATCGGCAAGCAACGTATCCGCCTGAACGCCAGTGCGGTGATCATGAGCGGCGATCGCATGCTGAGCCTCAGCGGGGATCTTGTCGCCGAGCCAGGCGACGGTCACCAAGCCATGCTGGCTCCAGTTGCCGTGCGTGTAGAAGTAGTCGAGGTCATGGCAGAGACCGACGACTTCCCACAGATCGGTGGAGGCGGAAAAACGCGGCGCCAGCGCTCGCATGATGTGGGCCACGAACCGCGAGTGATCGGCTCTCGGCGTGTCGCTCAGGTGCTGTTTGACCAGCAGCTCCGCATCAGCGACGTTCAGCATAGTTTCCACCCGCTATGACCTGACCCATCATCTCACGACGCCAGACGCAGCCAGACGTCGTTGCTCGCGAGCGTGCCGTTCGGCGTGGCAATCTCCAGGTCCACGACGTGCAGGGAACCAGGCTGGTCTCCGTAGACGAATTTCAGGTGCCATATCAGCCCAAGGTCCGGCGTGATGACGAAGTCTTCCAATCCATCGGTCATCGCCCGAACGGCGTCACGGTGCGCCAGGGGCGCCGAGAACATCGCGTCGATCAGATTGGCCAGGCTCATGCCTTCGACCAGCATCATTCGCGCGATGTCGTCACCATGGACGTGGCGGAGCGCGGATACGATGACAGCAATTGCGTCCGGATTTTTCATCACGCGGTCTACTTGGGGGCCTTTGCGTCGCCCCGATCCGGCTGCATTGAACTGCGTCAGGCCCGGAGAGACAAGGCTGTTTGCCATCCAGCGCGACCTTCGCTGGCAGTTTCGTCGAACTGGACGCGGCGGCCTTGCGCGTCGCGAAGCGGCTGGATGTCGATCTCGTCAAAGGCGAACTGCTTGATCAGCTTCAATGGGCTGACCGTTGGGTTCCTCATGTCCCCCCACGGGCTAGAGCTTCCGCGAGGCATCGGAAACGCGAAAGGGTCTGACGGGATGCGAAACAGGATGCGACCATCCCATGCATCGCTATTGCTCGTCGCACCCATTCGCATCGTGCCGACATAATCCAGGTAGGTCTGGTAGGCCTCCTTCTGGAGTGAGACCGTGACACTCAAGCCGGTAAAGTCGATCTCTCCATGCATGCGGAAATCGTAGACCAGTGCTTCAGCCACTTTCACACTGCCGGTCGAATTGTTGTCCTCGTTGGGCCGGACAGCGAAAAACCTGTCCTGACACCAGTTGTCGTACGGCACACTCTCGGGCCGGGACGGGCGCTGTGACAAAGCTTGATCGAGCCCGCTGGAAAAGCCGAGATCGTCGATCCGGCCACGAGCAGGGTTGAAGAAAAGTCCCTCCTGCCCGGCAAGGCCCATTCCATCGAGACGAGCAATCAAGACGAGTGAAGACATCGGTGATTGCCTCTCCTGATTGTTGCCGAGCTTCACTTCGACGGTGCGGCAGCCTGATCGTCCCGCACATGCACCACCGCAACCTTATCCGCATACACCCGCTTCCAGCCCGGGATGTGGTCCAAAATCTGCGCCGCGGGCGAATCCACGGTCAGCAGCGTCGCATCGATCCTGTTCTCGTCCAGCATGCGCAGCAGACCCGACACGTCGCGGCCGTCTTCGGCGGCAAAATAGTCCATCAGGAACTTTTCGCCGTAGAGCTCCGACCTGCCGTCGACGAACGGCTTGATGTCGCGAACGATGAGGTAGCCGCCGAAACCGTAGGAATTGAAGATGCGCGCGGCTTTTCGCTCGGTCAGCATATCGACGGCCGCAACCGGCGTCTGCACCGTCGAGAATTCGAAGGGGTGACGCGCGGCAAAAGCCGACGTGGCGCTTGCGGTCGCGAGCACGATGGCCACCGCGGCCAGTGCCGCCGGGGCACCGGGTGCCATCCGCAAACCGCGCGGTGCATCGGAAACGGGGCTGAACCAGCCGCTCAGCGGCTGCGCCAGCACCAGAGGCACGATCACGCCAAAGGTCTCGATGCTGCGGACATGCGCCAGCGCCATCCAGGTCGTGCCGAGGATCAGCAGCACGCGCGGCGGTGACAGCGTCAGGCCGCGCGTCAGCGCGAGGCCGAGCAACCCGAGCAGCGCGCCCGCGAACGGGCTGAACGAGCTGAAATCGGCCGGACGCCACTCGGCGATGACCGAGAAGGATTTGCCGAGGCTGAGGATGCGGGCTGCACCGAGCAGGGTATCCACGCCGTAGGGCGTGCAGCAGCTTGCCACCAGCGCGCCAACTCCGAACGCGGCCCATTGCATCGCGAGCGCCATCAGGCGCGGCGCGGGCGAACGCCAGAGCGCCTCGAGGCCGATCGCGCCAATCAGCGCGAGCCCGAGCACGAAGCCGCCGTGAAGATTGGCCCACAGCGCCATCAGCGGCAGCAGCAGGAAGGACGGCGCACGACCTCGATCGGCCGCCGCCATCAAGGCGCCGCTCCAGGCAACCATCACTGGCAGCGCCAGCACATGCGGACGAGCCAGCAGATGCGGCGCGGCCAGCGTCATCGCCAGCAGGCAGAACACCAGGGCATAGGGCAAATCGAGATGCCGTTGCAGGAAGGCGAGCAACAATCCCATCGCCAACGCGATCGCGGCCGCGGTCAGCACCACGGGCCCAGCCCATCCCCATCCAGAATAAGCGGTCGCGAACAGAACCTGCGACAGCCACGACGTCGAGAGCCAGACCTCGCCTTGCCGCGTCAGCGAATAAAGATCGGTCCAGGGCACAGCGCGATGATCGAGGATCCACTGGCCGACCTTGATCTGCCAGAGCGTATCGGGATCGTGCAGCAGGCTGTCGCCGCTCACCAGCAGCAACAGAAAGGTCGCGGCTGCCAGGCACAGCGGGGCCAGATTGCGCCGGGTGCGCGCAATCGGAAGACTGGCGGCGATGCTCATGGTTTGGCCGGCGCGGCGCCTGCCCCGTCATCCCGCACATGGATCACGGCGATATCGTCGCCATAGAGCCGCTTCCAGCCCTTGATGTGATCGAGCACCTGGGCGGCAGGAGAGTCGGCGACCAGCAGCGTTGCGTCGATCTTGTGCTCTTCGAGCAGCCGCATCAAATTGTCGAGCTTCTTGACCTCGATCGCCTTGAAGAAATCCATCACGAATGTCTCGCCATAGAGCTCGGCGCGGCCGTCGACGAACACGGGAATGTCGCGCGAGATCAGATAGCCGCCGAACTGGTAGGCGTTGAAGATCCGCTGCGCCTTGCGCTGCTGCAGCAAATCGACCGCGGCCACCGGCGTCTGATCCATCGTGAAGGTGAAGCGGTGATGCGACATGTAGATCGAGGTCGAGGTCCACGCCGCGGCGGCGATCATCAGCGCACCCATCATGGTGACATAACGCGCCGCCGGGGTCTCCGTGCCTTGCGCGAGTTGCGGCAGCGGCGATTTTTCGCCGAGCGGTTTTGCGAGCACCAGCGGCACCAGGAAGGCAAAGGCCTCAATGCTCCTGACATGGGTCAGCCCCATCCAGGTGAACAGCAGGATCAGCAGGATGCGTGGCGGCGATAGCGTCAGCCCGCGAAACAGGCCGATCGCGATCAGGCCGAGGATCGCGCCCTCGAAGGCGGAGAACGAGGCGAAATTCGCCGGCATCCATTCCGAGATGACCGACAGCAGCTCGCCGAGATTGAGAATGTTGGTCGCGCCCAACAGCGTACGCCAGCCATAGGGCGTGACGCAGGCGGCTAGCATAGCAGCGACGCCGAACAGGAACCAGCGCGCGAGCAGGCGGATTTGTTTGCCGGACTCGAGTGTCCAGATCGCCTCCAGCGCCATCGGGCCGATCAGCGCGAGGCCAAGCACGAAGCCGCCGTGAAGGTTGGCCCACAGCGACATCAGCGGCAGCCAGACCCAGGACGGCGTCACCTTGCGGTCGGCCGCGTTCATCAGCACGCCGACCCACGCGATCATGACAGGCAGCGCCAGGATGTGCGGTCGCGCCAGGATGTGATGCAGTGACAGCAGCACGGCCAGCATTGCGAACAGCACTGAGCGCGGAATCTCGAGATGCGCATCGAGCAGGTAGACGAAGATCGCAACTGAGGCCGCGATCGCAAGCGCGGTGAGGATCACCGGCCCGGCCCAGTCCATGTGTGCGTAGGAGACGGCGTAGAGTATCTGCGACAGCCACGAGGTCGAGATCCAGGGCTCGCCCGGCCGCGTAAAGGAGTAGATGTCGAAATAGGGCAGGGCGTGGTGATCGAGGATCCACTGCCCGATCTTGATCTGCCAGAATGAATCGGAGTCCTGAAGCAGCGTGTCGCCGATATAGAGGAAGAAGAGATAGGCGCCCGCGCCGACACACAGCGGCACCAGCGCCCGCGCGCGGCTCTGCACCGTGATGCTGTTGGTGAAGGAAAGGGACATGCCGCCTCGTCTTGTTCTTGTCGGATTTGCCAGCGGGCGGCATTGGACCATAGCGGTCATAACTTCCAGTAAATCGGCGGGATTGCCGGATTTCGTGTCCGTGCAATTTAACGGGTTGTTTTCAATTTCGGTTTACCATCGACGAATACATGCAAACCGTTCCGTGTTTACGCAGTCGAATTAACTGCGGCGCAAGTCTTTGCCCTTACGTTCGGTTCCATGGTCGGGCGGCGCTGGGAAGCCGAAGAGACCAGACCATTGAAGCCTCGTGTACCTTTTGGAGCAGTCTATGAAGAACCTCGTTTCGCGTTTCGTGAAGGATGAATCCGGCGCCACCGCCATTGAATACGGCCTGATCGCTGCCGGCATCGCGCTGGCGATCATCACCGTCGTCAACAACCTCGGCACCACGCTGAACACCAAGTTCGGCTCGATCTCGTCCAGCCTCAAGTAAGCTGAGACGAACTCAGAGTTCTAGAGAGCCCCGTCCTTGGACGGGGCTCTCTTTGTTTTGGGGCCCGCTGCACCCACAACGTCATTGCGAGCGCAGCGAAGCAATCCAGGAATCTCTCTGCGGAGACAGTCTGGATTGCATCGCTGCGCTCGCAATGACGGGGATGGGTCGTCGTGGGACGACTTCTATCGTGGTTGCGGATACGTGGTGAGCACGGCGCCGTGCGCCTTTGCCCGCTCGAAGGGAGCTCAGCCGAGACCCGGCTGCCAGACAGTCGATGCGCCCTTCGCAACATTGTGCGCAACGCGCCCCATCCATTCCAGATAAGCCTTCGCGGCCCAGATCGAGCCTGCCGCCAGTGCAACACCGCCGGCAACGTCGATGATGTAATGCGCACCGATGACCGGCGTTGCCGCGATCATCAGCAGGTTGAGCGTGGCCACGATGCCGCCAATGCGCCGCACCGGCCACAGCGCCCAGATGTAGAGCACGGCGGATGCAGCGTGAAAGCTCGGAAACGAGACGATGCCGGAGAGCGTGAACAGTTGCAGCTGGTGCAGGCTGTCGTCGCGCAGCGCCAGGATATCGCGCAGCTGTCCGGCGTAAGCGGCGGTGTTGATATCGGGCAGCTGGGCCGCCGGCAATTGCAGACCGTAGTAAGTGCCGATTGCCGGCACGAGCGCCGAGATTGCGATGGTGATGGCGAGCGCGAGGCTCATCGCCAGCATGAACAATTGCAGCCGCACGTAACGCCCCGTCAGCGCCAGCACGATGGGGATGCCGAGCAACGGCCATTTGATCAGGCCGTAGCTGCGCGAGAGGACGTCCGCGAGCCAGGGGTGATCGTTGACGAAGCGCGCGATCGGCTCGGGATCGAGGCCTAGCGCGCGATCGATCGCGAGCAGCGCCTGATCCTGGAGTGGAAAGCCCATCCAGTTGGCGACATAGCTGAGCGGCCCGACGATGGCGCAGGTGATGATGATTTGGCCGATCGTGCCCAGCGAGAAAATGAGTTTCGGATCGGCGCGATCGCCCCTGGCGATGTAGTGGCGATAGGCGATGGCAACGAAGGACGCGGCGATCGCGAGCGTGATGCCGTAGCCGACCGGCTCGAGCCTGAGGCCGGTGACGGAGAGGCCGAGCGCCAGCAGGCTGCCCATCGCTGCGATGGGAAACCCGTTCAGCTGAAAGAGCTTCCAGGCCGTTTTGGCGTCCGTGTCGACCATACTGCACCGCTTAGGATCAAAGCCACAGTCGCCGACCGGCTTTAAGGGCACGGTAACAATCGTGGTCGACTGTTTCCCAATTGATTCCCTGCAATTTGAGCGATTTGCCGCCCGGCTTCCCGAGTGTGACGTCGCCGGCACCCCGCCTCGAAGGTTCTTCACGTGCCCGCCTTCGGGAAGCGCTGAGCAACGTAGTGGTTGGTCGCCATATTCCCGGGTAGTTCTGCGGTAGCAATTTGAAAATTCGATCCGATGCCGCTTTCTTTCGCGGTGGTCAACCGTTCAGCCGCCCAGTTCGACGCGCAGGCAATCAGGATACCGGCGAGAATGTCGGCATAATAATGGCCCCCCATGGAACGGGCACTAAAGATGATCGCAAATTGAAAGGCTGCGACGAACGGGAATAGAACCGGGACGCCGCGGAATGAGAGCCCGATGAGGATCGCTAGAATTGTATGATACGAGGGGAAAGCGATGATGCCGGTCATGACCTCGGGATCGAGGGCCCGCAGGCTGCCGTCACGGACAGCGGCGAATTGCGATGCCATCGACGCTGCGTAAGGCGGCTTGAAGAACGCCATAAAAGCCCCTCCCGCAGGCCATAGCGTTGCCAAGGCGAGCGTTAGCGAGAGCGCCAGCGCATTTGCCAGGACCAATATGCGCAGTCGGAGCGGATCGAGAGTACCCACGACGGCACAGACGATAGGGACCTGGAAAAGGAGTGCGCGATAGATGAGTTCAACAAAGCTGTATACCGTCGGATCGGCGCAGATCAGTTCGAAATGTGCCAGCCAATCGTTGCCCAGCATGCTGTCGAATTGGATCAAGGAGCGGTCGACGGACGGGAGATCGAGGCTTGCCAGCGGGAATTGGAGCAGCCACGCAGCAATATTGAACGCGGAAAACTGCGCGAAGGCGTGGAATGGCAACGCGAGAAACCTGAAGCCCGATCGTAGCGTTCCGTACAGGGCGAAGGCGAGTGGACAGACAACGAGGAGACCCAGACCTTGGAGGGCATAGCCGCCTAGCGCCAAACTGAACCCCTGCAGCTTGCCCATGATGAGCGCAAGGAGGGCTGCGCCGATTGTCAGACTCCACGTCAAGGTTGTTCCAAGGTGCATTTCGACGAGTGTCCCAAATCTCTGGGTGCGAAGACCGCGCAATCTCGCAAAGGGTCGGAGAGAAAGCCGCAGTCGATGGAGCGGACGAAGCCGAATTGCTATGCTGGTTTTCCAGCCCGTGCAGGGACCATCGCCAGCCGAGCGGTGCTCATGAGGCGGCCTGTTGAGCAGGCTGCACTGATGGCTGTCGTGACGACAATCGCCACGGTTGACACCGCGACGCCGGCCAGTATGTCGACCAGATAGTGACCTCCGCCCAGCGGGGTCGCGACGATCATCAGCACGTTCCAGGGGATGGCGGCCAGTCTGAGCCAGCGCAATGGCCAGAACGACCACATGTAAAGAACGGCAGCTGCTGCATGGAAGCTCGGAAACGTAACCACGCCCACGAGTTGCGGCAAATTTAGCTTCCGGAGTAGACCCGCGCGCACGAGCGGCGCGTCGCGCAAAGTATCGTAGTAGCCCGCAGGTTCGAAGTTAGGGAAGTCGGAGGCCTGCAAGCCGAGTACATGATAGACGCCAATAGCCGGGACGAAAGCCGAAATGCAAGTCGTCACGAGAAGGGCGAGGATGTAAGCGCATATTGCCTCCGCGCCGCGCTGATAGCATCCGGTTAACGGAAGAACGAGTCCCAGCAGGATCATCTGCAAAGTAATTGAGCTGTAGGATTGTGCCAGGACAGAGAGCAGTTCTGGATGACCGTTTATAAAATCGAGAAAGCTTTTGAATTCGAAGCCAAGTGCGCGGTCCCAGGCCAGCAGTCGGGCATCTTGCAGCGGAAAGCCGGCGGATGTGGCCACATAGGTCAGTGTGAGCATGACCGGAATGGCCAACGTCATCTGCGCCAATGCAATGAGCGAAAGAAAGACTCTCGGATTTGCGCGCGCGCCTGATCGTGCATTGCGGAGCCCAAACCATCCGCAGAGGGTCGCCAATGCGAAGGCAACGACATAGCCTGCCGGCTCGATATAGAATTGCGTCGCGACGAGCCATGCGAGGACGAAGCCTGCGACGCTGGCCAGAAGTCGCCAATTGAATTCAACTAGTCTTAGTGCGGTCGCAACTTCGTGATCGGCACGGGACAACGGCGCTTGATGTTCGCACCGCGCACTCGGTACGTCTGCCATAGGTCCATCGTGTATGGCGTTGCTGCTTTCCCTGTGGACGTCGAACCGAGGGCCGGAGCCGTTCGCGGAAGCGGGGCGTGGCGCAAAAATCACGCTTGCGAGGGGCATTGCTGAATTCCAATTTACGCCCGTAGGACTACGGATCACCAGTTAAGGTTGCATGAATCAGTGCGGGAACTTTTTCATTTTTCTCGTAAAAGTGGTGCGCCGTTGATCAGCGGTGTCGCGGCGACCCACCGCGGCGGCATCCCGCAGCATGGAGCCAGTGCCAATCCGCAAAGCCGAACGCGTGTCATCGGTCGCACATTTGCTTCTTGTCATCCTCCCTGAATAGTTGTTCAGTCCTTGCGGGGCGATTTGCAGCGAAATCAGTGACGAAGCGTTCGGCCGCTGGCGTGCGGCAGGCGTGGTGGGACAGGAAGCGCGCCATGGTTTATCGGCGGACGCATCAAGTGGTTAAGCGCCTTGCGGCTCGGCGCAGCGCCATCCTGGCGGCGGCAAGGGAAGCCGCAGCCGAAGGCGGCATGGCAGCGGTGCAGATCGCACCGGTCGCGGTCCGGGCCAGTGTGGCGGCCGGCACTGTCTATCGTTACTTCCCGTCCAAGGCCGAGCTGATCTCCGAACTGATTTCGGAAGTCTCCCGCGACGAGCTCGCGGCGATCAGGCGGGCGGCCGATGCCGCGCCAGGGCCGTCCTCCGCGCTGGCGGCGGCCGTGACCACGGTGGCGGTCCATACCCTGTCGCAGCGGCGCCTCGCCTGGGGCATCCTGGCCGAGCCCGTCGATGTCGATGTCAGCGCCTCGCGCCTGGCCAGCCGCCGCGAGATCGCGGGCGAGATTGCCGGGCGGATCGACGCCGCCGTGCGCGCCGGCCATCTGCCGGCGCAGGACACGGCGCTGGCGGCAACCGCGCTGCTCGGCGCGCTGCATGAGGCCCTGGTCGGGCCGCTGGCGCCTGACAATCTCGAAGATCCCGCCAAGATGCGCGACGCTGTTCAGACCGTGACGCTGCTGGCGCTGCGCGCCGTCGGCGTCATGGACGCCCGCGCCAGGGGTCTGGTGGTGCAGCAGACATTGCTGCCGACGACCAAGGCGCTGGTCGGGGCGTGAAGAGCCGCCTGCAGTGGGAGCCTAGGCCTGATCGCGTTCAGGCCGTTGCCTGAGCAAGCCTTTTCGCAAGACCCGCGCAAGGCAGCCGGCCATGGCCGGCTACTGTGCATGGGGTTGTTTTCGCGGGTTTAGGTTCGCCGGGTGGCGACCGCCTCACATATTCGCGTCGCCCTCGGGGCCGACGGAGGCGATGCGCACCATGTTGGTGGTGCCGGGGATGCCCAGCGGCACGCCGGCGACGATGATCACGCGCTGGCCGGCGCGGACGAAACCGTCGCGGAAGGCGATCTGGCCGGCGCGGTTCACCATGTCGTCCTGGTCGCGCGCATCTTCCGCCACCACGCAATGCACGCCCCACACCACCGCGAGCCGGCGCCCGGCGGTGATGTTCGGCGTGATGGCGACGACCGGCGGCTTCGGCCGCTCGCGCGCCACGCGCACGGCGGTCGATCCGGATGAGGTCCAGCAGATCAATGCGGGCAGGTCGAGCGTCTCGGCGATCTGCCGCGCGGCATCGGCGATCGCATCGCCGACTGTCGATTCCGGGTCCGGCCGTTGCGCCGTGATCACGGACCGGTAAATCGGGTCGCGCTCGACCTCCTCGCCGATGCGGTTCATGGTCGAGACCGCCTCGACCGGGAATTTGCCGGCTGCCGATTCCGCCGACAGCATGATGGCGTCGGCGCCCTCATACACGGCGGTGGCGACGTCGGAGACCTCGGCGCGGGTCGGCACCGGCGACTGGATCATCGATTCCAGCATTTGCGTTGCGATCACCACCGGCTTGCCGGCGCGGCGCGCCATGCGCGTCATTTGCTTCTGCAGGCTCGGCACGCGCTCCAGCGGCAGCTCGACGCCGAGGTCGCCGCGCGCCACCATCAGCGCGTCGGAGGCCTCGATGATGTCGGCGAGCCGGTCGATCGCCTGCGGCTTCTCGATCTTGGCCATCACCGCAGCGCGGCCGCGGATCATCTTCTTGGCCTCGATCACGTCATCGGCGCGCTGCACGAACGAGAGAGCGATCCAATCGACGCCGGTCACGAGCGCAGCCTCAAGGTCGGCGCGGTCCTTCGGCGTCATGGCCGAGACCGGCAGGTCCGTATCCGGAAGGCTGACGCCCTTGCGGTCGGACATCTTGCCGCCGACCACGACGCGCGTCACCGCGTGCTCCTTGCTGGTCTCCTCGGCGATCAGCCGTACCTTGCCATCGTCGAGCAGCAGCGCGTGGCCGGGCCTGAGCGCTGCCAGAATTTCCGGGTGGGGAAGGTTGACGCGGGTGGCGTCGCCCGGCGTCTTGTCGGAATCGAGCGTGAAGGTCTGCCCGTTCTGGAGCTGGACCGCGCCTTCCGCGAACGCGCCGAGGCGGAGCTTGGGGCCCTGGAGATCGACCAGGATGCCGATCGGGCGGCCGTAGCTCGACTCGACATTGCGGATCGTCGCCACCAGCTCCCGCATCTTGTCATGCGGGGTGTGGCTCATGTTGATGCGGAACACGTCGGCGCCGGCCTCGAACAGGCGGCGGATCATCGCGAGGTCCGAGGAGGCAGGTCCCAGGGTCGCGAGAATCTTGATACGGCGAAGACGCCTCATGGCTTATTTCCAGACGGTGGCGAGGGGGCTGGCGGGAGGCCAGGTGCGGCGGGGGGCGTACCACCGGGCGGACTATTGGGCAAACCCGGAACGCCGCCACCAGGGCCGACAGGGCCGGGCATGCCGGGGACCCGTGGCTGCGACGAGGGCTGCTCGTTGGCATCGGTGAGCTGCACCGTCCAGGCCCGCTGCTCGCCGGTATCGACCTCGAAATAGCCGGTCCGGTCATAGCCGCGCGCCAGGCAGTCCTCGGTGCCGCGGATGGTGAATTCCTTGTCGCGCGAGCACATGAAGGCCTGCCCCGACCATTCGCCGCCGCGGTCATAGTCAACGGCGTGGACGTAGACGAAGCGGCTCGGCAGTCCACCTTTGAGAAGGGTTTCGCAGGTCTGCGAGGCTATGTTCCACCAGCCTTCGGTGGTCCAGCCCTCGGCGTCCTTGTAGCCGAGCGCGATGCCGACCCGGCTCGACGTGTTGTTGCAGAGCCGGAAATCGGCCGAGGCCGGGCTAGCCCAGAGGCACAATAAGCCAACCGCCAGCGCCGGGACCAACCGGGCGAGCAGGCGAAGGGGGGAGCGGGGAGATTCGGCGATCATTGTCGCGGAACGTATACCAGATGATTGACGATTTGGCGTAGGGGCCGGGGAACGGCCGATTTGCCGGCCCAGCGGCCGTTTGCGCCGCGATATGGCAAAATCTGTGACAGCACCCCACCTGATCCCGTAAGGGTGACCACGATCAGGGACAAAGCCGAGAGGTCCAGCCATGGCAATCGACGACAAAACCAGAACGGAGCTCGAGGCAGCCGCTTTCCGGCGCCTGGTCGATCATCTGAAGACGCGGACCGACGTCCAGAACATCGATCTGATGAATCTGGCCGGCTTCTGCCGCAACTGCCTGTCGAACTGGCTCAAGGACGCCGCCGATGCGCAGGGGGTGGCGCTGAGCAAGGACGAGAGTCGCGAGGCCGTCTACGGCATGCCCTACGAGACCTGGAAGGCAAAGCACCAGGGCACGGCGAGCCCCGAGCAGATCGAGGCGATGAAGAAGGTCCATCCCCACAATCACTAAGGGCTGTGGTGCCCTGAGTCAAGAAGGTCCATCCCCACAATCACTAAGGGCTGTGGTGCCCTGAGTCGCACCACACAACAGCTTTCTTTGCATCCCCGCAGGAAGGTGTGGGCGCGCTGTGGACGAGCGCGATGCTTGCTTGAACGCGGGGAGCGTCAACCCTAAGGGTCTACGCAGCACGCGCGGTGGATGCCGGCGTCACCTCGTTTTGCCAGTTCCATTGGGAGTACCAAGATGGCCACCTCCGCCGCCGTCCGCGACGACGAGCCCGCGACGAAATTTGCCAAGGACCAGCTCAAATCCATCATCGAGCGCATCGAGCGGCTGGAGGAAGAGAAGAAGGCGATCTCCGACGACATCCGCGACGTCTATGCCGAGAGCAAGGGCAACGGCTACGACGTCAAGGCGCTGCGCACCATCGTGCGCCTGCGCAAGCAGGATCCCAACGAGCGCGCCGAGGCCGAGACCATTCTCGAGACCTACATGCAGGCGTTGGGGATGATCTGAGGCGTTTGCGCCTCGAAGATTACTCAGGCTACAAATTGCGGCTGCTGCACTTCGTTTGTGAACGGAGACATCAGTGACTGCGCCATCGCTGCCGCGTGAGGTGAACCGTGCCATCGGCGCTCTTCCAGCGCCGATCGGCAAGCGGCTACTTCAGGTGCGCGACCTGATTTTTGCGACCGCTGCGGCGGATGACAGTGTCGGCAAGCTCACTGAAACGCTGAAATGGGGCGAGCCTGCTTATCTGACCGAGCAGTCGGGGAGCGGCTCGACGATCCGGCTTGGCCGCCTCAAGGACTCCGACCACGCCGCCATTCTGTTCAACTGCAAGACGACGCTGGTCGACACCTTTCGCGAGCGCTTTCCCGATCAGTTCGAATATCGGCAGACCAGGGCGTTGTTGCTGCCGGTGGCGGGCAAGCTGCCCAAGCAGGAGCTGTCAGTCTGCCTGTCGCTGGCGCTAACCTATCATCTGGATCGGCGAGGAAAGAAGACGCGCTAGGCGATCAGCCTCAGCGCAGCGCGGCGGTACGCATGACAAACGACGTCGTTTCGATCTTGGTGGTGGCGCTGCCCGAGAAACTGTCGCAGGACAGGCCCTGCATCGGATCGTCGGTGAAGCCCATCGCGACCACCGCCTGCGGCTTGACGAAATAACCGCGCAGCGCGGCCATGTCGAGCTCGCCCATCAGCGTCACCGACATCGCGCGGCTGGCGCTCGGCGACAGCATCGCGATCTTGAGCCAGATGCTCTCACCCTTGGCCGCGGAGAGGCGGGTGGCGGTTGCGATCATGCCATCGGAGCTCTTGCCGACGACGGTGTTGATCTCGGTGGCCGGTGCGGCGTTGCGGGCAGCGGATGCTGGACGCACGCCGCGCGGGATCGGCGCGGACGCGGCGACGACGCGGGAGCGGTCGACTGGCGATGCGGAAGCCGGTGCAAAGGCCAGCGCCTGGTAGGCGGCGTTGGTGACGCTCGCGGTCGGCTGCGGATCGGTGGCGGCGGCAAGTGCCTGGCGCGCCCTGAGGGCTGCGACCTGGGCCGGCGTCGCCTGCTGCGGGGTCACTGGTGCATCCCAGAAGCCGCGGGCATTGATGATGTCGGCCGGGGACTCGAACTTGCCGGCTGCCGGCTTGTCAGCCACGGGCTCCGGCTTCGGCTCTGCTTTCGGCTTGGGCGGCGCTACGAGCTGGGCATCAGCCGAGGCGAGCTGCAGCGCGGCGGGAACTTGCGGCTTGGCGCGCGGCGTCGGCACCGGATCGGCGGGCTTGGCGACGGCGGCGACAACGGTCGGCGTGACCGGCTTGGCGGCCGGGGCCGGAGCGCCCTCGTCATCCTCGTCGCTGCTGGCTGGGGGGGCCGGCTTGCCCTTGAACAGGGCGGCGAAGAAGCCCGGCTTGCTGGCACCGTCGTCGCCATCGCCGCGACGCTCGATCTCGGCTCTGGCGAGTTCATAGCCTTTCAGCGGCACGCCGTCGGTCGGCAGATGGACCGTCTTTCCGTCCGGGAAGACGCGCGCGAGCTGGTCATGCGTCATGCGCGGCCAGTGCCGGATGCTGCCGGTGTCCAGATGCACGAACGGCGAGCCTGAGGTCGGGTAGAAGCCGACGCCGCCACGCTGCAGGCGCAGGCCCGCGAAGCGGATCTGCTCCAGCGGCACGCTCGGAATGTAGAAGTCCATCGCATGGCCCAGCATGTGCTGGCTGAAGCGCGCCACGCCCGAGGAGCGGCGGCGGAGCATGGCGTTGGTCGCCGGGGAGCGATAGGAGGAGATGATCTGGATCGGCTGCTTGCCGTCGACGTCGCGGTAGACTTCCCAGAGGATGTCGAACAGGTGACGGTCCATCACGGTTTCGTCCTGGGTACGCCAGTCGCGCAGGAAGTGGTTGAGCGTCTTCAGCGCGGCTTCGTCGTAGCGCCCATCGCGCTTGAAGGTGACGGTGAGGTCTTCGCCGGAATGGGTGTGGTGGAACGAGAGGGTCTTGGTCTCGTTCAGCGCGGCGGCGTTATGGACCGAACCGGCAGCCGCGAGCAGCACCAGCGAGGCGAGGCCGATCCGAGATCCGACCTTCACGCCCGCATGGGACAACGACAACGCAGCGAATTGGCGTGCGAAACCAGCCAGCACGAATGAGCCCACCCAGTCGACGAGCGTTCAAAATGGACTCTCCCGCCAACCCCGTTAGCGCGCGAAAGAGGGTGAACGCTTTCTTAAAGCGAGAAGGTTAATTGCAGCTTACCTTCCCGCCCCCAAAACCAAGTCAGGCTACAATCCTAAACGGCCGAGTGTGGCGAAAAAACGCCCGCCGCCCGAACTCGGGTGGAGAATGGTTAACGTTAAGCGACCCCATCCAGCGGACGGGGTCGCTGATTTCATTGGGGAATTTAGCTGCGCCGGGGCTCAGCGCGTGAAAACCCGCTGCGGCCGGCGGCCAACCGGAGCCGGCGGCGGGGTCGGGGCGCCGCCGCCGAACAGCCGCTCGAAGAAGTTCGGACCCGACGAGCCGCCATTATTGGCAAAGGCCACGCCGGACGGCAGCGTCGTTGCCGGGCGCGAATAGCTCGGCTGCGAGTGGGCGACGATGTTCTCGAGGTCCTTGCCGCGGCCGTTCTTCAGGATGTTGATCATGGTCGCATCGCGGCCATAGACGTCCTTGCGGAACTGCAGCTTGCCGCCATCGTCCACGAACGCAGTCTGGTAGGTGATGTTCACCGGGATGGGCGTCGGGAATTTCAGGTCGATCTCACCCGAGCCGTACATGCTGCGCACGCGCTCCGGGGTGTACTTCTCACCCGGCATAGTGATGTTGAGCAGCACCGAGGCGTACTGATCCGGATTTTGCACGCGCATGCAGCCATGGCTGAAGGCGCGCTCGTCCTTGGCGAACAGGTGCTTGTCCGGCGTGTCGTGCTGATAGACCAGGAACTTGTTCGGGAAGTTGAAGCGGATGCGGCCGAGCGCGTTGGCTTCACCGGGCGGCTGCGAGATGTGCACCGAGCCGTCGCGGTTCTGCTCGAGCTTGAGGCCCATGCGCTGAAGCACGGTCGGGTCCTGCTGCAGCGCCGGCAGGTATTCGCCATAGACGATCGATGGCGGCACGTTCCAGGTCGGGTTGACCGTGATGTACTTCATCGTCTCGGTCAGAAGCGGCGTCGCGTGCTGGCCGGGCTTGCCGGTGACGACGCGGGTGGTCCAGACCTGCTGGCCGCGCTGCATCACCTTCAGCGTGTAGTCGGGAATGTTGAGGATGACATAGGCATCGCCGAGCGAGGCCACGCCGAGGTCGCGCGGCAGCCAGCGCCAGCGCTCCATGTTCACCAGCACGGTGTCGATCTGCTTGTCGCGCTTCGGGCTGTTCAGCGCCTTCACGGTCGGCGAATCGAGGACGCCGGTCGCCTTCATCTCGGCGCCGTCCTGGAATTTGCGGACGGCTTCCGCGACCGTTGCGTCATAGTGGTCGTCGCTGGCGTTCTCGGTGATGCCGAGCTTGGCGCGGAGCTGCGGCACGCGCGGATCCTGCACCACGATTTCAGCCTGCTTCTTGCCCTTGGCGGGCGTGTACTTCAGCGCGGGGCCGTCGGTGATCTCGATGACCGGGCCGTCGGTCTGGCCGCGGAGCTTGGCGAGCTGCGCCTTCAGCTCCTTGTAGAGTTTCTGGGGCGGGTTGTAGCTGTCGAGCGCCGCGGAGGCGTCGGCCGCCGTCGTGACCTTGGCGAGCACCTCGCTGGGTTCGACCGGATGCTCGGGATAGAGGATGTCGGCGCTGACCTGGGACCAGTGCATGCGGCCACTCTGCGCCTGGCGCGCATAGTCGAACATGCTGGCGGTGAGCTTCAGCTCGGCGTCGGCGAGCGCGTCGGGCGTCGTGGCGGCGGCGAAGTCCGGCACCGGATAGTCGGCGGGATTGAGACCGTCGGACGCCGCATCCTTCAGCCGGGCGATCACACCTTTGGCCGCAGCGGTGAGGCCGCCGGCTTGAGTCCAGACCGGCGCGAAGTCGCGGGCGCCATAAAACTTCTCGACGGCGGCGCGCTCGTTCTTGCGGTCGAAATGGCGCGAGGCCTTGGCGCCGATGATGTCCTTGATCTTGTCGGCGACCGGCTGGTCGGCGGCGGGGACGTTGCTTGCGGCCTTCACGGGCTCGGCGGTCGGAGTGGCTGCTGCAGCTGCAGGCGCTGCCGGAGCGGCTGCCGGTGCTGCCGCGGTATCGGCCTTGGCGGGCTCAGATTTGGCGGGTTCGGTCTTCGCGGGCTCCGTCTTGGCCGTCTCGCTCTTCGGCGCGTCGGAGGCTGGCGTCGTGGCGACGTCGGCAGGCTTGGTCTCCACTTTCTCGGGGGCCGGTGCGGCTTCAGCCTTCACGGGCTCCTTCGCAGCTTCCTTCGGCGTATCCTGGACGGCGGCGGTGGTGTCGAGCTTGATGTCGGCGGCGGTCGGGGGCGGGACGTTTGCGGGCTCGGGGCGCGGGATCGCGGCTTCGATTGCGAGCTCGGCGGCACTGCTGCGCGCCTGATCCTGTGCCAGCGCCGAGCCGGCCGATACCGTGAGGAAGGTCGCCGCGACCGCTGTCAAAACGCGGTCAAAGCCTGCACGGTGGTTCAAACAGTCACGCATTGTATCGCACCCCTCGGGTGAACTGTCCCCCGTGGAACAGCTTTCTTTATCGCCTAATTGAGCTTCGGCTAAATCGCGCCGGCCTCTTGAAAGTTGCACGCCTGCACGCAACGATTCCTACGCAGACGATATACAGGCCCCGTTTTTGCGGCCAGCGCTACCCCGGGAAACTCACGACAAACTGACTTCAAGACAGCGCGTTTGCAACGGATTGTGCGGCTTGACCGCACGTTTTTCCCGCTGTCTGTCACTTCCAAGTCACGGTTTCGGTCGCCGCCGAATTTTGCCGTAATTCAACGGCTTGCGGGCGCCTCATCGCTCGCGCGAACCTCCGTTCGCATGAGGTTCAGTGCGTCTCCTCGCCGCTTTTTCCGCCATGGCCGGGAACCCCGGCTTCGTCGAGTTTGCGGTAGAGCGTGGACCTGCCGATCTTCAGGCGACGTGCCACCTCCGACATCTGTCCGCGGTAGTGCGAGATGGCGAAGCGGATGATCTCGTTTTCCATCTCCTCGAGCGGACGGACGTCGCCGGTCGAGGTCAGCATCGACAGGGATCCTGCCGAGGGCAGCGGTGCAATCGGTATTTCGTTACCCGACACCACCGAAGGCGCCGCGATCGGTTCGATCATCAGCGGGGCGGTCGGGATCTCGCTTGCGGAATGCGGATGCGAGGCCAGCAGCGGGAAATCGTCGAGACCGAGCTGGTCGCCTTCGCTCATCACCACCGCGCGGTAGACCGCGTTTTCGAGTTGGCGGATGTTGCCGGGCCAATCAAGCTGGGCGAGATGCGCCACAGCCTCGCCCCTGATGCCGGAGATCGAGCGGTTCTCTTCGGCGGCAAAGCGCGCCAGGAAATGCCGCAGCAGATGCGGGATATCCTCGCGCCGGGCCTTGAGTGAGGGGATCGTCAGCGGCAGCACGTGCAGGCGATAGAACAGATCTTCGCGGAAATGGCCCTGCTTCACTCGCTCCAGGAGCTTGCGATTGGTCGCAGAGATGATGCGGACGTCAACCTTCACGGGCTTGCGGCCGCCGACGGCTTCGACCGCACCTTCCTGGAGCGCGCGGAGCAGCTTGACCTGCGCAGTCAGCGGCAGCTCGCTGACCTCGTCCAGAAACAGCGTACCGCCATGGGCCTCGAGGAACTTGCCGGTGTGCCGCTCGGTGGCGCCGGTGAACGCCCCCTTCTCGTGGCCGAACAGGATGGATTCGACGAGGTTGTGCGGGATCGCGCCGCAATTGACGGCGACGAAGGGCTTTGCCTTGCGCTCGCCGCTGCCGTGGATGGCGCGCGCGAACATCTCCTTGCCGACGCCGGACTCGCCCTCGATCAGCACGGGGATCGACGAGTTCGCCGCCTTCTGCGCCGCGCGCATCACGCCCGTCATTGCCTCCGCGCGCGTGATGATGTCGGAGAAGGTCAGCCGTCCCTCGCGGCTGTGACGGATGCGCTGCAATTCGCCTTTGAGCGCGGAGGTGTTGAGGGCGTTGCGAAGCGAGACCTGGAGCCGCTCCAGGCCGACCGGCTTGACCACGAAGTCGGCCGCACCGGCGCGCATCGCCGAGATCACATTGTCGATGCCGCCATGGGCGGTCTGCACGATGACGGGCACGGCTAGGCCCGCCTCGCGGATTTTCGCCAGCACGCCCATGCCGTCGAGGCCGGGCATCACGAGATCGAGGATCACGGCGTCGACAGCAGGTGCGTCGGGGGCGGTGAGGGCCGATATCGCGGCGTCGCCGGACTCCACGACGATCGTCTCATAGCCGCATTTCTGCACCATGTTCTCGACCAGGCGGCGGGCAACGGCGTCGTCGTCGGCGATCAAAATACTGGCAGCCATGGTGCTCCCCGCACGCTACTACTATCTGTCTCGAATCGGGTCACTCTGGCCGAAGCCGATTAACGCACTCTTAAACCTTGATGCCCCCGCCCGCCGCCGCGATTGTTGAACACAGGTTTCCCACACAATGAATTCGCGCTCCAAGCCCGCACTGCATAAGCCTGCACTCCGTAAGCCTGCCACCAAGACGTCTGCGGCAAAGAAATCCGTCGCCAAGGCAAAATCCTCCAAGTCAGCGCTCGCAAAACCTGCGCGCAAGACTGGCAAGCTTCCGGAGTGGAACCTCGCCGATCTCTATTCCGGGATCGATGCGCCGGACGTGGCGCGCGATCTCGCGACGATGGATGCCGATTGCGTCGCGTTCGAGACCGACTACAAGGGCAAGCTCGCAACAGGCACAGCAAATGAAGATGGCGGAAAATGGCTCGCGGAAGCCGTGCGACGCTATGAGGCGATCGACGACCTCGCCGGCCGTCTCGGCTCTTACGCGGGTCTCGTGCACGCTGGTGACAGCGTGGACCCTGCGATTTCAAAGTTTTACGGCGACGTCTCCGAACGGTTGACCGCGGCATCGACGCATCTGCTGTTCTTCGCGCTCGAGCTCAACCGCATCGATGACGATATTTTGACTCGCGCGATGAAGACGCCGGAGCTCGCACATTACCGTCCGTGGATCGAGGATCTGCGCAAGGAAAAGCCATACCAGCTCGACGACAAGCTCGAGCAGCTGTTCCTGGAGAAGGCGCAGACCGGTTATTCTGCGTTCAACAGGCTGTTCGACCAGACCATATCGAGCCTGCGCTTCAAGGTTGGTTCAAAAGAACTTGCGATCGAGCCGACTCTGAACTTCCTGCAAGATCGCGACGGCGCCAAGCGCAAAGCTGCGGCGGATGCACTGGCGAAAACCTTCAAGGCCAATGAGCGCACCTTTGCGCTGATCACCAACACGCTGGCCAAGGACAAGGACATCTCCGATCGCTGGCGCGGCTTCAAGGACGTCGCGGATTCCCGCCATCTGAACAATCGCGTCGAGCGCGAGGTGGTCGACGCGCTGGTCGCCTCTGTCCGTGCGGCGTATCCAAGACTCTCGCACCGCTACTATGCGCTGAAGGCAAAGTGGTTCGGCAAGAAGCGTCTGGCCTATTGGGACCGCAACGCGCCGCTGCCGTTTGCTGCGACCGATGTCATCGGCTGGCTGGATGCGCGCAACATGGTGCTGACGGCCTATCGCGGCTTCTCGCCTGAGATGGCCGATATCGCCGAGCGCTTCTTCACCGATCGCTGGATCGACGCGCCGGTGCGTCCGGGCAAGGCGCCGGGCGCCTTCTCGCATCCGACCACGCCGTCGGCACACCCCTATGTGCTGATGAACTACCAGGGCAAGCCGCGCGACGTGATGACGCTCGCCCACGAGCTCGGCCACGGCGTGCACCAGGTGCTGGCGGCGAAGAACGGCGCGTTGATGGCGCCGACGCCGCTGACGCTGGCCGAGACCGCGAGTGTGTTCGGCGAGATGCTCACCTTCAGGCGGCTCCTTACCCAGACCAAAAGTGCAAAACAGCGCCAGGCGCTGCTCGCCGGCAAGGTCGAGGACATGATCAATACCGTGGTGCGGCAAATTGCGTTCTATTCATTCGAGCGCGCGGTCCACACCGAGCGCAAGAACGGCGAGCTCACCGCGACGCGGCTCGGCGAGCTCTGGCTATCGGTGCAGGGCGAGAGCCTGGGTCCGGCGATCGAGATCAAGGCGGGCTACGAGAACTACTGGATGTACATCCCACACTTCATCCACTCGCCGTTCTACGTCTACGCCTATGCCTTCGGCGATTGCCTGGTGAACTCGCTCTATGCCGTCTACGAGAACGCGGCGGAGGGCTTTGCCGAGCGTTATCTCGACATGCTCGCAGCCGGCGGCACCAAGCACTATTCGGAGCTGCTGCGGCCGTTCGGGCTTGATGCCAAGGACCCGAAGTTCTGGGACGGCGGGCTGTCGGTCATTGCCGGCATGATCGACGAATTGGAGGCCATGGGCTGAGGGCGGATTGGGCTCACTAACCGATTGGGAATCCAAATGAACCGATTTGCGGGAAAACCGCGCCTCGGTGCCGTTGCCCTGCCCGAAGGATTGAGGTATCCCAGCCGGGAAATTCGACTTTCGACTGGGGACATTCCATGGCTGACCATAGCGAAGTGGCGTACACCACCGCCGACGGCAACGACTACGTTGCCCACGAGCAGACCTATGAAGGCTTCATCAAGCTGGTGAAGTACGGCACGGCCTCGGTCGCGCTCATCGTCATCCTGATGGCGATCTTCCTGACCTGAACCATCGCCTGTTGCACCGCCATCGCCGTCGGTGCTCATAATATTTGCATTCAAGCCGGTACCAAAACCGGTATCCAACGTTGCGGGAGTGACGCTAAGTTCGCGTGCGCGCTTTGTCCCGCGTCGCCGGAGGGCCTATGAAGATCGCCGTTGCCAAGGAAATCGATCCGTCGGAGCCGCGTGTTGCTGCTTCGCCTGATACGGTGAAGAAGTTCAAGGCGTTGGGCGCCGAGATCGCCGTCGAGCCGGGCGCCGGCCTCAAGTCAGGCCTGCCGGATTCCGAATTCACTGCTGTGGGTGCCACCGTCAGCGCTGATGCGCTTGTTGACGCCGACATCATCATCAAGGTGAAGCGTCCCGAGGCTTCCGAGCTCTCGCAATATAAACGCGGCGCGCTCGTCATCGCGATCATGGACCCCTACGGCAACGATGCCGCGCTCAAGGCGATGGCCGATGCCGGCGTCTCCGCCTTCGCGATGGAATTGATGCCCCGCATCACGCGCGCGCAGGTGATGGACGTGCTGTCCTCGCAGGCGAACCTCGCCGGCTACCGCGCCGTGATCGAGGGCGCCGAGGCCTTCGGCCGCGCTTTCCCGATGATGATGACCGCGGCCGGCACCGTGCCTGCCGCAAAGGTGTTCGTGATGGGCGTCGGCGTCGCCGGCCTGCAGGCGATCGCGACCGCGCGGCGTCTGGGCGCCATCGTCACGGCTACCGACGTGCGGCCCGCGACGAAGGAACAGGTCGAGTCGCTCGGCGCAAAGTTCCTCGCCGTCGAGGACGAGGAGTTCAAGAACGCGCAGACCGCCGGCGGCTATGCCAAGGAAATGTCCAAAGAATACCAGGCCAAGCAGGCTGCGCTCACCGCCGAGCACATCAAGAAGCAGGACATCGTCATCACCACCGCGCTGATCCCGGGCCGGCCCGCGCCGAAGCTGGTCTCCGGCGAGATGGTCAAGTCGATGAAGCCCGGCTCTGTGCTGGTCGATCTCGCCGTCGAGCGCGGCGGCAATGTCGAAGGCGCCAAGCCGGGTGAGGTCGTCGATCTCGATGGCATCAAGATCGTCGGCTACACCAATGTCGCCGGCCGTGTCGCGGCGTCAGCTTCCAGTCTCTATGCGCGCAACCTGTTCAATTTCATCGAGACCATGGTCGACAAGGGTAGCAAGGCCCTCGCCGTGAACTGGGACGACGAACTCGTCAAGGCCACCGCCCTGACCAGGGACGGCGCCGTGATCCACCCGAACTTCCAGCCGAAGGTTTAAGGAGAGCCGCCATGGAGCACGCCGCACAGGTCGTCGACCCCTTCATCTTCCGGCTGTCGATCTTCGTCCTCGCCGTCTTCGTCGGCTATTTCGTGGTGTGGTCGGTGACGCCGGCGCTGCATACGCCGCTGATGAGCGTGACCAACGCGATCTCCTCGGTGATCGTGGTCGGCGCGCTGCTGGCCGGCGGCGTTGCCAACGTCTCGAGCGGTTCGGGCTGGGCGCGTGCCTTCGGCTTCGTCGCGCTGATCTTTGCCTGCGTGAATATATTCGGCGGCTTCCTTGTCACCCAGCGCATGCTGGCGATGTACAAGAAGAAGTCGAAGTAAGCGGCCACCTCGGGCTGATGGGATCAATGGGGACCTGAGATGAGCGCCAACCTCTCTGCATTCTTGTACCTCGTGGCGGGGGTGCTGTTCATCCTGTCGCTGCGCGGACTTTCGAGCCCTGCGTCGTCGCGCCAAGGCAATCTGTTCGGCATGATCGGCATGGCGATCGCGGTCGCCACCACGCTGGCCAACCATCCGCCGGCCGACGGTCTCGCCTGGGTGCTGGTGATTGTCGGCATCGCGATCGGTGGCGCGATCGGCGCGGTGGTCGCCCGCCGCGTGCCGATGACCTCGATGCCGGAACTGGTCGCCGCCTTCCACTCGCTGGTCGGCATGGCCGCCGTGCTGGTCGCCGCCGGCGCATTCTATGCGCCTGAGGCCTTCGACATCGGCACGACAGGCAACATCCACACCCAGAGCCTCGTCGAAATGTCGCTCGGCGTCGCCATCGGCGCCTTGACCTTCACCGGCTCGGTGATCGCGTTCCTGAAACTGTCGGCCCGCATGAGCGGTGCGCCGATCATCCTGCCGGCCCGGCATGTGATCAACGTCGCGCTCGCGGTTGCGCTGGTCGCCTGCATCGTCGGGCTCGTCGTCACCGGCAGCCCGGTGTTCTTCTGGCTCAACGTCATCCTGGCGCTGGCGCTCGGCGTGCTCATGATCATCCCGATTGGCGGCGCCGACATGCCGGTCGTGATCTCGATGCTGAACTCCTACTCCGGCTGGGCCGCGGCCGGCATCGGCTTCACGCTGGGCAATTCGGCGCTGATCATCACGGGCGCGCTGGTCGGCTCGTCCGGCGCGATCCTGTCCTACATCATGTGCCACGCGATGAACCGGTCCTTCATCTCGGTCATCCTCGGCGGCTTCGGCGGTGAGACCGCGGCGGCCGGCGGCGGGGCAGGCGGCGAGCAGAAGCCGGCCAAGCTCGGCTCTGCGGATGACGCGGCCTTCATCATGAAGAACGCCTCCAAGGTCATCATCGTGCCCGGCTACGGCATGGCAGTGGCGCAGGCCCAGCACGCGTTGCGGGAAATGGCCGACATGCTGAAGAAGGAAGGCGTCGAGGTGAAGTACGCCATTCACCCGGTCGCGGGTCGCATGCCCGGCCATATGAACGTGCTGCTCGCCGAAGCCAACGTGCCCTATGACGAGGTGTTCGAGCTGGAGGATATCAACTCCGAATTCGCGCAGGCTGACATTGCCTTCGTGATCGGCGCCAACGACGTCACCAACCCGGCGGCCGAAGAGGACAAGACCTCGCCGATCTACGGCATGCCCGTGCTCCAGGTCTGGAAGGCCGGCACCGTGATGTTCATCAAGCGCTCGCTGGCGTCCGGCTATGCAGGCATCGACAATCCGTTGTTCTATCGCGACAACACCATGATGCTGCTCGGCGACGCCAAGAAGGTCACCGAGAACATCGTCAAGGCGATGTAGCGCCGGAGGGCCGGCGCTGCGATGACATTCCTGAAATGGATCGCCATCGTCGTTTCTGCCGGCTATCTCGCCGGTCTCGTCCTGCTCTATGTGAAGCAGCGGGACATGCTGTTTCCGATTCCGACGACCGAGCGCAAGGCGCCCGCCGCCGCCGGATTTCCGGAGGCCGAGGAGCACGTTCTCACCGCGTCCGATGGCGAGAAGGTCGTTGTCTGGCACGTGCCAGCCAAGTCCGGCCGTCCCGTGGTGCTGTTCTTTCCGGGCAACGGCGATTTCCTCGCCGGGCGCGTCAGCCGCTTCACCGGCATCGTTGCCGATGGCACCGGTCTCGTCGCGCTGTCCTATCGCGGCTATGCCGGCTCGTCCGGCGCGCCGAGCGAGCAGGGCCTGTTGCGGGACGCCGCGGCCGCCTACGCCTTTGCGACGGAGCGCTATGACGCCGCGCGGATCGTGGTCTGGGGGTTCTCGTTGGGGACTGGCGTTGCGGTCGCCATTGCATCCGAGCATCCGGTCGGCAAATTGATTCTGGAAGCGCCCTATACGTCGACGGTCGATGTCGCTGCGTCGCTGTTTCGCTTCGTTCCGATTCGCCTCCTGATGCGCGATCAGTTCCACTCCGACGCGCGAATTGCGCGTGTCGCTGCGCCGCTCCTGATCATGCACGGCACCAGCGATCCGGCGATCCCCATCAGATTCGGCGAGCAATTGTTTGCGCTGGCCCGCGAGCCCAAGACGCTGGTGCGGTTTCCCCGCGGCGGCCACGAAAATCTCGACGATTTCGGGGCTTTGGAGACAGCGCGGCAATTCCTCAACGGCGCTTGAGGGCTGACGCGCGCGATCTTCTCGCGCATAATCAGTGTCTCATCTGAAGGAATCGCCTGCATGAGCGCACACGGACCGATGCCGCGGTCGTCCTGGATCTTCCCCGCTCTGGCGGTGTTGCTGTTCCTGATCGTCACCGCGACCGGCTACGGCTTTACGCTGACGGCCGGCGGCGGCGTGTTTGCGATCGTGCTGCTGGTGATCCTGTTCGGGACCGTGTTCGCGGCCGTGCATCATTCCGAGGTGATCGCGGAGCGGATCGGCGAACCGTTCGGGACGCTGCTGCTCACGCTCGCGGTGACCGTCATCGAGGTCGCGCTGATCACCACGATCATGCTCGGCGACAAGCCCGCGCCGGAGCTCGCACGCGACACCGTGTTCGCGGTTGTGATGATCGTCTGCAACGGCCTCGTCGGCCTCTGCATCTTCATCGGCGGGCTTCGCTATCGCGAGCAGGGCTTTCAGCTCTCCGGCGCCAACGTCTATCTCAGCGTGCTGATTGCGCTCGCGACGCTGACGCTGATCATGCCCAATTACACGCTGACGACGCCGGGGCCGGTCTTTTCGACGCTTCAGCTCGGCTTCGTCGATCTCGTGACCATCGTGCTCTATGGCGTGTTCCTCTACACCCAGATGGTCCTGCACAAGGATTACTTTGTTCACGAGGGGGCAGAGGGTGAGGCCGGTGGGGCCGATTTGTCGGGCAAGATGCTGGCGCTGAGCATCGCGCTGCTCCTGATCTCGCTGCTGGCCGTCGTGCTGCTGGCCAAGAAGTTCTCCCTGGTGGTCGATGCCGTCGCGGCCCGGATCGGCGCCCCGCCGGCCTTCGCGGGCTTGCTAGTGGCGCTGCTGATCCTGATGCCGGAGGGCGTCTCCGCGATCGCGGCCGCCCGCAAGAACGACCTCCAGAAGAGCATTAACCTTGCGCTCGGGTCCTCGCTCGCCACCATCGGCCTGACCATTCCGGCGGTCGGGCTCGCCACCTATGTGATCGATCAGCCGCTAGTGCTTGGCCTCAATCCCCAGAACACGGCGCTGTTGTTCCTGACATTCTTGCTGAGCATGCTGACCTTCGGTACGGGCAGGACCAACGTCCTGTTCGGGCTGGTCCATATGGTGGTATTTGCCGTCTACGTGTTCATGGTGTTCGTGCCCTGAACCGATCCCCAGAGAGGTTCGAGATGCTTGCCGCCCAATCCGAGGTTCAGGTCGACAATGACGAGGTCCGGGTGACCGAATGGCGGCTCGCCCCGGGCAGCGCGACCGGGCATCACACCCACGGCATGGATTACGTGATTGTTCCCGTGGTCGCCGGCGAGATGACCATCGTTGCGCCCAACGGGGAGCGTTCCAAGGCGCAGCTTGCGGCCGGAGAATCCTACTTCCGCAAGGCCGGCGTCCAACACGACGTACTTAACGAAACCTCAACCGAGATCGTGTTCCTTGAGATTGAGCTGAAGCCGTAAGGCACGCGTAACCTTTGCCATCGATCCGTCGCAGTTGATCCCTTACAATGCCCCAAAGTTCCCGCATCAGATCGCGCGGGGAGTGGCCGAGAAATGCTGAAATACCTCGCTAAAATCTCGATGGATATTTTCCCCTCGGTGCTCGCGACGATCATCGGGGCGTACATCGTCAATCATTACATCAACGCCAGACCGGCGGCGGACACACCAGCCGCCGTGGTGACGCCTGCCGACGGCGGCAAGAAGCCGGCCGACGTGGCCAATCTCCCGGGCCCCGGCGTCAAGGCCAAGGGCGTCTCCGAGAAGAGCATTTCCGACAAGGGCGCGGCGGACAAGCCGGCTGCCGAGAAGTCCGCCGAGCCCAAGTCCGCCGAGCCCAAGTCCGCCGAGCCCAAGTCCGCCGAGCCCAAGGCCGCGGATGCCAAGGCTGCGGATGTAGCTCGTACCCCTGCTCACGAGAAGGCGGTCGCCAAGTCGGCCCCCGCGGCGCCGGTGGTTGAGGCCAATTCGGCGCCTGTGGCGGCGTCCCCGGCCGCGACCCCCGACGCCAACGATCTCGCCCGGGCGGCTATCGAGCGCCTGCGCAAGTCGCCCGAGGGCAAGGCCACCGAGGCCAAATCTTCCGAAATTAAGCCGGCCGAGGCGAAGGCGGTCGAGCGGACGCCAGAGCCGACCGCGCAGGAAGCGTCCCGGATTCCGGAGGCCCCCCGCGTCGTGACTGCGGTGCCGTCGACGGTCAGGCCGTTGCCGCCGCCGATCAACGTGTCGACGCCATCGCCCGAGGCCTATGGCAACACTGGCTCGTCGCAGGCTACCCCGCCCTACACGGCCTCGATCAGCACCGACAACCCGAATAGGCTGACGCCGCCGGCCGATATTCCGGTTCCGGTGATTGCCGCCCCGCCGCTCGATCTGCGTGCCGATGCCGGCGCGCCGATGCCGCGTCCCAAGACCAATGTCGCCGACGAGATGTTGTCGGGCATGAAGTCGATGTTTCACGCGGTCCTGCCGAAGAGCGCTACCCCCGATTAAGACGGCGCCTGAGCCGTTCCATAGCGTTTTCGAGCGAAGTGGATGCCGGTTCGCGTCAAGAAAACGTGTCCAATCCGAAAGATACTGTCAGCCGCCGACGCGGGCCAAGCCGCTGCGGGCGGCGTCATCGCGTGGGCGTAGCGCGACTGCCCTGCTGTAGGACGCGGCCGCTTTGGTCTTGTCGCCCAGCCGCTCGTAGGCCTGTCCCCGCGTCGTCCAGACCTGGGCGTTGTGCGGGTCGGCTTCCGAGGCCTCGTCGAGGTCGGCCGCCGCTTCCTTGACCTTGCCGATGGCGAGATAGCTGACGGCGCGGCCGAGCAGTGGCTCGGCCTTTTGCGGATTGAGCCCGCTGGCGGCACCGAAATCGGCGATCGCAAAATCGTGCTCGTTATTGCCTTGATAGAGGAGGCCGCGGCCGTAGAGCGCCTGTGCATTGTAGGGATCGAGTGCCACGGCGCGATTGAACTCGTCCAGCGCGGCCTGCGTCTCGCCCGACTTCGCCAGGGCTTGCGCTTTTGCGGTGTGGGTCTGCGCTTCGGTGACGTTGGCAGCGCTGACAGCACTATCCGGTGCTGCCGCCACGGCCTTTGGTGCTTCCTGCGGCTTGTCCTTCTCGGGCATCATGGAGCCGAGATCGAAGGAGCAGCCGCACAGTGCGATCCCCATCAAGGCCAGCGCGAGCGGCTGGCGCCAGATCTGGCGTCGCCGCGCCAAGCCGGGCTCGGGGAAAGGGCAGGCCATCTACGGTTCGCTCGCGCTAGAGCATGCGGAGATCATGCTCAAAGAACAAACTAAAGCGCGATGACGTTTCAACCGAATCTCATCGCGCTTTAGTGCCGCATCTGTAGTGCCCCGTCCCAGAAAGGCACCGCTCACAAAACAATAACGCGGGCCAAGGGCCCGCGTTATCGAAAACTCAGTCCTGCACGATCGGCAAGATCAACGCGGTCCGCGCGGACCTGCACCGGGGCCGCCACGGCCACCACGCTCGCCACCGGGGCCAGCGCCGAACACCGGCTTCGGCTTCATCGGCAGCAGGCCTTCGCGCTGCAGCTTCTTGCGGGCCAGCTTGCGTGCGCGGCGCACGGCTTCAGCCTTCTCGCGGGCCTTCTTCTCGGAGGGCTTCTCGTAATGACCGCGGAGCTTCATCTCGCGGAAAATGCCCTCGCGCTGCATCTTCTTCTTCAGCGCCTTGAGGGCTTGGTCGACATTGTTATCGCGAACGAGAACCTGCACGCGGCATCCTCTTCAGTGGATCGGATTTGAATTCTGGTAAGACAAAGGGGATGGCAAAAAGCACAAGCCCTTATCCTTGAGGGCGCGGATGTATCAGACAAAACCTGAGATGTCCACCGGTGCAACGGCTTTTCGGACCAAGTTCAGCCATTAAATACGGCGAAAATGCTCCGGTACGGCCTCGATTTGGGTGGGTTTGGCGCCAAGGACGGGCTGTTCCGGGCCGGTCACGCCGGACATTAGTGAATCAGGGGAGACGTACCATGGACATGAAGAAATATGCTGCCGAGGCCATCGGCACGTTCTGGCTCACATTTGCGGGCTGCGGCAGCGCGGTGATCGCGGCCGGTTTTCCGCAGGTCGGCATCGGCCTGGTCGGCGTGTCCCTGGCCTTCGGCTTGAGTGTCGTCACCATGGCCTATGCGATCGGCCATATCTCGGGCTGCCATCTCAACCCGGCCGTGACGGTCGGCCTTGCCGTCGGCGGACGCTTTCCGGCAGGCCAGATCCTGCCTTACGTGATCGCTCAGGTCTGCGGTGCGATCGTCGCCGCCGAACTGCTCTATGTGATCGCCAGCGGCGCGCCCGGATTCGACGTCACCAAGGGCTTTGCCTCCAACGGCTACGACGCACATTCGCCCGGCCAGTACAGCATGGTGGCCTGCTTCGTCACCGAGGTGGTGATGACCATGATGTTCCTGTTCGTCATCATGGGCGCAACCCATGGCCGCGCGCCCGCGGGTTTCGCGCCGCTTGCGATCGGGCTTGCACTAGTGATGATCCATCTCGTCAGCATCCCCGTCACCAACACGTCGGTGAACCCGGCGCGCAGCACGGGGCCTGCGCTGTTCGTCGGCGGCTGGGCGCTGTCGCAGCTCTGGCTGTTCTGGATCGCACCGCTGATCGGCGGCGCGCTGGGCGGGGTGATCTACCGCTGGCTCAGCGAGGAGCCCGCAGGCGTCGTGGCGGGCGTCAAGACGGCCTAACCCGGCAGCGGGATCGCAGCTTGTGCTGCGGTCCCCCTCACTTGCTCTTTGAAGGCCTGACTTCGGTGACGTGGCCCATCTTGCGTCCGGGGCGCGGTGCGCCCTTGCCGTAGATATGGACGGTCGCGCCCGGCACGCTCAGCCATGACTCGTAATCGTTGATCTCGTCGCCGATCAGATTGGTCATGGTGACGACCTCACCATGGCGCACCGGCTTGCCGAGAGGCCAGCCGGCAATGGCGCGGATGTGCTGCTCGAACTGGGAGACAGACGCGCCGTCGAGCGTCCAGTGTCCGGAATTGTGCACGCGCGGGGCGATCTCGTTGACCAGCACCTTGGAGCCGCCGCCATTGGTGAGCACGAACATCTCCACCGCGAGCACGCCGACATAGTCGAGCGCGGTCGCGATCTTGCCGGCGATGCTGCGCGCCTCTTCAGCGAGTGCATCGGGGATCGACGCAGGCGCGCGAGAGATCTTCAGAATGTGGTCGCGGTGCTCGTTCTCGGTGACGTCGAAGCATTCGACCTGGCCCCCAGCCGAGCGCGCGGCGATCACGGAGATCTCGCGCTCATACGGGATGAAGGCTTCCAGGATCGCCGACTTGGTGGCGAGGCTGGTCCAGACCTTTGCGATGTCGTCGCCCTCGCGGATGATGGCCTGGCCCTTGCCGTCATAGCCGAAGCGGCGCGTCTTCAGCACCGCGGGCAGGCCGATCTTGACGATTGCCTCGCGCAGCGATGCGACCGAGGTCACGTCGGCATAGGCGGCGGTGCCGATGCCGAGCTTGGTCACGAAATCCTTCTCGGCGAGCCGGTCCTGGGTGGTTTCGAGGATCTTGCGGTTGGGCAGCACCGGACGGCGCGCGTCCAGTACCATCGCCGCGGCCGACGGCACGTTCTCGAATTCGTAGGTGATGACGTCGACATCATGAGCGAACAACTCGAGCGCCTCGACATCGGCATATTCGGCGCAGGTCGCGTTCAGCACCACATCGAAGGCCGGCGAATCCGGATCGGGCGAGAACACCTGGCAGCGCAGGCCCAGCCGTGCCGCAGCCATGGCCAGCATCCGCCCGAGTTGTCCGCCGCCGAGGATTCCGATGGTGTCGCCGGGCTTCAGCTTCACCTGCTTTGCGTCAGTCACGCCTTGTCCTCCGGGCGCTCGGCAACCGCCTCGGTCTGCGCCTTGCGCCAGGCGGCCAGGCGATCGGACAGGGCGGGATCGGACAGCGCCAGCACGGCCGCCGCGAGCAGTGCCGCGTTGATCGCGCCCGCTTTGCCAATCGCCAGCGTGCCGACCGGAATGCCGGCAGGCATCTGGACGATCGAATAGAGCGAATCGATGCCCTTCAGCGTCCTGGACTCGACGGGCACGCCGAAGACAGGCAGTTCCGTCAGTGCCGCGGCCATGCCGGGCAGATGCGCAGCGCCACCGGCGCCGGCAATGATGACCTTGAAACCGGCCGCCTTGGCACCCTTGGCAAACGTAAACAGCCGGTCGGGGGTGCGATGGGCCGAAACGATGCGGGTGTCGGCGCTCACGCCGAGGGCTGCGAGCGTATCGGCGGCGTGCCGCATCGTCTCCCAGTCCGACTGGCTTCCCATGATGATGGCGATCGGCGCGGTCATGACGTCAATTGTGCTCGGAAAACAGAAAGATAGGCCAGATTAACGGTTCCGGCCGGCGGCTCGCAAGGCGGTGGCAAGGAGAAGGGAATGCACTATCCTGTCTTGGTGAATCCCCGCAAGCCTTCATTGAGCAGGATGCCCATGAAGAAACCAAAAAGGGCGACCGCTGCGAAGGCCAAAAAGGGCCGAAAGACCAGCGGCAGCCGAACGAAAACGGTACCCAAGCGGGCTGCGGCGCCGCGCCGCGCGTCCGCTGCCAAGGACGCGAGCAAGGACGCGAGCAAGGACAGCAGCAAGGCGATCATTCGTGGCCTGCGGACCAAGCTGACGCAGGCACTGCGGCGCGTCGCGGAACTCGAGGCTGCGGCCGATACCGATTTCCTGCTTGATATTCCCAATCGGCGCGGCTTCGAGCGCGAGCTGCAGCGCGCCATCGCCTACATGAAGCGCTACCGCGCCAGCGGCGCGCTGATCGTGCTTGACGTCGACCGGTTGAAGCCGATCAACGATTCCTTCGGTCATGCCGCCGGTGACGAGGTGCTGAAGGCGATCGCCAACACGCTGACGCGGCAGATCCGCGCTTCCGACGTCGTCGGGCGTCTCGGCGGCGACGAGTTTGCACTGCTGCTCTGGAATCTCAGCGAGACCGATGCCAAGGCGAAGGCTGTCATCTTCGAGCAGGCGATCGACGAATTGTCTTTCGTCTTTCGCGGCCAGCAGGTGACGGCGGGTGCCTCTGCCGGTGTGGCGCTGCTGGGCGCGCAGTCCGAAGCCGCCCGCGCGCTGGAGGAGGCGGATGCCGCCATGTATGTGCGCAAGGCGCAGCGCCGGCACGAGCCGCGGATCAGGCTTGTACGCAGCTGACTTTACAGCGTCGCGAGATCTTCGGGCACGTTGCCGAATTTGCGCAGCAGCGTGGCGTCGCCGAATTCTCCTGTCATGGGGTCGCCGCTGCGGCTGAACGCGACCGCGCCGATATGGCCGGCGCCATGCGATAGGGCCTCGGCGCGGCGCAGCGCAGCCGTAGAGCTCTGGCATTCTTCTGCGGTGCCGGCGACAGGCGATCCGTCGGCATCGATCAGGAAGGGCATTGCAACGTAATAGGTCACATCAGACATGGCGTTGCACTCCAATGGTAAGTTCAAGCGGCGCTGCTTTTGCTCCGCATCTTGCTGCGCGAGGTTTCTGGAATGCAGCCGGCCGCTATCGCCGCCTGCAATTCTTCCAGTTCAGCTTCCAGATATTCGTTGGCCATGATCAGCGCCTTGATGGTGCTGCGCAGATTGCCGTCGCACATCGCAATCGCCTGATCGCAGGCCTGTTCGTAATGGCTGTTGTCGAGAAGGGCGGGAACTGACATCTGCGGTGTCCTTACGGGTCCTTGGGCGGTTACGGGGGCGTCGGGGGCAGGATTTATGTTCCTCTTTTGTTCTTTTTGAGTCAAGCGGATTCATACGCGGTCACGCGTGACCGCTTGTGGATCAGGCGATGATGTCGGGCGTGATCTGGTCTTCGATGAAGGCGATACGGTCGCGCAACAACAATTTGCGTTTCTTCAACCGCTGTAACCGCAATAGGTCGGGGGCAGGCGATTGATGCAGTGCATCGATCGCCGCATCGAGATCTCGGTGTTCCTGCTGCAACCGGGTGAGCTCGGCTTCGAGTTCACGCTCATCATCATTGGTCATGTCTGCGGTGGCCGAAAACCGATAAGCTTAAGATTAAGGCTGTGGATGCCCTGTGGAAATTATCGCCCTTGCGCGGCGTGATCGCAAGCGATCTGCCACCTCCACGCACCGCTCTCTCGCAAGATATTTCGGTGATTCGAAGCGGTATTGCGCGAGCGCATTGATATCATGGATTTTTCGCCGCGCAGTTCCTTACTCACGCTTCGTTACATATGAATTTTCAAAAATGACGATGCGACGACGGATACATATCGACAGAACGAATCGGTGATGTACACTTCCTCGTCCGGATCGAATCCCAGGTTCACCCCTACCGAGGAGGTTTCGAATGACAATTCAGGCACATCTGGTTGAATTGGAACGGAAGCACAAAACTCTCGAAAACGAATTGCACGAAGCGCTCGTGCACCTTTCAACAGACGACCTGCAAATTGTTGAGTTGAAGCGCCGCAAGTTGATGGTCAAGGACCAGATTGAACGGCTGAAGCAGTCCGGCGAGACGCTTCACTAGTAACCCCCGTAACAGCGTAGAGTTTGATCGCATCCTTTCAGGCAGGGACGAGAGCCTTTGCGCTCATCCCTGCTGTAAGGTTGGGCACTGCGCGATGATCGTCGCGCGGTGGTGTCTTGTCTGGACGCGTTTTCACGAACCGGTAACCACGCCGCTCGAAAACGCCTCAAATTTCCGCCAGCTCCGCGACGTGGTCTGCGATCGCGAGCGACGATGTCAGCCCCGGCGATTCGATTCCGAACAGATTGATCAGGCCCGCGACGCCATGGTCGCGCGGACCCTGCATCAGAAAATCCTGCGTCGCCACCGCCGGCGGCACGATCTTCGGGCGGATGCCCGAATAGCTCGGCATCAGCGCGCCATCGGGCAATGTCGGCCAGTATTTGCGGATCGCCGGATAGAAGCGCTCGGCGCGCGACGGATCGACTTCATAGTCGATCGTCTCGATCCATTCGACGTCGGGGCCGAAGCGCGCCTGTCCTGCCATGTCTAGCGTCAGATGCACACCTAGCCCGCCAGGCTCGGGCACCGGATAGATCAGGCGCGAGAATGGCGCGCGCGCATTGCAGCTGAAATAGTTTCCCTTGGCGAGATAGGCCGGCGGAATCCGGTCGATCGGCATGCCGTCGATGTGGCGCGCCACCGTCGTCGCCGAAAGCCCGGCGGCGTTGACGAGCAGGTCGCATTGCAAGGTCATCGGTGCCTCGCCGCCGGCCTCGATCTCGATCACGCCGGCCTCCGCCTTGGCGCGGATCAGCGGCGTGTGAAACGCAAAGGCGGCACCGGCTGCCTCGGCTTCGCCGCGCAGCGACAGCATGTAGGCGTGGCTGTCGATGATGCCGGTCGACGGCGACAGCAGGGCGGCGTCGCAGGCCAGCGCCGGCTCCAGCGCGCGGGCGGCCTCGCCCGAGAGCAACTGCATGTCGAGCACGCCGTTGGCCTCGGCATGTGCCTTGATCGATTGCAGCTTCTCGGTTTCCTTCGCATTGGTCGCGACGATCAGCTTGCCGCAGTTCTTGTGCGGAATGCCGCGCTCGCCGCAATAGCGGTACAGCGCGTGCTTGCCGCTGACGCACATGCGCGCCATCCAGCTTCCGGCGCGGTAGTAGATCCCGGCATGGATCACCTCGCTGTTGCGCGAGGAGGTGATGGTGCCGATGGCCTCGGCTTCCTCGAGCACGATCACCTCGCGCCCGGCCTGTGCCAGCTTCCGGGCCACCGCGAGCCCGACCACGCCGGCTCCGACGACGACGCAATCGACCCTATCCATCGCTATTCAGAGGTCCCGCTGAAGCTGCCGATGGCGCTGGTTTGCCAGGGAAACGCACCCTGCGGCCGTTCTCCATTAAGAAAACATTTATCATGTCAGGGCAATTGCCGTATTTCGCGTCACATTTTTCTCTTGGGCGTACAGGCGTTTACCCGATCCAAACCCGTGAAGCCAGACAATCCGCAGTTGAAATCGCGGGTGGCTGATGGCTGAGAAAAACTGGCACGCGGGCAGCACCATTCTGATTGCTGTGCAGGTCGTCGTGTGCCTGGCAGGGGCGATCACGCCTGCGCGCGCCGAACCTTCAGCTGTGTCGGCCTATCTCGACGGGCTCGAACCGAGCCTGATCTGGGAGGCCCTGATCGGCGGCATTGTTGTCTGCGCGCTGCTGACCGCCATTGTCCTGTGGATCAATTCCGCATTGCGCCGTGCCCGGCGCTCGCAGCTCCGTCGCAACGCGTTCGTCTCCTCCGCCATGAACAACCTCAACCAGGGTGTGGTGATGACGGATGGGCAGCGCCGCATCATCTTCTGCAACGACCGCTATCTCGAGATCTATGGCCTGGTCAGGTCGGACCTCTGGTCCGACATGACCGGCTACGACATCCTCGAACTGAGGCGCCAGCGGGGTGTCCTCGGCGTCTCCGACGACGAGTTCTATGAGAAGGCGGCGAGCCCCAACGGCCTGATCACTGAATTGCCCGATGGCCGCGCCATCCTGGTCAAATATTTCGAGCTGCCGAACGGCGGATCGGTGGCGACCCATCTCGACGTCAGCGAACAGCGCAAGCTGTCGCGGCAACTGGCCTCGACCAAGCAATTCCTCGAAACGGTGCTGGACAACGTGCCGGCCTGCGTCGCCGCCAAGAACATCGAGGACGGCCGCTACATCTTCGCCAACCGCGCCTATGAGCGCTTCTGGGGTTTTTCGCGCGACCAGGTCGTCGGCAAGAATGCGCGCGAGCTGTTCGGTCCGAAATCGGCTGATAGCATCGAGGCGACCGATCGGGCGGCGCTGCTGGCGCCGGAAGGACAATATCGCAATGAATTCGAGGTCGAGGTCGAGCAGGCCCGGCGCATGGTGGCCTCGATCCGGATCGTGGTCCGCAACGAGAGCAACAAGCCGGAATTCCTGCTGATCGTGTTCGAGGACATTACCGATCGGCAATCGCTGTCGAAGGAGCTGGAGAGCACCAAGAAGTTCCTCGAGCTCGTGGTCGACAACATCCCGGTGGCGTTGATCGTCGAACAGGTCAAGGATGGCCGCTATCTGCTCGCCAACCGCAGCGCCGAGACGATCCTCAACCGCAAGCGCGAGGAAGCCACCGGCCTGACCGCTTCCGACATCTTCAACGCCAAGGAAGCCAAGCTGATCATCGCGCGCGACGAAGCCGCGATCAAGAAGCGGGGGATGATCACCGAGGAGCATCCGATCTCGACCAAGGACGGCCTGCGCCTGTTCCTGACCCGGCGCGCCACGGTGCTCAACGATTCCGGCGAGCCGCAATATCTGATCAAGACCCACGAGGATGTCACCAACCGCCGGCAGATCGAGTCGCGGATGGCGCACATGGCCTATCATGATGGCCTCACGGACCTGCCGAACCGCGCTGCCTTCCTTCAGGCGCTGACCCAGATGATCGAGGCCTGCGAAGGGACCGACGAGGAATTCGCGGTCCTGTGCATCGATCTCGACGGCCTCAAGGAAGTCAACGACGTGTTCGGCCATGCGCTTGGCGACAAGCTGCTGATCGAGGTGGCGCAGCGGCTCCAGGACACCGCACGCGGCGGCCTGGTGGCGCGCCTGTCCGGTGACGAATTCGGCCTGATCATCGACGGTAAGCAGCCCGATGCGGGCCTCACGCTGGCGCAACGGCTTGGCGAGGCGCTGGCGCCGGAATTCCAGATCGACGGCCGCGCGGTCCGCGCCGGCATCACCACCGGCATGTCGATCTTCCCGCACAATGGCCCCGACGGCGCCTCGCTGCTCGCCAATGCCGGCGCGGCCCTGTTCCGCGCCAAGCAGAAATCCCGCGGTACGATCAGCCTCTATCAGCCCGAGATGGATCAGCAGATCCGCGACCGCCGCGTGCTGCATCAGGATCTGTCGAAGGCGATCAAGAACGGCGAGCTGTCGCTGGCCTTCCAGCCGCAGGGTATCGCGCGTGACAGCGTCGCCGAAAGCGAGATCATCGGTTTTGAGGCCTTGGCGCGCTGGCAGCATCCGGTGCGCGGCCAGGTCTCGCCGGCCGAATTCATCCCGATCGCGGAGGAAAGCGGCCTGATCGTCGAGATGGGCGAATGGATCCTGCGCGAGGCCTGCCGCGAGGCGGCGTCGTGGCCGAAGCCGATGCAGGTCGCCGTCAATCTGTCGCCGGCGCAGTTCATGCACGGCGACGTGGTTGGTCTCGTCCATTCGATCCTGATCGAGACGGGTCTGGCGCCCGGCCGGCTCGAGCTCGAAATCACCGAGGGCGTGCTGATCGAGGACTTTGATCGCGGTCTGGCGCTGCTGCGCCGGCTGAAGGCGCTGGGCGTCCGCATCTCCATGGACGATTTCGGCAGCGGCTACTCCTCGCTGAGCTATCTCCAGGCGTTCCCGTTCGACAAGATCAAGATCGACCGCGCCTTCGTCATCAACCTCGGCCGCAACCCGCAATCGGCGGCGATCGTTCGCGCCGTGATCGATCTCGGCCACGGCCTCGAAATGTCGATCATTGCCGAGGGCGTCGAGACGATCGACCAGCTCACCTTCCTCGCCAGGGAGGGCTGCGACGGCGTGCAGGGCTATCTGCTCGGCAAGCCGCTGCCCATTGGAAAATACGCCGGCCTCGTCGGCCGCGTCGAGGCCATGGAGCTTGCGCTCAAGACCGGCTAGTGGTGTCGGGCACGGACCTTGCTCCCTCCAGACGGTTTCATGGCGGATTACGACCTCGCGATCATCGGCGGCGGCCTGAACGGCGCCAGCCTCGCGCGCGATGCTGCTGGCCGAGGCTTGCGGGTGATCTTGGTCGAGCAGGGCGATCTGGCCAGCGCCGCCTCGTCGGCGACGTCGCGATTGATTCATGGCGACCTGTCGGTGCTGGAGCGCCGCGCCTTCTGGCGGGTACGCCGGGCGCTGGCCGAGCGTCGGACCTGGCTCCGGATCGCGCCGCATCTGGTGCGGCCGATGAGCTTTGTGATCCCCGCCCATTCCGACGAGCGCCCGCCATGGCTGTTGCGCGCGGGCCTGTATGTTTATGACGCCCTGACGAACCGCGGCGGCCTGCCGGCATCTGCGACCCTCGACATCACGCATCATCCGGTTGGCAACGCACTGAAGCGGCCGTTCGGCATCGGCTTCGAATATGCCGATTGTGTCGTCGACGATTCACGCCTGGTGGTGCTCGTGGCGCTGGACGCCGCCGAGCGCGGCGCTGTGATCTGCACCGGGGCGCGATGTGTGCGGGCCGACCGGGCCGACATCTGGCGGCTCGCCGTTGTCGATCGCGGCCATCGCCGCACGATCACGGCTCGCGCGCTGGCCAATACCACCGGCGCCTGGACATCGATGGTTGCGGAGACCGTGTTGCGGCAGCCGCTGCCGCCCATGGCGGCCGTGCAGATGAGCCAGATCATCGTGCCCAGGCTGTTCGAGTCCGACAATGTCTATGTGTTCCAGAACAATGACGGGCGGCTGATTTTTGCGAGCCCGTTCGAGCGCGATTTCACGCTGGTCGGCACGGTCACGCATGATTTCACCGGCGATCCCGCGATCGTCGCGATGCCGGGCGCCGATGTCAGCTATCTCTGCGAAGCCGTGAGCCGCTATTTCCGCGAGCGTGTTGGTCCGACCGACGTGGTGCGCACGCTCTCCGGCGTCAATCTGACGCCCGCGTCCGCGCGACGCCGCGACGGCACGACGCTGTTCCACGCGCGCCGGCGCAAGGCGCCGTTGCTGACGATGTTCGGCGGCGAGGTCACGACCTCGCGCCTCCGCGCCGAGCGGGCGGTGACGCGGCTGACGCCGTTCTATCCGATGTCGCGGCCCTGGACTGCTGCCGCAACGTTGCCCGGGGGCGATTTCGCCTGGGATCGCTTCGAGACCGAGATCGACCTCGCGCGCGACCGCTGGAGGTTTCTCGATGAGCCGCAAGCCCGGCGCCTCGTTGCGGCCTATGGCTCGCGGCTATCGACCGTGCTGAGAGAAGCGAAAACCCGCGAGGAGCTCGGCCCGGCCTTCGGTCCCGACCTCACCGGAGCGGAGGTTCGCTATCTCATGGCCCGCGAATGGGCACGCTTCCCCGAGGATATCCTGTGGCGCCGGTCCAAGTTGGGGTTGACCATGCCGGCGGCAGACCGTGACGCGCTGGCTGCGTTCATGGCGGATCCGCCTCGAACCGGTTGAGCAAAGGCCGATCCACCGCTAGCGTGCGGCGGCATTGGGGTTGGCAGGGACCATGACTGACGAGTTGCCCAGAACAGATGTTGCTCGCGGAGATGCGCATCCCGCCGCGCGCGAGCCGCTGCTGCGTATCGAGGGCGTGGCGAAGACGTTCGGGACGTTCCGCGCGGTTGACGGCGTGTCGCTCGACATCAAGGCCGGCGAGTTCTTCGCGCTTCTGGGTCCCAGTGGCTGTGGCAAGACCACGCTGCTGCGGATGCTTGCGGGTTTCGAGTCTCCGGATGAGGGGCGCATCCTGCTCGGTGGCAAGGATATCGCGCAGGCGCTACCGCACGAGCGTCCGATCAACATGATGTTCCAGAACTACGCGCTGTTTCCGCATCTGTCGGTGCGCGACAACATCGCCTTTGGCCTCAGGCGCGCCAACATGGCCCGCGCCGATATCGCAACGCGCGTCGCGGAGATGGTGGCGCTGGTGAAGCTCGAGGGGCTCGAGAAGCGCAAGCCCGACCAGCTCTCCGGCGGCCAGCGCCAGCGCGTTGCGCTGGCTCGCGCGCTGGCGCGCCGGCCGCAGCTTCTGCTGCTCGACGAGCCGCTTGCAGCTCTCGACAAGAAGCTGCGCGAGAGCACGCAAGGCGAGCTGATGGAGTTGCAGCGCCGGCTCGGTATGACGTTCATGATCGTCACCCATGACCAGGGGGAGGCGATGACGATGGCTGATAGAATCGGCGTGATGAAATCTGGAAAGCTCGCCCAGGTCGCGACCCCCCGCGAGCTCTACGAGGCGCCGCGCTCGCGCTGGATCGCGGGGTTTGTCGGCGACATCAATCTGTTCGACGCCGAGTCCAAACTGCGCGATGGTCATCGCCTGGTCATTGGCACGCGTGATGCGGGCACCCTGGTGGTGGCCGAGCCGCGCCAGCCGCTTGGCGAGGTGAAATTCTCGGTCGCGATCCGACCCGAGAAGGTCAAGCTGTCGCGTCGTGGCCCCGTGAGCGAGGCCGGTCATGAAACCGCGATCAACCGGCTCGACGGCGTGATCGCCGACATCTGCTATCTCGGCGGCACCACCACCTACAAGGTGAAGCTCGATGCCGGCGGAATGGTGCAGGCGTCCGTCGCCAACAGCGCACGTCTCGATGTCGATGCGTTTAGTCTGAACCAGCATGTCGTCGCCTGGTTCACACCCGACGACTGTGTGGTGCTGCCGTCATGAGCGGGCGCCGGATCTTCGCGCGGCCGGCGCGCTTCGCCGCCATCGCCCCCTATGTCTGGATGGTGCTGTTCTTCCTGGTGCCGTTCGGCTTCGTGCTGAAGATCAGCCTGTCGCAGACGGCGATCGCGCAGCCGCCTTACGAGCCGGTGTTCGACCTGACGGCGGGATGGACGGCGATCCGGTCGGCCTTTGCCGCGCTGGGACTCGACAATTTCAAACTGCTCGTCTCCGACGATCTTTATGTGTTCGCCTATCTGCGCAGCCTGACCGTGGCCGTGACGGCCACCGCATTGCTTCTGCTGATCGGATATCCCATCGCCTATGGCATGGCGCGATTGCCGAAGCGGTGGCAGGCGGTTGCGATGGTGCTGGTGATCGTACCGTTCTGGACGTCGTTCCTGATCCGAATCTATGCCTGGATCAACATCCTTCAGCATGACGGCCTGCTCAATCAGATCCTGCTGGCGCTCCACCTGGTGAGCCAGCCGGTGGTGTGGCTCTCCACCGACACCGCGATGTATGTCGGCATCGTCTATTCCTACCTGCCGTTCATGATCCTGCCGCTCTACGCCACGCTCGCCAAGATGGAGCCGGCGCTGGAAGAGGCGGCGAGCGATCTCGGTGCGCCGCCATGGCAGGTGTTCTGGCTCGTCACCTTTCCGCTGTCACTGCCGGGCGTCGGCGCCGGCGTGCTGCTGTGCTTCATTCCAGTCGTCGGCGAGTTCGTGATCCCTGATCTTCTCGCCGGCTCCAACTCGCTGATGATCGGCCAGACGCTGTGGCTCGAATTCTTCACCAACAAGGACTGGCCGGTGGCCTCAGCTGCGGCGATCGTGCTCCTCGTCGTGCTGCTGTTGCCCCTGCTGCTCTACGAGCGGCTGCAGCGGCGGCAGCTGGAGGAGCAGTGAGATGCGCAGATTCTCTCGCCTGTCCCGCTTCAATGTCGCCTCGCTTGCGCTGGGGCTTGCCTTCCTCTATCTGCCGATCCTGATCCTCGTGATCTATTCCTTCAACGCCTCGCGGCTGGTGACGGTGTGGGGCGGCTGGTCGCTGCGTTGGTATTACGAGTTCTTTGACGACCGTGCCATGATCGAGGCATCCTGGATGAGCCTGCGGGTCGCGGTCGCCTCCGCGACCATCGCGACGCTGATTGGTACACTGGCCGCGGTGGCGCTGTCGCGCGGTGAGCGCTTTCGCGGCCGAACCCTGTTCTCCGGCATGCTCTATGCGCCGCTGGTGATGCCGGAGGTGATTACTGGATTGTCGCTGCTGTTGCTGTTCGTCGCGCTGAATGCCGAGCGCGGCTTCTGGACGGTGACGATCGCGCACACCACGCTGACGATGTGCTTCGTCGCCGTCGTCGTGCAGTCGCGTCTCGGCTCGCTCGACCGTTCGCTGGAGGAGGCCGCCATGGACCTCGGCTGCGCCCCGGCTCGCGCTTTCCTGTCGGTGACGCTGCCGCTGATCGCACCCGCGATCGTCGCCGGATGGATGCTCGCCTTCACGCTGTCGCTCGACGATCTCGTGATTGCGAGCTTCACCACGGGGCCGGGCTCGGCAACGCTGCCGATCCGGATCTATTCCGAGGTGCGGCTCGGCGTGAAGCCGGAGATCAATGCGATCTGCACGCTGGTGATCGCCCTGATCGCGGTCGTCATCGTCGTCGCTTCACTGGCTTCGAAACTGTCGAGCGCGCGGGGCGAGAGCGCAGCGCCGCTCTAGAGGGAATGGATCATGATGTTCGTCTATCAGATACTCGTCCATACGCCGCCCTGGGTCTGGATCCTGTTGGCCTATCTGGTCTGGCAGGGCATCAAGTCGATGCAGCCGCGCAAGGCGCCGATCTGGCGTGCATTGATCGTCCCTGTCGTCTTCATCGCTTGGGGCGTTTCGAGCATCGGATTCGGACATCAGGACAGCCAATGGCCGCTGGTCGCGTGGGTGGTCGCGGCGCTCGTGCTGCTGCCGCTTGGCGTGCTGACACCGAGTCCGTTCGATGTCGATCACAAGACGGGAGAGATCATCCGTCCGGGCAGCGCGTTCGCGCTCATCCGCAACCTGGTCGTATTCTTGCTGCAATATGCGGTCGGCGTGATCTCGGCGATCGATGCGGGTGACCGTGCGCTAGCCATCATCGCCGGCCGCGCCATCTCGGGCGCGACCGCCGGCTATTTTCTCGGCTCGATGATCGCGCTCCTGTTGGCTTATCGCCGGAAGCGCGCAGAAGACATTTAAGATCTGAGCATGATCTTGTCGGAAAACCGCTTCACACTTTTCCGGATCATGCTCAGTCTAGGACTTCACGGCACCCGCCGTCAGTCCGCCCACCATGTAACGGCGGAAGGCGTAGTAGACCGCGGCCGGCGGCAGTGCGTAGATGAAGCCGGTGGTCATCAACAGCTCCCAGGGCGAATCGTCGGCGGCGAGGAAGTTGCCGAGCGCGACGGGAAGTGTGATCTCGCGGTCGTTCGACAGCAGCAGGAACGCGTAGAGATATTCGTTCCAGGCGAGCAGCACGGCATAGGTGCCGATCGCGACCAGCGAGGGCATCATCAGCGGCAGATAGACCAGGCGGAAGATCTGCAGCGTGGTGGCGCCGTCCATCACGGCGGCTTCATCCAGCTCGACCGGCAGCTTGTCAGAGGCCTGCTTGAGCACCCAGATCGCGTAAGGCGAGGCAATCGTCACCATGGCCAGGATCAGGGCCCAGTGATTGTTGAGCAGGCCGTAATTGCCCATGGTGCGATACATCGGCACAGCGAGGAACGCGGCTGGGATGAAATAGGTGAACAGCGCGAGGTTCAGCACCATGCGCCCGCCCGGCACCTTCAGCCGCGAGATCGAGAACGCCGCGGCCGTGGCGATGAACAGCGTCAACACGCCGACGGCTGCCGCGATCACCACCGAATTCCAGAACTGCACATAGAAGTCGCGCAGGAAATAGTGCTGCTGCTTGAATACGATTTCGAAGTTGTGGAGCGTCGGGTGGTCCGGCCACAGCTTGCCCGAGAACGCGTCCTCCTTCGGGGAGATCGCGAACAGGAACATGTGATAGATCGGAATCATCGTCCACAGGAAGACGGGAATTCCGATCAGCAGCAGCCGCGCTTCGGTCGCGACGTCACGCCAGGTAAAATCGCTTGCGCCGGGAAGCTTCATCGCGACAACCGTTTCATCATGAAGTAAACGAGCGGCAGGACGAACGGCATCGCGCAGACGATGGAGGCCATCGCGAGCGAGAGCTGGTCAAGCCGGAGATAGCGGATGCCGAGTGTCGACAGCACGTGCGTGAGATCTGCCGGGCCGCCGCCTGTGAGCAGATAGACGCTGTTGAAATCGCCCAGCGTCCAGATCATCGAGAGCAGCGTGCAGGTGATGTAGAGGGTCTGCATCGACGGCCAGGTGATGAAGCGGAATTTCTGCCACCAGTTCGCGCCGTCGACCTCGGCGGCCTCGAACAGGTCCTGCGCGATCGCAAGGCGCCCGGTGATCAGGATCATCGTCCAGAACGGCAGCGATTTCCAGATGTGCACGCCGATCGCCATCGTCAGGGCGACCGTCGGGTCATTCAGCCAGTTCGGACCGTCATCGCCGGTCCAGGCGAAGATGTAGTGATTGATGATGCCCCATTCGGGGTTGAGCATGAAGCGCACTGACAGGATGGTCGGGATCGACGGCACCGCCCAGGGCAGGATGAAGATCACCGAGAGCCATTTGATCCATGTGCGCTGCTGGGCGAAGAAGCCGGACAGGAACAACGCGATCAGCATCTTGATGTTGATGCCGATGACCAGGAAGATCAGCGTGTTGACCGCCGCGCGCGCGAAGATCGGGTCGTTATACAGTGCGACATAATTCGACGGAGCCCGCGCCAGCCACAGCCCGTAGCAGACGGGATAGACGACGAAGGCGAGGAAGACGAGCAGATAGGGCGCGAGCAGCACGATGCCCCAGACCTGCGCCGGGGTCAGCCGCGACGTCAGGGGTGGGGCAGGGATCGCCTGATCGCCAGAGAGCGTGATCGCCATTCTTTTGGGACTCTTCAAAGAGAAGCCGGCCGCGAAACGCGACCGGTGTTTGTTTTACACCTCTCCCCGCAAAGCGGGGAGAGGTACGTGCAAGGCTTTAGCCTGCGACCTGCTTGATGCGGGCGATCATCTCGTCCACGGCCTTGTCGACCGGGACCTTCTCGCTGACGACCCGGTTCATCGCCTTGGCCCAGATGTTCTCGTTGTTCAGGATCGTGAACTTCCAGTTCTTGGTGAAGTCGAATGGCGCGGTGCCGCCCTTGAACTGGGCATAGACCGCCTTGCGATGCCTGTCGGCCTGCCAGAACGGGCTTTCCTGGCTTTCCTTCGTCACCGGGAACCAGCGGCCGAGCGCGCCCTCGATGTAGGGGCGAACGTTCTCTTCCTGGAGCAGGAAGCTGATGAACTGCTTGGCCCCGGCCTTGTTCTTGGCCGCGGTGAAGATCAGTCCGGTCTTGACGTCGGAGCGGTAGCGAATGGTCGAACCATCCGGCGCCTTCGGGAACGACGCCGTGATGATGTCCTCGCCATAGGCTTTCTTGCCCGCGTCGCGCTGCTCCTGCGTCAGGGCCTGGTTCTGCGAGTCCTCATACCACTTCGCCGCGATCGAGATCGTGAAATTGTGGGTCATCACGATGGTCTTGTTGTGGAAGGCGACGTTGTTGTCGGGATCCTTCCAGGTCGTCGAGGATGGCGGCGTACAACCCTTGATGTAGGTGTCGGTGTAGTCCTTCATCGCGCTGATCAGGTTCTCGCGGACCTTGGGATCGTCGACAGTGAGCTTGCCGTCGTCGTCGACAAGCTTGACGTGATAGGCGTCCATGAAGGTGTAGAACGACTGGAAGGCGTCGGTGGACTCCACGCCCATCGGCTGGCCGACCGCATAGATGCGCTGGCCGGTGGCCTTGCGGATGCCCGGTTGCACCTTGTCGCACCAGAACGACCAATAGCCCGCCCAGTCGGTCGGGATGTCGCTCTGCTTGAAGCCGGCTTTCTCCAGCATGTCGTTCCAGATCTGGACGTGCATGCTCTGCTGTTTCAGCGGAAAGCCGTAATAGGCCTTCTTCTTGGCGACGTCGTTATAGAGGATCGACGCATCCAGCGTGTTCTGCACGAACCGATCCTTGATCGGCTCCATGATTTCGGAAAGGTCCTCGAGCTTGCCCTCATAGGCCCACTTGCCCTGCACCTGCACGTCATAAGTGTCGGAATAGGCGACGTCAGGCACCGTGCCGGCATCGAGTGCGGCCACCGTCTTCGGAATCATGTCCTGGATCGCGTACTGCGACAATTCGACCTTGATGCCGGTCTTGGCTTCGAATTTCTTGATCGTTTCGGCCAGCGCTTCGTCCTCGGACTTGTAAAAGCCCTTGCCCCACCAGACCGTAATCGTCTTTTGCTGCGCAAATGCGGGTGCAGCGGCTGCAAACAGCCCGACTGCAGCGACCGCCAATGTGACTGCGCCAATAACCTTGGATTTCACGTTTTTCTCCCTCAAGCCGCCGGTGTTTTAACCGGTCGGATAAAACACTAGCCCATGGCCGCTATCCGATCTAGCGGCATGTTGTCAGACCTAGGTCGAGGGGGATCGGGCTCTCGGAGATGCTTAACGTGCGCATCGATCCAATCGCTGCATCAATGTGCGGCAATCAATTCGCCTTGCGCGTTGTGGCTTGGATCCACACGGCCTTGTCCCACGCTGCCGGCGATTATCAGCGTTTCCGCCTCGGGCCGACCGAAGCCGGGTTCGAGCTTGCCTGAGCGGATCGGGACCGTAGCTTGTCCGGCTCGCTGATCCGGGAAGGCGAGCGCCATGCCTCGAGGAGCATCTTCAGAAATTGGCTGGCATGAGGAGATAGTGTCGCCCCGCGCCTGCGCACGATTCCGATCGTCCGCGACACTTCCGGCTCGGTCAGGCGAATGGTGTGAATGATCGGATGGCCGGCCGCTGGCGTCGCCAGCTTCGGCAGCACGGCGACGCCGAGGCCCGCTTCGACCAGACCAAGCGAACCGGAGAGGTGAGCGACCTCATAGGACCAGTTCAGCTGCAGGCCGTGTCGCGCCAGCGCATTGTCGATCAATGCGCGATTGCCGCTGTTGCGGCCGACGGTGATGACCCGGTGCGGCACGATCTCCGGCCAGCTGACCTGTTTGCGCGATGCCAGCGGATGGTCATGACGGCAGGCCAGCACGAAGGGATCCTCGACCAGCTTCTCGAATTCGATCTCGGCATGCGAGGCCCCGATGAAATTGATGCCGAAGTCGACTTCTCCGCGCGCGACCGCCTCCAATCCCTCATTGGCTCCGATGTCCAGAATCCGGACTCGAATGCGCGGGTACGCTTCGGCAAACCGGCCGATCGCGCGCGGCAGGAAATAGAACACTGCGGTCGGTACCGCAGCCACCGAGACCAGGCCAGAGCTTCGCGCGCCGATATCCTGGATGGCGAGCACCGATGTTTCGAACTCGTCGATGAGGCGCCGCACTTTCGGCAGGAAGTCGCGGCCAGTCATGGTCAGATTGACGTGGCGCGTCGAACGTTCGAGCAACGGCGCACCGAGACTTTCCTCCAGCTTCTGAATGCGTCGGCTGAGCGCCGGCTGCGACAGGTTCAGCGCCTTGGCAGTCCGCACGAAGCTTCCTGTCTCCGCGACGGTGATGAATGCTTTCAGGTCGAGCAGTTCCGCGTTCATAGCCCGTCTCCGATTATACCGATTTACGCATTAATACTTCATATCTTTGCAGTTTACAGAAGAGTTGCAAGGGAGGATGGTCGGTCCGCGTCAACATGTCGGCCGAACGGAACAGCTTCATGAATGATCAGATCGCCATTCCCTGCGTGGTTATGCGCGGCGGCACCTCGCGGGGGCCGTTCTTTCTGGCGAGGGATCTCCCGGCCGATCCCGGGGCGCGAGATGCGGTCCTGCTGTCGGTCATGGGGGGCGGACACGACCTTGGAATCGACGGAATAGGTGGCGGCAATGCCGTCATCAACAAGGTCGCGATCATTGGACCGGGATCGGTGCCCGGTGCCGACGTCGATTATTTGTTTGCCCAGGTGCGGGTTCGAGAGGGGATCGTCGATACCTCACCCAATTGCGGAAACATGCTGGCTGCGGTGGGGCCGTTCGCAATTGAAGCCGGCCTGGTGGCCGCCAGCACGGATCGCACCCATGTGCGCATCCACAACGTCAATACCGGCAAGCTGATCGACGCGACGATCGCCACCCCCGGTGGGCGGGTGACCTACGAGGGCGAGGCGCGGATCGACGGCGTGCCGGGAACGGCCGCGCCGGTCGAATTGTCGTTTCCCAACGCGGCCGGCGCCCGCACGGGTCGCCTGCTCCCCACCGGACGCGCGGTCGACCGTATCGACGGGATCGAGGTGAGCTGCATCGATGCGGCCATGCCAGTCATGCTGGTCCGCGCGGCGGATCTGGGCTTTAGCGGCCGTGAGACACCTTCGGACTTCACCGACAGCCGCTTCCGCGCGCGCCTCGAGCGCTTGCGCATCGAGGCCGGTCGTCTGATGGGCTTTCCGAATCCTGGGGCCATGGTGATCCCGAAACCGGTTCTGATTGCGCCTGCAAGCGAGGCGACACTGAACGTCCGGTACTTCATGCCGCATGACTGCCATAGCGCGCTGGCGGTGACCGGCGCTGTTGCGATCGCCACGGCTTGTGTCACGCAGGGGACGATTGCCGCGGAGATGGTGGGAGCGCTGGCACCGCCGCTGCCGATCACGCTGGGCCATCCCTCCGGAAAGTTGGTGGTTCGGCTGGAGCCCGGTCCGGTGGCGCGGGTGCAGCGGACAGCCCGTCGAATATTCGAAGGCCACGTCTTCGCCCGCCGAGCACACCTGCCTCAGTCGGTGCTGGCGGCCTGACGCCGGGCTGCTCTTAGAATTTCAAGAATCAGAACAAGGGAGAAACGAGAATGCAGATGCAAGCGCTGGCTGAGCCCGCGAACGCCGAGCCGCGAAAGCCATTCTACCGGATTCTCTACGTCCAAGTGCTGATCGGCCTCACGCTGGGCATCCTCACGGGCCATTTCTGGCCGGAATTTGGTGCCGCGCTGAAGCCCTTTGGAGACGGCTTCGTCAAGCTGGTCAAGATGATGATCGCACCTATCGTGTTCTGCACCATCGTCAGCGGCATCAACAGCATCAGCGATTCCCGCGAGGTCGGCCGCACACTGGTGAAATCCATGGCGCTGTTCTACCTGCTGACCGTGCTCGCGCTGCTGGCCGGGCTGGTTGCCGTATTGCTGATCCAGCCGGGCGTCGGCATGCATGTGTCGGTCAATACGCTGGATCCGTCAGTGGCTGCGAAATTCACCAAGCAGGCTGGTGCGAGCGGATTTGCGGACTTCATGCTGCACATCATCCCGCATTCGTTCTTTGGCGCGTTCGCCGATGGCGAAGTGCTGCCGGTCCTGCTGGTCTCCATCCTGATCGCCTTCGGCCTCAGCCGGGCCGGCGATGGCGGCGCCGTAGTGACGAAGGCGGTTGAATCGTTCTCGCAGGTTCTGTTCATCTCCTTCGGCTTCATCATGAAGCTCGCTCCGCTCGGCGCTTTTGGCGCGATGGCGTTCACGGTGGGCCGCTATGGCATCCGTTCGATTGGCTCGCTTGGACTGCTGATCCTGACATTCTATATCGCCTGCTCCATCTTCATAGTCGTCGTGCTCGGTCTGCTGGCGCGGCTGAACGGCTTCAGCCTGTGGAAGACCATCCGCTACTTCAAAGAAGAGCTGCTGATCGTGCTCGGCACGTCTTCGTCCGAGCCGGCGCTGCCTGGTGCCCTGCGCAAGCTGGAGCAGCTTGGATGCCGGAAGGGCGTGTCGGGCCTCGTGCTGCCGATGGGCTATTCCTTCAATCTGGACGGCAGCGCCATCTATCTCACCCTGGCGTCCATCTTCATCGCACAGGCCTGCGACATCCATCTGTCTTGGGGACAGATTGCGGCGATGCTCGGGCTGATGCTGCTGACGTCCAAAGGGGCTGCCGGCGTCACCGGCAGCGGCTTTGTCGCGCTTGTCGCAACCCTCACCGTCATGCCGGACTTGCCCGTGACCGGCGTGGCGCTGCTCGTCGGCATCGATCGCTTCATGTCCGAGGCGCGGGCGCTGACCAGCATGATCAGCAACTGTGTCGCGGCTATCACCGTTTCGCTGTGGGAGAACGCCTGTGACCGCGAGGTGTTGACCCGTGAACTCGGGCAGCGTGGCACTCTCGAAGTCGCGGTCGGGACCACGATCGGCGGAGCAAAAGTGATGCAGGAGAACGAGGGCTGGATTTCGACGACGAAATCCGCCGCATGATGCCGCTTCGGATGAACCGGTCATATTCAAGTGTTGGCAAGGCAGACCGCGGCGTCCGGAATTGCGAGCTTGATCGTCCTCAATTGGACTTCTTCAATTAGACTTGGCGCCCTCTTTGGCGTTCTCCGCCGTCGGCGATCCCTCCGGTGCCTGGCGCTTGCCGCCGATGATGCGCTGCTTCAGGAGGTCGAGGAAAGGAGACGCCGCGGGCGACTGGCGGATCAGGGCCTCGGGATCGGGGAAGATCAGCGGATCGTCCCACGGACCCTGCACCATGAAGGGCAATTGAAAGCCTGACGTTGTGTTGAGGCTTGCCACGCCCTTCATGTCATATTCGCGCGTCGGCACCGACGCGGTCCCGGTCAGCGTGATCTTCGCAGCCGGCCCTTCGATGCGGATGTCCTCGGCGGTGGCGATCCCGTCGGCGAATTTCACCGCGATGGTGAGGTTGTCGTAGGGGGTCGAACCATTGCGGAAATTGCCGCCGCCCGACAGCGGCCGGCGCTCCAGCCGCTTCAAGAGCTGTTCGGCATTGAAGCCCGAGATCGCGCCGTCATGCCCGGTTACGGTGGCGGTGCCGTCGAGCGACTGGACCAGGCCAAACGGGCTCGAGCCGGAGGCGAGCAGGGATACGTTGATGTTGCCGCGGCCGGACAGCTTGTTGAGGCCGAACAGCTCGGTGGCGCAGGCCTGAAGGTCAACGTCGATGAACTGGAATTGCGCCTTGATGTCAGCCACGGTGTCGGAGCGCGAGATGCCGAACGAGCCCTTGGCGATGCCGCCATAGACCTGCGCCTCGCCGACCGAAAGCGCCAGCGTGCCGTTGCGCAAATTGGCGCCAATCGCGGTGCGGCCGAGTTTTGTGGGGCCGACGGTCAGCCTGGCTGCCGAGAGGCGCATGTCGAGGTCGGTGCTCGAAAGCCCATTGAGGTCGAACAGCTGCCTGTTCCAGTCGCGCGCGCCGCTGGCGAGCAGGCGGAAGGTGGAGATATAGGGCGTGAAGTCGAGCGCGTCGGCGGCGAGCGTCGCCTGCAGCGTCTGCCTGCCGTTATTGGCGTAAGTCATCACGCCTTCGGCAGCGTTGCCGTCGAGCTCGACATTGACGTTGGTCAGCGCGATCGAGGCGCCGACGACATTGGCGCGGGCCTTCAGCGCGAACCGGCCGAAGCCGCCGCTGCCGGGTTGCGGCTGGCCGGTCCAGCGCAGCGCGTTGCGCAAGGACGGGCTGTCGATGGTGAGCGTGCCTTCCATCATCGGACTGGTGCGGTTGGCGACGCTGCCATCGAACGCAAGCTTGAGCGGCGCGCTGGCGATGCGCGCCTTCAGCCCGGAGCGATCGCCCGAGAGGGCGGCGACGAAATCGGCAAAGCTGATCGAGCCGTCGACGCGCTCGCCGCGCCAGTCGAACTGTCCGGTCGCGGCAAAGGACCGCGAGATCGAGGGCCAGGCCAGCGACAGATCGATGTCCTCGAACTTCTCGGTGGCGTTCGTGGCGACGTCCTCATAGTTGAGCACGCCGTCCTGGATCCTGATCTCGGAGAACGAGACCTGATTTTCGGCGCCGGGTTTCATCGTGCGCGCGATGGTCTGGATGAAAGGTGTCCAGTTGCTGTCGCCATCAGGCTTCAGGCTGACATGGATCTGCGGCCGCAGCAGCGTCAGGTCGGCGATCTCGAATCGTTGCAGCAGCAGCGGCAGCAGCCTGAGATTGGCGGTGAGCACATCGACATGCAGCGCGGGGTCGGCGGTGCCGCCGCCTTTCAGGCCGACGTCATGGAAGGAGATGTAGCTTGCCGGCAGCACCGAAATGTCGATGTTGCCTGCCACGCTGAGCTCGAGCCCGGTGACGTCGCGGATCTGGGCTTCCACGGCCGTGCGCAGCGCGTCGCGGTTGATGAGCCAGGAGGTCGCGATCAGGGCGATCAGCACGACGCCGAGCAGCGCCGCGATCGGCGTCCCGAGGCGCTTCATTCCTTGGGCCATGGTCAATGGCATGTCCTGATCGGGTTGGTCGCTGGAGCCAAAAGGGCGGGGCGGGAAACCGGCGCGCCCCCACGCCCAACCCCCGCAACTTGATGGGTTTTCTTGTCGCTTTCAAGGCCGCTGGCCGGTCTGCCCGCGGCGTGGGCAGCTTCTACCATCGGCTTTCGGATCGGAGAACCCCGTATCATTGACGGCTTCGGACGATTTCGCCTAATAATCGCCGCCAATAAGGCGCGGCGCCCAGGCCGAAGCTTCGAGGGTTTTTTTGCATGAACAAGGTCTATCCCGACGCCAAGTCGGCTCTTGAGGGCGTTCTCAAGGACAACATGATGATCATGTCGGGCGGCTTCGGCCTCTGCGGCATCGCTGAGTCGCTGTCGGACGCGATCCGCGACTCCGGCGTCAAGGGCCTGACCGTGGTCTCGAACAATGCCGGAGTCGACGGCATTGGGCTCTCGCGCCTGCTGGAAACCCGCCAGATCAAGAAGATGATCTCGTCCTATGTCGGCGAGAACAAGCTCTTCGCCGAGCAGTACCTCTCCGGCCAGCTCGAGCTCGAATTCAACCCGCAGGGCACGCTGGCCGAGCGCATTCGCGCCGGCGGCGCCGGCATCCCGGCCTTCTACACCAAGACCGGCGTCGGCACGCTGATCGCCGAGGGCAAGGAAGTGAAGGAGTTCGATGGCCAGAAATACCTGATGGAGCGCGGCCTGTTCGCCGACCTCGCCATCGTGCACGCCTGGAAGGGCGACACCGCCGGCAACCTGATCTACCGCAAGACTGCGCGCAACTTCAACCCGATGATGGCGACCGCCGCCAGGATCACGGTGGCAGAGGTCGAGCATCTGGTTCCCGCAGGTGAACTCAACCCTGACCACATCCACACGCCCGGCATTTTCGTCAAGCGTATCATCGAGGTCGGCACGGCCAAGAAGCGCATCGAATTCCGCAACACCCGCCCGCGCCCGACTAGCGCACCCCCGGCCGGAACAGGAGTAGAAATCTGATGGCTTGGACCCGTGAACAGATGGCTGCGCGCGCCGCGAAGGAATTGCGCGACGGCTACTATGTCAATCTCGGCATCGGCATCCCGACGCTGGTCTCGAACTACATCCCCGATGGCGTCGACGTCAGCCTGCAGAGCGAGAACGGCATGCTCGGCATGGGCCCCTTCCCCTATGAGGGCGAGGAGGATCCCGACCTGATCAATGCCGGCAAGCAGACCATCACGGAGCTGCCGACGACGAGCTATTTCTCGTCCTCGGATTCCTTCGGCATGATCCGCGGCGGCCATATGGATCTGTCGATCCTCGGCGCCATGCAGGTGGCCCAGAACGGCGATCTCGCCAACTGGATGATCCCCGGCAAGATGGTCAAGGGCATGGGCGGCGCGATGGACCTCGTCGCCGGCGTCAAGCGCGTCGTCGTGGTGATGGAGCATTCCGCCAAGGACGGCGCCAAGCTGCTGAAGAAGTGCAATCTGCCGCTGACCGGCGAGCGCGTGGTCGACATGGTCGTCACCGATCTCGCCGTTTTCACCATCGACAAGCACGGCGACGGCGGCATGGCGCTGATCGAGCTCGCCGATGGCGTCACGCTCGACGAGGTCAAGGAAAAGACCGAAGCCGAATTCCGCGTCGCGCTGAAGAACACGTAAGATAGCGATCGCAATGAACGTGAATGGCCGGGCTCCGTCCCGGCTATTTTCGTTTGCCGTATGGGTAACTTGAGACGAGCGCTCTTAAGCGATGGTGACGCAGGAGAGCGGCTCCGCATTCTCGATGTCGTCCTGGCGAAAGCCAGGACCCATACTGCGAGGTCTCTCGATTACGGTCGGTGACAGCCCCGAATGAGCAGTCTTCGCCAAACTTTGTACGGTGGCTATGGGTCCTGGCCTTCGCCAGGACGACGTTGGAGAGGCATTGGCGCGCCGGCGTCGTTTTCGTTTATCCGGGTTACGCGATCACGACCTCGCCGCCAACACCTTGCTCAGCCTTGCCGACACGCTCGCCACACACGAGGTCTCCTCCCGCACCAGGCGGAAGCCGAGATTGGCGGGCGGCACGCCCTGTGCGCAACCGCCGGCGCGGGCGTCGCGGATGAAATCGGTAACGTAGGCGCGGTGGGCGCCCTCGGCGATGCGCACGCCGCAATTGACCGTCGGACGGCCGGCATGGCCGGCTTCGTCGACGCGCGAGCGGACGAAGCAGGTTGACGTCCACTCCCAGACATTGCCGGCGAGATCGGACACGCCGCGCTCGTTCAGGCCGAACTTGCCGAACGGATAGGCCGTGGTGTCGGAAAGGTCGCGCTCGGATTCGCGCTCGTAACGGCTGATCCAGCGCTTTGCCGGATCGCCCGCGTCGACCGGCGAGCCGTCGTCCCTGAACCTGGAGCCTGCGGCAAAGGCCCATTCCGCATCGCTGGGTAGGCGATAATGATGGCCGGTCTTGCGCGACAACCAGCTCGCATAGGCCTGTGCATCGTGCCAGCTCACCTGTACGGCCGGACGATCGGGTGCAATCGCGACGCCACGATCGAGCGCGTGGCATTGGCCGTCCTGCACGCAAAGCTGGTAGTCGGCTGAAGAGACCTGCTCGCGCATGATATAAAGCGGCCGCGTGAATTCCAGGGTGCGCAGCGGCGCATCGGCCTGCTGCCCGGCGCGCGTGAAATCGCCAGCCTCACGATAGGTGAAGCTGCCGGCCGCAATCTCGACGATCGCGGGCTCGCTTTGCCTGCCGTGGGCCGTCATCTCGGAAACCAGCGGCGCGACGGTGAGCGGTCCGGCTAATCCGGCCGCGCAGGCGAGCACCAGTTTGAGCTTGAATGCGATCAGCATTGTCACCCCCGAAGGAAGAAGGGGCCGGTTGTTCGCCGGCCCCTCGTCGCGTCTAGTTGGTGGCACCGGGTGGGATTTCCGCAGGCGCCTTCACCTGGGTCATCAGGTCGTCGTTCCACTTGCCCTCGACCTTGAAGTGCGCGGTGGCGCCGAGATCGGCGGCTTCGATCAGGTTATGCGTGACATAGGCGTAGATGCCGGGCTGCAGGAACTTGTACATTGCCGCTCCCGCGGAGCCGCCGCGGATGAACCAGGTCTCGAGGCCGGTCTCCGGCGGGTTGGAGAATTTTCCGGTTTCCCAGACATAGTCGCCATGGCCGCCGATCAGGTGCGGACGGCTGTCGCGGTTGGCCTGCGAATGCACGATAAGCACGTTCTCTCCGACATTCGCGGTCAGCGCGTTCTTGCCGGTGAGGGCACCGACCTTGCCGTTGAACACGACGTGGGACGGGATCAGCTTCTTCATCACTTCCTCGGTGTCGGTGAAGGCTTCGCCCGGCGAGTCATAGGACTTGAAATTGCCCTTTTCGTCGCGCGGCACGTACATGTCCTGCTCGCCGACATAATAGACCTTGTCGTATTTCAGCGCATGGCCCTTGCCGTCGTTGAGCCCGTCGCGCGGCAGCACCATCACGGCGCCGTTCATGCCGGAGACGACATGCCAGGGGATCATCGGGCCGCCCGGTGCGCAATGATAGACGAACACACCGGTCCGCGTCGCCTTCCAGCGGAGCACGACCTGCTCGCCCGGATTGACCAGCGTGAGCGCAGCGCCGCCGAGCGCGCCGGTCGCGGAGTGGAAGTCGATATTGTGCGGCATCGAGTTGGTCGCGGGATTGACCAGTGTCACCTCGACATAGTCGCCTTCATGCACGACCATCAGCGGCCCCGGCATCGAGCCGTTGAACGTCATCGCCTGGAAGGTGGTGCCCTTCTCGTCGATGACGACCTTCTTCTCCTCGATGGTGAGCTTGAACTCCATGATCTTGGGGCCCTGCCTGGTCGCCTGCTCGTGCGCATGCACGAAGGGCGGGGCGACCAGCTCGACCTTCTGCCGCGGCAGCTTGAGATCGTCGGCGGCGAAGGCGGGAGTTGCCAGCATCAGGGCGGTCGCGGCGGCGCTGATCAATGCGGCTCTGCGGGTGAACATCGTAAAGCATCCTTCATCTGAAAGGGTATTGATGACGGATGCAGTGTGCGCCTGTTGCGGCAAGCGTGTTTGTGCTGCGACAAGCTTTTTGCCGGTTTGGCCTCCGGTAAAGTCCTTAACAGGTTTGCCGGGATACGACCTCGACGCCGAGACTTTGAGCGAGCGCAAGGCGGTCTACCGGAAAATGGGTAATCTGGCATTATTGAGGGTTTTGCCGAAGCCCCTGTGCGGCTTCGAATTTACGAATAGGTAGGATATGAGGACTGATCTCGCGGCGAGCTACGGCGAAGAAAGGCTGCCGCGCTACACGAGCTACCCGACTGCGCCGCATTTCTCACCGGCGATCGGTGCCGACAGCTACGCGCGCTGGCTGTCCGAGCTTCCCTCGAACGCCAGTGCCTCTCTTTACCTGCACGTGCCGTTCTGCCGCGAGATGTGCTGGTACTGCGGCTGCCATACCCAGATCGTGCGCCGCGACGAGCTTGTTGTCGCCTATCAAAGAGCGCTCCTCGGCGAGATCGCGCAGGTCACGGCCGCCATCGGCCGCCGCATCAAGGTCGAGCACGTCCATTTCGGTGGCGGCACGCCCACGATCATGGCGCCGGAGGCCTTCGCGGAGTTAATGGCGGCGATGCGCCATGCCTTCTTCGTGCTGCCCACGGCCGAGATTGCGGTCGAGATCGATCCGCGCACGCTGACATTGGAGATGGTCGACGTCATGCGGCTCTCGGGCGTCAACCGCGCGAGCCTCGGCGTGCAGAGTTTCGATCCCGTCGTACAGCGTGCGATCAACCGTGTGCAGAGTTTTGAGCAGACGGCCTCTGTTGTGGACATGCTCCAGCGCGCCGGGATCAAGGGGATCAATTTCGACCTGATCTACGGCCTGCCGCACCAGACCGTCGCCACCTGCCTGAATACGGTGCGGCGTTCGCTCGAGCTCGCGCCGGCGCGATTCTCCGTGTTTGGCTACGCGCATGTACCAGGCTTCAAGAAGCACCAGCGCATGATCAACGAGGATCAACTGCCGGACGGCCTCGCACGCCACGACCAGGCCTGCGCCATCGCCAATGCGCTGAAGGAGGCCGGTTACGTGCAGATCGGCCTCGATCATTTCGCCCGTCCAGACGATGCCATGGCCGTGGCGTTCGCGCAGGGAACGCTGCGGCGCAATTTTCAGGGCTACACCACCGACCAAAGCGAAGCCCTGCTCGGCTTTGGCGCCAGCGCGATCGGACATCTGCCGCAGGGCTACGTCCAGAACGAGGTCCAGATCGGTGCCTATCAGCAGTGCATCGCGGCGGGGCGCCTCGCCACGGCGAAAGGCTACAGGCTCACCGACGACGACCGGTTGCGCGCCGACATCATCGAGCGCATCATGTGCGAGTTCGGCGCCGATCTCGGCGACATCTGCGCGCGCCATGGCGCAGAGCCGGAGGCGATGCTGCGATCGGCGTCGCGCCTGAAGCCGCTGATCGCAGACGGAGTCGTCCGGCTCGACGGCGACCGTCTCGCGGTCGCAAACGATTCGCGCTTCCTGGTCCGCAGTGTTGCGGCGGCGTTCGACGCGCATCTGGATCCCGGCAAGCAGCTGCACAGCCGGGCGGTGTAGTCGCCGGCAGCTTGCGCTTCGACAAAGAACCTCCGGCCAACCCGGCTATCGTCAGTTCGGAACGGAGTTGTCCATGCCTTTCCGATCCGACGATCTGGTCGATGACATCATGCGCAACGCGCCGCACACGATCGGCGTGTTTCTCGCCTTCAGGATGGCCTGTGTCGGCTGTCCGATTGCGACCTTCCACACCGTGGATGACGCCTGCCGCGAGCATGGCATTGACCGCGACAAATTCCTGACCGCGCTGAGCGATCGTGTGCCGGCGTGAGCTGGGTCGAAATCTGCGCCGGGGCGCACGTCAAGCGGCGCCGCCGTCCGGGCTCCGCTCGGCCAGCACGACGATTTTGTGTGGCTCGCGCAGGATGATGCGCTGGCGGCCGCTCTCGACGAGGCCCTGGCTCTCCCAGCCGCTCAGGATGCGGCTGACGGTGTGCAGCGTGGTGCCGGTCATCTGCGCGATGTCCTGGCGGCTGATCGGGAAGTCGATCTCGATGCCGTGGTCGAGCTTCTTGCCGGACTGGTTGGCGAGCCGCAGCAGCGCATGCGCGACGCGCTGCTCGACCTGCTGGGTCGACATTTCCAGGATACGGGTGTGGCTCTCCTGCAGCCGCTTGCCGACGGTCTGCATCGTGTTGGCGGCAAGCGCGGGAAACCGTTCGATCAGCCGCGGCCAGGCCGAATTCGGCCAGATCAGCACGACGCTGTCATCGACCGCCATCGCGGTTGCCGGATAATGCGCCGCGCCGATCGCCATCGCGAGCCCGAAGGTTTCGCCGGGCGCGACATAGCGCACCACGATCTGTTCGCCGGTCGGCGTGGTCTTCGCTGCTCGGACATGGCCGTGCAGCAGCAGGAAGAAGGATTGCGCGTCCGCGCCCTGCTCGAAAATGGCGGCGTTCCTGGGATAGCGCACGGAGCGGGCTTCACGCAGGACCTCATCGAGATCCTCCGGCTTGACGCCTGAAAACAGCGGCAAATGCGCAACCAGCGATGTGTCGACCTTGGCCATCCTGCCTCCCTGGCATCAGGGAGTGTGATGGCACCTGCAATCATCGGGCAGTTTGCGATAGCGCAAAAAAGCACCGGCGGCGCGGCAGTATTTTTCTACTCGAAGGTCCGAATTCACAGGAGTTACCCCATGGCTGGCGCTCGATCCCGTAATTTCCAGGGCTGGCCGCTGTTCGCGAACAGTTTTCGGCCCTTTTTCCTGCTCGCAGCTATCCAGGCCGGGCTGTCGATCCTGGTCTGGCTGCCGATGTTCTATGGCGAACTGTCGGTGACGTCTGCACTCGCGCCGCGGGACTGGCATGTGCACGAGATGCTCTATGGCTTCCTGCCCGCTGTCATCACCGGGTTCCTGTTCACGGCGATCCCGAACTGGACCGGGCGGCTGCCGATCCAGGGGGCTTCGCTGGTTGTGCTGCTCGTGGTCTGGCTGGCCGGACGTGCCGCTGTGGTGCTGTCGGCCGAGATCGGCTGGGTGTTCGCGCTCGTTATCGATGCCGCCTTCCTGACGCTGGTCGTTGCGGCCGCAATGCGCGAGATCCTCGCGGGCGGCAATTGGCGCAATCTGCCCGTCGTGGTGCTTGTGTTGCTGCTGCTATCAGGCAACGTCGCCTTCCATCTCGAAGCGCATGACGAAGGCGCAGCCGATGTCAGCATTCGCGTGGGCATCGGCGTCGTGATGCTGCTGATCTCGCTGATCGGCGGCCGCATCATCCCGAGCTTCACTCGCAACTGGCTGGTCAAGTTCAATCCCGGCCGCGTACCCGTGCCGTTCGGACGGTTCGACGGCGTGGTGATCGGATTGAGCGCGCTCGCGTTGATCGCCTGGATCGTGGCGCCGCTGAATGCGGTCACTGCTGTTGCGATGGCGTTCGTCGGCGCATTGCACCTGGTACGGCTTGCACGCTGGTCCGGTGACCGGACGACGCGCGAACGGCTGCTCGTGATCCTGCACGTCGGCTATGCCTTTGTGCCGCTGGGCTTCCTCCTGAATGCCCTGGCGGGCTTCGGCGTACTGCCACCCAGCGCCGGCATTCATGCCTGGATGACCGGTGCTGCCGGAACCATGACGCTGGCGGTGATGACGCGCGCGAGCCTCGGCCATACCGGACAGGCGCTGACGGCCTCGCCGGCGACCCAAGCCATCTATGTCGCGATCATCGCCGCGGCACTGGCGCGCGTTGCTGCCGTGGTGCTGCCCGCACATAGCGACGCATTACTGCACGTCGCCGCCTGCGGCTGGATCGTCGCGTTCCTAGGCTTCGCCATCGCGTTCGGTCCGCTGCTTGCCGGCAGTCCCCGGCGCGCGCTCGCCATCATGGGCGTCCCGGCTCCGGCACGCTGAGCCTCAGGCGGCTGACGCTGAGGGGACGCCGGCCGGTTTTGCCAGAGGCCGCACGCCGCGCCGCCATTCCGTGATGGTGCAGCCGAAGCGGCCCCGGAACCAGCGGGCCATGGCGCTCTGCGCGGAGAAGCCGAGCTGCGCGGCGATGTCCGCAAGCGGCCTGTCGGGGTCCTCGATCAGGTGGATCACGAGATCCGCGCGTTGCGCGTCGAGGATGGCCGAGAAGCTGGTGCCTGCTGCGGCGAGGTGCCGGTGGATGGTGCGGCGCGTGCAGGCGAGACGCTCGGCGACGCGGTCGACCGTGCAGTCGCCGCTCGCGAGCAGGCTGCGCACGACCTCGTCGACCTTTTCCTCCCAGCTCGCGGGCCGGTTTTCGATCGCTTCGATCCGCTTGCGCAGATAACTCGCGATGAGAGGATGCGCGCTCGGGATCCGGCGCTCCATGTCGTGCACCGACATCAGGATCGAATCGCCATCTGCATTGAACGTCACGCGGCAGCCGAAGAATTCGCGATAGCGCTTGCTGTCGTGCGGCGGCGGGTAGTGCAGGTGCACCTCCAGCGGCCGCCAGTCGCTGCCGAACAACGACTGGATGATGCGGTGGGTGCTGCCCAGCGCCATGTCGATCGACTGGCGCGGCGCGGTCGGTTGCCGCCCGCGCAAATGCAGCGTGATGGTCACGGTCTGCTTGTCCCTGACGACGTCGAGCCGCATGCCGTCATGATGGATATGGATGAAGCGGGAGAATGCCTCGATCGCCTCGCCGACGGTGGCCTGTTCGCGCACGATCAGGCCGACCGAGCCGAAATTGGTCAGGCCGCCGCGCTCGGCGAGCCGCAAGCCGAAATCTTCGGCACCGGACTCCGCTGCCGATATCTCGAGCAGACGACGCAACGCCGAAACCGCAATGGGTGTATCGGGACTGTCGAGGATGGCCAGCGGCAGCCTGACCTTGCGCATCATCTGCCTGGGATCGAGCCCAACCGACCGGGCGACCTCGGGGTAACAACTCAAGCCTGCACTGCGAATGAGGTCGGTCATGCGACCTGTTCCTGTCAGCCATTCCTGCAGATGTCCCGAAATGTAAAGTTTCTGTCCCGATCCGTCAAATCCGGGAACAGGGTGGAACATACATAAGGGAAAGCGAAGCACCGGCGTGAATGCGGTGCTGATGGCGGCGGGGCGCGATGAGGCCCCCGGCCGCCTCGTATCATTTGACCAAGACATTGCTGGATCGGGATTATGCCGGGGAACATGCTTTCCAAGGGTGAGGTATTCGTCATTGACACTGATGCAACCTCACGCGAGCAACTTTCAATGGCGCTTCAACAGAGCGCCTATGACGTGATCTGCTTCGCCGACGGTGCATCGCTGCTGTCGGAAGCAAAAGAGCGGATGCCGGCCTGCGTGCTGCTGGAGATGCCGCCGGATCGCTCCGCCGCCCTCGAGGTGCTCAAGCGCCTGCGCGAGGAAAATTGCATGGCGCCGGTGCTGGTAACTTCGGCGAACGGCAGCATCGCGATGGCGGTGGATGCCATCAAGAGTGGCGCAACCGACTTCATCGAGAAGCCGTTCCGCAGCCATGAGGTCGTCGACCGGATCGATGCCGCGATTGACGAATCCGCCCAGCCCGATCCGAGCCGGCAGCGTTGGCTGCCCGGTTGCGAACCGCTGACGGCGCGCGAAGGCGACGTGCTCGCGCATCTGGCTGCCGGCCTCACCAACAAGGAGGTAGCCCGTCGCATGCATCTCAGCGCACGCACGGTCGAGGGCTATCGTGCCAGCATCCTGAAGAAGGCCGGCGCCAAGAACGTGACTGACCTGCTCCGCCGCATCTTCGGCCAGGGGGCGCCCGGCCAGGTCTGAGGTCTGGCAAGTCTGAGGTCTGCTGTTACGATTCTGTTGTTCCGCGGCCATGCTGCTGCCGCAACTGTGCCCAACGGAAACCTCAATCGAACCGGTTCCTTCCCTGCCGCGTCTTAACCTGATGGCGTGGCATGTTTTCGCGCGTCCGGCTGGCGGCGCGGCGATATCGGCAGGGAGAAGTTTGATGCGCACGATCGCAAGATGTCTGGCGACGACGAGCCTGGTCCTGGTGACCACGGCACTCGCTTCGCCCTCATGGGCCGCCGATGTGGACGCCACATCGGCCATCGACACCGTCACCGTCTACCCTGACGGCGCCACCGTCACCCGCGTCATCGCGATCGATCTCGCCTCTGGCGACAGCACGCTGGTCGCCAGGGATTTTCCGCTCTCGCTCGATCCGTCGTCGCTTCGTGTCGAGGGCGAGGCGGGCGCCAAGCTGACCATCGGCACTATCGATGCGCGGCCGCCGCGTGCGGCGCCGCCGGTCAATCTGCCCGAGCTCGACAAGCGTATCGAGGCGCTGAAGGACGAGCGCGCCGACCTGCAAGGCGCGATCGACGCGGCCGCCGCCCGGCGCAAATTCGCCCAGCGCTTCGCCGAAGCCTCACCTGCCGGCCTTGGCGAGAAGGGCGAGGCGCGTCCGATCACCGAGTGGCGCGCGGCCTTTACCGCTGTGGCCGAGGAAGTCGCGGCCGCCGACAGCGCGATCCGCGATGCCACACGAAAACAACGCGAGATCGATCGCCAGATCGCGCAGCTCGAGGCCGATCGATCCGCCAAGCCGCCGAGCAAGCTCGAGGTGCGCATCGACGTCGCTTCGGCAGCCGCGACCAAGGCCAATCTGCGCGTGACCTATGCAGTCCGCAACGCACGCTGGCTGCCGCTCTATGACGCCCGGCTCGATACCGGTGCCAAGGACCGCAAGCCGCAGCTCGAACTGGTCCGCCGCGCCGAGGTCACGCAATCGACCGGCGAGGATTGGTCCAATGTCGCGCTCGGCGTTTCCACGGTCCGCATCGCTCGCGGCGGCAGCGCGCCGGAGCTGGGGTCGCTGGTGGCGCAATATCCGCAGGTGCCGAAGCCGCGCGCGCTGGGCCAGGTCTCGGACATGGCGATGCCTGCGCCCGCGGCAGCGCCGATGTTGCGGAAGATCGAGCCGGCATCCAGCGCGAGGCAAGAGGTTGCAGTCGCCCAGCAAGCCGACGAACAGCAAGCGGTTGCGGAGATCGGCGACTTCCAGGCAACTTTCAAAATCCCCGGCCGCGTCAGCCTCGGCGCCGCGGAGGGCGCCAAGAGCCTGCGCATCGCCGCAATGAGCGTGCCCGCCGACCTCGCGGTGCGCGCCGCGCCGGTGCAGGACCCCACCGCTTTCCTCGAAGCCAGCTTCAAGCAGACCGACGATACGACGCTGTTGCCGGGCAAGGTCGCGATCTACCGCGACGGCATCTTCGTCGGCCGCGGCAAGCTCGCGGCCTCAGCCAAGGATGATATCGTGCGGCTCGGCTTCGGTGCCGACGACAAGGTCAAGATCGAGCGCGCGGTGCTCAAGCGCAACGAGGGCTCGGCCGGCCTGCTGGTCACGACGTCGAAAACCGACGAGCGGGCCTTCAAGACCACCATCCGCAACGGCCACGACTTCCCGATCCGCGTCGCGATCGAGGACCAGCTGCCGGTCAGCGAGAATGACGAGATCGTCGTCGAGATGCTGCCCGCGACCACGCCGCCGACGGCCAAAGATATCCGCGACAAGCGCGGCGTGCTGGAATGGTCGTTCGACGCCAAGCCCGGCGAGGTCCGCGACATCAACTTCGCCTGGCGGGTCCGCTGGCCGAAGGACAAGACCATGGTGATCGTGCCGTCGGGTTAGGGGCGGTCGCGCCACGAAGGAGATGCGCTCCCTCTCCCGCTTGCGGGAGAGGGCTGGGGTGAGGGCTCTATCCTCTTGGGGAGTCTTCGTTGTTGAGACACCCTCTCCCCGACCCTCCCCCGCAAGCGGGGGAGGGAGAGGAGAGAGCGCTGTCCTTACTTCGCCTTCAGGAAGTCGGCGACTTCGAGCAGCATGAACTCGTCGTCGTCGGCCTTGTTGGGATCGCGGCTGGACGAGAACGGCAGGTTGTTGTCGTTGCCGACGATGATGTGGGTGTCGTCGACGCGATCGACGTTCTCGATGGTGAAGAACGGGAAGGTGTAGACGCCGTCATTGAGGGCTTTCCGGGCCTTCTTGTCGGGGTCCTGGATCTTCATCAGGTCGATATAGCCGAYCTTGCGCACGGGCTTGCCGACATTGGCCTCCGTCAGCTCGATCTTGTAGACGCGCTTGAACTTGGCGACGTCGGGGAAGCAGTTCTCGCCGCGCGTGCCGGCCGGGCAGGCCTTGTCCGGCGTGCCCTCGCCATTGTCGCGCTCGATGACGAGGCCGGCGCTCGGATCGATCATGTTGAAGTCGCCGATGGCGTTCCCGTTCTGCTCGAACACATACTGCCAGTAACGGCCGGTGAATTTTTCGGCGGCGACGTCGAATTCCAGGATGCGCGAAGCCTCCTTGCCGTCGACACGCTCCCAGTCCTTCTTGTCGGCGTCCCAGAGCGGGCCTTCGAGCAGGCCGTAGAGGAACTTGCCGTCCTTGGAGGAAGCAAAGCCCTCAAAGCCCTTGGAGCGGCGGAGATTGACGTTGGTGTAGGTCGCGCCCGGCGCGCCCGGGGTCGCTACCGCCCAATGGTCGGGCGAACGCACCGGCTTGCCGTCGGCAATGGTCTCGAACACGGCGAGGATCTTGCCTGTCTTGTCGGCCTTCAGGATGTAGGGGCCGAACTCGTCGCCGATCCAGAAGGTGTCGCCGATGATCTGGAAACCTTCGGTGTCGAAATCGGAGCCGGTGAGATAGCGCTTCTCGGTGTCCTCGTGGACGATGCGGAACGGCACGCGTCTGTCGGGATCGTGCAGGAAGATGGTCTCCTGACGATCGATCTTGCCGCTGGCCCAATCCATCTTGTAGCGGTTGAGGTACAGCATCGAGTCCGGCGAGTTGGCGCGCGCGCCCATGCCGTTGTCGGTGATGACCCAATAAGTGCCGTCGGGCATGTGCTTGATGCCGGAATGGCCCTGCAGCGGTTGGCCCTTGAACGGCAGCGAGATGCCGGTCGGGCGCTCGAACGACTTGCCCATCACGGTGCCGAGCGCGTCGACGCGTTTTCCCGTGGTGTATTTCCCCGAGGTCTTGAGATCGGCCGGCGCATCGGCGGGCGCGTCGATGAAAGTGGCGGCCGGCATCACGACGTGACCGGCGAGCTTGGCCGGGAATTCGCCCTCGTTCTGCGCGAGCGCGGTGCTCGCGGTGAGAATGATCGTTGCGACGGTCGAGAGAAAAGTCGCGCGCATATGCGTCTCCTGTGAGTGGACGACGCCTTATGCGGATCGCTCATTGCAGTTTTGTGAAGCCGGGCCAAACGCCGCAGCCGCGGGTTACTCCTTTACCGCGCTGAGATCGGGCCGGGCACGGTGAACGAGGCCGTCTCTCATCAGCGGGCAAACGTTCGCCAAAGCCAAACGACGAAGGCAAGAGCTGTCTGGATGAACGCGCCGGTGATGGTCGCAAGCTTGATCGCGGTGATGGCTTTCAGGACCAAAAGTGCGGACGCCGCAGTATCCGGATCGCCCCGCCTGAGCAACCAGATGAGAAGACCGTCCTCGATCATGTCGCTCAGGAGGTAGATCGCCGGCAGCAGTAGCGCGAATTGAGCCAATGTGGGGTATAGCTGCCGAGCCCAGAAAAAGGACGCAGCTCCCAGCGATATCGAGAGTGCCAGCATGACGGCCAAGTCGAGCGGAAACAGAATGGGACTGATGTAGCTGCTCCTGATGTCCGACTTGACCAGCATCCGTAGGTCGTTCTCCGAATAGGAGAGCGTCTTCTCGGGAAATCGCGATTCGAACCCCTGGCCGCGGAAATAAGTTTCGGCATGGTTCCCGACCCACAAGAACAGACCGATCGCAGATGCGACGAAAATTACCAATACTACCGACGCAAGAATATTGGTGCGCATTTCGTATCCTCTCCTGTTGGTCCGGTTGGCACGGTTTGATCGCGATCGGAAGTCTCATGCAAGCACGAGCGACCTAGCCGTCGCAGCCGCACCCGCCGCTCGCGGCTGGAGAGCTGTCACGAGCGTAACCGCGCAAGGGATGCCGCCGCGCGGGATAGACCGGCAATCGATCTGGTTGGGACTGCCCAACGGCGTTTGGCGGCTGTCTGACCGCTGCAGTACCGGCTTACTCCTTCACTGCACCAGTCAGCGAAGACACATAGTAATCCACGAACAGCGAGTAGAAGATCGCAACCGGCAGCGAGCCGAGCAGCGAGCCCGCCATCAGCGCACCCCATTGGTAGACGTCGCCGGTGACAAGCTCGGTCAGGATCGCGACCGGCACGGTCTTGTTGGCGCCGCTCTGGATGAAGGCGAGCGCATAGATGAACTCGTTCCAGGACAGCGTGAACGAGAAGATGCCGGCGGAGATCAGCCCGGGCACGGCGAGCGGCAGCGTGATCCGGCGCAGGATCTGCAGCCGCGTCGCGCCGTCCACCAGCGCGCATTCCTCGAGCTCGTAGGGGATCGACTTGAAATAGCCGATCAGCAGCCAGGTGCAGAACGGCACCAGGAAGGTCGGGTAGACCAGAATCAACGCCAGCGGCGAGTCGAACAGGCCGAACTGCACCACCACGGTGGCGAGCGGGATGAACAGGATCGACGGCGGCACGAGATAGGCCAGATAAATGCCGAGGCCGACATAGGGACTGCCGCGAAAGCGCAGGCGCTCGATGGCGTAGGCAGCCAGCGTGCTCGCGACCAGCGACAGGGTCGTCGCCCCGATCGCGACCAGCATCGTCGTCCACAGCCAGCGCGGATAGGCGGTGTCGAACAAGAGGTGCTTGATGTGCGCCAGCGTCGGCGAGGAGATCCAGAACGGATTGTGCTCCTTGTAGTTCATCAGCTCCGCGTTCGGCTTGAACGAGGTGATCGCCATCCAGTAGAACGGGAACAGCAGCACGATCACGAAGATCGAGAGCGGCAGATAGAGCGTGATGAAGCGGCGCGGTCCCGAGGACCAGTCGATCACGCCGGTCCGCTCCTCGTCGACGAGATGCGGGCGCGGGGCAGGGGCGGCCTGGTCAGTCATTGTCTTCTCCCTGCTGCCATTTGCGGCGTGCCAGGCCGAAATAGGAAAACAGCGTCGCGAACACCAGGAACGGGATCATCGACACCGCGATGGCCGCGCCTTCGCCAAGCTCGCCGCCGGCGATGCCGCGCTGGAACGCCAGCGTCGCCAGCAGATGCGTCGAGTTGCCCGGCCCGCCGCGGGTGATGGCGTAGACRAGCTGGAAATCGGTGAAGGTGAAGATGATCGAGAAGGTCATGACGATGGCGAGGATCGGCATCATCATCGGGAAGGTGATGTAGCGGAAGCGCTGCCAGGCGCTGGCGCCGTCGAGCATCGCGGCCTCGTAGAGCGAGGGCGAGATGGTCTGCAGGCCTGCAAGAAGCGAGATCGCGACGAAGGGAATGCCGCGCCAGATGTTGGCGGCGATCAGCGAGAACCGGGCCGGCCAGGGCGAGCCGAGGAAGTCGACATTGCTCGACTTCCAGTGCAGCACGTCGACCAAGAGATAGGAGATGATCGAGAATTGCGGATCGTAGATCCACCAGAACGCCAGCGCCGAGAGCACCGTCGGCACGATCCACGGCAGCAGGATGATCGCGCGCAACAGGCTCTTGAACGGAAAATGGTTGTTGAGCAGCAGTGCGAGCCAGAAGCCGAGCGCGAACTTCCCGAAGGTCGCGATGCCCGTGTAGACCACGCTGTAGAATACCGCATTCCACCATAGCGAATCCGTGAGCAGGTACTGGAAGTTCTCCAGCCCAACGAACTCCCCCTTGCGGCCGATCGTGGTGTCGGTGAAGGCGAGCCAGATGCCGAGGCCCAGTGGATAGGTCAGGAACACCGCGAGCAACCCGAGCGCGGGCGCAAGGCACATCGCGATCAGGAACGGCTTGTAGTCGAACAGCCGCACCAGCCAGTTCGGCTGCCGGTGGATGAGGATCGGGGAGGGAAGCGTCGTCACGGACATTGGGGCGTTGTCCTGTCTGTGAAAGTCACCACACCCGTCATTGCGAGCGAAGCGACTTGTCCGCCGAAGCCTCGGCGAAGGCGGAAGCAATCCAGTCTGCTTCCGCGGCTACAGTCTGGATTGCTTCGTCGCTTCAGTGCAAAATTGCTTCGCAATTTGGTCACGCGCTCTCGCAATGACGGCCTGACGGCCGTCACTTCTGCCGCCGGAAATACCGCTTGCAGCGCTGCTCGGCTTCTGCGGCCGCGGCCTCCGGCGTGGCCGCGCCGGTGGCAACCGACGCAAACATCTGGATCAGCACGTAGTCGGCACTGACGGCACCGGTCGCGGTCGAGATCGGGCCGGCATAGCCGTCATAATAGGTGCTGTTCATGGTGTCCTTGAAGATCTTCAGCTTGGGATCCTGCGACCACACCCCGGCGTCGGCATAGGCTGCGAGCGGCTGCGACCAATAGCCGGAGTTGGCGTTGAGCCATGGCTCGTATTGGTCCTTCTCCAGCATGTATTGCAGGAACGCCTTTGCGGCATTGGGGTACTGGCTGTGCTTGAACACCATGGCGTTCAGCGTCAGGCCCGACATCGGCGAGATCTTGGCAACGCCCTTCGGCAGCAATTGATGCTCGGTATCGTCGGCGATCGCCTTGGTCGCCGGATCGTTCTTCAGGGAGAAATAGAGCGAGACGCCGTTGGCGGTCAGCGCGATCTCCTGCGCGGCATAGGCACGGTTGTTGCTGACGTCGTTCCACGATGTCGTGCCGGCGATGAAGGTCGGGTAGAGCTGCTTGACCCAGTTCAGCGCAGCGATCGTCTCCTTGCTGTTGATGATGACGTTGCCCTCTTCGTCAAGCAGGGCGGCGTTGTGCGACCACAGCGCCCAGCTGGCAAAGCCGTTGCCGTCGCCCTTGGCGTTGCCGAGCGCGAAGCCCGCGGGCTTGCCGGCCTTCTGTAGCTTCTGGCAGAGATCGAGGATGCCGGCATGGTCTTCCGGCACCTTGTCGAAGCCGACCGATTGCAGGATCGACTTGCGATAGACCAGCGGACCCGGGGTGGCGCCAAACGGCAATCCGATCCAGGTGTCGCTCTTGTTCTTCTTGCCATAGCGCTGCGCCAGCGGCAGCCAGCCGCCGTACTTCTTGCCGGCATAGTCGGCGACATCGGTCAGCTCGACCAGCTTGTCGATATAGATGTGCGGTGCATCCGAGAAGCCGATGATGATGTCGGGGCCGGCACCGGAATTGGCAGTGACCGCGGTTTGCTGGGCGATGTCCTCCCAGCCGACGAAATCGACCTTGACCTCGACCCCGGTGTCCTTGGTGAATTTTGCCGCATTGGCGCGGAACACGTCCTCGTCGGCCTGGACGAAGCGCACCGGCCGCAGCATGCGCAAGGACGCGCCTTTTTCGATCTCGCGCTTGGGCGCCGGGACGTCAGCGGCCTTGATGTTTGATGTTTGCGCTGCAGCACCAGTGGCGGCGAACGTCGCAGCGGACAGGCCCAGCGCCAAGGCATCACGACGGGTGATGTCGTTCCTCATCAGTTCCTCCCTGTGTTGTCTCCCTTCCCGGCGTTGATCGCCGGTGAAGGGCCGTTTCCTGCTTTCGGCGTGCTTTTGCGCCTGCCGTCTTAGCTGTTCGGTCCGCGATCCATGCCGACAGGCTGCCAGCGGCGGAGCGCGGTGTTCTGCAGCACCGACGGATTGACACAGCTTACCGGCCACATGCCCTGAAGCACCAGTGACAATTCGTAGCCCACCCGGCGCTTGCGCGCCTCGTCGAACCGTGCCGAGGCCGAGGCGACGTGGGCGGTCAGGGTCACGTTCTCCATTCCCAGGATCGGGTTGTTGTGCGAGGGCGGCTCCTTCTCCAGCACGTCGAGGGCGGCGTGCGCGATCCAGCCTTCCTGCAGCGCCTTGATCAGGCTCTCCTCGTCTACCGTAGCGCCGCGCCCGGTGTTGATGAAGATCGAGCCTTTCTTCATCTGCCGAAAATGCTTCTCGGTCAGCATGTGATGCACTTCGGGCCGGGCCGGGGCGTGCATCGAAACGAAGTCGGATTGCGACAGCACCTCGTTCAGCGTCGCGGGGATAACGCCGTGGTCCCACATCAGCGTTTCCTGGATGAAGGGATCGTAGGCCATCATGCGCAGGCCGAACGGTGCGGCGCGTTTCGCAACCGCACGCGCGACACGACCGAACGAGATGAAGCCGAGCGTTTGCCCCATCAGCCGCGGAATCTTCAGCAGCGCCGGCCGCCCCTCGGCCCAGCGCCCGCTGCGCACCATCTTGTCCTGCTCGACCACGCGGCGGAAGCCCGCAAGCAACAGCATCATCGCGTGGTCTGCGACTTCCTCGATGAAGGTGTCGGGAATGTTGGTGACGGGAATGCCGCGCGCGGTCGCGGCCTTCACGTCGACGCTGTCGACGCCGACCGAGCCGAGCGTGATGACCTTGCAGTTCTCCAGTGCGTCGATGATGGTCTTGGTGATCGGGATGCCCTTGGCGTAGATCGCGTCGGCATTCCTCGCGGCGGCGATGAATTCCGCCTCGTTGGCCGGAGCTTCGACGATCTCGGCATCGATCGGATCGAGCGCCTCGCGCTCGTAGGAATAATCGCTGCCCGCGACCGTGAAGCTCGCGCCCTTCGGCGTCATCACCCTGTATTTCGGCATTTCCTGCTCCCGATTTGGTTTGTCGGTTCTTGTTGCGACCCATACCCAGGGGGTGGGCCTTTACGTCTTTTACGCGAAATCGACGCGAGCGCGTACAATTCCCGGTTGTCCAGAGCGATGTTATTTGCCGTTTTGGGCGGCAGTGTCAGCCCTTCTACGGAGGGCCGTAAGTAACTTGCTAAGGGGTCCCACACTAAAAGTTGATTCAATTTCGATCGGTTCACTCGCGTGCCCGTATCCCTTTTTCTCCGGAGTCCATCCAGTGAAGTTGAGCAATCTGAAGATCGCCGCCAAGCTAGGCATCCTTGTCGGCGTCACGTTGTTCGGCCTGTGCGTGGCCGGAGTTCTCGCCGGCTATTTGATGAAGCGCGAGATGGTGAATGCGCGCATCGATCAGGCCAAGTCGATCGTCGATCTCGGTCGCAATTTTGCAGCCGCCCTGAAGAAGCGCGTCGATGCCGGCGAGCTGACCAGGGACGCAGCCTTGGCCGAGCTTCGCCGCTACGGCAATGCGATGACCTACGACAACGGCTCGGGCTACCTGTTCGGCACGTCCTATGACGGCATCACCCAGCTCGCGCCCGATCCGAAGCAGATCGGCGCCAACCGCATGGACGTCGTGACCAACGGCCGCAGGCTGTCCGTCGAGCTCATGGATGGCGTCAAGGCCAACGGCTCGATCCTGCTGTACTATGAATATGTGAAGCCCGGTCAGGAAACGCCGATCCGCAAGCTCGGCTACGCGGTCGCGGTGCCCGGATTCGACATGTATCTCGGCACCGGCGCCTATCTCGACGACATCGATGCCAAGATGGGCCCGGTCTATTGGCTGCTCGGCCTGGCCATGCTCGGCATCGTCATCGTCGCGGGCAGCGTCGCCTGGCTGCTCGGCCGCAGCATCAGCCGTCCGCTGGCGCTGCTCGGCGCCCGCATGAAGGATCTCGCCGAAGGCAAGCTGGAGGGCGACATCCCCGGCGTCGGCCGCGGCGACGAGGTCGGTGCGATGGCGTCGACCGTCCAGATCTTCAAGGACAATGCGCTCCGCATCCGCGATCTCGAGCAGACCGAAGCGGCGGCCAAGGAGCGCGCCATGGCGGAACGTCGCAGTACGATGGAAGGTATCGCCAACGACTTCGAACGCAGCGTCAACGGCATCGTCCGCTCGGTCTCGTCGGCCGCGGCCGGCATGCAGTCGACGGCGCAGTCGATGACCGCGACCGCCAGCGACGCCTCGTCGCGCGCCGCCACCGTCGGCGCCGCCTCGTCGAAGGCCTCCGGCAATGTCGGCACGGTTGCCGCGGCCGCCGAAGAGCTGTCGAGCTCGGTCGCGGAAATCTCCCGCCAGGTGACGCGCTCGACCGAAGTGGCGAGCCGCGCCGTCAGCGACGCCGAGCGTACCAACGCCACGGTGCAGGAGCTCTCCACCGGCGCCGAGAAGATCGGCGAAGTCGTCAAGCTCATTCACTCGATCGCGGCGCAGACCAATCTGCTCGCGCTCAACGCCACCATCGAGGCGGCGCGTGCCGGTGAATCCGGCCGTGGCTTTGCCGTCGTCGCGTCCGAGGTCAAGGCGCTGGCCAACCAGACCGCCAAGGCGACCGAGGAAATCTCCGCGCAGGTCGCGGCGATGCAGACCTCGACCAGCGATGCGGTCGCGGCGATCGGCGGCATCACCCAGACCATCGCCGAGATGAGCGAGATCACCGCCGGCATCTCCTCGTCCATCGAGCAGCAGGGCGAAGCCACCCGCGAGATCGCCCGCAACATCCAGTCGGTCGCGGCCGGCTCGAGCGAGATCAACGCCAATATCGGCAGCGTCACCTCGGCCGCGGAAGCGACCGGCGCCGCGGCCAGCGACGTGCTGACCAATGCCCGCGAGCTGGACCACCAGTCCGGCGCGCTGCGCAGCGCGGTGGACGGCTTCCTCGCCAAGGTCCGTGCGGCGTAGAATTTCTGCGCATGTCTCGTGCCCCGGACGCAGCGCAGCGCTTCTTCAGCGGTGCGCTGCAGAGCCGGGGCCCATGCTGCGGCAATCTGGGTCCCGGCTCTGCGCAGCAGCGTTGCACGCTGCAGCGCGTCCGGGACACGAGAACCATCCCTACTGCTTCTCGATTCCCGCGTCCCTGATCAACTTCTCCCACAGCACCAGCTGCTCGTTCACGAATGTGCCGAGCTCCTCCGGCGTGCCGGAGAAGGCGTCCATGCCGAGCGTGGCGAGCTGGGCCTTGATCTCCGGCTTCTCGATGATCTTGCGGATCTCGGCATTGAGCCTGACCACGATCTCCTTCGGCAGGCCGGCGGGGCCGAAATAGCCCTGCCATGATGAGATGTCGAAATCAGGCACGCCGGCCTCCTGCATCGACGGAAGGCTGGGGATCAGCGGCGTGCGGTCCTTGGTGGTGACGGCGAGCGCGCGCAGGGCGTTGCCCTGGACGTGCGGCAGGCCGGTCAGGATGTCCACGAACATCATCGAGACGCGGCCGCCCATGACGTCGTTGAGCGCCGGCGGCGAGCTCTTGTAGGGCACGTGCAAGAGGTCGAGACCCGCATTGTGCGCGAAGGTCGCGCCCGACACGATCGCCGAGGAAGAGCCCGAGGCGTAGCTGAGCTTGCCGGGATTGGCCTTGCCGTAGGCGACGAGCTCGGCGACTGTTTTCGCTGGCACGTCCGGGTGAACCACCAGCATGAATGGCAGATCGCCGGTGCGCGCGATCGGGGTGAAATCCTTCACCGGATCGTAGGTCAGGCTTTTGAGCAGATAGGGATTGGCCGAATGGGTGGTGTTGGTGGTCACCAGCAGCGTGTAGCCGTCGGGCGCCGAGCGCGCGACATAGGTCGCAGCGATCATGCCGTTGGCGCCGGCCTTGTTCTCGATGACGATGCCGACGCCGAGCGCCTGCGACAGATGGTGCGAGATCAGCCGCGTCGTGGTGTCGGTGCCGCTGCCGGCCGCAAACGGCAGCACCAGCGTGATGTTGCGGCTCGGCCAGGTATCGGCCTCCGCAGTGGATGCGGCCGCAAGACACAGCGCAGCCGCGCCGACGGTGCGCATCACGCGCATGAACGATGAGAGCATGTTCGGACGTTCCCTGTTTTTTCGTTGCGGGGAACCTAGCTGGTCCGCATCGAAACCGGAAGACGGCAGGGTGCCGCGTCCGTGGCGCGGAATTTACTTCATCGCAGCGCCCCGGCGCGAGGCGATGACGACGCCGACGAGCACCAGCGCATAGCCGATCAAATGGAAAGGCTGCAGCTTTTCGCCGAGCAGCAGGATCGCCATCGCCGAGCCGAACACCGGCACCAGATGGAAGAACGGCGCGGCACGGTTCGGCCCGATCAGTGCGACGCCGCGGTTGAAGAACAAATAGGCGAGCGTCGAGGGGAAAATCAGGATGTAGCCGAGCGTCATCAGCGTCAAAGTGTCGAATTGGATGACATTGCCGCTCCAGGCCTCCCAGACGGCGGTCGGCAGCAGCATCATGGCGCCGCAGCAGGTGGTGAAGGACAGAAAGGAGAGTTGGTGCACCTTCGGCCGCCGCGGGATGAAGGCGGAGTAGATGCCGAACGCGACCAGCGAGGAGGCGAACATGATGTCGCCCCTGTTGAAGGAGATGCTCGCCAGCGCCGCGAGATCGCCGCGCAGGATGATGATGAGCACCCCGAGAAGCGAGATCGCGATGCCGGCGAGCTGCCCGGCCGTCAGCCGCACGCCGAACAGCACCAGCGACCACAGCGCCACGAACAGGGGACCTGCCGACTGGATCAGCAGCGCGTTCAGTGCTTCCGTAAATTGCAGCGCCCAGTAAGAGATCGCGTTGTTGAAGGCAAAGCCGACCAGCGACAGGAACAGCATCAGCGGCAGGCTTTTGAGCAGGGCGGCCCAGTCGCGTTTCAGGTGCGGCCACGAAAACGGCAGCAGGATCAGGAACACGCCGAACCAGCGGATCGTCGTCACCGTCAGCGGCGGCACATGCGCACCGACATGGCGCGCGAGCACGATGTTGCCGGCCCAGAACAGCGAGCTCAGGCCTGTCTCTTATACACATCTAGATGTGTATAAGAGACAGGGCAGCAGGATCAGGAACACGCCGAACCAGCGGATCGTCGTCACCGTCAGCGGCGGCACATGCGCACCGACATGGCGCGCGAGCACGATGTTGCCGGCCCAGAACAGCGAGCTCAGGCTGAGCAGCAGATGAGGCTGGTTGTTGAGCCAGCTGGCCGGATTCGAGGCCGATGGCGCGGGCGAGGCAATGGTCATTGGCGTCGGATGAGCTTGCGCCGGATTCTCACCATGACACAAGTCATGCCGCCGCAATGCTACAATGCAGGCAAACCCTGAGGAGGTGCCATTGGCGGTCAATATGTTGAACATCCAGGGCCTGGAACAGCTCGACCCGCATGCGCCGGTGGTGATGCTGAACCTGATGCGTTTCCACACCCGCTCGCGCGACGGCAACGGCTCCGGCTGGGACGCCTATCTGCGCTACAGCGCGATCACCGTGCCCATGATCAAGGCGCGCGGCGGGACGCTGCTGTGGACCGGCGAGGCCAAGGCCATCGCGCTCGGCCCGCATGATGGCAATGAATGGGATTTCGTCGCGCTGGTGTTCTATCCGTCCGTCGCGGCGTTCCGCGACATGATGACATCGGAACCCTACGAGCGCGATGCCGATCCGCATCGCGTCAACGGCTGCGCCGAGCACGTCATCATCGCCACCAGCGAGGCGTACAGCAAATTCAGGGTGAGCTAGGTCGGCTGCTTCCGCGACGCCACGAACACGCCTGACAGCACCAGCGCGAAGCCAATGAAGTGGAAGGCCTGCGGCAGCTCGCCGAGGAACACCATCGCCATGATCGAGCCGAACACCGGCACCACGTGGAAAAACGGCGCGGCGCGGTTGGCGCCGATCAGGCGGACGCCGCGGTTGAAGCAGAGATAGGCGAGCGTCGAGGGAAACACCGAGACGTAGAACAGTGTCAGCAGGTTCGGGCCGTCGAGCTTCATCACGGGGCGCGCCGACAATTCCCAGATCTCCAGCGGAATGAGGCAGGCCGCCCCGGCCCCGAAGGTGAAGGCGAGAAACGACAGGCCGTGGATCGGCGGCCGCTTCAACGTCAGCACCGAATAGAGTGCGAAGATGATCAGCGCCACGATGAAGATCAGATCGCCCTTGTTGAAGGCGATGTTCGACAGCGTGGTGAGATCGCCGTGCAGCAGGATGATCAGCACGCCGCACATCGACAGAGCTACGCCGAAGGCCTGCGCCAGGGTGAGGCGGACGCCGAGGATGACCAGCGACCACAGCGCCACGATCAGCGGCGCGGCCGACTGCAGCAGCAGCGTGTTGAGCGCCTGGGTATGCTCCAGCGCCCAGTATTGCAGGGTGTTGAAGGCGCCGATGCCGGTGATCGAGAGCACAATCATCAGACCGAGTTTTTCGCGGATCGCGGGCCAGTCCTGGGCGAGATGCTTCCAGGCGAACGGCAGCACCAGCAGGAAGGCGAAGGTCCAGCGCAGGAACGACAGCGTCACCGGCGGGATGTGGCCGGCGGCGAGCCGCCCCACCACCGCATTGCCGGCCCAGCACATCGCAGTGATGCTCAGCAGGAGATAAGGCTGGTTGGCAATCCAGCTGTGGCTCGATGATTCGGCGCTCGTGGTCTGGCCGGTGGCGGACATTGTGATTGTTATGGCCCCGCGTGGAGTGCAGCAAGGCCGCCAGCCCGGCTCTGTCCGGGCCGGTCGAAACCCGGCCCGTCCAAAGACACCGAAACGCGCGCGATATCAATGCCGCGAGGCGCATCGCCATCATGCGCCGCACGAAGTGACGGAACTCTACGACGCCGCCGGCGCGGCGTGTGGCACGGATCCCGAGCGCATTGCCGCCCGTGCGGCCCATCCACCTCCGAGAATGGCCCCGGTGAAGCCTCCGCCGCCAGTGAAAGCCGAGGCGAGATAGACGCCGTCGACGGCCGTCACGGGCATCGGCACGAAACTGCGCGACTGCGGTGCGAAGCCGTAGACTGCACCACCTGGCGTGTTGAGGTAGTGCGCAAGCGTTTCGGACGTGGACATCTCGCGCTGCACGACAGCACCGGCGATGCCGGGATATTGGCGATCGAGATCGGCAATGACGAGATCCATCCAGCGCTCCTTGCGGGCGCGCTTGGCGTCGGCAGAAAGGCCGGTCCAGTTCGCGAGCCGGTCGAGCCCGACGAGTGCGCCGAGATAAGGCGGCTGTTCGTTCAGGCCGGAATCGATCTGATCATAGGCGACGAAGCCGTAGGGGGTGAGACGCTCTGGCGGATCTTCGCCCAGCAGCGCGGCGGCCTCGCGGAATCCCGACAGGCGCGTCAACCATCCCGGCAGTATGCTGGTCGAGTAGTGCCTGACACCGAAATCGCGGGATGGGCGATCGAGGCCGATCGCAATGCTCCACAGCGAGATCGAGGGGTGTCGGCCGTCGTAACGCGACAGGAACGTCGCGCGCTTGTCTTGCGGCAGCATCGCCGCCAGCACGGAGGGAGCCGCGTTGCCGAGCACGACGGGCGCCAGCTCTTCGCGCACATCGTCGCTTCCTGGCGAGCGATGGCGCACACCGCGAGCACGGTTGCCGTCGACGAGAATGGTCTCGACCTCGCGTCCTGCCTCCACCGCCCCACCGGCATCGCGAATGATTGCAACCAGGCGATCGCTGAGCGCCTGCGATCCGCCGCGGACATAGTGTCCGCCGCCAACGAGATAGGAGGCCTGCGGAATGGCGAACTGGATAAACGGCATGGTGTCGGGATCGTCGGTGTAATAGCCGAGGTTCGAGGCGAGCGCGAGCTTGACCGCCTCGCTATCGCCGAACAGGCGTGCAAGCACCTCGCTCACGGTCGCGTGACGGTCGCGAATCAGCGGCCACAAGCGCCACGGCAGTGTCGGCGCGTGCCATAGCCACCAATCGCGATCGTCCTGATGCTCGCTCATCAACGCGATCGCCTGCCGAACGGCATCGATGCGCTCGAAATATTGTGCGATGCCTTTGGCCTGTGCCGGAAACTGCGATTTCGCCGCAGCCGCCGCGGCCTCGAGACCGTGCGGCATCACGAAGGGGCGCTCGAACAGGGGGCTTCTCACCTCGTGCAGCGCGCCGACGTCGACGAACGGCAGATCGCGATCGATGCCGAGCGCGCGCAGGATCGGCAGCTTGGGATCGAAGGCGTCCAGGCCGTCGATCTCGTGCAGCGAGGCCTCGATCGCGAGCTGGCCATGACGATAGACCGTGGCCGCGCCGCCGAAGCTCTGGTTGCGCTCGAGCACCAGCACTTTATGGCCGGCGCGGGCGAGCAGTGCTGCCGCGGTCAGGCCACCGAGGCCGGATCCGATCGCGATGGCGTCAAAGCTGCGTGTCATCTCGGGTGACCTCGCTGGAGCATCGAGGCAAGCGTCCGGCCTCTATGGGTCTGGATTGATCGCAATCCATACTAAGAGAACGCGGTGGCGGGGGCCGTTGACCTGTGTCAATCGCAGCCAATGGAAACTCGTTGCCGGTCAGACGGGTGCCGAAATATCGCGGTCGCACCCCCCCTCAACCCCTGCGCCCGTGCGGATCAGATGCCGCTAAATTCGGCGTAACCTATTGACCTAAAGCAATCTCGATTCCCGGCGGCACGTTAGCGTCGCGCACTATCACCCCGGCTTTTTGCCGGGCCAGTAATCGAAATCGGGACGTGAATCCGTCGGTCAGTGCGGCGCGATTTGCATGGCGTTGTCATGGTCGAGCAGACAATCATCTTGCCGCAGCATAAGAGCCGGGTTTCCGTCGCGGCGCTGTGGTCGGGATTCCTCAATCACAAATGGTTCATCCTCGCGGCCGCCGTTCTGCTGGCTTTCGGAGCCTGGCAAAGCGTACGCATGATTCTCGGACCGGCGGTCGTCGTTGACGAGGTCAGGCACGGCCGCTTGATCGAGACGGTGGTGGCGAGCGGCCACGTCGAGACACCGTACCGGGTCGAGATCGGCAGCCAGATCACGGGCACGGTGCAAGAGGTGCTGGTGCAGGAGGGCGAAAAGGTCAGCAAGGGCCAGCCGCTGATTTCGCTGGAGTCGCGCGAATTGAACGCAGCCGTCGTGCAGGCGCACGGCGCGGTGGCGCAGGCCGAGGCCCGCATCAGGCAGCTTGAGGAACTGACGCTGCCGTCGGCGAGGGAAGCGTTAACGCAGGCGAATGCGACCTTGCGCAACGCGCAGCAGACTTACGACCGCACCGCGCAGCTCGAACACAACGGCTATGCGACGCGCGCGGCGCTCGACGATGCGCAGAAGACGCTTGACGTCGCCAGCGCGGCGAAGCGGTCGGCCGAGTTTCAGGTCTATACCGCCAGCCCCGGCGGTAGCGATTACGTGATGGCGCAGACGCAAGCCAACCAGGCGCGCGCCAATCTCGACACGGCGGAATCCCGGCTCGGCTATGCGACGATCACCGCGCCCCGCGACGGCGTCCTGATCACGCGCAGCGTCGAGCGCGGCACCGTGGTGCAGCCCGGCAAGGCGCTGCTCGTGCTCGCGCCGGTCGGCGACGCGCAGCTCGTGCTGCAGATCGACGAACGCAATCTCGGCAAGATCGCGCTCGGGCAGAAGGCGCTCGCCTCGGCGGACGCCTATCCGGACCGACGCTTCGCCGCAGCGATCACCTACATCAATCCTGGCGTCGACATTTCGCGCGCCTCGGTCGAAGTGAAGCTGACGGTCGCCGACCCGCCGGACTATCTGCGGCAGGACATGACTGTTTCGGTCGATATCGAAGTGGCTGCACGCGACGATGCGTTGATCCTGCCGCTGCGCTCGGTGCACGACGTCTTGTCGGGAAATCCCTGGGTGCTCGGCGTCAAGGACGGGCGTGCCGTCCAACGCCCCGTGAAGATCGGCCTGCACGGCAACAGCCAGGTCGAGATCACCGACGGCCTCGCTGCCGGCGATGTCGCGATCCCGCAAAGTTCCGGCATTCTGACCGGCCAGCGCGTGCGGCCTGTACGGCAATGAACCGCTGGCTGCCGTTCGAATGGATCATGGCCGTGCGCTTTCTGCGCGAAGGCCGGCTCCAGACTATCTTCATCATCGGCGGCATCTCGATCGGCGTCGGCGTCATCGTCTTCATGTCGGCGATGCTTGCGGGGCTGCAGGCGAACTTCATCAAGCGTGTGCTGACCTCGCAGCCGCAGATCCAGCTGCTCACGCCCGATCAGGTTGCGCGTCCGCTGCGCAACGGCGCGGGCGAGATCGAAGACGCAGTGGTGCAGCGTCCGAGCCAGCGGGTGATCTCGATCGACCAATGGCCGAAGATCAGGGCCCAGATGCAGGCGATGCCCGAGGTCGTCGCGGTGTCGCCGACGATCCTCGGCTCGGTGCTCGCGGTGCGCGGCGATGCCAGCCGTTCGGTGAATCTGTCCGGCGTCGAGCCGGACTCCTATTTCAAGATCGTCAAGGTTCCCGACTATATCGTCGCCGGCGAGCCGCGCCTGACCAGCGAGGACATCATCATCGGCATCGAGCTTGCGAAGGACCTGGGCGCCACCGTGGGCGACAAGCTCAACATTCGCGCCGCGTCCGGCGCGACGCGCGTGCTCACGATTTCCGGCCTCGTCGACCTCGGCAACAAGGGCGTCAACCAGCGCGTCTGCTACGCCGCGCTCCGCACTGCGCAATCGCTGCTCGGCATGATCGGCGGCATCACCACGATCGACATCACGGTCGGCGACATCTATGCGGCCGAGGACATCGCCCAGCGCATCCAGGCCGCCAACGTGGTCGAGGCCGACAGCTGGATCAAGACCAATGCGCAGTTCTTCACGGCGGTGCAGGCCCAGCAGAATACCAACACCTTGATCCGTCTCTTCGTCGGTCTCTCCGTGGCGTTCGGCATCGCGGCGGTGCTCATCGTCTCGGTGATCCAGCGCTCCAAGGACATCGGCATCCTGCGTGCGATGGGAACCTCGCGCGGCCAGATCCTGCGCGTGTTCCTGGTGCAGGGCGGCCTGCTCGGCTTCGTCGGCTCGCTGTTTGGCGCGGCCATGGGGGCGTTCGCGCTGGTCTATTGGCACTCGATCGCCCGCCAGGCCGACGGCACCGAATTGTTTCCGCTGATCCTGGAGCGGAGCCTGTTCGCCTACACGGCGCTGCTTGCCACCGTCACCGGCCTTCTGGCTGCGATGGCGCCTGCGGTCCGCGCCGCGAAACTCGATCCGGTGGTGGCGATCCGTGGCTGATGCGATCCTGAAGCTCGAACGGGTGTGCAAGGCCTACAATGTCGGTCTGCCGACCGAGACCGAGGTACTGCACGACATCGACCTCGAGCTCGACCATGGCGAGTTTCTCGCCTTGATCGGCCCCTCGGGCTCGGGCAAGAGCACGCTGCTCAACATCGTCGGCCTGCTCGACCAGCCGACGTCGGGCCGGCTGCTGATCAAGGGCCGCGACATCGCAGCCCTCGGCGACAGCGAGATCACCCACCTGCGCGGGCACACCATCGGCTTCGTCTTCCAGTACCATCTCCTGATCTCGGCCTTCACCGCGCGGGAGAACGTCATGATGCCGATGCTGGCCGACCGCGGCTTTGCATCGGCGGAGATCGAGGCGCGGGCGGACCGGCTGCTGGCGCAGGTCGGTCTGGAGAAATTCGCGGGCAACCGCGCCAACAACATGTCGGGCGGGCAGCAGCAGCGGGTGGCCGTGGCGCGGGCCTTGGCGATGAGCCCGGATCTCGTGCTTGCGGACGAGCCGACCGGCAATCTCGACACCAAATCGGCCGACGCCGTGTTCGAGCTGATGCGGCAGGTCAACCGCGACAGCGGCACGAGCTTCCTGCTGGTCACTCACAATATGGACCTGGCGCGGCGCTGCGACCGCATCATCGAAGTGGTTGACGGCCGCATCTCGGCCTAACGTTGTGGAAGACGCCCGGTAAGGCGGATTTTTAGGGGATATCAAAGGCTTGGATCGCGCCTTGGGCCCGAAAAAAGCCCCGTTCTTGCTTGCCTAGAGAGGCTGCTTCCTTTATCCGATGGGGCTGCCTCGCATGCGAACGGCCTTGGGCCGGGACTTAGGCTGGGCGCAGGCATGATCCCGGAAAAGTGGGTACCGGTTTTCCGATCGGATCATGCCGTTTAGAGAGCATTTCTTCGAAGGATTACCCGCGAATGGCCAATGTTGTCGTCGTCGGCGCCCAGTGGGGCGACGAAGGAAAGGGCAAGATCGTCGACTGGTTGTCGGAGCAGGCGGACATCGTCGCGCGCTTCCAGGGCGGTCATAACGCCGGCCACACGCTGGTCATCAATGGCGAGACCTACAAGCTCGCGCTGTTGCCCTCGGGCGTGCTGCGTCCGTCGAAGCTGGCTGTGATCGGCAACGGCGTCGTGTTCGATGCGCAGGCCTTCCTCGACGAGGTCACCAAGCTGCGCAACCAGGGCGTCGCGGTCGGCCCGGAGAATCTGCGCGTCGCCGAGAACGTGACCCTGATCCTGCCGCTGCACCGTGAGCTCGACGCGCTGCGCGAATCGTCCAATTCGGCGACGGCGATCGGCACCACCCGCCGCGGCATCGGACCTGCCTATGAGGACAAGGTCGGTCGCCGTGCGATCCGCCTGATGGACCTCGCCGACCTCGACACGCTGCCGCACAAGATCGATCGGCTCCTGGCGCACCACAATGCGCTCCGCCGCGGCCTCAATTTGCCGGAGTTCGACGGCAACGAGATCCTGAAGGAGCTGAGCGCGCTGGCGCCGCAGCTATTGCCTTATGCGGAGACCGTGTGGCGCCTGCTCGATGCCGAGCGGCGTGCCGGCAAGCGCATCCTGTTCGAAGGCGCGCAGGGCGCGCTGCTCGACGTCGACCACGGCACTTACCCCTACGTCACCTCGTCCAACACGGTGGCGGCGCAGGCCGCGACGGGAACGGGCCTCGGTCCGAACGCGGTCGGCTATGTGCTCGGCATCTGCAAGGCCTATACGACCCGCGTCGGTCAAGGGCCGTTCCCGACGGAGCTGATGAACGAGATCGGCGAGGAGATCGGTCGTCGTGGCCGCGAGTTCGGGGTCAATACCGGGCGCAAGCGCCGCTGCGGCTGGTTCGACGCCGTGCTGGTCCGCCAGACCGTGCGGACCTGCGGCATCACCGGCCTCGCGCTGACCAAGCTCGACATTCTCGACGGCTTCGACACGATCGAGGTCTGCGTCGGCTACAAGCTCGACGGCAAGGAGATCGATCATTTCCCGGCCGGCGAGGGCGCCCAGGCCAGGGTCGAGCCGATCTATGAGACCATCGAGGGCTGGAAGGAGCCAACCGCCAATGCGCGGTCCTGGGCCGACCTGCCCGCCCAGGCCATTAAGTATGTCCGCCGGATCGAGGAATTGGTGGGGTGCCCGGTCGCACTGCTTTCCACCAGCCCCGAACGCGAGGATACTATCCTGGTGCAAAACCCGTTTGAGGCTTAACGATCTCTTACCAGGACGCGGGTATAGTTGAGTTGAAATGGCTGATTACTATCCGCTGATCGCCCGCGCTATTGCCGCCCTGGACCCCAACGCTCCCGGCGAAAGCCGGCGCGCGCTCTATGAACGCGCGCGCACGGCGCTGATCGCACAGCTGCGCAGCGTGCAGCCGCCATTGTCCGAATCCGAGATCACCCGCGAGCGGTTGTCGCTGGAAGAGGCCGTCCGCAAGGTCGAATCCGAGGCCGCCCAGCGCGCCCGCGAAGCCTCGCGTGCCGGCGGCGCAGCCCGCAGTGGTGGGAGTGGCAGCGGCGACGCGTTCCGCCGGGCCAGCGCCCGGGCCGCCGACAACCCGCCTGCATCTGCTCCGCCAGCCGCTCCGCCGCGGGCCCGTCCCGCCGCGCCGCCGCCGCGCAATGACCGCCCGCCGCTCGGCGCCGACGACCAGGGTGAGGCCCCGCGTCCGCCGCGCGCCCCGCGCTTTGATGCCCCGCGCCAGCCGGCGCCACCGGAACCGCCGGCCGGTCGTTCTGCGCCACGACGCCCGCCGGAAGGCGGGCCGCCGCCGGCCCCGGGCGTGCGCGGATTCCGCGACATTACCGCCGACGTCAACGATCTCGGCGGCGCTGCCGCGCAGGCCAACCGCGCCGCGCGCCGCACCTATGCCAACGTGCCCTCGCCCTCGCCGGAATTCGACCGGCTGGAGCCGAGCCTGGAAAACCGTACCGACGCTCCCGACGCGCCCTATTCGTATGACGAGTCGATGGAGGAGGCCGAGCGCTACACGCCGCAGCCGCCATCGCCGCGTCCGCACATCCCCGTGCTCGACCGCAATGCCAAGAAGCGCACCGGCAGGGGCGCGGCCTTCCCGTTCAAGAGCGCGATCGCCATCGGCATCGTGCTGATCCTGGTCGGCGCCGGCATCCTCTGGGGCAAACAGCTGGTCCAGACCGCGACCAATCTGTTCAAGTCCTCGCCCACCCAGGTGGTGGAGGCGCCGAAGGATGCCTCGCAGCCGCAGAGCAAGCCGAAGATTCCGGATCGCGTCGGCCAGCCCTCGGCGAGCGACCAGCCGGCCGCGCCGGTGGCGCAGAAGGTCGTGCTCTATGACGAGGACCCGTCCGACCCGAAGGGCAAGCAATATGTCGGTTCGGTGGTGTGGCGATTGGAGCCGATCAAGGCGTCGGGCAACCAGAAGGCCGACGTCGCCGTGCGCGCCGAGATCGAGATTCCCGATCGCAAGTTCAAGATGACGATGTCGTTCCGCCGCAACACCGACTCGTCGCTGCCGGCGAGCCACACGGCCGAGCTGACCTTCGTCCTGCCGCCGGACTTTCCGGGTGGCAGCGTCTCCAACGTGCCGGGCATCCTGATGAAGTCGAACGAGCAGGCCCGCGGCACGCCGCTGGCAGGCCTCGCGGTCAAGGTCACCGACGGCTTCTTCCTGGTCGGCCTGTCCAACGTCGATGCCGATCGCGCCCGCAACGTCCAGCTCCTGAAGGAGCGCTCCTGGTTCGACGTGCCGCTGGTCTATGCCAACCAGCGCCGCGCCATCATCGCCATCGAGAAGGGTGCTCCCGGCGAGCGCGCCTTCAACGACGCCTTCGCGCAGTGGGGCGACTAGGTTGCTTCCGTCATTCCGGGGCGACGCAAAGCGTCGAGCCCGGAATCCATCAGGCAGCATGTCATGCGGGGAAATGGATTCCGGGCTCGCGCTCCGCGCGCCCCGGAATGACCGCTACTGCGCGGCCGCTTCCTTCTTGCGTGCTGTTGCCGCGGCGGCCGCTTCGCGGTCCATCACGGCGCGGCAGCCGGGGCTGACGTGCGACTTGTTCTTCACCATGCAGACGGTGATCCGCGGTATGTCGGGGACTTCGCTGGCGCACAGCCGCATCGCATCGTCCGAGCACATCTGCTGTGCTTCGGGCGAGAAGGCGAGGCCGGGGGATGTCTGCAGGGTGATGGCGGTGGTGGCGACGGCGAGCAGCGTAGCGATGGTCCGGTAGCGTGTCATGAACAATGCGTCCCCGAGTTGCGCGGATTTGAGCCGCATGATTGTTGGGACGCCGCACGCGGCTTGATCTGCCGCATGTCGCAAGCCCACAGCCGGAAGCTCATGTCCGGACGTGGTCGCTCGATTTCTTGATATTCGAATCGAAAAGTGCTGCGCCGCCCGGCCCAAGTATGCGCGAATGACGTGAAGCTTCAATGGGCGATGCAAAGGAATTCGCAGCTGTTGCGCGGCCGTCACGCAAAATGCCGGCGCAAGCCTACATGCCGATCTCACATTCCATGGCTCTCGAACACCTTGCCGCACGATCGCGACAGTTTTGCCCGGTTGGCTTGCAGGCAGCCTTGCACCGCACCGTCATTGCCGAGTTCCTTGCGGCACAGCCGCGAGGCGTCGCGCGAGCAGGCCTGCTGCTCCTGCGGCGTGCCCATATGGCCCTGCGCGAAGGCGGGAGCATTCGACTGGCTGCAAAGGGCCGTGAGGGTGACCGTCGCCAGCAACAGCAGTTTACCGGACATCAGTGGCTCCAGATTTGACAGGTCGATTTCAGGGTCCTGTCTGAACTCGTCGCCGTGACACTTGTTCCCCTGCAGGCCCCCAACCCCGCTATCCAAGGTTCCGGGCACGCTGCTATAAAAGTCTTGGCATATAAAGCCTTGGCGCATGAGGGGTCCGTGATGAAACGCTATCTGGTGTTTGCGCTCGTAGGTCCCTTCGTGGGCGGATTCCTGCTGCTGCTGACCACGACCTACCAGTCCGGCTACTGGACCCAGACCAATTGGGGCGAGGTGGGCAAGCTGTTCGTGGTGTTCTTCAAGACGCTGCAATACAGCTATCTGTTCGGCTTCCTGCCGTCGCTGATGATGGGCGCGGTGGACGACATCCTGATCCATGTCAGGCGGATCGGGCCGGGGCTGCGGATGCTGCTGGTCGGCCTGTTTGCCTTCATCCTCGCAGCCATCACCTACGGCTCGCGCGGCTCGGATTCCGGCGCGGTGCAGTTGGTCCTGTACGGGCTGGTCGGTTTCGTGCCGGCGGTGCTGTCGTCCTGGTTGGTGCATCATTATGTCGACGAGCCGCAACCGGCGGCGGCGGCGAGCTGAGTGCGCGACCTCAAGGCGCGGTGCTGCAACTTCGGTGCCGCCCGCGCGTTTCGTGATGGCCATGACCATGCCCGATGACGACATTCTCGCGCCACGCAAGTCCCGTTCCGGGGCGCATGCGCGCGCCGATTTTTCCGGCCGCGAGGCGCGTGGCCCGATCATCGACCAGGACGGAGTTGAGATCCGTCCTGAAACCCTGGAACAGGGGTTCCGCGAGTTTCGCTTCGAATTTGGAAAAGACGGTCAGTTCTCTGGCAATCCGTTCGGCAATCTGACGCGCGAGCAACGCATCCTCAGGCTCGAGGCGATCGCCAGGCTCCTCGACGTCGCCTTCATCCTGCCCGGCACCAACATCCGCTATGGCATCGACGGGCTGATCGGCCTGATCCCCGTCATCGGCGACATCATCACCACGGCGATCTCGCTGTGGCTGGTGCGTGAGGCCCGCGCGCTCGGCGCGCCCTGGTACGTCACCGCGCGCATGCTCGGCAATGTCGCGGTCGACGGCGTGGTCGGCATGGTGCCGTTCGCGGGCGACGCCTTCGACGTCATGTTCCGCGCCAACATGCGCAACGTGCGCCTGTTGCGCCGCTGGCTCGACAAGCAGCCGCGCATCTGAAGCCCCGAAACGCAAAAAGCGCGACAGCCTTTCGGCCATCGCGCTTTCTGCGCACATCGGAGCTTTAATAAAACTTACGCCGCGTCGGCGTCAGTCTGTGCGACCGGCTCGGGCTTGCGGTGACGCGGCAGCGGGAAGGCTTCGCTCTCATAGAGGGAGCGGATGCCGTTCTGGTCGAAACGGGCTTCCTCGACCTGGAGATATGCGCCGTTCAGCGAATCCGTCGGCAGCTGCTCCATCGCGAATTGCACGGCCTCGGCAGCGGTCCCGAACCGGCGATAGGTGAAGCCCGCGCGCTTCTTCTTGCGGATAGCAGCGGGGAAGAGCTCGGCGGAAGTGTTAAAGTTGAACGGACGCAGTGGACGCATGGTCAAAGACCTCGTGATCTTGTCTGGGGCTTTAAGCGCGTGGGGTTTGGACGGGCGGAGGCCGCAATCGAGCGGGCCCGCCGCATGTCATTTTCGCCCCCTAATATAAGCCGATTTGACAGAAATGCGACCCCTGCGATGGGAGATGATGAATCCGCGCATGGCAGCCCCGCAGAGGCTATAAACCAAGCTATTTCAATGGTTTGTATGGTTTACAGCTTGCCAAGAAGCAGCAGCACGACCAGCACCACCAAAATGACGCCGCCGATCCCCATGCCGGAATGGCCGAGGCCATAGCCATAGCCGCGGATCCGGCCGGACCAGCCGCCCAGCAGGTAGATGATCACCAGGATGATCAGGATGGTCCCGAGTGTCATGGCGTCCTCCTTGGCATCCTCCCCGGCGGCCGCCGGAAAGCGCTCATCGGCTGCTCCGCCAGACAAGAAAAGCACAACGCGCCGCCGGGTTCCATCGGGGAACCCGGCGGCGCGCAATCTTATTTAGGCTCGAGCTTCAGCGCCGCCGAATTGATGCAATAGCGCAGGCCGGTCGGCCCCGGTCCGTCGGGGAAGACATGGCCGAGATGGCCGCTGCACTTGGAGCAGAGCACCTCGGTGCGGATCATGCCGTGCGTCGTGTCCCGCTCCTCGTCGATGTGGCTCTCGACCGCGGGCGCGGTGAAGCTCGGCCAGCCGCAGCCGGAATCGAACTTGGCGTCGGACTCGAACAGCACGTTCCCGCAACCGGCGCAGATATAGGTGCCGGCACGGTGGTCGTGCTCATATTCGCCGGAGAAGGGACGCTCGGTCGCCTTCTCGCGCAGCACGGCATACTGCATCGGCGACAATTCGCGCCGCCACTGCTCTTCGCTCTTGATGACCTTGTCGTCGGTGGTTTTCGTCTTGGTATCGGGCATGGGTCTCCCGTTTCTTCTGAGATCTCGCGATCAATTGGTGGCCTTGCTGGCGCTGACCAGCGTCGGCTTCTCGATGTAGTTATCCGCGAACAGCTTTTTCAGGTTCTCGACCTTGGGGATGTCGTTATAGGCGATGTAAGGCTGGTTCGGGTGCAGCGTCAGATAGTCCTGGTGATAGGCCTCCGCCGGATAGAACGCCTCCAGCGCGCTGATCTTGGTCACAATCGGCTTGCTGAACACCTTGGCGGAGTTGAGCTGGGTGATATAGGCCTCCGCGACCTTCTTCTGCTCGTCGGAGGTGGTGAAGATGGCCGAGCGATATTGCGTGCCGGTGTCGGGGCCCTGGCGGTCGAACTGGGTCGGGTCGTGCGCCACCGAGAAGTAGATCTGCAGGATCTTGCCGTAGGAGATCTTCTTCGGATCGAACTTGATCTCGACCGACTCGGCGTGGCCGGTCCGGCCGGTCGAGACGGTCTGGTAGTCAGCGGTCGCCTTGGTACCGCCGGCATAGCCGGAGACCGCGTTGACAACACCGGCAGTGTGCTGGAACACGCCCTGCACACCCCAGAAGCAGCCGCCGGCGATCACCGCGGTCTGGATGCCGCTCGCGGGTGCTGCGTCCATCGCGGGGGCGGGGATCACGACGGCGTCTTCGGCGGCCCGGGTCGGTGCGGCAAAGCCGAGCGACAGGGCAGCGGTGGCGGCGAGCAGGGACAGGACGGAGCGGCGCATGGCGGATCCTCTTTCGGAAGGCCTGACAGTTTAGGGCGGTTGAGGGCGGGCGAACAGCCTGCCCGGCATTTTCAGACACCACAGATACGGGCCGGCCGGGCGATTGTTACGGCCAGGCAGACACGAGTCTGTGAAATTGGGAGGGCATATGGATTCCGGTTGGCGCGGCCGGGGAAATCCGGCTTGAATGAACCCGCTAATGAACCCCCTAATGAACCCTTGGGTCCGAGCATCGACTTACGAATTGTGGCGCTGGAGCTTCCCTTTCAACATGTGGCGTGGCCTCGTCCTGACCGTTCTCGTCGTGTCGTCATATGCGACGACCGCGGCTGCTGACCCCCAGCTTGGCGACGACCTCGCGACCTGCCAAGACCGGCAGGCGAACAACCAGGCGCGGTTACAGGCTTGCAGCAGCCTGCTCGACGCCAACAGGATCACCGGCAAGGACAAGGCCGTCGCGCTGCTCGTGCGGGGCTTCGCGGAGCTGAACAAGAATGATTTCGACCACGCCTTCGCCGATTTTTCCGCGGCGCGCGAGGCCGATCCCGACAATGTCGGCGCCATCGACGGCCAGGCCCAGGTCTATTGGCGCAAGGGCCAGGACGATCTTGCGATGGCCGCCTACGATCTCGCGCTCCAGAAGCGGCCCAATTACGGGGGCGCCTATAACGACCGCGGCTTGATCTATATTCGCAAGGGCGCCTGGCAAAGCGCGCTGGACGATTACAACGCGACGGTCAAATACGCGCCGAAACTCCTGGTCGGCTGGACCAACCGCGCCCGTGTGCGCACGATGATGAAGGACTATAATGGCGCGCTCGCGGATTTCGCCGAGGCAGCCAAGATCGACCCCAACGCCTTGCAGATCCCCAGCCATCGTTGCGTGACGTTCACAGCGATGGGGCGCTTCGACGAGGCGCTCGCCGATTGCAACGCCGTTCTGGAAAAGCAGCCGAAGAACCAGTTCGTCCTTGCCAATCGCGGCGACGCCTATCTCGCCAAGGGCGATCTGGATGCCGCGCTCAACGATTTCAACGCCATCCTCCAGCTGAACCCGAACAAAGTCCGCGCCCATGCCGGCCGCGGCCAGGTGTTCGAGCGCAAGCAGGACCTGGCCCAGGCGCGCGCCGACTACCGCTCGGTCGCCGTTGCGCTCACGCCGTTCGATGAAATCGACGCCTCGATGGCGCGCGCCAGCGCCAAGTCCCGCCTTGCTGCGCTCGAGCCGAAATCGCCTGTCGTCACCGGGACGCTGCGCCGCGTAGCGCTGGTGGTCGGCAACGGTGCCTACCGCAACGTTCACGCGCTCAACAATCCGCCACGCGATTCCAGGCTGATCGCGGACGTGCTTCGCGGAGTCGGCTTCCAGACGGTGATGTTGTCGAACGATCTGAGCCGGGACCAGTTCTTCGCGGCGTTGCATGCCTTTGCCGCGGAAGCGGAGAAGGCGGATTGGGCCGTCGTCTACTATGCCGGTCATGGCTTTGAGATCGGTGGCGTGAACTACCTCGTGCCTGTTGATGCCAGGCTCGCGGTCGACAAGGACGCCGAGAAGGAAGCCGTGGCGCTCGAGCAGGTCGTCGCCGCAGTGGGAGGCGCGCGCAGGCTGCGCCTGGTGATCCTGGACGCCTGCCGTGACAATCCCTTCAAGCCGACCATGCAGCAGACGCTGTCGCTCAAGCTGGTCGACAAGGGCTTTTCGAACATCGAGCCCGGCATCGGCTTCATGGTGGTCTACGCCGCCAAGCACGGCGAGACCGCGATGGACGGCGATGGCGCCGACAGCCCGTTCGCGCTCGCGCTCGCCCACGAGGTGCAGCAGCCCAATATCGAGATTCGAAAACTGTTCGACATCGTCAGGGACAACGTCTGGTCCGCGACCAGGCATTTGCAGCAGCCCTTCACCTACGGCTCCCCACCCGGCAGCGAGGACTTTTACTTCGTGGCGGGGAAGTGACGAGAACGCAGGGCTGTGTTAGCTGCGTGCTTTTGCTGAGGCCGGACGGTCGATGATCGATCCGGGGGAATGTGGTAGGGGTTTGACAACATGCTGCGCATCGCTTGCCTGACCTTGGTCGTACTCCTCTCGGGCGGCGCGGTCGCCGCGGCCGAGCCCCAGCTCGGCGACGATCTCGCGACTTGCCGCGACCGTCAGGCCGAGACCCAGGCGCGGACGACGGCCTGCGAGAATCTGCTCAACGCCGGCCGCGTCACCGGCAAGGACAAGTCGCTCGCGCTCGTCATTCGCGCCCAGGCGCTGATGACCAAGCGCGATTATGACAATGCGATCGAGGTGCTGAACTCCGCCGTCGAGGCCGATCCCGACAATGTCGGTGCCATCAACGTTCGCGGTCTGGCCCATGAACGCAAGGGCGAGGACGATCTGGCGATGGCCGACTACAACCTCGCCATCCAGAAGCGTTCGAATTTCGGCTTCGCCTACAATAATCGCGGGACGATTCAGTTGCGCCGGGGCGCACTGCAAAGCGCGCTCGACGATTTCAGCGTGTCGATCAAATACACGCCCAAATTCCTGCTCGGCTGGACCAATCGCGCTCGCGTGCGCACGATGTTGAAGGACTATGACGGCGCGATCGCCGATTTCGCGGAGGCCGAGAAGATCGATCCGACCGCGCAACAGGTCATCGGCAACCGCTGCATCACCTACGGCCTGATGGGCAAGTTCGACCAGGCCTTGGTCGATTGCAACGCTCTGGTCGAGAAACAGCCCAAGAACTCATTCGCGCTCAACAATCGCGCCGACGTCTACATGATGAAGGGCGATGTCGATGCTGCGCTGAAGGACTACAATACGGTTATCCAGCTCTACCCGAACAGTATCCGCGGCCATGCCGGCCGCGGCCAGGTGTACGAGCGCAAGCACGACCTCGCCCAGGCTCGCGCTGATTACCGTTCGGCGGCCTATTCGCTCACGAAGTTCGACGAAGTTGATGTCGTGCGCGCGCGCACCATTGCGCAGGAGCGGCTTGCCGCGCTGACGCCGCAAACGCCGGGCGGCGCGCCCACCGGGCGGCGTGTCGCGCTGGTGATCGGCAATGGTGCCTACAAGAACGTCCACGCGCTGCCCAATCCGCCGCGCGATGCGAAGCTGATCGCGGGCGTGCTGCACGATGTCGGTTTCCAGACCGTCATCTCGGTCAGCGATCTGACCCGCGACAAGTTCTTCGACGCGCTGAAGTCGTTTGCGGACGAAGCGGAGAAGGCCGATTGGGCGGTGGTCTATTACGCCGGCCATGGTTTCGAAATTGGCGGAGTGAACTATCTCGTTCCTGTCGACGCCAAGCTCGCTGTCGACAAGGACGCCGAGACGCAAGCCGTAGCGCTCGAGCAGGTGATCGCCGCGGTGGGCGCTGCGAGCAAAGTGCGCCTGGTGATCCTGGATGCCTGCCGCGACAACCCGTTTGCGCCGACCATGCAGCACACGCTGTCGCTGAAGCTGGTCGACAAGGGCTTTTCCAACATCGAGCCCGGTGCCGGCTTCATGGTGGTCTACGCCGCCAAGCACGGCGAGACCGCGATCGACGGCGACAACGGCGCCGACAGCCCGTTCTCCACAGCGCTCTCCCGCGAGATCAAGGTGCCGAAGGTCGAGATCCGGAAACTGTTCGACATCGTCCGCGACGACGTCTGGTCGGCGACCCAGCACGTGCAGCAGCCGTTCACCTACGGCTCGCCGCCGGGACGCGAGGATTTTTACTTCGTGGCGGGGAAGTGAGGGGAGCACGCGGTGCGTGATGTTGGCGCCTCACATTCAGTGTCGTCCCGGCCTAGCGCGCAATTGCGCGCGGGGGGCCGGGACCCATAACCCCAGGGAGAAGTTGTGGCGCGAGCTGGCAACTCCGAGTCTTCGCAAGACTATTGCTGCGGCGTATGGGTCCCGGGTCTGCGCTTCGCTTGTCCGGGACGACGAGCGGTGGTTGAGGCCGCGGCGTCGCCAGAGCAGCTGCGCTCTAAACCACGATACTCAACCGCTTCGCCGCCCGCGTAATCCCCGTGTACAGCCACCTTGCGCGGCTCTCCCCGAACGCAAAGCTCTCGTCGAACAGCACGACGTCGTCCCATTGCGAGCCCTGCGACTTGTGCACGGTCAGCACGTAGCCATAGTCGAACTCGTCATAGGGCTTGCGCTGCTCCCAGGCGATCTGCTCGACGCCGCCTTCGAAGCAGTCGGCGCGTACCGAGACTTTTGTGACCTTGTGGCCAAACTCTTCATCCGGTGACAGCCGCATCGAGAGGATGCGTGATTTCGAGCGTGACGTGTTGCGCGATTTGACGCGCCACAGGCCGCCGTTGAACAGGCCCTTCTTGCGGTTGTTGCGCAGGCACACCAGCTTGTCGCCGGCGACCGGGAAGACGTCCTCGATATTCTGGCGCTGCCGCACCCGCATGTTGTAGGCGCGGCGCGTGTTGTTGCGGCCGACCAGAACCTGGTCGGCGCCCATGACGCGATCGGGATCGAGCTCTTTCCGCGACACCACCTCGCTCTCGCCGTAGCGGCCGATGTCGAGCTCGCGGCCCTCGCGCACGTCCATCGACATCCGCACGATCGGATCGTCCTGGGCCTGGCGATGCACCTCGGTCAGCATCGCGTCCGGCTCGGTGTTGGTGAAGAAGCCGCCGCCCTGAATCGGCGGCAGCTGCGCGGGGTCGCCGAGCACCAGCAGCGGGCACTCGAACGACATCAAATCTCGGCCCAATTCAGCGTCGACCATCGAGCACTCGTCGATCACGATCAGTTTTGCTTTTGATGCCGGCGCGTCGTCCCAGAGTTCAAAACTCGGCTGCTCCTCGCCGGATTCGCGGGCGCGGTAGATCAGCGAGTGGATGGTGGAGGCGTCGTCGCAACCCTTGTTGCGCATGACCAGCGCCGCCTTGCCGGTGAAAGCGGCAAACTTCACCTCGCCATCGACGCCCTCGGCGATGTGCCGCGCCAGCGTGGTCTTGCCGGTGCCGGCGAAGCCGAACAGGCGAAACACCGGCGGCGTGCCGTTGCGGCCCGGTTTTGCCTTGAGCCAATCGCCGACGGCCTTGAGCGCGGCATCCTGATGCGGGGTGAAAGTGGCCATATCTGTCTTGAGAAGGGGCGAAACGAAGCGATTCGCCATCCCTCAAAACTAACCATTCGTGCTGCCCGTTCAAGCGGGGCAAATCCGGTTGCCCGTGACCTTACTGCCACCCCGGAACGCCGCGCATATCAGGCAGATGATGGGCGATGCCCTTGTGGCAGTCGATGCAGGTCTTCTCGCCGGTGAACAGGAAGCGCTGGTGCGCCACCGAGGCCCGCGGCGACTGCTTGGTGATGTCCATGGAATCGGCGCTGTGGCAGTTGCGGCATTCCAGGGAATCATTGGCCTTGAAGCGCGCCCATTCATGGGCGGCGAGCTCAAGCCGGTGATCCAGGAACTTCTCGCGGGTGTTGATCGTGCCGAAGATCTTGCCCCAGACTTCCTTGGAGGCCTGCATCTTGCGGGCGATCTTGTCGGTCCAGTTGTGCGGCACGTGGCAGTCAGGGCAGGTGGCGCGGACGCCGGAGCGGTTGCTGAAGTGGATGGTCGACTTCAGCTCCGCGAACACGTTGTCCTTCATCTCGTGGCAGCCGGTGCAGAATTTTTCGGTGTTGGTCAATTCCAGCGCAGTGTTGAAGCCGCCCCAGAAGATCACGCCGGCGGCAAAGCCGGCCAGCACCAGCGTGCCGAGCGCGAACACCGTGCTCGGCCGTGACAGCACACCCCACAGCTCGAGCGCGAAATCCCGGCACCGCAGGATGAAGCCGCGCTTGGCTTCTGGCTCCTCTGTGGTCGTCGTCATCGCTTGCCACCGGGGCTTGCACGCGAGAGCAGCGTGTCGATGTCGATGAAGTCGTTGCTGACGGGTGGGCCAACGACGTTCTGCGGCACGTGGCACTCCGTGCAGAAGAAGCGCCGGGGCGAGACCGAGGCCAGGAACTGGCCGTCACGGTCCATGAAGTGGGTGATCGAGACCATCGGCGCCTGCGACTCCGCCGTGCGCGCCCGTGCATGGCACGTGAGGCACTTGTTGCCGTTGAGGTCGATCTGGTAGCCGTCGATCGAGTGCGGGATGACAGGCGGCTGTTCCGGATAGTTGCGCGGCTCCTTCTCCGCGGTATTGCGCATCGGGGTCATCGGCGCGGCCGGACCTTCCTCGTTGAGCGGGCTCACGCCACGCAGCGGGGAATTGAGCGTCTGCGCGGTGAGCGCGCCCGTGCCCGCGGCGATCGCGAGCGCCAGCATGGCAATGCCAAATCGCTTCATCATGGCGGTCACGCCTTCTCGATGCGCACGGCGCATTTCTTGTAGTCGGTTTGCAGCGAGATCGGATCGGTGGCGTCCAGCGTCACCTTGTTGATCAGCTTGGACTCGTCGAACCACGGCACGAACACCAGGCCTTTCGGCGGCCGGTCGCGGCCGCGCGTCTCGACGCGCGCGCGAATATAGCCGCGGCGTGAGACGACCTTCACCTCATCGCCGCGGCGCAGCTTTGCCTCCTGCGCGTCGTCAGGATGCATGAAGCACACGGCCTCGGGAAACGCCTTGTAGAGCTCGGGCACGCGGCGCGTCATCGTGCCGGAATGCCAATGCTCCAGCACGCGGCCGGTCGAGAGCCAGAACGGATAGTCATTGTCGGGCGATTCCGCCGGCGGCTCGTAGGGCAGGGCGAAGATGCGCGCCTTGCCGTCAGGGTAGCCGTAAAACTGCACGTCCGTGCCCTGCTTGACGTAGGGATCGCTGCCCTCGCGGAAGCGCCACTTCGTTTCCTGACCGTTGACGACAGGCCAGCGCAGCCCGCGCTCGCGGTGATAGGTGTCGAACGGCGCGAGGTCGTGGCCGTGGCCGCGGCCGAACGAGGCGTATTCCTCGAACAAGCCCTTGTGCACGTAGAAACCGAAAGCCCTGGACTCGTCGTTGAGATAGCCCGCCTCGATGTCGGTCACAGGGAACTTGTCGACCTGGCCATTCCTGTAGAGCACGTCGAACAGCGTCTTGCCGCGCACTTCCGGCTTCTTGGCGATCAGCTCCTCAGGCCACACTTCCTCGATCTTGAAGCGCTTGGAGAATTCCATCAGCTGCCACAGATCGGACTTGGCCTCGCCCGGCGCCTGGACGAGCTGGTGCCAGAATTGCGTGCGTCGCTCGGCATTGCCATAGGCGCCTTCCTTCTCCACCCACATCGCCGTTGGCAGGATCAGATCGGCGGCGAGCGCCGTCACCGACGGGTAGGCATCCGAGACCACGATGAAATTGTCGGGATTGCGGAAGCCCGGATAGGTCTCCTCGTTGGCGTTGGGGCCGGCCTGGAGGTTGTTGTTGACCTGCACCCAATAGGCGTTGATCAGGCCGTCCTTCAGCATCCGGCTTTGCAGCACGGCATGGGCGCCGTTCTTGTCGGGAATGGTGCCTTCCGGCAGCAGCCAGAGATGCTCGGCCTTGTCGCGATGCTCCTTGTTGGTCACGACCATGTCGGCGGGCAGGCGGTGCGAGAAGGTGCCGACCTCGCGCGCAGTGCCGCAGGCCGAAGGCTGGCCGGTCAGCGAGAACGGGCTGTTGCCGGGCGCGGCGATTTTCCCCGTGAGCAGATGGATGTTGTAGACGAGGTTGTTGCACCAGACGCCGCGGGTGTGCTGGTTGAAGCCCATGGTCCAGAACGAGACCACTTTCGTCTTCGGATCCGCATAGAGCTCGGCGAGCGCTTCCAGCCGGTTCAGCGGCACGCCCGACATCTGCGCCGCCTTCTCCAGCGTGTAGTCCGAGACGAACTTGACGTAGTCGTCGTAAGTCATGTCGGTGGAGTCGTTGGCCTTCGCCGCACCCGTTGCCTTTTTCTGGAGCGGATGCTCGGGCCGCAGGCCGTAGCCGATATCGGTCTGTCCGCGTCGGAAGATGGTATGCGCGTTGACAAAGTCCTTGTTGACGCGTCCGGTCTTGATGATGTGGTTGGCGATGGCGTTGAGGATGTAGAGGTCGGTCTGCGGCTTGAACACCATGCCGATGTCGGCGAGATCGAACGAGCGGTGTTCGAAGGTCGAGAGCACGGCGACACGGACATGCGGCGCGGAGAGCCGGCGGTCGGCAAGGCGTGTCCACAGAATCGGATGCATCTCCGCCATGTTGGAGCCCCACAGCACGAAGGCATCGGTGGCCTCGATGTCGTCGTAGCATCCGGCCGGCTCGTCGATGCCGAAGGTGCGCATCATGCCGGCGACGGCCGAGGCCATGCAGTGGCGCGCATTGGGATCGATGTTGTTGGTGCGAAAGCCGGCCTTGTAGAGCTTCGAGGCAGCGTAACCTTCCCAGATCGTCCATTGCCCCGAGCCGAACATGGCAAGCCCGTTCGGCCCGCGCTTCTTCAGCGTTTCCTTCCACTTCAGCTCCATGATGTCGAAGGCTTCGGTCCAGGTGACAGGCGTGAACTCGCCGTTCTTGTCGTATTTGCCGTTGGTCTTGCGCAGCATCGGCTGCGTCAGGCGGTCATGGCCGTACATGATCTTGGAGAGGAAATAGCCCTTGACGCAGTTGAGGCCGCGATTGACCTCGGCCTTGATGTCGCCATGGGTGGCGACGACCCGGTTGTCCTTGGTCGCGACCATCACCGAGCAGCCGGTGCCGCAGAAGCGGCAGGCGGCCTTGTCCCATTTCAGTTCGGATGAGTCGCGCTCAGCGACGAGATTGGCGGCGAGCGAAGGTGCCGGCATGCCTGCAGCGGCAGCCGCGATGGCGGCGGCTTCCAACTTCAGCATCTGGCGGCGGTCGAGCGTTGGCGATGTCATGATGGCTCTCCCGGCCTTCAGGTTTCGATGGCGTGAAAGACGAGCGCCGCGGAATAGACGTCGCGCAGCGACTGGATGGTGTTGAGCATCGTGCCGAGACTGCCGGCATCAGGCGCTTCGGTGACGACGACGAGCTTTCCTCTGACATCGCGGCCATGGATCTCGCAGCCGGGAAGCGCTGCGATCTCCGCTTCCAGCGCGGCGAGGCGCTCGGGCCGCGCTTGCACGACGATGCTGGCGATCTCGTAGCCGGGCGGCGAGATGACGCGGTCGGCGCTGAGCACCCGGCCCGTGATCAATGCGCGGCGGTTGAGTGTGGCGTGAGCCATGATGCCTGTCTTTCGGTTGTCGAGGGAATCAATGCGGGGAGGTTGGCGGGCCGGGTGGGCCGGCGAACATCTGGTAGATCCAGACGCTCAAGCCGAAAGAGCCGACCGTTCCGACCGCGAGGACGGGCATCACGACCGCGGTCAGGAACAGAAAAGCGAAAATCTCCATGCGCTTGCGGCGCACGCGCGATGTCGCGTCGTCAGGGGCCGACATATTCGGTCTCATTGAAATGTGGGAATTGGGACGGCATCCGGGCCGTTGCCTTGTGCCGATTTAGCTGCAACAGGCCGGCTGAGGCGTTGATCTGGATCAATCCATCAAGTTGCGAAGGGTGTTGCCGCCGCCGCGAGCTCAATTTTGGATTGTGCACGCGCGAAGGCGATGCGAGAGTTGGTTCCCTGAGGGAGACGAGAACGTGTGATGGGGCTGACGGCCATCGATCTCGGGCTTCGCGGCGCAACGAGCGGCGTGTTCCTGTTGATCATTCTCGTGGCGCTGATGCGTGGTGCCTCCAGCCAGCAGGCTTGGCTGGGTATGGCCATGTCTGCCGGGGGCGTGTTCTACGCGATCGCGACCGCGCCGTTCTTTCCCAAATCGTCATGGTGGTGGGTGTTGCCGATGCTGTCCGGCCAGCCCGCCCTGTTCTGGCTGTGGGCACGTGCGGCGTTTGACGACGATTTCGTGCTGCGGCGATGGCACGGCGCTCTGTGGTTGGGCCTCGTTGCCTTCGGCTTCGCGCTCACGCTGGGTTGGGCCTACTCGCCTGCTTTGGCCGGAGCCGGCGGTCGAGGCCTGGCGTTGGTCAATCTGGCACTGGCCGTCGCGGCCGCGGTCCAGACAGTGAAGACCTGGCGTGCCGATCTGGTGGCGCGGCGCCGCCGGCTGCGGCTTGCGATACTCGCCATTAATGTCGGGCTCATCGCGGCCCTCGCCGGTGCCGGCTTCGCCGCCATTCCCGTCGCGGTCCCAGGCGCGCCCGCCAGCCTCCCGGTCGCATTCGGCCTGTTTGTGGTGGCGATGCTCGTCGGCCTCGGGTCTTTCGCGATTCAGCCGGCGGTGCCCGCCGCCGACGCTACGGCGGCCATCGCATCGGGTGATGCCCGCGGGCCCGATCGTGCTCCGACGGCTCGGGTGGTGGTTGACCCGATCTTATTGCGGCGCCTCGACCATCTCATGACCGTGGAGCGAACCTACCGTCAGGAAGGTCTTGCGATCGGGGCGCTGGCGGCGCGGCTGGAGGTTCCCGAGCATCGGCTCCGCCAAGCCATCAACGAGGGGCTCGGCTATCGGAACTTCAATGCGTTCCTGAACCACTATCGCATCGCGGATGCCAGACTGGCGCTTTCAGATGCGACGCAACGGGAGGTCCCGGTGCTGACCATCGCCATGGATGCCGGCTTCCAGTCGCTCGGGCCTTTCAATCGCGCCTTCAAGGCGGAAACCGGCGTCACCCCGACCGAATTCAGGCGCGAGGCGCTGAGCCGGCAGGATCAGGCTGACATCAGCGAGCCACGTCGAGAAATCGGCTAGCCGATTTCTGGATCGGGCGAGAGCGACCGGCCCCGATGGGGCAGACTGTGCGGCAGAAGATCCCGTCCAGCCAACGAGAGCTTGTTCATGCCCCATTCGAGCGCTGTCACCTCCGCCTCCGAACGGCTCCACGCGCTCGACGCTGTCAGGGGCATCGCGCTGCTGCTCGGCATCGTCCTGCACGCGGCGATGTCCTTTGTGTGGGTCTCGCCCCGGTTCTGGATCATCCAGGACACCCATCCAAGCCTCATCCTGAGCCTGCTGTCCTTCACCATCCATGTCTTCCGAATGACGACCTTCTTCCTGATGGCCGGTTTCTTCGCCCGCATGAGCTTTCATCGCCGTGGCGCCGGGGGCTTCGTCAGGGACCGGTTGCAGCGGATCGCTCTGCCGCTCGTGATCGGCTGGCCGCTCGTGTACGTGCCCATCGCTCTTGTGGTCATCTGGGCGGCGAGCTTTCCGAATGGCGGTCCGCTCCAAGAGGCGTCCGGCTGGATGCCGGCACTGCCGAATTTCCGCCTGACCCATCTCTGGTTTCTCTACGTTCTGCTGGAGCTCTATGTCGCGGCGTTGCTGCTGCGCGGCGCGATCATCTGGCTCGATGCGTCAGGCAGGCTGCGAGCGATCGTCGACCGCCTGTTTGCGAGTATCATGCGCAACCCGCTGGCGCCTCTTGTTCTGGCGATCCCGATCGGCATCGCCTTTTGCCTCGACCAACGCTGGGTCAACGTGATGGGCGTGCGGACACCGGATCAATCGCTCATCACCAACGCGCAGGCCTGGATCTGTTTCGGCACGGCCTTCGGCGTCGGCTGGCTGTTGCATCGGCAGATCGATCTGCTGCGGATCCTCGAGCGGCGCTGGCTGCCGCATCTGCTGCTGGCGCTGGTCCTGATCTGGGTTGGCTTCGTGCTGTCAGGCGTGATGATTTCCGCGCCGGGCGCGCCGAAACTGCCGTACAGCTTCGCCACGCTCCGGCTCGCCTCCGCCATCCTGTATGCGCCGGCGATCTGGATGACGACCTTCGCGGCGCTCGGGCTTGCTCTCCGCTTCATGTCGAACTTCAGCCCGACCTTGCGCTACCTCGCCGATGCATCCTACTGGCTCTACATCATCCATTTGCCGATCGTGATGGCGCTGCAGGTTGCGCTGTCGCAGCTCGACTGGCCCGGGCTGATCAAGTTCGCCGTCATTCTCCTCATCGCGATTCCGTCGATGCTGGCGAGCTATCATCTCATGGTGCGCTTCACCTTCATTGGCGCGGTGCTGAATGGCCGCCGCGCCGAAAAGCGCGTTCTCCCGCAAGGCGGAATTGCGACTGCGTAGACAGCGCCGCCCTACGCACTAAGATGCCCGCAACAAAAAATATGCGGGAGAGGCGTCATGAAGTTCGGCATCTTCTATGAGCTGCAACTGCCGCGGCCCTGGGTGGCCGGCGACGAGCTCGCCCTTTACCAGAACGCGCTCTCGCAGATGGAACTCGCTGATCGTCTTGGCTACGACCACGCCTGGGTGGTCGAGCATCACTTCCTCGAGGAATATTCGCACTCGCCTTCGCCGGAATCCTTCCTCGCCGCCGCGAGCCAGCGCACGAGAAACATCCGTCTCGGCCACGGCATTCTCCAGCTCACGACGAACCATCCGGCGCGCGTGGCCGAGCGCGTCGCGGTGCTCGATCTGCTCTCCAATGGCCGCTGCGAATTCGGTATGGGCGAGAGTGCGTCGATCACCGAGCTGACGCCGTTCGGTCGCGACATGGAGACCAAGAAGGAGGTGTTCGAGGAGGCTGTCGCTGCGATCTTCCCGATGTTCAGGGACGCAGGCTCCGAGCATCACGGCAAGTACTTTGACATCCCCTTGCGCAACGTCGTGCCCAAACCGGTGCAGAAGCCGCATCCGCCGCTGTGGCTGGCCTGCTCGCAACTGCCGACCATCGAGCGCGCCGGCCGTTACGGCTTTGGCGCGCTCGGTTTCCAGTTCGTCAGCGCGGATGCCGCGCATGCCTGGGTGCACGCCTACTACAACGCGATGACCAAGCGTCTCGCGAAGCTTGCCGACTACGAGATCAACCCGAACATGGCGCTGGTCTCGTTCTTCATGTGCGCCAGGACGGACGAGGAAGCCCGTGCGCGCGCCGACGGCGCCACCTTTTTCCAGTTCGCGCTGCGCTTCTACGGCGCCTCGCAGAACCGCCAGCGGCCTGCGCCCTACACCGTCAACATGTGGGACGAGTACAACAAGTGGAAGCGCGACAATCCGGAGGCGCAGGAGGCGGCCTTGCGCGGCGGCCTGATCGGTTCGCCCGAGACGATCCGCAGGAAGCTGAAGCGATTCCAGTCGTCGCACATCGACCAGGTGATCCTGCTGAATCAAGCCGGCAAGAACAGCCACGAGCACATCTGCGAATCGCTCGAGCTGTTCGGCCGCGAAGTGATGCCGGAATTCCAGAACGATCCTGATCAGGCCGCCTGGAAGCAGGGCGTGATGAGCGGCGAGATCAAGCTGGAAGAGATCGACACCGAGGCCTTCACCGACCGCTACGGCAAGCTCGCGATCAATGTCGCTCCGGCGCAAGCTGCGGCGGGATAACGCTCGGTACCTGACACCGACCGCCCCCCCGCGCAAAGTTTGCGACCGCCTAGTCAAACCATCGGTCTGGCCGATAGAATGCCGCTCATTGATATCAGGGGCGAGACATGCGGCGGCGCGAGCTTCTTGGTCTTCTGGGTGGTGCGGTGGCCTTGCCTGTCGTGGCGCGGGCTCAGAAGAGCTTGCCCGTCGTGGCCGTGCTGGTGCCGGGTCCCGCGAAGAACGCCGATGTGTATAAGAGACAGGCGGTGGCCTTGCCTGTCGTGGCGCGGGCTCAGAAGAGCTTGCCCGTCGTGGCCGTGCTGGTGCCGGGTCCCGCGAAGAACGCCGAAAATCGCATCATAGCCATCCGCCAGGGCATGAAGGAGGCCGGCCTCACCGAGGGCATCAACTTCACGTTCGCGTCGCGCTATGCCGATGGTGATTTCGACCGGTTGCCTGCTCTCGCCCTCGAGCTTGCGGCTCTCAAGCCGCGCGTCATGATCGCTTCGGCCGCCGCGGCGCCGGTCGCGCACAAGCTCCTGCCCGACTTGCCGCTGGTTTTCACCTCCTATGCCCTCGACCCCATCAAGGCGGGATTTGCGGAAAGCTATGTCCATCCGGGTGGCCACGCCACCGGCAACGTGATGAATGCGCTGGGCGGTGAGGAGGCGCTGACGCAAAAGCGGATGAACCTGTTCAAGGAGCTGGTGCCCGATCTGAAAGCGATCGGTTTCATCGGTACGTCGTCTTCTCTTGCCACGGCCGAGTTCAACGCGTTGCACAGTGTCGCCGGCCAATTCGGCTTTGATGTCGTGCGTCATCCGCTTTCGGGACTCGACGAAATCGAGGACGCGGTTTCGGCAAGCATCCGCGATGGCGTCGGCGCCCTCTACGTGTCCGGCGAGTCGCTGCTTTACAACAACATGCCGCGCGTCCTGCCTCTGGTCATGGCGCCCAAAAAGCCGACGGTCGGCACCTATCCGGAGTGGGGCCGTGCTGGGCTCCTCATGTCCTATTCGGCCGATCTGATCGACGACTTCCGTCGCGCCGGCATCTATGCCGCCAAGATCCTCGGTGGTGCGAAGCCGGCGGATCTACCGATCGAGCAGGCCAGCAAGTTCGTGCTCGTGCTCAACCTCAAGACAGCGAAATCCCTGGGGGTCGCTCCGCCCGACCGCCTGCTGACGGTGGCCGACGAGGTGATCGAATAGCTCTGCCTTCTGCTGCAGGCGACTTCGGGTGATCAAGCTGCCGAGGTCGGCTTGTGACCTGCTTCCTGCTTCGTTCTCATCGCGAAGCGACAGATGCCCCGGCAGCGTGCGGTTGCAACAAAGCCTCGCGGATCATCCGTTGTGCCGGCGCCTCGAAATGACGGTAAGTGAAATAGGAGGTCAGCAGCGTCGTGCCGACGAAAAATCCGAAGAAGGCGTTGTCATAGATGGGGACCGGCGCCCGCATCAACGAAAAGCCCAGCATCATCGTCAACTGAATCGGGAATTGCAGCAGATAGCTTGAATAAGTCATGTTGCCGGCAGTCTCGACAACCTGCTGCAGACGGGCCGGCAAAATCACCTCCCGGGAAAGACTGTACAGCAGGACGGGGGTGCAGATCAGCATCACCAGAAGGCCTATCGATTCCAGATGGCCATCCGTGAATCCATATCCGCATAACAGGAACACGCTCGCAGCGAGCCAGCTTGCGCCTTCGACCGCCCAGGGATGAATCGTTCGCGACGTCGCGAATTGCCGCGCCATCGCCGCCAGCCCGCCCGCATAGAAGAAGGCGAAACAATCTGCGATTTGTCCGGGAATCATCAGGCTGATGGCGATGACCACCAGATTGAGCAGCCACGACCGGGTCGCCAGCAGCATCACGAAGAAAAAGAAATAGACCAGCACTTCGACCGATATCGACCAGATCGGTCCGTTGAAGCTCAGGGCTTCCTGGGTCGTGGCGTTGCCCGCCATCAACAGCTGAAGAAGAAAATGGAGGGCATCATTGTTCTGGTAAACGAAGAAGGATCCGGTGAGCTGGAAGTACACCGGCTGAAGCGCGGCTACGAACAGAAGCGTCGCGACGTGCAGCGGATAGAGCCGCGAGAAACGCAGGACGAAGAATCTCCATCCGTCGAGCAGGCGACCGGCGACCGCATCGCGATATTTCCAGAAGAAGATGAAGCCGCTGATGCACCAGAATGCCCGCACCGCATACGGGCCGCTATGGTAGAGCGGGCCGAACAGCCAGTAGAGCGGCAGCTGATCCTGAACAAGCCCCACTTCCCTGTCGCCCACGAAGGCGAATTGGCGATAGTGGAATAGCAAAATGGCAAGAGCCGTCAGGAAGCGCAGCAGCTCCAATCCAGGAAGCTTGTTCGACCGGCCAGCGGCAGCCGCCGGCTTCATGTCGGGCCGCATGAGACCGATGCTCCCTTCAAGACGGCCTCATTCCAAAGCTGATACCCGGCGTTGTTCAGGTGGACTCCGTCGATCGTGTGCGGTGTCGGCAGCGGCGGCAACGCAGCAAAGGTCGCGCCGCTGCGCGCGGCGAGTGTGGGCAGAGCGGCATTGTAGCTATCGATGAGCGGCGCGGCCTTCGTTCGCGTCTCGGCGGAAAGACGTGGCGAGGCATCGAGCGACGGGATCGCCAGCGTGATGACATGGGGCGTCGCCTTTGAAAGCGCCGCTACGAGTGAGCTGTAGTTCGCCTCGAACTGCGGCAGGTCCCGCGCGGCGCCCAACGCGTCGTTGATCCCGAGGGCGATCACGATCGCGGCGGCGGGTTTGCCGTCGAGCACATCCGTCAGCCAGCCGCCCAGATCGCTCGTCGTCGAGGCACCCTCCAGGCCGGCGTTGACGATGGCATGGCCGCAGAGCTCGCGCGGCAGGGTTGACGCTTCGACAATGCTGTCGCCCAGAACGATGATCGGATTATCGGTCCGGCTCAGCGTGTAATAGAGGATGTTTTGCCGGCTCCGACGGTGCGACTCTGCAAAAGCTTGCTTTTTGACAATGGAGATCCCGATCGAAGCAGCGCCGATGGCAAGGACCGCAAAGCCGACGAGCATCCGGTTCATGTGCGCACTCGAACATAGCCAGGGTTCAAACCGTGAAGGATAGACGGGTGAAAGTTAAGATAATCACCTGTGGCGCCGCCTGCGTCCCGCACGCAGGTCGCCTCGCAAGGCGAACGCTCGACCTGCAGCGGAAGGGTTTGGACTGTCTATTCGTCAACGTCCCGTAGCCGGCCTTGTATAGACGCTCTCATAAAGGCCGGTATGCTCCTCCTTCCAACCGCGCTTTCCTACGAGGAACTGCCTCAGTTGTTCGTGCCCCTTCAGCCACAACACGGCGTCGATATGATATTTTTCTAGCACGTCATCCCAGGTGCGCTCATCGACGTCCCAATGAACGAGGCTGAAATAGTCTCGCAATAATTCGTCGGGATAGGCGGTCGCGGCCCGCCCGTCCACGAACAGGGGGACTGACCCATGGGTGAGAAGGATCAGATATCCTCCCACGTTCCAATGATTGAGCACACGCGCATGCGCGAGATGTGTTTGCAGATATTCGGCGTCTTGCTCCGATAGCATCTCGGGCAACGCCAGGGCCGGCTGGATCTGAAGAAGCGTGAGAGGGAGCACACATGCGCCCATGATCGCCGCAGTCATCAGGGCGCGCTGAACCTGTCGCTGCTGCACTTGCTTGGGAAGAATCCAATCGAGGTGCAGAGCCACGGGGATGGTCGAGAAAATGAAGAAGAAGGACATGTATCGAAATTGATGGAGCCCGAGCGCGAGAAATACCCAGGACAGAATGCGGGCTTCGAGGCGGATCTTCGTGGATGCCCCATAGCGCAATTCGAGCGCGACAAACGCCAGAATGTAAGCCATTCCGGGAATGCTGCCCGGGATTTCGATGTTGTGGGAATAAGGCAGCCACTCGCCAATGTTTCCTTGAACAAAGTGCCCCAACGTCGCCGTGACACCCTGGTAGATGCGCCAGCCCAACGGATTGACGAAAGTCGCGGCGAAGCAGCCGATCCCCGCCAGCGCTATCGTCCTGAGCCTGTTCCAGTCGCGCCGGAGCAGCGCAGTGCCGCCGAAGACAGCTGGGATCATGAAGCCCAGCACGAATCCTCCGTGCAGGTTGACCCAGAACATCATCAGCAAGGGCAACAGCCACAGTTTTCTGGGCTGCAGACATTCTCGATAGAAAATGACGCTGAACAGCATCGTCGCGACGTTCGGAGATGCTGCCAGGTAGGTGTTGGGTGCAGCCTCGTATGCCGGATACAAAAGGGATGTCGCGAAGATCGCGATGCAAACCGCGAGCGGAGACGCCCCGGCCCCCGAGCAGGCGGACGTCAGATACAAGACGATCAGCGCGCCGCATGCGACGACCAGGCCGACGAGACCACCGTAGCCTGCGTACTCGAATATCAGGCTGGCGATAACGTCCCACAACCAGGACAGGTTGAACCACTGCTTGGCGCCGAGCGTGAACGACCAGGGGTCCTGGAACGGAACTTGCGCTTGGCTTCTGATCAGGTCACCAGCGGCCAGATGCCAGCCGAGATCGTAGTGACTGAGGATGAGGGACGCGTTGGAAATGTAGAATACGCTCAGGAGCGAGATCAGGAACGCGTAGGTGCCCAACGTTGATGACGGTGTCGCCCCTGATGGCCCAGCAAGGTTCTGGGGCATCGGGAAATTCCCAACGTTCATTCCAATACTTCCAACTCGGACTGACACCGGCGTTTTGCCGTCGGTGGTCATCCATTTCGCCAACAACTTATCCGTCGATCATCTAAGGTAGAGTGAAGATTGATTGTGCAATCGAAGTTCCACAATCAACAGGAATGGACGGATAATGCCGGGTTAAGTTTGGCGGATCAGGGAATGATCAATGCGCGGTCGGCGGGTGCTTGTGTCTCATAACGGGACACGTCCGATGAGTGGCGCGGAAGGTCTGGCCTCGTTCACCACATTTAAACCTTAAGATTTTACGAAGGAGGCTTGACCACAGGGCCGTAGGGGACATGCGAACAGCCTTCGTACAGAAGCCATCCGTGGACTTCGGGCAGTGAGGGTCTGGCAGACCAGCTGCATCGCGGGTGTCATCGCATCCGTGGGACTCTATCTGGCCGCCTCAAACAGGCCGGCCGCGACAGTCCCGGATGTCATGCTCGAAGCGGCAGCAAACATTGCGGCATCTGCGGACACAGCAGCTCCAGCGAACATGGTGACGCCTGCGAATTTGGTGACGCCTGAATTGTACGCGGAGGCATCCGCCAGACTTGCGGCAGCGCTGCGGGCAGAAAGAGCAGAGCTTGGCTCGGTGACGTCAACAGGTTCGGTGCCGTTGAGCACTGGGTCCGAAGTTGCCAACGAGCCCGCCGGGCCGAAGCTGGCGTCGTTGGGAGAGGATATCGTCCAGTCGCTGCCGGCCGCACGCGACACGTCCGACGGTGCTCCCAAAGCGGCATCGACGCCGGATCTCCGCTATCTGACCTATTACATCTGGTCCGAAGTGCCGCCCGCCGAGAAACCGGCGGAGACCGTCTTGCGTGCATTCAAGGACATCCCGGTCGGAACGCCGGCCGAAGAGATCAAGCGCGTGTCCGACGCGTTTGGTCTCGATGTCAATTTCATGATGGCGGTTGCGAAGATCGAATCCGGTTTCAACCCCAATCAACGCACCGGGTCCTATATCGGCCTGTTTCAGCTGAGCAAATATGAGTTCGGCAAGTTCGGCTCCGGGCAGATTCTCAGTCCGCGCGACAACGCCGTTGCGGCCGCCTACAAGATCATCACCGAAGGCGTCCAGTTCGGGTGGATCACGCACCGGACGCCGGACATGAGCGATCTTTACCTGATCCATCAGCAGGGCTGGGAAGGCGCCGCCGAGCACATCAGCCAGCCCGCTCGCCTCGCCTGGAAATCCATGTGCGCCACCGGCGAAGGCAAGGAGAAGGGCGAGAGGTGGTGCAGGCGCGCGATCTGGGGCAATGCGCTTCCGGCGTTCAAGCGCAGCTGGAAATCGGTGGACAATGTGACGTCGGAGGCGTTCGTCGGCATGTGGCGCGGCCGGGTCGCCGAATTCTACACGAAATATGTGGCGACCGCCGCTGCGGCGGCAAACCCGTAGTTTCCGTTGTCGATCGCCGGACGACTCCACCGGTTGAAATCCAGCATCTAAAACGTCGTTCCGTATGGGCTACTCCTCTCACAGAGATACTTTGCTTCCTTTGATCCTGACCCATCCCTGATGGTCAAAACGCCTGTTGCGCGAGACAGCGACACGACCCAGCCTGTTCTCTGGGTGTTCTCGAGATCGCTGAAAACGACCTGCTCCTCGTCACTCCGTACGGGACCAACAATGAGGTCAACCTGATATCTTTGCGTATCAGAGAAGCCGAAGCTCAGCTCATCCAGTCCTGGACGCGCGTCCTCCTTTCCTGGCGACACCGCGAGTTTGGTGCAGGAGACATAATAAGAGTGTCCCCAAGGAAATCTCTTCGTTCCCGCAAGCGCGGGAGTGACGCTCATGACCAGCAGGAGCGCCGCGATGGACCTGTCGCTTTTCAACATCGGTGCAACGCTCCCGCTCGGCCCAGCTTCCCTGCAATGCGTGTATCTACGTCAGGCATTGCCATCGCGATAGTCGGCTTCTGTCCCAAGCGTCGGCCGCCGGACGTGAGGTCGGCGTTAACCATGTTGACGGTTCGGGCCTGAGCGGAAATCGCTTCGAGGTTTCTTAAATTTTGCTGGGTACCTCTCTTGGGGAGAGTGACCCGGGGAAAGACATGGCTAAGCGGGCCAAACGTAAAAAGTCAGAGGCCCTCGCAATACCCGTGGCCGCGCGCATTGCAATTGCTGCCGCGGCGGTCGCCGTCGTGGGATATGGCTTGCTGGCTCGCACCGACACCGTTCCTCCGGCACGGAAGCCGTCCGCACACGAGGCCCAGGCATCGTCGTCTCCGGTTTACGTGGCCGCTCCGGTTCATGCAGCAGCGCCAGCGCCGGCTCCAGCTCCAGCTCCAGCTCCAGCTCCGGTTCCGGCCCCTGCGCCTCTGGTCGAACCACCGAAAGCCGCTGAAGGTCCCGGAGCATTGGTCCGGCAGGTGGTGGACTACACCAGCCACCAGGCCCCGGGCACCGTGATCATCGATACCAGGAACACATTCCTTTATCTGGTCCTGAACGACGCGCAGGCGATGCGCTATGGCATCGGTGTCGGCCGCGAAGGTTTCACCTGGTCCGGTGAGCAGACCGTGGCCCGCAAGACCGAATGGCCGGATTGGCGTCCGCCGGCGGACATGCTGGTGCGCCAGCCTTACCTGCCTCGGTTCATGGCGGGCGGTCCCACCAACCCGCTCGGCGCCCGCGCGATGTATCTCGGCGAGACCGAATATCGCATTCACGGCACCAACAAGCCCGATACGATCGGCAAACGAGTGTCGTCCGGCTGTATCCGCCTGACTAATGAGGACGTCACGGACCTCTATGATCGGGTGAAGGTCGGCGCGAAGGTCATCGTGCTGCCGAACCGGCCCCTGGCAACCAACGCGCAGCCGTCGTCTTCAGGACCGAAGCTCGCCGAGGCGCAGTAACCCGGTCCTCCGTCTCGTGCAGCATGGCGCTAAGCTGACGCGCGCGGCTTCAACGCCTCGGCCATCTTCTCCATCGCCCCTGCCGCGTCCCACCGCCGAGAATATGTCGGGTGTCAAGGGCAGGCCGGGTCTAACCTAAACCGGGCAAACCTTCGCAATTGACGCGAAGCCGACATTCGTCATTCACTGATACCGACAACTTCAAAGGATGGCTCCACTCCAGAGAGCACATCCATGCAGCCCCATCCGGTGATGAATTCGTAATGTCGAACGGGACGATGAATCTCCTTCCAGGTGTCCGACTGGCTGTCGGCGAAGGTCGAACCCTCCACGGTATATGCGAAGTGCTTTGGAACTAGTCCCTCGTTTTTCGTAGGCTGTTGCTCAGTACTGAGCGGCATTTCGTCTAAAAGGCGGACTATAGTCGCGCCGTTGAAGCGAACGCGAAGCGCCTGGCCCTCAGCGCTCGGCAGAAGGAAGTCCGCCGAGAGGCTTTCTGCCTCCCATTTAATCGCGAGAAGGTCGCTCTTATCGCAGTCAAACCTCACGCCTGCGTCGATCGGAAAATACCTAGGCACGGCTTGCTCCGGGGCAACAAGAAAGAACGGGCATTCTACCATCTCCCCGCTTGAATGTCTGGCTGTGCCCGGAGCGGACCACCTTAGCCGATTGCAGCAGACCTCACTGTAAAGGTTGCGCATAGCAAAAAAAATCAAACGGCATTGTTGTATCAAGTGGGGTGAAGATTATCGCCTTGTGACCCGTCGCTGACCTTTGTTTGGAGTGCCCAAACGTCTGCTTTGCGGGAGGTAGCCGACAAAGATCCAGCCCGGTTCGTGCTGGGGCTCGCGGTGCGCAGCAGGCTTTGGCTTTCCGCAGGTGATTGTTGGCGATCGGCGGGCCTATCCGCTTGATAGAAACCCGCCGGTTGATACCGGCGGGTTTCGTTGGCGACTGGATTTGTCGCGGCTCAGTCTTGCAGATCGCCATCGCCTTCGGCCAGGCGCTTGACTTCATCGATCAGTCGCTTGGCGCGATGGCCGAGGCCGTCTTCCGCGGCCTCCGCGACCGGTTGGTTGTGGAAAGTCGCGTTGTTCAGCACCGTCTTGATCTGACCCGCAAGCTGATCGCGATCCGTCGTGATGTCGCCGATCCGCTTCAGGTAACGGGCATAGTTCCTGTCTGTCGCAGTGACGGAGCGGTTCGACCAAACCAGGCTGGCGCGGCCGAGCTCGCCTTTCGGCGCATTGAGCTGCTTGAACACCCGAGCGAGCTCGACGAAGCTCTCGCGATCGCCGCGGATGCCCGAGGGCAGCGCGTTCTCCTGCATGAACTCGGCGACGGCGCGGCCCTCATGCACGTAGTCGTCGGTCAAACCGAGCAGAGCCATGAGTGTCGGTCGGACGTCCGCATGATCGGTGAACTGCTTGTCATGGCGGCCAAGCCGCTTCACGCCGGGACCCGCCATGGCAACCCATGTCTGAGTGATCTGCTGCTGGAAGTCACCGTGGTTCCAGGCAAAGCCCGGTCCCTCGAACACGCAGTCGGACTGACTGGCGCAGCCCGTCGCCGGCGGTTTTACGGTTTCGAAGAAGTAATCATCATTCCCGAACATGGTGAGCGTCGGCGTGCGCGCCGGGCTGAAGGTGACCATGTGCAGGAGCTTCATTTCCGCACGGTCAGCCAGCAGCTTCGATAGTTTGTCGGTGTTGCCGCTGATCGGGCTGGTGGCGGTCAGCGCGTCGAGGTCGTGTTCCATGGTTCGCGTGATGGCATCGGTCGGCTGGGGATTGCCATGGATATACATGTTCGGCGCATCGTCGAAATGGAGGTCGAACGCCGTCGAGTTCGCGCGCTGGGTGATCAGCAGGCGATCGAGGAACGCATCGATCTCGCCGACCTTCGCATAAGTGCAGGGCGTGTTGACACCGTCGCAGTTCGCCGGCGTCGGCGCGCCGCCGACGAAATGATCATTCTCGTCGGGTACGACGACAAACAGCGTATTGGTCTCGTCGATACCATCTGCCTTGAGTCGAGCGAAGAACGTGCCAAAGGCCTGATCGTAAGACTTGAGCGCCGCGACGTAACCGGCCTCGCCCGGACCATAGGCATGGCCATTGTTCGGGGTTGCAGGGGCATTCGGAATGTCCAGACGCTGCGGATCGTGTGCATCGGCAACATAGGTGTAGACGACGGGAACGCCTGCTTCGAGCATCTTGGCGGCATAGCCGAGCGAAGCGGTTGCCGAAGGATCGAAGTTGGTGGGGAAGCCGGGCTTGTTCGAAATTGGGTCGGTAATGACGACGCCGTCGAGATCGGTCACGAAACCGCTCGGCGAGATCACCGGCTGCACGTTGATGTTGCCATAGAGCGCAGAGAAGCCGCCATAGCCGCCCGGCTCGTCGGGGAGAAGATCGGATTTCGCAAAGGAGTTGCCGCACAGGCTGCTGCCCTTCGCGCAGTGGATCGCAATCCCAAGATAGTCCTGATTCTGGGCCGTGGAGGCAACGGACGAGCCGAAGATGTTGGCGATGTCAGTGTTGTTTTCGATAGCAAGCCCATTCAGGGAGAAGACGCCAACATCGCAGCCAGCACGTGTGTAGGCAGGCCACGGGGCCGGCGCGTTCTTGCCGTTTTCATCGACAAGGACAGGCAAGTTTTCGCCGGCTTCCGGATGGCTCTGCGCCGTGGTGGTCGTCCAGTAAACGAAGGAGGTCTGGGAGACCGTCGCGGAGTTGTCCTGTTTGAAAATCCTGAAGCTGTTCGAAACCGGGCTGCCGTGACGATCGCCATAGACCCCGGTCAAGCCTGTCAGAATGTCGTCGGCGGTGTGTGAGATCAGCGGCGTGTAATGGTTGCCGCTGATGACGCCGTTGCCCTGCAGGAAGTTCAACAGGTTCGGCATCTGCTCGAGATCGGATGGAACGTTTGGATTGTCGCGCCGCAGGTGCACGTTATCGAACACAATGTAGACGACGCGTTTGATCTTGTTGTCGGCAGAATGGAGCTTGCAGGACGCCTGGACCGGCGCGGGTCCCGCCTCCGCCAATCCGGGCAATCCGGCAAGGGCGGTGCACGCGAGCAGCGCGGGTGCCAGCAGACGGCGAGCGAAGCGCGAGCAATTCGCATGAAAGAATGGGCTGCGCAGCGAACCGATCGGCGCGCCCGACGAGACCTTCAATTTCTTCATCGTCTTCTCCCAAGTCGGCGGTTAAAGGCCGAAGAAAATGCCGACTTCGGCAACATACGGTGCGGCTTGTTGCGGCTGCTTGACATCAGGATGAATTTTGACGGGTGCACACGATCGATGTGCGCGTGCCGTGCGATTCATGAGCGCGACGGCCATGTGAAGCAGGAATTGTGAAGCGATGAACATTTGATGACGCGATGTTGCCGCGGTGGATCTGTCGCAGTGGACATTGCGGAGCCGCTGTCGGTTTCATTGCGCGGTCACAGTTCTGTTTTGCGAAGATTGTTAGCTGGCGCACCCCGATGCGAACCGCAGCGGCGGATATGGGAGGAAATCAATCATCATGAATTACTTGCGCTTAGGCACGGTCGCCGCGATCGCCTTGCTCACAACCACATTTGCTGCAAGTGCAGATCCTGCAATATCTTATGTTCCCAACAGTCTCAGGCAGTCGACGATCCTTCGCGGACCATGGACGCTGCATGAAACCGGCACACATTTCCATCACGACGCTTCGGGTGTCGTCCCTGCGGCCGGGTCGACGCCACCTTACAATCCCGCGGTCTCGGGCACGCCCTATGCCAGTTACTGCGGTGCAGACGGACAACACACGGTCAATCATGCCAAGAGCGTGATGCAGCCCTACTACTTTCCGTTTGTTCGCCGCCGCGGCAGCTTGCTCGAAGGCTTTTTCGACTACCGCCCACGCAATGAGGAGGAAGCGACCGTCTCAGCGATCTCCGAGGATTGGGGCGAGACTTGGCACTTCACCGGCAAGGCGCTGGCGCTGAACCCGTATTGCCCCTGGGATCCGACCGATCCGGACAATCTGAATGTCAACGTCAACGGGACCAAGACGCCTTATGGCTCTGATCACGCCAGCGCCGGTGACAACGGGCTCGGTCATGCCTTTGTTCTCAGCGTTCGCGGCAGGACGCACATCTACCATCTCAATCGCGCGGATGGCCATATCGACAGCGACCAGCTTGTCGTTCACAGCCTTGGTCACGATTCGGACGAACCGCTGTTTGGCCTTCCTGAGTTTGGCTATGTGAGTCCGCTGGGTTCTGGCGGCTATCCGACCCTCGACGCCAGGGCGACCCACACGAGCGGCCTGACCGATCCGGATGCGATTCTCGGTACGGCCCGGACAGGCAATACCACCTCAGTGCTTTATGTGTCCAAAAATCTCTCGCCAGGAGACGCGAGCTTTCCAGCGAACGCGGTCTGTCCGAAGACGCCGAGCTTTGCACTCACGAATCTCGTCAACAAGAAGCCGCGCAAGACTAATCACGACGTGATCACTATCCGCGTCGCGACGACGTCGGACGGTATCAATTTTGCCGATGTGGGCGCTGCAACCGGCCTTCAGGACTCGACTACGGTCGCCTTGAACGGCATCCGTTGGCTCGGCAGTGGCAGCATCATGCGCATCGCGGACGGCCGCTATGGCCTGTTCTTCGGCGCCGGGAACTGCCTCGACAACGATTCGGACGGCTTCCACTTCATGGGCTATGCCGAAACCGACAATCCGGTGCGCCAGCCGAGCGACCTTCTAAAATGGCATGTGGTCCGGGGCTTCGACAACCCGATCCTTTCTACCGACACGGTGGTCGATCCCGCGACGAATACAAAATACCCAGCGAATGCGCCGCTCGTGAATGTCACCGGCGCCGACGCGCTGTCGGCCGCGCAGGTTACGCCGTACACTCCGCCGGGCGAAGGCTTTACCACCAACTTCTTCTCGGGCCGTGTATACGATCCCCAGGCCGTTTATACCGACGAGCGGACAGTGACGATCGTATTCGCGGGCTACAACACGCCGCAGCCGAGCAACAATCTCGGCGACTATCGCTCGATCGGCCGCCTTCAGCTCCGCTTCCCGAACGGCTATTTCCTGCCGCCGCATTTCGAAGGCGAGGATTGATCGCGGTTCGCATTTTAATTTGCCATCAACTGGTGGGCCGGCCTTGTGGCCGGTCCATGTTCAGACGTTCGATATTTTGCGCTCGCGTACAGCCGGCTCACGAGCCGCACCCGACGCCGTCCGTCCCTATCGCTAGGGACAGACACCGGCACCGGAGTTCGCTAGTCTGGCCCCAAGGAAACAACAAGGAAACAACATCCAGGGGAGCCCGCCTTTGAGCACCGCGCCGCGCATCGACATCGACCCCGTCGCATTCTGGGCCGATCCCTACCCGATGCTGGCCAAGCTGCGCAGGGAGGCGCCGATCGCCTTCGTGCCGCAGCTCGGCTCGACATTGCTGACCAGCCGCGACGACATCTCGATCTCGGAGAAGCAGATCGACGTGTTCTCCTCGCACCAGCCCGCCGGCCTGATGAACCGGCTGATGGGCCACAACATGATGCGCAAGGATGGCGAGGCGCACCAGGTCGAGCGGCGCGCGATGTTTCCGACGGTGTCGCCGAAAACGGTGAAGGCACACTGGACCGCGTTGTTCCAGGCTCATGCCGATCGCATCATCGCTTGCGTCGAGCCGGGCAGCCGGATCGATTTCATGCGCGACTTCGCGCTGCCGTTCTCCGGCGAATGCCTGAAGTCGATCACCGGCCTCACCAATATCGGCTTTGCCGACATGGATGCCTGGTCGCAAGGCATGATCGAGGGCATCGCCAATTACGGCGGCGATCCCGCGGTCGAGGCGCGCTGTCATGCCGCGACATCGGGCATCGATGCTGCGATCGACGATATCCTGCCGGTGATGCGCAAGAACCCCGATCAGAGCATTCTTGGCGTCCTCCTCGCTTCCGGCATGCCGATGGAGAGCGTGCGCGCGAACGTCAAACTCGCGATCTCGGGCGGGCAGAACGAACCGCGCAAGGCGATCGCCGGCACGGTGTGGGCATTGCTGACGCATCCCGAGCAACTCGATCTCGTGCGCAGGGGCGAGGTGACGTGGCTGCAGGCGTTCGAGGAATATGCCCGCTGGATCTCGCCGATCGGCATGTCGCCGCGGCGGATCGCCAAGCCGTGGTCGATCCGGGACGTCTCGTTCGAACTGGATGAGCGCGTGTTCCTGATGTTCGGCTCCGCCAACCGCGACGAGAAGCATTTCGAGCGTGCGGACGAATTTGACGTGCGTCGCGACACCTCGAAGAGCGTCGCCTTCGGTGCCGGCCCGCATTTCTGCGCCGGCGCCTTCGCCTCGCGCGCGATGATCGCCGACGTCGCGCTGCCGACCGTGTTTGCGCGCGCTGGGCATATCGAGCTCGCCGACGACGAGCCGGTGCGGATCGGCGGCTGGGCGTTCCGCGGCCTGCAGAACCTGCCGGTGCGCTGGCTGCCTTAGCCGGGCAGGGCGCTCCGACCGGACCCTGCGATCGTGCCATTCTGCTCCTGTTTTGCCCGACGAGTCAAAATATATTTCGGATAATACGTAAGTCATTGGTTTCGCTCGCCCCGGCTACTGTGCATGGGGTTGTTTTCGCGGTTGTCTTTCCGCGCGTGCGAGCTCTCTCATTCGCGTGCGGAAAAATTCCGTCTGTCTTATCGCGTGCGCTTGAAAGATTAATCATGCGCTCCGCCACGCGCGCAGTGCGCGCATCGCTATTTTCGCTGCCTTCTCGACAGCTTTCCCGCGCCGCCCCATCATCCTCCAGACTTGAATGATGGCGGCCGTGCGCGGCCGGGAGCCTGGAATGCAGCGTCGTGACTTTCTGAAACTGTCCGCGGGAATCGCAGCCGCAGCGGCGTTCGCGCCGCGCGCCCGTGCGCAGGGCACGCTGAAGGAAATTCGTATCGGCTACCAGAAGACCGGCGTGCTGGTTATCACGCGCCAGCGGGCGACCCTGGAAAAACATTTCGCGCCGCAAGGCATCGACGTCAAATGGGTCGAGTTCTCGTCGGGGCCCCCGATGATGGAGGCGATGAATGTCGGCAGCGTCGATTACGGTGCGGTCGGCGATTCCCCACCGGTGTTCGCCCAGGCCGCGGGCGCGGCGATCGTCTATGCCGCCGGCCAGCCCATCACCAACGGCCAGGGCATCCTGGTGCCCAAGGATTCGCCGATCCGCTCCATCGCCGATTTGAAAGGCAAGCGCATCGGCTTCACCAAGGGCTCCAGCGCCCATAATGTCGTGGTGCAGACGCTGGAGAAGGCCGGGCTCACCTACGCCGATATCATCCCTGTCTATCTGACGCCGCCGGACGCCGGCCCCGCCTTCGCCAATGGCAGCATCGAGGCCTGGGCGATCTGGGATCCTTATTTCGCGATCGGCGAGACCAGGCAGAACGGCCGCATCCTGGTCAATGCGCGCGAGATCACCAAGACCAACTCTTTCTACATCGCCAACCGCGACTTCGCGAAGAACCACGGCGCGATCCTGCAGCAGATCGTCGACGTGACGACCGCGACGGGCCAATGGGCCGAACAGCACCGCGACGAGGTTGCGAAGTCGCTGGCTGCGGTCACCGGCGTGCCGCTGGATATCCAGACCGTCGCGGCCAACCGCGCCAATTTCGTGATCGGCCCCGTCACCGACGACATCGTCGCGACCCAGCAGGGTGTCGCCGATCGCTTCGCCAGGCTCGGCCTGATCCCGAAGCCGATCGTCATCCGCGACATCGTCTGGCGCAGCACGGCGACCTGATCGTGCCAACCAACCTCCCCATTTCAAAAGGTCTGAACATGAAGCGCATCATTCAGCGCGTGATCGCAGCTATCGCCCTGTCGGTCGGCATCGTCGCCGCGGCGGTCGGCACGACCTACGGCTAGGAGCCCGTCCATGAGCAACGCTAACATCCTCTGGTTTCTGCCGACTCACGGCGACGGCCGTTATCTCGGCACCGGCATCGGCGGCCGCGAGGTCAACTTCAACTATCTGCGCCAGGTCGCGCAGGCCGCCGACCAGCTCGGCTATTTCGGCGTGCTGCTGCCGACCGGTCGCTCCTGCGAGGATTCCTGGATCGTCGCCTCATCAGTCGCGCCGTTCACGGAGCGGCTGCGCTATCTCGTGGCCGTCCGCCCCGGCCTGCAATCGCCGACGGTCGCGGCGCGCATGACCGCGACGCTCGATCGCATCACCAATGGCCGTCTGCTGATCAACGTCGTCACTGGCGGCGATCCCGTCGAGAACAAGGGCGACGGAATCTTCCTCGGTCATGACGAGCGCTACGAGGTCACCCGCGAGTTCCTCAACGTCTATAGCGATCTGCTCGCCGGCAAGACCGTCAATGTCGAGGGCAAGCATATCCGCATCGAGGACGGCAAGCTGCTGTTCCACCCGGTGCAGTCGCCGCGACCGCCGCTTTATTTCGGCGGCTCCTCGGATGCCGGCATCGACGTCGCGGTCGACACCGTCGACAAATACCTCACCTGGGGTGAGCCGCCGGCGCAAGTCGCGGAGAAGGTTGCGAAGGTGAGGGCAGCCGCCGAGGCGCGCGGCCGCAAGCTCTCCTTCGGCATCCGTCTTCACGTGATCGTCCGCGAGACCAATGAAGAGGCCTGGCGCGCCGCGAACGAGCTGATCAAGCATGTCAGCGACGAGACCATCGCGACCGCGCAGAAGAACTTTGCGCGGATGGATTCGGTCGGACAGCAGCGCATGGCGCAGCTGCATGGCGGCAAGCGCGACAAGCTCGAGATCGCGCCGAACCTGTGGGCCGGTGTCGGCCTCGTGCGCGGCGGTGCCGGCACGGCGCTGGTCGGCGATCCCCAGACGGTCGCGGCCCGTATCAAGGAGTATCAGGACATCGGCATCGATACCTTCATCATGTCGGGCTACCCGCATCTGGAGGAAGCCTATCGCTTCGCCGAGCTGGTCTTCCCGCTGCTCTCGCTGGAGCAGCCGAGCAACGTGACCAAGCTGCATTTCAACGGCGGTCCGTTCGGCGAAACGGTCGGCAGCGACTATCGTCCGCAGCATCGGGTGTCGCAATCATGAGCCTCATCGACAGCATCTCACTCCCGCGCAGCTTTCGCCTGCCGCGCGTCGACGGCCTTGTCCAGTGGATCGTGCCGCTCGCCATCATCGCGATCTGGCAGGTCGCGAGTGTCGCCGGCTTGGTGCCGACGCGCGTGCTGCCGGCGCCGAGCGATGTCGCGCTCGCCGGCTGGAAGCTGCTGCTGTCAGGCGAGCTCGTGCGCAACATCTGGGTCTCGTTCTGGCGCGCCTCGATCGGCTTTTTGATCGGCGGCAGCATCGGCTTTGCCTTCGGGCTGGCCAACGGCCTGTCGCAGCTTTCGGCCAAGCTCACCGACACGACGCTGCAGATGGTGCGCAACGTGCCGCATCTGGCGCTGATCCCGCTGGTGATCCTCTGGTTTGGCATCGACGAGAGCGCCAAGCTGTTTCTCGTCGCACTCGGCGTGTTCTTCCCGATCTACCTCAACACGCTGCACGGCATCCGCACGGTCGATCCGCAGCTGATCGAGATGGGCCGCATCTACGGCATGACCGACAGCGAGCTGTTCCGCCGCGTGATCTTCCCCGGCGCGCTGCCGTCGATCTTCGTCGGCATCCGCTTCGCGCTCGGCATCATGTGGCTGACGCTGATTGTCGCCGAGACCATCGCGGCCTCCTCGGGCCTCGGCTACATGGCGATGCAGGCGCGCGAGTTCATGCTGATCGATGTCGTCGTGCTCTCGATCCTGATCTACGCGCTGCTCGGCAAGCTCGCCGACAGCGCCTCCCGCGTGCTGGAGCGCCTGACGCTCTCCTGGCACCCTGCCTTCCAGAAACGCTGAGAGAAACATGCAGACTGCTCTTCGTACGGCTCTTCCCGAAGAAACCGAGCTCGCCAGCCACGCCAATTTCGCGCCGCACGCCCGGGTCGCGCGCGAGGAGCGTCCGGTGCCGACAAGCGGCCTGCCGCTGACCATCCGCGGCTTGCGCAAGTCCTACGGCGACAACGAGGTGCTGCGCGGTATCGACCTGCACATCCCCGCCGGCCAGTTCGTCGCGATCGTCGGCAAGAGCGGTTGCGGCAAGAGCACGCTGCTGCGTCTCATCGCCGGCCTCGAGAAGATCGACTCCGGCAGTGTCAGCTTCGGCGACGCGGCGATCCAGCCCGAAGACATCCGCGTGATGTTCCAGGAGCCCCGCCTGTTGCCCTGGGCGCGGGTGCTCTCCAACGTCGAGGTCGGTCTCGGCCGCAATCGCGCCTCGCAAGATGCGCATGCACGTGCCGAAAAAGCGCTGACCGAGGTCGGCCTCGCCGACAAGCGCGACCAATGGCCTTCGGTGCTCTCGGGCGGCCAGAAGCAGCGCGTCGCGCTCGCCCGCGCGCTGGTCTCGCATCCGCGCGTGCTTGCCTTCGACGAGCCGCTAGGCGCACTCGACGCGCTGACCCGCATCTCGATGCAGCGTCTTCTGGAGCGGGTCTGGCGCGACCAGGGCTTTACCGCGATCCTGGTGACCCACGATGTCGCCGAGGCGGTCGCCCTGGCCGACCGGGTGCTGGTGATCGACGAGGGCCGGATTGCCCACGACGTTACGGTTAACGCGGCTCGACCGCGCGAACGCGGCTCGGCCGAGCTTGCCGCCCTCGAGGGCTCGATTCTGAGCCACCTTTTGTCGGCGGACGATCGTACCTAAATAGAAGGGAACCCCATACCGGGGACCATGCCATGAATGTAGTGCCCCGCGATCTCATGACCGAAACTGCCGTCTCGTCCGCCGATTTCCGCGGCGCCATGCGCCACCTCACCGGCGGCGTCAGCATCATCACCGCCGGGCGGGGCAAGGATATCACCGGCATGACGGTCACCTCGGTGACCTCGCTGTCGGTCGATCCGCCGACGCTACTGGTCAGCATCAATCGCGATGCCTCGTCCTTCCCGCTGATCCGCCGTCATGGCGCCTTCGGCGTGAACATCCTCGCGGCCGATCAGCTCGATATCGCCGAGCGCTTTGCCGGCAAGGGTGGGCTGAAGGGTGCCGAGCGTTTCGCCGGCAGCCAGTGGGTCACGGCCGTCTCCGGCGTGCCGCTGCTGGTCGGAGCATTGTCTGCGGTCGATTGCGAGGTCGAGGAGATCGTCGAACGCCATTCGCACGGCATCGTCATCGGCCGTGTCAGGAATATCGAGAACTCGGCGCGTACCGCGGCGCTTGCCTACTGGCATGGCCAGTATGTGGCGGTGGACCAGGACGAGGACGCCGCTCGGCTCGCCGAGGTCAGCGTTCCCGCCCGCAGCCTCCGCGGCGTTTGATCGCCGCGCCGAGGCTGGCCTTTTTTCCCGCGTCGCTCTAGAAGCGCCCTGAGCCCTCCCGCCGGGACGGCCATGGAGCGGAGAGCTATGAAGCGCGTCGGCACCTGGGCCTTCTACGCCGTCGGCGCGCTGGCGATCGCCTATCTCGCGCTCTACGCCTATGCGATGCTCCGCGGCCAGCCCTTCGTGCCTGGCGATCCCATCCACATTTTTCGCAAGCCCGACGCGCCGAGTTATTCGTGAGATCTCTCCTCGTCATGGCCGGGCTTGACCCGGCCATCCACGCGCGACCGCGATTGAGGAGAGACGTGGATGCCCGGGACAAGCCCGGGCATGACGGAGCGTGGGGCTGACTACCCCCGCAAAATCGCCAGCGCCAGCGTCTGCGCGCGCGGCACGATGCTGTCGAGCTCGAGATATTCTTCCGGCGAATGCGCGAGCCCGCCCACGGGCCCGACGCCGCAAATGGTCGGTGTTCCCACCGCGGCGGTGAAGCCGGAATCGGCGCAGCCGCCCGAGAACTCGCCTTGCAGCGTGGTGAGGCCGGCTTGTTTTGCGGCGGCCTGATAATTCTCGAACAGCGCCTTCGAGCTCTCGCTCTGCACGACAGGCACGAACTCGCCCTTGATCGTCAGTGTCGCGCTCGTGCCGGGCACGTAGGGCGTCGCGATGATCCGTTCGATTTCGGCCATGACCGTGGCGCGATCCTTCGGATCGACATAGCGCATGTCGATCTGGCCTTCGGCGTGAGGAGCGGTCGTGTTGACCGACTGGCCGCCCGAGATGAGGCCGACATTGAGCGTGATGCCCTTGGTGAGGTCGGTCAGCGCGTGGATCTGGATGATCTTGTGCGCGAGCTCGCTGATCGCGCTGATGCCCGCGGCGAAGTTGGCGCCGGAATGCGCGGCCTTGCCGGTGACGGCCATATGCATGAAGATACCACCCTTGCGGCCGGTGACGACATTACCTGTGGGGCGCCCCGGCTCGGAATTGAAAACGGCGCGCGCGGAGCGTCCCTCACGCTCGATCACCGGCCGCGATGAGGGCGAGCCGATCTCCTCGTCCGAGGTGATGAGCAGCTTGATCGGATGCGGATTGCCGCCGAATTTGTGGAAGGCGGTGGCCACGAAGATGTTCATGACGACGCCGGCCTTCATGTCGGCGACACCGGGCCCGTAGGCGCGGTTGTCCTTGATCGTGAACGGACGCTTTCCGGCGTCGCCCTTGCCGAACACGGTGTCGCGATGGCCCATCAACAGCACCGGCTTCTCGTTGCTGCCGGGCTTTGTCACCTCGGCATGGATAGCATCGCCGAACGTATCGTGGCTTTCGCGCCGGAACGGAATGCCGTGCTCGGAAAAATGACGCTCGAACCGCGCACCGACCGCATCGACGCCCGCCTTGTCATAGGACCCGGAATCGATGTTCACGACATCGCGGAGCAGATCGATCATCGCCTGCCGCTGCGACGCCAGCCAATCCGTGATTTGAGCTTCAGACATATGGTTCCTCGCGTGGTTCTCGCGAGCGGTTATAGGGCCTCGCATCGTCACGGCCTAGTCACGTAACGCGGTCCCGTCATGCGGGCTACGAGACTGTCGCCAGAGGGCACAAAACAAAAATGCCCGGGGCTGGGCCCGGGCATCTGCATCCTCTCGATCTCGGCTGGAGCCTTACGCCCCGATCATCGGCATCCGCGGATACTCACCCGGCGTGCCCGCAGGCGTAATCGGGATGCCGCCGTCGGCGTATTCGTTCAGCTTGTTGCGCAGCGTGCGGATCGAGATGCCGAGGATSTTGGCGGCATGGGTCCGGTTGCCGAGGCAGTGCTTCAGCGTCTCCAGGATCAGGTCGCGTTCGACGTCGGCGACGGTGCGGCCCACCAATGCCCGCGTCACCTGCTCGGCGGCCATGGTGGCGTGCGCCACGGCCGGCACCGTCTTGGCGAGATCGAGGCGGTCACCGTCCGGGGTGAGGATCGCATCGGGACCGATCTCGTCGCCCTGCGCCATCAGCACCGAACGGTGCATGGTGTTCTCGAGCTCGCGGACGTTGCCCTGCCACCGGTTGGTCGAGAGCACGCGTTTGGCTTCGGCCGAAATGGGACGCATCGGCACGCCATTGGCCTCGGCGTATTTCTTCACGAAATGCTGGGCGAGCTCCAAGATGTCGGCAGGACGCTCGCGCAGCGGCGGGATCTTCAGGTTGACGACGTTGAGACGGAACAGCAGATCCTCGCGGAACGTGCCTTCGCGCACGGCTTCCGCCAGATTGCGGTTCGAGGTCGCGATGATGCGGATATCGACCGGCACCGGCTTGGTGCCGCCAACTCGGTCGATCACGCGCTCCTGGATGGCGCGCAACAGTTTCGATTGCAGGCGGACGTCCATCTCCGAGATTTCGTCCAGCAGCAGCGTGCCGCCGGTCGCCTCTTCGAACTTGCCGATGCGGCGGGCGATCGCGCCGGTGAAGGCGCCCTTCTCATGGCCGAACAGCTCGGATTCCAGAAGGTGCTCGGGGATCGCAGCGCAGTTGATCGAGATGAACGGGCGCTTGGCGCGAGCCGAGCGGGTGTGCACGTAGCGCGCCAGCACTTCCTTGCCCGTGCCGGATTCGCCGGTGATCATCACGGAGGCGTCGGAGCCGGCGATTTGCTGAGCGAGCTTGATGACCCGCGCCATCGCCTCGTCGCGATAGACCAGCTCGCGGGAATCGTTGGCGACCGCGGCGAGTACGGCGGCGATCAGCTCCGGATCCGGCGGCAGCGGGATGTATTCCTTGGCGCCGGCGTGGATCGCGGCGACCGCGGCGCGGGCGTCGTTGGTGATGCCGCAGGCGACGATCGGAGCGTGGATGTGCTCGGCTTCGAGCCGCATCACCAGGTCGCGGATGTCGAGAGCAACGTCGACCAGCAGGAGATCGGCGCCCTTGCCGCCGCGCAGCACGCGCATCGCCTGCTCGTGATCCTCGGCATGGGTCACGGTGGCGCCGTTGTCCATCGCGATCTTGGTGGCGGTGGTGAGCTGGCCCTTCAATGTGCCAACGATGAGAAGCCGCATGTCAGTCTCCTGTCCGTCTGGTCGCGCAATCGCGCGTCATTCCCTTTGTTCGCTTTACGCGCGTTCGGTCTTGATGATTTCTGTCATGGTCACGCCGAGCTTGTCCTCGACGAGGACGACTTCGCCGCGGGCGACCAGCTTGTTGTTGACGTAGATGTCGATGGCCTCGCCGACGCGGCGGTCGAGCTCGAGCACGGTGCCGGGTCCGAGCTTCAAGAGCTCTCCGACATCCATCTTGGAGCGGCCAAGCACCGCCGAGACCTGCACCGGCACGTCGAAGACGGCTTCGAGGTCGGCGGCAACGCGCGAGGCATATTCGTCCTCGTTGTAGCTGACATCGGCGCCGGTCGGCGGCAATGGGCCGTTGAGGTCGGGTAGCGGGACCTGTCCGTCGTTCTCGCTCATGGCTTAATTCCCCTTGCGGGACGCGATATAGCGTCCGACCATGTCGTCGATCTTGGCCGCGATGGCGCTGCGCTCCAGCACGACGCCGCCATCGGCCCATTCGATCCGGCAGTCGCCGGTGGCAATTTCAGGCTCGGCCAGGATCACCAGCCGTCCTTCGAAGCCGCTCTGCTTGGCGAGCCGCTCGATCTTCTCGCGCGCGCTGTCGTAGAGGGCGTCGTTGATGCGGACGACGAGATGCGGCGTCGCGACCAGGTGCGAGAAGCAGTCCTTGACCAGCGCCATGATCTCGCCGAGCGGCTCGGCGGCAACGAGGTCGGCGCACAGCTTGCGCGCCACGGCGACCGCGACGTCGACCGCCTCGGTCTCCATCTTGGTCTCGATATTGCCGATGCCCGAGGCGATGCCTCTGATGGCGATGTTGATCTCTTCCATGGCGAGCGCGACGCGACGGTCGCTCTCGGCCTTGGCCTCGCGCTGGCCCGCGGCAAAGCCGTCCTGGTAGGCGCGCGCTTCGGCTTCCGCGACCTTCTGCGCGATCTCGGCCGCGGTCGCGGCCTTCTCGCGCGTCCGGTCGGGCGCGGCGAAGTCGGTGTCGAACAGGAATTTGGCCGGAGCGCCCATCAGTACACCAGCTCGTCGTCAGCGCGGTTCTTGGTCAGCATGATCTCGCCCTTGGCGGCAAGGTCCTTGGCGAGGTTGACCAGCAACGCCTGGGCCTCGTCGACGTCGCGCAGGCGCACCGGGCCCATCGCGGCCATGTCGTCCTGCAGCATCTTGGCCGCGCGCGAGGACATGTTGCCGAAGAAGAAGTTGCGGACGTCCTCGTTGGCGCTCTTCAGCGCCACGCCGAGCTTGTCCTTGTCGACGTTGCGCATCAGGGTCTGGGCCGAGCCGGAATCCAGCTTCACGAGGTCGTCGAAGGTGAACATCAGCGCCTTGATGCGCTCGGCGGATTCGCGGTTGTCCTCTTCCAGCGAAGTGATGAAGCGGGTTTCGGTCTGGCGGTCGAAATTGTTGAAGATTTCCGCCATCACCTCGTGGGCGTCGCGGCGACGGGTCTGCGACAGGTTCGACATGAATTCGGTGCGCAGCGTCTTCTCCACGCTCTCGATCACCTCCTTCTGCACCGCTTCCATCTTCAGCATGCGATTGACGACGTCGAGCGCGAGGTCTTCCGGGAAGATGCCGAGCACACGCGCGGCATGTTCCGGCTTCAGCTTCGACAGCACCACGGCAATGGTCTGCGGATATTCGTTCTTGAGGTAGTTGGCGAGAACCTCTTCCTGCACGTTGGAGAGCTTCTCCCACATGTTGCGGCCGGCGGGGCCGCGGATCTCGTCCATGATGCCGTTGACGCGCTCCGGCGGCAGGTATTGCTGCAGCAGGCGCTCGGTGGCGTCGAAATTGCCCATCAGCGCGCCGGAAGCCGACATGCGCGAGACGAATTCGAGCAGCATGTCCTCGACCGTGTCGACCTCGACAGTGCCGAGCGTCGACATTTCCAGCGAGAGCTGGCGCACCTCGTCGTCGTCCAGCAGCGACCAGATCTTGCCGCCATACTGCTCGCCGAGCGCCAGCATCAGGATCGCGGCGCGCCGCGGACCGGCCAATTGCTCGGCGCCCTTGCCCTCCTTCGCACGATTGCCGGCGCGCTGTCCGAGCGTGGAGATCACGCTGGTGATGTCGTTCGAGTTGGCGTTTTGCAGGGAGCCTGCCATGTCAGTTCACTCGATCATTTCGTGGGTTCGGTCAGCCACTGACGGATGATGGCGACGGTTTCGTTGGGGTTGCGCTCAGCGAGCTCGCCGACGCGATGAACGGACTGGGCATGGACCTGGCCCTGAATGGTGGCGACGTCGATCGCGCTGGCGGCCCCGCCCGGGATCAGCGCCTGGCCGGCGCCAGCCGGCGCGGCTTCATCCGAAGCGGCGGGCCCGGCAAGGACGCCCGTGATGGCGGCAGCGACTTCTTCGGAGGCGAGGATGCGCTTCACCAGCGGACGGATCACCATGAACATCACGACCAGGCCGAGCAGCAGCATCACGCCGAGCTCGACGAAATACATGACGTCGTCCTTGGTAAACTGCAGCATGCCGAGGAGGCCGGACGGCTCGGTGATCGGGGCAGTCGAAGGGGCATCGGCAAAGCGCAGATTGACGACCTCGACCTGGTCGCCGCGCTTCTGGTCGAAGCCGATCGCCGAGCGAACCAGCGTGGCGATGCGGTCGAGCTGCTCCTTGGTGCGGTCGGTGTAGGCGAGCTCGCCCTTGTCGTTCTTGGTGTAGATGCCGTCGACCAGCACCGCGACCGAGATGCGGTTGACCCGGCCGGCCTCGGTCACCTCGGTCTTGGTGGTGCGGGAGATCTCGTAATTGTTGGTCTCTTCGGTCTTCTTGCTCTGGTCCTTCGCCGCCGCGCCGCTGTTCTGCTGCTGGCCGGGGAGCTCGTTGTTGACCGTGACCTGGCCGTTATTGTCGGCGGTCATGCTCTGCTCTTCGCGGGTCTGGCTCGAGCGCAGCACGCGGCCTTCGGGATCGAACCTGTCCGAGGTCTGGGTGATCTTGTTGAAGTCGAAATCGGCAGAGAGCTGGACGCGGGCGCGGCCTGAGCCGACCACGGAGGAAACGATGTCCTCGACCTGCTTGCGCATCCGCTTCTCGAAAGTGGTGCGGCGCTCGTCGCCGAGCGCCTGCTCCGGATCGGTCGCGGCGCCGTCGGCGAGCAGCTGGCCGGCCTCGTCCACGATCGAGACCCGCTGCGGCTTGAGGCCATTGACGGCAGAGGCGACGAGGTGACGGATGGCGCGGATCTGCTGGGCTTCGAGCGAGCCGCGAACCCGGACCACGATCGAGGCTGACGGCTCCGGCGCTTCACGCGAGAACAGCGGGCGCTCGGGCAGCACGAGGTGGACGCGGGCAGCCTGGATCCGGTCGATGGCCCGGATGGTGCGGGCGAGCTCGCCCTCCAGCGCGCGCAGATGATTGATATTCTGGACGAAAGAGGTGGTGCCGAGCGCGTCCGATTTGTCGAAGACCTCGTAGCCGACGCCGCCGCCCTTGGGCAGGCCGCCCTCGGCGAGCTTCATGCGCAGGCGGGTGACCTTGTCCTTGGGCACCATGATGATGGTGCCTTCATTGCGCAGCTCGAACTGGATGCCTTGGCGTTCCAGATCCTTGATAATGCTGGAAGAATCTTCAACCGAGAGGTCGGTGAACAGCGTCGTCATCTGCGGCGTGGTGACGCGCATGATGACGAAGGCAAAGAAGCCGACGAGCGCGGCGGTGACCGCGAGCATCGCCCCGAAGCGGGCGGCGCCGATACCTTTTAAAAAGTCCGCAAGACCTTGCAAGCAACCGCCCCGACAGATTCGGCTGCTTTCACTGGAAAGGCCGACTGGGCAATTATTGCCTAGGTGATGGTTTCGATATGGTTAACGAAGGTTAAGAGCTCGGACAAAAGGTGCGACATGAAAAAAATCGGCCTCGCAGGGCGGGACCGATTTTCGTCAAAAGCAGCAGATTTCCGGATTGCTTACTGGCGATATTGCTGGATGCGGGTGGTGCGAAGGCCCGCCAGACCATGCTGGTCGATGGAAAACTGCCAGGAGAGGAATTCGTCGACCGTCAGGGTATAACGGCTGCAGGCCTCCTCGAGCGAGAGAAGTCCACCGCGCACAGCGGCAACAACCTCGGCCTTGCGGCGGATGACCCAGCGTTTGGTGCCGGGTGCGGGCAGATCTGCAATCGTCAGCGGACTGCCGTCCGGCCCGATGACGTATTTTACCCTCGGGCGATGGGGTTCTGTCATGGCGTACTCACAAACTCTCAACCACTGAACTCACGCCACAACCGTACCTACCCCGGCTTAAAAATCCGCTAAGCCTAAGGCTTCAATACAATTCTCGTTGAATCCGGCTGGAACGACGCCGGCCCCGCGGGCTGAAGACATGATTTCAGCCGGCCGAGCGGGGGTCTGCGTAAATACTTTACTAACGAATGGGGCCTGCGCGATACCGCTACGGCCCTTACTGCCGTCCTGGCGAAAGCCAGGACCCATTACCCCAAGGAATAGTTTGGCGAAGACTCGGGGTTATGTCTTCGCCTCAAAACGACGTTCGGTGGTTATGGGTCCTGACTTTCGTCAGGACGACACCGAGTGTGGATCGGCAGCGCGCCGCCTTAGCTGCCGCTGCTGCTGCTCGTGGCGACGACGCTCTTCACCTGGCTCAGCATGTAGCTGTTGCCGTCGATCGTGAGCAGCGGCGGCGACTGGGTCAGATCGACCGACGACACCACGCCCTGCACCTGCGCGGCGATACCGACGTTGTTGTTTGCGACGTCCTTGCCGGTGGCCGAGATCGTGTACTTGCCGTCGGGCCATTGCGTGCCGTCATTGCCCATTCCGTTCCAGGTGAAGGGAACGTCGGTGCCGGCGCCGGCCGTATATTTGCCGGTGAACACGGTCTGGCCGCTGGAGTTGGCGACGGTGATGTCGACGGTCGCATCGGTGGGAACGTTGAGATGCCAGGTCGCCGACGACTTCGTCATGGTTGCCGTCGTGCCGTCGACCAGGGCGGTCTTGCCGACGTAATCCAGCGCCTGGGTTGCCTGCGTGGTCTGTTGCAGGGTGACGAGCTTGGACAGCGAATCGTTGGTCTTGAGCTGCTGCTCGACGCCGGCGAACTGCACCAGYTGCTGGGTGAACTGGTTGGTGTCGAGCGGATCGAGCGGGTTCTGGTTCTGCAGCTGCGTGGTCAGCAGCGTCAGGAAGGTCTGGAAGTTGCCGGCAAGCGTCGCGCCGGTGGAAGAGCCCAGGCTCGAGCTCGACGAGTTCGATGACGACGAGTTCTGCGTCGTACCGGAGACGACGGATGGGGCGGTGGCGGCATTCGTGGTGGTCATAAGCGAATACTCCTCACACTCTGATATCGACGCCGCTGCTCGATCCGAGCACGCGGCCATAGCTGCTTCTGACCGGCGCGCTCGCGGCCTGGTCATCCTCGCTGATGATCAGGCGGCGGGAATTGCTGCCATTGTCGTTGTTCTGGCCGGAGTTCTGCCCCGACGAATTCTGGTCGCGCAGGCTGAAGGAGAGCCCGTTGCTGCCGGTCTTGAGGCCGGCATCGTCGAGCGCGCGCTGCAATTGCGGTGCGTCCTGACGCAGCATCTGCAGCGTCTCCGGCTTCTCGACGGTGAGATGCGAGGTGACCTGGCCGTTGCGGTCGACATTGATGCGGACGTCGATGCGGCCGAGATCGACCGGGTCGAGGCTGATGTCGAAGCGGGTCTTGCCGGCGCGCGCGGCGGCCGCGATCTCGACCGGGATGCCGCTGATCGGCACCGCCGTCGCATTCGCCGCGGTTGCGGTCAGCGTCGCGGTGGAGGCGGTGGCCGCCGACGTCGTGGTGGTCAGCGGCGCCTGCACGGCGTTGGCGGCCTGCGTGCTGGCGTCGGTGGTCGCCGTGCTGACCGCTTGCGTATCGGCATGCGCATGCGTGGCCGGTGCGGCCGCCGCCGCATCGGCCTTGCTGTCGGTGGCCTTCGCATCGGCCGTAACAGCATCAGCCTGCGGCTTTGCGGCTTGTGGATGCGCGGTGGCGCCCGCAGCGGTCGTTGCGGTTGCGGGACTTTGCGCTGGTGTCGCGACTTGCGCGGTCTTGGCCGGATCCTGGCCGATATTGGAGACGTCGGTCTGGCCTTGCGCCGTGACAGCGGCCTTGAACGAGGTTTTGGGCGTGCCCTGGCCGGCGGCCGTCAGCTGCGCGGCGTCGGCCGCGGCACCGGTTGCGGTGGCGTCGGCGGTCGTGCCAGCCGCATCGGTCGTTGCGGTCTTCGCATCGGTGGTTTTGGCGTCGCCGGTCTTGGCGGTCTTGCCAGAGGCGTCCGCCTTGGTGCCTGATATCTGCGCCGTGGTCGTGGCGCTGGCGGCGATGCCGGCTGCTGCAATCGTCAGCGGCGAAGAGGCCGTGCTGGCGGCCTGGCTCGCGGCTGCATTCGGATCGACAGGTACGACGGGTGCGACAACGGGAACGGCGGTCGGATCGGGCGTGGTGGCCGGCGTCGCAGTTTGCGCAGCGGCCGAAGCATCTACCGCGGCGGCAAGGCCGTCGGTGCTGCCGGTCTTGGCGTCCTTGGTGCTGCCGGACTTGTCGCCCGCCTTGGCGGTGGAGGCGTCAGCCTTGTCCTTGGTCTTGCCGTCCGTCTTGCCATCGGTCTTGCCATCGGTTTTGGCCGGCGCGGTCGTCGTGTCGCTGGTCGCGGTTGTGGAATCCGAGGCGCCGCTCGCGTTGTTCTGGGCGGATTGATCGGTCGAGGAGTTGTTGCTCCGGTCCGATGACGAGGAGGACGGGGACTCGCTCCGGCGCGGCGCGCTGTCCTGGCTCGAGGACGGGGCGCTGTTGCTGATGGCCTGGGTGTTGCTGTCGACCAGCGCGCCGAAGGAGTTGCTCGGCGTGGTGTCCTTGGTGCTCTGCGACCGGGCAGGCTTTTGCTGCGCGCTGGAGACTTGTGCGCTTGCCGCTACGTCTGACGTGACACCGACCACAGGCAAACCCCTTGAAAGCATCTTCGGACCAGAAGGTCAGCAAGGAGCGGGCCAATCCCTTATTTCGACATTTTATTTAGCAAAATCAATGTCTTGATAAATCGGTGCGGCCCCTTCCGAGCTCCCGCCAGCCCCGTCATTTCTGCCGCCCCGGCAAGAATTGCCCTAACCCAGCGGCGGGCATGATTGCTTCACCGGAATGCCGCCTATATTAAAGGGTGCTCTCAGCCGCTTTCGACCGGGCAAGCCAGCCTCCGGGGGAACCGAAGTTCCCGGGGACGATCACCGTCCCGGTCAAAGGCACAGAAATCGCGGATCGCCGAACGCCGCCGTCAACTCGTAAAACCCATGCTCAACAGTCTGGATATCGAAGGCCGTCCTGAGGATACCAGGGTCGTCGTTGCCATGTCGGGCGGCGTCGACTCCTCGACGACGGCTGCGCTGTTGAAGGCCGAGGGCTACGACGTCGTCGGCATCACGCTGCAGCTCTACGATCATGGCGCGGCGACCCATCGCAAGGGCGCCTGCTGCGCCGGGCAGGACATCCACGACGCCCGCGACGTCGCGGCCAAGCTCGGCATTCCCCATTACGTGCTCGATTACGAAGACCGTTTTCGCGAGTCCGTCATCGACAACTTCGCCGATAGTTACGCGCTCGGCGAAACGCCGGTGCCCTGCATCGAGTGCAACCGCTCCGTCAAGTTCCGCGACCTCCTGAAGACCGCGCGCGAGCTCGGCGCCCAGGCGCTCGCCACCGGCCATTACGTCGCCTCGCGCCGCCGCGACGACGGCTCGCGCGCGCTGGTCTGCGCCGCCGACAGCGATCGCGACCAGAGCTACTTCCTGTTCGCGACCACGCAGGAGCAGCTCGATTTCCTGCGCTTCCCGCTCGGCGACATGACCAAGCCCGAGACGCGCGAGCTCGCGCGCCGCTTCGGTCTCTCCGTTGCCGACAAGCACGATAGCCAGGACATCTGCTTCGTGCCGACGGGCCGCTATACCGACATCATCACGCGCCTGCGCCCGAACGCGATGGATCCCGGCGACATCGTCGATCTCGACGGCCGCGTGCTCGGCCAGCATCATGGCATTGCCAATTTCACCATCGGCCAGCGTCGCGGCCTCGGCATTGCGGCCGCCGCGCCGCTTTACGTGGTGCGTCTTGATGCCGCCAATCGCCGCGTCGTCGTCGGCCCGCGCGAAGCGCTGAAGATGCATCGCATCACCTTGCGCGACGTCAACTGGATCGGCGGCGGCGACATCGACCGCGCCATCGGAGGCGGCCTCGAACTGTTCGTCCGCGTCCGCTCGACGCGCAGCCCCCAGCCGGCCTGGCTGCGCGGCGCAGACGGTCATTACGAAGTCGAGCTCGTCGCGGGCGAGGAGGGCGTCTCGCCCGGCCAGGCCTGCGTGTTCTACGACGCAGCGAGCGGGCAGGCGCGCGTGCTCGGCGGCGGCTTCATCCAGAGCGCCGCCGCGAAGGTCGCGAGCAACACAGCGAGGCCGCTCGCTGAAGCCGTGCGCGGCTGAATGATTTCCGGGGCAGGGGGCATGGCAGCAGACATCTCGCGGGCCGGGGTCGAGAAGGCCTATGGCCGTTGGGCGCCGGTCTATGATCTCGTGTTCGGCAAGGTGTTCGATGCCGGACGGCAGTCAACCATCGCCGAGGCCGACCGCATCGGCGGCCGCATCCTCGACGTCGGCGTCGGCACCGGCCTGTCGCTGTCGGATTATTCGCGCACCACGAAGATCTGCGGCGTCGACATTTCCGAGCCGATGTTGCGCAAGGCGCAACAACGCGTGCGGGCCCAGCGCCTCTCCAATGTCGAAGTGCTCTCGGTGATGGACGCGAAGAATCTCGCGTTCCCCGACAATTCCTTCGATGCCGTGGTCGCGCAATATGTCATCACAGCGGTGCCCGATCCCGAAGGCACGCTCGACGAGTTCGTGCGCGTGCTCAAGCCCGGCGGCGAGCTGATCCTCGTCAACCACATCGGCGCCGAAAAGGGCCTGCGCAAACTCTCCGAGCTCGCGTTCGCGCCGCTCGCGCGCCGCCTCGGCTGGCGCCCGGAATTCCCGTGGGCCCGCCTCGTCAACTGGGCCGCCAGGCACGGCGGCGTTACGCTGGCCGAGCGCCGCCCTATGCCGCCGATGGGCCATTTCTCGCTGATCCGCTACCACAAATCGTAATCTTCGCAGGCGGAACACCGCCATCGCTCGTGCGTTTTGACTCTATGCGCACGACATCAAACATCATCCTTGCGGGCCTCGTGATCGCAGCCTCTGGCGCTGCGATCGCGCAGGCCCCGCCGCTGCCTGCGACGCCGCCGCAAGCAACCGCGCCGCCATCTCCGCAACGCACCGCCGACTGCACGCCGCAGGATCGCCCGAACCGCGCCACCGCGCCCGACGGCACCACCACCGGGCAATCGAGGGAACCGCTCGGCGACAAGCTGGCAAAATCCGACGGCGTGCTCTGCCCGCCCGCTGGCGTCGACCCCGACATGCATGCCCCCGCGCCGAGCACCGACGGCAGGATGCCCGTTATCCCGCCCCCCGGCAGCCCCGGCGGCGACCCCAATGTGAAGCCGAAATAAGGAAATTCGCCGCGCTCTTCCTTCGCCTCTCCCTCGCCGGGGCGAGGCCGAAATCCGCGCGAATTTCGGGTGAGGGGGCCTCTCCGAATCCGATGCCTGAAAAGGCCAATTTTCCCGCGGACTTGTCCGGCCAGAGCCTTTGCGAAGGCGGAAGCTTTTCGGATTGACTTCCCGCCGCCCCCCTCATTATATGCCGCGCGTTCGCGAGATCGGCCGTAACAGGCATCCGCGACCCTGTGGCGGGGTAGCTCAGCTGGTTAGAGCACGGGAATCATAATCCTGGGGTCGGGGGTTCGAGTCCCTCCCCCGCTACCAAGAAAAACCTGGGCTTTTCGCTCTCTTCTCGCAGCAACCTCAATTTCGTACTACGCTCCGTCCCACGGATCTCAACCTTTGTGCTGAAGGACTCGAATACGAACTGTAGGTATTTCAAATCCTTACGCGATGGGCTGTTTGTTTGCCGGTCGTGTCCCCGGTGATGGTGTAGCTCGGTAGAGCAAAGCCGCCCGGACGCGCGTCTCAGACAGCGCCTTGGTGGGCGGGCGGCTTTGCGGTGGTCACCGACGGTTCTCCGGTAGGATCGGGTTGCGAAACGCCAAAGCAACCGAGGAACCATCGATGACCGACGAGATGACGAACCTGTGCGCGCTCGGAGAAGATCCCAGGCCAAGATTCGGGCGCTGCGTGCCGTCGCGATCCGCGCTTCCGCATCAGTCGACGGACGTCGGCTTGTTCAGGACCAGATGGACGGCAGCGCCGCTGAACCGTGAGCATTCAATTCGAATCTGAGCGCCATAGAGCGTCGCAAGATCGCGAGCAATCGCCAGCCCTAGCCCCGTGCCAGGCATTGTTTCGTCAAGTCTCACGCCCACGCCGAAGACGCTGGTTCTGCGTTCGGCTGGAATTCCGGGGCCGTCATCTTCCACGATCAGCTCAACGCAATTTGCGAAGTCGTTCATCGTCACCACGATACGGCCTTTTGCCCATTTGGCGGCATTGTCGATGATATTCCCGATCATCTCCGTCAGATCGTGTGGATCGCATGCAACGGCCACGTCACTTGCGGCCTCGAACTCGAACGACTTTTGATCGCCACTGTAGAGGCGCCTGTGTGCATCGATGATCTGTCGCGTGATCTCGGCCGGTCGCGAGATCGCCCCGGCATTGGTGAGGGCCGAGGCTCGGGCGCGTGCCGTCTGATAGTCGATCAAAAGCGTGATTCTCGAACATTGTTCCAGCAACACGCGCGCGGTCTCGCTGCGGTCCTGATGCTCGAGAGTTCTCGCCTCCCCGGCGAGGATCGCGAGCGGTGTCTTGAGTGCATGAGCGAAGTTGCCTGCAAGGGTGCGGGCGCGTTCGACCATGTTGAGATTTGCGGCGATCATCCCATTCAGCTCGAATACCAGGGGCAGCACTTCCCTTGGCAGATCCGTGGACAGCTGCTTCGACTTCCCGCATCGTATGGCACCTATTTCGCGACGAATATGCGTCAACGGCTGCAGTCCGAATGCTACCTGAGCGTACGCGGCTCCAATCAGGCCGAGGGCCAGCGTTGCAAGAGAGAATACAAGCGGAAGTTGGACTCGTGACATCTCTTCGTCGATGAGCCTCTCGTCGGCTCCCATTCTGATCTCGATCGGCCGTGCGAAACGGGATGGATGCAGGATCCTGCGGATCAGCCGCATCGGGCCGGTCGGCCCGTCCACTTTCGAGCTCTGGTCGATCGTGTCCTCGGCTCCGACCGGCAAGAACAGTGCGTCCTCCAGTGACGGCGAGCGGAGCGTCGCATCGTTCTCCAGCTGGACTTGCCAATAGAGTCCCGATCGCGGCGGCTGGAATCGGGCGTCGCTGAGCGGATGACGGAGCAAGGGGCGAGATCCGGGCTCGACATCCAGTAGGGCGGCGAGCTCTGCCGCGTGGTCCGTCAGGTCGTGCTCGAATTGCGAGACCACGACGCCCCGCAGGATCTCGTAGACGACGAGGCCGCTCGCACACAGCCCGACGCTGATCCAAAGCGCGGCACCTATGATCAGCCTCGCGCGAAAATTCTGCCGGAGCATCTTCCTACCCCATGCGGTACCCCATCCCCCTGATGGTGCGAATGGCATCGCGTCCAAGCTTCTTGCGCAGCCGCGCGATATAGACTTCAACATTGTTCGAATCGCGAAAATCGTTGACGGAATAGACATGATCGAGCAGCTCGTTTTGCGAGACGATCCGTTCGATGCGGTGCATGAGATATTCCAGGATACGCATCTCGAGCGCCGTAAGCTCGACGGTGCGGCCGCCCTTCATCACGCGACCGAGCGCGGCGTTCAGCTCGATATCGGCGTAGCGGATAGTGGGATCCGGCTTGCCGGTGGAGCGACGCAGCAGGGATCGAATGCGGGCGATGAGCTCCTGGGGCTGAAAGGGCTTCTCGAGGTAGTCGTCTGCCCCTGCGTTGAGACCATTGACACGTTCGACCCATCCGCTTCGGCCCGTGAGGATCAGAACCGGCAAATTCCGACCAGCGTCCCGCCACCGCCGAAGCACGTCGAGCCCGGAAATCGCCGGCAAACCGAGATCAAGCACCGCAGCGTCGTAGGTCTGCGTATCGCCAAGCAGCCAGCCCTTGTTGCCGTCGCTTGCGAGGTCCGCGACAAATCCCGCCGCGGTCAGGTTGGCTCTGATCCGCTGGGCGAGCGTCGCCTCATCTTCTATGACAAGGATACGAATGATGTCACCGCTTGATGGCTACTTCTTGTTGTTGACCGCAGTACTCTCGTGAGGGATCAGGGCGCGATGCCAAGTTGCCCCGCCGCATCGACGATACGCTGGTATTCCGGCCGATCCTTGCTGAACTGAGTGAGCGCGCGCTGCAGCGTTTCCTTCGCCTGCTTGGCCTCACCGAGGACCATGCGCGAGCGGATCAGCTTGATCCAGCCTTCGGCATCGTCCGGTGATTGGTCAAGGCGGCTGGCGAGACCGTCGACCATGCTCCGGATCATCGCCGTGCGGTCCTGCGGCGTCATGCCTTCGGCTTTGCGGACGTCGTCGGCACTCGGTCCGCGCGGCGCGGAGGGCGCCTGCCTGGCTTTCTCGGATTGGAGGAAGTCCTGCAAGGCCGCTACCGAAAGGTCCGGCGTTGAGCGGAATGCCGGGGCGGAGGCGTCGCCGAGCTCCTTACGGAGATCTGTCACGCGCTGCCGGAGTTCGGTGAGCCATGGTTCGGAGGGATCTGCAGCTGCAAGCAGGTCATTCCAGTCGGCCAGCGCAGCCTGCTTGTCTCCTGCCTGCTCCTTCGCCAAGCCGACAAAGAAACGAGCGCGTGCATCCTTCGCGTCGATGAGCAACGCTTGCTCGAAGTCGGCCTTGGCCTCCGTCGTTACGATTCCGTCGGCAGCGCGCACGAGAGCCTCGCCGCGCGCGCTCCGATAGTCGGCGGAGGCGGGGCGCAGCTCGATGGCCTTTGCATAGGCGTTGGCGGCATCGGCGAAACGCTCAACGCTGAAATAGGACCAGCCGAGCATGCGCCAGCCCTCAGGATCGGCTGCATTGCGTTGCAGTCTCGCTTGCAGCCGTTCGATCATCTCCTCGACCGGCGGCAGATTGGTCTGGACTTGTCCTCCGGTCGTGGTGGTCGGCTGATTGGCCGTTGTGATCTTCGGTGACTTCGCCGTGGGCGAGGCAGAATTGGCGGCCGCCGCGCTCGACGCCGCGGCGACCGGCCCCTGATCGGGTGCGGTCTGGGAAGGACCAGCCGGCGGCAGCTCGGGACTGCCAACGATAGCGTAGAGCAGAATGGATCCGAAGATCACGATCGCGGACACGGACGTCACGGCGAAGTTGCGCTCGGGACGACTGAGGACTTCTGCAGTCGGCGTCTCGACGCCGCTGGCAACGAGAATTCGTCGCCTTATCTCGGTATCGGCACTCTCTGCCTGGGTCTTGTCGATCAGCCCCTGGGCGAGCTCAATCTCGACCTCCTTCAACTGATCGCGATAAACCGCGAGATTGGAAGTTGCTTGCAGTCGCGTCCGCTCACGGCTGCGGATGAAGGGAGCCGACAGCAGTACGGCGGCCGCAGAAATCATCGCCGTCAATACCAGCCAAAGGGTCATCCAGCACTCCGTTCACCGAGAATGGCTTCAATCCGTTCGCGTTCGTCATCCGTCAGCAGCGTGGCGACCTCGTTCGTCTTGATCTCGCCCGCCGCATTCCTGACATATCGTCCGAAGCCCAGGGCAGCGAGGACGAGGACTAGCAGCGGTCCGATCCAAAGCAGCGCCGTATTCAACTGCATCGGCGGCTTCAGCAGCACGAAGTTGCCGTAGCGCGCGACCAGGAAGTCGATCGCCTGCCGGTCACTGTCGCCGGCCGCCAACCGGTCGCGCAGCAGGACCCGGAGATCATGCGCCAGCGGGGCATTGGAGTCGTCGATGCTTTGGTTTTGGCAAACCACACAGCGCAACTCCTGGCTCAGCACGCGCGCCCGCGCCTCGAGCGTTGGGTCTTGCAGCATCTCGTCGGGCGTCACCGCTCGGCAGGGAGCAGAGAGCGACATCAGCACGAGCACCAAGATGCCTCCGCTCAACAGGGCAATACGAGGGGACAAAGTCATGAGCCGCTCCGCAGCGTGTTCAGCAGGGGTTCGAATTCGCTGTGCCAGACGTCCTCCGTGAGCGGTCCGGGATAGCGGAAGCGGATGCGACCGCCGCGGTCGATGACGAAGGTTTCGGGAACGCCGGTCACGCCGAGATCGATTCCGACGCGCCCGGATTCATCGAGGCCCACGCGGGCATACGGGCTCTTGTTGCTCTGCAGCCAACGCGCAGCATCGCGCTGGCGGTCCTTCCAGTTCAACCCGACGATCCGGATGTCGGACCGTTCGGCAAGCTCGATGAGCGTGGGATGCTCGTATCGGCATCCAGGACACCATGACGCGAAGACGTTCAGCAGCGTGATGCCGCCTTTCAGATCCTGGTCGGACAGTCCGGCGTTGCCGCCATCGAGTGCCGCGAGATTGAAGCTGGGAACGGGCTTGTCGATCAGTGTCGAGGGCAGCCTGCGGGGATCGTTGGTCAGGCTGTAGGCGAAGCCCGCGACCAGGAGCACGAAGACCGCAAGCGGAGCCGTGCGGGAGAGAGGCGGCATCTTGGTCTCCTATTGCGCGGGAACGACGGCGAGCGCCGGTACGGAGCGCTGTGGCGCGCCGACCCGAAGCCTTCGATCCGCCAACGACACAAATCCGCCCAGCGCCATGATCAGCGCGCCGATCCAGACCAGCGGCATGAACGGGTGATAGTAGAAGCGCACCGCCCACGCTCCCTTGCCGTCGGGATCTCCCAGCGTGACGTACAGGTTGGAAACCAGGTTGGTGCGGATTCCAGCCGCCGTGGTCTGCTGCTGGCGTACCGGATAGAAGCGGCGCTCGCTATAAAGCTGGGTGAAAGGACGCCCCTTGCGCGCGATCTCGAATGTGCCTCGTTCCGCTTCGTAGTTGGGTCCGGGGACAGGACCGACGGAGCGCAGCCGCACCTCATAGCCGGAGAGGTGTAGGCTCTGTCCGGGGCGCAGCATCTCGATCCGTTCGGTCGCCCATGACGACATGCCTGTGATGCCGGCAACGGCAACCCCCATGCCGGCGTGCGCAAGCACCAGGCCGTAGACCGCGAGCGGCGTCGTGCGCGCGAGTCCGAGTGAGGTTGCCAGCGGTGCGGATCCCAGGCGGATTCGATGGATCAGCACCGCCAGAGAGCCGACGACGAGCCAGCCGGCGATCGCCATGAAGAAGGCTGCGAGCCAGGCGTGGCCGAAGCTCAGCGTCAGGACGGTTGCGGCGACAAGCAGGCCCGCCAGCGCTGCAAGTCTCAATCGACCGAGCGCTGCGCGGAAACCATCGCGCTTCCATTTCAGCACGGGACCGATCGCCATGACGATGAGCAGCGGGGCCATGATCGGCACGAACGTCCTGTTGTAGTAGGGCGGTCCGACCGAGATCTTGTCGTTGCCGAGCGTGTCGACCACCAGCGGATAGAACGTGCCGAGGAACACGGTGGCGGCTGCGGTGGTGAGCAAGAGGTTGTTGAGCGTCAGGCCGCTCTCGCGGCTTACCGGCGCAAAGGCGCCGCCCTGCTTGAGGAGCGGCGAGCGGATCGCGAACAGCGTCAACGCGCCGCCGGTCGCAATCAGGATCAAGGCCAGAATGAACGCACCGCGGGCGGGATCCTGGGCGAACGAATGCACGCTGGTCAGAACCCCCGAGCGCACGAGGAACGTACCGATCAGGCTGAGAGAAAAGGTCAGGATGCCAAGCAGGATGGTCCAGCTGATCAGCGCGTTGCGTCGCTCCACCACGAGTGCCGAATGCAGCAAGGCCGTGCCGGCGAGCCAGGGCATGAACGAGGCATTCTCGACCGGATCCCAGAACCACCAGCCGCCCCATCCGAGCGTGTAGTAGGCCCAGGCGCTGCCGAGCGTGATACCGATGGTCAGGAAGCACCAGGCGGCGAGCACCCAGGGCCGCACCCAACGGGCCCAGGCCGCATCGACCTTACCGTCGATCAGTGCGGCGACCGAGAAAGAGAAGGCCATCGAGAAGCCGACATAGCCGAGGTAAAGAAATGGAGGATGGATTGCGAGCCCCGGATCCTGAAGGATCGGGTTGAGGCCGTTGCCATCCGCCGGCGGATCGGCGAGCCGCGTGAACGGATTTGACGTCGCGACAATAAAGACCAGAAAGCCCAGACCGATCATGCCGTGGACCGCGAGCACGTTGGTCAGCAGTCGATCAGGCAGATTGTCGCCGAACAAGGCGACGGCAGCGCCGAACACCGCAAGAATAAGGACCCACAGCAGCATGGATCCCTCGTGATTGCCCCACACGCCTGAGACTTTGTAGAGCAGCGGCTTCAACGTATGAGAGTTCGCAGCGACCACCTGGACCGAGAAATCGGAGGTTACGAATGCGTAGGTCAGGCAGGCGAACGCGGTCGCAATGAAGAGAAATTGGGCAACAGCGGCGTGGCGCACGAAGGACGTAATCGCAGACTCGCGGCGTCGCAGCGCCACGAATGGTACGAATGACTGCGACAGTGCAACGAACAGCGCGAGAATTAGCGCGAAGCTTCCAGCCTCTGCTGCCATTCCTTTGTCCCCCAAACAATGATCTGCAGCAGCAATCGACGTTGATTGCTACGCCACCCACCTATGACTGAAGATGCGAATTGAGGCATTAATAGTTCGACATTTCGTCATGATGCCGAAGGCATTTCAGCTTGCGTTCAGGAAGAGATGGCTGCGATCGTTTCGCAAGAAGGGAGGCGCAAGGCGGCCAAGGGTAGCGGTAAAATCGGACCCGAGCGCCTTGTGGGAGCGTATGTAGCTGCAGCAATGTACCAATTTTCCGGCCGCAGAACTGCGATGCATTCTCAGCTGCGCGAGAAGCGTGCCGGCGCGGTACGCTGAGTTCGGTGGCCGGTGGCGTGGCCATGTGTTTTTCACAGAGGCAGTTGGCGAGATAGGTGCAGATCGCAGCGCACACCACGCGAATCAATCGAGCAGTTTTTTGATTTCCGGATGACCGGACATCTCCGCGATATCCGCAGCAGTCCTTCGCTTCTTGTTCTTGAGCCCCTTGTCCGCCCCGGCTTCGATGAGGAGCTTGGCAATCTCGGGTCGTCCCTCGTGCGCGACCATCATCAACGGGCTCAAACCCTGACTGTTGCGCACATTGGGGTCGGCGCCGCGATCCAGCAATCTGCGCACGACATCGATCATGCCGGCCTGGGCCGCCAGGAGTAGGGGTGAGTTGCCGTTTGCGGTCGTTCGTTTCGGATCGGCGTCATGGTCGAGCAGGATAGCGCAAAGCGGCGCGTCGTGATGTTCCAGCGCCCGCAGGAAAGGGGTTGCGCTATCGGCGTCCGCATGGCGTGCGCTGGCGCCCGCGCGCAGGAGCACCTCGGCCGCAGCGACGTTGGCGCGATCCACCGCGTACCAGAGCGCCGTTCGTCCGTGCTTGTCGGTCGCTTCGATCGATGAACGATCCGCAACGAGCAGCTCGATCACGGACTGCGGGCAGGAGGTCGTCGCAACCATCAGGGCGGTTCGATCGTCGCTCGATGAGGGCGGCGTGTCCGATCGAAGAAGCTCCGCGATTGTTTCGCTGTTGCAACTGCCGACCGCGGCAGCCATGGCGGTTAGTCCGGTCGCAGCGCGGACAGAAACATCCGCGCCCTTTGCAAGCAGCGCCTTGACGATCGGCGCGTGCCCGCCTTGTGCGGCGAGGATCAACGCAGTCTCGCCGGCGCGGTTGCGGCCATTCGAATCTGCACCGGCCGCCAGGATCAGCTCGGCCAGCTCGGTTCGGCCGGCGGCCGCGGCGATTGTGAGCGGGCTGTCGCCGTTATCATTTGCGGCGTTCACGTCGGCTCCCGCCTCGATCAGCTGGCGAGCGGCGGTGACCTGCCCGCGCGTCGCCGCGTCGATCAGCCCCGATTGGCCATTGCGTGAAGCTGCCTCGGGTGCGGTGTTCAGGGCTGCATTGGTCGCGGTCCGGCCAGTTGAGATCTGGGCCGGCGCGGTTGGCCCGCGTGGTGGAGAAGGTGGGTGCGCCGTGATGTCGGCGAGCTGTCTCGCCGCAGGCCGATAGCCGGCGGCTGCCGCCTTGCGCAGCCATTCCTGCCCCTGGACGCCGTCATACGGCACGCCTCGCGCTGCGAGATACATCAGTGCCAGATTGTACTGGCCCTTGGCGTGCCCCTTTTCGGCGCTCAGCTTCATCCATTTGAACGCAAGCGCCGGATCCGGCTTGGTCCCCAGGCCGGAGCGGTAAAGTGAGGCCAGGCGATATTGAGCCTCGGCATTGCCCGCGAGTGCTGATTGCTCGAGCAGCTTGAGCGCCTCATGGTAGTGTCCCATGCGAATGGCGCCGTTGGCGGGCTGAACGCCGCGATCGCGGTTTGCGTCTTGCTGGGCGGACGCTGGGCGAGAGGCTGAACAGAGCACCAGCAGAATGGTCAGCAGGCCGGCGGAGAGGACGCTTCTAGGCTGTGCCATATTTTGTCTCGACCTTGATGCCGATGCTTTCGAGAAACGGGGTGGGCAGGATGCCGCCAACGCAGCCGATGACCGCGTCGTTCTCGAGCGTGCAGGTCTCTTCGCCAAGCTTGACGTCGACGTCATCTAGTCCGATTCGTTGTATCGACGAGTTCAGCATGACGTTCAGCCGGCCCGATTCCTGCGCATCGGCAACCCGGTCGCGGTTCTTCAGCTTGGCCCGGTTGAACGATCCGCTGCGGTGGGACAGTGTCACCACGGTATCCGGCTGATCCGCGACGGCGCATGCGGCCTCCAAGGCGGCGTCACCTCCGCCAACCACGAGGACGCGCTGTCCGCGATATTGCTCGGGATCGATGAGGCGGTAGACGACCTTCGACTGGTCCTCGCCCGGGACGTCGAGCATGCGCGGCGTTCCGCGGCGGCCGATGGTCAGCAGCACGGCACGTGTCTTGTACACGCCACGAGCCGACTTCACCTCGAAGCAGTTGCCCGCTGCCGCGATGGTCTCGACGCGCTCTCCCTCATTCACCTTGAGACCAATCTCGGCCGCGATCTTTTCGAAAAGTCCGACCAGCTCTTCCTTGCTCAATTCAGTGAAGTTGAACTTTCCGGCTAGCGACAACGTAAACGGCGCGGTCATCACCAGCTTGCCGCGGGGGAAGTGTGTGATCGTGCCGCCGAGCGTATCCTGCTCGAGCGTCACGAAACGCATCTTGTGCTGCATGGCCGCAAGGCTGGCTGAAAAGCCGGCTGGACCGCAGCCGACGATGACGAGATCAAGTAGGCCCGGCTCCGAGGTGGAAGCAGCGACTAGCTTGCGAACGGAATCGATCGCCTGGCGGCCTTGCTCGATCGCGTTGCGGACCAGGCCCATTCCTCCCAGCTCGCCTGCAATGAAGATCCCGGGTACGTTGGTCTGGAAGTTTTCGTCGACGTTGGGAATATCGATTCCCCGGGTCGCGGTGCCGAAGACGAGGGTGATGGCATTGGCGGGGCAGGCTGCCTTGCAAGCGCCGTGGCCGATGCAATGCGACGGCTCGACCAGCTCGGCCTTGCCGCCGATGAGCCCCAAAATGTCTCCCTCCGGACAGGCCCGCACGCACGATCCGCAGCCGATGCATTTCGAAGGATCGATGACCGGATGGAGCGAAGCCGGCTCCATCATGCCGGCCTCCTTGGCCGCGGACAACTTGGCGAGACTATGTGCTTCGCGCTTTCGGCGCGTCGCGAGATAGGCGGCCCAGACGCCGACCATCGGCACTGCATAGACAAGGATGGTATCAAGGGCCATCGGCTGGTGTCCCGGTATTGTATCGAACCTCAGCCGCGTTGCTGAGCTCGTCGTTATGGTGCGTCGAGACCGATCTCTCCGTCGCCTCGCGTCGTGCGGCTTTCGAAATCGGCAGGCAGCGTTCTTACGACAATCCTCTTCTCGAGAAGCCGCCGGCGATCCGCAAAATGCTCGAACTCCGTTGGCAGGACGTTAAGGACGCGCGCTCATTACAACCTTAATCAAATCGTCGTGGAGGAAATAAGACTCAACCATGCAGTACGCGTGGCAGCGAGCAGGGCGACTTTCAGCTGACGTTCAGGATCGGCTGCAAAATTCCAGATATCCTGTTGGCTGATCAGGAATCATCCCGAACATCTCTAGGACCAGTCGTACGTCGCATGGGGAGAGGAGAATCGGTCGCAGCCTATGTCATGAGCCCGATCACCCAGATGCTGCCGGCGATCACCGCTGTGGCGGTGCTCGGGGTGATCGTCGCGGGATGGCTGCAACGTGGTGAGGAATATCTGGTGCCGGAGTCCGGTCCCGGATATTGGCTCGGAATCGGCGGCAGTATGGCGATGCTGTCGCTTCTCGTCTATTCCCTTCGCAAGCGATACAGGGCAGCGCGGATCATCGGATCGGTTCGCTTCTGGTTTCGTACGCATATGCTACTAGGGATCGCTGGCCCGGTCCTCGTCCTGTTTCACACGAATTTCAAGCTCGGTCCGATGAACAGTAATGTCGCTCTGTTTGCGATGCTGCTGGTCGCCTGCAGTGGGATCGTCGGGAAATATATCTATGGCAAGATCCACATGGGTCTTTACGGGCACAAGGCGAGGGTTGAGGAAATCCTGGCTCAGGCCGATGAGCTGAAACGCGAGCTTGGCGAGGAGCTCAAGGCAGCCGAATTCGTCTCGCGGGAGCTCAACGCGTTCAGCAACGAGATCAAGGGCAAGACGCCGACAACCGCCATCGGCAGCCTGTGGTTTGGTGCGATCATTGCCGTGCGTGCGCGCGCGCTCCGTCACCATCTGATTGCCGAGGCCAGACGTCTGATCCGTATCGAAGGCAAGGCTCGGGGATGGTCATGGTGGCAGCGACGTCAAGGGCTCAGAAAGATCACGCAGATTGTGCGGCTCTATTCGGCGGCGGTGATCAAGGCCGCGGAACTCGGCTTCTATGAACGGCTGTTTGCGTTATGGCACGTCCTGCACTTGCCGCTGTTCTTTCTGATGGTGGGGACCGGGATCATCCATGTTTGGGCGGTCCACCATTACTGAGGGGAGAGGCAAGTGATGCGACGACGCGCTGTGCTCCTGGCGATCGCGGGTCTCGCGACGCTGTGGCTGGCGATGCCTGCATCCGCCCAGACCCTGCTCGAACGGCTGGTCATGCCGGGGCCGCTGGTGGAGGGACACGCAAAGCTGGAGGCGGAGTGCTCGAAATGTCACGAGCCGTTTGCGCGACATTCCCAGTCCAATCTATGTCTCGATTGCCACAAGGAGGTCGCTGCCGATCGGAGCAATCGCACCGGCCTTCACGGGCGAGAGCGTGAGGCCGTCGCGGCGCCATGCCGCCAATGTCATTCAGATCACAAGGGACGTGAGTTCGACGTCACGCAGCTTGACCGGGAAACGTTCAATCACGATCTCGCCAACTATCGGCTGGTCGATTCTCATCGAAATGTGCCATGCACGGGCTGCCATCTCGAGAAGGTGAAATTCCGCAAGGCGCCGTCGGTCTGTTTCGAATGTCACAAGAAGTCGGATCCGCACCGTGGGAGGCTCGGCGAAGCCTGCGACAATTGCCACGGCGTGGTCAAATGGCGCGACACCAAGCCGTTCAATCACGACAGGACCCGTTTCGCACTGGAGGGAGCGCATGCAAAAATCGCGTGCGCGACCTGCCATGCCGGCCAGGTCTACAAGGACATGGGGACGAGCTGTGTCTCGTGTCATCGCCTGCAGGACGTGCATGCGGATCGCTACGGCGCGCGCTGCGAGACGTGCCACGATCAGCTCAGATGGGCGAGTGGGCGCTTCGATCACGACAAGACGAAGTATCCGCTGCGTGGCGCTCATGCCAAGGTCAAATGCGATACTTGCCACACCGGATCGCTGTACCAGGACAAGCTCGCAACAAGCTGCGTTTCCTGCCATCGCAAGGACGATCCCCATCGCGGAAAGCTCGGCCCACGGTGCGAGACCTGTCATGGAGAGGTCGACTGGCGCAAGAGCGTCTCGTTCGACCACGATCTCACGCGTTTTCCTCTGGTCGGACTGCACGCGCAGGTCCCCTGTGAGGAGTGTCATCGTTCTCCGAGTTACAAGGACGCGCCCGTGGCCTGCGAAAAGTGCCACGAGGACTTCCATCAGGGGCGGCTCGGTGGCCGTTGCGCGACCTGCCATAATCCGAATGGATGGGCCCGCTGGCGTTTCGACCACGCTCGCCAAACCAAGTTTCCGCTGACAGGCGCGCATCAGAAGGCCGCTTGCGAGAATTGCCACAAGGCCAAGTCTCCGCCATCGCTCAAGCTGGCGACTGACTGTTACAGCTGCCATCGGGGCGTCGACCCGCATTACGGATCGTTTGGCCGTGACTGCCAGCGCTGCCACAACACGGCGGAGTGGCGCAGGCTCGATCTGAAGAGATGATGGTGCGGCTGACCCGCGAGCCTTTCGCGACACAAGCCGCAGCAAATAGCTGAATCGCTCCGCACATTTCAGCTGCCGTTCAGCTCCGTCAATTTTCCGGCCAGCTTTCAGGTCTCTCTCAGATCGGTCGTCTAGTTGTCGGGTGACCGGATCACCGCAGGAGATTCGATCACCTGCTGCGCGCGTTGGGGACGCGCGGCTGTCGAGGCGAAGGAGCGTTCGAGGCGCGGGTGGCGGGACTCTCAGGAAGCCGCCCGCAGAACTGAGTAAGCGTAGAAGTGCTGGCTGATGCCTTGCGGCGGGCTTTTGCGATTCCGCCGATGAGGTCTCGTGTGCCCAATCAGTGGCCTTCATCCGCGGTCCCGGTGAGCGTTTCAGTTGAGTTGTTATTGGAGAAGGGGTTGGCTGAGTGCCTTAGTCATCTGACGCGCTTGATGCGTCGCGCGCGCGCCGTGCTGTTGGGCGCCGCCGTCGCTTGCCTGCTCGTCGTCGGCGGCTTGCACCATGCTCTGGCACAAGGGAGCTCGTTCGATCACTTCGCCACCGGCTTTCCGTTGACCGGCAGCCACCAAACAGTCGATTGCGGTTCATGTCATGGGTCGGGACGCTTCAAGGCAACGCCGACCGCCTGCGTCGGCTGTCACAACGGGGCGCAAACCTCGGGGAAACCGGTCAACCATCCGAGAACGAGTCCGCTCTGCGGGGTCTGTCACCAGACCACGCGATGGAACGATATCCGCGTCATCGACCACACTCAGGCAACTGACACCTGTGCGGCTTGCCACAACGGCACGATGGCGCGCGGCAGGCCGTCAAATCACATGCCCACCGTCGCGCCGTGCGAAACCTGTCACAAGACCACGGCGAGCTTCGCCCTTGCGACCAGAATGGATCACACGGGAATCACCGGTGGTTGCGCGACGTGTCACAACGGAACGACTGCCCTTGGCAAGCCGGCCACCCATGTGCCGACCGTCATGCCTTGCGAGACCTGCCATACCAGCACGGTCAGCTTCGCCATCGTCACGAAGTTCGATCATACGGGAATCACGTCCGGATGCGCGAGCTGCCACAACAACGTGACGGCGCTCGGCAAGCCGGGCAATCATGTGCCGACGAACCTGCCCTGCGAGACCTGTCACGCGAGCACTGTCAGCTTCGCGGGAGCAATCTACCGGCACAAGCCGTCGGATACGAATTGCACGAGCTGTCACGACAACGTCGTTGCGTCGGGCATGGCGACACCGCCGCATATCCCGGCGCGCGGCGTGCAATGCAGCCAATGCCACACCAACACGGCGCCGAGCTTCACATCATATACGATGAACCATGCGGCGGTGGTCGGCACCCGGTGCGACTCCTGTCACAACGGCAGCTATACCGCCGAGGGCAGCAAGGGGGCCTTCGGCACTGCCCAGCATCCAAATCATGTCGCGACCAGCGGCCAGGACTGCGTGACCTGCCACGCATCCGCCGCCAACAGCTACATCAGCTGGTCCGGGGCGACGTTTGTTCATCAGGCGGCCGATACCAATTGCGCGAGCTGCCACAATGGGGCGGTGGCCCTGGGCCAGACAACCCCACCGCATGTTCCGATCGGCGCGGTTCAGTGCAGCCAATGCCACACGAATTCGGCGTCGAGCTTCGCGACCTACAACATGAATCACGCGGCGGTATCCGCGAGCCGCTGCGATAGCTGTCACAACGGATCGTTCGCGAACGAAGGCACGGCGGGAGCGCAGGGCAGCTCGTCCTTCGCCAACCATGTTGCGACCGGCGGCCGCGACTGTATCACATGTCATGCCAGAGCAGCCGCGAGCTTCACGAGCTGGAGCGGCGGCAAGTATCTTCACGCCGCCTCGGATACGAATTGCTCCTCGTGCCACAACGGAGCGACGGCGCCCGGAATGACCACGCCGCCGCACATCCCATCAGGCTCGGCGCAGTGCAGCAACTGCCATACCAACACGGCATCGAGCTTCGCGACCTACACAATGAACCATACGGCGGTCACCGCGGTCCGCTGTGATGCCTGCCATTCGGGAGCGTATACGGGAGAAGGCAGCAAAGGCGCGTTCGGCACCTCGTCCTATCCGGGACATATCGCGACGGCCGGTCGCGACTGCGCAACCTGCCATACCAACGCGGCCCCCGCTTTCGCGAGCTTCGCCGGCGCTGTGTATGTGCATCTTGCGACCGACACCAACTGCTCGTCTTGTCACAATGGGACCACGGCGACCGGCAAGGCAACAAGCCATGTTCCTGTGGGCACCGTTCAATGCAGCAGCTGCCACACGAGCGCGGCGGTCAGCTTTGTCGCCTACACGATGAACCACGCATCCGTGAGTTCGAATCGCTGCGACAGCTGCCACAACGGGTCCTATGTCGGCCAAGGCACCAAAGGTGCGTTGGGAAACTCGTCGTATCCCGGACACGTCGCGACCAACGGACAAGATTGCATCACCTGCCACGCCTCCGCGACCGCGGGCTTTGTCTCCTGGGCTGGGGCGGTCTACGTGCACCAGCCGAGCGATACGAATTGCGCGAGCTGCCACAACGGTACGATTGCGACGGGGAATTCGACCCCGCCGCACATTCCGGCGTCCGGAGTTCAGTGCAGTGGCTGCCACAGCAACACCGCGGCGAGCTTCACCTCCTACACGATGAATCATGCGGCGGTGAGCGCCAGCCGTTGCGATTCCTGTCACAACGGCTCCTTCACCGGCCAGGGGACCAAGGGCGCGTTCGCGACGACGGCCTATCCCGGCCACGTCTTCACCGCGGGGCGCGATTGCTCGACCTGTCACGCGAGCGCGATGACGAGCTTCTCGAGCTGGGCAGGCGGCGCCTATGTGCACGCCGCGTCGGACACCAATTGCGTGAGCTGCCACGACGGGCTGATGGCGACCGGAATGACGACGCCGCCGCACGTGCCGTCGGGATCCACCCAGTGCAGCAACTGTCACAGCAATACGGCGGCGAATTTTACCAGCTATACGATGAACCACAGCGCGGTGAGCGCGCTGCGTTGCGACGCCTGCCACAACGGCGCCTATGGCAGCGAGGGTAGCAAGGGCGCGTTGGGCACGGCATCATATCCGGGGCACGTGCCGACCAACAGTTGGGATTGCGCGACCTGCCATGCCAAGGCGGCGGCGAGCTTCACCAACTGGTCGGGCGGCTCATACGTCCACGGAGCTTCCGATACCAACTGCGTGAACTGCCACAACGGGAAGACGGCAACCGGTTTCACGACACCGCCGCACGTTCCGACAGCGTCGACCCAGTGCAGCAATTGCCACAGCAACACGGCCGCGAGCTTCGTCAGCTACACCATGAATCATGCTGCGGTTGCCACGGTCCGCTGCGATGCCTGCCACAGCGGGTCGTTTACAAGTCAGGGCTCCAGCGGCGCCCAGGGGACCGCGTCTTATCCCAATCATGTCGCCACGGCTGGACGCGATTGCGTCACTTGTCATGCCAACACCGGTTTCACCAGCTGGGCCGGCGGCCTCTATGTCCACCAGGCGAGCGATACGAACTGCAACTCCTGCCACAATGGGAGGACGGCGACAGGGTTGACCACACCGCCACATATTCCGACCGGAACGATCCAGTGCAGCAGCTGCCACAGCAATACCGCCGCGAGCTTTGCGAGCTACACGATGAACCATACCGCGGTGGCGGCCACGCGGTGTGATTCCTGCCACAACGGATCTTATGCGGGCGAAGGAACGAAGGGCGCCTACGGCACGACATTCTATGCCGGACACCTTCCCACCAACGGCAATGATTGCGCGACCTGTCATACCAAGGCGGCGAGCGGCGGATACGTCACCTGGGCCGGCGCCGTCTACGTGCACCAGGCCGGCGACGTCAATTGCGCAAACTGCCACAACGGCACGATTGCGACAGGACACACGACGCCCCCGCATGTGCCGGTCGGCACGCTCCAGTGCAGCAATTGCCATACCAACACGGCGCAGAGTTTCGTCACCTATGCGATGAACCACGCCGCCGTCAGCGCGAGCCGCTGCGACAGCTGCCACAATGGATCCTTCGCAAGTCAGGGCAACATGGGCGCCTACGGCACGGCGAATCATCCGGGCCATGTGGCCACCAACGGTCAGGACTGCATCGCCTGCCACGCCAAGGCCGCAACGGGGTTCACCAGCTGGGCGAACGGCACCTATGTGCACCAGGCCTCCGACACCAACTGCATCGGCTGTCATGGGGGAGGCGCAGCCACCGGGATGGCCACACCGCCGCACATTCCCTCAGGAACGGTTCAGTGCAGCAACTGCCACAGCAACACCGCGGCGAGCTTTGCGACCTATACGATGAACCACGCGGCCGTGAGCGCCGTGCGCTGCGACGCGTGTCACAACGGATCATATACGACCGAGGGTGCCAAAGGCGCGCAGGGAACCGCCTCTTATCCCAATCACGTTGCGACCAGCGGGCGAGATTGTGTCACCTGCCATGCATCGGCGGCCGCGAGCTTTACCGCATGGTCGGGCGGTACCTATGTGCACCAGCCGGCAGATACCGCCTGCTCGACCTGCCACAACGGGAAAACGGCGCTCGGACTGGCGACGCCGCCGCATGTGCCGGTCGGGACCGTTCAGTGCAGCAACTGCCACGTCAACACCGCCGCAAGCTTCGTCACCTACACGATGTCGCATGCGGCGGTGGGCGCGAGCAGGTGCGATTCCTGCCATAACGGCTCGTATACAGGCGAAGGAAGCAGGGGCGCGCAGGGCACGTCCTCGTTCACGGGACATGTTGCGACCAACGGCTGGGATTGCGTCACCTGTCACGCGACCGCGGCGACAGCCTTCACCAGCTGGGCCGGCGGCAAGTATGTCCACCAGGCCGGTGATACCAATTGCTCGAGCTGCCACAACAACACGACCGCGCTCGGCATGACGACGCCGCCGCACATTCCAAGCGCAACGGTGCAGTGCAGCCATTGCCATACCAGCACGGCGGCGAGCTTTACGACTTACGCCATGACGCACTCCGCCGTGAGCGCGATGCGTTGCGACGCCTGCCACAATGGTTCCTTCGCCAGCCAGGGCAGCAGCGGCGCGCTCGGGACCGCAGCCCATCCGAACCACGTCGCAACCGCGGGGCGCGACTGCGTCACCTGCCATGCAGCCGCCGCCGCGAGCTTCTCGAGCTGGGCAGGCGCGACCTACAACCACCAGGCAGCGGACACCAATTGCTCGATCTGCCACAACGGCAGCAATGCGCTGGGCTTGACAACACCGCCCCACATACCGTCAGCAACCGTTCAGTGCAGTAACTGCCACACCAGCACGGCGACGAGCTTCGTCACCTACACGATGAATCACAGCGCGGTCAGCACGATGCGCTGCGATGCCTGCCACAACGGCTCGTACGCGTCGGAAGGTACGAAGGGCGCTCTCGCGACCACGGCCTATGCCGGCCACGTCGCAACCAGCGGGCGGGACTGCGTCACGTGCCACGCATCGGCGGCTGCGAGCTTCACGGCATGGACGGGCGGTACCTATGTGCACCAGCCCGCGGACACCGCCTGCTCGAATTGCCACAACGGAAAGACCGCGCTCGGGCTGACCACGCCGCCGCATGTGCCCGTCGGCACGGTTCAGTGCAGCAGCTGCCACGCTAACACCGCCGCAAGCTTCACCGCCTACACCATGTCCCATTCGGCGGTGAGCGCGAGCCGGTGCGATTCCTGTCACAACGGCACCTACACAGGCGAAGGAAGCAGGGGCGCGCAGGGCACGGCGTCCTTCTCCGGACATGTTGCGACGAACGGCTGGGATTGCGCGACCTGTCACGCGAGTGCGGCGACGACGTTCTCGAGCTGGGCCGGCGGCAAATACACCCACCAGGCCGGCGACACCAATTGCTCGAGCTGCCACAACAACACGATCGCGCTCGGCATGACGACGCCGCCGCACATTCCAAGCGCAGCGGTCCAGTGCAGCCATTGCCATACCAACACGGCGGCGAGCTTTACGACTTACGCCATGACGCACTCCGCCGTGAGCGCGTTGCGTTGCGACGCCTGTCACAATGGATCTTTTGCCAGCCAAGGCAGCAGCGGAGCGCTCGGCACCGCAGCCTATGCGAACCACGTCGCGACGGCCGGGCGCGACTGCGTCACCTGCCATGCGGCCGCCGCCGCGAGCTTCTCGAGCTGGGCCGGAGCAACCTACAGCCATCAGGCGGCGGACACCAATTGCGCGAGCTGCCACAACGGCACCAATGCGCTCGGCATGACAACGCCGCCGCATATTCCGTCGGCCACCGTTCAGTGCAGCAATTGCCACACCAATACCGCGGCGAGCTTCGTCACCTACACGATGAGCCACAGCGCGGTCTCTACGATGCGCTGCGATGCCTGCCACAATGGCTCATACACGTCGGAAGGCACCAAAGGTGCCTACGCGACCACGGCCTATGCCGGCCATGTCGCGACYGGCGGGCGGGACTGCGCCACGTGCCATGCGACTGCCGCGAGCAGCGGCTATGTCAGCTGGTCCGGGGCGATCTATTCGCATCTGCCGACCGATACCAACTGCGCGAATTGTCACAACGGAACGACGGCGACCGGCAACACCACGCCGCCGCATATCCCGGCGACCAATATCCAGTGCAGCAATTGTCACACCAGCAGTGCGGTCTCCTTCGTCACCTACACCATGAACCATGTGGCGGTGAGCGCGGCGCGTTGCGATTCGTGCCACAACGGCTCCTTCGCGGCCGAAGGCACCAAGGGCGCGTACGGTACGGCGAACTATTCCGGCCACGTTGCGACCGGAGGCCGCGACTGCGCCACCTGCCACGCGACAGCGGTGAGCGGTGGCTACGCATCATGGGCCGGAGGCACCTATCCGCACCAGCCGACCGACACCAATTGCGCGAGTTGTCACAACGGGACGACGGCGACCGGCAACACCACGCCGCCGCACATTCCGATGACCGGCGTCCAGTGCAGCAACTGCCACAGCAATACCGCGACGAGCTTCATCTCGTACACGATGAACCATGCGGCGGTGGGTGCGGCGCGGTGCGATAGCTGCCACAATGGATCGTTCACGAGCCAGGGCGCCAAAGGCGCGTACGGGACGGCCAGCTATCCGGGGCACGTCGCGACCAGCGGCCGAGACTGTGCGACCTGTCACGCCTCGGCGGTGAGTGGCGGTTATGCCTCCTGGACCGGCGGCACCTATGCGCACCAGGCTAGCGACACCAATTGCGTCAGCTGCCACAACGGCACCTCCGCGCTCGGCCTGACCACGCCGCCGCATATTCCGACCGGTTCGGTCCAGTGCAGCAACTGTCACAGCAACAGCGCGGCGAGCTTCGTCAGCTACACCATGAACCACGCGGCGGTCGCCGGCACGCGATGCGACGCCTGTCACAACGGCTCATATGCAACCGAGGGCACCAAGGGCGCGCTCGGCACATCGAGCCGTCCCAACCACATCGCGACCGGCGGTCGCGACTGCGTGACGTGCCATGCGAGCGCGGCCTCGACCTATACGAGCTGGGCGGGCGGCGGATATGTGCACCAAGCGACGGACACCAACTGCTCGAGCTGCCACAACGGCTCGACTGCACTCGGCTTGACGACACCGCCGCATGTTCCGGTCGGCGCGGTCCAGTGCAGCAACTGTCACACCAGCACGGCGGCAAGCTTCGTCAGCTATACGATGAACCACTCGGCGGTCAGTGTCAGCCGCTGCGATTCCTGTCACAACGGCTCCTATGCATCCGAAGGCACCAAGGGAGCGCAGGGAACGGCATCTCGTGCGAACCACGTCGCGACGGCCGGGCGCGACTGCGTCACCTGCCATGCGGCCGCCGCCGCGAGCTTCTCGAGCTGGGCCGGAGCGACCTACAGCCATCAGGCGGCGGACACCAATTGCGCGAGCTGCCACAACGGCACCAATGCGCTCGGCATGACAACGCCGCCGCATATTCCGTCAGCCACCGTTCAGTGCAGCAATTGCCACACCAATACCGCGGCGAGCTTCGTCACCTACACGATGAGCCACAGCGCGGTCTCTACGATGCGCTGCGATGCCTGCCACAATGGCTCATACACGTCGGAAGGCACCAAAGGTGCCTACGCGACCACGGCCTATGCCGGCCATGTCGCGACYGGCGGGCGGGACTGCGTCACGTGCCACGCATCGGCGGCTGCGAGCTTCACGGCGTGGACGGGCGGCACCTATGCGCACCAAGCCACGGACACCAATTGCATCAGCTGCCATAACGGCAGCACCGCGCTGGGGCTGACCACGCCGCCACACATTCCGACAGGCTCGGTCCAGTGCAGCAACTGCCACAACAGCAGTGCGGCAAGCTTTGTCACCTACACCATGAACCATGCGGCGGTGACCGGCACGCGCTGCGATGCCTGCCACAACGGTTCGTATGCGACCGAAGGTACCAAGGGTGCGCTCGGCACGTCGAGCTATCCCAACCATATCGCCACCGGTGGCCGCGATTGCGTGACCTGCCACAGCAGCGCTGCTTCGACCTACACGAGCTGGGCCGGCGGCGGATATGTGCACCAGGCGACGGACACAAACTGCTCGAGCTGCCACAGCGGCAGCATTGCGCTTGGCCTGACCACACCGCCGCACGTTCCGGTCGGGGCGGTCCAGTGCAGCAATTGCCACAGCAATACGGCCGCAAGCTTCGTCACCTACACGATGAACCACACGGCGGTCAGCGCCAGCCGCTGCGATTCCTGCCACAACGGCTCCTACACGTCGGAAGGCACCAAGGGCGCGCAGGGAACGGCGTCCTATGCCAATCACGTCGCGACCGGCGGCCGGGATTGCATGACTTGTCACGCCAGCTCGACCACGAGCTTTGCGAGCTGGTCCGGCGGAACCTATGCGCACCAGGCAGCCGACACCAACTGTCGCACGTGCCACAACGGCAGCATCGCACGCGGTCTGACCACGCCGCCGCACATCCCTACGGCCGGCGCCCAGTGCAGCAATTGTCACACCAGCTCGGCCGTCAGCTTCGTCACCTACACGATGAACCATGCGACGGTGAGCGCGAGCCGCTGCGACGCCTGCCACAATGGCTCCTACACGTCGGAAGGGACCAAGGGGGCCATGGGCACCGCATCCTATCCGGGGCACGTCGCCACTGGTGGACGCGACTGCATCACTTGCCACGCCGGCGCCGCGACCAGCTTCGCGAGCTGGTCCGGAGGCGCGTACATCCATCTTGCCACCGATACCAACTGTGTCGGCTGCCACAACGGTGCCACGGCGACCGGAATGACGACGCCGCCGCACATTCCGACCGCCACCATCCAGTGCAGCAATTGCCACAACAATTCGGCAACAAGCTTCACGACCTACACCATGAGTCATGCGGCGGTGACGGGCTCGCGCTGCGATTCCTGTCACAGCGGTTCCTACACCTCGCAAGGTACCAAGGGCGCCTACGGCACAGCCTCCTATGCCGGCCACGTTCCTACCAATGCCAACGACTGTGCCACCTGCCATGCCAAGGCGGTGAGTGGCGGCTATGTGAGCTGGGCCGGCGGCACCTACGTCCATACGGCGGCCGACACCAATTGCTCGTCTTGTCACAACGGCGCGACCGCAACCGGACTGACCACGCCGCCGCACATTCCTGTGACAGGAATCCAATGCAGCAATTGCCACACGTCGAGTGCGACGAGCTTCACGACTTATACGATGTCCCATGCGGCGGTTCATGCCACGCGGTGTGACTCCTGCCATAACGGCGCCTACAGGAGCCAGGGCAGCCAGGGTGCGCAAGGGCCAGATCACAGCGCCAAGACGCAGGATTGTGGTTGCTGCCACGTGAGGTCGACCACGAGTTTCTCGAGCTGGAGCGACCCGCAGCAGCCCGCAGCCGGCTGCGTCACCACCGCGAAAACATTGGTCCCCGCCAAACAGACCAGGCTCGCCACGATGACCAAGTCGATCCAATCCGTCGTCACGCGAACGATCTCCGACGTGACCGCGATGGTGCGCTCGGCGGCCTCGAAGCTTGGAGGCGCCGCGCCGCAACCGCCTCATCAGACGGGCGTCGCTGCAACGCCCAAGACTGCGCCGACACCCACGCCGGTGCCGACGGCTGCCCCCGCGCCCACGATGCGCGCCGCGGCTGCGCAGAATCCGGCCAGCACGCTCCTGTTCAACAACAAGCCGGTGTCGACCTCGACCTTCGTACCGGGGGCCAAGCCGGCCGATCCCGCCGCGGCGCTTGCTCCTTCGACGCAGGCCAAAGCGAATCCGGCCGCGTCAAACTTCACCAAGGTTGCGCCGGTCGGACCGAGCGGCACGTCCAAGCCCGGCGTCGCGGCGTCAGCGCCGGCGGTTCTCCCGCCGTCGGCCTCGGCGCCGTCCCCGCTCGCGCAAAATTCGGCCCAGGTTCCCAACCCGGTACGAAACATGTTGCCTCCCGCCATCGGTCCCCCGGCCGCGACCGCGCAGAATTTCGGCTCGCCATCGCCGGCTGCAGGGAACGGAGCGACGGGTCCCTCAGCTCTGGGATTGTCCGGCAGGTTCAACCACGCGACCGCGCGAGGACCATGTGCCACATGCCATAACGGCCGCGATGCAGCCGGCAAGCCGGCGCGGCACGTCGTCACCAACGCGCCGTGCGAAACCTGCCACAAGAGCACTGTCACCTTCGGCGGCGCCAAGTTCACGCACAATTCCGCGACGGCCGCATGCGCCTCTTGCCACAACGGCACAGTTGCTGGCGGCAAGCCGCCGAAGCACGTCCCGTCCAGCGCAGCCTGCGAATCCTGTCACAAGAGCACGACGACGTTTGCCGGCGCACGCTTCAATCACCTGGCGGTGACGGCAACGTGCGCGAGCTGCCACAATGGGACGATCGCCGTCGGCAAGCCGCCGAAGCACGTGCTCACGACGGCCGCATGCGATAGCTGCCACAAGAGCACGGTGTCCTTTGGCGGTGCGCGGATGGATCACAGCAACGTCACCGTCCCATGCGCCAATTGCCACAACGGGACGAACGCCCAGGGCAGGGGCCAAAAGCACTTCGTTACGACCCAGCCTTGCGACAGCTGTCATCGCACCAGCAGCTGGACATCGGTGACCTACCGCCATGCATCGGCGACGTATCCAAATCACGGCGCGACGATTGCCTGCGGGAGTTGCCACACCAGCAACGCGCAGGTCGTGCCCTGGAAGCTTGCGTCCTACAAGCCCGACTGCGCTGCGTGCCATGCCGCCGAATTCAGGCCGCAGCAGCACATCAAGGCCGCCAAGCCCGTACCGGTCTACTACACGGCTGCCGAGCTCAAGGACTGCGCCGGTGCCTGCCACCTGTACGCGGACAAGTCACTGACGGCGATCCTGACACGCCGTCCCAAATCACATCGTGTCAACGGAGGCGGCTGGTGATCGCATACGCTTCCAATAGGCTTCGCCTGAGATCTGCTTACGGCCGCACAGCGGTCGTATTTGGAGCCCTTTTGGCGGCGGTCGTGCTGCCCACGCCCGGTACGCTGGCCCAGCCGGTGATCGACCAGTTCGTGGCAAGCGCCGCCGTAACTGCGTCCGGCAATTGCAGCGTGCTGCGCGTCAACTTCAATTGGCGTGTTCGCTATACCGGGCACTTTCCCCCGGATCGCGGCAGCCAGTTGCGGATCTCGCTTCAGCTGGTCGATCGGGACGCCGTGGTCGACGGCCGCCTGACCCCCCGGGAAGGCGTCAGAGTCGACAACGGCGCCGCAGCCGGAATTGTCGCGGTCGACCTTGCGCTCGATCAGTCGATTGGTCCCGTGCTGGAGATTCGGTTCGCCCGACCGACCGCCTATCAGGTCGTGCAGTCGGGCAGCTTTGAGCAGGTGGCGGTCGCGATCTCGAAGAACGGGTCGGCCGCGACGTGCAAGGTGAGCGGGGTTGGAAAGTCGGGCCTGCCGAGCGGCGCTGGCCCGGATAAGCTCGGGGCCGATGTCGGCAAGTCCGTGCGAAGCGCGCCCGCACGCGCCGGCGGCGTGTCGGAGAGTGATGCGAAGGCAATCGACGCCTCGATGGATGAGGCACGCGCGGCGATCAAGAAAAGCAACTTCGCCGAAGCCGCCGACCTCCTGAAGAAGGTTCTGAAATATCCGGAAAACAAGTCCAGCGCCGAGGCGCAGGAATTGCTCGGCGTCGTCAGGCTGAAGGCCGGACAACGCACGGCCGCGAGGGCCGAATTCGAGGACTATCTGCGACGATACCCGGATGGCGAGGGCGCGGAGCGCGTTCGCCAGCGCCTCGCGGCCCTGCTCACCGCCGAGGGAGCGGCGCCCGAGAAGCTGCGCGGCAGCATCGATGTCTCACCCGGCGCGGGCGAGCCGAAGAAGACGGGATCGACCGGGGAGACCCGGTGGTCGGTGTCCGGCAGCGTCTCGGGTTTCTACATCACCAATGACCTGTCTCTTATACACATCCGACCGGGGAGACCCGGTGGTCGGTGTCCGGCAGCGTCTCGGGTTTCTACATCACCAATGACAGTGCGACCACGGCGAAGGATCTGTCGACGGCGCCGAACCCCAACGCCGATCCTGATGCGCACCGCTCGCACCTCAATACGCTGCTCGCCAACTACGACATGTTCGGCACCGCCGACAACGACCAGATCAAAGCCAAGTTCAAGCTTGCATTCACGCAGGAACATCAGCTCGACAACCGGACAGACAAGTACGGTGTCTCGACCGCGAGCGTGGACTATACGCTCAAGGAGTACGACGTGACCGCCAGGGTCGGTCGCCAGTCGCGCAATACGGGCGGCGTGATCGGCCGGTTCGATGGCGCCGTCGTGAGCTGGCAGCAAAGTCCCGATCTGCGCTTCAACGTCCTGGCTGGATCTCCGAACTGGAGCCGCTTCGATGCGCCGTTTGCGAACGGCAAGAGCCTATACGGAACGAGCGTCGATTTCGGCAAATGGTTCGGCGTGCTCGAGACCAGCCTGTTCGCAATCGAGCAGTATGATCGCGACATCATCGATCGCCGCGCCGTAGGCGCCGAGTTCCGCTATTTCGACAGGAACAAGTCGGCGCTGGGGACCCTCGATTACGACGTTCACTTCAACCGGCTCAACGCTGCGATCTTCTCCGGCACCTATACGCTGGAGGACAAGTCAGTGATCAACACCGCTCTCGACTATCGGAAGGTGCCGTATCTGTCGACCTGGAACGCGCTCCAGGGCCAGCCCTTCCTGACCCTGTACGACATGATGAAGTTCAACACGGCGGAAGAGGTCAGGCAGTTCGCGATCGATCGCACGCCGACCTTCGAATCCGCAATGGTGAGCTACTCGCGTCCGCTCAGCGAGACCTACCAGATCGGCGCCGACGCGACGGTGACCAATCTCTCCGGCACCATGCCGTCCGGCGGCGTCGACGGCACGCCGGCGAGCGGGCTTGAATATTACGTGTCCACCCAGCTCACAGGGACCGGCATCTTCAAACCCGGTGACCTCCTGATGGGCGCGGTCCGCTACGCCAGCCTTTCCGATTCAAAAATCTACGTCCTCGATCTGAACACGCGCTACCCGGTGACGCCGGATCTCAGCGTTAGCCCACGGCTGCGTCTCGGATACCGCAGGGGTGTCGGGACAGATCTCAGGGAGATCACGGTGCTGCCGTCGTTCCTGGTCAACTACATCTGGTGGAAAGGCGTCAGCCTGGAGGCCGAGATCGGGACCAAATATCTGGAAAGCACGCTGTCCGGCGTCAAGTCGACCACCAAGGATCTGTTTGCCACGCTCGGCATTCGCAAGGATTTCGGCACCGACGGCGTCACGCAATGCCACGCGTCGGCTGTGAGTTGCGCGTGGGCGAAGCCAGCCGGCACTCCGGCGGCTGCGGGGCGAGCAGGGACTTCCCCGCCGCTGGTTGCGGGCTACGCCATCGAGACCGGATTGCGATACTGGTTCAGCTCCGCGAAGAACCGATACAGCTATTTCGCCGATTCGACTCCCAGCACCGAAGTCTCGCGCCTGAGCTACGGTGGCCTGGCGGGCCATTCGGGCGAAGTATTCTTCCGCGTCGATGCGCTGGATGGGCCGCTGACCAACATGTTCGTCAAGGGATTTGTCGGGGCCGGCAAGATCACAAGCGGCAAGCTGTTCGACGAGGATTTCCAGCCCTTTGTGGATCCGTCGTCGAAGACGAGCAGCAGCGCTCGCGGCAACCTGCAGTATGCCAGCATCGATCTCGGCTACAATCTCCTGCAGATCGATCGTTTCCGCTTCGGCGCGTTCGTCGGATATCACCATTGGCTCGAGACGGTGGATGTGCGGGGCTGCACCCAGATCGGAGGCAATCCGTTCATCTGCGCGCCAGCGTTGCCCGCCAATCTGAAAGTCATCACCGAGCAGGACCGCTGGGAAACCGGCCGTGCCGGCATTTCGGTCGAGGCGCGCCTGTTGGATCGGCTGACTTGGCAAGCCGAAATCGCTTATGCGTGGACCACGCAGCATGCGACCGACACGCACTATCTTACGTTCGGCCGGGATCCTGCGTCGGGTCGCGGACAGGGCTTCCAGACGGAATCGACTCTCAAATATCAGCTGAACGACAGTTTCGAGATCGGCATCGGTGGGCGCTGGTGGCATTTCAACACGGACGCGATCGATTCCTTCGACCAGATGCTGCGCTACACGACCGACCGATACGGCGTGTTCGTTCAGGGAACCTACAAGTTCAACTAACCAACAAAGGACGGGAGCGAGGCCATGAACTATCTCGACAGGTCGATTGCGGGCAGCTTTGACTATGATGTGTCCTTCGACGCCGCTTTGGCGCGGCTGCGCGACGAGCGCCGCTATCGCGTGTTTGCCGATCTGGAACGGCTTGCAGGACAGTTTCCGCGCGCGATCTGGCATTCGCCGACAGGACCTCGGGAGGTCGTGATCTGGTGCTCGAACGACTATCTCGGGATGGCGCAGCATCCCGCCGTCGTGAGCGCGATGGTATCGACGGCCTGGCGCATGGGAACCGGCGCCGGCGGCACCCGGAATATCGCCGGGACCAATCATCCGCTCATCGAGCTGGAGCGCGAGCTCGCTTCTCTGCACGGCAAGGAGGCCGCCCTCGTGTTCACCTCCGGCTATGTGTCGAACCAGACTGGCATTGCAACGATCGCGAAGCTGTTGCCGAACTGTCTTCTGCTGTCCGACGAGCTGAATCACAACTCCATGATTGAGGGCGTCCGCCAATCCGGCGCCGAAAGGCAGATCTGGCGCCACAACGACATCGGGCATCTTGAAGAGTTGCTGCGCGCCGCCGACTCGGGCCGACCCAAGCTGATCCTCTGCGAGAGTCTGTATTCGATGGACGGTGACGTTGCGCCGCTGCACGAAATCTGCGACCTCGCCGAGCGCTATGGCGCAATGACCTATGTCGACGAGGTCCATGCCGTCGGAATGTATGGAGCGCAGGGCGGCGGGATCGCCGAGCGCGACGGCGTCGCGTCGCGTATCGACATTCTGGAAGGAACGCTCGCCAAGGCGTTTGGCTGTCTCGGCGGCTACATCGCGGCGAACGCGAACGTCATCGATGCCGTGCGGTCCTATGCGCCAGGATTCATCTTCACAACCGCGCTGCCGCCGGCAATTTGTGCCGCGGCGACCGCGGCGATCCGGCATCTCAAGATCTCGCAAAAGGAGCGCGATCGCCACCAGGACCGCGCGGCTCGTGTAAAGTCTATGCTCAGAGCTGCAAGGTTGCCGCTCATGCCAAGCGACACGCATATTGTACCCCTTTACGTCGGCGATGCCGAGCGGTGCAAGCTCGCTTCGGACATGCTGCTGTCCGACTACGGCATCTATATCCAACCGATCAACTATCCGACTGTGCCACGGGGCCGCGAGCGGCTTCGGATCACGCCGTCGCCCTTGCATGACGATCGGCTCGTTGATCAACTTGGACAGGCCTTGTCAGAAGTGTGGGATCGCATTGGGATTCCGCTGTCGCGATGAGTAAGCCGAACAAGCCATGCAATGGCGCGAGCGCTCTTTGCGCCCTTGCATCCACCCCGGAGTGTACCCGCCGCTTTTTTTTGGAACCCGAACTTTCCTTCAGGTCAGGTTCAGCTAGGCGAGTTAAGCCATAGGCGCCGCCCGAACAGTTGCCCCCGGTAACCTGTTGGCTGTTCGGAAGTAACGAGGCTCGGACCCCAGCCCCGTCCGAGCCTCGTTCACGGGCGGGGTGTCTCGTCGGCCAGAACATGCGCGTCTGGTGTGGCTCGGAGCTTGCTGGTGCCAAGCGGGCGCGGCCCGGAAACTCCCGGTCGACACGCGAGACGGACAACGCGCGAATGGCGGGCTTTGCCCACTGGCCTTCGTGGGCGCCCCCGTCAGACGCGCATGCGTGCTATTCATCCTTCTCTTGCGACGGACCGATCTTGTCCAACGCAAGAAGAAGCGACGCCACACGATTGGCCGAAGCGGCCCATTCGGCGAGACGAGGATAGTTGTCCGTAAACCAGCTGCAGGCGCCCTGGACCACGACGAAGGCTGCGGCCGCCTGAACGACCTCGCCGAGCAGCATCGTGCCGGCAACGTATTTCGGCGTGCAAAGCAGCAGGCCGATCACCGGCGCTACCAGTGAATTTGTGTGGGTTATGATCGTGAGACGCACGAGTTCCCAGCAATACTTCAGCCACGAAACAATCACCGCCGTGAGGGCAGGCTGGATCGCGCGAATTCCGTCCTCACCTTTCATGGTGGGCACCATGCCTTCCCCGCTTTCACGCACATGGGTGCCCACGGCCCTCAGCTGGGCCTCGGCCCGCTTGTTCTCCTCCAGGACGTCTGTCAGACGGCGGCCGATCAACATCGTTACCACTGCCACGGTGATCGAGTAGACGACGACGGCGACGACCAGGTAGCCGGGAATGGTCAGAGGAAGGCCTGCTACATCAATCGTGAGATTGCCTCCGACCACCCAGAGGATGCCGATAAAGGTGGCCGCTGTCAGCAGCGAGCTGACGAGCCCGAGAACGAGGTCGACCGGAAGGTCTGTTGCCATTCTGCAGTCCTCGGCTATCCGGTACTCCGGGGCCTGATAGTCTCCCGTCACGAAGTTCAGCCGCACAAAGCGATTCCGTCCCAGCCAGTAGCGGTAAAGCTCATCGCTGAGCCACGCCCGCCATGTCCGCTGCACCGTCATCCGCCCCCAAACCGAGAAGACGGCGAGAAACAGACTGGCTGCGGCGAGCGGTATGAAGCGCAAGGCTTGGCTGAGAAGCTCTGTCCCAGCCTTGCGCTCCACCGCATTGAAGAAGTCGCGGTTCCAGAAATTCAGATAGTACTGGGTCAGCAATTGCAGAAGAACTGTCGCAATCAGCAACACTGTCAGCAACCAGGCCAAGACCGCCGACTTGCCTGTCCAGAAGCCGCGCGCGCTTTTCCAGAAACGCAGCAACAACTGCCGTTCACTGGGCGCGTGATATGTTTCGTTGCTAAGCATGATAGCCGGTAATGGCTGCGACGTTCACGCGCGATGCGAGCCGATGAACATCCGCACCGAAGCAGAGTCCGGTGCCGGGACTGAGCAACGCCGCCGAACCGCCGGCAACTCCATAGCGCAGGGCATCATCGAGCTTGTCGCTATGGGCGAGCCGCGAAACCATCGCTCCCAGGAAGCTGTCACCTGCGCCGGACACACTAACGGGCTCGATAGCAAGGCCACTCGCACGCAAGGCGATATCTCGCGTCAGCAGCAGAGCGCCGCTCGGGCCCATTGAGAGTGCGATAATGTCGATGCGATAACGGCTGAACAGGCGGCGTCCCGCTTCGAGGAGCGATTGCTCGTTGGCGCAGCTGATCCCGGCCAGCTCCTGAAACTCCCGAAGGTTGGGCTTGATGAGATAAACGCCCGCTTCCAGCGCGGCCTTGAGCGCGGCGCCAGATGTATCCGCGATGACCTTGGCCGCCCCTTTGGAAGCCCGAACCACTCTGCCGTAGAAATCGTCCGGAACTCCTGGTGGCAGGCTGCCGCTTGCGATAACGAACGCAGCCTGCGCACTGAGGCGTTCAATTGTGTCGAGACACTGCTGCCATTCGAATTCACTGAGGGGGGCTCCGGGAAACACCAGCCGGAACTGCTCTTTGCTCGTCTCATCGAAGACGGTGATGTCTTGGCGGGTATCCTTCGATGTCGGAATGACGATGCTGCGCACGGCCTCGCGTTCAACCAGGGCTGCCAATGTCTGCCCGGTGGCGCCGCCGGCCGGATAGACCGCGGTCGCCTCGAAGCCCAGTCGCTTCAGGACGCGCGCCACATTGATCCCGCCGCCGCCGGGATCGCGTTGAGGTTCGGCGCAGCGCATCTTCGTGAAGGGCACCATCTTCGTGACCGAGGTCGAGACATCGAGAGCCGGGTTGATGGTCAAGGTGACGATGTCGAGTTGCGGTGTCTCAGCCAAGGCTTTCGACCTCCATCAGGTTACGAAGACCGACGAAGGCGACGTCCTCGTCCAGGATCAGATAGGCCGGTATTGGTTCCAGGAAGTTTCGGAGCCGCCCCTTCTCCTCGAAGCGCCGTCGAAACTGGGAGGCGGCAAGATAGTCTGGCATGTGGTGCAATCGGCCCCGCAGTGTCGTCTTGATCATGGCCGCATCGCCCTGATCAACCCGGCATACCAGCCGAACGACGATTTCGGAGTTCGCCGCAGAGAAGCATAATCAACGTACGTCAAGCCGAACCTGATGCTGTAGCCGGAATCCCATTCGAAATTGTCAAGCAGCGACCAGACGAAATAGCCGCGAACATCGACGCCGCCTGCAGCGGCGTCATTCATCGCGTTGATATAGGCCTTGAGAAATTCTATTCGGCCCGGGTCGATGACAGCACCGGTCCGGTCAGGTTCGTCGGAATTGCCGTATCCATTCTCGAGCACATAGATCGGCAGGCCATATCTGGTATGGACCGCCAGCAGCGTCTCGCTGAAAGCGTCGGGATCAATCGGCCATCCGATCGGGGTCAAGGCAGCGTCGGCCGGCTTGTCGCCGAAGTCGTAGCCCAGCATCGAGTCCGCCCGCGACTTCACGTAGACCGGGCTGTAGTGATTCAATCCAAACCAATCGAGCGGACGGCAAATTCGCGCAAGGTCGCCGGGTTGCATATGCGGTTCGATCGCATCTCGCATCGACGGCGGATACTCGCCGCGGCATTGCGGATCTGGAAAGGCCGCATTCCAGTACACATCCAGGCGCGCTGCCGCCGCCGCATCGACTTCGCTTGCACTGGAAGGCCGGCATGGCTGCCGATTGTGAATGCAGCCGATCGAGGCGTTGACGACGTCAGCGCGGAGCACATCCACCGCGGCTCCGTGGGCAAGATTGACGTTATGGATCATACGGTGGAGCTTGTCTTCGCTGCTGCTATCCTGCTTGCCGAGCGAACGGCTGAACAGGCTGAACATCGACGGTTCGTTGAATGTCGCAAACCGCTTGACCCGGTCGCCAAGGCGCGTGGCGATCAAAGCTGCATAGTCGGCGAACCATGTGGCCGATGCCCGATTGAGCCATCCGCCTTGCTCCTCGAGGGCTTGGGGGAGGTCCCAATGATACAGGCACAGCCACGGCTCGATGCCGTCGGCCAAGAGCGCGTCGACCAGCCGGTCATAGAATGCAAGGCCGGCCTCGTTGATAGGGCCGCGCCCCTGCGGCAGGACGCGCGGCCAGGCCACCGAGAACCGGTACGCCTGCACGCCTAGTGCCTTCATGAGACCGACATCTTCGCGGTAGCGATGGTAGTGATCACACGCGACGTCGCCGGTGTCGTGGTTCTTGATTGAACCGGTCCGACAATAGATGTCCCAAACGCTCAATCCGCGCCCATCCTCCTGCGTTGCCCCTTCGATCTGGAAGCTGGAGGTGGACACGCCCCAGATGAAGTCAGGGCGCAGGCTGGCGATGTTCGGCAGTGGCGTTGTCGGCATGAGCGACCTGCTTGGTCCTGCTCAGCCGGTGTCTGGTTACGCGTCACGCGACCGGCCGGCTGGATTTCAGGCGCGTTGTCTCCCTCCGGAATTGGTAATCAGGGTGGCCCCGGCTGGTATTGAGATAGGTCAAGAACCCCTGGCTTGGCCGTGCGATGGAATGGCAACTTCAGACAGCCCGGGGGCACGCTTGCGAAGGACCGGATGGGGAGGGGTCGTCGACGACGGCCTCGAGGGAAGCGGCTTCTTCCGCATCGCCGAGCGCAATGGCGTATTCTGGTTCGTCGATCCCGATGGTGGCCGCTTCATCTCGAAGGGAATCAACACGGTCCGCTTCGATCAGGACCACATCGGGCGCAGCGAGCGCGTGCCCTATGCCGAGGCCTGTCGGGCCAAATACGGCAGCCTGCCAACCTGGCGCGCCGCTGCGTCCAACCGCCTTGCAAGCTGGCAATTCAACACAGTCGGCTGCTGGTCGGACCAAGGCGTCGCCAGTGCGGGGTCGCAACTACTGGCGGACGCGCCAACCGCGGAGCTCGGTATGTCCTTTCGCATTCATCGCCGCGATCAGATCTTTCCGGATGTCTTCGATCCGGAGTTTTCGGCGCATATCCGCGCAGTCGCCGATCAGCGTTGCAGGCATCGGCGCAACGATCCCGGCTTGCTCGGCACCTTCATCGACAATGAACTCTACTGGTCGCCCGACTGGCGCGGTACCGACGAGCTCCTGACGCTGTTCATGAACCTGCCGCCTCGCCGACCAGGCAGAGTCGCCGCCCTCTCGGGTCTGCAGGCGCGTTATCGGGACTTTGCCCAATTCAATGCGGTATGGCGTACAACGGCGCGATCCTGGGAGGAGCTTGGCAGGATCGAACATGTCATGGCGCCATTCGTCAGGCTTCGCCCTGGTATCTTGAACGATGCGCTCGAAACCAAGGCCAACCTGGCAAATCAAGCCCGGGAGGCGTTTTCGGCAGATTGCGATGCCTTCGTGGCGGTCGTGGCCGACAAGTATTTCGAACTGTGCGTCTCGGCAATCAAGACGGCCGATCCCAATCATCTCGTGCTCGGATCCCGGTTCGGCTATCAACCGCTGGCGGGCGTCATTGCCGCAGCCGGTCGTCACCTCGATGTCATCTCCTTCAATTGCTACGAGTTCAACCCGGGCCCAATCATTGACGCCTATGCCGCCACCAGCAAGCCATGCCTGATCTCTGAATTCTCCTTTCGCGGTGATGACGCGGGCCTGCCAAATTCCAAAGGGGCGGGACCGCGCGTTGCCACTCAGACCGAGCGCGCCCGGGCCTTCGAGGGCTATGTTGCGATGGCCCTCAGCAAGCCGAATGTGGTCGGCTACCACTGGTTCGAGCATGCCGACCAGCCAGCGGAGGGGCGCTTTGACGGAGAAGATTCGAATTTCGGCACGGTGACCATCGACGACGAGGTCTATGGCGAACTGACGAGAACCATGACCAGAGTCAATGCGGCCGTGGAACACATTCACGCCGCTGCGGTCCCAGCGGTGATCTGATCGCCGCAATGCGCAAAAGCGTCATGTCCCGGATCTTGGCAGATTGGCCTCGGCATCGGATACAACGGCCATCGTGCGAAATACGCTCGAGGGATTGACGCTGATCGAGTCGATGCCGAGCTCCGTCAGATATCGCGCGACCTCCGGGTAGTTCGCCGGTGCTTCGCCGCAGATGCCGATATGACGGCCGTTGCGCTTGGCGCCCACCACGGCCTGTCGGAACATCTCCAGCATTCCGGGGTCGCGCTCGTCGAAATCGAAGGCGACGATATCGGAATCCCGGTCGACCCCCAGCGTAAGTTGGGTGAGGTCGTTCGAGCCGATCGAGAAGCCATCGAATAACTGGGAAAATGCGTCGATCTGGATGACGTTATTCGGGATCTCGCACATGACGTAAATCTCGAGACCGTCTTCGCCGCGCTTCAGTCCATTGGCAGCCATCGTCGCGATAACGCGCCGGCCTTCCTCGACGGTTCGGCAGAACGGCACCATGATGCGCAGATTGGAGAGACCCATCTCCTTCCGCACCCGGCGGAGTGCTGCGCACTCCAGCGCAAATCCTTCGGCATAGGCAGGATGGCTGTAGCGGGAGGCGCCCCGGAAACCGAGCATCGGGTTCTCTTCCCGGGGCTCGAAGCCTTCGCCACCGATCAGGCTGGCGTATTCGTTGGTTTTGAAGTCCGAAAGACGCACGATCACGGGCTTCGGATAGAATGCCGCGGCGATGGTGCCGACGCCTTCCGCCAGTCTTTGAACGAAGAAGTCGGCCGGGCTGGTGAAGCCCTTCACCAGGCGCGCGATCTCGGCGCGCGCCCTGGCTGACTTGACCTTGTCCGGCTTGAGCAGGGCCATCGGGTGAACGCCGATATGCTCGCTGATGATGAATTCCATGCGGGCAAGGCCGACGCCGGCCTGTGGCTGCATCGCGGTGCGGAACGCCATCTCCGGTGTGCCGACATTCACCATAATGGCCGTGCGCGGCCGCCGAAGCTCGCTGACCGGCGTTCTGGTCACGTCGAAAGCAATCGTTCCCTCATATACGCTGCCAACGTCGCCTTGGGCGCAGCAGATCGTCACCTCGGTCCCGGTCTTGATCTTCTCCGTCGCGAGAGTGGTGCCCACCACGGCGGGGATGCCCAATTCTCGCGCGATGATGGCGGCATGGCAGGTGCGGCCACCCTTGTCGGTGATGATGCCGGCCGCAATCTTCATGACCGGCTCCCAATCCGGACTGGTAGCCGGCGCCACCAGGATCTCGCCGGGCCTGAAGGCTGCAAGGTCGCGCGCAGTCACGATGCGACGCGTCCGTCCCGAAGCGATCTTCTCACCCACCGCGCGACCGGTGACGATGACCGGGCCACGCCCCTTCAGGTTGTAGGTCTCGTAGACGTCCGCGGCGCGCCGCGAGGCGACGGTTTCAGGGCGAGCCTGAATGATGTAGAGCTTTCCGTCGGCGCCGTCCTTGGCCCATTCGATGTCCATCGGCATCGCGACCCCGGCGTGCTTGGAGTAGTGAGCCTCGATCAGGACCGCGCTCTCGGCAAGGCTGAGCACCTCCGGGTCGGAAATGCAGAACGTCCGGCGTTCCGCCTCAGGCACGTTGCGGGTCAGCGTCGCATGCTTACCCCCACCTTTGCCGTAGATCATGCGGATTTGCTTGGCGCCCAGCCGGCGCCGCAGCACGCGGCGATATCCCTGGCTCAGCGTGGGCTTGTGAACATAGAATTCGTCCGGGTCGACCTGGCCTTGCACGATGGTCTCGCCGAGACCGTAGCAGCCGGTGATGAAAACCACCTCGCGAAAGCCGGATTCGGTATCGAGCGTGAAGATGACGCCGCTGGCTGCCAGATCGGACCGGACCATTTTCATCACGGCGACGGAGAGCGCGACCTTGAAGTGATCGAAGCCGTTGTCGATGCGATAGGAGATCGCGCGATCGGTGAAAATGGAGGCAAAGCAGCGCCGGCAAGCTTCGAACAAGTCCGTGGGCCCGCGCACATTGAGAAAGCTTTCGTGCTGACCTGCAAAACTCGCCGTCGGTAGATCCTCTGCCGTCGCGGAGCTGCGTACGGCGACGGCGACCCCTCTCCCGGCGTCGCGTTCAAGCTGTCGATAGGCTTCCACGATCTGTTCGCGCAGCAGCGGCGTGTCCATCGCCCCGTATATGATCTCGCGGGCTTTGGCGGCCTTACTCGCGAGCTGCTTGATCTTGCTCTTGTCGATCCCATCGAGAAGTCGGTGAAGCGCGTCGGCTACGCCGTCCCGCGATAGCGCTTCGCGATAGGCGTCTGCCGTGATGGCGAAGCCGTTGGGGACGGCAACCCCTTGGGATGCGAGCGCGGAATACAATTCGCCAAGCGAAGCGGTCTTGCCGCCGACCAGTCCGACGTCGCCCAATCCGATTTCGAGGAAAGATCTGATATATCCCGACATGCAACGAGCAGATCACGCCCCGCCTGCTCGGCCTTGAGGCAGGTCAACCTTTCGAACGATTAGCGCGTCGCCCGATCGTCGATAACATTCCGAAGCAAATGTCCGACACGCGCGGCCGATGCGTTGAAGGTCAGGCTTTGAGCTTGCTTTCCGGCGATGTCGCGGCTGCGATCGAGAGCTGAACGGCTTCGTCCTGCGTCTTGATGGCCCGGGTCAGGGAAAACAACCGTTGGCGCGTGTCGTAAAGCTGATCAAGCAGCGACAGCACGAGTGGAAGTGAGCTGTCATCAACGTCGAGGTCATAGGTCAGCGTACAGATGAGGCGGATCCGCGCGCATTCCATGTCCGAGAACGTCAGAGACCCTCCGTCCTGTTCCGGCACGACCAGTTCTTCGTTGACCCAACGTTCGAGATCGGCGCGCTGGAGCGAGGAGATGGTCGCCAAAAGATCGTCAACAGCCATCATGACTCCATCTCCTTGCGTGGATACTGAGGGTTTTTCGGCCGCCATGCTTCCAGAAATCGTACCAGTTCGGGTTCTTCGGCAGTGGGAAGGATGACCTTCAGCTTGATCAATTGATGTCCGCGCTGCCCGGACTTTCGGTTGCGGATACCTCTTTCGCGCAGCCGCAGCGTGGTGCCGGAATTCGAACCCTTCGGGATCGTCACCGTCACCGGTTGAGTGATTGTCGGTACCTCGACTTGGCCTCCCAGCACCGCCTCGCGCAGGGTCACGGGTATTTCGACATGGATGTTGTCATCCTTGCGATGGAAGAACGGATGCGGCTGGATGTGCAACTCGACATAGGCATCGCCTGGCGGCCCGCCGCCATAGCCTGGCATTCCCTGGCCTTTCAGCCGCAGCATCTGCCGGTCCTCGGCGCCCTCGGGAACGATCACCTCCAGGGTCTTGCCGTCCGGCAGCGTGACAGCGCGCGTGGCACCGCTGGCGGCGTCCACGATGGCCACCGGCAGCACATAGCTCACATCCTGACCGCGCGCCCGGAATGCCCTCTCTGATCGTTGCCCTCTGCCGGCAAACGCTTTTGCCAGGAATTCTTCCAGATCTTCGTTGCTGTCAAATCCATCCTGCGCGGCATGGCCGGTGTAGGCAGGTCCGTCGGCGAAGTCGCGATAGAATGGCTCCTGCGGCCGCTCTGCGCCGCTGGCGTCGATCTCACCTGCATCAAACCGCCGTCGCTTCTCCTTGTCCTTGAGCAGATCGTTGGCAGCCGAGATGGCCTTGAACTTGGCCTCTGCCTCCTTGTCGCCCGGATGCAGGTCGGGATGAAATTTGCGCGCGAGTTTTTTGAAGGCGCTTTTGATCTCCTTCTCGGTCGCGGATCGGGTTACGCCAAGCGTCTCGTAAGGGTCTTTCATTTCACCTGATCCCCGAAGGTCTACGAAATCCAGTCAACCTTCGCGGCCTTTCTGGGAACCGGCGCCGCCGCTGTCTTGGGATGCCCTACGATGATGGGCGCGACCGGCACGGTCATGCCGGAAAGCTTAAGCGACGACTTTCCCTCCGACGTTCCAAGCCAGGCTTGCGCAAACCCGATCCAGCATGTCCCCAATCCCACGGCGCAGGCCGCCAACATCAAGTTCTCCGCCGCGAGAGCGCAATCCTCAACGACCCAGGGACCCTCGGGTGCCGAGATCACGACCAATGCCGGCGCGTGATAGAATATGTCGAAATCGGGATTTTCGAGGATGCTTTGGAAGTGATGCGATGCCAACGCCGCGGCCGAGGTCCTGAGCATATGCGCCTTTGCTTCGCGCGAAATGCGGGCGAGTAGTGCCTTGTCCTGCACGATGGTAAACAGCCATGGCTGTTGATTGACGGCGCTAGGCGCCTGGATGGCAGCATCAATGAGTTGCCTCAACACTTGCTCGTCCACCGGTTGCGAGGTGAATTCGCGTACCGCGCGCCGACGATAGATGGCTTCTTTGAGATCCATGGCCGTCTCCATTTGCATTCAATAATCCTGACGCACCCGCCATTTCTCGGTTTGATGTCGATCAAATCGATGGAGGCACATTGATCCTAGGTTGCCGTTGGAGGCTGATCATGCATGGACGCGCTGCCATTCGTGCGACGATCGGGCGCGACGGTCGACGGCGTTATTGCAGATAGCGGAGACGTTTGCAGGAGCACTCCACGTGAGCGAGATGCAGGAGCCGCCTTCATGGGATCGTTAGCGCAGAATCCGGATCGCTCTGATGTGGTGAGGTCGTTTCCCGCGCTCCGGGCAGAGATGGTCGAGCGCAATATCGCCGCGCGCGGTGTGCGTGACGAGCTCGTTCTCGAGGCAATGGGAAAGGTGCCGCGCGAACTATTCCTGCCGGAAAAGCTTCGCGAATTTGCCTACGAAGATTCGCCGCTCCCGATCGCCGGAGAGCAGACCATTTCTCAGCCCTACATTGTCGCCTACATGGTGGAAGCGCTCATGCTCAAGGGCGGCGAGAAAGTGCTCGAGATCGGCGCAGGCTCCGGTTACGCCGCCGCGGTGCTGTCGGAGATCGCGGCCGATGTCTACACGGTTGAACGCCTCGGTCCCCTTGCCGAAAGGGCGGCGGTCACACTTGCCGAACTCGGTTACGATAACGTCCACGTCCTGCATGGAGACGGTACCAAAGGCTGGCCGGAACATGCGCCATACGACGCCATCGTGGTGGCCGCCGGCGGTCCGCAGGTTCCAAAGGCGCTCAAGGAGCAGCTGAAGATCGGTGGCAGGCTGGTGATTCCGGTTGGCGCCGATCAAAATACGCAGGAATTGGTATGCGTCATCCGCATTTCGAAGGACGAGTATCGCAGCGAAGATATTGCCGATGTCCGCTTTGTTCCATTGATCGGAGAGGAAGGGTGGGCAACTAAAAAGGGCGAGGCTCGGGCGTCCATGCGACGAGCGCTTCGTCCGGCTGCTCCGGAGGAGGAGACGCTAGTCCGCGATCTCGCTGACGCCGCTGAATCGTTTCCATCCATCGAGGCGGCCGATCTCGGCCCACTGATGGAACGTATCGGGTCGGCGCGCGTCGTCCTGCTCGGCGAGGCGACCCATGGTACGTCCGAGTTCTACCGGATGCGCGAACGCATCACGCGCGATCTGATCGTCAAGAAGGGTTTTCGCCTCGTGGCGATCGAGGCGGATTGGCCGGATGCCGCTCGTGTCGATCACTATGTGCGGCATTTCGAATATCCTCCGTCGGAGTGGACTGCATTCGCGCGGTTTCCGACCTGGATGTGGCGAAACACCGAGGTGCGCGATTTTGTCAGCTGGTTGCGCAAGCACAACGGCACGGTGGAGAAGAGTTCGCGCGTCGCGTTTCACGGTCTCGATCTCTACAGCCTCTACGATTCAATTCGGTCGGTCCTCAATTACCTCGACGGAGTCGATCCCGCCTCGGCGCGCGTCGCCCGCGAGCGCTATGGTTGCCTGACTCCGTGGCAGCGCGATCCCGCTACGTACGGCCATGCCGCGCTGACCGGATCCTACCCGACTTGCGAATCCGATGTGGCCCATGCGCTCACTGATCTCCTGGCAAAGCGCCGGGCCTATGCCGAGCACGATGGTGAGCGCTTTCTTGACGCCGAGCAGAATGCGCGCCTCGTGACCAACGCCGAGCGCTATTACCGGATCATGTACTACGGCTCCCGCGCGTCATGGAACCTGCGCGACAGTCATATGTTCGACACCCTCAAGAACCTGTTGGCGTTCCATGGGCCGGACAGCAAGGCAGTAATCTGGGCACACAATTCGCATGTCGGTAACGCCGCGGCGACTGAGATGGCCGTTCGTGGCGAGCACAATATCGGGCAGCACTGCCGCAGGGCGTTTGGCGACCAGGCGTATCTGGTCGGCTTCGGCACCCACAGCGGCACGGTCGCCGCGGCGTCCGATTGGGGCGGCCCGATGGAGGTCAAGACCATTCGGCCATCGCTGCCCAGTAGCTATGAACGGCTATGTCACGCGGTGGGCCTTCCGCGCTTCATGCTGGGCTTGCGCGGTCGCGGCGATCTCTGCGGTCCAAAGGGCCTTGGCAGGGAACGGCTCGAGCGAGCCATTGGCGTGATCTACAGGCCCGAATCCGAATTTGCGAGCCACTACTTCCGGGCCAGCCTGCCGCGACAGTTCGACGAATACATCTGGTTTGACGACACGCGGGCGATAACTCCGCTGGATACCGCCGAGATCGCCGGGCTTCCGGACACTTATCCGTTCGGGGTGTGATCGCGTTACGAGCAGTCAGTCGGCCAGTGGAGCAGTTCGACGAGGGAAAGCGAAATGAGCAAGAATGATCAGAGGACGCGGGAGCGCTTGGCGAAGCGCACGCCGAAGGTGCCCGCGCCGGACCGGGGTGGGCACCTCGCGACAAAGCAGGCCGATCGGGCGATCAAGGATGCCCTTGAGGACGATGAGGTAAGAGAGACGCTTGGACTCCGTTCCCTGGACAAGCGTCCATAGCATGCATGCTGAATCCAACCTTGGGGCGCGAGATTGATGCTTGGAGACCATAACTTGCGTATCGTTGCGGCCGCCCGCGTCTGCAAGGCAATTCGCTTTGCGTTTTTCGTTGCCATGATCGGAGCGCTGTTTGTACCCGACAAAATGAACCGATCACGTGCCGCGGAGGTCGATGCCGTCGGCGTCGTCGCTCCGATCGGGTTCGCCGAGATCGTCGAACGCGTGAGGCCAGCCGTCGTCGGCATTCGTGTGAAGACGGACCAGCGAACGTCCGATGTCCCGCGCCCGCGCCCGATCCCGCAGGGATCGATGCTGGATCGGTTTTTCCGGCAGTTCGGCATCCAGATCACTCCGGATCAGGGATCTGAACCCGATACATCGGTCGGTGCGGGATTCCTCATCTCCGGAGACGGCTACATCGTCACGAATGAGCATGTCGTGACAAATGGCATCGACATCGAAGTGACGTTGGATGACGGGAAGATCTACTCGGGCAGGCTCATCGGTTCCGATCCGCAAACCGATCTCGCCCTGATCAAGATCTCCGCGGCTGCGGACCTGCCATATGTCCGTCTGGCCACGACGGAGCCCAGGATCGGTGAGTGGGTGCTGCCGATCGGCAATCCCTTCGGATTTGGCGGCACGGTGACCGCAGGCATCGTCTCGGCGCGCGGTCGCGATCTCGGCGAGGAGCCGTATAGCGATTTCATTCAGATTGACGCGCCCGTCAACAAAGGAAATTCGGGCGGGCCCACCTTCAACGTGAGGGGCGAGGTGGTCGGGGTCAATACGGCAATTTATTCGCCATCGGGCGGTTCTGTTGGCGTGGCGTTCGATATCCCGGCCGAGACTGTAAAGGCTGTCGTGCAGCAACTCAGGGAAAAAGGGCGGGTGACGCGCGGCTCGGTTGGCGTGTACCTCCAGGAGGTGACGCCCGGCATCGCGGACGCCTTGGATATGAAGAAAGCGCAAGGCGCTCTCGTTGCCCAGCTCGATGTGGGCGGGCCCGCCGCCCGGCAAGGCATTGAGGCGGGCGATGTGATCGTGTTCCTGAACGATCACGAAGTGACAAGTCCGCGCGATTTCGCCCGGACGATGGCGGCGGTCGTTCCCGGCTCCGACGTCAATGTCCGCGTCTTGAGAAACGGTCAGGCACTATCCGTGACGGTCACCGCAGGCGAGCTGTCGCAAGCAGCGAAAGGCCCTTCGGACAAACAGGAGAAGCTGGGAAAAGAAGCAGTGCTCGGGCTCACTCTCGCTCCAGCGGCTCTGGTTCCCGGTGCGGGCGAGGTTGGCGTTGTTGTTCTCGAGATCAATCCCGAAGGCGGGGCATCAGCCGGCGGCTTGCAGGTCGGCGACATCGTGCTCAGCATCGGCGGACGGCCAGTCGCTGCTGTCGCGGATTTCAACCGGCTGGTGGGTGAGGCCCGGGGCCGCGCCAAGCGAACGTTGCTGATCCGTATCAAACGCGCCGACGCAATGAATTTCGTCGCGGTTCCGATCGATCAAGCGCACATCGACGAATGATCGGCGCCTGTTTGATCTAGCGCAATACGACGTGCTGCGGCCAGGCGCAGCATTTCAAGTCTTAAATGAGGAGGTCTGCGTGCGACCGGTGTGGTTTACACCTATGCGGTTGAACCCCTCAAACAGGCTCGGAGGCTGAAATGGCGAGTGAATCTCCCTTTGAGATGACGGCGGGGGTGAATAGCGTCGACTGGACAAAGCTCATCTACACGCCCGCGACGTCTGCCTATGGGCAGGCGACAAAAGGTCTGTTGGAGGTCGGCGCGTCCTGTCTCCATGACCACGCGGATTACCTGCTCAAGCTCGCCGAGTGCACAACGCCCGCCGAGATCGTGGCATGTCAGATGGACCTGATGAAAAACATTTCCTCGCGTTACCTGTCAGCCGCAACGCACGCTCTCGATGGCGTGAAGCCACCGCAAATCCTGACACCGGCTGACTGATTATTGCTGGCCTGAAGACCACCGATCGTCGCGAGCTGATCGATGTCAGATGCTGCACACGCCACACCGCCCACAGGCGAGTCATGAAATCGATGCCGTCAGAGCGGAAGGTCGTATCTCCGGACGAAAAGGTTTCGGATCAGGTGACGTCGCTGCCTCCTCGACCGGGAGCCATCGCGTCGTCTTCGCAAAAGCGCACGCGTATCAGGCCAACGGTCTCCTGGTATGGCAAAATACTCATCATCGGAGCATTGCTGATGACGTTCGGCTGGGAGCTCTTTCACTTCGTCATCACATTGGTGACACTGGACTGAGAGCGAGCCGGCGCTCACGTATCGGTCAGTAAACGAAGACCGGCGTTTCCAGCAGGTGATCGTTCACCGTCACGACACCGGGAATTGCCTCTGCGGCAATACGAATGGCCGTTCGCTCGGCACGCGAAGGCGCGAAACCCCAGATATCGATGACGCCGCCCTGCACGGTCGCGTTCACGTTGAACGTATGAGACCAAGGCTGCTTCCTGAGTTCCTCGAAAAACCTCTTCCTGATGGCCGAATCCGGAAGCGAGATATCGAGCTTTGGCCGGGCGCTCGCGATGGCCTGGAGCAGGTTGGCCCGGCTGACGATCCCGACGATCTGTCCTTCCTTGTTGACGATCGGGACGCGCTTGATCTGGCGCTCTTCGAGCAGCATCGCAAGCTCAGCCAATGGCATCTCGGGCGCGGCGGTTGCGACATCGCGGGTCATGATGTCCTGAACTTTGACGGCGTGCGACTTGACGTAGTCGGCTGCGGACTCGGCATCACTCGTCAAGAGGCGCAGCCACCAGGAGGGGGAGCGCTCGGTTCCGCTCTCGGCTCTGTGGATCAGATCTCCCTCGCTCACGATGCCGAGAACCTTGTTGTCGGCGTCGACGACAGGCACGGCACTGATCCGTCGCTCCATCAGGATTTGCGCGACTTGGCGGACTGTTGCGTTTGGTCCAACTGTGACGACAGGGGATACCATCACGTCTCGTGCTTGCATGGCAGACCTCGTTCGCTCGATTTTTGCTGATCCTGCCTTATCGCGAATGGGCCGGTTTGATCGGGATCAAGCCTCGCGGCCTGCGCGGCGATAGAAATCATCCATATGTCAGAAGGAGAGCGGCAATGATCAGGATACCGCATCGTGCGATCGTGTTTGTCGGGGATGGTCGGAAAGCGCTGTTCCTGCGCAACGAGGGAGACGAGAAGTTTCCGAATTTGAAGACGGAAGCGGTCTTCGAGGAAGAAAATCCACCCTCGCACGCCCAAGGGAGCGATCGCCCCGGACGGGTCGGCAAAGGTTCAGGTCGGCGAAGCGCGGTGGAGATGACCGATTGGCATGAGATTGAGGAGAGTCGTTTCGTAAGACACGTCGCGGCCGCTGCCGAGCGCCTCCTTCGGGGCGAACATTCGACCTCTCTCATCGTCGTCGCGCCACCCCGCGCGCTGGCGGAGCTTCGTTCGGCCTTTCATGACGATGTGAAGCGTCGAATTATCGGCGAACTCGACAAGGATCTCACCAAGCATCCTGTTGACGAGATCGAGAAGCATCTGCTCGCCGCAGCGTAATCATTTCCAACCCGTCGGAGCATCGTCATGTCTGTCGCAAGCGTCATGGTGTACGTCGATTCCGAGCAGCAGGCGTCGGGTCAGGTCGCCGTTGCGGAGAGTATCGCGAAACGTTTCGGAGCATCCCTCCTGGGGGTCTCGGCGGTGGCTGTAGAGCCTCCGTTCGTGGCCGAAGGCGTCATCATCGAGCAAACCACCGAGGAAGACGTCAAACGTATGAAGGCCGCGCTTTCGGCAAAGGAAGCCTGGTTCAGAAAGGTGGTCCGGTTGCCGACCGAAACCGTCGAATGGCGCTGGGCCCTCGATTATCCCACCGACTTCCTGGTCGAGCAGGCAAGGGCGGCGGACCTTGTGGTCGTCAAGCGCAAGCCGCGCACGACCAGCCACTCGCACTTCTTCGATCCGTCCGGAGCCATGCTGCGCATGGGGCGCCCGACGCTCTTCGTGCCGGAGCGGGTGACGGAATTCTCCGGCGATCGCATTGTGATCGGCTGGAAAGACACGAGGGAGGCGCGCCTCGCCGTTCGCGACGCGCTGCCCTTTCTGACCAGGGCCTCGCAGGTCACGATCGCGGAGGTCTGCACATCGGACGAACAGGACGCGGCTCGCAGGCGGGTTCGAGACGTGGCCGGCTATCTTCAGCGGCACGGGGTGCAATGCCAGCATGAGGTGCGTGTCCACACGGCTGAGCCGGACGGCGGTTATCTCGCCAGGCTGGCCACCGAGGTTGGTGCCGACCTCATCGTTACGGGCGGCTACGGCCATAGCAGGTTAGGAGAATGGATTTTCGGCGGAATGACCCGCAGCCTGCTGGAAGAGGCAAATGTATGTTTGCTGATGTCTCACTAGCGCAGAGCAGAGAGTATCCCTTCAGCCGGCTTAGATGGAGGCGGCCATGAAAGCAGCAGATATCATGCGAACCTGGTTTGCGACGGTGAAGCCAGGCGCCCCGCTGCTCGATGCCATCCATCTGCTGCTCGAAACCAATCAGCGTGGCCTGCCGGTCGTTGATGGTGACGGGGCATTGTTAGGCATCATTTCTGAAGGTGATTTCCTTCACAGGCAAGAGTTGGGCGTCGACTACCCGGAGGGGTTTTGGCTCGAGTGGCTGTTCGGGAGAGACGAAGGGCAGTTCGCTCGCGAGCGAACCGGTGGTCTACGGGTCGATGCTGTTATGAGCCGGCATCCCGTCTGCGTCGACGAAAACGCAACGCTCGAAGAGGTCGTCAAGCAGATGGACATCTACCAGATCTCGCAGGTGCTCGTCCTCCGGGACAAGAAGTTGGCGGGTATCCTAGGTAAGACGCAGATGCTCGCGGCGCTCGAGCAGCGCTTGAGATGTTCACTGCAAGGAATCGACCAGTAAGCCGCCGCTGAGGCATTGTGTCATGCTTGCTCGAGCGCCCTTCGCAGCCTCCGGACGATAACACCACGTGCCCGATCGTCGGCCGCAGCTTCAATCTGATCATTGATGTCAAGAATGAGCTTCGACATGTCGTTGTGCCAGTCGAGATTGACGACGGCGTCTGGGGCGAGCCTGCGGCGGCGGGCGACATCAATCGATGTCGGAGCTGCTGTCGACAGGTCGTAGACATCGTCCAGCATCGGCGCGAATATTCGCGCGGTCGGCAGGGTTCGCTCCGCGATCCGGTTCTGAAGGCCTCCGAGGGCGTGCTCTTCTCCATGTACAATGAACAGTCCACGGCGAATGGGGCGCCGCGCGGCGATCCAGCGCTCGAGCTCCGGCCCGTCGGCATGCCCGGAATATTCGTCGATGTACCGAATTCTCGCTTCGAGCTTGATTTCATCGCCCTGGATTCTGACCGCCTTTGCACCGTCGAGCAGGAAGCGGCCTAGCGTACCTTGAGCCTGAAAACCCGTAAGCAAGACAGTGCATTCCTTGCGCCATAACCACCTCTTCAAGTGATGGCGGATGCGGCCGGCATCGCACATGCCGCTCGCGGCAATAATGATATGAAAGCCGGAGAGCCTGGCGATCGACTTGCTCTCGTCGACGGTCTCCGTGAAATGCAGCTGAGTTGATGTGAGAAGCCGGTCGAGATCGACCGCTGGATCGAGGCTGGCGGCATTTCTCCGAAAGACTTCCGTGGCGCGGATCGCCAACGGGGAATCGAGGAAGATGGGAGCGGCGGGAATGTCGCCCTGCGCCATCAGGTCGGCGAGATCGGCGATCAGTTCTTGGGTGCGTTCGACTGCAAAAGCGGGGATCAGCAGTGCACCACGTCCTGCGGCAGCGTCGCGAACTTCCTGTGCCAGATGAGACCGACGAAGTGCAGGCGTCGTGGATGGACGGTCTGTATCGCCATACGTCGACTCGCAGAAGACGTAGTCGAGGCCGGTGGGGCCCTCTGGATCCAGCTCCAGGAGTTTGGCGTCCGGGCCGATGTCACCCGACATCAGAACGCGCAAAGGGCGTCCATCATCGCCCTGACCCGCGAACTCGAGCTCGATCGAAGCCGATCCGAGCAAATGGCCCGCATTCCAATAGCGGGTGCGCACGCCTGGTATCACCGGATACCATGCGTCATATTCGACGGGCCGGAACTGATCGAGGGCCGCAATCGCATTGGCTTGCGTATAGATAGGGCTGACGGCTGCCCGTCCGCGAGCGGCATTTCTTCGGTTGAGGGCCGCAACCTCCGTTTCCTGGATGTTGCCGGCGTCGGGAAGCATGTAGGAGCAAAGATCGATCGTGCCGCGAGTTGCGAGGATTGGGCCGGCAAAACCCTCGCGTGTCAGCTTTGGAAGGAGGCCGCTATGGTCGATATGAGCGTGTGTCAGCAGGACGGCATCGACGTCCGCCGGACGAAACGGGAAGGCGCCATAGTTCAGCGCCTTGAGCGTCTTCGGTCCCTGGAATAACCCACAATCGACCAGGAAGCGTCCCGTGGGAACGTCGAAAAGATAACAGGAGCCGGTCACCGTACGCGCAGCACCGCAGATTTGAATTGTGACGCTCACGCCTGGCTCCCGATGAGCCGCAGACTATCCAGCTCGTTTCGCAATGCATGAGCGAGAAGATTGTTCAGGCTCATGGCGTTGGTAGGATGTTGCACACTATTGGTGGAGCGAATGGACCGGATGCCTGCACGGCCGAAGAGCGGCATGAGCGGGTGCGGAAACAATGCGTGCACGACGATTGCTTGGATGGAGGATGCTCCCGCCGCGGTAAGAGCCTCCCCGCAGGCAATTAGCGTCCCGCCGGATGACACGATGTCGTCGATCAAAACGACCGGGCGTCCCGCAAATTGCGTCCGGTCGGACCATGTGACCTGCACGGACTGATCGGTCTTGCGAACCTTCTGGGCAACGCTGTATGACAAGCCGAGCTGGCCTGCAATATCGGCGACCCAGTTTCGCGACTCTTCATCGGGCCCGACAACGACCGAGGCCGCGGCAACCGGGTCTGCACGAAGCAAAGCCACAATTTCCGGAGCAGCAGACAGATTGTCCGCCTCGGCTCCAGGGAAGATATCGGCAAGATTGGATGTGCGATGCAGATGGGCGTCGAATGTCACGACACGATCGAAGTTGTTTGACAGAAGCGTTCCAATGGCGCGCTGGCTGATCGCTTCGCCCGGATGGAATGCTGTATCTTGGCGCATGTAGCCGAGATACGGAGCGACAAGAACCAGCCGCGAAGCTCCGTTGCGCCGTAAGGCTTCTGCCGTGAGCAACAGGGCAATCAGCTTCTCGTTGGGGTAATCGAGCGAGCAACAGACGATCGTGGTGGTCGCCACCGGGCCGACAGTGGCTCTCAACTCTCCATCGGGAAATCGATGGAGCTCGATCGCGTGACCCGCGAGTCCGAGGCTTTCGGCGAGCGCAGGCCCGAAATGGCTGGAACTGGGAAGCCATTGGACTGTGATCGGGGTCATGGCGAGGCTCCAACTTCCGTCTCCAGCCGGTAGGCTGAATCCAGCTCGGCCATGCCGACGGCAAGGTCGAAGCCGGAAGGTTCGAATGCATGAATCCGATAAAGCGGCTCGCCCTGCTCGACGCGATTGCCCAGTTTCTTGAACAGTTTGATGCCCGCGCCCTTATCGAGTGGGGCGCCTGCAGTCCGGGCCAGCCGATTGAGACGTAAGCAATCGATCGTCGAAACGACTCCGCTTCTATTGGCCCGGATGTCGGCGGTGAGATTCCCGAGCTCGCTCTTGGACGGCGCGGGCCCCTGGGCTTCGATGATCTTCACCATCTGCCGGAGCGCCGCTCCACTCGTCAGCAGCTCAGATGCTAGCGCATAGCCTGCGCCGCCCCTCAGGTTAGGATCGTGTTCCAGAAGATGGGCCGCAAGGCGCAGCGATTTCTCGCGGAGGTCACGTGGAGCCTCAGGCTCGTTGGCCAGGACTGCCATGACGTCCTGCGCCTCGAGCGAAGGACCAATTCCGTTGCCGATCGGCTGCCGCCCATCGGTGGTCACGATCTCGACCTCGAGCCCAAAGCGATCGCCAACGAACTGGAAGAGCTTGCGTAAGCGCATGGCTTCCGACGCTGTCGTGAGCTTTGCGCTAGGTCCGACGGGGAGATCGATGAGAAGGTGGGTCGATCCTGCGGCAAGTTTCTTCGACATGATGGACGCGACCATCTGTTCGTGCGTATCCAGAGCCAGGGGCCGCTCGACGCTGATCAGGATGTCGTCGGCCGGCGACAGATTGACGTGACCGCCCCATGCGAGGCAGCCGTTGCATGATGCGACGACCTCCTTCATTGCTTCCACGCTGAGATCGACCCGCGCCAACACCTCCATGGTGTCAGCTGTTCCGGCGGGCGACGTGATGGCCCGCGAAGACGTTTTTGGGATCGTCAGACCGTGTGCGGCGACGATCGGAACTACGATCATGGAGGTGCGATTCCCGGGAATACCGCCGATGCAATGCTTGTCGACAACAGTCTTCGCGCTCCATCGGAGTTGTGTGCCGGCTCTTGCCATAGCCTCCGTGAGAGCGATCAATTCGCCTGACGTCATGAAGTTCGCCGAGCTGACCAGGAACGCGGCGGTCTCCATGTCCGAATAACGATAGTGGGCGAGATCATCGACGATTGCGCCGATGTCGGGAGCTTCGAGCGTCTTGCCCTGGATCTTGGCGCGAACTGCGTCAAGGCTTGAAGGCGAGGGGGCCGGGGCAACGGCGATGTAGCTCCCCACCGGCAGTCCGAAGCGCCGGAACGCAGGTTCCGCCATGCCGAGCTCGTCGGGTCCAACCAGGCTGTCGTCGTCGGTGAGAAGCATGGTCGCGAGCTGCGTCTGCGAACCACTGCGCAGCTCGACCCTGGAAAAGCCGCGAAACAATTCGGGACGCAGCGCTGTTGAGCGGCGAGAGATCACCACGACATTTTCGCGCCCGGTGTCGAGGTTGACATGGCGGGACTTAAGCTGAGCGCGGCCGGGTGGAGTGGGATTCATCGATACTTCTTTTCGAAATTTGCGCAAGGATAGAGCTCAGTCGGGAGATGCGCTTGCGGCAGATCAATCCCTGATCCACCAGGAGCGATGGCGACGCGCTGGATATGCGGGTCAGCGAGGCTGGTCGGCTCTTAACGTTTCCAGATAAGCCACGACAGCCTCTATCTGATACTCGGAGAGCCTTGGGTTCGGCATGGCCTGGTCTGGCCCAAGGCGACGATGGTTGGATGCCAAGAATTGTCGCAGGCCATCAGCAGTGAACGACGGCCGGTTGATGATCTCCTGGAAGGCTGGAGCCGGTGGGCGCAGGGCCGGCGTCACCTTTGTCGCGTCAGGGACGACATGGCACGTCGCGCAGAATGAGTGGGCGAGAGCCCGACCCTCCGCCACCTGGTCGACGAACGATTGATTGGGGACCGGCAAGGTGAGCGGAATCTGAATTGTGATCGCCGCATAGCCGCTGCTGCGGTGGCAGCCGTTACATTCGTTCGTCATGGCGGCATACGAACTCATGAATGCGGGTAGGTCTTTTGACTGTAGCGCCTGGCGAACTGCCTGAAGTTGCTGCTTGGCATGGTCGGCCCGCGATGGGTCGGCCAACAACTTTCCGGTAGCCTCAAGATTGGCCTCGATCTGCTGAATTTCGTAGTTCGCCAGGCCCCAATTGCTCAGCTTGCCGGCAAACCATAGCTTTGCGTGCTGAAGCTGAAGCCTGTTCATAAGATCGGACAGCGCGGCGGGCACGTCAGCTGGTGCTCCGACGCTCGAGGCCGACAGCGATACAAGTATCGCGACCAACGGGAGGGTTCGCAGACGCATGATCAGGCTTTTCCGATGTCAATGATCAAATTGGCAGCTCCACCGGTCCCGACGTTGATCTCCATCAAGACGCCTTTGAGCACAGGAAATACCTCTTGGGCCTTTCCGGAGTGAACGATATGCGCGCGCACCACATCATGTCCCGGCGAGTTCTGACGATACGGCCCGAGGCGCCGGTCGCCGATGCGGCCAAACTGATGCTCGGACATCATATCAGTGGCCTGCCGGTCGTGGATTCCATGGGAAATCTCGTCGGCATCCTGTGCGAGAGCGACTTCCTCAGGCGCAGCGAGATCGGAACTGAGCACGAGCGCAATCGGTTGCTTTCGCTGCTGCTCGGGACCGAGCGGCTCGCGGGTGAGTTCGTGAAAGAGCACGGACGGAAGGTTGAAGAGGTGATGACCCGTCAGCCTGTCACCGTTGGCGAGCAAACACCGCTCGATGCAGTCGCGGACATGATGGAGCGCCGGCACATCAACCACGTCCCGGTTATGCGCGATGATCGCATCGTCGGAATGATCACACGCTCTGACTTCGTGTCAGCTGTTGCCGGGCCACTGACGGGCGCTACGGGATATTCCGGAAGTGACAACCAGCTGCGCCGGTCGGTTCTCGCCGCGCTGGCCAGGGCACCGTGGCAGCCAATCGGCCTGAACGTCAGTGTGAAGGACGGCGCGGTGACGCTTCGTGGCGTCATCAGGGGTGAGAACGCCCACCGGGCTGTCGTCGTGACTTGCGAGAACGTTACCGGTGTTCGGCGAGTAGATGACCGTCTTTGCGTTCAGTCCACCCAGCCCGACGCGGAGGAAGATTACGGCGGAGGCGATTTCGTTTCGCTTCAGACGGAGCCGTCCACGCTGGATGATGAACCGCTGTAGCGTCTGATCCGCCGGCTGCGTCAGTTGGGCCCACGGTCTCGTTTGATGATTGCCCGAAGATCCTCGGCGTATTCTTCGATGACGGCCAATCGCTCCTGCTCGCTAGCCCCGCCGAGCATCTCGATTCGTCATGTCTCGCGCGACGGATGTGTGGCTCGCTTCCTCATGGAGGGGCGCGGCGAGCGGACTGCGCGGGAGACCAGTCTCCCGATCGATGAGGAGAACAGCGCAATCTCAAGTGCCCCGTAGAGAGCGAATAACATCAAGACTTTGATGAGTTCGTTCGTCATGTCGATGTCCTCTGCCAATCGATCTAGATGGCGTGCTTTCCAATTCGGGTCATTTCGGTGAGGATGGGGCTTGGGAGAGGCTTGTAGACGGTCCGCGTCGTCATCGTTTGCGCGTTGATACCTGGACGAGCCACCCGATTGCCCAGCGTCGCCGCCATGATTGCGGTGCCTGCGAGCAGAGCAACGACGACCACTTTCAAATGAGTTGCCTTGTCTGCCGTGTATATCGAATGATTCATCGCAGGCTCCCTTGGTCGTGAGCCGAATGTCTATTGACGAACCGTTTCTACCGTAGCGGGAGCGCGATCAAAATTCGGGTGCGTCACCTAAGGAAATGTCCGTAGGGCTCCGAGGCGCGAAGGCGCGAGGAGATCTGAGAACCCTCAAATCGTATCTGGCTCCGCTCATTATGACGCTCTCGGGTTCCGGCTACGTCCCGTGTAGGCCGCGATCAATCCGACGATGGCTGTGACGAGGAGCATCGTAACAATGGTTTGAATGAGGCCAAAGTTCAGCGCGTCTCGCGACACGAACAGCGCGGTGATCGGCGCCGCGATGGTGAAGAGTATCCGGACGATCCATCCAAGCATGAGCGCTCCCGACCCGCCGCTTTCAGCCTGCCGCCTTCAGGTCCTCTGGCGACTCCACGTAATAGCCGGAGTACGAGTCGACCAGGCCGAGGTGGTCATGGATTTCCCTGACGCCGCTGGTGTTTTCGGCAGCAATAATCGTTGCCCGCCGGGCCTCGTCGGTCGTGATCAGGCCATGCAGATGGACGACGCCTTTACGGACATCCACCCTGAAACTGATTGGACGCCAGTCGGCTTTATCGACCGCACGCGTGATGCGATCGGCAATATGCTCGTCATCAGCAGTCGGATCCGGAATTTCATGCGCGAGGCTTGCCATCGCCTGAAGCAGATTGCTTCTTGTGACGATGCCGATCGTCGCCTTGCCCCGCATGACCGGGATGCGCTTGATGTCGTGCTTCTCCATCAGCTCAACCAGCTCGGCCAGGGAAGTCTCTTCCTGAGCGGAGACGACTTCCCGCGTCATGACATCTCCCACCTTTCGGCCGCTTTCGTGAATAAACTCGGCCGCGGCCCTTCCCGGTCCCATGAAGAATTTCAGCCAAGCGGCGTGTTTGCGACCGGTGCCAATCTCGCTGCGGCGAAGGAAGTCGCTTTCCGAGACGATGCCAACGAGATTGCCGGCATCGTCGATGACGGGCAGGCCGCTGATGTGCATCCGGAGCATGATCTTGGCGGCTTCTTCGATCGTCGTATGCGGCGTCACGGCGACAACGTCTCTGGTCATCACATGAATTGCGTGCATGACGAGCCCTCTATCTCGCGGGGATGCAGATTTGGGCGAGGCCGCAAGGCAGCCTCGCCCGGCAGGCAGTCAAGCCGCCTTCACGTTGATGGTCTTGGCCGGCTTCTGGGCTTCCTCGGTCTTCGGAAGCACGACTTTCAGCACGCCGTTCTTGAAGGTCGCCTCGATCTTGTCGGCGTTGACGCCTTCCGGCAGGGTGAAATAGCGCTCGAACGTGCCATAGCGGCGCTCGGAGACGTAGTAGTCCTTCTGCTTCTCTTCCGTCTCCTCGCGCTTCTCGCCCTTGATCGTAAGGCCGCCATTGACGAGCTTGATATCGATGTTCTTCTCGTCGAGACCCGGAAGCTCGGCCGTAATCTCAAAGGCCTTGTCGCTCTCGGCGACGTCGACGGCGGGCGCGGAGATCGCCTTCGAGAAGTCGCGTTCGAGCCGTGCGAGCGAACGGAACGGCCGATTCCAGAAGCCGCTGCCGAAATCGTCGAAGATCTGGTCGATCTCGTTTCTCAACGCCAGAAATGGATGCCAAGGCTCGCCCGCGACAGCGGGAGCGGCCGAGGTTTTTGTGACGGGTAATTTGGTTTCGGTTGCCATGATGATTTCTCCTTCGAGGTTTGACCATCTCGGTCGTCGGAAAGAGTAGCCATGGGTGCTGGTTGGAAAGTTGATTTCGCTCAAAACCTGCTGTTGGGCCGTCGAAATTCTTCGCTTTGGCAGGCGGCGATGTGAGGAAGCGCTTGCTGAATTGCAGGCCCGGCGTGTTGCGAACTTATTTCGTGGGTTCGTCCACGATGCGGCAGGGAGGCAGACGTTCTTGTCCGTTGGCACGCGCCAAGTTCGATCCTATGCCACCGATTTTGGTACCCAGCGGTCTGCGAGCTTCACGTAGGAGCGCTTGACCGCGGACCACGCCGTTCGGTGAGCGATCTCTTCCTGGCGGATATCTCCGGCATGCGAGTCAAAGGCGTGATTGAACGCTTCCCTGTAGATGTCGAGGGCGTGCGACGGCAAGTGACGTTGCAATCTCGCGGGAAGATCATCGTTTGACCGATAAGGCATCGCTCAGGCTGTCACGGCATCGCCATCTCCTGCTCTGGAAGCCGCTCGCGTTTCGACTCCGGGATTTCTGTCATCGTCGCTTCGGTCAGAAGGAGCACGCTTGCAACGGAAACCGCGTTTTCGAGGGCCGTCCGTACCACCTTGACCGGATCGACGATGCCAGCTTCGACGAGATCGACGTAGATCTTGCGAGCGGCATCGAAGCCGAAGTTGCCCTGACTTTCGAGCATCCGGGCAACCACGACGCCACCGTCGGCAGCGGAATTTTCGGCGATCTGGCGGGCAGGCGCCTCGAGCGCTCGCCGCAGGATCTGCACGCCCGTCCGCTCGTCGCCCTCACAGGCCGCTTCCTCCTTGGCTACGGCGGCGATGGCGCGGAGCAGAGCCAGCCCGCCACCGGGCACGATACCCTCCGATACTGCAGCTTTCGTCGAACTGATGGCGTCGTCCAAAGCTTCCTTCTTTGCTTTCATTTCAGCCTCGGTCGGCGCTCCCACCCGGATCACTGCGACCCCGCCCGACAGCTTGGCGAGGCGCTCTTCGAGTTTCTCGCGGTCGTAATCGCTGGTCGCTTTATCGATTTCGACCCGGATCTGCGCCAGTCGGGCATCAATGCGGGTACGATCGCCCCCACTGCCGATCAAAGTCGTATTCTCCTTGTCGGCGACCACGCGTGCGGCGCGGCCGAGTTGTTGCAGGGTGGCGTTCTCCAGTTTCAGGCCGATTTCTTCCGAGATCACCTGGGCGCCTGTCAGGATCGCAATGTCCTCGAGCATGGCTTTGCGCCGGTCGCCAAATCCGGGGGCCTTCACGGCACACGCCTTGAGGACGCCGCGCAGCTGGTTGACGATGAGCGTGGCCAATGCTTCGCCCTCGATGTCCTCGGCGACGATCAGAAGCGGCCGGCCGCTTTTGGCGACCTGCTCGAGAAGGGGAACCAGATCGCGCAGCGCGCCGATCTTGTGATCGCAGAGCAGGACGTAGGGATCCTGCAAGACCGATTCCATCCGGTCGGCGTCGGTGACGAAATAGGGCGAAAGAAAGCCCCGATCGAACTTCATGCCCTCGACGACGTCGAGAAGGGTCTCGGTCGTCTTGGACTCTTCGACCGATATCACGCCGTCGCCGCCGACTTTTTCGATCGCATCGGCTACGAGCTCCCCGATCGACGGATCGTTGTGGGCCGAAATGGTGGCGACCTGCGCTTTCTCCGCTCTGGATTTCACGGGCTTTGCCATTGCGCGCAATGCGGCGATGGCCGCCTGCGTCCCGCGATCCAGGCCGCGCTTCAGGTCGATGGCGCTCGCGCCGGCGACGACGTTACGCACGCCATCCGAAAGGATCGCGTGGGCGAGAATGGTTGACGTACTGGTGCCGTCGCCGACCACGTCGCCGGTCTTTTCGGCGGCCTGACGCAGCACCTGGGCGCCGAGGTTCTCTTCGGCATCCTTCAGGTCGAATTCCTTGGCGATGGTCACACCGTCGTTGCAGACGATGGGAGCTCCCCATGCCTTCTGGATCAGGACGGATTTCGATTTCGGGCCGAGCGTCACGCGCACTGCGTCTGCAAGGAGAGATGCTCCGCGCAAGACCTTCTCACGGGCCGCCGAATGGAACAGGACCTGTTTGTGTGCCATTTCAATGCCTCAAGGTGGTCGTCGTTGGCGTTACTTGGCGTTATTTGGCGCCAGTTTGTACGACTGGGTCCGGCTCAGTTTGATCTTGGTCAACCTGAGGAGGTTATGACGGTCGACGACCGAATTGCCGACCACTGCGTTGACCTGAATCAAGCGCCCCTCACGCGCCCAAACTACCATTCTCGACAATCGACACCGGGCCGGAGGCGGACGTGGACTCGAACCAGATCTCGCGGAAGCAGACGATAGTGATGGCCGTTCTCTTCGCGGGGAGCATGCTGCTCGTCGTTCTGCAGTTCATTGCCGTGACGTACAATTCAATCGAAACCATTCCTTACAGTCAGTTCGAGCAGCTGCTCGCCCAGGAGAAGATCGCCGAAGTCTCGGTTGGCCAGGATACGATCCAGGGAAAGCTGAAGGAGCCGCTCCCCAGCGGAAAATCCGCCTTCGTGACGTCGCGAGTTGACATGGCCTTGGCTGAGAAGCTGGCGGCAAAAGGCGTGAGTGTGACCGGCGTTCCCAGCGGCGGCGCATTGCAAAGCCTGCTGTCCTGGATCCTTCCGGTCGTCGTCTTTGTCGGGATCTGGTACTGGGCGGGCCGCAGCATGGGTGGCCAAGGGCTCGGCGGCCTGATGGCGATTGGGAAGTCCCGAGCCAAGGTCTATGTCGAAAAGGACATCAAGGTCACGTTCGCTGATGTCGCCGGCGTCGACGAGGCAAAATTCGAGCTTCAGGAAGTGGTTTCCTTTTTGAGGGATCCCGCGAGCTATGGCCGGTTGGGAGCGCATGTGCCGAAGGGCATCTTGCTGGTCGGGCCGCCAGGAACAGGGAAGACCTTGCTTGCCCGCGCCGTGGCCGGAGAGGCCGGCGTCGCATTCTTCTCGATCTCGGGCTCGGAGTTCGTCGAGATGTTCGTCGGCGTGGGGGCCGCGCGCGTCAGGGACCTGTTCGAGCAGGCTCGCAAGGCTGCTCCCTGCATCATTTTCGTCGACGAGCTTGATGCGCTCGGCCGCAGCCGCGGGCCGCTGTCGATCTCGAGCCATGACGAAAAGGAGCAGACGCTCAATCAGCTCCTGTCGGAGCTCGACGGCTTCGATCCGAGCGCCGGCGTGATCCTGTTGGCTGCCACCAACCGCCCTGAGATTCTGGATCCCGCCCTGCTGCGGGCCGGGAGGTTCGACCGACAGGTCCTCGTCGACCGACCGGACAAGATCGGGCGTACCGCCATTCTGAAGGTGCACGTCCGGAAGATTCGCATGGGCGAGGAGGTCGATCTCGACAAGGTGGCAGGCCTCACGACCGGCTTCACCGGGGCTGACATCGCCAATCTCGTCAACGAGGCAGCGATCGCCGCGACGCGGCGGGGTGGGGACAAGGTCTCGTTCGCCGATTTCATGACCGCGATAGAACGGATCGTCGCGGGGGTCGAGAAAAAGAGCAGGGTGCTCGGCAAGGACGAGCGGCGCCGGGTGGCCTATCATGAGACTGTCTCTTATACACATCTTCGCGGGGGTCGAGAAAAAGAGCAGGGTGCTCGGCAAGGACGAGCGGCGCCGGGTGGCCTATCATGAGATGGGGCATGCCCTGGTCGCGGCGAGCCTGCCTGGCGTCGATCCGGTGCAGAAGGTTTCGATCATCCCGCGCGGGATTGGCGCGCTCGGTTACACCATTCAACGTCCGACCGAAGACAGGTTCCTGTTGACGACCGACGAGCTGAAGAACCGTATTGCCGTGCTGATGGGTGGACGGGCGTCGGAGCGTTTGATTTTCGACGGCGCGGTTTCGACGGGGGCCGCCGATGATCTTCAACGCGCAACCGAAGTCGCCATCGAGATGGTCACCAAATACGGCATGGACGAGGTGGTCGGGCAGCGCACCTATGCGCCCAAGCCTCAAGCATTCCTCGCCGCCCAGGATGCGGTCGTCACCGCCGCCGAAGCCACCGGCCGCGAGATCGATCTCGCGGTGCGAAACCTGATCGAGGAGGGTGATCGCCGTGCACGTGATATTCTGGCACGCCGGCGTGCCGATCTTGACGCTGGTGTCGAGCTATTGATTGCAAATGAAACGGTGACTGCGGAGCAGTTTTCTCCGCTGCTTGCCAGGAACGCCGAAAGAAACCAGCCGGTCGCCGCCTGAGCGCGGCTCGCTGGAAGGCCGGTGCCGCCCCGTTCGTCCTCAATCCGGGCGGCCGCCGACTTTGTTTCTCAGGCGGTGGCAGAAATCATCGAGCAAAGTGTGAACGTTTTCGAGATGGATCAAGTGCCGCTCCGCGTCTTGCCGTTGCGGCGTGCCCGCGGCACAGGCGTTGCGGATCGAAGCCGCTTCCGCGACCTGTTGTCTGCAGACCGCAACTTTGCTCTCGGCAAACTCGAGGTGCTCGGCATCGCTGCTCAACTTGTCCAACTCGGCAATGAGCAGAGACGTTGTGGTATGTCGTTGCTGTATCGTGAGCGTGGCGTCTTTCAGAATACCCAGGTAGTGGTCGACATTGGCCCGGGCGACATACCTATGCATGGCGCGCTTCCCCCTACCCGTAACAGTTGAATGTTACCACTCCATCACCGTGATGGCGACACGGGATTACACACGGCATCGCGATCCCCCTTTGGCGACGGTGCTTGAATACCGTGAAAAGGCCGGGCACCTAAGTGATGTTCCCGAGTTGATCAGATTGCGGGAAATGAGCACATCAGACGTATGTCCAATGTCCTGTTTCGCTGTCCCAAGACCGGTATGAATGTTCAGCACTTTGTCGGCGAACCATCCTCGGAGAAGAAGGATGGAAGGATCGTGGTGGTGAATTGCCCGGCTTGTACCGGAATTCATTTCGTCAATACCGCCACAGGTGGGCTGGCAAGCGATACCAGGAAGCGTTAGCGCTCGCGCCGGGCTTGATCCTGATCAAGCTGCGATCGCGGACGCAGGGCTAAATGTCTTTCTGTAGCCGACCCACGGCTACGTCCCCCCAAGTCGCCGCCGAGACCCACCCCAGGTCCCGGCGGCCTTTTCGTCTCGGCCATCGATCAGGGACGCAACACGGCGGCGCCAACGAGCTTGCCGTCTCTCAGGCTGGCAAGTGCTTGGTTGGCTTCGGTCAGCGGGAAGACCGTCGTGTGGGTGCGAATCTCGGCCTTCGCGGCGGCGGCGAGGAAATCGATGCCGTCTTGTCGTGTGAGATTTGCAACCGACAGGATCTGCCGCTCGCCCCAAAGGATATTGTAGGGAAATGCCGGAATGTCGGACATGTGAATGCCGGCGCAGACAACGCGTCCGCCCTTTCGCACCGCGCGCAGGGCGAGCGGCACCAGCGCGCCGATCGGCGCGTAGATGATGGCGGCATCGAGCTCGGTCGGCGGCTTATCCTCGGACGCACCCGCCCAGGCCGCGCCGAGCGAAAGCGCGAGCTGCTGCGCGTCTCGATCGCCGTTGCGGGTAAAGGCGTAAATTGACCGTCCCTGGGCGCGCGCAACCTGCGCCACGATATGGCCGGCCGCTCCGAAACCATAGATGCCCAAATTTTGCCCCTCGCCGGCCATCACGAGAGATCGCCAGCCGATCAGGCCGGCGCAAAGCAGCGGCGCGATGGCTGCATCATCGCCGTGCTCGCCGAGTGGAAAGCAATATCGGGCATCGGCGACCAAATGGCTCGCAAATCCGCCATCGCGCGTATAGCCGGTGAACTTGGGGCGGTCGCAGAGATTTTCCTTATTCGCGCGGCAATAGAAACACTCTCCGCAAGTGTAGCCGAGCCAGGGAACGCCGACGCGCATGCCTGGCTGCAGGCCGACGACGCCTTCGCCCAACGCGTCGATGCGGCCGACCACTTCGTGCCCCGGAATGATGGGATAGGGAATGTCGGCCAGGTCGCCATCGACGACATGCAGATCGGTCCGGCAAACCCCGCAAGCGCCAACCTTGATGCGGACTTCGCCTGGCCCCGGTGCCGGGTCAGGTCGTTGTTGGAGCGCCAACGGCGCGCCCCGCGCGGCAAGGACCATCCCATACATGTCGCAATCCAAACCTTGTGCCGTTACGCATATAAACTCTCGACCAGACAAAAGCAGGGCCATCTCGTCGGAGCCTACGATTTGTGGAGCAGGTCCGGCCCATTTTCGGGGCATTATCGGCGAACCTGTTCTCAATGTGAACCGATTTACGTGCCAGAGTTCTCACGCGCGTCGGCTGTCGCGTTGACGCAAGCACGCGCCGCAATGGGGAGTGGGACGACATGGTCAAAGGTCTGCCAAGCGACGTCGAAGTCATCACGCTGTTCGTCGATGACATCGCCTCGTCGAAGGCGTTCTACGCCAGGGTCTTCGCAGCCGAGACCGTCTGGCAGGATGAGGTCTCGTCCGTCCTGAAATTCGGCGGGCTGCTGATCAATCTTCTCGCCGCATCCCAGGCGCCCACGCTCGTCGAGCCGTTGCCGGTCGCGCCGTCCTCCGCAGGCGCCCGCGCGCTGTTGACCATCAGGGTCGCTGACGTCGATGCGGTGTGCGCCGCGCTTCGGGCAAATGGCGTCGATCTCCTCAACGGCCCGATCGACCGTCCATGGGGACGGCGCACCGCGGCCTTCGCTGATCCGTCAGGTCATGTCTGGGAGATCGCGCAGTTGATCAAGCGGACGTAGTTCGTGATTCGTGGGGTAGGTTACGCCGCGCAGTTTGCGCTCCACGCAATCCGCGGGACTAACCCACCCTACGCGCTGATCCTTCGCGTTGACACGTCGCGGCAAATACATAGGCTGCGCATCACCACGTACGAGACCAGCGCGTCATTGAGACCGCGGAGAAGGGCAGCAATCCATCATGGTTTCGCAATCGGCTTTGCCGCGTCGCACCCTTGGCCGGACCGGACTTGAAGCTTCGATCCTCGGATTCGGAACCGCGCCACTGGGCGACCTCTTTCTTGAGCTCGACGACCAGACTGCGATTGCTGCCGCGAGCCGTGCCTTCGAGCTCGGCATCAATCTGCTCGATACATCGCCCCACTATGGCAATGGCCTGTCCGAACATCGCTGTGGAACGGCGCTCCGGCGTGTGCCACGCAACGATGTTGTGCTTTGCACCAAGACCGGTCGCTGGATGGATCCCTTTCACCCGCCGGAGACCAGGTCCGGATTTGTCGGCGGACAGCCGCACCGGGCCGTTGTCGATTATTCCTACGACGGCACCATGCGTTCGGTCGAGCAATCGCTGTTGCGGCTTGGCACCGACCGTATCGACCTGTTGCTGATCCATGATGTCGATGTGTGGACACACGGCAAGGACGCGATCGAAGATCGCTTTCGCGAAGCGATGTCCGGGGCCTATGTTGCGCTCGACAAGCTTCGTTCCGAAGGCGTGGTCGCGGGGATCGGGATCGGCGTCAATGAAGCCGAAATGTGCGTGCGCTTTGCGCAAGCCGGGTCCTTCGAGGTGATGCTGCTCGCCGGACGGTATTCCCTGCTCGAGCAGCCCGCACTCGAGGAGTTCTTGCCGCTGGCGCTGAAGCAGGGCATCGCAGTGCTGCTCGGCGGAGTGTTCAATTCGGGGATTCTGGCGACGGGCGCCATCAAGGGCGCCAAGTATAATTATCAGGATGCGCCGCCGCACATCCTTTCGAAGGTCGTGGAAATCCAGCGTATCTGCGCAGCTCATGGCGTACCGCTGCCGACCGCCGCTCTCCATTTCGCGCTTGGTCATCCCGCTGTCGCGAGCGTCGTGCTCGGGGCGCACGATGCGCAGGAGGTCGAGCGCAACGTGGCAGCGCTGACCGCCTCGGTGCCATCAGCACTCTGGAGCGATCTCAAGGCAGCGCGCCTGCTGGACGCAGAAGCGCCTGTTCCGGGGTAGAGCGGGCGATATCTCTCGTGGCGTGAGAGGCGCCGACGCCCGTCGCGCCATTGCCGGTCGCTCCGTCCTCCGCAGGCGCCCGCGCGCTGCTCACGATCAGGGTCACCGACGTCGATGCGGTGTGCTCCGCGCTTCGGGAGGTTGGCGTCGATCTGCTCAACGGCCCGATCGACCGCCCATGGGGACGCCGAACCGCGGCTTTCGCCGATCCATCGGGGCATGTTTGGGAGATCGCTCAGCCGATTGGGCGGAAATAGGCGTGCGGCCTCGCGCCTGCGGCGCGGGCTTCGCCGCCTACGGGGGCTTTCCTCCCAGGTTAGCAAAGTCCCTCAGTCGCAGAGGAAGCCCAATTCGGCGCGTTGGTGCCCAAAAGCCCTGTTGAGTGGTTTGCCATGTGGCTTCCGCGTCCGCTCGCTTCACCCTAAGTTGCCTGTATGAGCGGGAACACTCCTGATCCTGGCGAAAGCGACGATATCCATCCGCCCTCGCGATACATGCGGGCGCGGCGGCCCCATCTGTTTTCCGACTCCGAACAAAGAGTGGAAGTTATCCTTACGCGGGAGGTTCTTTCGCATCATCTCGACACGTTGACTAAGCAAAAGGCGGAAACGGTCTTCGAGAACTTTGCGAAACGGCTTGTTGAGAAGTTTATCGCGCCGAACTTGCGTCCTCAGACGGGACCAACTGGAGGCGGCGATGGAAAGACAGATGCCGAGACCTACCCAGTTGCGAGCGATGTTTCCGAGAGATGGTTCGCGGCTGACCCGGCCGCAGGGAGGGAGCGTTGGGCTTTTGCCTTTAGCGCCAAGGCGGATTGGCGAGACAAAGTCCGCGCGGACGTCAAAGCAATTGCCGGGACTGACCGAGGCTATCCGCGGATTTACTTCGTCACCAGCCAATATGCCCCGGCAAGGCTGAGTGCAGAGATTCAGGACAGCCTCGAAGAAGAGTACGGCATTTCTATCACGATTTTAGATCGGACATGGTTGCTTGATTCTGTATTCGAGCGAGACAGCTTGGATATTGCGCAGCAGACTCTTGGGGTCGGATCCGACGTTCAAGCAAAGCGGCTTGGTCCACGAGACCTGAAGCGCCAAAATCAACTCGACAAAATTGAAAAGCTATTGGGTGATGGTGCAAATTATCAAGGACGAACTCCGACGCTAGCAGATGACGCGTTGCGCGCCGCCCAGTTGGCGCGGGGGCTTGAGAAGCCACGGTTCGAAGTCGATGGCCGCTATGAACGGGCCGTGCGAATTGCCCGCGAGCATAAGCTTTCTAGCCAAAATCTTGCAGCTGTCTACGAATGGGCTTGGACATCGTACTTCTGGTTTGATGACGCGCAGAGACTTACCGATCTCTATGATCAAGTTGAGAAACTCGCGATCGGCTCCGACAGTGCGAACGACCTTGAGCGGCTCAATAATCTTCTGCCACTTCTTGCAAGTGCGATTAGGCACGGCATGCTGTCTTCCGAGGACGGAGCAGTTGAGAGGCGTCGAGCTTCGCTCGTTGCCGCATTGGAGGTGGCGAAGAGTGACGCGACCCGCCGCAACAATGCATTGCACGCTCACGCGCTGCTACTACTCACTCGTGTTACGATGTTCGGTCGAGAAGACTATGCAGGGAGTCTCGACGAGATTTGGGAGGAGTTCAAGGAGGTCATCAGTCAATCGCGTGGACTTGGCACTTTTCCGTTTGAGTCAATCGCAAATACGCTTACCCAAATGGGCGAATTCGTTCCGGAAAGCTCAGCATTTGATAATCTGTATGAAGATCTGACCGACGCCCTCTCAGAGCGCAAGAAGGAAGGAGAGGCTGCGAAGCTGAATAGCGAACGAGCGTACCAGAAGCTAAAGAAGGGACTTCACTACGATGCAATCCGTTGGTTCGGGCGTGCCGTTTCGCTGCTTGTCAAAGCTGAGTATGAGGATGAGCTGGTTGAGGCTCTGTGTGGATGTAGCATCGCATATATGGAAGCCGGCCTATATTGGGCTGCTCGTAACTACGCGCTAGCCGCAACTGCAACTGAATGCCGCAAGTATAACCAGTCAGGAAGCGCTGATGATATCAATCCAGCCGTTCTCTCGCAATGGTTTGCGTGCGAACTGCAACTCGGCCGCGTCCCATTCGCGCTCGTCGCGTACGAAATGGGGGTGACAGTTCGCTACGCTCGCAGCCGGACGCAAGAGGAGATCGATCTCGCTGAAAAACGTAGAATCGAGCAGGGTCATGGGTTTGCCGCTCTGCTGCTTGGCACAAGCTTTTATGATTTGAAGCAACTAACAATGCTTCCAGCCGCGTTAGAAAGGTTCGACCTATTTCAGGCTAGCGCAACGCTTCTTTTCCTTATGGGAGGCTCCGAGGCTCTTCGGGTTGCAGAAGCAGTTCCAATGGAAGAAACACCGCAAGCCATTGAGTCGATGTTCAATCGCTTTGCCGTGGTTGCCAAGGCGGCCGCCCTGCCCAAACCCGAATACCTTTTGGCAGATAGCGTTATGCTACAATCGCGCGTGCTGGGTTATCAAGTCAGCGCGATTTGTGAAAACAGCCTGACATCGATCGCAATCGGTGAGGCGCTTCTTGGCGCGTTAGAATCTTTGCTAGCAACAAGCCTGAGTCTACGCATATTTCCAAATCTCGACAGGCTTATAGTTCGTGTTCAATCGAAGGAAGATGCTCCGATCACTCCCGCGCTTGAATTCGTCGAACAGAGCGGGTCTACCGTTGCGATTGTCACCCACCGCCCATTAATTCGATATCCCACGTGGGAGGAAGCGGCAGAGTTTCCGCGTTGGTTACAAGATGCGGTGATTAACCTCTTCATGACGTTTGCGGTTCCGGAAGACCCCGAGGCCTGGGGGGATACGGTTCTCGGACAGGAGAACGGGTTTTCTCGGGCCATTACGTTCTCAAACACTCCGATTGCGTACAATATAATCTTTGGTGATTTGCAAAGGCTGTCCCTCGATCGGTGGGTGGAAGAGGGCGATCCGGTCACCGAAATTACGCGGACGTCGGGATGGTCCGCCGATGAGCCGAAAGATCGCAAGGAAGAAATACCGCTATCTCAAGGAGCCGGAGATCCGCCGAGCGAGCTCTTCGATGTCGAGTCAGTGAAGCATTCCGACTATCGGATCGTAAGTCCGATTGACACCCGCAAGTGGGAAAGCGCGCACTGGCGCGGAGCATTCTTTATGTGCTCGCCGGGCTCAGAAATGGCCCCCCTTCTCGGGCTTGCATTTGAGCATAGGGAGCCCGCAGTGAGAATTTTTGAAGCGTGGCACGAGCGCTTCGGCGGCAGCGACGCCGATCAAAATCTACGGGTTGCGATTATAACTGGTGTCAATATTTCAAACCCGCATGGTTACGCGATGGTGGTTGGTCCCAATATGGATCGGATCAAATTGCGCGCGTCGAGCATAGTAGGTTTTGTTGCGCAAGTGAAAATTATGCAGCCAACAAGCTCAAAGAACCTAGATCTGTTCCTGAGTGAGTTCCGTCGTCTAGGTCGTTTCCGGCTTGTCGCTGCGCATTGGCCGAGCATAGACACGAGCCCAGAGGTTATTCCGCCTTATAGTTTGGAAAAATTCGATCTCATCGTTCGTCCTGCGTGGACCATTGCCGAGAATGATCCCGATGGTTTTGTGCTGAACTTGGACGATCCACCGGTTATCCCGATGGATCAGGTCAATGCACCGGTTCTCAAGGCACTCGAGCGAAGGGCCAGATTGGCTGAGCGGCGAAAGCGCGGGGACGGCGTCGAATCCGAGAGCTGAACTCCGGCTGTACGCTCAGATAGGTTTGTGGCGCGCGGTGCGAGCACCTGCACAGTGCCGTTGCCGTCACCCAAAACACCCCGCACCCCGTCAACCCCTCCCCAGAAAAATATTCCACTTTACCGAAATTCGGAAATGGCGTATGTATCCCCCATCCCGGCTCATCCTTGAGGGGCGATCTCGAGTCGTCTTGATTGCGAGCCGGGTTTGCGGTGGACGCGGGCGGCGTTGGGCGCGAGAGGTGCGGGCAGGGCGGGTAGTCCCTGTGAGCCCGAAACCGCGTGCTGACGAACGGCGCTGTCAGGTTCGTCTCGCCTGCGGGTTCTCAGGTATGTCGACAAGGCCTGGGAAAACCGCGGCGAAGCAGCGAGCCGTGCGTACGGCAAAACCGTGTGGTCCTGGCCGTCGTCGCTACGGTCAAGCTTTTGCGGAGGTGCGGGGAGCCCAACCGGGTGAAGCGCATCATCAATTCGCGAAGCGAGGGAGGCCAGAAGGAATTCGGCTCCCGGGAGAGCACGGCATAAGCCGTCAAACCATCGCGCAGGGAAGGCCGAGTGTTCGGCACCACCTGTATGCTGCTGTGCGGTTCTTCCTGCGCTACATCTTCGCGCAGCGGACCGCGGGTGCGAGGTCGGCACCCGGTCTTCCCTGCGCCCTCTCGGACAAGAGGGCGGAACGACGAATCAAAGCTCGGGCGGAATCCGCCGCGAGAACTCGCAGTCATGTCCGTTTTTCGCTGACGCTCAATCGCGGATGTGGTTTTTGGATACGCATGATAGCGTCGTGCTTCGACCGGATGCCTTGATGACTTTCACGATCGGCCTCATCTCGGATACGCACGGCCTGCTGAGGCCGGAGGCTCTTCGCGCGCTCGCCCACGTCGACCACATCATTCACGGCGGCGACATCGGCGATCCCCAGATCATCACCGCGCTGCGCAGAATTGCCCCCGTCACGGCGATCAGGGGAAACGTGGACACGGGCGATTGGGCCAAGGAGTTCGCCGAGACCGAATGCGTGCGGCTTGGGGGTCGGCTGTTCCATGTTTTGCACGACCTCAACGCGCTGCAGCTCGATCCGGTCGCGCTTGGCATCGACGTCATCGTCTCAGGCCATTCCCACGTGCCGAAGATCAGAACCGCCAATGGCGTGCTCTACGTCAATCCCGGCAGTGCCGGGCGCCGGCGCTTCAAGCTGCCGATCACGCTTGCGAGCCTCGAAATCACGCCTGGCGGACTGAAGCCTGTTATCCACGATCTCCAGGCCGGAGTGCTCAAAAAGCCGGCTAGGCAATCCCCGTGATGTCACTCAGCTGCGATGCCAGCGCCGGCGTGCAGCACAGGATCGGGTTGCCCTTGCTGATGCCGTCTCCGGCGAAGAAGTCGCTCACCCAGCCGCCGGCCTCGCTGGCGATCACCATGCCGGCRGCGACGTCCCAGGCGTTGATGTGCAGCTCGGCATAGCCGTCGGTGCGCGCGTTCGCGACATGACAAAGGCCGAGGGTACCGGAGCCCGAGCGCTTGATCGAGCAGCCGGCGGCATAACCGCGGCTGGTCACGTCGAGATAAAGCTGCGCGGGCATGCGGGCCGACCAGCCCAGCTCGACATAAGCGCGTCTGATATCATCGATGCCGGAGACGGCGATTTTTTGCCCGTTCAGTGTGGCGCCCTGGCCGCGTTGCGCGACATAGAGCTCGTCCAGCGCCGGCGCGGCGACGATCCCGATCGTCGGCTCCCGGTTTACAAGGAAGCCCACGGAGATGCACCAGTTGCGATCGCCATGGGCGAAGTTCGCGGTGCCGTCGATCGGATCGATGATCCAGACCGCATCGCTGGCCTCGCCGCCGCCTTCCTCGCCGATGACAGTGTCGCCGGGGAACAGCTCCGCCAGCCGCGCACGCAAGAAATCCTCAACGGTGCCGTCCGCGACGGTGAGCCAGTCCTGCGCTCCCTTCATCGTGACGCCGAGGCTTTCCTTGCGGCCGAAAAAATCGAGCGCGATGCGCCCCGCCTCGGCGACAAGGCCCTGAGCTGCGTAACGGCGCAGCAGCAGTTCGGCTGGGGTCATCATCAGGCAGCCTCGATCATGACGGGGCGCCCCGTGCGGGCCGATTCCGTGGCCGCGTCGGCGAGCATCTGCGCACGGAGCCCGTCGTGACCGGTCGGAGAGGGCGCAGCCTTCCCAGTGCAGGCATCGATGAAGGAAGCGAGCTCGGCGCGATAGGCGGCGGCATAGCGTTCGAGGAAGAAGTTTTGCACCGGATCGGCGCGAAAACCCTCACCCGTCGCGATCTCGACGGTGGTCTCGTGAATGTTGCCGGCCCGCAGCATGCCCTTCGAGCCATGCACCTCGATGCGCTGGTCGTAGCCGTAGGTGGCGCGGCGCGAATTCGAGATCTGCGCGATGCGGCCGCGCGCCGTCTTCATCAGCACGGCGGCGGTGTCGACGTCGCCGGCGTCACCGATGGCCTTGTCCACCAGCGCCGAGCCGAGCGCGAACACCTCGACCGGTTCCTCGGCCAGCAGGAAGCGCGCCATGTCGAAATCATGGATCATCATGTCGCGGAACAGGCCGCCCGAGCGTTTCACGTAATCGACCGGCGGAGGTCCGGGATCGCGGGAGATGACGCTGACGATCTCGATCTCGCCGGCCTCGCCGCTGCGCAGCCGCTTTTCCAGCGCGGCGAAGTTCGGATCGAAGCGGCGGTTGAAGCCGATCATCAGCGGCTTGCCTGTTTTCTCGACCGTGGCGAGGCAGCGGCGAATACGATTCGAATCAAGATCGACCGGTTTTTCGCAGAACACCGCCTTGCCGGCCAAGACGGCGGCTTCGATCAAATCGGCATGCGTGTCGGTCGGCGTGCAGATCAATATGGCATCGATGCCGGAATCGCTCAGGATCGCGTCGGCATCGGCCGTGAGCGCGCCAGCAGCCTGCGCCAGCGAGGACGCGGCCTCGCGCGAGGCGTCGGCCACCGCAATGAGTTGTGCATCGCCGCGCGCCGCGACATTGAGGCCGTGAATGCGCCCGATCCTGCCGGCGCCGAGAAGTCCAAACCGCATTGTCATGATGATGTCCGTCCGAGACGGAGGCGCTCCCTTCAGTGGCATATTTTCGTCGTCGTGCTTGACTATTCGATGAAGCATTCCATTCTCTGCGCCGCCTCGTCAAGGCGTGTCTCTCGCGATGTCGTCACCTGCGTCACGGCATCGTGTCGGATCGGACGAGGACGAACGCGCGGGTCCAGCGCGATGAATGGAACAATTTCCGCCAGCTTCCCTTGCCGGGTGGCGCGGTTGAGTGGGAGCGAAGTGATGGCGACGATCAGGCTGACCATGGCGCAGGCGCTCGTCGCAGCGATGGCCGCGCAGCGGACGGTGCTCGACGGGCAGAATCAGCCGCTGTTCGCCGGTGTCTGGGCGATCTTCGGGCATGGCAATGTCGCGGGTCTCGGCGAGGCGCTGTATGCGGTGCGCGATCGTCTGCCGACCCTGCGCGCGCATAATGAGCAGGCGATGGCGCATGCGGCGATCGCCTTCGCCAAAGCCTCGCGCCGCCGGCGCATGATGGCGGTGACGAGCTCGATCGGCCCGGGCGCGACCAACATGGTGACGGCCGCAGCGGTTGCTCACGTCAATCGCCTGCCGGTGCTGCTGCTGCCGGGCGATGTCTTCGCCGGACGCCGCCCCGATCCGGTGCTGCAGCAGATCGAGGATTTCGGCGACGGCACCGTCTCCGCCAATGATTGCTTCCGGCCCGTCTCGCGCTATTTCGACCGCATCACCAGGCCCGAGCAGATCATGCCCGCCTTCGAGCGCGCGATGCAGGTTTTGACCGATCCCGCTGATTGCGGCCCCGTGACGCTTGCGCTCTGCCAGGACGTGCAGACGGAAGCCTACGACTATCCCGACTGGTTCTTCGCCGAACGCATCTGGCAACCGCGCCGCCCGCGGCCGGACGAGACGCAATTGGCGCAGGCGGTCGCGCTGATCAAGGCGGCCAAGCGCCCGCTCATCGTCGCCGGCGGCGGCGTCCTCTACAGCGAGGCGGAAGGCGATCTTGCGGCCTTTTGCACCGCGCACGGCATCCCGGTCGCGGAAACGCAAGCCGGCAAGAGCGCGTTGCCTCACGACCACCAGCTCAATCTCGGTGCGATTGGCGTCACCGGCACTGGAGCTGCCAACGATGCGGCGCGGCAGGCTGATCTGGTGCTTGCGATCGGCACGCGCTTGCAGGATTTCACCACGGGCTCGCGCTCGCTGTTTGCCGATCCCGCTTGCCGCATCATCGGCCTTAACACGCAGACCTTCGATGCCGGCAAGCACCGCGCGCAGCCACTCGTCGCCGATGCCAAGGTCGCTCTGGCGGAACTCAGTGCCGCACTTCGGGGCTGGGCGGCGCCTGCCGCCTGGACCGGACAGGCAAGAACCAGTCGCACGACCTGGCTGGAAACGGCTGCGCGTTACACCGTAGCCGGCAACGAAACCTTGCCGAGCGATGCGCAGGTCATCGGTGCCGTTCAACGCCGCAGCCGGCCAGACGATGTCGTGCTGTGCGCAGCCGGTGGCTTGCCCGGCGAGCTGCACAAGCTCTGGCAGCCGGGCGCGCCGGGCGGCTATCATATGGAATACGGCTATTCCTGCATGGGCTACGAGATCGCCGGCGGGCTCGGCGTCAAGCTTGCCGATCCCAAGCGCGAGGTCATCGTGATGGTCGGCGACGGCTCTTACCTGATGATGAATTCCGAGATCGCCACGTCGGTGATGTCAGGCGCAAAACTCATCATCGTCGTGCTCGACAACCGCGGCTTCGGCTGCATCAACCGCCTCCAGAATGCGACCGGCGGCGCCCCCTTCAACAACCTCCTGCGCGACACGCGCCACGAGACGCTGCCCGCGATCGACTTCGCAGCCCACGCCACCGCGTTGGGGGCGATCGCGCGCAAGGTCGCTGGCATCACCGAGCTGGAAGCGGCGTTCGACGAGGCACGCCGCCACGATCGGACCAGCGTCGTCGTGATCGACACCGACCCGCTGCCCTCGACCGATGCCGGCGGCCATTGGTGGGATGTGGCGGTGCCGGAGGTCTCTGATCGCACCGAGGTCGAGGCCGCAAGGCGCAACTATGTCGAGGCGCTCGTGCGCCGCAATTATTGATCAAGCGAGGACGACATGCCACTCCGTATCGGCGCCAACCCCATCGGCTGGTCCAACGACGATCTGCAGGAGATCGGCGGCGCGACGCCGCTCGAGACCTGCCTTGCCGAGGCGCGCGAAGCGGGCTTCGTCGGCATGGAGCTCGGTCACAAATTTCCGCGCGAGCCGCAGGCGCTGAAGGCGGCGCTCGCGCCCTTCGACATGGCCTGCATCTCAGGCTGGTATTCGGCGGAGCTTCTGAAGCGCGATGCCGATGAGGAGATGCGGCATCTGCGCCCGCATCTCGATCTCCTGAAGGCGATGGGATCGACCGTGCTCGTCTTCGCCGAGACCTCGAACGCGATCCACGGCGATCGCAGCAAGCCGCTCTCGCAGCGGCCGGTGATGAAGGCCGGCGACTGGGCGCAGTTCGGCCGCCGTATCACTGAGGTCGCCGAGCGCACGCTCGCCGAGGGCGTCAGGCTGGTCTACCATCATCACATCGGCACCATCGTGGAAGGCGCTGAGGACATCGATGCCTTCATGGCCGCGACCGGCGAGGCTGCTCATCTCCTGCTCGACACCGGCCACGCCACCTGGGGCGGCGCTGATCCAGCAGCCCTGGCGCGAAAGTATCGCGCCCGCATCAGCCATGTCCACGCCAAGGACGTGCGCCGGGCGGTGATGGAGCAGGCGCGGCGCGAGGATTGGAGTTTCCTCGATGCCGTGCTGGGGCAGGGCAGCGAGCTCGGTGTCTACACCGTGCCCGGCGACGGCATGGTCGATTACCCCTCTGTCTTTCGCGAGCTCAAGGGCTATTCCGGCTGGATCGTGGTCGAGGCGGAGCAGGACCCTCAGAAAGCACACCCGCTGACCTACGCCAAAACAGGTGTTGCGCATCTGAAGCAAAGCCTGAACGAGGCCGGGCTTGCCTGATTGCAGGTCGCGCAATCACTGCGAGACGACATTCGATTGAGGCGATGACGTCGCTTCGTATGCCGGCGTCAAGGCGCCGCAGCGAAGAACCTGACGACTCCGCTTGCAATGTTTAGTAATTGGTGGTTCACTAAACAAATCGAGCCTACCGGGCCTATAGAATCCGGGTGGCGCGAGGAAACACCAGTTTAGTTACTCAGCTCGTCATGGACTGTGTCGCTCTGCTCGAAGCATTCGAGCGGGTAGGAAAGCCGCGCCATGTCGATGGCCGGCCCACTCGGAGGGAACGTGTAATGAAACGAACGATGAAGACGCTTGTCGTGGCATGCGGGGCTGTTGCCGCCGCGCTCAGTGTCGGAGCGGGCACCACGCCCGCGCAGGCGCAGGGCAAGACCATCACGCTGTGCTGGGCCGCATGGGACCCCGCCAACGCATTGGTCGAATTGTCGAAGGACTTCACCGCCAAATCGGGTATCGGTATGAAGTTCGAATTCGTGCCGTGGACCAATTACGCTGATCGGTTCTTGAACGAACTCAATTCGCACGGCTCGCTGTGCGACCTCATCATCGGCGATTCCCAATGGATCGGCGGTGCCGCGGAGAACGGCCAGTACGTCAAGCTCAACGATTTCTTCAAGAAGGAAGGAATCAGCATGGACGACTACATGCCGGCAACGGTGGTCGGCTATTCCGAGTGGCCGAAGAACACGCCGAACTATTGGGCGCTGCCGGCGATGGGCGATGCGGTGGGCTGGACCTATCGCAAGGACTGGTTCGCGCGGCCGGACGTGCAGAAGGACTTCAAGGCCAAGTATGGCCGCGATATCGGCGTGCCGAAGACGCTCGATGAGCTCAAGGACATCGCGCAATTCTTCCAGGGCCGCGAGATCGACGGCAAGAAAGTCTATGGCGCCTCGATCTACACCGAGCGCGGCTCGGAAGGCATCACCATGGGCGTGTCGAACTACCTCTACGACTACGGCTTCAAGTACGACGATCCGAAGAAGCCCTATGCGATGGACGGGTTCGTGAACTCGGCCAACGCGGTGAAGGGGCTCGAGGCCTACAAGGAGCTCTACAAGTGCTGCACGCCGCCCGGTGCCTCCAACTCCTACATGTCGGAGGGGCTTGATGCCTTCAAGTCCGGCCAGGTTGCGCTGCAGATGAATTTCTTCGCGTTTTTCCCGGGCCTCTACAAGGACCCGAATGTCGGCGGCGACAAGATCGGTTTCTTCGTCAATCCGGCAGGTCCCGCTGGCCAAGCGACGCAGCTCGGCGGTCAGGGCATCTCGGTCGTTTCCTATTCGAAGAACCAGGCCGAAGCGCTGCAATACATCAAGTGGTTCTCCGGCGGCGACGTCCAGAAGAAGTGGTGGGCGCTCGGCGGCTATTCCTGCGCCAAGTCCGTGCTGAACGACCCGAGCTTCCCGAACAGCGCGCCCTTCGCCAAGGAGTTCCTGCAGTCGATGGGCATGGTCGTCGACTTCTGGGCCGAGCCGTCCTACGCCCAGCTGCTGCAGGCCGAGCAGAAGCGCGTGCATGATTATGTGGTGGCCGACAAGGGCACCGCGCAGGAAGCGCTCGACGGTCTGGTGAAGGACTGGAAGGCGATCTTCAAGGAAGAAGGCAAGAAGTTCTGAATTGAGCTGCCCGGAGCGCGTGTGCTCGCGCTCCGGGTTTCCTTCGAGATGACCGGATCTGTCGCAGTGGCGGCGCCGGGTGCCAGGATCGGTCGCTGCAATGAATGAATTGAGTGCCTCTTCGCGGATCACCTATCGGGCCGTCATGGTCCGGCCCGGTGTGGCGCGTCGTATCCGGGGCCTGTCGGACAAGGCGCTCGCCTGGCTGTTCATCACGCCGACGATCGTGCTGTTGCTGGCGATCAACATATTTCCGCTGCTCTGGACGATCTATCTCTCGTTCACGAACTACCGCGCCAACAGGGCCAACGTGCCGACGATCTGGCTGGGTGCCGACTGGTACCAGTCGATCCTGACCGATCCGGACATCTGGGCGGCCATGCAGGTCACCGCGCATTTCGTGATCTGGACGGTGGTGATCGAGACGGTCCTTGGATTTGGCCTTGCCTATCTCATCGACAAGAAGTTTCGCGGCCACGGGATGTGGACCACGATCATCCTGCTGCCGATGATGCTGTCGCCGGCCGTCGTCGGCAATTTCTGGACGTTCCTGTACCAGCCCCAGATCGGCCTGTTCAATTACGTCGTCGCCTTCTTCACCGGCCGCGCCGCCTCGTCCTTCCAGATGCTCGGCGATGTCACGCTGAGCCCCTGGGCCATCGTCATCGTCGATGCCTGGATGTGGACGCCCTATGTGATGCTGATCTGTCTCGCCGGCCTGCGTTCGATCCCGGATTACATCTACGAGGCAGCCGAGGTCGATCGTGCGTCCAAGTTGCGGCAGTTCTGGTCGATCACGCTGCCGATGGCGCTGCCCTTCATCATGCTGGCGGTGCTGTTCCGCGGCATCGAGAATTTCAAGATGTTCGACATGGTCAATCTGCTCACCGGCGGCGGGCCGGGATCGACCACGGAAGTCGCGTCGATCACGCTCAAGCGTGCGGCGTTCGAGAGCTGGCGCACCGGCTATTCGTCGGCCTTCGCGATCATCCTGTTCGTGACGGTCTTCGGTCTCGCCAATATCTACGTGAAGGCGCTGAACAAGGTGAAAAGCCGATGACCTCAGCCACCGCAGCTCATTCGGTCGTCGAGCCCTCGGCCACGACACGGCGCTTTGCCGGCTCGCTCGTCGTGCTTTATGCGATCATCACCATGATTCCGCTGGTCTGGATCATGCTCACCGCGTTCAAGTCGCCTGACGATGCGATCTCCTATCCGCCAAAGGTGATGTTCAAGCCGTCGCTCGAAGGCTTCTGCAATCTTTTCACGACCCGCTCGCGCCAGACGCCGGAGTTCATCCGCTCGCTCGGAGCGCCGCAGGGGATGTGTGATGAAATCGCGCGCAGCCGCAACATGGTGGTCGCAGGACCCTCGAACTATGTGCCGCGCTTCATCAATTCGCTGATCATCGCGTTCGGCTCGACCGTGCTCGCGGTCGCGCTCGGCACGTTGTCGGCTTACGGCTTCTCACGGTTCCGCGTGCCGCTGAAGGACGATCTGCTGTTCTTCATCCTGTCGACCCGGATGATGCCGCCGATCGCGGTCGCGATCCCGATCTACCTGATGTACCGCACCATCGGCCTGTCGGACACCAGGCTCGGCATGATCCTGCTCTACACTTCGGTCAACGTCTCGCTCGCGGTGTGGCTGCTCAAGGGCTTCATCGACGAAATCCCGCGCGAGTACGAGGAAGCCGCGATGATCGACGGATACACGCGCTTCCAGGCCTTCGTGAAAGTGGTGCTGCCGCAGGCCACCACGGGCATCGCGGCGACCGCCATCTTTTGCCTGATCTTCGCCTGGAACGAATACGCCTTCGCGGTGCTTCTCACCTCGGGCAATGCGCAGACGGCGCCGCCGTTCATTCCGATCATCATCGGTGAGGGCGGGCAGGACTGGCCCGCGGTGGCCGCCGGCACGACGCTGTTCCTGGTGCCGATCGTGGTGTTCACAGTGCTGTTGCGCAAGCATCTGCTGCGCGGCATCACCTTCGGAGCCGTCCGCAAATGAGCCTCGATGCCACCCCAACCGTCGCGCATCACGGTTTCGCAGACCGCATTCTGCGCCGCGGCCCGCTGGAGGCGGTCGCCACGACGATCATCGCCGCCGGTGTCGTGATGCTGATGCAGCCGTTCTCGCTCACGCTGTATTCCTGGTCGTTTGCCACGACCCTGTTCGGCACGGTGATGTTCACCATCGTCTCCAAGGTCCGGGAGTAGGGCGCGATGGCACAGATCAAGGTCGAGGCACTCGACAAATCCTTCGGGTCTTTTCATGCGGTCAAGTCCGCCAGCTTCACGGTGGAGGACGGCCAGTTCCTCTGCCTGCTTGGACCGTCCGGCTGCGGCAAGACCACGACGCTACGCATGATCGCCGGGCTGGAGCTGCCAACGGCCGGCACCATCAGGCTGGACGACGAAGACGTGACGATGAACCGCGCGTCGGCGCGTGACATCGCCTTCGTGTTCCAGCTCTTCGCGCTCTATCCACATATGAACGTCCGCCGCAACATCGGCTTTCCCCTGAAGTGCGAGGGCATCGGTGCGGCCGAGCGCGACCGACGCGTCGTCGAGGCCGCGCGCATCCTGCGGATCTCTCATCTCCTCGACCGGTCGGTGTCTGGTCTCGCCGGGGGCGACCGGCAGCGCGTTGCGCTGGGACGGGCGATCGTACGCAAACCAAAATGCTTCCTGATGGACGAGCCGCTCGGCGCGCTCGATACAGAAATGCGCGAGGCCATGATTCATGAATTGAGGGCTCTGCATGACCGCCTGGGAGCGACAACTGTCTATGTCACCCATGACCAGCTCGAGGCCATGGCAATGGCCGACAGGATCGCGGTCATGAACAACGGCGTCGTCGAACAGGTCGCGAGCCCGCGCGACATCTACGACCGGCCAGCGTCGCTTTTCGTCGCCGACTTCATTGGCTCGCCGCCGATGAATTTCCTGCCGTTCCGCGGCGGGCTGCAGACCGGCGCGGAAGCGATCCGGCTCGGCGAGCGCGATGTCGCAATTCCTGCCGCGCGCGAGGCGATGGCGGAGAGCGAGCTCGTGCTCGGGGTGCGGCCCGAGCATGTGCGCTTCACCGATCGCGGCATGGTGCGCGGCGAGGTGTACGGGACGGAATATCTGGGCACGACGCAGATCGTGACGGTGACGACGAGCTACGGCGCGCTCAAGGCCCGCTCACCCAGCAGCAAGTCGTTTCGAACAGGTGAGACGGTCGGGCTCGACTTCCGGCCCGATACGCTTTCCATCTTCGACAAGGCATCCGGCCGGGCTGTTCGTACCGCGCTGCATGAGGGAGCTGCGCATGGCTGAGGTCGAAATCAACGCCGTCTCCAAGGCCTTCGGCAAGACGCAAGCCCTCAGCGATCTGTCGTTGACGATCGGCAACGGCGAGTTCGTCGCGTTGCTCGGGCCGACCGGCGCCGGCAAGACCACGGCATTGCGACTGGTCGCCGGATTGGAACAGCCGGATAAAGGTTCAATTCGCATCGACGGACGCGACGTGACCGGCGATGCGCCGGCGGATCGAGACGTTGCCTTTGTCTTCCAGCAATACTCGCTGTACCCGCACCTCACCGTGTTCGAGAACATGGCGTTCGCGTTACGCGCGCCCACCCGGCGCGTGCCCGAAGCGGATATCCGCGCCAAGGTGCAAGAGATTGCACGTCTGCTCCATATCGAGACCAAGCTGGACAACAAGGCGACGCAGCTGTCGGGCGGGCAGATGCAGCGCGTTGCGATCGGCCGGGCGCTGGTCCGTTCGCCCTCGATCTATCTGATGGATGAGCCGCTGTCCTCGCTGGATGCCAAGCTCCGCGGCGAGTTGCGGCTCGAGCTCAAGCGGATCCAGGTCGATCTCGGCGCGACGATTCTCTATGTCACCCATGATCCTGTCTCTTATACACATCTAGATGTGTATAAGAGACAGGCTCCGCGGCGAGTTGCGGCTCGAGCTCAAGCGGATCCAGGTCGATCTCGGCGCGACGATTCTCTATGTCACCCATGATCAGACCGAAGCAATGACCATGGCGTCGCGCATCGGCGTGATTGAAGGCGGGCGGCTGATGCAGATCGGCACGCCGCGAGAGATCTACGAGAATCCGGTCAATGCGCATGTCGCGGCGCGGCTGGGCCAGCCGGTGATCAATTTGCTGCCAGCGGCCCTGTTCGGTGGCGCGCCAGCCGGCGTCGAGACTGTCGGCGCGCGGACCGAGCACCTGACGATCGCGCGTAGCGGCGGCGACGTCTCTGCAACCGTCAAGCGTGTCGAGCATCTCGGCGACCAGAGTCATCTCCATCTCGACGTCGCCGGCCGCCCGGTCGTGACCCTGGCGGATCCCGAGGCGGGCTTTGGCGCTGGAGACGTCGTGTCGCTCCGTCTGAACAAACCTCTGTTTTTCGATGCCAGGGGCTGGAGGGTAGCGGCATGAGCCTTGATCGGGTAGCCAGGGAAAGACTGGTGCGAGCGCTGGCAGGGGCAGTGATCGAGCACGCGGATGAGTTGACGAGCCTCGATCAGGCGATCGGCGATGGGGATCACGGGCTGAACATGAAGCGCGGCTTCGAGGCGGTGCTCGTCGCACTGCCGGGCCTTGCCGACAAGTCGCTGCCCGAGATGTTGAAGGCGATTGGAATGACGTTGGTGATGAAGGTCGGCGGCGCCTCGGGGCCGCTGGTCGGGACGTTCTTCATGGAACTGGGCAAGGCGCTTCCCGAGCAGCCAAGCCGCTCTGATCTCGTTACAGCAACGGAGAAGGCGATCGAAGCCGTCAAGGCGCGCGGCCGATCTGAGGCGGGTCAGAAAACGCTGCTGGATGTCCTGGTGCCGGTGCAAGGCGTTCTGGCGGACGGCGGCGATGCCAGGGCGATCGCGGCGGAGGCTGTGCAAGCCGCCGATCGCACCACGCCGATGCTGGCGATTCGCGGTCGCGCGTCGTTTCTGGGCGAACGTTCCATCGGTCACATGGACCCCGGCTCGCGCTCGGTATCGCTTCTGATCGGCGCAGCAGTCGAGACACTGGAATTCGAGGTCAATACATGAGCAATGTCGGAATTGTCATCGTATCGCATTCGCCGAAGATCGCGGAAGGCGCGGCCGATATGGTGCGCCAGATGGTCGGAGACGCGGTGCCGCTGGCCTGGACTGGCGGCGACGTCGATGGTGGCCTCGGTACGAACGTTGCGGGGATTCTCGAGGCGATCGAGACGGCCTGGTCGCCGGCGGGCGTTGCGATCCTTGTCGATCTCGGTGGTGCCGAGACCAATTCGGAGATGGCGGTGGAGATGCTCCCGGAAGACCGGCGCGCGCGCGTGCTGGTCTGCAATGCCCCGGTGGTCGAGGGGGCTGTGATCGCCGCGACCGAATCTTCGGGCGGCTCATCGCTGGCCGCCGTCAAGCGCAGTGCGGAGGAATTCTATGCATGATGCCAACGCCAACCGGGCGGCCCAGACGTTTGCGCCGCTGACCGCCTCGGCGGTCCTCGTCAATCCGGTCGGCCTGCACGCGCGGCCATCGGTGAAGCTCACGCAATGCGCGAAAGGCTTCACCGCGAAGATCGAAATTGCGCTTGCTGCCGAAGGCCCGTGGACCGATGCCAAGAGCCCGGTGAAGGTGATGCGCGTGAAGGCGCCGCAGGGCGCGACGCTGCATTTCCGCGTCGCCGGTCCCGATGGCGAGGCGGCGCTCGCGGCCATGCTGGCGCTGGTGCATGACGGTTTCGGCGAGGCCTAGAATCGTGGGCGAGATCCATCTCACCGGTCATCCTGCTTCGCCAGGCCTCGCCATCGGCCCGGTCGCGGTGCTGACGCGTGCAGTGGCGAGCCGAACGGCGAAAGGCGATCCGGCTCAGGAAGCCGCTGCGCTCAAGGCGGCGATCGAGGGGGCAGCGGTGGAGCTCGCGGAACTGATCGCGACGGTCCACGGCGAAGCCGCCGAGATCCTGGAGTTTCAGGTCGCGATGCTGGGTGATGATGCGCTTGCGGAAGGCGCTTACGAAGCCATTGCGGGCGGTACGGCTGCCGATGAGGCCTGGCGTGCTGCACTCGACGTGGAGATATCGGGCTATCGCGCCGCGGACGAGGAATATTTCCGGGCGCGCGCTGCGGATCTGGTCGACATCCGCGACCGCGTGCTTGCCAGCCTGAATGGTGCGGATGTGGTCGCAAAGATCTCCGGCGATTCCGTCATCACCGGTGACGATATCTCGCCCTCGACCTTCCTGGCCGTCGACTGGACCCGTGGCGGCGGCATTGCACTCGCCAGCGGATCGCCGTCGTCGCATGTCGCGATGCTCGCGCGATCGCGCGGCGCCCCCATGGTGGTCGGCCTCGGTCCATTGCCATGGAACGGGCAGCCGCCGTCATTTGCGCTGGTCGATGGCGACGCCGGCACCGTGATTTTCGATCCCAAACCCGAAACGCGCCGTTTGTTCGAGGACCGCATGGCGGCTGCGAACGCCGCACAGATCGCTGCCGATGCGGGCCGCCTCAAGCCGGCTGTGACGGCCGATGGAAGGCGCATCGCCGTCATGCTCAACGTTGCCGCGCCCGAAGAGCTCGCGAGCCTCGATCCCGCCATCTGCGATGGCGTTGGCCTGGTGCGGACGGAGTTTCTGTTCGAGGGTTCGAGGGGCCTGCCCGGCGAGGATACGCAATATGCGGTCTACCGGCGCATCCTCGAATGGACCGCTGGACGGCCGGTGACAATCCGTACCCTCGATGCCGGCGGCGACAAGCCGATTGCCGGCCTGACGGTCGATGATGAGCGCAATCCGTTCCTGGGCCTGCGCGGTATCAGGCTCTCGCTGGCACGGCCGGAGGTGTTTCGCGTGCAGTTGCGGGCGCTGTGCCGTGCAGCCGTGCACGGGACGCTGAAGGTGATGCTGCCGATGGTCGCGATCCCCTCGGAACTCGACCGTGCCAACGCCATGCTGGACACGGAGTTCGCCGCACTCAGCGCAGAGGGCCTCGCTTGCGCCCGGCCGCCGCTCGGCATCATGGTCGAGGTCCCGTCCGCAGCCCTGCGTGCGGAGGATTTTGATGCGGCGTTCTATTCGATCGGGTCGAACGATTTGACCCAATACACCATGGCCGCAGCGCGGGACATCGGTGCTGTCGCCGACCTCAATGATGCCGGCGATCCGGCTGTGCTGGCGCTGATCGCGCGGACGGTCGAGGCCGGGCGCAAGCGCGGCGTCGAGGTCTCGCTCTGCGGCGATGCCGCCGCCGATACGCGTCTGACGAATGCGCTGCTGGCTACAGGCCTGACGACTCTCTCGGTCTCGCCGATTGCGGTGGCGCGGCTCAAGGCCGCCATCGCCGGGGTGACCTCATGAGCGAGGATGCAGGCGAGGACGCAAGCCGGCCGGGCGACAGCAATGTCGCAGACTACAAGCTGATCCTGCGGCGGGCCCTCGACAACAGGCCATCGGGGACGCGGTTGAAGCTCGCGGCCGCACTCGGCAAGAACCGCTCCTTCGTTAGCCAGATCACCAATCCGGCCTATCTGGTGCCGATTCCGGCGAAGCATGTCGCGATCATCTTTGAGGTCTGCCATCTCTCCGGCACCGAGCGTGCCGCTTTCCTCGAAGCCTATGGGCGCGCGCATCCGGGTCGGCTGCGAGGTGCCCACCGCGAGGCGCGCACGCGCACTGTTGCAGTGACGGTGCCCGATCTTGGTGACGACAAGAAGAATCGCGCGCTCGAGCAGCTCATCATCGACTTTGCCGCTCAGCTCGCGCGCTACGCCGAAAGCATCGGCTGACGAATTCTGACTGCAAAAAAGACAACCGGGAGGACGCCATGAAAAAGCTGATCAACAGCGCCGATACGGTGCTCGAAGAGAGTCTCGATGGGCTGGCGGCAGCCCATGCCGATATCCTGCAGCTTGGCGCCGAGCGGAAGTTCGTGCGCCGCCGCACCCTGAAGCCGGGCAAGGTTGCGCTGATCTCGGGCGGCGGTTCCGGCCATGAACCGCTGCATGCGGGCTTTGTCGGCCACGGCATGCTCGATGCCGCGTGTCCGGGCCAGGTGTTCACGTCACCGACGCCGGATCAGATGATCGAGGCGGCCGAGGCCGTCGACACCGGAGCAGGCGTGCTCTTCATCGTCAAGAACTACGAAGGCGACGTGATGAACTTCACCATGGCCGCCGAAATGGCCGGCCGCGAGATCGCAAGCGTCGTAACCAACGACGACGTCGCGGTGGAGAAATCGACCTACACGACGGGACGTCGCGGTGTCGCAGGCACGCTGATCGTGGAAAAGATGGTCGGCGCCGCGGCCGAAAAGGGAATGCCGCTCGCCGCGCTCAAGACGCTCGGCGATGATGTGAACAGGCGCACCCGCTCGATGGGCGTGGCGCTGCTGCCGTGCACCGTGCCCGCCGCGGGCCGGCCGAACTTCACCTTGGCTGACAACGAGATGGAAATGGGTGTCGGCATTCATGGCGAGCCGGGTCGCCGCAGGGTGGCACTGGCCTCTGCCGATGCTATCGCCGCCGACATAGTTGGCGCGATCCTGGATGATCTCGAACCGAGCAAGGGCAGCGAGGTCGTACTTCTCGTCAACGGGTTCGGCGCAACGCCGCTGATCGAGCTCTATCTGATGGTCAACAGCGCCAAGCGGATTCTGGATGGCGCCGGCATCACGGCGACGCGCTTCCTGACCGGCTCCTACGTGACGTCGCTCGACATGGCCGGCGCATCGATCACGGTCTCGGTGCTCGATGGCCAGTCAAAGGAATTGTGGGACGCGCCGGTGCATACCGCGGCGCTCCGCTGGGGCATGTGATCGATCCGGCTCAGGTGCGGATCACAAATCCCTTGGCGAGGTGATTCCGCACGAAATAGATCATCGCTATCCCCGGCACCAGCGCGAGCACGGTCATCGCCGTGACGAGGCCGAAATCGGTTCGGAAGCCGAACAGCGCGTTGATGGCCATGGTGATCGGCTTGCCGCCTGTGGTCGTCAGGATGCGGGCGAGCACCACCTCCACCCAGGAGAAGATGAAGCAGAAGAACGCGGTCACGCCGATGCCTGGCGCGATCGCCGGAACGAGATGACGGAAGAAGAAGCTCGGCAGCGAGTGGCCGTCGAGGAAAGCCGTTTCGTCGAACTCGCGCGGCACGGAGGCAATAAAACCCTCCAGAATCCAGATTGCGATCGGGATGTTGAAGACGCAGTGAACGAGGGCAATGCCGACCGGCGTGTTCTCCAGGCCGATTTGCGCGAACAGAACGAAGATCGGCAGCGACAGCACGACGGTCGGCGTGATGCGGAACACCAGTAGCAGGAAGAACAGCTGCCGGTCGCCGACGAAGCTATAGCGCGCGAATGCATAGGCGGCCGGCAATCCGACGCCGAGGCAAAGCGCGACGTTCAGCACGACGTAGATGATGGAGTTGAGGATCGCTTCCTTCAGAACCGCCGAATGGAAGATGTTCTGGTAGTTGATGAGGCTGAAATGCCCCTCCGTGATCCCGGCTCTTGGCAGGGTCGAGACGAAGCTGGTCATGATCGTCTGCGCCAGCGGCATGAGGACGAAGGCGCCGATCACAGCGAAGAGGATGATCCGGCCGAGCGACTTCACTTGGCGGCCTCCAAGGTGACAGGCGCCCGTGTGCTCGTCGCCGCCTTGAAGCTCCAGGCGACGGTCAGGACGATCAGGAAGTAGACGATCGAGCGGGCGGCGGATGGTCCGTAGTTGAAGGACTGAATCTCTTCGCCGAGGTCGAGGCTGAGAAATGCGGTGGCGCTATCGGGGCCGCCGGCATTGATGCGGAAGGCCTCGATATAGATCATGAAGCTGTCCATGAAGCGCAGCAGCACGGCCATCGACAGCACGGTCTTCATTTTCGGCAGCTGAATGAAGCGGAACACTTGCCAGGGCGAGGCGGCGTCGATGGCGGCGGCCTGGTAGTAGGCCGGCGGAATGCTGGAGATGCCGGCATAGGCCAGCACGACGACGAGCCCGAGCCAGTGCCAGCTGTCCATCACGACAAGCACGATCCAGGTGTGCAGGGCATTGAACTTGTAGTCGAAGCCCACGCCAAGCCATCCAAGCATCCGGCCGGCGAGACCGATATTGGGATTGATGAAGTTGAGCCAGATCACAGGGATCATGTTCCAGGGCACCACGAGCGGCAGCGTGATCAGGACGAGGACGGTGCTGACGATGAACTGGTGCGATCGCTGCAGCAACAGCGCGATCCAGATGCCGAGCGGCAGCTGGATCGACAGCACGATGGCCGAGAACAGGAAGCTGCGCGCAAGGCTCGCATAGAAGCGCTGCGAGGTGACGATGTTCCGGTACCAATCGACGCCGACCCAATAGGGGTTGTTCAGGCTGAACAGGTCCTGGAACGAGTAGTTGGTGACGGCGACCAGAGGCAGGATTCCGACGAAGGTCACGATGACCAGGGCGGGAAGCACGAGGAACCAGGCTCTGTTGTCGTACGGCTTCATTTCAAACAATTGCAACGGGGACGCGCCCGGGCACGAAAAAAGACCTCGATTGACACCGAGGCCCTTTCAGCATTCCCGATCGCGCGTGAGTTAGCCCGTCAAACGGTCGTAATCCAAGAGACGCAGGCGCAGCCCAGTTCCGCGCGGTGGTCATGCGCCGCAAAAAGGATTGTCGTCAGTCAACTCCGATACCAGCTCGCCAAATTCCACGTCGTGACATCCCACCCCGAGATGTCGGTCATCAGACCATTGACGGCGCCGCCGACGATGTAGCGTGAGAGCAGCGGCAGGAAGATGTTGGCCTCGCAGAAGATCTCGTCGACCTTGATCAGCAGCGCGGCGCGCTTGACCGGGTCGAGCTCCTGTTGCGCGGCCTTGTAGGCCTTGTCGGCTTCAGGGTCGGACCAGCGCGAGACGTTGCGGCCGAGCCATTTGTTGTCCTTGCTCGCGATCTCCCAGGAAACGCACTGGTTCAGGAACCGCTCCGGATCTGGCTGGGGCTGCGTTGCGTTGTACATCTCCATATCGCAGTAGAATTTCGAATAGGTGTCGGGGTTGCCGACATCGGACGAGAAGAACACCGATGCGGTGACCGATTTGAGCTCGAGCTCGATTCCGGCCTTCTGGCAAGCCTGCTTGATGATGGCCTGCGTCTTCTGGCGCGGCGCGTTGATCGAGGTCTGGAACACGTATTTCAACTGCTTGCCGTCCTTGGCGCGGATGCCGTCCGCGCCCATTTTCCAGCCGGCCTCGTCGAGGATATTGTTCGCCTTGTCGATGTTGAACTCGTATTTCAGCTTGCCCGACTTGAACTGCGGCGGCTGGTTGACCACGCTCGCTGTTGCGACGGCCCCGCGTCCATAGATGAATTTCTGGATCCCGTCGCGATCAATCAGCAGGTTGATCGCCCGGCGCACCGCTGGATCGGACAGCGTCGGGTGCTTGGTCTTGGCGCTGGAACGTTCGCCATCGACCTCGGTCCAGGGGTCCGTCGTGTTGAGGACGACGAACTCGATGCCGCCGGCGGTCGTGAACTCGACCTTGCCCTTGCCGCCGATCTCCATGCGTTTGAGGATCTCGTCCTCCACCAGCAGGCCCCAGGCATAGTCGTATTCGCCTGTTTGCAGCACCGCGCGTGCGGCGGAGACGGCGTCACCACCGCCCTTGACCTCGATCGTGTCGAAATGCGGCTGGTTCTTGACGTGGTAGTCCTCGTTGCGCGTGCCGGTGAGGATGTCGCCCGGCTTGAAGTCGACGAACTTGTAGGGACCGGTGCCGACCGGCTTCAGATTGCCCGGCGCATCGCGCGACTTCGCACCGGCATAGTCGCCGAAATGATGTTTCGGCAGGATCTGGCCGACCGAGCCGATGAAGGGATCGGCCCAGAACGGGGTGGGCGCCTTGAAGATCACCTTGACGGTGTGGTCGTCGATCTTCTCGACCGTGATGTTCTGATAGGACCCCGTGGTGTAGGCGGCGGTCGCGGGATCCGCGGCGTAAGCCCAGGTGAAGACGACGTCGTCGGCAGTGAAGGGCTTGCCGTCGTGCCATGTCACGCCTTGCTTCAGCTTCCAGATCACGGTGGTGCCGTCGGCCGAAAGGCCGCCATTGGCCTTGGTCGGGATCTCGGCGGCAAGGCAGGGGAACAGGTTGCCCTCCTTGTCCCAGCCGGCAAGCGGTTCGAAGAAGACGCGCGAGGCGACCTGGTCCTTGGTGCCGAGCGCGAAATGCGGATTGAGCAGTGTCGGAGCCTGCCAGATCAGCATTTTGAGCGGACCGCCGCCGCCGGCTTTCGTCGGCTTGTAGGCAAGCGTGGCGTCGGCCATCGCCACATCGTTCCAGAGCAGGATCTGGCTCGCGATGGGAGCTGCGATCCCGACCGCAGCCATGGTCTGGATGAACGAGCGCCGCGAGAGCGTGCCTTGCTTCACCTCCGCGATAAAGCCGCGGATGTCGTTTTCGTCCATCAGATGATCCCCACCCCTTAAAGAACGTCGTCACCGGCACCCCATCATGTTGCATCGTGGAGGGGGCAGCAATGCCGACGATGGTGGAAAGCGGTGCGACGAAATGGCGAAGGCGACGCTCGCAATGACGGCGGTGAGTCCAGTGCTCCAAAAGACCTGCGAGCGGTGGGATGCCGCCATGCGCCTCGTTCCAGACGTCGGTAATCCGTTGCTCTCCGCGCAACCGCCTCACTATAGTGCGGCGAACGATGTGACCGGAACTGCCTGCACGGCACTCCGCGATTGAGGGCCATGCGATGGACGATACGATCGGCTTCCCAGATCCCGGCCTCGACCTGTCGGATGGATTCAAGCCGCACACCTCGCATTGGGGCGTGTTTTCCGCACGCAACAGCGCAGCCGGGTTGGAGGTGAGGGCCTACGCAGGCGATCCCGATCCAAACGGCATCATCGACAATTTTCCCGGCGCCCTGCGCCACCAGGCGCGCGTCGCCCAGCCTGCGATCCGACGCGGCTGGCTCGAGCGCGGGCCCGGCCCCGACAACAGGCGCGGCCGCGACGAATTCGTCTCCGTCAGCTGGGAGAAGGCGCTGGATCTGCTCGGCGATGAGCTCATGCGCGTCCGCGATACGCGCGGTCCGGGAGCGGTGTTCGGCGGCTCCTATGGCTGGTCGAGCGCGGGCCGGCTGCACCACGCCCAGAGCCAGGTGCATCGCTTTCTCAACATCGCGATGGGCGGCTATGTCCGCTCGGTCAATTCCTATTCCTCCGGTGCATCCTCGGTGCTGCTGCCGCAGATCATGGCGGGCTACGAGGACATCACCAGGCGCAACGTCACCTGGGAGCAGATCGCTGGCAACACCGAGATCGTGCTCGCCTTCGGCGGCATGGCGCTGAAGAATTCGATGGTGGCCGGCGGCTCGATCAGCAAGCATGTCGAGCGCGGCGCGATGCAAGCGGCGCGCCGGCGCGGCTGCGAATTCATCTTGATGAGCCCGCTGCGCGACGATCTGCCTGTCGAGGCCGGCGCGGAATGGATGAGCTGCATCCCCGGCACCGACACCGCGCTGATGCTCGGCATGGTCCATACGCTGGTCAGCGAAGGGCTGCACGACCAGGCCTTCCTCGATCGCTACACCGAGGGCTGGCCGGTGTTCTTGCGCTACCTCACCGGCGAGAGCGATGGACAGCCCAAGCACGCCGAATGGGCCGCGGCGATCTGCGGCGTCGATGCAGGCGCGATCCGCACGCTGGCGCGGCGCCTTGCCGGCAAGCGCGCGCTCATCACCGTCTCGCATTCGCTGCAACGCGCCGAACATGGCGAGCAGCCGGTGTGGATGGGCATGGTGCTGGCGGCAACCCTCGGCCAGATCGGTCTTCCCGGCGGCGGTTATGCCTATTCACTCGGCGCGATCGGCTATTACGGCCGCCGCGTCAACGACGTGCCGGGGCCGACGCTGGGGCAGGGCCGCAATGGCGTGCGCGACTTCATCCCGGTGGCGCGCATCGCCGACATGCTGCTCAACCCCGGCAGCACCTATCGCTACAATGGCGAGACGCGTACCTATCCTGATATCCGGCTGGTCTATTGGGCCGGCGGCAATCCGTTTCATCACCATCAAGACATCAACCGCCTCCGCAAGGCGTTTGCGAAGGTCGACACGCTGGTGGTGCACGAGCTCGCCTGGACCGCGACCGCGCGCCACGCCGATATCGTGCTGCCCTCGACGATGACCTTGGAGCGTGAGGACATTGGTTATTCCACCAATGATCCCTTGATGGTCGCAATGCATCGCATTGCCGAACCTCATGGCCTGGCGCGCGACGATTACGAGATCTTCGCTAATCTCGCCGATCGTCTCGGCGCCCGCGAGCCTTTCACGGAAGGCCGCACCTCACGCCAATGGCTGGAGCATCTCTACGAGCCGACCCGCGCCTCACTTGCCAAGCGCGGCCTGGAGGCGCCGAGCTTCGAGGAGTTCTGGAAGCGCGGCAGCCTGGTCGTGCCGCAGCAGCCCGACGATGGCGGCCGCCTGCGCAGTTTCCGCGACGACCCGGTCGCGCACCCGCTGCCGACGCCGAGCGGACGCATCGAGATCTACTCCGCGAAGATCGCCGGCCATGGCGATGCCGATTGCCCCGGCCATCCAGTCTGGCTCGAGAAGAGCGATATGCCGAAGCTAGGGGCGCCGTGCTTCCTCGTTGCCAACCAGCCGGTGACGCGGCTGCACAGCCAGCTCGATTTCGGCGGACATTCGCTGGGCGCCAAGCACCGCGGCCGCGAGGTCGCGCGGATGAATCCGCGTGACGCTGATCCGCGCGGCATCGTCGATGGCGACATCATCCGCCTGTTCAATGAACGTGGCGCCTGCCTCGCCGCGGTGCATGTCACCGACGGCATCGCGCCCGGTGTGGTGCAACTGCCGACCGGCGCCTGGTACGATCCGATGGATCCGGAAGACGACGCGCCGCTCTGCGTGCACGGCAATCCGAACGTGCTCACCCGCGACATCGGCACCTCGTCCTTTGCGCAGGGCTGTACCGGCCAGCTCACGACGGCGGAGGTGGAGAAGTTCACCGGCAATCTGCCGCCGATCCGGGCGTTCGATCCGGTGTAGCGCGGCGATCAAGGCGATCGAATGGATCAACGCGTGCGAGGCGTGGTCTGGACCGCCGCCTGACAGCAGGTTCAGGCGACGGCCCAGCGCGAACTCAGTGAACTTGGGGAAGTTGTAAGGTCGCGCGCAGACGCTAGCCCGGCCGATGTAGCCACATCAAGTTTCGCTGTGTTGCAACGGCCAGATTTTCGTTACAGCCGCCTCCAAACCGCCACAGATGACGATCGGGCTTTCGTCAGCCGTCGTTCGCAATGGCGACCGCAGCGTCCAGCGCATTCTGCAGGATCTCGTCGGACAATTGCTTGTCGTTGACCGCGCGCGCTATCTGCAGCGCGCCGACCATGGTCGAATAGATCGTGATCGCCTTGCGTCGGCGCTCTTCTGCAGTGCCTTGCCTGATTTGCTTCGCCATCAGCATGACGATGTCGGAGATCTTGCCGGTAAAGGCATCGCGCGTTGCCTTGGGATGCCGCGCGATCTCGGCGACCAGCGCGGCGGTCGGGCAGCCGGAGCCGGCCCGGTCGCGGTGCCGCGTCGAGAGATAGTCGCGGATCACGGTTTCGACCGCGACGCCATTCTCGAGATTGGCCTTGTGCCGCTCCTCGCGCTTCGTGAGCGCATCCACCAGCACCGCTCGCACCAGATCCTCCTTGGAGGCGAAGTGCGTGTAGAAGGCCCCATTGGTGAGCCCCGCCTCCGACATGATGCCGGCGAGACCAACCGCAGCGATCCCGCTCTGGCGGAATTGCGCTGAGGCGACATCGAGGATGTGCCGGCGCGTCTCGTCCTTGTGTCCCTTGTCGTAGCGCATGGTCTCGACTCCCTCCCGCGACCTGCCCGAATGGGTGGCCACGGGACCGTGAGCGATTTCTCTATTGCATTACGATCATAATAATGAATTATAGTCGTAATGCAATGGCGGGCGATCGGGCGGGGCCCCGGAACACAACAGGACCACGGGAATGTCAGTCGAGGACGTCGCCGCACCGCCTTTGTCGGCAACTGAGGCCCCGGCGCGCACGCCGGCCACGCCCCGTCCCCCAGCGACATCCGCCGACCAGCGGCGTGCCGCGCTTCTTAGCGCGCCGATCCTGCCGACCTTGCTCAAGCTCGCGGCACCGACAGTGACCGTGCTGGTGGCGCAGACGGCCGTGAACATCGCTGAAGCATATTACGTTGGCTATCTCGGCACCGACGCATTGGCCGGCGCCGCGCTGGTGTTCCCGATCTTCATGCTGATGACGATGATGTCGAATGGTGGCTTCGGTTCTGGCGTCGCCTCGTCGGTGGCGCGCGCGGTCGGCGCCGGTCGCCGCGACGATGCGGATGCGGCACTGTTTCATGCGATCGTACTTGCGATCATCGCGGGCGCGCTGTTTACGCTTGGCGTGCATTTCGGTGGGCCGGTGTTGTTTCGCGCGCTCGGCGGCCGCGACGGTGCGCTCGATGCGGCCGTCACTTACTCCAGCTATCTGTTCGCGGGCGCAATTCCGGTCTGGATCGTCAACCTCCAGGCCGCGGCGCTGCGCGGCTCCGGCAACGTCAAGGTGCCTGCGCTGGTGACGCTGATCGGCGCAATCGTGACCATTCCCGTTTCACCGCTGCTGATCTTCGGCTTCGGCCCCGTCCCAAGTCTCGGCATCGGCGGCGCCGGCATCGCCTTTGGCCTCTACTACGGTGCCGCGATGCTGTTCCTGCTGCGCTACATGTCTTCGGGCGCATCCGGCCTGAGGCTGCACATCGTGCCGCTGCGCGCCAAGATCTTTGGCGACATGCTGAAGGTCGGCATTCCCACCGCATTCAACGCGGTGCTCACAAACCTCACGGTCATCCTGGTCACCGGGGCAGTGGGGCTGTTCGGCACGTCGGCGCTGGCCGGTTACGGCATCGCCTCGCGGCTCGACTACATCATGATCCCGCTGCTGTTCGGCATCAGCACCGCGACGCTGACCATGGTCGGCGTCAACATGGGCGCGGGCCAGACTGCGCGGGCGAAGAGGATCGGCTGGGTCAGCGGCGCCGCCGGCATGATCATGACCGGCTCGATCGGCCTGCTGGTCGCGATCTTTCCGACGGCATGGCTGCATCTGTTCAGCCACGACGCCGACGTCGTAAATGAAGGCATGACTTATTTGCGCATCGTCGCACCGGCCTATGCGGCGCTGGGCTTCGGCTTCGTTGTATCTTTCGCGGCACAGGGTACGGGCCGGGCGATGGGCCCGCTGATGTCCGCGATATGTGTATAAGAGACAGGGGTACGGGCCGGGCGATGGGCCCGCTGATGTCCGCGATCGCGCGCATCCTGATCGCGGCCGGCGGCGGCTGGATCGCGGTCGCATATTTCGGCGCGGGAATGACGGGCCTTGCCACCATGGTGACGGTGTCGCTGGCCGTCTACGCCGCGATCTGCGTGCTGATCATGCTGTCGCCATCGACCTGGCGCGCCGAGCCACGCGCCTAGGAAAGGGCGTGGGCACGGCCCGCACCTGCCTCAATTTGGATTCATTTCCCATTTGGCGGCGAACGGAGAAGCGTCGCCCGCCGCGGGCGGTCAATATGGATTTTCATTTCATTGATTTCGAGCGGCGGAGAAGCGAATACGGTTCCAGCCACTGCTGAGTCATGGAGACCAAGATGTCGTTTCGCCCCGCCCTGATCCTCGCAACCGTGCTCGCCGCGTGGTCGGCCGCAGCAGGCGCCGAGACCATCAAGATCGGCGTGACGCCGGGTCCGCATGCCCAGATCCTGGAGGCCGTGAAGCCGATCGCCGCCAAGCAGGGGCTCGACATCCAGCTGATCGAGTTCTCCGACTACGTCGTGCCGAACGCGGCGCTCGATGCCGGCGAGATCCAGGCCAATTCGTTCCAGAATCAGCCTTACCTCGACAACCAAAAAGCCGACCGCGGCTACAAGATCGAGTCCGTCGGGCTCACCGTGAACTTCCCGATCGGCGTCTATTCGAAGAAGCACAAGGCCTTCGCGGACATCCCCGAGGGCGGCAAGGTCTCGATCCCGAACGATCCCACCAACGGCGGCCGCGTCCTGCTGCTGTTGCGCGACAAGGGCGTGATCAAGCTGAAGGATGGTACGGGCTTCAAGCCGACGGTGCTCGATATCACCGAGAATCCGAAGAAGCTGAAATTCATCGAGGTCGACGCGGCGCAGGCGCCGCGCGCGCTCGACGACGTCGACGCCGCGGCGATCAACACCAATTATGCAACCCAGGCGGGCCTCGATCCGGTCAAGGATCCGATCCTGCGCGAGGACCCGAAGGGCCCCTATGTCAACCTGATCGCGGTGCGCAGCGCCGACAAGGACAAGCCCTGGGTCAAGATCCTGGTCGACAGCTACCACACGCCCGAGGTCAAGGAATTCGTCCTCACCAAGTTCAAGGGCGCGGTGCTGCCGAGCTGGTAGGCAGCCTGCCTGGCCGAAGGTCTAGCCAAAGGTCTAGCAGAGGGGCGCGATCCCGGCGGGCAGCCTTGCGCATTGCCCGCTTGTCTCGGGCCGCGGCAACCGACATCATCGGGGCCCATTCTCGCCCGACAGGGGTCGTATGAAACGCTTTGCCAACCTGAAACGCCTGGGATTCTTCACGCGGCTTCTCGATGAAGCTCCGCCGGCCGAGCGCTATCGCTTCGCCGCCGAGCAGATCGTGCGCGCCGAAAAGGCCGGGCTCGATTCCGCGTGGATCGCGCAGCATCATTTTCACGAGCGCGAGGGCGGCCTGCCGTCGCCCTTCACCTTCCTCGGCTATGTCGCGGCCCAGACCTCGCGCATCCGCCTCGGCACCGGCATCGTCACCCTGCCGCTGGAGAGCGCGGTGCGGGTGGCGGAGGACGCCGCGGTGCTCGACCTTCTCTGCAATGGCCGGTTCGAGCTGGGCGTCGGCACCGGCGGCAATCCGTCGGCCTTCGCCGCCTTCGGCCTTGACGGCACCCAGCGCAACGAGATCTTTGCGCGCAATCTTGAGGTCGTCCGCAAGGCCCTGACCGGCAAGCCGCTCGACGGCGGCGACACGCTCTATCCGCAGCGGCCACAACTGGACAAGCGCATCTGGCAGGCGACCTTTTCGGTGGCGGGCGGCGCGCGCGCCGGCAAGGCCGGCGATGGCCTCTTGCTCTCGCGGACCCAGCCGCGGGCCAAGGAGGCGCCAAATGCCACGCTCGCCGACATCCAGAACCCGATCATCGATGCCTATCTCGCCGCGCTGCCGCCGGGTGCCGAGCCACGCATCATGGCCTCGCGCAGCGTCTTCGTCGCCGACGATCATCGCGAGGCGATGCGGCTTGCCGATATCGGCCTGCGTCGTGCACTGCCGCAGTTCATGAAGAGCGGGCACCTTCCTCCGGGCGAGACGCTGGAGGAGATGATCACGGCGTTCGACACCCATGTCGGCGGTGCTGACGAGGTCATCGCCTCGTTGCGATCAGACGCGACGCTGGATCGGATCACCGATCTGGTCTTCCAGGTCCACTCCGTCGATGCGCCGCACCCTTACGTCCTGCGCTCGATCGAGCTGGTGGCGGACAAGGTCGCACCCGCGCTGGGCTGGACCAGGACTGCGCCCGAAGTGGCGCTGGCGGGCTAGTCGGCGTTGATGGAATTGCACGAGGCTGAATGATGACGGATATCATCGACAAACTTGCGGGCATCGAACCGGGATCGGCGCTGGACGCCCTTCGCGCAAAACGCCTGCAGGCGCGCGAGAACGCGCAGAAGAGCTATCTCTCGCTGTTCGAGCCGATCGACGCCGGCGACGTCTCGCTGCTCGAGCGCGCCGCGGTCGCCGCCTTCGTGACCGGGCTGCATGGCGAGTCCCCCGTTGCGACCTTCTATCGCGACAAGCTTGCGGCGACCACGGGTGGTGCGGCGCTGCTTGAAGCCGTCGATGCCGAGATCGCGCGGGGCAAGACCTCGGGTCCGTATGGATCGTTTCCCGCTGGTCCGCTCTCGGTCGAGAACACGGCCGGCCTCATTTTTCGCGTGAGTGCGGCGAGCAAATCGGCACTCGGTCCGCGGCTCGCCGCGGCACTTGAGCATGCGCATCTGCTGGTGTTCCGGCCGCGCGATGCGGCGTCCAGCGACATGAAGGCGCTGCTCGCCGCCGGCTGGTCGAACACCGGCATCGTCACCTTCTCCCAACTCGTCGCGTTCCTGTCGTTTCAGGTGCGGGTCGTCAGCGGCTTGCGCACGCTTGCCGCCGCGAACGCATAAGAGGAGGCCGCAATCATGAGCGCCACCGTCAATCCGCCTGATGTCTTCACCCAGGACGAGCTCGGCTGGGTGTCCTGGATCGAGCCGCTGCCCGAGGCCGAGCTGACCGAGCGCCATTTCAACGGCCTGGTCGATCGCGCTCGCGCCAAGTCGGAATATTTCCGCCTGCTGGTGCGCGACCCCGAGGTGCTGGAAGCCCGCACCAAGACCGACAAGGACATCTTCTACAACGTCGCCGACGGACTGCCGCGCGCCGAGCGTGAGCTCGCGGCGGCCGCCACCTCGCGCTACAACGGCTGCATCTATTGCGCCTCGGTGCATGCGCGCTTCGCCAGCACCTATTCCAAGCGCCGCGAGGACGTGCAGAAGCTGCTCGATGAGGGCGTCAAGGCCGATCTCGGCCAGCGTTGGAACGCGGTGGTCAAGGCGTCGGTCGCGCTGGCGTCGACGCCGATCGCGTTCGGCCCGGACAATATCGCGGAGCTGTGGAAGGCCGGCCTCGACGACGCCGAGATTGTCGACGTCATCAACGGCGCCTCGTTCTTCAACTGGGCTAACCGGCTGATGCTGTCGCTCGGCGAGCCCTCGAAATAGGCAATCTCACCGGCACAAGACTTGCTGCTTGTTGTCAACACCTGACTGGATGGAGCCGTGCATGAGCAACATCAATCGCCGAACCCTGGTCAAGGGCTCGCTCGCCGCCGCAATCGCGGGAACGACATTCTCGCGCGCCGCCTTCGCCGACGCTGATCCGATCCTGCTCGGCGTCAGCGGTCCCCTCACGGGGCCGAACGCGCAATACGGCACGCAATGGAAGCAGGGCTTTGATCTCGCGCTCGACGAGATCACGGCCGCCGGCGGCATCAACGGCCGCGCGCTCGCCTATATCTTCGAGGACAGCCAGAGCGATCCGCGGCAATCGGTCGCGATTGCGCAGAAATTCGTCTCCGATCCCAGGATCGTGCTGGAGCTCGGCGATTTCTCCAGCCCCGCCTCGATGGCGGCCTCGCCGATCTATCAGCGCGGCGGCCTCGTGCAGTTCGGCTTCACCAATTCGCACCCTGATTTCACCAAGGGCGGCGACTTCATGTGGAGCACCTCGGTCAGCCAGGCCGACGAGCAGCCGCTGCTCGCGCGCTATGCGGTGAAGAGCCTGGGCCTCAAGAAGCTTGCGGTGCTGCACCTCAACACCGATTGGGGCCGCACCAGCCGCGACTATTTCAACAACGCCGCGAAAGAATATGGCGCGGAGATCGTCGTCACCGAAGGCTATATCGCCGAGGAGCGCGACTTCCGCTCCACGCTGGTGCGCGTGCGCGACGCCAATCCCGATGGCCTGGTGCTGATCTCCTATTATTCCGACGGTGCGCTGATCGCGCGCCAGGCCCGTCAGGTCGGGCTCAAGCAGGTGATCTGCGCCGCCAGCTCGGTCTATTCGCCGAAATTCCTGGAGCTCGGCGGCGATGCCGTCGAGGATGTTCATGTCGGAACGCGCTACTTCCCGGAAGATCCGCGGCCCGAGGTGCAGAAATTCATCGCCGGCTTCAAGAAGAAGTATAACGGCCTCGAGCCCGATGCCTTCAACGCCTACTCCTATGACGCCATGAACATGGCGGCTGCCGTGATCAAGATCGGCGGTACCGACCGCAAGGCAATCCGCGATGCCTTCGCCAAGGTCAAGGACGTCCCGAGCGTGATCTTCGGCACCGCGACGTTCGACGTCGCGACCCGTCGCGTCAAGGGCGCGATGAATGCCGAGCTCGTCGTGCGCAAGGGCCAGTTCGCGCTTTGGGACGGCAAGCCCACCTGATCTCTTGGCCGGAGTCTTGCTCCGGCCTTTCTCCCTTCATTAGGAACCCTGCGTGTCTTCCTGGCTCGACTACACCATCAACGGGCTGATCGTCGGTAACGTTTACGCCCTCGTTGCAGTCGGGCTCGCGCTGATCTTCGGCGTCAGCCGGCTGATCAATTTCGCGCAGGGCTCGATCTATCTCGTCGGTGCCTATATCGGCTGGGTCGCGGTGGTGCAGCTGCACACGCCGCTGCCGCTCACCATCATCCTTGTTGCGATGGTGGCGGCGCTGGTCGGGTTGATCATCGAGCGGTTTGGCCTGCGACCGCTGCAGAACTCCGTGCGCATAGCGCCGCTGTTGGCGACGATCGGCATCAGCTTCGTGCTCGACCAGTTGGTCATGCTGACCTTCTCGCCCAATCCGCGCGCGTTGCCGAGCCAGTTGCCGGATGTGCGCTTCCAGGTCGGCGGCGGCACCATCGGCCCGCTCGATCTCCTCATCGCCGGTGTCGGCATCTCCAGCGCGCTCTTGTTGTTCGTGTTCCTGCGCTATACCAAGCTCGGCTGGGCGGTGCGCGCCGCCTCGCAGGACCGCGACGCGGCGATGCAGATGGGCGTCGATGTCAACCGCGTCAATCAGACGGTGTTCGGCATTGCCGCCGCGCTCGGCGGCGTCTCCGGCCTCCTGGTCGGCATGTACTACAACCAGATCGACACCGCGATGAGCCTGCAGGCGACGCTCAAGGGCGTCGTTGCTGAAGTCGTCGGCGGCGCGGGCAACGTGCCGGGCGCCGTGGTCGGAAGCTTGCTGCTCGGCCTCGTCGAGAGCTACGGCGTCGCGGTGTTCGGCACCAGCTACCGCAATCTGTTCGCCTTCCTGCTGCTAGTCGTCGTGCTCGTGCTGCGACCGAATGGGTTGTTCGCAAGTGCGCGGCAGGCGCCGCCCGAGCCGCTCACCGGCACCTTCATCGCACCGAGCCGGCCGGTGCGCATTCCGCGCTGGGCCCTGGCAGTCGCGGTCGCATTGTTCGCGATCCTGCCGCTGCTGCCGGTGTCGTTCTACGTGCTGCAGACCCTGATCAACGCCTGGCTGCTCGGCATGCTCGCGCTCAGCCTGACGCTCGTTGCGGGCACGATCGGCCAGGTCTCGCTCGGACACGCCGCGTTGCTCGCGATCGGGGCCTATACCTCCGCGCTGCTGTCGCTGGCGCTCAACGTGCCCGTCGGTCTCGCCATCGTTGCGGGCGGCCTGATGAGTGCCGCACTGGGCACGATCCTGATCTCGCCGTCGTTCCGCCTGCGCGGGCACTATGTCTCGATCGCGACGCTTGCCATCGGCGAGATCGTGTCGCTGGTGATCCTCAATTGGGAGAGCGTCACACGTGGTCCGATCGGCATCTCCGGCATTCCACCGCTGTCGCTATTCGGCTACGATCTGATCGACCCGAAAGCGGTCTATTGGTTCAGCTTCGCCGTGATGGTCGTGCTGGCGCTGCTGCAGGCGCGCCTGCTCGGCTCGCATCTTGGCCGCAGTTTTCGCGCCATTCGCGATGACGATATCGCCGCGCGCGCCTATGGCCTCAGCCTGAACCGCTACAAATCGCTCGCCTTTATCTTCGGCGGATTCGCCGCCGGCGTCAGCGGCGGCATCGCCGCGCATCTGTATTCCTACATCAACCACGAGACCTTCAACACGCAGCAATCGATCCTGGCGCTGACCGTCGTCATCCTCGGCGGCCTCGGCAATGTCGTCGGTGCTGTCGTCGGAGCGGTCGCGCTGGTTGGCCTGCCCGAAGTCTTCCGGATCGCGGCCGAGTACCGCATCCTGATCTACGGCATCGTGCTCTTGCTGCTAGTGCGGTTCAGGCCGCAGGGCCTGTTGGGGACGATCTGATGGCGGAGATCCATGCACCGCTGTTGTCCCTGCGCGGGCTAACGCGCCGCTTCGGCGGCCTCACGGCCGTCGACGGCATCGATCTCGATCTCGCCAAAGGCGGGCTCGTCAGCATCATCGGCCCGAACGGCGCCGGCAAGACCACGCTGTTCAATCTCGTGACCGGGCTCGACCGGCCCGATGCGGGCGAGGTTCGTTTCGAAGGGCATGACGTCACCGGCCTTTCGCCGGAACGGCTCGCGGCGCAGGGCATCGCACGCACGTTCCAGCTCGGTCGCGTCTTCGGCAATCTCAGCGTCATGGACAACGTCCTGATCGGCGCCCACACGCGATTGCGTGCGGTGAAGCCGGCCGTGCCGGTGATCGGTCCGCTGCTGGAATTGGGATTGGCCCTGCTGCGTCCGGGAAGCGTCAAAGCCGAGGAAGAGCAGCTGCGCGAGGAGGTCAAAGCCATTCTCGCCCGCTTCGGCGAGCGGCTGTTGCCGCGGATCGACCAGCCCGCCTACAGCCTCTCCTACGCCAATCGCCGCCGCGTCGAGATCGCGCGCGCACTGGCGCTGAAGCCGCGCTTGTTGCTGCTTGACGAGCCGACCGCCGGTATGAACCCGAGCGAGACCGCCGAGATGCAGGCGCTGGTCGCCGAGTTGAAGGCAGAGGGGCTGACCATTCTCCTGATCGAGCACAAGCTGGAGATGGTGATGCGCCTCTCGGACCGCGTCATCGTCATGGACGAGGGCAAGAAGATCGCGGAAGGGCCGGGCGAACAGGTGCGTGGCGATCCCAAGGTGATCGAGGCCTATCTCGGCCACGGCCTGTCGGGTGCGACAGAGCAGGAGAGCGCGGCATGAGCGCATCCGAACCGCTACTGGCGCTCTCAAACGTCAACACCTTCTATGGCCAGGCGCAGGTGCATTTCGACCTGTCGATCACCGTTGGTCGCGGCCACATCGTCTGCCTGCTCGGCGGCAACGCCAGCGGAAAATCGACAACCATGAAGATCATTCTCGGCCTGGTGAAGCCGCGCTCCGGCGAGGTCACGTTCGACGGCGCCTCGCTGATCGGCCTCACCACGCCGCAAATCGTTCGCCGCGGCATCGCCTCTGTGCCGGAGGCGCGGCGGCTGTTCGCCGACATGAGCGTCCGCGAAAACATCCTGATGGGCGCCTTCGTGCGCAACGACCGCGATGCGATCGCGCAGGATCTTGACAGGATGCTCACGCTGTTCCCGAAGCTCGGCCAGCGGCTGTCGCAGCGCGCGGGCTCCTTGTCGGGTGGCGAGCAGCAGATGGTGGCGATGGCGCGCGCGCTGATGAGCCGTCCCCGTTTGATCGTGATGGACGAGCCGACCATGGGCCTGTCGCCGCTCTATGTCGACCGCGTGCTGGAGCTGATCCGCACCATCAACCAGGAGGGCGTCTCGGTCTTCATGGTCGAGCAGAACGCCAGCCTTGCGCTCGAGATCGCGCACGAGGCCTATGTGCTGCAGACCGGCAAGATCGTGCTGTCGGGCCCGGCACGCACGCTGAAGGACGATCCCCGCGTGCGCGACGCTTATCTGGGCGGATCCGAACCGGCATAAGGCGGCCATGCAGGAAATTTGCCTCGGCTGGACGGGATTGCACTGGTCGGTGTGATCATTTTCTGAAAATATCATACCGTTGACGCAACGAGGCGCGGCGGGATGAATTTCGCGACGAGGTCTTTGCGGGCGGTCGAGCCTGCCACTGCGCTGCTGTTTGGAGGGCTCGTCGCCGCCAACATCGCCGCTTGGGCCTGGGCGTTCGCGCTGTTCGGCGATCGGCCGACGATCATGGCCACCGCGCTGCTCGCCTGGGTGTTCGGCCTGCGCCACGCTGTCGATGCCGACCACATCGCGGCCATCGACAATGTCGTGCGCAAGCTGATGCAGGCGGGCGATACGCCGCGATCGGTCGGCCTCTATTTCGCGCTCGGCCATTCAACCGTCGTTGTGGTCGCGACCATGCTACTCGCGCTGGGCGTCGTCAGCCTCGGCGGCGATAGTTTGCTCAAGGACGTTGGCGGCCTGATCGGCACCTCGGTGTCGGCGCTGTTCCTGCTCGTGATCGCGGCCATCAACCTCGGCATCTTCGCCGGCCTGTGGCGGACCTTTCGCACGGCGCGTGAGCATGGCGTTCATGATGCGCGCCAGCTCGATGCATTACTCGCGAGCCGTGGCTTCCTCGCGCGCCTGCTCGGCCCGATGTTCCGCCTGGTGACAAGGCCCTGGCACATGTTCCCGCTCGGCCTCCTGTTCGGCCTCGGCTTCGATACCGCGACCGAAATCGGCCTGCTCAGCATCTCCGCCACCGAAGCGGCACGCGGCGCCTCGCTCGTCGACATCCTGGTCTTCCCCGCGCTGTTTGCCGCGGGCATGGCGCTGGTCGACACCGCCGACTCCGCGCTGATGGTCAGTGCCTATCGCTGGGCCTTCGTCGACCCCATGCGCAAGCTCTGGTACAACCTCACGATCACAGGCGCCTCCGTCGCGGTCGCGCTGTTCATCGGCGGCATCGAGGCGCTTGGCCTGATCTCGGATCGGCTCGGACTGAACGGCGGCGTGTGGGCGCTGGTCGATGGTCTCAACGAGTCGCTTGCCAATGTCGGCTTCGCGGTGATCGCGCTGTTCGTGATCGCATGGCTGGTCTCGAGCGTGCTCTACCGCCGCATGTTCGCATCGGCCTGACGGCGTCAGGCCGACGCTGCGTTGGCGATCGGCTCCGCCGGCTGATCGTCGCCATGGGGATCGCCCGGTGCGGTCGCCCAGGCCAATTCCACCAATGTCACGAACCTGCGGCCGCCGCCGTCGAGCTGGACCACGATCAGGCCCTGCTCCTCCATGTAGCCGAGCAAACGCTGCGCCCGGCGCAGCGAGTGCGAACCGTAGGCGCGCGCGATCGCGGCGTCGCCGGGGCAGGGCCAGCCTTCCTTCGCCGCGCGCGCGATCATCATGAACACGCCCTGCATGTCGTCGGGCAGGATCGAGGCGCGCAAGCTCACCTCCTGCCAGGCGTCGTCCTCGGCGATCTCTGTGCCGAGACCCGCGCGCGCATGCGTCAGCATGCGGCGGAATTCGCCGAGATCAGGTACGGACGCGCCGAGGCCTTCGATGCGGCAGCGGACCACGAATTCCTGATAGAGCACGCCGATGGCGCGGAAGCCGGCATCGGGCGCGGCCAATACGGCTCGCAAGGTGCGATCTACGCGCTCGCGGCGCTCGGCAAGCTCTTCCGCGCTGACCGGCTCCTCGACGACTTCGGCGCTGATCACAGGTGCTGCGGCCTTGGCCGCGCGGAGCTGTTCGAGCAGATCCGGCGCCGGCCGGCGCTGGGGGCGGCTGGCATCCGGCGGTGGCGCCGCCAGGATCACGGCGCGCGCATCCTCCAGCGCCGCTTCCGGCATCGGCATCAGCCGCGGAGTCGAGTTGCGTGGGCTGGTGTCGGTCGGGCCGATGTTCAGGCGCAGCGGACGGCGCGACAGCGCAGGTCCGAGCGCCATGAACTGTCCGCGCTCGAGATCGCGGAAGGCTTCGGCCTGCCGCCGCTCCATGCCGAGCAAATCGGCGGCGCGCGCCATGTCGATGTCGAGGAAGGTGCGGCCCATCAGGAAGTTCGAGGCTTCGGCCGCGACGTTCTTGGCGAGCTTGGCGAGGCGCTGCGTCGCGATCACCCCGGCAAGGCCGCGCTTGCGGCCGCGGCACATCAGATTGGTCATGGCGCCGAGCGAGAGCTTGCGCGCTTCGTCCGACACTTCGCCGGCGACCGCGGGTGCAAACAGCTGCGCCTCGTCGACGACCACCAGCATCGGGTACCAATGGTCGCGCTCGACGTCGAACAGGCCGCCGAGGAAGGCGGCTGCGCGCCGCATCTGGTTTTCGGCGTCCAGCCCTTCGAGATTGAGCACGGTGGAGACCCGATGCAGCCGTGCGCGTTCGCCCGCGACCTGCAGGCCGCGCTCGGTATGATCCTCGGCTTCGATCACGAGATGGCCGAAGCGTTCGGCCAGCGTGACGAAATCGCCTTCGGGGTCGATGATGGCCTGCTGCACCCAGGGCGCACTCTGTTCCAGCAGGCGCCGCAGCAGATGCGACTTGCCGGAGCCGGAATTGCCCTGCACCAGGAGACGGGTCGCCAGCAATTCCTCGAGGTCCATGGCCGCCGCGGCGCCGGCCGTGGTCAGCCCCATCTCGATCGCAACCGTCATGTCCCGACTCAAGTCCCCGTCATTCGCGGACAGGGGCTTATCAATCGGATCGGGATGCGTCGAGCGAAACACGCGGGAACACGCCGCGTTGCCCACGGCGGAATTTTTGCCGCGATTTGAAAGCCGTAGAAGTGCGGGCTGTCCAGTCAGCCCGCGGCCACGATCATGGGATTCGGTAAAACAGCAGTCGCGCCAGAGGAACGCGACTGCGGGCTTCGTCCGTGGGGCGGAATATTCTCTAGCGCCTTGTATGCATTATCCCAGTTGCCATACTCAGCCGGTTTGCCTTAGATGCTGCAACGCACCCGTGCGGATGACAGCCGGGGCTCAAAAATCACACAAGAGATCGAGGGGACGAACATGGCGCGCAACGTACTGATTCTGGGAGCTTCCTACGGCTCCTTGCTGGGCACCAAGCTCTTGATGGCCGGGCACAACGTGACCCTGGTCTGCCGGGCCAAGACCGCGGAGCTGATCAACCGCCACGGCACCGAGGTGCGCATCAAGCTGCGCGACGAGGCGACGCACCGCGCGATCTTCTCCCGCGACCTGCCCGGCAAGCTGGATGCAGTGACGCCGCAGAATGTCGACGTCTCGCGCTATGACCTCGTCGGCCTTGCGATGCAGGAGCCGCAATACACCAACCACACGGTTCGCATGCTCATGGTCAAGATCGCCGCGGCCAAGCTGCCGTGTCTGTCGATCATGAACATGCCGCCGCTGCCTTATCTCAAGCGCATCCCAGCGCTCGCCGAGATGGATCTCGAGGAGGCCTACACCAATGCGCAAGTGTGGGAGCGTTTCGAGCCTGGTCTGGTGACGCTGTGCTCGCCCGATCCGCAAGCCTTCCGTCCGCCGGAGGAAGCGGCGAACGTGCTCCATGTCGGCCTGCCCACCAACTTCAAGGCCTCGGTTTTCGCCGACGAAAAGCACAACAAGGTGCTGCGCGAGCTCGAGGCCGACATCGACGCGGTGACGATCGACGGCAAGGACGTGCCGGTGAAGCTGAAAGTATTCGAGTCCCTGTTCGTGCCGCTGGCGAAATGGTCGATGCTGCTCACCGGCAATTACCGCTGCATCACGCCGCACGAGCCGCGGTCGATCCGCGACGCCGTGCATGGCGACCTCGCGCGCTCGCAGACGATCTACGACCATGTCGATGCCATCGCCCGCCGCCTCGGTGCCGACCCCGAAGACCAGGTGCCGTTTGCGAAATACGCCAAGGCCGCGGAAAGCCTGCTCAAGCCGTCGTCGGCGGCGCGCGCGGTGGCCAGCGGCGCGCCCTTCATCGAGCGCGTCGATCTCTTGGTGAAGCTGATCTCGCATCAGCTCGGCGCACCCAATGCCGAGATCGACCGCACGGTCGAGACCGTTGACCAGAAGCTGAACGAAAAGATCGTCCAGGGCGGTTCGGGCGCACAGTAACGGCGCGCCTCGATCATCGCCGATACGAGCGCCCGACGGGCAAAACACCCGCAGGCGCTGTCAAGTCGCATCCACAAAAATATTCCACTTTACCGAAATTCGGAATTGGCGTATGTGTCGACCATCCCGGCTCGACCTTGAGGGGCGATCGTACGTCGTCATGATCGCGAGCCGGGCTTGCGGTGGACGCGGCAGCGTCGGCGCGAGATGGTGCGGGCAGGGCGGGTAGTCCCTGTGAGTCCGTAACCGCGCGCAGACGAACGGCGCTGTCAGGTTCGTCTCGCCTGCGGGTTCTCAGGTATGTCGACAAGGCCTGGGAAAACTGCGGTGAACAAGCGAGCCGTGCGTACGGCAAAACCGTGTGGTCCTGGCCGTCGTCGCTACGGTCAAGCTGTCGCGGAGGTGTGGAGCGTCCAACCGGATCAACCACATCGTCAATCCGCGAAGCGAGGGAGGCCAGAAGGAATTCGGCTCCCGGGAGAGCACGGCATAAGTCGTCAAACCACTGCGCAGGGAAGGCCGAGTGATTGGCACCACCTGTATGCTGCTGTGCGGTTTTCCTGCGCTACATTTTCGCGCAGCGGACCGCGGGTGCAAGGTCAGCACCCGGTCTTCCCTGCGCCCTCTCGGACAAGAGGGACACGAGATCAAGCAAAGCTCGGGCGTATGAAGCCGCGAGGACGCAAACGTGCGTCTGCAGAATCCCACTGCGGAAAGACTCTGGATTGCTTCGTTGGATAGAGCGGACGTCCTTCGTGCAACGTGATCTCGCCGCTGAAGCCCCGCGTGCCGCCTCACCCCTGGCTTGCCACGCGCGCGCGATCGAGATTCTCCTCGATCTTGGGGCGGTCGCGGGTGCGTTCGAAGCTGGTGCACAGCAGCTCCGTCTCCTCGAGCGAGATGGGGGCGCGGTACAGCCGGCACATGAATTCGACGGTGGCGCGACCCTTGCCCGTGCTGGGGCTGCGCTCGGCGAGGAACATGCAATCGCGGCAAATGCTGGCATCGAGCCGCTGGTGGGCTGCATCCAGATGATTGAGGATCTCGCGGAGCGAGTCGCGCAGCCTGATACATTCCTCGGTGCCGAGCGAGTCGACCGCATTCAACACGTGATTGATCGGATCGTGCTGGTTCAGACATTTCTCGCCCTGCGCCGTGACGTGTAGAACGACAGAGCGCTTGTCCTCTTGCGACGGTTTTCGCACCAGGAAGGACTTGGCCTCGAGCGTCTTCACGATCTGCGATGCAGTTGCCCTGGTTGCGCCGATGAAGCCCGCGAGCGCCGACGGCGTGCGCGAGAAGCGATTGGCGCGGCCGAGAAAGCGCAGCGCCATCCACTCCCGATCACGCAACCCGTGTTGATTACCTTCGAAATACCAGGCTCTGGCCGCCTGAACCAGCAGCTCGACTGCTTCGCGTGCCAACGGCATAAATTCCTACCTTGCTCCGGGAATCGCGTGTGCGGCGCCCCGGAGCCGCATTCCACCATGGCGCACGAATCTCTCGCGAGAAGCCGGATGCTCAGCCATGTCCGATGCGTGCCGCAGAGTCGTCGAATGCAAGCCCGAATTGCCGTCGCTTGCGGACGATGGATCGGAATTGCTCAACCGAAGCCCCTGAGTTCAAGTCGCACGCAGACGTTTCTTTTGTTCCGTCGAAACGATGAATGAGCTTCTCCACAAAATCAAGTAGAGACACGACTGTAGAGCCGATGTCGTTGCAGACCAATGTAATTCTCAAGACAATCTCGTGCTTCAAGGCACACGAAAGTGAACGCAATACACGGTGAAACAAGGCAGCTGCGCGTAGTTCTACGCGCGGTTGATTGCACGGATATCGCTGTCCGTCGTTGATGCAATTGACCGAAGCTTGGGCAGGTCAATCGATGTGCATCACGAAATTCATCCACAACTTCCGCGATCTGCCTCGCATATCGCCGGGAGACAGGTCGGGGGAACTCGTTACAAATACACGTGTCGGTTGTTGTGATGTCGTGCCGGGGTATCATCGACGCGACGTGATCCAGGGCCGCGTCGATCGCCTCATCCGGACCGTCGAGATTTGCGTGGACAACACGGGTCGCGCGCACGCGCGTACGCAGGTCGTGCAGCGCAACGTCACATCTGCGTCAAATACGGGATTGGAAATCGCAGGCCAGGCGCGTCTCGCCCCGCTGGCTGCCTTCAGGAGCTGCTCTCAGGATAGCTGGCTTGAGGCTAGCTAGCTTGGGACTAGTCGCCCTTGAGCATGTCTCGCAACTCGCGGAACGGATCGGCACTCGGCGGACCCAAGGCGTCTTGTCGCATCGCGTTGTAGATTCGCGGCACCATGTCGACCGCCTGGTCGAGTGCCGAATCACGCCCCGACTGGTATCCGCCCATCAGGCGAAGGTCGCGAGTGTCCTCGTATTTGGCGATCAAGGTGCGCAATTTGCTCACCAATTCCCGCTCTTCAGGATCCCAGACGTTGTGGGCGAGGCGGGAGACCGAGGCCAGCACGTCCACGGCGGGATAGCGCGCCTGATCGGCGATGTGCCTGGAGAGCACGATGTGCCCATCAAGCGTGCTGCGGATGGTATCGGCGATCGGCTCGTTGTGATCGTCGCCGTCGACCAGCACGGAGTAGATGCCGGTGATGGTGCCGGATCCCTCCTCGCCGGGCCCGGCGCGCTCCAGCAGGCGCGGCAGATCGGTGAAGACCGTCGGGGCATAGCCGCGCGCCACCGCGGGCTCGCCGGCCGCAAGCGCGACCTCACGGGCGGCATGGGCAAAGCGCGTGATCGAATCGACCACGAGAAGCACCGATTCGCCGCGGTCGCGAAAATATTCGGCGACCGCCATGGCCGTCTTCGGCGCCAGCCGCCGCATCATCGGGCTTTCATCGCCCGTCGTCACGATGGTGACGGCGCGGTTGCGGTCGTTGCCGAGCACGTCCTCGATGAATTCGCGCACTTCCCGGCCGCGCTCGCCGACGAGCGCCAGGACGACGGTATCAAAACCCTGGCTGCGGGCGAGCATGGCGAGCAGCGTCGATTTGCCGACGCCGGAGCCGGCAAAGATGCCGACGCGTTGGCCGGCGCAGATCGGCGCAAACAGGTCGATGACACGCACGCCCGTGCGCAGCGGCTTGTGGACGCGCGCCCGCTTCATCGCCGGTGGCGCCTCCGCCTCGGCCGAGACGGCGCGCGATCCCGGCGTGAGCGGTCCCAATCCATCCAGCGGCGCTCCGAGGGCGTTGATGACGCGGCCCTTCCAGCTTGGATCAGGTGCGAACGACAGGGGCGGCATGCGGTAGGCGACCGAGCCGAGCCCGCCGGCGAATTGCCGGTCGAATGGCTTGGCCACGATGCCTTCGCTGTCGATGCGCACCACCTCGCCGATCTGCGTCCTGGCCCCGGTATTGACGCCGATCAGCTCGCCGAGCTTGACCGAACGCGACAGGCCGGAGACACGAAAATGCGTCGGCGCGATCTCGGAGATCGCGCCGCTGATGCTTGCCAATGGCGTGCTCTGCTGCAGATCGAGCAGCGCCCACTCAAGTTGCCGAAGAGCGTTCAAGGAAACCGTCCACCCCAATTACACGCGACGCGCGGTCTACTTGCTGGGATCGCCCAGCGTCTGGATTGCGTTCCGGAGCGTGCTGTCCGTGCCATCAATCAGCGAGTTGGTGCTGTCGAAGGCGCGCGAGGCCGACATCAGCTTCGTCAATTCCATCATCGGATTGGCGCTGGAGCCCTCGACATAGCCCTGCTTGAAGCCGTCCCGGCTGAAATCGGCGATCGCGGCCGCGGGCCGGTCGGGCGTGACGCCGGAATTGCCGTAACGGTCGAGATTGGCGTCGGGGGGGATATTGAAGAGGCCGATGGTGCCGATCTCGTTGTTGTCCTGGGTGATCGCGCCGCTGCGCGAGATCGAGACCGGACCGCCGTTCGGGTCGAGCGTGAGCTGCGCGCCGCCGGAATCAATGACCGGGAAGCCCGACACCGTCTGGAGGTCGCCGTTGGCGGCGATCTGGAGGCGGCCGTCTCTGGTATAGACCGTGCCGTTGGGGCCGGCGAAGGCGATCCAGCCCTGTCCGACCACGGCGACGTCGAGCGGATTGCCTGTTTCGGTGATGTTGCCGGCCTCGCGCGAGATGATGTTGTCGCCGGGCGAGGAGAAAGCGACCGGGTTGGCGCCGGCCTTGGACAGCACCGTCTCGAATTTCACGACGTCGGTGCGGAAGCCCGACGTGTTGACGTTGGCGACGTTGTTGGCGATCGTCTGGAGGCGCTTCTCGAGCGCCACCTGTGCCGACAATCCCACATAGAGAGCCGATTGCATGGCTTACCTGTTGAACTTGATGTTCTGAAGCGTCGTGAGCATGTTGGTATCCAGGCTGGCCGACGAATTCGATGCTCCGGTGATCAGAACCAGCGCGGGATTGGTCGAGGTGTCGCTCTGGGCCTGGTTCGCATCCCACATCGCCGCGAAGCGCTGCACGAATTTGGTGACCTTGGTCGGGTCGTGGAAATCGGTGAGGTTGATCTTGTCGGTGATCATCTTGGCCTGCATGTCGATGTCGGACGAGCTGATCATCGACGACCAGCCCTCGGCGGTCTGGACCACCTGGGTCAGGGCCTTGTCGGCGAGGATCTGGTAGGGGCTCGTGATCGAGGAGGCCTTGCGCGTGAAATAGAGCGCGAGCCGCAGACCCTCGTTCTGGTCGCCGGCATTCTGCTCCAATGTCTGGGTGGCATACTGGCTGGTCACGTTGGTCGTGGCCGCAGCGGCCTGGGTTGCGTTGGCGCCGAGCGCTGCGAAATTGAAGGCGGCGGCAAACTCGCGGTAGCGGCTGTCGCTCAGCTTGTTGGCGAAAGTGTCCGAAGTCGCGATGCCCTCAGTCAGCACCTTCCGCATGAACGCCTTGGCGTAGATCATGTCGTCGAGGCCAAAGGCCTTCATCGCATACGAGTAGAGCTTATAGTTGTTCAGGAAATCGTCGATGCTCTTCACCTTGCCGATATTGGCCAGGTAGTAGGCGGTGTCGCGGCTGACGTCCGGCTGCTGCTCGACCTGAGTCAGCGATCTGCTCATGTCGGTGGTCAGCCTCGTGTAGTCCGCGATGGTGGATAGCATGGCACGCGCCCCTCTAGCCGCAATTGCGACATGGTCTCAAGCTGCCCCGAATTGCTTGCGCGGGGCTGGCCAAGCCTCGGGCGATCCCGAAGCCAGCTTCGCGCAAGCGTCGCCGACTAGGTATTCCCGATGGGATCGGCGATGGAGTGGCGGGTTGCTCAGTTTCGTGGGGATTTTCATCACGGTAGCGGCGCTGCTCGGCGGCTTTGCCGCGATGGGCGGGCATCTGGCCGTGCTCATGCAGCCGTGGGAATTCGTGATCATCATCGGCACCGCGGTCGGCACCTTCATCGTGGCCAATCCATGGAAAACGGTCGTGGACACCGGGGTTGCCTGCATGCAGGCCATCACCGGCGCGGTGCCCGGTGAGCGCTATTATCTCGACCTGCTCGGGGCGCTTCATGCCCTGATGCGCGAACTGCGCGGCAAGGGCCGCAACGAGGTCGAGGCGCATATCGATGATCCCTCGTCCTCGGAGATCTTCAAGGCGTTTCCGAGCGTGCTCGGGGATCCGGCGCTGCTCCAGTTCATCTGCGACTATGTTCGCCTCATCATCATGGGCAATGCGCGCACCCACGAGATCGAGGCGCTGATGGACGAAGAGATCCATACCATCGTGAAGAGCAAGCTGACGCCCTATCACGCGCTGGTGACGGTGTCCGAGGCGCTGCCGGCGCTCGGTATCGTCGCCGCGGTGCTTGGTGTCATCAAGGCCATGGGTGCGCTCGATCAGTCGCCGAAGCTGCTCGGTGGCTTCATCGGCGCGGCGCTGGTGGGCACTTTCGCCGGCATCTTCCTGTCCTATGGCATCATTTCGCCCTTCGCGCTGAAGATCAAGATGACGCGCGAGAAGAAGTGCCGGCCCTACATCATCGTCAAGCAGACGCTGCTGGCGTTCATGAACGGCGCCATGCCGCAGATTGCCGTCGAGCATGGCCGCAAGATGATCGCGAGCGGCGAGCGACCCTCGATCGACGTGGTCGAGAACGAGACCATCGCGGGTCCCAAGGCCGTGTCCGACGCTGAACCCAAGGCTGCACGCGCATGACGATGGAAGACGTCGAGGTCGATCAGCGCAAGCAGTTGCCGAACTACCTGCTGGACGCGGCCGGCATCTCGATCGAACGCATGCCGATGCTCAATGTGATCTTCGATCGCATGGCGGCGTCGTGCACGGACAGCCTGCAGCCTTTGGCCGGTACGCCCTGCTATTTTTCGGTCAACGGCATCAGCAACGACCCGCTTGGCGACATCATCAAGGACTACGAGGGCAACGCGGTTGCCGCCGTGCTCTATGCCGAGCAGTGGGATTCGCGCGTCATCATCATGCTGGATCGCGACTTCGTGTTCACGATGGTCGAGGCGATGTTCGGCTCCGACGGCGCCGAGCCGCCGCTCGATGTCGAGCGCACCTTCTCGAACATCGAGATCCGGCTGGTCCAGGCGCTGTTCGAGCGGTTCGCCAAGGCGCTGCAAACCGCCTTCGCCGGCACGTCCAACGTCACCTTCCGGGTCGAGCGGGTCGAGACGGCGATGGCGTCGCTGGCGATCGGGCGCGCCAGCAACATGTCAATCTGTGCGAACATGATGGTGCAGGCGCTTTATCGCGGCGGCCAGATGTTCCTGATCATTCCGCATTCCGCGCTCAATCCGCTCAGGCAGAAACTCGCTCACGTGGTCGTCAGCGAAGGCGGTGCGGCCGACCCGCGCTGGCGCGAGCAGTTGGAGAGCGAGGTTCATCGCACCGAGGTGACCCTGAGCGCGGTGCTCGACGAGAAGATGATCACGCTCGAGGACGTCGTGAAATTCAAGGTGGGACAGGTCCTCGAGCTCGAAGCCACCCCGCGCACGCTTGCGCGTCTCGAAAGCAACAACCAGGTGCTGTTCTGGTGCCAGATCGGCCAGCTCGATGGCTACTACGCCATGCAGGTGGCAGATCCCGTCGATCAGAAGCGGGAGTTCGTTGATGATATCCTATCTCGTTGATGCGGTGCTGCTGATTGCACTCGCCTTCACCAGCATGCGGGTGACCCGGATGCACCGCGAGCTGGCGAAACTGCGCAGCTACCAGGGCGAGTTCTCGACCATTGTCCACGAGACCGCGGGTGCCTTCGATACGGTGATTACCGCGGCGCACGACTCCACGGCAAATCTGGGCCGGCTCGCCAACGTGCTGGGCACGAAGATCGACCAGGCCCACGAGGCGATCGCGGCACTCGATGCGCGGAACGGACTACACGGCGCTGTGGCCGTGAGCGGCCCCGAGGCCAACAAGCATTAAGGCCGCAAGCGGCCGAAGAGACGGATCGGAACGTCGCGACGCTCCGGGAGCGGAAATACCAAGAGGCGATACCAGATGGCGCAATCCTTCGACTACGATTCTGCAACCGCATCCGATGATGCCGAGACGTCTCCGCTGGAGCGCCTGGCGGAGATCGCCGCGCGCACCGCCGAGGAGACCGGCAAGTTCGCCAATGTCGATGCCATCCTGCGTATTCCGGTCACCATGCAGGTGGTGCTGGGATCGGCGACGATCCCGGTGGCGAACTTGATGAAGCTCGGCCGCGGCGCCGTCGTGCCGCTGGATCACCGCGTCGGCGAGCCCGTCGACGTCGTGGTCAACGGCCGCGTCGTCGCCCGCGGCGAAGTGGTCGTGGTGGAAGAGGACAATTCACGCTTCGGTGTTTCGCTCACCGAGATCGTCGGACCGCTGGGGCAGAGTGATTCCTGACAATGGCGGCACAGGTCGGCATCGCTCCCATCAAGCAGCGAGGCGTTGCCACGCTGGGCGGGACGGAAAAGGTCGCGGCGCTCCTGCTGGCCATGGGCCGGCAGGCGGCTGCGAGCGTGCTCGCGCAATTCGAGCCCCAGGACATTCGCATCGTCACCAAGGCCGCGGCCGAGCTGCGGCCGATCACGGCCCAGGAACTTGAAGCGATCGTCGAGGAGTTTGCCCAGCAATTCTCGATGGGCGCCAACATTCTCGGCACGATCGGCGGTCTCGAAGCCGTGCTCGGTGACGTGCTTCCCGCCGACCAGGTCTCGGCGATCATGTCGGATCTGCTGGGCAATTCGAGCCGATCAGTGTGGGACCGGGTCTCGTCGGTATCGGAAAATTCGCTGGCGACCTACCTCTCCAAGGAGCACCCGCAAACCGCGGCGCTGATTCTGTCCAAGGTCAAGCCGTCCTGTGCCGCCAAGGTGATGAGTCAGTTGCCGTCGAGCCTGCGCAATGAGCTGATGCGTCGCGTTCTCAGCCTCAAGCCGATCGTCGACGACGCAATGAAGGTGCTCGAGAAGACGCTGCACGAAGATCTCACGCTCAATTTCGCCCGCAACCTTGGCGCCGATACCTACGCCCGCGTCGCCGACATCATCAACAAGATGGAGCGCGGTCATATCGAGGACATGCTGAAGAGCCTGTCGGAGAAGCGGCCGAAGTCGGCCGAGGTGCTGAAGGAGCTGCTGTTCACCTTCGACGACGTCGTCAACCTGGCGCCGAAGGCGCGCACCATGATCTTCGACCAGGTTCCGACCGATCGCATCGTCGTCGCGCTGAAGGGTACCGACAAGCACTTCCGCGAGTTGATCCTGTCGGCGGTCGCTTCGCGCGTCCGCCGCGTCGTCGAGCACGAGCTTGCCATCGGCGAGCCGTCGAACCAGCGTGACGTACTGGAGGCGCGTCGCGTGATTACCGACCTCGCCCTCGACCTCGCTGAAAAGGGTGAAATCGAGCTCAACCCCGACCAGGAGGATGAGCCGGTCTTCCGCTGACCGCTCAACCGGCATGGCAGAATCATCGGACCAGGAGAGCAAGACAGAAGAGCCGACCGAGAAGAAAGTCCGCGATGCGCTCGAACAGGGCAACATCCCGGTCTCTCGGGAGGCATCCATGTTCGCGTCCATGGCGGCGCTGATGGTGATCCAGGCATTCCTGATCGGCCAAGGCGTGCAGCAACTGACGCCCACCTTGAAGGGCTTTCTCGACGATCCCGACGGCTACCCGCTTAGCAACGCGGCGGACGCGCTGAACCTTCTCACCGTGGTCGGTCTCGAGGCGCTGAGATTCCTGATGCCTCTGGTCGTGATCCTGTCGGTGTTCGGGCTCGCATCCTCGCTGCTGCAAAATGCGCCGCAGTTGGTGCTGCAGCGTATCCTGCCCGACGTCTCCAGAATCTCACCCGCCAGCGGTTGGAACCGGATCTTCGGAACGCAGGGGCTCGTGGAGTTCGCCAAGTCGATGTTCAAGCTCGCCTCGGTAACCGCGGTCGTGTGCTTCGTGCTGCGCTCCTCGGAGGCGAGGGCGTTCGAGGCGATGTACACCGATCCCGTCGCGTTGCCGGAGATGATCCTCACCATCGCAATGCGGATCGTTTCGGCGATCTGCATCGCGACGATCGTGCTGGTCGCAATCGACCTCGCCTGGGCGCGCTTCCACTGGCGGCGCGAGCTGCGCATGACCAAGCAGGAGATCAAGGACGAGCACAAGCAGGCCGAAGGCGATCCGCTGATCAAGGCGCGCCTGCGCTCGCTGGCGCGCGACCGCTCGCGCCAGCGCATGATCGCTGCCGTACCGCGCGCGACGCTGGTGATCGCGAACCCGACGCATTTCGCGATCGCGCTGCGCTACAGCCGCGACGAGAACCCGGCGCCCCTCGTCGTGGCCAAGGGTATGGACGTGATCGCGCTCAAAATTCGCGAAGTCGCCGAGAAGAGCAGAATCCCCGTCATCGAGAACAAGGCGCTCGCGCGCGCGCTCTACGAGGCAGTGCAGGTCGATCAGGTGATCCCGGCCGAGTTTTTCCGTCCCGTAGCCGAAATCATCTACTTCCTGCAGTCCAAGCAAGCGCCGCGGCCCGAGAAAGTTCAGTAGGTTTCCGAGGATGGTGCTTCGCGCAAAAGCTTGACGAAAGCTTAACGCCCTAGGGTTCTTCCGGAATGGACCAGAATGGGGCTGTCGTGGGACCGCTTTATCTCTTCGAACTCGCATCGTCGCAGGCTCGCTGGCTCGAGCTTCGTCAATCGACAATCGCCACCAACGTCGCCAACGCGAACACGCCGGGCTTCAAGGCGCGCGACGTGGAACCGTTCAACAAGGTGCTCGACGCCATGCCGGTCAGGCTCGCGACCACGTCGCCCGAGCACATGCAGTTGTCTCCGGCGGAGACCGATACGCGGGCGACCGCGAAGAAGGACAGCTGGGATGTCGTCCACTCCGGCAACTCGGTCAGCCTCGAGCAGGAGATGATCAAGGGCAGCGACGTCAACCGCGACTATTCGATGAATTCGGCGATCGTGCGCTCGTTCAATCGCATGGTTCTGACCAGCGCGAAGACCTGAGGTGAACTGACATGCTGGATGCTCTCACGGCTTCGTTGACGGTTGCAAGCTCGGGACTCGAAGCCCAATCGACCCGCATGCGCGTCGTCTCGGAAAACCTCGCCAACGCGACGTCGACCGGGCGCACCGCCGGTGCCGATCCCTATCAGCGCAAGACCATCACCTTCGATGCCGCGCTGGACCGGGCCTCGGGCACGCAGCTGGCGAAGGTCAAGGAGATCGGGGTCGACACCACGCCATATCGCGTCGAGTACGATCCGGGACATCCCGCCGCCGACAAGGCCGGCTACGTCAAGATGCCAAACGTCAACATGATGATCGAGATGGCGGACATGCGGGAAGTGAACCGTTCCTATGAAGCCAATCTCCAGGTCGTGAAACAAGTCAGGTCGATGCTCGGCATGACCATCGATCTCTTGAGGAGCTGACAATGCTAGAGGCGATTTCATCGACCGCGATCAACGCAGCTCAGGCGGCCTCTCGTACCACCGAGACGCAGGCCGTTGCGCCCCCGGCGACATCGGCAATCCAGTCCGCCGACGATGTCGGTTTCGATTCCGTGATGAAGCAGGTGACCACGGACGCGATTGGAACGCTGAAGGCCGGCGAAGCGGCGTCGATCTCGGCGATGCAGGGCAAGGAATCGACGCGAAAGGTCGTCGAGGCGCTGATGTCGGCTGAGCAGGCCCTGCAGACGGCGGTCGCGGTTCGCGACAAGGTCGTGCAGGCCTACCAGGAAGTTGCGCGGATGACGATCTGATCTGAAGGAGTAACGTCGTGAAATCGCTCGCCATTGCGGCCACGGGCATGAATGCCCAGCAGACCAATATCGAAGTCATCGCGAACAATATCGCCAACATCAACACGACCTCGTTCAAGCGTGCGCGTGCGGAATTCACCGATCTGTTCTACCAGATGGACCGCATGCAGGGCGTAGCCAACGTCAACGGCGCCTCGCCGATCCCGGAAGGCGCCAATCTCGGCCTCGGCGTCAAGTCGGCGGCGATCCGCAAGCTGCACATCCAGGGCGCGCTTACGCAGACCGGCAATCCATACGACCTTGCGATCAACGGCCGCGGCTGGTTCCAGGTGCTTGGTCCGAACAACGAAGTGCAATACACCCGTGCGGGCTCGTTCAACACCAATGCCACCGGCCAGCTGGTGACGATGGACGGCTACCTGCTGGATCCCAACATCACGGTGCCGCAGGGCACGGTGCAGGTTACCGTCAACCAGACCGGGCAGGTGTTCGCCAAGCTGGATACGGAGGTCAATCCGCGGCAGATCGGCCAGCTCAACCTTGCCAATTTCGCCAACGAAGCGGGCCTCGAACCGCTGGGCAGCAATCTTTATCGTGAGACCACGGCGTCAGGCGCGCCGGTCGTTGGCCTGCCCGGCGATGCCGGCTACGGCAAGATCAATCAGCAATATCTCGAAGCCTCGAACGTCGATCCCGTCAAGGAAATCACCGAGTTGATCTCGGCGCAGCGTGCGTACGAGATGAATGCCAAGGTCATCCAGGCGTCGGATGACATGGCCCAGACGGTATCGAAGGGTCTCAGTCGCTAGTTCCGGTGTCTCCATGTTGAACAGGGTGGGCCTGATCGTGCGCGGGTTGGCCGCCGCACTGCTGGTTCTCGTCTCCGCGCGGTACGCCGCCGCAGACGAGAAGCGGCTTCCCGTGCCGGCGGTATCGATCCGCGCCGGCGAGCTGATCAGGGATGACATGATCACCGAGCGCATCTTCGACCCGAACGCGCTGGGTGTTGCCGTGTTCATCGAAGGGCGTCAGGTCCTTGTCGGCCGCATGGCGCGGCGGGCGCTGCTGCCGGGGCAGCCGATCCCGACCAATTCGGTGGAGGATCCCTTCACCATCGCCCGTGGCGCCATGGTGAAGGTCGTGGTCGAAGACTCCGGCCTCTCGATCGTGACCTACGGAGCGGCCATGCAGTCCGGCGCACCGGGCTCGCTCATTACCGTGCGAAACACCGATACAGGCGTGATCATCAGGGCCATTGTCCAGCCGGACGGTACCGTCAAGGTCGCGGACGGGTCATGACCAGATTCCTGATCGCGCTTCTCCTCGTTGTTTCCGCTGCCAGCGCTCAAGCCGCCGTCCGCATCAAGGACATCGCTGACATCAAGGGGCTGCGCGAAAACCAGATCGTGGGCTACGGCCTCGTCATCGGCCTCAACGGCACTGGCGACACTCTGCGCAACGCGCCGTTCACGGAGCAGTCGCTGCAGTCGATGCTCGAGAATATGGGCATCAACGTCCGGAACGAGACCAGCAGCACGAACAACCAGTCGCGGCCGACGACACTGCGCACACGCAACGTCGCCGCCGTGATGGTGACGGCAGACCTGATGCCGTCGATCGGACCAGGCGAGCGGATGGATGTGACCGTGTCTTCGCTTGGAGACGCGACGTCGCTGCTCGGTGGCACGCTGGTGATGACGTCGCTGCGCGCGGCCGACGGTGCCGTCTACGCGGTGGCGCAGGGCGCGGTCACCGTCGCCGGCTACAGCGTCGGCGGCCAGGCCCAGAACGTCAGCCAGGGTACGCCGACCGCAGGGCGCATTCCGAACGGCGCGCTGGTCGAGCGCGAGGTGCAGGGAAGCCTCCACGAGATGGAGTTCCTGGTGCTGGAGCTGAAGAACCCCGACTTCGTCACCGCGACGCGGATCCTCGACGCCGTCAATCGTTATGCGGGCGGCCGCTATCGCGCCCAGATCGCCTTCGAGCGCGACTACCGGACGATCGTGCTGTCCAAGCCGCGCTATGTGGGCCCTGTCCGCTTCCTTGCCGAGATCGGCGAGCTCACGGTCGAGCCCGACACGCCAGCCCGCGTGGTGATCAACGAACGCACCGGCACGGTGGTGATCGGACGCGACGTGCGAATCTCGACCGTCGCCGTCACGCACGGCAATTTGACGGTGCGTGTCACCGAGCTGCCCGTGGTGTCGCAACCGGCGCCGTTCTCGCAGGGACAGACGGTCGTCGTGCCGCAGACCGTGGTCGAGGCCAACGAGGCGGGTTCGCAGGTGGCGATCCTGAGCGGCGTCGACCTCCAGCGTCTCGTGCGCGGGCTGAACCAGATCGGACTGAAGCCGTCCGGCATCATCGCGATCCTCCAGGCGATCAAGACCGCCGGCGCGCTGCAGGCCGAAGTCATCGTGCAATGATGCACAAGCGTGGTGCAAGCTTGGTCGCTCAATGCTCTGGTCTCGACCGGGAATCGCACGCAAGCCGATGCTGAAGCTGGATCACAAAGCGCAACTCCTTCTCATGACCGCGATGTTCACACTCGCGAGCGCGTCGCCGGTGCTGGCGCTGGACGAGCCGAAGCCGTCGAAGCCGCTTAATCTGCTGTCATTTGCGCGCGCTCGCGCGGCTGGGCCGCAGAAGCCGCACGCAGCGGCGACGCCGGTTCCGAGCGATAATCCACGCGCAACGGCCTGGGCGGCGGAGGATTCCGGTCCCGCAATCACCGGTGCCGTGCCGGAGACGCCTCCGCCGGCTCCCGCACCCGCGCCGCCACGACCGGCGAAGCCCGGCAGCGTCACGGCGCCGCCGAAGCCGGCGCCGGCTCAAGCCGCCGCAGCTGCCGACAACGAGGTTGCGCTGTTCTGTGGCAACGTCGCCGATCCCGCCGTCGACGCCAGGCTCGCCTGGCAGCTCAAGGAGCTGGAGAAGGCCGAGAGCCTGCTGCGCGAGCGAATCGCCGAAGTCGAGGCCAAGCGCGCGGAATACGAGAAGTGGATGGCACTGCGCGACGACTTCCTGAAGAAGGCCGAGGCAAGCGTCGTCGAGATCTATTCGCGCATGAAGCCGGATGCGGCCGCCACCCAGATCGCCGGCATGGCGGACGAGACGGCTGCCGCCGTGCTCGCAAAGCTCAGCCCGAGGAGCTCGAGCGCGATTTTCAACGAGATGGAGACCGGGCGCGCAGCACATCTCGCCGATGTGCTCGGTGGAATGCGTCGCGTGGATGACGGAAAGACCAAGTAAATGAAGACGCCGTTCCTCATCCTGTCGCTGTTGCTTCTGGCCGGATGCTCGCATGATCCGGCAGAAATCCTGACCGGCCCGAAGCTGTCACCCGTGGGCAGCGGCCTGAGGACGCCGGCCGAACCGATTCCGGTGACACCCCGCATGCGCACGCCCGTCAGCTATCGCTCGACCTGGGACGATGGCACGGATCTCTACCGCGATCCCCGCGCCCGGCGCATCGGCGACGTCGTGACGGTGATCATTTCGATGCAGGACAAGGCCAAGCTCGACAACAAGACCGGTCGCTCGCGCGATTCGCAGGTCCAGTTCGGGCTGAACTGGCTGATGGACGTTGCAGGCTGGCAGGACAAGGGCCAGGCCAATGCCAACCTCAACACCAATACGCAGATCAAGGGCAACGGCCAGATCGACCGTTCCGAGGACATCAAGCTTTCCATCGCCGCGGTCGTCACTGACGTGCTGCCGAATGGAAACATGATGATCAGCGGCTCGCAGGAGTTCGGCATCAACACGGAGATGCGCGTGCTCAACGTCGGCGGCATCGTGCGTCCACGCGATATTTCGCGAACCAACACGATCTCCTACGAGAAGATTGCCGAGGCCCGCGTTTCCTACGGCGGCCGAGGCAGGGTGATGGCTGTCTCTTATACACATCTAGATGTGTATAAGAGACAGGTTCTGAGGTTCGCGCGTCGTGGGAGCAGGGGGCGTCATGCGCCTGATCGCCGCCATCGTCGTGCTGACCCTGGTCGCGATCGGCGCGGGCGCGCTGGCGGGCCTGCATCTGTTCGCTGCCGCCGAGCGCGTCGCCGACGCCAAGAAGGGCGCAACTCCACCGCCGATCGCGTCGAGCTACACCGGCAGCGCGCGGCTGAGGAAACTGTCGCCGATCGTGACCAATCTCGCAGCACCCGCCAACAATTGGGCCCGGGTCGAAGCCTCCATGGTGACCGACAGCATGAGCGATGAGGATGCCGGTATCCTGGCCGCCCATATCAGCGAAGATATCGTCACGTACCTGCGGACCGCCTCGGTCACGCAGTTCGAAGGTACGCGCGGGCTGCAGCATCTGCGCGATGACCTGTCCGAACGCGCCAGCATTCGTTCGTCCGGAAAGGTGCGCGAATTGATCATTGAAACGTTGGTGATTCAGTGAAACTGAGAGTCCTGCTGCTCGCGTTGGTCCTGGTCGTGCTGCCCGAAGTGGCGTTCGCCCAGATCCCGGACCTCAATTCGCTGCTGCCGCCGGGCAATGGCTCGACCAGCGGCCGCATCATCCAGCTCATGGCGCTGCTGACGGTGCTGTCCGTCGCACCGGGGCTGCTCATCATGGTCACGAGCTTCACCCGCTTCGCCGTCGCGCTGTCGTTCCTGCGCGCCGGTCTCGGCCTTCAGACGACGCCGCCGAACCTCGTGCTGATCAGCCTCGCGCTGTTCATGACCTTCTACGTCATGGCGCCGACCTTCGACCGCGCCTGGGAAACCGGCGTTCAGCCGCTGATGAAGAACGAGATCTCGGAGGAAGATGCCTATCTGAAGATCAGCGATCCGTTTCGCGAGTTCATGCTGGCGCATGTGCGCGACAAGGATCTGCAGACATTCGAGTCGCTCGCCGCGGAAAGCTTCCGCAAGAAGTTCGACGACAAGCGCATCGACATGCGCGTCATCATCCCGGCCTTCATGATCTCCGAGCTCCGGCGCTCGTTCGAAATCGGCTTCCTCATCATCCTGCCGTTCCTCGTCATCGACATGATCGTGGCGACGCTGACCATGTCGATGGGCATGATGATGATGCCGCCATCGATCCTCGCACTGCCGTTCAAGGTGCTGTTCTTCGTGCTGATCGACGGCTGGAATCTGCTCGCCTCCGGATTGGTGCGGTCGTTCTCCTGAGGGCGATCATCGCCCTAACGGTTGGTTAAGGTTAGTGAATAGTAATATTAACCATATGATTTTGCTACATAATTCAAGGCCGCATTAATTCGGAAGCAAGATTCGACGTGCTAGCAATGCGGCACGGCGGGTTGGACCCCACCCACATCAGTCCAAAGGCATGATGCCGCCCCTCCGTACCGGTGAAAGCCCGGTATGTCCCCTCGTGAAAATGTAACGCGTACATAAAGGGACATTCGCAATGTCAAGCCTGCTTACGAACTCGACCGCCATGACCGCGCTTCAGACCCTGCGGTCTGTCAGCTCGCAACTCGCCACCACGCAGACCCGCATCTCCACCGGCCAGCGCGTCTCGACGGCGTCGGACAACGCCGCTTATTGGTCGATCGCCACCTCGATGCGCGCCGACAACGCCGCGCTCTCCGCCGTCTCCGACTCGCTCGGTCTGTCGGCTGCGACCGTCGACACCGAATACACCGCTCTGACCTCGGTTGTCGGTGACAGCAACGGCGGCCTGACCAAGCTGCAGTCGCTGCTGGTCGAAGCCAAGACGGCCGGTATCGACCGCACCAAGATCCAGGCGGACGTCACCCAGATCCAGCAGCAGATGCAGGCGACCGCGTCTGCGGCGACCTTCAACGGCGTCAACTGGCTCAGCACCACGACGGCCACCCCGACGACGGTCGACCTGGTGTCGTCTTACTCCCGCGTCGGCAGCACGCCGACCACCGGTGCCATCACCCTGACCGTTGCCAACTACTCGCTCTATACTTCGTCCACCAGCGGCATCCTGGACAAGGTGAGCGGCGGTGCGTCGGTCAACACGATCGACATCAGCACGCTGACCGACTCGGCGGCCGATCAGACCACGCTCAATGGTTACATCGCGCAGGTGACTTCCGCGATCAACTCGGTGGCATCCGCCGCCGCCAACCTCGGCGCCGTCAAGAACCGTATCTCGACCAACACGGACTTCGTGAAGTCGCTGATGGACTCGGTGTCGCGCGGTGTCGGCCAGCTTGTCGACGCCGACATGAACCAGGAATCGACCCGCTTGTCGGCACTCCAGGTTCAGCAGCAACTCGGCGTTCAGGCGCTCTCGATCGCCAACAGCAGCAGCCAGAGCATCCTGTCGCTGTTCCGCTAAGTCTGAAAACCATCTGACAAGGGGGCCGCGCTTCTCGCAAAGCGCGGCCCTTTCGTTTGACGTGACGTCCCGCGCGCGCCGCAAATTCGACTGCCCTGTTGCGCTGGGGACACATGGCCACAAGCCCCGCACAAGCTTCGCACGCTAGGGTCGCCGTACGACAGGTTGGGCCCTAACCCGCTCTTCCGCAGCCCAAAGGCATGACGCCGCCCTGTTGTACCGGTGCAAGTCCGGTATGTCCCCAAAACAACTCGATCTTCAAAGGGACATCAAAATGGGTTCTAGCCTTCTCACCAACTCCGCCGCTATGACCGCGCTGCAGACGCTGCGCAACGTCAGCTCCAACCTGCAAACGACTGAAAACCGGATCTCGACCGGTCAGCGCGTGGCCACCGCTTCGGACAACGCTGCCTACTGGTCGATCGCAACCTCGATGCGCGCCGACAACGCCGCGCTCTCCGCCGTCTCCGACTCGCTCGGTCTGTCGGCCGCGACCGTCGACACCGAATACACCGCACTGACCTCGGTTGTCGGCGACAGCACCGGCGGCCTGACCAAGCTGCAGTCGCTGCTGGTCGAAGCCAAGACCGCCGGCATCGACCGTACCAAGATCCAGGCGGACATCACCCCTGTCTCTTATACACATCTAGATGTGTATAAGAGACAGGTTCGGAAGCGCGGCCCTTTTCATTTTTGTCCGGCGTCGTTCACGCGCAGCAATGCCAATATGACACATCGAAATTGGCTCGCTCTGCTGCGTTCAGGTAACAGCCGCAAGCCTCGCGCAAACTTCGCGTGCTATCGCCGCTGATACGACAGGTTGAGCGCGCTTTTCCGCGACCCAAAGGCATGATGCCGCCCTGTCGTACCGGTGCAAGCCCGGTATGTCCCAAACATTTCAAATCGTTTTCAAGGGGACGTCAAACATGAGCTCCAGCCTTCTCACGAACTCCGCCGCTATGACCGCGCTGCAGACGCTGCGCAACGTCAGCTCCAACCTGCAGACCACCGAAAGCCGGATCTCGACCGGTCAGCGCGTGGCCACCGCTTCGGACAACGCTGCCTACTGGTCGATCGCAACCTCGATGCGCGCCGACAACGCCGCGCTCTCGGCGGTGTCCGACTCGCTCGGTCTGTCGGCCGCGACCGTCGACACCGAATACACCGCACTGACCGCGGTTGTCGGCGACAGCACCGGCGGCCTGACCAAGCTGCAGTCGCTGCTGGTCGAAGCCAAGACCGCCGGCATCGACCGTACCAAGATCCAGGCCGACATCACCCAGATCCAGCAACAGATGAAGGGCACCGCCGGTGCGGCAACCTTCAACGGCGTGAACTGGCTGAGCACGACGACGGCGACGCCCGCGACCTTCGACCTCGTGTCGTCGTTCTCCCGCGTCGGTGGCACGCCGACCATCGGCTCCATCACCCTGACGATCTCCAACTATTCGCTCTATACYTCGTCCACCAGCGGCATCCTGGACACCGTGAGCGGCGGCGCATCGGTCGACACGATCAACATCAGCACGCTGACCGACTCGGCGGCCGACCAGACCACGCTCAGCGGCTACATCTCGCAGGTTAC